>Ga0099826_10000004_pt1 | contig 802669 bp, 732 predicted proteins | sample Mtrugardesep15_FD_76830 | JGI IMG/M metagenome (GOLD analysis project Ga0099826, IMG submission 76830) | Root nodule microbial communities of legume samples collected from California, USA - M. trunc garden sep15 | ecosystem: Host-associated > Plants > Roots > Nodule | place: USA: California... | reverse complement strand
CTATGAAAGTCACAATTATCGGTAGCGGCTATGTCGGCCTGGTCACCGGCGCCTGCCTGGCGGAACTCGGCAATTCGGTGTTCTGTCTCGATGTAGACGAACGCAAGATCGCCATGCTCAACGCGGGCGGCGTGCCGATCTATGAGCCGGGTCTCAAGGAATTGATCGAGCGCAACCGCGCCGCCGGCCGCCTGACCTTCTCGACCGATGTGGCCGCCAGCGTGGAGCACGCCGACGTCCAGTTCATTGCCGTGGGCACGCCGCCGGACGAGGATGGCTCGGCGGACCTGCAATACGTGCTGGCCGCCGCGCGCAATATCGGCCGCCACATGACCGGCCTCAAGGTGGTGGTGGACAAGTCCACGGTCCCCGTGGGCACCGGCGACCGCGTCGCCGCCGTCATCCGCGAGGAACTGGCCGCCCGCGGGCTGGAAGACCTCCAGTTCTCGGTGGTCTCGAACCCCGAGTTCCTGAAGGAAGGCGCCGCCGTGGAAGACTTCATGCGCCCGGACCGCATCGTGCTGGGCTGCTCGCCCGACGTGGCCGGCCGCCATGCCAAGGCCATCATGCGCGAGCTGTACTCGCCGTTCAACCGCAACCACGAGCGCACCTTCTATATGGATGTGCGCTCGGCCGAGTTCACCAAGTACGCGGCCAACTCGATGCTGGCGACGCGTATTTCCTTCATGAACGAGCTGGCCAACCTGGCTGACGAGGTCGGTGCGGACATCGAACTGGTCCGACTCGGCATCGGCTCCGACCCGCGCATCGGCTACAGCTTCCTGTACGCCGGCGCCGGCTACGGCGGCTCGTGCTTCCCGAAGGACGTGCAGGCGCTGATGCGCACGGCCACCTCGTACGGCAAGCCGATGCGGGTGCTGGAGGCCGTGGAGGCCGTCAACGATGCCCAGAAGCAGGTCTTGGCCAACAAGGTCATCAAGCGCTTCGGCGAAGACCTGACCGGCAAGACCTTCGCAATCTGGGGCCTCGCCTTCAAGCCGAATACCGATGACATGCGGGAAGCCCCGTCGCGGGTGCTGGCGCGCGAGCTGGTGTCGCGCGGCGCCGCGCTGCGCGTACACGACCCGGTGGCGATGGCCGAGGCGCGCCGTGTGATCGAGACAGATCTTGCGGACATCGAAGGCGGCGCGGGGCGAGTACACTTCTGCGAGGCGCAGATGGATGTCCTCGAGGACGCCGACGCGCTCGTGATCGTGACCGAGTGGAAGGTCTTCCGGAGCCCGGATTTCAGTGCCATCCGCGCCAAGCTGAAGACCCCGGTCATTATCGACGGCCGCAATCTCTACGAACCCGATGCCATGGCGACAGCCGGCATCGAATACCACGCGATCGGGCGCTCTGCCTCGATGCGCTGAGACCCTATGAGCAAGAATCAGATTTCGCAGGACCAGATTCGACAATCGCAGGTGCTGGTGGTGGGCGACATGATGCTGGACCGTTACTGGTTTGGCGACGTGGAGCGCATTTCCCCGGAGGCGCCGGTGCCCGTGGTGCAGGTGAAGCGCAGTGACGAGCGCCTGGGCGGCGCCGCCAACGTGGCCCGCAATGCCGCGGCGCTGGGCGCCCGGGTAGGCATGCTCGGCGTGATCGGCGATGACGAGCCGGGCCGCACGCTCGAGGCGCTGCTGGCCGAGAGCCACGTGCAGCCCTACCTGCAACGCGATCCCACCCTCAATACGACGATCAAGCTGCGCGTGCTGGCCCATCAGCAGCAGTTGCTGCGCGTCGATTTCGAGAGCGCGCCGGCCAACGAAGTGCTGGCTTCGGTACAGGACCGCTTCAATACCCTGGTGGCCGACTATCAGGTGCTGGTCTTGTCCGACTACGGCAAGGGCGGTCTGGCGCACGTCGGCCGCATGGTGGAGGCGGGCCGCGCGGCCGGCCGCACCGTGCTGGTGGACCCCAAGGGCGACGACTACTCGCGCTACCGGGGTGCCACGCTGATCACGCCGAACCGTGCCGAGATGCGTGCCGTGGTGGGCGCCTGGAAGACCGAGGCGGACCTGACCATCCGCGCCCAGAACCTGCGCCGCTCGCTCCAGCTTGAAGCGCTGCTGCTGACGCGCTCGGAGGAGGGCATGACGCTCTACACCGAGGCCGAGGTGCTTCATGTCTCGGCCCAGGCGCGCGAAGTCTATGATGTGTCGGGGGCCGGCGATACCGTGATCGCCACGCTGGCCACGATGATCGGTGCCGGCGTGCCGCTCAAGGAAGCCGTGCAGCACGCCAACCGGGCCGGCGCCATCGTGGTCGGCAAGCTGGGTACCGCCGTTGTCACGTATCCCGAACTGTTCGGCGCCTGAGGCGCGTGTCGTAAAAGTCCGAAATTCGAGTCTGAAACTACCATGACCATCATCGTGACCGGCGCCGCCGGCTTTATCGGCAGCAACCTCGTCAAGGGCTTGAACGAGCGCGGCGAGACCAATATTGTCGCGGTCGACAACCTGACCCGCGCCGAGAAGTTCGGCAACCTCGTGGACTGCGAGATCGCCGACTACCTCGACAAGTCGGAATTCGTCCAGCGCTTTGCGCGGGGGGACTTCGGCAAGGTCCGCGCGGTGTTCCACGAGGGCGCGTGCTCCGACACCATGGAGACCGACGGCCGCTACATGATGGAGAACAACTACCGCTACACGCTGGCGCTGATGGAAGCCTGCCTGGAGCAGGGCACGCAGTTCCTCTACGCCTCGTCGGCGGCCACCTACGGGGCGTCGACGATGTTCCGCGAGGACCGCGAGTACGAGCGCCCGCTGAACGTGTACGGCTATTCGAAGTTCCTGTTCGACCAGGTGGTGCGGCGCCGGCTGCCGGCGGCCCACTCGCAGATCGTCGGCTTCCGCTACTTCAACGTGTACGGCCCGCGCGAGTACCACAAGGGCCGCATGGCCTCGGTGGCGTTCCACCACTTCAACCAGTTCCGCGCCGAGGGCTCGGTGAAGCTGTTCGGCGAGTACAACGGCTACGCGCCGGGTACGCAGAGCCGCGACTTCGTGTCCGTGGAGGACGTGGTCAAGGTCAACCTGTACTTCCTCGATCATCCGGAAAAGTCCGGCATCTTCAACCTTGGCACCGGCCGCTCGCAGCCGTTCAACGACATCGCCGCCAGCGTGGTCAACACGCTGCGCGAGATCGAGGACAAGCCGCCGCTCTCGCTGGAGGAGATGGTGCAGGAAGGGCTGGTCGAATACGTGAAATTCCCCGACGCGCTGCGCGGCAAGTACCAGTGCTTCACGCAGTCCGACGTGTCGCGCCTGCGGTCGGCAGGCTATACCGCCCCGTTCCTCACGGTGCAGGAAGGCGTCTCGCGCTACTGCAAGTGGCTGCTCGAGCGTAACGGCTGACCGTTTCGGATGTTTCCGACCGCCGATTGCAACATCCTCGTTGCAGTTGGCCACACATCCGCGCGGATGTTGTGAACGATTGTGGCCGACTACGCGTCTGGCCGTCACCCGCTCCTATCCTGACAAGGCTCCGTCGCCATCCCGGCACGGAGCCTTGAGTCCAATAAGGAAAGGAGTTTTCTGATGCGCAATCCCTTCGATGTTTCCCTGATCCAGTGCATGCGCCGGATGTTCGTGGCGCTGCTGGTGTCGCTCGCGTTCGGCGGCGCGGCCTATGCCAACGTGGACGTCAACGTGGCGGACGAAGCCGCGCTGACCGGCGTGAAGGGCATCGGGCCAGCTACCGCCAAGCGGATCCTCGATGAGCGCGAGAAGCATGGCGCCTTCAAGGATGCCGGCGACCTCGCGGACCGGGTGCCCGGCGTGGGGCCGAAGTCGGTGGCCAACCTCGAGGCCGCCGGGCTGACGTTCGGCAAGGCTGCGCCGCCCCCTCGCAAGGATCCCAAGGCAAAGGCCAGCGCGGCACCATCGACGCAGAAGGCGGCCCGCTGACGCCATGCGGCAGACCAGGCCCGGGGCGTCAACAGCCCGGGGCTGGTATGCGTTGTGCTTCCTTGTCGGCCGGCGCCGGCCCGGTCGCTTCGCGGCCAGGGCGGCGCGGAGTATCATGCGCGACGTCGATAACAGGGAGAAAACAACATGGCGAATGGCGAGGACACGGGCTTCCTGCCGAAATGGCGGCTGAAGACATCGGGCGTGATCGGCCCGGACGAGCGGCTGCCCGCGGGGCAGACGATTCTGGCGGGCATCCAGCACGTAGTGGCGATGTTCGGCTCCACGGCCATCGCGCCGATCCTGATGGGCTTCAATCCGAATATCGCCATCCTGTTCTCGGGCATCGGCACGCTGATTTTCTTCCTGTTCGTACGCGGGCGCGTGCCGAGCTATCTGGGATCGAGCTTCGCGTTCATCGCCGTGGTCATCGCGGCCACCGGCTATGCCGGCAGCGGGCCGAACCTGAATATCCCGGTGGCGCTCGGCGGCATCATCGCGGCGGGGGCGGTCTACACATTGATCGGCCTGATCGTGCAGGCGGTCGGCTACGCCTGGGTGGAGAAGCTGATGCCGCCGGTGGTGACCGGCGCCATCGTTGCAGCGATTGGCCTGAACCTGGCGCCGGTGGCCGTCAAGGCCGTCAGCGCCGCGCCGCTCGATACCTGGATCGGGCTGCTGACCGTGCTCGCCGTGGGCCTGATCGCCGTGCGCGCGCCGGGCATGGTGGGGCGCCTGCCGGTGCTGCTGGGTGGGCTGGCTGGCTACCTCGCGTATTACATCGCCACCAATGTGATGGGCATGGGCAAGGCCATCGACTTCTCGGGCGTGATTGCGGCCGGCTGGTTCGGCCTGCCCGCGTTCACGGCGCCGGTGTTCGAGCCGAGCGCGATGCTGCTGATCGCCCCGGTGGCGATCGTGCTTGTGGCGGAGAACCTCGGCCACATCAAGGCCATCGGCGTGATGACGGGCCGCAACCTGGACCCGTATATCGGTCGCGCGTTCATCGGCGATGGCGTGGCCACGATGCTGTCCGCCTCGGGCGGCGGCACGGGCGTGACCACGTACGCGGAGAACATGGGTGTGATGGCTGTGACGCGCATCTACTCGACGCTGATCTTCGTGGTAGCGGCGGCGGTGGCCATTCTGCTCGGCTTCTCGCCGAAGTTCGGCGCGCTGATCCTGACGATTCCGGGCCCGGTCATCGGCGGCCTGACCATCGTCGTGTTTGGCCTGATCTCGGCCACGGCCGGGCGGATCTGGGTGCAGAACGGCGTGGATTTCTCCAGCTCGCGCAACCTGATCACGGTGGGGGCCACGCTGACCGTGGCCGCTGGTGACCTGACGCTGAAGCTCGGTGGCATGACGCTCGGTGGCATCGGCACGGCCACGTTCGGCGCCATCCTGCTGTATCACCTGCTGGGCAAGGGCCGCGACGAAGAAACCGCGCTGCCGCACTGATTCGGCGGCATGGCGGGGCCGGCTGGGGTGGGGGAATGCCCGCCCTGCCGGTGCGGGTAAGGTGGGTGCATTACAATGACCCGCGACAACAAAGACATTGGCGACACCCCCTCCCGCGACATTCCCCTGCACCATGGCCTACAAGACGATCGAAGACACCATCGGCAATACGCCGCTGGTCAGACTCCAGCGCATCCCCGGCGCCGCCATCGAGGCGCGCGGCAATGTGATTCTCGGCAAGCTCGAAGGCAATAACCCGGCCGGTTCCGTCAAGGACCGTCCCGCGCTGTCGATGATCCGTGGTGCCGAGGCGCGCGGCCGCATCAAGCCGGGCGACACGCTGATCGAGGCGACCTCGGGCAATACCGGCATCGCGCTGGCCATGGCTGCGGCCATCCGCGGCTACCGCATGGTGTTGATCATGCCGGAGGACCTGAGCCTCGAGCGCCGGCAGAGCATGTCGGCCTATGGCGCGGAGATCATCCTCACGCCGGTCAAGGGCGGCATGGAGTACGCGCGTGACCTCGCCGAAGCCATGGAGCGCGAAGGCAAGGGTGTGATCCTCGACCAGTTCGCCAATCCGGACAATCCGCTGGCGCACTACGAGACCACGGGCCCGGAACTCTGGGCGGAAACCGAGGGCCGTATCACGCACTTTGTGTCCGCCATGGGCACCACGGGCACGATTACCGGCGTCTCGCGCTTCCTCAAGGAAAAGAACCCGGCGATTCAGATCGTCGGCGCGCAGCCGGCCGAAGGCTCGCGCATCCCCGGCATCCGCAAGTGGCCGGAAGCCTATCTGCCGAAGATCTACGATCCGAAGTACGTGGACCGCCAGGAGCCGGTGTCGCAGGCCGACGCCGAGCACATGGCCCGCCGCATGGCGCGCGAGGAAGGCATCTTCTGCGGCATTTCCGCCGCCGGCGCGCTGTGCGTGGCGCTGCGCGTGGCCGAGGAAGTGGAAAACGCGACGATCGTGTTCGTGGTCTGCGACCGTGGTGACCGCTACCTGTCGACCGGCGTATTCCCGGCCTGATCGGTCCCGCGTTTCTCGTACGAGTAAAGGCCCCGCGCGTTTGCCGGGGCCTTTCTCTATCTAGCGCAAGTTCAGCGCGAAGTCGTCGAGCTGGGTGATGCAGGTGTTCCAGCCGTCGAAGAAGCCCAGCTTCTCGTGCTGGTCCCGCGTTTCGTCATCGGGGTGCATCACCGTGGCGGTGTAGCGGCTGCCCGTGCCTTCGTCGGCCATGGTGATGATGGCCGTGAAGCCGAGCCACGGCTTGGCCGGACGCCAGCCGCCCGTCAGCATCGACGTCATGACAAGGCGCGATTGCGGCACCACTTCGAGAAAGCTGCCAGGGTTGTCGCTCACGCCACCGTCGGGGCCGCGCATGATGGTATGGAAGGCGCCGCCGGGCTGGAGGTCGAAGGCCAGCACCTCGGTCGTCCAGGGCTTGGGGCACCACCATTCCTTGAGCAATGCCGGATCCGACCAGGCGCGCCACAGTGCCGAGCGCGGCGCGCGCAGCACGCGGGAGATGACGAGGTCGCGGGATTCAGCGTTGTCGGCTGGGCTGTTTGACATGGGCTTGCTCCTCCTGATGTAGATGTTCGACGAATTGGGCCATGCGATCGGACCTGGCCTCCCAGACGGCGCGCTGCTCGGCGATCCACTGCTCAGCCTGCGAGAGCCGCTCCGGCAACAACTCACACGTGCGGGTGCGCCCGAGCTTGTGCGTGCGGATCAGGCCGCTACGCTCGAGCACGGTCAGGTGCTTCATGAACGACGGCAGCGCCATGTCGAACGGCGCCGCCAGCGTGGACACCGACTGCGCGCCGCCGCCCAGTGCGCTGACAATCGCACAGCGGGTGGGGTCGGCGAGCGCGTGAAATACCTCGCTGACTGTCGCTTGATAGTTAGCCATATGGGTAACTATAGGCCAAAAGAAAATCCCCGGCAAGACAGAGCCTGGACGGGGATTTGGGGTCGGCGAATGGGGGGTGGCGATCAGCCCATCGCCGCTTTGACTGCCTCGCCGAGTTGGTACACCGCCAGCGCGTAGAAAAAGCTACGGTTGTAGCGCGTGAGCACGTAGAAATTGCGCAGGCCGATCAGGTACTCGGTGGGCTGGTCTGGCGTGGGCAAGTCCACCACCAGCACGCCGGTCTCGCCTTCGCGCTGGAGGTCGATCGGCTCGTCCACGCGCAACCCGGCGCGGGTGAGCTGGTTCAGCGTGCGCGTGGGCCACGGCTCGCCGTCTGCCGCAGCCACGGCAATGCCCCGGCTGCCTTCGTCGCCGGCAATGCGCCAGATCACGGGCCGGCCCTGTTCCCAGCCGTGCAGCTGCAGGAAGCGGCCCACGCTACCAATGGCATCGACGGCGCTGTTGCGCAGGTCGACGTGCCCGTCCTTGTCATAGTCTATCGCGTACTCGCGAAGGCTGGTCGGCATGAACTGCGGAATGCCCACCGCGCCCGCGTACGAGCCGAGTACCGAATAGACATCGGTGCGGGTCTCGCGGCACCAGAGCAGGTAGTCCGCCAACTGCTCGCGGAACAGCCGGGTGCGTGCGTCGCGGTTCGGGGTGTCCGGATAGTCGAAGGCCAGCGTGGAGAGCGAATCCAGCACGCGGAACGTGCCCATATCGCGCCCGTAGATGGTTTCCACGCCGATGATGCCGACGATGACCGACGCCGGCACGCCGAATTCGGCCTCGGCGCGGCGCAGCGTGTCGCGGTTTTCCTGCCAGAAGCGCACGCCGGCGTTGATGCGGATCGGCTCGATAAAGCGCGAGCGGTACGTCCGCCAGCTCTTCCGGCCCGGCGTGCTCGGCGGCATGATCAGCCGCGACACCGTGGCCGAATACACGGCCTGACTGAAATACGTGTCCAGCTCCGCGCGCGGGAAGCCGTGGCGGGCCACCATGTCGTCGATGAACGCACGGGTTTGCGGATGATTTCGATAGCGGCCCGGTTCGATTTCTTCTTCCCGAACGGCCACGCGACGCTTGCCGGCAGCCATCAGTCGAGGAGAAACGCCGCACAGGCCCAATGCGGCAGCGGTGAGTGCGGCGCCCAGCAGCGGGCGGCGCATGGAGCGCTGTTTGTCGGTCATGTTGTCCTTTGCAAGTCGCACCGAGTATAGCGGATGCCTCCCGGCGCCAGCGACCCCGCCGGCCCACGGATGATGTGGCACGTCATGTGCTAACGTATCGATTGGAGACAAACTTGACCCGGAAACGACAATGCCAACGGGCTATTACACACATCCCGCATTCCAGCTGCACGAGATGGGACATTTCCATCCGGAATGCCCGGAACGGCTGCAGGCGATCGAGGATCACCTGATCTCGCACGGGCTGGACGGGCTGCTGGACCGCCGCGACGCGCCGGCCGCCACCGAGGAGCAGATCGAGCGCGTGCACCGGCCCGACTACGTCTCCCAGCTGGCGTCCGTGAGCCCCGCGAGCGGCTACCACGCGATCGATCCCGATACCACGATGAACCGCCACACGCTGACCGCCGCCACGCACGCGGCCGGCGCCGCCGTGGCCGCCACCGACGCCGTGATGGCCGGCGAACTGGAAAACGCGTTTTGCTGCGTGCGCCCACCGGGCCACCACGCCGAGCCGGACCGCGCCATGGGCTTCTGCTTCTATAACAACGTGGCGATTGCCGCCCGTCACGCGCTGGTCGCGCATGGTCTGGAGCGCGTGGCCGTGATCGATTTCGATGTCCACCTCGGCAACGGCACCGAGGCGGCATTCCGCAACGACCCCCAGGTGCTGATGTGCAGCTTCTTCCAGCACCCGTTCTATCCGTATAGCGGCACGGAGCACATTGCGCCGAACATGTCGAATATCCCGCTGCCCGCCTATACCAACGGCATGGCCGTGCGCGAGGTGGTGGAGACGATCTGGCTGCCACGCCTGAACGAGTTCCGGCCCCAGATGCTGTTCATCTCGGCCGGCTTCGATGCCCACCGCGAGGACGACCTCGGCCAGATGGGCCTGGTCGAGCAGGACTACGCCTGGATGACCGAACGGCTGATGGAAGTGGCGCGCGTGCATGCCAAGGGCCGCATCGTGAGCTGCCTGGAGGGGGGCTACAACCTCAGCGCGCTGGGGCGGAGCGTGCTCGCGCACCTGAAGGTGATGATGGAAGGCTAAAAGTGCCGCGTAATTCGCAAAAATGCGATTGACGGTGCTTCTATATGCTCCCAGCGCATAAGGCGATCGAAAAAATCTCGTTTGAGGTATGAAGCGGATCGCATAAAATGCGAGCTTCAGAAAAATAATGCGCGGCAACAACGCTGGAGACCCCACGCTGTTGCCGTTTTCTTTTCTCTTTCCATGATCGAACTGCAAGGACTCTCGCAGCGATTCCCCGGCGGGTCGGGGGAAGTGCATGCGCTGCGCGATGTCAGCCTCTCCATCGCGCCCGGTGAAGTCTTCGGCATCATCGGCCGAAGCGGGGCCGGCAAGAGCACGCTGGTGCGTGCCATCAATCTGCTGAACCGGCCCAGCGCCGGCCGGGTGATCGTCGACGGCCACGATTTGACTGCGATGGATGCCAGCCGCCTGCGCGCGGTGCGCCGCGAAATCGGCATGATCTTCCAGCATTTCAACCTGCTGTCGTCGCGCACGGTCTATGACAACGTGGCGCTGCCGCTGGAGCTGGCCGGCAAGACCAAGGCCGAGATCGCCGCGACGGTGCTGCCGCTGCTGGACCTCGTGGGCCTGTCGGCGCTGCGCGACCGCCATCCCGCGCAGATCAGCGGCGGGCAGAAGCAGCGCGTGGGCATTGCGCGCGCGCTGGCCAGCAAGCCGAAGGTGCTGCTGTCCGACGAAGCCACCTCCGCGCTGGATCCCGAGACCACGCGCTCGATCCTCGACCTGCTCAAGCAGATCAATCGCGAGCTGGGCCTGACCATCGTCATGATCACGCACCAGATGGAGGTCATCAAGCAGGTCTGCGACCGCTTGGCCGTGCTCGAAGCCGGGCAGGTGGTGGAAAGCGGCCGTGTGATCGACGTCTTCCTGCGCCCGCAGCACGAAGTCACGCGCGCGATGATCGGCGACGTGATTGCCCAGGAACTGCCGGCCAGCGTGCTCAAGCGCGTGGAAAGCCGGCTCGGCAACGGCCGCGACCACGTCTACCGGCTGGCCTTCACGGGCGAGAACGTCGACCAGCCGGTGCTGGCCCAGGCGATCCGCCAGCACGGACTGGACTTCAACATCCTGCACGGCCATATCGACGAGATCCAGGGGCAGGCGTTCGGCTCGCTGGCGATCATGGCCACGGGCGAGCCGGCCGCGGTGCGCGCGGCGATGGAGTATTTGCAGACGCAGGGCGTCGTGGTGGAGGAGATCGAACATGTGGTCTGAAATGTTTGACCTGTTCCTGGCGTCGTTCGGCGAGACACTGTTGATGGTGTCGATCTCGGGCGTGGTGGGCGCGCTGTTCGGCGTGCCGCTGGGCGTGCTGCTGCACCTGACCAACCGGGGCGGCGTGCTGTCGCATCCGCTGTTCAACCGCTCCATCGGCGTGGTCGTGAACGCGGTGCGGTCAATCCCGTTCATCATCCTGCTGGTGGTGGTGATCCCGTTCACGCGCTTTATCGTCGGTTCGTCGATCGGCACGACGGCGGCTGTGGTGCCGCTGACGATCGCGGCGGTGCCGTTCATCGCCCGGCTGGTCGAGGCGGCGCTGCGCGAGGTGGACAAGGGCCTGGTGGAAGCCGCGCAATCGATGGGTGCCACCACGCGCCAGATCGTCTGGAAGGTGCTGCTGCCCGAGGCGATGCCCGGCATCGTGGCCGGCCTGACCATCACCTTCGTGAGCCTGGTCGGCTATTCGGCCATGGCCGGCGCCATCGGCGGCGGCGGGCTGGGCGACCTGGGCATCCGCTACGGCTACCAGCGCTATATCACCGAGGTCATGGTCGCCGTGGTGGTGATCCTGATCGTCTTCGTACAGGCCGTGCAGAGCTTTGGCGACTGGCTCGTGCGCCGCATCAGCCATCGCTGATGGGTTTCAATTCGCAGGGAAACTAGGGGTAAATCAAAAATGCAACGTCGTAATTTGCTGAAGACTGCCGCAGCGGTGGCGCTGGGCCTGGCCGTTTCCACGGGCGCGCTGGCGCAGGAAAAGCCGATCAAGGTTGGCGTGACGGGCGGCCCGCACGCGCAGATCATGGAGCAGGTGAAGAAGGTGGCGGCCAAGGACGGCCTGAACATCCAGGTGGTGGAGTTCAGCGACTACATCCAGCCGAACGCCGCGCTGGCCGCTGGCGACCTCGACGCCAACAGCTACCAGCATCTGCCGTACCTGGAAGCCCAGATCAAGGATCGCGGCTACAAGTTCACGCACGTGGGCTTCACGGTCACGTTCCCGATGGGTGTGTACTCGAAGAAGGTGAAGTCGCTGGACCAGATCAAGCAGGGCGCCCGCGTGGGCGTGCCGAACGATCCGACCAACGGCGGTCGCGGCCTGTTGCTGCTGCAGGCCAAGGGCCTGATCAAGCTGCGTCCGGACGCCGGTCTGAAGGCCACGCCGCTGGACATCGTGGAAAATCCGAAGAAGATCAAGATCGTCGAACTCGACGCCGCCCAGCTGCCGCGCTCGCTCGACGACCTGGACGCCGCCGCGATCAACGGCAACTATGCCGAGTCCGCCGGCCTGTCCCCCACGCGTGATGCAATCGCCACAGAAGGCCCGAAGGGTCCGTACGCGAACCTGATCGCCATCCGCGCGGCGGACAAGGACAAGCCGTGGGTGGCCAAGCTGGTGAAGGCCTACCACTCGGCCGAGGTGAAGCAGTACATCGCCAACACCTACAAGGAGTCGGTGATCACCGCCTGGTAATCATCAATCGGGCGCCGGTCCGGGACGATTTTCGAGGAAATCGTCCAAACCCTGTGCACGCGGGGCATCCTGCGGCACAATGGGCGCAGATTTCTTCAGTTGCCGGGCTAGCCCCGGCAATTCTTTGTCTATAAAATAGTACGATCGTTCGAAAAACTAAAGCTGCGCCACCCCGGTGGTTATAATGGCGAGCGATTCAAATCTTTGGACTATCAGCTATCAGTGGAGTGAGCGCATGAAAGTACTCGTCGCAGTCAAGCGGGTGGTGGACTACAACGTCAAGGTCCGCGTGAAGTCGGATGGCTCGGGCGTCGACCTGGCCAACGTCAAAATGAGCATGAACCCGTTCGACGAAATCGCCGTGGAAGAGGCCGTGCGCCTGAAAGAAGCTGGCGTCGTCACCGAAGTGATCGCCGTGTCGTGCGGCGTCACGCAATGCCAGGAGACCCTGCGCACCGCGATGGCCATCGGCGCCGATCGCGGCATCCTGGTGGAATCGAACGAAGACCTGCAGCCGCTGGCCGTGGCCAAGCTGATCAAGGCACTGATCGACAAGGAACAGCCGCAACTGGTGATCCTGGGCAAGCAGGCCATCGACGATGACTCGAACCAGACCGGCCAGATGGTGGCCGCGCTGGCCGGCCTGCCGCAAGCCACGTTCGCCTCGAAGGTGGTGGTGGCGGATGGCAAGGCATCGGTGACCCGTGAAGTGGATGGCGGTCTGGAAACGCTGTCGGTCAAGCTGCCGGCCGTGGTGACCACGGACCTGCGCCTGAACGAGCCGCGCTACGTGACGCTGCCGAACATCATGAAGGCCAAGAAGAAGCCGCTGGAAACCGTGAAGCCCGAAGACCTCGGTGTGGATGTGGCCCCGCGTCTGTCGACCGTGAAGGTCGTGGAGCCGGCCAAGCGCAGCGCAGGCGTGATGGTGCCCGATGTGGCCACGCTGGTGCAAAAGCTGAAGTCTGAAGCCAAGGTTATCTGAGCGCGGGGAGAGAAAACATGACTGCACTCGTCATTGCTGAACACGACAATCAATCGATCAAGGCCGCCACGCTGAACACCGTGACGGCTGCCGCCCAGTGCGGTGGCGACGTCCACGTGCTGGTAGCCGGCGCCAATGCCAAGGCTGCCGCCGATGCCGCTGCCAAGATCGCCGGTGTGACCAAGGTCCTGCTGGCCGATGCCGCCTATTTCGGCGACGGCCTGGCCGAGAACGTGGCCGAGCAGGCCCTGGCCATCGCCAACGACTACAGCCACATCCTGGCGCCGGCAACGCCGTACGGCAAGAACATCCTGCCGCGCGTGGCCGCCCGCCTGGACGTGGCCCAGATCTCGGAAATCTCCAAGGTCGACGCACCCGACACCTTCGAGCGCCCGATCTACGCTGGTAACGCCATTGCCACCGTGAAGTCGGCCGACAAGATCAAGGTCATCACGGTGCGCGGCACGGCGTTCGACGCGGCTGCCGCCGAAGGTGGCTCGGCCGCTGTCGAGACCCTGCCGGCCGTGGCTGACCTGGGCATCTCGCAATTCGTCTCGCGCGAAGTGGCCAAGAGCGACCGTCCGGAGCTGACCGCTGCCAAGATCATCGTTTCCGGTGGCCGTGGCGTGGGTTCGGGCGAGAACTACACCAAGGTGCTGACGCCGCTGGCCGACAAGCTGGGCGCCGCGCTGGGCGCCTCGCGCGCGGCCGTGGACGCCGGCTTCGTGCCGAACGACTATCAGGTCGGCCAGACCGGCAAGATCGTCGCGCCGCAGCTGTACATCGCGGTCGGTATTTCGGGCGCGATCCAGCATTTGGCCGGCATGAAGGACTCCAAGGTGATCGTCGCGATCAACAAGGACGCCGAAGCCCCGATCTTCTCGGTGGCGGACTACGGCCTGGTGGGCGACCTGAACACCGTGGTGCCTGAGCTGGTGGCAGCACTGGGCTGAGGTCTGGCCCCGCGCCGGCCCGCGTACTGTCTGGTACGGGCGCCGGCGCCACAACAAGAAGAATGAAGCCGTTCCGGGAGCGTCCCGCGAGCGGCTTTTTTACAAGATCCAGGAGACTTCGATGACCTATCGCGCACCGCTCAAGGACATGCTGTTCGTCATGAACGAACTGGCGGACCTGAACGCCGTCAGCCAGATGCCGGGCTATGAGGAAGCCACCCCGGACACGGCGCAGGCCGTGCTTGAGGAAGCGGCCCGGTTCAACGAGGAAGTGGTGGCCCCGCTGAACCGCGCGGGCGATCTCGACCCCAGCAGCTGGAAGGACGGCGTGGTCACCACCACGCCCGGGTTCCGCGACGCGTTCCGCCAGTTCGGCGAGGGCGGCTGGCAGGGCGTGCTGCATCCGAGCGATTTTGGCGGCCAGGGCTTGCCCAAGCTCGTCGCCACGCCGTGCATCGAGATGCTGAACAGCGCCAACCTGTCGTTCGCGCTGTGCCCGCTGCTGACCGATGGCGCCATCGAAGCCCTGCTGACTGCCGGCACCGACGAACAGAAGACGGTCATCCTGCCCAAGCTGATTGCGGGCGAATGGACCGGCACGATGAACCTGACCGAGCCGCAGGCCGGCTCGGACCTGGCCGCCGTGCGCACGCGCGCCGAGCCGCAGGGCGACGGCACGTTCAAGCTGTTCGGCACCAAGATTTTCATCACGTACGGCGAGCACGACATGGCGAAGAACATCGTCCATCTGGTGCTGGCCCGCACGCCGACCGCGCCCGAGGGCGTCAAGGGCATCTCGCTGTTCGTCGTGCCGAAGTTCCTGGTCAACCCGGACGGCACGACCGGTGCGCGCAACGACGTGCACTGCGTGTCGATCGAGCACAAGCTCGGCATCAAGGCCAGCCCGACGGCGGTGCTCCAGTTCGGCGATCACGGCGGCGCCGTCGGCACGCTGGTGGGCGAGGAGAATCGCGGCCTCGAATACATGTTCATCATGATGAATGCGGCGCGCTTCGCGGTGGGCATGCAGGGCATCGCGGTGTCCGAGCGCGCCTACCAGCACGCCGTGGCCTATGCGCGGGACCGCGTGCAGAGCCGGCCGGTCGATGGCTCGGCGCGCGAGGCCGTGACGATCATCCATCACCCCGACGTCAAGCGCATGCTGATGACGATGCGCGCACTGATCGAAGGCGCACGTGCCGTGGCCTACGTGGCCGCCGCGGCCAGCGATGCCGCCCACCAGCATCCGGACGAGGCGACGCGCCGCGAAAACCAGGCGTTCTACGAGTTCATGGTGCCCGTGATCAAGGGCTGGAGCACCGAGCTGTCGATCGACGTGACCAGCCTCGGCGTGCAGGTGCACGGCGGCATGGGCTTCATCGAGGAAACCGGCGCGGCCCAGTACTACCGCGACGCGCGGATCCTGCCGATCTACGAGGGCACCACGGCCATCCAGGCCAATGACCTCGTCGGCCGCAAGACCGTGCGCGATGGCGGTGCCGTGGCGCGCGCGATCTGCGCGAAGATCGCCGAGACCGAGGCCGCGCTCGGCCAGCACAGCTGCGCCTCGTTCCAGGCGGTGCAGGGCCAGTTGAAGCGGGGCCGCGAGGCGCTCGAGGCCGTGGTGGGCTTCGTCGTGGAGAACGCCAAGGGCGATCCGAACGCGGTGTTCGCGGGCAGCGTGCCGTACCTGAAGCTGTGCGGCATTGTGTTCTCGGGCTGGCAACTGGGCCGCGCGATGCTGGCGGCGGATGCCAAGCGTAGCGAAGACCCGGCGTTCTACGAGGCCAAGATCGCCACGGCGCATTTCTTCGGCGAGCACATCCTGTCGCAGGCGTCGTCGCTGCGCGACGCCATCGTGGCCGGCGCCGAGCCGGTCAAGGCGATGTCGGTGGACCAGTTCTGACGCGCAACTTGCGTTGGGGATGAAAAAAGGCGACCCGAAGGTCGCCTTTTTTTCGTCGAAATCCGAGATGAGGATCGATCAAGCCGGCACCGGACGCGGCACGCCGTGCGTGCGCGCGGGCTGGCGGTAGCGGTCCACCGACAGGTCGTCGGCGCGAATCGCTGGCTGCGTGCCCGAGACCAGGTCGGACAGCAGCTTGCCCGAGCCGCAGGCCATGGTCCAGCCGAGCGTGCCGTGGCCGGTGTTGAGCCACAGGCCGCGAATCCCGGCGGGGCCGACCACGGGCGTGCCGTCCGGCGTCATCGGACGCAGGCCAGTCCAGAACGTGGCGCGGCTGACATCGCCGGCGCCGGGGAACAGGTCCGTCACCACGTGTTCGAGCGTGCGGCGCTTGGCCGGATCGAGCGAACGGTCGTAGCCGACGATCTGCGCCATGCCGCCCACGCGGATGCGGTCGTCGAAGCGCGTGATCGCCACCTTGTAGGTCTCGTCGAGCACCGTGGATACCGGGCTGCGCGCGACATCGGTCATCGGCACCGTGATCGAGAAGCCCTTGAGCGGGTACACCGGCAGGTTCGACAGCCCCGGCAGCACATTGCGGACGAACGGCGTGGACCAGCTCCCGAGCGCCACCACCACGGCCTCGGCATACATCGGCTGGCCGCCAACCACGGCACCGGTCACGGCATCGCCCTGGGTCATCAGGCCGTCGATCGAGCGGTTGTAGAGGAACTGCACGCCGAGCGATTCGGCCATGGCTGCCAGCCGTTGGGTAAACAGCTGGCAATCCCCGGTTTCATCGTTCGGCAGGCGCAGGCCGCCGGCCAGCTTGTGGCCTGCGGCGGCCAGCGCCGGTTCGCTCGCGCCGAGTTCCTCGCGCGAAAGCAATTGATAGGGCACGCCCGCTTCCTCGAGCACGGCGATGTCGCGCGCGGCGGCTTCGAGCTGCGCGTCCGTGCGAAACACCTGGAGCGTGCCTTGTTGGCGGCCTTCGTAGGCAATACCGGTCTCGGCCCGCAGCGTGCGGATGCAATCGCGGCTGTACTCGGCCAGTCGCACCATGCGTTCCTTGTTCACGGCATAGCGTGCCGGCGTGCAATTGCGCAGCATCTGCCACATCCACTGGAGCTGGAACAGCGTGCCGTCCGGCTTGATGCTCAGCGGCGCGTGCTCCTGGAACATCCACTTGATGGCCTTGAGCGGCACGCCCGGCGCGGCCCACGGCGACGCGTAGCCCGGCGAGATCTGGCCGGCGTTGGCAAAGCTGGTGCCGAGCGCGGGCGCGGACTCGCGATCCACGACGGTCACTTCATGACCGGCACGGGCCAGGTACCACGCGCTGGTCACGCCAATAACGCCACTGCCAAGCACTAGAACACGCATCTCGATGACTCCGGACCTGCGAAAGAATGGAATAGAAGGATTCGTATCTATACTATTGACTTCAAAGCAGTGTTAGTTACCGATTAAATGAGAAAAACAGGAAAAAGTCATGAGAACGACACGTCAGCCGGTGCGCGGCCTCGATCGGCTGGATCGGAAGATTCTCACGGTGCTCCAGGACGACGGGCGGGTGTCGATGAAAGACCTGGCGGAGCGGGTGGGGCTGACCATCACGCCCTGCATCGAGCGCGTGAAGCGGCTGGAGCGCGACGGTGTCATCATGGGCTACTACGCCCGGCTGAATCCGGGGCTGCTCGGCAGTGCGCTGCTGGTATTTGTGGAGATTTCGCTGGGCAACAAATCGGGCAATATGTTCGAGCAGTTCCGGCGCGAGGTGCTGCGGATTCCCGAGGTGCTGGAATGTCACCTCGTCTCGGGCGACTTCGACTACCTGATCAAGGCGCGGATTCGCGAGATCAGCGAGTACCGCCGTCTGCTCGGCGACATTCTGTTGCAGTTGCCGGGCGCAGCCCAATCTAAAAGCTACGTGGTGATGGAAGAAATCAAGGAGACATTGGCCATCTCGGTGGAAGAGCGCGAGTAAGGCCGTTCGATGCAAGATGGGTGACGAACACGACTTCGGCGGCGACGGAGAGGGCGAGGGCGCCCGCCGTCCGCCCGTGGCCCGCAAGGGGCGCGGCGCCGTCAGCAACCTCCAGGGACGCTTCGAGCGCGACCAGCGCGAGGCGTTCGACGACGGCTGGGCGCCGGCCGACGACGACCCGGCCCCCGCCGATGACGCGCTGCCGCCCAAGCTCGTCACCCAGGTCACGCTCGAGCAGGCCCGCTCGATCCTGTCGCGCAACGCCTCGCCCGACATCCCGTTCGATGTCTCGCTCAATCCTTACCGGGGCTGCGAGCACGGCTGCATCTACTGCTTCGCCCGGCCGACGCACGCCTATCTGGACCTGTCACCGGGGCTCGATTTCGAGACGAAGCTTTATGCCAAGACCAATGCGGCCGAGCGCCTGCGCGAAGAATTGTCCAAGCCGTCGTATCGGTGCGAGACCATCGCGCTGGGCGTGAACACCGACGCCTACCAGCCCATCGAGCGCGAGCAGCGCATCACGCGCAGCCTGCTGGAGGTATTGCACGAGACCGACCACCCGGTGGCGCTGATCACGAAGTCGTCACTGATCGAACGGGATATCGACCTGCTGGCGCCCATGGCCGCCAAGCGGCTCGCGGTGGGGGCTGTGACGATTACGACACTCGACGCCGGCATCGCGCGCACGCTGGAACCGCGCGCAGCCACGCCGGCGCGGCGGCTGCGCACGATTCGTGAACTGACCGATGCGGGGATTCCGGTAGGGGTGAGCGTGGCGCCGATTATCCCGTTCGTCACCGAACCGGACCTCGAGCGCGTGCTGGAAGCCGCCCGGGAGGCCGGGGCGGTCTACGCCAACTACATCGTGCTGCGTCTGCCGTGGGAGGTGAGTCCGCTGTTCCAGGAGTGGCTCGAAGCGCATTTCCCGGACCGTGCCGAGCGGGTCATGAACCGCGTGCGCGAGATGCGGGGCGGCAAGGATTACGATGCCGACTTCGCCTCGCGCATGCGCGGCACGGGGATTTGGGCCGATCTGATGCGTCAGCGGTTCTACAAGACCGCCGAGCGGCTAGGCTTCCGTTACAACCGGTTCGAACTCGATACGTCGCGCTTCAGGCCCCCGCCCAGGCCGACCCGGCCCAACGGGCGTCCGCGCGGTACCGACGACCGGCAGGGTTCGCTGTTCTGAGGCGCCGCCTGCTGATCCTCGATCATGCGGCAGGCCAGCTCCAGCGCGGCCTTCGCACTGGTCGTCGGCAGGCCCGACGACAGGGCCAGCCTGACCGCGATAGCAGCCAGGCGTCCTTCTTCATACGTGGGATGTTCCATCGGGCACTCCTTTGCATCGTCCCGCCATGGCGGGCCATGCTCCATTCCGTGCGTACTCGGACTTACCAGTATGGGTGATTTGCAGAAGCGCGTTTGACCAATGTCATCCCATTGTCAGGTTGCAGCGAAAGTGCGCGCTAACTATTGGGAAAGCGCCTTGGCCGCCTCCACCTGCGACTCGAAGAAGGTCTGGAAGCTGATGGCGAGCCCGGCCATGAGCAGGCCGGTGCCGATCAGCAGCGACAGGATGACCAGGATCACCACGGGCCAGCCGGAGCGCGTGGGCTTGCCATGTGCGTTATAGCGCGCATCCCAGCGGTCGTCGGGGCGTAGCCCGAACACGATGGCGGTCAGGAATGCCGCAATCACCGAGGTGCCGCCCGCCACCGCGAACGTCCAGTTCAACGCGGTGGACCCGGCGCCCGTCACCAGCGACGCAATTCCGATCGCCCCCGCCAGCGTGGCCAGCAGATGCGCCCAGCCGAACTTGTCGGGGAAGCCCTTCAGATAGAAGCGATGCACGCCAAGGCTGCCAAACAGGAACGCCAGGGCGACGGTGATCAGCTTGGACTTGCCCCGGGCCGGGCGGCGCGCATCGGCGCCGAGGGCAGGGGCTTGGCTTGCGGTGGTAGGCATTGTGGAGGCGATGTGGCAGGCACGGAGGCTGACAATCGTCACATTGTACGTGGAGGCTGCGCCCGGTGAGGATATCGGGACAAGACCGGAGTGGCCGGAGCCGGACCAGTGGGTGCCGGGCAGAGGCAGGTCAGTTCGATTGCCGTCTGCGCAACGACGGCACGCTGCGAGGGCGCCGGGGTTGAACCCCGTCTGGAATCGCCGACTGCACCGGGCGGCAGCCTGTGCGGGCACGAGGCCCGCACATCTTGAAAGACCAAGCAAAACGGCCGGAGTTCCGGCCGTTCGAGAAAGGGGAGAGGCGCGGGACTCAGCGCCCGCCATCGCGGCTGCGCGCCTGCCAGCCCGGGCCCATGCCGGATGGACGCATGTCGTTGCTGCGCCCCGGGTTATCATTCACGCTGCTGCGGTCGGACGTCTGCCGTACCGGACGATCCTCGTCGCGGCCCGGCGCACCGGGTGGGCGCCCGCTCAGGCGGTCGTCATTGCGCGCCCGCTGCTCCATGCGTTCGATCTGTGCCCGCACATGATCCCGGCTTTCGGCACGTACGCTCGCCATTTCCCATCCGCCGGCAACGCGGTTGACGCGCGCCGACTGTTCGGCCCGGGCGGTGTGCCAGAAGGCAACTTGCGCGTGGCTGGCGGCAATACTGCCGATCAGGCCCGAGAGGGCCAAGGTACCAGCCACCAGGAGACGCAGGTGGGGGCGGGTAAGCATGCGAGATCCCAAGATCCTTAGCAGGGAAAGAGTCAGGAAGATGGGTTCATGGTACGCAGGCGCCGTGTGACCGCCTATGCCAATCCCGTTACCCGTGTAACCGATTGTTTCGACATTTTTGCCAGCTTTATAACGTCGCGCCGGTGGCGGGGTTTGCGCGGGATTCGCGGTTTACGCGACGGTGCCTGCAGGCCATGTTGCGCCAACGGCGCACCGGTGGCCGCGCCCGGCGCGAATTGCGCGCTAAGTGTTTGTTTGGCATTGGGAACTGGGCTATACTCTTGCGTTTCGTGTTCGCACACCCCCCGTTTTTTCGAGGAATAACCCCATGGTCGTAATCCGTCTGGCTCGCGGCGGCAGCAAGAAGCGCCCCTTCTTCAATATCGTTGCCGCTGACTCGCGCAACCGTCGCGATGGCCGTTTCATCGAGCGGGTTGGTTTCTACAACCCGCTCGCCTCCGGCAAGGAAGAAACCCTGCGCCTGGTGCAAGACCGCCTGACGTACTGGCAAGGCGTTGGCGCCCAGCTGTCGCCGACGGTTGCCCGTCTGGTCAAGCAAGCCGCCAAGGCCGCTGCCTGATTGCCGCCAAGGCGCGCGGCCCGTTGTGGCGCGTGCCTGACGCATCGGACGCATCGTCTCAGTGACTGGCAACGCCCCCGGCCGCAAGCCGTTAAATCGGCAAGGTACCGCGGCGCAGGCCGAGGTATCGGGCCAGCCGCCCAAGCCCCGCAAGCTGCCCGCAGCGCTGCTGTTCACCGACAGCCTGCCCGACGATCTCGTCGAAGTGGGCTATGTGGGCGCCGCCTATGGCATCCGTGGCTGGATCAAGGTCCAGCCGCACGCGGACGACGCCTCCGCATTGCTCCACGCCCGCCGCTGGTGGCTGCTTCGTGCGCCGCAGGCCGGCGTGGTGGTGGCGCCGGCACAGCCGGACGAGGCGCTCTGCGTCAAGATTGCCCAGTCGCGCGAGCATAGCGGCACCGTGGTGGCCCAGGCCACCGGCGTAGCGGAACGCAATGTTGCCGAAGCCCTGAAAGGGCGTCGCGTCTGGATCCGGCGCGCGGATTTTCCGCCGCCGGAAGAGAATGAGTTTTACTGGGTCGACCTGATCGGTTGCGCCGTGCTCAACGAACAGGGTGAAACCCTGGGCGAGGTATCCGGCCTGATCGACAATGGTGCCCACCAGATCCTCCAGGTGGCTTACACGCTGCCGGATGGCAAGCCCGGCGAGCGGCTGGTGCCGTTCGTGGACGCGTTCCTGCGCACGGTGGATACCACCACCCGGCGCATCGTGGTGGACTGGGGGCTCGACTACTGAAGTACCGAAGCACACCAAGGGGCCGCGGATGCAGTTCGATGTAATCACGCTGTTTCCCGAGATGTTTCGGGCGCTGACCGACTGGGGCATTACCAGCCGGGCGGCCAAGCAGCAGCGTTACGCGCTGCGCACCTGGAATCCGCGCGACTTTACGGTCGACAATTACCGCACCATCGACGACCGGCCTTACGGCGGTGGTCCTGGCATGGTGATGCTGGCCAAGCCGCTGGACGACGCGATCGACGCGGCGGCCGCGGCGCAGGCGGAAGCCGGTGTGGCAGTCCCGCATGTGGTGCTGATGTCGCCGCAGGGCGCCCCGCTCACGCATGAGAAGGTGATGTCGCTGTCGCAGCGGCCTGGCCTGGTGCTGTTGTGCGGTCGCTATGAGGCGATCGATCAGCGATTGATCGAGCGTCGCGTGGACGAGGAAATCAGCCTCGGCGATTTCGTGCTGTCCGGCGGTGAACTGCCGGCCATGGCGCTGATCGACGCGGTGGTGCGGCATCTGCCCGGCGTGCTGGGTGATGCGCAGTCGGCCGTGCAGGACAGTTTCGTCAACGGCCTGCTCGATTGTCCGCACTACACGCGGCCGGAAGAATATGAAGGTGTGCGGGTGCCCGATATCTTGCTCGGGGGCCATCATGCCGAGATCGAGAAATGGCGGCGCCAGCAGGCGCTGGCCAACACCGCGCGCAAGCGTCCCGATTTGATCGAGGCGGCGCGTGGTCAAGGGTTGTTGTCCAAGGCCGATGAGAAATTTCTGTCGGAGTGGACGGCGAAAGCAGGGCGGGAGTTCGCTCCCGCCAAATGAAAACCCCATCCTCTGCCGGGGCCCGGGACAAGTCCTGGGGCATACAACGCTGGCATGATGGTAATGGAGAAAAAACGATGAACATCATCGAGCAAATCGAGCAGGAAGAGATTGCGCGCCTGACCGCGAACAAGACCATTCCCGCGTTCGCCCCGGGCGACACCGTGATCGTCAACGTGAACGTCGTGGAAGGCACCCGCAAGCGCGTGCAGGCCTACGAAGGCGTCGTGATCGCCAAGCGTAACCGTGGCCTGAACTCGTCCTTCATCGTGCGCAAGATCTCGTCGGGTGAAGGCGTGGAACGTACGTTCCAGCTGTACTCGCCGCTGATCGCCGGCATCGAAGTGAAGCGTCGTGGCGACGTGCGCCGTGCAAAGCTGTACTACCTGCGCGAGCGTTCGGGCAAGTCGGCACGTATCAAGGAAAAGCTGGTCTCGAAGGCTGCGAAGGCTGCTGCCGCCGAGTAAGGCGATGCCGTCCGGCGCCGGGCAACCGGTGCCGTATCGGATTCGGAAAGGACACCTTCGGGTGTCCTTTTTGCTTATATGTGTGCTGCAGCGCGACATGGCGCGCTTCTGTCATACTCAATGGTGTCATGCGCCCCAAATTCGATCCAGAAACCTTGCCGGTCATCGGCACCGACGCCCAACGCGCGCCGCTCTCGGCGCCCCGGATGCGCCCGGACTTTATCCGCCACCGCCTGCTATCGCCGCCAGCCTGGGAACCCGAGCTGACCGATGAGTCGCGCGTCTACGACCGGAGCCGCGGCCTGCGCGAAGCCGCCGTGCTGGTGCCGTTGGTGGACCGCGCCGACGGCCTGACCGTGCTGCTGACCGAACGCAACGCCAACCTCAACGCCCACGCGGGCCAGATCAGCTTTCCGGGCGGCCGGCAGGAGACCTACGATGCGGACCGCATCGCCACAGCGCTGCGTGAGACGAAGGAAGAAATCGGGCTTGATCGGGACTATATCGAGGTGCTCGGCTCGCTCCCTGACTACATCACGGGCACCGGCTATCACGTCAGCCCCATTGTGGGGCTGGTGCGCACCGGCTTCGCGCTGGAGGCCGATGCGGGCGAGGTGGCGGACATCTTCGAGGTGCCGCTCGCCTTCCTGATGGACCCCTCACGCCACGAGCGGCGGCTGCTGCGCTGGGCGGACGGCGAACGTCAGTTTTATTCGATGCCGTACCCGCGCGAGGAAGGCGGCCACCGCTTCATCTGGGGCGCCACCGCGGGCATGCTGCGCAACCTCTATCACCTGCTCGCCGCGTAAGAACTCGGCGTATTACCAGGCGGGACGCAGGCGTCAGGCGGCTGCCTGACCGGCCTGCGTCGCGCAATGCGGGCATTGCTTGCCCACCGCATAGCTGGGCTGTTGCTGTTCCTCAGGCGTAACCACCGCGCGGCAGGCAAAGCACTGCACCGGGCCGGCCGGCTCGAGATTGGGGTTCAGGGCGGTTCGGTAGTCGAACACGAAGCAGTCTCCCTTGTAGTGGCTACCGCCCACTTCCTCGAAGTACTTCAGGATGCCGCCTTCGAGCTGGTAGATGTGCGCCATCCCCACTTCCTGCATGTGGATGGCGGCCTTTTCGCAGCGGATGCCGCCGGTGCAGAATGACACCACCGTCTTGCCCTCCAGCTCGGCCTTGTGGGCGGCGATGGCGGGCGGGAAATCGCTGAATTTCGCAATGTCGTATTCCACCGCGTTCTCGAAGGTGCCCACGGCCACCTCGAACGCATTGCGTGTATCGAGCATCACCACGGGGCGGCCGGCGTCGTCGTGGCCCTGGTCGAGCCAGCGCTTGAGATCCACGGGCCGCACGGACGGCGCCCGGCCCGCTTCGGGGCGGATCAGCGGCATCTTCATCGTGATGATTTCCTTCTTGGCGCGCACCAGCATCCGCTTGAACGGCTGGTTGTCCGACAGGCTCTCCTTGGGCGCGATGTCCGCAAAGCGGGCGTCGGCGTGGAGCCAGGCCATGAAGGTGTCGATGGCGTCGCGCGGGCCGGCCAGGAACATGTTGATGCCCTCGGGCGCCAGCAGGATCGTGCCCTTGAGGTCGGCCGCCTCGCAGCGCGCGCGCATTTCCGGACGCAGGGTCTCGATGTCGTCCAGCGTGACGAATTTGTAAGCGGAAATATTGACGATCTGCATGGGATGGGTGCTGCCGGACCGCGCGGCGGGCCGCGCGATAACTGCCTGATTGGAAAGGCGAAATTATAGCCGCTTGCGGGCCTGGCCGACACCCTGTTTCCAGGCACTCCGGACCGGGCCAGGCGTCGTCCCAGCCCCTCATTTTCCGAAAAGTCTCAAGTTTTCAGGCGGGGGGAGCCGGTACAATGGCGCCCTATGTCTGCACCCCGCTTCGTACACCTCCGCCTGCATTCCGAATACTCCGTCGTGGACGGCATCGTCCGCCTGGAGGATGCCGTCAAGGCCGCCGCCAAGGATGGCATGGGCGCGCTCGCCCTGACCGACCTTGCCAACGCCTTCGGCCTGATCCGCTTCTACAAGGAAGCGCGCGGAGACGGCGTGAAGCCGGTAGTGGGCGCAGACGTCTGGCTGACCAACGCCGATGACCGCGACAAGCCCGCGCGCATGCTGCTGCTGGTGCAGGACCGCCGTGGCTACCTGAACCTGTGCATGCTGCTGTCGCGCGCGTGGCTGGGCAACCAGCACAAGGGGCGCGCCGAGATCGAGCCGGGCTGGTTCGACGAACCGGGCGAGGAAGGCCTGCCGCTGGCCACCGGCATGATCGCGCTGTCCGGCGCCATGGGCGGCGATATCGGCCAGGCGCTGGCCAATGGCAACGAGGACGGCGCCCGCCGGGCCGCCGAGCACTGGGCGCGCGTGTTCCCGCAGCGGTTCTATATCGAACTGCAACGGGCCGGGCACCCCGGCACCGATGCCTACGTCCAGCAGGCCGTGCAACTGGCCGCCGCAATGCAGCTGCCGGTGGTGGCCACGCACCCGGTGCAGTTCATGACGCCGGACGACTTCACCGCGCATGAGGCCCGCGTCTGCATCGCCGAGGGCGAACTGCTGGCCAATCCGCGCCGCACGCGCAAGTTCACGACCGACCAGTATTTCAAGACGCAGGACGAGATGTGCGCGTTGTTCGCGGACATTCCTTCCGCGTTGCAGAATGCCGTCGAGATCGCGCGGCGCTGCAACCTGACGCTGGAACTGGGGAAGCCGCGCCTGCCGCTGTTCCCCACGCCGGACGGCATGTCGCTCGACGACTACCTGATCCACATGGCGCGCGAGGGCCTCGAGAAGCGTCTGGCCGTGCTGTTCCCGGACGAAGCCACGCGCGAGGCGCAGCGGCCCGAGTACTACGCGCGGCTGGAGTTCGAGACTGGCACCATCATCAAGATGGGCTTCCCGGGCTACTTCCTGATCGTGGCGGACTTCATCAACTGGGCCAAGAACAACGGCGTGCCGGTGGGGCCGGGCCGGGGCTCGGGCGCTGGCTCGCTGGTGGCGTACGCACTGGGCATTACCGACCTGGACCCGCTCAAGTACGCGCTGCTGTTCGAGCGTTTCCTGAATCCGGAACGGGTCTCGATGCCCGACTTCGACATCGACTTCTGCCAGCACGGCCGTGACCGCGTGATCACGTACGTGAAGGAGAAGTACGGCAAGGACGCCGTGTCGCAGATCGCCACGTTCGGCACCATGGCTGCCAAGGCGGCCGTGCGCGACGTGGGCCGCGTGCTGGACCTCGGCTATGGCTTTGTCGACGGCGTGGCCAAGCTGATTCCGTTCAAGCCGGGCAAGCTCGTCACGATCGAGGAAGCCAAGAAGGAAGAGCCGGTCCTGGCCGAGCGCGAGAACAACGAGGAAGAGGTGCGCCAGTTGCTGGAGCTGGCGCAGCGCGTGGAAGGCATGACCCGGAACGTGGGCATGCACGCCGGCGGCGTGCTGATCGCGCCGGGCCGGCTCACCGATTTCTGCCCGCTCTACACCCAGGGTGGCCAGAACGACGGCATGAGCGGCGTGGTGAGCCAGTACGACAAGGACGACGTGGAAGCCGCCGGCCTGGTCAAGTTCGACTTCTTGGGCCTGACCACGCTGACCATCCTCGACTGGGCCGAGCGCTACATCCGCCGGCTGGACCCGAGCAAGGCCGACTGGAATTGCAGCCAGATTCCGCTGGCCGATGGCCCCGCGTTCGACATCCTGAAGACCGCCAACACGGTGGCCGTGTTCCAGCTGGAAAGCCGCGGCATGCAGGGCATGCTGAAGGACGCCAAGCCTGACCGCTTCGAGGACATCATCGCCCTCGTGGCCCTGTATCGCCCCGGTCCGATGGACCTGATCCCGAGCTTCTGCGCCCGTAAGCACGGCCGCGAGAAGGTCGAGTACCCCGATCCGCGCGTGGAACCGGTGCTCAAGGAGACCTACGGCATCATGGTCTACCAGGAGCAGGTGATGCAGATGGCGCAGATCATCGGCGGCTACTCGCTCGGGGGCGCCGACTTGCTGCGCCGCGCCATGGGCAAGAAGAAGGCCGAGGAGATGGCCAAGCACCGCGAGCTGTTCCGCGAGGGTGCTGACAAGAACGGGCTGTCGTCACAGCAGGCCGACGACATCTTCGACCTGATGGAGAAGTTCGCGGGCTACGGCTTCAACAAGTCGCACGCGGCCGCCTATGCGCTGCTGGCGTACTACACGGCGTGGCTCAAGGCGCACCATCCGGCCGAATTCATGGCGGCCAATATGTCGCTGGCCATGGACGATACGGACAAGGTCAAGATCCTCTACGAGGATTGCCGACTGAACGGCATCGCCGTGCTGCCGCCCGATGTCAACGCCAGCGAATACCGCTTCGCCCCGACCGATGCCAAGACCATCCGCTATGGGCTGGGCGGCATCAAGGGCTCGGGGCAGGGCGCCATCGAGGACATCTTGCGTGCCCGCGAGGAAAAGCCGTTCGCGGACCTGTTCGATTTCTGCGAGCGCGTGGACCGCCGGCAGGTCAATCGCCGCACGATCGAGGCACTGATCCGCGCCGGCGCGTTTGACAGCCTTAATGACAACCGTGGCCAGTTGCTGGCCTCGGTGTCCATCGCCATGGAGGCGGCCGAGCAGAAGGCGGAGTCGGCCAACCAGGTGTCGCTGTTCGACCTGATGGGCGACGCCGGCGATGCCCACCGCCCGGAACTGCTCGACGAGCCGCGCTGGACGGCCAAGCGCACGCTGCAGGAGGAAAAGCAGGCGCTCGGCTACTATTTCTCCGGCCATCTGTTCGATGCGTGGCGCGACGAGGTACGCCGCTTCGTCAAGGGCACGCTGGCCGGGCTCGAAAAGGAAGTACAGGGCAACGGCGGCGGCTATGGCCGCGACGTGCGGGGCAAGATCGTGGCGGGTGTCATCACCGGCATCCGCACGCAGATGACCCAGCGCGGCAAGATGCTGATCGTGCTGCTCGACGACGGCACGGGCCAGATCGAGATGACCGTGTTCAACGAACTGTTCGACGCGAACCGGCACATGTTCCGCGAGGATGAACTGCTGATCGCGCAGGGCAATGCCCGTCACGATACCTTCACCGGCGGCGTGCGGTTCACGGCCGAGTCGGTGATGGACCTCGTGGCCGCGCGCGCCAAGTATGCCGATGCGGTCTGCCTGGGCTTCAACGGCAACGCCTCCACCGAGCGGCTGCGCGAACTGCTGACGCCGTACCTCGCCAACACGGCGCGTACGCCGGGCGTGCCGGTGCGTATCCGCTACGTCAACAAGACCGCGCAGTGCGAGGCCACGTTGGGCGACCAATGGCAGGTCACCCCGTCGGACGACGCCCTGACCACCTTCCGCAATGCGCTGGGCGACAGCGTCCGGATGATCTATGGCTGAGGCGGCGGTGCGATCGATGACGCAGGGCGGCAAGCGGCGCATCCTGTTCCACGTCACCCATCTGCTGCATGGGGGTATCGAGACCGCACTGGTCTCGCTGCTGAACTCGCTGGACCGCGGCCAGTTCGAGATCGGGCTGACCATCACCTATCCGTCGGACGAGCTGGCCTCGCATTTTCTTGAGAGATTGCCGAAGGACGTGAAGGTCCACGTTCTGGCGCCCGAGGCCTGGCTGTCGCACTGCCGGCAGCTCAAGAAGAAGCGCAAGCTCGGGCCGCTCGGCAAGATCTACGAGGAACTGCTACTGCCACCGGTGCGCAAGCCGCTGATGAATCGGCGCTTCCGCAAGATTCTGCAGGGCTATGACCTGGTGGTGGACTACGACATGTCCGTGTCACGGCTGACGGGCAAGCTGCCCGTGCCGATGATGGGCTATCAGCATTTCAGCGTGGCGCACCTTGCGCGCGGGCATGCCCGCAAGCTCCGCAAGCTGCGGCGCCAGTGCCGCGAGCACTACGACGCCGTGGTCGTGCTCAACGACAGCATGCTGCGCGATGCGCAGGCGCTGATTCCCGAGGCTGCGGACCGCTTCGTGCGGCTCTACAACCCGATCGATCTGGACAGTATCCGCGAGAAGGCCCAGGCGCCGGTCGATGCGCCGGCCGGGCCCTTCGTGGTGTCGGTGGGGCGGCTTGAGGAAAGCCAGAAGGACTTCACCACGCTGCTGCACGCCTACGCGCGGCTGGTGGCGGATGGTATCGAGGACCGGCTGGTCATCGTCGGCGATGGCGCCTCCCGCCCGCAGCTTGAGGCGCTGGCCGGGTCGCTCGGCATTGCCGACCGCGTCACGTTCCAGGGTTTCCAGTCGAATCCGTACGCCTGGATCCGGCGCGCGCGCCTGATGGCGTTCAGTTCGAAGATGGAAGGGCTGCCGAACGTCCTGCTGGAGGCGCTGGCGGTGGGTCAGGTCGTGGTCAGTACCGACTGCCCGACCGGGCCGCGCGAGATTCTCGACGAGGGCCGGGCGGGACTGCTGGTGCCTGTCGGGGATGCGCCGGCGCTGGCGGATGCAATCGGGCGCGGCCTGCGAGATGCCTCGCTGCGTGCCGCGCTGCTGGCACACGCGGCGGTCCATATCGAGCAGATGGGCTTCGGGCCCACCGCGCGGGAGTTCAGCGTGGTGGCAAATCGGTTGATGGCGGGGGTGTCTCCGTTGCCTGCCGGTGCAGCAGCCACAGCTTGACGTACTTGTAGTAACTGGCCTGCCCGTTCATCAGCGCCACGCCGAGCCCCTGCGGGCCGTCGAGGAAGCCGCACCGGAACAGGTAGGTCCGCAGGAAGGCCCAGCTGCCATGCAGCAGGGCGCTGGCCGGCGAGGCGGTCTTGCCGCGTGCGAAGGCCTGTTTGGCGCCGAGCGTTGAATATTGATCGATCTTGCGCAGCACCTGCGAGAAGTCGTCGTAGGTGTAGTGCAGCAGCGGTGAGCGCAGGTGCGCCACCGGGGCATCGGTGACCACGTTCTCGTGGACGAGGTCATCGGTGAAGCGGGCCTTGCCCAGCCGGAACAGGCGGGTGAGGCGGTCCGGATACCAGCCGCCGTGGCGGATAAACCGGCCGCAGAACCGCGAGAGCCGGGGCATGTCGTAGGCATCGGCCCGGCCGGAGCTGATGGCGGCCAGGATCTCGTCGCGCAGCGCGGGCGTGACACGCTCGTCGGCGTCGATGGACAGGACCCACTCACTCTGGGCCTTGGAGAGGGCAAGGTTTTTCTGGGGGCCGAAACCGGGCCACGTGGCGGTCTCGTAGACCTCTGCACCCATGGCGCGGGCGGCCTCCACGGTGCCGTCCGTGCTGCCCGAATCCACTATAATCGCGCGGTCGCACCAGGAGACGCTTTCGAGGCACTCCCGGATATTGTGTGCCTCGTTTTTCGTAATCAGTACGACAGAGATTTTCATAGAGATGCTTGCAAGGTTCCCCTTTTGGAACGCCATTCTAGCGGTAGTCGCAGTCTTGGCAGGCACAACCCCCCGTGCGAGCGGGGCGGAGTCATCGTGAACGAAAACAATAAACAAACGCCCCAGGAAGCCGACACCCTCAAGCGGGTCTGGGCTTACCTGAAGCCCGAGATGCGCGTGTTCGCGCTGGCCATCCTCGCCATGGCGCTGGTGGCCGCCAGCGAGGGGATTATCCCCAAGGTTGTCAACGACCTGCTCGACAAGGGGTTTGGCGGCGACTACGCCGGCAAGCTCTGGCATGTGCCCGCGCTGCTGACCGGCGTGGCGCTGGTCCGTGGCGTGGCGCAGTTCGCGTCCGGCTACCTGCTGGCCCAGATCTCGAACCGCGTGCTGTTCAAGATGCGCATGCAGATGTTCGGTCGGATGCTGCAGGCGCCCGCGCTGTTCTTCCACCGCAACACCGCCGCGTCACTGATCAATGCCGTGATCTTCGAGGTCAACCAGGTGATGCAGATCCTGACCGGGGTGTTGATCACGCTGGTGCGCGACTCGCTGACCGTGCTGGCGCTGCTGATCTACCTGTTCTACACGAACTGGCGGCTCACGCTGGTGGTGGCGGTGCTGCTGCCCGTGATCGGCTTCGTCATGTCGAAGGTGAACCGGCGCCTGCGCCGGCTGAACCGTGACCACCAGACGCTGACCAACGAGGCCGCGTACGTAGTCGAGGAAGCCGCCGGCGGCTACAAGGTGGTCAAGCTGCATGGCGGGGAGACCTACGAGCAGTCGCGCTTCGAGGCCATGGCCGAGCGCCTGCGCGGCTACTCGATGCGCATGGCCGTGGCGGGCGGGCTGAACCAGCCGGTCACCGCGTTCCTGGCGTCGCTGGCGCTGTCCGTGATCCTGACCATCGCGATGATCCAGGCCCAGGGCAACCAGACTACGGTCGGCGGCTTTACCGGCTTCGTCATGGCGATGCTGCTGCTGATCTCGCCGCTCAAGCACCTGACCGACCTGAACCAGCCGCTGCAACGCGGGCTGACCGCCGCCGAGATGATCTTCCGGCTCATCGACGAGCCGATCGAGCCGCAGACCGAAGGCCTGCGGCTGGAACGTGCCAAGGGCGATCTGGTGTTCGAGGACGTCGGTTTCCGCTATGGCGACGCCGGCCGGCCGGCGCTCCAGCATGTCAATTTCCGGGTGGCCCCGGGCGAGGTGGTGGCGCTGGTCGGTCCGTCCGGCAGCGGCAAGACCACGCTGGTCAACCTCGTACCCCGCTTCTTCGATCCGACCGACGGCCGGATCCTGCTCGATGGCCAGCCCATCGCCCAGTTCGCGCTGACCGACCTGCGCCGCCAGATCGCGTTCGTGAGCCAGGATGTCGTGCTGTTCAACGACACCGTGGCGGCCAATGTGGCCTACGGCGTGCATCCGCGAGAAGCGATCGATATGGCACGCGTGGAGCGTGCACTTGCGGCGGCCTACCTGACCGATACGGTCAAGGGGCTGCCGGAGGGGCTGGAAACCAATATCGGCGACAACGGCATGAAGCTGTCCGGCGGCCAGCGCCAGCGGCTGGCCATTGCGCGCGCGATCTACAAGGACGCGCCGATCCTGATCCTGGACGAGGCGACTTCCGCGCTCGATTCGGAATCGGAACGGCAGGTGCAGGCGGCGCTGGAGTCGCTGATGGTGGGGCGGACCACGCTCGTGATCGCCCACCGGCTGTCCACGATCGAGAACGCCGACCGCATCGTCGTGCTGGAGCAGGGCCGCGTGGCCGAGCATGGCAGCCATGCCGAACTGCTCGCCGCCAACGGGCTCTACGCGGGCCTGCACCGCATCCAGTTCGCCACCCAGCAGTAACTTCCTCCGATCACCCGAGGGGCGGCGCCGGTCAGATTTACCGGATCTCCGCGCAAGCGCCGCTTTTCGGGTCGAACAGCACCGGCCACGCCTGCTCGTAGATACCCGGCGTGCAGTGCTTCTCGCAGCGGGCATGGGCCAGCGTCACCCGGCGCGGGTCCTGCCACACCATCAGCTTGCAGCCGCTGCCGTCAATTGCATGCAGTTCTATGTGTGGCGTCTGCTGTACCTGCTTGAAATCCTCCAGATCGAACGTGCACGAACCCTTCCGGGACACCCAGAGCTTCCATTTCAGCGTCTGCACGGCATTGCCCGTGACCTTGACCAACGCGTCTTCGCGGAAGCCATCCTCCTCGGTGCGCTTGCAACTGCCAGACAGGTTGATCACGCGCGCCGCGATGGGCGTGGCGCGGCTTTCAGGCGGCGGTGGGTAGGGCTTGGGGGCGGTGGGGCCCTGCATGGGCGCCGAGCGGTCGGCCAGCATCGGCGGCGTGCACGCCGCGCACAAAAAAACAGCCAGCATGGCTGGCAGTGTGGGTTTGAACGGCATGCTGGCTCCTCGGTGCGATCCGGCCGTCATGCATGGCGGCCCGCCTCCCTTATATATATAGAGGACGGCCGCCGGAACGCGAGCGGGAGGGGATCGGGACAAGTCCTGAGGAGCGCGCCGGCTCCGGCAATCTATAGTGAGAGAATGCCCGGCACATGCCGGGTCTCGTACTTGTCAGACTCGCTCCAGCCGCCTGTGCGGCAGCGGCGGCAGGGTGGTCTCGATACCCTGACCGGGCCGCACCACGCCGCCCGCCACCACTACGCCCATCACGCCAGCCTTGCGCACGATCTCGCCGTGCGCGTCCTTATACACCACCTGACTCAGCAGCCCTTCACGGAATTGCTCGATCTGCGCACACGGGTTGCGCAGCCCGGTGATCTCGATCTGCGCATCGCCAATCCGCAGGCGAGTGCCGACCGGCAGCCCGAGCAGGTCGATGCCGGCCGTGGTGATGTTCTCGCCAAGTTCCCCATAACCGATGTCGAACCCGGCCGCCGCCAGCGCCGCGTGTAGCTCGGCGTGGATCAGGTGGACCTGACGCAGGTTCGGCTGGGTCGGGTCCACGGCCACGCGCGAGCGATGCTTGACCGTGGTGCCGGCATGGGCGTCGCCTTCCACGCCGATGCCGGGCAGCAGCCGGATGGACGTCTCGCGCGGCTTGCTGAAGCCGTGCACGGGGCTGCGGCTGACCCCCACCACCTGCGCCATTCCGGCGGCTAACCCGGCGGGAAGTCCGGTCCCCATCAGGCGACCTCGCGCATGGCTTCGCGCGGCACGGCATGCTGCACCGCGCCAGCCGGGTAGCCGGCCGAGAACACCAGCCGGCCCGCCGACCACGTGTGCGTGACCATCGGCTGCCCGGCCACGGTAGCCACGGCGATCAGGTCCGCGCGCAGGCCCGGCACCAGGCGGCCCCGGTCGTCGAGCAGGCAGGCGTCCGCCGGATTGGCGGTGACCAGCGCCAGCGCCTCGTTGAGCGGCAGATCGGCCTGCCGCGCCGCGGCGTAGGCTGAGGCGATCAGCGTGGACGGCTGGTAGTCCGAGCAGAGGATGTTGCCGACCCCGGCTTGGATGGCGTCGATGGCGCGCATCGACCCGCTCTGGCTCTTGCCGCGCAGCACGTTGGGGGCGCCGAGGATGGTCGGCAGCGCATGCGTGTTCGCCGCGCGGGCGGTTTCCAGGTTGATCGGGAACTCGCTCATCCGCACGCCGAGTGCCTGCATCGCGGCAATGCGCTGGGGGCTGTCGTCGTCGTGGCTGGCCGTGGGAATGCCCAGCTCGTGCGCCCGGGCCACCAGCCGGTTCACGCGCTCGTGCGCGCCGTCCAGTTCGGCCGTCTTCTTGGCGGCGGCGTCGGCGGCTTCCTCGCGGCTCATGCCGTGGTTGCCCATCATGTACGAGAGATAGGCGTCCAGCGTCTTGAACTGGCCCTGGCCCGGGGAGTGATCCATCACGGAGAGCAGGTCCACCACGCCTTCGGCCATCAGCATTTCGAGCACGGGCACGGCGGCGGCGTCGGTCACCTCGTAGCGGCAGTGGATGCGGTTGTCGACCAGGCTACTCGCACGGTACGCGGCCACGGTGCGCACCAGCGTGGCGGCCGTCTCGTTGTTGCGCACGCCGAACTGGTTGCTGGCGAACGAGAGCGCGTGGTACGGCGTGGTGATGCCGGCGGCGGCGTTGCGGCGGTCCACCTGCGCAACGGCGAAGTCCAGCGGGAACAGCACATTGGCGCGCGGCTCGGCTTCCTTCTCGATGGCGTCGCAGTGCACATCGATCAGGCCCGGCATGACCGCGTGGCCGCGCAGGTCGATCACGGTGGCGTGGGCCGGCACGGCAGCCGGCGCGGGTTCGATGGCGGCGATGCGGCCATCCTCGATCAGCAGGGCGCTGTCTTGCAGCACGCGGTCCGGCAGGACCAGCGTGGCGTGGGTCAGGTAGGTGGTGGTCATGGGGGCGGTCGTCCGTCAGGCGATGGCGGTAGCGGGTTGTAGCGGCAGCAGGCGCGTGGCCACGGCGTCGCGCACGGCTTCGTCGTGGAAGATGCCGATCAGCGCGCGGCCTTCGGCCAGGGCTTCGCGGATCAGGTCGATCACCACGGCGCGGTTGTCGGCGTCGAGCGAGGCGGTGGGCTCGTCCAGCAGCAGGATCGGATGGCCGCCGATCAGCCCGCGCGCGATGTTCACGCGCTGCTGCTCGCCGCCCGAGAAGGTGGCCGGCGGCAGGTCCCAGAGGCGGCGCGGCAGGTTCAGCCGTTCGAGGAGCACGGCGGCGCGGGCGCGGGCTGCCTCGTGCGAGGTGCCACGCTGTTCGAGCGGCTCCGCCACTACGTCGAGCGCCGAGACGCGCGGAATGGCGCGCAGGAACTGGCTGACGTAGCCGATCACATGGCGGCGCAGGTGCAGTATGCGTTGCTCCGGGGCCTGCGTCAGCTCGACCCACGGCGCGCCTTCGGCGCTGGTATCACGCAGGCGGATGGTGCCTTCGGTGGCCAGATAGTTGCCGTAGAGGCAGCGCAGCAGCGTGCTCTTGCCGGTACCGGAGCGGCCGGACAGCACGAGGCATTCGCCGCGCGCGGCGTCGAAGTCGATCGCGCGCAGCACGGGCAGGCGGATGCCGCCCTGGTTGTGCAGCGTGAACATCTTCCCAAGGCCGCGCACCTCGATGAGTCGCTCGGCAGGGGTGTGGAGGTTGTCGGTGGACATCGTCGTCAGCCTTGCAGGATGGAGGAGACCAGCAGCTGGGTGTAGGGGTGCTGGGGGTCGTCGAGGATCTGGTCGGTCAGGCCCTGTTCGACCACGCGGCCGCCTTGCATGACCAGCGTACGGTGGGCCAGCAGGCGGGCCACGGCCAGGTCGTGGGTGACCAGCACGGCGGCGAGGCCGAGATCGGTCACCAGGCGGCGCAGCAGGTCGAGCAGGCGGGCCTGCACGGAGACGTCGAGCGAGGCGGTCGGCTCGTCCATGAAGACCAGGCGCGGATGGGTGACGAGGTTCCGCGCGATCTGCAGGCGCTGCTGCATGCCGCCCGAGAACGTGCCGGGCACGTCGTCCAGCCGGGCCAGATCGATTTCCATCTTCTCGAGCCAGGCGCCGGCCACTTCGCGCAGATTGCCGTAGTGGCGCTCGCCCACGGCCATCAGGCGCTCGGCGATGTTGGCACCGGCGCTGACCTGCATGCGCAGGCCGTCGCGGGCGTGCTGGCGCACGAAGCCCCAGTCGGTGCGCGCCAGCAGCCGCATACGGGCGCTGGAGAGCGTGGCGAGGTCGGTCAGGCCCGATTCGCGCATGTCATAGCTGACGCTGCCGCGCTGCGGCGGCGCCTGCATCGACAGGGCCTGCAGCAGCGTGCTCTTGCCCGAGCCGGATTCGCCGACCACGCAGAGCACTTCGCCCGGATAGAGGTCGAAGCTGACGTCGTGGCAGCCGTGCAGGCCGTCCCAGGTGCGCGTGAGGTGGCGGACGGAAAGAAGCGGCGTGGCGGTCATTGGCACACTCCCGCGGCTTCCACGGCCTGCGCGGCCTGGCGGTCAGCGCAGTACTCGGTGTCGGAGCAGACGAACATGCGGGTGCCGGCGTCGTCGGTAATGATTTCGTCGAGGTAGCTGTCCGTGGCGCCGCACTGGGCGCAGCAGCTCGACCACTTCTCCACCGTGAACGGGTGATCCTTGAAATCGAGGCTCCGGACCGAGGTGTACGGTGGCACGGCGTAGACGCGCTTCTCGCGGCCAGCGCCGAACAGCATCAGCGCGGGGCTGCGGTCGAGCTTGGGGTTGTCGAACTTCGGAATGGGCGACGGACGCATCATGTACCGCTGGTTGACGATCACGGGATAGTCGTAGGTCGTGGCGATATGCCCGTGGTGGGCAATATCCTCGTAAAGCTTCACGTGCATGGCGCCGTACTCGGACAGCGCGTGCATGGTGCGCGTCTCGGTCTCGCTCGGCTCCAGCCAGCGCAGCGGCTCGGGAATGGGCACCTGGTAGACCATGGTCTGGCCTGCGCGCAGCGCCGTTTCCGGAATGCGGTGACGGGTCTGGATGATCGACGCCTCGGCGGTGCGCTCCGTCGTCTGCACGCCGGTCACGCGGCCGAAGAAGCGGCGGATGTTGATGGCGTTCGTCGTGTCGTCGGAACCCTGGTCGATCACCTTCAGCACGTCCTGCTTGCCGATGATGGCGGCCGTCACCTGGATGCCGCCGGTGCCCCAGCCATAGGGCAGCGGCATCTCGCGGCTGCCGAACGGCACCTGGTAGCCCGGAATCGCCACGGCCTTGAGCAGCGCGCGGCGCAGCATGCGCTTGGTGGATTCGTCGAGGTAGCCGAAGTTGTAATGATCGTCGCGGGCGACGGTGGCCGGATGGGCGATGGTCTGTGTCATGCCAGCGTTTCCTCTTGGGTGGCGGCTTGCGCGGCGGCGTGCAGTGCGGCCGGGGCGGCGGCGTTGGGCGCGGCGGCCTCCTGCTCGGCACGCAGGCGGCGCAGCAGTTCCAGGTTGGCCTGGAAGTCGACGTAGTGGGGCAGCTTCAAATGCTGGACGAAGCCCGAGGCCTCCACGTTGTCGCTGTGATAGAGCATGAATTCGATGTCGTTGGCCGGGGCGTCGGCAGCTTCGCCCAACTCCGCCGCGCGCATCGCGCGGTCCGCCAGCGCCATCGACATGGCCTTGCGCTCGTTGTAGCCGAACACGAGGCCGTAGCCGCGCGTGAAGCGGGGCGCCTCGTCGGCGTTGCCGCTGAACTGGCTGACCATCTGGCACTCGGTCAGCTCGACCTCGCCGATCGTCACGGCGAAGCCCAGTTCCTCGACGAACAGTTCCACCTCGGCCGTGCCGTAGCGGATCTCGGCCGCGAACGGGTGCGAGTTGCCGTAGCCGCGCTGGGTCGAGTAACCCATCGACAGCAGGAAGCCCTCGTCACCGCGCGCCAGGTTCTGCAGGCGGGCGGCGCGGTCGGCCGGGAACGTCAGCGGCTCGCGCGTCAGGTCCGGCGGGGCGGGGTCGCCGGGCGGGATGGCGTCGGCTTCGACCAGTTCATCGGCTTCCAGCAGGCCCGTCACGCGCGGCATGCCGGCGGCCAGCGGCTGGGCGGACGGCGGCAGCGGTTCCGGGTCGCGGCCGGCTTCGAGCGAGAAGTCGAGCAGGCGCTGGGTGTAGTCGTAAGTCGGGCCGAGTACCTGGCCGCCCGGCACGTCCTTGAACGTCGACGAAATACGACGTTGCAGGCGCATGGTGCCGGTATCGAGCGGCTGGGTGTAGCCGAAGCGCGCCAGCGTGGTGCGATAGGCGCGCAGCAGGAAGATCGCCTCGATCTGGTCGCCGGCGGCCTGCTTGAGGGCGAGGGCGGCGAGGTGCGGGTCGTAGAGCGAGCCTTCGGCCATCACGCGGGCCACGGCCAGCGGCATCTGCTCGCGGATCTGGGCGAGCGTGAGTTCGGGCACCGACGTATCGCCACGGCGATAGGTGTCGAGCATCTGGTACGAGTTCAGGATGGCGCGTTCGCCTCCCTTCACGGCTACGTACATGTCAGTTCTCCCCGTGCGTCAGGTGCGTGGTGCGCGTCAGTGCGCAGAATTGGTCGCCGCTGGCCAGCAGCAGGTCGACGCCGAGCGGGAAGCCGGCGTTGTTCGCGGCCCAGCTGGCCTGGAAGTCGGCGGGCAGGCCGGTGACGGTCAGCGCCTGCGTGGTCTCGATGCCGGGGCCGCGCAGCGTGAGCGTGTCGCCTTCGGTCAGCGAGGCCACTTCGACGATCAGCGTGGCCGAGCGGTCCGGGTAGGCCGGCTGGCCCTGGGCGCAGTCGGCGAGGGCGGGCGTCGCATGGCCGGCCGGCACGCAGACGAAGGTGGCGGCGTCGAGCTGATCGACCAGCGGGCAGCCGCAGTGGAAGCGCAGGAAGGCGCGCGCCGGGGCGGGGACGTCGGCGGGCAGCCAGACCGGCGTGTCGGGGTCGGCCAGCGTCAGCAGCAGCGCGGCCAGCGCGGGCGAGAGGCCCTCGGGCACGCCGCTGGTGGCCGGCAGCGACGCGAGCCGGCCCGGATGGGCGAAGGCTTCCAGCGTGGCGCGGAACACCTGCTGGGCGTCATCGACCGGATTGTCGAAGCCGGGCAGCAGCGAGGCAGCCGGGGTGCCGAAGGTCGGCAGATTCGATTGCGTGGTGGGCATGTCAGTCCTCTCCGCGTGCCATCGTGAAGAATTCGACGCGCGTCTGCGCGGCGGTGGCGGCCTGCTGCGCCGCGCGGTCGGCAAAGGCCTGCGCCAGCGGGGCCAGGACGAGGTCCGTCACGCGCTGGTGCCAGGCCGGCAACTGGAGCAGGGCGTCCAGCACGGCGGCCTGCTCGGCGTGGCGGGTGCCACGGCCCTGTACATAGGCGACGCCGGCGGTCCCACCGGTTTCGCCATCCTCGATCACCACGGCGCAGCGCGTGACGGTCATCTCGCCCAGATTGAACTGGGCGCCCGTGCCGCCAGCGCGGCCCCGCACCATGGCCATGCCCGACTCCGGCTTGCGCAGCAGGCGGTAGGCCGGCAGCGCTGCTGCCTCGCCAAGCCGCGCGTAGGCCGCTTCCAGCGCGTCAGACCGCGCCAGAGCCAGGGTTCGCAGCCATGCGGCGCGTGCCGCATTGGTTTCGCTTTGCATCATCACCCCTATACGTCTATACGTTTAGATGTAAAATACCACAACACGGCGATACTAGACCACAGCCACATGAAGCTTTCATGACGCGCTGGCCGACCCGGAGCGGATTGATCGGGCACGCCACGCGGGCGCTCCGTGTGAGGCACAATCGCACGGTATTGAATGACGATGAAAGCATGATGAAAGAGGGAAGCGATGTCTGAACGGGAAGTCGAACGTGGCTCCGGCGTGGCCGTGTGGCGCCAGATTGGCGAGGCGTTGGCGGACGACATCCGCAACAAGCTCTATGGCCCCGGCGAGCAGCTGCCGCCTGAACCGGAGCTGGCCACGCGCTTTGCCGTGAACCGCCATACCATCCGGCGCGCCATGGGCGAGCTGGAGTTGAGCGGGCTCGTGCGCATCGAGCAGGGGCGCGGCACCTTCGTGCAGGAGCACGCCATCGACTACGCCATCGGACGCCGCACGCGGTTCTCGCAGAATCTGGCCGCGCAGGGCATGCGCGGGCATATGGAGATCCTGGGCAGCCAGGTGATCCGCGCGCCGGAGGTGGCCAAGCACCTCGGTCTGGCGCGCAATGCCGACGTGCTGCACGTGCAGATGGTGGGCAAGGCCGAGGAGCGGACCATCGACGTGGCCGAGCACTACTTCGACCCCAAGCGCTTCCCGGGCATGGAGGAGCAGGTGCGCGCCAAGCTGTCGATCTCGCGCGCGCTGGCGCATTTCGGCATTGCCGACTACACGCGCAAGTGGTCGCGCATCACCGCCGCCATGCCGAGCGCGCCGGTGGCGCGGCTGCTGAACCAGCCCAAGACGCGGCCGGTGCTCCAGGTGGAAGCGCTCAACGTGGACATCGACGGCGCACCGCTGCAATACAGCATGACCCGCTTTGCTGGAGACTGGGTGCAACTCACCGTCTCCGACAGCGACTGAATCCGGGTGCGCCGCGAGTGCGGCGCTTGCATCGCATTGGTCTAGACATCCGGTGTAGACATGCGAGTGTCATCAACCAGGGGTAGTGTGTTGCCCATGCCTACGACAAACCAAACTCATTCGGCGCGGCTGGCCGGCATCACGGGTCGCCGTGTGCTGGGCGCGGCCGCCATTGGCCCGGCAACGCTGGGCTTCGACCACGGCAGCGTCGCCTCGCAGCAGCAGGCGCCCGAGAGCGGCCCCTGCATCGATGCGGGCGACCTGCTGGTGCTGCCCGGCATCGTCGACATCCATGGCGATGCCTTCGAGCGTGCCGTGATGCCGCGCCCCGGCGTGAGCTTCCCGTACGCGGGCGCGCTGCTCGACGTGGACCGCCAACTGCTGTCGCACGGCATCACGACCGAATTCCACGGCGTGACGCTCTCCTGGGAAGGCGGCCTGCGTGGCGAAGCCTACGCGCTGCGTATGTTCGATGCCCTGGCGCACTTGCAGCCGGTGCTGGGCGCTTCCCACAAGGTGCACCTGCGCTTCGAGGCCTATCACCTCGCCGGCGTGGAGACCGCGCTGTCCTGGATGGCCGATGGCCGCGTCGGCCTGCTCGCCATCAACGATCACCTGCCGATGATGGCGCGCAAGATGGCCAACGACAGCAAGCTGGCCCAGTACGCCGAGCGCGCCGAGTGCGACCCCGAGACCTTCCGTACGCGCCTGCGCACGGCCAGCCGCAACGCGCAGGACGTGCCGGCGGGCGTGTCGAGTCTGATCGCGGCCGCCCGCGCGGCGGGCCTGCCGGTGGCCTCGCACGATGACCCGGACCTCGCCACGCGCCAGCACTATCACCGCCAGGGCTGTCATATCGCCGAGTTCCCGCTGACCATCGAGGTCGCAAAGCTCGCCCGCCAGATCGGCGACGAAACCGTGTTCGGCGCGCCCAACGTGGTGCGCGGCACCAGCCACACCGGCGCCCCCAACGCCACCGAGATGGTGGCGGCGGGCCTGTGCACGGTGCTGGCCTCTGACTATTACTACCCCGCGCCGATCCAGGCCGCGTTCAAGCTCGCGCAGCTTGGCGCGGTCTCGCTGGCGGAGGCGTGGCACCTCGTTTCGCGCAACCCGGCCCGCGCGGCCGGCCTGCGCGACCGGGGCGTGCTCGCGCCGGGGCTGCGCGCCGACGCCATCCTCGTCGATGACAGCGTGCCGGGCCTGCCGCGCGTGTGCGGCACCATCGTCAACGGTGAGCTGAAGCACGCCACGCGCGTGCTGCCGATGATCGACATCGCCAAGGCCCGCTACACGGCGGATGGCGACGAAGGCAGTCTGGCCGCATGACGATGGCCGCACCGCGCTTCGCGATCTACCTGGCGCCGGCCGAGCCGTTCCGCACGTTCGGCGCGCAGTGGCTGGGGCGCGATGCCGATACCGGCGCGCCGCTGCCACTGCCCAAAGGTCTCGGGCCGCGCCCGGATGCCTGGGTGGTGGCGCCCGCCCACTACGGCCTCCACGCCACGCTGAAGCCGCCGTTCCGGCTGGCGGCGGGCACGGATGGCCCGATGCTCGATGCCGCCGCGCGTGACTTCGCGCATGGCGTCGATGCCTTCCACGCCCGGCTGACGCTGCGCGCGCTGCGCGGCTTCCTCGCGTGGTGTCTCGATGACGGCACAGAGAGCCACGAAGGCGCCCGCCAGATGCACGCGCTGGCCGATGGCTGCGTGCTGGCCTTCGAACCGTTCCGCGCGCCGCCCACCGAGGCGGAGCTGCGCAAGCGCAAGCCGGACCAACTGAGCGCCGCCCAGCAGCGCATGCTCGAGGCGTGGGGCTACCCCTACGTGTTCGAGACCTTCACCTTCCATATCACGCTCACCGGCATGCTCGACGCTGCTGCGGAAGCCGCCGCGCTCGCGCAACTCGCGCCGGCCAGCCAGCAGCTCTGCAGCGCGCCGGTGCATGTCGATGGCATCGCCGTGTTCGTGCAGCCCGAGCCCGGCGCCGACTTCCTCGTCGCGCGCCACTATGGCTTTAACGGCAGCACGCGCGATGGCGCCGGTGCAGCCTGGCTCGCATCATGACGATCTATACCCGCGCCAATCCCCACACTGATCCCCACGCGGACGGCCACGGCCTGTTCTACGTGATGGGCCCCTCCGGCAGCGGCAAGGACTCGCTGTTGCGCGCGCTGCGCGAGCGGCTGGGCCCGCAGGACCGCGTGGTGGTGGCCCATCGCTACATCACGCGCGCCGCCGATGCCAACGAGGCCTCGGTGGCGCTGTCCACGGACGAGTTCGCGCGCCGCCGGGCGCTCGGCTGCATGGCGCTGCACTGGCACAGCCATGGGCTGGACTACGGCATCGGCGTGGAGATCGAGGACTGGCTCGCGCGCGGGCTCAAGGTCATCGTCAATGGCTCGCGCGAGTACCTGCCGACGGCCGTCGCCCGCTATCCGGGCCTGTGCGCGGTGCACGTGCGCGTGAAGCCCGAGGCCCTGGCGGCGCGCCTGCGCCAGCGGGGGCGGGAGTCCGAAGCGGCGATCGCGCAACGGCTGGCGCGCGCAGGGCAGGCGTTCGACGTGCCGGCCGGCTGCAAGCTGGTCGAGATCGACAACAGCGGGCCGCTGGATGACTCGGCGGCGTCGTTCGCCCGGTTGATCGGGGTGAGGCACGACTGAGTTGTTGATCGTCGACAGCAAAGAAAAAGCCCGGGACTCCTGGGCTTTTTCCATGGGCGCGTGGCTTACGCGTGCCGTGCGCAGCCGGCGGCGATGTCCAGATAGTGCGCCAGCGCCGGCGTCGGCAAATCCACTACCTTGGCCAGATCGTCGTAGCGGCGCAGCCGCACCGCCGCTTCGGCGTGCGGGCTGGCGATGAAGGCGTCTGCCTGCGCGGCGTCGTACGGGCCGCCCTGCAGGGCCAGGCTGTGGACCGAGGCCGGCGAGAGTGTGGCGAAGTAGGCCGGGTCCACCGCGCACAGGTAGCGCTTGGCGGCCACGTGCAGGCGCACGGGCTCGGTCACGTCCGCGCCGAACAGGTCGGCCAGCGCCTGCGCGGCGGCCTCCTGGTGGCGCATGTCGGTGGTGCTGCTCTCGGCCAGCATCAGATGGCCCACGTCGTGCAGCAGCGCGGCAGCCACCAGCGCCGCCGGCTCGCCGGCCTGCTCGGCCAGCTGCGCGCACTGCAGCGCGTGGGCGGTCTGGCTGATCGCCTCGCCGCCATACCAGTCCTTGCCGTGGTTGACGAAGAGCGTCTCGATGCGTGCCAGGGTCAGGCGGTCCGCGCTCATACCAGCACCTTGCGGATCTGGGCGGACACGATGTCGATGCCGGTGACGAACAGGATGATGATGATCATCACCGCGCAGGTCTGCGCGTACTGGAAGCTGCGGATGATCTCCCAGAGCACGGTGCCGATGCCGCCGGCGCCGACGATGCCGACCACCGACGCCGAGCGCACGTTCGACTCGAATCGGTACAGCGCGAAGGACAGCCACAGCGGCAGCACCTGCGGGATCACGCCGTAGACGATCTCCTCGATCGGGCCGGCGCCGGTGGCGCGCACGCCTTCCACGGGACGCGGGTCGATGGCTTCCACGGCTTCGGCGAACAGCTTGGCCAGCACGCCGGTGGTGTGGATCCAGATCGCCAGCACGCCGGCGAACGGGCCGAGGCCCACGGCCACGATGAACAGCATCGCGAAGACCATCTCGTTGATGGCGCGGCAGGCGTCCATGATGCGGCGCGCCGGCTGGTAGACCCACACCGGCACGATATTGGCGGAGCACAGCAGGCCGAGCGGCACGGCCATGAACACGGCGATGGCGGTACCCCAGAGCGCGATCTGCACGGTCACGAGCATCTCGTCGAGGTAGTTGCGCCAGTCGCGGAAATTGGGCGGGAAGAAGTCGGCGGCGAACTTCGCCATGTTGCCGGAGTCGCGCAGCAGGTCCATCGGGCGCATGTCGGCGCCTTGCCAGGACATGGCGAGCAAGGCCAGCACGATCGCCCAGACCAGCATCATGGACAGCGAGGTGCGCGGCGGGCGGACGTTGCTGTGCGGCGCGGGGGACGGGGGCGGGAGGCCGGGCTTGGCGGTGGCGGTCATGGGGGGCATCGGATGGAATACGGTGAAGATGGCGCAAGGCCGATGGCAGCGCGCCATCGGCCCTGGGCGGGGTACGGCTTACTGGGCGCTGATGGCCTTGTCGATCTCGGCCAGGCGGCGAGACACGTCAGCCAGCTGCTTTTCCTTGTCGGCGGCGGCCAGCGTGGTGTCGGTCTCGATCTTGGACTTCTGCTTGGCCAGCTCGATCTGGCGGATGGGCAGCAGCTGCGCGTCCGACGAGACGCGGAAGCCCTGGTAGGTCAGCGTGGTCAGGATCTGCTTCTCGCGCGCAGCGTCGGCACCCTTGCCGTAGTTGACGAAGAAGTCCTGGATCTTCTTCTTCGTCTCGGCCGGCAGGTCCTTGCGGTAGACCATGGGGTCGGCGGCGATCAGCGGGCTCTTCCAGAGCACGCGCACCTCGTCATAGGCGTTCTTGCCCGTGTTGATGCGATAACGCTCGAAGTTCTCCGTGTTGTTCACGGCCACGTCCACCTGCTTGTTCAGCACGGAGAGCAGGTTGGTCTCGTGGTTGCTGATGCGCACGGCCTTGAACAGCGTCTTCGGCTCCACCTTGTGGGCGGCCCACAGGTAGTAGCCCGGCACGGCCGTGCCCGAGGTGGAGTTCGGGTCGCCGGCGCCGTAGGAGAGCTCCTTGCCGCGCTTGATCACGTCTTCCACCGTCTTCAGGTCGCTGTCCTTGCGCACGACCAGCAGCGACCAGTAGCCCGGGTTGCCGTCCTTGTCGATCACGGACGCGAACACCTCGCCGTTGGCGCGGTCCACGGCTTCCATGGCCGACTTGTTGCCGAACCAGCCGAGCTGCACCTTGTTGAAGCGCATGCCCTCGATGATGCCGGCGTAGTCGGAGGCGAAGAATGGCTTGACCTGCACGCCGAGCGCCTTGCTCAGGTCGTCGATCAGCGGCTGCCAGGCGGTCTTCAGGTTCGACGACGATTCCGTCGAGATAAAGCCGATGTTCAGGGTCTTGGCGTCCTGGGCGTAAGCGGGCAGGGCCACGACGCCCGAGGCGACCACGGCGAGAAAGGTTCTGCGAAGCATGTGTGACTCCGTTTCGGATGAGTCGTTGTGGATAACGGCAAATGACGGCAATACAGCGGGAAAGCGAAAAGGGGGGCGCGGTGGCGATCAGGCGGCCGCGAGATTCATCGTCACCATGGCCGGCGCCGGCATGCCGCTGGCGGTGTCGGCTTCGTCGGGAACCGAGTCGTGGAGCAGTTCCTCCGCCTCGGTGCCGTACAGGTCGCGCAGCATGCCCGGGGTGAGTGCGGCGGACGGGCCGTCGTAGACCACCTTGCCCTGGCGCAGCGCCACCACACGGGGGCAGTAGCGCATGGCCACGTCCACCTGGTGCAGCGACACCACCACGGCCACCTTGCGGGTGCGGTTGATCTGCGAGAGCAGCGTCATCACGCGGCGCGACGATTCCGGGTCGAGCGAGGCGATCGGTTCGTCGGCCAGGATGACCTTGGCGTTCTGCACCAGCGTCCGTGCGATGGCGGCGCGCTGCTGCTGGCCGCCGGACAGCGTGGAGGCACGCTGAAACGCATAGTCGTCTATACCAACCTGGGCGAGGGCGTCGAGGCCGGCCTGCACTTCATCGGCCCTGAACAGGCGGAACAGGCTGCGCCAGGCCGGGATGCGGGTGAGCATGCCGACGAGGACGTTGGTGATCACCGGCAGGCGGCCCACCAGATTGAACTGCTGGAAAACAAAGCCGATTTCGGCGCGCACCTTGCGCACGTTGCCAGCCAGGCGGCCATGGCGCTGGATGGATCGGCCATTGACCAGGATCTCGCCAGCATCGCCGGACACGAAACCGGCCACATGGCGCAGCAGCGTGGACTTGCCAGAACCCGAGGCGCCCAGCAGGGCCACCATTTCGCCCGGCGCGACGTGCAGCGTGACATCGTCAAGCGCCTTGCGGTCCGCGCGGAACGATTTGCTGAGTCCGCGGACTTCGATTGCATGCGTCATGTCGACTCCCTTGCTTGAATGACTTGGCGCATTCTGGGGGGAGTGGATGACAGAACGATGACGCTGGGCGGGAGAGTGAGGGGTGAATGTCTGCGGGGTGAGGCATTGGGCGAGTGACGCCCAATGCACTTACATCAGGATGATGTCGTACTGTTCCTGATGGAACGTGGATTCCACCTGGAGCGAGATCGGCTTGCCGATGAAGTCGTTGAGCATCGCCAGATGCTGGCTTTCTTCCTCGAGGAACAGATCGATCACTTCCTGGGAGGCCAGGATGCGGAACTCGCGCGGATTGAACTGGCGGGACTCGCGCATGATCTCGCGCAGGATGTCGTAGCAGACCGTGCGCGGCGTCTTGACCTGGCCCTTGCCCGTGCAGACCGGGCACTGCTCGCACAGCACGTGCGCCAGCGACTCGCGCGTGCGCTTGCGGGTCATCTCCACCAGCCCGAGCTGCGAGAAGCTGTTCACGGTGATCCGGGTGCGGTCACGGGACAGCGCGCGCTTCAGCTCGGAGAGCACCGCGTCGCGATGCTCCACGTTCTCCATGTCGATGAAGTCGATGATGATGATGCCGCCGAGGTTGCGCAGCCGCAGTTGCCGGGCGATGGTGTGCGCGGCCTCGAGGTTGGTCTTGAAGATCGTGTCGTCGAAGTTGCGGGCGCCGACGTAACCGCCCGTGTTGACGTCGATCGTCGTCATCGCCTCGGTCTGGTCGATCATCAGGTAGCCGCCGGACTTCAGGTCCACCCGCCGCGACAGCGCCTTCTCGATCTCGGCGTCGATGTTGAACAGGTCGAAGATCGGCCGCTCGCCGGTGTAGTGCGAGAGCCGGGGCAGCACGGCCGGGGTGTACTCCTGGGCGAACTCCACCAGCTTCTGGTAGTTCTCGCGCGAGTCGATCTGGATCACGCCCGTGGCGTCGTTGATGAAGTCGCGCAGCACGCGCTGGGCCAGGTTCAGGTCCTGGTACAGCAGGCTGGGGGCCGGCTGGGTGGTCGCGTTCAGGCGGATCGACGCCCAGATCTTGCGCAGGTAGGCGATGTCGTTGCCGAGCTCGTCGTCGCTGGCTTCCTCGGCGATGGTCCGCACGATAAAGCCGCCACGCTCGTCGCGCGGCACCAGCCCCTGCACGCGGGCGCGCAGCGCCTCGCGGTCCACCTCGCCCTCGATGCGCTGCGAGATGCCGATATGCGGGTCCTGGGGCAGGTACACCAGCGTCCGGCCGGCGATGCTGATCTGCGTGGACAGCCGCGCCCCCTTGGTGCCGATGGGGTCCTTGATGACCTGCACCATCAGGGCCTGGCCCTCGAACAGCGTCTTTTCGATGGCGAGCGGCGGGGCGCCGTTCTTGTCGGGGTCGCGTGGATGCCAGATGTCGGCCACGTGCAGGAAGGCCGCGCGCTCGAGGCCGATGTCGATGAATGCGGATTGCATCCCCGGCAGCACGCGCACGACCTTGCCGAGATAGATATTGCCAACCAGCCCGCGCGTCAGCGTGCGCTCGACATGCAGTTCCTGCACGGCGGCCTGCTGCACGATGGCAACGCGCGTCTCTTGCGGCGTGATGTTGACGAGGATGTCTTCAGTCATAGCGATGGATGCGCGCTGCCGTGTTGTCGGCGGCTTGTTGTTGTCGTTCGGCGCCGGGCGGGATGGCTGCGGGACGGGGCGCTCAGAAGCGCAGCCCGGCCTCGCGCAGCAGGGCCGCGGTCTCGAACAAGGGCAAGCCCATGATACCCGAATAGCTGCCGTCGATTCGTTCGACAAACTCGGCCGCGCGGCCCTGGATGCCGTACGCGCCAGCCTTGCCGAGCGGCTCGCTGCTGGCCACGTAGCGGGCGATCTCGGCGGCGTTCATCGGCCGGAAAGTGACGTGCGAGATCGACAGCGCATGGCGCTGGCCGAGCGTGGAAACCACGGTCACGGCGGTCAGCACGCGGTGGGTGGTGCCGGCGAGCGCGGCCAGCATCGCGGCGGCATCGTCCGGGCCGGCCGGCTTGCCCAGGATGTCGCCACCCCGGCATACCGTGGTGTCGGAGGTCAGAATCGGATGGTCGGGCAGGGCGCGGCGCTCGCGGCGGCGCAGGGCGGCTTCGGCCTTGAGCGCGCAGACGCGCTGCACGTAGGCGTCGGGCGTCTCGCCGGGCAGCACGGCTTCGAGCGCTTCGGCATCCTCGTCGTCATCGGCGAGCAGCAGTTCATGGGAGACGCCGAGCTGCGTCAGCAGTTCGCGGCGGCGCGGGCTTTGGGAGGCGAGGTAGAGGAGGTCGTGGGTCACGGCGCGCATCGGGAAAATCGATGCGGCGATTGTAACCGTCGGCGGCGGGAACTCAGACCCGGTGATACGGGTGGTTTTGCGTGACGGACCAGGCGCGGTAGAGCTGTTCGGCCAGCAGCACGCGCACCATGCCGTGGGGCAGCGTCAGGCTGGAGAGCCGGATCAGGGTGGTGGCGCGTGCCTTGAGGGCCGGGTCGAGCCCGTCTGCGCCGCCGATCAGGAAAGCCACGTCGCCGCCTTCGCGCTGCCAGCCGGTCAGCTGGTCGGCCAGCTGCACCGTGGTGAAGTCGCGCCCGCGTTCATCGAGCGCAACGATCCGGCACTGCTTGGACAGCGAACCGAGCACGGCGTCGATGCGCGCGGCTTCCCGCTGCATCACCGTGGCGGCGTTGTTGCTCGACGAACGGGCTTCCGGCTTGACTTCGCGAAGTTCGATGCGCAGCTCCGGCGGCATGCGCTTGGCATACTCGCCGAAGCCGGTTTCGATCCAGCCGGGCATCTTGTGGCCGACGGCCACGATCACGAGTTGCATGGGCGATCTGGCGATACCGGGTGGATCGGTGCGAACGGCTTAAGTCGACGCAGTCGACTCAGGCCGAGCGCTTGCGCGGCGCGGCGGTCTTGGTCGCAGCCTTCTTGGCGGCCGGCGCCTTGCGTGCGGGGGCCTTGGCGGCAGTCTTGGTCGCCGGCTTGGTGGCCGTCTTGGTCGCCACCTTGCGGGCCGGCGCCTTCACGGCCGGGGACTTGCGGGCCGGCGTCTTGGCAGCCGCCGTCTTGGTGGCGGCGCCGGTGCTGGTCTTGCGCACCGGCTTGCGGATCGTGGCGATGGCGTCCGGATCGGTGTCCTCGTGGCCCATCGGCGGCGAAGGCTCCTTCATGCCTTCCGGCAGCTTGGCCAGCGCCGGGCGCAGGCTCGAGGCACGGCGCGAGCGCGGTGCCGGCGCCGAAGCCTCGGCTTCGTCGTCGTCCATCGGCTCGCTGGCCTTGGCCAGGCTCCTGGCGCCGGTCAGCTTCACGCGCACCGGCTTGTCGCCCCAGATTTCCTCGAGGTTGTAGTACAGGCGCAGTTGCGGCTGGAGGATGTGCACCACGGCGTCGCCGCAGTCCACCAGCACCCACTCGCCCGTCTCCAGGCCCTCGACGGCAATGATATGGCCGCCGGCATCCTTCACCGTATCCCGCACAGAGGCGGCGAGCGCCTTGGTCTGGCGGTTCGAACTACCGCTGGCGATCACCACCCGGTCGAATAGTTCGGTCAGGTGAGTGGTGTCGAACACCTTGATGTCCTGCGCTTTGACATCCTCGAGCCCGTCGACGATGGCGCGTTGCAGTTTACGAATATCCATGGTGTCTTTCTTGTTCAGCTTCGTTCGGGATAGGGGCGAGCCGGTCAGGGATTGCGGTATAACCCGCGACTCGCGATGTAGTGTGCCACGCCGGCAGGCAGTTGGTCATCCGCCGCCTGGCCCTCAGCCAGGCGCTGGCGCAGGCCGGTGGAGGAAAGATCGACGGCAAGGGTCTGGTCGATCCACATCCGGCCGGAGGGCGTGCATTGTATCAGGTGCGTGTCCGCCAGCCGCTGGTTCATCGCCGCGAGCACCGGACCGTCCAGCGCGGCGAGGTCGAAACCGGGGCGGGTGGCGATGCACAGGTGCACTTGTTCGAACAATGCCTCCCAGCCGTGCCAGGTGTGCAGGCGCAGCAATTGGTCGGCGCCCATCAGCCAGGCCATGGAGGTATCCGGGGCGTATTCGTCGCGCAGGTGGCGCACCGTGTCGATGGTATAGCTCGGGCCGGCCCGGTCCACCTCCATGCGACTGACTCGTATCTTGGCGCGCGGGCTGTCCAGCGTGGCGGCGGCCAGCTCGGTCATGGCGAAGCGGTCGGCGGCGGGCGTCACATGGTCGCCCTTCTGCCAGGACTCGCCGGTCGGAATCCAGACCAGCTCGTCGAGCGCCAGATGGTCGATGCAAAGCTGCGCCAGCGAGACATGGCCGCGATGCGGCGGATCGAAAGTGCCGCCCAGGATACCCAGGCGGTACGGGCGGCCGGTGGACGGTGCGGAATCGGTGGTGCGGGAATCTTCGGGAACAGTCATCACACTCGCCGTCAGGCCCACTCGCGTGCCGGCAGGAAGTCGGTGTACAGCGCGGCCTCCGCGCTGCCCGGCTCGGGTTGCCAGTCGTAGCGCCAGGTTACCTGCGGCGGCATCGACATCAGGATGGATTCGGCGCGGCCGCCCGATTGCAGGCCGAACAGCGTGCCGCGGTCGAATACCAGGTTGAATTCCACATAGCGCCCGCGCCGGTAGGCCTGGAAGTCGCGCTCGCGCGCGCCGTAGGGCGTGTCCTTGCGGGTTTCGAGGATAGGGAGGTAGGCGTCGAGGAAGGCGTCGCCGACCGATTGCATCATCGCGAAGCTGCGATCGAAGCCCAGCGCGGCGAAATCGTCGAAGAACACTCCGCCGATGCCGCGTGCCTCGCCCCGGTGGCGCAGGAAGAAATACTCGTCGCACCACTGCTTGAAGCGCGGGTACAGGTCGTCGCCGAACGGTGCCAGCGCGGTCTTGCAGGTGCGGTGGAAGTGCGCGCAGTCATCGGCATGGCCGTAGTACGGCGTCAGGTCCATGCCGCCGCCGAACCACCAGACCGGGTCCGCATCCGGCTTCACGGCCACGAAGCAGCGCACGTTCATGTGCACCGTCGGCACGTACGGATTGCGCGGATGGAACACCAGCGAGACGCCCATGGCCTCGAAGCTGCGCCCGGCCAGTTCGGGCCGGTTGGCGCTGGCCGAGGGGGGCAGGGTGTCGCCGCGCACGTGGGAGAAGCCCACGCCGGCGCGCTCCATCACGGCGCCGCCTTCCAGGATGCGGGTGCGGCCACTGCCGCGCAGGCGCTCGGTCGGCGGCTTTTCCCATTCGTCGGTCAGGAATGGCTGGCCGTCCACGGCGGCGATGGCGTCGGTGATGCGGTCTTGCAAGCCGAGCAGGTAGGCGCGGACTGCCTGGGAGTCGATCATGATGGGCGGAATCGGATGGGCCGGTAGCGCGACGGCCGCCGCCCGGAGGGCGCGGCCGTCATGGCGCTGTCATGATTGTACCGGCTGGACTCCCGCCGCGCCTTGGAACGTGGCACGCGGGTGTCCGGCGCGCGCATCAGCGCTTGATGGCGCGGTAGCCAATGTCGGTGCGGAACTGCGCGCCGTCGAAGCGGATCTGCTCAACGGCCGCGTAGGCGGCGCGCTGCGCGGCCTTGACGGTGTCAGCCAGCCCCACCACGCAGAGTACGCGGCCGCCCGAGGTCAGCAGGGTGCCGTCCTTGAGCGTGGTGCCGGCGTGGAACGTCACGGCCTCGGCCGTCTCGGCGGGAATGCCGGTGATGGCATCGCCCTTGCGGGGCTCTTCCGGGTAGTTATAGGCAGCCATCACCACGCCTAGCGCGGTGCGGCGGTCCCAGTCTAGTTCCACCTGGTCGAGCTTGCCGTCCACGGCCGCTTCCATCACGTCGACGAGGTCGGTCTTCAGGCGCGCCATGATCGGCTGCGTCTCCGGGTCGCCCATGCGGCAGTTGAACTCGAGCGTTTTCGGGTTGCCGTCCTTGTCGATCATCAGGCCGGCGTACAGGAAGCCGGTGTACGTGATGCCATCCTTTTCCATGCCGCGCACGGTCGGCATGATGATCTCGCGCAGCGCGCGGGCGTGCAGCGCCGGCGTGACCACCGGGGCGGGCGAGTAAGCGCCCATGCCACCGGTGTTGGGGCCGGCATCGGCGTCCAGCAGGCGCTTGTGGTCCTGGCTGGTGGCCAGGGCCAGCACGTTCTTGCCGTCCACCAGCACGATGAAGCTGGCTTCCTCGCCTTCCAGGAATTCCTCGACGACCACGCGCGCGCCGGCATCGCCGAGCTTGTTGTCGGCCAGCATCATGTCGACGGCGTCGTGCGCTTCTTCCAGCGTCATCGCCACGACCACGCCCTTGCCGGCGGCCAGGCCATCGGCCTTGATCACGATCGGGGCGCCCTGGGCGTCGATATAGGCGTGCGCGCCGGCCGCATCGGCAAACGTCTGGTAGGCAGCCGTGGGGATGTTGTGGCGATGCATGAACGCCTTGGCGAAGTCCTTGGAGGACTCCAGCTGGGCGGCGGCCTGGGTGGGCCCGAAGATGCGCAGGCCACGGGCGCGGAACACGTCGACGATGCCGGCGGCCAGCGGGGCCTCGGGGCCGACCACGGTGAACGCCACCCCTTCGCGCTCCACGAAGGCGGCGAGCACCTCGGGATCGGTCAGCGGCACGTTCTGCAGGCGCTTGTCGAGCGCCGTGCCGCCGTTACCCGGCGCCACGTACACCACTTGCACCTTGGGGGACTGGGCCATTTTCCACGCCAGCGCGTGCTCACGTCCGCCCGAACCGACAACCAATACTTTCATGATCCACTGCCAGAAAAGAAACGCATGCGAAAAGCGGCAGCTGGCCGGGGCCGGGCTGCCGCCATGGGGCGCGGCGGAGGACTTAGTCCTCGATCACCGCGTTGGTGAAGACTTCCTGTACGTCGTCCAGGTTTTCCAGGGCGTCCAGGAGCTTCTGCATCTTGACCGCGTCGTCGCCGGTGAAGCTCACCTCGTTCTGCGGCTTCATCACCACATCGGCCAGCTCGGCCTTGAAACCGGCCGCTTCGAGGGCGGACTTGACCGTCGAAAAGTCGTTCGGCGGGCAGGTCACTTCGATCGAGCCGTCGTCGTTGGTCAGCACGTCATCGGCGCCGGCTTCGAGCGCGGCATCCATCAGCTTGTCCTCGGGCGTACCCGGCGCGAACAGGAACTGGCCGCAGTGGGTGAACATGAAGGCCACAGAGCCTTCCGTGCCCATGTTGCCGTTGTGCTTCGAGAACGCGTGGCGGACTTCGGCCACGGTACGGGTACGGTTGTCGGTCAGGCAGTCGACGATGATCGCCGCGCCGGCCAGGCCGTAGCCTTCGTAGCGGATTTCCTCGTAGTTCGCGCCTTCCAGGCCACCCACGCCGCGCTGGATCGCGCGCTGGATGTTGTCCTTGGGCATGTTCGCGTCCATGGCCTTGTCGATCGACAGGCGCAGGCGCGGGTTGGAGTCGGCATCACCGCCGCCGAGCTTGGCGGCGACGGTGATTTCCTTGATCAGGCGCGTCCAGATCTTGCCCCGCTTGGCGTCAGCGGCGGCTTTCTTGTGTTTGATATTGGCCCATTTTGAGTGACCGGCCATGATTCTCTCCGAGGCGGAATAGCTGTGGTGCAGCGTGCTGGGTGGCGCTTCTGGCGGCCACGCCATGTGATGGATGTGCCAATTTGCTGGCTATAATCAGCGCAGGATTTTATCACGCGGCCCCCGCCTTCCGATCCCGGATACCGCCGCTATCACCACGAGACCATCATGGCCGACCCCATCCTCATCGCCAAGAACGCCGACTGCGAGCTCGTCCTGCTGCCCGAGATGGGGAATCGGCACGGTCTCATCACCGGCGCCACGGGTACCGGCAAGACCGTCACGCTGCAGACGTTGGCGCAGGGCTTCTCGCGGCTGGGGGTGCCGGTGTTCATGGCGGACGTCAAAGGTGATCTGTCAGGCATATCCCAGGTCGGCAAGCCATCGGACAAGCTCAAGGCCCGCCTGGCGGAACACGGGCTGCCCGAACCGGTCTGGGGCGCCTGCCCGACCACGCTCTGGGATGTCTTCGGCGAAAAGGGGCATCCGGTGCGCGCGACGGTCTCGCACATGGGGCCGCTGCTGCTGTCGCGGATGCTCGAACTCAACGACACCCAGCAGGGCGTGCTGAACCTCGTCTTCCGCATTGCCGATGCCAACGGCCTGCTGCTGCTCGATGCCAAGGACCTGCGCGCGATGCTCCAGCACGTGGGCGACAACGCCAGCCAGTTCACCACCGAGTACGGCAATATCTCGGCGGCTTCCATTGGCGCGATCCAGCGCGGGCTGATCGCGCTGGAGTCGCAGGGCGCGGACAAGTTCTTCGGCGAGCCGATGTTGAACCTGGAGGACTTCATCCAGACCGAGAAGGGGCAGGGCGTCGTCAACATCCTCGCCGCCGACAAGCTGATGAATGCGCCCCGGCTGTACGCTACCTTCCTGCTGTGGATGCTGTCCGAACTGTTCGAGCGGCTGCCCGAGGCCGGTGACCTCGACAAGCCCAAGCTGGTCTTCTTCTTCGACGAGGCGCACCTGCTGTTCAACGACGCCCCCAAGGCGCTGCTGGACAAGATCGAACAGGTGGTGCGGCTCGTGCGGTCCAAGGGTGTCGGCGTGTACTTTGTGACGCAGAACCCCGTAGATATTCCCGATACCGTCCTGGGCCAGCTTGGCAACCGCGTGCAGCACGCGCTGCGCGCGTTCACGCCGCGCGACCAGAAGGCGGTGAAGGTGGCCGCCACGACCATGCGTCCCAATCCGAAGCTCAATCTCGAACAGGCGATTGGCGAACTGGGCGTGGGCGAGGCGTTGGTCTCATGCCTGGACGCCAAGGGGACGCCAGTCGTCACCGAGCGGGCATGGGTGCTGCCCCCGGGCAGCCGCATCGGCCCGGCCACGCCAGACGAGTGCAAGGCCCTGATCGCCAATTCGCTCGTGGCCGGCACCTACGAGAAGACCGTGGACCGGGAATCGGCCTACGAGAAGCTGCGCGGTAGCGTGGCGACCGCCGGCAATGGCCAGACACAGGCACAGAAACCCGGCACTCCCCAGCCGCAGGCCGAGGAGGGCGGTAGCAGCTGGGCCGGCGAAATCTTCGGCTCGCTGACCAAGGGCACCGGCAAGACCGGCCGCGGCGACTCCATCCTCGAATCGATGGCCAAGTCCGCCGGCCGGACGCTCGCCTCGCAAGTCGGCCGGGAACTGGTCCGCGGCGTGCTGGGCAGCCTGCTGGGCGGCGGCGGGCGAAAGAAGTAGGGCCGCTCAGCGCGGCCCATCCTCATTAAATATGGCGCATGAGGCGCATGAGGCGCATCAAGCGCCTCACATTTCACATCAGTTCTTGGTGCCGAACAGCCGGTCGCCGGCATCGCCCAGGCCCGGGATGATGTAGGCGTGCTCGTCCAGATGGCTGTCCAGCGATGCCACGTATAGCCGCACGCCCGGGTGGGCCTTCTGGAACACTTCCACGCCTTCCGGCGCGGCGACCAGTGCCACGAAGGTGATGGCTTCGTCCTTCACGCCGCGCCGCTTGAGGACATCAACCGCGTGCGCGGCCGAATAGCCCGTGGCGACCATCGGGTCGCAGAGGATGAAGCTGCGGTCTTCCACGTCCGGCAGGCGCACCAGGTACTCCACCGGGCGATGCTGTTCGTCTCGGTACACGCCGATATGGCCGATACGGGCCGACGGAATCAGCTCGACCAGACCATCGCTCATGCCTACGCCGGCGCGCAGCACCGGCACGATGGTCAGCTTCTTGCCGGCGATGACCGGGGCTTCCAGCGGCACCAGCGGGGTCTCGATGCGGCGCGTGGTCAGCGGCAGGTTGCGCGTGATCTCGTAGCCCATCAGCAGCGTGATCTCGCGCAGCAGCTCGCGGAACGTGCGCGTGGACGTGTCCCTGTCGCGCATGTGCGAGAGCTTGTGCTGGATCAGCGGGTGATTGAGGATGAACAGATTGGGGAAACGCGGATCTTGTTTCATGGCGGCGGCAGGCTCGGCGGAGGGTGGTGGGCGCGCGGGCCTGGCAAGGCCGGCGCGGCGCCCGATGCAGCGGGATTGTAATGGATGCCGCCCCGCTCCACGCGGCCATCTCCGCCACCATCGGGGCCGCCGGGCCCCGCCTTTGAACTCGTCCCGCCTTAGTCCACCGTGATGGCCGCCGACTTCGCCACTTTGCCGAAGCGCTCGTACTCGGTCAGCGTCAGCGTCTGGAGTTCGGCCGCGCTCGATCCCTTCGGATTGAAGCCGGCCTGCTGCAGCTTGTCGCGCACCTCGGGGCGGGCCAGCGCTTCCACGAAGGCCGTGTTGAGCGCCTGCACCACCGGCGCCGGCAGGTTAGCCGGGCCGTAGACGCCGAACCACGGCTCCACGGCGTAGCCGGGCAGGCCGGCTTCGGCCAGCGTCGGCACGTTGGGCAGCGACGGCGCGCGGGTCTTGCCGGCCACTGCCAGCGCGCGCAGCTTGCCCGCCTGGATTTGGGGCAGCGAGGCGGGCAGGTTATCGAACATCACTTGGATATGGCCGCCCAGCAGGTCGTTGATGGCCGGGCTGCTGCCTTTGTAAGGCACGTGGGTCAGGCCGGTCTGGGTCATCTGGGAGAACATCGCGCCGGCCAGATGCATCGACGTGCCGGTCCCCGCCGTGGCATAAGTCAGCCCCGGGTGCGCCTTGGCATAGGCAATCAGCTCCGGCACGGTCTTCACGGGCAGGCTCTCGCTGACTTCGAGCACGATGGTCGAGGTGCCCAGCAGGCTGATCGCCGTGAAGTCCTTGCGGGGGTCGAACGGCACGTGCTTATAGATATGGGGATTGAGCGCGTTCGTCGAAATCGCCCCGAAACCGATGGTGTAGCCATCGGCAGGTGCCTTGGCCACGGCTTCCATGCCGATGTTGCCGCCTGCGCCGGGGCGGTTCTCCACCACTACCGGCTGGCCGAGCTTCTCGGCTACGCGTTGACCGACGGTGCGGGCGACGAGGTCCGTGGTGCCGCCGGCGGCGTAGGGCACCACGAAGCGGATCGGCTTGGCGGGGAAGGCATCGGCGGCGCCGGCGGGGGTGGCCGCGGCGGCGAACAGGACGCCGGTGGCAAGGACGGCGCGGGCGAACGGGAAGGGCATGGCTCGGTGTCTCCGTATTTCTCTAGTTTCTTTATATGGCAGGGCGCCAGGACGGCGCGGGCCATTGTAGGGGAAAGCCGCTGGTGCCGCGCGCCGCACCCCGGCGCGCCTTGCGCCTTTTGACATACAATCGACGCGTTCCGGCCCCGCGTCTTCCCCGCGTCACCGCCCCGCGACTGCGGCCGGCATCCGAACCCTGCGTCTCCCGTGCCCGCTTCCCAGAAGTCCCTGTCCACGCCCGCCGAGCTGCCCGCGCCGCAGCGCTACGGGCTCGCCGTCGCGGCCGTCGGCGCCGTGCTGTTTTCCGCCAAGGCCATCGTGGCCAAGCTGATGTACCGATATAGCGTCGATGCCGTCATGGTCATCACGCTGCGCATGCTGTTCGCGGTGCCGCTGTTCATGGCCATCGGCTGGTGGAAGGCACGCAAGCTGCCGGCGCTGTCCTGGGCCGATCGCGGCCGGGTGGTCTTCCTGGGCTTCATCGGCTATTACCTGTCCAGTTTTCTCGATTTCCTCGGCCTGCAGTACATCACCGCCGGCCTGGAGCGGCTGATCCTGTTCCTGACGCCGTCCTTCGTGCTGCTGACCACCGCGCTGGTGTTCCACCGGCCGATCCATGCCCGGCAGTGGATGTCGCTGCTACTGGCCTATGCCGGCATCGTGCTGGTGTTCGCCCATGACCTCGACGTGAGCGGCGCGCAGGTCTGGCTTGGCGGCGCGCTGGTGCTGGCCAGCGCCTTGTCGTATGGTGTGTACCTGATCCTGAGCGGCGAGCTGGTCAAGCGCGTCGGCTCGCTGCGGCTGGTGGCCTACGCGATGTGCGTGTCCACGGCCTGCTGCGTGGTGCAGTATGTGGCGCTGGGGCGTCCGCTGGCGGCGCTGGCGCAGCCGGCCCCGGTGATGTGGCTGTCACTCATCAATGCGGTGTTCTGTACCGTGCTGCCGGTGTCGTTGACGATGATCGCGGTGGCGCGCATCGGGGCGCCGATGGCGTCGCAGGCTGGCATGATCGGCCCGGTGTCGACGCTGCTGCTGGCCTTCTGGCTGCTCGGCGAGCCGATCACGGGCTGGCAGATCGCCGGCAGCACGCTGGTGCTGGGCGGCATGTATTTGTTGTCGAGCCGCCGGGCCTGAATATTTTCGAGAGCAACCGGGACGCCGCATCAAGAGCCGGCGCCCGGTTTTAGCAACCAAGGAAGGAGAGCAAGCGATGGATTTCGGACTGCGCGGTAAGCATGCGCTGGTGTGTGGCGCCAGCAAGGGACTCGGGTTTGCGTGCGCCGACGCGCTGGCGGCCGAAGGTGTGGACGTCGTGATCGTGGCGCGCGGCGCCGATGCGCTGGAAAAGGCCGCCGCCGACCTGCGTGCCCGATACGGCCGCCGCGTGCTGGCCGTGGCCACGGATATCACCACGCCCGAGGGCCGCAAGCTCGCGCTGGACGCCGTGGCCAAGCTGGGCGACCTCGACATCCTCGTGAACAACGCCGGCGGCCCGCCCCCCGGCAATTTCCGCGACTGGGACCGCGACGCCTGGCTCGCCGCCATCGACGCCAACATGCTGACCCCGATCGAGCTGATCAAGGCCACCGTGGACGGCATGATCGCGCGCAAGTGGGGCCGCATCGTCAACATTACGAGCGGCGCGGTCAAGGCACCGATCGACGTGCTGGGTCTCTCCAACGGCGCACGCTCGGGCCTGACCGGCTTCGTGGCCGGCCTGGCGCGCGAAGTGGCGCAGCACGGCGTGACCGTGAACAACCTGCTGCCCGGCCCGTTCAACACGGACCGCCTGTTCAAGACGATGGAAGGCGGCGCCAAGAAGGCCGGCCTGAGCGTGGAGGAAGTGGCCGCCAAGCGCGCCGCCGCCAACCCCTCGCGCCGTTTTGGCGAGCCGGCCGAGTTCGGCGCGACCTGCGCGTTCCTGTGCAGCAAGCAGGCCGCCTACATGACGGGCCAGAACGTGCTGCTGGACGGCGGCGCGTACCCGGGGACGTTCTGATGGGCAAGCCGCGCATCGCGCTGATCGCCCACGATCACAAGAAGGACGACATCGTCGCCTTTGCCGGCCGTCACCGCGAGATGCTGGCGCGCTGCGACCTGCTGGCCACCGGCACCACCGGTGGGCGCATCGCGGCTGAAACCGGCCTCGAGGTGGAGCGCATGCTGTCCGGCCCGTGGGGCGGCGATCTCCAGATCGGCGCGCAACTGGCCGAGGGCCGGGTGACCGCGGTGATCTTCCTGCGCGATCCGATGACCCCGCAGCCGCATGAACCGGACATCAACGCGCTGGTCCGGGCGTGCGACGTCCACAATGTGCCGTGCGCGACCAACCTCGCCACGGCCGAACTGCTGCTGGTGGAACTCGCGCGGCACTGCTTCGAAGACGAAAAAGCCGCCGGAACGCCGGCGGCTTGAGTCGGGACAGACGTTGCCGTCAGCGCGGTCGGATCGTGGTCGCGGTGGCGCGCATCGTCGCCTGCCGCAGGATGTGCGGCGGCAGCCGCTTCAGGATCAGGTGGACGGCCAGCGGAATCAGCACCACGTCATCGACAATGCCGAGCCCGGCGATGAAATCGGGAATCAGGTCGATCGGGGAGATGGCGTAGAACACCAGCCCCAGCGCGGCGGGTTTGAGCCACGCGGGCGCGTCGGGATGACGCAGCGCGAACCAGAGCAGGCGGCCGTCGCGGCGCACCAGCGTCCACAGGGCCGAAATTCGCTTCCACATATGGGCCTCCTTATCCACACGCAACACGCGCAACACGCGCAGCCAGTGCGCATGCAGGGATAACTTGGGCCGATGCAGGGGGATTCAAGTTCCCCTCCGCCCGAGGCAGCGGACGGAGGGGCGGTCAGTCAGGCCTGAAACCGGCGATCAGCCCGGCACGTTGCCTTCCACGCCTTCCACGTAGAACTTGATGTCGTGCAGGAACTTGTCGTCGGCGACCTGATCCTTGGCCAGCTGTTCCTTGCCGGCGTTGTCCTTGAGCGGACCCTTCCAGATCGGGGCGGTGCCGTCGATCACCCCCTTCTTGCGTTCCTCGACCAGCGCCTTCACGTCATCCGGCACTACGGCGTTGAAACCCTTCAGGTCGATCATGCCTTCCTTGAGGCCCCACCACGTGGTGCTGTTCTTCCACTGCTTGTTCAGCACGTCTTCCACCACCTTGTTGTAGTAGACGCCCCAGCTAATGACGGAGGCGGCCAGGTGGGCCTTTTCGCCGAACTTGCTCATGTCGCTGTCCCAGCCGAACGCGTAGACGCCCTTCTCCTGCGCGGTCTGGACGACGGCGGCGGAGTCGGTGTTCTGCATCAGCATGTCCACGCCCTGGCCGATCAGGGTGGTGGCGGCCTCGCGCTCCTTGCCCGGATCGAACCACTTGTTCACCCACACCACCTTGACGGTGGCCTTGGGGTTCACACTGCGCGCGCCGAGCGCGAACGAGTCGATGTTGCGGATGACCTCGGGAATCGGCACCGACGCCACCACGCCCATCTTGCCCGACTTGCTCATCTTGCCGGCCACCACGCCAGCCAGGTAGGCGCCTTCATAGGTGCGTACGTCGTACTGGGCGAGGTTGTCGGCGGTCTTGAAGCCGGTGGCGTGCTCGAACTTCACGTCCGGGAATTCCTTGGCCACCTTCAGCATCGATTCCTGATAGCCGAACGTGGTGCCGAAGATCAGCTTGTTGCCCTGGCTGGCCAGGTCGCGGAACACGCGCTCGGCGTCCGCGGCGGACTCGGGCACGTTCTCGACGAACGAGGTCTTCACCTTGTCGCCGAACTTGGCTTCCACCGCCTTGCGGCCGGTGTCATGGGCGAAGGTCCAGCCGGCGTCGCCCACCGGGCCGATGTAGACGAACGCCACCTTGAGCGGTTCGCTGGCGGCGGCTGCCGGCGCGGAGGCCGGGCCTGCCGTCTCGGCCGGCTTGTCGGCCTCTTTCTTGCCGCAGCCGGCCAGGGCCAGTACGGCGGTGGCGGCCAGGGCTGCCAGGGTGGTCCTGCGTGACACGATCATCGATCTCTCCTTGAAAAACGTCTTGTGATGCGTTTGGTTTTGACTACTGGTTGGCTCGAAAAAACGGAAACATCAGGCATTGCCCGGGCGGAACGGCTTGCCCAGCGAGGCCGGCATATTGAGCCGGATCCACGCCGGGTTCCGCGAAATCAGCGCCAGCACGACGATGGTGGCCGCGTACGGCAACATCGACAGCACCTGCGACGGCACCGACACGCCAATGCCCTGCAAATAGAACTGGAGGATGGTCACGCCGCCGAACAGCCACGCACCCACCAGCACCCGGCCCGGACGCCACGTGGCGAAGGTGGTCAGCGCGAGCGCGATCCAGCCCCGGCCCGAGACGAGGTTCTCCACCCACATCGGCGTATAGACCAGCGACAGGTAGGCGCCCGCCAACCCGCAGCAGGCGCCGCCGAACAGCAGCGCGCCGAAGCGGATCCAGCGCACCGGGTAGCCCAGTGCATGGGCGGACTCCGGGGACTCGCCGATCGCGCGCAGCGTCAGCCCGGCTCGTGTGCGGAACAGGAACCAGGTGATCGCGGCACATAGCAGAATGCTGAAATACACCATCCAGTGATGCTGGAAGAAGGCCGGCCCGACAAACGGGAGGTCGGCCAGGAACGGCACCGACTTGGCCTGCGCGGGCATGGCGTAGCCGACGAAGCGCTGCGCCATGAAGGCCGACAGGCCTGTGCCGAAGATCGACAGCGCCAGGCCCGTGGCCACCTGGTTGGTGGCCAGCACCAGCGCCAGCCACGAGAACAGCGAAGCCATCAGCATGCCGGCCAGCGCGCCAGCCGCGAAGCCGAGCATCGGCGACTGGGTTTGGTAGCCGACCATGAAGCCGAACGCGGCGGCCACCAGCATCATGCCTTCGGCGCCGAGGTTGAGCACGCCGGCGCGCTCGTTGACGAGCAGGCCCAGCGCGGCCAGCAGCAGCGGGGTGCCGGCGTTGATCGCCGTGGCGATCAGGGGAGCGAGTTGTTCCATATTGTTATCGGCTCCGGTTCAGGCGGCCCGGGCGCGCCAGCGCAGCCGGTTGTCGATCAGCGTGTCGCACGCCAGCAGGAAGAACAGCAGCATGCCCTGGAACACCCAGCCGATGGCCGAGGGCAGCCCCAGCCGCGACTGCGCCATCTCGCCGCCTATATAGAAGAGCGACATGACGATGCCGCCGAACACGGCGCCCACCGGATGCAGCCGCCCCACAAAGGCGACGATGATGGCCGTGAAGCCGTAGCCGGGCGAGATCGACGGCAGCAGCTGTCCGATCGGCCCCGTCACCTCGAACGCGCCCGCCAGCCCGGCGGTGCCGCCCGAGATCATCAGCGCACTCCACAGCGCCTTGCGCGACGAGAACCCCGCGTAGCGCGCCGCCAGCGGGGCGGTGCCGCCCACCTGGAGCCGGAAGCCGGCAAAGCTGCGGAAGACGAACACCGTCATCGCCGCCACCAGCACCAGCATGACCAGGAAGCCCACGTGCAGCCGCGAGCCGGACAGCAGGTTCGGCAGCAGGAACTCGGACGAAAACACCTTCGACTGCGGGAAGTTCATCCCCGCCGGGTCCTTCAGCGGCCCGTTGACCACCCACAGCAGCAACTGCTGGGCGATGTAGGTCAGCATCAGCGAGACCAGGATCTCGTTGGCATTGAAGCGGTCCTTGAGCAGCGCCGTGATGGCCGCCCAGGCCATGCCGCCGACAATGCCGGCCAGCCCGGCGATGACCAGCACCGCCGGCCCGGAAATGGTGTGGCCCGGTGTGTCGAAATAGAGCACGGCGGCCCCGGCGAAGATGCCGCCGAGGATCAGTTGCCCGTCCGCGCCGATATTCCAGACATTGGCCCGGTAGCAGACCGACAGCCCCAGCGCGCAGAGCACCAGCGGTACGGTCTTGAGCAGCACTTCGCCAATCGCGCGCTTGTCTTTCAGCGGATCGACCAAAAACACCTTGAGCGCGGCCACGGGGTCCTTGCCGAGCACCAGGAACAGCAGCGCGCCGAACAGCAGCGTCAGCACCAGCGCGAATAGCGGCGAGGCGTAGGCCATCGGGCGCGACGGGGCGCCGCGCGGCGCCAGCGTCAGCGGGGAGCGGAGATCAGCCATGGCTAGCCCCCTCCGTGGTGGCGTGCGGCCGTTCGCTGGCCGGCCCGCCCTCCCATAAGCCGCTCATCCACAGGCCGACCTGCTCGCGCGAGGCCGATTCCACCGGAATCGACGGCGACAGGTGTCCCTTGGCCATCACATGGAGCCGGTCGCACAGGCCGAACAGCTCGTCGAGTTCCTCGGACACCACCAGCACGGCGCAGCCGGTGGCCTTGAGCGCGAGGATTTCGTTGTGGATCTGTGCGGCGGCGCCTACGTCCACGCCCCAGGTCGGTTGCGCCACGATCAGCACTTTCGGACCACTTTCGATCTCGCGTCCGACGATGAATTTCTGGAGATTGCCGCCCGACAGGCTGCGCGCCAGCGCCGCCGGCCCGCTGGCCTTGACGCGGAAGCGGCTGATGATGCCGGCCGCCAGCCCCTCGGCCGCCTTCGGCGACACCATGCCGCCGCGCACATAGGGCGGCGTCTGGTGCGACAGCAGGGTATTGGCCGACAGGCTCATGCCCGGCACCGCGCCCCGGCCTAGCCGTTCCTCGGGCACGAAGGCGAGCCCTACGCGGCGGCGCGCGGCGGCGTCGAGCCGGCCCACCGGTTGCTGGTCGATCTGCACGCTGCCCGCCGCGCCACGCGGGTCCTCGCCGGAGAGCGCCGCCAGCAGTTCCTGCTGGCCGTTGCCGGACACCCCGGCGATGCCGACGATCTCGCCGGCATGCACATCGAGCGCAATCTGTTGCAATTCAGTGGCGAAGGCGTGGGCGCGCGGCACCGAGAGGTCGCACACGGCCAGCCGCACCGGCCCGCGCTCGGTGGTCACGCGGGCCTCGCGCGGCGGCTCGCCGCCGATCATCAGCCGCGACAGCGACGTCGCGCTTTCCGCGCGCGGGTCGCAGACGCCCGTCACCCGGCCCATCCGCATCACGGTGGCGTGATGGCACAGCGCGCGGATCTCGTCGAGCTTGTGACTGATATAGAGGATGCTGGTGCCTTCCTCGGCCAGCTGGCGCAGCGTGACGAACAGCGTCTCCACAGCTTGCGGGGTCAGCACCGAGGTGGGCTCGTCCAGGATCAGCAGTTGCGGCCGGGCCAGCAACGCGCGGACGATCTCCACGCGCTGGCGCTCGCCCACGGACAGCGTGTGCACGTGGCGGTTCGGTTCCAGCGGCAGGCCGTAGCGCGCCGCCGTGTCGCGGATGCGTTCGGCCAGTTGCTTCATCCCGCCGACTTCCTTCGGCGGCAGGCCGAGGGCGATGTTCTCGGTCACGGTCAGCGTGTCGAACAGCGAGAAATGCTGGAAGACCATGGCGATGCCCAGGTTGCGGGCGTCGTGCGGGCTGGCGATGGCGACCGGCGCCCCGTTGAAGTGCACCTCGCCGGCGTCCGGACGGACCGCGCCGAAGATGATCTTCATGAGGGTGGATTTGCCGGCGCCGTTCTCGCCAAGAACAGCGTGGATCTCGCCGGGGGCGACGGAGAGGCTCACGTCGTCATTGGCGGTCACGCCGGGATAGCGCTTGGTGATGTGGGCAAGCGCCAGCCTGGGGGGAAGTTGTAATGTCACTGAGGCGGCTCGGATTGTTGTGGCAGCAACGTTGAGATCAGGCACGTGACAGCGGCTGTGCGTGGCGCAGCATCGCCGCGCGGCAGGTTGTCATCATCATGGTGTCGTGATGCCCGGAATTTGCTGTGGATTATATAAGTGCGCGGGGGTTCGGCGGCCCGTTTCCGGCCGCAGGCCATGCCCCACAACGGTTACAGGCAGGTTGCAAGTCGCGTGCCGAGCACGCGGGCAAGAAAAAACCGCCGCGCTGTCACGAGGACAGGGCGGCGGTCAGCAAGGGCCTCGGCGCATGGCCGGGGCAGGGGAGGAGGTTAGCGCCGGTCAGGCATTGGCTGCCACGCCAAAACGGCCTTCGCGGAAGTCGGCCAGCGTCTGGTAGATCTGTTCCTGCGTGTTCATCACGAACGGGCCGTACTGCGCGATCGGCTCGTTCAGGGGCTGGCCGGCAATCACCAGGAACTGGGCATCCTGCGTGGCGGTCACGACCACGCCATCGGCCCCGCCGGCGTTGTCGAGCACGCCCATGCGCTGCGCTTCCACCACGGCATCGCCGATCCGCACTTCGCCCTGATGCACATAGACAAAGGCGTTATGGCCGGCCGGCACTGCCTGCGTGAAGGTCTGCCCGGCAGGCAGGTTCACGTCGAGGTAGATCGGCGCGGTGACCGGACGCGTCATGGCCCCGGCCACGCCGTGGGAGGCGCCGGCCAGCACGCGTACGGTGCCGCCGGAAGGCAGCGCCACAGTCGGGATCGACGCCGCCGGCATGTCGCGGTACCACGGCGTGGTCATCTTGTCCGCGGCGGGCAGGTTCAGCCAGAGCTGGAAGCCTTCCATGCGGCCGTCTTCCTGCTCGGGCAGTTCCGAGTGCACTACGCCGGAGCCAGCCACCATCCACTGCGCGCCGCCGCCTTCGAGCAGCCCTTCATTGCCGGCGCTGTCGCGGTGACGCATGCGGCCAGCCAGCATGTAGGTGATGGTCTCGAAGCCCCGGTGCGGGTGATCGGGGAAGCCGCCGATGTAGTCGTCCTTGTTGTCGGTGCCGAAGGCGTCGAGCATCAGGAACGGGTCCAGCCGGCGTTGCAGGTTCTGCGTCAGCACGCGGGTGAGCTTCACCCCGGCGCCATCGGACGTGGCAATGCCGCGCACCACGCGATCGACGGTGCGCGAGCGCTCAACGGTCTCCTGGGCGGTGGCCGGAACGGTGGCGAGAGTGCGGGTTTCCATGTTGTGGTTTCTCCTGTGGCGGACGGCCCTCGGCCGTCTCTGCATACCCGTAAATGTAGGGGTTTGGTGGCAAAGCGGTAGACGGCGGGCGGGCAACAGATTGTTCCAATCGTGTTGCAAATGAGCGCCCAGTCATTGCATGGCTGCAACGGACTGACCGGCGTTTTAGAAGCCGAAAGATCGCCGCCAGATGGCCGAAGAAGGCGCCTGAAACCATCTCGGAAAACGCGAAGATGACAGATTGACAGAAGTTGTGTAGAATAGCGCTCTCTTTGTCATCCGTTGCTGGAAATTGCTGTGGTCCGGTTTGTGCCGGAATCCCCGCGATCCCTTGTCCAGCAACGGCCGATTGACCGGCGGCGCCCACCGAAGCGCGTTTCCACAACGACACCAGTCGCCGCCACTGGCCAAGCCGGATCGAACTGATCCGATTGCGCCGCTACCGGGCGATTCGCACCCACCGCTGTACCGCGCGAATCCCCTTCACAAGGCTGTCCCGCCCCTCGCGTGGCAGCCACAAGTCCGTCCGCTGGCAATCGTGCCAGTCATGGCGGCAAGGCAATCTGAACCGGGCCCCGGCGGGCACCCATCCGAACTACCGCCGGCCCTTTTGTTTTCCGCTTCCGGGAAGTGGCGCCTGATGCTCATGGTGCTGCCCCCGGCTTTGGAAAGGGGGAATATGTCGAAGCAAACCATCCGGGCATTGGCCTGGAGCGGTGTCATTGCCGCCGCGCTGGCCGGTCTGGTCGCGTGGATTGGCGTGGATGTGATCCATCAGTATCACGAGCGTCTGTTCTACGACGTAGGCGACCACCTGCGTCTGGTCGCGATCTCGATGGCGATGGCGCTCGTCACCGGCGTGCCGGCGGGCATCGCGCTGAGCCGGCCCTGCATGCGACGCTGGGCGGACCGCCTGATGCAGATCTTCAATATCGGCAATACCGTGCCGTCGCTGGCCGTGCTGGCGCTTGCGCTGGCGGTGCTCGGCATTGGCGAGCGCCCGGCGGTGCTGGCGCTGTGGCTGGCGTCGCTGCTGCCCATCGTGCGGAATACGTACGAAGGGCTGCGCAACGTCTCGCCGGCGCTGCGCGAGGCCGCGCGCGGCATTGGCATGACGCCGTGCCAGCGCCTGGTGCGCGTGGAACTGCCCAACGCGCTGCCCGTGATCCTGGCCGGGGTGCGCATCAGCCTGGTGATCAACGTGGGCACCGTGCCGCTCTCGTTCCTGATTGGCGCCAACAGCCTTGGCGAGCTGATCTTCCCGGGCATCTACCTGAACAACCAGCCGCTGCTGCTGCTGGGCGCCGCGGCCACCGCGCTGCTCGCGCTGCTGCTGGACGCGCTGTTCGCCACGGCCGGCCATATCTATCTGCGCCGCCGCGGGCTGGCGTACTGAGGAGTCGAATTACATGGGAATGCAACGAAACTGGGAGCGCCGGCTGTTCTGGCTGTTCGCCGTGGTGGGCGTGGCGGCTGCCGCCGTGCTGCTGGGCACCGCGCCCGCCCGCGCGCAACAGCCGGCCGGCGAGCCTGTGCGGGTGGGCGGCAAGAACTTCACCGAGCAGCTGATCCTGTCGTCGATGACCACGCAGTACCTGCGCGCCAAGGGCATCAACACGGAAGTCACCTCGGGCCTGGGCAGCACGCTGATGCGCCAGGCCATGGAGTCCGGCCAGCTGGACGTGGTGTGGGACTACACCGGCACCGCGCTGATCGTCTTCAACAAGGTCGAGGAAAAGCTGGACGCCGAGCAGAGCTACGCACGCGTGAAGCAGCTGGACGCCGCCAAGGGTCTGATCTGGCTGGACGCCTCCAGGGTCAACAACACCTACGCGCTGGCCATGCCGAAGGAGCGCGCCGAGCCGGGCCTGACCACGCTGTCGGCCTACGCCGCCAAGCTGCGCGAGAAGGCCGCCGATGACAAGGCCCGCCCGTTCGCCGTGGACATGGAGTTCGCCGCGCGCCCGGACGGCCTGGAGCCGCTCAAGGCCGCCTACCAGCTGCCGCTGGGCCGCAAGGACGTGATCCAGCTCGATCCCGGCCTGGTCTACACCGCGCTCAAGAACAATCAGGTCGATCTGGGCCTGGTCTACACCACCGATGGCCGCGTGAAGGGTTTCGACCTCGTGCTGCTGGAAGACGACCTGCACTTCTTCCCGCCGTACAACGCCGTGCCCGTGGTGCGCAAGGCCGTGCTCGACAAGCGGCCGGAACTCGCCGGCCTGCTCAACGCGCTGTCCGCCCAGCTGGACAACGCGGCGATGACCGACATGAACTATCAGGTCGATATGGGCCAGCAGCCGGTGGACAAGGTGGCAGGAGACTTCCTGCGCAGCCACGGACTGATTTGAGGAGCCGCCCATGGATTTGCTGACTTATCTCGCGCATAGCTGGCCGACGCTGCTGCGGCTGACCGGCGAGCATCTGGCGCTGGTGGGCTCCGCCGTGGGGCTGGCCATCCTGATCGGCGTGCCGCTCGGCATCCTGATCACGCGCCACCGCTTCCTGGCCACGCCGCTGCTGGCGCTGGCCACGGTGGTGCTGACGCTGCCGTCCATCGCGCTGTTCGGGTTGATGATCCCGATCTTCGCGCGCTTCGGCCACGCGCTCGGCTACGTGCCGGCCGTGACCGCCGTGTTCCTGTACTCGCTGTTGCCGATCATGCGTAACACCTACACGGCGCTGGCCAATGTCGATCCCGGCATCCAGGAGGCCGGCCGTGGCATCGGCATGACCACCTGGCAGCGCCTGCGGCTGGTGGACCTGCCGCTGGCCGTGCCGGTGATCCTGGGCGGCGTGCGCACGGCCGTGGTGATGAACATCGGCGTGGCCACCATTGCCGCCATCATTGGCGCCGGTGGCCTTGGGGTGCTGATCCTGCAAGCGATCAGCCAGAGCAACATGAGCAAGCTGGCCGTGGGCGCGGTCCTCGTCAGCGTGCTCGCCATTGTGGCGGACGCCGGCCTGCAAGCCCTGCAGCGCGCGCTGACGCCGAAAGGAATCCGCCAACCATGATCGAACTCGACCAACTCACCAAGTCCTTCCACCAGAAGGACGGCACGGAAGTGCGCGCCGTGGACGCCGTCTCGATGACGGTACCCAAGGGCGAGATCTGCGTCTTCCTGGGCCCCTCGGGCTGCGGCAAGACCACCACGCTCAAGATGATCAACCGGCTGATCGAGCCCACCTCGGGCACGGTCCGCATCGAGGGCGAGGACACCGCCGGTATCGACGGCGTGGCGCTGCGCCGCAAGATCGGCTATGTGATCCAGCAGATCGGCCTGTTCCCGAACATGACGATCGAGGAAAACATCATGGTCGTGCCGCGCCTGCTCGGCTGGGACAAGCGCCGCTGCCGCGAGCGCGCCCGAGAGCTGATGTCGATGGTGCAGCTCGACCCGGACAAGATGCTGGGCCGCTACCCGCGCGAGCTGTCGGGCGGCCAGCAGCAGCGCATCGGCGTGATCCGCGCGCTGGCGGCGGACGCTCCCGTGCTGCTGATGGACGAGCCGTTCGGCGCGGTGGACCCGATCAACCGGGAGAGCATCCAGAACGAGTTCTTCCAGATGCAGCGGCAGCTCGGCAAGACCGTGATCATGGTGTCGCACGACATCGACGAGGCGATCAAGCTGGGCGACAAGGTGGCCGTGTTCCGGCGCGGGCAACTGGTGCAGTTCGACCATCCGGACGCGCTGCTGGCCCACCCGGCGGACGACTTCGTGCAGGCCTTCGTCGGCCATGACAACACGCTCAAGCGCCTGCTGCTGGTGCGCGCGGGCGATGCGGCGACGATGCCGCCGAGCTGCCGTCCGGACATGTCGCTGGCCGAAGCGTTCGGCGTGATGGACGAAGCTGACGTGCGCCACCTGCCTGTGATCGATGAGGCGCAGCGCGCGCTGGGCTACGTCACGCGCCGCGACGTGCGCAACGCGCTGGCCAAGGGCGGTAGCTGCGCCGATGTGCTGCGCCCGTTCGCGGTCAGCGCCGCGTTCGACGAGCACCTGCGCATCGTGCTGTCGCGCATGTACCAGCACAACACGAGCTGGCTGCCCGTGGTGGACGGCGATGGTGTCTACCTGGGCGAAGTCACGCAGGAGTCGATTGCCGACTACCTGAGCTCGGGGCGCTCGCGCGGCAATGCGCCGGTGATTCCGCCGCCGGTGTCGTCGCCCGTCACCACGCCGAGTTCGGCGCCGATGCGGGTGGCCGCCTGATCGCCTGATCGCGGCTGGAACGCCCTCCGCCATGAAAAACGGCCGCTTGCGCGGCCGTTTTTTCGTCCATCAGAACAACGACGCGGCTCAGGCGCGGCCGAGTTCGCCGTCCTTCAGGCGCCACAGGTTCAGCGGGTTGCCATCCTGCACGGCGGCCGGCAGCAGGGCGGCCGGCACGTTCTGGTAGCACACCGGACGCAGGAAGCGGTCGATCGCCGAAGCGCCCACCGAGGTCGTGCGGGTGTCCGACGTGGCCGGGAACGGGCCGCCGTGCACCATCGCGAACGACACTTCCACGCCGGTCGGGTAGCCGTTGAACAGCACGCGGCCCACCTTGCGTTCCAGCGCCGGCAGCAGGCGCGCGGCCACGGCCTTATCACCGGCATCGGCCTGCACCGTGGCCGTCAGCTGGCCTTCCAGGATGCGGGTGACGGCGAGCAGCGTGTCCACGTCGCGGCAGGTGACGAGCACCGTCGACGGGCCGAACACTTCGGCATGCATGCGGTGATCGGCGATAAAGCGTTCGGCGGAGGTCTCGAAGAACGCCGGACGGGCCTGGTTCGGACCCGTGCCTGCCAGGCCGCAACCCGGGCGGGTCAGGCCTTCCACGGCGGACAGTTGCGCCACGCCACGCTCGAACGCCTGATGGATGCCCGGCGTGAGCATCGTGCCGGCGGCCTTGGCCGATACCGCTGCCACGGCGGCGGCGCGGAAGGCGTCCAGCGCCGGGCCTTCGATGGCCAGCAGCAGGCCGGGATTCGTGCAGAACTGGCCTACGCCCATCACCAGCGAATCCACCAGGTCACGTGCGATGGCTTCGCCGCGCGCGGCCAGTGCCTCGGGCAGCAGGTAGACCGGGTTGATGCTGCTCATCTCGGCGTAGACCGGAATCGGCTGCGGACGCTCGTTGGCGACCTTGACCAGCGCCATACCGCCCGTGCGCGAGCCGGTGAAGCCCACGGCCTGGATCACCGGATGGGCGACCAGCGCGGTACCGATTGCGATGCCGGCGCCCATCACGAGCGAGAACACGCCTTCCGGCAGGCCGTTATCGGCAACTGCCTTTTGAATCACACGTCCGACCAGTTCCGAGGTGCCCGGGTGCGCCGGGTGGGCCTTGACGACCACCGGGCAGCCTGCGGCCAGCGCGGAAGCGGTATCGCCACCGGCCACCGAGAACGCGAGCGGGAAGTTGCTGGCGCCGAACACGGCCACCGGACCGACGGGGATGTTCTGCATGCGCAGGTCGGGGCGCGGCGGGGTGCGCTCGGGCAGGGCGCTGTCGAGCGTGGCGTCTTGCCAGCGGCCGTCGCGCACCACACGTGCGAACAGGCGCAGCTGGCCGGCGGTACGGCCGCGCTCGCCCTGCAGGCGGGCGATCGGCAGCGCCGTCTCGGCGTGCGCGCGCTGGACCAGTTCATCGCCCAGTGCCTCGATGCCTTCGGCGATCGATTCGAGGAAGCGCGCGCGCTGCTCGGGCGTGGTCGCACGATACGTGTCGAAAGCCGCCTCGGCCAGTTGGCAGGCGCGGTCCACATCGGCGGCATTGCCACCGTGGAACGTCGGGGCCAGGGTCTCGCCCGTGGCCGGGTTGATGGCCTGGAAAGTGTCTTCGGTGCCGCGTACGGCATTCGCGCCGATCAGCATCTCGCCGGTAAGAGTCATGGTGTATCGATCCTGCGTCGTATCAGAAACATGTCATAAGACATCATATGACATCGGAAAGTCGCCCGCAACCGCGCCGCCCCCAATTACCGAAGGGGCCGCGCGCATGGCGTCAGGCGGAAGAAGCGGAGGAGCCTGCCAGGGCAGAAGCCTTGCGCAGGCGCTCGCGGCTGTTGGTCAGGTGCATGCGCATGGCGGCCTTGGCGGCCTCGGGATCACGGCGCTCGATCGCATCGTAGATGCTTTCGTGCTCGAAGTTGACGCGCTCCAGGTACTGCTCGCGCTCGGGCGTGCTGACCTGCAGGCGGCTGCGCGGAATCACCATCGTGCCGAGGTGGCCCATGATGTCCGTGAAATAGCGGTTGCCGGTGGCGCGCGCGATGGACAGGTGGAACTCGAAATCCGAGCCCACGGCGTCGCTGCCTTCGGAAGCCTTGCGTTTCATGTCGTCGAGCGCGCGGCGGATGGCCGTGAGCTGCTCGTCGCTGCGCCGCGTGGCGGCCAGGCTCGCGGCCTCGGCTTCCAGGCTGACGCGGAATTCCAGCATCGCCAGCACGTCCATGGCCGTGACCATGGCCGAGGGGTCGATGCGGAACGGCGAATGGGTCTCCACCGGGCGGGCCAGCACGAAGGTGCCGATGCCATGGCGGGTCTCGACCAGGCCGCTGGCTTGCAGGCGCGAAAGTGCCTCGCGCACCACTGTGCGGCTCACGCCGAGCGTGGCCATGATCTCGGATTCCGTTGGCAGCTTGTCGCCGGGCTTGATCTGGCCCTGCTGGATGCTCTCGGTCAGGTTACCCACTACTTCCTCGGCAAGCGTGCGGCCGCGGCGGCGCAGGGGAGCGGGCGAAGTTATCGGGACATTGGACATGGGTAGGGGAAACTGAGGTATTGACCGTCGCAAGATGCGCTCATTATACTGCGTCGTAAGTCATACGATGACAGATAACGCACAGGTTTGCGAGACCCCTTGCCATAATCGGCATCGATCTGTTGCGTATGGCGGCCAAACATCACAAGCAGGGCGCAGTCTCGATGTGGAGCGCGAACCCGGCATCACCCTGAAACGCGTTTTCGGAGACAGATCCACATGACCGCATCCCAACATGCCGCCGGCGGCGTCACGCCCGTCGTCACCGAGTTGACTGTCGTCCCCGTGGCGGGCCACGACAGCATGCTGATGAACCTGTCCGGCGCGCACGGCCCGTACTTCACCCGCAATATCGTGATCCTCAAGGACAGCGCCGGCAATACCGGCGTGGGCGAGGTGCCGGGCGGGGAGGGCATTCGCCAGACGCTGGAGGATGCGCGTCCGCTGGTGGTTGGGCAGCCGATCGGCCAGTACCAGGCCGTGCTGAACAAGGTGCGTGCGACGTTCGCCAACCGCGACGCCGGCGGCCGTGGCCTGCAGACCTTCGACCTGCGCATCACCATCCACGCCGTCACGGCGATCGAGGCGGCGATGCTCGACCTGCTCGGCAAGCACCTGCAGGTGCCCGTGGCCGCGCTGCTCGGCGAGGGCCAGCAACGCGACGCCGTGGAAATGCTCGGCTACCTCTTCTATGTGGGCGACCGCCAGAAGACCACGCTCGACTACCGCACCGAGCCCGATGGCGACAACGAATGGTTCCGCGTGCGCAATGAAGTGGCGATGGACGCGAAGGGCGTCGTCCGTCTGGCCGAGGCCGCGTACGAGCGCTACGGCTTCAACGACTTCAAGCTCAAGGGCGGCGTGCTGAGCGGCGACGAGGAGATGGAAGCCATCATCGCGCTGCACGAGCGCTTCCCCAAGGCGCGCGTGACGCTGGACCCGAACGGCGGCTGGCTGCTGGCCGACGCGATCCGCCTGTGCCGCGACAAGCACGGCATCCTGGCCTACGCCGAAGACCCTTGCGGCGCTGAAGACGGCTACTCGGGCCGCGAGATCATGGCCGAGTTCCGCACCGCCACCGGCCTGCCGACCGCCACCAACATGATTGCCACGGACTGGCGCCAGATGGGCCACGCGGTGCGCCTGCACTCGGTGGACATTCCGCTGGCCGACCCGCACTTCTGGACCATGCAGGGTTCGGTGCGCGTGGCGCAGATGTGCGCGGAGTGGGGCCTGACCTGGGGTTCGCACTCGAACAACCATTTCGATATTTCGCTGGCGATGTTCACCCACGTGGCCGCCGCCGCGCCGGGCCGCGTCACCGCCATCGACACGCACTGGATCTGGCAGGACGGCGAGCACCTGACGCGCAGCCCGCTGAAGATCGAGGGCGGCCTGGTGCAGGTACCCAAGACGCCAGGGCTGGGTGTGGAACTCGACATGGACGCGCTGGCACGCGCCAACCGTCTCTATCAGGAGAAGGGTCTGGGCGCGCGCGATGACGCCATCGCCATGCAGTTCCTGATCCCGGGGTGGAAGTTCAACAACAAGGCGCCGTGCATGGTCCGGTAACGCGTCCGATCACGGATTCAAGCATTAAAGATAAGACAGTAAGACAGGAGACAAGACAATGCTGAAACAGAAGACGCTGTTCCGCCGGATTGCCGGTGTATTCGTCGCCCTGGCCGTGGGCGCCACGGTCAGCAGTGCGGCCGTGGCGGCTGGCACGGCCTGGCCGCAGAAGGCCGTGACGATGGTGGTGCCGTTCCCGGCCGGTGGGTCGTCAGACACCATCGCCCGCGTGCTGGCGCAGCCGCTCAACGACAAGCTGGGCCAGCCGTTCGTGATCGACAATCGCCCCGGCGCCACGGGCGCGATCGGCGCGACCTTCGTCAAGCGTGCCCCGGCCGACGGCTACACCCTGCTGGTGGCCTCGATCGGCGTGTACGCGGTCAACCCGTTCCTCCAGAAGAACCTGGCCTACGACCCGGCCAAGGACTTCGACCTGCTGACGGTGGCCGTGCGCGCGCCGAACGTGCTGGTGGCCAACCGGAACTTCCCGGCCAAGAACCTGGCCGAGCTGGTTGCGCATATGAAGAAGAACCCGGGCAAGGTGAGCTTCGCTACCTCGGGCGCGGGGTCGTCTGACCACCTGACCGCGGCGCTGTTCTGGCAGAAAAGCGGTACCGATGGCCTGCACGTGCCGTACAAGGGCGGTGCGCCGGCCATCTCGGACCTGCTCGCGGGCCAGGTCGATGTCTCGTTCCAGAACCTCAACGCGGTCATCCAGCACATCCGCACGGGCAAGCTGCGCGCGCTGGCGATTACGTCGGACAAGCGCTCGGCGCTGCTGCCGGACGTGCCGACGATGGCCGAGGCCGGCGTCAAGGATGTGGAAGTCTATTCGTGGCAGGCCGTGGCCGCCCCGAAGGGCCTGCCGGCCGACGTGAAGTCGCGCCTGCACGGCGCGCTGGTCAGCGCACTCAAGGAGCCGGGGATGCAGAAGAAGCTGGGCGAGCAGGGCTTCGAGATCGTCGCCAACACGCCGGAGCAGTTCGTCCAGTTCGAGAACGAAGAACTGAAGCGCTGGAAGACCGTGATCGAGCAGGGCAAGATCACGCTGGAGTAAGCGCCAGGACCGAATCACCGTGGGGGTCAATGCTCCACTGCAGTCCTTCGCCCCGCCTGAATGGCGGGGTTTTTTATTGTCTGGCGGAAGCGGTGAGATTCGAACTCACGGATGGGTCACCCCATCGGCAGTTTTCAAGACTGCTGCCTTAAACCACTCGGCCACGCTTCCTTGGAGGGCCGCATTATACAAGGTGGCGGCGGCCCGTAGTGTGATGCCCTCGTCAATCGCCTTGTCTGCGGTGTCGGTGTTTGTCGGACACAGCGGAACCTTGTGAGCCGGTTCGCCTCATATTGGCAGGACGCGCGGCGCCTGCACACCGCGCGTTGGCATGTCAAACAAGCGATAGAGGAGGACTTATCCATGCAGCAACATCGCAGCAAATCATGGCTGGCCCTTGGCGCGCTGGCCTGTGCGGCCACCCTGGCAGGGTGCGCGCAGCCCGGCTACAACGGCTATGGCAACTACAACAACGCCCCGCCGAACACGGGCTATCAGGACCCGAACCAGAGCACCTACCAGGCTCCGGCGGGCTCGGTGTTCACGGGCCGCGTGGAGTCGATCGAGCCGATCAACTCCACGCAAGGCAGCTCGGGCCTGCTCGGCACCGTGATCGGCGGCGCGGCGGGCGGCCTGCTCGGTCACCAGATCGGCGGCGGGCGTGGCCAGACCGTGGCGACCATCGGCGGTGCCGTGGCGGGCGCCGTGGCCGGCAACCAGATCGAGAAGCGGGCGGGCAGCAATACGCAGACCGTGTATCGCGTGAACGTGCGGCTGGACGATGGCCGGATGGCCACCGTGACCCAGAGCAATATCGGCAACCTGCGCGTGGGCGACCGGGCGCGTGTGGCCAACGATATGGCCACGCCGTACTGAGTACGTACTTCGTAGTTCTACGAAAAAAGCCACGCGACATGCGTGGCTTTTTTCATGGGGGCAGGAGGGCGCCGGCTCAGTCCTTCAGGAACATCTCCTGGAGGTCGTTCAGGAAGCGCCGGCCCAGTTCGGTCGGGCGGATCGTGGCGAGGTCGGCTTCCAGCAGGCCCTTCTTCTCGGCCTCGGCCAGCGTCTTGCTGATGGTGTGCAGCGGTAGGCCGGTGTAGTCGTGAAAGCTCGATGCCGGCACGCCGTCGGTCAGCCGCAGCGCGTTGAGCATGAACTCGAACGGCAGTTCGTCGGCACTCACATCGCGTGATTCCTGCACGGCGTTGCCGGCCATCGCCTCGCGCATGTAGGTGGCGGGGTGTTTGTGCCGCATCTGGCGCAGTACCCGGTGCGGGAACGACAGCTTGCCGTGCGCGCCCGCCCCGATGCCGAGGTAATCGCCAAAACGCCAGTAATTGAGGTTGTGCCGCGCCTCCCGGTGCGGCTTGCCGTAGGCCGAGGTCTCGTAGTGCCGGAAACCGGCCTCGCCGGTGCGGGCCTCGATGATGTCCTGCATCTCGTAGGCGATGTCCTCGTCCGGCAGTGCGGGCGGGTACTTGGCGAACAGCGTGTTCGGCTCCAGCGTCAGGTGGTACATCGACAGGTGCGTGGTGCCATAGGCCAGCGCCGCTTCGAGGTCGCGCACGCATTCCTCCACGGTCTGGCCCGGCAGCGCGTACATCAGGTCGAGGTTGACGTTGTCAAAGCTGGCCTGCGCGATGTCGATGGCCGCGCGCGCCTCGCGCTCGCCGTGGATGCGGCCCAGCGCCTGGAGATGCCGGTTGCTGAAGCTCTGGATGCCGATCGACAGCCGGTTGATGCCGCTCGCGCGATAGCTCGCGAACCGCTCGGCCTCGAAGGTGCCCGGATTGGCTTCCATCGTGATCTCGGCGTCGGCATCGAGCGGCAGCAGTGCGCGGATGTCCGACAGCAGCCGGTCCATGCCGGCGGCGGACAGCAGGCTCGGCGTGCCCCCGCCGATGAACACCGTATGCACGGGGCGGCCCCAGACCAGCGGCAGCGATTGTTCCAGGTCGGCGCGCAGTGCGTCGAGGTAGGCGTCTTCGGGGATGTCGTGGCTGTCTTGTCCGCCGACGGTGCCCGGCGCCGCGTGCGAGTTGAAATCGCAATACGGACACTTGCGCACGCACCACGGGATGTGGACGTAGAGCGAGAGCGGCGGGGAGCCGGGCAGGGCGATCTGGCCCGGCTTGAGCCAGAGTTGCTGGTTGTCGGCGGGAGAGACGGGAGCCGAGACAGCCGGCTTGCCGCTGCTGACGGGGTGAATCGGAATCATGCGCGAACCTTCAGGCTGGCCGCCTGGAGCCGGGCCACCAGCCCCTGGAGCGCCAGCGCGCGATGGCTGATGGCGTTTTTCTCTTCCGCGCTCAGTTCGGCGGCCGTCTTGCCGATGCGCGGGAGCAGGAAATGCGGGTCATAGCCGAAACCGCCGGCGCCGCGCGGGGCATCGACCACCTCGCCGGCCCAGGTGCCTTCGGCGATGATCGGGCGCGGGTCGTCGGCATGGCGCACCAGCACCAGCACGCAGTAGTAATGCGCGTGGCGATTGAGCTTGCCGGCCAGCTGCGAGATCAGGTGCGCGTTGTTGGCTGCGTCGGACTTCGGCTTGCCCACGCTTTGCGCGTAGCGGGCCGAGTACACGCCCGGCGCGCCGTCCAGCGCGTCCACGCAGATGCCCGAGTCGTCGGCCAGCGCCGGCATGCCGGCGAGGCGGCTGGCGTGGCGCGCCTTGGCCAGCGCGTTCTCGACGAAGGTCGGATGCGGTTCCTCGGCTTCGGGAATGCCGAGGTCGCCCTGCGGCACCACGTCGATGCCAAGCGGCATCAGCAGCGCGCCGAACTCGCTCAGCTTGCCGGGATTGTTGGAGGCCAGCACAAGGCGTTGCATCGTCATCCCCTTTTGCTTTGCACGTTTCTCGTCGCTTACAGGCCGAGCGCCAGCTTCTGGTGGCGCACGAGGTCGGCAATGCCGGCTTCGGCCAGGCGCGTCATGGCGTCCAGGTCGGCGCGGCTGAACGGCACGCCTTCGGCGGTGCCCTGTACTTCGACGAAGCCGCCGCTACCGGTCATGACCACGTTCATGTCGGTGTCGCAGCTGCTGTCCTCGGCGTAGTCCAGGTCGAGCACGGGCACGCCGTCGACCATGCCCACGGAAACCGCGGCCACGAAGTCGCGGATGGGACTTTTTGCGATCAGGCCATCGGCCAGCATCTTGCTCACGGCGTCATGGGCGGCCACGAAGGCGCCGGTGATGGCGGCCGTGCGGGTGCCGCCGTCGGCCTGGAGCACGTCGCAATCGAGATGGATGGTGTATTCGCCCAGCGCGCCGAGGTCGAACACCGTGCGCATGGCGCGGCCGATCAGGCGCTGGATCTCCTGCGTGCGGCCGGTCTGCTTGCCGCGCGCGGCCTCGCGGTCGGAGCGGGTGTGCGTGGCGCGGGGCAGCATGCCGTACTCGGCCGTGACCCAGCCTTCGCCGCTGCCTTTCTTGTGCGGCGGCACCTTGGCCAGCACGCTGGCCGTGCACAGCACCTTGGTATCGCCAAAGGCACTCAGCACGGCACCTTCCGCGTGGCGGGTGTAGTGGCGGGTCAGGGTGATGGGTCGCAGCGCATCGGCTGCGCGTCCGCTGGGTCGCATGGGGATCTTTCGTTGGAATCGGGTGAGACCGCGATTCTAACGCCGGCGGGCCATGCGTGCCCGCCGGAGTCCCGTGCGCGATACCTCAGCGCATGAAATTGGTGGTCTTGTCGATCGCGGCGCGGATCTCGGCAATCGACCGTTCGATCTCTTCCTCGGACAGCAGGTCGCTCTCGTTGCCCGTCCGTTCCAGGATCGACGTGGTGAAGGCGTTCAGCGGCAGGGTGTCGGTCAGCACGGCGTCGTCGTTCGGCACGGTGGCGTCGGCTTCCCACATCATGGCGATGGCTGTGGTGTTGTCGGCACCTTCGCCGGCGTTTTGAAGCGCCTGTTCGATCATGTCCGGGATGGCGTGCACCACCGACAGGCTGGTCACCCGGTCGACAATGACCTTCTCCTCAAGCGCGCCCCACAGGCCGTCCGAGCACAGCATCGCCACGTCGCCCGGTTCCAGGCGCACCGGGCCGCCGATGTCGATCAGCGGCAGGTTGGGCGAGCCGAGGCAGTTGTAGAGCTTGTTGCGCTCGGGATGGTTGGCGACGTCCATCGGCAGCACGCGCTCCTGCTGGAGCAGGTTTTCGATCTTCGAGTGGTCCCGGGTGCGGGTGAGCAGGGTGCCCTTGCGGATCAGGTACAGGCGCGAGTCCCCGGCGTGGGCCCAGTGGATCTGGCCGTTCTGGATCAGGCAGCAGACCACGGTGGTGCGCGGCACGTCCGCCAGGCGGTTGGCTTCGGCATAGCGATGGATCTCGCGGTGCGCCAGCATGACCGTGTCCTGGAGGAAGTCCGCCGGATTGCGGATGGCCGGGCGGGCCTGGGTCTGGAACTGGCGCGCCAGCGTCTGCAGGGCTTGCTGCGCGGCGACTTCGCCCAGCGCATGGCCACCCAGGCCGTCGGCCAGCACCATCAGCAGGGCATCGCGCGTGAAGCAGTAGCCCATGCGGTCCTGGTTGATACGGCGGCCGCCTTTCCGGCTTTCCTGGTAGACGGAGAATCGCATGTTGTCGTGAGTTCGGTCAGGGTCGGCCCGGCGGGTGCGCGGGGCCGACGCGTAGTGATTTAATCGCCGCTCTGCGTCGTGGCGGTGTCGTCGCGGCGGCGCAGCAAGGTCATGAAGCGGCTCGTCGCGTTCATGCGTTCGGTAACGGGCCCAGCAGGGTTGGCTGCCGCCGCGGCGGCCGATTGCTCGCCCAGCGCGTTGCTCTGGTCGCGCAACTCCTTCTGGAGGCGGAACACGCTTTGCGGGCGCTCGGACGGCGTGAGCCGGAGGCACCATTCGACGAGGTCCACCAGCCCGTTGGTATAGGTGGCGCGCAGCCGGGAGATCGACTCGCCCATGCGGTCTTCCTTCTCGCGCTGGTTGGCCTCCTGCGGCGGCATGCCGGCCATGCAGGCGTAGAGCGTGGCGCCCAGGCTGTAGATGTCGGTCCAGGGGCCGAGGTCGCTGTGCTTGCCGTAGAGTTCGGGTGCGGCGAAACCGGGGGTGTACATCGGCTGGAAGCGGGCGGCTTCCATGGTCAGGATCTGCCGCGCGGCGCCGAAGTCGAGCAGGATCGGCGATTCGTCCTCGCGCAGGTAGATATTGCCGGGCTTGATGTCCAGGTGCAGCAGCTTGTGGATATGGACTTCGCGCAGGCCGCTCATCAGGTCGTGGAACACCTTGCGGATGAACCGCTCGCGCAGCACCTTGGGCTTGCCCTGCTGCCGGGCCTGCAGGATATGCTCCTGCAGCGTCTTGCCCAGCTCGTAGTTCATGACCATGTAGACCGTGGAGTTCTCGCGGAAGAAATTCACCACGCGCACCACGCTCGGATGGGAAATGCGCGCCAGCGAGCGGCCTTCCTCGAAGAAATATTTCAGGCCCAGGCGAAACGAGGCCGCGTTCTCTTCCGGGACGACCGGAATCAGCTCGCCCGGGTTTCGGCGGGCCAGCGAGGACGGCAGGTATTCCTTGATGGCCACCGGGGCGCCGGTTTCATCGGTGGCGAGGTAGACGAAACTGAACCCCCCGCTGGCCAACTTCTTTACAATACGGTAGTTGGCCAGCAGCGTGCCGATGGGCAGCGGCGCACTCTTGGGTTGGTTAGCGCCCTTGGACTCTGTCATAGGATTCGGGACCTCATTTGCTCCCGGATTCTCCCGGCTAATCGATCACTTGTAAAGAAAACATTAGCGGGGACTGTTGCCAAAAATCCGCGTTTTCCAACCGGATTTTTCGTTGATTTTCTGCCCGGCCGGCGCGCTGCCGGCGCCCCCGCCCCGGTGCTGGCTTTGCGCGCCCCGGCGGGCGCGATAACCGCTCCGATTTACCCGTATTTCGACCCTTTCCGACTCTTACGCGAGATAACCGACAATGATCCACAGCATGACAGGGTATGGCCTGGCGACGCGCCAGGCGCCGCTGACAAACGCCAAGGGCGAGCCCAGCGGCCGGACCGCATCGGTTTCGGTGGAATTCCGGACTGTCAATTCGCGTTTTCTCGACCTGTTGTTCCGCGCCCCCGAGGAATGTCGCGCGTTCGAGCCCGCCCTGCGCGAGATGCTCATGGGCGAGCTGTCGCGCGGCAAGCTGGAATGCCGTATCAACCTGCAGCGCACCGATACCGGCGGCGCCACGCTGGCGCTGAACCAGGGTTTGCTGGACCAGATCCGCGCGCTGGAGTCCACCGTGGCCGCCACCTTCAGCGGCGCCGGTTCGCTGCGCATGGGCGAGATCCTGCGCTGGCCCGGCGTGCTGGTCGAGCCGGAACTGTCGCAGGAATCCCTGCGCGAGGCCGTCACGGGTGCCGCCCGTGAGGCGCTGAACCAGTTGCTCGAAGCGCGCCGGCGCGAGGGCGAGGCCCTCAAGGCCACGCTGATGGAGCGCATCGACGCGATGCTGGCCATCGTCGAGCGCCTGACGCCGACCATCCCCCAGCTGATCGCCCATCATCAGGAAAAGCTGACCGAGCGCCTCCAGGAGGCGTTCAACCTGGCCGCGCCGTCCGGCATGCCGTCGATGAGCCGCGACGAGATCGGCGAGCGCATTCGCCAGGAAGCCACGGTGTACGGCATCCGCATCGATATTGCCGAGGAACTGTCGCGCCTGCAGGCCCACCTCAACGAAACGCGGCATATCCTGAAGAAGGGCGGGCAGGTCGGCAAGCGGCTCGACTTCATGATGCAGGAGCTGAACCGCGAGGCGAACACGCTCGGCTCGAAGGCCGCCGCCAAGGAGCTGGCCGACGCGTCGATGGAGCTCAAGCTGCTGATCGAGCAGATGCGCGAACAGATCCAGAATCTCGAATAAGTCCTAAACCATGAGTGAAACGTCCCACACCGCGTCCCAGTCCGCGCCGCACGTCGCCATCGACACCGCCTACCCCGGCAACCTGTTCATGGTGGTGGCCCCGTCCGGGGCCGGCAAGTCCACGCTGGTGAACAAGCTGCTGTCGCAGGATTCGGCCATCCGCCTGTCGATCTCGCACACCACGCGCAAGCCGCGCCCGGGCGAGCAAAACGGCCGCGAGTACCATTTCACGACCGTGGACGAGTTCCGCGTCGCGCGCGACCGGGGAGAATTCCTGGAATGGGCCGAGGTGCATGGCAATTACTACGCCACGTCCCAGGTCTGGATCGAGCAGCAGATGGCCCAGGGCAACGACGTGCTGCTCGAAATCGACTGGCAGGGCGCCCAGCAGGTGCACAAGCGGTTCTCGAACGCGGTGGAGATCTTCATCCTGCCGCCATCGCTGACCGCGCTCGAGGAGCGGCTCAAGAAACGCGGCCAGGACGAGCCGAACGTGATCGTGCGCCGCCTGCTGGCCGCGGGCAGCGAAATGTCGCATGCGTCGGAATCGGATTACGTCATCATCAACGAGGTGTTCGATGACGCGCTGGCGCAGCTGAAAGACGTCGTCCGTGCCACCCGTCTGCGCTTTTCGTCGCAGAAGGCACGTCACAACGAGCTGTTCATCGAGCTGGGCATTCACTGACCGAAGGTCGGTGCCCAAGGGTCGGCCGGAACGTTTTCGGCCGCGTGCTGTAAAATGACGGCCTGTCGAACAGGTTTTGTCTCAAGGTGGATTCAATATGGCGCGTATTACCGTCGAAGATTGTCTGAAACACATCCCGAACCGCTTTGAGCTTGCGCTCGCCGCGACGTATCGGGCACGCCAGCTGGTGCAGGGCCACACGCCCAAGGTTGAGGCCAAGGACAAGCCCACCGTGGTGGCGCTGCGCGAGATCGCGTCCGGTCAGGTCGGCATCGAGATGCTGAAGAAGGTACCGACCTGATTGCCAGGGCGGCCTGTGGTGCATCGTTGTCTCGCGTACGTGCGGATTCAGCCGCGCATTCGTCCGGATTCCAGGGGCCGCCCCCATGTCTTCATCGTCGTCCAAGTCCGCGATCCATCCCGCGATCGTCCTGCCGGGTCCGCCCGGCGTACGGACGGACGGCGAACGGCCGGCACCGGGCCCCGTTGCCGCCGCCAGCGTGGCCCCGGGCGCCCCTTTGCCTGCCACGCCCTCCGCACTGCCGGTGTCGGTCGGCTTGCCGCCTGCGCCGCCGGGTTCACCCGGGGGTAGGCGCACCATGTCTGGCCAGATGCCGATGACCGCCCGAACCGGCGCCCCGAACCTGCCCGATCCGCTCGGCGACAACGTCGTCGGGGAACGGTCTGTCGTGCCGCCGCTGCAAGGCAAGTCACGTGCTGGGTTGGCCAACGACCTCGTGGCCGAGCCCATCGAGGGCACCCTGCCGGCCGCGCCGGCGGGCGAATTGTTCATCGACGCAGTGCTGGCGCAGTCATACCGGCACTTCTTCGGTCCGACCTCGCAGCCGGCCGTCCCGCCGCGCCAGCAGGTCATCTCCATCTCCCGGCTGATGGAGACGCTCGCCTACCTGAAGCCCGCCGATCAGGCGCTGGTGCGCGAAGCCTTCCAGTTTTCCGACGAAGCCCACCTGGGCCAGTACCGCCAGAGCGGCGAGCCGTACATCACCCACCCGGTGGCGGTGGCGGAGCTGTGCGCGGACTGGAAGCTGGACGTCCAGTCGATCATGGCCGCGCTGCTCCATGACGTGATGGAGGACCAGGGCATCACCAAGAGCGAACTGGCCGAGAAATTCGGTCCCAAGGTCGCGGAACTGGTGGATGGCCTGACCAAGTTGGACAAGCTCGAATTCCAGAGCCGCGAGCAGGCGCAGGCGGAAAGCTTCCGCAAGATGCTGCTGGCGATGGCGCGCGATGTGCGGGTGATCCTGGTCAAGCTGGCCGATCGCACGCACAACATGCGGACGCTCGATTTCGTGCCGCCCGAGAAGCGGCGCCGGATCGCGCTCGAAACCATGGAGATCTACGCGCCGATCGCGCATCGGCTGGGTCTCAACACGATTTACCGCGAGCTCCAGGAACTGTCGTTCAAGGTGGGCTCGCCGTTCCGCTACGCTACGCTCGAGAAGGCCGTCAAGGCCGCGCGCGGCAACCGGCGCGAGGTGGTCAAGCGCATCCTGGAAGCCGCCGAGCGCGCGCTGGCCGACGCCGGCATCGTGGCCGAGCTGTCCGGGCGCGAAAAGACGCTGTACAGCATCTATCGCAAGATGCACGACAAGCAGCTGTCGTTCTCGCAGGTGCTGGACGTCTACGGCTTCCGCGTGGTCGTGGAAACGCAGATGCACTGCTACATGGCGATGGGCGCGCTGCACAGCTTGTACAAGCCGATGCCGGGCAAGTTCAAGGACTACATCGCAATTCCGAAGATCAACGGCTACCAGTCGCTCCACACGACGCTGGTGGGCCCGTTCGGCACGCCGGTGGAGTTCCAGATCCGCACGCGCGGCATGCACCAGATTGCCGAGGCCGGCGTGGCTGCGCACTGGATGTACAAGCACCAGGCCGATCACGCCAACGATATCCAGCAGCAGGCGCACCAGTGGCTCCAGTCACTGCTGGACATCCAGAGCCAGACCGGCGACTCGCAGGAGTTCCTGGAGCACGTCAAGATCGACCTGTTCCCGGACGCGGTCTACGTGTTCACGCCGAAGGGCCATATCCGCGCGCTGCCACGCGGCGCCACCGCGCTGGACTTCGCCTACGCGGTGCACAGCGACCTCGGCAACCAGTGCGTGGCGGTCAAGATCAACAACGAGTTGTTGCCGCTGCGTACCGAGCTGAAGAGCGGCGATATCGTCGAGGTGGTCACGGCGCCGTACTCGAAGCCGAATCCGGCGTGGCTCGCCTTCGTCCGCACGGGCAAGGCGCGCGCGGCGATCCGGCATTACCTGAAGACGACCAAGCTCGACGAGGCCATCCAGCTGGGCGAACGCCTGCTGGAGCAGTCGGCGCGCCAGCTTGGCATCGAGCTCAAGGCGGTGCCGCAGGCGGTCTGGGATCGCATGATCCAGTGGACCGGCAACAAGCACAAGGAAGACATCTTCGCCGACCTGGCGCTCGGCCGCCGCGTGCCGGCGGTGGTGGCGCGGCGCATGGAGATCCTGCTGCAGGAGCTGTCCGGCGACGTCGACAGCGCGCTGCTGGCTGCCGTGCAGACCTTCGCGGGCGAGGAAGCGCCGGCCGTGCCGATTACCGGCGACGAAGGCATGTCGATGATCTTCTCGGCCTGCTGCCGGCCGATTCCCGGCGATTCGATCGTCGGCTATCTCGGCAAGGGCGAGGGGTTGCAGATCCACGTGCAGGATTGCAAGGTGGCCAAGCGGCTGCACAGCAAGGACCCGGAGCACTGGATCGAGGTCATGTGGGCCAAGAAGACTACCCGCGCCTTCGACGTGTCGATCAAGGTCATGGTGCGCAACGTGAAGGGCATCGTGGCGCGCGTGGCCGCGGACCTGACCGCCGCCGACGCCAACGTGGCCCACGTGGCCATGGAGCAGCAGCAGGGCGGCCACCAGGAAGCCACGTACATGCAGTTCGTGATCCAGGTCCAGAACCGCCTGCACCTGGCCAACGTGATGCGCGGGCTGCGGCGCAACCCGGACGTGATCCGGATCTTCCGCGACCGGAACGACGGCTGACGCCTAGTTCACCGCGCCCTTCGCCGGGTAACGGACTTCCAATATATCGATCTGTTCCATCCCGGCCGGCGTGCGCAGCGGCACGGTGTCGCCCTCGCGCGCCTTGATCAGTGCCTTGGCGATCGGCGAAATCCAGCTCACATGGTTGTTGTCGAGGTCCACCTCGTCCATGCCGACGATGGTGATTGTGGTCTCGTCGCCGGACTGGTTCGCATAGGTGACCGTGGCGCCGAAGAAGACCTGGTCGTTGTCGCCCTGCAGCGAGGGGTCGACGACTTCGGCCTTGTCGAGCCGGCGCGTGAGGAAGCGGATGCGGCGATCGATCTCGCGCAGCCGCTTCTTGCCATAGAGATAGTCCCCGTTCTCGGAGCGGTCGCCGTTGGAGGCGGCCCAGGAGACGATCTGCACCACCTCGGGACGGTCCACGTCGATCAGGTGCATCAGCTCGTCGCGCAGGCGGTTGTAGCCCGTGGCGGTAATGTAGTTCTTGGTGCCGGCAGGCACCGGCGTGGCGCCCTCGGGCAGGTCGTCGTCATCATCGTCCGACGACTCTTTGACAAAAGCCTTGTTCATGGTCCGGATCACTTCTTCGGGTAGTCATTATAGGAAGTTGCGCGGCCGGAGCGCGCCGGGCGAAAAAAATGCGGCGTAGGGGGTTCACAAAATTGAAAACTTCTATATAATCTCATTTCTCGAGTGCGGCTGTAGCTCAGTTGGATAGAGTACTTGGCTACGAACCAAGGGGTCGTGGGTTCGAATCCTGCCAGCCGCACCACCTATCGAGTCAAAAAGGGCTTCCGGAAACGGAAGCCCTTTTTGCATTTCCTCCCCGCATTTCCCTTCCCCTCCCGGAACACTCCGCCCGCATACCGCTCAAACCTGCATCGGTCCTTGTCGATCGCACGGAGAACGCGCATGAACCAGGATGAATGGCGGGTAGAGGGCTATCGCGGCATGGATGCCTACGTGCTGCTGTCGTCGCATCGGCAGGCCGTGGCCGGCAGCGTGTCTGATACGGAAACGTACGGCTACGAGGTGCGCATCGCGCAGGAGGGTGTCGATCCCTCCGATACCGGCGATACGGAGATCCTCTCCAGCGGCGGCCACGAATTTGCCACGCGGCACGCTGCCGAAGTGGCGGCTTTCAGTGCCGCCTATGCACTCATCGACAAACTTTTAGGACCGGTCAGATAGACAGCAAAGTTCCTTGCGGGTAGCGCAATGACGTATGTCACGGCGTGACCTGCCTGTCGGGGCGGAACTTGATCTGGATCATTTTTGATCGGTGGGGTGGCACCTAGGCTGGATGTGGAGCGCGATGTTCGCGCCTTGCAGCAGACAGGAGGTAGCCACCATGTCCGAGTATGAAGGATTCAAGATCGTCTACGAGGTGATCCATTTGCCGAAGGGCAAGTGGGGGATCCTGATCGAGATCATCCGGCGCGTGGACGGCGAAATCCTGATGGCTCGCCACAATCCTTTTCCGAGCCATCCTTTCGATACGAAGCTCGAGGCGCTCGAGCATGTGAACCGCTACATCGCTTCGACGCTCGATGATCTCGATGACGCGCACACGGTGCGGCGGATCGCATGATCCGCATCGGTGATCCGCCAAAAGAAAACGCCCTTCGCGGGCGTGTTCTTCTTCACGGTGCAGAAAGTGGAAATAGTGTTTGCCTTATGCGGGACGATCCCCCATAATCCATCTCCTTCAGACGCGGGGTGGAGCAGTTGGCAGCTCGTCGGGCTCATAACCCGAAGGTCGCAGGTTCAAGTCCTGCCCCCGCAACCAACACCTCTGAAGCCCTCTTCAAAAACCTCTGCCGATCACGGCAGAGCGTTCCTGGCAGTACTTTCCAAAGTTCGTAATTTCAACGCCTGACGCTTACGCGTGCACCAGCGACGCCGCCTTCGCGAACGTATCGCGCACTTGCGGCTGGCCTTCGCGCTCCGCCGCCTCGGCACGATCGGTGAGGCGGCCCTTGAGCACGGCGATATTGCCGCCGCCGCCCAACTTGGTCGATGCATCGCGCATCAGTTGCGTGAGTTCCTGCGTCACGTCAGCACCATCGAAGGCGCTGACCGACAGCGCGGACACGCGCTCCAGAAAATTGTTGACCAGCGCTTCATCATGTTGCGGTTCGGGCATGGCTGCTCCTTGTCGAACGATTGAGAGAGGCGATGTGAGACGCAGGGCCGGCGCGATCAGGACCGGGGCAGTTGCGGCGTGATGCGCCGTCGGGCGGGCTTCAGCGCCCGCGTGGGCCAGAGCACGTAGTTCGTATGCGGGTCCATCGGCTTGCCGAAGTACGAGACCCACACCTGCACGCCTTGTTCGGTTTCGGAAACGATCGCGGCCACGGCACGGGCGGCGACGGAAGGGGACTTGAGCAGATCGGCCAGGGCTTCCACGCCCTGGACCACATGGTGCTTCACCCCCCTGAACCACACGTACTGACGCATGGCTGCAAGAAAATTCTTTGTCATGGACTCGACGGTTCCTTGTTGTAGTGCTGCGAGATGAGACCCAAGCTTACACGCTTAGTTGTGACACCTTTGTAGGGAGGCGTCTGATTTTCCGCAAAGGCACGGCCGAATGTGATGCATGCGACGTGCGCTGCCAAATTGACATTGGGCGACGCTTGTCTTAGCTTCGTTACATACTCTGCACATCGCTGTTTCCTGAATCGTTGTCCCGGCCCAAGGCATGGAGGCATGGTGGAACATGTAGCGGATCTGAACGAACGGCGCGCCCGTGGCAAGGCGCTGCGCCAACTGGTGCCGCGACGGACACACGCAGCGGTCGGCAACGTGGATCGGGACCCGATTCCGCTACTCGAGACCAGCAGCGCTGGCCGGGTGGAGCGGCTGGTGCCCTTGCGCTACGGGCGCATGATCCAGTCCCCGTTCACATTTTTCCGAGGCAGCGCGATCATCCAGGCGCACGACCTTGCGGGTACGCCGGCCTCGGGCATGACCATCCAGATCTGCGGCGACTGCCACCTCTCGAATTTCGGCGGGTTTGCCACGCCCGAGCGCGCGCTGCTGTTCGATGTGAACGATTTCGACGAGACCAGTCCAGGCCCGTGGGAGTGGGACCTGAAGCGGCTCACCGCCAGCATGGTCGTCGCCGCGCGCCACCTGCGCCACGGCAAGACTGCCGCCGACAACATGGTCTGCGAAGTGGTCAACAGCTACCGCGACCGCATGGCCATGTATGCGGAAATGGGCGTGCTGGAAACCTGGTACGACCGCATTACGTTCGACCGCCTGCTGGCCGAGGCACTCAACCCCACGGCCCAGAAGGAGATCCGCCGCGCGATGGAGCGTGCCGCCACGCGTACGCATGAGACCCTGCTGCCGAAGCTGAGCGAGCGCTCAGGGCACCGCTGGCGCATCCTGGACGCCCCGCCGGCCGTCTTCCATATCCGGGGCGAGCAAACGCTGTTCACGAAGGACGACGACTGGCTGAAGAAGAGCGTCGATGCCGACGTGATCGCCAAGTGCTTCAGCGATTTCACCTCCACGCTGGCCGCCGATCGCCGCGAACTGCTCTCGCATTTCATCTCCCAGGACATCGCCTTCAAGGTGGTGGGCGTGGGCAGCGTGGGCACGCGCTGCCTGATCCAGCTACTCACGGACAGCCATGACAAGCCGCTGTTCCTCCAGTTCAAGGAGGCCACGCAATCGGTGGTGGCGCGTTATTTCAAGTCCCAAGCGGTGACGCACGAGGGCCGGCGCGTGGTGGAAGGGCAGCGCCTGATGCAGGCCGCCAGCGACCTGTTCCTGGGTTGGACCAAGGGGCCGTCCGGCCGCCACTTCTACGCCCGGCAGTTGCGCGACATGAAATTCTCGGCCGAGATCGAACTGATGGATGCCGAACTGCTGACCGGCTACGGGCGCGTCTGCGGCCGGGCGCTGGCCCGCGCGCATGCCAAGGCGAGCAACCTGGCGCCGGAGATCAGCGGCTACCTGGGCACCAGCGACGCCATGGCCGAGGCGCTGGTGGGCTACGCCAACGCCTATGCCGACCAGGTGGACCGCGACTACGAGGCCTTCGCCGCAGCATGCCGGTCGGGGCGGCTCGCCGCGCGTACCGATGCCGACATGGCTGCCGATTTCCAGGTTTGATGCCCGCGTAAAATCAGAATCGTCCTAAGGAGTTTGCCGATGACCGAGGATATGCTGCTGCAACTGATGGTGGAGGTGGAGCGTGCGGACCCCATCGACTACGCCAACCTGCCGTTCGACGATGACGCGCTGCGGGCGCTCGCCTGCAAGCTGATCGCCGAACGATCGACGGAACTGGAGCTGTCGGGGATGTCGCAGGAAGCGCTGTTGGCGACACTCTGGGCGTCCACGGCCAAGCTCGTGCTCGAGAACATCGTGCTCAACGCGCGGCTGCTGACCTTGCAGGGATTGCCCGACGACGCCAAGGCGCTGATCGACCGTATCGCCCGCCAGTCGCGCGGCGGCACGTGAATCCTCCAGCGATAAAAAGCGGCCCGTGCATCACACGATGCGCGGGGGCCGGCGTTTGGATAAAATACCGGCTTCAATCGGGCCTGGGCCTGATTCCTGGAGGTTTTACGCGTGATCAAGTGGATTATCGTCGCTGCATATCTGGGTGCCATCCTGTATGTGCATTTCCGCGGCAAGGTGCGACTGCCGTTCATGCGCCAGTTGCTCGACCACTCCGCGCTGGTGGCGCCGGTCAACTGCTTCATGTACATGTTCTCGGGCGTGCCGCGCACGCCGTACATTGGCGTCGAGCGGTTCCCGGACCTGGAGAAGCTGCGCGCTGCATGGCCGCAGATTCGTGACGAAGGCCTGGCCCTGGTCGCGATGCGCAAGATCAAGGCCGCCGACAAGAATGACGACGCCGGCTTCAACTCGTTCTTCAAGTACGGCTGGAAGCGTTTCTACCTGAAATGGTACGAGGCGCAGCACCCGTCCGCCGAGACGTTGTGCCCGAAGACCGTGGCGCTGCTGCGCGAACTGCCGACCGTGAAGGCGGCGATGTTTGCCGAGCTGCCGCCGGGCGGCAAGCTGAACCCGCACCGCGACCCGTTTGCCGGCTCGCTGCGCTATCATCTCGGGCTGTCCACGCCGAACGACGACCGCTGCTTCATCGAGGTGGACGGCGAGCGCCATAGCTGGCGCGACGGGCACGGCGTGGTGTTCGACGAAACCTACCTGCACTGGGCCGAGAACCGCAGCGACAAGGATCGCCTGATCCTGTTCTGCGACATCGAGCGTCCGATGCGCTATCGCTGGACCGCCGCGGTCAACCACTGGTTGGGCCGCAAGGTGATGACGGCCGCCAGCTCGCCGAACGAGGAATCCGACCAGACCGGCGCCATCAACAAGCTGTTCCGCTTCGTCTGGCTGGGCGGTCAGTACCGCCGCCGCTTCAAGTCCTGGAACAAGAACGTCTACTACGTGACCAAGTTCGGGCTGATCCTCGGCGGCGTCGCGCTGATCGTTTTCCTCTGATTTTTGCGATCGATTTCCCGATAGTCAGGGCTCGGCGGCACCCGTCCGCCGACGCTCGGCGCCCACGGCCTCGTAGTGCGCACGCTTGTCCTCGTACATGCGGCTGTCGGCCAGCTTGACCGTATCGGTCAGCCGGTCGCCCTGCGTGCACGTGGCGGCGCCAATCGAAAACGACAGCCGCGCACCCGGATAGAACTGGTTGTTCAGCTCCACCACCTGCTGGATCTGATCGACCACCGTGGCCGCGCCGCGTTCGTCGTTGCCGGGTAGCAAAACCATGAATTCATCGCCGCCGATGCGGGCCACGCAGGCCTGCTCGCCCACGGCTTTCTTGAGCACCTCGCCCGTGCGGCGCAGCAGCGCGTCGCCGTCGCCGTGGCCGTACTGGTCGTTGACCTGCTTCAGGCCATTGAGGTCCACAGCCACCACGCTGACCGGCCACGGCCCCTTGCGGCCCAGGCGCGCCAGTTCATCCTCGTAATACGCGCGGTTGTAGAGCTTGGTCAGCACGTCGTGCTTGCCCAGGAACTCGACGTAGGCCTCGGCCTTCTTGCGCGCGGTGATGTCGGTCAGCGACACCAGCACCTGATCCCAGTCCGCCTCCCGGCCCGGGAAGACCGACCACTGCATGAATACGTCCACCGAGCGGCCATCGAGCGCGTAGTTGATGACTTCGCGCTGCTGCCAGAGCTTTTCGTGCCAGAGGTCGATCAGCTGCTCGGCGAAGTGGATGCGCATGTCGTCGCGGAACACGTCGCCCAGCCGGGACAGCAGGATGTCCTTGCTCGGCGCGGCGAACATCGTCAGCGTCTGCTGGTTGACGTCGAGCACGCGGATCTCCTGCATGCAGCGCGAGACGAAGTCCGGGTGCACATTCAGAAAAGTCCGAAAATCGGTGATGCCGGCCGCGCGCACCTCGTCCAGCAGCATCTTCACCGCGCTGAAGTCCTCCACCCAGAGCGAGACCGGCGAGTGTTCGAACAGCCCCTGAGCGTATTGCTGGCTGCGGCGCAGGTCGCGCTCGCTGCGCACGCGCAAGGTGATGTCCTCGATCGACAACAGCACGCGCGACCAGTCCTGCTCGTGGCCCGGCATGATCGTGGCGTCGAGCCGGATGTCGAGCCGTTCGCCGTCGAGCGTGTAGTTGACGGTCTGGCTGGCGAAGTGCCGGCCGCCGTCCCAGAGCTGGCCAAGTTCCTCGACGTGCTGGTCGAACATGTCGTCACGGAACACGGTGTCGAGGTTGGCGACGAGGTCCGCCAGGTCGGCGGCGCGGAAGAGGTCGAGCGTGCGGCGATTGACGTCGAGCACGCGGATCAGGGCCGAGCAGCGCGCCACTTCGGCCGGGCGCTCGCGCAGATAGGCGCGCAGGTCGGTGACCCCGTCCGCGCGCAGTTGATCGAAGGCCAGCCGCACGGCGCTGAAGTCCTCGAGCCAGAGCGAGACAGGCGCGAGCTGAAACAGCGTTTGATAATCGTCGTCGAGCCGCGAAGCGGCGGGTGCACTGCCCAAGTTTGTTCTCCCTGGTTCTGGTAGTCGGTGTCCGCGCACAAGCATAGGCGAGGGCGCCGCCATTTTGGGACAAATCCTAGCGGAAGTCTCGCAAGAACGGTGCCGGGCGCGGGGGAGCGGGAGGGCAGGGCGGCGTCAGGGTGCCAGCCGACGCACCACACCGGCCACGGTTTCCAACGCGCGTTCGAGCGCCGGCTCGCGCGGATTGCCGCAGTTGAGCCGCAGATAGTGATCGAAGCGGTTCGAATTCGAGAACATCGAGCCAGGCATGACTCGGATGCCATGGGTCAATACCTCCTCGAAGACGGCCTCGGACGACATCCCGGCCGGCAACTCGATCCACAGGTGCAGCCCGCCGCGCGGCAGCGTGAGCCGCGTGCCGGCCGGAAAGCTGCCCGCCACAGCCTGCGCCATCCATTCGCGCTGGATGCGCAACTGCTCGCGCAGGCGGCGCAGGTGGCGTTCGAACGCGCCGGTGCCCATGAAATCGGCCACGGCGATCTGCGCGAGCATCTCGTTGGGGCGCGACAGGCCGAACTTGAGCATCTCCACGCGCGCCTGCCACTTGCCGGCGGCGATCCAGCCCAGCCGCATGCCCGGTGCCAGCACCTTGTGGAGCGAGGCGCAGTGGATCACGTTGCCCGTTGTATCCCACGTCTTGGCTGCCGCGAGCGGGGTCTCGCCCTCGTAGGTGGCGGCGCAGCTATCGTCCTCGATCAGCGTGATGCCGCGCGCCTCGCACCACGCCACCAGGCGCTGCTTGTGCGCGTCGGGCATGACGCAGCCGAGCGGGTTCTGCAGATTCGGCACCACGGCCACGGCCTTGATGTTGTCGTAGGTCTGCGCGGCCAGCTCCAGCGCCTCCAGCGAGATGCCGGTCTGCGGGCTGCACGGGATTTCGAGCGCGCGCATGCCCAGGCTCTCGAGAATCTGCAACAAACCGTAATACGTGGGCGATTCCACGGCGATGACATCGCCCGGCTTGGCCACGGCGCGCAGGGCGAGGTTCAGCGCCTCGGTGCAGCCATGGGTGACGACGACGTCCTCAGGCGCGAGCTGGATGCGCGAGCGCAGCGCGTGCCGGGCGAGTGCGGCGCGCAGGGACGGGTGGCCGTCCGCCTCGGCTGCGGTGCCGAAGAGATCGGGATAGCGCCGCAGCGCGCGAGCCGTGGCGGTGCGCAGCGCAGCGGTGGGGTAGAGCGAGGGCGCGCCGCACGCGCCGCCAAAGTTGATCTTGATATCGCGATGCTGGCCGCGCGCGAGGATGGCCGAGATGCGCTGATGGATGCCGACGTATTGCGCCGGGTCAGGCAGGCCGGCGGCCGGTTCCTCGATCTGCGCCAGCGCCGGGCGCGACGGCGCGCGCACGAAGTAGCCCGAGCGCGGCCGCGCTTCGAGCAGGCCCGCGGTTTCCAGCTCCCGGCACGCCTGGAGCGCCGTGGACAGGCTCACCTCATGCAGCCCCATCAGCGACCGCACCGACGGCATGCGGTCGCCCACGGCCAGCGTGCCGGCGGCGATGGCCTGCCGGTAGTGGCCGGCCACCTGTTGATAAAGGGGGAGGGAGGGGTGCGTGGCAGTCATGGCGCGATCATCGCCCACGGGGCGCGGGCACAACAGATACAGATGAAGGGTGTCTGTATCGTAACAGAGCCGGACTGTGCGATCTGTTCTGGTCGCACCCGCAATCCCTTGTGCCTGTTGGCTTGGCGGGTCGCCGGATAGGCTGGAAACCTGATTCTGGACCCCGGAGCGCGATCATGTCCCAAGCGAAATTCTCGACCGAAACCTACCAGTTGGCCGCCGGTCAGTGGCTCAAGCTGCACCTGAAGCCCGGCGCCGTGGTGCACCTCGCATCCGGTCGCCTGACCGTGGCGGGCCCGCCAACCTGGCTGGCCGAGACGGTTAGCCGGCCTGCCGCCACGCTCACGCCCGGCGCGGTGTACATCGCCGGCATCGCCGGCTGGACCACGTTGGCGGCCCACGGCGCGGCAACCGTGCACATCATGCAGCCGGCGCCGCCCCCGGGATGGTGGCGACTGATAAAATCCCGCTTCGGCCGATCTGGCCTCCTGCTGGGTAACGCCCGGCCACCAGACACCAAGGCCGCTGAAATACCCGTTCCCCATGCTACGTCTAAGTGAAGTCAAACTCCCGCTCGACCATACCGAGAGCGACCTGGAGGCAGCCGTGCGCAGCCACCTCGCGCAGATCGGTGTCAAAGGCGACGGGATGGTCGCGTTCACCGTCTTCCGCCGCGCGCACGATGCCCGCAAGCGCGCCGATATCAAGCTGACCTACATCGTCGATATCGAAGTCCGCGACGAGGCCGCCGCCCTCCAGCGCATGGCCGGCAAGCCCAACTGGAGCGTGACGCCCGACATGACGTACCGCTTCGTGGCGCAGGCCCCGGCGGGCGGCCCGACGCTGCGCCCGGTGGTGATCGGCCTGGGTCCGTGCGGGCTGCTGGCCGGCCTGCTGCTGGCGCAGATGGGCTTCCGCCCGATCATCCTCGAGCGCGGCAAGGAAGTGCGCGAGCGCACCAAGGACACTTTCGGCCTGTGGCGCAAGAGCGTGCTCAATCCCGAGTCGAACGTGCAGTTTGGCGAAGGCGGCGCGGGCACGTTCTCGGACGGCAAGCTCTACAGCCAGATCAAGGACCCGCGCCACTACGGTCGCAAGGTGCTCGATGAATTTGTGCGCGCGGGCGCACCCGAGGACATCCTCTTCAAGGCGCGGCCCCACATCGGCACATTCCGGCTGGTGAGCATGGTGGAGAAGATGCGCGCCGAGATGCTGTCGCTGGGCGCCGAAATCCGCTTCGAGACGCGCGTGGACGACATCGACATCGAGAACGGCCAGGTGCGCGGGCTCAAGCTCTCCACCGGCGACTACCTCGAGTGCGACCACGTGGTGCTGGCCGTGGGCCACAGCGCGCGCGACACCTTCCACATGCTGCACGACCGCGGCGTGTTCATGGAGGCCAAGCCGTTCTCGCTGGGCTTCCGCATCGAGCATCCGCAGGGGCTGATCAACCGCAGCCGCTTCGGCAAGTTCGCTGGCAACAAGCTGCTGGGCGCGGCGGACTACAAGGTGGTGCACCACGCCAGCAATGGGCGCGCGGTGTACAGCTTCTGCATGTGCCCGGGCGGCACGGTGGTGGCGGCGGCGTCCGAGCCGGGCCGGCTGGTGACCAACGGCATGAGCCAGTACTACCGGGCCGAGCGCAACGCCAACGCCGGCATCGTGGTGGGTATCACACCGGAGGTCGATTTCCCGGGTGGCCCGCTGGCCGGCATCGCCCTCCAGCGTCACTGGGAGGAGCGCGCCTTCGTGCTCGGCGGCAGCGACTACCGCGCGCCGGGCCAGTTGGTGGGGGATTTCATCGCGGGACGGCCGTCCACGGCGCTGGGCTCGGTCGAGCCCTCGTACAAGCCGGGCGTGACGCCGACCGACCTCAGCACGGCGCTGCCGGACTATGTGATTGACGCGATCCGCGAGGCGCTGCCGGAACTCGACAAGAAGATTGCCGGGTTTGCGATGCACGACGCCGTGCTGACCGGGGTGGAGACGCGCACGTCGTCGCCGCTGCGGATCCGGCGCAATAACGACGACTACCAGAGCATCAATGTGAAGGGGCTGTACCCGGCGGGCGAGGGCGCCGGCTATGCGGGCGGGATCTACTCGGCCGCGATCGACGGCATTGAGGTGGCCGAGGCTGTGGCGCTCGACATCGCTGGCTAGTTAGTTACATACCCATCAGATAGTTGGCCGCGCCCAGGCCGGCCATCCGCCCACTGGCGAAGCAGGCTGTCAGCAGATAGCCGCCGGTGGGCGCCTCCCAGTCCAGCATCTCCCCCGCGCAGAACACGCCCGGCATGGCGTTGAGCATCAGGTGATCGTTCATCGCCTCGAACGCGACGCCGCCGGCCGTGCTGATGACCTCGTCGATGGGCCGCGCGCGCACCAGCCGCAGCGGCAGCGCCTTGATGGCCGCCGCGAGGGCGACCGGATCGTGCATGTCGGCCTTCGACACGCCTTCATAGAGCAGTCCTGCCTTGATCCCGGTAATGCCGAGCTTGCTCTGCAGGTGGCTCGACACCGAGCGCGAGCCGCGCGGGCGGGCGATTTCGTCGGCCACACGTGCCGCGCTCATGCCGGGCGCCAGGTCCAGGCGGATCTCGGCGCTGCCATCCCGTTCGATGAGATCGCGGATCGGGGCGGACAGCGCGTAGACCAGGCTGCCTTCGATGCCGGTTGCGCTGATCACGAACTCGCCCTGACGATGCAGCGGCGTGCCGTCCGGCGTGGTGACCGCCATCGCCACGGATTTCACGGGCTGGCCGGCGTAGCGCTCGCGGAAGACATCGGACCAGTCCACGTCGAATCCGCAATTGGCGGGGCGCAGCGGGGTGATGGTCACGTCATGTTCGGCGAGCCAGGGTACCCAGGCTGCGTCCGATCCCAGTCGCGCCCAGCTGCCGCCGCCCAGCGCCAGCACCACGGCTGGCGCCGACACCGTCGATTCGCCCGCCGGCGAGGCGAAGCGGAGTTGGCCTGCATCGTCCCAGCCCAGCCAGCGATGTCGGGTGTGCACGCGCACGCCCGATTCCCGCAGCCGATGCAACCATGTGCGCAGCAGCGGCGCGGCTTTCATCTCGGTGGGGAAGACACGGCCTGAGCTGCCGACGAAGGTGTCGATGCCGAGCCCGTGCACCCAGGCGCGCAGCGCCGGGCCGTCGAACTCGGCCAGCAGTGGCGCGATGCGGTCGGCCCGCTGCCCGTAGCGCGCCAGGAAGGCCGGCGCGGGCTCGGAATGCGTGATGTTCATGCCGCCCTTGCCGGCCATCAGGAACTTGCGGCCGACCGAGGGCATGGCGTCGTAGACGTCTACCACGACGCCGCGCCCGGCCAGCGCCTCGGCCGCCATCAACCCGGCCGGCCCGCCGCCGATGACCACGGCGTGGGGCGTGCCAGACGGGGCGGATGCTGAAATGGAGGAGGCGGACATGGGCGGTTGCCAGTTGGCGGAGCAGGGGGAAGAGACGCGGGACGCCGCGCATTATAGGTGACAGCGCCCCGGCACCACGACCGTGCGCGGACGTGCGGTGGCGCACAGCGGGCGCTCCCGGCGCCGGCCAGACTCGTGCGAAACAGGGGAGGCTTCCATGAGCTCAGCACCGCGCAATCCCACCATCGACATGTGCAGGGGCATCGGCATCGCGCTGGTGGTCTTCAGCCATGCCTGGGCCTTGCCCGATCCGGTGTATCGGGCGATCTACTCGATGGCCTTTCCCGCCTTCCTGCTGCGGGCCGGGCTCGTGTTCCAGCCCTCGCGGGCGGTGGCCGCGCCGGTGTCGCACCTGTGGGGCAAGTTCATGCGGCTGGTGGTGCCGGCCTGGGGCATGGGGCTGGTGCTGGCGGTGCCTTACATCGTCGCCTGGGCGCTCGGCCGGTTTCCTCACGACGAGTTCACCATGCGCTTTGTCGGCACCATGACCGGGTCCGCCATCAACGAATGGAATTTCCTGAGCACGCCGCTGTGGTCGCTGTTCTGCCTGTTCTGGCTGGACGTGGTGGCGACCGCGCTGTCGCGGCTGGGCCCGAGCGTGGCCGGCGCATTGATGACCAGCGTCGGGCTGGTCTGGATCGTCTTCACGCAGGGTGGCGGCACGTGGTCGGACGTGAACCCGGTGGAGTGGCCGTTTTCGCTACGCAACGTGGGCTGCGCCATGGTGTTCTACGGCGCCGGGCTCTGGATGGGCGGCGGCAAGGGGCCCCGGGCAGCGGCGGTGGGGCCGATGCAGTTCACGCCGGCCTCGCTGACCATGCGGCGCGCGCTGCTGCTGGTGGTCACGCTGGCGGTCTGGGTGCTGGCCGTGCGGCATGCGCCAGATGTATTGAATGTGTCGCGCAACCGCATCGGCACCACGCCCATGGCGATGGCGATGACGTTGCTCGCAGCCTTCGCCGGCACCGCGCTGCTGTGGCAGGTGGTGGTGCTGCTGCCGACCTCCCGCGCGGTGGTCTGGCTCGGCACGCATACGCTGCCCGTGTTCGGCTTCAACTACCTCGTCAACAAGATCGTGTTCGAGACGGCCACCCGCGCTGGCGTGGAGGTGGCGCGGCTGGGCAACTGGTGGTGGGTGCTGGCGTTGATCGAGCTGGGGCTGCTGTGCGCCATCGCCTGGATGCTGGATCGCATGGGGCCCATCGGCGATCTGTTCAATGGCCGACCGCTCAAGCGGGTGGGTCGAGAGAAGGCGCGCATGGCCTGACTTGGGAGGCAGCGGCGGGGCGTAGAATGGCGCTTTGCCAGCCGCTGTCCTCGCCATGCCTGCCACGCCCGCCTTTCCTGATTCCGCCGATGCCACGGATGCCACCGATGCCACCGATGCCACCGATGCCCAGATCGTCGAGGCCGTGCGCCATTGGCTGTCGCGCGCCGTCATCGGCCTGAACCTGTGCCCGTTCGCCAAGAGCGTCTATGTGAAGGAACAGGTGCGCTACGTGGTCAGCCCGGCCATGGGGGCGGAAGACCTGCTCGAGGAACTTGAGGGCGAACTGCGCGGGCTGGCGGACGCCGATCCGGCACAGACCGACACCACGCTGCTGATCGTGCCGCACGCGCTGGCGGACTTCCTCACCTACAACGACTTCCTGTATTTCGCCGAGCGCCTGCTGCGCAGCCTGCGGCTGGCCGGCACACTCCAGATCGCCAGCTTCCACCCGGACTACCAGTTCGAAGGCACCGAGGCCGACGACATCGAGAACTACACCAACCGCGCGCCGTATCCGATCCTGCACCTGCTGCGGGAAGACAGCATCGCGCGCGCCGCCGAGGCGTTTCCGGACGCCGCCGATATCTACGAGCGCAACCAGGCCACCATGCGGCGGCTGGGCGTCGACGGCTATCGGCAGTGGATGTCGGAAAAATCCCAAGACGAAGGCTGACCCCAGCCTGCCCGGGCGGCCCCGTCAGGGCGCGGTGAAGAACCGCTCGCCCATTTCCTCGAGTCCCAGCGTTTCCAGCACGTTCTGGAGCCGGTCGGCCGCCCGCTTGCGCGGCAGGTCCTTGTACTGGGCGATGATCAACTCGTTTTTCATCGAATGTTCCCAGCCCACCAGTTCGGTCACGCTGACCTGGTAGCCGTGCGCCTCGAGCTGCAGGCAACGCAGCACATTGGTCACCTGACTGCCGAACTCGCGCGTGTGCAGCGGATGGCGCCAGATCTCCGTCAGCGGATTGCCGGCCAGCAGCTTGCCCTTGTGCTTGCGCAGCACGCTGGCCACCTCGGCCTGGCAGCACGGCACCAGCACGATGTGGCGCGCCTGCCGGGCCAGGGCGAAGCGGATGGCATCGTCCGTGGCGGTGTTGCACGCGTGCAGCGCGGTCACTACGTCCACCGTGGCGGGCAGGGCGGGCGAGGTGATGGATTCGGCTACCGACAGGTTCAGGAATGACATGCCCGGGAATTCCGCGCGCGCGGCCAGCTCCTGTGAGCTTTTCACCAGCTCCTCGCGGGTCTCGATACCGTAGATGTGCGAGTTCTTGCCCTGTCCCTCAGGCAGATCCTTGAAGAACAGGTCGTAGAGGATGAAGCCCAGATAGGACTTGCCGGCGCCATGGTCCACCAGCGAGACGGCGCCGCGCGCGTCCGCCACCTCGCGCAGCAGCGGCTCGATGAACTGGAACAGGTGGTAGACCTGCTTGAGCTTGCGGCGGCTGTCCTGGTTCATCTTGCCGTCGCGCGTCAGGATGTGGAGTGCCTTGAGCAGCTCGATGGACTGGCCGGGACGGACTTCGTAACTATTGGACATGGAGGGCAAAACCTGCGGCGGGGACATCGGAGGGCGACAGTTTACCGAAATCCCGCCGCCCGGCCCGTCATCGCCCGATTTCCGGGGGGCTCAGCAGGAGTGATACCCCACTTTTGTGGGCTAAAGTTCACTCCGCCCGCTGCCGTTGATCAAAGATCGACGACAAGCAGAGTTGGCGGCAGCAAACGGCGATCCTTGCGGAAGGATCGGGGCCACGGCCCGGCCGGACTGCCATCGCCTGCCACACAGAAGCGGGGACACATGACAGCCGACGCCGGACTACGCCTGGAACTGAGCCAGCCAGGGGACCACGTACGCGCGTGCTTTGCACCGGAGCCGGGACGCCTGCCGCCCGACCGCGCCACCCTCGAAGCCAGCCTCGAGGAACATGGCTGGCGCGGCGCGCGGCTCGACCAGGGCGCGGTGAACGCCTTCCTGACCCAGTGCCAACTGGCTGACGGCGAGGTCGACGGCGTGATCGGCAGCCTGCTCGACGGGGCCTTCGAACTCGAAATCACTGCTGACAAGCTGTCCCTGCTGCTGACGCTGATGCCGCCCGAGGGCGGCCGGGCGATCAATATCGAGGACATTGCCGCCGCGGCGACCTCGATGAACGTGGTGGCGCTGCTCGACAAGGCGGCCATCGAAGTGGCGCTGGAGGCCGGCAGCTGCGAAGGGCGCGAAATCGCGCGCGGTGTGGCGCCGGTGCAGGGCCAGGCAGCGCGCTTCGACAGCCTGGTGCAGCCGCGCAAGCCCGCGCAGACCGAGAACGAGGACGACCGCTTCGACCTGCGCGACCTGGGCAGCCTGCTGCTGGTGAACCCCGGCACGGCGCTGATGCGCCGCACCCCGGCCCGCCCGGGCCAGGACGGCATGGACATCCTGGGCAAGCCGATCCCGGCCGACCCGATGATCGATACGCCGTTCGCCGCGGACCTGACCGGCGTGGCCATCGACCCCAACGACCCGCTACTGCTGCTGGCCGTGATCGCCGGATCGCCGCGCGTGCTGCCGAGTGGCGTGATCGTGAGCCCCGTAGTGGACGTGGAGGCGGTGGACCTGCACTCCGGCAACGTCACGTTCGACGGCTCGCTGCGCGTGTCGGGCGACATTCGCACCGGCATGTCGGTCCGCGTGACCGGCGACGTGGTGGTCAGCGGCACGATCGAGGCGGCGCACGTGGAGGCCGGCGGCGACGTCATCGTCAAGGGCGGCATCATCGGCAAGGCCGAGACCGCGCACGGCGCCGATTCTGGCGAGATTGCGAGTGTGCGCAGCAAGGGCGCGGTGCATGCGCGCTATATCCAGAATGCGATTGTCGAGGCGGCTACCGAGGTCGTGGTGGAAAGCGGCATCCGCCAGAGCGACGTCTCGGCGGGCGAGCGCGTCACGGTGGGCAGCCCGACCGGCCAGGGCAGCATCAGCGGCGGCCGCACACGCGCGCTGGCCAGCGTCAGCACCGCCATGCTAGGCGCGCCAGCCGGCACGGCCACGACGGTGCAGGTGGGCCTCAACCCGTTTGCCGACCAGCAGAAGGCGGAGTTGGAGGAGCAACGGCGCAAGATCCTGGAGGAGCAGGCCAAGCTCCAGCAACTGGCCGCGTTTTTCGCGAAACATCCAGAGCGCGCCGTCGGCGACATCCGCGAAAAAGCGCGCGCGACGATGTACAAGATCAACCGAGATTTGTTCGAACTGGACGCCGAGATCGCCAAGCTGACCGAGCAGATGAAGCCATCCGACGAGGCGGTGATCGCCGTGGGACGGCGCATTCATGGCGGCGTGACGATGCAGGTGGGCCACAAGATCCTCAAGGTGATGGAGGACAAGACCGGTGGCCAGGTGCGCGTGGTGGACGACCGGATCTCGGTGACCTGACCGGCGTGGTGTTACGGCGGATTGGGCGGACGTTACGGCTGTCGTAACATCGGTACGGCGCCGCCGGCGCGCTTTCCCGGCGGCGGTCTTCCCTTGTCCGGCGCACCTGCCGGACATCGGTCCCGTCCTCAGCATCGACCCGGAGGCCGTGGGGACGCTGGCGGTGGCCGACGAGCGGGTGCTGGTGGTGTACGGCATGTCGAGCGAGTCCACCGACAACTGGGCGCTGCTGCGCCGGCTGCATCGCAGAATGCCGCAGGCGCGCATCCTGCTGCTCTCCGACAACATCTGGCTGCACGTGCCGTCATCGCTACAGGTCTGCGGGGTGATGGCGCACGCGCCGAAATCGGCCTCGATCGAACGGCTGGAGGCAAGCATCCGGCACCTGCTGGGCGACACGGGCGCCATGCCCCAGCCGGCACCCCGCTCGGAAGCCTGGCAGCCGCTGCATCCACCCCACGCCATCGTCGTCCCGGCGGCGCGCCGAGCACGCTGAACGACGCCCGCTGAACCACGCTCACCATGGCGGGAAATCTGGACTAAGCTGGAAGCGTGTCCTGGGGTGCCGCAGGATCCGCGACAGCTAGTTCCGGGCAGCGAATGAAGACGCGGTCCAGCACACTGCGAAGGCGTTACGCGGAACCGGATCACGAGGCACTGGAATCAGAAAAGCCAACCTGCAGGCGGGTTGGCTTTTCTTTTTGGCGGGTCGCGAACGTGGCGATTGAGAGGAATCTGATTTTGAGGGGAGGGCGGTTGCGCGTGTGCGGGCGGTCCTAGAATCGGCCTTCCCTATTTCGATGGAAAGCACGATTGGCTGATTGCGTTACGTAACCCTAAGGGTTACACTCTCCGCCGACGATTGCCGTCTCACCATGATTCGCTCATTTGCGCACAAGGGTCTCGAACGCTTCTTCACCCCAGGCAGCACGGCGGCGATTCCCGCGATGCACGCCAAGCGGTTGCGGCTGATCCTGGCGCTGCTGGACGAGGCAGCCTCGGCGCGCGATATGGATGCGCCCGGCTTGCGACTGCACGCGCTCAAGGGCGATCGCGCGGAGCTTTGGGCCGTGACGGTGCAGGCGAACTGGCGGGTGACCTTCCGGTTCGAGAACGGGGACGCGCACATCGTCAACTACATTGACTATCACTAGTGAGAGGGGCGCCATGCGCATGCACAATCCACCGCATCCGGGCGAGTTGCTTGCGGCGCTTTGGCTCGAGCCGCTGCGGCTGACGATTACCGATACCGCCGCGGCGCTCGATGTTTCGCGGAAGACGGTTTCCGAGATCGTGAATGGCCGGGCTGGCATCACGCCGGAGATGGCGGTTCGGCTTGAACTGGCGTTCGGCAAGAGCGCCGAGTCTTGGCTCGCGCATCAGGCCGCGTACGACCTGTGGCAGGTGGACCAGTACCGCAGCGAGCTGCGCGTGCGCTCGCTCCAGCCCGCGACCTGAGCTTCGCCCCAAGTGCGCCGCCCATGAAAAAACCCGCAGCGCTTGCGCGGTGCGGGTTTTTGAAGGCGACGCGGAAAAACTGGCGTCGCCGGTAATGCTGTTGGTGCCGAAGAGAGGAATCGAACCCCCGACCTTCTCATTACGAATGAGCTGCTCTACCGACTGAGCTACTTCGGCAACACCGTTGAGTGTTTGCAGCGCCTTGCGTTGCTTGCGAAACAATCGAACTGAGCCCGCAATCTTAGCGGTGAGTTTTGGGTTTGGCAAGACCCCTGTGCAGATTTTTTGCGCGATTCTTGCTGTGGCAACGTCGCCGGAACAACACGGAAAGCCGGCGGCGCGCCACAGGCGTCACATCAGAACTTGTGGCGCAGGCCTGCCATCACGCCAACCCGGCTGCCGTGGCCGTAGAAGGGGGTCTGGAAGGTGGACTGGCCGCCCAGCGTGCGCCAGGCGTCGGTCAGGTTCGTGTAGTCGGCTTCGAGGTACACGTCCGTGCGCTTGCTGAACGCGTAGTCGAGCATCAGGGCGCCGGTGAAGCGGTTGCCGGAGTCGTCGCCGTGCTTCAGGTGGTCGTAGGTGCCGGTCGCGATCACGGACCACGCGTTGGTGAACGCGTATTGCAGGCCCAGGTAGCCGGCCTGGTTCTTGTAGCCGGCGTTGTCGACGTTGCTGTTGGTGTAGCCGAGGTAGACCGTGGCCGGGCCGACCTTGTAGGTGCCGCCGAGCGTCCAGACCTTCTGGTCGCTTACGGGTACGGCCACGCCGTAGTACGCCGCCGTGTCGCGCATGATCTGGTAGCCGCCGCCGACCATGAACGGGCCCGAGGCGTAGCTCACGCTGGCGCCCGTGGAGGACGAGTTCGAGAAGCTGCCCGCCACCTCGCCGAAGGCGTGCTGCGCCGCGATCGAGAACCCGCCGAACCGGCCCGAGTACTTGATCATGTTGTCCTGGCGCACGCCGCCGGTGTAGTTGCCGCCCTGGAAGCCGACGATGGCGAGGTTCGCCAGCGCCATCGCGTCGTAGCTGGCGATGACTTCGTGGATCACGGTGAACTGGCGGCCCAACGTGACCGTGCCGAAGTCGCCCTGCAGGCCGACGTATGCCTTGCGGCCGAACAGGCGGTTGCCTTGCAGGCTCTGGCCGGCGTCGGGCGAGAAGCCCGATTCGAGCACGAACAGCGCCTGGTAGCCGCGGCCCAGGTCTTCCAGGCCGTACATGCCCCAGCGGCTGCCGGTAAGCACGCCGTCGGTCATCTGGACCTTGCCGTTGCCGGCGGCGGATTCGTTCGAGGTGTAGCGGATCGTGGTATCGACAATGCCGTACAGCGTGACATTGGATTGCGCGTGGGCGGGCGCCGTGGCGCCCAGTGCGGCGGCGCCGAGTGCTGCGGTAGTGAAGAAGGGCGCGAGGGCTCGCTTCATGGTTTGCGTCTCCATCCTGGCTCGTTATCGGTTGTTGTTGCGGAATGGCCGGTGCCTGTTTCTTTGTGGACTTCTGCGACGTCCTTGGCTCAGGCGTTGACCTGCACCGGCGTGGCGTGAAGGCAGCCCCGGACTGGCTATCCGGGGCGCCGGGACCGCTGATTTCCGGGGTTGGGAAAGGCAACCCAAGTCGTCAGATGTCCTATGACATCGTACCTTACAGAAAAATAACATCGCAAGACATAGGACGAGACATTAGTCAGCGCGCAACACTAGAGCCGCCTGTCAGTTTTGCGGGAGGATGGTCGGATGGCAGACATTTCGGCATCTCCGCCGAGATGCCGTCGTCGATGCAGGGACGATGCACGAAAGCCTGGACGCTGCCGATGGATTTGAGCCAACCCATATGGATGGCCGATCTCCGGTCGATGGATCTCGCCGGCCCCTGTCAAAAGACACCGTTTTCAAAGCACCAAAATCATCCTAAACCCCAATACGCGCCAATCCGTTTCAGTTGTCTGCAAACTAAAACTTCTAGGGAATTCACTGACGTTGCACCGCCTTGACCGCAGGTTGACGGACGATTAGATTCCAGTCACGTTGTATGACGACAGATCAATCAACCTATCTACATATCCCGCGAGGCCCTTGGCGGGGCCACGCCAGCGCATCCCGAACCTATGTCCCTCGCCCCCAAAGATCCGCTCGACGGTGTCGTCACCCGTTGCCATCGCATCCTGCTGACCGGCGCGGCCGGCAACCTCGGCAAGGTCCTGCGTGACCGCCTGAAGCGCTATGCCGATGTGGTGCGTATCTCCGATATCGCCGACCTCGGCCCGGCAGGCGCGCAGGAAGAAGTCGTGCCCTGCGATTTGTCTGATCCCAAGGCCGTCCACGCGCTGGTGGCGGGCGTCGATGCCATCGTCCATCTGGGTGGCGTGTCGGTGGAGCGTCCGTTCGAGGAGATCCTGCCGGCCAATATCCAGGGCACCTACCACCTCTACGAGGCGGCGCGGCGCCATGGCGTGCGGCGCATCGTGTTCGCCAGCTCCAACCACGTGATCGGTTTCTACAGGCAGGGCGAGGTGCTCGACGCCGATTCGCCGCCGCGCCCGGACGGCTATTACGGCGTGAGCAAGGCGTTCGGCGAGCAGCTGGGCAGCTTCTATTTCGACCGCTACGGCATCGAGACGGTGGCGCTGCGCATCGGCTCGTCGTTCCCGGAAGCGAAGGACCGCCGCATGCTGGTCACCTGGCTCGGCTACGACGACCTGGAGCAGCTGATCAAGCGCGCAGTCTTCGTGCCGGAAGTGGGCTTCACGATCGTCTACGGCGCCTCGGCCAACCGCGATAGCTGGTGGGACAACAGCAAGGCGGCGCGGCTCGGTTTCCGGCCGGTGGAGTCGTCGGAGCAGTTCCGGGCCAAGGTGGAATCGGTGCCGCCGCTGCCGGCGGATGATTCGGCGGGCTGGTACCAGGGCGGCGCCTTCGTCAAGGCCGGCCCGTTCGGGGGCTGACGCCGTGAGCGACCAAGTTTCGCAAGTCACCCCGATCGAACGCATCGGCGACATGCGCTGCGGCGTGGGCGAGAGCCCCGTCTGGCACGCCGCCGAGGCCGCGCTGTACTGGACCGATATTCCCGGCCGCACGCTGTGGCGATACGACCCGGCCAGCGGGCAGACCGACCACTGGAGCCTGCCCGAGATGGCCGGCTGCATGGCGATGACGCCGGACGGCGGCTGGCTGCTGGCGATGGAGACCGGGCTGTTCCGTGTGGCCCGGCTGGTGCCGGGGCAGGCCACACCGTCGCTGCAACGCGTGGCCACGGTGGCGCATGCGCGCGCCGGCATGCGTTTCAACGATGGCCGCTGTGACCGCCAAGGCCGCTTCTGGGCCGGCACGATGGTCATGGACATGTCGCTGGCCGCGCCCGACGGCAAGCTCTATCGCCATGACCCCGCCACCGGCGCACTGGACGTCATGCGTGACGAATTGATCACCCCCAACGGGCTCGCCTTCAGCCCCGATGGCCGCACGATGTATCTGTCCGATTCGCACCCCGCGCGGCAGGCCGTGTGGGCGTACGACTACGACACCGACACCGGCACGCCGACCAACCCGCGCCTGTTCATCGACATGAACCGCTACCCGGGCCGCCCCGACGGCGCCGCCGTGGATGCCGAGGGCGGCTACTGGATCTGCGGCAACGACGCCGGGCAGGTCCACCGTTTCACGCCCGATGGCCGGCTGGACCGGTCGCTGGCGGTGCCCGTGGCCAAGCCGGCGATGTGCGCGTTCGGCGGGGCCGGGCTGGACACCCTCTATGTCACGTCGATCCGCACCGATGACACCGATCCGCTCTCGGGCGCGGTGTTCGCGCTGCAACCGGGCGTGCGCGGCCTCGAGGAGCCCACGCTGCGCGCCTGACACCCGTATTGCCGTATCACCGCATTGCTTGCCCGCAAGCCCCAAGTCTTGAAGTCTTGATCGAAAAACTACAAATCCGGAGGCACTTCATGTTTTCTACCCAACTCCCGCGCGTCCGCCTGGGCGCCCTGATGGCCGCCATGGCCGCCGCTGCTGCCACCTTGGCCACCGTGGCGATGCCGATGGCCGCGCAGGCCGCGGACATGCGCTCGGCTGACATCCACCCCGAGGACTACCCGACCGTGCAGGCCGTGCGCCACATGGGCGAGTTGCTCAAGCAGCGTTCCAATGGCCGGCTGACGGTCAAGGTGTTCGCGCAGGGTTCGCTTGGCAGCGAGAAGGATGCGATCGAGCAGACCAAGATCGGCGCGCTCTCGATGGTCCGCGTGAACTCGGCGGCCATGAACAACATCTGCGAGGCGACCATCGTCCCGACGATGCCGTTCCTGTTCCGCTCTACCGACCACATGCGCCACGTGCTGGACGGCCCGATCGGCGACGACATCCTGAAGTCGTGCGAGAAGAACGGCTTTATCGGCCTGGCCTGGTATGACAGCGGCTCGCGCTCGATGTACACCACCAAGCGCCCGATCCGCACGCTGGCCGATGCCAAGGGCATGAAGATCCGCGTGCAGCAGTCGGACCTCTGGGTCTCGCTGCTGGAGGCGATGCACGCCAACGCCACGCCGATGCCGTGGGGCGAGGTCTACACCGCGCTGAAGACCGGCCTGGTCGATGGCGCCGAGAACAACTGGCCCAGCTACGAAAGCTCGCGCCAGTTCGGGGTCGCCAAGTACTACTCGCTGACCGAGCACTCCATGGCGCCCGAGATGCTGCTGTTCTCGAAGGTGATGTGGGACCGCATGTCCAAGGATGACCAGGCGATGGTCCGCCAGGCTGCCAAGGACTCGGTGCCGTACATGCGCAAGCTGTGGGACGAGCGCGAGCTGAAGTCGCGCAAGATGGTGGAGGCCGCCGGCGTGCAGATCATCAGCGTCGACAAGACCTCGTTCCAGGCCGCGATGAAGCCCGTCTACGACCGCTTCATCACCAGCGCCCAGATGAAGGACCTCGTGCGCCGCGCGCAGGATACGAAGTAAGGGCCCCATCATGCTTTCGTCTTCCCCCACCCCGGCCACGCCGGTGGACGGCACGCCGGGGCCCGCTCCGGCGCCTGTCACCAGCCCCGCTGGCCCCGCCGGCGTCAACTTCTACACCCGCTTCTGCGCCACGCTGGCCCGCGCCTGCATGGCGCTGGGCGTGACGGGGCTCGTGCTGCTGGTCCTTGCCGTGCTTACGCAGGTGTTCGGCCGCTACGTGCTGAACGACACGCCCACCTGGGCCGAAACCATCGCCATGCTGCTCGTGCTCTACGTGACGATGCTCGGTACGGCCGTGGGCGTGCGCGACGCCGGCCACATCGGCCTGGAGTCCCTGCTGGTGCTGCTGCCCGAACGCATCCGTACCAAGATCGAGCTGCTGATCCACGTGCTGGTCGGCACGTTCGGCGCGGTCATGGCCTACAACTGCGCGCTGCTGGCGCTGTCCGTGGCGGACTACAAGCTGCCCACCCTCGGCATCTCCGAGGGCTGGCGCTATCTGCCGCCGGTGATCGCCGGCGCGCTGATCGTGCTGTTTTCGATCGAACACATCATTGCGGTGCTGAAAGGCACGGAAGTGGAGCCGGCATGGCACTGATCATTCTCTCCATCAGCTTCTTCGGCCTGCTGGTCCTTGGCGTGCCGGTGGCGTTCTCGATCGGGCTGTCGGCGGTCATCACCATCCTGTACGAGGGCCTGCCGCTGGCCGTGGTGTTCCAGCAGATGACCTCGGGCATGAACGCGTTCTCGTTCCTGGCCATCCCGTTCTTCATTTTCGCCGGCGAGCTGATGCTGTACGGCGGCATCGCGGACCGCATCGTCAACTTCGCCAAGTCGATGGCCGGCCATGTGCGCGGCGGGCTGGGCATGTCGAACGTGCTGGCGTGCACGCTGTTCGGGGGCGTCTCCGGCTCGCCGGTGGCCGATGTGTCGGCCATGGGCGCGGTGATGATCCCGATGATGAAGCGCGAGGGCTACCACGCCGACTACGCGGTCAACGTGACCACGCACGCGGCGCTGGTCGGCGCGCTGATGCCGACCAGCCACAACATGATCATCTACACGCTGGCGGCGGGCGGGAAGGTGTCGATTGCCGCGCTGATCCTGGCCGGCGTGCTGCCGGCGCTGATCCTGACGATCTGCAACCTGGCCGCCGCCTACTTCGTGGCGCGCAGCCGGGGCTATCCGGCCGGCAAGTTCCCGGGCTGGGACATCGTCGGCCACTCGTTGGCGGCGGCGCTGCCCGGGCTGTTCGTGGTGGTGCTGATCCTGGTGGGCATCCTGTCGGGCGTGTTCACGGCGACGGAATCGGCGGCGGTGGCGGTGCTCTACGCGCTGGCGCTGACTGTGCTGGTCTACCGCTCGCTGACGCGCGAGCAGTTCGTCAAGGCCGCGGCCAAGGCGGTCAAGACCACCGGCGTGGTGCTGCTGCTGATCGGCATTTCCGGCACCTTCGGCTACCTGATCAGCCTCTATGGCGTGGCCGAGCTGACCGGGCAGTTCCTGAGTTCGCTGTCCACCAGTCCGTGGATGATCTTCCTGATGGTGAACGTGATGCTGTTCATCCTCGGCACCTTCCTGGACATGGCGGCGACCATCCTGATCTGCACGCCGATCTTCCTGCCGATCTGCCAGCACTTCGGCATGGGGCCGGTGCAGTTCGGCATGATGATGCTGATCAACTGCGCGCTGGGGCTGAACACGCCGCCGGTTGGCACGACGCAGTTCGTCGGCTGCGCCATCGGCGGGGTGTCGGTGGGGCAGGTGATGAAGACGATCTGGCCGTTCTACGGGGCGCTGCTGGCGGCCCTGCTGATGGTCACCTACGTGCCGGCGTTCTCGATGTGGCTGCCGGACCTGCTGCTGAAGTGAGCGGCTGGCTGACCCCCGGCGCACTGCACACCGTGCGCGCGGGCGCCCACGTCCTGACCGTGGCGCCCGCCGCCGGTGGCCGCATGGCCGCGCTGACCACCACGCGCGCCGATGGCACCGCCATCGACTGGCTCGCACCCATGCCGGCCGAGGCGCTGCGCGAGGGCTTCGAGGCCCGCGCCTGGCCCAAGGCCGGCAGCTATCCGCTGCTGCCGTACTCGAACCGCATCCGCGATGGCCGCTTCCGCTGGCAGGGGCGCGAGGTCCAGTTGCCGCCGCATCCGGGCCAGCCGCACGCGATGCATGGCTTCGGGCACGTCCGGCCGTGGCAGGTGGTGGAATCTCAAGAAAATGCGATCACGCTGGCGCTCCAGCATCCGCCCGGCACCGACTGGCCCTGGGCCGTGCTGGCGCGGCAGTCGCTGGTGCTGGACGAGGCGGGCCTCGCCGCCGCGCTCGACATCCGAAACGTGGGGGATACGCCGATGCCGGTGGGCGGCGGCTTCCATCCGTTCTTCGCCCGGCCGCCCGGCCTGCGTATCCAGTTCGATGCGGCCCACGTCTGGCCGGCAGACGGCGGCGGGGTGGCCACGGGCCGTGCGGCCATAGGGCGGCGCGAGGCCTTCCTGCGCGAGCGTCATCTGCCCGATGCGGACCTCTCCGTCTACTACAGCGGCTGGAAGCGCCAGGCCACACTGCGACGCGCGGACGGCGCCACGCTGACCCTGCGCGCCGCCGAGCCGCTCGAGCATCTGATCCTCCATGCGCCCGGCGGGTGCGACTTCGTCTGCCTGGAGCCGGTCTCGCACGTGGCTGACGCCGTCAACCTGTGCGCCCGGGGCTGGGAGGGCACCGGCCTGCGCGCGCTGGCGCCCGGGGAGTCGGTCACGTTCCGCATGCAGTGGCTCATCGAGGTGCCGCGCTGATATGCAAACAGGGCGCCGGAGCGCCCTGTCTTGTCCTGCATCCCCCTATATATAGAGAGGGACTGGCTTACGCCTTGCCTTCGGCTTCCCGGTGGGCGCGCGTGATGCGGTCCACCTCGTTCTTCGAGCCGAGCACCACCGACACGCGCTGGTGCAGCTGCGTCGGCTGCACGTCCAGGATGCGGTCGTGGCCGTTCGTGGCCGCGCCGCCGGCCTGTTCGACCAGGAACGCCATCGGGTTGGCCTCGTACATCAGACGCAGCTTGCCCGGCTTCTCCGGCTCGCGCTTGTCCCACGGATAGAGGAACACGCCGCCGCGGGTCAGGATGCGGTGCACATCGGCCACCATCGACGCCACCCAGCGCATATTGAAGTTCTTGCCGCGCGGGCCTTCCTCGCCGGCCAGGCATTCGTCGATGTACTCGCGCACGGGCGGGGCCCAGTGACGCATGTTCGACATATTGATCGCAAATTCCTTGGTGTCTTCGGGAATCTGCACGTCCGACTGGGTCAGCACGAAGCTGCCAGCCTCGCGGTCCAGCGTGAACATGTGCACGCCGTTGCCGACCGTCAGCACCAGCGTGGTCTGCGGGCCGTACACGGCATAGCCGGCCGCCACCTGATGCGTGCCCGGCTGCAGGAAGTCCTGCTCGGTCACGGTCTGGCCCGGCTTGGGCATGTGCAGTACCGAGAAGATCGTGCCGATCGACACGTTCACGTCGATATTCGACGAGCCGTCGAGCGGATCGAACAGCAGCAGGTACTCACCCTTCGGATAGCGGTTCGGGATCTCGTAGAACGAGTCCATTTCCTCCGAGGCCATCGCCGCCAGGTGGCCGCCCCACTCGTTGGCGTCGAGCAGCACTTCATTGGCGATGACGTCCAGCTTCTGCTGGGTCTCGCCCTGCACGTTGCCGGTGCCGGCCGAGCCGAGCACGCCCGCGAGGGCGCCCTTGCTCACGGCGTTGGAAATGGCCTTGCAGGCGCGCGCCACCACCTCGATCAGCAGCCGGAGCTCCGGCTGGATCGTGTTGTGCTTGCGCTGCTCCTCGACCAGATAGCGGGTGAGGCTGATGCGTGTCATGTGGTTCTCCTTCGATGGCCGCAATTCTACATGTCTGCCGCTACGGACATGGCAGTTTTACGAATGGTTGCCGCTCCGTCCTCACCCCCGGGGTCAGGCAGCCAGCGACTTGCCGACGATCTCCCGCACGTCGCGCGAGAGCGTCTGGCACGCCGCCACGCGCTCCAGCGCGGCGCGCATGCGGTCCCGCAGCGGCAGCGCGTATTTCTGCCAGCGATCCATCACCCGCGCCAGCCGGGCGGCCACCTGCGGGTTGATGGCGTCCAGCGCCAGCACCTGATCGGCCCAGAATTCGTAGCCGGAGCCGTCCTCGGCATGGAACTGCGCCGGATTGCCCGAGCAGAAGCTGAAGATCAGCGAGCGCGCCCGGTTCGGGTTGCGCAGGTTGAAGGCGGGATGGTCCATCAGCGCGCGCACGGTGTCGATGGTGCGCTTGCCGGCGTGCGGGCCCACGTCGCCACGCTGCATGCCCTGGAGCGAGAACCATTTGTCGATGACCAGCGCATCCTGCTCGAAGCGCTGGTAGAAGTCCGCCAGCGCGTGCTCGCGGCCCGGCGCGAAGCTGTTGACCAGCGCCGAGAGCGCCGCGGCGCGGTCGGTCATGTTGTCGGCCTGCTGGTAGTGGGTGTCGGCCAGCGCCTGCATGGCGGCGTCGCCGCTGTCGGCCAGATAGCCAAGCGCGAGGTTGCGCAGCGCGCGGCGGGCCATCGCGTCCGCGTCGGGGCTGTACGGCCCCGGAGTGGCGTTGGCTTCATATGCGGCCAGCCACTCGCGTTGCAGCGCGCTGGCCAGGCCCTCGCGCATGAACAGGCGGGCATGGTGGATCGCGGCCGGGTCGGCCACGCCCATCCGCTCGGCCAGATAGGCTTCGGCGGGCAGCATCAACGCCTGCTCGCGGAACGCCGGGCTCAGCGAGCCGTCCGTCAGCACAGCGCGGAAGGCGGCCACCAGCGCCGGATCGAGCTTCAGTTCGCGGCCGGCCTGCACCTCGCCCACCAGTTTCAGCAGCGCGCGCGTGGCCAGGCGCTGGCCGGCTTCCCAGCGGTTGAAGGCGTCGCTGTCGTGGGCCAGCAGGAAGGTCAGTTCGGCATCGGAATATTCATAGTCGACGATGACCGGCGCCGAGAAGTCGCGCAGCAGCGAGGGCAGGGGCGCCTTGTCGCCGCGCGGCAGCCCGGTGAAGCGGAAGGTCTGCTCGGCCTGCGTGAAGTCGAGCACGCGGGTGGTGCCACGCTGGGTGGCTTCCCCGGCGGACTCGCCTTCGAGGTGCAACGGCAGGTCGGCGCCATCGGCACCGATCAGGCCCACCGCGAACGGGACGTGGAACGGCTGCTTCTCGGGCGTGCCCGCGCGGGTCTCGATGCCGACCTTGGGGCAGCGCTGGGTCAGCGTCAGCGCCAGCGTGCCGGCGGCGCCGTCCCACGCGGTCTTCACGCTGACCACCGGCGTGCCGGCCTGGCTGTACCAGAGCCCGAACTGGGTCAGGTCGCGGCCGTTGGCGTCGGCCATGGCGGCGCGGAAGTCGTCGCAGGCCACGGCCTGGCCGTCATGGCGCTGGAAGTACAGGTCCATGCCCTTGCGGAAGCCGTCGCGGCCCAGCAGGGTCTGGTACATCCGCACGACTTCGGCGCCTTTCTCGTAGACCGTGACGGTGTAGAAGTTGTTGATTTCCTCGTAGCTGTCCGGGCGCACCGGGTGGGCCATCGGGCCGGCATCCTCGGGGAACTGCACCTGGCGCAGCACGCGGACGTCCTCGATCCGCTTCACCGCGCGGCCGGACTCGGAGCCCATCATGTCCGCCGAGAACTCCTGGTCGCAGAACACCGTCAACCCTTCCTTGAGCGAGAGCTGGAACCAGTCGCGGCAGGTCACGCGGTTGCCGGTCCAGTTGTGGAAGTACTCATGCCCCACCACCGACTCGATATTGGCGAAGTCCACGTCCGTGGCCGTCTGCGCATTGGCGAGCACGTACTTCGTATTGAAGATGTTCAGGCCCTTGTTCTCCATCGCGCCCATGTTGAAGTCGCTCACGGCGACGATCATGAAGCGGTCGAGATCGAGTTCCAGGCCGAAGCGGCGCTCGTCCCAGCGGATGGCATGGATCAGGGAGTCCATGGCGTGGCGGGTCTTGTCGAGGTCCTGCGGCTCCACCCAGACCTGCAGCAGCTTTTCCTTGCCCGATGCGGAGGTGATGCGTTCCTCGATGCAGGCCAGCTTGCCGGCCACCAGCGCGAACAGGTAGGACGGCTTGCGGAACGGGTCTTCCCAGACGGCCTCGTGGCGGCTATCGGGCAAGGCGCGCTCGGACAGCAGGTTGCCGTTGGAGAGCAGCACCGGACTGGCGGCGCGGTCGGCGCGCAGCGTGACGCGGTAGGTCGCCATCACGTCGGGGCGATCGAGGAAATAGGTGATGCGGCGGAAGCCTTCGGCTTCGCACTGGGTGAAGAAGTTGCCGTTGGAAACGTAGAGGCCGGACAGCGTGGTGTTCGCCGCCGGATTGCAGGCAGTGGTAATGACGAGCGTGCCTTGCGCCGGCAGGTCGGTCAGCGTGAGCGTGCCGGCGTCTTCCTTCGTGCTGGCGAACGGCTGGCCGTCGAGGGTCACGCCGAGCAGCTCCAGCGCTTCGCCGACCATGACCAGCGGGGCGTCGCCGGCCGCGCCGGGCGCGCGCTGGAAGGTCAGCGTGCTGGCGACGACGGTGCGTTGCGGGTCCAGCTCCAGCACCAGGTCGACGTGGTCGATGGCGAAGGCGGGCGGAGTATAGTCCTTGCGATAGACGGTAACGGGCGTATCGGTGCGCAGCATGGGGAATCCTGTCTTCGGAGTGACCGGGGGCGGGCGCCACGGCGGGTGGCGGTGCGGAGGTTCCGCGGAAGTCCCCATTGTAGCCAAGGGCGGCGGGGAATTCCGGGAGAGCGCCCGTGTCTGAAGTCTGGTAGGACGAACGAACAAGAACGAGGTATCGCGATGTGGAATGCCGTGGCAGGGATGGGTCGACGGGCCGTGGTGGCGCTTGGAGCGCTGGGGGTATTGGGTTTGGCTGGCTGCGCCAGCACGGTGACCACCGAGGTCACCGCCTTCCGGCAGGCCGGGTGGCAGAACGACGCGCCGCGCACCTACGCCTTCGAGCGTGTGCCGATGCCGGCGCCGGCCGGGCAGGCCGGGCAACCCGCCGCCCAGCAGCCGCAGGCCCAGCAGTTCTCCGCGCAGGACTCCCAGCTCGAATATGAGACCTACCAGGCGTGGCTGGCCGACGCGCTGGCCGGCGTGGGCTTCGAGCAGAAGCCGCCGGCGCAGGCGCGCTACCTCGTCAGCATGGACTACGGCGCCGTGCCCGGCATGGTGCGCGTGGCCGAAACCTACTATTCCGATCCCTGGTACGGCCCGTGGGGACCGTACTGGGGCCCGTACGGCGGCTACTACCGGCCCTACGGCCCGTGGGGCTGGGGGCCGGGTTATCCGGGCTACTGGCCGCCGCAGACCGTGGTGCGCGACGTGCCGGTGACGTTCTCCAGCCTGCGCATCTTCTTCAAGGACGCCGCGAGCGGCAAGCGCGTGTACCAGATCACGGCGCGCAACACCACCGAGGGCGGCAGCCTGGCGGGCGTGATGCCGTACATGATCCGCAGCGCGCTGACCGAATTCCCGTCCGAGAGCGGCCGGCCCCGGCGCGTGACGCTGGAAGTCGACAAGGACAAGAAGTAATCCCCGGCGCGGCGCATGGGACGCGCGCTGGTTCATCCATAAGACAAGGCGATTGCCTACCGTGCGGTAAAAGGAGTTTTGCGCGTGAATCGCGCAAAAACCCCCGCCAGCACGCGGCAAAGCGCAACCAGCCGCGAAATGGCTGGGCTAGAATGGCTCCTCGATTTTTTCCGGTACGAGCAAATGAGCAGCAAGACAAGCGGTGATGCACCGCAACATGCCCCCAATAGCCCTGAAGCGCAGTTGCGTCTCGCCGCGCTGGAATATCACCGCAGCCCGACCAAGGGCAAGATCCAGGTAACCGCCACCAAGGCGCTGTCCAACCAGCGCGACCTGTCGCTGGCCTACTCGCCGGGCGTGGCCTACGCCTGCGAGGAGATCGCCAAGGATCCGTCGATGGCCGCCGAGTACACCTCGCGCGCCAACCTCGTGGCCGTGATCACCAACGGTACCGCCGTGCTGGGCCTGGGCGACATCGGCCCGCTGGCCGGCAAGCCGGTGATGGAAGGCAAGGGCTGCCTGTTCAAGAAGTTCGCCGGCATCGACGTGTTCGACATCGAACTCGATGCCCGCGACCCGGACAAGATCGTCGAGATCGTCGCCGCGCTGGAGCCTACGCTCGGCGGTGTGAACCTCGAGGACATCAAGGCGCCCGAGTGCTTCTATATCGAGAAGAAGCTGCGCGAGCGCATGAACATCCCCGTCTTCCACGACGACCAGCACGGTACGGCCATCATCTCGGCCGCGGCGCTGCTGAACGGCCTGAAGGTGGTGGGCAAGGAAATCGGCAGCGTGAAGGTGGCCGTGTCGGGCGCCGGCGCCGCTGCCATCGCCTGCCTGGACACCATGGTGAGCCTGGGCCTGAAGCGCGAGAACATCTCCGTGGTGGACTCGAAGGGCGTGATCTATGTGGGCCGCGACGCCAACATGGAAGTCAACAAGGCCCGCTACGCGCAGGACACGTCCAACCGCACGCTGGCCGACATCGTCAACAACGCCGATGTGTTCCTGGGCTGCTCCACCGCCGGCGTGCTGACCGGCGAGATGGTCAAGACCATGGCCAACAAGCCCATCATCCTGGCGCTGGCGAACCCGGAACCGGAAATCCGCCCGGAAGTGGCCAAGGCCGCGCGCCCGGACTGCATTATCGCGACGGGTCGGTCGGACTATCCGAACCAGGTCAACAACGTGCTTTGCTTCCCGTACATCTTCCGTGGCGCGCTGGACTGCGGCGCGACGAAGATCACCGAGGAAATGAAGCTGGCCTGCGTAAAGGCGATTGCCGAGCTGGCCGAAGCCGAGCTGAACGACGCCGTGGCCGCCGCCTACGGTGGCCGTGAGCTGAAGTTCGGCCCGGACTACATCATCCCGACGCCGTTCGACCAGCGCCTGATCGAGAAGATCGCGCCGGCCGTGGCGAAGGCCGCCGAGGAATCGGGCGTGGCGACGCGTCCGATCCAGGACCTGGAAGCCTATCGCCAGCAACTGACGCACTACGTCTACCACACCGGCCTGATCATGAAGCCGGTGTTCTCGGCCGCCAAGGCTGCGCCGAAGCGCGTGGCCTACGCCGAGGGCGAGGAAGAGCGCGTGCTGCGCGCCGTGCAGGGCGTGGTGGACGAGGGCCTGGCCAAGCCGATCCTGATCGGCCGTCCGCACGTGATCCAGATGCGCATCGAGAAGGCCGGCCTGCGCCTGCGCCCGGGCGTGGACTTCGAGCTGATCAACCCCGAGGATGATCCGCGCTACCGCGCCTATCACGAGGCCTACCACACGCTGCGCGGCCGCGATGGCGTGACGCCGGACATGGCCAAGGTGGCGCTGCGCCGCTCGAACACGCTGATCGGCACCATGCTGATGCATATGGGCGATGCCGATGCACTGCTGTGCGGCACCGTGGGCCGCTTCGAAGCCCACCTGGAGCACGTGCGCGACGTGATCGGCCTGGCGCCGGGCGCCAAGGTGTTCGCCGCGATGAACGCGCTGATGCTCGAGAAGTACACGCTGTTCATCACCGACACGTTCGTGAACGAGGATCCGACCGCCGAGGAACTGGCCGCCATCACGCAGCTGGCCGCCGAGGAAATCCAGCGTTTCGGCCTGCACCCGAAGGTGGCGATGATGTCGCACTCGATGTTCGGCTCGTCGAACCGCCCGTCGGCACGCAAGATGCGCGACGCCGCCGCGATCCTGGCCAAGGTGGCGCCGCAACTGGAAGTGGAAGGCGAGATGCAGGGCGACGCCGCGCTGGTCGAGGACGTGCGCCGTCACTTCCTGCCGAACACCAAGCTGGCCGGCAGCGCCAACCTGCTGGTCATGCCGACGCTGGATGCCGCCAACATCGCCTTCAACCTGCTCAAGATCACGGGCGGACAGGGCGTGACGGTGGGCCCGATCCTGCTGGGCGCGGCCAAGCCGGTGCACATCCTGAACCCGCAGGCCACCACGCGGCGTATCATCAACATGACGGCCGTGGCCGTCGCGGAGTCGAGCGCGGTGCGCTAAGCCGCGCTACCTGCCGAAACCGCCGGTACCAAAGAAAAACCGGGCCTGAGGAAACTCAGGCCCGGTTTTTTCATGTCGGTGCGCTGGCAGCGTCTGCCGGGGTTGCCAGCGCGTCGGCGGGGCGATTGCACTATTGCAGCACGTTGTACTGCTCCCGCATTACCACGATGATCGAGCGTGCCGCTGCCATGCGATGGGACAAGTCGTCGAAGGTATCCTCGCGAAAATCAACCTCAGCGCTCCAGTTGCAACCCGTATGGTCCGGCTGGTGCACGCGCATCGCGTGAAGTTCCGCCTCGCCGCATTCAGGGTTGTTGTCCAGGCACTGGCTCAGGATAGCCATCAATTCCGACCGGGTCTTCGCATAGCGCCTCATGAGTCACCTCTTTGGTTCGCCGCGGGATTCGCGCTGGTTCGTGGTCCGGCCCACAGTCCGGACAATTAATCTATGCAGCGGGCGGGGCAGTCGCCAATTGAATCCGCCTATGGAGCGCCGGCTTCCGATCCTGGCATCTATCCCGCAGCGCAGCAATCGCCGCCGTCCTGGCCATCCGCTGCGCTAGAACGCGATCCCCATCGACACCACCACCACCTGCGCCGACGAAGCAGGATTGAACCAGTACACGCCCGCGGTGACCCGCTTGAACGTCACCTGCGCAAACGGACCGCGTTGAATGTCGCGATCCGACTGATAGGCGCGCGTCCGCTGCACCGCCAGGCCGAGCCGGAGCCAGTCCGCCGGCCGATAGGCGAGTTCGCTCCACGCGTAGACGTAGCTCGATTCGCGCTCGCGCTGGTCATGCACGTATTCGATCTCGATGTAGTAATCGAACTTCCGCCAGGCAAGACTGGCCTCCAGGCCGCCGATCGGGCCTCGGACGTCGCCGCCGACCCAGCCCACGATCGGCGTAGCGGAGTAGGTGAGGGCTTCGCCGCCGGCGAACGTCCACCCGACGAAGGCCGACATCGCGCGTCGCGCCTCGTAGTTGACCCGCGTCTCCAGACGCAGCGCGCCAACATTCGCGCCGACGATGCCGGTCACATACTGCTCGCCATGACGCGGTATGTTCCAGTAGGCCGTGGCGGCGAGGCTTTTCTCCGGGCCGCCGGCTTCCTTCTCGTTTTCCCCCGCTTCGGCATGCGCGTCCTGGCAGGCCATGGCGATTGCCATTGCCATGCCGACGCCGCCGACGCCGCCGACTATCGCCCGGCATCGGGGGCCCATGTCAGCCACCCAGTGCGATGACCGCCATGGTCAGCGCCAGACCCAGCGCCAGCATGCCGATGCCAGCGCGTATGGCGCCAAAGCCTGCATAGTGCCCGAGCGCCATGCCACCCACGAACAGCATGATCATCGAGAGCGCGCGTGAGATCAGCAGCGCAAGCGGCACGTGGTCGATCAGAACGAACGGCAGTGCCACCGGGAACGTCGACAGCACGACGATGAAGAAAATGCGCACCGCGCCAAGCCAGTCGGCGGCGTCGAGGGCGGGGCGCGACGGCAGGGTGGTCGCGCCGGCCAGCCGGGTGCGAATGGCTTCGAGTTCGGCGTCGTCGACCAGCGTCCTCATCACCGGCGGCAGCGTGTCGCGGATGATCCGCACGGCTTCCGCGGGATCGGCGGCGTGCTGTACCGCCAGCGCCAGCTTGATCCGCTGGCCGCGGTTGGCCAGCGTCCGCACGAGGAACATGACCGCGTCGACGAGCCCCCAGGCAAGGTTGCAGCCCAAGGCCGCGCGTAGCATCAGGTGCCCCGCGTCTGGACCGACCGAAGTGGAGACGGCGCCCACAAACGTCAGGGCCATGAACAGTCCAAACAACATCTCTGACACGCGATCGACGACATCGAGCACGGGCTCGCGTGTTTCCGCTGCGTTCTCGATGGCGATCTGATTCGGATTCATGAGGCGTCGTTCCTCGCAAAGTGCCGCCAGCCTGACCTATTTATAGGCGGATTTTTGCAAGGATTCGCTTGGCCGAAAGGCCCGATCGCGCCAATCGCCGCTGGTAGCCGGAACGAGGACGCGATGAGGACGCGATGGGGCGTGCATCATGATGCACCGTCCGTGTGCGGCCAAAAAAAATGCCGTCCAGCACCTGGCTGGACGGCATCGCCGCCGAAACGGCCTCTTACTGACCGGTGACCCGGATCAGAACTTGTGGCGCATGCCCACGCCAAAGGTATCGCCGTGCTCGAGGCCGGTGATCTTGTCGTAGAAATACGCGGCGTACACGTCGGTGCGCTTCGACAGGTTGTAGTCGTAGGCCACCGCGAACGTGTTGCGCTTGAAGCTGGCCACTTCGTTCAGCGTCTTCACGTAGCCGTACGACGCCAGCACGTTACCCGCGCCCACCGGCACCGAGACGCCGGCCTGGCCGTCCATGTGCTTGATGTCGCCGTTGACGTTGGCGTTGACGTCGCTCTTGATGTACTGGCCCTGCGCGAACACCTTCACGACCTTGAAGTCGTACGACAGGCCGACCTGCACGGCGTTCTGCTTGTCGAAGCCCTGGATGTACGGGCTGTTGGGGCTGCCGGTGGAGCCGGTCAGGTCGCCCGGCGTGCTGTCGAACTTGACCTGCTGGTAGGCCACCGTCGCGGCGAAGTTGCCGGCGAAGTACGTCAGGTTAGCGCCGAACTTGTTCTTGCTGTTGTTGCCGGCCGACTCACCCAGGCTGTAGATGAAGTTGGCGGTCAGGCCGCCGAACGTCGGCGTGGAGTAGACGATCGAGTTGTTCCAGCCCGAATCGCCGATGATGCCCGGATCGTACAGCCGGCCGTTGTTGACCGTGAAGTACGTGTGGAAGATCTGCGGCGAGAACACGTACGAGTCGACGAGCGGGTTGAACAGGATCGTCGAGACGAAGTACGGCGTGGTGTTGCGGCCGAGCTTGACCGAGCCGTAGGTGTTGTTCTGCAGGCCGACGTAGGCATTGCGGCTGAACATCGAGTCGCCGTTGAAGCGGCCCATCGAACCGGTGTCGGTGCGGAAGAAGCCGTTCAGGTCGAAGATGGCCTTGGTGCCCATGCCCAGGTCCTCGACACCCTTGATCCCCCAGTACGACGTCTGCATGCCGCCCGAATTGGCCACAAAGGCCCGGTCGCCGTTGCCCGGGCTCTTGACGCCACCGACGAACATGTCGGCCTGGCCGTACAGCGTGACGCTGGACTGGGCCATGGCCGCGCCGGAAAAGAGCATGGCGGCGACGGCCGCCAGCTTGATCGCCGGCTTGGACGCCGGCTTGTAGTTGTACTGCTTCTGCATGGTAAAGACCTCCGTGGTTGTGATGCCTGCTCAGAACGTTTCTTGTGTGTGCCGGAACCCTTCTGGGTCTCTCTGGTGTGCCGAACGTTGCTGCCTATCTTTCTCTCTCTCTTCTCCAGTTGCCGCGCGATGGGTGACGCGGCGACTAAGTCGCGGATACTAAGTCGTTCAGCCGGAACTGCGCAATGCGATGAATCTGATTGATGCAACTTTGCAACTCCACCTCGGGCGGGTTTTCGAGGCGGCTTGCAAATGCGTCGATGATGCCGTGGCGGTCATAGCCGCGAACGGCCAGGATGAACGGGAAGCCGAACTTCTGGTTGTAGGCGGCGTTGAGCGCCTGCAGTCGTTCGAACTCCTCGGCCGTGCATTGGTCGAGCCCCGCGCCGGCCTGCTCGCGCGTGGATTCCGCAGTCAGCTCGCCGCGCACCGCGGCCTTGCCGGCCAGCTCCGGGTGGGCGCGCACCAGCTTGAGTTGGGCGGCCTCGCTCACGGCATCGACGGCACCGCGCAGCGCAGCGGCCAGCGCGGCGGCATCGGCGAACGGGCGCTGCCGTGCGGCCGTCTCGGCGAACCAGGGCGAATGCTCGTAGATCCCGCCTAGTACTTCGACGAATTCGGCCTCGGGCATCGCATTCAGTTGGGCGAGGGTGTAGGTCGTGCTCATGCCTGGCTCCCGTGCGGATGGGTCTCGATCCAGTGTCGGGCGATGTCCACGCGCCGGCAGATCCATATCTTGTCGTGCGCTTGCACGTAGTCGAGGAAGCGCTGCAGCGCGCGGAAGCGCCCCGGGCGGCCGAGCAGCCGGCAGTGCATGCCGATCGACAGCATCTTGGGACGGTCCTGGCCCTGGGGGTCGCCCTCGGTATAGAGCACGTCGAACGCGTCCTTCAGGTACTGGAAGAACTGGTCGCCCGTGTTGAAGCCCTGCGGCGTGGCGAAGCGCATGTCGTTCGAGTCGAGCGTGTACGGCACCACCAGATGCGGCTTCTTCTCGCCGCCGGTGACTTCCACCTCGGTCCAGAAGGGCAGGTCGTCGCCGTAGTAGTCCGCGTCGTACAGCAGGCCGCCGTGCTCCACTACCAGCCGGCGCGTGTTGGGGCTGTCCCGGCCTGTGTACCAGCCCAGCGGCATCTCGCCAGTCAATTCCTTGATGATTTCCATCCCGATGCGCATGTGCTCGCGCTCGGTGGCTTCGTCGATGTTCTGGTAGTGAATCCAGCGCCAGCCGTGGCAGGCGATCTCGTGGCCCAGCTCGACGAACGCGCGCGTCAGCTCAGGATGGCGCTGGAGCGCCATCGACACGCCGAAGATCGTCAGCGGCAGCTTGCGCTGCTCGAACTCGCGCAGGATGCGCCAGACCCCGGCGCGCGAGCCGTACTCATACACGCCTTCCATGCTCATGTGCCGCTCGGGATAGGCCGCGGCACCGATGATCTCGGACAGGAACTGCTCGGAGCCGGCGTCGCCGTGCAGCACGTTGTTCTCGCCGCCTTCCTCGTAATTGAGCACGAACTGCAGCGCGATGCGCGCGCCGCCCGGCCAGCGGGCGTGCGGCGGGTGGGCGCCGTAGCCGATGAGATCGCGTGGATAGTTATCGTGTGTCATCTCTTATATGTCTGCTTCAGGAGAAATCTGCTGCTCGCATGAGCGAAGGTTTCGATTGTTGTCATCGCCCCTGGCTGAAGCGACTTCACTTACGCAAAGCGCGTGCCAGAGGCGTCTCATGCGAGTCCGGCGTTGTTGACATGTTTTAGCGATGGTTGCGTGCCAAATACCGTCAAGAACTGTCGGACAAAAATGTTGAATACGATTGTTGGATCAGGATTGTCGGGCTCACTCCGTGCCGTGGGAGTTGGCCGCCGCGTTGCGCATGGCCTCGTCGGCGGACTGCATGCCGTTGAAGAACAGGTTCAGCACGACCGCGACGATGGTGCCCAGCACGATGCCGCTGTGCGTGAACGGATCGGTCCACTTCGGCAGGTACTGGAACAGCGTGGGCGAGAGCGTCGGGATCATGCCGAAGCCGATGGAGATCGCCACGATGAACAGGTTGTGCCGGTTGCGCGTGAAGTCGCAGCTACCCAGGATGCGGATGCCCGATGCGGCCACCATGCCGAACATCACGATGCCGGCGCCGCCGAGCACGAACTGGGGCACCGACGCCACGATGTGCGCCATCTTCGGGAACAGGCCGAACGCGATCAGGATCACGCCGCCGGCCGCCGCCACGTAGCGCGAGCGCACGCCGGTCACGGTGACCAGGCCCACGTTCTGCGAGAACGAGGTGTACGGGAAGGTGTTGAAGATGCCGCCGATCACGGTGCCCAGGCCGTCGGCGCGCAGGCCGGCGGTCAGGTCGTTGCGGCTCAGCTTGCGGCCGGTGATGTCGGAGAGGGCCAGGAACATGCCGGTGGACTCCACCAGCGTGATCAGCATCACGATGCACATCGACAGGATGGCCGTGATCTCGAACGTCGGCATGCCGAAGTGGAACGGCGTGATGACGGCCACGAAGCTGGCGTCGCCCAGGCCCTCGAACGAGACCTTGCCGAACGCGGCCGCCACCACCGTGCCGATCACGATGCCGAGCAGCACCGCGCAGTTGGCGATCAGCCCCCGGCCATAGCGCGAGAGCAGCAGGATCACCAGCAGCACCAGGCCGGCGATGGCCAGGTTGCCGAGGTCGCCGTAGGCGAGGTTGGGCACGTCCTTGACCACGCCGTCGATCACGCTGCGCGTGGTCGGCTGCCCGCCGCCGGCCCAGTTGATGCCCACCCGCATCAGCGACACCCCGATCAGCGTGATCACCGTGCCGGTCACCACGGGCGGAAACAGCCCGAGCATGCGCCCCATCATCGGCGCAATCAGCACGCCGAACACCCCTGACGCGATCACCGCGCCGTAGATGCCGAGCAGGCCCACGTTGGGGTCGTTGCCGATGGCGATCATCGGCGCCACCGAGGCAAACGTCACGCCCATCATCACGGGCATGCGGATACCGAACTTCCAGAAGCCGATGGCCTGGATCAGCGTGGCGAGCCCGGCCGCGAACAGGTCGGCATTGATCAGGAACGCCAGCTGGTCCTTGGGCAGCTTGAGCGCCCCGCCGACGATGAGGGGCACGGCAACGGTGCCGGCGTACATCACCAGCACGTGTTGCAGGCCCAGCGCCAGCAGGCGCCCGGAGGGCAGCCGCTCGTTGGTGAGGTCCGTGGGGACCGTGGTGCTTGCGGAAGTCATGGGTGTGTCTCCTCTCCTTTGGTTTTGATGGGAACGCGCGCCGGGGTCCATGGCCTCTTGTTGTTATGAGGGTCTCGCGCCGTGCCTCTGGCGGGCGTTGGGGGCGTCGAGATTTGTGGGCCTGGCATCGGCAACAGGGGTGTGCTGTTGTCCGGCGGCGGGAACATCGCGCTAGGTGGAGCGGCCCAGCACGCTGCGAAGATCGAAATTGCCGGGTTCGTCCGGCTGCACGCGGTCCGCGCAGGCGCCAAGGTGGTGCGCCATGCGTGACTGGGCGAGGGCGGCGTCGCCCTGTTCCAGTGCGTCGAGAATGTCGTCGTGTTCGTCGAACGAGCACGCGTTGTGGCCGGGGGCCTCCACGCTGGCGATCATCAGCGTGGTGCGCGAGACCAGCCGGCGCATCATCGTCACCAGCAGGGCATTGCCGGACAGCTCGGCCAGCGCGGTGTGGAATTCAGCCGAGAGCCGGATCCAGCGCGGGCGCTCATGCGTCAGGAAGGCCTGCCGCTCGGACTCCACCATCTTGCGCAGCGGGGCGATCACGGTGCGGACGTTGGGCAGGCTGGCGAGCTTCTCCAGCACGGCGCGCTCGAGCATCTGGCGCAGCTCGAACATGTCGTGCGCCTCGTCGGTGGACGGGCTGGCGATGAAAGCGCCCCGGTTCGGTTCGAGATCGACCATGCCGTCCGCGGCCAGCCGGGAGAGCACCTTGCGCACGGTGTGGCGCGCGGTGGCATAGATCTCGCAAAGCGAATGCTCGGTCAGCTTGGTGCGGGGCGGCAGCCGGTGCTCCATGATCGCGTCGTAGATCTCGTGGTACATGCGCTCCTCCACGGAGCCCTTGCGGGCTGGCTTGTTGTCGGAGGGGGTGGACTGGGCTTCGGCCACGGCGGCAATCAGTTTGAGATTCTTGGACATCCAGGGCACTCGCAAGGGAGACAGAGGGGATGATCGGGAGGCGCAACGATCCTGGCGAGTGGGTATCAAGCCGACGTCAGGCGTCTTGATACTGGTCATGTCATCGCGTGGATCTAAAAATTGTTGACAATTATTTGGATATGCAAGCACTATTGTCAACAAAACCTGAGAAGGTTTTCGACAAGTACGGGAAATCCCCGAGTTGTCATCCGGGTTGGGCGGGCGCATTGTCGCCACGCACCAATCCAGCGCCGGGATGCGTTAAATGACGTACCGAGCGGGCATCATTCCCACAAATGGTGCTAGTGAAGGCAGCGGCGCCCCTCACAACCCACACCCGCAAAGGAAGAACAGGATGGGACGCTTGACCACTCACGTTCTCGACACGGCCGCCGGCACGCCCGGCAAGGCGATGTCGGTCACCCTTCATAAAATTGTCGACAATCGCCGCGAGACGCTCAAGCGCCTCGTGACCAACCACGATGGCCGTTGCGACCAGCCGCTGCTGGAAGGCGATGCGCTCGTGGCAGGCGTGTACGAACTCGAGTTCGGCGCCGGCGACTATTTCCGTGCCCAGGGCGTGCAGTTGCCCGAACCGGCATTCCTCGACGTGGTGACGCTGCGCTTCGGCATTGCCGACACCGCTGCGCACTACCACGTGCCCCTGCTGGTGTCGCCGTGGTCGTACTCGACCTACCGCGGCAGCTGAGTACCAGGCGGACGGGAAAAGGAGACAAGTCATGGAAGGTTACATTCTCGACTGGGCCAACATGCTGTTGCGCTGGGTGCACGTCATCACGGCCATCGCGTGGATCGGTTCCTCGTTCTATTTCGTCTGGCTCGACAACAGCCTGACGCCCCCCGGCGATCCGGCCCTGAAGGAGAAGGGCGTCGGCGGCGAACTTTGGGCCGTGCACGGCGGCGGGTTCTACAACCCGCAGAAGTACATGAGCGCGCCCAAGTCGCTGCCCGAGAACCTGCACTGGTTCTATTGGGAGTCCTACTCCACGTGGATGACCGGCTTCGGCCTGCTGGTGGTGCTGTACCTGTTCAACGCCAGCACCTACCTGATCGACAAGAACGTGTTCGACATGTCGCCCGGCGCGGCGGTCGGCTTCGCGGTCTCGTACCTGATCATCGGCTGGGTGGTCTACGACTCGATCTGCCGGCTGTTCGGCAAGAGCGACCGCCTGGTGGGCATCCTGGTGGCGGTGTTCGTGGGTGTGGCGGCGTACGCGGCCTGCCACATCTTCTCGGGCCGCGCGGCGTTCCTGCTGACCGGCGCGATGATCGCCACGATCATGAGCGGCAACGTGCTGATCTGGATCATCCCGGGCCAGCGCAAGGTCGTGGCGGCGCTGAAGGCCGGCCAGCCGGTGGACCCGATCCACGGCAAGCGCGGCAAGCAGCGTAGCGTGCACAACACCTACTTCACGCTGCCGGTGCTGTTCGCGATGCTGTCGAACCACTACAGCATGACGTACGCGCACAAGCAGAACTGGCTGGTGCTGATCCTGATCATGCTGGCCGGCGTGCTGATCCGCCAGTTCTTCATCCTGAAGCACAAGGGCAAGATCAACGTGGCGTGGCCGGCTGCCGGGGTGGCGCTGCTGGGTGTGGTGGCGGTGATGATTGCGCCGCAGCCGCGTCCGCAAGTGGCCAGCAACGCCGCGGGCGACGCCGCCAACGCGGTGAGCTTCGCCAAGGTGCAGGAAATCGTGAACGCCCGCTGCGTGCAGTGCCACGCGGAGGCGCCCAAGATGATGCCGACTGCCGCCAAGGGCATCAAGCTCGATACCGTCGACGAAATCAAGGCGCATGCGCAGCTGATCTACCAGCAGGCGGTGCAGCAGAAGGCCATGCCGCTGGGCAACGTCACGCAGATCACGGAAGACGAGCGCGCGCTGCTGGGCCAGTGGTTCGAGGGCGGCGCCAAGACCACCAACTGAATTTGACCGGGCATCGGTGATCGACGGTCCGGGGCTGTGCAGTCCCGGCGGCCGGCAGTACCGGACCGGCGAGGGTTTGAACGGGGCGCAAGCCCCGTTTTTTTATAGCGCGACGACTCTGGCTTGTCTCAGTGGCCGCCGACGTTGAACAGCGCCAGCAACCCGAGCACGAGGAAGATCACCGCGGCGATCTTGTGCACGAGGGCGATCGGCATCCGGTTGGCGAAACGGTCGCCGAGCAGCACGGCGGGCGCGTTGGCCAGCATCATGCCGAACGTGGTGCCTGCCACGACGGCCAGCACTTCGCCATGGAAGCGTGCTGCCAGGGCCACAGTGGCGATCTGCGTCTTGTCGCCCATTTCGGCGAAGAAGAAGGCGACGATCGTGGTGCCGAGGATGCTCAGGGCACCGTTGGCCGGCTTGGCTTCCTCTGCCTCGTCGAGCTTGTCCGGAATCAACATCCAGCCGGCCATGGCGATAAAGCCGAGGCCGAGGATCCAGCGCAGCAGGTTGGCGCCGAGCACCTGCGTAATCCAGCCGCCGAGCGCGCCGGCGAAGCCATGGTTGACGAGGGTGGCGATCAGGATGCCGGCGATGATCGGCAGGGGTTTGCGATAGCGTGCGGCCAGCACGAGCGACAGCAATTGCGTCTTGTCGCCCATTTCTGCGAGCGCGACGATACCTGTGGAGACGAGGAACGATTCCATTCTTATAGGATTGATACCGGGCCGCACACGCATCGCGAGATGCCAATGACGCACACCTTTCCCGGCCCGGCCAGAAAGGTATGGTCATCGGTCTCGCCAGGCGTTGGACATAGGAGTCAGGCACGAAGCCCGCTCGGGTCCTGCGCTGCGTACGCCATAACCGTTGATGCTGGACACCACGGTCAAGTCTGTTGACGTACGCCCCTGTCTGCCATGTGCCGCATTGCGCGGCGCGGTGAGACGAGGGCGGCTACTCCCCAATGGAAGTCGTAATTGTACTAAAAGGCGGCGGACACTGTCCACCGCCTTTGGCATGGCTGTTGGGAAATGCGGGTCAGGTCAGACCGGCACGGGCGAGTTGTCGCTGGTCTGGCGGCCGCGGAAGTCGGTCCAGCACAGGGCCTTGAAGTCGTACAGCTTGCAGCGGCGCGCCGTGCGGAAGTACCAGCGCCACGAGAAGTTCTCGATGATGATGCGGCCCGGCAGCGCATGCTCCAGCAGGGCCTGGGCGCGCTTGAGCCGGTACAGCGGCACGCTCATGTCCACGTGGTGCGCGGTGTGCTCCATGATGTGGTGGAGCGCGGCGCCGATGCCGAAGCGGAAGCGCAGGTGCACGGTGGTCGAGACGAACGGCTGGGCCTTGGCCCACATCGGCTTGGTGTCGTACCACGCCACGCTCGTGTGCGTGTGGTGGACATACAGCACGAAGCCCACGGTCAGGTTCCAGATCAGGAAGGGCAGCACGAAGCCGGTGCCGACCAGCCCCAGGACCGACTGGTCCGTGGCCACGGCCAGCCAGGCCAGCGCACCGATCCAGATGGCGCCGAAGGTGGCCACCAGCGTGCAGTCCCACATGAAGATCGCGCGGCGCGTGGCCATCTGGCGCTTGCTCGGGAAGAACAGCTTGAACCACCAGATTTCGATCAGGTAATAGAGTCCGGCGCCGAAGCCATTGCGGTAGACCCGCTCCATCACCCGGCGCCAGCGCGGCAGCGCGCGGAATTCCTCCAGCGAGTAGGGCGCCCAGACGAAGTCGAAGCCCTTGAGGTTGGTGTACCCATGGTGGACCACGTTGTGGCCGACTTCCCACAGGCTGTAGGGCGTGAGCGACGGCAGGAACGTCAGCCGGCCGAGCCATTTGTTCAGGCCACGGCGGTCCGTCAGGCTCTGGTGGCAGGCATCGTGGCCGATGATGAACAGCCGGGCGATCACCAGACCCAGCAGCACGCCGAGGCCGAGCTTGGCCCACCACTGCGGCGCCAGGACCACGCCGGCCAGCACCGCGGCGAAGATCGCGTAGTCGAGCGCGAACAGCGTCAGCGCGCGTGCCACGCTGCGCTCGCCGAGCGGAATCAGCCAGCCACGGATGGTCTTGCGGTTAGGGAAGGGGGCCTCGAAGGCGATGGGTTCCGGCAGGGGAACGCCGGCGAGCTTGCGGGGCGGGTGGGCAGGGTGGGAAGCCGGCTCAGCAGTCTGGGCCGGCGATACATCCAGAGATCGGGCAGTCATGTCAGTCTTTTTGGGTCTGTCTTGGCGCACCCGATAGCCGGGGGCGGGCAATGCGACAGCCTAGAAGGCTTTGATGACGGTTGTGTTGATGCTGGTCAAGGCGGACGGGCGACAACACGTATTTGCCTGCCGTCCGTCGCCCAAAAGCGATCAACCCGCCAGTTCCCGCGTGGCTTCGCCCATGATGTAGACGTTGTCCACTACGCGGTCGTCGCCGAGCATGGCGAAGGCGAACAACTGCTCTTCGAGCGTCTCGGAGCGGCTGCTGCGGCGGGCGATCAGCGGCGTGGCCTCGGGGTCCAGCACCAGGAAATCGGCCTCGCAGCCCACGGAGAAGCTGCCGATGCGGTCCGCCCAGCCCAGCGCCTCGGCCGCGCCGCGCGTGGCCAGGTAGAACATGCGCAGGGCGGTCAGGTGGTAGCCGCCCGTGCGCGCCACCTTGTGTGCCGCGTTCATGGTGCGGAACATCGAGAACGAGGTGCCGCCACCCACGTCGGTGGCCAGCGTCACGTTCAGGCGGTGGGCATCGGACTGGTGGAAGTCATAGAAGCCGCTGCCCAAGAACAGGTTCGAGGTGGGGCAGTGCGCCACGGCGGCGCCGCTGTCGGCCAGCCGGCGGCGGTCGTCCTGGTCGAGGTAGATCGCGTGGCCGTAGAACGCGCCGGGGCGCAACAGGCTGTAGCGGTCGTACACGTCCAGGTAGCTGCGGGCGTCGGGGAACAGCTCGGCCACCCATTTCACCTCGTCGCGGTTCTCGGCCACGTGGGTCTGGATGAAGGCGTCCGGATGCGCGCGCGCCAGTTCGCCGCAGGCCGCCAGTTGCGCCTCGGTGGAGGTCGGCGCGAAGCGCGGCGTGATCGCGTAGGCGAGCCGGCCCTTGTTGTGCCACTTCGAGATCAGGTCGGCGGAGTCCCGCGCGCCGCTCTCGGCCGTATCGCGCAGGAAGTCCGGGCAGTTGCGGTCCATCATCACCTTGCCCGTGATCATGCGCAGGTTGCGGTCCTGGCTCGCGGCGAACAGGGCGTCGGCGGAGGTGGCGTGCACCGTGCTCCAGACCATCGCCGTGGTGGTGCCGTTGCGCAGCAGTTCGTCGGCGAAGAACTCGGCCACGGCCCGCGCGTAGGCGGGCTCGCTGAAGCGGCGTTCCTCGGGGAAGGTGTAGGTGTCGAGCCAGTGCAGCAGGCCCGGCGACGGCGACGCGATGATGTCGGTCTGCGGATAGTGCACGTGCGTGTCGATGAACCCCGGCACGAGCAGCTTGCCGCGATGGTCGACCACCTCGGCACCGGCCGGGATGTCGCGCGCCAGGTCCTCGTACAGCCCCACGGCGGCGATGCGGCCGTCCGTGACGAGCATCAGGCCATCTTCCCAATATTGATACGCCTCCTCATGGAACTGCGGATCGCGCAGGAAGTGGAGGATGCGGCCGCGAATGGCGCGGGTCTTGGCGGGATTGGGGGAAGTGGTGGTCATCTTCTCGTCTCAGGGGCGGCCGGACCTGGGGGTCCGGCGTCTTGTTTATGCGCCCGGTCAGGTCGTGGGAGCCGTCGCGGGCGGGTTCTCGGGCGTGGCGGACCAGAAATGGTCCACCTCGGCCAGGTAGTCGGCCTTCTGCTTGGCGGGCAGGAAGGCCGCTTCGAAGCTGTTGCGGGCCAGCTTGTAGGCGTCGGCGGCGTCCAGCGGCAGCGCGGCGAACGAGGCTTCCCAGTTGGCGTTCATGTAGCCGCCGAAATAGGCTGGATCGTCCGAATGCAGCGTCACGGCCACGCCGGCATCGAGCAGGCGCTTCATCGGATGGTCGCGCAGGTCGGGGTAGACCATCAGCTTCTGGTTCGACAGCGGGCATACCGTCAGCGCGATGCGCTCGCGCGCCAGCCGCTGCACCAGGGCCTCGTCCTCGACGGCGCGCACGCCATGGTCGATCCGCTCCACACCGAGGATGTCGAGCGCATTGATCACGTACTGCGGCGGGCCCTCCTCGCCGGCATGGGCCACGCGATGCAGGCCGAGCGCCTTGGCGCGGGCGAACACGCGCGCGAATTTCTCGGGCGGATGGCCCTTTTCGGACGAATCCAGCCCCACGCCGACAAAGCGGTCGCGGTAGGGCAGGGCCGCCTCGAGCGTCTCCAGCGCGGCGTCTTCGGACAGGTGGCGCAGGAAACAGAGGATCAGGCTGCTGGAGAAGTCGTACTCGGTGCGGGCCTGGGCCAGCGCGTCGGCAATGCCGTCGATGATCACGCCCATCGGCACGCCGCGCTCGGTATGGGTCTGCGGATCGAAGAAGATCTCAGCATGGCGGACGTTGTCGGCGGCGGCGCGCTTGACGTAGTCCATCGTCATGTCGAAGAAGTCTTCCTCGGTCAGCAGCACGCTGGCGCCGGCGTAGTAGATGTCGAGGAAGGACTGGAGATCGGTGAACGCGTAGGCTGCGCGCAGCGCCTCCACGTCGGGGTAGGCCAGCTTGACCTGGTTGCGCTGGGCCAGCCGGAAGATCAGCTCGGGTTCGAGCGTGCCTTCGATATGCACGTGCAGTTCGGCCTTGGGAGTACGGCGGATGCTGTCCGCGAGCGCGGCATCGATGGTCATGGGGCCTCTTTTATGTCTTGGGCGGCTGCCGGATCGCGGCGGCCGAAGTTACGGATGCATCGCTTCCGCCTGGCTGGCGGCCAGCGCCGCAGCGCGCTGGTCGCGCACCTGAAGCAGCTGGGCGACGATGGCTACCGCAATCATAGCCGGTGCCTTGTCCGTAATGCCGGAGACTCCCATGGGACACGTCATTTCCGGGAAGCGGGCCGGGTCGATCCCGTGCTCCGCCATCCGGTGTTCGAACTTCGCGCGCTTGGTTTTCGAGCCGATCAGGCCGAAGTAGGCGTAGTCCGTGCGGCGGAAGATGCGCTCGCAGAGCGCCTGGTCCAGCGCGTGGCTGTGGGTCATGACCAGGAAATACGCGCCGGGCGGGGCCTGGTCGACCACGGCCTCGGGGGTATCGGAAGCCTCGGCCTCGACGTTCTCGGGCAGGCCGCCCGGGAACAGCGTGTCGCGCTCGTCCACCCAATGCACGCGGCAGGGCAGCGTGGCGAGCACCTTGACCAGCGCATGGCCGACGTGGCCGGCGCCGAACAGCACCACGTGCATGTCGTCGGGCACCAGCGTGTCGATCCAGGCGCCGTCGGGGCGCAGGGTCACGGACGGCAGCAGCGCGCGGCTCGGCGCCACGGTGACGGGACCGGCGGCCGGCACGGTCCGCTCCAGCGCCTTGCCACTGGGGAAGGCGGCCTCCACGGCCTCGAGCCAGCCCAAGTCCTCGGCGTCGAGCACCTCGAACGCCAACTGCACCACGCCGCCGCAGCACTGGCCCAGCGACGGGCCGAGCGGAATCCGCTCGATGCGGCGGGCGGCGGTGCCGGCGCCATGGGCACCCTCGCCGGCCATCATCGACCGGGCGATGTCCATCCCGCGCCATTCAAGGTGCCCGCCGCCGATCGTGCCGACCAGATCGCCGGCCGTGACCAGCATGCGGATGCCGGGCTCGCGCGGCGCGGAGCCCTTGACCTCGACGATGGTGACCATCGTCACAGGCACGCCGGCGCGCACCCAGCGGGCGGCGTCGGCGAAGCGGAAGGGTTTGAGCGGGGCGTCCTGCATGATGATGACCGCCTCAGGCGCGCGCCGCCTGCACCGCTTCCACGGCATCGAGGATGGCCTCGCTCGTGGCCGGGGCGCGCAGCGGCGGGTTGATGCGATAGTCGCCTACCGCCGCGATGGCGTCGCGGATCGCGAAGAACACCGAGAACGGCAGCAGCAGAGGCGGCTCGCCGACGGCCTTCGAGCGGTGGATGCTGTCCTCCACGTTGCTGTTCTGGAACAGCCGCACGTTGAAGTCCTCCGGGCAGTCGTTGATGGTCGGGATCTTGTAGGTGGACGGCGCGTGCGTCATCAGCTTGCCGTTCGGGTTCCACCACAGCTCCTCGGTGGTCAGCCAGCCCATGCCCTGGATGAATGCGCCCTCCACCTGGCCGATGTCGATGGCCGGGTTCAGGGACTTGCCGGCGTCGTGCAGCGCATCGGCGCGCAGCAGCTTCCATTCGCCGGTCAGCGTATCGACGAGCACTTCCGAGCATGCCGCGCCGTAGGCGTAGTAATAGAACGGCCGGCCCTGCAGGGCCTTCTGGTCCCAGTGCAGCTTGGGCGTGGTGTAGAAGCCGTCCGACCAGAGCTGCACGCGGGCCACGTAGGCTTCGCGGGCCAGGTCGCCGAAGGACAGGCGCAGCTCGCCGGCGACCACGAGGTCATCGCCGAAGCGCACCGCGTCGGCCTCCACGCCGGCCTTGCGCGCCGCGAAGGCGGCCAGCCGCTCGCGGATCTGGCGCGCGGCGTCCTGCGCGGCCTTGCCGTTCAGGTCGGCCCCGGTGGAGGCGGCCGTCGCCGAGGTGTTGGCCACCTTGCTGGTATCGGTGGCGGTCACGCGCACGCGTTCCAGGCGGATGCCCAGCTCGTGCGCCACCACCATCGCCACCTTGGTGTTCAGGCCCTGGCCCATCTCCGTGCCGCCGTGGTTCACCAGCACCGAGCCATCGTTGTACACGTGCACCAGCGCGCCGGCCTGGTTGAAGTGCGCCACGTTGAACGAGATGCCGAACTTCACCGGCGTGATGGCGATGCCCTTCTTGAGCACCGGGCTCGTCGCGTTGAACGTGCGCGTGGCGGCGCGCCGGGCCTGGTACTCGCTTGATGCCACCAGCTCGTCGATCAGCTCGTGGATCACGTTGTCTTCCACGGTCTGGCCGTACGGCGTGACGTTGCGCTCGCCCTTGCCGTAGAAGTTGGCGCGGCGCACGTCCAGCGAGTCCTTGCCGACGTTACGGGCGATGTTGTCGAGGATGTATTCCACCGCGAACGCGCCCTGCGGGCCGCCGAAGCCACGGAAGGCGGTGTTGCTCTGCGTGTTGGTCTTGCCGCAGTAGCCGTCGATCTGCACGTTCGGCAGCCAGTAGGCGTTGTCGAAGTGGCAGATCGCGCGGGTCATCACCGGGCCGGACAGGTCCGCCGAGAAGCCGGCACGCGACACCATCTCCACCTGCACGCCCTCGATGCGGCCCGCGTCGTCGTGGCCGACCTCGAAGTCGAACACGAAGTCATGGCGCTTGCCGGTGATCATCATGTCGTCGTCGCGGTCAGGACGCAGCTTCACCGGGCACAGCAGCTTCCAGGCCGCCAGCGCGGCGCAGCAGGCGAACATGGCCGACTGCGACTCCTTGCCGCCGAAACCGCCGCCCATGCGCCGGCACTCCACCAGCACCTGGTGCGCGTGCCAGTTGAGCATATGCGCCACGGCGTGCTGCATTTCGGTGGGGTGTTGCGTCGAGCACCAGACGTGCATGCCGTCGTTCTCGCGCGGCGCGGCGTAGGCGATCTGGCCTTCGAGGTAGAACTGCTCCTGCCCGCCGAGCTGGATCTTGCCGGCATCGCGATGGGTGGCCCCGTCGATGTGCGCGCGCGGCGCGCCACGCGTCAGGTGCATCGGCGGCAGCACATAGCTGCCGGCGGCGTGGGCGGCCTCGGGCGAGAGCACCGGCGGCAGATCTTCGTAGTCGATCTCGGCCAGGCGGGCGGCGCGGCGCGCGGCGTCGTGCGACGACGCCACCACCACGAAGATCGGCTGGCCGATGAACTGCACCACGTCGCGCGCCAGGATCGGGTCGTCGTGGATGATCGGGCCGCAGTCGTTCACGCCGGGGATGTCGTCCACGGTCAGCACGGCCACCACGCCGGGCGCGGCGCGCACCTTGTCGAGCGACATGGCGCGCAGCCTGGCATGGGCGCGGGCGCTCATGCCCAGCGCGGCGTGCAGCGTGCCGGCCAGCTCGGGGATGTCGTCGGTATAGGTGGCGGTGCCGGCCACGTGCAGGTGGGCGGATTCGTGCGGGCGCGAGATGCCGACTTGCGGCGAGGCTTCGGCGGCCACGCTGGCGTCGAGCAGGAAGGGTTCGGTCTGCTTGTTCATGGTGCGGGCTCTCCTCAGGCGCTCACGGGTTCGCCGGCGCCGAGGGCGCGGACGTTGACCACGGCGGCGGGCAGCGCGTCGGCGCGCGTTTCCAGCCAGAAGCGATAGAGCAGGTTGGCGGCGCCGCGCGCGCGGTAGGCGGCGGTGGCGCGCATATCGGTCAGCGGCTGGTAGTCCTGGCCGAGTGCGGCCATGCCGGCGCGGGCGGTGGCTTCGTTCCACGGCTGGCCGACCAGGGCGGCTTCGGTGAGGGCGCCGCGCTTGGGCGTGGCGGCCATGCCGCCGAAGGCGACGCACGCCGCCGTGACGATGCCGCCTTCCACGGTGATGGCAAACGCGGCGCAGACGGCCGAGATGTCCTCGTCGAAGCGCTTCGACAGCTTGTACGTCCGGAAATGCTGCGGGCCCCGGGAGCCCTTCCTCGGCACGCGCAGCCCGGCAACGAACTCGCCCTCGGCCATCGCCGTCTTCTGGTAGGCGAGGTAGAGGTCCTCGAGCGGCATGGTGCGGCGCGTCTCGCCGCGCTGGAGCACCACCTCCGTGCCGAGCGCGATCAGCGCCGGCATCGAGTCGCCGATCGGCGAGCCGTTGGCGATATTCCCGCCCAGCGTGCCGGCATTGCGGATCGGCAGCGAGGCAAAGCGCTTCCACATCTCGTCGAGTTCCGGGTGGGCGGCGGTCAGCGCCGCGTAGGCGCGCTCCAGCGTCACGGCGGCGCCGACCTCGAGGAAGCCGTCGCGCTCGGCCACGGTGTTCAGGTCTTCCACCTGCCCCACGTAGAGCAGGTTGCCGAGTTCACGGAACTGCTTGGTTACCCAGAGACCCACGTCGGTGCTGCCGGCCAGGATGCGGATGCCGGGCTCGGCGGCCTTGATCGCCCCGAATTCGGCGGCGGTGCGCGGGGCGTAGAAATGCTGGCCGCGCACGCTGTAGTGGAAGGTCTCGCCGCGCTTGAGGTTGCGCAGCGTGTCGGCGATCTGCTTCGGATTGAGCTTGCTGGCGGCGGGCGCGGGCAGCGCCATCATGCGCTGGCCGGCGTCGATGATCGGCCGGTAGCCGGTGCAGCGGCACAGGTTGCCGGTCAGGGCGTCGCAGATCTCCTGGCGCGCCGGGGGCTCGCCGCCGGGCGTGTGCTGCTGGTACAGCGCCCACAGTGACATCACGAAGCCGGGCGTGCAGAACCCGCACTGGGAGCCGTGGCACTCCACCATGGCCTCCTGCACCGGGTGGAGCGTGCCGTCCGCCTGGCGCAGGTCTTCCACGGTGATCAGGGCCTTGCCGTCGAGCGTGGGCAGGAACTGGATGCAGGCGTTCACGGCCTTGAAGGCCACGTCGCCGCCATCCTGCAACTCGCCGATCACGACGGTGCAGGCACCGCAGTCACCTTCGGCGCAGCCTTCCTTGGTGCCGGTGCAGCGCACGTCCTCGCGCAGGTACTGCAGGACCGTGCGGGTCACCGGGGCGTCGGACACTTCCTGGACCTGGCCGCGGTGGAAAAAGCGGATGGTTTGCGTCTCCATGGTCTTCTCTCTTTCGGGGATGGCGGAAACATAGCACCGGCCACTTTCATGCAATATTCGGCCCAGGTGATATGCCCCATCAATGCGCGACCGCTGGCGCGGTCCGGCGCCGTCTTCCCCGCCTGGAACCCAGCGCGGGCGCGGCTTGCCGGCGGACTCCGGGTCTTCCCGTAGTGCGCCGGCATTTGACCGCCCGTGGGGTGCCTGACATACACTATGCGCCGTTCCCATCCCCCACGCCAGCCACGCCCGCCCCCGGGTGCCGCCGGTTCTCGCCATGCACGGACGCGACCATCTCGATACCTATTTGCTGCGGGTGCTGCACACCCTGCTCACCGAGCAGAGCGTGACCCGCACCGCCGTGCGCCTGGGCCAGTCGCAGCCAGCCATCAGCAACACGCTGAAGCGGCTGCGCGAGATCACCGGCGACGCCATTCTGGTGCGCGGCAAGAGCGGCATGGTGCCGACCGAGCGCGGCCGCGAGCTGCTGGCGCTGGCCGAGCAGAGCCTGGCGGCGATGGACCGCATCGCCCGGCCGCCGCAGCAGTTCGACCCCGCCACCACCACGCGCACCTTCCACCTCGGCGCGCCGGATTATCTGGATGCCTTCTTCCTGCCGAATATCGTCGAGCGGGTGCGGCGGCTGGCGCCGGGGGCCAAGCTGTTCGTGCATCCGATGACGCAGGCGAGCGATTTCCTCGATGCGCTGGAGCAGGGCCATCTGGACATCGTGGTCGGCAACTGGCTGTCGCCGCCCGAGCACCTCCATATCTCGCCGCTGTTCGACGACGAAGTGGTCTGCATGCTCGGCGCCCAGCACCCGCTGGCCCGCAACGGGCTGACGCTGCGCCACTACCTGGAGATGCCGCACCTGGCCCCGGCGCCGTACGCGTCGATGCAGCGCAGCATGATCGACCAGGCGCTGGCCGAGCAGGGCTACAAGCGCAACATCCAGGTCACGCTGCCGTACTTCGGCCTGGTGCCCTACGTGCTGATGAAGACGGATATGGTGTTCACCACGGGCCGCCAGTTCGCCGCGCATTACGCGCAGTACCTGCCGATCCGGATGGTGGCGTCGCCGGTGCCGTTCCCGCGCATGCGGTTCTACCAGCTATGGCACGAGCGCTGCCACGCAGCGCCCGATGTGATGTGGATGCGGCGGATGATCGCCGAGGTGGCCGCCGACCTGCCGCAGCTGCCGCGGCTGGAGGCCACGGCAGTCTGAGCAATGGGTGGGTTTACTTCCCTTCGTAGCTCGGGAAGAACAACTGTTCGCCGTCCACCTTGTAGCTGGCGATGGTCTGCTGGCCTTCCTTCGATGTGACCCACTCCACGAACTTCATCGCGTCCGTGTAGTTCGTGCCCGGGTGCTTGGCCGGGTTCACGGCGATCACGCCGTACGGGTTGAACATCTTCGGATCGCCCTCGATGGCAATCGCCAGCCCGGTCTTGGCGCGATAGGCGCCATAGGTGGCGCGGTCGCTCAGGGTGTAGCCGGGCATCTGCGCCGCCATGGTCAGCACCTCGCCCATGCCCAGGCCGGCATTCACGTACCACGGCTGGCCCTTCGGCTCGATGCCGGCACGCTTCCAGTAGTCCTTTTCCATCACATCGGTGCCCGAGTTGTCACCGCGCGAGATGAACTTGCTGCCGCTGGCGGCCAGTTTCTTGAACCCGGCGATGACGTCCTTGCCGCCCTTGACGTGGGCCGGGTCGCTGGCCGGGCCGACGACGATGAAGTCGTTGTACATCACGTCGCGCCGGTTCACGCCGTAGCCGGCGGCCACGAATTCATCCTCCATCTTGCGGGCGTGCACCAGCAGCACGTCCACGTCGCCCATCTCGCCCATCTTCATCGCCTTGCCGGAGCCCACCGCGATGACCTTTACGTTGACGCCGGACTTCTGCTCGAACTTCGGCAGCAGGTATTTCAGCAGGCCGGAATTCTCGGTACTGGTGGTGGTGGCCATCTTGAGTTCGCCGGCCTGTGCAGCGGAAAGTGCCGACGCCAGCACAAGCACGGCGGCGACGTGGATCGCGCGGGGGAGGGGGAAGCCAGTGCGGGACATCGATCGTTCCTTTATTATGTTTTCGAAAACATAATTGCCCCGACGCTGATGCTTCGTGGAGAATGCGTGGACAAACATCGTGAAACACAGGGCACACGATTGTTATCCGGCCACATTGTTCCTGTAAATATGCAAGGTATTTCATATGACGTTCAGGTTTGACCTGTTCCCGGTCATTGCCGCCGATGACAATCCGCGTGCCAACGGCAAGGTGTTCCAGTTGCTGAAGGCCGTACGCGAGACCGGCTCGCTGCACCGTGCCGCGCAGGAGATCGGGCTGTCGTACCGGCACGCCTGGGGCGTGATGCGTAACTGGGAAGAGATGCTGGGCCGCAGCATGCTCGACATGGAGCGCGGGCGGGGCGCCTCGCTGACGCGCTTCGGGGAGCGGCTGCTGCGCGCCGAATCGCGGCTGCGGGAGACTATCGATCCCGCCGTGCAGAAGGCCATGGCCGATTTCCTGCTCGAACTCGACGACGCCGTGCAGCCGCAAACCGTGGTGCATTTCTCCGGCAGCCACGATCCGGCCATGGAAGTGCTGTCGACGGCACTAAAGGACGCGCCGAGCGCGCTCCAGCTCGACACCGTGTTCTGCGGCAGCGTGGAAGGGCTGATCTGCCTCCAGGAGCGCCAGTCGGAATTGGCCGGCTTCTATGTCTCGCCGATCCAGACCGCCGGGTCGGTCGCCCATGTGACGCTGCGCAAATGGCTGCGGCCCGCCACGGTGCGGCTGGTGCGGCTGGCGTGGCGCGAGCAGGGGCTGATCGTGGCGCCCGAGGTGGCGCGCGAGATCCGCGACCTGCGCGACCTCGTCCGCACCGGTGCACGCTTTATCAACCGCCAGCGCAGTTCGGGCACGCGCATGCTGTTCGACCAGCTGCTGGCCGCGCAGGGGCTCTATCCGGACCAGATCATCGGCTATGAAGACCCCGAGTTCAGCAATGACAAGGTGGCCGAGGCCGTGCAGGCCGGCCGCGCGCAGGTGGGTTTCGGGCTGCGGATGAACGCCGAGCAGCACGGGCTGGGCTTCGTGCCGCTCACGCGCGAGGCGTACTACCTGGCCCTGCGCAAGAACGATGCGACCGCGCCGTGGATGGGCGCGCTGCTGGCGCTGCTGGCCGATCCGGCCTTCGCGCGCCGCATCGAGGCGCTGCCCGGCTACACGGCTGCCGAGCCGGCCGGCATCCTCACCCCGCAGGAAGCGCTGCCCTGGTTCGGCGCGGACGGCAAGGAAGGCGCCTGAGCGGGGCCATCGCCCGGTCCGCCGATCCCCATTCCCCGACCGTATTACACTCCTCCCCAATTACCCACGAGGAGTCCCGCCCCATGCTGGAAACCGCCGCGCTGGCTGCAGGCATGTCCTGGGCCAGCGGCCTGCGTCTCTACCTGGCCGTGCTGGCGGCCGGGGTACTGGCGCGCCTGGGCTGGCTGGACCTGCCCACGGGGCTCCAGGTGCTGTCGTCGTGGTGGGTCATCGGCGTGGCCGGCGTGCTGGCCCTGGCCGAGTTCATCGCCGACAAGGTACCCGGCTTCGATACCGCCTGGGACGGCATCCAGACCTTCATCCGCATTCCCGCCGGCGCGATCCTGGCCGCCGCGGCGTTCGGCGAACTCGATCCCCAGTGGATGGTGGCCGCCGGGCTCGTGGGCGGCACGCTGGCCGGGGCGGCGCATGCCACCAAGGCTGGCACGCGGGCGCTGATCAATGTCTCGCCGGAGCCGTTCTCGAACTGGGCGGCCTCGTTCACCGAGGACGTCGGCACCATAAGCGGCCTGCTGCTGGCATTTTTCCTGCCCGTGGTGTTCCTGATCCTGCTGGGCGTGTTCCTGATCCTGGCGATCTGGCTGATCCCGAAACTCTGGCGCGGCGTGCGACGCCTGCACGCCAGCCTGCGCGGCCCGCGCTGACTCCCTCTCTGCCTCCTTAGCGATTTTCCGATGCCGACCGACTCCCCCGCTGTGCCCGCCGCTCACCGTTTCTCCGCCTGGCACCATGCGCTGCGCATGGCCCGGCGCGACTGGCTGGCCGGCGAGCTGACGCTGCTGCTGTTCGCGCTGGTGCTGGCCGTGGCCGCGCTGACCAGCGTCGGCTTCCTCGCGGATCGCATGCGGCTGGGCTTGGAGCGCGACGCGCGCCAGATGATCGGCGCCGATGTGCTGCTGGTATCCGACCAGCCGTTCGACCCCGCATTTGCCGAACGGGCCCGGCGCGACGGCCTGCGCGTGGCGCAGACGGTAACGTTCCCCAGCATGGCCACCGCCCGCATCAACGGTGCACCCACGAACGGGGAGGCACCGAGCCAGCTTGGCGCCCTGAAGGCGGTGACCGATGGCTATCCGCTGCGCGGACGGCTCAAGGTGCTGCCGCCCGATGGCGGTCCGGAGCAGGAGGCCGAAGGCATCCCCGCGCCGGGCACGGTCTGGGCGGATCAGGCGCTGCTGGACGGCCTCGGCTTGCGCCTGGGCGATAGCGTCCAACTCGGCAGCAAGACCTTCCGCATCGAGCGCGTGATCACGCAGGAGCTGGACCGTGGCGCGGGCTTCATGAACTTCGCGCCGCGCGTGATGCTGCTGCTGTCCGATCTCGACGCCACCAAGCTGATCGGCTGGGGCAGCCGCGTGACCTACCGGCTGCTCGTGGCCGGCCCGGACGCCGGTGCCGCCGCCTACCAGCGCTGGGCGACCGACGAGATCGAGCGGCGCCACCTGCGCAACACGCGCGTGGAATCGCTTGATTCCGGCCAGCCGCAGATGCGCGCCACGCTGGATCGTGCCGAGCGCTTCCTGTCGCTGGTGGCGGTGTTGTCTTCGATGATCGCGGCGGTGGCCATCGCCATGTCTGCGCGCCGATACATGCAGCGTCATACCGATGCGTGTGCTGTATACAAATGCCTGGGTCTGTCGCGTGCGCAGCTGCTGGCCGCGTTCGGCATCGAATTCCTCCTGCTTGGCGCCGGGGGCGCGCTCGTCGGCGTGGCGCTGGGCTACCTCGCGCATTACGGGCTGCTGCTGTCGCTGGGCGGATTGCTGCGCGTGTCGTTGCCGCAACCCTCGGTCATTCCGGCGCTGACCGGCGTGGCGGCGGGGCTGGTGCTGCTGGTGGGCTTCGCGCTGCCGCCGCTGCTGGCGCTGACGCGCGTGGCGCCGCTGCGCGTGCTTCGGCGCGACATCGGCCTGCCGCCGATCTCGGCCTGGGTGGCCTACGCGCTGGGGCTGGGCGCCTTTGTGGCGTTGTTGATGGTGGCCGCGCGCGACCTGAAGCTCGGCCTGACCACGGCAGGCGGGTTTGTCGGCGCGGGGGTGGCCTTCGCGGTGCTGGCCCTTGGGCTGCTGCTGGCGCTCTCGCGCGGCATGCGCGGCCGGGCGCGCGGCAGTGTGGGATGGCGCTTCGCGCTGGCCGTGCTCGAACGCCGGCGCGGCGTGACCGTGCTCCAGACCGTGGCGCTGGCCGTGGGGCTGATGGCGCTGCTGCTGCTCGGCATGACGCGCAACGATCTGGTCGATTCCTGGCGCAACGCCACGCCGGCCGACGCGCCCAATCGCTTCATCATCAATATCCAGCCCGACCAGCGCGACCCGCTACGCGCGATGCTGGCCACCAATGGCATCCGCGACCTGCTCTACCCGATGGTGCGCGGTCGGCTGACGCATATCGACGATCGCCCGATCCAGGCCAGCACCTACCCGGACGGCCGGGCGCGCAATCTGGTCGAACGCGAATTCAACCTCTCGTATACAGACAAGCTGCCCGAGGGCAACGAAGTGATTGCCGGGCGCTGGACCGGCGACGCCGGCGGGGCATCGGTGGAGGAGGGCATCGCCAAGACGCTCCATATCAAGCTCGGTGATACGCTGCGCTTCGACGTGGCCGGCCAGAGCGTGGAGGCGCCGGTCACCTCGCTGCGCAAGCTGGATTGGGGCTCGATGCGCGTGAACTTCTTCGTGATCCTGCCCACGGACAAGATGCAGGGCCTGCCCGAGACCTACATCACCGCCTTCCACCTGCCGCCGGCCAAGGCGGCGCTCGGCAACCGGCTTACGGCCACGTTCCCGAACATCACCGTGGTCAACACGGATTTGATCCTGCGGCAAATCCAGGCCGTGCTCGATCAGGTGATCGCCGCCGTGGAGTTCCTGTTCGTCTTCACGCTTCTGGCTGGGGTGACGGTGCTGTATGCGGCGCTTTCCGGTGCGCGCGACGAGCGCAAGCGCGATGCCGGCCTGCTCAAGGCCCTCGGCGCGACGGCCGCCACGGTGCGCCAGACGCAATACGCCGAATTCCTGGTCGTGGGCGGGCTGGCGGGGCTGCTGGCCAGCTTCGGCGCCATCGTGGTGGGCTGGGCGCTATCCCAGTTCGTGTTCGACTTCCCCTACCGCTTCAACCTGTGGATCGTACCGGTGGGGGTGGTTTCTGGCATGCTGTGCGCTTTTGCCGGCGGCTACCTGGGCCTGCGCGAGGTGCTGCGGCAGCCTGCGCTGGCCACGCTGCGCGATGTGCAGTGACCGCCGAGCCGCGAATTCTCTCGAATTGACATGATTACCGAACCTTCCGAACCCACCGACGCCACGACCCAGGAGGTGACCGCCTACGAACTGGTCGGCGGCGAGGCCCGCGTGCGCGAGCTGGTGGACCGCTTCTATGACCTGATGGACCTGGAGCCCGAGTTCAAGCAGCTCCGCTCCATCCATCCGCCGTCACTCGATGGCTCCCGCGACAAGCTGTTCTGGTTCCTGTGTGGCTGGCTGGGCGGCCCGAACCACTTTATCGAGCGCTTTGGCCACCCGCGCCTGCGCGCGCGCCACATGCCGTTCGAGATCGGCACGACGGAGCGCGACCAGTGGATGCGTGCCATGGCGCTGGCGATGCAGGACATCGGCCTGCCCGAAGACCTGCAGATGCGGCTGATGCAGGCGTTCTTCCAGACCGCCGACTGGATGCGTAATGTGCAGCGATAGGCGCATTTTGGGCGCGCGGGATGTACTGGACTTCTGGTTCGGCACGCCCGACGCGGCCATCTGGAAGACGTCGCGGCGCGAATGGTTCACCAAGCGCGACGCCTTCGACGCCACCGTCCGCGACACCTTCCTGCCGACCTGGCAGGCCGCACATGAGGGCGCGCCGGACGACTGGTCCGCCACGCCCGAAGGCACCTGCGCCCGCCTGATCCTGCTCGACCAGTTCCCCCGCAACATGTTCCGGGGCGATCCGCGCAGCTTCGCCACGGACGCGCAGGCCCAGGCGCTGGCCCGCCGGATGCTCGCCCAGGGCTGGGACCGCGAACTGCCCACGCCGTGGCATCGCATGTTCTGCTACCTGCCGTTCGAGCACGCCGAGTCGCCCGAGGCGCAGGACATCGCCGTGCGCGAATACACCGCGCTGCGCGAAGACACCGGCGGCGAGGTCGATGGCGTGGAGTGGGCCATCAAGCATCAGGAAATCATCGCGCGCTTCGGCCGATTTCCGCATCGCAATGCCGTACTGGGCCGCGCCAGCACGGACGACGAACTGGCGTTCCTGAAGCAGCCCGGTTCCTCGTTTTGAGGGGTGCCGGCCCCCCAGTGGCGTTTTCGCCGCTTGGCGGGTCGGCCGCCCGACCCGATTGCTTATAATCCCAATCCTGCCGATTCGAGAGTCCGCCCGACCCCATGGAAGCCAAACCGCAAGCCGGCCCGCGCCGAACCCGAGACCGCATCCTCGACGTCTCGCTGCGCCTGTTCAATGAGCTTGGCGAGCCCAACGTCACCACCACGACGATCGCGGAAGCCATGGAGATCAGCCCCGGCAATCTCTACTACCACTTCCGCAACAAGGACGACATCATCAACTCCATCTTCGTGCGCTTCGAGCAGGAGATGGAGCGCCGCCTGAAGATGCCGGAGGACCACAAGGCCACGCTGGGCGAAAGCTGGGGCTACCTCCAGTACATGTCCGAGTTCCTGTGGAACTACCGCTTCCTGTACCGCGACATCAACGACCTGCTGGCGCGCAACCGGATGCTGGAAACCAACTTCAAGCGCATCGTGGAGCAGAAGAAGCGCTTCGCGCTGGAGATCTGCCGCCAGTTCCAGGAAGACGGCGACATGGAAGCCACGCCGGAGCAGGTGGACGCGATTTGTACCAATATTGTTGTGATTGCCACGTACTGGCTGTCGTTCCAGTTCGTGCAGCATCCGCGCCAGTACAACGATCCCGATCAGATCCGGGGCTACCTGCACGGCTCGAGCTATCACATCTTCTCGATCCTGGCCCCGTACCTGCGCGGCAAGGCGCGCGAGGCATTCGATCAACTGGCGCGCGAATATGCCGTCACCAAGGCGGAGGCCGAGGCCGCCGCTGCCGCGAAGAAGGAAAGACAGTGAAATCGGTTTGTGTCTATTGCGGGTCCAGCCCCGGCTTCCGTCCGGAATACGCCGAGGCGGCCCGTGCGCTGGGCGCCACCATGGTTGAACAGGGGCTGGCGCTGGTCTACGGCGGCGGCAAGGTCGGGCTGATGGGGATCGTGGCGGACAGCGTGCTGGCGCACGGCGGCACGGCCATCGGCGTGATTCCCGATGCGTTGATGCAGAAGGAAGTCGGCCATCGCGGCCTGACCGAACTGCACGTGGTGCGTAACATGCACGAGCGCAAGCAGATGATGGCGGACCGCTCGGACGCGTTCATAGCCATGCCGGGCGGCGTCGGCACGTTCGAAGAGCTGTTTGAAACGTTCACCTGGGCCCAGCTCGGCTACCACGACAAGCCCGTGGGCCTGCTGAACGTGGCCGGCTTCTACGACGGCATGCTGGCTTTCCTGAACCACGCCGTGGGCGAAGGGTTCCTGAAGCAGGTGCACGCCGACATGCTGCACGTGTCCGACACGCCCAACACGCTGCTCGGCAAGCTGGTCGCCGCGCCGCGCGTACGCGTGGACAAGTGGATCGAGAAGCGCGAAGAGACCTGACCCGTCGGGACTGGCGCCCGCCAGCCCCGACTCGCCCTGATTAGCGGCTAACTACCCAGCCAGCCGCCGATCCACCGCACCACGTGCGGCCCGCCGATGGCGATCCAGGTGCCGCCGCAAAGCACGAGCGCCAGCATGACCGCCGCGCTGCCAAAGTCCTTGGCGCGCTTCGACAGGCTGTGCCGCTCGAGCGAAATCCGGTCCACGGCGGCCTCCACGCTGGAATTCAGCAATTCCACGATCAGCACCAGCAGCAGCGTCCCCAGCAGCAATATCCGTTCGACCGCCGAGATCGGCAGCAGGAACGCGCATGGCGTGAAAATCACCACCAGCGTCAGTTCCTGCCGGAACGCGCTCTCTTCGAGCACCGCGTAGCGCAGGCCGGACAGCGAGTTGATCGCCGCGTGCCAGGCGCGGCGGATACCGCGATTGCCCTTGTGGGGGTTGTTCTCGACCGAGTACTCAGTCTCCGGAGCGGACGGCAGCGGGGGATGCGGTTTTGGCATGATCGTGCGCAGCGGTGGGAGCCGTGGTGTCTTGGGGGGCTGCCGACGCTGGCAACGGCCGCAGGTGAGCGAGGAACTGCTCGGACGCCGCGCGCCACGAGAACTTCTCGGCGTGGGCGCGAGCGGTGACGCGGTCGATGCGCAGCGCCTCGAGGCAGGCTTCGCGCAAATCCTCGTGCATCACGCCGGCCGGGCTGTCGCCCAGCACATCGATCGGCCCGGTAACCGGGTACGCCGCCACGGGCAGGCCGCTCGCCAGCGCTTCCAGCAGCACCAACCCGAAGGTATCGGTGCGGCTCGGGAACACGAAGACATCGGCAGAAGCATACACCTTGGCCAGATCGGGCTGCTCGAGCACGCCGAGATAGCTGGCGGACGGATAGCGCGCCTTCAGGCCGGCCAGCGCCGGGCCATCGCCCACCACCCATTTCGAGCCGGGCAAGTCGAGTTGGAGGAAGGCCTCGACGTTCTTCTCCACGGCCACGCGGCCCACGTAGAGGAAGATCGGGTGGGCGGTGTTGAGCACGTTGGCGCGCTCGGCGGTGAAGACGTCGAGGTCCACGCCGCGCGTCCACAGCACGCCGTGGGTGATGCCGTACTGGTGCAGGTCGTGCAGCACCACCGGCGTGGGCGCCATCACAGCACGCGCTGGACCATGGAACCAGCGCAGGAAGCGGTAGGTCCAGGCCAGCGGAACGCCGAAGCGGGCCTGCACGTACTCCGGGAAGCGCGTGTGGTAGGCCGTGGTGAACGGCAGGCCGTGGCGCATGGCGTAGCGGCGCGCGGCCAGGCCGAGCGGGCCTTCGGTGGCGATGTGCAGGGCCTCCGGGCGGAAGGCGTCGATGCGGGCGCGTACCTTGGCCGTCGGCAGCAGCGACAGGCGGATTTCCGGGTACGTCGGGCATGGCACGGTGCGGAATTCCAGCGGCGTCAGCAGGTCCACCGTGTGGCCCATCGCCTCCAGTTCGCGGCGCGTGGACTTGAGCGTGCGCACCACGCCGTTGACCTGGGGCTCCCAGGCATCCGTGACAATCATGACTCGCATCGAATCTCCTTGCGGCAGTGTGGCCGGGTGAGGTGTCGTGGGGGCGGGGCGTGTCAAAGCGCCATCTCGGTGGCGCGGCGGCGCCGGCGTCCCACTGGCTCGGGCGGATCGAGCAGCGTGGTCCAGTAGACGATCTTGAGCTCGCCTTCCATGGTCTCGACCAGCGCCGAGAGGCTTTCCACCCAGTCGCCGTCGTTGCAGTAGAGCTGGCCGTCCACCTCGCGGATCTCCGCCTTGTGGATGTGGCCGCAGACCACGCCGTCGCAGCCGCGCCGGCGCGCCTCGTCCACCATCGCGTGCTCGAACGAGTTGATGTAGCTGACCGCGTTCTTGACCTGATGCTTCAGGAATTGCGAGATCGACCAGTACTCGAAGCCGAGCCGGGTGCGGATGCGGTTGAAATGGCGATTCAGCGCCAGGATCATCGTGTACAGCGAGTCGCCCAGGTACGCCAGCCAGCGCGCGTGCTGCACCACGCCGTCGAACAAATCGCCATGCACCACCCAGAGCCGGCGGCCGGTGGCGGTCACGTGGATGGCGTCCTCGCGCACGGTGATGTCGCCGAAAGCCATGCCGTCGAACTGGCGCGCCACTTCGTCGTGGTTGCCGGGCACGTAGATCACTTCCGTGCCCTTGCGCGCCTTGCGCAGCAGCTTCTGCACCACGTCGTTGTGGCTCTGCGGCCAGTACCAGCCACGGCGCAGCTGCCAGCCGTCGATGATGTCGCCTACCAGATAGAGCACGTCGGACTCGTTGTGCTTCAGGAAATCGAGCAGATACGTGGCCTGGCAACCGGGCGTGCCGAGATGGATATCGGACAGCCAGATGGCGCGGTAGCGATGTGTGGGAGGTTCCGAAGCGGAGGCGGGGCGGTTGCCCGATTCGGCGTGGAAGGCTGGGGCGGCGGGAGCGGCCGGTGACAGTTCCGTCGGCGGCGGCATGAAGGCCGCCAGTGCGGCGGACAGCGAGAGCGTGGTGTCAGGCTTGCCGCGCAGGCGTTGCGCGGCCCTCGACAGACGCCCCCGAGCAAACTGGAGAGCTTGAACCATGGCGGCCCCGGTATCGGCGATGGGTGCATTGAGCCCTTGCCGCGTGACGGTGCCGTGACGGAAACATGAATGTCACATGAAGATCGAGGTGCGCTGCGGGGTTTGTTGTGGGGTTTGTTGTGGCGCCGGGGTGCGTAGCGAGGCGAGGGCGGCCAGCGTGGCGTCCACGGCGCGCGGGTGGCGCAGCAGGGAAACATGGCCGATGCCGGCCAGCGGCACGTTGCGCGCGCCGTCGAGCCAGGAGGTGCCTGGCGGCCCGGCGATGGAGTCATGCCAGCTGAACACCGAGACGATGCGCGCGCGCAAGGCCGGCGTCTCAGCCAGCGCCAACGCCTTCAGCCACGGGCTGTGCCAGCGCATCTGCCGCGCATTGCGGCCGCCGCCGAAGCGGGCGAGGGCGCAGCCGTGATGGGGCGAGCCAAGGGTGACGATGCCTGAGCAGGGCGGATCGTCGCTCTCCCGCAACGCTAGCACCTGCGCGGCCCGTGCGGCGAGTCCGCCCATGCTGTGGCAGACCACGAGCGGCGCCTGGCCCGTGCGCGCGGCGATCTCGTGCATGCGGGCGAGCAGGGTCGGCGCGTAGTCGTCGATATCGCCCAGCACGGGTTCGAGGTCGATCCCTTCGCAGCGATAGCCGGCGGCGGCCAGCGTGGGCGCCATGTCAAGCCAGATCGCGTGATTGCAGCCGTAGCCGTGTACGAGCAGCACCGTCGGCGCGTCGGCATTGGCGGGCGAGTCAAAGGTGATGCGCGAGCGGAATGGCTGGAGCCAGTTGAACATGCGGAAGACCGCGCGGCATTCCGAGAGATAGCAGGCGAGCGCGCCGGAGAGGCCGAGCGGCTGGCGCGGGGGCGTGTCGGAGGGATGGGGAAGGCGTGCATCCAGCGCGATGCCGGCGCCGCCCAGCGTGGCGATAAAAGCAATCCCGACGCCGATACCGAAGCCCACCAGCACGGCCAGCAGCGCCGCGCCGATGGCGAGCGGCCAGGGCCAGCCGGCCCCTTCGGCCAACCCTGCCGCGATGCCGCCGGCCGCCAGCGTCTGCGCGGCCACAGCCACGCGGCGCAGGGCGGCCGCCGTCAGGCTCATGACTTCGCGGCCGGGCGCGGGTCGCGCAGATCACGCAGGTCAATCAGGCGCGTGCCGGCCAGCCGGTCATGCAGGAACTGGCGGCGCGGGTCGAGCCACGCCAGCGCAATCCACACCAGCAGACCGGCCACCAGCGCGCCGACGAACGGCCCGCGCGTGAGCCCGAGCGCATGGCCGACCGCCGCCGCGGGCGGCAGCCACAGCCACGCCAGCACATAGCGCGACAGCGCGCGGGTCCAGTGCGGCGGCTGGCCGGCAGCTGTCACGAGGCGGATGCGCCACGTCTGCATCGCCAGCGTCTGGCCGTTGCGCTGCCAGAACCACGTGAAATAGCAGGCCAGTACGACGAACATCCAGGCCTGATCGACATAGGGCTGATCGATGCCGAGGCGCTGGAGCAGCGGGCGCGCCAGCAGATAGACCGCGCTGGCGGCCATCAGCACCCCGAACAGCAGCACGCCCTCATAGAGCATGCAGGTCAGGCGGCGGCGCAGCGTGGGCGTGCGCGGGGCGCGCGACGGCATGGAAGCGGGAGAAGCGGGGGAGGCAGGGCTGGCGGCAGGCATGGCGCGGGTTCCGGGTGAGCGGCAATTATGCCAAATCCGGGGCGGCGCGCCGCGCGGCCGGGAAGGTGGCCGGGAAAGGTGTTACTGGCGGGGGGAGTCGGGCGGACTGATCGGGATGTCGGTCGCCGCCTCGCCGGTGACCGGCGGCGAAAGCGACTCGGTGGCCGGTTGTGCTGCGGGTGCCGAAGCCGCAACTTCCGGCGGCGTTGCGGGCGTGACCGGCACGGGTGCGGCGGCGACCGGTGCCGAGGCCGGCGACGCCGGTGTCGATGCTGTCAGCGCTGGGGGCAGCGCGGCGGCACCGCTGGCGGGTTTATTGACGCGGATCTGGTGGCCGGAATCGGTCGGCAGACGCTTGCCGGAAGGCAGGCCGCTCACTGCGCCGGGGCGGCGCGGCACCTTCTCGGCTGCCGCCAGTTCCTTCTTCTGCGCCTCGGGAAGCTGTTGATAGCGATCCCACGCATCGGCCTTCTTCTCGGCCGGCACCGTACGGGTGATCTGGTAGTTCTCGCGCGCCACGCGGCGTTCCTGCGGCGTCATCTTGACCCATTCGGCCATCCGTTCCTGCAGCCGGGCCTGTTCCTCGGGCTTCAGCGACGGGTAGCGATCGGCAATACGCTGCCACTTGCGGCGGTTGAGTTCGGGGATGGTGTCCCAGAGCGGGCGCAGCGGGGCGAGGATCTGCTGGTGCGTCGGGGTCAGTTCGACCCAGGTCGGATGCACATGGACCACGGCCGGCGCCGAGGCGCCCGCACGGACCTCGTGGGCTTCGGCGGCCTGCGTCAACTCGCCCGAGGCCAGCGCAACCACGGCGCCAAGGCTGGCGCACAGCGCGGTGAATCGGGCCAGCCGGCGCGGGGCGGCGTCGGAGCGGAAGTGAGCGCGCGCCATCCTATTGATCGCGGTCGTGCTTGAGGAACACGTGGAAGCCCTGGTCGGCGTAGGCCGTGGGCGGCAGGTCGTCCAGCAGCATGGCGGCGTCCACGTCGGCCAGCTCCTCCACGCGCTTCTGCTGCTGCCACTGGTAGATGCCGGTCACGCCGACCACCAGCGCCACCAGCGTCCAAAGCAGGGCGAGCCGGCGCAACCATGCGCCAGCGCGGTGCAGCGGCGAGTCGTCTTCATCGTCGAAGATGGCGCCATGGCCGCCGGGCAGGGCGAATTGCGGCACCGTGGCCGGTGCGGCGGCTTTCTTCGCGGCCAGCGCCATGCGCCGCGCGGCGGCGAGCCGTTCGGCAATGTCCGCCGGCACGGCATCCGCCGAGGCATCGAGTGCCGAGCGGATCTCGCGGGCGAAGCGGCGTTCCTGTATATCTCGTTCGTTTCGGCTCATAGTCGGACCCCCCGTGCGCGCAAGGCCTGCGCCAGTGTGTGCGTTGCACGGGAACAGTGCGTCTTGACGCTGCCTTCCGAGCAGCCCATCGCGGCTGCCGTCTCGGCCACGTCCATATCCTCCCAGTAACGCATCAGGAAAGCTTCGCGTTGACGCGTGGGCAGACGCTGGATTTCCTGCTCGATGATGTGCATGACCTGTGCCCGCTCGACCTTGTCGGCGCTGCTTTCCGCGGATTCTGACCCAGCCTGGGCCTCGAGAGTTTCCAGCAGGTCGTTGTCATCGCCTTCGCGGTCGTCGCGCAGGTTCGAGAACAGGGTTACCCACGTGTTGCGTACTTTCTGGCGGCGGAAATAGTCGTGGATCGTGTTCTGCAGGATGCGCTGGAACAGCGGCGCCAGCTCGGCGGCATGCTTGTCGCCGTACTTTTCGGCCAGCTTGATCATGGCGTCCTGCACGATGTCCAGCGCGGCTTCGTCATCCCGCACGGCGAATACGGCCTGCTTGAAGGCACGTCGTTCCACGCTGGAGAGAAAGTCTGAGAGTTCCTGGTCAGTGGCCATGCAGGCAGGAATGTGCCGCGAAAGTCGCGCGGCGGGTCGCAAATGTCTGCGATGCTAGCAAAAAACAGCCGGCTTGGGCGATGCTGTATTAGTTTGCAGACAATATGACGGAGGGGTCGCTTGCGGCCGTTGCGCCATCGTGGTGCGTCTGCAAAAAAGTCTCCAGGGGGCCATAGACCACGCTGGTGCATTGCAGTATCATCATCGGTTCACACGACATCAGTGGTTGTCTCATCAGACCGCTTATAAGGCGGTCTCTTCATGCAGACGCGCACCGCTTGAACCCGAGCCACAAGCCCGGCAGAGAGCATCCAAACAATTTTTTGCCGAAAATTGCAAAGGACTGAAATGAACATGCCCAGCGCGGAATTCTCCCACGCAGACAGCAATTCATCTGCCGCACCCGAAATGATCGGTGCGGAAATTCTCTGTCACGCACTCGCCGAAGAAGGCGTCGAATACGTCTGGGGCTACCCCGGCGGCGCGGTGCTGTACATCTACGACGAACTCCACAAGCAAAAGAAGTTCGAGCACATCCTGGTGCGCCACGAGCAGGCTGCGGTCCATGCCGCGGATGGTTACGCGCGCGCCACGGGCAAGGTCGGCGTCGCCCTGGTGACTTCCGGCCCGGGCGTGACCAATGCCGTGACCGGCATCGCCACCGCCTACCTGGACTCGATCCCGATGGTGGTGATCACCGGCAACGTGCCGACCCATGCCATCGGCCAGGATGCCTTCCAGGAATGCGACACCGTCGGCATCACGCGCCCGATCGTCAAGCACAACTTCCTCGTGAAGGATGTGCGCGACCTCGCCGCGACGATCAAGAAGGCGTTCTTCATCGCCGCCACCGGCCGTCCCGGCCCCGTGGTGGTCGACATTCCGAAGGACGTGTCGCGGAACTCGTGTAAGTACGAGTACCCGAAGACGATCGACATGCGCTCGTACAACCCCGTGAACAAGGGGCACTCGGGCCAGATCCGCAAGGCTGTCGCGCTGCTGCAGGGCGCCGAGCGTCCGTATATCTATACGGGCGGCGGCGTGGTGCTGGCCAATGCCAGCGACGAGCTGCGCCAGTTGGCCGCCATCACGGGCCATCCGGTCACCAACACGCTGATGGGCCTGGGCGCGTTCCCGGGCACGCACAAGCAGTTCCTCGGCATGCTCGGCATGCACGGGACGTATGAAGCCAACATGGCCATGCAGAACTGCGACGTGCTGATCGCCATCGGCGCCCGCTTCGACGACCGCGTGATCGGCAACCCGGCGCACTTCACTGCGCAGGCGCGCAAGATCATCCATATCGATATCGACCCCTCGTCGATCTCGAAGCGCGTGAAGGTCGACATTCCCATCGTCGGCAACGTCAAGGACGTGCTCCAGGAACTGATCGCCCAGCTGCAGGCCAGCGACGTCAAGCCCAAGCGCGAGGCCCTGGCCAAGTGGTGGGACCAGATCGAGCAATGGCGCTCGGTGGACTGCCTCAAGTACGACCGCAAGAGCGAGATCATCAAGCCGCAGTACGTGGTGGAAAAGATCTGGGAACTGACCAAGGGCGACGCCTTCATCTGCTCCGACGTGGGCCAGCATCAGATGTGGGCCGCGCAGTTCTACAAGTTCAACGAGCCGCGCCGCTGGATCAACTCCGGCGGCCTGGGCACGATGGGCGTGGGCCTGCCGTACGCCATGGGCATCAAGAAGGCGTTCCCGGACAAGGAAGTGGTGACCATCACGGGCGAAGGCTCGATCCAGATGTGCATCCAGGAACTGTCCACCTGCCTCCAGTACGACACCCCGGTCAAGATCTGCTCGCTGAACAACGGCTACCTGGGCATGGTGCGCCAGTGGCAGGAGATCGAGTACGACAACCGCTACTCGCACTCCTACATGACCGCGCTGCCTGACTTCGTCAAGCTGGCCGAGGCCTTCGGCCACGTGGGTATCCGCGTGGAAAAGACGGCCGATGTGGAGCCGGCGCTGCGCGAGGCGTTCCGCCTCAAGGACCGCACCGTGTTCCTGGACTTCCAGACCGACCCCACGGAAAACGTGTGGCCGATGGTCCAGGCCGGCAAGGGCATCTCCGAAATGCTGCTCGGCGCGGAGGACCTGTAATGCGACACATTATTTCGGTCCTGCTGGAAAACGAACCCGGCGCGCTGTCGCGCGTGGTGGGGCTGTTTTCGGCGCGCGGCTACAACATCGAGACGCTCACGGTGGCCCCCACCGAGGATGCGTCGCTGTCGCGGATGACCATTGTCACCACCGGTTCGGACGACGTGATCGAACAGATCACCAAGCACCTGAACCGCCTGGTGGAAGTGGTCAAGGTGGTGGACCTGACGGAAGGCGCGCATATCGAGCGCGAGCTGATGCTCGTGAAGGTGCGCGCGGTGGGCAAGGAGCGCGAGGAAATGAAGCGCACCGCCGACATCTTCCGGGGCCGCATCATCGACGTGACCGAGAAGACGTACACCATCGAGCTGACCGGCAACGGCGGCAAGCTGGATGCGTTCCTCGATGCCATCGACCGCACCGCGATCCTGGAAACCGTCCGTACGGGCGGTTCCGGCATCGGCCGCGGCGAACGCATCCTGAAGGTCTGACCGGCGCACCCGGCAGCGGCCACAAGCCAATCGCAGTATCCCCGGCGGCGCGACGCGTGAATCGGAACCAACGCCCGCGCCACGCCGCCACCCCTTATACGCAGACTTAGAAAATCGAAGGAATCATCATGAAAGTGTTTTACGACAAGGACGCCGACCTCTCCCTGATCAAGGGCAAGAACGTCACCATCATCGGCTACGGCTCGCAAGGCCACGCCCACGCACTGAACCTGAAGGATTCGGGCGTGAACGTGACGGTCGGTCTGCGCAAGAGCGGCGCGTCGTGGAACAAGGCCGTCAACGCCGGCCTGCAGGTCAAGGAAGTGGGCGAGGCCGTCAAGAACGCCGACGTGGTCATGATCCTGCTGCCGGACGAGCAGATCGCCGACGTGTACAAGAACGAAGTGCACGGCAACATCAAGGAAGGCGCCGCCCTGGCCTTCGCGCACGGCTTCAACGTGCACTACGGCGCCGTGATCCCGCGTGCCGACCTGGACGTGATCATGATCGCCCCGAAGGCCCCGGGCCACACGGTGCGCTCGACGTACTCGCAAGGTGGCGGCGTGCCGCACCTGATCGCCGTGCATCAGAACAAGTCCGGCGCTGCCCGTGACATCGCGCTGTCGTACGCTACCGCCAACGGCGGCGGCCGTGCCGGCATCATCGAGACCAACTTCCGCGAAGAAACCGAAACCGACCTGTTCGGCGAGCAGGCCGTGCTGTGCGGCGGTACCGTCGAGCTGATCAAGGCTGGCTTCGAAACGCTGGTGGAAGCCGGCTACGCGCCGGAAATGGCCTACTTTGAGTGCCTGCACGAGCTGAAGCTGATCGTCGACCTGATCTACGAAGGCGGCATCGCCAACATGAACTACTCGATCTCGAACAACGCCGAATATGGCGAATACGTCACCGGCCCGCGCGTCGTGACGGAAGAGACCAAGAAGGCCATGAAGCAATGCCTGACCGACATCCAGACCGGCGAATACGCCAAGAGCTTCTTGCTCGAGAACAAGGCCGGCGCCCCGACCCTGATCTCGCGCCGTCGCCTGACGTCCGAGCACCAGATCGAGGAAGTGGGTGCCAAGCTGCGCGCGATGATGCCGTGGATTGCCAAGAACAAGCTGGTCGACCAGTCGAAGAACTAAGCTGCCGACAGCTGGCAGGGCGGGGCCCCCGGGCCCGCCGCCCTCGGCCGTCCAGCCCGCCGCCGGCCCCGCGCAGTGTTGCGTGAGGCATTTTGGCGGAGGCTGGACGGCTTTTTGTTATCCTTGTCGGACTTTTTTCGGGCGTTGGCTCGAATCTTTCTTATTATTCGCGGCGATACCCCTGGAATGCCCACGGCGGCCAGCCCCTGGCGCCGGCGCGGCATGGCGTATCGTTTCTACCTGAACTTCAGACCAAGTCTTGCATGAACTATCCTCATCCGCTGATCGCCCGTGAAGGCTGGCCATTCCTGGCCGGCGCATTCGTCATCTCGCTGCTGGTGCATGTCAGCGCAGGTTTCTGGTGGGCGCTGCCGCTGTGGATTCTCACGATCTTCGTGCTCCAGTTCTTCCGCGATCCGCCCCGGCCGATTCCGTCGGCGCCCAACGCCGTGCTGGCACCCGCCGACGGCCGCATCGTCGTGGTCGAGAAGACCCAGGACCCGTACGCCGGGCGCGAGGCGCTGAAGATCAGCGTGTTCATGAACGTGTTCAACGTGCATTCGAACCGCGCGTCGGTGGATGGCAAGGTCGAGAAGCTCGAGTACTTCCCGGGCAAGTTCGTCAATGCCGATCTGGACAAGGCGTCGGTGGAGAACGAGCGCAACGCCATCGTGATCCGCCGCGCGCAGGACGGCCAGGTGGTCACGCTGGTCCAGGTGGCCGGGCTGGTGGCGCGCCGGATCCTGTGCTACACCAAGGTGGGCGACGCGATCTCGCGTGGCCAGCGCTACGGCTTCATCCGCTTCGGCTCGCGCGTGGACGTGTACCTGCCCGTGGATGCCCGGCCGCGCGTGACGATTGGCGAGAAGGTGTCCGCCTCGTCGACCGTGCTGGCCGAACTGGACGTGCAGGGCGCGCAGCAGTAAGCCGCCGCCATCCACACTGATAGGAGAGGCTGGCATGGGTGCCTTCAATCGACGGAACAAGCGCGTCAGCATCGGCAACGTGACGCATCTGCGACCGTTCCGCCGCAACCAGTTGCGCAACGACCCTGGCTACGACGAGGCCGAGGAAGGGCCGGACATCGAGTACGTGCGCCCGCGCCGGCGCGGCATCTACCTGCTGCCCAATGCGTTCACCACGGCCGCGCTGTTCGCCGGCTTCTACGCCATCGTGGCGGCGATGAACGGCCATTTCGACTCGGCCGCCATCGCCATCTTCGCGGCCATGGTGCTGGACGGCATGGATGGCCGCGTGGCGCGCATCACCAACACGCAGAGCGCATTCGGCGAGCAGTACGACTCGCTCTCGGACATGACCTCGTTCGGCGTGGCGCCGGCGCTGGTCATGTACACCTGGATCCTGCGCGACCTCGGCAAGTGGGGCTGGATCGCCGCGTTCGTCTACTGCACCTGCGCGGCGCTGCGCCTGGCGCGCTTCAACGCCAATATCGGCGTGGTGGACAAGCGCTTCTTCCAGGGCCTGCCGAGCCCGGCCGCGGCGGCCCTGGTGGCCGGCTTTGTCTGGCTGGTCATCGATAACAAGCTGCCGGTCAGGGAGCTGTGGATGCCGTGGGTCGCCTTTGCGATCACGCTCTATGCGGGCCTGTCGATGGTCTCCAACGCCCCGTTCTACAGCGGCAAGGCGCTGGACGTGCGCTACCGCGTGCCCTTCGGCATGATGGTGCTCGTGCTGGTGCTGTTCGTGGTGGTTTCCACCGATCCGCCGGTAGCGCTGTTCGGGCTGTTCGTGGCCTATGCCGTGTCGGGCTACCTGCTGTGGGCCTGGCGCGCGCTGCACGGCGAGCCGGGCGGGGTACGCAAGGCACGCGCCGGCGGACCCGACGGTCTCGGCGGCGGTAACTAGCAAGCATGGCAACAGGGCGTCTTCGGGCGCCCTGTGTCGTTCCAGCGGTATCCCAATCCGCATCACGCATCACGCATCACGCATCACGCGTTACGCATTACGTTCCACTCACCGTCAGGAGAATGTCATGGGTATGTTTGACTTCATCAAGGAAGCGGGCGAAAAGCTGTTCGGCAAGGGCGAGGCCAAGGCTGCGCAGGATGCGGCCAAGGCGGATGCCTCGGCAGAGAAGCTGGAGGCCGCCAACCGCGCCGCCGGCGATGCCATCGAAAATTACATCAAGCAGATGGGGCTCGACGCCACCGGGCTGATGGTCCAGGTGGATGGCTCGCAGGGCAAGGCGACGGTGTTCGGCGTGGCGCCGGACCAGGCCACCCGGGAGAAAATCATCCTGTGCGCCGGCAACGTGGAGGGCGTGGAGTCGGTGGAGGACAAGATGTCCGTCAACGTGGAGTCCACCGAATCGCAGTGGCATACCGTGGTCAAGGGAGACACGCTCTGGGCCATTGCCCAGGCCGCCTACGGCAACGGTGCGGACTACAACAAGATCTTCGAAGCGAACAAGCCGATGCTTTCGCACCCGGACAAGATCTACCCAGGTCAGAAACTGCGGATTCCGCCGAAGGGCTGAAACCGGCCCGGGTCAGCCCGCCTTGCACGCGCGCGCCAAACCGGATATAGTCCCCGACATGATTTCGCGCCAGTCCCTACTCGCCCGCACCACCCTAGGTGGCCTACTAGGCCATCGGGTCGGGACGCGCGCGCGCTAAGGGACGCTATCGCCCTAGCGCGGAATCACCAGGAATTTTCCTAGTTTTCAAACGCCCCGGCCTGCAACCATGCACGCCGGGGCGTTTTGCATTTCGATTTCGAGGACTGCGACGCCCGACGGCAAGAAGGACGGGACGGCACGGCACACAACAAGGTACAGCCCAGGAGCTCCACAAAATGTCTGACAAACTCATCATTTTCGATACCACCTTGCGTGACGGCGAGCAGTCGCCCGGCGCCTCGATGACCCGCGAAGAGAAGATTCGCATCGCGCGCCAGCTGGAACGCCTGAGGGTCGATGTGATCGAGGCCGGCTTTGCGGCCAGTTCCAATGGTGACTTCGAAGCCATCCGCTCGATCGCCCAGGTGATCAAGGATTCGACGATCTGCTCGCTGGCCCGCGCCAACGACAAGGACATCGCCCGTGCCGCGGAGGCCCTCAAGCCCGCCAACTCGTTCCGGATCCACACGTTCATCGCCACCTCGGCGCTGCACATGGAGAAGAAGCTGCGCATGACGCCGGACCAGGTGTACGAGCAGGCGCGCCTGGCCGTGCGCTTCGCGCGCCAGTTCACCGACGACATCGAATTTTCGCCAGAAGACGGCAGCCGTTCGGACATGGACTTCCTCTGCCGCGTGCTCGAGGGCGTGATTGCCGAAGGCGCGACCACGATCAACCTGCCCGATACGGTGGGCTACGCGGTGCCGGAAGGCTACGCGGACCTGATCCGCTCGGTGCGCGAGCGCATCCCCAACTCGGACAAGGCTGTCTGGTCGGTGCACTGCCATAACGACCTGGGCATGGCCGTGGCCAACTCGCTGGCCGCCGTGAAGCTGGGTGGCGCGCGCCAGATCGAGTGCACGATCAACGGCCTCGGCGAGCGGGCCGGCAACACGAGCCTGGAAGAGGTGGTAATGGCCGTGAAGACGCGCCGCGACTACTTCGATATGGACGTGAACATCGACACCGCGCAGATCGTGCCGGCATCCAAGTTGGTATCGCAGATCACCGGTTTCGTGGTGCAGCCGAACAAGGCCGTGGTGGGCGCCAACGCCTTCGCGCATGCCTCCGGGATCCACCAGGATGGCGTGCTCAAGGCGCGTGACACCTACGAGATCATGCGCGCGGAGGACGTGGGCTGGAGCGCCAACAAGATCGTGCTGGGCAAGCTCTCGGGCCGCAATGCGTTCAAGCAGCGCCTGCAGGAGTTGGGCATCGAACTCGAGAGCGAGAGCGAAGTCAACGCCGCCTTCGGCCGCTTCAAGGAACTGGCCGACCAGAAGGCCGAGATCTTCGACGAAGACATCATGGCCATCGTCTCGGATGAGGCGCACGACGTGAACGAGCACTACCGCTTCGTGTCGCTGTCGCAGCGCTCCGAGACCGGCGAGCGCCCGCATGCGCGCGTGGTATTCAATATGGATGGCAGCGAGCAGACCGGCGAAGCCGAGGGCAATGGCCCGGTGGACGCCACCATGCACGCCATCGAAGGCAAGGTCAACAGCGGCGCGGAACTGGTGCTGTACTCGGTGAACGCGATCACCACCGGCACCCAGGCGCAGGGCGAAGTGACCGTGCGCCTGTCGAAGGCCGGCCGCATCGTCAACGGCGTGGGCACCGATCCGGACATCGTCGCGGCATCGGCCAAGGCCTACCTGGCCGCCTTGAACAAGCTGCACGACAAGGCCGTACAGAAGATCAACCCGCAGATCTGATCCCCGATCCGCGTGCCGGCGCCGGGGGCTCACAAGGCCTCCGCGACCATCAACCGCCCGTCAGTCGCCTATCCCGCGACGACGGGCGGTTTTTCGTTGGATTGCGATGTATCGCAAGCGATGCGGGTCAGCGACGATCGGAGCGGTCGTACAGCGGATCGGGCGTGATCTGGGTCTGGCGCAGCACGCCGGCGTCATCGAAATAGAAGTTGAACAGCGAGTACCACTGGTCCTCGTGACGGAACCGGTAGCTCCACACCTCGCGTTTCATCAGCGGAAAGTACTGGTTTGGCTCGCGCGGGGCGCCGAAGTGCTCCAGCACGTCTTTCTTGGTCCAGACATTGACCTGCGCCTTGTACAGTTCCGGCGTTCGGAGCATCTGGCGGAAATTCGTCAGATTGCCATTCTTGTCGAAGTCAGCGGCGTACGATTCCTGGCCCAGCGGCTGTTTCGAATAGAACCAGCGCACGGTGCCGTCGTCGAGTTTAAAGATGTCGGTGGGCTTGCCGAAGGTGGCCATCACGGCGCTCTCGGGCTGGCCGACCAGTTTCAGGCCGGTATCGACCGGGGCGAGGGCGGAACAGGCGGCGAGCAGGGCGGCACCCAGGCCCAGGGCCACGGTCTGGGCCAGCCGGCGGCCGGCGAAGCGGAGGGGGGAGGTCATGGGATTTCTCGACTGGCAATCGTACGAATGCTGGAAGTGTAGTCCGCTCGGGCGCTGGTGTGCATCACACGCTGCTTTTTTGGTGGGATTGCCGCCATCGGCCCCACTGCCGTACCATCCACGCCTTTGTTGTGCGATGTAGAACAGGAGTGAGGATGTCCGGAGCGGAAAAAGGGCGGCGGCGCGGCCCGTGGCGTGCATGGCTGGCGGCGACGCTGCTGTGCCTGGCGGGGAGCGGGCATGCCCAGGGCGAGGCTGGCGCGCCGATCCGGCTTGGCATGATCGAGGGGCTGTCCGGCCCGTTCGCCAACGCAGGGGACGCCGTGGCGCGCAACCTGCGCATCGCCATCGACCGCGTGAACGCGCGGGGCGGGGTGAAGACCGCCGAGGGCGCCCGGCCGCTGGAATTGGTCACGTTCGACAGCAAGGGCAATGTCGATGAGAGCCTGATCCAGTTCCGCTCGCTGGTGGACAAGCGCATCCCGTTTGTACTGCAGGGCAACAGCTCGGCCGTGGCCGGGGCGCTCGTGGCGGCGATCAACCGCCACAACATGCGCCAGCCGGACGCGCGCGTGCTGTTCCTCAACTACTCGGCCGTCGATCCCGCGCTGACCAACGAGAATTGCAGTTTCTGGCATTTCCGCTTCGACGCGAGTTCGGACATGCGCATGCAGGCGCTGACCGAGGCGATTCGCGGCGAACACGCGGTGCGGAAGGTCTATCTGATCGACCAGGACTACAGCTTTGGCCATCAAGTTGCGAAATCGGCACGTGAGATGCTGGCGGCCAAGCGGCCGGACATCCAGATCGTGGGCGACGAATTCCACCCGATCGGCAAGATCAAGGATTTCGCGCCGTACATCGCCAAGATCAAGGCCAGTGGCGCCGACGCGGTGATCACCGGCAACTGGGGCAATGACCTGACGCTGATGGTCAAGGCCGCGCGCGAGGGTGGGCTGGGCGCCCGCTTCTATACCTTCTATGGCAACGGCCTGGGCGCGCCGGCGGCGATGGGCGATGCCGGCGTGGGCCGTGTGCTGGCGGTGGCCGAATGGCATCCGAACGTGGGCGGCGCGGCGTCCGACACCTTCTACCAGGCGTTCCGCACCCGCTACCCCGAGCCGCGCGACGACTACGTGCACCTGCGCATGCAGATGATGGTGGAAATGCTGGCGCGGGCCATCACCCAGGCTGGTACCACGGAGGCGGTCAAGGTGGCGCTGGCGCTCGAGAACATGCGCTTCACCAACGATTTCCACGACGCCACCGTGCGCGCGGACGACCACCAGGTGCTGCAACCGCTCTATGTCTCGGTCATGGCGAAGCAGGGCGGGGACGTGCGCTTCGACAACGAAGGCTCTGGCTACGGCTTCCGCACGGTAAAGAAGCTCAAGACGGCCCAGACCACGCTGCCCACCACGTGCCGTATGGAGCGCCCGGCGGGCTGATCAGGCAGGCCGCGAGGATGAATTTCGCCGCGCCGGAAAATTCGGCTATAATCCGCGGCTGTCGTGCAAGGACCCCTGCGCACGGCACATGCCTCAGTCCATACCAGGCTTCAAGGCACGACGCAGGTGGCGCATTCCGCGCTGCAGCGTTCGCAAGTGAAAGGAAACCATCATGGCAATCGCCAACAAGTCCGAAGTTATCAAGCAGTTCGCCCGCGGCACCAACGACACGGGTAGCCCCGAAGTTCAGGTCGCTCTGTTGACCACCCGCATCAACGAACTGACCCCCCACTTCAAGGCCAACATGAAGGATCACCACAGCCGCCGCGGTCTGCTGCGCATGGTGAGCCGTCGTCGCCGCCTGCTGGACTACCTCAAGGCCAACGACGCCGACCGTTACCGCACCCTGATCGAAAAGCTGGGCCTGCGTAAGTAAGGTCTGCGGATGGCAGCACGAATCCTGCACAAGTTGTTCCTGCACGATTTCACGTGAGGCCGCGATGCCTGCGTCAGCTCTGCTGAGGCAGGCATTTTGCTTTTCTGGCCCGGCGGCACACCCGCTGGGTCGGCGTTGATTGTGATGTTTGCTTCACTAAATTGTCCTGGCCAAGCGGCCCGGACGCCCGTTGCGCCAAGACGTGTAACGGAGTAAGTTACCTCGCTCTTTATATTGCTCTGTGACCGGAGTCGGCCAAGGAACCGGGGTTTTGTGTCATTCCATCGCCGCATCGCCAGCCTGGTGGTGCCGCGATGGAATGGCATAGCACTTCCCTGAGACTGCGACCGGCATGAATCCGGCAGTTCGCCTGCCGCTGTGAGCGCAGGCGTCGCGGGACGCGCGTGTGTGCGCCCCGCATGCATGTATCAAGGAAACGCTCATGACCATGTTCAACAAGATCGTCAAGGAATTCCAATGGGGCCAGCATACGGTCCGCATGGAAACCGGCGAAGTCGCCCGCCAGGCTGGCGGTGCCGTGATCGTCGACGTGGAAGACACCGTGGTGCTGGCCACCGTGGTGGCCGCCAAGAGCCCGAAGGCGGGCCAGGACTTCTTCCCGCTGACCGTCGACTACATCGAAAAGACCTACGCTGCGGGCAAGATCCCCGGTGGCTTCTTCAAGCGTGAAGGCCGTCCGTCGGAAAACGAGACGCTGACCTCGCGCCTGATCGACCGTCCGCTGCGCCCGCTGTTCCCGGAAGGCTTCTACAACGAAGTGCAGGTGGTGATCCACGTGCTGTCGATCAACCCGGAAGTGCCGGCCGACATCCCCGCGCTGATCGGCGCGTCCGCCGCGCTGGCCGTGTCGGGCATCCCCTTCAATGGCCCGGTGGGCGCCGCCCGCGTGGGCTACAAGGATGGCCAGTACCTGCTGAACCCGACCCGCTCGCAGATCGCCGCGTCCGACCTGGACCTGGTGGTGGCCGGTACCGAGCGTGCCGTGCTGATGGTGGAATCGGAAGCGCAACAGCTGTCGGAAGAAGTGATGCTGGGCGCCGTCGTGTACGGCCATGAGCAGATGCAGATCGCCATCAACGCGATCCACGACCTGGTGCGCGACGGCGGCAAGCCCGAGTGGGACTGGGCCCCGGCAGCCAAGAACGAGCCGCTGATCGCCAAGGTTGGCGAGATCGGCCTGCCGCTGCTGCAGGAAGCCTACCAGCTGCGCCAGAAGTCGGCCCGCAGCCAGAAGCTGAAGGAAGTCTACGCCTCGGTGACGGCTGGTCTGGCCGAAGCTGGCGTGGAAGCCGAGAAGGTGGAAGTCGGCAACATCCTGTTCGACCTCGAAGCGAAGATCGTCCGTGGCCAGATCCTGGCCGGCGAGCCGCGCATCGACGGCCGCGACACGCGCACCGTGCGCCCGATCGAGATCCGCTCGTCGGTGCTGCCGCGCGCGCACGGCTCCGCCCTGTTCACGCGTGGGGAAACCCAGGCGCTGGTGGTGGCCACGCTGGGTACCAAGAGCGACGAGCAGATCATCGACGCGCTGGCTGGCGAATACCGCGACCGCTTCATGCTCCACTACAACATGCCCCCGTTCGCCACTGGCGAGACGGGCCGCGTGGGTAGCCCGAAGCGTCGTGAAATCGGTCACGGCCGTCTGGCCAAGCGCGCGCTGATTCCGGTCCTGCCGAAGGACGACGAGTTCGCGTACACGATCCGCCTGGTGTCGGAAATCACCGAATCGAACGGTTCGTCGTCGATGGCTTCGGTCTGCGGCGGCTGCCTGGCACTGATGGACGCCGGCGTTCCGGTCAAGGCACACGTGGCCGGCGTGGCCATGGGCCTGATCCTGGAAGGCAACAAGTTTGCCGTGCTGACCGACATCCTGGGTGATGAAGATCACCTGGGCGACATGGACTTCAAGGTGGCCGGCACCGACGCGGGCATTACCGCGCTGCAGATGGACATCAAGGTCCAGGGCATCACGAAGGAAATCATGCAGGTGGCGCTGGCGCAAGCCCGCGAAGGCCGCATCCACATCCTGCAGAACATGCAGGGCGCGATGGGCCATGCGCGTACCGAACTGTCGGCACACGCACCGCGCATGATCACGATGAAGATCCATCCGGACAAGATCCGCGAAGTCATCGGCAAGGGCGGCTCGACCATCCAGGCCCTGACCAAGGAAACCGGTACGACCATCGACATCGGCGAAGACGGCACGATCACGATCGCGTCGACCTCGACCGAAGGCATGGCGGAAGCCAAGCGCCGCATCGAGGGCATCACCGCGGAAGCCGAAGTGGGCAAGATCTACGCCGGTACCGTGCTGAAGCTGCTGGACTTCGGCGCCATCGTGAACATCCTGCCGGGCAAGGACGGTCTGCTGCACATCAGCGAGATCGTCAATGAGCGCGTGAAGGACATCAAGGACTGGCTGAAGGAAGGCCAACAGGTGCGCGTGAAGCTGATCCAGGCCGACGAGAAGGGTCGTCTGCGCCTGTCGCTGAAGGCAGCGCTGGCGGAAGAGGGCGGCAGCATCAGCCCGATCGTCCAGAGCGACGCCCCGGCGGCGCCGGCCTCGCCCGACCAGCAGTAAGCCGGTTCGGCAGTATCCGTAGTCCTCGTAGTACCAAAAAAGCGGCTGGCGATGTCCAGCCGCTTTTTTGTTTACACTGCCGGTCATTCCATGCGGAAGGGTTTGCCCAGGCCGCATGCCACGCACGACACACTGATGAGGAACGATCATGAAAGCCATCGAGATCCGTGAATACGGCGCGCCCGAAGTCCTGCAACTGGCCGAGCGCCCCGATCCGGAGCCGAAGGCGGGCGAGATCCTGATCCGCGTGGCGGCGGCCGGCATCAATCGTCCCGATGTGTTCCAGCGCACCGGCAACTATCCGGTGCCGCCGGGTGCTTCTGACCTGCCCGGCCTGGAAGTGGCGGGCGTGGTGGTGGGCGGCGACCTGTCGCACGCCGACAATCGCTTCGGCCTGAAGGTGGGCGACCGCGTCTGCGCGCTGGTGCAGGGCGGCGGCTACGCCGAGCTGTGCACGGCCCCGGTGGCGCAATGCCTGCCGGTGCCGGCGGGCCTGTCCGATATCGAGGCCGCCGCGCTGCCCGAGACCTTCTTCACGGTCTGGAGCAATGTGTTCGACCGTGGCCTGCTGGGCCAGGGCCCGCGCGGCAAGGACGAGACGCTGCTGATCCAGGGCGGCTCGAGCGGTATCGGCACGACCGCCATCCAGATCGCCAAGGCGCTCGGCTTCAAGGTCTTCGTGACGGCTGGCAGCGACGAGAAGTGCAAGGCCTGCGAGGACTTGGGCGCCGATCGCGCGATCAACTACAAGACCCAGGACTTCGTGGCCGAGGTCAAGGCGCTGACGGAAGGCAAGGGCGTGGACGTGATCCTCGACATGGTGGCCGGCTCGTACCTGGCGCGCGAGTTGTCGTGCATCGCCGATGACGGCCGCATCGTCATCATCGCCCTGCTGGGCGGCGGCAAGGCCGAGATTCCGCTGGGCGACATCCTGCGCCGCCGGATCACCGTGACGGGCTCGACGCTGCGGCCCCGTCCGTCGTCGTTCAAGGGCAAGATCGCCGAGGCGCTGCACCAGCAGGTGTGGCCGCTGCTGGCGGCCGGCAAGATCAAGCCGGTGATCCACCAGGTCTTCCCGGCCGCGCAGGCTGCCGACGCCCATCGCCTGATGGAGTCGAGCGAGCATATCGGCAAGATCGTGCTGACCTGGTAACGGACGGCCGATCGGCGCGACGGGGCGTCCTGTTGCGCCGGATCGGCGGCGTGTATGCAATTGTCCGCCCGTTGTGGCGGACCCCTTCCGGCCACGCTACAATAGCGGGTTTATTTCAGAGGGGGCGCTTGTGAGACAAAAGCTGGTCATCGGCAACTGGAAGATGCACGGCAGCCTGGCCGCCAATGCGGCGCTGCTCGACGGTATCAAGGCGGCTTCGGCCCGCGCGACGCTGGCTGTTTGCGCACCGTTCCCCTATCTTGCCCAGTGCCAGATGCTGTTGTCGGGCTCGCAAGTGGCCTGGGGTGCCCAGGATGTGTCGGCTGAAGCACGTGGCGCCTTCACGGGCGAGGTCGCGGCATCGATGCTGGCCGAGTTCGGGGTGAGCTACGCGCTGGTCGGCCATTCCGAGCGTCGCACCTATCACGGCGAAACCGACACCACCGTGGCGGCCAAGGCGCTACGGGCGCTCGAATTTGGCATCGTGCCCGTGGTCTGCGTCGGTGAGACGCTGGCCGAGCGCGAGGCCGGGCAGACCGAGGCCGTGGTCGGTCGTCAGTTGCAAGCCGTGCTGGATGCGCTGTCTATCGAGCAGCTGGGTCGGATTGTTCTGGCCTATGAGCCCGTCTGGGCGATCGGCACCGGCAAGACCGCCACCAGCGCCCAGGCGCAAGCCGTGCATGCCGTCCTGCGTGGGCAGGTGGCAGGCAAGGACGCTGGCGTGGCATCGCGCATGGCCATCCTGTACGGCGGTAGCGTGAAGCCGGACAATGCGGCCGAACTGTTTTCCATGTCCGACATCGACGGGGGCCTGATTGGTGGCGCCTCGCTGAAGGCGGATGATTTCCTCGCGATCGGCAACGCCTGATGCCGGTTCCGATCGTCTGATCAGGCAAGTTCGAAACGAATTCAACCAAATGGCAATCTTCAAGACTTTGTTGGTAATCGTGCAGGTCCTGTCCGCGCTGGGCGTGATCGCACTGGTCCTGCTGCAGCACGGCAAGGGCGCCGATGTCGGTGCGGCGTTCGGCTCCGGTGCGTCGGGCAGCCTGTTCGGCGCCTCGGGCTCCGCGAACTTCCTGTCGCGTACCACGGCCGTGCTCGCATCGTTGTTCTTTGTCTGCACGCTGGGCCTGACGCTGCTGGGCAACTACAAGCCCAGCGCTTCGCTGGGCGTGATGGGTGCCGCGCAGCAGCCCACGCCGGCCTCCGCGCCGGCTGGTGCATCGGCGCCCGCGGCCGCTGCGGCCTCGGCTCCGGCAGGTCCTGCTGTACCGAAATAATCCGCCTGTGTTCTGGCTGATTCCTGAGTTTTTTTAAAGTTGTGCGTTGAACAATTCAGGGATCTTGGGTTAGAATGCAAGGCTTGAAACGATTCCCCAGCGACGGGGCCCAAAGCGGAAGAAAACCTCTTCCACGCAGGCTCCGGAGGGTGTAAAAACCCGGCGCAAGGCAATATTGTTTCTCCCCCAGCCGACGTGGTGAAATTGGTAGACACGCTATCTTGAGGGGGTAGTGGCGAAAGCTGTGCGAGTTCGAGTCTCGCCGTCGGCACCAAACAACTTGATCGGCGTCCGTCCGGAGCCGGCCCTCGGGCCATGCTTTGGATTGCGGCGCCGGCAGTCTGCAAGGCGGCGCCGTAGCTAAGACGGGATGGCGCTTGGGGTGGGCAACAGGACGCCGCTTCAGCTGGTGCTGTTGACAACATTCCAGATAAGGCTGGCCGTATCTTGACTCTCGAAGCCTACTTCCCCGTCCTCATCTTCATCCTCTTTGGCGTCGTGCTCGGTGTGGCACTGATGTCCATTGGTCGGATACTCGGTCCCAACAATCCTGATACCGCGAAGCTGTCGCCCTACGAGTGCGGCTTCGAAGCGTTCGAGGACGCGCGCATGAAGTTCGACGTGCGCTACTACCTCATCGCCATCCTCTTTATCCTGTTCGATCTCGAAACTGCCTTCCTGTTTCCGTGGGGTGTCGCCCTCAAGGAAATCGGTTGGCCGGGATTCATCGCCATGGGCGTGTTTCTGCTGGAATTCATCGTGGGCTTCGTCTACATCTGGAAAAAGGGCGCGCTCGATTGGGAGTGATGTGAAATGGCAATCGAAGGCGTTCTCAACGAAGGTTTTGTCACGACTACCGCTGACAAGCTGATCAACTGGACCCGCACGGGCTCGCTCTGGCCGATGACGTTCGGCCTGGCCTGCTGTGCCGTGGAAATGATGCATGCCGGCGCCGCGCGCTACGACATGGACCGGTTCGGCGTGATTTTCCGCCCGTCGCCGCGTCAGTCGGACGTGATGATCGTGGCCGGCACGCTGTGCAACAAGATGGCCCCCGCGCTCCGCAAGGTCTACGACCAGATGGCCGAGCCGCGTTGGGTGATCTCGATGGGCTCGTGCGCCAATGGCGGCGGCTACTACCACTACTCGTATTCGGTGGTGCGTGGCTGCGACCGCATCGTGCCGGTCGACATCTATGTTCCGGGCTGCCCGCCGACGGCGGAAGCGCTGATCTACGGCGTGATCCAGCTCCAGAACAAGATCAAGCGTACCAACACCATTGCGCGCAAGGGCTGACATGGCGAATAACCTGGACACCCTCAAGACCGCGCTCGAAAAGGTTCTCGGCAAGCGCGTGCAGAGCCTGGTCGAAGCGGTTGGCGAACTGACGCTGATCGTCAAGGCCGACGACTACCTCGACGTGGCCCGCCTGCTGCGCGACGAACCGTCGCTGCGCTTCGAGCAGCTGCTGGATATCTGCGGCGTCGACTATTCCGATTACGCCGATGGCGCCTGGGACGGCCTGCGCTTCGCGGCCGTGTCGCACCTGATCTCGATCACGCACAACTGGCGCCTGCGCCTGCGCGTGTTCGCGCCGGATGACGACCTGCCCGTGGTTCCGTCGCTGATCGACGTGTGGAACTCGGCCAACTGGTTCGAGCGCGAAGCCTTCGATTTCTACGGCATCGTGTTCGAAGGCCATCCAGACCTGCGCCGCATCCTGACCGACTATGGTTTCGTCGGCCACCCGTTCCGCAAGGATTTCCCGGTTTCTGGTTTCGTAGAAATGCGCTACGACCCGGAACAGAAGCGGGTGATCTACCAGCCGGTGACGATCGAGCCGCGCGAAGTCACGCCTCGCGTGATTCGCGAGGAAAACTACGGCGGCGTGCAGCACTGAGATCGACGTCATGGCAGATATCAAGAACTACACCCTGAACTTCGGCCCGCAACACCCGGCAGCGCACGGCGTGCTGCGCCTGGTGCTCGAGCTGGACGGCGAAGTCATCCAGCGTGCCGACCCCCACATCGGCCTGCTGCACCGTGCCACCGAGAAGCTGGCCGAACAGAAGACCTGGATCCAGAGCGTGCCGTACATGGACCGTCTCGACTACGTGTCGATGATGGTCAACGAACACGCCTACGTGATGGCCATCGAGCGCCTGCTGGGCCTCGAGGTGCCGGTGCGTGCGCAGTACATCCGCGTGATGTTCGACGAAATCACCCGCCTGCTGAACCACCTGATGTGGATCGGCTCGCACGCGCTCGACGTGGGCGCGATGGCGGTGTTCCTCTACGCGTTCCGTGAGCGCGAGGACATGTTCGACATGTACGAGGCGGTGTCGGGCGCGCGGATGCACGCGGCCTACTACCGTCCGGGCGGCGTCTACCGCGACCTGCCTGACACGATGCCGCAATACCGGGCGTCGAAGATCCACAACGAGCGTGCCATCAAGGTGATGAACGAAGCCCGTTCGGGCTCGCTGCTGGACTTCATCGAGGACTTCACGAATCGTTTTCCGACGTACGTGGATGAATATGAGACGCTTCTGACCGATAACCGTATCTGGAAGCAGCGTCTGGTGGACATCGGCGTGGTCAGCCCCGAGCGGGCACTGCAGATGGGCTTTACCGGCCCGATGCTGCGCGGCTCGGGCATCGAGTGGGATCTGCGCAAGAAGCAGCCCTACGAGGTGTACGACCAGCTCGACTTCGACATCCCCATTGGCACCGGCGGCGACTGCTACGCGCGCTACCTGGTGCGCGTGGAAGAGATGCGCCAGTCGAACCGGATCATCAAGCAGTGCGTGGACTGGCTGCGCCGCAACCCGGGCCCGGTGATCACCGAGAACCACAAGGTGGCGCCGCCCTCGCGCGTGGACATGAAGTCCAACATGGAAGAGCTGATCCACCACTTCAAGCTGTTCACCGAAGGCATTCACGTGCCGGCTGGCGAGGCTTACGCGGCGGTGGAGCACCCGAAGGGCGAGTTCGGTATCTATGCGATCTCGGACGGCGCGAACAAGCCGTACCGTCTGAAGATCCGTGCACCTGGCTTTGCCCACCTGGCCGCGCTGGACGAAATGGCCAGGGGACACATGATCGCCGATGCCGTGACGATCATCGGGACGCAGGACATCGTGTTCGGCGAGATCGACCGCTAAGTCGATCGAGAATCCGGAGACGGGGAGTCTCCACCCAGGCGTAAAGGCCGTCACCCGGACGACGATTCGGGTTCATGCGGCCGGCCCCGCGAGTGACGGGGGCGGCAGGCGATGCCTGCGACGGACCGGCGAGGCGCAGTGCGACCTGGCCGGCGGAACATGGCAGCGACGGCTGCAAACCAGCGGAGGCCGCGAGCCGGCGTCCGCCGTATTACTGCAATGACCATGCTATCAGCAGAAGCTCTCAAGGAAATCGATCGCGCGATCGCGAAGTATCCGACCGACCAGAAACAGTCGGCCGTGATGGCGGCACTCGCCGTGGCACAGGGCGAGGTGGGCTGGGTTTCCCCCGAAGTCATGCAGTTCGTCGCCAGCTACCTCGACATGCCGCCCGTGTGGGTGGAAGAGGTGGCCACGTTCTACAACATGTATGACACCAAGCCGGTGGGCAAGTACAAGCTCACCGTCTGCACCAATCTGCCGTGCGCACTGTCCGGCGGCGACCGCGCGGGCGACTACCTGAAGCGCAAGCTCGGCATCGACTATAACGAGACCACCGCCGACGGCTGCTTCACCCTGAAAGAGGGTGAATGCATGGGCGCCTGCGGCGATGCACCGGTGATGATCGTGAACAACACCCGTATGTGCAGCTTCATGAGCAATGACAAGCTCGACGCGCTGGTCGACGAGCTGAAGACCGAAGCTGCCAAGGGAGCCAAGTAACATGACCTCTCTGCACGACCGTCACATCAAGCCGCTGATCCTGGCCGGCCTGGACGGCAAGAACTGGCACCTCGAAGACTACGTCAAGCGCGGCGGCTACAAGCAGCTGCGCCGGATCCTGACCGAAAAGATTCCGCCCGAGCAGGTGATTGCGGACGTCAAGGCGTCTGGCCTGCGCGGCCGTGGCGGCGCTGGCTTCCCCACGGGCCTGAAGTGGAGCTTCATGCCGCGTGCGTTCCCGGGCCAGAAGTACCTGGTCTGCAATACGGACGAGGGTGAGCCTGGCACGTTCAAGGACCGCGACATCATCCGCTACAACCCGCATTCGCTGATCGAGGGCATGGCCATCGGCGCGTATGCGATGGGCATCACCGTGGGTTACAACTACATCCACGGCGAGATCTGGAACGAGTACAAGATCTTCGAGGAAGCCCTCGAGGAAGCGCGTGCGGCCGGGTTCCTCGGCGACAAGATCATGGGCTCGGACTTCGACTTCCAGCTCCATGCGCACCATGGCTACGGCGCCTACATCTGCGGCGAGGAAACGGCGCTGCTGGAGTCGCTCGAAGGCAAGAAGGGCCAGCCGCGCTTCAAGCCGCCTTTCCCGGCGAGCTTCGGTCTGTACGGCAAGCCGACCACGATCAACAACACCGAGACGTTTGCCGCGGTGCCCTTCCTGCTGGAAGTGGGCCCGGAAAACTATCTCAAGCTGGGCAAGCCGAACAACGGCGGCACCAAGATCTTCTCGATCTCGGGTGACATCGAGCGTCCGGGCAACTACGAGATCCCGCTGGGCACGCCGTTCTCGACGCTGCTCGAGCTGGCTGGCGGCATGCGCGGTGGCAAGCGCATCAAGGCGGTGATTCCGGGCGGCTCGTCCGCTCCGGTGGTGCCGGGCGACCTGATGATGGCGTCGGACATGGACTACGACTCGATCGCCAAGGCCGGCTCGATGCTGGGCTCGGGCGCCGTGATCGTCATGGACGAAACGCGCTGCATGGTGCGCTCGCTGCTGCGCCTGTCGTATTTCTACTTTGAAGAATCGTGCGGCCAGTGCACGCCGTGCCGCGAAGGCACCGGCTGGCTCTATCGCATGGTCAATCGCATTGAACACGGAGAAGGGCGCCAGGAAGACCTGGACCTGCTCAACAACGTCGCGGAAAACATCATGGGGCGCACGATCTGCGCGCTCGGCGATGCAGCGGCGATGCCGGTACGCGGCATGCTCAAGCACTACTGGAAAGAGTTCGAGTATCACGTCGAACACAAGCAGTGCATGGTCCCGGCCCATTCTTAAGCGTGGCAGAACATGGTTGAACTCGAGATCGACGGCAAGAAGGTAGAGGTTGCGGAAGGCAGCCTCGTGATGGAAGCCGCCCGCAAGCTGGGCACTTACATCCCGCATTTCTGCTACCACCGCAAACTCTCCATCGCGGCGAACTGCCGCATGTGCCTGGTGGAAGTGGAGAAGGCGCCCAAGGCGCTGCCCGCCTGCGCCACGCCGGTGACGCCCGGCATGAAGGTCTTCACGAACTCTGAAAAGGCCGTCAAGGCCCAGAAGTCCGTGATGGAATTCCTGCTGATCAACCACCCGCTCGACTGCCCGATCTGCGATCAGGGCGGCGAATGCCAGCTCCAGGATCTGGCGGTGGGCTACGGTGCGTCGGAGTCGCGCTACAAGGAAGAGAAGCGCGTGGTGTTCCACAAGAATGTGGGCCCGCTGATCTCCATGGAGGAGATGACCCGCTGCATCCACTGCACCCGTTGCGTGCGCTTCGGCCAGGAAGTGGCCGGCGTGATGGAACTGGGCATGCTGAACCGTGGCGAGCACTCGGAAATCACGACCTTCGTCGGCCAGACCGTGGATTCGGAACTGTCCGGCAACATGATCGACCTGTGCCCGGTTGGCGCGCTGACGAGCAAGCCGTTCCGCTACTCGGCCCGTACGTGGGAACTGGCGCGCCGCAAGTCGGTGTCGCCGCACGATGGCCTGGGCGCGAACCTCGTGATCCAGACCAAGAACCAGCGCGTCATGCGCGTGCTGCCGCTGGAAAACGAAGAGATCAACGAGTGCTGGCTGTCGGACAAGGACCGCTTCGCCTATGAAGGCCTGAACAGCCCGGACCGCCTGGTGCGTCCGCTGCTGAAGCAGGGTGGCGAATGGATGGAAACCGACTGGCAGACCGCGCTGGAATACGTGGCCAACGGCCTCGCGAGCATCAAGCGCGACCATGGCGCCGACCAGATCGCCGCGCTGGCCAGCCCGCACAGCACGCTCGAAGAGATGTACCTGCTCGGCAAGCTGGTGCGCGGCCTCGGCAGCGACAACATCGACTTCCGCCTGCGCCAGACCGATTTCTCGGCAGCCCTGAAGGGCACGCCGTGGCTCGGCATGCCGGTGGCCGACGTGACCACGCTGCAACGCGTGCTCGTGATTGGTTCGTCGTTGCGCAAGGATCACCCGCTGCTGGCCTCGCGTCTGCGTCAGGCTGGCAAGAAGGGCGCTCGCGTGACGGTGCTGGGCGCTGGCGGTGAAGACCTGTTGATGCCGGCAACGCGCATCGACGTGGCCCCGTCCGCCTGGACCGCCGCCCTGGCCGGTGTGGCCCGTGCCGTGGCGTCTGCCAAGGGCGTGGCGGCTCCCGCCGGTACCGATGGTTTCGATGGCGGCGACGCCGCGGCCAAGCTGGCCGAAGCGCTGCTGTCCGGCGAACGCCGCGCGGTGTTCCTCGGCAACGAGGCCGTGCGCCACCCGCAATTCTCGGCGCTGCACGCGCTGGCACAGTGGATCGCCACGGAAACGGGCGCGACGCTGGGCTTCCTGACCGAAGCGGCCAACACCGTCGGCGGCTACATCGCCGGCGCGCTGCCGCAGCAAGGCGGCGCCAATGCGCAGGCGATGCTCGACACGCCGCGCAAGGCCTATATCGTACTGAACGCCGAACCCGAGTTCGACACCGCCGACGCCCGCAAGGCGCTGGCTGCGCTAAACCAGGCCGGTACGGTCGTGGTGCTGTCGCCGTTCCGCTCGGAAGCGGCCATGCAGTACGCCGACGTGATCCTGCCGGTGACGCCGTTCACGGAAACCGCCGGTACCTTCGTCAATGCCGAAGGCACGCCGCAGAGCTTCAACGGCGTGGTGCGCGCACTGGGCGAATCGCGTCCGGGCTGGAAGGTGCTGCGCGTGCTGGGCAACCTGCTGGACGTGCCGGGCTTCGACTTCGACACGGCGGAAGCCGTGCGCGAGGAAGTGCTGGCCAAGCCGGTGGCGCCGCAACTGAATAACACCACCGATGCCCCGATCCGCGTGACGGCAGCTGCCGCCAACGGTATCGAGCGCATTGCCGATGTACCGATCTACCACGCCGACCCGATCGTGCGCCGTGCCGACTCGCTGCAGCTGACCGCGGCTGCGCGCCGTGCAATGCAGGTGGCGCTGTCGTCGGACCTGTTCGACAAGCTGGGCGTGCAGGTGGGCGACCCGGTGCGCGTGACGCAGGGCGAGGGTAGCGTGGTGCTGCCGGCCGCACTGGAAATCACGCTGCCGGCCAACACCGTGCGCGTGCCGGCCGCTACCGTGGCCGCCGCGACGCTGGGTGCGCTGTACGGTAACGTCACCGTCGAGAAAGCCATCGAGCTGCCGGGCCAGCAGGCCACGGCAACGCCGGCGGCCACCGCATAAGAAGAGCGAGAACGCAACATGATCGATTGGATTACCTCGCAAGGCCAGGCCGTGTTCGGTGGCGCGTGGACGCCGCTGTGGATTCTCATCCGCGCGGTGGTCATCGTGGTCCCGCTGCTGCTGTGCGTGGCCTACCTGATTCTCTGGGAGCGCAAGCTGATTGGCTGGATGCACGTGCGGATCGGTCCGAACCGCGTGGGCCCGCTCGGCCTGCTGCAGCCGATTGCCGACGTGCTGAAGCTGCTGCTCAAGGAAGTCATGATGCCGTCGCAGGTCAGCCGGGGCATGTACCTGGTGGCCCCGCTGATGGTGCTGATGCCGGCCGTGGCGATCTGGGCGGTGATCCCGTTCCAGGCCGAGGTGGTGATGGCCGACGTGAACGCCGGCCTGCTCTATGTGATGGCGATCAGCTCGGTGGGCGTCTATGGCGTGATCCTGGCTGGTTGGGCCTCGAACTCGAAGTATGCGTTCATCGGCGGGATGCGCGCCGCTGCGCAGATGGTGTCGTATGAAATCGCCATGGGCTTCGCGCTCGTGACGGTGCTGATGGTGTCGGGCAGCCTGAACCTGTCGGCCATCGTGAACAGCCAGAACACCGGCTACTTCGCCAACATGGGCATCAACGTGCTCTCGTGGAACTGGTTGCCGCTGCTGCCGATGTTCGGCGTCTACTTCATCTCGGGCGTGGCGGAAACAAACCGTCACCCGTTCGACGTGGTGGAAGGCGAATCGGAAATCGTCGCCGGCCACATGATCGAATACTCGGGCATGGGCTTCGCGCTGTTCTTCCTGGCCGAATACATCAACATGATCGTCATCTCGACGATGACCGCGCTGATGTTCCTTGGCGGCTGGGCGCCCCCGTTCTCGAGCGCGCTGACCAACTGGATTCCGGGCTTCTTCTGGCTGCTGATCAAGGTTTTCCTGCTGCTGTCGGTATTCATCTGGATCCGTGCATCGTTCCCGCGCTACCGCTATGACCAGATCATGCGCCTGGGTTGGAAGATCTTCATTCCGCTGACCGTAGGCTGGCTGATCATCGTGGCGATCTGGATCAAGTCGCCGTGGAACATCTGGCACTGATGTGCCCGGCGACGGTGCGCTGCTGCAAGTGGCAGGGCGCGCCGCGCGGAAATAATTAGGAAGCAATCGTCATGCTGCTCGCCATCAAGGACTTCTTCAACAGCCTGCTCCTGAAGGAACTCTTCAAGGGCATGGCGCTGACCGGCCGCTATCTCTTCGCACGCAAGATCACCGTCCAGTTCCCGGAAGAGAAAACGCCGATGTCGCCGCGTTTCCGCGGTCTGCACGCGCTGCGTCGCTACCCGAACGGGGAAGAGCGTTGCATCGCCTGCAAGCTGTGCGAAGCGGTGTGCCCGGCCGTGGCCATCTCGATCGAGTCGGACCAGCGTACGGACGGCACGCGCCGCACCACGCGTTACGACATCGACCTGACCAAGTGCATTTTCTGCGGCTTCTGCGAGGAAGCCTGCCCGGTCGACGCGATCGTCGAGACGCACATTCTCGAGTATCACGGCGAGAAGCGCGGCGACCTGTACTTCACGAAGGACATGCTGCTGGCCGTGGGCGACCGCTACGAGCCGCAGATTGCCGCGAGCAAGGCTGCGGACGCCAAGTACCGCTAAGCAGGTCAGCCTCGCTGAACAGGGCGGGCGCCGGAAGCGGCACCCGGACCTGAAGTGAATTTGAATTTGAATCGGCCCTGAACAGGGGCCACCAGAAGGATGCCGCGCACGGCGCGGGCCACCCCGGGGGTGGTTCGTGCCGCGCGGCCCAAAGAGGATCCGATAGGGACCATGGAACTCACGACCGCCATCTTCTACGTCTTTGCGCTGGTGCTGGTGCTTTCTGCACTGAAAGTCATCACGGCAAAGAACCCGGTGCATTCCGCACTGTTCCTCGTCCTGGCGTTCTTCACCGCCGCGGCGATCTGGATGATCCTGAAGGCGGAGTTCCTCGCCATCCTGCTCGTGCTCGTCTACGTGGGCGCCGTGATGGTGCTGTTCCTGTTCGTGGTGATGATGATCGATATCGATATCGAGCACCTGCGCCGCGACTTCTGGACCTACGTGCCGCTGGCCTCGGTGGTGGGCGCGCTGATCATCGCCGAAATGGCGATCGTGCTGGTGCGCAACTTCATCGGCACCACGGCCGCCGCGCTGCCGCCCGGCTCGCAGGACCCGAACTACTCGAACACCGGCGCGCTCGGCAAGCTGATCTACACCGACTACATCTTCGCATTCGAAGTGGCCGGCATCATCCTGCTCGTGGCCATCGTCGCCGCCGTGGCGCTGACGCTGCGCCGCCGCAAGGACGTCAAGGCACAAGATGTGTCGAACCAGCTGCGTACCCGCCGCGACGACCGCGTGCGCCTGGTGAACATGCCGGCCGAGGGCCGGGCCGGAGCGGATGCGAACGCAGCCGCCAATAAGAACTAAGCCCGGAGAATAACGCTGTGCTCTCTCTCGCCCACTTCCTCGTGCTCGGTGCGATCCTGTTCGCAATCAGCATCGTTGGCATCTTCCTGAACCGCAAGAACGTAATCGTGCTGCTGATGGCGCTCGAGTTGATGCTGCTTGCGGTCAATATGAACTTCGTCGCCTTCTCGCACTATATGGGCGACCTGGCCGGACAGGTTTTCGTTTTCTTCATCCTTACGGTGGCCGCTGCCGAGTCGGCAATCGGTCTGGCAATCCTGGTCGTGCTGTTCCGTAACCTGGACACGATCAACGTGGATGACATGGATACGCTCAAGGGCTGATCCATGACCTCCATGACCCAAGACTGCTCCCCGACCGCACACCAATAAGCGTCCTATGGCAACCACGCTCAACCCCAACCTGCTGCTGGCGATTCCGCTGGCGCCGCTCGCCGGCGCCGCGATAGCCGGCCTGTTCGGCACCAAGTTCTTCGGCACGTTCTCCTCGGACACGCGCGGCGGCCGCATCGTGGCCCACACCGCCACGATCCTCGGTGTGGCCATCGCCTTCATCCTCTCGCTGCTGGTGCTGCGCGACGTGATGGACGGCGCCGGCTACAACGGCACTGTCTACGAGTGGATGGCCATCGGCAGCCTGAAGATGGAAGTCGGCTTCCTGGTGGATTCGCTGACCGCGATGATGATGGTCGTCGTGACCTTCGTGTCGCTGATGGTTCACATCTACACCGTCGGCTACATGCAGGGCGACGACGGCTACAACCGATTCTTCGCCTACATCTCGCTGTTCACCTTCTCGATGCTGATGCTGGTGATGAGCAACAACTTCCTGCAGCTGTTCTTCGGCTGGGAAGCGGTGGGCCTCGTCTCGTACCTGCTGATCGGCTTCTGGTACACGCGCCCGACGGCCATCTTCGCCAATATGAAGGCGTTCCTGGTCAACCGCGTGGGCGACTTCGGTTTCATCCTCGGCATCGGTCTGCTGCTGGCCTACAGCGGCAGCATGGATTACAGCGCCGTGTTCGCCAAGCGCGAGGCTCTGGCCGCCGTGACCTTCCCGGGCACCGACTGGATGATGCTGACCGTGGCCTGCATCTGCCTGTTCATCGGCGCGATGGGCAAGTCGGCGCAGTTCCCGCTGCACGTGTGGCTGCCTGACTCGATGGAAGGCCCGACCCCGATCTCGGCACTGATTCACGCGGCAACCATGGTGACCGCCGGCATCTTCATGGTGGCGCGCATGTCGCCGCTGTTCGAACTGTCGGATACCGCGCTGTCCTTCGTGCTGGTGATCGGCGCGATCACCGCGCTGTTCATGGGCTTCCTGGGCATCATCCAGAACGACATCAAGCGCGTGGTGGCGTACTCCACGCTGTCGCAGCTGGGCTACATGACCGTTGCGCTGGGCGCTTCGGCCTACTCGGTGGCGGTGTTCCACCTGATGACGCACGCGTTCTTCAAGGCACTGCTGTTCCTTGGCGCCGGCTCGGTCATCATCGGCATGCACCACGACCAGGACATCCGCAACATGGGCGGCCTGCGCAAGTACATGCCGATCACCTGGATCACGTCGCTGGTGGGCTCGCTGGCCCTGATCGGCACGCCGTTCTTCGCGGGCTTCTATTCGAAGGACTCGATCATCGAGGCCGTCGCCGAGTCGCATATCGCCGGTTCGGGCTTTGCGTACTTCGCGGTGCTGGCCGGTGTGTTCGTGACCGCCTTCTACTCGTTCCGCATGTACTTCCTGGTGTTCCACGGTGAAGAGCGCTTCGGCAAGGCCCACGCGCACGATCACCACGATCATCACGAGGAAGAAGAAGAATCGCACGGTGACGACCATCACCATGGTCTGGCACCGGGCGAGAAGCCGCACGAGTCGCCGTGGGTGGTGACGCTGCCGCTGGTGCTGCTGGCCATTCCGTCGGTCATCATCGGCGCCATCGCCATCGAGCCGATGCTGTTCGGCGAGTTCTTCAAGCACGGCGTCGCGTTCAAGGACGTGATCTTCGTGGGCGAGAACCACCATGCGATGGAAGAGCTGCGCGAAGCGTTCCACGGCTGGGTGCCGATGGCGATCCACTCGCTGACGACCCCGGTGCTGTGGCTGGCCATCGCTGGCGTGGTGGTGTCGTGGTTCTTCTACATGAAGCGCCCGGACATCCCGGCCGCGATCCAGCAACGCTTCTCGGGCCTCTACAAGCTGCTCGACAACAAGTACTACATGGACGCGTTCAACCAGGCGGTGTTCGCACGTGGTGCGCGCCTGCTGGGTACCGGCCTGTGGAAGGGCGGCGACCAGGGCCTGATCGATGGCCTGTTCGTCAACGGTTCGGCCCGTGTGGTGGCGTCGTTCGCTGCCGCCAGCCGCTACCTGCAGTCCGGCTACATCTACCATTACGCATTCGCGATGATCCTCGGCATGCTGGTGCTCCTGACGCTGACGATCACTGGCGTGATAGGCACCAAGTGATAGGCACCAAGTAAGGAAAACAAAGAAATGGTTCTGTCTTTCGCAATCTGGCTGCCTATCTTCTTCGGCTTGCTGGTCCTCGCCTCCGGCTCTGATCGCAGCAAGTGCTACGTGCGCTGGATGTCGCTGTTCGGCGCGCTGGCCAGCTTCGTCGTTACGCTGCCGCTCGTGTTTCACTTCGAGACCGCCTCGGCGGCCATGCAGTTCGTCGAGAACGTGAACTGGATCGACCGCTTCAAGATCAACTACCACCTCGGGGTGGACGGGATCTCGATGTGGTTCGTCGTGCTGACCTCGTTCATCACCGTGATCGTCGTGATCTCGGCCTGGGAAGTGATTACCGAGCGCGTGGCCGAGTCCATGGCCGCGTTCCTGATCCTGTCCGGCCTGATGGTCGGCGTGTTCTGCGCGCTCGACGGCATGCTGTTCTACGTGTTCTTCGAGGCCACGCTGATCCCGATGTACATCATCATCGGTGTCTGGGGCGGCCCGAACCGCGTCTACGCGGCCTTCAAGTTCTTCCTCTACACGCTGCTCGGCTCGCTGCTGACGCTGGTTGCGCTGCTGTATCTCTACAGCAAGACCGGTACCTTCGACATCCTGTCGTGGCACCAGGCCAAGCTGACGATGAACGAGCAGATCGCGCTGTTCCTGGCGTTCTTCATGGCCTTCGCGGTCAAGGTGCCGATGTGGCCGGTCCACACCTGGCTGCCGGACGCCCACGTGGAAGCGCCGACCGGCGGTTCCGTGGTGCTGGCCGCGATCATGCTGAAGCTCGGTGCTTACGGCTTCCTGCGGTTCTCGCTGCCGATCGCCCCGGATGCCAGCCACACGCTCGCCCCGTTCATCATCACGATCTCGCTGATCGCGGTGATCTACATCGGCCTCGTGGCGCTGGTCCAGGCCGACATGAAGAAGCTGGTGGCCTACTCGTCGATCGCCCACATGGGTTTCGTGACGCTGGGCTTCTTCATCTTCAACGACATCGGCGTGGAAGGCGGCATCATCCAGATGATCTCGCACGGCTTTATCTCGGGCGCCATGTTCCTGTGCATCGGCGTGCTCTATGATCGCGTGCACTCGCGCCAGATCGCCGACTACGGCGGTGTGGTGAACACGATGCCGAAGTTCGCAGCGCTGTCGGTGTTCTTTGCCATGGCCAACTGCGGCCTGCCGGCCACCTCGGGCTTCGTGGGCGAGTTCATGGTCATCCTGGGCGCCGTGAAGTACAACTTCTGGATCGGCCTGCTGGCTGCCACGGCCCTGATCCTCGGCGCGGCGTACTCGCTGTGGATGGTCAAGCGCGTGATCTTTGGCGACATCGTGCACCAGCACGTGCGCGAGCTGATCGACCTGAACAAGCGCGAGTTCTTCATGCTGGGCCTGCTGGCCATCATGACGCTGTACATGGGCCTGTACCCGAAACCCTTTACCGATGTGATGCACGCGTCGGTCGCGAACCTGCTGTCCCACGTGGCGCAGTCCAAGCTGTAACAGCGGGGGAGAGAAATCAACATGCAACCGTCTTCTAGCCTGGCTCCGGTGGCGCCAATCATCTTCCTGGCGATTGCCGTCGCGGCGATCAACTGGATCGACCTTGCCCGTGGCAAGGGCAGCAAGAGCGTGGCGTACCCGCTGTCGCTGCTGACCACCCTGGTGCTTACCGTCTGGTTCGGCATGGACGCCGCCGCCGGCGAAACGCACTACGCCTTCGCCAACCTCGTCGTGATCGACCCGATGGCCAATGTGCTGTCGGCGTTCTGCTCGGCCGGCATGTTCCTGACGCTGGTCTATACGCGCAGCTACCTCGGCGAGCGTGACATGTTCGCGGGCGAGTTCTACATGCTCGCGCTGTTCACGCTGGGCGGGCAGATCGTCATGATCACCGGCAACAACTTCCTGACCCTGTACCTGGGCCTGGAACTGCTGTCGCTGTCGTCCTACGCGCTGGTGGCCCTGCGCCGCGAGTCGCGCGTGACGTCGGAATCGGCGATGAAGTACTTCGTGCTGGGCGCGCTGGCTTCGGGCTTCCTGCTCTACGGCGTGTCGATGATGTACGGCGCCACCGGTTCGCTGAATCTGGGCGAAGTGTTCCGTGCCGTGGAATCGGGCCGTATCAACACGACGATGCTGGCCTTCGGCGTGGTGTTCATCGTCGCCGGCCTGTCGTTCAAGCTCGGCGCCGCGCCGTTCCATATGTGGATTCCGGACATCTACCAAGGTTCGCCGACTGCCGTGACGCTGCTGATCGCGGCCGGCCCGAAGGTCGCCGCCTTCGCGCTGTTCATGCGCGTGCTGGTGGAAGGCCTGCTGCCGCTGGCCAATGACTGGCAGATGATGCTGGTCGTGCTGTCGGTGCTGTCGCTGGCGATCGGTAACCTGACCGCCATCGTCCAGACCAACCTGAAGCGGATGCTGGCGTACTCGACCATCTCGCACATGGGCTTCATCCTGCTGGGCCTGGTGTCCGGCGTGGTGGCGAACAAGACGGATGGTGCCGCCGATGCATACAGCGCATCGATGTTCTACTCGGTGACGTACATGCTGACCACGCTCGGCACGTTCGGCCTGATCCTGATCCGCACCCGCAAGGGCTTCGAAGCCGAGACGCTTGATGACCTGAAGGGCATGTCGCGCCGCCACCCGTGGTTCGCGCTGCTGATGCTGGTGATGATGTTCTCGATGAGCGGCATCCCGCCGACCGTTGGCTTCTACGCCAAGCTGGCCGTGCTGGAAGCGGTGGTTTCGGCTGGCATGAGCTGGCTGGCGATCGTCGCGGTGCTGTTCTCGTTGATCGGCGCGTTCTACTACCTGCGCGTGATCAAGCTGATGTACTTCGATGCGCCGGTGGGTGAAGAGCCGCTGGAAGCGTCGATTGGCCTGCGCTCGGTGCTGAGCCTGAATGGCCTGGCCATCATCCTGCTGGGCCTGTTCCCGGCGGCGCTGATGAACCTGTGCTACCAGGCGATCCGCGCCACGCTGGCGTCCTGATCGTCACCCATAGAATAGGCACCGGATCATGAGTTCCTCGGCGGGCGGCTGGTTTGTCATCTTGTTGGCACTGGTGTGTGCCAACCTGCCGTTCGTCAACCAGCGCCTGTTCGCGGCGGTGGGCCTCCGCTGGAAGGATGCCCGCAAGCCGCTGTGGGTGCGGGTGGCGGAACTGATCGTGTGGTACGCGGTGGCAGGTGCCGCCGGTTTCGCGGTGGAGGCTGGCCTCGGCAACGCCTTCCCGCAGGGCTGGCAGTTCTACGCCATTACGGCTTGCATGATGCTGGTGTTCGCCTTCCCCGGCTTCACTTGGCAATACCTGGTCAAACATCGCACGGCCTGAAGGCTTGCCCGCGCCCCGGCCGTGCTTTCCTCACCGGAGCGTTCATGACGGACAAGACCCACAAGGCCCCCCCGGCGCCCGCAAGCGGTGCCGACGAGCATCTCAGCGAAACCTGCGTGGCGTCCGCCACCCTCCATCGCGGTAAATTCCTCACCCTCAAGCAAGACATCGTCAGGCTGCCGGACGGCAAGCAAGCCGGCCGCGAGTACGTGCTGCATCCGGGCGCGGTCATGGTGATCCCGCTGTTCGACGACGGCACCGTGCTGATGGAACGCCAGTTCCGCTACCCGGTGGGCGAGGTCATGCTCGAGTTTCCGGCCGGCAAGCTGGACCCGGAGGAGGGCGCGCTGCGCTGCGGCCAGCGCGAGTTGCTGGAGGAGACCGGCTATACCGCCCAGCGCTGGGACTATCTGACGCGGATTCACCCGGTCATTTCCTACTCTACCGAATTCATCGACCTGTTCCTGGCGCGCGACCTGACGTCCGGCGAATCCAAGCTCGATGACGGCGAATTTCTCGAGACCTTCATCACGCCGGCGGGCCAGGTCATCGACTGGGTCCGGCAGGGCCGAATCACCGACGTCAAGACCATCATCGGCGCGTTCTGGCTCGAAAAGATCCTCTCAGGAACTTGGCAGCCGGGCGAACAATCCGAGCCGCCGTTCCCCGTCAGCCGCGTCGGCTGAATCTGCACATTACTGTTAAGCTTGCGGCGGCTGCGAGCCGGACATCCCGGGGTTTTCCCTTGGTTTTCCTGGTCTGGCGGGCCCGCCTTGGCCGTTTGTGTTTCCAACGCATCCTGCTGGGCGAAACGGTCAGAGAAAAAATTAGCACGACCGTTCACAAAATTTCGATTCACGGCTAATATTTGCCCGACGGGCTGGAAAGATCATGAAGGTGCTCGACCTGCGCTGTGCGCAAGACCATCGTTTCGAGGGCTGGTTCGCCTCGGAGGAAGATGCGCAATCGCAGTTCTCGCGCGACCTCGTCCAATGCCCGGTCTGTGGCGACCACGCGGTCAGTCGCCTGCCGAGCGCGCCGCGCCTGAATCTCTCGGGCGCCACCGCCAGGCAGGAGACACCCAAGCCGGCCAATGCGCCGGGCGCGGTGACTGCCGAAGTCCAGCAAGCGTTGCAGGCAGTGCAGGCGCGCTACCTGTCGGCGGTACGGCAGGTGTTGGCACAGACCGAGGACGTGGGCGACCGCTTTGCCGAGGAGGCGCGGCGCATGCACTACGACGAAGCACCGGAGCGCGGCATTCGCGGTTCGGCTTCGGCGGAGGATGTGCAGGCGCTGGCCGAGGAGGGCATCGAGACCTTTCCGCTCATCGTGCCGGACGCATTGAAGCAGACGGCCCACTGAACAAGCATCCTGTGCCCGGTTTTCCCCGCGCAGTGATGCGCAGGGATAACAACTCGCCGCGCGCTCAACTAGGGAGCCGGCACCACTGGAGACGGGCATGGATCTCAACTACTCGGCGGCCGACAACGACTTCCGACAGGAAGTGCGTAGCTGGCTCGAAGCCAACCTGCCGGCGCAAATCAGCGAGAAGGTTCTCAATCATCGCCGCCCCAATCGCGATGATTTCAAGACGTGGCACAAGCTGCTGGCCGGCAAGGGCTGGTCGGCCCCGCACTGGCCGGTAGAGTTCGGCGGCACGGGCTGGAATGCTACGCAGCGCCATATCTGGGACGAGGAAAATGCCCGCGTCGGCGCGCCCGGCGTGCTGCCGTTCGGCGTGGCGATGGTCGCGCCCGTGATCATCAAGTACGGCAATGCCGAGCAGAAGTCCTACTACCTGCCGCGTATTCTCGATTGCACCGACTGGTGGTGCCAAGGCTACTCCGAGCCAGGTTCAGGTTCGGACCTCGCATCGCTGAAGACGCGCGCCGAACTGACCTCGGACGGCAAGCACTACATCGTCAACGGCCAGAAGACCTGGACCACGCTCGGCCAGCACGCCGACATGATCTTCTGCCCGGTCCGCACGGATCCCGAAGCCAAGAAGCAGGAGGGCATCTCGTTCCTGCTGATCGACATGAAGACGCCCGGCATCACCGTGCGCCCGATCATCATGCTCGACGAAGAGCATGAGGTGAACGAGGTCTTCTTCGACAACGTAAAGGTACCTGTCGAGAACCGCGTGGGCGAGGAAAACCGCGGCTGGACCTACGCCAAGTACCTGCTCGGCCATGAGCGCACCGGCATTGCCCGCGTGGGCAACTCCAAGCGCGAACTGGGCTTCCTGAAGCGGGTGGCGCGCCAGCAGCAAAAGAACGGCAAGCCGCTGCTGGAAGATCCGGTGTTCGGCGCCAAGGTAGCTGCGCTCGAAATCGAACTGATGGCGCTGGAGTTGACCGTGCTGCGCGTGGTGTCCAGCGAGGCGGCAGGGAAGGGTCCCGGCCCTGAGGCATCGATGCTCAAGATCAAGGGCACCGAGATCCAGCAGATGCTGACCGAACTGATGGTGGAAGCCGTCGGCCCGTACGCACAGCCGTTCGATACGGCCTACCTCGAGTGCGAGCAGCCGCACGCGGTGACCGGTTTCGACGACGCCGCGCCGCTGGCCGCGTACTACTTCAACTATCGCAAGACCTCCATCTACGGTGGGTCCAACGAAATTCAGAAGAACATCATCAGCCAGATGATTCTGGGGCTGTGAGGAGACACGCAACATGAACTTCAATCTCAGCGACGAACAGAAGCAACTGGCCGACGCCGTCCGCCGCTTCATCGACAAGAGCTACGACTTCGAGTCGCGCAAGAAAAACATCAAGGCCGAGGCTGGTTACGGCGAGGGCACCTGGGGCGCGCTGGTCGAACTGGGCCTGACCGCGCTGCCGGTGCCGGAAGCGCAGGGCGGCTTCTCGGGCACGGCCGTCGACATGATGGTGGTGCAGCAGGAACTGGGCCGCGGCCTGGTGGTGGAGCCGTACTTCGCCACCGTGGTGGCTGCGCATGCGCTGAAGCTGGCTGGCGGCCAGGACGCCCTGCTTGAGCAGGTAGCCGGTGGCGAGGTCAAGCTGGCCACGGCGTTCAACGAGCCGCAGTCGCGCTACACGCTGAATGATGTGCGCGTGACGGCCAAGGGCGGCAAGCTCAACGGCCGCAAGGTGGTGGTGATCCACGGTGCGCAGGCCGACAAGCTCGTGGTGTCCGCCCGCACCAGCGGCGCCGATGCCGACACGAACGGCATCTCGCTGTTCCTGGTCGATACGAAGGGCGCCGGCGTGACCGTGACCGACTACCGCACCATCGACAACCTGCGCGCTGCCGACGTGACCTTCCAGGACGCCCCCGCCACGCTGCTGGGTGCCGAAGGGCAGGGCTGGGACGTGCTCGAATCTACCGCCGACTACGGCGCGGTGCTGCTCTGCGCCGAAGCCGTGGGCGTGATCGACACGCTTAACGCCGCCACGCTCGAGTACGCCAAGACGCGCCAGCAGTTCGGCATGCCGATCGCCCGCTTCCAGGCGCTCCAGCACCGCATGGTCGAGATGTTCATCCATGCCGAGCAGGCCCGTTCGATCACGCTGCTGGCTGCGGCCCGCTTCGAGGAGTCGAATCCCGAGGCGCGCCGCCGCTACGTGTCCGCCGCCAAGGCGCGCGTGGGGCAGGCCGCTCGCACGGTTGGCCAGGAAGCGGTGCAGATCCACGGTGGCATGGGCGTGACGGACGAATTGCCGGCCGCGCACATGTTCAAGCGCCTGACGCTGATCAACACCACGTTTGGCGATGTGGACCATCACCTGGGTCGCTTCGCCAGCCAGCCGGGTTTCCAGGCAGCCGCCTGAGGCCCCCGCAGTACAGAAACCGCGCCCGTTGTCCCCGGCGCGGTTTTTTGCTTCTGGTTACGCCATCTACGGAGCGAACATGTCAAAGATGTATTTCGAGGATTACCAGGTCGGCGGCGAGCACCCGCTGGGCAGCTACACGGTCACCGAGGCGGAGATCGTGGCATTTGCCAGCCAGTACGACCCGCAGCCGTTCCATATCGACAAGGACGCGGCCGCCAAGAGCATCTACGGCGGGCTGATCTCGAGCGGTTGGATGACCTGCGCGATCATGATGAAGCTGCTGGTGAAGTCCATGGGCGACCGGAGCAGCAGCATGGGCTCGCCGGGCGTGGACGAGATCCGCTGGATCAAGCCCGTCTATGCCGGCGATACGCTGACGGCCGTGCTGAAGGTGCTGGAGACGCGGCCGTCCTCGTCCAAGCCGGACCGCGGCGTGGTGCTGACCCAGTGGCAGGCCACCAACCAGCATGGCGAGCTGGTTTGCACGGTCAAGGGCATGGGCATGTACGGCCGGCGACCGGCATAATACGAACCCCGAATCGAGACGACGCAAGAGAGGAGACACCATGCGCACCATCGCATCGCTGGAAGAGCTGGAGGGCCTGCAAGGCCAGGAAGTGGCCGTCAGCGACTGGACCGAGATTACGCAGCAGCAGGTCAACCTGTTTGCCGAAGCCACTGGCGACCATCAGTGGATCCACGTCGACGTGGAGCGCGCCAAGCGCGAGTCCCCGTTCGGCGCCCCGGTCGCCCATGGCTTCCTGACGCTGTCGCTGCTGCCGCAGTTCATGCAGAACGCCATCCATATGGAAGGCGTCAAGATGGGCGTCAACTACGGCCTGAACCGGGTGCGATTCACTTCGCCGGTGCCGGTGGGCAGCCGCCTGCGCGCCCGCGTGAAGCTGCTCAAGGTCGAGCGGCTCGACCCGACGCCCAACGGCCTGATCGGCGCCCAGTCCACCTGGGAGGTGACGGTGGAGCGGGAGGGCAGCGATCGCCCGGTCTGCGTGGCAGAATCGATTAGCCGACGCTACTCCTGAGCGCCAGCCAGTTCCGATCTGAATCGGAAAACGACGAGGGCCGCTAGAACGCGGCCCTCGTCGTTTGTCCAGCGGAATCGTCGAAAAACGATCCATCACGACATGACTGTTTCCTGCGCGCGACACTTTCGGGCGGCCGATGTCATTGTCCGATTTTCCGAACAGTGTTTCCGCACCCCGTGGGTTTACCCCTAATGTTGCGTTGCGGTACAGTCGCGCCCACGATGCTTTATGTTATGCGATATCCGCTCGAAGACCGTGCCCGCTGCGCTGGCGGGGTGGTCGAAACCGGTGGAAATCGCGTGAGTGTCGTGACACAACGCTCGTCCCGGCGGCAGTCTCGAGCCGGGATCGATCGCAGTTCAGGCAGTCGGTTACCTCAGCGCACGCACCGCCCCCTCCGGCATCCCGCGCACGCAGTCGTCAGTTGCTGTCCAGCCGCGTTCATGGCGTTGCCCGGCCGCATGGTCCGCAGGCGCTTGCATCGCCAGTCCCGCAACGCCAGCTTTGGACACGTCCTCCGGTTTTTCCCAGCCCAGCCAGCCAGTTGCCCCGTGCAGCGGATGGCGGTGCCGCGCCTGCATGTCGGGAGCGGCCCAACCAGACCGTCGTGACATGAAAAAACCCATAATGCCGCGCTGGACGCGGTTCCTGCCTAGCCTTGGCTTGCTGTTGCTGGCCGGCTGCAACATGACGCTGCTCGACCCGAAGGGTCAGGTCGGTGTCGACATCAAGGGCATCATCCTGATCGCCACCTGGCTCATGCTGCTGGTGGTGGTGCCGGTGATCGTCCTGACGCTGGTCTTCGCCTGGAAGTACCGCGCCACGAACACGGCTGCCCGGTACGAGCCGGACTGGTCGCACTCGACCAAGATCGAAGTGGTGGTCTGGCTGATCCCCTGCATCATCATCGCGGTGCTGGGCTATATCACCTGGAAGTCGTCGCACGACCTGGACCCCTACAAGCCGCTGGAATCGAACGTCAAGCCGATCACGGTGGAAGCGGTCGCGCTGAACTGGAAATGGCTGTTCATCTATCCGGAACTGAAGATCGCCACGGTCAACCAGCTGGCGCTGCCGGTGGGTACCCCGGTGAACTTCAAGATCACCTCGGATTCGATCATGAATTCGTTCTTCATCCCCCAGCTGGGCAGCCAGGTGTATGCCATGGCCGGGATGGAGACCAAGCTGCACCTCATCGCCAACGAAGCCGGCACGTATGACGGCATGTCCGCCAACTACAGCGGCGGCGGCTTCTCGGGCATGAAATTCAAGGCCATTGCGATGTCGAACTTCGACTTCGACGCGTGGGTGGCCCAGGTGCGCGCTTCTGACCGCCAACTCGCTGCCGCGGACTACAAGGTCCTGGCCAAGCCGAGCGAAGCGGAACCGGTTGCCCTCTACGGCAAGGTCGAAGACGGCCTGTACACCGGCATCCTGCATCAGTACATGGGCGCCGACGGCCGCGCCATGGCCCGCGAGGGCTTCGATGGCGGCCCGGTCTGCACGTCGCGTAACACGCTCGGCGAAGAGCGGGTGTCCATGACCACTCCGGCCAAGCCGGCGCTGGGCGCGCAATCCTAGGAGCAATGATGTTTGGCAAATTGAGTTTGTCGGCGATTCCGTTTCATGAGCCGATCATCATGATCACACTGAGCTGCGTGGCCCTGGGCGGGCTGGCGCTGCTCGGTGGGATTACGTACTTCAAGAAGTGGAACTACCTGTGGAGCGAGTGGATTACGTCCGTCGACCACAAGAAGATCGGCGTGATGTATTCGCTGGTGGCGCTGATCATGCTGCTGCGCGGCTTTGCCGACGCGGTCATGATGCGTACCCAGCTGGCGCTGGCCACCAATGGCGACCCCGGCATCCTGCCCCCTGAGCACTACGACCAGATCTTCACCGCCCACGGCGTGATCATGATCTTCTTCGTGGCCATGCCGCTGATGACGGGCCTGATGAACCTCGTGGTGCCGCTGCAGATCGGCGCGCGCGACGTGGCGTTCCCGTTCCTGAACACGCTGAGCTTCTGGCTGTTCGTGGCCGGCGCGATGCTGGTCAACGTGTCCCTGGGGGTTGGTGAATTCGCACGTACCGGCTGGCTGGCGTATCCGCCGCTGTCGGGCATCGACTACAGCCCTGGCGTAGGGGTGGATTACTACCTCTGGTCCTTGCAGATATCAGGCTTGGGCACGCTGCTGACCGGCGTGAACTTCCTCGTGACCATCCTCAAGATGCGCGCCCCGGGCATGACCCTGATGCGCATGCCGGTGTTCACCTGGACCGTGCTGTGCACCAACGTGCTGATCGTGGCCGCCTTCCCGGTGCTGACGGTGTCGCTGGCGCTGCTGGGCCTGGACCGCTACTTCGGCATGCACTTCTTCACGAACGACGGTGGCGGCAACGCCATGATGTACGTGAACCTGATCTGGATCTGGGGCCACCCCGAGGTGTACATCCTGATCCTGCCGGCGTTCGGCATCTTCTCGGAAATCATCTCGACGTTCTCGGGCAAGAAGCTGTTCGGCTACAAGGGCATGGTCTACGCGACGGCCGCGATCATGGTGCTGTCGTTCCTGGTCTGGCTGCACCACTTCTTCACGATGGGCTCCGGCGCCAACGTGAATGCCTTCTTCGGCATCACCACGATGATCATCTCCATCCCGACCGGGGTGAAGATCTTCAACTGGCTGTTCACGATGTACCGTGGCCGCGTGCAGCTGACGTCGCCGGTGCTGTGGACGCTGGGCTTCATGGTCACCTTCGTGATCGGTGGCATGACCGGCGTGCTGATGGCCGTGCCGGCCGCCGACTTCGTGCTGCATAACAGCCTGTTCCTGATTGCCCACTTCCACAACGTGATCATCGGTGGCGTGCTGTTCGGCTACCTGGCCGGCGTGACCTACTGGTGGCCGAAGGCGTTCGGCTTCAAGCTGGACGAGCGTCTGGGCAAGTGCGCGTTCTGGTGCTGGCTGGTTGGCTTCTACTTCGCGTTCATGCCGCTGTACGTGCTGGGCCTGATGGGCATGACCCGCCGCCTGAACCATACCGACAACCCGGCCTGGACCCCGTTCCTGTACGCGGCCGTGATCGGCGTGGTGTTCATCGCCATGGGTATCGGCTTCCAGGTGCTGCAGATCGTCGTGTCGATCCGCAACCGCAAGGCGCTGGCGGACGTCACGGGCGATCCGTGGGGTGGCCGTACGCTGGAGTGGGCCACGTCGTCGCCGCCCGCGTTCTACAACTTCGCGCACACCCCGGTGGTGCGTGACCTGGACGCGTTTGCCGACATGAAGGCCCGTGGCGAGACCATCCGCACGGACGGCTACGAGCAGATCCACATGCCGAAGAACACCGCTGCAGGCTTCTACATGGGTGCCTTCAGCCTCGCGCTGGGCTTCGCGCTGACCTGGCATATCTGGTGGCTTGCCGCCGTGGGCCTGGTTGGCATGGTGGTGGCGTTCATCCGCCGCGCCAACGACGACCATATCGATTACTACGTGCCGGCCAAGCAGGTCGAGCAGATCGAAACGCTGCACCAGCAGCGCATCGCTACGCAGGGCTGATCATCATGTCGACTGAAGTTCTAGACCGTTTTGGGGCGCAAGCCCCCGCCCACGGCCACGCGCACGATGCCGCGCATGACCACGACCACGCCCATCACGACACCAGCGAGAACACCATCTTTGGTTTCTGGCTGTACCTGATGAGCGACTGCATCTTGTTCGCGTGCCTGTTCGCCGCCTACGCCGTGCTGCGCGGCGAAGTGGCGGGCGGCCCGTCGGGCAAGGAGCTGTTCGAGCTCAACTTCGTGCTGGTCGAGACGTTCATCCTGCTGTTCTCGTCGATCACGTACGGCTTCGCGATGATCTCGCTGCAGAACCGCAGCAAGGGTCGCGTGCTGATCTGGCTGGGCGTGACGTTCCTGCTGGGCGCCGCGTTCATGTCGATGGAAATCTATGAGTTCCATCACCTGATCCACGAAGGCGCCGGCCCGGGCCGCAGCGCGTTCCTGTCGTCGTTCTTCACGCTCGTGGGCACCCACGGCCTGCACGTGGCCAGCGGCATGGTCTGGATGCTCGTGCTGATGTGGCAGCTGAACAAGAAGGGCATGACCCCGACGATGGAAAAGCGCCTGAACTGCCTGAGCCTGTTCTGGCACTTCTTGGACATCGTCTGGATCGGCGTCTTCACCGTCGTCTACCTGATGGGAGCACTGTAATGGCACAACAACATGCAACGGCCGCCCACGGCGAGTCGCACGGCCACAGCAGCGTCAAGTCGTATGTGATCGGCTTCGTGCTGGCCGTGATCCTGACGGTGATCCCGTTCAAGATCGTGATGGACGGCACGATGGACCGCGGCACCATCCTCTGGATCATCCTCGGCATGGCCGTGGTCCAGATCGTGGTCCACCTGAAGTACTTCCTCCACATGGATGGCTCCAAGGGCCAGCGCTGGAACGTCATGGCGTTCCTGTTCACGCTGCTGATCCTGTTCATCGTGCTGGCCGGTTCGCTCTGGATCATGCACAACATGAATGCCAACATGATGCCGATGATGAAGTAAGCATCGTCAGGCATGCAGCGAAGACGGGGCCCTCGGGCCCCGTTTTTTATTGTCGGCGGTGCGCGATGCACTGTCGCCGGCCCGGATCCTGCACTGATTTGCGGCCATGCACGATGCCGGTGCGGGAGTTGGCGCGCCCCCGCCGGCCCCGGTGACCCGATTGGCACCGGATTGGTGCGACGGGATCACCCGCCGTGACGTTTTCTCCCACCTTTGATCGTTCCCGGCCCGGCAGTCCATGGCACGCTAGTTGCAGAAGGATCACCCGGGGTGCGTAGAGTCCCTGACCACATACGACAAACTGGGAGCTGCAATGAAACGACGTGACATGCTGAAGCTGTCGGCGGTAGCCGCCGCGGCAATGATCGGTACCAGCCCGCTGCTGGCGCAGTCGAAGGATCCGATCAAGGTCGGCATCCTGCATTCGCTGTCGGGCACGATGGCCATCTCCGAGACCTCGCTCAAGGACGTGGCGCTGATGACCATCGACGAGATCAACAAGAGCGGCGGCGTGCTGGGCCGCAAGCTCGAGCCGGTGGTGGTGGACCCCGCCTCCAACTGGCCGCTGTTCGCCGAGAAGGCGCGCCAACTGGTCACGCAGGACAAGGTCGCCGTCACGTTTGGCTGCTGGACCTCGGTATCGCGCAAGTCCGTGCTCCCGGTCTACGAGGAACTGAACTCGCTGCTGTTCTACCCGGTGCAGTACGAGGGCGAGGAAATGTCGAAGAACGTGTTCTACACCGGCGCCGCGCCTAACCAGCAGGCCATCCCGGCTGTGGAATACCTGATGAGCAAGGAAGGCGGTGGCGCCAAGCGCTTCTTCCTGCTCGGCACCGATTACGTGTACCCACGCACGACCAACAAGATCCTGCGCGCGTTCCTGAAGAGCAAGGGCGTGGCCGACAAGGACATCGAGGAGGTCTACACCCCGTTCGGCCATAGCGACTATCAGACCATCGTCGCCAACATCAAGAAGTTCTCGCAGGGCGGCAAGACGGCCGTGATCTCGACGATCAATGGCGACTCCAACGTGCCGTTCTACAAGGAACTGGGCAACGCTGGCCTGAAGGCCAAGGACGTGCCGGTGGTGGCCTTCTCCGTGGGCGAGGAAGAACTGCGCGGCATCGACACCAAGCCGCTGGTCGGCCATCTGGCCGCCTGGAACTACTTCATGTCGGTGAAGAACCCCGAGAATGACGCGTTCAAGAAGCAATGGGCGGCATGGGTCAAGGCCAACAACCTGCCCGGCGGCGACAAGCGCGTGACCAACGACCCGATGGAAGCCACCTACGTCGGCATCCATATGTGGGCGCAGGCGGTCAAGAAGGCCGGCACCACCGACGCGGACAAGGTGCGCCAGGCCATGTATGGCCAGACCTTCAAGTCGCCGGACGGCTTCACGCTGACCATGGGCGAGAACCACCACCTGTACAAGCCGGTGATGATCGGCGAAGTGAAGGGCGACGGCCAGTTCTCCGTGGTGTGGAAGACGGCGAAGCCGGTGCGCGCGCAGCCGTGGAGCCCGTTCATCGCGGGTAACGAAGGCAAGCCGGACAAGGTTGTCGCCGGCCGCTGATCTCCAGCGTACCCATGGTGTTTTGCCCCTCTCCCTTGGGAGAGGGGAGCCCTCCCTCGGTCGTTCCACGCATAAAAGACGCGAACCATCGCGCCATATCAGACGCCAGCCAGCCCTATGCACCGATCTCCATTCCCGTCCGCCTTGCCGTGGCTGCGCGCCATGCTGGCTGCGCTGTTGCTGGCCGCCGCGCCGCTGTGGGCGGCACCGCTCACGCAGGCTGATCTCAAGCCGCTGGTCGAAGACGACTTCGACGCGAAGACCGCCGCGCTCGCCGCGCTGACCCAGGCGCCGCCCGAGCAGGCCGGCCCGATCCTGCGCGCGCTCCAGGACGATGCACTCCAATATGCGCCATCGGTGGGCATGGTGCGCCAGGATGGCGACAAGACCGTCGATGCCATCACTGGCAAGCCGGTGACCGTGAAGGCCGATGAACTCGAGTCCCTCACGCTGAACAACAGCCTGCGGGCCATCGTCGATAGCGCCGCGAGCAGCCTCCTGCTGCAGTCGCCGGACATCGCGGTGCGTACGCAGGCCATCAACACCTTGTCCGATCAACCCGAGAGCGCCTCGCGCGAAGTCGTGGAAGCGGCCCGCAAGGCCGAGGCCGATGCCGGCCTGCGCGCCCGGCTCGACGTGATCTGGGCCAACACCGTACTGGCGCAGGGGACCGACGCCACGCGCGACGCGCGGCTGGAAGCCATCCGCATCCTCGGCCAGGACAGCAATCCGCAGATCCGCCAGAAGCTGACGCCGCTGGTGGAGCGCGATGAAGCGGGCAAGTTCAAGGAGCCCGACGCCGACGTGCGCGCCGCCGCCCAGCAGGCCATCGACAAGATGCGTGGCGAGCAAGGCCGCGCCGAGCTGCTAGGCAACCTGTTCGCCGGCCTGAGCTTGGGCAGCGTGCTGCTGCTGGCTGCGCTGGGATTGGCCATCACCTACGGGCTGATTGGCGTCATCAACATGGCGCACGGCGAGTTCCTGATGATCGGCGCCTACGCCACCTACGTGGTGCAGACGCTGTTCCGCGCCTATGCGCCGAATGCGTTCGATTGGTACCTGCTGGCGGCGCTGCCGGCGTCGTTCCTGGCAGCGGGTGTCGTCGGCTTCGCCATCGAACGGATCGTGCTGCGCCACCTGTACGGCCGCCCGCTCGAGACGCTGCTGGCCACCTTCGGTATCAGCCTGCTGCTGATGCAGGCCGTGCGCACCATCTTCGGCGCCCAGAACGTGGAGGTAGCAAACCCCAACTGGATGAGCGGCGGCGTGACGGCGATGGCCGGCCTCGTGATTCCGTACAACCGCATCGTCATCATCGCCTTCGCGCTGGCCGTGGTGGCCGTGGCGTGGGCGGTGCTGAATCGCACGCGGCTCGGCCTGTTCGTGCGCGCCACCACGCAGAACCGCACCATGGCGGCCTGCGTGGGCGTGCGCACGTGGAAGGTGGACAGCTACGCCTTCGCCTTCGGTGCCGGCATCGCCGGGCTGGGCGGCTGCGCGCTGTCCCAGATCGGCAACGTGGGGCCGGACCTTGGGCAGGCGTACATCATCGATTCGTTCATGGTGGTGGTGCTCGGCGGCGTGGGCCAACTGGCCGGCACCATCGTCGGCGCCTTCGGGCTCGGCCTCATCAACAAGTTTATCGAGCCGTTCTACGGCGCGGTGCTGGCCAAGATCTTCGTCCTGGTGCTGATCGTGCTGTTTATCCAGAAACGCCCGCAGGGCCTGTTCGCGCTCAAAGGGCGCAGCGCGGAGGCATGACATGCGTAGCTTTCAATCGAATTCCCCGAACGGCGCGCCGTTCCGCCTCTCGGTTCCCGAGCGCCAGCCGCTCTTCTCGCGCAAGGTGTGGTTGGCGCTGGTCATCCTGACGCTGGTGGTCGCGGTCGGCGTGCCGATCTGCGCGCTGGTGATTCCCGAGGGCCATCCGCTGCACCTGTCGGCCTACGCGCTGACGCTGATCGGCAAGATCATGTGCTTCGCGCTGGCGGCCATCGCGCTGGACCTGGTGTGGGGCTACTGCGGCATCCTGAGCCTGGGCCACGGGTTGTTCTTCGCGCTGGGCGGCTATGCGATGGGCATGTACCTGATGCGGTCGATTGGCCGCGAAGGCGTGTACAAGAGCGACCTGCCCGACTTCATGGTGTTCCTCGACTGGAAGGAGCTGCCCTGGTTCTGGCACGGCACCGAGCACCTGCCGTATGCGCTGCTGCTGGTGGTGCTGGTGCCGGGCGTGCTGGCGTGGCTGTTCGGCTTCTTCGCCTTCCGCTCGCGCATCAAGGGCGTGTACCTGTCGATCATCACGCAGGCCATGACCTACGCGGCGATGCTGCTGTTCTTCCGCAACGAGACCGGCTTCGGCGGCAACAACGGCTTCACGGACTTCAAGCGCATCGCCGGCTACGCCGTGGCCGCGCCGGAAACCCGCGCCGCGCTGTTCGTGCTGACCTTCCTGGCGCTGCTGGCCGGGTTCGTGGCGTGCCGCTATATCGTCACGTCCAAGCTGGGCCGGGTGGTCACCGCCGTGCGGGATGCCGAGATGCGCGTGATGTTCTCCGGCTACAACCCGCTCGGCTACAAGCTGTTCGTCTGGACCTTCTCGGCCGTGCTGTGCGGGATTGCCGGCGCGCTCTACGTGCCGCAGGTGGGCATCATCAACCCGGGCGAGATGTCGCCAGCCAACTCCATCGAGATGGCGGTCTGGGTGGCCGTGGGCGGCCGCGGTACGCTGATCGGGCCGATCGTCGGCGCCTTCCTGGTCAACGGCGCCAAGACCATGTTCACGGCCTACTTCGCCGAATACTGGTTGTTCCTGCTCGGCGCGATGTTCGTGCTCGTGACGCTGTATCTGCCCGATGGCGTGGTGGGCCTGTGGCGCCGCCTGCGTGGCAAGCGCACGGCCGCCCAGAAAGTCCAGGCGGCCACGGGCGAGCCGGTGAACCCGGCCGCCGTGACCCCGCAACAAGGGAGCGAGGCATGAACGCGGCCACTTCGCAACAAGGTGCAAAACACGGCGCGGATCAGGCGGAGAGCGGCGACGCCACCGGCCTGGGCCGCGTGCTGGAGCCCGGCGTCATCGACACCTCGCACGGTCCCATCCTCTACCTGGAGGACCTGACCGTGCAGTTCGACGGCTTCCGCGCCCTGAACAAGCTGTCGCTGTCCATCGATCACGGCGAGCTGCGCTGCGTGATCGGCCCGAACGGCGCCGGCAAGACCACGATGATGGACGTCATCACCGGCAAGACCGGCCCGCGCAACGCCAACGTCAGCGGGCGCGTCTTCCTCGGGCAGTCCATCGATCTGATGCGGATGACCGAGCCGCGCATCGCGCAGGTCGGCATCGGCCGCAAGTTCCAGAAGCCCACGGTCTTCGAGCAGCACGAGGTCTGGGAGAACCTGGAACTGGCGATGAAGGCGGACAAGCGCTGGTGGTCGTCGCTGCGCGCGCGGCTGACCGGCGAGGGCCATCGCCGCATCGAGGAAACGCTGGCGCTGACCGGGCTCGAAGACGAGGCGTATCGCCCGGCCGGCCTGCTGTCCCACGGCCAGAAGCAGCGGCTCGAAATCGGCATGTTGCTGATGCAGCAACCGCAACTGCTGCTGCTCGATGAACCCGTGGCCGGCATGACCGACGAAGAGACGATGCAACTGGCCGGCCTGCTGAACAGCCTGCGCGGCAGTTGCTCGATGATGGTCGTGGAGCACGACATGGAATTCGTGGCGGCGCTGGCCGGCGAGTCCGGCAAGGTTTCGGTGCTGGCCGAAGGCAGCCTGCTGGCCGAAGGCACGCTAGACGCCGTGAAGCGCGACGAGCGCGTGATCGAGTCCTATCTGGGAAGGTAACCATGCTGCAGGTCAATGCACTGAACCAGTTCTACGGCGGCAGCCACATCCTGCGCGACATCTCGTTCGAGGTGCCCCAGGGCAAGCTGACCACGCTGCTCGGCCGTAACGGCGTGGGCAAGAGCACGCTGCTCAAATGCCTGATGGGCGTGGTGCCCACGCGCAGCGGCCACATCAGCTGGGAGGGCAAGGCCCTCGAGAAGAAGGCCCCGTACGAGCGCGTCTCGGCCGGGCTCGCCTACGTGCCGCAGGGCCGCGAGATCTTCCCGCGCCTGACCGTCGAGGAAAACCTGCTGATCGGCGCCGCCAGCCGCGCGCGCCCGAACGGCGTGCCGGACCGGATCTACCAGCTCTTCCCGGTGCTGCGCACCATGCGTTCGCGCCGCGGCGGCGATCTCTCCGGCGGCCAGCAGCAGCAACTGGCCATCGGCCGGGCGCTGATGAGCGAGCCGCAGCTGCTGATTCTCGACGAGCCCACCGAAGGCATCCAGCCGTCCATCATCCAGGACATCGGCCGCGCGCTGCGCCTGCTGGTGGACGAGTTCGGCATGACGGTGCTGCTGGTGGAGCAGTACTACGAATTCGCCCGCCATCTGGCCGATCACTACGTCGTGATGAGCCGGGGCGAGGTGGTGGCCCGGGGCGAGGGCGCCACGATGGAACAGGATGGTGTGCGGGAGCTGATCGCGGTGTAATCTTCGCCCATGCGTCACCCCGATTTCCCCTCCCAACTCGCCATGCCTGCCTGGCATGCCAGCCTGCGCCTGCGCTTTGCCGCGCGCGCGGGCCGCACGGCCTTGGTCGAACGCCGCCATCAGGGGCCGCTGCTGGTGCAGAAGCCGCTGTATCCCGAGGGCGGCATCTGCCACGTGGTGGTGCTGCATCCGCCCGCCGGTGTGGCTGGTGGCGACCGGCTCGACATCGACATCGCCGTGGAAGCCGGCGCCCATGCCGTGCTGGCCACGCCGGGCGCCACCAAATGGTACAAGTCGCTCGGCCGCGAGGCCGCCCAGCAGGTGCGCATCGAGGTGGCCGACGGGGCCCGGCTGGACTGGCTGCCGCAAGAGAACATCGTGTTCGACGATGCACGCGCCCGCATCGCCACGGACGTCGTCGTGGCGCCCACCGGCAGCGCAATCGGCTGGGATGCCGTGGTGCTGGGCCGGCAGGCCTCGGGCGAACGCTGGTCGAGCGGCGCGCTGTGGCTGGACACCCGCGTGGCCGGCCCCGACCGCGCGCTGTGGATCGAGCAATCGCAGGTGGATGCCACCTCGGCGCTGCGCCCTGCCGTGGCGGGCATGGACGGCCTGCACATCCTCGGCACGCTCTGGGCGGTGGGGCAGGGCGCCACGCCGGCGCTGGCCGAAACCCTGGCTGAACAATTACCCTATGTCCCGGACCTGCGCGCCGGCGTGACCTGCCTCGCCGGGTCTGCAGGGCAGTCCATGCTGCTGCTGCGCGTGCTCGGGCGCGACATGGAAGCCGTGCGGCGCGTGATGACCGGCGCCTGGTCCACGCTGCGCGCGCCGATCCATGGCGTGGCGGCGCGGCCGCTGCGCCTCTGGGCCACCTGACAACAAGACAAGCAAAGAACGAGGAACAGAACGATGGAACTGACGCCGCGCGAGAAGGACAAGCTGCTGATCTTCACCGCCGCCCTGCTGGCCGAGCGCCGCCGTGCACGCGGGCTCAAGCTCAACTACCCCGAGGCGGTGGCCCTGATCACCGCCGCGATCATGGAAGGCGCGCGCGACGGCCGCACCGTGGCCGACCTGATGCACGAGGGCACCACCGTGCTGACGCGCGAGGACGTCATGGACGGCGTGGCCGAACTGATCCCCGAGATCCAGGTCGAGGCCACCTTCCCGGACGGCACCAAGCTCGTCACCGTGCACCATCCCATCGTCTGACACCCAATTCCACAACAAGAGAGCAACCATGCACCGATTCCTCCATCGCGCCGCCACCGGCGCCGTGCTGACCCTGGCCACCGCCTCCGCCTTCGCCCACCCCGGTCATGACGCCGGCACCGTGGGCGCCAGCCTCTGGGCCGGCGTGCTGCACCCGTTCACCGGCGCCGACCACCTGCTGGCGATGGCGGCCGCGGGCGTGTGGAGCGCGCTCGCCACGAATTCGCGCGGCGCCTTCGGGCAAGGCGCGCCGGCCAAGGCCGACCTGCTGCGCCTGCCGCTGGCCTTCGTCGCCATGATGCTGGTGGGCGCGGCGCTGGGCCTTGCCGGCGTGACGCTGCCGGCCGTGGAGCCGATGATCGCGGTGTCGCTGCTGGTGATCGGCCTGCTGGTGGCCGTGCGGGCGCGGCTGTCGGCCATGGCCGGGATGGCCATCGTCGGCGGCTTCGCGCTGTTCCACGGCTACGCGCACGGCGCCGAGCTGCCGGCCACGGCCGGGGCGATGCCGGCGGTGCTGGCCTATGTGGGCGGCTTCGCCGTGGCGACGATGGCGCTGCACGGCCTGGGCATCGGTGCGGGCCTGTTCCTGCGCCGCCATGCGGGCTGGCTCGCCCGCGTGGCCGGGGCTGGCGTGGCGCTGTACGGCGCCGGCCTGCTGGTCGCCTGAGCGGCGGACGTCACGATCAAGGAGCCTTGCGATGATTCCCGGTGAACTGATGCCGCTCGACGGCGAAATCGAACTGAACGCGGGCCGCGCCACGGTGAGCGTCACGGTGGCCAACACCGGCGACCGCCCCGTGCAGGTGGGTTCGCACTTCCACTTCTACGAAACCAACGCCGCGCTCGACTTCGACCGCGAGGCCGCGCGCGGCTTCCGGCTCGACATCGCGGCAGGCACGGCGGTGCGCTTCGAGCCCGGCCAGTCGCGCACGGTGCAACTGGTGGCGCTCGACGGCGACCGCATCGTCTACGGCTTCAACGGCAAGATCATGGGAGCGCTGTAATGAGCGTGAAAATCTCCAGGCAGGCCTATGCCGAGATGTTCGGCCCCACCACCGGCGACCGCCTGCGGCTGGCCGACACCGGGCTGGTGATCGAAGTCGAACGTGACTACACGATCTACGGCGAGGAAGTGAAGTTCGGCGGCGGCAAGGTGATCCGCGACGGCATGGGTCAGAGCCAGCGCATGGCCAAGGACTGCGTCGACACCGTCATCACCAATGCGCTGATCGTGGACCACTGGGGCATCGTCAAGGCCGACATCGGCCTCAAGCACGGCCGCATCGCGTCGATCGGCAAGGCCGGCAACCCGGACATCCAGCCCGGCGTGACCATCGTCGTGGGACCGGGGACGGAGGTCATCGCGGGCGAGGGCATGATCGTCACCGCCGGCGGCATCGACAGCCACATCCATTTCATCTGCCCGCAGCAGATCGAGGAAGCGCTGATGAGCGGCGTGACGACGATGATCGGCGGCGGCACCGGCCCGGCCACGGGCACCTTCGCCACCACCGTCACGCCGGGGCCGTGGTACATGGAGCGCATGCTCCAGGCGGCCGATGCCTACCCGATGAATATCGGCTTCCTGGGCAAGGGCAACGCCAGCCAGCCCGGCCCGCTGACCGAGCAGGTCGAGGCGGGCGCCATCGGCCTGAAGCTGCACGAGGACTGGGGCACCACGCCGCAGGCCATCGACACCTGCCTGACCGTGGCCGACGCCACCGACACCCAGGTGGCCATCCACACGGACACGCTCAACGAGGGCGGCTTCGTCGAGGCCACCATCGCCGCCTTCAAGGGCCGCACGATCCACACCTACCACACCGAGGGCGCCGGCGGCGGCCATGCGCCGGACATCATCAAGGTCTGCGGCGAGGCCAACGTGCTGCCGTCGTCGACCAATCCCACGCGCCCGTACACCGTGAACACGCTGGACGAGCACCTGGACATGCTGATGGTGTGCCATCACCTGGATCCGGCGATTGCCGAGGACATCGCCTTCGCGGAGTCGCGCATCCGCCGCGAGACCATCGCGGCCGAGGACATCCTGCACGACCTGGGCGCGTTCTCGATGATTTCGAGCGATTCGCAGGCCATGGGCCGCGTGGGCGAGGTCATCATCCGCACCTGGCAGACCGCGCACAAGATGGCGGCGCAGCGCGGCAAGCTGCCGGGCGACCCGCACGACGCGCGCGGCGGCCACGACAACTTCCGCGTGAAGCGCTACATCGCCAAGTACACGATCAACCCGGCGCTGACGCATGGCATCGCGCACGAGGTGGGCTCGATCGAGGTCGGCAAATGGGCGGACCTGGTGCTGTGGAAGCCGGCCTTCTTCGGCGTGAAGCCGAGCCTGATCCTGAAGGGCGGGATGATCGCGGCGGCGGCGATGGGCGACCCCAACGCGTCGATCCCCACGCCCCAGCCGGTGCACTATCGGCCGATGTTCGCCTCGGCGGGCGGGGCGCTGCCGCGCTCGTCGCTGACCTTCGTGTCGCAGGCGGCGCTGGCGGCGGACGTGGGCGGGCGCTACGGGCTGGCCAAGACGCTGGCGGCGGTGCGCGGCACGCGTACGGTGAGCAAGCGCGATATGGTCCACAATGACTGGCAACCGAACGTCACCGTGGACCCGGAAACCTACCAGGTGGTGGCCGACGGCCAACTGCTGATGTGCGAACCCGCCACCGTGCTGCCGATGGCGCAGCGCTATTTCCTGTTCTGACGGCCCCGGATTGTGATCAAGATCGACAAACACCTCCCCGCCCCGCACGGCATTGCGCCCGTGCTGGTGCGCCGCGCCCCCAAGCTCGTGCTGCCGTTCGGCGAGCGTAGCAAGAGCCGCCTGCGCGCCGTGCTCGACAACGGGGCGGAAGCAGCGCTGTTCCTGCCGCGCGGCACCGTGCTGCGCGGCGGCGACCTGCTGGTGGCCGAGGACGGTACTTTCGTCGAAGTGCAGGCGGCCCCCGAGTCCGTGCTGCAAGTGACGGCGGCCGACCCGCTGGCCCTGATGCGCGCCGCCTACCACCTGGGCAACCGCCACACCCCGGTGGAAGTCGGCCGCGATTACCTCCGCCTCGAATTCGATGCCGTGCTGGCCGACATGCTGGCCCGCCTCGGCGTGCAGGCCACCCGCGCCGAACTGCCCTTCGAACCCGAAGCCGGCGCCTACGGCGGCGGCCACAAACACGGCCACGACGCGACCTTCGCCGAAGACTACGCAGCGGCGCAGGCGGTGTTTCAGGATCACCATGGGCATTCGCACGGGCATGACCACGGCCACGGCCATGACCACGGGCACGACCACAGTCACGACCATGGTCACGTCCATGACGAGCACTGCGGCCACAAGCACTGAATCCGTCCCAACCGTCCCATGACCGCGCTCCCCCAACTGATTTCGCTGCTGCATCTGGCGTCGCCGGCGTTGCCGATTGGCGGTTTCAGCTATTCGCAGGGGCTTGAGGCGGCCATCGACTGCGGGCTGGTTAGCGATGCGGGCAGCGCCGAGCGGTGGATCCGGGACAACCTCACGCATGTGCAGGCGCACTGCGAGGCGCCGGTCTGGCTGCTGCTTCATCGTGCCTGGCAGGCGCGCGACCTGGCTGCTGTACGGCGTTGGAACGACTGGTTTCACGCCACGCGCGAGACGGCGGAGCTTCGGCTTGAAACCGAGCAGATGGGCTGGTCGCTGTCGAAACTGATCGGCCAGATGGGGTGGGGCGAGGCCGCCATGGCATCGGACTTGTCCGAACTGGCGCCGATCTGCCTGCCCACCGCGTTCACGGCCGCCTGCGTGGCGCTTGGCGTGGATGCGCGCGACGGTCTCGCGGCCTATGCCTTCAACTGGGCCGAAAACCAGGTCGCCGCCGCGCTCAAGGCGGTGCCGCTCGGCCAGGTGGCCGGCCAGCACATCCTGCGCGGGCTGCACCCGGCCGTGCTGGCCGTGGTCGACGAAGCGGCGCAGCGCGCCGACGCCGATCCGCCCCGCCTGTCCACTTTTTCCCCGATGCTGGGCCTGCTCTCCGCACGCCACGAGACGCAGTACTCCCGGCTGTTCCGTTCCTGACCCAGCCACAAACATGACCCGAACCAAGAAAAATCCGCCCCTGCGCGTTGGCGTGGGCGGCCCCGTGGGCTCCGGCAAGACCACGCTGCTGGAAATGCTCTGCAAGGCCATGCGCGACCGTTACGACCTGGTCGCCATTACCAATGACATCTATACGAAGGAAGACCAGCGCCTGCTGACGATCTCCGGCGCGCTGCCGGCGGAGCGGATCATGGGGGTGGAGACGGGCGGCTGCCCGCACACGGCGATCCGCGAGGACGCCTCGATCAACCTCGAGGCCGTGGACCGTATGCTGGCGAAGTTTCCCGATGCCGACATCGTCTTCATCGAGTCTGGCGGCGACAACCTGGCCGCCACCTTCAGCCCGGAATTGTCCGACCTGACGATCTACGTGATCGACGTGGCCGGCGGGGAGAAAATCCCGCGCAAGGGCGGGCCGGGGATCACGAAGTCTGACCTGCTGGTGATCAACAAGACTGACCTCGCGCCGTACGTGGGGGCCTCACTCGAGATCATGGAAGCCGATGCCCGCAAGATGCGCGGGGAGCGGCCGTTCGTGATGGGGAGTGTCAAGGCCGGGCAGGGGCTCGATCAGATCATCGCCTTCATCGAACGCCAGGGCCTGCTGACGGTATAAGGCTCAGCGCGGCTGCTTGCGGGCCAGCGCGCGGGCCACGCCGGCCACCACGTCGCGCTCGAAATCGCTCAGTTCGGCCATGTAGCGCATCGTTGCCTGCACGGCCGGCGAGGTGTCGGCCTGATACGGCGAGCGCGGCGCCTCCACGGGCGCGGCGGCGGTTTCGTGGCGCGAGAAGTCCAACATCTCGGGCGGAGCCACGCCGAGTGTGTCAGCTAGAGTACATATGTTATAAAGAGCCACATTACGTGTGCCGCGTTCGATGCCGCTGAGGTACGATCTTGCCAGACCGCTTTCCAGCGACAGGGCTTCTTGTGACCAGCCGCGCTGCTTGCGCAACCAGGTCAGATGTCGCCCGAACAGCTTGAGAGGGTCGCCTGTCATATGCTGCTTTGTGGATTTTAAGTCGCTCAGAGCCTAAGGGTTTGACCCAAGCGTCACGACAACCTATAGTTCGTCGTTCTATCGGTACCAGATCCGCATCATAAGGGATGTGCCCAAAACGGGTACGGAGCGATGGTATTACCGGACGGCACCTAAGCCGTACCGAAACGGGGCAGTCGCGCAGTGAGGGGGGAGGTCGTCGGGCGGGAAATCCGCGCCGCATCGGGCCTGCCGCCATTGCGCATTCCGTGGGACCCCTGCGTCCCAGGCTCCGTTTTGGGGAATGCCATGCAGATTTTTTCGTTTTTCGACGCCGGGTTGTGCGGTGCAACGCCGCCCCTGCCGGACTCTCCGGACCTGAGCGTCGGTTTACAGTTATGTGTCATTCCGGCAACGGCCGGGCTCGGCCACGCCTGCCACCACGTGTTCCTGCGTGCCGGCGACGTGCAATCCGGCATTGTTTCCGCCCCGTCCGAATGGTGGGCCTGCCTGCGCGGCGGCCTGCGCGTGCTGTCCGCCGGGCAGGAACTGGCCGCGCTGGCCGGGGGCGATGTCTTCACGCCCCAGCCGGGGCAGCCGGTCATGCTCCAGGCCGTGCTGGACAGCGTGCTGGTGCGCACCGTGCCGCAGGCCGGCAGCCGGCCCGGCACGCCGAGTTTTGTCGTGATCGAGCCCGGCGAGCCCGACTGGGCCCAGCAACTGCACGCGCATGACACGATGTGGGCCACCTGCTATCGCGGCACGTTGTGCCTGCAATGGCGCGCCACGCGCGGCACGGCCGGTGTGCGCACCGTCTACCTGCAGCCGGGCATGGCTTTCGCGCCGGACCGTCACGACGACTACTGCATCGACGCCATGGTGCCCGGCGCGGGTCTGCTGTGCTGCGCGCGCTCGCCAATCTTGGAAGCCGAACCCGTGGACGCGCTGCCCCGGGCGGCCTGAAGGCTGACCGGGATGCAGGCGATCAGCGGCGCTGGTACTGCGTGGCGCCGAACAGGATCTCGCGCTCCGCGTCGGTCCGCATCGGCTTGCGCTCCTTGGCGAGCACTTCCACGCCGCGCTTCACGGCGGGGCGCTCGGCAATTTCGTTGAACCAGCGCTTCAGGTGCGGGTAGTCGTCCAGCTCCACGCCCTGGTTCTGCCAGCTGCGCAGCCACGGGAAGGTGGCGATGTCCGCCACGCTGTAGCTGTCGCCGGCCAGCCAGGCGTGCTGCGACAACTGCTTGTCGATCACGCCGTAGAGCCGCTTGGCCTCGTTGGTGTAGCGGTTCACTGCGTACTCGATCTTCTCCGGCGCGTAGATGCGGAAGTGATGCGCCTGGCCCAGCATCGGCCCCACGCCACCCATCTGGAACATCAGCCACTGCAGGGCCTCGTACTTGCCGCGCACGTCCTCCGGCAGGAACTTGCCGGTCTTGCCGGCCAGGTACAGCAGGATGGCGCCCGATTCGAATAGCGAGATGGGCTGGCCGTCCGGCCCGTCACTGTCGACGATGGCCGGGATCTTGTTGTTCGGGCTGATCTTGAGGAAGGCCTCGCCGAACTGGTCGCCGGCGCCGATGTTGATCGGATGAACCTTGTACTCGAGGCCGCATTCCTCGAGCATGATGTGGACCTTGTGACCGTTGGGCGTGGCCCAGGTGTAGACGTCGATCATGAGGGAGCGCTCTCCTGGCTGCTTCGGAAACTTTCGGTGGGGAAGGGGCCCGGCGACCAGCGTCGCCAGGGTCCGAGCGATTAGAGCACAGAAGAAATAAGCCTGCTGGCGGTGCGGTCATCGCGGCGGCTCCCATGAAAAAACGCGCGACCGACAGGCCGCGCGTTTCGGGGAATTACGACTACCAGTGAGGCTCAGGAGCCGCGCGTCACCGGCATCTGGATGCTGTCCGGGTTCAGGCTCATGTGCTTGGCCAGTTCCAGCTTGGCGATGGCGTTGCGGTGCACCTCGTCCGGACCATCGGCCAGGCGCAGCGTGCGCTGGTGCGCCCACCAGTTGGCCAGCGGGAAGTCGCCCGAGACACCCGCGGCGCCATGCACCTGGATCGCCCAGTCGATCACGCGCAGCGCCACATTCGGCGCCACCACCTTGATCATGGCGATCTCGGCCTTGGCTACCTTGTTGCCTACGGTATCCATCATGTAGGCGGCCTTCAGCGTCAGCAGGCGGGCCATCTCGATGTCGCAACGGGCTTCGGCGATGCGCTCCTGCGTCACACCCTGGCGGGCGATCTGCTTGCCGAAGGCCACGCGGTCCAGGCTGCGCTTGCACATCAGTTCCAGCGCGCGCTCGGCCACGCCGATGCTGCGCATGCAGTGGTGGATCCGGCCCGGGCCGAGGCGGCCCTGGGCGATCTCGAAGCCGCGCCCTTCACCCAGCAGGATGTTGGCGGCCGGCACGCGCACGTTCTTGAGTTCGATCTCCATATGGCCGTGCGGCGCATCGTCATAGCCGAACACGGGCAGGAAGCGCTTGATCGTGATGCCCGGGGTATCCGCTGGCACGACGACCATTGACTGCTGCTCGTGGCGGCCGGCATCGGGATTGGTCTTGCCCATCACGATGTAGACCTTGCAGCGGGGGTCGCCGGCGCCCGACGACCACCACTTGGTGCCGTTGATCACGTAATGGTCGCCGTCGCGCTCGATGCGGCAGCTGATATTGGTGGCGTCCGAGGAGGCCACGTCCGGCTCCGTCATCAGGAAGGCCGAGCGGATCTCGCCGCGCAGCAGCGGTTCCAGCCACTGGTCCTTGAGTTCCTCGGTGGCGTAGCGCTCCAGCGTTTCCATGTTGCCGGTGTCCGGCGCAGCGCAGTTGAACACCTCGGGCGACCAGGGCGCGCGGCCCATGATCTCGCACATCGGTGCGTATTCGAGGTTCGACAGCCCCTCCGGCGCCCGCTTGGAGCGCGGCAGGAACAGGTTCCACAGCCCGGCTTCGCGTGCCAGCGGCTTCAGCTCCTCGACCACCTTGGTGGGAATCCAGGCGTTGCCGGCTTCGCGGTTGGCCTGGATCTCGGCGTAGAAGCGCTTTTCGTTCGGATAGATATGCTTGTCGAAAAAGGCCAGCAGCCGGGCCTGCATGTCCTTGACCTTGGGCGTGTACTCGAATTGCATGGGGTCTCCTCGCTACATTCGGGGGTGTGACGGCAGGCATCGCTTGGGGAAGGATGCCGACTGGGGCCTACTCTAGCGGACTGCGCGTAATAAGAAAAATGAATTTTCTGGATTGGACAGTATCAATGTCCTGCATTTTCATGCCAGAATGCCTGCCATGCAGCTATCCCGGATCGACCTCAACCTCTTCGTGGTGTTCGATGCCATCTACAGCGAAGGCAGCATCACCGCAGCCGCGCGTCAGCTCAACCTGACGCAGCCCGCCGTCAGCCACGCGCTGGGGCGGCTTCGTACGCTGTTCGACGATCCGCTGTTCGAGCGGCGCGGGCAGGGCATGGCGCCCACGCCGCTGGCGCGCTCGCTGGCGGGCGAGGTGCGCGGCGCGCTGCAGTCGTTCGCGCGCACGCTGCAGGATACGCCGCACTTCGACCCCACCGCCACCACGCGCCGCTTCACTATCGGCATGCGTGATGCGCTGGAATCTACGCTGCTGCCGCCGCTGATGGCGCGTGTCACGGCCATGGCGCCGCACGTGGAGATCGCGGCAATCCGCTTCGACCGCCGCGAGATGGAGTCCGAACTGCTCGCCGGCACGCTCGATGCGGCCATCGACATCCTGCTGCCGGTGTCCCCGGCGATTCACCATGCCGCGTTCATGTCCGATCCGATGGTGGTGCTGGCCCGGCGCGACCATCCGCTGGTGAAGAAGGAGCTGACGCTGGAGCGCTATCTGGCGGCCGAACATGTGCACGTGTCGTCACGCCGGCGCGGGGCGGGCCTGGAGGACCAGGCGCTGCACCGAATGGGCCTGACCCGCCGCGTGCGGCTGCGCTGCCAGCACTATGCGGCGGCGTGCCGCGTGGTCAGTTGCACGGACCTGCTCGCCACCTTGCCGATGCGCTACGCCCGCATCGCCAACGAACCGTACGCCAACCGGCTGCTGGCGTTGCCGTTCAAGGTGCCGGCGCTCGAACTGCATCTCTATTGGCACGCCGGCGGCGAGAACGACGGCGCCAACCGCTGGCTGCGCGAGCAGCTGATGGCGGTGATGACGTCGCTCGGCAATGGCATGGGCGACGGTCCCCCCGCCGACGCGTAACGCGTAACGCGCATTTCCCCCGCGTGCCGCGCGCGCGGGTCACAACGTAAGCCATTGTTAGCAGGCTGGACGGTGCGGGAGGCGCTCCCTAACATCGTCCCGTTCCATCTGCCCCGGACGCCTCATGCCCCGCATGACACCGCGCCGCCGCGCGCGCGTCCACACCCAGGCAGCCCCCTCCATCCACGACGACAGAGCCGCATTCCGATGCCAGGGAAACACTTGTCTAACGATTTCATGCCCTCCCGCGCGAACGCCTTCGCGCGACCGATCCCGATGACGATCCTGGCAGCCTGCGCTGCCTTCGCGCTCAGCGCCTGTGGCGGTGGCGGTGGCGGCGATAGCGCCCCCAGCGCGGGCACCAGCGCCGCCCCGGCAGCCGGCGCCGCCAATGCGAGCCAGGCGGCGTCCGGGCAGGCCCCCGCCAACGGCAGCCAGACGGCGACGCTCCCGGCCGGCGCCGACCGCGCCTGCTACACGGTGACCGGCAGCGCGCCGGCGCCGGTCACGGGCAGCGTGAGCCTGCTGCCGGCGCGCGGCACCGGCGTCTCGGCCTATCGCGTGCTGGACGACGCGCGCAGCGCCGGCCTCTGCTACGCCAACTATCGGCGCGAGCAGGTGGGCCTGCCGCCGCTGACCGCGCGCGACGCGCTCAATACCGTCGCCCAGAACCACACCGCCTACATGCTGGCCAACAACCTGCTCACGCACGACGAGCAGTCGGGCAAGTCCGGCTACACGGGCGCCGCGCCGAACGACCGCATCCAGGCCGCCTATCCGACCAATGCCACGGCGGAAGTCGTGGCGGCCGGCAACAAGTGGACCAGCGCGGCGGGCGCCAACCTGTCGATGGCGCCGAAGGACGCGCTCGTGGCGGACCTCGTCAACGCGCCGTTCCACCGCGCCGCGCTGCTGGGCAGCTACGGCTCGGCCGGCAGCGGGTTTGCGGAAAGCGTGGGCGCCGGCAGCAGCGGCGGCACCTCGGCCAGCTACTACCAGACCATCGACCTCGCCGATGCCAGCAAGGGCGGCGCGGACAACCAGGTGGTGGCGTACCCGTACAGCGGCCAGGCCGATGTGCCGGCGAACTGGGTCAACAATGAGAGCCCCAACCCGGCGCCTTCGTACACGGGCCAGACCATGGGCTACCCGGTGACGGTGCAGGCCATCAACACGTCGCTGGTGTTCAATGCCGATACGTTCACGATCACCGACGCCGCCGGCGCCAACGTGCCCTGCGAGAAGGTGGATGCGCGCACGTCGGGCATGTCGAGCTACGCGCGCGGGCTGGCCATCTGCACGCCGCGCGCGCCGCTGGCCGCCCACACGCGCTACAACGTCACCGTCGGCGGCACGCTGAACGGGCAGGGCGTGAACCTGAACTGGTCGTTCACCACGCTGTGATGGCGAACTGACACTATGTATACGGGGCGGCGCCCGCCGCCTCGTTCCCGTGCCTCCGCGCCGATCATCCCCGATCGGCCAATCAGCCGTTTACAAGCGCATTACCGGTCATCTGCGTCTACAATCGCCTCAGCTTCCCCCCAGGAGAGATGGCATGGCTCGCGCAGTGACGAAGACACCGGCAGTTTCCCAGTCAACCCCCTCCCTGCTGTGGCGCGGCACGCTGGCCGTGGCGCTGGCCGCCGTGCTGGCGGGCTGCGGCACCGCCGCCAAGGATGCGGGCACGCCATCGGCATCGGGCACGGCCACGGCCGCGCCGGCCCAGGCGCCGGCGGCTGCCATGCCGCCCGCGCCGGAGGTCTCGTCGGGCTACCGCCCCGACATGACCACCAGCTACGGGCAGAAGCACATGGCCGCCGCGGCCAATCCGCTGGCCACCGAGGCCGGGCGCGAGATCCTGCGCGCGGGCGGCTCGGCCATCGACGCCGCCGTCGCCATGCAGGCCGTGCTGACGCTGGTGGAGCCGCAGGCCACCGGCATCGGCGGTGGCGCCTTCATCATGTACTGGGACGGCAAACGCGTGCAGGCCTTCGATGGGCGCGAGACGGCCCCGGCCGGCGCCACCGAGAACCTGTTCATGCGCGCGGACGGCAAGCCGATGGAATTCTCCGAAGGCCAGATCGGCGGCCGCTCGGTGGGCGTGCCCGGCGTGCTGCGCGCGCTGGAGATGGCGCACCGCCAGCATGGCCGGCTACCCTGGGCGCGACTGTTCCAGCGCGCCATCACGCTGGCCGAGAACGGTTTCCCGATGTCCCAGCGGCTCTACACCCAGGTGGCGGCCGACAAGTTCATGATGGGCTCGTCGGAGATGGCCGGCTACTTCCTCGATACGCAGGGCAAGGCCAAGCCGGTCGGCACCCTCGTCAAGAATCCGCAACTGGCCAAGACGCTGCGCGAGATCGCCAAGGGTGGCCCGAACGTGTTCTATAACGGGCCGATTGCGCAGGACATCGCCGCCAAGGTCAACAGCCATGCCAATCCGGGCAGCCTGAGCACGGCCGACCTGAAGGGCTATCGCGCCAAGGAGCGCGTGCCGGTCTGCACGGACTACAAGCGCTGGAAGGTGTGCGGCATGCCGCCGCCGTCGTCGGGCGGCATCGCCATCGCCCAGATCCTGGGCACGCTGGAGGCCCTTGAGAAGCGCGACCCGCGCTACGCGCTGGCCAGCCTGAAGCCGCAGCCGGTGAACACCCCGGCGCGTGTGGAAGCCGCGCCGCTGGCCGTGCACGCCATCTCCGAGGCCGACCGCCTGGCCTACGCCGACCGTGGCCTCTACGTGGCCGATGCCGACTTCGTGCCCGTGGACGTGGCCGCGATGGTCAGCCCGGCCTACCTGACCGAGCGCGCCGCGCTGATCGGCGACAAGAGCATGGGCCGCGCCCAGCCGGGCACGCCGCCGGGAGTGAAGGTGGCGTTCGCGCCGGATCGTTCGCCGCCGCGCATCTCCACGTCGCAGATCGTGGCCGTGGACAACCGGGGCGGGGCGTTGTCGATGACGACGACCATCGAATCGTACTTCGGCTCGCACATCATGGTGCGCGGCTTCATGCTGAACAACGAGATGACCGATTTCTCGTTCACGCCGAGCGAGAACGGCAAGCCGGTGGCCAACCGCGTGCAGCCGGGCAAGCGCCCGCGCTCGTCGATGGCGCCGACGCTGGTGTTCGACCGCCAGAGCGGCAAGCTGGTGGCGGCGCTGGGCTCGCCGGGTGGCTCGCAGATCATCGAGTACGTGTCGAAGACGTTGGTCGGCCTGCTGGACTGGGACATGGACGTGCAGACCGCCGTGGGCATGGGCAACTTCGGCAGCCGCAATGGCCCGACCGAGGTGGAGCGTGGGCTGGTGACGCCGCAACTGGTGGAATCGCTGCGCGGCATGGGCCATCAGGTGGCCGAGATCGAGATGACGAGCGGCACGCAGGCCATCGTGCGCAAGACCCTGCCGAACGGCAAGCCGGGCTGGGCCGGCGGCGCGGACCCGCGGCGTGAAGGGGTGGCGCTGGGGGAGTGACGGGATCTTGAAACGCTGAGGGTTTGCTCCTCTCTCCCTTTGGGAGAGAGGCCGGGAGAGAGGGGCGGCGATTCTGCGAAGTGATATCGCATCTTGCACCGCCTGCCCTCTCCCCCGCCCCTCTCCCTGAGGGAGAGGGGAGACAACAAGGGGTCCTTCTTCCGGTCAGCCGTCCAGCTTCACGCCAGCGGCCTTCACCACCTGGGCCCAGCGCTTTTCCTCGGTCGAGAAGAACTTGCTGGTTTCCGGCGGCGTCATGGTCACCACTTCGGCGCCCTGGCCGGCCAGTTGCGCGCGGATTTCGGGGGTGCGGATGATGCGGATCAGCTCGCTCGAGAGGCGGGCCACGAGCGCATCCGGCATGCCGGACGGCGCCATCACGCCCTGCCACGTACCCGATTCGAAGTTCGCCACGCCTTGCTCGGCAATCGTCGGCACCTGTCCGACCAGCGCCATGCGCGTGCGCTTGGACACGGCCAGCAGCTTGAGCTTGCCGGCCTGCACCTGCGGATAGGTCGCCAGCATCCCGTTCATCAGCACCTGCGCGGTACCGCCCACGGTGTCGGCAATCGCCTGCGCGCCGCCCTTGTACGGCACGTACTGCCATGCCGCGCCGGTGGCCTGCTGCACCGCCACGCCCGCCAGATGCGGCGCGCTGCCGATGGCCGTCACGGCGAAGTTCAGCGTCTGCTTGTGCGACAGCGCCACCAGTTCCTTGAGGTTGTTGGCGGGCACCGACGGATGCACCACCAGCAGGTGGGGCGAGTAGGCCAGCATCGACACGCCCTTGAGATCTTTCTCAGGGCTGAAGCTCAGCTTGGTGTAGACGGACGGGCTGATGGCCAGCGCGCCCACATCGCACAGCAGCAGCGTGTGGTTGTCCGTGCCGGCCTGCGCCACCATGGCGGCGCCGATGTTGCCGTTGGCGCCCGGACGGTTGTCCACCACCACGGCCTGGCCCAGCGCTTCGCCGAGCGGCTTGCTGATCAGGCGGGCGATGATGTCCGACGAACCGCCGGCGGGGTAGGGCACCACCAGCCGGATCGGCTTGGTTGGCCACTTGTCGGCAGCCCAGGCCGAAGCCGGGGCGAGGATGCCAGAGGTGCCGAAGGCGCCCAGTGCGGCCAGGCCCGATGCCTGGCCAAGGAATTGGCGGCGATTGCTCATGCTGTGTCTCCTAATGCTTATCTGCTTATCGTCTGTTGTCGTACAACATGGCAGCAGTGTAGACGCGATTTAGCCTTTGGTCATCAGGGTTATGGCTAGGGATAGTACTCAGTTGTCTGATGACATGCAGACAATTGCCCCCCAGAAAGCACATCGCCCCGGCGGTGCGGGGCGATGTCGGGCAGGAAGATGCAGGATCAGGCGCCTGATTTCTGCGCGTAGGCCCAGCCCATTTCGGCCATCGGGCGGGCGCGCTTGCCGGCGTCCGTCGCCTGCGCCGACGACGCCGTGCCATCGACCACGCGCTTCATGATCCCCTGCAGGATGCCCGCGATGCGGAACATGCTGAAGGCGAGGTAGAAATTCCAGTCGCCCGTGATCTGGCGGCCGGTGCGCTGCTCGTACAGGCGACGATAGGCGGCTTCATCGGGAATGCCCAGCGCCTGATGGTCGAGCCCGGCGATGCCCCGGAACTGGCCCGGCTGGATATGCCAGCTCATGCAGTGATAGCCGAAGTCAGCCATCGGATGGCCCAGCGTGGACAGCTCCCAGTCGAGCACGGCCAGCACGCGCGGCTCGGTGGGGTGGAACATCAGGTTGTCGAGCCGGTAGTCGCCATGGACGATGGTGGTCAACGCATCGGCATCGGCCGGAATGTGATTCGGGAGCCATGCGATGAGCTGGTCCATCGCCGGGATCGATTCGGTCTCGGACAGCTTGTACTGCTTGCTCCAGCGCTCGATCTGGCGCTGGAAGTAGTTGCCCGGCTTGCCGTAGTCGGCCAGCCCGATCGCCTTGTAGTCCACCGAATGCAGCGCAGCGATGACGCGGTTCATCTCGTCGTAGATCGCGCCGCGCTGGGCCGGGGTCATGTCCGGCAGCGCCTGGTCCCACAGCACGCGGCCGCTGACGAACTCCATGATGTAGAACGCGCGGCCGATCACCGACTCGTCCTCGCAGAGCGCGAACATGCGGGCTACGGGCACGTCGGTCTGGGCGAGGGCGGCCATCACGCGGTATTCGCGCTCGATGGCATGCGCCGACGGCAGCAGCTTCGCCTTCGGCCCCGGCTTGGCGCGCATCACATAGGTCTGGCCGGGCGTGATCAGCTTGAACGTGGGGTTCGACTGGCCGCCCTTGAATTGCTCGATGGTCAGCGGGCCGGCAAAGCCCTCCACATGCTGGCGCATCCAGGTCTCGAGCGCGCCCATGTCGAAGCGCTGCTGGTCGGCCACGGGGCGGGTCCCTTCAAAATGCGAAACGTTGCTGCTCATGCTGTCTCCGGTCTGTCTTTTTTATGTGGCGATGGCGTCGGTGCGTGGCGCGGGGGGGACTTCAGCGGTAGTTCGGCTTGCGCTTCTCCAGGAAGGCGCTGATGCCTTCGCCCGCGTCCGGGTGGTGCAGCGCTTTCACGAAGCTGTCGCGCTCGGCGGCCAAGTGCTCGGTCAGCGAGGCGCTGCCGGCGTGGTTGATCAGCGCCTTGATGCCCTGGACCGCGTTCGGCGATTCCTTGGCCAGGTTCTCGGCAATGCGCAGCGCCTCGGTCACGGCCTGCCCCGGCGGCACCACGCGGTTCACGATGCCGAAATGGGCCAGTCGTGCCGGATCGACCGGCTTGCCATCCATCATCATTTCACTGGCGAGCTGGCGCGGCAGCATGCGGGCCAGTTCGTAGGAGCCGCCGCCGTCCGGCGTCAGGCCCACCTTCACATAGGCCATGACGAACTTGGCGTCGCTGGCCGCCACCACGAAATCGCACGCCAGCACCAGCGAGAAGCCCGCGCCGGCGGCGGGGCCTTCCACGGCGGCGATGATCGGCTTGGGGAACGCGTGCAGCGTTTCGATCCAGTGATTGAGGATTTCGATGCTTTTGGCCTGTACCTCGGCCGGCTGGGAGCGGTTGCCGAGCAGGCGGTTCAGGTTGCCGCCGGCGCAGAACACGCCGTCGGCGCCGGTCAGCACCACCGCGCGGATGGTGTTGTCGCGCGCCGCCACTTCCAGCGCCTCCTGGCTTGCCGCGTAGATGTCCGGATGCAGCGCGTTGCGCGCCTCGGGGTTCGAGATGGTCAGGACGAGCGTGGCGTCCACGCGTTGGGAAAGCAGCTGGGCGGTCATGGCGGCCTCTTGATGGGCAATGCGGGAGAAAAAAGCGCCCCGTGTCTCGGCGGGGCGCCCGGGAGGATCAGGCTTCTTCGGTCAGCAGCGACAGGCCCAGGCCGGCCCTACGCCACAGCCACGGGCTCGGGCGGTAGCGCATGTCGCCAGTCAGGCGGTCCAGGTTGCTCAGCACTTCGAGGATCTGCGCGGCGCCAATCGCATCGCCCAGCGCCAGCGGGCCCTTGGGGTAGCCCAGGCCGAGGTTCACGGCGAGGTCGATGTCGGTCGGCGTGGCGATGCGTTGCTGGGCGATGTCGCTGGCGATATTGACGATGCAGCCGATGATGCGCTGGGCGACGAAGCCGGCCGAGTCGCGGATCACGGTGACGGGCACGCCATCGCTGGCGAACAGGCCGTGCGCGGCGTCGCGGGCGGCGGCGCTGGTGGCCGGCGTGGTCATCAGCGTGCGGCGCTTGGTGGCTTCGAACGGCAGCAGCGTGTCGATGGCGACCACGCGGCTGGCATCAAGCCCTTGCTGCAGGGCAGTCGTGGTGGCGTCGAGACCCAGCGGGGTGACCACGATCAGTGCGTCGGCGGACGGGGCGTTGCCGCCTTCCGGCGTGACGCCGAGCGCGGTCAGCAGCTTCACGGTCATCGCATGACCACGCTCATTGGCGCGGCTCACCCACACGCTGGCCGGGCGCGCATCGGGCACCGGCTTGGCGGCAGGCACCTGCTTCTGGCCGTCCGGGTAGGCGTAGAAGCCCGCGCCGGTCTTGCGGCCCAGCAGCCCGCCCGTGTAGCGCAGCGCCGTGATCGGCGACGGGCGGTAGCGCGCTTCCTGATAGAACTGGTTGTAGATCGATTCCATCACCGGGTGCGACACATCGAGCCCGGTCAGGTCCATCAGCTCGAACGGGCCCATGCGGAAACCGGCTTGCTCGCGCATGATGTTGTCGATATCGACGAATTCGGCCACGCCTTCCTGGGCGATCTTCAGCCCTTCGATATTCATGCCACGGCCGGCGTGGTTGACGATGAAGCCCGGCATGTCCTTGCAACGCACCGGCGTGTGACCCATGCGGCGCGACAGTTCCATGAGCTGGTCACCGATGGCGGGGTTGCCCGACAGGCCGTCGATGACCTCCACCACCTTCATCAGCGGCACCGGGTTGAAGAAGTGGTAGCCCACCACGCGGCCCGGGTGCCTGGCGCCCACGGCGATGGCTGTGATCGACAGCGACGAGGTGTTCGATGCGATCACCGCGTCTTCCCGGACGATGGCTTCCAGCTTGGCGATCAGGTCGCGCTTGACCTCGAGCTTCTCCACGATGGCTTCCAGCACCATGTCGCAGCCGGCCAGGTCTTCCAGCGCGTTGCACGGCTTCACGCGGGCCAGCGCGGCCTCGCTGTCGGCGGCGCTGATCTTGCCCTTGTCGGCCAGCTTGGCGAACGTGTCCTGCAGGTACTGGCGCGCGGCGGCCACGGCTTGGGCGTTGACGTCGAACAGGTTGACCGTCAGGCCCGCCTGTGCGGCAATCTGGGCAATACCGCGGCCCATGGCGCCCGTGCCGACGATGCCGAGCGTTTGAATAGTGGGTTGGCTCATCGTTCGTCCAAAAAAAGTTGTGGTTAAATTAGCACGATCGTACGATTTCTGCATCTTCCGCGACAGCGGGTAGGCTTACGTGGCGTGCGAAGATCGGCCAGGCGGGGGCGCCTCAAGCGTCCTCGGGTCTACATGGACGCGACCCGGACGATCCATTTCAATAACGGAGAGAGACGACATGCTGAAGCTCTGCGGCTTTGCCGCCAGCAATTACTACAACAAGGTCAAGCTGGCGCTGCTGGAAAAGAACCTGCCATTCGAGGAAGTGCTGGCCTGGATCGGCGAAACCGACCTCGCGGCGACGCCCCTCGGCAAGGTGCCCTACATCATCACCGATTCCGGGCCGCTGTGCGAATCGGAAACCATCGCGGAATATATCGAGGCGACTTATCTCCAGGCGCCGCTGCTTCCGCATGACGCCTACCAGGCGGGCAAGGTGCGCGAACTCGTCACCTTCATGGAGGTATATCTGGAGCTGACGGTGCGCGAGCTGTATCCGGAGGCGTTTTTCGGCGGCAAGGTCAGCGATAACCTTAAGGAGCGCCAGCGCCGCCTGCTGGACCGTTATATCCCCGGTTTCGCCAAGCTGGCGAAATTCTCGCCCTTCGTGGCTGGCGACACCTTCACGCTGGCCGACTGCGCCGCCATCTGCCACCTGCCGCTGGTGTCGTCCTGCACGAAAATCATCTACGGCGAAGATTTGCTGGCGGACCTGCCGGTCAAGGCCTACCTCAAGGCCATGTCCGAGCGGGCGAGCGTGCAGAAGGTCAACGCGGACCGCAAGGCCAACACCGAGCTGATGCTGAGCCGCAACCGGTAAATCGCCGCGATTCACCGGATAGGCTTTGATCAGCATTTTCTGGCGCCCCGCTTGCGGGGCGCTTTGCATTGGCAGGGCCGATGGGAAATGCGCGGCTCGGGATTTTCCGAGCACTCACCATTTGGTGCAAATTAATCAGGATTCTTCTATATACGGCCGATTTTTTCGTCGGTTAGATGGCGGCTCATCTAACAACGAAGGGGCACGTATGGCGGGTCAAAAAGGCATCGTTCGCCGGGGCGATACGACGACACACGGCGGCAAGGTATTGGAGGGCGAGCCCACGTTCGTCTTCTACGGGGAACCGGCGGCCGGCGTCGGGCACATGGTCTGGTGTCCGCAATGCAAGGGCACCTTCCCGATCATCGAGGGCGATCCCACCTTCCAGGCCATGGGCCGCGCCATGGCGCTCGACGGCATGCTGACCGCGTGCGGCGCCCGGCTGATTTCCTCGATAGGCGCCCAGGCGACGGTCCGGCACCCGGTGAGCGGAACCTCGTTCGACCCGGCCCCCGATGAAGAGGACCGCTACGACGACCGCTACATCTTGCGCGACAGCGCCACCGGCGAGCCGCTGCCCGACACGGAGTACGCGGCAGTCCGGGCGGGCGCCGAGCCCGAATACGGCACGACGGATGAATTCGGCCGCACCCATCTGCTGGCAGCCCAGCAACGCGCCGACAACGTGACGATCTACGTCGAGGGGTGAGCGATGACCGAAACGCTGACTTCCCCGACCACGGGCAAGACGCTGGTGCGCGCCGGTGTCCGGGCGACTACGTTGACAAGGTTTGATAAAGCGAAGCCGATTCCCGTGCAGCGGGAGTTTATTGAGGTGGTGGTGTTTGATTCGAGGTTGCTTAGCCGTGGCTCGCAGTGGGGGCACGCTGCCATCGAAATTGACGGCACCGTCTACAGCCGTGCCCCAATATTATTCTTCAAGGGCGGGTACAGAAAATATCTGATTGGTAACACGAGGCGATGGAGAACCAAGCCAGACGGCACAATCGGAAAGGGCGTATATCGCGATGCCGTCGGGCTGCTGATGTGGGTATCTCTACGAGAGAAGGCCCTCATTAGAGACGAACTGGAAAGACGTGTGGCGGTCAATGCGAAATACTCATTATTCGATAATTCATGCAGCTCCAACGTTGCCGATGTGCTTGAGTTGGCCGGCATCATGGCGCGCGATCCGCGAGCGTTTGGCGAGCTGACACCGGTCATGCCCGCTGAATTACTCGGCGTATTGAAGAAGTCGAATCGTCTCGTCGAGACGCGAAACTATAAAAAGGGGTGGGAAGGTGGCGCGTCGGCAAACTGGTAAAGCCCGTCACTGGTGCGCCGTGGGGCTTGCCTGCATTGTTGGCGGAATGCTCTATGGATACTGGGCGGGCTATCGCATCCCTCTTAGCACTCACGTTGCGACAATACCCATCGAGCTATACGGAGATGCCGCTGGGATGGTTGAGCCCGTTGAATCCGTCATAGGTAAGGTGCAGGCCGGTGAACGCTGCAGGTTTATTCAGGTGACCATTGCGGAGCAAATGATGTTCTCCTACCGGGTGAAGTGTGGGGATTTGGACGGATGGACTGACGCCGGTGGTGCATTTGCGCCGCGGCTAGATCCGTACGAACTGTTCTCACTGAAATAAAGGGGGGGGGGTGGCGCGTTGGCAAACTGGTAAGGCGTGGCCATGGTTCGTCGCAGCATTGTTCTGCATCGTCTTGGCTCTGGGATATTGCAGCGGCTACCAAGTACCGATCAGAACGCATGTGGCGACGAAACCCGCCCCCCTCCACGGGAATCCCGAAGGAATGGTGCCTCCAGTTGCACCCTTGGTTGGGGAAGTCGCACCCGGTGCGCGATGCAGGTTTGTGCAAATCGGCGTTGCAGCGGAAATGATGTACACCTACCGCGTGATATGCGGGGAACTGGATGGTTGGACCGAGGAGGCGTTTGCATTCGAGCCGGCTCTGAATTCCTATGAGCCAGTTCAACAGGAAGAATGGAGGGAAGGTGGCACGTCGGCAACTAACCCATGCAGCCCGCGAACCCACCACGTTCCCGGGCTGCCGGAATCCCTCAAATCTTCGCCAACCGATCCAGCGCCAACTTCAGCGTCTCTTCCTTCTTCGCGAAGCAAAACCGCACCACGCCCGATTCGCGCGGTTGCGAATAGAACGCCGACACCGGAATCGCGGCCACGCCGATCTCGCGCGTGAGCCACATCGAGAAATCGGCTTCGCTCATATCGGAAATCGCCGAATAATCGACGCACTGGAAGTACGTCCCGTCCGAAGGCAGCAGCTTGAAGCGCGTCGAGGCCAGCCCGGTGCGGAAGTAGTCGCGCTTGGCCTGATAGAAGCCGGCGAGGTCCAGGTAGGGCGCCGGGTCGGCCATGTAGTCGGCCAGCCCGAACTGCACCGGGGTGTTCACCGTGAACACGTTGAACTGGTGGACCTTGCGGAATTCGTTCGACAGCGCGGCCGGTGCGGCCACGTAGCCGATCTTCCAGCCCGTGACGTGATAGGTCTTGCCGAAGCTCGACACCACGAAGCTGCGGCGTGCCAGTTCCGGATGGCGCGAGACCGACGCGTGCCGCTGGCCGTCGTAGACCATGTGCTCGTACACCTCGTCCGAGAGCAGCAGGATGTCCGTGCCGGCTAGCAGATCGGCCAGTTTTTGCATGTCATCGGCACGCCAGATGGTCCCCGTGGGGTTGTGCGGCGTGTTGATGAGGATCATCCGCGTCTTGGGCGTGATGGCGGCGGCGAGCTTGTCGAACGGGATCCGGAACGCCGGCGCCTCAAGCGTGACGGGCACTGCGACGCCCCCGGCCAGTTCGATGGCGGGCAGGTAGCTGTCGTAGCAGGGCTCGAGCACGATCACTTCATCGCCCGGATGCACTGCGCACAGGATCGCCGTCAGGAGGCCCTGCGTGGCCCCGGCCGTGATCGTAATTTCCGTATTCCAGTCGTACGTGTGGTCGTACAGCGTGGCGATCTTGCCGGCGATGGCCTGGCGCAGCGCGGGCACGCCGGCCATCGGCGGGTACTGGTTGTGGCCGGTGCGCATGGCGTGGGCCACGGCATCGACGATGCGCGCGTCGCAGTCGAAATCCGGGAAACCCTGGCCGAGATTGACGGCGTTCTTCTCGGCGGCCAGCGCCGACATCACGGTGAAGATGGTCGTGCCGACCTTGGGCAGGCGCGACAGCGGCGGGGTCAGGGGTGCGAGCGAGGATTCTGCGGACATGGCGCGGGAAGGAGGCAGGTTAGGGCGGCGGGTTCAGGACAAGCGGGTCATTTTAGCGGGGATCGGCGCCGGCAGTGGATGCCTCGGTCGCGGCGGCCAGCCAGGCGGCGAAAGCCGGCGGCGGCAGGATCTCCACGCCGCTCATGCGGCGCAGGCGGCTCCTGAGCTTCAGCACGGCCTTGTCCTTGGAGACCAGCAGCGCGGCGCGCGAGAAATGCGCCAGTTCGATGAACTTCTGGTCGTCGGTGTCGCGGCACTTGGGCAGCCGCACGGCGTCGAAGTCGGTCTGGTCCGGGGCGGGTTCGAGCGTGGCGAGCCGGTCCACCTGGGCCAGCGCGGCATCGATATCGACCGAAAACCGCGCGAATTGCGGGTAGGCCAGTACCCGGCGCAGCTCCTCCCGGCAGTCGGCGCGGATCACCGGGGCGATGGTTCCGGCGTCAAGCGCGGCGCGGATCGGCGCCACGTGGGGATCCTGGAATACGAGCAAATCGACCCAGATATTGGAGTCGAGGACCACCCGGGGCGGCGGGGCGGCAAAAGCGACGCAAGGGGCGCCGGCGGTGATGTCTGTGGGCATTCGCTACAATCTGGTCTTTGTTCCTGCCCGCGATTTTGCCATGCTCATCGTTCTGTCTCCTGCCAAGTCGTTGGATTACGAGACACCCCCGCGCATCAAGACCCACACGATGCCGCGTTTTATCGACCGTTCCACCACGCTGATCGAGCGCCTGCGCCGGCTGGCGCCGCAGGACGTAGCCGCGCTGATGGACATCTCCGACAAGCTCGCCGTGCTCAACGTCACCCGCTTTGCGGACTGGAGCCCCGAGTTCACGGCGGCCAACAGCAAGCAGGCGGTGCTGGCCTTCAATGGCGATGTTTACGATGGGCTGGACGCGAAATCGCTGTCCACCGATGATCTCGGGTTCGCCCAGAAGCACATTCGCATCCTGTCCGGCCTGTATGGCGTGCTGCGCCCGATGGATTGGATGCAGCCGTACCGGCTGGAAATGGGCACGCGCCTGGACAACGTGGCCGGCAAGGACCTCTATGCGTTCTGGGGCGACGACGTCACGACCCTCCTGAACAAGGACATGGCCGACCTCAAGCACGAGGGCGCGGCCACGCTCGTGAACCTCGCCTCCGAGGAATATTTCAAGGTTGTGCGACCCAAAGTGCTGGCCGCGCGCGTGATCACGCCAGTGTTCGAGGACTGGAAGGGCGGGCGCTACAAGATCATCTCGTTCCACGCCAAGCGCGCCCGGGGCACGATGGCGCGCTATGCGGTGACGCACCGCGTGACCGAGGCCAGCAAGCTCAAGCGGTTTGCCGAAGACGGCTACGCCTACGACAAGGCCGCGTCGGACGACACCCGCTGGGTGTTCCGCCGCCGCCTGGAAGACTGATAAAAGACTGATCGCTGACTGGAGAACCCGATTCCCATGACCTCAGCCCTGCATATCTCCACGCTGTTCGATTCCGGCGCGATCGAAGTCGAGGCGCTGGACCGTGCCGACGATATCCGCCTGCGCATCCGCGCCGACTCCCACGCCGATTTCCGCCAGTGGTTCCATTTCCGGCTGCAAGGGGCGGCAGGGCAGGCGTGCCGGCTCCAATTCGTGAATGCCGGCGAGTGCACCTATCCCGATGGCTGGCGCGACTACCGCGCGGTGGCGTCCTACGACCGCGCGCACTGGTTCCGCGTGTCCACGCGCTATGAGGGCGGCACGCTGACCGTCGAATTCACGCCCGAGCACGACAGCGTGTGGTTGGCCTATTTCGAGCCGTATCCCGAGGAGCGCCACCTGTCGCTGCTGGCCTCGTGCCAGCGCTCGCCGCTGGCACGGCTGTCGCATCTGGGCAGTACCGTCGATGGCCGCGACCTGACCTGCGTGACCGTGGGCCAGCCGGGGCCAGGCAAGAAGACAGTGTGGATGATCGCCCGCCAGCATCCGGGCGAGAGCATGGCCGAATGGTTCTGCGAAGGCGTGCTGCAGCGGCTGACCGGCACCGGCATGTGGGCCGGCGACCCGGTGGCCCGCAAGCTGCTGGACCGGGCGGTGTTCCACATCGTGCCGAACATGAATCCGGACGGTTCTGCGCGCGGCAACCTGCGTACCAATGCCGCGGGCGCGAACCTGAACCGTGAGTGGATGCAGCCGAGCCTGGAAACCAGCCCCGAGGTATGGCACGTGCGCCGCGCCATCGAGGCCACGGGCGTGGACCTGTTCTTCGACATCCACGGCGACGAAGGGCTGCCCTATAACTTCGTGGCCGGGAGCGAGATGCTGCCGGGCTTCACCGATGCGCAGCGCGAGCAGCAGACGCGCTTTATCGACGCCTTCAAGCGCGCCACGCCGGACTTCCAGGACGTGCACGGCTACGCGGCCAGCAAGTACAACGCGGACGCCCTGAAGCTGGCGTCGAAATACATCGGCCACACCTTCGGGTGCCTGGCGCTGACGCTGGAAATGCCGTTCAAGGACAACGCCGACCTGCCCGATCCCGCGGTGGGATGGAATGGTGCGAAAAGCGGCCTGCTGGGCACGGCGATGCTCCAGGCGGTGCTGGAGTATCTGGAATAAAGGCTCAAGGTGTTCCTCCCCGCCCCGCAAGCGGGCGAGGGGAGAACCTCCAGCGCTTATTGCTTCTTCTTCGTCTTGGTTGACGTCTTCGTCGTCGATTTTGTCGACTTCGACGACGATGTCGACGCCTTGGCGCTGCTCTTGCCCTTCTTCTTCGACGTCGTCGTCGGCGTGGCCACGGCCGGCGCGGCGGCTGGCTCGGCGATGACGTCGCCGTTGCTGTCGAGCAGTTCGTAGGCCAGCATCATCCCCTCGTCATAGCCACAGCGTACCCGTACGGGTTGCCATTGCGCCTCGCCAACACGCTTGTGGGCCGAGGCCGCGAACGTCACCACCGAATTCACCGGCACGGCCTGCTTGCCCTGCGAGAACCGGCCGCTCCACGGCTCCACCGTGGCCTGCCCGTTGCTCAGGGCGCCGGTGGGGATCTTGAGCGCGTCATAGGTGGCCGAGCGCGGCACCACCCAGCTGGCATGCGCGGCGCAATCGGCCACGCTGGCCGTCGCGTTCTCGGTCTTCATCAGCTGTTCGCGCATCCGGGTCCGATACTCGGCCAGGCTCACGCGGCCCTTGTCGGGCAACGTCACGGTCTTGATCGGTGGGTTGGTATTGACGACTGGCGGGGGCTTGACAGTCGGTGTGGCAGAAGCGGGAGCGGTAGCGGCGGGCGTGGTGCCCGGGGCGGCGGCGGTGTCGGTGGCCTCATCGCCCGGTGCGGTGGCGCACCCGGCGAGGGCCAGCGCGCCTGCCACTGCGGCGGTCAGCATGCACAGCCGGCCACCAAACAGTTCGGAAATTCGTCGGATCACGGGATCGTCTTTGCTTGTTCAGCAAGGAGGGTTGGCGAAGGATTGCCATGATAGAGGAAAGCCCCGCGCCAAAGTTCCGAAATGTTGTTACGTTCCGTTCGAATTGCGCGTAACGGCAGCGCAACCGCCGTGATCACGCTGCGTTCATGCGGGATCGGCGTCGTTCCAATATCAGAAAAGGCGCACGCGGCGCAAGTCAGGCGAACCCCGATGCAGTGCACGCGATGGAATGATCCCCGCCCGCGAGCGCGGGCGGGAACGGTCAGGGATGACCTTGGGGAAGACCTCAGGCGGTGCGCGTGAAGCGCAGCAGGTCGTCCATCAGCGCGTTGAGGTCGCGCTTGAGCTTGTCGAAGCCGGCGTTGGGCGCGAGGCCGACTTCATCCATGTACAGCTTGCGGTTGATCTCAAGCTGCAGGCTGTTGCGGTTGGCCTGGGGCTGGCCCAGCACCCGCACGATCTCCACGCCCTTGTAGGGGTGGTTGCGCCAGACGTCGTAGCCCATCGCCTTGAGCACGCCTTCCACCCGGTCGGTGAAACGCGTGTCGCAGGTGGTGCCGTCACGGTCGCCCACCACGAAGTCCGGGTGTTGCAGGCCGGGGTGCTCGGTCGCGTACTGGGCGGCCTCGCTCGGCATGGAATGGCAGTTGATGTGCCAGACCTTGCCGTGGCGCGCCACGCCTTCGTCCGCCAGCCGTTGCAGCTGGGCGTAGTAGGGCACGTAGTAGCGGTCGATGCGGGACTGGAGTTCGGCCACGCCGAGCTTGCGGTCGTAGATCGGCTCGCCGGTGTCCAGCACGCGCCAGACCAGGCCCTTGCCGAGGCGGGTCTTGGAAGTTTCCTGCTTGGCGCCGGGCCACGGCGCGTCCAGCAGGACTTCGTCGATCTCCCCCAGGCCGCGGTTGGCGTCGAGGTAGCTGCGCGGGAAGCCGGCGCAGAGCAGCGGGATGCCGCGCCCGGGGGCGTCGGCATAGAGCGCATCCACGAAGGTGTCTTCCGCCTGCCGCAGCAGCGGCAGGGGCAGGTTGCCGGCGTAGCGGAAGTCCGCCGGGTACGTGGTGCAGCTGTGCGGGGAATCGAGAAAGAGCGGGCTGCTCTCGCCTTCCGGCATGTGCAGGAAGTACGGGCTTTCCGCGGTCTTTCGGTCTGCTTCAGTCATGCTGTGCCTGGGTTTGTTCCGTGGATTAGTCCAGGGAGATCTTGGCGGCGGCTGCCACGCGCTTGTTCTTGGCCACTTCGGTGGAAATCTGCTTGGCGAACTGCGCCGGGGTGTCGCCCACCGGGGTGGCGCCGAGCTTTTCCAGCTTGGCCTTCACTTCCGGCATCGCCAGCACCTTCACGGCGGCGGCGTTCAGCTTGGCCTGGATGTCGGCGGGCAGCTTGGCCGGGGCGATCAGGCCGAACCATGCCGAGTCGTTCACTTCGCCCAGACCCAGTTCGGCGAAGGTCGGCACGTTCGGCAGGGCAGCCACGCGCTTCGGCGCGGCTACGGCCAGCGCGCGGAGCTTGCCGCCTTCGATGAACGGCAGCGAGGAGGGCAGGTTGTCGAACAGCACCTGGACCTGGCCGGCCAGCGCGTCGTTCAGCGCCGGGCCCACGCCCTTGTACGGCACGTGCAGCAGTTCGGTGTGGCTGCTCATCTTGAACAGTTCGCCCATCATGTGCGAGACGCTGCCGTTGCCGGCCGAGCCATAGGCCATCTTGTTCGGCTCGGCCTTGGCCAGCGCGATGAACGACTTCATGTCGGTGGCCTTCACACCGGGGTGGATGCTCATCACGTTCGGCACCGAAGCCAGGTTCGTGATGGGGGTGAAGTCCTTGGTGGCGTCGTATTGCAGGCGCGGGTACACGGCCGGGTTGATGCCGTGGGTCGAGGCGGTGGCGATGCCGAGCGTGTAGCCGTCCGGCGCGGCCTTGGCGAGGTAGCCCGTGCCGATGCTGCCGCCGGCGCCGCCGCGGTTATCCACGACTACGGCCTGGCCCAGTTGCTGGCCCAGCTTGTCAGCCACGATGCGGGCCACGATGTCGGTGGTGCCACCGGCCGGGAACGGCACGACCAGCGTGATCGGCTTGGTCGGATACGTGCCCTGGGCAAAGGCGGGCAGGGTCAGGCCAGCGGCCGCGAAGGCAGTGGCGGCGGCGATGGCTTGGAGCAGGGGACGGCGTTGCATCAGGTCGATTCCGAGGAGGGAAAGAGGGGGAAGAGGGGGAAGAGATTCGAAAAGAACGGTTTTTCCGATTCTGCGCGTGCGTGCAAGGGACTGGCAAACGAAATAAAATCCCCGGATCATTCCAATTGGTATTGAAGGGGTTAGATTTGGGAGGTGAAGCATGCGCCGCTTATGTCCGTCAATGACGGAGTTGCAGGCCTTCGAAGCGGCGGCGCGCCACAACAGCTTTACCGTCGCCGCACGTGAACTACACGTCACACAGGGGGCCGTGAGCAAGCAGGTGCGCAGCCTGGAGGCGTTTCTGGGCGTGGAGTTGTTCGAGCGTGTCCGCCAGCGCCTGATGCTGACCGACGCGGGCGAGCGCTATCTGGAGCGCATCCGCCCCAGCCTCAACGAGATCGAGGCGGCCAGTGTGGAGTTGATCGCGCGACAGGGCCGCGGCGGCATCCTCCACATCGCCAGCATGCCTACGCTCGGCGCCAAGTGGCTGATACCGCGCCTGCCTCAGTTCTTCGCCCGGTATCCGGAAGTCACGCTGGAGTTCGTGCCCCATGCCCAGGGCTACGATTTTTCCCAGCCCGATCTCGATGCGGCGATTCGTTTTGGCGATGGTGTCTGGCCGGGGAGCCTGGCCGACTATATGACCGGGCGCGAGGTGCTGCCAGTCTGCCGGCCCGGCCTGCTGGCCCAGGAGCCCGACGGGGTGGCGCGCACGCCGGCGGTGCTGCTGGGCTACCCGCTGCTGCACCACACCACGGTGCCCGAGGCGTGGCCAGACTGGCTGTCCGAGCTGGGCGTCTCCACTCGCCAGGCCTGGAGCGGCGCCCGCTTCGACCAGTTCTCGCTGCTCACGCAGGCGGCGATGTCGGGGCTGGGCATCGCGCTGATTCCGCGCTGCCTGATCGAGGAGGAGTTGGCCACCGGCACGCTGGTGGTCGCCCATCCCGCGCGCGTGCTGGCGCGGAAAGGCTACTACCTGTGCTACCCGGAACAGAAGGCGCACCTGCCGGCGCTGCAAACGTTCCGGGCGTGGGTGATGGAAGGGGTGGACGTGGTGGCGTGAGGGGAAACGAGGGCCTGAACTACTTCGACAGCACCTTCATCGCCTGTTCCAGCCCGGCCAGCGTCACCGGATACATCCGGTTCTTCATGATCTGATTGATCACCGTGATGGACTGGCGGTACTGCCACAGCCCCTCCGGCTCCGGGTTGAGCCAGACAAAGCGCGGGAACTGCTCGATCATCCGGTTCAGCCACACCGCGCCGGCCTCGGGGTTGTTGTACTCGACCGAGCCGCCCGGCTGAAGAATCTCATAGGGGCTCATCGTGGCATCGCCGACGAAGATCACCTTGTAGTCGGGCGTGTACTTGTGGATCAGGTCCCAGGTGGCGATCTTCTCGGCGTGGCGGCGCCGGTTGTTCTTCCACACGTAGTCGTACAGGCAGTTGTGGAAGTAGTAGTACTCGAGGTGCTTGAACTCGGTCTTGGTGGCCGAGAACAGCTCCTCCACGCGCTTGATGTGGTCGTCCATCGAGCCGCCGACGTCCATCAACATCAGCACCTTGACCTTGTTGTGGCGCTCCGGCCGCAGCTTGATGTCCAGCAGCCCGGCGTTGGCGGCCGTGGAGTGGATCGTGTCGTCGAGGTCCAGTTCGGTGTCGGCCCCCTCGCGCGCGAAGCGGCGGAGGCGGCGCAGCGCCACCTTGATGTTGCGCGTGCCCAGTTCGACCTGGTCGTCGTAGTCCTTGTAGGCGCGCGACTCCCAGACCTTGATCGCGGTACGGTTGCCCTTGGACGGCCCGCCGATGCGGATGCCCTCCGGGTTATAGCCGCCATGGCCGAACGGCGAGGTGCCGCCCGTGCCAATCCACTTGTTGCCGCCCTCGTGCTTTTCCTTCTGCTCTTCCAGCAGCTGCTTCAGGCGTTCCATGAGCTTGTCCAGCCCGCCCATGGCCTCGATCTTGGCTTTTTCCTCGGCGGACAGTTCACGCTCGAGCGTCTTCTGGAGCCAGTCGAGCGGGATGTCGCTCTTCCAGTCCACCAGGCTCTCCACGCCCTTGAAATAGGCGGCGAAGGTCTGGTCGAATTTGTCGAAGTGCTTCTCGTCCTTGACCAGCGTCATGCGCGACAGGTAGTAGAACTCGTCGATCGACGGCGAGATGACCTGCGCGCGCAGGGCCTCCAGCATGGTCAGGTATTCCTTGACCGAGACCGGCAGCTTGGCGTGCCGCAGCGAGAAGAAGAAGTCGATCAGCATCGCATTTCCCTTAATTTCTGGCTGCGATCAGCGCGGCCGATCGAGCTGGAACTGCAGATGCGCGCGCACGGTGGGCCATTCGCTGGCGATGATGGAGAACACCACCGTGTCGCGCAGCGAGCCGTCCGGCATGCGCGAGTGACTGCGCAGCACGCCGTCCTGCTTGGCGCCCAGCCGGGCGATGGCGGCGCGGCTCTGGTGGTTCATCCAGTGCGTGCGGAATTCCACGGCGATGCAGTCGAGCGTCTCGAACGCGTGGCGCAGCAGCATCAGCTTGCATTCGGTGTTGAGCCCGGTGCGCTGCACGCGGCGCGCGTACCAGGTCGAACCGATTTCCACGCGCCGGTTGGCACCGTCGACATTCATATAGGTGGTCATGCCGGCCAGCCGGCCGGCGGCGTCGCGCACGGCGAACGGCTGCATCAGGTCGCGCGCCTGGAGGTCCAGGCGGCGCCGGATCTCGGCCTCCATGCCTTCGGGCGTCGGCACGCTGGTGTACCAGAGCTGGTGCAGTTCGCCATCGGCGGCGGCTTCGCGCAGGCCGGCAGCGTGGTCGGGCGAAAGCGGCTCGAGCGTGGCGTGGCGCCCGGTCAGCGTGACGGGTTGGACGAAAGCCATGCCGATCAGCGGTTCGCGCGGTTCATGAACACCAGGCGCTCGAACAGGTGCACGTCCTGCTCGTTCTTCAGCAGCGCGCCGTGCAGCGGCGGAATCGCGGCCTTGCGGTCGGGGCTGCGCAGCGCTTCGGCGGGAATGTCCTCGGCCATCAGCAGCTTGAGCCAGTCGATCAGCTCGGACGTGCTCGGCTTCTTCTTCAGCCCCGGCAGGTTGCGCATCTCGTAGAACGCGTCCAGCGCGGCGGCCACCATCTCGCGCTTGATGCCCGGGTAGTGGACGTCCACGATCTGCTGCATGGTGTCCGCGTCGGGGAACTTGATGTAGTGGAAGAAGCAGCGGCGCAGGAAGGCGTCCGGCAGCTCTTTCTCGTTGTTCGAGGTGATGATGACCATCGGCCGGTGCCTGGCCCGGATCAGCTCGCGCGTCTCGTAGACGTAGAACTCCATGCGGTCCAGTTCGCGCAGCAGGTCGTTCGGGAATTCGATGTCGGCCTTGTCGATCTCGTCGATCAGCAGCACCACGGGCTCGTCGGCCTCGAAAGCCTGCCAGAGCACGCCCTTGACGATGTAGTTGCGGATGTCGTGGACCTTGTCGTCGCCGAGCTGGGAGTCGCGCAGGCGCGACACCGCGTCGTACTCGTACAGGCCCTGCTGGGCCTTGGTGGTCGACTTGATGTGCCATTGCAACAACGGCATGCCCAGCGCCGCGGCCACTTCCTCGGCCAGCATGGTCTTGCCGGTGCCGGGCTCGCCCTTGATCAGCAACGGCCGCTGCAGCGTGCGGGCGGCGTTGACGGCCAGCTTCAGGTCATCGGTGGCAACGTACTGGGCGCTACCCTCGAAGCGCGTGGACGGGGACGGATTGGCGTTGGCGGGCGTGGACATGAGGCAACCTGTTTTAGGCGGAATGGGCCAGTATAAAAGCAGAAACCGATTCGCGTTTAGTGGGGGACACCCGGGGCTGGTCGTCTGGACTGCCACGTGCCGCCTGCGGTACAATGCGCCGGTTTGACGCGCCCCCAAAGTCAAGTTCCCACATGCCCGGCAGTCTGCCCGTTGTCATGCAGATCCCCCGGTGCCGGCAACAAGCGCGAGATGGTTGCAGAATGGTGTCAGAGCACCCGCGGCACATCCACAACGCTTTTCCGCGATTGCATCCCCACCCCCGTTCCTAAACCGTCTCCGGCCAGCAGGGCAGGTCACGCACGGTTTAACACTTCCCAATCATCTAAAGACAATGAAAAAGCTCCTCACGATGGTGGTGTTGGGCGCGGCCGCAACGGCTGCGCAGGCCCAGGACGCAAAGGGCAATGTGGACACTGCCAAGGACAAGGTTGCAATGTGCATTGGTTGCCACGGCATTCCGGGCTACCGTGCATCGTTCCCGGAGACATACGAAGTACCGATGCTGGGCGGCCAGACCGCCAAGTACATTGAAAACGCGCTCAAGAGCTATCAGAAGGGCGATCGCAAGCATCCGACGATGCGGGCGATTGCCGCGAGCCTCTCGGACAAGGACATTGCAGACGTGGCGGCCTACTACTCGCAGCAGAAGGCCGATACCAAGAACAACACGCTGAAGTAAGAGGCTCAGAGACATGAAGACGCTGATGACGCTGAACAAGCTCCGATTTGCGGTGGGCGCGCTCGTGCTGGGCGCTGCCACCCTCCCGGCCGCCGCCGCCGACATCGCCGCCGGCAAGGCGCTGGTGGAGAAGGGCGCCTGTGTGGCCTGCCACGGTGCGGGCCTGAACGCCCCGATTACGCCCGACTATCCCAAGCTGGCTGGCCAGCATGCGGACTACCTCTACCACGCGCTGGTGTCGTACCAGATCAGCGGCAACCCGCAGGTGGGTCGTACCAACGCGATCATGGCTGGCCAGGTCAACGCCAACCCGGCCGTGACCGACAAGGCCGGCAAGCCGCGCCCGTTCACGCGCAAGGAGTTGAAGGACATCGCCGCGTATATCGAGTCGCTGCCCGGCGACCTGGTACTGAAGAAGTAAGTCCCCACGCGGGGATGTAAAAAAAGCCGCTTCCGAGGAAGCGGCTTTTTTGTTGCGCCGGCGCTGAAGCTGGAGCGCCCGCAGAGGCTTCAGTTGCCGCTGCCGGTCACCAGGCGGCGCTGCTTCACCGCATTGGCCAGGGTTTCGAGCACGGTCACGGAGTCGTCCCAGCCGATGCAGGCATCGGTCACGGACTGGCCGTAGGTCAGGTTCTCCACCGGGGTGCCCTGCACGTGGTCCTGGCGGCCGCCCACGAGGTGCGACTCCACCATCACGCCGACGATGCGCTGGTCGCCCCCGCCGATCTGGCGGCCGATGTCCTCGCAGACCGGGATCTGGTTCTCGTGCTTCTTGCTGCTGTTGGCGTGCGAGGCATCGACCATCAGCCGCGCGGCCAGACCGGCCTTCGAGATGGCGTCGCATGCTTCCTGCACGCTGGCGGCGTCATAGTTCGGCGTCTTGCCGCCGCGCAGGATGATGTGGCAGTCCTCGTTGCCGGACGTCGACACGATGGCCGAATGCCCGCCCTTGGTCACCGACAGGAAATGGTGCGGCTGCGAAGCGGCCTTGATCGCATCGACGGCGATCTTGACGTTGCCATCGGTGCCGTTCTTGAAGCCCACCGGGCACGACAGCCCCGACGCCAGCTCGCGGTGCACCTGCGATTCCGTGGTCCGGGCGCCGATCGCGCCCCAGCTGACCAGATCGGCAATGTATTGCGGGCTGATCATGTCGAGGTACTCGGTGCCGGTCGGCACGCCCAGCTCGCTGATGTTCAGCAGCACTTCGCGCGCGGTACGCAGGCCGTCGTTGATCTTGAAGCTGCCGTCCATGTGCGGGTCGTTGATCAGCCCCTTCCAGCCCACCGTGGTGCGCGGCTTCTCGAAATAGACCCGCATCACCACTTCCAGCTCGTTGGCGAAGCGGTCGCGCTGCACCTTGAGCATCTTGGCGTATTCCAGCGCGGCACGGGTGTCGTGGATCGAGCAGGGTCCGATGATGACGATCAGGCGGTCGTCCATGCCGTGCAGGATGCGATGCATGGCCTGGCGGGCACCGTAGATCACGTCGGACGCTGCCTCCGAGCAGGCGAACTCGCGGATCAGGTGCGCGGGCGGCAACAGTTCCTTGAGTTCGCGAATACGCAGGTCGTCGGTGTTCTTCAACATGATGGCTCCGGGTCTTTGTGAGGTCGTTAGTCTGGTGGTGGGTTGCGACGCGGACGTGGCGGGGATAAAAAAAGCCGCCAGGTTCGCTGGCGGCTTTTTCTGAATTTCGGGCTACTTACAACTGTCCCTCTCCATCCGCCAGCGGTGCGAGATCGCTAAAAAAGTAAAAGTAAAACTTGGCGGACATGGCGGTGTTTCGGGTCAGCTTGTGTCGGAATCTGGATGATGCGTCGAATTTATGCTGTGGTGCGCGATGAAAAGGCATTTAATTGCGCGGTCATCGGTCAAATCATGGCTCGCAATCGCCACACGCCCGACAACGAAGCATCTTTATATCGCTTTTCAAGATCGATGGCAAGCGTCAATCGCGTGGAATCGCAACAGATTTCGCCAAAAACGGCAGGCCGCCGCCATCGATCCCGGGTCCGTCACAGACTTCAGGCGGTGCCGCCCACGGTCATGTTCTCGATCCGCAGCGTCGGCTGGCCCACGCCCACCGGCACGCTCTGGCCTTCCTTGCCGCACACGCCCACGCCCGAGTCCAGGCGCATGTCGTTGCCGATCATGGTCACGTCCTTGAGCGATTCGGGGCCGTTGCCGACCAGCGTGGCGCCCTTGACCGGCGTGGTGATCTTGCCATCCTCGATCAGGTAGGCCTCGCTGGCCGAGAACACGAACTTGCCGTTGGTGATGTCCACCTGGCCGCCGCCGAAGTTCACCGCGTACAGGCCGCGCTTCACGCTGGCGATGATCTCCGCCGGGTCCTTGTCGCCGTTGAGCATGTAGGTGTTGGTCATGCGCGGCATCGGCAGGGCGGCGTAGCTCTCGCGGCGGGCGTTGCCGGTGACCGGCATCTTCATCAGGCGCGCATTGAGCGTGTCCTGGATGTAGCCGCGCAGGATGCCGTCCTCGATCAGCGTCGTGCATTGCGTCGGGTTGCCCTCGTCGTCGAGGTTCAGCGAACCGCGCCGGTTGGCCAGCGTGCCGTCATCGACGACGGTCACGCCCTTGGCCGCCACGCGCTCGCCCATGCGCCCAGCGAAGGCCGACGAGCCCTTGCGGTTGAAGTCGCCCTCCAGCCCGTGGCCGACGGCCTCGTGCAGCAGCACGCCGGGCCAGCCCGGGCCGAGCACCACGGTCATCGCGCCGGCCGGGGCGGGGCGCGCCTCCAGGTTCACCAGCGCCGACGCCACGGCTTCATCCACATACTTGGCCAGCAGTTCGTCGGTGAAGTAGCCGTAGGCGTAGCGGCCACCGCCGCCCGAGGAACCCACCTCGCGCCGCCCGTTCTGCTCGGCGATCACCGTGACCGACACGCGTACCAGCGGGCGCACGTCGGCGGCGATCACGCCGTCGCTGCGTGCCACCAGCACCACGTCGTATTCGCCGGCCAGCCCGGCCATGACCTGCACCACGCGCGGGTCCTTGGCGCGCGCCATCTTCTCGATGCGCTCCAGCAGCGCCACCTTCTCGGTGGCGGTCATCGAATCGAGCGGATCGTTCGGCGTATAGAGGTTGCGCCCGGTCTGGGAGGCCAGCGCGCCGGCCACCTTCACGCGGCCGCTGCCGCTTTTGCCGATGGTGCGCGTGGCCGCTGCGGCCTGCGACAGCGCGGGCAGGCTGATGTCGTCCGAATACGCGAACGCGGTCTTGTCGCCGGATACGGCGCGCACGCCCACGCCCTGGTCGATGCTGAAGCTGCCCGACTTGACGATGCCTTCCTCCAGGCTCCACGCTTCATTGCGCGTGTACTGGAAGTACAGGTCGGCATAGTCGACCTTGTGCGTGAAGATGTCGGCCAGCACGCGCTGGAGCTTGGCCTCGTCGAGCCCATACGGCGCCAGCAGCAGTTGCTGCGCCGTGGCCAGGTTGCGGATTCCGAGATCACCGGCGTTCATGATTGTCCTTTCAGCATTCATTGAAGCCGGCACGGGCCGGCTTCAGATCGTAGTCGTTGGGGTAGATGCTACAGCACCCGATGGCGCAGCGCCGGCAGGTTCTGGCGGACTTCCGCCAGCCGCGCCGGGTCGATCACGCCGGCCACCACGCCTTCGCCCTCGGGCAGCACGCCAAGCACCTCGCCCCACGGATCGACCAGCATCGAGTGGCCCCACGTGCGGCGGCCGTTTTCGTGCTTGCCGCCCTGTGCGGCAGCCAGCACATAGCACTGGTTTTCGATCGCCCGGGCGCGCAGCAGGATCTCCCAGTGCGCCTGGCCCGTGGTGTAGGTGAAGGCGGCCGGCATCAGAATCAAGCTCGTGCCGCCGCCGGCGGCCAGATGGCGGTACAGCTCGGGGAAGCGCAGGTCGTAGCAGACCGACATCGCCACGCGTCCGCACGGCGCCTCGAAGGCCACCGGCTTGGTCCCGGCCAGGATGGTGCGGGACTCGTCGTAGCTTTCGGTGCCCTTGGTAAAGCCGAACAGATGGATCTTGTCATAGCGCGCCACGCGCTCGCCGCGCGAGTCGAAGGCGAGCGAGGTGTTGTAGACCCGGCCTGCGTCGCCGCAGTGCAGCGGCAGCGTGCCGCCCACCAGCCAGATCCGGTGACGCCGCGCGGCATCGGCCAGGAATTGCTGCACCGGCCCGTCGCCGTCCTGCTCGCGAATCGCGACCTTGTCGGTCTCCTGCCGGCCCATCATGCCGAAGTACTCGGGCAGCAGCACCAGTTCGGCACCGCCGCGCACGGCTTCGGCGATCAGCGCGTCGGCGCGGACGAGATTGGCATCGAGCGATGTGCCCGTCACGGTCTGCACGGCGGCGACGCGGAACGGGGCCGAAGGTGTGGCGGAAGGTGTGGCTGAAGGCGGGGCGGAAGCGGTCATCGTGGGGCGTCCTGTGTCTGGGCGGCCAGCCGGTTCCTAGCGAAGGAACTCGGTCGCGCGGTCCTGGATCGACGGCTGTCGGGGCTTATTGTCCTCCACTTTCGTGATCTTGGGATCAGCCCACGATCCGGACACGTGATAGTGCAGCGTGAACACCTTGGAGAACTCGTCCGCGAACAGCAACTGGGCGGCCAGCGTGCCGATGCCGAGCACCGGATTGATGAACGCGGCCGCCACCGAGGTAGTCGTGGCGTTGATGCGCGGCACCACCGAGACCTGGAGGTCCTGGGTCTCGCGCAGCAGGTTGGCCGTGCCGCTCATCGACGCCATCATCTGGCTGCTCTTGAGCTGGAATTCGTCGATCTTGCCGACGCCGTTCTCGATCGTGCCGCTGCCGGTCAGGTCGTCGAACACCACGCCCCGGTTGGACAGGCTGCGGAAATCGAGCGTCGCGAACTTCAGCAGGCTTTGCAGGCTCAGCACGCCCAGCAGGCGCGCGGCGCCCGGCTCCACGCTGAGGATCTGGCCATTTTCCAGCTTCAGCGAGAGCCGGCCGGACAGCGACGGGTAGTCGATCGACAGCGGCGAGCCGCGCCACGCGATGCGGCCTTCGAACGCGCCCTTGCCGTCGCGCAGCGTGTGCGCCATGCCCATGCGGTCCAGCACGTCGCCGGCGTCGCGGATGTCGAGCTTGAAGTTCAGCAGCGTGCGGCGGCCCTCGGTGGGAGAGGCGTTGCCGCTCGCCACGGCGTCGCGCAGGCGGCGCGGTACGCGCCAGGTGCCATTGCCGGTCAGCGTGGCGCCCGGCTGTTCGATGGTGAGGTTGTCCAGCGTCCAGACTGGCTCGTTGCCGACGTGGCTGGTGTGCGCCTTGACTTCCAGCTTGCCGAAGTCCTTGCCGCGCAGGATGAACTTGTCCGCCACGAGGTCCAGGGCGGGCAGTTCCTCGATATTGCGCGCCATGGTGTCGACGGCATGGCCGTCATCGGCGGCTTCGGGGATGTCCAGCCGCGACAGCCGCACGGACAGCGCGCCGGACGGCGTGTTGGCATCGCGCCGCCATTGCGCCGTGCCGGCGATCTGGCGCGAGGTCATCTGCGCGTTCCAGCCGCTGCCTTCGCGGGTGGCGTCGAGCGAGACGTCGTCGAGGCTGCGTCCGAAGGCATCGAGCGCCTTGGCGCGCACGGTCACGCGCTCGGGCAGGAAGGGCGAGTTGCGATCGACGTTGTTCGGGTTGTCGCGGCCCGGCGCGGCCGGCGATGGCGCCGTGCCGCCCAGCGCGTTGCGCCAGGCATCGACGTCGAACCGCTCGGCGGTCAGTGCGGCCGTGACGCCGGTCGCCGGCTGCGGCGCCGGCTGGCCCACGCCGATGCCGCCCGAGATGACCTCCAGGCCCTCGGCGCCGCGCCGCAGGACATAGCGCGCCGCCACCGCGTTGCCCAGTTGCACGGTCAGATCGTCCTGCCCGGCGCGGGCCGCCGCCGTGGCGGGGCGCAGGTCGAAGCGCAGCGGCATTTCCTGCGCAGCCGTCTTGACCAGCGGCGCCGGCAGGTTCAGCGCCATGCCGACGAGGCTGGAGCCCACCTGGATCTGGAGATGCTTGTCGCGGATGCCGATCTCGGCGTTGTAGGCCGTGGCGCCTTCCATATGCGTGCCCGCGCTGCTGCCCGCCGCGGCCAGCGCGTCGCGCAGGCCGGCCGCCGTGGCGGTGCCGCCCACGGTCACGCGCGTGGTGCCGTCGGACTGGGTGCCGCCCCCGATCCGCGTCTCGCCGCCAAGGAAGCGGCCGCGCACGTTATCGAGCCGGAAGCCGTGCTCGTTGAAGGCCACCACGCCGGTCGCGCCGTAGAGCGTGGGCAGTTCCGGGAACAGCGTCACATCGTTGCCGGGGAAGCGGAACTGGCCGTCGACCTTGGCGCCGGCTGCGTGATGCAGCGGCAGGTCGAGTTTCAGCTTCAGGTCGCCCTGACCGGGTGCGTGTGAGTTTTCCGTCACGTTTCCGGTCCAGCCCTTGACCGGGGTATTGGCGATGAAGCGCAGGAAGCTCTGCACCGGCCCGTTGGCCATGCCATCGATCATCAGGTGGCCGTGGTCGCTCAGATCGTCGATGCGGCCGTTGACGTTCTGCAGCACCACGCCCGGCACGCCGCGCACTGCCGCGCGCTTGGCCAGGAGGGTCAGGCTGCCGCGCTCGAACATCACATTGCCCTGGATGTCGGTGAAGTCGGGCCAGGCCGTGCCGGCGTTGGCATTGCTATTTCCGTTGCCGTTGGTCTTGCCGTGGCCGTTGCCATTACTGTTGCCGGCCACGCCACCATTCACGTTCGGCCCGGTCTCGTGTGGGGCCACCTGGTAGCTCACGTTCTGCACCGGAATCTCGGCGCGGAAGTCGCCCGCCTTCTGGAACGGGGGATGGAACGGGAAGTGGGCCAGGTCGCCCTTGATCAGGAACTTGGCGCCGGTGGCCTCACCGCCGACCAGCGCGCCGCCCAGGTAATGGCGCGTGCTGGGCAGCGTCAGCGGCAGGTAGCGGACGATGCGGTTGGCCAGGGCGCGGTCCAGTTCGCCCGAAATATCGGCGATGCCGCCATGGCCGTCGCCGCCGGCGTGCCAGCCGCCGCGCACCGTGCCGGCCGTGTCGGCGTTGGCAAAGCGCACGCCATCCGTGTGCACCGCGAGCTTGCCGGACTCCTGCGTCCAGCGGATCTCGCCGCGCAGTTCGTCGAACGGGATGCGCGGCTCCTCGAACACGCCCGGGAACATCAGCGCGGCATCGGTGCTGTCCACGCGCGCGGTGCCCTGGCGGTCATCGAAACTGAAATTGCCCGAAATCTGGGCGAAGCCGGGCGTGCCGGCGCGGGGCAGGCCATCGGCAGCCATGGCCGGCACGGCCGGCTGGCTGTTCACCGAAACCTTGCGCAGCGTGCCCTGCACGGCGTAGTGGGATGCCCCCGGGGCGCGTGACAGCATCCCGGCGCGGTCGCGCGACCAAGCCACGTCGAGGTTGTCGATATGGCCGGCCGGCTGGAGCGCGCGCAGTTGGCGCAGCAGCGCGGTGTCCAGCGGCAGGGAGGTGGCTAGCGCGCGCACGGTGTTCAGGTCGAACGTGGGCGCCTTGAGCGCGAACTTGCGCAGTTCGCCCTGGTTGTCGCGGGTCCAGTTCACGGTGACCTTGCGCATGCCTTCGCGCCAGGACGTATCGGCGCTCGAAGGCGGCCCGGCCAGCGGCTCGGGCTGCCAGAGCAGGGTGTCGATGGTCAACTGGTGGTTGCCGGCACGGTCGCCCTTGTGCAGCAGCAGCGCCTGCGCGTTGGCCAGCTTCAGCGGCTCGGCGGCGCCGGCCAGCTGCAGGTCCACGCCCGTGGCGCGCATCCGCATCTGGCTGCCGATCAGGTGGCCTTCGCGGAAATCGACCGACCCGGACGTGCTGAAGACGCCGCTGTCCACGTGGTCGAAGATGGCGAGGTAGCGCTGCACCACCGGCAGCTGCATCTGGCTGAAGTCCCAGTTGGCCTGGCCGGTCCAGTGGCGCCAGTCGCCGGTGGCGCGCAGGTAGTCGTGACGCAGCGCGGCCTGGAAGACCAGTGGCTGGGGCGCCAGCGAGGCGCTGCGTGCCTCCAGCCGGACCGTGTGCTGGGCGCCGTTGCGGTGCGCGGTGAAATGGATGTCGGCCACGTCCAGCTGCGGCAGGCGGGCCTTTTCGTCGAGCCAGCGCAGGTTGCCGCTCATCAGCTCGATATGGCCCTGGGCCAGCAGCCAGTTCAGGAACGGATCGTCATTGGTCGTGGACGGGTGCGCCTCGATCGGCACGCCGGCCACCAGCAGGCGGCCCTCGGGCGTGCGGCGCACGAGCACATCGGTGCGCTCGGCCATCAGGCTGGCGAACTGCAGGGTCAGCGCCGGCACGGAATGCCAGGAGAGCTTGCCGTCGAGGATGCCGGCGGAGAGCAGCACGCGCTGCTGGCTGTCCACGGCGCGCACGTTGCGCGCGCGGAACGCCGGATGCCAACCGTCCCAGAATGTATCCAGTTCGCCGATGGTCAATTGGGCGGTCAATGCCGCCGAGCCTTGCTGCTCCAGCCACTGGCGCGCAGTATGGGCCTGCGGCCACAGCACGAAGCGGATCAGCAGCACCGCCACCACGGCGAGTGCGGCCAGCGCCAGCACGATGCGCACCAACATTCGCCAGAGCCGGGGCCAGACCGGATGCACGACGCCGGCACACAGCGCGCGCCAGCCGCTACGGGCGGCCGCACGCAGCCGCGCACCCACGCCGGACGCCACGCTGGGCGCGGGTGCGGAGGAGGATTGAGAAGCCTGGGAAGCCTGCCCGGCGGTGGCGGCGGACGCCTCGGCAGCGGCGCTGGCGGACGTTGAACCGTCGGCGGGCGCGGCAGGGGCGGCGGGGCGTCTGGACATGCGCAGATTATCCGACAATACTAGCCGCTCTCCAAAGTGGTCGATAAGGGTGCGTTGTTGCGCCACCGCGTATCGCCACGGCGCCTGCCCGCATTGCAAAGTTACTGGAATGACTGTCCCTGATCCGACGAGTTCCGCCGCGGGCGCCGCCCCGGCTCACCCCCTTCCCACCGAGGCGCCGGATGCGCCGCCTGGACCCATCGGCAACATGGTCGAAGGGGCCTATGCCACGGTGATGGCCAGGGAGTTACCCGCCACGGATTCCAATGCCGCCGGCGAGGGCGACGTATTGTACTCGGGGCAGGCCTCCCATTACGCCCGCCGCGTGCTCCAGGCGCGCCCCGAACTGGCCGCCGTGGTGGCCGATGCCGCCCGGGCGCCCCTGACGCGTGCGTGGATGGAGTCGCGGCTGCAGGCGCTCCACGCCCCGTCCGCCGATGCCGAAGCCGCCGCCGCCCAGGCGCTGCGCCGGCTGCGGGCCGAAGTCATGTGCGTGGTAATCGAGCGCGACCTGCGCGGGCTGGCCCCGCTCGGCGAGATCACGGGGGCGATGACCGACCTCGCCGAACTCGGCATCCAGTTCGGCCTGCGCGTGCTCGGCGACGACCTGGCCGCCACCTACGGCCGGCCCACCGGCGCCCAGAGCGGCGAGGTGCAGGAGCTGGTGGTGGTGGGCATGGGCAAGCTGGGCGGGCGCGAACTCAACGTCTCGTCAGATATCGACCTGATCTTTCTTTATGACGAGGATGGCGATACCCAGGGCGGGGCGCGCAGCCTCTCGAACCACGAATATTTCATCCGCGTGGGGCGGCGCCTGATCAACCTGCTGTCCGAGGTGACCGCCGACGGCTACGTGTTCCGCGTGGACATGCGGCTGCGGCCCAATGGCGATGCCGGCCCGCTGGTGTGCAGCCTGGGCATGCTCGAGGAATACCTCGTCGTGCAGGGCCGCGAGTGGGAGCGCTACGCGTGGATCAAGGGCCGCGTGGTGTCCGCGCTGGACACGCCGCACGCCACGCGCACCGCCGCGCTGCTGGGCCGGCTGACCACGCCGTTCGTGTTCCGGCGCTACCTCGACTATGGCGTGATCGCCGCCATCCGCGCGCTGCACGCCCAGATCCGTGCGGAAGCGGCCAAGCGCAGCGGCGGGCTGGCCGGCCACGGCGTGAACCAGCGCTCGTTCAATATCAAGCTCGGGCGCGGCGGCATCCGCGAGATCGAGTTCATGGCGCAGGTGTTCCAGTTGATCCGCGGCGGCCAGGACCCCGCGCTGCGCGTGCGGCCGACGCTCGAGGTCCTCGACGTCGCCGTGGCCCGCAACCTCCTCCCGGCGGGGCAGGCCGAGCAGTTGGCCGATGCCTACCGCTTCCTGCGCCAGCTGGAACACCGCCTGCAATACCGCGACGACGCCCAGACCCACCACCTGCCGACCAGCGAGGATGAACAGCTGGCCGTGGCGCGGATGATGGGCTACGAGGACTGGCCTGCGCTGGTCGCCCAGATGGATGGGCTGATGGCGCCCGTGGCGCAGCAGTTCGAAGCCACCTTCGCCGATCCGTTCAGCGACCCGGACGCGCCGCAGTGCGAGGCGCTCTGGCCCGAGATCGTGCGGGAAGGGCAGGGCTCGCGGCCCACGCAGGACGGCCCGGACGAGACCGATCCCGAGTCGTCGCCATGCCAGCGGCTCCAGGCGGCCGGCTTCAGCGACTGCACCGGCCTCTACGACCGCCTGCGCGCCATCGCCACCTCGGTGCGCTACCGCGCGTTGTCCGAGTCGAGCCGGGCGCGCTTCGACCAACTGGTCAACCGCGCGCTCGACCTCGCCAACAAGCAGGACGATGCCGACAGCACCATCGCCCGTTTCCTCGATTTTCTCGATGCGATCAGTCGGCGAGCCTCGTATCTTTCGCTGCTGTCCGAGTACCCGCAGGCGATGGATCGCGTCGCCCAGACGCTGCATGCTTCGCGCTGGGCGGCGGCCTACCTGACGCGCCATCCGCAACTTCTGGACGAACTGCTCGATAGCGAGGCCCTGGCGAGCGCGCCGGACTGGCCCGCCTTCCGCGCCCGCGTGGCCGAGCGCCTGCAGGTGGCGCACGGGCAGATCGAGATGCAGATGGACATCCTGCGTCGCGAGCACCATGCCGAGACCTTCCGGATCCTGCTGCAGGACCTGCACGGCCTGCTAACGGTGGAGCAGGTGGCCGACCGTCTCTCCGATCTGGCCGATGCGATGCTCGAAGTCACGCTCGGGGCGGTCTGGGCCCAGTTGGCCACGCGCCACACCGAGACACCGCGCTTCGCGGTCATCGCCTACGGGCGGCTGGGTGGGAAGGAGCTGGGCTATGCGTCCGACCTCGACATCATCTTTCTTTATGACGATGACCACGAGCGCGCGCCTGACGTCTACGCAGCCTACGCTCGCCGCCTGATCACGTGGCTCACGAGTCACACGGCGGCCGGGATGCTGTTCGACGTGGACATGCGGCTGCGGCCCAACGGCGCGGCGGGGCTGCTCGTGACGAGCTTCGACGCGTTCCGGCGCTACCAACTGCGCGAGGGCGACAACACGGCCTGGGTCTGGGAGCATCAGGCGCTCACGCGGGCGCGCTGGTGCGCCGGCGACAGCGAGATCGGCGCGCGCTTCGAAGCATTGCGCGAGGAGGTGCTGCGCCAGCCGCGCGACGCCGCCGCGCTGCGCGACGAAATCGTGCAGATGCGTGCCAAGGTGGCCGAGGGCCATCCCAACCCCATGCCGCTGTTCGACCTCAAGCACGACCGGGGCGGCATGGTCGACATCGAATTCACGGTGCAGTACCTCGTGCTGCTGCACAGTGGCGCGCATCCGTCGCTGACCGGGAACAAGGGCAATATCGCGCTGCTGCGCATGGCCGGCGAGTTGGGTTTGATCGACAAGACCGTCGCTGTGGCCGTGGGCGATGCCTACCGGCTATTCCGCGCACGCCAGCACAAGCTGCGGCTCGATGGCCAGGACCAGGCGCGCGTGCCGCCGGCGTCCGTGGCGGAGCAGGCCACGCAGGTGCGAGCCCTGTGGAGCGCAGTCTTCGGTGAGTAGTTCGGCCCCGCCCCAGCCCGACCACGGCTGGCCGGCCATGCTGGCGACCATCGCCGGTGTGGCCGGGGTGGCCGCGCTGTTCACCTTCGTCCCCTGGCTGCACGCCCACGGGCTGTACCTGCGCGATGCCGTGCGGCTGGACGGCCAGTGGTGGCGCCTGGCCACGGCAATGTGGGTCCATCTGGACTGGCGCCACTATCTGGTCGACTTGGCCGCGGCCGCAGGCTTGCTGCTGCTGGCCGGCCGCGCCACCCGCATCCGCGAGATGCTGGCCGTGCTGGTCATCAGCGGGCTGGCCGTGCAGGTGGCCTTGCTAAGAATCCCCTCGGTCGGCTGGTACGGCGGGCTCTCCGGCGCGCTCCACGGCCTGGCCCTCTGGACCGGCCTGCGCCTGCTGCAAGCCCCAGGCGTCTCGCGCGTGATCGGCGTCATCACCTGCCTGGTGGTGATCGGCAAAGTCTGGACCGAGCAGTCCTGGCTCGCCGCTCTCGTCTTCGACCCCTCCTGGGGCTTCAGCATCGTCCGCGCGGCCCACGCAGCCGGCGCAATCGCCGGGCTGGCGTGCTGGGTCCTGCAGGAATGGTGGCGCACGCGGCGCGGGAATGACGCGGGGCGCTAGCGAACCCGCCGCCGCATCCCAAATCCCACCACCCCAATTCCCAGCAACACCACCGCGCTCCAGGGCGCGATGGCCCCACCGCCACCACCACCGCCTCCGCTATCCGAGGCCACCGGCGCGGGGGCGGGGGTTGCCGTGGCGGCCGGGTTCGCGGCGGCCACCAGCGCGCCGTCGGCGTCCAGCAATCCTGCGCCGCATTTGCCGACGTTGGCACTGGCCGTGCAGTAGGTATTGGCGGGATGGGCGCGCGCGGAGCTTTTCAGGCCAGCGGTGACCTGGGCTGGCGTCAGCGCGCCGTTGACCGCGAACATCATCGATACCACGCCGGAGACCATCGGCGCGGCGAAGCTGGTGCCGGCCGAGTTGCTGATGACGAAGTTGCCGGCGGTGGTCGTGCCGGAATTGCTCAGCGTGCGGATCAGCGACGAGCCGCCGGGCGTGGAGCAGGTGGGTGTGTTGCCGACCATGACCACGCGCGAGTTGCCGCAGCCGCCGCCCGGGGCGCTCAGGGCGACCTGCGGGCCGACGTTGGCGAAGCTGGCGTTCTCGCCATCGTTCGCGTGAGCGGTGACGGCGATGACGCCGGTGCAGTCGGCGGGGGCTTCCACGGCACCGGCCGAATTGCCGGCTGCGGCCACGACCACTACGCCGGCGGCGTTCAGATCGTTGACGGCCTGCTGTTCGATGGACGAGCAGCTGCCGCCGCCCAGGCTGATATTGACGACCTTGGCGGGCGTCGGATTGGCCGGCACGCCGGGCACGGCGAGCCCGCCGGCCCAGCGCATGCCATCGACCGTATCGGACAACAGCGCGCCGCAGCGGCCCGACACGCGCACCGGCTGGATCCGCGCGGCCCAGTCCACGGCGGCGATGCCCACGCCGTTGTTGGTCAGCGCGCCCAGCACGCTGGCCACGCGCGTGCCGTGCCACGTGCTGTTGGCCTGTCCGCTGCCGTCCTGACACGTCTGGCCGGCCGGCACGAAATCGCCCGGATCGATCGGATCGCTGTCGCGGCCATCGCCGTCATTGGAGACGGCGGTGGTGCTGATGAAGTCGTAGCCAGGCACGAGCCGGTCGATCAGGTCCGGGTGGGGCAGGTAGCCGGTGTCGACCACGGCCACCACGATGCTGGCGTTGCCGCGCGAGCGGTCCCAGGCGCGTGTGAGGTTGGCGGCGCCCACGACCTGGCTCGGCAGGGCCATATAGGTCTGGGCGCTGGCGAATTCGGGGTCGTTGGGAATGGAGTCGTGCAGGCGCAGCCAGCGGTCGGGCACCGCATCGGCGATGCGCGGGTCCTGGCGCAGCCGCTTCGCCACCGTTTCGGGGTTATCGCCCTTGGTGTCGGTCACGCTCATCAGTTGCAGCGTGCCCGCCATCGACCGCTTCACGCCGAGCGCCAGGCCCGTGTTGGCCTCCACGTTGCGCATCTGGGTGGACATCTGGGTGGAGGTGGCGGGCTGGCTGCCGTCCCGCCAGCGCACGATGTAGTTGCCCGTGTAGACCGGCGCGGCCCGCGCTCCGGCGGCGCCCTGCGCGGTCGCCGGCAGGCTCCAGCAGGCGGCTACCGCCAGCAGTGCGGCGGACAGCCCTTGGGCGGCGCGACGGCCGCGCTTCAGCGTGTTGTGTGGCATCTACGACTCCTGGGGGCGTTGGTAGTGCGATGCGAACTGCTGAACTGCTGAGCTACAACCTACAGGAAAACGGGCGCTTTATTGCGCAGGCATGTCCCGGCTGGTGGGCATGGTGCGATGCGGCTTGAGCGTGCGGTCCGACGTGGCCGATTCCACGCGCGGCGCGGCCTGGAGCGTGGTCACAGCCTGCTCGAGCGTGATGTCGGGCGCGGCCGTGATGGCGGTGACCAGCCACACGCCACCGGACATCGGCCGCTTCACCACGTACCGCACCGGGCCCTCGATCGTCGCCAGCAGCTTGCCGGCATCCTCGGACACCGTCACCTCGGGTGGCGTGAACTTGACGAGGATGTCGCCGATGGCGCGGTCGTCGGTGATGCTGCCGCGCGGCGGGGCGAACGATTTCGACTCCGACGCGCAGCCCGAGACGGCGCCCAGCGATGCCAGCGAAGCAGCGGCGGCCAGCGCCATCGCCAGGACCTTGCGGCGGGGGTGTTGCGGGGACTGACCAGCGGTCATGGGGCGAAGCTCCTGAAATCTGTATCTATATATATAGCGGGATGCGGACGTGGCGACGGTGCGGCTTTAGCCAGCAGCCCGGCGCGGGCGGCGCGAGCCCCCTTCGCGCGGGGTGGTGCTGGCCTGGTTGGCCGCAGGACTCGCGGCCAGTTCCGCAGCGCGTGCCCCTTGCGCCAGCATCTCCTGCGCGTGTTGCGTCGTCGTGGCGGTCACCGTGGCCCCGCCCAGCATGCGCGCGGTCTCGTTGACACGGCCCTCGGTGTCGAGCACGCGGATCCTGGACCGCGTGACGGCGGCCCGGGCCTTCGTGGCGTCGGCCGTCTCCTTGCTGACCAGCAGGTGCGTGCCAGCCTGCGCCGCCACCTGCGGCAGGTGGGTCACGCAGAGCACCTGCCGCGCGCGGCCCAGTTCCTGCAGGCGCCGGCCCACCACCTCGGCCACGGCGCCGCCGATGCCGGTATCCACCTCGTCGAAGATCAGCGTGGGCGTGGGCGCGGCTTCGCTCGTGATGACGGAGATGGCGAGGCTGATCCGCGCCAGTTCGCCGCCGGACGCCACCTTGGCCAGCGGGCGCGCCGTCACGCCGGCATGGCCGGCGACGAGGAATTCCACCTGCTCCAGCCCGTGGCTCTGGCCTTCGGCCTCGTCGAGCGGGTTCAGCGCCACCACGAAGGTGCCGCCGGCCATCGACAAGCCTTGCATGGCGTCCGTGACGGCGCCGGACAGCGCCTTGGCGGCGGTCTTGCGTGCGGCGGACAGGTGCCGCGCCAGCGTCAGGTAGGCGGCGCGCGCGGCGGCCTCGCGGGCCAGCACCTTGTTGAGGTCCTGCGCGGACTGCAGGTCGTCGAGTTGCTGGCGACGGGCCAGTAGTTCGTCCGGCAGTTGCTCCGGCGGCAGGCGATACTTGCGCGCCGCCGTGTGCAGTGCCTGCATGCGCGCTTCCACGGCCTGCAGGCGTTCCGGATCGAGTTCGAGCCGGTCGACGTAGCGCGTCAGCGAATGCGCGGCTTCCTCGACCTGCACCTGCGCCGGTTCCAGCGCGGCGAGCACGTCGCGCAGCGCGGGATCGACATCGGCCAGTTGCTGGATGCGGTGCACCACGCTGTTGAGCACGGACAGCACGGCGCCATCGGCCTCGGACAACGCGTCCAGCGCGGCGCGGCTGCCGTCGATCAGGCCGGCCGCGTGCGAGAGGCGGTTGTATTCGCCCTGGATCTCTTCCCACTCGCCCGCCTGCGGCGCCAGCTTGTCGAGTTCGCCAACCTGCCACTCCAGGCGCTCGCGTTCGAGCTGCATTTCGCGCGATTGCGACTCCACGGCTTCGCGCTGGCGCACGCAGGCGCGCCAGGCCCGCCACGCCTCCGCCACCGCGCCGGCCTGTTCGGTCAGGCCTGCGTGGGCGTCGAACAGGTGGCGCTGGGCGTCCGGGCGGAGCAGTAGCTGATGGGCGTGCTGGCCGTGGATGTCGACAAGCTGGTCGCCCACCTCGCGCAACTGGGTCAGCGTGGCCGCCGTGCCGTTGATGAACGCCTTGCTGCGCCCGCCCGCATCGACGGTGCGGCGCAGCAGCACGGTGCCTTCGCCGTCCAGGCCGGTTTCGTCGCCGGACAGTTCGCGCTCGGCCAGCCAGGCGTCCAGCGCCGCGTGCGTGCCGAAGGTGGCGCTGATGCTTGCGCGGGTGCTGCCTTCGCGCACCACGCCGGCGTCGGCGCGTTCGCCGAGCACCAGGGCCAGTGCATCGATCAGGATGGACTTGCCGGCGCCGGTCTCGCCGGTGAAGACGGTGAAGCCGGTGGTGAAGTCGAGGTCGAGCGTATCGACGATGACGAAATCGCGGATGGACAGGCTGCGGAGCATCGTGGCCTTGGGGGGAGTGGGGGCCGGCTCAGAGCCGGTTGTCCTCGGTCGGGTATTCGTGCCAGTGCAGCTTCTTGCGCAGCGTGGCGTAGTAGTTGTAGCCCACCGGATGCAACAGGGTCACGGTCTTGCTGGAGCGGCGCACGACGATCCGGTCGCCCTGCAGCAGCGAGGTCAGAGACTGCATGTCGAAATTGGCGCTCGCGTCGCGCGCGGTGGCCACCTCGATCGTCACTTCGGCGTCGTGCGGCAGCACGATCGGGCGATTGGACAGCGCGTGCGGAGCAATTGGCACCAGTACCAGCCCAGACAGCGTAGGATGCAGGATCGGTCCGCCGGCGGCCAGCGCGTAGGCGGTGGAACCGGTGGGCGTGGAGACGATCAGGCCGTCCGAACGCTGGTTGTACATGAAATAGCCGTCCACCGAGACGGCCAGCTCGACCATGCCGGAAATGCCCGAGCGGTTGACCACCACGTCGTTGAACGCCAGCGCGGAGAAGATCACGCCGTCGTCACGGATCACGCGGGATTCCAGCAGCATGCGGGTCTCGGCCTCGTAGCGGCCGGCCAGCATCTCGGGCAGGGCGCGCGTCACGTCTTCGAGCGGGATGTCGGTCATGAAGCCCAGCCGGCCATGGTTCACGCCGATCAGCGGCACATTCAGCCCGGCCAGCTGGCGGGCCAGGCCCAGCAGCGTGCCGTCGCCGCCGAGCACCACGGCCACGTCGGCCTCGCGCCCGATCTCGTCGGCCGAGAAGACGGGGTAGCCGGAGAGGCCGGTCGCCTGCGCGGTTTCGCGCTCGAACACCACGTCCTGGCCGTTGCGCGAGATGACGGCGGCCAGTTCCTCGAGCGGGCCCTCGATGCCGGCGGTCGCGTACCGGCCGACCAGGGCAACGGTCTGGAACGCGGCGCGGGGCGCGGCGGCGGGGGCGATGGCTGGGTTCTGGGGGGCAGACATGCCGGGATTAGACCATACCGCCGTGACCATTGTCAGTAGGCGGGCACGCACCGGTGCGAAGCCCGCCCGAACCGGGGAAAGTTGTTTAAAATCGGGGCACTATGGACGAACGTTCGAAAACGCTTCTCAAGACCCTGATCGAGCGCTACATCGCCGAAGGCCAGCCCGTGGGCTCGCGCACCCTGTCCAAGTACTCGGGTCTCGATCTCTCGCCGGCGACCATCCGCAATGTGATGTCCGACCTCGAGGAAATGGGGTTCATCGCCAGCCCGCATACGTCGGCCGGCCGGATTCCCACGCCGCGCGGATACCGGCTGTTCGTCGATTCGATGCTCACGGCGCGCCCGCTGGAGGGTGGCACCATCGAGATGACCGCTGAACTGGCCGCGCTGACCGGCCAGATCCAGGGCCAGCTGGGCGGACAGCAGCTGGGGCCGCAGCGGATGATCACGGCCGCCGCGCATACGCTGTCGAACCTCTCCCGCTTTGCCGGCGTGATCATGACGCCGCGCCGGGGCCAGTCGTTCCGCCAGGTGGAGTTCATGCGCCTGTCGGAGAAGCGCATCCTGCTGATCATCGTCAGCCCCGAGGGCGACGTCCAGAACCGCATCATCCAGACCGAACTGCCGTACACCCCCGCCCAGCTGATCGAGGCGGCCAATTTCTTCAATTCCCACTACGCCGGCATGAGTTTCGATGCCGTGCGCAGCCATCTGCGCGTGGAATTGCAGGACATCCGCCGCGATATGTCAGCGCTGATGCAGGCCGCCGTGGAGGCGGGCAGCAGCGCCATGGCCGAGGATGACGACCAGGTGTTCATCTCCGGCGAGCGCAAGCTGCTGGAGGTGGAAGACCTGTCGTCCAGCATGGACAAGCTGCGCCGGCTGTTCGATGTCTTCGAACACAAGACCAACCTGCTGCAGCTGCTCGATGTCTCGAGCCACGCGCAGGGCGTGCAGATCTTCATCGGCGGCGAAAGCCAGCTCGTGCCGCTCGAAGACATGGCCGTCATTACCGCGCCCTATGGTGTCGATGGGCAGATCGTCGGCACGCTCGGCGTGATCGGCCCGACGCGGATGGCCTATGAACGGGTCATCCCGATCGTCGACATCACCGCGCGGCTGCTTTCGAGCGCGCTCTCCCAGAACTGATGGCAGCTTGCGGGCACGCCACGTGACAGCGCGTGCGTGGCGCCCGCCATTTCCGGAAACCCTATGACGTTCTCGGCAGAACCGGCTTACCAGCATGGCCAGGCGCCCCGCACGGCCATCCTGCTTATCAACCTGGGCACGCCGGATGCGCCCACGCCCAAGGCGGTGGGGCAGTATTTGAAGGCGTTCCTGTCCGACCCCCGTGTGGTCGAGATCCCGCGTCTGGCCTGGCTGCCGATCCTGCACGGGCTGATCCTGCCGTTCCGCTCGCGCGCTTCGGCCATGAAGTACGAATCGATCTGGCTGCGCGAGGCGCACATGACCGGCTCGCCGCTGCTGGTGCACACCGAGCGTCAGGCCCACGCGCTCCAGCAGCACATGCACCGGCTCGGCCACGACGTGACCGTGGCCTGCGCCATGCGCTACGGCAATCCGTCGATTGCTTCGGTCATGGAGGCCCTGCGCCGGCAGGGTACGGAGCAAGTGCTGTTATTGCCACTTTATCCGCAGTTTTCCGGGACGACCACGGCCACCGCGTTCGACGAGGTCTTTCGCGTGCTCGCCGGCTGGCGAAATCAGCCGGAATTGCGACTGATCAAGCACTTTCACGATCATCCGGCTTATATTTCGGCCCTGCAGCAGCAGGTGAGCGGTTATTGGGCGCAGCACGGCATGCCGGACTTTGCCCGGGGCGACAAGCTGATCCTGTCCTTCCACGGCCTGCCGCGCCGATTGTTGGATCTGGGCGACCCCTACCATTGCGAATGCCTGAAGACCGGGCGGATGCTGGGCGAGGCGCTCGGCCTGCAAGCGGGCCAGTATCAAGTGACGTTTCAGTCGCGTTTCGGCAAGGCGGAATGGCTCCAGCCCTATACCGCGCCGACGCTGACCGAACTTGGCAAGGTCGGCACGCATCGCGTGGACGTGTTCTGCCCCGGCTTCCCGGCCGATTGCATCGAGACGCTCGAGGAAATCGCCATGGAAGGGCAGTCCGAATTCCGCGTGGCGGGCGGCCAGGAATTCCATTTCATTCCGTGCCTGAATGATGCGGACTACTGGATTGCCGGGCTGGCCGAGATCGCGCTGCAGCATCTGCAGGGTTGGCCATTGCGCCAGCCGCATCCGCACGAGTTGGAAGCGCGGCGCTCGCGGGCGCAGACCCGCGGTGCCGCGGCGTAAGGAATCAAGGAGTTAGACGATGGATGTGGACTTCGAGGCGGGTGCCCGGCAACGCATCGACAAATGGTTGTGGTGCGCCCGGTTCTTCAAGACGCGCTCGCTGGCGGCCGAGGCCGTGGAGCGGGGCCGGGTGGAGGTCAACGGCCAGCCGGTCAAGAATTCACGCGAAGTGAAGCCCGGCGACGCCGTGATGATCGACGCGCACCAGCAGCGTTGGGAGATCGAGGTGAAGGGCGTGGCCGCCTCGCGCGGGTCGGCGCCCGTGGCGCAGACGCTGTATGCCGAAACGCCGGCAAGCCAGGCCCGGCGTCAGGAAGAGGCGGAACGGCGGCGCATGCAACCTGAGCCGACGGCGCAGCTACAGGGCCGCCCGACCAAGCGCGACCGGCGCCGGATCGACGATTTCAGAAATTAGGGATTCAGCGGTTGTACGGGAAGTACGGAACGATGTAGTGCTTGAACACCGCCTTGCCGCTGCCGTACTCGGTTTCACGCGGCGTGAACGCGCCGGAGGCGCAGATGAAGAGTGTCATCACCGACAGCGCGGCGAGTAGGCACACGGTAACAACAGGCAGCTTGTGCATGGCGAACCTTCCGAAGGATGCACCAAAATGATTCACAGCGTGCTCCCGTTATTTTTGTCATTTTTCATTGATAGATCTTAGTCATTGCGTTGCAGCAAAGCAATGAACACCAGATTGCATCAATCACGGCTTTGTAACCGCGTATTTCGGCGTCTCGCCCCCTTCACACTTGAAAAAACGGGGAGTGGCGCCAACTGCGGCTAGACTTGCCGGTTTGGCATCCCGACCCACCCGACGGCCTGCGCCAGGCGGGCCGAGTTTTAGATTTGATACGGATCGACATGGAAGAACAGAACCAGACCCAGACGCCATCCTCAGCTTCGAGCACGCCGCAGGCGGCGGACGATGCCCTGCGCGCCCAGCAGCCTGGCACGGACGCCCCGGCCGGCGATGACGTGGCCCGCCTCACGCAACAGGTGGCCGACCTGGAGGCCAAGGCCAAGGAAAACTACGAGCTGTTCCTGCGCGCCACGGCAGAGGGCGAGAACATCCGCCGCCGGTCGCAGGACGAGGTCAGCAAGGCACACAAGTTCGCGATCGAGAACTTCGCCGACAACCTCGTGCCCGTGATGGACAGCCTGCAGGCTGCGCTGGCCGACAACACCGGCGACCTCAAGAAGCTGCGCGAAGGCGTGGAGCTGACCGCCCGCCAGCTGGCCGCCGCCTTCGAGCGCGGCAAGATCGTCGAGTTGAACCCGGTGGGCGAGAAGTTCGACCCGCATCGTCATCAGGCGATTTCGATGGTGCCGTCCGAGCAGGAGCCCAACACCGTGGTGAACGTGCTCCAGCGCGGCTACATGATTGCCGAGCGCGTGCTGCGCCCGGCACTGGTGACGGTCTCGGCGCCGCGCTAAATCCCGCGCAAGCCGGAAACCCCCAAGCCTGACCCGACGCCCGGTGCCTGAACGCCCGGGCGTTGTTGTTTCCAGGAACCCTGCGATGTCAGACGACGCTCAATCCCCCCATCCCGATCATCTCGATCACCGCGCCTTCGACGCCTTCGCCATGCAGGCTGTCGATGGGAGCACCCTCGACGCGGCCATCGCCGCCGCCGGCGAAGACCTGGTCTGCGTGTTCTTCTGGGGCGTGGACTGCTTCAACTGCGAGATGGCCAAGAAGGCGATGCTCGCCAACCCGGACCCGATTCGGGCGCTGAACCTGCGCTGGCTGCACGCCAACGTCTACGAACACCCCGAGCTGGGCAAGCGTTTCGGCCTGCACGGCATTCCGGTGTTCATGTTCTTCCAGCGGGGCAAGAAGCTGGGCCGCGCCACGGGCTGGCACGGCCACGGGCAGTTTGCGTCCGCCGTGGCTAACGCGCGGCTCAAGGCCGAGGGCAAGCCGCTGGCCGGTTGATCAGCGCGACAGCGCGTAGCCGATACGGAACTGCCACGGCGTCTTCTGGTTGTAGTCGAGCAGGCTCTCGCCGTAGCCGTAGAAGTAGCCGGCCATCAGGTATCCCGCCGTGCCCGGCAGCAGCCGCGCGAGCGGGTAGGTGAGCTGCGCGTCGACGCTGCCATAGCCCTTGCGCGTGCCCTTGCGCAGCGTGGCGGCGAACTCCCACGAATCGGGCCGGCCATAGGCCACCAGCAGGTCCATGTAGCCGCGATAGTGGGCGATGTCCTCGTTGTCGCTCTTGCCGACGTAGGCGTACACCTTGGGCGCCACGCGCCAGTGCCAGTCGGTCTGGTCGCCGAAATACATGGTCGGCTTCAGGAACAGCGTGTTGACGCTGCGCGACTGGTCGCCATCGCGCCCGTTCGACTCGTGCTCGAAACCGGTGGCCAGCGAGAGTCGGCTGATCACGCTGTTCTTCACGCCCGTATCGGACAGGTAGTAATAGAGGCTGGGCCGGTAGTTGGTGTCGCGGAACGGGCGCGATTCGTCGTGCAGGTCCCATAGCGAGAACTGCGTGTAGGCGAAGTACAGGTTGTCCAGCACGCTCTTCGAGGTCGGGTTCTCGCCCTCGAACAGGCGGTACTTGAAGCTGATCTGGAACTTGGCGTTGGCGCCGTCGTGGCCGCCGAACATCAGGTACATCGGCTCGTTGAACGAGAGGCGCTGCGCGTCGCGCAGGTCGGCCGGCGAGGGCCCCGGCGTGCCGCCGTTGGCGGCGGTGACGATCGGCGTGACGGGTACGGTTGCCCCATCCGGCTGCGGCGTGCCTTGGGCGGAAGCCAGATCCTTGTGCTCCGTCGCGGCGGTGCCCGGGGCCGTGGCCGCTACGGCGGGTGCAGCGGGGACTTCGCCCGGCAGCGGCGCGCGGTTCAGCGAGACGACGACCGGCGCGGCGTCGATGCCGGCCACGTCGAGCCGCACCTGGCCACGCATGCCGGCCGGCCAGTCGGCGGTATAGGTGATGGTGCGGATGTCGCCGTGGCGCAGGTTCAGCACGGAGGGGCCGCCGCCGGTGCGCTTCATCTCGATCCGCACGGGCGCGGCGAGATCGCCGGTGGCGCTCACCTGGAGCGTATCGGGCACCGCGTAGCGCCGCGTCGACTGGTCGGCGCTGACCAGCAGCGTGAGCGTGAAGGGGCGCGTGCCGTCGATCACGCGCGGCGGTTGCAGCAGCGAGACGGCGGCGTGCGCGGAAATCGGGCCCAACAGGGCGAACGAAAGGAGAGCCGCGCTGCCGAAGCCGGCGCGGCGAGGCACGGAGAGAGACATGGATCGTGCGCGTCGCGTCGGCGCAGGGGCCGGGGACACGTCAGAGTTTGGAATGCCCGACAGCCTAACACGTGGCTCGCGGGCATCTTGTGACGAATTGTTGGTGTGAAAAGTGCGGGGTAAGCCGGTCAGTTGGCAGCGCGGCGGCGGATATTGTCGACGTAGGCCTGCCCATCTGGCGGCATACCGGTGCGCTGTGCATTCCAGAGCATTTCGCCGAGGCATTCCATGATCTGGTGCTGGGCCTCGTGCTGGGAATCGAGTCGCCGCGAAAGTGATTCATACGCTGCGCGAATGCCGGGCGGCTGATCGATCGACACCTGTTCGGAGATCGACAGGTGCATCGCCAGATGCAGGAACGGATTGGTCTGGCCGCCCTCGGGCGTGTAGTCGCGCGTGAGCGCGCCTTCGGTGTCGGTCAGCAGCGGGTGGTATTCGGGATGCTCGTCGATCCAGTCGACGGCAATCACTTCGAGCGGGGTGAGGACATTGCCCGCCACCCGTTTCTGCCACGCGTCGCAGAAGAACCGGCGGACTTCTTCTCTTGAGGGATTGAACATGATGGGCGGTATTGTAAACGAGCCCTCCGAACGCTGCCGGCCGCCCGCCGCGCACAAGTAGAATGCGGGCTTCCCGGTGTCTCCTTCCCGCTTCTTCGCACCGCCCATGACCGCTTCCGCCACTCTCGGCCAGGCCCGCCACACGCTCGCCGGCGTGCTGATGATTGCGCTGTCCGCCAGCGCCTTTGGGGCCATGGCGATCTTCGCGCGCTATGCCTATGCCGCCGGCGCTGATGTCTATGGCCTGCTGGCGGTGCGCTTCGTGCTCGCCGCCGTGGCAATGGCCGCGGTCATGCGCACGCGCGGCATCCGTCTGCCGCCGTGGCGGCGCGTGCTGGCGCTGGCGGCGATGGGCGGCATCGGCTACGTCAGCCAGTCCTACTGCTTCTTTACGGCGCTGAACTACGCGCAGGCCAGCCTCGTGGCGCTGCTGCTCTATCTCTACCCGTTGTTCGTGACGATCCTCGCGGCGATCTTTCTCAAGGAAAAGCTGACCAACGCGGCGGTGATCGCGCTGGTGCTATGCTCGGTCGGCGCCGGCCTGACAGTGGGCGGCGGGGAGGGCAGCCCGCTCGGCATCGCGCTGGGCGTGGCGGCGGCGGTGATCTACTCGATCTATATCGTGGTGGGCGCGCGCGTGACGGCCGGCGTCAACGCCATCGCCACCACCACGGTCATCTGCACCGCAGCAGCGGTGGTCTATGTGACGGTCGGCATCCTGCGCACTGGCGCCGGCGTGCCGCCGCAGTTCCCGGGCGACGCCGGCGGCTGGCTTGCCTTGATCGCCATCGCGCTGGTCTCGACGGTGCTGGCCATCCTGACGTTCTTCGCGGGGCTGCAGCGGCTGGGGGCTTCCAAGGCGTCGATGCTGTCCACGCTGGAGCCGGTGGTGACGGTGCTGCTGGCGGCGATGTTGCTGGGCGAACACATTGGCGCCACGCAGGCCATCGGCGGTGGGTTGATCCTGGCCGGGGTGCTGTGGCTCACGCGTCGCGCCAGCGGCACCGCCCAGCCAGACACCGCCGTCGACGAAAGGATTTGAGGGACATCGTGAAAGCCGTTGTTCGGCTTTCCGCGCATCGATCGGTACAATCGCGCTTTCTTTCATCCAGAAACCGGGAAGACGCGCAATGAAAACGATCGATCAGGCAGCAGTCGCACAATTGTTCACCGAAGCCCGCACGCACAACGTGTGGCAGGACAAGCACGTGGACGACGCCCTGCTGCAGCAGATCTATGAAGCGATGAAGTTCGGCCCGACCGCCGCTAACAGCAGCCCGGCCCGCATCGTGTTCGTGAAGTCGGCTGCCGAGAAGGCCCGGCTGCTGGAATGCGTGTCTGCCGGCAACCTCGAGAAGACCCGCTCGGCACCGGTCACCGCGATCATCGCCTTCGACAACCACTTCCACGACCAACTGCCGAAGCTGTTCCCGCATGCCGACGCCCGCGCGTGGTACGCCGGCAACACCGAAAAGATCGCGCGCGATGCGCTGATGAACAGCTCGCTGCAAGGCGGCTACTTCATCCTGGCCGCCCGCGCGCTGGGCCTGGACTGCGGCCCGATGGGTGGTTTCGATGCCGCCAAGGTCAACGCGGCGTTCTTCCCTGACGGCAAGTGGTCGGTGAACTTCCTCGTGAACCTGGGCTACGGCGACGCTGCCCAACTGCATCCGCGCGGCCCGCGCCTGTCGTTCGACGAAGCCTGCCGGATCGTCTGATCCCCGCCGGCGCCGGGGCTTACGCCTTCGGCGCCGGGGTTTTTTCGCGGAACTCGCACAGCGGCTCGATGGCGCAATGCCAGCATTCGGGCTTGCGTGCCTTGCACACGTAGCGCCCATGCAGGATCAGCCAGTGGTGCGCGTCGTGCAGGAACTCCTTCGGCACCACCTTGAGCAGCTTCTGCTCGACGATATCCACATTCTTGCCCGGCGCCAGCCCCGTGCGGTTGGAGACGCGGAAGATGTGCGTATCCACGGCGATGGTCGGCTGGCCAAACGCGGTGTTGAGCACCACGTTGGCTGTCTTGCGGCCCACCCCTGGCAGGGCCTCCAGCGCCTCGCGGTCCGGCGGCACGCGTCCGCCATGCCGCTCCACCAGAATCCGGCAGGTCTCCATCACATGCTTGGCCTTGGTCTTGTAGAGGCCGATGGTCTTGATGTAATCGATCAGCCCCGCCTCGCCGAGCGCCAGCATCTGCTGGGGCGAGTGGGCCACCGGGAACAGCAGGCGCGTGGCCTTGTTCACGCCAACGTCGGTGGCCTGCGCGGAGAGCAGCACGGCAATCAGCAGCTCGAAGGGCGAGCTGTATTCGAGTTCCGTGGTCGGGGTCGGGTTGACGTCTCGCAGCGTTTCGAAGATCGCGCGGGTCTTGGCGGCGTTCATGCGTCGGGAGTCTTCTTGTTGTTGTCGGGGGTTGCCTGCGCCAGGCCGGCCTTGGCGCGGCGGGCTTCGGCGGCATCGATCTGGGCCTGCACGGCCGGCGACACATTCTCGGTATTGCGCGGCGCGGCGGCCGCCTGCTTCTGGCGCGCGCGCTCGATCGCGGCCTGGATGATCGCCTTCTTGCGGTCCTGGGCGGCGCGCTCGGCATCGGAGATGACGGGTTCCGCCTGGAGCGCCTCCAGCTTGGCCGCGGCCTTGGCGGCCAGGCGCGCGTCGTTCTCCTCGCGCTCGCGCACCAGCCGGGCGCGGCGCGCCAGGTAGCGCGTGTGGGCGGCGTCGGCCTGCGCGGGCGACCACGCAGCCCAGCCCGTCTTGTCGCCCGTCACCGGAATCATGTCGATGCAGTCCACCGGGCACGGTGCCACGCAGAGATCACAGCCGGTGCACCAGTCGGGCAGCACGGTGTGCATCTGCTTGGCCGCGCCGGCGATGGCATCGACCGGGCATGCCTGTATACAAAGCGTGCAGCCGATGCAGCGCGATTCGTCGATGCGCGCCACGGCCCGCGACTGCTCCACGCCATGCTCCGGGTCCAGCGCACGCGGCGCCACACCGAGCAGGGCGGACAGCCGCACGATGCCCTCGGCGCCGCCCGGCGGGCAGCGGTTGGGTGTGGCCTCGCCCCGGGTCATGGCCTCGGCGTACGGGCGGCAGCCATCGAACCCGCATTTGGTGCATTGGGTTTGCGGCAGCAGGGCTTCTAGGCGGTCCGCCAGCGTGGCGGCGGCGTTGAGGGTGATGGTCACGACTGCGAGGAACGATGTGAGGGACGACTAACGCTTCTGCACGCCTCTGCGGGCGTGTGCGCGGCAAGGATTATCCCCGATTTCCCGAAACGGCAGAACCGGCGATGATTGGCGCGCCACGCCGTCGCCTCACCCGTTTGGGCGATATGTGGCGGATCTTTGGACGAGGCACGAGCAATATATGCTCGCCCGTGCCATATAATCCCGCGCAACCGACCGACTCCGGAACCCATGTCAAACGAGCCAAAAACCAAGCGGGATCCCGAAGGCACGCGCCGGCGCATCCTGGCCGCCGCCACTGAAGAATTCGCAAAGGGCGGACTGGCCGGCGCACGCGTCGACCAGATCGCCCGGCGGGCCGAGACCAACGAGCGGATGCTCTATTACTACTACGGCAGCAAGGAAGGTCTGTTCCTGGCCGTGCTCGAAAAGCAGTACGCCGAGTTCCGTGCCGCCGAGGAACAGCTTCACGTGACCGATGAAGACCCGGTCGCTGCTGTCCGCACGCTGGCCCGCTTCGTTTGGGACTGGTACTACCAGCACCCCGAGTTCATCCGCCTGGTCAACAGCGAGAACCTGCACGAGGCGCGCCACCTGAAGAAGTCCGCCCAGTTGCACCAGTTGATCAATCCGGTGGTCAACGTGCTGGCAGACATTATCCGGCGCGGCCAGCAGCAGGGCGTGTTCCGCGATAACGTGGACGTACCCCAGTTCTACCTGACCATTTCGGCGCTCGGGTACTACGTGCTATCCAACCGCTACACCATCAGCGCGGTGATTGGCCGCGACGTGGCTTCGGAAGACGAGCACGCGCGCTTTGCCGAGTTGCACACGGACATGCTGCTGGCCTTCCTGCAGAAGCGCTGAGCGGTTATCCCGGTCGGAAAAACAAAAATGCCCGCGAGATCATCGCGGGCATTTTTGCATTCGGCGTCCGGCTGGCTTCAGCGCGATTTACGGATGAAATCGCGCAGTTCCGGATAAATATTCTCGCGCCAGCGGCGGCCCGAGAAAATCCCGTAGTGGCCGGCCTTCGGCGCGGTGATGTGATGCCGCTTGGCCTTGGGAATGCCGGTGCACAGGTCGTGCGCGGCGGCGGTCTGGCCGGCGCCCGAGATGTCGTCCAGTTCGCCTTCGATGGTCAGCAGGGCCGTGGTCTTGATGTCCTGCGGACGCACCGGCGCGCCGTCGATCTCCCACGTGCCGTTGGCCAGTCGGAACTCCTGGAACACTTCCTTGATGGTGTCGAGGTAGTACTCGGCGGCCATGTCGAGCACGGCGTTGTACTCGTCGTAGAAGCGCACGTGCGCCTCGGCATCGTCGGCATCGCCCTCGACCAGGCTCAGGTAAAAGTCATAGTGCGAGGACAGGTGGCGGTCCGGGTTCATCGCCACGAAGCCGGCATGCTGCAGGAAGCCCGGGTAGACGCGGCGGCCGTGGCCCGGATAGTTCGCCGGCACGGTGTAGATGACGTTGTTCTCGAACCACTCGTACGACTTGTTGGTCGCCAGCGAATTGACCGCCGTGGGACTCTTGCGCGCGTCGATCGGGCCGCCCATCATCGTCATCGTGCAAGGGGTGGTTTCCTTGTTCGACGCCATCAGCGAAATCGCGGCCAGCACCGGCACCGTGGGCTGGCAGACCGAGATCACATGCAGGTTATCCGCGCCGATATGGCGGATGAATTCCTGAATGTAATAAATGTAGTCAGACAGGTGGAACGGGCCGACATCGGACGGGACCATGCGCGCATCGACCCAGTCGGTCACGTAGACCTTGTGGTCTTGCAGCAAGGTGCGCACGGTGTCGCGCAGCAGCGTGGCGTGGTGGCCGGAGAGCGGGGCGCAGACCAGGACGACGGGTTCGTCCTTGAGCAGCTTGATGGTCTCGGGGTCGTCCGCGTAGCGCTTGAAGCGCACCAGCTTGCAGAACGGCTTTTCGAAGACGGTTTGCTCGACGATGGGGATGTCCCGGCCGTTGGAGCGCACCGACTTGATGTCAAACGACGGTTTCTCGTATTCCTTGCCGAGCCGGTAGAGCAGTTCGTAGCCGGCCGCGAGGCGAGGTGCGCCCGGCACCAGGGAAAGAGGACTGAGCGGGTTGGTGAAGGTCTTGGCCGTCGCCTGAGCCCAGGCGGTCAGCGGGTTCAGCATGGAGCGCTGGAATTCGTGCAGTTGGTAAAGCATGCCGGTACCTGTTGCCTTTCTGTCGGGCGTTTGTGCCCGATGGATTATGCCCGCAATCGAACGGTCGTGCTTTGCAGCATACGCTTCCAAGTTACGCCGCCAAGCGGGGAAGACAATAGGACATTGGCTTGAATTCGTGGTGACAGACACCTACAGACACAAAAAGGCGACGGGGAGTGGCCTCCCCGTCGCCTTTTATGTGGCGCTGCGTCAGAACTGGTGCAATCGGCGTGTTGCTTTTTGGTGCAATGCGCCGAAGCCTTCGTGCTGTGATGCTTAGTACACTGCAGCGATGGCGTTGACCACCGCGTCGATGTTGCGGCTGTTCAGCGCCGCCACGCAGATCCGGCCCGTACCCACGGCGTAGATACCGTGGTCGTTGCGCAGGCGATCCACCTGGTCAGTGGTCAGGCCCGAGTACGAGAACATGCCGCGCTGGGCCTTCACGAACGAGAAGTCACCCGGCACGCCCTTGGCGGCCAGCTTGTCCACCAGCGCATGGCGCATCAGCTTGATGCGATCCCGCATTTCGCCGAGTTCCTGCTCCCACATGGCGCGCAGTTCGGGGCTGTTCAGCACCGTGGCCACCACCGTGCCGCCGTGCGTGGGCGGGTTGGAGTAGTTCGTGCGGATCACGCGCTTGACCTGCGACATCACGCGCTGGGATTCTTCCTTGCTCGTGGTCACGATCGACAGCGCGCCCACGCGCTCGCCGTACAGCGAGAAGCTCTTCGAGAACGAGCTGGAGACGAAGAACGGCAGGCCGGAATCGGCGAACAGGCGCACGGCGGCGCCGTCCGGGTCGATGCCATCGGCAAAGCCCTGGTAGGCCATGTCCAGGAACGGGATCAGGTTGCGTTCCTTGACCAGTTCCACCACCTGCTTCCACTGGGCTTCCGACAGGTCCACGCCGGTCGGGTTGTGGCAGCAGGCGTGCAGCACGACGATGGTGTTGGCCGCGTAGGACTTCAGCGATTCCACCATGCCGGCGAAGTTCAGGCCATGGCTGGCGGCATCGTAATAGGCGTAGTTCACGACCGGGAAGCCGGCTGATTCGAACAGCGCGCGGTGGTTTTCCCAACTCGGGTCGCTGATGGCGACCTTGGCATCCGGGTACAGGCGCTTCAGGAAGTCGGCGCCGATCTTCAGGGCGCCGGTGCCACCAAGTGCCTGGGCCGTCACAACGCGGCCTTCGGTGATCAGGGCCGATTCCTTGCCGAACAGCAGGGTCTGCACGGCCTGGTCATAGGCGGCGATGCCTTCGATCGGCAGGTAGCCACGCGGCGTGGCGCTGGCCAGGCGAGCCTTCTCGGCCTCCTGCACGGCGCGCAGGAGGGGAATTTTCCCTTCGTCGGTGAAGTACACGCCAACGCCCAGGTTCACCTTGGTGGTGCGGGTGTCGGCATTGAAGGCTTCATTCAGGCCCAGGATCGGGTCGCGCGGGGCCATCTCGACGGCAGAAAACAAACTCATTTGGATTCTCGTGGTCAGCTGTGTAACAAAACGGAGGGCGTAGAATGCTTCGGGCTGCGCTGGCGGATCGCGTCGATGGCCCTACTGACAGGAACTGACAGTAGCGTGATGCCACAATGCTTGAAGCGGGTCCGCGCAACCCCAAGATTCTAGCGTATCCGCCAGTTTTTCCTCAGGTTTTTCCCTACCCTATGACGAATCTCGCCGAAGTCGCCCCGGTCCTGGACGAAGACAAATTCGTCACCTTTCCGGGCTCCCCGTTCCAGCTCTACCAGCCGTTCCCGCCCGCCGGGGACCAGCCCCAGGCCATCCGCCAGCTTGTGGAGGGCGTCGAGGATGGCCTGTCGTTCCAGACCCTGCTGGGCGTGACCGGGTCCGGCAAGACCTTCACCATGGCCAACGTCATCGCGCGCATGGGGCGGCCGGCCATCGTCTTTGCGCCGAACAAGACACTTGCGGCCCAGTTGTACTCGGAATTCCGCGAGTTTTTCCCGCGCAACGCGGTCGAGTACTTCGTCAGCTACTACGACTACTACCAGCCTGAGGCCTATGTGCCGCAGCGCGACCTGTTCATCGAGAAGGACTCGTCGATCAACGAGCATATCGAGCAGATGCGGCTGTCGGCCACCAAGAGCCTGCTCGAGCGGCGCGACACGATTATCGTGGCGACCGTGTCCGCGATCTACGGGATCGGCAATCCGAGCGAATACCATAAGATGATTCTGACGTTGCGCACCGGCGACAAGCTGAGCCAGCGCGACATCATCGCGCGGCTGATCGCCATGCAGTACACGCGCAACGAGACCGATTTCCAGCGCGGCACGTTCCGCGTGCGCGGCGACACCCTCGACATCTTCCCGGCCGAGCACGCCGAGATGGCCGTGCGCGTGGAGCTGTTCGACGATGAGGTCGACTCGCTCCAGTACTTCGACCCCCTGACCGGGCGCGTGCGTCAGAAGATTCCGCGTTTCACGGTCTACCCGTCGAGCCACTACGTCACGCCGCGCGATACCGTGCTGCGGGCGATCGAGGACATCAAGGTGGAACTGCGCGAGCGGCTCGATTTCTTCTACAAGGAGAATCGTCTCGTGGAGGCGCAACGGCTGGAGCAGCGCACGCGCTTCGACCTGGAAATGCTCTCGGAACTGGGCTTCTGCAAGGGCATCGAGAACTATTCCCGGCACCTTTCCGGCGCCAAGCCGGGCGAGCCGCCGCCGACGCTGGTCGATTACCTGCCGCCGGACGCGCTGATGTTCCTCGACGAGTCTCACGTGCTGATCGGCCAGCTCAACGGCATGTACAACGGCGACCGCGCGCGCAAGACCACGCTGGTCGAGTACGGCTTCCGCATGCCGTCCGCGCTGGACAACCGGCCGCTGAAATTCGACGAATTCGAACGCAAGATGCGCCAGGTGATGTTCGTCTCGGCCACGCCGGCGCAGTTCGAGAAGGACCATGCGGGGCAGGTGGTGGAGCAGGTGGTGCGGCCGACCGGCCTGGTCGACCCGATCATCATGGTGCGCCCGGCCACGACCCAGGTGGACGACCTGCTATCCGAGATCAACATCCGCGTGCAGGCCGGCGATCGCGTGCTGGTGACCACGCTGACCAAGCGGATGGCCGAGCAGCTGACCGAATTCCTGTCCGAGAACGGCGTCAAGGTACGTTATCTGCACTCGGACATCGATACCGTGGAACGCGTGGAGATCATCCGCGACCTGCGTCTTGGCACGTTTGACGTGCTGGTGGGGATCAACCTGCTGCGCGAGGGCCTCGATATTCCCGAGGTGTCGCTGGTGGCCATCCTCGATGCGGACAAGGAGGGCTTCCTGCGCGCCGAGCGCTCGCTGATCCAGACCATCGGCCGCGCCGCCCGGAACGTCAACGGTACCGCCATCCTCTATGCCGACCGCATGACGGATTCGATGAAGCGCGCGATCGACGAGACCGAGCGGCGCCGCATCAAGCAGATCGCGCATAACGCGGCCCATGGCATCACGCCGCGCGGCGTGGTCAAGCGGATCAAGGACATTATCGACGGGGTCTATGACCCGAACGAGGTCCGGGCGGAACTGAGCGCAGCCGCCGAGCGCGCGAAATACGAGGACATGAGCGAGAAGCAGGTCGCGAAGGAGATCAAGCGGCTGGAGAAGCAGATGCTCGACCATGCCAAGAATCTCGAGTTCGAAAAGGCGGCTCAGGTTCGCGACCAACTGGCCAAGCTGCGCGCCCAGGTGTTCGGGGCGAGCGGCGATCACATCCTATAGTGTCTAGGGTGTCCGAGGGCATCCACGCCGGACGGAGCCGGTCAACAACGAGGAGCGCGCCATGGTGACACAGTTCGAATACGGTGGTTACGCGGTGGTGGCGCGGGCAATTCCGCATGCCGGAGGCGGGTTTTCGGGCGTTGTGACGATCGCCGACGCGTTCGGCGAGGTCAGCGGTCCGACATTCGAATCGGAGACCGGCGCGGCGGCCACCCCGGAGGCGGCCCTGGCATTGGCCGAAGCTGCCGCCATGCGCACAATCGATGCCGGCGAGGTGAACTGACCCGGGCCAAGGGTCGCCGGCAGCACAGGAGACAAGACATGGCCTATAGCAGTGAATGGAAAAAGAGGGTTTTCGAGACGCACGAGATCCAGGTGCAGGTGAAACCCCGTTCGTCGATCGAGTGGGAATACACGGTGCGCGTCTGCCGCCCCGGCACCAATATCCGCGCGGCCGGCACGCTGGTGGAAACCGCGCCACCGACGGACCACTTCAAGACACCGGAAGAGGCGGAAGCGGCCGGCTGGGAGAGAGGGCGGGAGCTGGCGGTGCAGTTGGCATAGTGCCGACATCATCGGCAAAGTAAAATCATGCCGATGAAAAAATTCGCCATCCTGATGTGCTGCATGGGCAATATCTGCCGTTCGCCGACGGCGGAAGGCGTGCTGCGCGCCAAGTTGATCGCCGCGGGTCTTGCGGAGCAGGTCGAACTGGATTCCGCCGGTACCCACGACTATCACCTCGGGCGCCCGCCCGATGCCCGCAGCCAGCGCTACGCGCTGCAGCGCGGGTATGACCTGTCCGCGCTGCGGGCGCGCAAGGTGGGGGTGGCGGACTTCCAGCGCTTTGACCTTGTGCTGGCGATGGACCACGCCAATATGTCCACGCTACGCACACTGCATCCCGAAGTCAGCCCGGACAAGCTCCGGCTGCTGATGAGCTTTGCCACCCGGCACCCTGCCGAGGAAGTGCCCGATCCCTATTACGGCGAGGGCGATGGCTTCGAAACCGTGCTCGACTACGTCGAAGACGCCTGCGACGGTGTGGTAGCCATGCTGCGTGAACGGTTGGCGCCCACCCGCTGAGGTCCCCGCCAAGCCCCGCAGCCCCAGGCCGGCATGTTGCCGGCCCTCCAGAGATATCCATGGTTTTTTCCCTGTTCCGCAAATGGCGCAAGTGGCGCGAGTCACGCAATGCGAGCTTGCAGCTCGACGCCATCCTGGCCTCGGCCAATCCCGACGCCTTGCTCGCGGACCGCAACGCCTGGCTCGTCGAACTGGGCTACTGGCTCCGGCGCGACGGCAGCCTGGCCGTCGATCCCGATCCGGATACCCACCCCGATCAGGCCAACGCCCCGGCGCGCAGCTATCCCGCCCACGTGCGGCTGCGTTACCTGCTCCAGGTGCTGGCGCGGCACCCCGATTGGGCGGATCGCTTCGCGCGCACCATCCGCTCGATCGTCCGTGACAACGATCCCACCTCGCTGTTCTGCGATACCGGCGTGGCCTCCCACCCCGGTTTCTGGGGCGAGATGGTCGATCGGCTCCAGGCGCGCTTCCTGCCGCCGCCGCCCAACCGCAACGACATGGCCGGCCTGTTCGCGCTGGTCTTTGCCGATGAGGCTGATGCGGATTGGGTCGATGGACTCGATGCCGACCTGATCGAGCGCATCGCGTCAGCGCTGCAATCGGGCGCCGGGGACGATCGCATCCAGCTCGAGGACACGCTGGCCGCAAGCATCCAGGTGCTCGCCAGTCAGGTGCGCGCCACCGGCCTGAGCCAGTCAATTCGTTCGCGTCTGCCCGGCCGCGTGCAGGACACGCCATTTTTCCGGCTCGACATGGCCATCGCGGCGTTGTGCGAAGAGGGGCTGGCCCATGACAACGAGGTCTTCGGCCATCGGCTCAACTATTTCCGCGCGCTGCTCGATGGCTGTCTGGCCGCCGCGCAGCATGTCTATGCCGATCTCGAGGAGAACGGCGTCTCCGTCGAGGTGGTGTTCCAGATCGAGCGCATGAAGGTCCGCCTGGCGCGGATCGACCTGCTGCTCAACGCCTGGGTGGACCCAGGCCGCCACAGCCGCCACGCGCACCTGATGGCCGAGCTGATTCGCTCCACGCAGGCCCGGCGCAGCATCGCGCATCTGGCCGGCTCATCGTTCGCGCAACTGGCGCGCAAGGTGGTGGAGCGGTCCGCCGAGACCGGCGAGCACTACATCACGCGGGACCGTAAGGAGTACGGCGAGCTGCTGCGCGCGGCGGCCGGCGGCGGGCTGGTCACGGTGGTCACGGTCTATCTGAAATTTCTGATCTACGGCCTGCATCTGGACAAGTTCCTGGAGGGCCTGCTGGCCTCGCTGAACTATGCCGGCAGCTTCCTGGCGATCCATTTCGCGCATTTCACGCTGGCCACCAAGCAGCCGGCGATGACCGGCCCGGCGCTGGCGCACCGGCTCGATGGCGTAGGGCGGCCAGAGGGGCGCGAGGCCTTCGTCGACGACACCATCGCGATGATCCGCTCGAACGCGGCGGCGATTTTCGGCAACCTGGCCGTGGTGTTCCCGGTGGCACTGCTGGTGCAGTGGCTGGCCGGAAGGCTGCTCGGCGCCAACCTGATCACGCCGGCCAAGGCCATTGCCACGATCGAATCGTTCTCGATTCTCGGCCCCACGCCGCTCTACGCCGCGTTCACCGGCGTGCTGCTGTGGCTGTCGAGCCTGATCGCCGGCTGGGCGGACAACTGGTTCGCGCTGCACCGCGTGCACGACGTGATGGCCTACCACCGCCGGCTGCGCTACGTGCTGGGGCAGGGCGGGGCGATGAAGCTGGCGGATTTCTGGAAGCGCAATCTGTCGGGCATCGCGGGCAATGTGTCGCTGGGCTTCCTGCTTGGGCTCGGGCCGGAGATCCTGAGCTTCTTTGGACCGCATATGGAAGTGCGCCATGTGACGCTTTCCACCGGTTCCGTGGGCACGGCCATCGGCGTGCTCGGCATGGATGCACTGCGCATGCCGTCGCTCTGGCTGGCCGTGGCCGGTATCGCGCTGATGGGGGTGTTGAACGTGGCAGTCAGCTTTGCGCTGGCCTTCTATATGGCGATGCGGTCGCGCAACCTGCCTCGCGTGGATCGGCGCGAACTCAGTGCGGCGGTGCGCAGGCGCATTGTGCGGCACCCGATGTCGCTGCTGATTCCGCCGCGCGCGGTGCCCGTGGCGGCGCCCGCGCCGGGCGATGCGGCCTGAAAAGCGTCGTGCCGGATACCGTGCACTGCAGCAGGGGTACTTGACTGATTTGGTCGGATAAATTTATACTTGAGCGAAACGATCAAGTATTTCCTTCTCCCCGAGCATCATGAGACTGACCACCAAAGGCCGTTTTGCGGTAACCGCCATGATCGACTTGGCCATGCGCCAGGATCAGGGGCCCGTCACGCTCGCTGGCATCAGCCAGCGCCAGAAAATCTCTCTGTCCTACCTGGAGCAGCTGTTTGGCAAGCTGCGCCGGCACGAGATCGTGGAAAGCGTGCGCGGTCCGGGGGGTGGCTACAGCCTCGCCCGCAAGGCCGAGGACGTCACCGTGGCGGACATCATCATCGCCGTGGACGAGCCACTGGACGCCACGCAGTGCGGCGGGAAGGGCAATTGTAACGGAGATGACGGATCCGGGCGATGCATGACCCACGAGCTGTGGGCCACGCTGAACCAGAAGATGGTCGAGTACCTCGACTCCGTCTCCCTGAAGAACCTCGTTGACCAGCAGCGCGCCCGCCAGCCGGCGGTGCTGCACGACATGCGCGAAGACGCCGCGCAGCCCGTGCCGGTGACGCGCAGCAAGGCCGAGAAGCAGGAAAAGCCGGCGCGCCCCCGCGTGGTGAACTCGGTGTTCAGCCTCGCGCAGTCCTGAGCAGATTTCAGATAGTTGGTTTAAACTATCGGTAGACAGTAAGCGATTAGCGGTCCCTATAAGGCAGTCATAACGATGAGCACCCCACATTTCCCCATCTACATGGATTATTCGGCCACGACGCCGGTGGACCCGCGCGTAGCCGACAAGATGATTCCGTACCTGCGCGAGCAGTTCGGCAATCCGGCCTCGCGTAGCCACGCCTATGGCTGGGAAGCCGAGCGCGCGGTCGAAGAAGCGCGTGAGCAGGTGGCCGCGCTGGTGGGCGCCGATCCGCGCGAGATCGTGTGGACGTCGGGCGCAACCGAGTCGAACAACCTGGCCATCAAGGGTGCCGCGAACTTCTACTCGGGCAAGGGCAAGCATCTGATTACGGTGAAGACCGAGCACAAGGCGGTGCTGGACACCACCCGCGAGCTCGAACGCCAGGGCTTCGAGGTGACCTACCTCGACGTCAAGGACGACGGCCTGATCGACATGGACGTGTTCCAGCAGGCGATTCGCCCGGATACGATCCTGGTGTCGGTGATGCTGGTGAACAACGAGATCGGCGTGATCCAGGACGTGGCGCAGATCGGCGAAATTTGCCGCGCCAAGGGCATCATCTTCCATTGCGATGCGGCCCAGGCCACCGGCAAGGTCACCATCGACCTGAACACGCTGAAGTGCGACCTGATGTCGTTCTCGGCCCACAAGACCTACGGCCCGAAGGGCGTGGGCGCGCTGTATGTACGTCGCAAGCCGCGTGTGCGGATTGAGGCGCAAATGCACGGCGGTGGTCACGAGCGCGGCATGCGTTCGGGCACGCTGGCCACGCACCAGATCGTCGGCATGGGCGAAGCGTTCCGCCTGGCCCGCGAGGAAATGGCCACCGAGAACGAACGGATCCGCATGCTGCGTGACCGCCTGTGGCGCGGCCTGTCGGGCATGGAAGAGGTGTACCTGAACGGCTCGCTGGAACACCGCGTGCCGCACAACCTGAACGTGAGCTTCAACTTCGTGGAAGGCGAGTCCCTGATCATGGCGATCAAGGACGTGGCCGTGTCGTCGGGCTCGGCCTGCACGTCGGCCTCGCTGGAGCCGTCGTACGTACTGCGCGCCCTGGGCCGCAACGACGAACTGGCGCACAGCTCCATCCGTTTCACGGTGGGCCGCTTCACCACCGAGCAGGAGATCGACTACACGATCGAACTGCTGAAGAACAAGATCGGCAAGCTGCGCGACCTGTCGCCGCTGTGGGAAATGTTCAAGGACGGTGTCGACCTGAACTCGATCCAGTGGGCCGCCCACTGAGCAGCGCCCAAAACAATAACGACCCCCATTCAAGATTCGTCAGAGGTAGCCAAAATGTCTTACAGCAACAAGGTTCTCGACCACTATGAAAATCCGCGCAACGTCGGTTCGTTCGACAAGAACGACGACGCGGTGGGCACCGGCATGGTCGGCGCTCCGGCCTGCGGCGACGTGATGAAGCTGCAGATCAAGGTGAATGAGGCGGGCGTGATCGAAGACGCCAAGTTCAAGACTTACGGTTGCGGCTCGGCCATCGCGTCGTCGTCGCTGGTGACCGAATGGGTCAAGGGCAAGACCGTCGACCAGGCCCTTGAGATCAAGAACACGCACATCGCCGAGGAACTGGCGCTGCCGCCGGTGAAGATCCACTGCTCGATCCTGGCCGAGGACGCCATCAAGGCGGCGGTCGACGACTACAAGAAGAAGCACGGCGTTCCGGCCGCGCAGCAGGCTGCCTGATCGGCGGACTGGCTTTTTCGTTGGAAACTGCCGCGCCCGGCGCATTGGCCGGACGCGGTGTCTGACAGCAAGGCAACGATGATCACAATGACCGAAAAGGCGGCGAAGCACGTCGCCCGCTACCTGGAACGCCGCGGCAAGGGCGTGGGCCTGCGCGTGGGTGTGAAGACCACCGGCTGCTCCGGCCTGGCGTACAAGCTTGAATACGTGGACGAAGTGCTACCCGAGGACCAGGTCTTCGAGACGCGGGGCCTCAAGGTGATCGTCGACCCGAAAAGTCTGCCGTACATCGACGGCACTGAACTGGACTTCGCACGCGAAGGGTTGAACGAGGGTTTCCGCTTCAACAACCCGAACGTCAAGGACGAGTGCGGCTGCGGCGAGTCGTTCCGGGTCTGATATCCGGCGACGTGCTGAAGTGCGCTGAAGTGCAATGAAGTGCGAAAGGGGGGCGGCGTGGCCGCTCCTTTTTGTTGGGGAAGGTTTTGAAAGACGATTTTTTCTCGCTGTTCGGCTTGCCGGTGCGCTTCGATGTTGATCAAGCATCACTCGATGAAGCCTACCGCACCGTGCAGTCTCAGGCCCATCCGGACCGCTTTGCCAACGCCGGCGACGCCGAGCGGCGCGTGGCGATGCAATGGGCCGCGCACGCCAACGAAGCCTATCGCACGCTGCGCCAGCCGCTGAAGCGCGCCATCTACCTGCTCACGCTGCGCGGCGTGGACATCCAGGCGGAGAACAATACCGCCATGGCCCCGGCCTTCCTGATGCAGCAGATGGAATGGCGCGAGGCGCTGCAGGAAGCGGTGGAAGACCGCGCAACGGACCGGCTCGACGGCCTGCTGCGCGACCTGCGCCAGGAACGGCGCGAGCGCCTGGAGGCGCTCGGCGCGCTGCTCGATGCCGGCAGCAATGAGGCAGCCGGCGCTGCGGCGCGGCAATTGATGTTTATCGAGAAGATCGAACACGACGCCAGCGAGGCGATCGACCGGCTGGAAAACTAGGCGAATCGCCAGTCTCCCGGCACGGTCCTCCCCGGCGAAGTCCGGACATCGCCCCACAAGAACACGCGAAGAATCATCATGGCACTGCTCCAGATTTCCGAACCCGGCATGTCGCCGGCCCCGCACCAGCGGCGCCTGGCAGTTGGTATCGACCTTGGCACCACCAACTCGCTGGTGGCTGCCGTGCGCAACAGCATTCCCGAAGTGTTGTCCGACGAGCGCGGCCGTCCGCTGCTGCCCTCGGTCGTGCGCTACCTGCCGGACCGTACGGCCCACATCGGCTATCGCGCGCAGGACGAAGCCGTGCGCGACCCCAAGAACACCATCGTCTCCGTCAAGCGTTTCATGGGCCGCGGCCTGCGCGACGTGGCCAATATCGAGCACAGCCCGTACGACTTCGTCGATGCGCCGGGCATGGTGCAGATCAAGACTGCCGCCGGGGTGAAGAGCCCGGTGGAGGTGTCGGCCGAGATCCTGGCGACGCTGCGTCAGCGCGCCGAGGATTCGCTTGGCGACGATCTCGTCGGCGCCGTGATCACGGTGCCGGCCTATTTCGATGACGCCCAGCGCCAGGCCACCAAGGACGCGGCCCAACTGGCCGGCCTGGAGGTGCTGCGCCTGCTCAACGAGCCGACCGCGGCGGCCATTGCCTACGGCCTCGACAACGCGGCCGAAGGGATTTACGCGGTTTACGATCTCGGCGGCGGCACCTTCGACATCTCCGTGCTCAAACTGACCAAGGGCGTGTTCGAGGTGATGTCCACCGGCGGTGACTCCGCGCTTGGCGGTGACGATTTCGATCAGCGCCTGCTGTGCTGGATCGTGGAACAGGCCGGCCTGCAGCCGCTGTCCGCCGAAGACACCCGGCTGCTGATGGTGCGCGCCCGTGCCGCCAAGGAAGCCTTGTCCGAGAGCGACAGCACGGTGATCGACGCGGTGCTGGCCAGTGGCGAGATCGTTCACCTGCCGCTGACCGCCTCGGTTTTCAACGATATTACGAAGCATCTGGTGCAGAAAACGCTGGCGCCGGCGCGCAAGGCGCTGCGCGATGCCGGCGTCGAGACGCAGGACGTGAAGGGCGTCGTGCTGGTGGGAGGTGCCACGCGCATGCCGTCGATCCGCAAGGCTGTGGGCGACTACTTCGGCCAGACGCCGCTGACCAACCTCGATCCGGACAAGGTTGTGGCCCTCGGCGCCGCCATGCAGGCCAACCTGCTGGCCGGCAACCACGCGCCCGGCGAGGACTGGCTGCTGCTCGACGTGATTCCACTCTCGCTGGGCGTGGAAACGATGGGAGGACTGGTCGAGAAGATTATCCCGCGCAACAGCACGATTCCCGTGGCACGCGCCCAGGAATTCACGACGTTCAAGGACGGCCAGACCGCGATCGCGATCCACGTGCTTCAGGGCGAGCGCGAACTGGCGAGCGATTGCCGCTCGCTGGCGCGCTTCGAGCTGCGCGGCATTCCGCCGATGGTGGCCGGTGCCGCGCGGATCCGCGTGACCTATCAGGTGGATGCCGACGGCCTGCTGTCGGTGGCCGCGCGCGAGATGCACTCGGGCGTGGAGGCGTCAGTCTCGGTCAAGCCGTCCTACGGCCTGGCTGACGACGACATCGCGCGCATGCTGCAGGACAGCTTCCGCGAGGCCGAGCACGACATGAAGACCCGCGCGCTGGCCGAGGAACGCGTGGAAGCCGAACGGCTGGTGGAAGCCACCACGCGCGCGCTCGAGGTGGACGGCGACCTGCTGACCGCCGAGGAGCGCGCGAGCGTGGAAGTGCTGATGGCCAATGTGCGACAGATTGCAACAGGCGACGACCACCACGCGATCAAGACCGCCGTGGAGCAGTTGTCGCATGGCACGGACGAATTTGCCGCACGCCGCATGGACCGCTCGATCAAGAGCGCGCTGGCGGGGCGCAAGGTGCAGGAGCTCGGCTGAGCCGCACCGAATTGAGAATAGTCATACCAGGACAGACATGGCACAAATCATCGTATTGCCTCACGTGGAACTGTGCCCCGAGGGGGCCGTGTTCGAGGCACCCCAGGGCACTAGCATTTGCGACGCGCTGCTGAGCCAGGGCATCAACATCGAGCACGCCTGCGAGAAGTCTTGCGCCTGCACCACGTGCCACGTGGTAGTGCGCGAAGGCTTCAATTCGCTGGAAGACGCCGAGGAAAAGGAAGAAGACCTGCTCGACAAGGCCTGGGGCCTGGAGCCGAACTCGCGCCTGTCTTGCCAGGCGCTGGTGGCGGACGCGGATCTGACCGTAGAAATTCCAAAATACACGATCAACCACGCCAAAGAAGGCCACTGAGATGAAATGGACTGACACCTTCGACATCGCCGCGGCGCTCTACGACAAGTACCCCGAGGTGGACCCAGTGACGGTCCGCTTCACGCAACTGCGCCAGTGGGTCCTTGAACTGGACGGCTTCGACGACCTGCCCGAGCGCTCGGGTGAGAAGATTCTCGAGGCGATCCAGGCTGCGTGGATCGAGGAAGCGGCGTAAAGCTGCACCTATCGTAGATCGATGAAAAACGGCCGCGCTGGCATCCGCCAGCGCGGCCGTTTCGCTTTCCCAGGGGAAGCGCTTACCCCCGCTTACCCCGTTACCAGCACGCCACGTTCCATGTGGACACGCTGGCCCACATCGACCCCCGGCGGGTTCTTGTAGGTGAAGGTACGGCGCGTGCCATCGTCCATCTGCACGCTGACGCGGTAGGCCTTGTCCTTGTTCACGTGCTTCTCGACCACGTTGCCGGCGTAACCGCCCGCCGCCGCACCGGCTACGGTGCCGAGAATCCGGCCGTTGCCGCTGCCGATCTGGTTGCCGAGCAGGCCGCCCACCACGGCGCCGCCGACCGCGCCCACGCCGCTGGTGGGCTTCTCCGATTCCACGACGCTCACGGCCGTGACGCGGCCAGCCGTATGGCTGGGCCGGGCGGCGGGACGCTCCTCGGCCTGAGCCTGCTGCGCGGGCGGCTCGTTACGCGCCAGCTGGGATTGTTGGGATTGCTGGGCCTGTTGAGCCTGTTGAGCCTGTTGAGCCTGTTGGGCGTCATAAGCCGGCGGGCGGGTGGTCGAACCCGGCGGGGGGGTAATGGACTGGGTGGCGACCGGGGCCGGGTAGTCGGCTGGCCCCTGGTTCGCCTTCGTGAGCGGCAACACGCCGGTCACGGCCGCCACCGCGGTCAGGCTGGCCACCACCACGGCGACTGCCGCGGCGCCGACCAGCGGGTGCAGGCGGCGCTGGGGCGGCAGCGGCGGGGTGGGCGAATTCGACGGATGGGCGGTAGCGGGAGTGGGGTGCTGCATTTGTTGTTCTCCGGGTGACCGGACTTGCCGGTCGATACCCCAAGTGTGGCCGAATCGCGCCCCGATTGCCGTTCGATTTTGTAAGCATTCGTAGCGCGGAAAACCCTTGTCAATCATGGGTTTGTCGCGCTATCGGAGTGCGTCCTACAGGCGCTCCAGTAACAAATTTGGCTCATGGAAGCGGGCGCTCCCTCTAACATTTTCCCTCATCCTCAAGCCCGTAAGTACATGCGAAGGGGTCGTACCATTTGTTCTTTCCATAGTAGACGTAGACCTTATCGCCTCCGTGCGTCCATACCAGTGTTGCCGTCCCGCCGGAATATAGGCTCCACGCCCCGGTACTGCTGTCCCCGAACACGACGGTGCCCGTGGCATAACATGGGGAGTAGTAGTCGTGGAGCACCATGCGCGCCTGGACAGGGTATATCTTGGAAAAGAAGTTCTTTACCTGCGTCACCGTTGGCCGGAATCTCTTGCATAGCTCGGCTGTCCGCGGATCTCCATCTGGTAGCGATTGGCCGACTTCTTCAATCACCACTTTTCTGACATCTCTGGCTGAGCAAAGCGCGGCCGTCATGCACAGCAAAACAAAGGCAGCGGATCTCAAGAGGGGAAGAGTTCTTGATCTCACCATTTTGCGGTCCTCGCTTCGGTCAGGTTCTTGTAGGAAATATCGGGGTGCCGATAGACTTCCCGCGCCGCCACCGCAAAGGTGTCCATGAGCTCTGAGATCAGCCAGTCCAATGAAGAGTTTTGAGCGGCAGTTACATCCTCGTAAACTTCCTTGTTCTTGGGTCCGATGGCCATGCCTACCAGCTCTATGCCTATCGAGTCATGATTGGATGGAAATCGGTTGGGCCATTTTTTCTTTACTTCGTGTCGATGTAGCGCACCAGTTCCGAGCTTGGATATCTTGTCTAGCTCGATGGGAGAGCACTGTTTGGTCAAAATGCAGCGCGACCGGAGTCGTCCGACGTGATTCGTCACTCTCCGCAGGGATGCGGTTTGATAGATGATGCCGTCCTTGTCTATCAAGAAGTGAGCGCCATTGGCCGCAACATCGCCATAGCTGTTAAATGTATGGGACGACTCCGGGGCGCTTGTCTGGTGTACAACGATCCCGTTTACGGTGTCCATCTGCCCGCGCTCGATCTTCGGGAAAATCTTCAACTTCACCCGCTCCGCGTCGACATGCCCTTGCTTCGTAATAAATAGCATCCTCGCTCCTGGTTAGGTCGCCCTTATCAACTGGGGGCGGCCATCAACCTAGCAGGAGCGAACACAGGGAAACAATCGCTGATTCCTTAAACCGCGGGTACAGAGACGTTCGCATTTCGGTCGCCACAAAGAAAAACCCCACACTCGAAAAAGTGTGGGGTTTGTCAGTGGTCTGCCACCTGCCACGCATGCGGTGGGTTGTCTGGGTGCGTACCTGCGGTTCAGTCCTCGCGGCGCAGGTGCGGGAACAGGATGACGTCGCGGATGTTCGGGCTGTCGGTCAGCAGCATCACCAGACGGTCGATGCCGATGCCGCAGCCACCCGTCGGAGGCATGCCGTACTCGAGCGCGCGGATGTAGTCGGCGTCGAAGTACATCGCTTCCTCGTCGCCGGCGTCCTTCTGCTCCACCTGCTTGCGGAAGCGGTCAGCCTGATCCTCGGCATCGTTCAATTCCGAGAAGCCGTTAGCGATCTCGCGGCCCGTGATGAACAGCTCGAAACGCTCGGTGATGCCCGGCAACGTGTCCGAGGCGCGCGCCAGCGGCGACACTTCGACGGGGTAATCGACGATAAAGGTCGGCTCCCACAGTTGGCTCTCGGCCGTTTCCTCAAACAGCACCAGCTGCAGCGTGCCGAGGCCGGCGTTCAGGAACTGCGGCGCGCTCGTATTCACGCCAAATTTCTTCAGTTCGGTGCGCAGGAAATCGGCATCGGTCAGTTGCGCGTCGGTGTACTCGGGCGCGAACTTCTGGATCGCCTGGCAGATCGTCAGGCGATGGAACGGCTTGGCGAGATCCAACTCGCGGCCCTGGTAGGTCACCGTGGCGCTGCCGCGCGCATCGATGGCCGCCTGGCGGATCAGGTTCTCGGTGAAGTCCATCAGCCAGCGGTAGTCCGTGTAGGCCGCGTAGAACTCCATCATCGTGAACTCGGGGTTGTGGCGCGGGCTCACCCCTTCGTTACGGAAATTACGATTGATCTCGAACACGCGCTCGAAGCCGCCGACGACCAGGCGCTTCAGATACAGCTCGGGCGCGATGCGCAGGAACATCTGCATGTCCAGCGCGTTGTGGTGCGTAATGAAAGGCTTGGCCGCCGCACCGCCCGGAATCGGGTGCAGCATCGGCGTTTCCACTTCCATGAAACCGGCGTCGGCCATATGGCGGCGCAGCGACGAAATGGCGTTTGTACGAGCCCGGAACGTGGCGCGTGTCTCGGGCGAGACGATCAGGTCCACATAGCGCTGGCGGTACTTGGTCTCCTGGTCGGCCAGGCCGTGGAACTTGTCCGGCAGCGGGCGCAGCGACTTCGACAGCAGGCGTAGTTCGCGCACCTGCACCGACAGCTCACCCTTGTTGGTGCGGAACAGCTCGCCGCGCGCGCTGATGATGTCGCCCAGGTCCCAGTGCTTGAACGCGGCGTAGACGTCTTCGCCCACCTTGTCACGCGTGACGTAGAACTGGATCTGGCCGCTGCCGTCCTGCACGGTCGCAAAGCTGGCCTTGCCCATCACGCGCTTGAGCATCATCCGGCCGGCGATGGCCACTTCCACGGGCTGCGCTTCCAGCGTGGCCTGGTCGGTCTCGCCGTGCTCGGCGTGGAGCGCGGCGGCCTGATGCGTCGGGCGGAAGTCGTTGGGGAAGGCCACGCCTTGCTGGCGCAGGGCCTGCAGTTTCTCGCGCCGCTCCGCGATGATCTTGTTCTCGTCGGCGGCAGGCGTATCGGCGGCTGGGGCGTGGGTCGGTTCGGTCATGATGTGTCGGTGGATCGCTCCGGCTTGGCGCCGGCGCGGTTCGGTTCAGTTCGGTTCAGTAATTGCGGATGTCGTCGAGTTCGGTCTTGCCGAAGTCGGGACGATCCAGGTAAGCCACGATGCGCCGCGCCGTGTCTTCGGGCGAGGCGAGCTGGTCGTTGGCCTTGAGATCGCGGAAGCGCTGCACGGCCGCGAAGTCCGCACCGCGGATGGTTTCCTGCATGTCGGTATCGACCACGCCCGGCGCTAGCGCCACGGCGCGCACCGCGCGCGGCTCCGGCACGCTCGCGTACTCGGCGTTAACCGAGCGGATGAACATGTCGAGCGCGGCCTTGCCGGCGCAATAGGCGCTCCAGCCCGGCACCGGGTTGCGCGCGGCGCCCGACGAGATCGCCAGCACCTTGCGCGCGCAGTCAAAGCGGGCAGTGTGCTCGATGAACGCGCCTGTCATGGTCATCGGCGTGGCCAGGTTGGTCAGCAGATGGGGGATGAGCGTGGTCTCGTGCAGCGCCGTGATCGGGCCAATCGGCTCTACCACGCCGGCATTGAGGATCAGCGTCACGCTGGCCGGGGCATCGTCCACGGCATCAAGCACGCTGCCCAGCCAGCCGGCGGCCGCGCTGGGCTGGGACAGGTCCTGCAGGTGCCAGGCCACCGGCACGCCGCTGGCGGCGATATCCGCCTCCAGTTCGGGGCTGCGGCTGCGCGCCACGCAGATCACCCGGTTGCCCGGTTTCAGCAACGCGCGGGTCAGTGCCGCGCCCAGGCCGCGCGATGCGCCCGTGACGATATAGAGATGGATACCTGCGCTCATGGTGCCCCGGATGTCCTGGTGGTCTTGGTGGTTCGAAGTTGAAGCGGAATGCGTCGAAGTTGGCCGGCGGAAACCGGCGCGCCACCCCGGGGGCGGCGCGCCGGTCTGCTTACAGGCCCTGTTTCAGGCTGGCCTCGATGAACGGATCGAGGTCGCCGTCCAGCACCTTCTGGGTGTTGGACATTTCCACATTGGTGCGCAGGTCCTTGATCCGGCTCTGGTCCAGCACATACGAGCGGATCTGGTGGCCCCAGCCCACATCGGTCTTGCCGGCTTCGAGCTTGTCGGCCTCGGCCTGACGCTTGCGCATCTCATGCTCGTACAGGCGCGACTTCAGCATCGACATGGCCTCGGCACGGTTACGGTGCTGCGAACGGTCGTTCTGGCACTGCACGACGATGCCGGTGGGGATGTGGGTAATCCGCACCGCCGAATCGGTCTTGTTGATGTGCTGCCCGCCCGCGCCCGATGCGCGGTAGGTATCCACGCGCAGGTCGGCCGGATTGACTTCCACCTCGAACGAATCGTCCACCTCGGGGTAAACGAACACCGACGAGAACGACGTATGGCGGCCGCCCGACGAATCGAACGGCGACTTGCGCACCAGGCGGTGCACGCCGGTCTCGGTACGCAGGTAGCCGAACGCGTAGTCGCCCTCAATCTTGATGGTGGCGCTCTTGATGCCGGCCACGTCGCCCTCGGACTCTTCGAGCACCTCGGCCTTGAAGCCCTTGCGCTCGCAGTACTTCAGGTACTGGCGCAGCAGCATCGACGCCCAGTCGCACGCTTCCGTGCCGCCGGCGCCGGCCTGGATGTCGATGAAGGCGTTGGCCTGGTCCATCTCGCCCGAGAACATGCGGCGGAATTCCATGCCGGCCACGATCTCCTCGAAGCCCTTGACGTCGGTTTCGATGGATTCGAGCGTTTCATCGTCGCCTTCCTCGCGCGCGAGCTCGAACAGCTCGTCGGCGCCAGTCAGGTCGTCCGTCAGCTTGCCGAGGACCTGTACCACGGCCTCGAGCGCTTTCTTTTCCTTACCCAGGTCCTGGGCCCGCTTGGGGTTGTTCCAGACCTCGGGGTCTTCCAGCTCGCCGTTGACTTCGTCCAGGCGTCCTACTTTGACATCGTAGTCAAAGATACCCCCGTAGATCTTCCGTCCGGGAACGGAGATCGGAGATGGCACCGGAGATGGCGTTGAGGCGTTCTGCTTCCATGATGTTCCTGCGCTTCCAAAACCTTGAATTATAGCGGATTGGCGCCGTAAATCCCGGGAGGGATCGTCGCGTGTGGCGAACCGTTCGCGATGCGAACGGTCTACCAGGGGATCGCGGCGCCACTTGGCAACACTTCGGCGACAATATCGGTGAATAACAGGAGTGAACTCGGACGCATGACAGCAAGCAACTTCGCCAGACCAGACGTGTCCGCGGCCCGCCGCCGCGCGCTGGGCCGCCTTGGCGCGGCAACGATGGCCACGCTCACGGCCACGCTGCTCGCCGCCTGTGGCACGACCCCGACAGAACCGGCGCCGGACGGTTTCTACCGCGTGGAACGCGGCGACACCATGTACTCGATCGCCCGGCGCAACCGGCGCTCCGTGGCCGAACTGGCCCGCTGGAACGACCTGACGGACACCAACCAGATCGAGGTCGGGCAACTGATCCGGGTGCGGCCGCCAGCCGCGGCGGCGGCAGCGTCGGCATCGGCACCGTCCAAATCATCGGAAAAATCTGAAAATTCGGCCAAACAGGCCGATACCGCGCCATCGCGCCCGCCGGCCAACGCCATCAAGCTGCAATGGCCGGCCGACGGCCGCGTGACGGGCCGCTTCGCCCTGCCGGCCGAGAAGGGCCTGCGGATCGAGGTGCCGGCCAACGGCAAGGTCCGCGCTGCCGCCAGCGGCTGGGCCATCCACGTCGGCACCCTGCGCGGCTACGGCATGCTGGTGATCGTGAAGCACAGCGACGACTGGCTGACCGTGTACGGCAACCTCGACAAACCGCTGGTCAAGGAAGGCGCCCGCATCACCACGGGGCAGGAAATCGGCAGCATGGCCGGCGCGGCCGAACTGCACTTCGAGGTGCGCGGCAACGGCAAGCCGGTGAATCCAGCCACCTACCTGCCGGCGCGCGGGTAGGGAGATTGCCTGCGGCAGGCTATTGGGCGCCTGGATCTTTCGGTTTGGGCGCCTTGAATGGCTTGATCACGTATTTCTCGCCATGCTTGCGGCAGTCATTTGCGACGGCGCGCCACCAGGCTTCGGTGACGAGGTAGGTGCTGCCGTTGATGTCGTCGGGGGTAGGGACGGTGTCCCGGCCCAATTTCAAGGTGCGATTCGCAGCCGTCAACCCGATGTCACGCATATCCCGATACAGATTTCCCCGCCATAGCATGAGGGTTTGCTCCTCGTCCCATAGCACCCAAGCCTGGGACGTGCCGTCTGGCCATTTGTAGCCAACGGCGCAGAAGCGATTGGTTCGACCATTCTTTCCGGAGCTCAATAGAACATGCTTCATGGCGTGGAGTGGCTGTCGATAATAGGGATTCGTTGATACCTTAATTCGGCTGCTCGCCACTTCGGCAATGCCAGGCGGCAGCGGGCCTGCTGCCTGGGTGCTGAGGCAGGCGAAGGCCAGTATCACGGGCAAGATGAATCGTTGCTTCATCGCCTTGCCTCCAGTGCTCCGCTGGTGTTCGGCGTCAATTGAGCCAGGAATGCGTCGGTCAGGGTATAGAAGTCCTGGCCGCCCTTGGCGCGAAACTTGACGAAGTTGTGCCCTGGGCTATCCGAGCCTTCAGTTTTCCATGCGTATAGCTTCTTGGGGCAAGGGTCGGCGCCGGCCTTCGTGCCCTTGGAGACGGCGATAGCATGTTCCACAAAGATCTGATGAGATCTGTAACGATTGTCTGCACCATCGTGCGCCAGATTGAGTATGGCGTTCAGTGTGACGTTCTGCGCTGGAGCCAGTTGTGGATATTGCTCAAAGCCTTCGACCTGTCGTTGAGCCTTGATCAGCGTGGTCAAAGTGGAGGCGCCCCGAGCGGAGAAGTGCTGCGGCCCCAACTTCAGACGGTTCCGAAGTACGTGCACCATCCACTGCATGCTCTCCAGCGACTCATCCAGGCTCACAAACTTGGGATGGCTCGGGGCGGCGTTCTCGACAATCAACATCCGCGCGAGAATCCCTGCCTCGGTATCCGCTTCCGGGAGCTTGAGTCGCGGCTCAAGCTCCACGGTCAGCCGTGCCGTATTGCTGTCCTTATGTTGCAGTCGCCCCTGTGCGTCTGTTACGTAAGCGTCCAGATGGACGACGCGTCGGCTGACGATGCTGTGATCCTGCACTTCCAGTCGGAGCACCTGCTCGGCTCTTCTGTCATCGACCCTTAGCGGCACGACGCTTAGGACGCTGTCAGTACTCCGGAGAACGAGGTGTTTCCTATGTGGACCGAGTCCGGAAACCTTGAACTGGAGTCGATTCCCCGGAAAGAGGGTGATTTGCGCGCCGAGTGGCGCGCCGTTGCTGCGCAGGAGTTTGGCCATATTGCTTCAACCATGAGGGAGGAAGCGGCCATTGTTCAGGCCCGCGACTGCGCGCGTAAATCGTAGAACAGCGGAAATGTGTACCAGTTTTCCGCAGTCCCGCCAGCGTCTGCCGATTTACTGCGCGTGTTCGATCACCAGTTGCACGCGCGTGACCCCGTTGAAGGTGTTGTTGTCCAGCCGGTAGGCCACCGTCGCGCTGGCGCCGTCGAGGGCGTCGGCGTGGTTGAACCAGATCGCGTCGAAGCGTTGGCTGCCGCGCCCCAGTTGCAGCTTCAGATGCTTGCCCTTGAGCACGGTCTGGCGCAGGACATCGAATTCCCCGCAGAACGTGGGGGGCGGGAAGCCCTGGCCCCAGACCTGACCTTCTAGCAATGCGACGAATTCCGGGCTGAAGCACGATTCCTCGATGTCGCCATCGGTCTCGATCACGCGCGCCAGCTGGTCGTCCGTCAGCCATTCGCGGCCAACGGCTTCGAACGCCGACATGAAGGTGTCGAAGTCGGCCGAGCGTACGGTCAGGCCAGCCGCCATCGCATGTCCGCCAAATTTCACGAGCAGGCCGGGGTGCCGCTTCGACACCAGATCGAGCGCATCGCGCAGGTGGAACCCGGGGATCGAGCGGCCCGAGCCCTTGATGTGTTCCTCGTCGCCCGGTGCGAAAGTGATGGTCGGGCGGTGGAATTTCTCCTTGAGCCGCGACGCCACGATGCCGATGACCCCCTGGTGCCAGGTGTCGTTGAACACGCTGAGCGTGTAGCGCGATGCCGGATCCAGTCCCGCCAGCGGCTGTTCCAGGATCTGCAGGGCCTCCTGCTGCATGCCGGCCTCGATATCGCGCCGCTCGCGGTTCATGCCGTCCAGTTCCTGGGCGATTTCCCACGCGCGGTTCGGGTCGTCGGTCAGCAGGCATTCGATGCCGAGCGACATGTCGGCGAGCCGTCCCGCCGCATTGAGCCGGGGACCCAGGCCGAAACCAAGGTCGAACGTGTTCGCCCGCGTGGCCTCACGCCCGGCCGCGCGGAACAGCGCCGCCACGCCCGGATGCATGCGCCCGGCGCGCATCCGGCGCAGCCCCTGGGCCACGAGGATGCGGTTGTTGGTGTCCAGCTTCACAACGTCCGCGACGGTACCGAGCGCGACGAGGTCAAGCAGGGTTTGCAGCGGCGGCTGGGTCGCCTGGGTGAACGCGCCACGCCGGCGCAGCTCCGCACGCAGGGCCAGCAACACGTAGAACATCACGCCCACGCCCGCCAGGTTCTTGCTCGGGAACTCGCAGCCGGGCTGGTTTGGGTTGACGATGACCGCCGCCTCCGGCAGCTCCGCGCCGGGGAGGTGGTGATCGGTCACCACCACGTCGATGCCGAGCGCATTGGCCGCCGCCACGCCGTCGACCGATGCAATGCCGTTGTCGACGGTGACGATGACGTCCGGCTGCTGCTGGGCGGCCAGCGCCACGATCTCGGGCGTCAGCCCGTAGCCGTACTCGAAGCGGTTCGGTACGATGAAATCCACGCGCGCGCCGAGCATCCGTAGCCCGCGCACGCCCACGGCGCAGGCCGTGGCGCCGTCGCAGTCGTAGTCGGCCACGATCAGCAGCTTGCGGTTGGCGGCGATGGCATCGGCCAGATACTCGGCCGCGTGGCCGATGCCCTTCATCGTCGTGGGCGGTGTCAGTTCCGGCAGTTCGGTGGCCAGTTCGGACGGATGCAGCACGCCGCGCGCCGACAGGATGCGGGCCAGCGTGGGGTGCAGGCCCGACTTGGCCAGCACATCGGCGTGGGGTTCGGAATAAGAGCGGATGGCGATCCGGGTCATGGTCGTTCGTCCAGAAAAGCGGGCGCGAAAGCGGAAAACGCGCGGATCAGGCCACCATGGCCAAGTCGGAAAGCAGGGCGCGCCAGTCGCCGCGCGCGCCCATGCCACGCCAGAACTTGCGCAGGTCGGCACGCCGCACGGTGAACTCGGCGTAGTGGTTGTCGCCGCCCAGCACGAGGGTGACGCCCATGATGCGGCCATCGGCCAAGGCCGCCAGTACCGGGGTGAACCACTCGGCGTCGAGCGCGTGCATGCGCTCGAGCCAGAGGCCCCAGTCCTGGGCGATATGGGCCTCGGTGGCGGTGTCGAGCATCGCCATGACATGGCCGTCGGCCTTCGCAATTTCCTCGAATTTGGCTGGCTGCGGGTCAAGCAGGCTATCGCTGGCGAGGGCCAGGCCAGCCAGGAACGGGTCGTCCGTCAGCACGGCGTCGGCCAGCCGGTTGACGAGGCTCAGCTTGCCCCCGCCGTGGAGCCACACTGAATTGATGGTCAGGCGGCCCTCGGCCTCGCGCGCCTGGTTGACCGGATGGTCGTGCCAGGTCATCTGGATCTCGTTCTGGAGGCGTCGCCAGTCGCGCGCCCGCGCGCCGGCTTGCAGCCAGATGTCGATATTGCGGCCCGTGGCGCGCACCGGCGTGGTGGCTTCCAGCTCGCCGAATACATCGTCGGCCACATACCAGCGGGCGGGGTGGGGCGCGTCCAGCGCAATGCCGGACTCACGGAGCAGGTCGTCGATGGCGGCGCGCAGCGCAGCGGCCTCGTCGGGGCGGATCTCAAGCTGGTCCGGATGCATCAACACAAGGTGATCCCGCGCCGCGTGGATATGAACCGGCTGGAGGCAGGCCCAGCCCTGATCGCCGTTCTCTTCCCGGATCAGGGCGGCGGCAGGCGGCGCCTGGGCGGGGTCCGGCAGGCGGTCCGCGGCACGTTGCCGCAGGTCGGCCAGGCGCATAAAAGGCGCAGTCGGCACCTGCCGGGTGTCCAGGCCGGCCCGGCCGGCCAGCCAGCGCTCCTGCGGCAGGGTGCGCAGGAACGGATCGTCGTGGGTCTCGCGCGGGCCCGGGGCGGCGCGGGTGAGCAACTTTCCGAGCGCCGGCAACTCCAACTGCCGCAGCAGCGCGCTGGAGACGACGTCGTCCGCGGCGTCGTTGCCGGCGCCAGGCGGGACGGAAAAGGGCACAATCAGGGTCAGGTGCGTCATCATGGTTGCCGAGATTGTAAACTTCCGGCTGGCCGGCGCCAGTTTTCCGTCACCCAAGGGGGCGGATGGCCCGCCGGCGCGACTTCCGAACAACAGGATTCCTCTTGAACTTTCCCTACGAGTGGCAGATCGGCTGGCGATACACCCGCGCAAGCAAGCGCGCCAGCCGCAATACGTTCATTTCGTTCATTTCCATGATCTCGATGTTTGGCATCGCCCTCGGTGTGGCGGCGCTGATTGTCGTGCTGTCGGTCATGAACGGCTTCCAGAAGGAAGTGCGGGACCGCATGCTGTCGGTCCTCGCCCATATCGAGGTCATCGCCCCAGGACCGTTGCCCGACTGGCACAAGACCGCCGCCGAGGCCATGCGGAACAAGGAAGTGGTGGGGGCGGCGCCCTACGTGGCCGCCCAGGCGATGCTCACCCGCGAAGACGCGGTGCGCGGCGTACTGCTGCGTGGTGTGGATCCTGCCGAGGAGCCGAAGGTCTCCGACGTGGGCAACCAGTTCCGCGCCGGCAGCATGAACGCGCTGGTGCCGGGCGGCTTTGGCATCGCGCTCGGCAATGAACTGGCCAACGCCATGGGCGTGCGCGTCGGCGACAAGGTGACGCTGGTGGCGCCGCAGGGCACCATCACGCCGGCCGGCGTACTGCCGCGGCTCAAGCAGTTCACCGTAGTTGGCGTGTTTTCGTCCGGCCACTACGAGTTCGACAGCGCCCTGGCCCTGATCGACATCGAGGACGCCGAAACACTGTTCCGCCAGTCCGGCCCCACCGGTGTGCGGCTCAAGCTGTCCGACATGCAGCGGGCCCCCCAGGTGGCCCAGGAGCTGGCCGGCACGATGAGCGGCGAGCTGTACCTGCGCGACTGGTCCAAGCAGAACCGCAACTGGTTCGCCGCCGTTCAGACCGAGAAGCGCATGATGTTCATCATCCTGACGCTGATCATCGCCGTGGCGGCGTTCAACCTCGTCTCCACGCTGGTCATGACCGTGACCGACAAGCAGGCCGACATCGCCATCCTGCGCACAATGGGCGCCCAGCCGCGCTCGATCATGAAGATCTTCATCGTCCAGGGCGTGGCGATCGGCTTCATCGGCACCGTCCTCGGCGTGCTCGGCGGCACGCTGATCGCGACCAATATCGACGTAATCGTGCCCTTTATCGAACGGGTGCTGCATGTGCAGTTCCTGCCACGTGACATCTATTTCATCAGCGAACTGCCTTCGGACCCTCGCGTGAACGACATCGCCACCATCGGCATCATCTCCTTCGTGCTGGCCACCCTGGCCACGATCTACCCCAGCTGGCGCGCCGCGCGCGTGAACCCGGCGGAGGCGCTGCGCTATGAGTGACACCTCCCTGCTCCAGGAAGCCGCCACCCTCCCGGCAGTGCCCGGCCTCGCCGTGCAGTCCGGCACGCCGGTGCTGGTGGCTGAGGGCCTGTCCAAGCGTTTCCGCCAGGGTGGCCTCGACGTGGACGTCCTGCGCGGCGTAGACGTGCGCGTGGACGCTGGCGAGAAGGTTGCCATCGTCGGCGCGTCCGGCTCCGGCAAGTCCACGCTGCTGCATGTGCTGGGCGGGCTGGACAACCCCGACGCCGGCCGCGTTGCACTGCTCGGCAAGCCGTTCACCTCGTTGCGCGAGAGCGAGCGGAACGCCGTCCGCAACCGCGCGCTCGGCTTCGTCTACCAGTTCCACCATCTGCTGCCCGAGTTCACCGCGCTGGACAACGTCGCCATGCCGATGCGCATCCGTGGCCTCAAGGAACGCGAGGCGCGCGCCGCCGCGCAAGCCATGCTCGAGCGCGTGGGCCTGGGCGGGCGGGCAAAGCACCGTCCCGGCGAGCTGTCCGGCGGCGAGCGCCAGCGCGTGGCCGTCGCCCGCGCGCTGGTCGGCCAGCCGGCCTGCGTGCTGGCCGACGAGCCCACCGGCAACCTCGACGACCACACGGCCGGCGGCGTGTACGACCTGATGCTCGAACTGTCGCGTACGCTCGGCACGAGCTTCGTCATCGTCACCCACGACACGGACCTCGCTGGCCGCTGCGACCGCGTGTTGCGCCTGCGCGACGGGCACCTGCACCGCGAACGCTGACCGGACATCGGTCCTCACCCCAACCGACCCACCGCCCCGCGCCCCCACCATGTGGATCGATACCCACTGCCACCTCGACGCCAGCGAGTTCGATAGCGACCGCGCGGGCGTCACGCGCGCGGCGGCCGAGGCTGGCGTCTCGGGCATTGTGCTGCCTGCCGTGGCGGTGTCCAACTTCGATGCCGTGCGCGCGCTGGCCCATGCCGGCACCGAGGCGGACGGCGCCCCCTGTGTCTACGCGCTCGGCATCCATCCCCTCTGCACACCTGGCGCCGGGCAGCAGGATCTGGACGAATTGCGACGCCAGGTAGCCGCGTCGATGGACGATCCGCGCTTCGTCGCCATCGGCGAAATCGGCCTCGACTTCTTCGTCCCGGGCCTGGACGTCGCCCATCAGACGTGGCTCTACACCGAGCAGGTGAAGATCGCGCGCGACTTCGATCTTCCCGTGCTGCTGCACGTGCGCAAGTCGCAGGACCAAGTCTATGCGCAACTGCGCCGCGTGGGCGTGCGGCAGGGCATTGCACACGCCTTCAACGGCAGCCACGAACAGGCGCGCCGCTATGTCGAGCACGGCATGAAGCTCGGCTTCGGCGGCAACCTGACCTTCTCTCGCGCCAAACAGATCCGCCGGCTTGCGGCGGAATTGCCGCTCGAGGCCATCGTGCTCGAGACCGACGCGCCCGACATCGCGCCGGCCTGGCTCTCCGACGACCAGTTCGGCGAGCAGCACAAAGCGCGCAACACACCGGGCGAGGTGGTGGGCGTGGCGCGAGTACTCGGCGAACTGCGTGGCGTGCCGGAAGCTGAGCTGGCGCAGGCCATGTGGCGCAACTCGGTGGCGGCGCTGCCGCGTCTGGCGGCGTTTGCAGACATCATGGCGCCGCGCTGAACGCGTGGCAAGACGCCGGCCGCCGTTTTAACAAACTTCCACAAAAACACATCATTCGTTAACGTTTTGGCGCCATCGCGCACAGTACAAATACGCCATCGGAAAGCGTTGTCCTGGAGGTGTGATGCGAGCTGTGCTGATGGCGTTCGTCGCTGGTTGCTGGTGGCTCCAGCAGCAGGCCGTATTGCCGTCGGCGTGGCGGTGGTGGTGGCAGGCGCTGACGGGGGCCATCGGCGTGGCGGCGCTGACGTACGTCGTGCGTTGTCGTCATGGGGATACGCCTGTTGTCAGGCGGTGGATGTGGCGCGCGGCGGTGGTGGCGCTCGCGTGCGCGGCGGGGTTCGGGTGGGCGGCATGGCACGCCGACAGCAGGATGGCGGATTGGCTGGACCCCGCGCTGGCGGGGCGTGACATCGCGCTGCAGGGCATGGTTGCCGGGCTGCCCGATGCGGCAAGCCAGGGCACGCGCTTCCTGTTCGCGGTAACCGGGTCGCATGAGGCGCGCCTGCCGCCACGGGTTTTGCTCACCTGGCGCGATCCGCCGGAGGCGTTGCAGCCGGGGCAGCGCTATCGGCTGACGGTCAGGCTGCGGCGGCCACGCGGGCTGGCCAATCCATATGGCTTCGACTACGCGTACTGGCTGTTGGGCGAGGGCATCGGTGCGACGGGCTATGTGCGGGACGGAGCGCCGCAGGCGGAGGCGGGGCCGTTGCCATGGGCGATTCACGTGCAGGCGTGGCGGGCGGGCTTGCGGGACCGGCTTCGTGCGGCGCTGCCGCCGGATGCGCGCTTCGGGGCCGTGCTCGTGGCGCTGGTGATCGGCGACCAGCGCGGTATCGCCACCGAGGACTGGGAGGTGTTTCGACGGACCGGCATCTCCCATCTGGTCAGCATTTCCGGTTTGCACATCACGATGATCTCGGGCGCAGCTGGCGCTTTGGCCCTGGGGTTGTGGCGGAGGTCGTTCGGGCTGGGGCGGCGGCTGCGCCGGCCCTTGCCGCTGATCTGGCCCGCGCAGCAGGCGGCGCTCGTGGTGGCGATACTGACCGCCTTGGGTTATGGACTGATCGCCGGGATGCAGGTGCCGGCGATGCGAACCGTGTGCATGCTCGCCGTGGCGGCGCTGGCATTGTGGAGTGGCCGGGCGCCGCCGGCATCGGTCGTGCTCGCGTGGGCGGCGGGCGTGGCGGTGGCGATTGACCCATGGGCCGTGATGTCGCCCGGCTTCTGGCTGTCATTCGGCGCCGTCGCGGCCATCTTCCTTGCCGCGCGGGAACCGCCGCAGCGGGCAAGGGCGGAGGGGCGGTGGCACAGGGCGAGGGCGGCTGTGGGGGCAACGCTGACGGGCGCCGCACGCACGCAGTGGGCGGTGACAGTCGGGCTCGTGCCGCTGACGCTGCTGCTGTTCGGGCAGGTGGCGGTGGTGTCCTGTCTTGCCAATGCTGTCGCCATTCCGGTGGTGAGCTTGCTCGTCACGCCGTTGGCGCTGGCCGGTGCTGTGCTGCCGGTGATCGTGGCCAGGCCGCTGCTGGCGGTCGCGCATACGACGATGACGTGGTTGTCCGACGCGCTCGCCTGGCTTGCGGCGCCAGCGTGGGCCGTTTGGGAAGCGGCGCAGGCGGGACCCGTCTGGATGGTGTTGGCGTCTGCCGGGGTGGTGTCCGTGTTGATGCCTCGCGAGCGGGCGCCGGATGTTCGGGCGGCAACGCCTTTGCGCGGCGCGCGGCCTGCTCGGCCCGCACGGCGTACGTGTCCGGCGGTGCGCGCACCGCCACGCTGGTGTGGGGCGTTGCTGATGATGCCGATGCTACTGGCGGGCCGGACGCCCGTACCGGAAGGGGAGGTCCGTGTCACGGCGCTCGATGTCGGGCAGGGCACGGCGGTGCTGGTCGAAACCAAGGCGCATGCGCTGCTCTATGACACGGGGCCGGGATACCCGTCGGGGGCCAGTGCCGGCGGGCAAGTTATCGTGCCGTGGCTGCGGGCGATGGGCGTGCGGCGGCTCGATGCGCTGATGGTCAGTCACGAAGATGCGGACCATGCCGGCGGCGTGCGCGAGGTGCTGGCCGCGGTGCCGGTGGGGCGGCGGCTGACGGGGGCGCCGCTCGATCACGGGCTCCTGATCGGATCGGCGCCGACAAAAGGCGGTGTGGCGAGCAATGCGGCGCCATGGCAGCCATGCGAGGCTGGCGCGGCATGGACGTGGAATGGCGTGCGCTTCGCCATCCTGCATCCGTCAGTGTCGGACCTCGGCAGCGCGCGGCTGGCGAGCAATGCACGCAGTTGCGTGTTGCGCGTGGCCACGGCGCACCGCAGCTTGCTGCTGACTGGCGACATTGGCGTGCGCGAGGAACAGGGGTTGATTGCCGCGGTGCCGCCGGAGGATCTGCGTGCCGATGTCCTGCTGGTGCCGCACCATGGCAGCGGCACGTCGTCGGGCGCGGCGTTCCTGCGTGCGGTGCAGCCAGAGGCGGCGGTGTTTCAGCTCGGATATGGCAACCGCTACCGGCATCCGCGCGACGATGTCTGGCGGCGGTATGGGCGCCAAGGCATCGCGCGGTATCGGACGGATGAAACGGGCGCGGTGTCGATCGTCACGGCGGGGTCGCGACTGGCGATTTCGTCATTCCGGCAGCGGGAGCGGCGGTACTGGCGCGATGCACCGGCGGCGCCGCGTTAGGCGTCGGCGCCAGCCCGGGTTGTCTCGGGAGGGCGGGGAGGCGTCAGCTGCGCGAACCAGCGCGCGCGGTCTTCGGCGTCTTGCTCGCCGGGGTTTTGGCCGTGACGCCGGTGCCGCCGGTGGCAGCCGCCACCGCTTCGCGGGACGCCGGCGCCTCAGGCGCGGCGCCGCCGATGCGGCGCTCGCGCAGGTGCGCCTTGGCACGTTGCAGGCCGGCCGCGACGGTGTCAGCGCGCTCCAGCGCCACGCCGGCAGCGAGCACGTCGCCGAGTACGAGGTGGCTGATGCGGGAGGTCATCGGCGTGTAGACCTCGCTGTCTTCCTCGACGTCGGAGAACACGCAGACGTCGGCCAGCCGGGCCAGCGGCGAGCCGCTGTGGGTCAGCGCCAGCACGCTTGCGCCGCTGGCGCGGGCGAGCGTGGCGGCGGTCAGCATGTCCCAGGTGCGGCCGCTGTTGGAGACCAGCACCGCCACGTCGCCAGGGCGCAGCAACGCGGCGGACATGCTGAAGACATGCGGGTCCGAGTAGGCCGTGGTGGGAATGCCGAGGCGGAAGAATTTGTGCTGGATATCGAGCGCGACGATGCCCGAGTTGCCGCAGCCATAAAACTCGATGCGGCGCGCGCTGGCCAGCAGGCGGATGCCGTGCTCGATCTGGTCGGCCGACAGCGCGTTGCGGACCGCCATCAGTGTGGCGATGGTGCGGTCGAAGACCTTGCCGGCGATGTCGGCCGGGCGGTCGTCGGCCTCCACGTCCTGGTGGACGAACGGCGTGCCGCCGCCCAGGTTCTGGGCGAACTGGAGTTTGAACTCCTTGAAGCCGTCGTAGCCCAGCGCGGCGCAGAAGCGGGCGATGGTCGGCTGCGAGACGCCGGCGCGTTCGGCCAGTTCGGGCATCGACAGGCGAATCACGCTGGCGCCGTGGCGGGTGACGTAGTCAGCCAGACGGCGTTCGGACGGACGGAGCGTGTCGTAGACGGCAAGGATTCGGTCGCGCATGGTGGTGCGGGTCTCGGTTGGCCATCGGCGTGGCCATTCTGGGGATTGAAGATGTAGAGATTCTACACAGAATGACATGGGGATCGATCGGGAATCGTGGGCATGCCCCCTTAGGACTTTCCCGTATTTGCGTCGACAGCATCATATTTTCGCGAGAAAGCGGCTTCCGGCAGGCGGGAGGCCAAGGCTATAATGTAGAAAATCTACATATCGACGGGCGGTTCTTTGCCCGGCGCTCCCCACGAGGAACATTGTCGCCATGACCCAATCCGTTCACGCCGAGGTGTCGGCCGTTACGCAACGCGTTGTCGAGCGCAGCCGCGCGAGCCGCACCGCCTATCTGGCGCGCTGCGAGCGGGCACAGCGGGAACTCGGCCCGCTGCGCGGCATGTCGTGCGCGAATCTGGCGCACGGTTACGCCGCGCTGCCGGCCGACGACAAGCTCAAGCTGCGCGTCGAGCACGCGCCGAATCTCGGCATCGTCACCGCGTACAACGACATGCTGTCGGCCCACCAGCCGTACGAGCGGTATCCGAACGTGATTCGCGAGGCGGCCCGCGCGGTGGGCGGCGTGGCCCAGGTGGCGGGCGGCGTGCCGGCGATGTGCGATGGCATCACGCAGGGCAACGCTGGCATGGAGCTGTCGCTGTTCTCGCGCGACGCCATTGCCATGGGTACGGCGGTCGCGCTCTCGCACAACACCTTCGATGCCGCGCTGATGCTCGGCGTGTGCGACAAGATCGTGCCGGGCCTGCTGATGGGGGCGCTCCAGTTCGGCCACCTGCCCATCGTCTTCGTGCCCGCTGGGCCGATGGCGACCGGTCTCTCGAACAAGGAAAAGGCGCGCGTGCGCCAGCTCTACGCCACGGGTCAGGTTGGTCGCGATGTCTTGCTGGAGGCCGAATGCGCCGCCTACCACGGCGCCGGCACCTGCACCTTCTACGGCACGGCCAACAGCAACCAGTTCCTGATGGAAATCATGGGCTTGCACATGCCGGGCTCGGCCTTCGTGCACCCGGAAAGCGGACTGCGCGATGCGCTGACGGCGGCCGCGGCACAGCGCGCGCTGGCGCTGATCGCGCGCGGCAACGCGTACACGCCGCTCGCCCAGATCGTGGACGAGCGGGCCATCGTCAACGCCATGGTCGGCCTGCTGGCCACGGGCGGTTCCACGAACCATACGATCCACCTTGTCGCCATGGCGCGTGCCGCCGGCATCGTCATCGACTGGAATGACTTCGACCGCCTGTCGGCGGTCACGCCGCTGCTGGCGCGCGTCTATCCGAACGGCTCGGCCGATGTGAACCACTTCCACGCCGCCGGCGGCGTGGCCTATGTGATTGGCCAACTGCTCGAAGCCAGGTTGCTGCACGAGGACGTCCAGACCGTGATGGGGCAAGGGCTGGCGCGCTACACCGAGGAGCCGGTGATGACCGACGGCGCGCTGCGCTGGCGCGACGGTCCGACCACGAGTGGCGATGCCGCCGTGCTGGCACCGGCGTCGGCGCCGTTCTCGAAGGAGGGCGGGCTGCGCCTGATGGCCGGCAACCTCGGCCGGGGCGTGATCAAGGTGTCGGCCGTGGCCGACGAGCACCGTATCGTGGAGGCCCCGGCCCGCGTGTTCGACTCCCAGGAGGCGCTGCAAGCCGCCTTCGAGGCCGACGAACTGAATCGCGACGTGGTGGCGGTGGTCCGCTTCCAGGGGCCGAACGCCAACGGCATGCCCGAGTTGCACCGCCTCACGCCGGCACTCGGCGCACTGCAGGATGCCGGCCACAAGGTGGCGCTGGTGACCGATGGCCGCATGTCGGGCGCGTCCGGCAAGGTACCGGCGGTGATTCATGTGGGTCCGGAGGCGCTTGTAGGCGGCCCGTTGGCGCGGGTGCGCGATGGCGACCGGATTCGTGTGGATGCCGTAGCCGGCACATTGACCCTGGTCGGCGATGCCGCCGCGCACGCAGAATTCGCCGCGCGCATCCCGGCGACCGCGCCGGACGACGATTTTGCGCGCTTCAGCATGGGGCGCGGCCTGTTCGGACTGTTCCGGCGCCATGCCCGGATCGCCGAAGAAGGCGGCAGCGCCCTGGACTTGTCCGAGGCCGACGCCGCGCCCGCTGTCCAAACGGCCGGCGTGGTCGCACAATAGGCGGGCGCCCAACTTGCCCTGCACGCACTTAGTCATCGTTTAGTCATCGTTTAGTCGTTTTACGATTTTCAGCAATCGCCGCGGCCAGGTATCTCCATGCCGCGGTGCACCTTCGCGCCACGTCTTTCGCGCCCGAAGGCTACCGACAAGGATGGCCCGACCATCCGACCATGATCGACGGAGCAGACATGATCTATATCCTGATGGGCGTTTCCGGCAGCGGGAAAACCACGGTCGGCCAGTTGCTGGCCAGCCAGCTGCATTGCGGCTTCCACGATGCCGACGCCTTCCACAGCGAGGCCAACAAGGCCAAGATGCACAACGGCATTCCGCTGACCGATGAGGACCGCTGGCCCTGGCTGGCCGCGATGCGCGCCGCCATCGACACCGCCCGGGCCGAGGGCCGCACCCACGTTTTCACCTGCTCGGCGCTGCGCCAGACCTACCGCGACCGCCTGACCCCGCCCGACGGCGGTGTGACCTTCGTCTTCATGAAGGGCGACGCCGGCACCATCGGCAGCCGGCTGTCGGCGCGCACGGACCATTTCTTCAACCCGGCGCTGCTGCAAAGCCAGTTCGACACCCTCGAGGAGCCACGCGACGCGCTGGTGCTGGACATCCGCCGCACGCCCGAGGCGCTGGTCCAGGACATCCTGGACAAGTGCCCGCCCGAGTCGGCCGCCTGCTCCGGCAAGCCCGCCGCCTGATCTGAACTGACCTGAAGCCGCCAGCCAGCCCTTGGCGCCGTGCCTTCGGCGGCGCCTGGCTGGCAAGCATCTTGCTAAACCGATTCACGTGCCGGCGCGCGTGACCCTTGCGGGTTTTGCCGGTACGGATATGCTGAAAGAGCCAACTCGACAAGGCATCGACAAACGGGCGACCGGGGAGACGGCACGGCACGGTCAGTACGAGGCCGGCGCGGGCGCCCATTTCACGAAGGAGCGGCCATCATGGCGGCGCGGTTTTTCGACGAGATGCTGGAAGGGCGGGAGGACGGAGCAGTGGCGGCCATCGAGGCCGGACAGACGCTGCCGTCAGGGGCGGTCAGGGCCCACTACCGCAATTTTGCGGACTGGATCGGGCGGCAGTCCGGTTCGACGATGGACAACAAACGCGCCGAGGCGGACCTTATCTTCCGGCGCGTGGGCATTACCTTTGCCGTCTACGGCGACAAGGACGAGTCGAACAGCGGCACCGAGCGCACGATTCCGTTCGATGTGATTCCGCGCATCTTCCCGGCCAGCGAGTGGGCCACGCTCGAGCGCGGCCTGCGCCAGCGCGTGGCGGCGCTGAACCGGTTCATCCACGATATCTACCACGGCCAGGACATCATCCGCGCCGGCGTGATTCCGCCCGACCAGATCTACAACAACGCCCAATACCGGCCGGAGATGCTCGGCGTGGATGTGCCGCGCGACATTTATGCCCATGTGGCCGGCATCGACGTGGTGCGGGCCGGCGAGGGCGAGTTCTACGTGCTCGAGGACAACCTCCGGGTGCCGTCCGGCGTTTCGTACATGCTGGAAAACCGCAAGATGATGATGCGGTTGTTCCCGGAGCTGTTCGCGCGCAACCGGGTGGCGCCGGTGGCGCACTATCCCGACCTGCTGCTGGACATGCTGCGCAGTGTCTCGCCCCAGAACATCGCCGATCCCACCGTGGTCGTGCTCACGCCGGGCATGTACAACTCGGCGTACTTCGAGCATGCATTCCTGGCTCAACAGATGGGCGTGGAACTGGTGGAGGGCAGCGACCTGTTCGTCGAGGACGAGCACCTCTATATGCGGACCACGCAGGGGCCGCAGCGCATCGACGTGATCTACCGGCGCGTGGATGACGACTTCCTTGATCCACTCGCATTTCGTCCAGATTCGGCGCTCGGTGCGGCCGGGCTGCTGTCGGTCTACCGGGCCGGCAACGTGACGATCAGCAACGCCATCGGCACGGGCGTGGCCGACGACAAGTCGATTTACCCCTACGTGCCGGACATGATCCGCTTCTATCTGGGCGAGGAGGCCATCCTCAACAACGTGCCGACCTATATGTGCCGGCGCCCGGACGATCTCCAGTTCGTGCTCGACCATATGGCCGACCTCGTGGTCAAGGAAACCCACGGCGCGGGCGGCTACGGCATGCTGGTCGGACCGGCGGCCACGCGCGCCGAGATCGACCAGTTCCGCGAGGTGGTGAAATCGCGCCCCGAGCAGTACATCGCCCAGCCGACGCTGGCGCTGTCCACCTGCCCGACCTATGTGGAGTCGGGCATCGCGCCGCGCCATATCGACCTGCGGCCGTTCGTGCTGTCGGGCAAGGAGGTGCGCATGGTGCCGGGCGGGCTGACCCGCGTGGCGCTGCGCGAAGGGTCATTGGTGGTCAACTCCTCTCAGGGGGGCGGCACCAAGGACACCTGGGTGCTGGAGCGCTGAGCCATGGAACACGCCGATCGCCGGGAGAACCCATCATGTTGAGCCGCACCGCCGACCATCTGTTCTGGATGTCCCGCTATACCGAGCGCGCCGAGAACACCGCGCGCATGCTCGATGTCAATTACCAGACCTCGCTGCTGCCGCAGTCCGCCGAAGTGGCCGAGCAGGGCTGGTGGGCGATGCTCGATATTTCCGAGCTGACCCACGCCTTCGACCACAAGTACGGGCTGCTGCACCGCGACGACGTGATCGACTTCATGGTCCGCGACATGACCAATCCGTCGTCGATCATGAGCTGCCTGCGCGCGGCGCGCGAGAACGCCCGCGCGGTGCGCGGCTCGCTGACCACCGAGGTCTGGGAGACGCTGAACACCACCTGGCTGGATGTGCAGCGCATCATTGCCGAGGGTGAGCTGCGCGACGACCCGTCCCGCTTCTTCGAATGGGTCAAGTTCCGCTCGCATCTGGCGCGTGGCGTGCAGTTCGGCACCATGCTCAAGGACGACGCCTTCCACTTCATGCGGCTCGGCACCTTCCTGGAGCGGGCGGACAACACCGCGCGGATCCTCGACGTCAAGTTCCAGGCCTCCGGCCGGCGCGACGAGGACGATCTCGCCTTCCAGGGCGGTCAATCGCAGAGCCAGAGCCAGCGCGGGGGATTCCGGAGTCAGTCCCAATCCCAGTCCCAGGACGGTAGCGGGCAGTCCCAGAGCCAGTTGCAGAACGATGACCTGAACCGCGAGCAGAACGACTTCTATCACTGGGCAGCCGTGCTGCGCTCGGTGTCCGGCTTCGAGGTGTATCGCAAGATCTATCGCGCCGTGATCACGCCGCAACGCGTGGCGGAGCTGTTGATCCTGCGGCCGGACATGCCGCGCTCGCTGGTGTCGAGCATGGACGAGGTAGTCGCCATTCTCGCGCTGGTGGCCAACCAGCAGTCGTCGGAGACGGAGCGCCAGGCTGGTAAACTCCACGCCGACCTGAAATACGCGCGCATCGACGACATCTTCGCCGTTGGCCTGCACGCCTACCTGACCAGCTTCCTGGAGCGCATTGGCGATCTCGGCAACGGCATCAGCCGGGACTTCCTCGTCCCGCTGGCTGCCTGACGAGGTGCCGGGCACGCCACACCGTTGCCGGATCGGGCGGGTGGCGGGCCGGGCACCGGTCGCCGCGGCGCGTGCCCTATCGTGAAATACAAGATCCACCACAAGACGGTCTACCGTTACACCGAGCCAGTGCGCCGCAGCGTGCACGAACTGCGGCTCGCGCCGCGTTCGGGGCCGCTTCAGTCCGTGCAGGGCTGGACGCTGACCGCCCCGGGCAACCTGTCCGAGGCCCGCGACGGCTTTGGCAACATCGTCCATAACTTCACGCTGTCCGGCCCCGCCCAGACGATTTCGATCACGGCGACTGGCGAAGTAGAAGTGATGATTTCGCCTCTCGATGAGGTGGAGTCGCCCGGCCACCATGGCTTCCACGACCAGCCGGACGCCGGCGAGTCGCGCGTGTCGCCCCTGTACTTTGCCGCCGCCACGCCGCTCACGCAGGCCCCGGCCGCGCTGCGCGCGTTCGCCGCGCCGTTCCTGGCCGCCGGCCACGACGTGCCGACGTTGCTGGCGCTGGCCGATGGCATCGCGGACCGCGTGCGCTACAGCGCCAACACCACCCACGTCGGTACCAGCGCCGCCGATGCCTTCGCGCTCGGCAGCGGCGTCTGCCAGGACCAGGCGCAGGTGATGGTGGCCGCGTGCCGCGCCTTCGGCATTCCGGCGCGCTATGTCAGTGGTTACTTCTATGACCCGGCCGCCACGTCGATGGCCAGCCACGCCTGGGCCGATGTCTGCCTGGACGCCGCCAGCGCGCTCTGGTGCAGCATCGACGTGACGCACCGTTGCCTGACCGATGGCCGTCACGTACGCCTTGCCGTGGGGCGTGACTACGCCTCGGCTGCACCAATTCGGGGCATTCTGGAGGGCGGGACGGGCGAGACGATGGAAGTCGAGATCGCCATCACCCCGATTCCGCCGATGCCAGCGGTACCGGTCGCTGACTGACCCCACCCCGGGCAGCAATCCTTTCCATCAGACGGCCGTTCGAAGCGACCGATGCCGCCGAGGCGGCTCGCGCCGCGCTAGGGCGCTAGAATGCAAGCTTGCCCCTGAGCGCGCCGCCGAGCCGGCGCGCGGCCAAAACCAACAAGATTCCCATGACGTACTGTGTAGCCATGCGGCTGGATGCCGGCCTGGTATTCCTGTCAGATTCCCGCACCAACGCCGGCGTGGACGCCATTTCCACGGCCCGCAAGATGACCGTGTTCGAAGAGCCGGGCGACCGCGTGATGGTGATGATGACCGCCGGCAACCTCGCGATCAGTCAGTCGGTGCGCCAATGCCTGGCAGAGGGCCGCGACGAGAAGCGCTCGCTGTGGACCGCGCGGGACATGTTCGAGGCCGCTACCATCGTCGGCGACGCCGTGCGCGCCGTGCACAAGCGCGATGCCCATGCGCTGCGCGATGCCGGCATCGAATTCAACGTGAGTCTGGTCTTCGGCGGTCAGATTCGCGGTGAGCGGCCGCGCCTGTTCAATATCTATGCGGCCGGCAACTTCGTCGAATCGACACCGGAAAATTGCTATTTCCAGATTGGCGAGGCCAAGTACGGCAAGCCGATCATCGACCGCGTGGTGTCGCCGTCGCTGCCGCTGGGCGAGGCCGCCAAGTGCGCGCTGATCTCGATGGACTCGACGCTGAAATCGAATATCTCCGTGGGCCTGCCGCTGGACCTGCTGGTCTATGAGGCCGACGCGCTGCGCGTGACTCGCTTCGTCAGTATCGACGAACGCAACGCCTACTTCCGCATGATTCGCGACACGTGGGGCCACCGCCTGCGCCAGGTGTTCGGCGAGATCTGCAACCCCGAGTGGGATGCGGCGGAGCCGGCGGAATTCCCGCTCGCGCGCGATGACGCCGACCGCTGGGGCCAGCCGGTCCGGGCCCGCCGCGAACACTGATCGCCGCTTCCCCGGCATTCCACCCTCCCAAGACGCCGCATGCGCGACATCCTGCTGTTTTCGCACGCCAACGGCTTCCCGGTGCGCACGTATCGGAAGCTGTTCGGTGCACTGGAAGACGATTTCGATATCCGCGCCGTGGAGCGCTACGGCCATGACCCGAAATACCCGGTCACGCGCGAGTGGCCGCATCTCGTGGAGGAATTGCTAGACGAGCTGGACCGCGCCACGCGTGATGGCACCGAGCGCCCGGTGTGGCTGGTCGGCCATTCGCTGGGCGGCTTCTTGTCCCTGATGGCCGCGCTGCGCCGGCCCGCGCGGGTGCGCGGGGTGGTCATGCTCGACTCGCCGGTGATTGCCGGCTGGCGCGCCGGGCTGCTGCGTTTCTCGCAGATATTCGGCCTCGACGAAAAGCCTGGTCCGGCGGCCGTGACGAAGAACCGCCGCACCCATTGGCCAGACGCCGAGGCAGTGCGTCATCACTTCCTCTCCAAGAAGAATTTCGCGATATGGGACCCCGAGGTCCTGAGCGACTACGCCGAGCATGGCACCGAGCCGACCGGCCACGCTGGCGAGCGGCGGCTGCGCTTCGACCGCGAGGTGGAATACAAGATCTACCGGACCCTGCCGACCAGCCTGGGGCGCAAGGTGTCGCAGGGCGCGCCGGTGCCGGTGGGCTTCGTCGCCGGCACGCGCTCGCGCGAGGTGCGTCAGTGCGGCCTGGGCGCCACGCGCCGGCTGGTGGGCGAGCACCTGCGCTTCATCGAGGGCGGCCATCTTTATCCGATGGAAAAGCCGCTCGAAACCGCCGCGCTGGTGCGTGACCTGATCGGCAAGATCCGGCAGGAATCGCGGTAGACGCCGGTTAGCAGGCGGGCAGGGCGGCGCCCGTGCGGCGGATTGGGCGCAAGGAGGTGCAATGCGGCGCAACCGGGTAGCACCCCGCGGGGTTTCACCCCGGCTGTCACAATTTCCGGGGCCGCGCGGGACGGCCGCTCATGTATAATCCCGATTTCCCCGGCAAGCTCGGTTTATGACCAAATTCGTCTTCGTCACCGGTGGCGTCGTCTCTTCTCTCGGCAAGGGCATCGCTGCTGCTTCGCTCGCGGCCATTCTCGAGTCGCGCGGCCTCAAAGTCACCCTCCTCAAGCTCGATCCCTACATCAACGTCGATCCCGGCACGATGAGCCCCTTCCAGCACGGCGAGGTGTTCGTGACCGAAGATGGCGCGGAAACCGACCTCGACCTGGGCCACTATGAGCGCTTCGTTTCCGCCAAGATGCGGAAATCGAACAACTTCACGACTGGTCAGATCTACGAATCGGTGATCCGCAAGGAACGCCGGGGCGAGTATCTGGGCAAGACCGTGCAGGTCATCCCCCATATCACCAACGAGATCCAGGCATTCGTGGAGCGCGGCGCGGCCGCCTCGCACGAGGGCAAGGCTGACGTGGCGCTGGTGGAAATCGGCGGCACGGTGGGGGATATCGAATCCCTGCCGTTCCTCGAGGCTGCGCGCCAGATGAGCCTGCGCATGGGCCGCAACCACTGCGCCTTCGTGCACCTGACGCTGGTGCCGTTCATCGCCAGCGCCGGCGAACTGAAGACCAAGCCGACCCAGCACTCGGTGCAGAAGCTGCGCGAAATCGGCATTTCGCCGACGGCGCTGCTGTGCCGCGCCGACCGCCCGATTCCGGACGACGAGCGCGCCAAGATCTCGCTGTTCGCCAACATCCCGCAGGAAGCCGTGATCTCGGTCTGGGATGCCGACAGCATCTACAAGATCCCGCAGATGCTCAACGAGCAGGGCCTGGACCGCCTGATCTGCGAGGAACTGCGCCTGGATCCGAAGCCGGCCGATCTGTCGATGTGGCAGAAGCTGGTCAACGCGCAAGAAAACCCCGAGCACGAAATCACGATCGGCATGGTCGGCAAGTACGTCGACCTGACCGAGTCGTACAAGTCTCTGATCGAGGCACTGCGCCACGCCGGCATGCATACCGCCACGCGTGTGAACATCGAGTACATCGATTCCGAGGAACTGGAATCCGGCCATCTGGAAGTGCTCCAGCCGCTGGACGCCATCCTGGTGCCGGGCGGCTTCGGCAAGCGCGGCACGGAAGGCAAGATCCGCGCGATCCAGTACGCCCGCGAGAACAAGGTGCCGTACCTGGGCATCTGCCTGGGCATGCAGCTGGCCGTGATCGAGTTTGCCCGCCACGTGGCGAACATGGCCGATGCCAACTCGACCGAGTTCAACCTCGAGACCGAGCATCCGGTGGTCGCGCTGATCACCGAATGGCTGGACCGCGAAGGCAAGGTCGAGCAGCGCTCGGCCGATTCCGACCTCGGCGGCACGATGCGCCTGGGCGCCCAGCGCGTACCGGTGAAGCCCGGCACCAAGGCCGCCCAGATCTATGGCGAAGAAGTGAACGAGCGCCATCGCCATCGTTACGAAGTCAACAATCACTACGTGCCGCAGCTTGAGGGCGCGGGCATGGTGATTTCGGCCCGTACCCCGACGGAAAACCTGCCGGAGATGATGGAACTGCCCGAGAGCCTCCACCCGTGGTTCGTCGGCGTGCAGTTCCACCCGGAATTCACGTCCACGCCGCGTGACGGCCATCCGCTGTTCAAGGCCTACGTGGAAGGCGCGCTGGCCAGCCAGCAGCGCAAGGGCAAGTCCGCCTGAGCGCGCCTAGAGAAGGAGCAGCCATGAAACTGTGTGGATTCGATGTCGGCCTCGACCAGCCGTTCTTCCTGATTTCCGGGCCGTGCGTGATCGAGTCCGAGCAGATGGCGCTGGACACGGCCGGCCAGCTCAAGGAAATCACGTCGGCGCTGGGCATTCCGTTCATCTACAAGTCGTCGTTCGACAAGGCCAACCGGTCGTCGGGCAAGTCGTTCCGCGGTCTCGGCATGGAAAAGGGTCTGGAGATCCTGGCCACCGTGAAGCGCGAGATCGGCGTGCCGGTGCTCACGGACATCCACGAGGTCGACGAGATCAAGCCCGTCGCCGCCGTGGTGGACGTCCTCCAGACGCCGGCCTTCCTGTGCCGCCAGACTGATTTCATCCGTGCCTGCGCGCAGAGCGGCAAGCCGGTGAACATCAAGAAGGGCCAGTTCCTGGCGCCGCACGACATGAAGAATGTGATCGATAAGGCACGTGACGCGGCCCGCGAGGCCGGTCTGCCCGACGATGTGTTCATGGCCTGCGAGCGCGGTGTCTCCTTCGGCTACAACAATCTGGTCTCGGACATGCGCTCGCTGGCGATCATGCGCGAGACCGCCGCCCCGGTGGTGTTCGACGCCACGCACTCGGTGCAGTTGCCGGGCGGGCAGGGCACGAGTTCGGGCGGCCAGCGCGAGTTCGTGCCGGTGCTGTCGCGTGCCGCCGTGGCGACCGGCGTGGCCGGCCTGTTCATGGAAACGCACCCGGACCCGAGCAAGGCGATGTCGGACGGCCCTAACGCCGTGCCGCTGTCGCGGATGAAGGAATTGCTGTCGGTCCTCAAGGATCTCGATGCGCTGACCAAGCGCGCCGGCTTCCTCGAAGACAACTTCAGCTGGCCGGCCTGCGCCTGAGCCAGTGTTGGCAATGACCGCCCGCGCCTGTCGCGGGCGGAATCGTTTCCGGCCCGCATGGTCCATCCTGCACCGACCGTGACGCGCCGTATCGAAAGACAATACAAAAGATTCGGAGATCGCCCATGGCCGCCGGCTTTATCATCGCGTACGTCGACGTGACAGACCCCCAGCAATACGAGCAGTACAAGGTGCTTTCCACGCGCGCCATGCAGGCGCGCGGCGCCGAGGTGCTCGTGCGCGGCGGCAAGACCGAGCCGCTCGAGGGGGAATGGGCGCCCACGCGCGTCGTGCTGCTGAAATTCCCGAGCTATGAGGCCGCCAAGACCTTCTACGCGAGCGAGGAGTACCTGGCCGCGCGGGAGTCGCGCGCGCACGCGGCGAAGATGAACATGATCGTTGTCGAGGGCGCCTGACCATCGTCGGCATGATTTGTCACGGTTGGCGGGCATTCTTGCGCAGTCACCAGATTCAACAGTCCAGAGAGGAAATATGAGTGCAATCGTAGATATCATCGGTCGCGAAGTTCTCGACTCGCGTGGCAACCCCACCGTCGAGTGCGACGTGCTGCTGGAATCCGGCGTGATGGGCCGTGCGGCCGTGCCGTCGGGCGCGTCCACGGGCTCGCGGGAGGCCATCGAGCTGCGTGACGGCGACAAGTCGCGTTACCTGGGCAAGGGCGTGCTGAAGGCCGTCGAGCACATCAACACCGAGATCTCCGAAGCCATCATGGGCCTGGACGCCTCCGAACAGGCGTTCCTGGACCGCACGCTGATCGAGCTGGACGGCACCGAGAACAAGGGCCGCCTGGGCGCCAACGCCATGCTGGCCGTGTCGATGGCCGTGGCCAAGGCCGCTGCCGAGGAAGCCGGCCTGCCGCTGTACCGCTACTTCGGCGGTTCGGGCGCGATGCAGATGCCGGTGCCGATGATGAACATCGTCAACGGTGGCGCGCACGCCAACAACAGCCTGGATATCCAGGAATTCATGATCATGCCGGTCTCGCAGACCAGCTTCCGTGAAGCCCTGCGCTGCGGCGCCGAAGTCTTCCACGCGCTCAAGAAGATCCTGGCCGACAAGGGCATGTCCACGGCCGTGGGCGACGAAGGCGGCTTCGCGCCGAATTTCTCGTCGAACGAGGAATGCCTGAACACGGTGGTGCAGGCCATCGAGAAGGCTGGCTACAAGGCCGGCGAAGACGTGCTGCTGGCGCTGGACTGCGCCGCCACCGAGTTCTACCACGAGGCCGAGGACGTCTACCAGCTGGAAGGCGAAGGCCTGAAGCTGTCGTCGACGCAATTCACCGACTACCTGGCCAACCTGTGCGACAAGTTCCCGATCGTCTCGATCGAGGACGGCATGGCCGAGGGCGACTGGGAAGGCTGGAAGACGCTGACCGAGAAGCTGGGCGAGCGCATCCAGCTGGTGGGTGACGACCTGTTCGTGACCAACACGAAGATCCTGAAGGAAGGCATCGACAAGGGCATCGGCAACTCGATCCTGATCAAGATCAACCAGATCGGCACGCTGACCGAGACCTTCGCCGCCATCGAGATGGCCAAGCGCGCCGGTTACACGGCCGTGATCTCGCACCGCTCGGGCGAGACCGAGGACAGCACGATTGCCGACATCGCCGTGGGCACCAACGCTGGCCAGATCAAGACCGGCTCGCTGTCGCGTTCGGACCGTATCTCGAAGTACAACCAGCTGCTGCGCATCGAGGAAGACCTCGGTGACATCGCTACCTACCCGGGCAAGAGCGCGTTCTACAACCTGCGCTAAGTCCCGAATCTCCCCCTCCCGCCCCGGGAGCGGGGAGATCTCCCCCGCCGCGACACGTTCGTGTTGCAGAGTGTTGCGTTTTTTCAGGCCGATAATTTTGCATTCTTCGGCCGCATAAGGGATCATTGTGGCGGTCGTCAATCTGACGATATCCAATTTGCCCCAATGCGTCTGATTTCCCTGCTGCTGTTCGTGCTGCTGCTCGCCATCCAGTATCCGCTCTGGCTGGGGAAGGGCGGCTGGCTGCGCGTATGGGACCTGAACCGCCAGGTGCAGGAACAGACCACCCACAATCAGGCGCTCAAGCTTCGCAATGCCAAGCTGGAAGGGGAAGTCAGCGACCTCCAGGACGGCACCGGTGCGATCGAGGAACGTGCCCGCTACGAGCTGGGCATGGTGAAGGAGAGCGAGGTGTTCGTGCAGTTCGTGGCCCCGGCCCCGAAGGTCAGCGCCACGCCGCCGCTACCGCCGCCGCCGAATTCCGTTGCCGGCAAGGGCGGTCACTGAGTCGGCTTCGACGCGTTTATCGGCCTACCACCCATACGGGTAGCCACCCCAGCCGCCACCCCAGTACCCCGGGCTGCTCACGCCCACGCCGCCGCCCCAGCGGCCGCCACCCCACCCACCGTAGTACAGACTCCAGTTCGTGTTCGGATAGGCGTACGCCCATGCCTCGGCCTGCTGCTGCCGGGCGATGGCCGCTTCCTGGTCGCGCAGGATCTGCTGGTTCAGTTGCGTCAGCGACTGGCTTTCCTCGGGCGTGATCGGTGCTGGCGGCACGCCGTTGGGCATCAGCCGGGCCGTGGCCGGCGAGCCGTTGATATCGCGCGGCACGGGAGACGCGCAGCCTGCCAGCAGCGCCATGGCCAGCATCGCCACAGCGCCCGCCGGCCCGAGGCGGGAACAGGAGGAGCGGGGGCGATGGTCGGCTTGCATGGCGGTTGTCCTCAAATCATGGATTCCGGGCGGGGGCGGCTCAGTGTTGCTGGTGCGCGCCGTCGCCGGCACCGGTGGCCACGGGCGCGGTGAACAGTTGGGCGCTGTCCACGGGGTCGAATTCATAGCGCTGGCCGCAGAAGTCGCAGTGGATCTCCACGTGGCCGCGCTCGGCGATGATGCTCTCCACCTCGGCCTGGCCCAGCGACTGGAGCATGCCCGCCACCTTGGCGCGCGAGCACGAGCACTGAAAATGCGGCGTCATCGGCTCGAAGACGCGCAGCCCGGTGGCCTGCAGGTCTTCCCAGAACAGGCGGCGCAGCAGCGTGTCCGGCGACTCCACCAGCAACTCCTCGTCCTTGAGCGTGGCGCCGAGCTGGCAGGCGCGGTCCCAGGTGTCGAGGTCCTGCGCGCGGCCAGCCTCGTCAAGTGCCGCGCCGGTCTCGCCCACTTCCATCGTGCCGCCGTACGACGGCAACTTCTGCAGTAGCATGCCGGCCGCCACCTGGTCGTTCGAGGCGAGCCACAGGCGCGTATCGAGCTGCTCGGACGCCTGCATGTAATGCTCCAGCACCGCGCCGATCGACGACAGCGGGCCGTGCTCGTCCGACAGCGGGACGATGCCCTGATAGGCCTGCTGGCCCGGCAGCTTGTCCTGCGGGTCGAGCGTGATCGCAAAGCGGCCCTGGCCGTGCACGTTCACCATCTGCCTGAGCGTGGCGTCGTCGGCGATCTCGACGTCTTCGGCGATCTTGGCCGTGGCGCGCATCGAGAGGTCCGACAGGCATTCCACCACCAGCATCCGCACCGGGCCGTCGCCATGCAGCTGCATGACGAGTGCCCCGTTGAACTTGAGATTGGCTGACAGCAGCGCCGCCGCCGCCATCATCTCGCCCAGCAGGCGCCGCACCGGCGCCGGATAGGCATGGCGGTTGAGCACCTCTTGCCAGGTGGCCTCCATGCGGACCAGTTCGCCGCGCACCGGGGCGGCGTCGAACAGGAATTTCTGAAGGGTGTCGGGATTCGAGGTTGCGGTCACGTTCGTCATCTATCTAGCGGTAAGGCGCGGGTTGCGGGCGCGCGGGCGGGGCCGCGCGCTGGTATGTCATCAGTCGATGCGCTTCAGGTCGGTCTTGTACATCGCCTGGCGCTTCGCGTAGGTCTCGGCGTTGCGGTAGAGGTTGGCCACGTCGGCATCGGTCAGCTCGCGCACGACCTTGGCCGGCGCGCCCAGGATCAGCGAGCGGTCCGGGAACACCTTGCCCTCGGTCACCACGGCGCCGGCGCCAACCAGGCATTCCTTGCCGATCACGGCGCGGTTCAGTACCACGGCCTGGATGCCGATCAGCGACCCTTCGCCCACGGTGCAGCCGTGCAGCATGGCCTGATGGCCGACGGACACCTTGTCGCCCAGCGTCAGCGGCGCGCCCGGATCGGTATGGAGCACGGAGCCTTCCTGGATGTTGGTGTCTTCGCCCACCACGATCGGTTCGTTGTCGCCACGGATCACCACGCCGGGCCAGGCGCTTGCGCGCGCCTTGAGCGTCACGTTGCCGATGATGGTGGCTTCGACGGCCACGTAGGCATCGCTGTGGATGGTCGGGGCGAGGTCGCCGATCTGGTAAAGCGCCATGGGGTCTCCTGGGTCCTGCCTGAGGCAGTGGGGCTGATGATGCGATCTGAGGTAATTGGGGATGGCCGCCGCGATTAAAAGAGCACTGAAGGGCGCGCGCACCCCGGCGAACCGGCGTGGTGACACGCTGCGACGCTCTACAATGGCGACTCCCCGGAATTTTACGCCTATGCCAGTCACCGCACCCGCCGCCGGCCTCGATTTGCCGCATGCCCGCCTGCTACGCCACCGCGCGCTGGAAGTGCTATGCATGACCGATGCCAGGGCGAAGGCCGATGCGGCGCGGGCGCTGTTCGAGGCCGTGGTGGCCGCAGAAACGGCCGGGCAGGGCATCGGCGATACGGATACGGCACTCGCTCCCGCTGCCGGCCTGGCCTTGCCGGGCCGGCCCGCGCGCCCGGAACTGGTGCCGCCCCAGAAGGTGGAGCGCCGCCGCTCCCTGCGCACCCCGGCGGGGCGGGCGGCGATGATTCATGCCCTGTGCCATATCGAATTCAACGCGATCAACCTCGCGCTGGATGCCGCGTGGCGTTTTGCCGGCATGCCGCCGCGTTTCTATCGCGACTGGCTCCAGGTGGCGAGCGAGGAGGCCCTGCATTTCACGCTGCTGGCCGACCATCTGAGCACGCTGGGCGCCGAATATGGCGACTTCCCGGCGCATAACAGCTTGTGGGAGATGTGCGACAAGACCGCCGGCGACGTGCTGGCGCGCATGGCGCTGGTGCCGCGCACGCTCGAGGCACGCGGGCTGGACGCCTCGCCGCCGGTGCGGGCGAAGCTGGCCGAGGCCGGCGACGAGGCCGCCGCCGCCATCATCGACATCATTCTGCGCGATGAAGTGGGGCACGTGGCCATCGGCAACCACTGGTATCGGTGGCTGTGCGCGCAGCGCGGGCTGGACCCCGTGCCGACCTACGCGGTGCTGTCCGAGCAGTACCGCGCGCCCCGGCTGCGCGGCCCGTTCAACCTCGAAGCCCGCCGCGCGGCGGGCTTCGACGAGGACGAACTGGCCTGGCTGGAAGCCTCAGCCGGCTGAGGTGGGCGCCGGCGCCCCCGCGGCTGCTTTCGCTTTCTCCTGCTCCTGCAGTCGCAACACCCGCCGCTGGATCTTGCCGGTGGTCGTCATCGGCAGTTGATCGATGAATTCAATCGCCTTGGGATACTCATAGGGGGCTAGCTGTCCCCGAACATGCTGCTGCAATTCGGCGATCAGCGCGGCGTCGTTGTCGAACGAGCGCGCCACGGCCGGGGTCAGTACGATGAACGCCTTGACGATGGCCCCGCGCTCGGGGTCCGGCGACGGCACCACCGCACAGTTCGACACCGCCGGGTGCTTGAGCAGGCAGTTTTCGATCTCGCTCGGCCCAATCCGATAGCCCGACGACTTGAACACGTCGTCCGCCCGGCCCTGATACCAGAGATAACCGTCCGCATCCATGCGGGCAAGGTCGCCTGTGCGGCACCAGCGCAGGCCGTCCAGCTCGGTGTACTTGCCCGCCGTGGCGGCCTCGTTCTTCCAGTAACCGAGGAAGAAGACCGGGTCCGGATGCCCGTGGATGTCGGTAGCGCAGACCGCCACCTCGCCGTCCTCGTCCGGCGCGCAGGGGCGGCCCTCGTCGTCGATCACGGCCACGCGGTGGCCCGGGTAGGGGCGGCCCATCGAGCCCGGCCGCGCCGGCCAGCCGAGGCGGTCGTCGTCATACTGCGCGGTGCAGTTGCCGACGATGTAGTTGATCTCGGTCTGGCCGAACATCTCGTTGACGATGACCCCGAGGGCGTCGCGGCACCACGAGAACACGGTCTCGCCCACGGCCTCGCCGGCACTCATGACCGCGCGCAGCTTCAGCCGGTAGCGCGCAGACGGGTCCGGGCACGCCTTCATCATCTGCTTGAGCGCAGTGGGGAACAGGAAGGTGTTGGTCACGCCATAGCGTTCGAGCAATTCGAAGGCACGTTCGGCGGAGAACCGGCCCTGATAGCCGACGATGGGCTTGCCGAAGTACAGCGCCGGCATCAGCGCATCCCACAGGCCGCCGGTCCAGGCCCAGTCGGCCGGGCTCCAGAACACGTCGTCGTCCTGCGGATACCAGTTCTGCGAGCAGACGAAGCCGGTCAGGTTGCCGATCAGCGCCCGGTGCGGCAGCAGCGCGCCTTTGGGCGGCCCGGTGGTGCCGCTGGTGTAGATCAGCACGGCGGCTTCGTCGGCCTTGGTCTGCTCGGCCGTGAAGGTAGGCAGTTGGGCGGCCAGCAGGGCGTCCCAGTCCAGGTCGCCCCGGCCCGTGGCGGCGCCGGCGCCAATCACGGTGCGCAGGGTGGGGCAGTCCGGGCGGGCGGCGAGCAGGTTGTCGATGGCGGTCTCGTCGGCAATCGCCACGCGGGTTTCGCTGTGGTCGATGCGGTATGAGAGGGCCTCCGGGCCGAACAGCATCGACAGCGGCATGGCCACGGCGCCCAGCTGGTAGACCGCCATGCCGGCGATCACGGTCTCGATGCGCTGGGGCATGACGATGGCCACGCGGTCGCCCCGGCCCACGCCCAGCGCGCGCAGCGCGCGGGAGAGCCGGTTGGCCTCGGCCTGGATATGGGCGTAGGTGTAGGCGTCGCGGCGCCCGTCCTCGTGCTCGGTGTAGACCGCCACGCGGTCCATGGTGGCCGGGTCTCGGGCCCAGCGGCCGCAGCAGACATCGGCCAGGTTGAAGTGCTCGGGCACGTTCCAGCGGAACGCGTCATGAAGCGCGCGATAGTCATCGCGGCGTGTAGCCGGCAAGGCGGTCATCCGGTTGTCTCCGATGTTTTTGCGGCGTCAGGCCGGGCGGATCGCTATAATCGGCCAGGCGAACGATCGTTCTATTTTTATCCAGGCTGCCGCGCGGCCCCCCCATCCGCCGCGCGCCCGAGAAGACCTGGCAATACAGAGACAGAAGGGTAGAGACACCATGACCATCACGGAAACCTCGCGTTCCGAATTTATCACGCTGCGCGGCCTGCGCACGCACGTTCGCCACTGGGGCACGCCCGGCGCGCCCAAGCTGTTCATGCTGCACGGCTGGATGGATGTGGCCGCCTCGTTCCAGTTCCTCGTCGATGCGCTGGAGCGCGAGTGGCACGTGATCGCCATGGACTGGCGCGGCTTCGGCGAGACCGACCTGCCGACGCGCTACCCGGGCACCACGTCCTACTGGTTCCCGGACTACGTGGCCGACCTCGAGGCGCTGCTCGATCACTACCAGCCCGAAGGGCAGGTGGATCTGGTGGGCCACAGCATGGGCGCCAACGTGGTCTGTATCTATGCGGGAGTGCGTCCGCAGCGCGTGCGGCGCGTGGTGGATCTGGAGGGCTTCGGCCTGACCCGCACCCGACCGGACCAGGCGCCGGGCCGGCTGGTGCGCTGGCTGGACGAACTGCGCGCGCAGCCGGAGCTGCGCACCTACGAGAGCGAGGCCGCCGTGGCGGCGCGCCTGCAGAAGACCAATCCGCGCCTGCCCGACGACCGCGCCGCCTTCCTGGCCGCGCACTGGTCGCGCCGCAACGCCGAGGGCCGGTGGGAGATCCTGGGCGACGCGGCCCACAAGATGACCAATCCCATGCTGTATCGGATCGACGAAATCATGGCGATCTGGGCCAAGGTGGAAGCCCCGGTGCTACACGTGGAGGCGCGGGACTCCGCCACGCTCCAGCACATCGCCCACAAGCAGCCGCTGGACGAATTCCGAGAGCGCTTCCGCGCCTTCCCGGACTTCCGCGAAGTCACGGTGGATGACGCCGGGCACATGCTCCACCACGACCAGCCGCAGGTGGTGGCGCAGCTGATCGAGGAATTTCTCGCTTGATGACGAGTCGGGATGAAGCCTCACGCGTGCGTGAGCTTCTCCTTGAGCGCGGCGTTGTTGCTGGTGTGCACGTGCACCAGCGACTTCTCCGGCAAGGCGTAGTGGTACGCCTTGCGCAGCGCGAGCGCGGCCTCATGGAAGCCGGAGAGGATCAGCTTTTGCTTGTTCGGATAGAAGCAGATGTCGCCCGCCGCGAAGATGCCGCGGCGCGAGCTTTCATAGGTGGTGGTGTCCACCATGATGCGGCCCGCGCGCATGTCCATGTCCCACTGGGCAATCGGCCCCGGCTCGGACACCAGTCCGTACAGCGCCACGAGTTCGTCGGCGGGCAGCGTCTGCTCGCCGTCGCGGGTTTTGATCGTCGCGGCGGTCAGCCGGTCGGCGTCATCGGTCTGCAGGCCGCCGAGCATACCGACGACGAAGTCCATCTCGCCGGCCGCCACTGCCGCGCGCATCGACGCCACGGCGTGGTCGGCGGCGCGGAAGCCCTCGCGCCGGTGCAGCAGCGTCACGCGCCCGGCCACCTTGCGCAGCGCGAGCGCCCAGTCGAGCGCCGAATCGCCGCCGCCAGCCACGATCACGCGGCGGCCGGCGAAGCGCGAGGTGTCGCGCACGGCGTAGTGCAGGTGCCGGTCCTCGAGCGCGGCGGCCTCGGGCAGCGCCACGCGCTGCGGCGCGAAGGCCCCGGCGCCGGCGCAGACCAGCACTGCCGCCACGTCGAAACGCTTGCCGGCGTCGGTGGTGACCAGCAGGCGCGGATGGCCGTCGGCGCCGGCGTGCTCGCTGACGCTGTCGGCGCGCTGGCTGAAGTGCATCGGGAACGCGAACGGCGCGCATTGCTCCATGAGCCGGTCCACGAGGTCCTGCGCCAGGCAGCCCGGCACGGCCGGAATGTCGTAGATCGGCTTCTCGGGGTAGAGCTCGGTGCACTGGCCGCCGGCCCGGTCGAGCACGTCGATCAGCTCGCATTTGAGCCCCAGCACGCCCGCCTGGAACGCGGCGAACAGGCCGACCGGCCCGGCGCCGACGATCAGCACATCGGTCTGCGTGGTTTCTTGGGGAGCGAGTGGGGAAGGCGAGGAAGACATGATCGAGGCAGGTGCGCGGCGGGCGCCAGGTGGCGCGCGGCGCATGGGGGAGCGGAACAAGGCCCCATCATACCTTGCGTGCCTTGGGAATCCGGGCACGCCACCGTTGGCGGCAGGGCTAAAAGACCCTGCCAGGAGTAGAATGAAGACCATGCAAAACCCGCACGCCATCAACGCCGATCTGCACTGCCACTCCACCGTGTCCGACGGGATGCTCGCGCCACGTGACGTGGCCGCGCGCGCCCATGCCGGTGGCGTGGCTTTCTGGGCGTTGACGGACCACGACGAGGTGGGCGGCCAGCGCGAGGCGCGCGCCGCCGCCGAGGCACTCGGCATGCGCTATGTGCCCGGCGTGGAGATTTCGGTCACCTGGGCCGGCCAGACCGTGCACATCGTGGGCCTGCAGATCGATCCCTTCCATCCGGGCCTGATCGACGGCCTGGCCCGAACCCGCGACGGCCGCGCCCGGCGCGCCCAGGATATCGGCGAAGCGCTGGCCAAGGTCGGCATCCACGATGCCTACGCCGGCGCGCTGCGCCATGTCGGCAATCCTGACCTGATCTCGCGCACCCATTTTGCGCGTTGGCTGGTGGATGAAGGCTATTGCGCGACCATCAGCGACGTATTCAGCGAATATCTGTCCGATGGCCGCCCCGGCTTCGTGCCGCACCGCTGGTCGAAGCTGTCCGAGGCGATCGGCTGGATCCGTGACGCCGGCGGCGTCGCTGTGATGGCCCACCCGGGCCGCTACAACTACACGGCCACCCAGCACGACGCGCTGTTCGACGAATTCACCCAACTGGGGGGCCGCGCCGTGGAGGTCGTGACCGGCAGCCACACGCCCGACCAGTTCCGCCGCTATGCCGATGTGGCGCGCCACTACGGCCTGTTGGCCTCGCGCGGGTCGGATTTCCATGGTCCCGGCGAGGGCCGGGTCGATATCGGCACGCTGCCGCCGCTGCCATCGGACGTTACCCCGGTCTGGCACGACTGGTAGCCGTCCGCCCGCCCCGTCTTCCGCCCCCGACGATCCCTGAATGTCCCAGTACTTCGAGATTCACCCGGTCAACCCGCAGCTGCGCCTGATCAAGCAAGCCGCGCAGATCCTGCGCCAGGGCGGGCTGATTGCGCTGCCGACGGACTCCAGCTACGCGCTGGCCTGCCCGCTCGACGACAAGACGGCCGTGGAGCGACTGCGCCGGCTGCGCGGCATCGACGACAAGCACCATCTGACCCTGATGTGCAGCGACCTGTCCGAGTTGGGCAACTTCGCGCGCGTGGATAACCGCCAGTACCGCTGGATCAAGGGCGCCACGCCGGGGCCGTACGTGTTCATCCTCGAGGCGACCAAGGAAGTGCCGCGCCGGCTGTCGCACCCGGCCCGCAAGACCATCGGCGTGCGCGTGCCCGACCATGCTGTGCCGCTGGCGCTGCTGGCCGAACTGGGCCAGCCGATGATCTCGGCCACGCTCCAGATGCCCGGCGATGACGAACCCATGAACGATCCGGCCGAAATCCGCGCCCGGCTGGAGAAACAGCTCGACCTGGTGGTGGACGGCGGCCCGGCGCCGGCGCAGCCGACCACCGTGATCGACCTGAGCAGCGGCGAGCCGGAACTGGTGCGGCTGGGCCGGGGCGATGTGGAACGCTTCGGGCTGTCCGCCACGCTTTGAAAATCGGCCACGCTTTGACACAAACCGGACAGCCTGCGGGCGCCATTGCACGGATAGAATAGGGCACATGGATTCCTCGCTCATCCAGACCGTTGCGGTCTACGCCCTGCCAGTCTTGTTCGCCATCACGCTGCATGAGGCCGCCCACGGCTATGTGGCGCGCTTTTTCGGCGACGACACGGCCTACCGGCTCGGCCGCGTCAGCCTGAACCCGATCCGGCATATCGACCCGATCGGCACGGTGGCGGTGCCGCTGCTGCTGTATTTCCTGACCGCCGGGCAGTTCGTGTTCGGCTTCGCCAAGCCGGTTCCGGTAGTGTTCGGCCACCTGCGCAACCCGCGCTGGCATGGCATGTGGGTGGCCCTGGCCGGCCCGGCCAGCAATCTCGTGCAGGCGTTCATCTGGGCGCTGGTGGTGATCGGGCTGGCCTGGGCGCAGGTCCAGGAGCCGTTCTGGGGCCAGATGGCGCGCGCCGGGGTAATCGTCAACGTGGTCGTGGCCGCCTTCAACCTGTTTCCGATCCCGCCGCTGGACGGGGGACGCGTGCTGACCGCCTTTCTGCCGCAGCGCGTGGCGGCCGCCGTCAGCCGCATCGAGCCGTATGGCATCTTCGTGGTGCTGGCGCTGGTGGCGGCGGGCGTGATCACGCGGGTCTGGATGCAGCCGGTGATGAGCCTGCTGCTGTCGGTGGTCGAGCTGATGCTCCGGCCGATCATCCTCCTGCTGCAATAAGCCGCCATGACGCTCGCGCACGCGCCACTGGGCGCGCCTTCGTCGTGGGTGACCCGCTGGGCCCACCTGATCCGGCCGGGCGGCCGCGTGCTCGATCTCGCCTGTGGCAGCGGGCGCCACGCGGCCTGGCTGGCGGGGCAGGGGTTTGACGTGCTGGCCGTGGATCGCGACGCCGAGGCCGTGGCGGGGCTGCCCGCCGGCGTGGTGGGCCGGGTGGCCGATCTCGAGCAGGGCGGCTGGCCGCTGGGGGACGTGACTGACGGGGCGGACGGGGCGCCGCTGGACGCCATCGTGGTCACCAACTACCTGCACCGCCCCCTCTGGCCGCACCTGCTGGCGGCGCTGGCGCCTGCCGGGGTGCTGATCTATGAAACATTTGCAATTGGTAACGAAACCGTCGGCAAGCCGTCCCGGCCCGACTTCCTGCTGAAATCGGGCGAATTGCTCGACATGGCGCGCGGAACCCTGCGCGTGGTGGGGTACGAGGACGGGGTGGTAGAAGTGCCGAAAACGGCGTTCGTCCAGCGGATTTGTGCCGTGCGCGAGTCCACGGGCGGCGCGCCGGGCACCGCGCCACCGCGCTACGGGCTGCCGGCGCGGCCCTAGGCTGGCCGGTCGGGCGGTGCGCCCGGCCCGTGTCAGCGCGCAGGGCGCTTCACACGTTGAAAATCCTGATGTTTCCCCTCACCCCGGGGGAGTCCGGAGCGGCTGACGGTTCCGGTACAATCCCGGATATTCGATTTCCCGAGTTTCCTTAAGCTATGACACAGATTACCGGCAGCATCGTGGCCATCGTCACCCCGATGCATGAGGATGGCAGCCTGGATTACCCCGCGCTGCGCGCCCTCATCGACTGGCATGCGGCAGAAGGCACCGATGGCATCGTGATTGTGGGCACCACGGGCGAGTCTCCGACCGTCAACGTGGAAGAGCATTGCGAACTGATCCGCGTGGCCGTGGAGCAGTCCAACAAGCGCGTCCCGATCATCGCCGGTACGGGCGGCAATTCCACCAAGGAAGCCATCGAGCTGACCGCCTTCGCCAAGAAGGTCGGTGCCGATGCGTCGCTCCAGGTGGTGCCGTACTACAACAAGCCGACGCAGGAAGGCATCTACCGCCATTTCCGCACGATCGCGGAAGCGGTGGAGCTGCCGGTGCTGCTGTATAACGTGCCGGGCCGTACCGTGGCCGATATGACCAACGACACCATCCTGCGCCTGGCGCAGGTGCCGGGCATCGTCGGCGTGAAGGAGGCCACGGGCAACATCGACCGGGCCGCGCAGCTGATCAAGGATGCGCCGGAACACTTCGCGATCTACAGCGGCGACGACCCCACCGCGGTGGCGCTGATCCTGCTGGGCGGCCACGGCAATATCTCCGTGACGGCCAACGTGGCGCCGCGCAAGATGCACGAGATGTGCGTGGCGGCGCGTAACGGCGATGTGGTGACCGCACGCCGGCTGCATATGGAAATGATCGAGCTGAACCGCGCGATGTTCGTCGAGGCCAACCCGATTCCCGTCAAGTGGGCGCTGCAACAGATGGGCAAGATGGCCGGCGGCATCCGCCTGCCGCTGACCCCGCTGGCCGAAGCGCAGCACGAGACCGTGCGCCGCGCGCTGGCCAACGCCGGCCTGCTCGCCTGACCTTAACCTTACCGGCTGAACCTTGGCGTATCGCCGCCTTCTTGAAACCAGGATTACGTGTCAATGAAACAGAAGCTTAACCGTCGCGGCGCGACGCAAGTCCGCCGTGCCGCCATGGTCGCGCCCGTGCTGGCCCTGACCCTGATCGCCGGCTGCAGCAGCATCAATGAGGCCATGCAGCCGGACAAGATCGACTACAAGTCCCAGGGCAAGAAGACGGCATCGCTGGACATTCCGCCGGACCTGACCAAGCTCGACGGCGAGCGCCGCTACACGGTGCCCGATGCCTCCGGCACGTCCACGCTCTCGAACTACACCCAGGCCAACGCCGGGCGTGCCCGCGAGGCCAGCCCGACCGACAACGTGCTGCCGGGCGCCCAGGGCGTGCGCATGGAACGCGACGGCAACCAGCGCTGGCTCGTGATCAGCAACGGCATGCGTGCCGACCAGCTCTGGCAGACCCTGCGCGGCTTCTGGCAGGAGAGCGGCTTCCTGTTGGTGCAGGACTCGCCCGAGACCGGCATCATGGAAACGGACTGGGCTGAGAACCGCGCCAAGATCCCGCAGGACATCATCCGCAACACCATTGGCAAGGTGTTCGACGGCCTGTACTCGACGTCCGAGCGCGACAAGTTCCGCACGCGCGTAGAGCGGTCGCAGAACGGCCAGCTCGAGGTGTTCATCAGCCATCGCGGTGCACAGGAACAGCTGACCGGTGTGGACAAGACCAGCACGGTCTGGACGCCGCGCCCGGCCGATCCTGAGCTGGAAGCCGAATTCCTGTCCCGCCTGGCCCAGCGCCTGGGCGTGCAGAAGGAGCAGGCCGACCGCATGGCCAAGAACCCGACGCCGGCCGGCATCGGCACGAATGACGCTGCCGCCAATGCCGCCACGCCTGCGGTGGGCACCGCCGCCGCCACTGGCATCGGCGCCGCTGCAGCCACCGGCGCACCGTCGGCCGACGGCAGCAAGTCGTTTATGTCGCAAGTCAATGGCACGCCGGCGCTGCAATTGCCGGAGCCGTTCGATCGCGCCTGGCGCTCGGTCGGCCTTTCGCTGGATCGCGTGAACTTCACGGTGGAAGATCGTGACCGTGCCCAGGGCCTGTACTACGTGCGCTATGTGGATCCGCGTACCAGCGTGGACGATCGCGGCTTCTTCTCGAAGCTGTTCACGAAGGCGAACGACGGCAAGACGGCCAAGAAGTACCGCGTGGCGCTAAAGGGCAACGGCACGGGCACCACGGTCACCGTGCTGAACGAGGCCGGCCAGCCGGAGAACACCGAAATCGGCAAGAAGATCCTGTCGCTGCTGGACGAGCAACTGCACTGATGGGTCTTTGTCGCAGTCAGACGGTCCCGACGGCTCCTGCCGTCGGGAACCATCCCGAGCGAGCGCATCGATGATGCGCTTTGCTTTTTTGGGCAGTGGTAGCGAAGGCAACTCGCTGCTGATCGAGGCCGTCGATGGCACCACGGTGACCCGTGTGCTGCTCGACTGCGGCTTCGGCATCCGTGAGACCGCGCGCCGGCTCGAGCGGCTCGGCGTCACGCCGGACCAGCTCGATGCGGTACTGGTCACGCATGAGCATGGCGACCACGTGGGTTCGGCCTACGCGTTCGCCGCGCGCCACAAGCTTCCGGTTCATACCAGTCACGGCACCTGGCTCGCCACCGCGCACATGCGCGGCGCCGATGTGGCCGATGTGCGCGTGTGCTGCGCCGACCACGCGTTCTCGGTGGGCGGCTTGCAGATTCTGCCGTACACGGTTCCGCACGATGCCCGCGAGCCGCTTCAGTTCGTGCTGACCGATGGCAACGCGCGGCTTGGCGTGCTAACCGATGCCGGCATGGAGACGCCCTACGTCACAGCGCGGCTCGCTGGCGTGGATGCGCTGGTTCTGGAGTGCAACCATGACCGCGAGATGCTGCGGAATTCGGCTTATCCGTATTCGTTGAAACGGCGTATCGGCGGGGATTTCGGGCACCTGGCCAATGAAGTGGCGGCGGCGATCCTGTCGCGGGTGGCGCATGGCGGGCTGTCACGCGTGGTGGCCGCTCATTTGAGTCAACAGAACAACACGCGCGCGCTGGCCTCGGGGGCACTTGCGGCCGTGCTGGGGGTGGCGCCGGAGGAGATCCTGATTGCAGATCAGGAGGAGGGGCTGGGATGGCAACCGGTCCGCGGCATGTGATTCAAGATTATCTGAGGCCGGAACGGTGCTGAAGCCGAGATGATGCGCCGGACTACCGGGCGCGCCGCGAGTAAATCGCGGGCAATAAAAAAGCCGACCCGAAGGTCGGCTTTTTTATCGGAGTAATCCGATTACTGCTTGGCAGCCGGGGCCGAAGCGTCAGCGGCCGGAGCCGATGCGTCAGCAGCCGGGGCAGCGGCCGGAGCCGATGCGTCAGCAGCCGGAGCAGCGGCCGGAGCCGATGCGTCAGCGGCGGGAGCCGTGGCAGCCGGAGCAGCCGTGTCAGCGGCCGGAGCGGCAGCTTCTTCCTTCTTGCCGCAAGCGGCCAGGGCAACAGCTGCCAGCAGGGATGCGATCAGGAGAGACTTCTTCATTTTTCGTCCTTTAACTTTTAATTACTGAAAACAGGCGATGAATAATTACCGGTAATTATCGCTCTTGAACTGCAAATTTGAGGCTCTCCCGGGTGCCGACAATGCAGTGGTACACAGTACTAGCCAGCGGGCGATTATATCCGCGTTTCCCCTGCTTGTGTACAGTCGAAATTTGCTGGTTCTCTTTGTTACGCATTATTACACGCGTACAGGCGCAATCTGCAACCAGCCTTCCAGCGTCCAGTCGTGGAAGGTATCCATCAAGTCGGGCAGCGCGGCGCACGCAGTGACCTCCGCAGCGGTCAGATGACGGTGGTCCGCCAGCCGACGCAGCCATTTCGCCAGCGATGCCGGCGGTTCGTAGGCCTCGCCGTTGAGGAAGAAATGCGTACGGTCATAGAGCGCGATGGAACCAGGAGCAAGGACTACGCCATGCGCCTGGGCCAGCTTCGTGTACTTGCGCAGCGGAATCTCCTCGACTTCGGCGAACATCACCGATTGCTTCGGTTCGGAGAGGTGCGAGCCGAGGAATTCGGACACCATCGCGCCGTTCCATTTCATCGCCTGGAGCCGCTCGGCCACTGCGCGGCCCAGCCCGGCCGGCATCTGCGCGGGATGCGCCGTCGCGGTCTCGTCGGCGTCGGCGTAGCGGCCGTCGAGGCCCTCGTTGCCTTCCACCGTTTCCGATAGCCACGCGAGGAAATGGCCGGCCAGCTCCCGGTAGGCAGGGGCGCGGAAGCCGATAGAAGCGGTCATGCACTCGCCCTCGGCCACCCCGTCGTGCGCGTACTGCGGCGGCAGGTACAGCATGTCGCCGGGTTCCAGCACCCATTCCTCCTCGGCCGTGAAGTCCGACAGGATCTTCAGCGGCATGTCGGGAATCAGGTCGAGCTTGGTTTGTGACGAAATGCGCCAGCGGCGTCGGCCCGATACTTGCAACAGGAAGACATCATAGGAATCGAAGTGCGGACCCACGCCGCCGCCGTCCGTGGCGTAGCTGATCATCACATCGTCGAGCCGCGCGTCGGGCACGAAGCGGAACTGGCTCATCAGGTCGGCCGCGGCCTGGTCGTGCAGGTTGACGCCCTGCACCAGCAGCGTCCACTTGGTGGCCTTGCGCGAAGGGAGGTTGTCCTCGGCAAACGGGCCGTGCTCGAGCTTCCAACGGTTGCGAAAGTACGACACCAGGCGCGACTCCACGTCTTCGCGGTCGGCCAGGTCAAAAAGCGCTTCACGCGACACAGGCGGCACGATTCCGGGCACTGCCTGTCGAATCAGCAAAGGTTTGCGGTGCCAGATCTCGCGCATGAACACGGCGGGTGTCATGCCCCCAAGCAGCGTGAGCGGCGCGTCGGGATCGATGGGGCCCGCAGGCAAGGCCTGCGCGTATAATGCGGAATCGCTCATGGAGTCAAGAATTGAAAATCGCTAAGAACACGGTGGTGTCCGTGGTGTACAAGCTGTCGGACACGCAGGGCAATCTGATCGAAGAGTCGGATGAGCCCATGGTCTATTTGCACGGCGGGTATGATGGCACGTTCCCGAAGATCGAGGAAGCGCTGGACGGCCACGACGCCGGCTTTGAGACCCAGCTGCAGCTGGAACCCGATGAGGCCTTCGGCGACTACGATGCCGACCTCGTGAAGGTGGAGCCGCGCAATCGCTTTCCGGAGCCGCTGGAAGTCGGCATGCAGTTCGAGGGCGTGCCCGAGGACGGCGACGACGAAGACTCCATCATCTACACGATCACTGACGTGGCCGAAGACAAGGTGGTGCTGGACGGCAACCATCCGCTCGCCGGCATGGCGCTGCGTTTCTGGCTGAAAGTGTCGGAAGTGCGCGAGGCGACCAGCGATGAAGTCGAGCACGGCCACGCCCACGGTGCCTCGGGCATCGAAGTGGTGGATGAGGACGAGGACGGCGACGACAGCCCTCGCACGCTCCACTGATCTTCCCAAACAATTGAGCGATGCGTGAGCCCGTCCGCAAGGCGGGCCGCAGTGCTGCGATGGGGTCGTCGCAGGGAACACGAAAAAGCCGGCAATTGCCGGCTTTTTCTTTGGGTTTTCGGGCTCGCAGTTCCTTTAATTCCGCGCCGTTTCCGGCTAGTTGCCCTTCACCCCGTCGCGCAGCTTCACCTGGAACACCGCCCGCGAGCCCGGCGACACCGTCAACTCGGTCCAGCGGGAGGGCGATCCCACCGGCAGGGCCACGCGCGTGACATTGGCTATGGACTTGCCCGCCGCGTCCCGCAGCGGCTTGTCCACGCTGAAACCGCTGTCGCTCGCATGGACGAGTAGGACCTGGCCCTTGTACTTGCCGGCCAGTTCGCGCAACTGGCGCTTGAACTCCAGATAGCCATCACGCGCGCCGCGTCGCAGGAAGCCATCGAACAGGGTCGGCTTGCCACGCTTCTCCCAGCCATTGCCGAACATTGGATCGGCATGGCCGACCACCACCACGCCGTCGAGGTCACGCTGCTCGGCCACCGAGAACGCGCGGGAGAGCCACTGCCGATTGGCCTCGCGCCGGTCCTCGAACTCGCCGTTGCGGCCGCCCTCGGTGCGATAGTGGTTGTTGTCGCCGGGCAGGTTCATGCCGACGATCAGCACGTTGCCCAGTACCATGCGGGCGTTTTCCCGATAGCTGCGGAACGTGGCCTGGTCCGACTGGCGCGTGACCGGCAGCGTACGGCGCCCCAGCGTGGCGTCCACCGGGAAGTACAGTTCGCGCAGCCGGTTCAGCCGTTCCACCGCGTCGAACTCGCCGTTCACCGGCTTCTGGCATTCGGCCCAGTCGTTCTCGCCCGGCACATAGAGCAGCGGTAGTGGCGCGTCGTCGAGCACGCGCTGGCGCACGTTCAGCACGGCATCGCCACACGACTCGGTATCGCCCTTGATGCCGCCGGCATGGACGATCAGCGCCACCTGCTGGGTCGACATCAGATCGAATAATGCGGCCGTGTCGGCCTCGGCCGCCGGCCATTGCGGCACATCGGCGATCAGCGCAATGCGCACGGGCTGCACCGCTGCCGGCGGGGGTGGCGCGACGCGCCCGGTCCGGGCCGCGTGGGCGAGCCCGGGCCCGGCACATGCCGTCCAGCAAACCGCGGCCACCGCCATGTGCCGCCAGACCCGCCGATGCGCCGTCATACGGAGGGCTTGCTCTCCGCCAGCGCCTTGAGCCGGTACAGCGCATCGAGCGCGTCGCGCGGCGTCAGGCTGTCGGGGTCGATGTCAGCCAGCGCGTCGAGCGCCTCCAGGGCGGCCGCATCGACCGGCAACGCTGCGGCCCCGCCTTCCCCGTCCGCCTCCTCATCTTCGTCCGGCGGCGCAGCGGGCGCGGCGAACAGGTCGAGTTGCGGCGTGGGGGTGGCATCGGCGGACTGCTGTTCCAGCCAGGCCAGATGCTTGCGCGCGGCGCGGATCACCGGCTGCGGCACGCCGGCCAGTTGGGCGACCTGCAGGCCATAGCTCTGGCTCGCCGGGCCGTCCTGCACGGCGTGCAGGAACACGATGCCGTCGCCATGTTCCACGGCGGACAGGTGCACGTTGGCCGCCTGCGCGAACTCCTGCGGCAGCTGCGTCAGCTCGAAATAGTGGGTGGCGAACAGCGTGTGGCTGCGGTTGTGCGAGAGCAGGTGGCGGGCGATGGCCCAGGCGAGCGCCAGCCCGTCGAACGTCGAGGTGCCCCGGCCGATCTCGTCCATCAGCACAAGGCTGGACGGCGTGGCGTGGTGCAGGATGCCCGCCGCCTCGGTCATTTCCACCATGAACGTGGAACGGCCGCCGGCAAGATCGTCTGCTGCGCCAATCCGCGTGAAGATGCGGTCGACCGGACCGATCACGGCGCGCCGCGCCGGTACCCAGGCGCCCACGCATGCCAGCAGCACGATCAGCGCGGTCTGGCGCATGAACGTCGACTTACCGCCCATGTTCGGGCCGGTGATCAGCAGCAGCTTGCGCGCCTCGGTCAACTGGCAGTCGTTGGGGATGAACTCGGTCGAATCGGCGGCTAGCTGGCCCTCGACCACCGGGTGGCGGCCTTGCGCGATGTCGATCACGTTCTCGCTCACGCGCTCGGGCTGGACCCAGTCGAGCGTGCGGGCCCGTTCGGCCAGTGCTGCCAGCACATCGAGCCGCCCCAGCCCGCCCGCCACGCGTTGCAGGGCGGAGATATGCGGCAGCAGGGCCTGGAGCAGCGCTTCGTAGAGAACCTTCTCACGCGCCAGCGCGCGGTCCTGTGCGGACAGCGCCTTGTCCTCGAAGGACTTCAGCTCTGGCGTGATGTAGCGCTCGGCGTTCTTGAGCGTCTGGCGCCGGCGGTAGTCGTCGGGCACCTTGTCCGCCTGGCCGTTCGTCACCTCTATATAGAAGCCATGCACGCGGTTGTACTCCACGCGCAGGTTGGCGATGCCCGTACGGGAGCGCTCGCGTGCCTCGAGGTCGATCAGGAACTGGCCGCAGTTCTCGGAAATGTCTCGTAGTTCGTCCAGATCGGCATCGTAGCCGCGCGCAATCACGCCGCCGTCGCGCAGCACCGTGGACGGTTCCTCGGCGACGGCTCGCACCAGCAGGCCGAGGCAGTCTTCCGGGATTTCGAGGTCGTCGAGGGTCTGCGCCAGCAGCGGGGCGTCGTCGGCCAGCGTCACGGTGGCGCGCACGTCGGGCAGCGCGCGCAGGGTGTCGCGCAGCGACGACAGGTCGCGGGGCCGCGCCGTCAGCAGGGCGAGCCGGGACGTGATGCGCTCGACGTCAGCCAGCCGGCGCAGGTTGGTGCGCAGGGCGTCCGGGTCCTGGGCGATCAGCGCGCCGATGGCCTGCTGGCGCGCACGCGGCAGCGCGGGGTCGCGCAGCGGGTGATGGAGCCAGTGGCGCAGCGCGCGGCTGCCCATCGCCGTGGCGCAGGTGTCGAGCAGCGAGAACAGCGTCGGCGATTCGCCGCCGCGCAGCGTTTCCGTCAGTTCCAGATTACGTCGTGTGGCCGAATCGAGGCCCACGAATTCCGACTCCCGTTCGACGGTCACACCCTGCACGTGCCGCAGCGACTGGCCCTGGGTGGCCGCCGCGTAATTCAGCAGCGCGCCGGCCGCGCCAAGCGCCGCGCCGAGGCCCGCGCAGCCGAACGGCTCCAGGCTTGCCACGCCAATCTGCTCGCGCAGCCGGCGCGTGCCGGCATCCTGGTCGAAATGCCACTCCGGCAGCCGGGTACGCGCGCAAGTCAGCGCCGGCAGGTCGATGCCATCGGCAAACAGCAGTTCGGCGGGGCGGATCCGTTCGAGTTCGCGGCCCAGTTGTGCCGCCTCGCACTCCATCAGCCGCAGTTCGCCGCTGGCGAGGTTCAGCCAGGCGAGGCCGGTCTTGCTGATGCCGCGCCGCGTGGTCTGCTGGTGCACGGCCATCAGGAACGTGTCGACCTTGTCCGGCAGCAGCGCGGCGTCGGTCAGCGTGCCCGGCGTGACGATGCGGACCACCTTGCGCTCCACCGGGCCCTTGCTCGTGGCCGGATCGCCGATCTGCTCGCAGATCGCCACCGATTCGCCCAGCTTGACGAGCTTGATCAGGTACTGGTCGACCGAATGGAACGGGATACCGGCCATGCGGATGGGCACGCCGCCGGACTGTCCGCGCGACGTCAACGTGATGTCCAGCAACCGCGCGGCTTTCTCCGCGTCGTCATGGAACAGCTCGTAGAAGTCCCCCATCCGGTAGAACAGCAGCGTGTCCGGATGATCCGCCTTGATGCGGAGGTACTGGATCATCATCGGCGTGTGCTTCTCGGGCGCGCCGCGCTTCGCGGCGGACTTGGTGTCCGGCGCGGCGGTGGTGTCTCCAGGCGCCGCCTCGGCGGACGTGTCTGGCGTGGCAGGCACGTCAGGGGTGGGGCCGAGGGCGTCCCCGGCATCACGATCGGCGGAAAGGGCTTCTACGGACATGCATTCCTCTCGGGCGGCCACGGCGGGCCGCCGGTATATCGATTGCCGTCAGGCGGATTGCCTCCGCCACGGCACAAAGCGGCATTTTACTGCCTGCCCGTGCCCGCACCTTGAGGCAAATTCTGAAAATGCGTGAGAAATGTTCTCAGCGCTGGCCTTCTTGTCGGAAATCACGCCGCGCTCAGCGCGGCAGCATCCGGTGCGTGTGTGCATAGGCACGCAGGATCTCGTTGATGCGCGTCTGCCAGCCGTCGCCGGTGGCCTTGAACGCCTCCACCACGTCGCGGTCCGCGCGCATGTTCAGCGTGACCTTGCGGGCCTCCGGCGGCAGGGCGGGGCGCCCGCGGCGCGGGGCCGGGCGCATTTGCTCGAGCTGCGCGTCGGTCAGCGGCGGGTTGTCGGGGTCGCTGAGTGCGCCGCGCGTGATCGCGGCGTCCTCGGCATCGTCAGGAATGTGGATCGTTTGCTTTGTCGACATAGTTCAAGACCTCTCGGCGGTTTGCCTTGCGCAGGCTGATCACCCGCATCACATTGCCGCGCATCGTGTAGACCATCACGTAGATCCGTTGACCAATCGGACCCACCGCAATCGTGCGGGCCTCGTTGTAGTCGTAGGGGGTGTCGAGGACGACCTGCGCGGCGTCCAGATCGAGCATGACTGCCCCCTCCAGCGACACGCCATGCTTGAAGCGGTTGACGAGATCCTTGGCGGCATCGAACTCGATGAAGACGGAATTAGTGTATGGACAACAAAGAAACGGGTCAAAATATTTTTTGCCCATGCATAAAATATGAGAGTTGTCTGGTGCAACCCATCGTAGGGGCCGGGCAGCCCAAGGTCTTTGGGAGGATTCTGAAAAAACGTCGGCGCGCCTGACGAGAATTGTCAGGCGGCGGATATGTCACGCGGCAAACTGTCACCCACGCCGGTTCGGCGGCGGAATTGCGCCAAATCCTGTCACTTTTGGGGGTTTTCGCGGCTGGCACGTAGTTTGGATAGGAGTAGGCGGTCAACCTGCCGGAATCGCCCGATGCCAAACATCCCAACAGACAACCCCCGACTGCCCCAGCGGCTGCGCCGGGGATTTACGCTGATCGAAATGATGATCGTCGTGGCCGTCATCGGCATCCTTGCCGCGCTGGCGATTCCGGCCTATCAGCAATACATCATCAAGACGCAGATCTCACGCGGGTTCTGGGAGGCCGCGAACTACAAGACGGCCGTGGAAGAGCGCATTCACAACGGCGTGTTCGCGTTCCCGGACCCGGTGGGCACGCTTGGCTACGTGCGCTCGACGCTGACGGCGACGGCCGATACCTTCGCGTTCAATGCCGATGGCTCGGGCGCGATCGTCGTGCTGCTCGATGGCGAGGTGCATCCCCTGGTGCGCGGTGCACGGATCACGGTTGGCAGGCTCACGAACGGCGGATGGACCTGTGCCGTGCGCGGCGATGGCCTCACGTCGATGGTGTTGCCGAGCGGTTGCACGCTCGAGAGTTAACGAAAAACAGGCGCCCGGAGGCGCCTGTTGTAGCGTGCAGCGAGCCGCGTGGGTCGCTTAGATCGCGGCGGACGGCTTGGCGTTGTCCAACGAGAAGGGCGACAGCAGACGCACCATCTGCGCGAACGCCTTCGGGTTGCCGGCCAGCACTTCGCCCTGTTCCATTTGGCGCGATTCGCCCGCGTAGTTGCCCACCAGGCCACCAGCCTCGGTGATCAGCAGCATGCCGGCGGCCATGTCCCACGGCTTCAGGCCGCGTTCGAAGAAGCCGTCCAGGCGGCCGCAGGCCACGTAGGCCAGGTCCAGCGCGGCGGCGCCCGGGCGACGCAGGCCGGCGCAGCTACGCGTCATCAGCGCGAACATTTCGAGGTATTCGTCCACGCCTTCCAGGTCGCGGAACGGGAAGCCGGTGCCGATCAGGCAGTCGGCCAGCTTGTCACGGCGGGTCACGCGGATGCGGCGGTTGTTCAGGAACGCGCCGGCGCCCTTGCTGGCGGTGAACAGTTCATCGCGCGTGGGGTCGTAGACCACGGCCTGCACGGGCACGCCCTTGTGCAACTGGCCGATGGAGACCGCGTACTGCGGAAAACCGTGGATGAAGTTGGTGGTGCCGTCCAGCGGGTCGATGACCCACGTGTATTCGGCTTCCGGATCGCCATCGACCCAGGACTGGCCGGACTCTTCCGCTAGAATGGCGTGCTCGGGATAGGCGGTGCGGATAATCTCGATGATCGCGGCTTCGGCGCTGCGATCGACCTCGGTCACGAAATCGTTGTGTTGCTTGCGCGAAACGCGCACGAGATCGACGTCCATGGACGCGCGGTTGATGATGGAACCCGCCTTGCGGGCCGCCTTGACGGCGATATTGAGCATCGGATGCATGAATCTCTCCAGGCGGCGGGGCAGGGGCGCGCACCGGCACGCCAGGCCTCGCGGCGGCGCGTGCGGGGGGCCCAATAACCGGCCGAACAACACAACGAATTGTAGAAGAACGAGGCACGCCGCCCGGACAACCGGCGCCGCACCCACAAATTTGAAGGCTGCATTGTATAGGAAGCCGGCCCACCGCACGAGCCCGGCTACCTGAACTCCACTGAATGAACAAAGACTCCGCTTCGGAAACCCAAAAGACCCTGCCAGACGGATCGACGCCTGTAAGTGATGCGTCGTCCATTTTTCACCGTGTCCGCGTGGTGCTCGTCGAAACCAGCCACCCCGGTAATGTTGGATCGGTCGCGCGGGCGATGAAGACCATGGGCTTTGGCGCGGGGGCCGGCAGCCTTGTGCTGGTGAACCCGCGCGAGCCGGACGTGCTCCATCACCCCGATGCCGTGGCGATGGCCAGCGGCGCTGGCGATGTGCTTGTTGATGCACAAATCGTCCCGGATATCGAATCCGCATTGGCTGGCGCGGCCTATACCGTGGCGATGACCGCCCGCCAACGCGAGTTCGGCCCGCCGCGCCTGCTGCCGCGCGATGCCGCAGCGCGCGGGTATGAAGTGCTGGCAGCAGCACCCGATGCCGTGATCGCCTTCGTGTTCGGCAACGAGCGCTACGGCCTGCCCAACGACGCGGTGGAGCGCTGCGCCGCCGTGACCCACATTCCGGCGAATCCGGCGTATGCCTCGCTGAACCTCGCCCAGGCGGTGCAGTTGATCACCTATGAGATGCGTCTGGCGCTGTTGGCCGCGCCCGAGGCGCGCCCGGACGCCTCGCGTGATATCGGCTATGCTGGGGAGCCCGCCACGGCCGAGCAGATCGAATCGATGTTCGGTCACCTCCAGGCGGGCCTGGCGGCCATCGGCTTTCTCGATCCGACCAACCCGCGCAAGCTGATGTCGCGTCTGCGGCGCCTGTTCGCGCGGGCCGGGCTGGAGCGCGAGGAGGTCAATATCCTGCGCGGCATTGCCAAGCGGATGATGATCGCGGCGGGCGACCCATCGGACAGGATCGAAACCTCCAAAACGTCCCAACCGTCCAAGACGTCCGATAAGCCCGGCGAGACTGACAAGGAACCGTAAGACTGTGACGACTATCGCGGCAGTGTTGATTCCTGCATCTCTGGCACCCACGCCGGCACGATGTTGAACCCGGGCCCCGCGCAAAGTCCCTGACGACGTCGGGGGCGGCGCCCATGGCCGGGCGGCAGGCTCACAAATCTCTTACACTCCCTGCTCGCGCGCCTGGACGTCCCCCGAGTCCTGTCCCTTGATACTAAAAAAAGCGCTCCGGCCAAACACGGCGCCGGCGACCGCTCACGACACGATAAAGATGTTCACTCGCCTGAAGGAAGATATCGACACGATCATGCTGCGCGATCCCGCCGCGCGCAGCCGTCTGGAAGTGCTGACCTGCTATCCCGGGCTGCACGCCGTGATATTCCACCGCGTGGCCAACGTGTGCTGGCGCGGTGGCCTGCACTGGCTGGGCCGATGGATTTCGCACTGGTCGCGCTTTCTCACCGGCATCGAGATCCATCCAGCGGTCAAGCTGGGCCGGCGCGTGTTCATCGATCACGGCATGGGCGTGGTGATTGGCGAGACCGCCGAGATCGGCGACGACTGCACGATTTACCAGGGCGTGACGCTGGGCGGCACCTCGCTATACAAGGGCCAGAAGCGGCATCCGACGCTGGGCGCGGGCGTGGTGGTCAGCGCCGGGGCCAAGGTGCTGGGCGGCTTCGTTGTGGGTGATGGCGCCCGCGTGGGCTCGAACGCCGTGGTGCTGAAGCCGGTGCCGCCTGGCGCCACGGCCGTGGGCATTCCCGCGCGCATCATCATGCCTGACGCGCCAGCGGCGCAGCAGGGCGCCAAGCAGGAGTTCTCGGCCTACGGCATCACGCCGAACGCGGACGACCCGGTCTCGCTGGCGCTCAAGAGCCTGATCGACAATGCCGCCAAGCAGCATGATCGCATCGAGGCCGTGCTGGCCGCGCTCGACCGTCTTGGCGAGCATCTCGAAAACACACCGAACGACCGCTTCGACGCGAGCGAACTGCGCAAGATGATGAAGTAGGCAACGGGTCGCTGCCTCGGTCGACCTAGTCGACCTAGTCGAGTTGGGGCAGCACCGTGAAGCCATCCGCGCCAAGCCGCAGCACGGCCGCGCGCGGATGGCGGCCATCGAGATCCCAGTCGGTCAGCACCCAGCGCACGGTCTCGCCGTGGGCATGGCGCGCGGGCCGGTGGGTATGGCCGTGGATGAGCGTGGCGGCGCCATGGACGTCCAGCAGCGCGGCGACGGCGGCGGGCGTGGCATCGCCGTAGGTGGGTGGGGTGGCGGCCGGATTGGCCAGTTGCCGTGCGCGGCCCGCCTCGCTGTCCGCGCGCAGCCGTTGCGCCACGGCCATGCGTGCCGAGAGCGGCAACGCCAGGAACAGCCGCTGCACCCAGCGCTTGCGCGTCCAGTGGCGGAAGCGCATGTAGCGGACGTCATCGGTACAGAGCATGTCGCCGTGACTCAGGACCACGCGCTGGCCGGCACACTCAATCAGCGTGGGATCGGGCAGCAGCGTGGCGCCGGCAGCCGCCGCGAAGTGCGCGCCGATCAGGAAATCGCGGTTGCCGTGCATCAGGTACACCGACACGCCGGCATCGGCCAGGCGCCGTAGCGACGCAGCCACATCGGCGGCGAACGGCGAGGCCGTTTCTTCGTCGCCGACCCAGAATTCAAAGAAATCGCCAAGGATAAACAGCGCGCGCGCGTCTTGCGCGGCGCGGTCCAGCACGCGCCGGAACGCGGCCAGCGTGCGGGGCATGCCCGGCGTGAGATGGAGGTCGGAAATGAACCACGCCGGCGCCGGCACCTGCAAGGGCAGGGGCGCGGACGCCGGCGGGCGGGGCGTGGCGGTCATGCGCGTCGAGGGTTCGGGATCATGCCGCCCGCAGAGAGCATTAATTGCAACAGGATTGGTGCAAAGACACTTATTCGACCACAACGGCCTTTTCGATCACCACGTCATCCACCGGTACGTCCTGGTGGAAGCCCGAGCTGCCCGTGCGCACGGCCTTGATCTGGTCGACCACTTCGGTGCCTTCCACGATCTTGCCGAACACGGCGTAGCCGAAGCCTTGCGGCGTGGGCGAGCTGAAATTCAGGAAGTCGTTGTCCACCACGTTGATGAAGAACTGGGCCGTGGCCGAATGCGGCGCGTTGGTGCGGGCCATCGCCACGGTGTACTTGTCGTTCTTCAGGCCGTTGCCGGCTTCGTTCTCGATCGCGGCGTCGGTGTCCTTCTGCTTCATGCCGGGTTCGAAACCGCCGCCCTGGATCATGAAGTTCTTGATCACGCGGTGGAAAACCGTGTTGTCGTAGTGGCCCTTGCGCACGTACGACAGGAAGTTTTCGACCGATTTCGGTGCCTTTTCGGCGTCGAGTTCGATGGTGATGACACCCTGGTTGGTGTGCAGTTGTACCTTGGACATGGCGTTACCTCTGTTCTATGGCGGTTGGTGTTCGGGGTGTTACTTGACGACAGTGGCCGATTCGATCACGACCGGCGCAGCCGGCACGTTGCGCATGGCGCCGTAGGCCGTGGTGGGCATCGACTTGATCTTGTCGATCGTGTCCATGCCTTCCACCACCTTGCCGAAGACGGCGTAGCCGTTGCCATCGGGCTGCGGGTAGTCGAGGTTCGGATTATCCACCACATTGACGAAGAACTGCGCGGTGGCCGAGTTCGGATTGGACGTGCGGGCCATGGCCACGGTGCCGGCCTTGTTCTTCAGGCCGTTCTGCGCTTCGAGCGGAATCGGCGCGCGCGTTGGCTTCTCCTTCATGTCGCGGTCGAAGCCGCCGCCCTGGACCATGAAGCCATTGATCACGCGGTGGAAGATCGTGCCGCCGTAGAAGCCGCTTTTCACGTACTCCATGAAATTGGCGACGGTCTTGGGCGCGGCTTCCGGGTACACCTCGATGGTGAACTTGCCGGCGTTCGTGACGAACTGCACGCGCTCGGTCTTGGGCGCGGCGGCGGCCGGGCTGGCGCCCTGGGCCATCGCGGCCAGTGGAGACAGGGCGGCGGCGGCCATCAGGCCAGCCAGGACGATGCGGCGGGAAACGGTCATGTTCTGGACTCCGTGATGCGGGATTGGGGGCTGGCGGCGCCTGGCAAACGTTCGGAAACGATCGCCGGCGCCCGCAAGCCTGCTAGGGGTGGATGATCAGCGTGCCGCCGGGGCACTGGCCGGCGCAGGCGCTGCCGCAGCCGGGCGTACCTGCTGCAGTGCAGCGGCGGCGCGGGTGTCCTTCGGATTGCGCTTCACGGCCTGGGCGTAGGCCTGTTCGGCCAGGCGCCGGTACACATCGCCCAGATTGCTATAGGCGATGGCATAGTCGGGGCGCGAATCCAGCGCGGCGAGCAGTTCGGCTTCGGCACGCTTCAGGTCGCCGCGCTTGGCGTAGAGCAGGGCGAGGTTGTTGTGCGGCTCGGGCAGCTCGGGGAAGTCCTGGGCCATTTCAGAGAAGGCCTTGATGGCGTCGTCCTCGCGCCCGGCCTGGGCCAGCGCCCAGGCACGCTGGAAGCGCGCCTGCGCGTTGCGCGGGTTGGCGGCCAGCACGCGGTCGAAGCCCTCTACGGCGTCGTCGTAGCGCTTGTCCTTCACGGCTTTTTCCGCCGGAACCATGCCGGGGTCCGCCGAGCGGGGGCCAGTACCGGGTGCCGGCGGCGCCTCCAGATACCGCGGGCCCTGCGCGAACGCCGGGGCGGCGAGCAGGGCGCCGGCCATGGCCAGTACGCCCGCCACGGCGCGGAAGGGGCTGGCACGGCGGCCGGCGGCAGGGGCGGGGCGGGAGGTCATGGTCGGGGTGGGCAGAAGCAGGCTCATGTAAGGGCGGTCCGTTATACTCCGCGGCATTCTAGCAAAGCGGCAGGACGTGCAGCACAGGCCGCAGGGCCTTCCGGTAAGATATGGGGCCCGCACGCCGTGGCCAGCATGCTTGTGCGCGTCCGCCGAACGGCGTCCCGCGGTGCCGGTGCGTCCTCCTTCACTCTTCGATCGCTTCATGCAGCAACTGAACATCTACAACACGCTCGCGCGTGAAAAGCAGCCTTTCGTGCCAATCGAACCGGGCAAGGTCCGCATGTATGTGTGCGGCATGACCGTGTACGACTATTGTCACGTCGGCCACGCGCGTGTGATGGTGGTGTTCGACATGGTGCACCGCTGGCTGCGCGCCGCCGGCTATGACGTGACGTACGTGCAGAACATCACGGACATCGACGACAAGATCATCCGCCGGGCGGCCGAGAATGGCGAGACAATTGGCCAGCTGACCACGCGCTTCATCCAGTACATGCACGAGGATGCCGCCGCGCTGGGCATCATCCGCCCCGATCACGAGCCCCGCGCCACCGACTTCGTGCCGCAGATGCTGAACCTGATCGAGAAGCTCGAGGCCAACGGCCTGGCCTACCAGGCGGCCGATGGCGATGTGAACTACTCGGTGCGCAAGTTCCAGGGCTACGGCAAGCTGTCCGGCAAGTCGCTGGAAGACCTGCGTGCCGGCGAGCGCGTGACCGCCAACGACGCCAAGCAGGACCCGCTCGACTTCGTGCTGTGGAAGTCCGCCAAGCCGACCGAGCCGCCCGAGACCAAATGGGACTCGAAGTGGGGCAGCGGCCGGCCGGGCTGGCATATCGAGTGCTCGGCCATGAGCTGCACGCTGCTGGGCGAGCATTTCGACATCCACGGCGGCGGCGCCGACCTCCAGTTCCCGCACCACGAGAACGAAATCGCCCAGTCCGAGGGCGCGAGCGGCAAGCCGTTCGTCAATATGTGGATGCATAACGGCTTCGTGCGCGTGAACGACGAAAAGATGTCGAAGTCGCTCGGCAACTTCTTCACGATCCGCGAGGTGCTGAAGGCCTACGACCCGGAAGTCGTGCGCTTCTTCATCCTGCGCGCCCACTACCGCAGCCCGCTGAACTACAGCGACGCCCACCTGGACGACGCCCGCCACGCGCTGACGCGCCTGTACACGGCGCTCAAGGAAACGCAGCCCGGCGGCTGCGCGGTCGATTGGGAGGAGCCGCACGCCAAGCGCTTCGCAGAGGCGATGAACGACGACTTCAACACGCCGATCGCGATGGCGGTGCTGTTTGACCTCGCCAGTGAGGTCAATCGCTCCGGCTCGGCACAGATGGCGCGCCAGCTCAAGTCGCTGGCCGGCACGCTGGGCCTGCTCGAGCGCGATCCGCATACCTTCCTGCAGGGCGGCAAGGTGGCCGATGGCCCCACGGCCGAGCAGATCGAGGAGCGCATCGCTGCGCGCAAGGCCGCCAAGGCCGCGCGCAATTTCGCCGAGGCGGACGGCATTCGTGCCGAACTGCTCGCGGCCGGCGTGGTGCTCGAGGACAAGCCAGGCGGTGCCACCGAGTGGAGGCGTGCTTGAACGCTGCCGCGCGCAAGCCGAAGGTGGCCGGGAAGCCGGCTGCCAAGGTGCCCGGCAAGGTGGCGACCAAGTCGACCAAGGCGGCCGGCAAGGCCGCCAAGCCGGCATTGCCCGAAGCCAAGGCGGTGCCGCTGCCGGTGGAGACGGTCGTCGACGCAGTACGTCCCGCCTATTGGGACGAGGCCTGCGCCGACCTGATGAAGCGCGACCGCATCCTCAAGAAGATGATTCCGACGTATGGCCCTGCGCACCTGATCTCGCGCGGTGATCCATTCGTCACGTTGGCGCGCTCCGTCGTCGGCCAGCAGATCTCGGTGAAGGCCGCGCAGTCGGTCTGGGAGCGCCTGGTCACGATGTGTCCGAAGCTCACGCCGGCCCAGTTCCTGAAGTCCGGCGCCGAGCAGCTCGCTACCTGTGGCCTTTCTCGCCGCAAAGCCGAATACATCATCGATCTGGCTGAACATTTCAAGGCCGGGCGCGTCCATGTGAAAGAGTGGGCAGCGATGGACGACGAGGCGGTGATCGCCGAGTTGATCCAGATCCGCGGCATCGGCCGCTGGACGGCCGAGATGTTCCTGATGTTCAATCTGATGCGGCCGAACGTGCTGCCGCTCGATGATGTCGGATTGATCAACGCGATCTCCGCCAACTACTTTAGTGGCGAACCCGTCACCCGCAGCGAGGCGCGCGAGGTGGCGGCCAACTGGGAACCGTGGCGCACGGTGGCCACGTGGTACATGTGGCGCAGCCTCGACCCCCTACCGGTGACTTACTAGGAACCAGGCAGTCCATCAACAGGCAGTGACGGCGTTGATTTTGCGCATAAGTGCTTGAAAATCAACATGTCGGGCGGTCGAAACCGGTATTTTTTCCGGTAGAATGCGCCCCTTCACAGACAGGTCCGTGTTTCTATGAAAACCACCTTCCTGGATTTTGAACAGCCGATTGCCGAGCTCGAGGCAAAAATCGAAGAACTGCGCTTTGTGCAGGATGACTCGGCTGTAGATATTTCCGAAGAGATTTCGCGGCTGGCCGGCAAGAGCCAGCAGCTGACCAAAGACATTTACGCCAACCTGACCCCGTGGCAGGTTGCGCAGATCGCCCGCCATCCGCAGCGTCCGTACACGCTGGACTACGTGCGGGAGATCTTCACCGACTTCCATGAACTGCACGGCGACCGCGCGTTCGCGGACGACCTGTCCATCGTCGGCGGCCTGGCCCGCTTCAATGGCCAGGCGTGCATGGTGCTTGGCCACCAGAAGGGCCGTGACACGAAGGAGCGCGCGCTGCGCAACTTCGGCATGTCCAAGCCCGAGGGCTACCGCAAGGCCAAGCGCCTGATGGAGCTGGCGGACAAGTTCGGCCTGCCGATCTTCACCTTCGTCGATACGCCGGGCGCCTTCCCGGGCATCGACGCCGAGGAGCGCGGCCAGTCGGAAGCCATCGGTCACAACCTGTTTGTGATGGCCGGCCTGAAGGTGCCCCTGATCGCCACGATCATCGGCGAAGGCGGCTCGGGCGGCGCGCTGGCGATTGCCGTGGGCGACGTGGTGCAGATGCTGCAATTCGCCACCTACGCGGTGATCTCGCCGGAAGGCTGCGCTTCCATCCTCTGGAAGACCGCCGAGAAGGCACCGGAAGCCGCCGAGGCACTGGGCCTGACCGCGCACCGCCTGAAGGCGCTGGGCCTGATCGACAAGATCGTGAGCGAGCCGCTGGGCGGCGCGCATCGCGATCCGAAGAACATGGCGACGATGCTCAAGCGCTCGCTGGCGGAATCGCTGCGCCAGTTCCAGGGCATGAGCGTCAAGGAACTGCAGGCACGCCGGCACGAACGGCTGATGGCCTATGGCAAGTTCAAGGAAACCGGCGCCCAGGAATGACGGGCGCGCCGGTGTGGTGCCGTTGACCGCACCCCTGACCGACAAGGTCGCACGGGCTCTCCAGGCCGGTGCGGCCTTTGTTGTTTCTGGCGGCGCGGCGCCGGTCACGGTGGCCGTGGCGCTCTCGGGCGGGCGCGATTCGGTGGCCTTGCTCCATGCCACGCGCGCCGCGGCGACCCAGGACACGGCGCTGGCCTCGGCCGTGCGCGTGGTGGCGCTGCACGTCCATCATGGCCTGCAGGCGCCGGCCGACGAGTGGGAGCACTTCTGCGCGACGCTGTGCCGCGAGGCGCAGGTGCCGCTGGTCACCGAGCGCGTGACCGTGCAGGCGCTGGCGGGCGAGGGCATCGAGGCCGCCGCGCGCCGGGCCCGGTATGCCGCGCTCGGGCGGATGTGCCGGGCGCACGGCGCCGCGCTGCTGCTGTTCGCCCATCATCGCGACGATCAGGTGGAAACGGTGCTGATGCGGCTGTTCCGCGGCGCCGGCGTGGCTGGTATGGCCGGCATGCCCGCGCGGCGGCCGCTGGACGCGCAGGGCGACGTGCAACTGCTACGGCCCTGGCTCGATGTCTCGCGCGACGAGATCGACGCCTATTGCGCCGCGCACGGCCTGTCGTGGATCGAAGATCCTTCAAATGCCGATACCCGCTTCGTCCGCAATGCCCTGCGCGCACAACTGCCGGCGCTGCGCGAGGCCTTCCCCGCGCTGGTCGAGAACGTGCTCCAGGCCGCCTCGCATTTCGGCCAGGCAGCGGCCATGCTCGACGGGCTCGCGGCCGGTGAGCTGGCGCGTCTCGTCTCGCCGGGGCGCGACGCGGACACCCTTGCTGAACTCGATCTGGCCGGCCTGCGTGCCTTGCCCTCCGGCCACGCCGACGCCGTGCTGCGCCACTGGCTGCGCGACCTCGGCGCGCAACCGCCTTCCACGGCGCGGTTGGCCGCGATGCGGGCACAACTGATCGAGCGTGACGGCGGCGAGCCCGCCATCGCGCATGACGGACTGGTGCTGCGGCGTTTCCGCGACAAGGCGCTGGCCTGCCGCGCGGTGCCGGACGCCGCGCCGGCAGCGTTCGAATTCCTCTGGCACGACGAGGAACGCATCGTGGTGCCGGCATGGCGGGGTGCATTGCGATTCACGCGCGACGACACCTTCGGCGTGCCGGAAGCGGTGCTGCACGGCCCGCTGCGGCTGGCGGCCCGGCAGGGCGGTGAACGGATCGTGCTGCGGCCCGGCGGCCCGGCGCGCGCGCTCAAGCAGGCCTACCAGGAGGCCGCCGTGCCGGCGTGGCGGCGCGCCTGGCTGCCGCTGCTGTGGAGCGGCGCCCAAGTCGTGCTGGCAGCCGGGCTCGGCATGCATCGCCGCTGGCCGGCCGATGCGCCCCATGCGCCACGCTGGCGCGTTGAGTGGGTGGAACTCGGCTAGGGCTCCCATCGGGAGCAAGGGCTGCGCCCCGCCACAGCCTTGCCTGACGGCCGGCGATCGTGTATTTTCAAGGGCTTTGCACAATCGCTGGCGTCGACAAGAAGATGGCTCTCATCGTTCACAAATACGGCGGCACTTCGATGGGTTCCACGGAACGCATCAAGAATGTCGCCAAGCGCGTGGCCAAGTGGCACCGCGCCGGTCACCGCGTTGTCGTGGTGCCTTCGGCCATGTCGGGTGAAACCAATCGCCTGCTGGGCCTTGCCAAGGAAATTTCCGCGCAGCCTGACCCGCGTGAACTGGACATGCTGGCCTCCACTGGCGAGCAGGCCAGTGTGGCCCTGCTGGCCATCGCGCTGCACGGCGAAGGCATCAACGCGGTCAGCTACACGGGCTGGCAGGTGCCGGTGAAGACCGATTCGGCCTACACCAAGGCGCGGATCGAGTCGATCGACGACGAGCGCATCCTGGGTGACCTGGACGCCGGCCGCGTGGTCGTGATCACGGGCTTCCAGGGCATCGACGACAGCGGCAACGTCACCACGCTGGGCCGTGGTGGCTCCGATACCTCGGCCGTGGCCATCGCCGCCGCCATCGAGGCTGACGAGTGCCTGATCTATACCGATGTGGACGGCGTGTACACGACCGATCCACGCGTGGTCGAGGACGCCCGCCGCCTGGACCAGATCACCTTCGAGGAAATGCTGGAAATGGCCAGCCTGGGTTCGAAGGTGCTGCAGATCCGCTCGGTGGAGTTCGCCGGCAAGTACCGCGTGAAGACGCGCGTGCTCTCGTCGCTGACCGACCCCCTGATGCCGCTCGAGCAGGAAATGCACTCGGGCACGCTGATTACTTTTGAGGAAGAGTCTGACATGGAAGCAGCCGTCATCTCCGGCATCGCCTTTGCCCGTGACGAAGCCAAGATCACCGTTCTGGGCGTGCCGGACAAGCCGGGCATCGCCTACCAGATCCTGGGCCCGATCGCCGACGCCAATATCGACGTCGACATGATCATCCAGAACCAGTCCGTGGACGGCAAGACCGACTTTACGTTCACGGTGCCGCGCGGCGAGTACCAGCGCGCGCTGACCATCCTGACCGACAGCGTGAAGGGCCATATCGGCGCCGCCAGCGTGTCCGGCGACCCGAAGGTGTCGAAGGTGTCGGTGGTGGGCGTGGGCATGCGCTCGCACGTGGGCATCGCCAGCAAGATGTTCCGCACGCTGTCGGAAGAAGGCATCAACATCCAGATGATCTCCACCTCGGAAATCAAGATCTCGGTGCTGATCGACGAGAAGTACATGGAGCTGGCCGTGCGCGCGCTCCACAAGGTGTTCGAGCTGGATCAGGCGTGATCTGGTGAGTGTTGTGTCTGGCGGGGTAGGTGTCGCGTTTTTTGCGCGATTGGTCGTGGAAATGTCATTGACCAGTTGAGACGACCCCGCTAGAATACGCGCTTCGTTGTGCGGCCTCCCTCGCACAACGCAAGTTTGGGAGACGTGGCCGAGAGGTCGAAGGCACTCCCCTGCTAAGGGAGCATCCGGGCCAAAACCTGGATCGAGGGTTCGAATCCCTCCGTCTCCGCCACTACATCGTAATGGCGGCGAACCCCGGAAGATCGCGGTCTTCCGGGGTTTTGTTTTTTCTGGCGCGGGTTTTTCGGACACGACACTGACGAGGCCGATTCCGCCCGACCCGCTCAAGCGAATCGGGGCGGCCATGCAGACGCGCATGAATCTGGCGGCGGCCTGCGGCGAGGTTTGATGCGGTGCGGCATGCTAGGATGGACGCCTCCGTTTTTCGCGCTGCCCCGCCCCCATGAATACGCTCTACGCGACGCTTGGCGTACCGTCCGATGCTACGCTCGACGAGATCAAGCTCGCCTATCGCCGCGCGGCGATGAAGTGGCATCCGGACCGCAACCCCGGTCGCGAAACCGAGGCGCATGCCGCCTTCCAGCAGATTCGCGATGCCTATTCGATCCTGTCCGATGCCGAGCAGCGACAGGTCTACGACGACGTCTTCGAACGCGAAACGCGCCGCTGGGAAGCCGAGCATGCGGCCGAGGAAGCCGAGGCGCGCGAGGTGCAGGAAGCGGCCAGGCGTGCGGCACAGGAGCACTACGAGAAGATGGTCGCCATCGCCATGCGTTTTGCCGACGATGGGCACACCCGCGACGTCCTGTTCGGTGTGCTACTGGGCCGGGATTGCGAGGCGGACCTTGCCGGACGCATTGCCGACAGCGTCTGGGCGCTGCACGAGTCGCGCAAGGCGGCGGACGCAGCCGCCCCGTCACCCGAGGCCGCCCCTGCGGAAGCGGAAAAGCCCGTCAGTGCGTTCGAGACGTTCTGGCAGGGGATGTTCCGGTTCCGCTAGCCGCCCCGCGTCTCACTCGACCTTGATGTTGGCGGTCTTGACGACCTCGCCGTACTTCTTCAGGTCCGCCTGGATCTGCTTGCCAAACGCCTCCGATGAATTGCCGACCGGCACGATGCCCAGCGTGGCGAGCCGTTCGCGCGTCTCAGGCTGGTTGACCACGACGTTCAACTCCTTCGACAGTCGGTCGACGATCTCTTTTGGCGTCTTGGCGGGGGCCAGCAATCCTACCCACGAGTCGTTGACCAGGCCTGTGACGCCGGATTCCTCCAGCGTTGGCACATCCGGCAGCGTCGATACGCGGCTCGCGCCGGAGACTGCAATCGCGGTGGCCTTGCCGGTTTTCACGTATTGCTGCGCGCCGGCCACGGCCGTGTACAGCACCGGCAGCGTGCCGCCCACCAGATCCCCCATCGCCTGGCCGCCGCCCTTGTAGGGGATGTGCGTCATCTTCAGGCCGGTGCGAGCCTTGAGCAGCTCGCCGGCCAGGTGCGGCGTGCTGCCGGTGCCGGCACTGCCATATGACAACCCTTCGGGTCGGGTCTGCGAATACGCGACGAGTTCCTTCAGGTTCTTCGCCGGCACGGACGGGTGGGTAATCAGGATCAGCGCCGCATCGCCAATCTTGCCGATGGGCACGAAGTCCTTGACCGGGTCGAACGGCACTTTCGGAAAGACATGCGGATTGATGACGATGGTGCCGTCGAAAGCGAGTAGCAGTGTGTAGCCATCTGGCGCCGACTGGGCCGCCATCGCGCTGCCGATATTTCCCGAGGCACCGGGCTTGTTGTCGACCACGATCTGCTGGCCAAGGCGCTGGCCCAGCCTGTCCGCAATCACACGCGCGCTGGTATCCGACACGCCGCCCGGCGCGAACGGTACGATCAGCCGGATCGGGCGCGACGGATACTCTTGCGCGAAGGCGCTGGTGCCAGATAGGGCAGGCGTGGCGACGGCAATGGCGCATAGCGCCTTGACGAGGGTACGGCGGTGCATAGGGTCTCCTCCTGATGCAACAGTGAGTTCGGCGGTATTCGCCTGTTATCTGCAATCTGGTGCTGCGGAACCACGGGTACGGCTTCTGTGCGATCAGACGACGATGGGCGTGGTGGCGCCATCGATCGACAGGATCGCCCCCGAGATGTAGGACGCGCGCGCCGACGCGAGAAACAGCACGGCATCGGCGATCTCTTCGGGCGCGGCAAGCCGCCCGAGCCCGGTGCGTTCGTTGGCCTTGCCGAGGGCCTCGTCGACGGTTGTGCCAGCCAGCTTCGCTTCGGCTTCCAGGCCCTGTTGAAGCCGCTCGGTGCGGGTGGCTGACGGGTTGAGGGCGTTCACCCGCACCCCGGACCGGCCATACGCGCTGGCCAGCCCTGCCGTGGCCAGCATCAGGGCGGCATTGGCGGCGCCGCCGGGCAAATGGGTCGGGCTCGCCACCTTGCCGCCCATGCCGACGACATTGACGATGGCGCCGTGGCCGGCCTGGGCCATCCGCTTGATGACCGGGTCGATGACGTGCATGTAGCTGAAGTACTTCGCGTCCATCGCATCGCGCCACGACTGGGGCGTCAGCTCCGCAGGCGGGGTGCGGCGCGCACCCCCGGCGGACGTGACCAGGATGTCGATCCCGCCCAGTGCGGCGGCTGCGGCGTCGACGGCGTGCGCGGCCTGCGCCGCGTCACTGAGGTCGGCCGCAACCGTGAAGGGATCGGCGCCCGGCGCATCGGCCACCAGTGCGGTCCGCGCGGCGGCGAGATTGGCCTCGCTGCGTCCGATGATCGCGACCTTGGCACCTTCACGCAGGAACGCTTGAGCGCAAGCGAGCCCAATGCCGCGGCTGCCGCCGGTGATCAGTACGCGCTTTTCGGTCAGTTCAAGATTCATGGGGTTTTCCTATTCGGGCTGGATGCCACCGCGTTTGGCCACGTCGGCCCATTTCCGCGTTTCCTTGTCGAGGAAGGCGCGAAACTCCGTCGGTGGGGTCAGGACGATGGTAGCCCCTTGGTCTTTCATCTGCTTGGCGAGTGCCGGGTCCTGCGTGACCTGCTGCAGGTCGTGATGGATCTGTTCCACGATGGCCGGAGACATGCCCGCCGGCCCGAACAGGCCATACCAGTTCAGCGATTCCACGCCATCGAGTCCGGCCTCCTTGAACGTCATCGCATCGGGGAAAAGGGACATGCGCTGATCCGCCGCCACGCCGATCACGCGCAGATTGCCGCTTTGCACGTGGGGCAATGCCGTCAGCACGCTGGTGAATCCGGCGCCGACATGGCCGCCGATGACATCGACCATGATCTGTGCGCCGCCCTTGTACGACACCGGAATGGTCTTGAGATTGCCCGCCTGGCGCAGCAGCTCGCCGGTCAGTCGCGTCTGGCCTTCCGAATAACCGATGCCGAGCGGCTGGCTACGGGCGGCACTGACGAGGTCGGTCAGCGATTTCGCAGGGTTGGACTTCGATACCACCAGCACCATCGGCGAGATGGCGAGGCGTGTGATGGGGGAGAAGCCACGCACCGTGTCGTAGGGCAGGCTTTTCATCAGCACGGGATTGATCGCGTGCGAGCCCACCACCATCAGCAGCGTGTAGCCGTCCGGGGCGGACTTGTGAACGTGACTGGAGCCGATCACGCCGTTGGCGCCGGGCCGGTTGTCCACCACCACCGACTGCCCCCAACGCTCGGACAGCTTCTGCGCGACCAGGCGGCTGACGATATCGGTGCCGCCACCGGGCGCATAGGGCACGACCAGCGTGACGGTCTTTTCCGGCCACTTCGCGGCGGCGTGGCCAGAAGCCAGCGCGGCGGTACAGGCCATGGCGCCCAGCACGCCTCGAATCCAGCGAATGTTCTTCATCAGGTGTCTCCTTCCTATATGGGTCTTGTCTGACCGGATGCTCGGCGGCATCCGTGTCGGCCTTACGTGCCGCTTTTACCGCGTTGGTTCTGCTGGCGCCGCAGCCATGCGATGGAGCGGCCGCCAAGGGGCCGATCCAGCAGCGATTCGGCGAATGTCACTGCATCGAGCAGTCCGTCGAGCGAAATCCCGGTACGCAGGCCGCACTGCTCGGCCATCAGCACCAGGTCTTCGGTGGCCAGGTTGCCTGCCGCGCCGGGGGCAAACGGACAGCCGCCGATGCCGCCCACGCTGGCGTCGAAGCGGCGCACGCCGGCCTCCAGCGCGGCCCATGCGTTGGCGACGCCCAGGCCGCGCGTGTCATGCAGATGCACGGCCAGCGTGCCGGGGTCGAGTGCTTGTGCCAACGTAGCCATGCGCGATTTGACGGCGGCGGGCGCTGCAGCGCCGATGGTGTCGGCGATGACGATCTCTTCCGCGCCGGCGTCCCGCATGCGGCAGGCCAGACGCAACACCGTATCGAGATCGACCGGGCCTTCGAACGGGCAGTCGAACGCGACCGCCACATAGGCACGCGTGCGCAGGCCGAGTTCGCGCGCCCGCACCAGTGTCTGTTCGCTGACATCGGTGGCCGCGTCCAGCCCCATATTGATGTTGCGCTGGTTCATCGTCTCGGTGGCTGAGAGCACCACCGCAATCTCGGTGGCGCCGGCGCCTTGCGCGCGTTCCAGGCCCTTGAGATTCGGCACCAGCGTGGAAAGCCGCAGGTCCGGGCACTGCGCCGCAGCGCGCTGGACCACGTCCGCCGCGTCGGCCATCTGCGGCACGGCCTTCGGTGAGACGAAGCTGGTGGCTTCGACGCTCCGAACGCCGGCACGCGCCAGCAGGCGGATCAGTTCTACCTTGGCATCGGTGGAGATGGCGACGGCCTGGTTCTGCAGCCCGTCGCGCGGTGCGACGTCAGTGATGACGATGTCCGGCGTGGCATGGCGTTGTGCGTCGCTCATGCCACGGCTCCGGCTTCGCGCAGCCGCGCAATCTGTGCGTCGTCATAGCCCAGCGTGTCGCGCAGCACCGTGGCCGTATGCTCGCCCAGCGCGGGCGGACAGGTATAGGCCGGCGTGGTCACCCCGGAAAGCTTCACCGGATTGCCGGGCATCCGCACGGTCTCGCCGGTCTTCAGGGGCACCTCGACAATCATGTCGCGCGCCTCCACCTGCGGCTCGCGCAACGCATGCGCGAAATCGTTGACGGGCCCACACGGAATGCGCGCCTGCCGCAAACGGGCCAGCCAGTAGGCCGACGACTCGGCGCGCAGTTCGTTGGCGATGATGGCGTCGATCCGCGCCTTGTCGGCATAGCGGCCCGGCTGCTTCAGGTACTCGGGCGCGCGCAGTTCGGGATGATCGATCACGCTCAGGAAGCGTTCGAAGAACGCGTCGCCGATGCAGGCAATGATGATGTGGCCGTCGCTGGTCGGATAGGTGTTGTACGGCACGTGCACGAAATGGCTGTTGCCGATACGTTCGGGCACCAGGCCGGACATCAGGTGCATCGTCGCCATGTAGTTCAGCAGCGAGATCTGGGCGTCCAGCATCGAGATATCCACGTGCTGGCCCACCCCGGTCTGCTCGCGCGCCGCCAGCGCCGCCAGCACGCCGATGGCGCCGAATACCCCGCCGCCCAGATCGCCAACGGGAATGCCGCTGCGTACCGGCGGGCCATCGGACATGCCGGTGATGGACATGCCGCCACCCATGGCCTGCACCACCTGGTCGAACGCGGGCTGCTGCCGGTCCGGCCCGGTCTGGCCGAAGCCGGTGACGGAGCAGGTGATGATGCGCGGGTTGACCTTGGAGAGCGATGCGTAATCGATACCCAGCCGCTCCGTCACGCCAGCGCTGAAATTGTCGAAGACAACGTCGGCATTGCGCACGAGATCCAGAAACACCGCCCGGCCTGCCTCGGACTTCAGGTCCACGCACACGCTTTCCTTGTTGCGGTTCAGCGTGAGGAAGTACGCACCCATCCCGTCGCGGGCGTAGTCCTCGCTCTCCGCCAGCAATTTGCGCGTGCCCTCTCCGGTGCCGGGGGGCTCCACCTTGATCGTGCGGGCACCCAGGTCGGCCAGCAGCATGGTGCCGTACGGGCCCGAGAGCATATGGGTCAGGTCAAGTACGGTGATGTGTCCTAGCGCCTGCATGGCTTCCTCCGTGTTCGTATGGAGGGTTCAGTGCAATCGGTGTGCCAGTGCCTGCGGAGTTCGCTAAGTAACTGATTCATAACGGAATGGGAGAGGAAGGATGACGTTCCGCATGTTTCATGAAACACTGTTGAGACATTTAATGAAACGGCCGTGAAACGCTCGTGCGATGGTCACGAGAGGCGCCGCAGCGCCCGGAGGCGGCCGACGAGGAGACCCATGCGCAACACTTCCCCTGAGCGCGGCAGCCTGCCGCGGCTTTGTTTTATCAGTTACAAGCACCTCAGCCGCTTCGCCATGACGGTGCTGGACGAGTTCGCCGACCGCGCCACGATCGAGGTGGTCAATGGTTCGTTCGAGGCCGCACTGGACGCCGCGCACGAGCGCCTGCGCGACGGGGCGGCCGACGTCTTCGTCAGCGCCGGGGCGAACGCCACGATCCTGCGCAACGCGCTCGATGCACCCGTCGCCACCATCAAGCTCAGTGGCTTCGACATCCTGGTGGCGCTCCTGCAGGCACGGCATATTTCGAACCGCGTAGGCGTGGTGATGTACGGCGAATGCATTCCCGAACTGGATGCGGTCCGCGAGTTGCTCAATATCGAGGTGGCGCAGTACGCGTACCGCACCCCTGACGAGGCACGGCAGTGCTTCGAGCGGCTCGTGCGTGACGGCTATGAGGTGGTGGTGGGTTCCAGCATCGTCATGGAGCTGGCGGAGCAGTACGGCATCCAGGGGCGCCTGGCCTACTCGATCAATGCGGTGCGCCAGGGGATTGAGGACGCCATCGAACTGGCGCGCGTGGCCCGCCTGGAAGCGGGGCGCTATGACCAGCTCAACGGCGTGCTGCACAACCTGCAGGAGGCCGTTCTGGCCGTCGACCGCGACAATCGCGTGATTGCCGTCAACCCGCCGATGGAAATGCTGCTGGGCCGCGTCAAGGCGAGAATGATCGGCCAGCATCTGGAGGACATCGAGCCGGCGCTGTCGCTGCAATCCACGCTGGCCAGCGGCATGCAGGAGCGGGGCAGCGTGTTTCGCTTCGCGCAGCGCGACTGGATCGCCAATCGTACCCCGATCCGCGAGCATGGCGATACGGTGGGCGCGGCCATTACGCTCTATGACGCGCGCAATATCCAGGATGCGGATGCCAGCCTGCGCAGCCAGCAGCGCCGGCATCCGCGCAATGCGCGCAACCGCTTCGACAACCTGATCGGCGCCAGCCCGGCCTTCGAACGCGCCTGCGCGACGGCGCGGCGCTATGCCAGGACGGATCTCACGGTGCTGCTATCTGGCGAGAGCGGGGTGGGCAAGGAGCAGTTTGCGCAAGCGATTCATAACGAGAGCAAGCGCGCCGCCAAGCCGTTCGTCGCCATCAACTGCGCGGCCTTCCCGGAGGCGCTGCTGGAAAGCGAGCTGTTCGGCTACGACGAGGGCGCCTTCACCGGATCGCGCCGTGGGGGCAAGCGCGGGCTGTTCGAATCAGCCCATACCGGCACGCTGTTTCTCGACGAGATTGGCGATATGCCCGTCTCGCTGCAGACGCGGCTGCTGCGCGTGCTGCAGGAGCGCGAGATCCTGCGTCTGGGCGGTGCCATACCGATTCCGGTCGACGTGCGGATTATCGCGGCGACGCATCAGCCGCTGCCGCAGTTGATCGCCTCCAGGCAGTTCCGTCAGGATCTCTACTACCGTATCAACACGCTGCAACTGGCGTTGCCACCGCTGCGCGAGCGCCGCGAGGACATCGCCTTGCTCGCCACATTCCTGCTGCGGCGCTCGCTGGACCGGCTGGACTCGCGCCTCGACGCACCGACCCTGGTCGCGCGCTTGCTGCCAAGGCTGCAGGCGCACGCCTGGCCGGGCAATATCCGTGAGTTGGAGAATATCTGCGAGCGGATGGCGGTGTTCTTCTCGCAATGGGAGGATCTGGAGCACATTGCGTTCGACGAACTGCATCACGATTGCCCGGAACTGTTCGGGGCGGCCAGCATCATGGCGCCACCACCCGAGCTTGCGCCGTCATCATCGACCGCGCCCCGTGCACGCGTGCTGGAAGTGCTGGCCGAGTGTGGCGGCAATCGTCAGCAGGCGGCGCAACGGCTGGGCGTGAGCCGCGCGACGTTGTGGCGTTGGGAGAAGGCGGCCACGGCACAGGTTGGATAGGCTCGCTCCGCGCGACGCGATCGATCCAGTGCTGGAGTTTCTCGCGCACATCTGCCAAGATTGCGCCCCCTCTAAGATCACCGGCGAACTCGCGCAGTCTCATGGCCTCAAGCAAAGCTCACCACGCCACCGGATGGGCGGCGGCCGTCATCGCTGCAGTGGTCATCGCGAAGACCGGCAGCGAAGGGTGGGGCTGGGCCAGCATAGCGGGGTTTGTGGCGGCGATGCTGGGCAGCACCGCGCCAGACTGGATGGAAGTGGCATGGTGGTCGAGGTCGCGTCGCCTGTGGATTACCCATCGCACCTGGACGCATTGGGGCATCGCCTGGATCGGCCTCCTGCTATGGGCCTACCACGCGCTGGGCACCCATCCGCTGGCCGCACCCGCATTCGGCTTTGCCTGCGGGGGCGTCATGCACTTGCTGGCCGACTGGCCGAACCCGCTGGGCGTACCGTGGATCGCGGGGCGCCATTCGCTGAACTGGTGGAAGAGCGGGCGGTGCGACCTTCTCATCGTCGCGGCTTCATGGCTGATTGCCCTCGCCGTATCCCGCGAGTTCTGGCTGCATGGCGGCCATCCCCTCGCAATCGTCCGGCATCTGCGGACGCACTTCTGACACGCCGGGACGGTGATCCGGCGCCGCTAGCATCGCCGGAAGATCGCGGTCTTCCTATTCCCTCGGCTGGAAATAAAGATTGATGTGGGCGGGCGCCACGCCGTTCTCGTCGCGCGGCAGCGGGTTGGAGCGTGCCACGGCGCGCAGCACGGCGTTGTCCCAGCCGGTGTGTCCGCTCGAGCGGGCCAGCCGGGCCTCCAGCACGGTGCCGTCCGGTGCCAGATGCACTGCGACCACGGCGGTGGGATTGTCGGGCAGGTCTCCATCGAAGAGGATGTTGGGCGTGACCCGGCGTCGCACCTTGTCCGCATAGCCCGGCGACGTGGTGCCGCCTGTGCCGGCACCGTCGCCGGGGCGGCTGCCTGCACCGCTTGCACTGGCTGTGGCGGCTGCGGTGGCCGCAGCGGCCTGACGCTCGGCGTCGCGGAGGTTTTGCTCACGCTGCTGCGCTTGCGCGGCGGCTTCGAAAGCCTTCGCGGCTTCGGCTGCCCTCGTGGCTTCAAGTGCCTTGGCGGCCTTGGCTGCCGCACGGCGTTTCTCGGCCTGCAAGGCAATGTCGGGCCTGTCTTCCGATTTCAGCTCGGGTTCCAGCTTCCGTTCCAGCTTCCGTTCCGGCTGCGGGACCACGGGCTTCGTCTCGACCACGGTCTGCGGCGGATTTTCGGGGATCGCGTCCCACAACTCGGCTTCCACGCCGACCGGGGTCCGGCTCTGCCAATGGACCGCGTAATAGAGCCACAAGCCCAGCAGCACGTGGATAAACAGGGCCAGCAGGAAACTCGGCAGGGTTCCCCGTTCCAGTGGCTTTCGACCTGACATGGCATCTCCGCGATTCATGCCCTTGATCTGACCATAGTCCCGCCGTCGGGCGATTTCAACCTGCCCCGGAGGCGCCTTTCCACTGGCGCTGGATGCGCGCGGCGTCGTCCGCGTCGGACGTGGCAACGTCCAGCCAGCCGGGAATGTGCCGGTCGGGGAGGCGCTTCGGTTCGGCCATGAGCAGATGAGCGATTTCGGATAGGATGCTGCGCGGCGCTGCGCTATTGTCGCGAGCGGCCATGTTGACCCCCGTACACTATTTGATTGATCGCCCCCGCGCACGGCAGTTGCGTCTCCGCAACGCCATCGCCCCCAACCGATGACGAAACTTCTCAAGGAGGACGGCGCGATTGCGCTGGCAGACAGCATCCCCGACGCTGTTTTCCTGGTCGACCAAACCGGGCAGATCCGCTACGCCAACACGGTGTGCGAGGAGATCCTCGGCTACCGGCAGTCCGATCTGGTCGGCCAGCTGGTGCTCGAACTGGTGGTGCCGGCGGACCGGGAGAAGACGCTGCGCGAGGCCGGCCGGGTCCTGGCTGGCAACAAGCGCGTGGGCTTCGAGAATCGCTACCGGCACCGAAACGGTGCGGACGTCCATCTGTCCTGGTCGGCCCAATGGCACGCGGCGCACGAGCTGCGCATCGGCGTGGCCCGGGACGTGACCGCGCAGCGGCAGACGCCGGCCATCCCTCCCCATTCCCCCGACCATGCCAGTCGGCTCGACGCGCTCGCCCCCCACGAACGCAGGGTGCTGAACCTGCTGCTGACCGAAGCCGGCGAGAAGCAGATCGCCGAACAACTCGGGCTGGCGGTCTCCACCACGCACTCCTACATCACCGGCATCTATCGCAAATTCGGCGTGCGCGGCCGGGCGGGGCTGATGAGCCTGTGGCTGCGGCACCTGCTGCACGACTGACGCCCCGGCAAAAAAACGCCGGCCCGAAGGCCGGCGCAGAGTGATGCCCGGATGTTGCGCGATGTCAGGACGCGCGGCGGCACGTGCCCTGGACGATGCTGCCGAGCGAGAGGTTGAGCCACGCCAGCGAGTCGGCGCCCGTTTTCAGGAGGACATGGGCGAAGGTGGGCGGCACGGCGGCCGGGTCGCCCGGCTCGGCATCCAGGTCGCCGTCGGCGGCGATCGCCACGCCGTTCAGCGTGATGCCAGCCTGGAGCCTGTTCAGCACCAGCGGCAGCGTGAGCGCCCTGCTGGCGACGGTGAGCTTGCCACCGGCGACGGTCAGCGTCTCCCGCGCCATTGTGCCGTCAAACACTGCCGTCGCGCCGTCCACAACGCGGTTGGCGTAAGAGCAGGCCCACGTGCCGTCAAGCTCCCCGGCCACCAGCGCGCGGGCGGGCTGGATGGTCCAGGTGCCGGTGGCGACCGCTCCCGCCTCGGCGTAGTTCATGTCAAAGCGCATGCCGCCGTTCGGGTTGACGAACAGCCGGCCACGGAAGTAGCCGCCGCCGTTCATCACCAGGTCGAATGCACCCGGAAAGCGCGTCTGGTCGGCCAGGGTCAGCTTGCCCAGTTGCGGGGTGGCGCAGGTGACGAGATCCGCGCTGTTGCAAAGCTGCACGTTGCCGTCGGTGTCGAAGCGCATGCCGGCCGGCGTGCTCGCGGGGCCCGCTAGCGGCTTGCCGGTGGCCTGGTCGTAGATGGCGAAGTTCATCAGCACGTTGTAGGTGCCGGCCAGGCTGCTCAGCGCCGGCGGGTCGATGGTGACCGCGCTCGCGGCGATATCGCCGGCCAGCAGGCCCGTGCTGGTGCCCAGCAGGTTCGGCAGGCCGGAGATCTCGCCGAACAGGCCGTCGGCGCCCTGGCGGAACGTCAGGCCGATGCCCGCCAGCTTGGCGGTCAGGTTGGCCGGGGGCGGGTCCGCGCTATCGGCCACGAGGCCGCTCACGGTGAAATTGCCGTCCGTGTTCGTGTAGTTGCCGATGACCGTGCCGCGCAGGCCGAAGGCCGAATCGATAAAGCTGAGGGTGAGCTTGCCGCGCGACGGGGCGTCCACGGTGAGGGCGATGGTGTCGCCGAAGGACAGCGTGCCCGAGTACTTGACCGGTACTGGCGCCGGCGGCTCGGCGGGAGCCGCCGGCGTCTCTGTTTGCACGGGCGCCTGCCCGTCGCTGCCCCCGCAGCCGGCCAGGGCAGCCCCCACGACCAGCGCGCCCATCAGATATTTCCACTTCAGCATGACTAACCCCTTCTTCCCATTGTTCGTTTGTCTTGTCGACGCCAGACGTAGCTGGCGGCGGGAGCAAACGGTAACAAGGATCCGGGGCGCCTCACCATCCTGCTAATCAGAGGGGCGCTGGTCGAAGGTCGCTGGCTGGGCCGGTTATTCCGCCTCGATCCCGGCCTGCTTCACGACCTTGCCCCACTTCGTCAGGTCGGACTGGATCACCGCCGCGTAGGCTTGCGGCGTGCCGCCCTGCACCTCGATACCCGCCGCTTCCAGCTTGGCGCGCACCTCGGGCAGCTTCAGCGCCGCGTTGATCTCGGTGTTGAGCTTGGCGACGATGTCCTTCGGCGTGCCGGCCGGGGCCAGGAAGCCGCCGTTGGTGTTGGCGTCGTAGCCCTTGAGCCCCTGTTCCTCGGCCGTCGGCACATTGGGCAGGGTCTTGGAGCGATTCCGGGTGGAGACCGCCACGGCGCGCACGTTGCCCGCCTTCACCTGCTCCTGGATGGCGCTGATGGTGTCGATATAGAGCGCCGTGCGGCCGGCCACCAGATCGGGGTGGGCGGCGGACGAGCCCTTGTAGGGCACCAGCAGCACCGGCGCGCCGCTGACCATGCGGAACATCTCGGCGGCCATCTCCTGCGCGCTGCCGCGGCCGGACGTGGCCACCTTGGCTTCGCCCGGGTTGGCCTTCATCCACGTCACCAGTTCAGGCATGGTCTTGACCGGCAGCTTCGGGTAGATCGCGAACACCAGCGGAATCTCGTGGGTGTAGACGATGGGCTCGAAGCTCTTCTGCGGGTCCCAGCCGAGGTTCTTGAACAGGAACTTGTTGATGTTGTGGCTGCCGCCCACGATGCCGATGGTGTAGCCGTCCGGCTTGGCGTTGGCCAGCACCGCCGTGCCGAGGTTGTTGGAGGCGCCCGGGCGGTTCTCGACGATGAACGGCTGGCCGAACTTGACCGAGAGCTTCTCGCCCACGACCCGCGCGATCAGGTCGATGCCGCCGCCGGCCGGGGCCGGGACGATGATGGTGACCGGGCGGCTCGGGTAGTTGGGCTGCGCCGAGGCCATCCCCGGCGCCACGATCAGCGTGGTGGACAGCGCAGCGGACAGGCCAAGGGTCTTGATGAAAGGGGTGAATTGCATCGTTGTCTCCGTTCGATTTCTGGTCAACTCTTGTTAACTCTGTGATGTCAGCCGCGCCCGACGAAGGGCATCGCGCTGGCCATGACGGTCATGGTCAGGACGTTGGCCTCAAGCGGCAGCGAGGCCATGTGGCGCACGGCATTGGCGACGTGGGTGGCATCCATCATCGGCTCCGGCGCGGTGGTGCCGTTGGCCTGCAGCACGCCGCGCGTCATGCGTTCGGACAGCTCGGTCAGGGCGTTGCCGATGTCGATCTGGCTGGCCACGATGTGGTAGGCGCGGCCGTCCAGCGCCAGCGCCTTGGTCAGCCCGGTGACGGCATGCTTGCTGGCCGTGTACGGCGCCGTGAACGGGCGCGGCGTGTGCGCGGAGATCGAGCCATTGTTGATGATGCGCCCGCCCTGCGGGGACTGCCGGCGCATCAGGCCGAAGGCGGCCCGCGCGCACAGGAAGACGCCCGTGACGTTGGTGTTGATCACGTTGAACCACTTGTCCAGCGGCAGCTCGTCCATCGGCACGGCCGGGGCGTTGACGCCGGCGTTGTTGAACAGCAGGTCCAGCCGGCCGAACTCGCGCTCGATGGTGTCGAACAGGGCCTGCACGCTGGCCGGGTCGGTCACGTCGGTGGGCGCGGCCATGGCGGGCTGGCCGCGTTCGGCGGCCTCGGCGGCCAGCGCCTGCAGCGGCTCGGCACGCCGGCCGGCCAGCACGACGGTCCAGCCGTCATTGAGCAGGGCGATGGCCGTCAGGCGGCCTACGCCGCTGCCGGCGCCGGTGACGAGGGCGATCTTGCGGGGTGCGTTCAAGGGGGTCTCCTATATATATGGTGGCGGATGGCCTTCAGCGGGCGACGGTCAGCGCTAGCTCGCCGATGCCTGCCACGCTGGCCTGGATGACATCGCCGGGCTGCAAGGGCCCGACGCCGACCGGCGTACCGGTGAAGATCAGGTCGCCCGGCATCAGCGCCACGGATCGGGACAGCATCGCCACCAGTTCCGGCACCGACCAGAGCAGGCCGGAGAGGTCCGCGCGCTGCCGCTCGACACCGTTCACGGCGAGCTGGATCGTCCCTTCGCGCGGATGGCCGCAAGTCGCGGCGGGCACGAGGGCGCTGCAGGGCGCCGAGTGGTCGAAGGCCTTGGCGGGCTCCCAGGGGCCGCCGACGCGCTTGGCTTGCTGCTGCAAGTCGCGCCGGGTCAGGTCCAGCCCGACGGCATAGCCCCAGATGTGCTGCGCCTCGGCCTGCGCCGGGTCGATGTCACGCCCGCCCCGGCCGATGGCCACGACCAGTTCCACCTCGTGGCAGAACTCGGTCGTCTCCGGCGGATAAGGCAGCTCGCCCCGGGCCGGCCCCACGGCGGTCGCCGGCTTCATGAACCAGGCGGGCATCTCGGTGGGCGCCGGCTCGGCCGGGTCCCATCGATAGTTGCGGCCGATGCAGAAAACCCGGGCGATGGGAAACCGCGCCGTGTCACCCGAGACAGGCAGCGAGACCGGCGGGGCAGGTGGGAAGACGAAATCCATCATCGCCTCAGGTGGTCAGGCTCATGGCGGGACGCTCGCCCGCCAGGCCTTGCGCCACGCTGTCCAGCACCATCTGCACCATGGCGCCGCGCGTCTCCCAGGTGGCGCTGGCGCGGTGGGCCTGCAGCGTGGTGCGGTCCGACTGGCGCAGCGCCAGCGGCACGCGCGGCTCGTCGACGAACACATCGAGGCCCGCGCCCGAGATACGCCCGGCGGCGATGGCATCGGCCAGATCCGTTTCATTGACCAGCCGCCCGCGCGCCACGTTGACGAGGTAGCCCTGCGGGCCGAGCGCTTCCAGCACGGCGGCATTGATGATGCCCTCGGCCTTGTCGGCGGCGGCGCACAGCACCAGCGCATCGCTCTCGCGGGCCAGATCCAGCAGGTCCGCCACGAAGGTGTGCGGCACGTCGTCCATCGCGCGCAGGTCGGTGTAGCGGATGGGGCAGCCGAAGGCCGCCGCCCGCGTGGCCACGGCGCGGCCGACGCGGCCCATGCCGACGATGCCCACGCGCATGCCGCTGAAGCGGCGCGCCAGCGGGATGGCGCTGGGCTGCGGATGCAGTTCCCACTGGCCGTCCCGCACGAAGCGGTCGCCCGCGCAGATATTGCGGCAGGCGGCAATCAGCAGGCCGATGGCCAGATCGGCCACGTCTTCGGTCAGCGCGCCCAGCGTGGCGGTCACCGCCAGACCGCGTTCGCGGCAGTAGGCCAGGTCCACCGCATCGGTGCCCACGCCATTGATGGCGACCACCTTCAGGGCCGGCAACTGCTCCAGCATCGCCCGCGAAATCCCGGTGTGCCCGCCGGTGATCACCGCCTGGATGGATGCGGCGTGCTCGCGCAGCCAGCCCGCCTGGTCGGCAATCTCGAAGTACTTGTGCACCACGTAGCGGCTGGCCAGTTCGTCATTGGCCGCCGGGATCAGGATCGGGTTCAGCTGGAGGATTTGCGGCTTCATGTGCGTGAGGCTTTGGGTGTTGATGATGGATGCATGGTATGTAATAGTTGATTCACGAGGCAAGATTGATATATAAAATCAATATAAATTCGCACGGGAAGCGTCAACATGGGAACCTGGATATCGATGGATGAGGCGTGCAGCCGACTTGGCGTGCGGCCGCAAACGCTCTATGCCTATGTCAGCCGGGGCAAGCTGGAGGTCATGTCCGACCCCGCCGACACACGGCGCAGCCTCTATCGGGCCGAGGATGTGGCCGGCCTCGCCAGGCGCAAGCAGGCCGGGCGCAAGCACGAGACGCTGGCCACCAACACGCTGTTCGGCGCGGAGCCGAGCATCCCCACCGCGCTCTCGACCTTCGTGCGCGAGCGGCTGTACTACCGGGGGCAGGACGCCGTGACGCTGGCCGGATCCGCCACGCTGGAAGAGGTGGCGCACCTGCTGTGGGACGCCGAGCAGGTCGTCGACTTCTCATCGATGGCCGGCGTCGCCGAGCCCGGGCGCGTGGCGGCCTTCCATACGCTGGCCACGCTGGCGGCCACGGGCCATTCCACGCATGGGCGCATGACGCGGGTGTTGCATCTGGAAGCGCAGGAGTTGGTGGGGCAGCTGGCCAATGCCTTCGGCGCGCAGGCGGGGCAGCAGCCCTTGCACCTCCGCTTTGCGCAGGGGTGGCAGCAATCGCCGCAGGTGGCGGATCTGCTGCGGACCGCGATGGTGCTGCTGGTGGACCATGAGCTGACCAGCTCGGCCTTCGCCACGCGTATCGCGGCATCCACGGGCGCCTCGCTGCCGGCCTGCCTGCTGGCCGGGCTGACCACGCTGTCCGGGCCGTTGCACGGCGATGCGTCCGGCCGCGTCAAGGCGCTGTTCAATGAGGTGGAGCGGCTGGGCGAGGATCAGGTGATTGCCCACTACCTGTCCACCGGGTTGCCGCTGGCCGGGTTCGGCCACCATCTCTATCCCGATGGCGATCCGCGCGCGATGGCGCTGCTGGCCCTGTTCGATCCGCCCGACGTGATCACGCGCTTTATCGAGAAAGCCACCCGGCTGACCGGCTTGCAGCCCAATATCGACGTGGCGCTGGCGGCGCTGTCCATCCACTACCGCCTGCCGGACGACGCCGCGTTCGCCATGTTCGCCACGGCGCGCAGCATCGGCCTGCTGGCGCACAGTCTGGAGCAGCTGGGGGTGGGGCAGGTGATCCGCCCGCGCGGGCGCTACATCGGGATCATGCCGTAGCGGGCGGGAAGGTTATCGCTTCGGGTACACCACCTGCCAGTCTTGCTTCATGCTGATGACGGTCCAGTTGCGCGCCTTCGCGGCGTCCAGCGCCTTGTCCAGCTTGCCGATCTTTGACGCGCGGTCGTAGGCGAATTCCCGCTCGGCATCGTCGTGATGGACGAGCACGGCCAGGCGCGGGCCGTCGCCGGTGGTGGTGTATTCCAGCATGTGGAAGTCGCCATCCGAGTTGCCCACGGCCAGGATCGGCCGGCGGCCAATATGGCGATAGATGCCAACCGGCTTGCCTGGGCCATCGTTGATGAACTCGATCTTCGGGTCACGCACCAGCGCCGGCTTGCCGTTCAACGTGCCATAGTGCACCGCCTGCGATGAGCCCACCACCTGCTCGGGCGGAATCCCGTACGCCTGCTCCACCCACGGCCGCATGAACTCGATGGTCCCGCCGGACACGATATAGGTCTTGAACCCGTTCGCGCGCAGGTAGGACAGCAGTTCCAGCTGCGGCTGGTAGACCAGATCGGTGTAGGGCCGGTTGAACTTCGGATGGCGCGCGCTGGCGATCCACGCGCGGATGGTCTTGTCGTAGTCATCCACATTCATGCCGCTGTTGGCGACGGCAATCAACTGCAACAACTGCTTCTCGTTGGCGATCACCTTGGCCATGTCGTTGGCCATCAGGGCCTTGAAGGCGGGGTTGTTGCGCCATTCCGGATGCTGCGGCGCGGCGGCCTTGACCTGATCGAGCAGGAAGAAGAACTGGAAGTAGAGCGGCTGCTCGCTCCACAGCGTGCCGTCATTGTCGAAGGCCGCCACGCGCTGCTCGGTCGGCACGAAGTTAGGCGAGCCCTGGCGGGTCACGTCGGTGACGAATTTGACGATGGCTTGCTTCGCGGGGCCGTCGCGCCAGGAGGGCAGGGCGTCCGTCTGCTGGGCGGAGGGGGTCGCCGAGTTGGCGGCCGGGTCCGCGGGCGCGGTCGAGCATCCGCTCAGTCCCACTCCGGACGCCGCCAGCGCGAGCAGCATGGTGGCGGTGGCGGCGACACGTGGCAGATCGGCTTGGCACCAGCGCGAAGGGAAGCGCATCGAGGTCTCCTGTGATGGATTGGATACATCCCAATATAGGCGGCGCGCGGGCGGGTGTGTAGTTTTTGCCGGTTGGCGGGCGCCACCGGGCCCGTCCCGCCCGGCTGGGCCGTGCGCCGCCGCCGGGTATGAAATTCGCTTCTCTTGATTCCGCTATGTCATGACCGGAGACGCGAAATGACCAAACCAGAGGATGGAAAGCCCGCCGGCAAGCCCACCGAACACGGCGATGCGCACAGTGTCCACCGCCGCAGCGACGGCGGCGTCTGGCCCGATGGCACGCCGCGCGACCCCGCCTCGGGGCCGCCGCACTATGGCGAAGACAACCGCGACCTGAAAAAGCCGCGCGACCACGGCAGCGACTGGGCCACGTCCGACCTCGTGAAGAACGTGCCGGGCAAGGGGCCGGTGCCGGTGGGACACGACCAGCCGAAGAAGTAAATCGACAAACCTGGGGCAGCGATGCGCTGGAGGGCTATCTCCCTCCATCAAGCCTATGGCCTGATGCGCGACAGCGTGACCGCGTGGATGGACGACTACGCGCCCAGCATGGGCGCCGCGCTGGCCTACTACACGGTGTTTTCGATCGCGCCGCTGCTGCTGATCGTGATCTCGGTGGCCGGCATGGTCTTCGGGGCCGAGGCGGCGCGCGGGGCGGTGATGAGCGAATTCTCCGGGCTGATCGGCGCGGAGGGCGCGGAAGCCATCGAGAACATGCTCCTCGCGCTGAGCGACCCCGGTCTCAGCACGCTGACCGCACTGGTCGGCACGGTGACGCTGGCGATTGGCGCCACCACGGTGTTCGCCGAACTCCAGAGCGCGCTGGACCGCATCTGGCAGGTGCCGGAGCGGAGGAAGGCGTCCGGCATTCTCGAACTGCTGCGCTCGCGGCTGCTGTCATTCGGGATGGTGCTTGGCATTGGCTTCCTGCTGATCGTCTCGCTGCTGGCCAGCGCCGGGCTCGCCGCGCTCGGGCGGGTGTGGGGGCCGCTGTTCGAGGGCGAACTGCTCGGCCATGCGCTCGACTTGCTCGTCAGCGTGGTGCTGGTGACCGTCGTCTTCGCCATGATCTACAAGATCATGCCCCACGCCGCCGTGCGCTGGCCGGACGTCTGGCTCGGCGCCACCGTCACCGCCGTGCTGTTCAGCATCGGCAAGTTCCTGATCGGTCTCTACATCGGCAAAAGCGGCGTGGCGTCCGGCTATGGCGCGGCCGGCTCGCTCGTGGTGCTGCTGATGTGGGTCTACTACTCCGCGCAGATCTTCCTGCTGGGGGCGGAATTTACCTGGCTCTACGCCAACCGCTACGGCTCGCTCAAACAGGGCGCGCCGCGCGAGGCACCGGCGCCATCCGCCACACCGACCCGGGTGCACTGATTCTTCTCCTTGTCAGCCGCTGCGCCGTGCATGACTGCGGCGTGACTGACACCGCAGAGGTCGCGATCATGCAGCCGAAGCGGATCTATACTCGCTGGCCTGAATTGCCAGGGGGCGAAGATGGATGCATCTGCCGAGGTAAGTGGCCTGGACGCATGGTTCCGCCGTCGGGTCAGGCAGCGGCCTGACGCCATCGCGCTGGTCTACGGCGGGCGGCACGTGTCCTATGCCGCGCTCGATGCCCGGGTCGACAGCGTTGCCCGTACGCTCGCCAGCCGGGGCGTGAGGGCGGAGACGCCGGTCGGCATCCTCCTGCCCGCCGGCATCGACCAGACCATCTGCCAGCTTGCCGTGATCCGCGCGGGCGGGAGTTGCCTGCCGCTGGATCCCGATGCGCCCGACGCACGGATTCGCCTGATGCTGGACGACCTCGACGTGCGGATCGCCGTGTCGACGGCCGGCGATCGCGCCCGCCTGGGCGCGGTGGCCGATTGCCTGACCGATTGCCTGACCGATTGCCCGGCCGATTGCCCGGCCGATTGCCCGGCCGATTGCCCGGCCGATTACCTGACGCCGGGGGCCGAGGCCGCCGGCAGCATCGCCATGCCGGCAGCGGGTCTCGCGCATCGGACCCATGTCCTCTACACCTCGGGCACCACCGGCCAGCCGAAGGGCGTGGAGATCCTGGCGCGTGGCATTGTGCGGCTGGCCTGGCAACCGCGCTATGTATCGCTGAATGCCGACGACCGGATCGCGGCCATCGCGAATCCCACCTTCGACGCCGCCCTGTTCGAGACCTGGGGGGCGCTGCTGAACGGGGGCACCGTGGTGTTCCTGCCCCGGCAGACCTGTATCGACCCCGCCACTTTCCGGCATAGCCTGCGCGCGCAAGGCGTGACGACGATGTTCATCACCAGCGCGCTGTTCAACCATACCGTGCACGCGTGCCCCGATGCGTTCGCCACGCTGCGTACGCTGCTGGTCGGCGGCGAAGCGCTCAACGCCCAGGCCATTTGCGCGGTATTGCGCAGCGCGCCGCCGGCCCGGCTGCTGAACGCCTACGGCCCGACCGAATGCACGACCTTCGCCACCTGTCACGCCATCACGCTGCATGACGCAGAGACCGGCGCGATCCCGATCGGCCAGGCCATCGACGACACCGTGGTCCATGTGCTCGATGGCGACCGGCAGCCGGTGTCGCCAGGCCAGATCGGCGAGATCCATCTCGGCGGCGCGGGGCTGGCGCGTGGGTACTGGCAGCGTCCTGCGCTGACGCGCGAGCGCTTTGTCGAGGTCGATCACCTGGCCGAAGGCAGGCCGCTGAGGCTGTACCGGACCGGCGATCTCGGCGCGTGGCGGCCGGACGGCACGCTGGCCTTCCATGGCCGGCGCGACAACCAGGTCAAGATTCGCGGCCACCGCATCGAGCTGGAGGAGGTGGAGGCGGTCCTGCGCGAAAGCGGGATGGTGCGCGAGGCTGTGGCCACCGTGCAGCAGACCGCGCTGGGCGACCCGTACCTGCTCGCCTTCATCGTGCCGCAGCTTGGGGAAGCCGGGACGGCGGCGCTGGCTGCGTACGTGTCCCGACGGATGCCGAAGGACATGCGGCCGCGCCTGGTGGGTGTGAACGACCTGCCGATGACGGCCAACGGCAAGGTGGACCGGCGCGCGCTCCGTGACCGGCTCCATGACCCGCTCCATGATCCGCTCCATGATTCGCACCCCCAAGCGATGGCGGTGCGGGGAACCACGGAGGCGATGCTGCGCGATGCCTGGCGGTGCGCGCTCGATCTGGACAGCGTGGCCGACGATGACGACTTCTTCGCGCTCGGCGGCGATTCGCTTCAGGCCGCCAGCCTGATCCTGCTGCTCGGCGAGCGGCTGGGCCGCCCGCTGCCGGTGCAGGCCCTCTACGACGCCCCGACGCCGGCGAAGCTGGCCACCTGGCTCCAGCGCCACGGGCAGGGCGGGGGTGACGAGGCCCAGGCGGGCAGCGGCGCAGCCGAGCGTGCGCGCCTGCTGGCCGATGCCCGGCTGCCCGACGATATCGGCCCCGTGTCCGGTCCCGTATCGGGCCCAGTATTCGGCCCGCCGGCGCCGTGGTGCGGCGCGGGCGGGGGCCGGGTCTTCCTCACCGGCGCGACCGGCTTCCTCGGCGCGTTCCTGCTGCGCGACCTGCTGCGCTGGCCCGGGGTCAGCGAGGTGATTTGTCTGGTACGCGCACCGTCCGATGACGAGGCTGGCCGGCGGCTCCGCGCAAACCTCTGCAAGTACGGTCTCTGGCACGAGGGCTTCACCACGCTGCTGCGGCCACTGGCGGGCGATTTCGCTCTGGGCGACTTCGGTCTCGGCGCAGCGCGCTTCGAGGCATGGGCGAATCGCTGCGACGTGGTGTTCCACCTGGGCGCGCACGTCAACTACATCGAGCCCTACAGCCTGCATCGCGCCGCCAACGTCGCGGGTACGTTGCACGTGCTGCGCTTCGTCGCCAGCGGGCGCGCCAAGGCGCTCCACTACGTGTCCAGCATCGCGGCGTTCGGCCCGGCCGGGCTACTGGCCCCCACCAAGACGCTGTACGAGGATGACGATCTCGCCCGACACCTGCCGGGGCTGATGTTCGACATGGGCTATGCCGCCAGCCAATGGGTGGCTGATCAGCTGGTCACCGCCGCGATCCGGCGGGGCGTGCCGGCGGCGGTGTATCGCCCCGGCTTCATTCTGGGCGACAGCGCCAGCGGGGCGGGCAATCGGAATGATTTCGTCGCGCGGCTGGTGCGGGGCTGCATCGCGATCGGGGCGTATCCGCACCTGCCGCACCAGCGCAAGGAAATCGTTCCGGTCGACTATGTCAGCGCCGCGCTGCTGCGTATCGCCGCCGACGGCAGCAACCTTGGCCGTGCCTACCATCTGGTGCCGCCGCGCGAGGCCGACCAGCCCGACCTGCTCGCGTTCTTCGGCATGCTGCGCGCCTGCGGCTATCCGCTGCAGTCACTGCCGTATGCCGACTGGCTGCAACGGCTGGCAGACTCGGCCGATCTGGCAGGCAATCCGCTGCGGCCGCTGCTGCCGCTGCTGACGGAACCGGTCTACGGCCGGCTCACCCGCTGGGAAGTCTACGAGGGCATGCCGCGCTACGACGCCACGCATACGGCTCGCGCCCTGGCGGTGGCCGGCGGGCTGGCCTTTCCCCGGCTCGATCGCGCGCTGATGGCGCGCTATCTCGACGTCTGGATGGGGCAGCGACCGGTTCCTGACACCCGGTAGCCGGGTGCTGTCCGGTCCACATGCACCATCCGCGTGACTTCGTATTTGGGCATTTCGCATCCGCGTTCTATCGTTAAGTGCCGGCCCCGGCGCAGGACCTGTTCGATGCGGCAGCCCAAGGAGTCGTCATGAGCAAGAAGTCCAGTATCACGACCTATATCGTCATTGCGATGATCCTGGGCGGCGTGGTCGGCTACGCGTGCCACACGGCCTTCCCCGACCCCAAGCTGGCCAAGGACGTGGCCGGCTACATCTCCGTCATCACCGATGTCTTCCTGCGGCTGATCAAGATGATCATCGCGCCGCTGGTCTTCTCCACGCTGGTCATGGGCATCGCCCATATGGGGGACGCCAGCACCGTGGGCCGGGTGGGCGTGAAGGCGCTGGCGTGGTTCATCACGGCCTCGCTGGTGTCGCTGACGCTGGGCCTGATCATGGCCACGGTGCTCCAGCCCGGCATCAACATCGGCCTGCCGCTGCCCGACGTGGGCGCCGCCACCAACCTCAAGACCAACGCCTTCACGCTCAAGGATTTCATCGCGCATCTGGTGCCGAAATCCGTCGCGGAGGCGATGGCCAACAACGAGATCCTGCAGATCGTGGTGTTCTCGATCTTCTTCGGCACGGCGCTGGCGGCGCTGGGCGAGCGCGGCGCGCGCATGGCCGGGGTGATCGAAGACCTGGCCCAGGTGATGCTGAAGATCACCGGCGCCGTGATGTGGATGGCGCCGCTGGCCGTGTTCGCGGCGATTGCCTCGACGGTGACCACGCAGGGGCTGGGCATCCTGCTGACCTTCGCCAAGTTCATGGGCAGCTTCTACCTGTCGCTGTTCGTGCTGTGGGCGCTGCTGGCGCTGGCCGGCTGGGTGTTCCTGGGCAGGCGCATCGTCACCCTGATCCGGCTGATCCGGGAGCCGTTCCTGATTTCCTTCTCGACGGCGAGTTCGGAGGCGGCGTATCCGAAGATGCTCGACGCGCTGGACCGCTTCGGCGTCAATCGCAAGATATCCAGCTTCGTGTTGCCGCTTGGGTACTCCTTCAACCTGGACGGGTCGATGATGTACTGCACGTTCGCCGTGCTGTTCATTGCCCAGGCGTACGACATCCACCTGCCGCTGGCCACCCAGATCACGATGCTGCTGTTGCTGATGCTGACCTCGAAGGGCATGGCGGGGGTGCCGCGTGCATCACTCGTGGTGATTGCCGCCACGCTGAACCAGTTCAACATCCCCGAGGCGGGGCTGTTGCTGATCATGGGCGTGGACCAGTTCCTCGACATGGGCCGCTCGGCTACCAATGCCGTGGGCAACTCGATTGCCTCGGCCGTGGTGGCGAAGTGGGAAGGGCAGTTGTCGAGCGAATCCACGCTCGGGGATCGGGGCGAGGGCAGCGAGGGCGGCGTGGACCCAGGCGGCGGGCCGCCGCTGCACAAGCCGGGGACCGCACAGGCCTGATGCCATGTCCATCCCCCGTCTTCATTTTCGATCCGGTGGTTCGCCCCGGTGGCTGGCCGGCGCGGCGGCGGCGGCCGTGTGCTGGCTCGCCTGTCTCGGCGCTGCCGTCGCGCAGGACACCGGCGAGCTGAGTGGCACGCTGCGCAAGGCCAAGGACACCGGCAGCCTGATCATCGGCTACCGGGAATCGTCGCTGCCGTTCTCCTACCTGAACCAGGCGCAGCGCCCGATCGGCTATTCCATCGATGTCTGCACGGCCATCGTCCAGACCGCGGCGGCGGAAGTGGGGCGCGACCTCGCCATCCAGTGGGTGCCGGTGACTTCGGAAAACCGCTTCGACGCGGTCACTTCGGGCAAGGTCGATCTCGAATGCGGCTCCACCACGCGCAACGCCGAGCGGCTGAAGGTGGTGGCGTTCTCGCCGGTGATCTTTATCGCCGGGACCAAGCTGATGGTGCCGCGCGGCTCCCCGATCAAGACCTTCCGCGACCTCAAGGGCAAGACCGTGGTGGCCACGGCGGGCACGACCAATGCCGATGCGCTGGAGAAGCTTTCCACGCGCTTCGCGCTGAACCTCAGGGTGATCCGGGCGCGCGACCATGCCGATGCCTTCGAGGTACTGCGCCACGGCGGCGCCGATGCCTATGCCGGCGACGACGTACTGCTCTACGGCTTCCTGGCCAAGTCCGGCGCGGGCAAGCAGTTCGATGTGACGCGCGATTTCCTGTCCTACGACCCCTACGGGGTCATGCTGCGCAAGGGCGATCCGCAGTTCGCGGCCGTGGTGGACCGGGCCGTGCGCGACCTGATCACCACGGGCGAACTGGAGCGGCTCTACAAGCAGTGGTTCCTGAGCCGGCTGCCCACCGGGGAGCGGCTGAACATCCCGATGAGTGCACAATTGGAAGACATCATCAGCGCCACCCCGCAACAGCCGGATTAGGGCGAGGCATGCCAGTCAACGCATAGCGGGTTAGCGTCCGCTCACACCTAAGTACAGTTTTCGATTGTTGCACCGCGATGACGCAAACTGTACTCTTCCGCCCGCAGGTGTTCTGTACGTCCCTCCACTCATCAATCGCGCCTAGTCTGCATCAATCGCTGCGGATGCGCCGACATCACGGATAACCGGGCCGCGCTCCGAGCACTTGATTGCGAGTCGCCCCCCGATGAGTACCCCTACCCCAGAGAAGGGGCATGTTGCCCCCTACACGCACCCGGCCGCCGGCTGGGGCGCCCTGAAGCAAGTCGCAGTCAACCTGATCAAAGAGAAGGTTGGCGGCGGCAAGTACAAGACCCTGTTCAAGCAGAACCAGCCGGACGGCTTTGACTGTCCCGGCTGCGCCTGGCCTGACCGCCAGCATGCCTCGACCTTCGAATTCTGCGAAAACGGCGTCAAGGCCGTGGCCGCCGAGGCCACCAGCAAGCGCGTCACGCCCGAGTTCTTTGCCGATCACACCGTGACGGCGCTGATGGCCCAGTCCGACTTCGAACTCGAACAGCACGGCCGCCTGACCCACCCGATGGTCTACGACGCCGCCACCGACAAATACCAGCCGGTGGCCTGGCAGGACGCGTTCGCGCTGGTCGCCCAGCATCTGAACAAGCTGGACAACCCCGACGCCGCCACGTTCTACACCTCGGGCCGCGCCAGCAACGAGGCCGCGTTCCTGTTCCAGTTGTTCGTGCGGATGGTCGGCACCAACAACTTCCCCGATTGCTCGAACATGTGCCACGAGGCCACCAGCCGTGGCCTGCCGGTAACGGTGGGCGTGGGCAAGGCCACGGTGCTGCTCGACGACTTCCAACTCACCGACGCCGTCCTCGTCTTTGGACAGAATCCGGCGACGAACCACCCGCGCATGCTGAACGAGCTGCGCGACTGCGCCAAGCGGGGCGCGGCCATCGTGTCGATCAACCCGCTCAAGGAGCGCGGACTTCAGCGTTTTACGAGCCCGCAGCACGTCTCCGAGATGGTGACGGGGCAGAGCACCAAGATTGCGTCGATGTTCGTCCGCCCCAAGCTGGCCGGCGACTTCGCGCTGATCAAGGGCCTCGGCAAGCGCGTGATCGAACTCGATGACGAAGCCATCGCCACGGGCAGCAAGCGCGTGGTGGACGTGGACTTCCTGGCCGAGCACACGGCCGGCTTCGAGGCCTTCGCGGCCGATCTGCGCGCCGAATCGTGGGCCGATATCGTGGCCGAATCGGGCGTCACGCGCGAGGACATCGGCGCGCTGGCGGACGTCTACGTCAAGAGCGAGCGCACCATCGCTTGCTGGGGCATGGGCATTACGCAGCACAAGAATTCGGTCAGCACGATCCAGTTGCTGTCCAACGTGATGATGCTGCGCGGCAATATCGGCCGCCCCGGCGCCGGGCTGATGCCGGTGCGCGGGCATTCGAACGTGCAGGGCGACCGCACGATGGGTATCGAGGAACAGCCGGACGACGCCTTCCTGGATCGCCTGGGCGCCGCGTTCGACTTCGAGCCGCCGCGCGCGCACGGCCAGGACGTGGTGGCCGCCATCAACGCGATGCTGGCCGGCAAGGTCAAGGTGTTCATCGGCCTGGGCGGCAATTTCTCGATCGCCACGCCGGACACCCCGCGCACCTGGGAAGCGCTGCGCCAGTGCGACCTGACCGTGAACATCGCGACCAAGCTGAACCGCAGCCACCTCGTGATCGGCAAGGACGCGCTGCTGCTGCCGACCATCGGCCGCACCGAGATCGACCTCCAGAACGGCGTGGCGCAGGGCGTGACCGTCGAGGATTCGGTTTGCATGGTCCATATCTCCTACGGCATGAACAAGCCGGCCTCGCCGGAGCTGCTGTCCGAGACTGCCATCGTGGCCGGCATGGCCGCCGCCACGCTGGGTTCGGAGAAGGTGGACTGGCTCTGGTACGCGCAGGACTACGCGCGCATCCGCGATGCCATCGAAAAGGTCATCCCGGGCTTCGAGCGCTATAACGAACGCGTGGCGCAGCCGGGCGGCTTCCACCTGACGCCGGCCTCGCGCAACCGCGTGTGGCGCACCGCGTCCGGCAAGGCCCAGTTCCTGGTCCATGCGATCGACAAGGACACCCCGATCCAGCGCGCCCGCGCCCGCTACGGCGACGACCTGCTGGTGATGATGACCACCCGCTCGCACGACCAGTACAACACCACGATCTACGGGCTGGATGACCGCTATCGCGGCGTGTTCGGCCTGCGCCGGGTGGTGTTCATCAACGCGGCGGACCGCGCGCGGCTGGGGTTTGCCGAGGGCGAGCGCGTGGATATCACCAGCGTCTGGGAAGACGGCGTGACGCGTCATGCCAAGGACTTCCTGCTGGTGGACTACGACATCCCGACCGGCTGCCTGGGCGCTTACTACCCGGAAACCAATCCGCTGGTGCCGCTGGAAAGTATCGGCGACCGCTCGGGCACGCCGACGTCGAAGTCGATCCCGGTGCTGTTGGCCCGGGCCGCCTCGGTGCAAACGTCGGCGCAAGCGGCGGCATGAGCGAAGGGGAACTGGGCTACGCCCAGCGGCAGGTCGCCCGTCACAAGGGGGACGCCCGCACGGTCGACCTGGACTATGTGGCCGAGGAAGTGCCGGTGGCGCTGGTCTACAACGGCATCTCGCATGCCGTGATGATGGCCACGCCGCTGGACCTGGAAGTGTTCGCGGTCGGCTTCTCGCTGACCGAAGGCATCGTGGACAGCATCAAGGAGATCTACGATGTCGAGGTGCAGCCGGCTTGCGGGACCGATGACCTGGATGGCATAAGCGGCATCGAGGTCCGCATCGAAATCAGCCAGCGCGCGTTCATGGCGCTGAAGGACCGCCGCCGCTCGCTGGCCGGCCGCACTGGTTGTGGCGTGTGTGGCGTGGAAAGCCTGCAACTGCTGGACCTCCAGCCCGTGCCGATGCCGGTACCGCGCCACCGCATCGTGCCGTCGCGCGAGGTGATCCAGCGCGCTGCCGCCGGCCTGCCGGCCCACCAGATGCTGATGCGCACCACCGGCGGCGTGCATGCCGCCGCCTGGTGCGGGCCCGATGGCGAGGTGCTCCACGCCTTCGAGGATGTGGGGCGGCACAACGCCATGGACAAGCTGATCGGCCACCTGGCCCGGCGCCGCGTGGTGATGGACGAGGGCTTCGTGTTCCTGTCCAGCCGCGCCAGCTACGAGCTGGTGCGCAAGGCCGCGCGCATGCATATCCAGATGCTGGCGACGATCTCGGCGCCCACCTCGCTCGCCATCCGCATCGCCGAGCAGGCCGGGCTGCGGCTGCTGAGCTTTTGCCGGCAGGACGGCTTCGTCGAGTACACGTCGCCGCCCGGACAATCCCAATCCGTATTACGATCTGAGCCGCTGGCAGCGGCGGCCCAGGTGACCGAATAGGGCAGACCCCACCCCCGCCAGCGTTCCGATGAACCCTGACGTGGCGAAAGGTTGGCGGTGTGACCCTGTATGAAAAGCTCGCGGCCGAGATCGAGGCGCTGGTGCAGCAAGGCGTGCTGCTGCCCGGCGAGAAGATTCCGTCGGTCCGGCAGGCCGCCCAGCATCATCGCCTGAGCATTACCACGGTCATCCGGGCCTATCTGCTGCTGGAGTCGCGCGGCATGCTGGAGAGCCGGCCGCAGTCCGGCTACTTCGTGCGCGCCCGGCCCGGCGAGCCGGCCATCGACCTCCAGCCGACCCGCCCGGCGGCCCGCCCGTCGCCGGTGGACGTGAGCGCGCTGGTGCTGTCCACGCTGCGCTCGATCCGCGCCGACGACGCCATCCCGCTCGGCTCCCCCTATCCCGACGCCAAGCTGTTCCCGTGGCAGCGGATCATCCAGTACGCCAACGCCATCGGCAAGCGCTACGAGTCGTGGAGCCTGCTGGACGACCTGCCGCCCGGCTCGCCCCAGTTGATCCGCCAGATCACGCGGCGCTACCTGGAAAACGGCCAGGCGGTGGACCCGAACGAGGTGATCGTGACGATTGGCGCCACCGAGGCCATCAACCTGTGCCTGCAGGCGGTGGCCAAGCCGGGCGACACCATCGCCGTGGAATCGCCGACTTACTATGCGATGCTGCACGCCATCGAACGGCTGGGCATGCGCGCCGTGGAGGTCGCGACGGACCCCGTGGAAGGCATCGACGTGCAGGCGCTGGCCCGCCTGTTCGACGAGCGGCCCGTGGCTGCCTGCATGGTCATGCCGAATTTCCAGAATCCGCTCGGCTTCCAGATGTCGGACGAACGCAAGCAGGCACTCGTCAAATTGCTAACCGAGCGCGACATTCCGGTCATCGAGAACGATGTCTATGGCGAGCTGTATTACGGCGATGCGCATCCCACCTCGCTGAAGACCTACGACAAGGCCGGCATCGTGCTGCACTGCTCGTCGTTCTCCAAGACGCTGACCAACGCCTACCGCATCGGCTGGGCGCTGCCGGGGCGCTACCGGGATCAGGTGGAGCGGCTCAAGTTCCTGAACACGCTGACCACGCCGGCGATTCCCCAGCTAGCCATCGCCGAATTCCTGAAGAACGACGGCTACGACTACCACCTGCGGCGCGTGCGCAAGACCTATGCGCAGCAGGCCAATATCATGGCGGCGGCGGTGCGGCGCTTCTTCCCGGCCGGCACGCGGGTGTCGCGGCCGGCCGGCGGCTATGTGCTCTGGGTGGAGTTGCCCGAGGGCGTGGACGCCATGGCGCTGTACCACGCGGCGCTGGAGCGGCGGATTACCGTGGCGCCGGGGCACATCTTCTCGCCCGTGCCCACGTACACGCATTACATCCGCCTAAACTACAGCAGCGCATGGTCGGCCGAGGTGGAAGCGGCCGTGGTGACGCTGGGCAAACTGGTGACGTCGCTCGCAGAAGCGGCGCCAGACAAGGAGACAAGCGCATGAACCAAGAAGAAGATACCGGGAACGACGGCGCCGATGCCGATGAGGACACGCTCGATCCGGTACTGGCCGGCATCCTGGCTGCCCTGTGGCAGGCGGCCCGGGAGCCCGGTGGCGGGCCGCTCTCGCTGGCCCGCCTCAGCAAGCGCGCATCAGTGCAGATGAGCGTGCTGCGGCGCGTGCTGACGCAACTGGCCGAGGCGGACCTGGCTGAAGCCGAGATCGACGAGTCTGGCCGGGGCACCGCCCAGCTGACCGCCGAGGGCCGCGCGCTGTGCGACGAGCTGTTCGAGACCCCCGGCGCGCTGCCCGATCTGGATTCGTTAGAGGATCCAGAGGATTCCGATGACGATGAAGACCCGGGCCGGTCAGAGCACCTTCCCCGGATTCATTAGCCCCTGCGGGTCCAGCGCCTGCTTGATGGCGCGCATCATCCCCAGTTCCACCTCGCTCTTGTAGCGCCGGTTCTCCTCGCGCTTGAGCTGGCCCAGGCCATGCTCGGCCGAGATCGACCCATTGTGCGACTGCACGCTGTTGTGGACGATCAGGTTGATGGCGTCCTGATGGATCAGGAACTGCTCGTGATCCACCCCCACCGGCGGCGACACGTTGTAGTGCAGGTTGCCGTCGCCCAGATGGCCGAAGGTGACCATGCGGGCGCCCGGGAAGGCGTCCTGGACCAGCGCGTCCGTGGTCTCGATGAAGTCCGCCACGCGCGAGACCGGCACGGCGATGTCGTGCTTGATGTTCTTGCCTTCCTCGACCTGCGCCATCGGGATGTGCTCGCGCAGGTTCCAGAAATCGCGCGACTGCTGCACGGACTCGGCCACCACGGCGTCCGTGACCACGCCGGCCTCGAAGGCCGCTTCCATCATCGTCTCGAAGATCGCCCGGGCGTGTTCCTCGCCCTCGCTGTCGGACAGCTCCAGCAGCACCAGTTGCGGATGGGCCTCCGTGAAGGGGTAGCGCAACTGCGGATAGTGCTTGCGTACGAGGTCCATGCACATCGCGGACATCAGCTCGAAGCCGGTGAGCATGGCGCTGGCGTGGGACTGGGCGATGGCCAGCAGCGCCAGCGCGGCGCGCGGGCTCTGCACAGCCGCCAGCGCCGTCACGCGCGCGCGGGGCAGCGGGTACAGCTTCATGACCGCCGCCGTGATGATGCCGAGCGTGCCTTCAGCGCCGATAAACAGGTCGCGCAGGTCGTAGCCGGTGTTGTCCTTGCGCAGGCCGCGCAGGCCCTCCCAGACTTCGCCCTTGGCCGTCACCACCTCCAGCCCCAGGCACAGTTCGCGCGTGTTGCCGTAGCGCAGCACCGCCGTGCCGCCCGCGTTGGTGGACAGGTTGCCCCCAATCGTGCAACTGCCCTCGGCCGCCAGGCTCAGCGGGAACAGGCGGCCGTGCTCGCGCGCCACGTCCTGCAACTGCTGGAGGATCACGCCGGCTTCGACGGTAATCGTGTTGTTGAGCGGGTCCACATGGCGCACCCGGTTCATCCGTTGCAGCGACAGCACCACCACGCCGGCGGCTGCCGCCGGGCCAGCCTCGGGCGTGGCGCCGCCGCACAGGCCGGTGTTGCCGCCCTGCGGCACCACGGCCAGCTTGTGGGCGTGGCAGGCGTGGACCAGCGCGGCCACTTCCTCGGTGCTGCCGGGGCGCAGCACGGCCACGGCGTCGCCGGTGTAGCGCTGGCGCCAGTCGGTCAGATAAGGGGCCTTGTCGGCGGCCTCGGTCAGCACGTGTTGCGGGCCGACTGCGGCGCGGCAGAGGTCGAGGAACGAATCCAGGTGCGGAGCGGTCATGGTCGGGTGTCGGGGGAGGGGGGCTGGATGGCTTGCTGCCGTGCCCGCGCGCGACGCTTGTACGGGCGCAGATAGAGGATGGTGCTGAAGAAGAACACCAGCGTCAGGGCGACTTCGGCCCAGGCCAGCAGCGACGACGGCGCACGGTCGCTGGTGGCGCGCACGATGCCTTCGGTGAAATAGAGCAGGATCAGCATCGACGACCACTGCATCGTGTACCGGTTGCGCGCCAGCACGCCGCGCAGCACCGGGAGCAGGAAGACGAACTTGAGGATCAGCCACGAGCCGCCGGGGCGCAGCGGGGCGAGGAACCACTCCCAGGCGATGCACAGCGCCACCAGCGCCAGCAGGCTGGCTACGCTCACGCGCCAGAGCGCCGGGCTGTGGAGGTCGCCGTCACCCTGGCTGCCGTTGCGCGGCGCGGTCATCGTGACCCTCCGGCCAGCTTCAGCGCCGTCTCGGCCAGCCGCCGGCCCATGGCCGTGGCCAGCGCGGCTTCCTGGTCGGTGACCGGGCCGTGGTTGTCCACAAAAGCATGGTGGCTCGGGCCGTAGGGCGTGCCGCCGGCCGTGGTGGTCATCAGGCCGGGTTCCGAATAGGGCAGGCCCATGACCAGCATGCCATGGTGGAACAGCGGCAGCATCATCGACAACAACGTGGTTTCCTGCCCGCCGTGCAGGCTGCCGGTGGCGGTGAATACACAGGCGGGCTTGCCGGACAGTGCGCCGGACAGCCACTGGGCCACGGTGCCATCGAGGAAATATTTCATCGGCGCGGCCATGTTGCCGAACCGCGTGGGGCTGCCCAGTGCCAGCCCGGCGCATTCCTCGAGGTCGCGCAGCTCGGCGTACGGGGCGCCTTCGGGCGGGATGTCGGGCGCGGTGGCCTCGCAGACGGTGGACACCGGCGGCACGGTGCGCAGCCGGGCCTGGGCGCCGGGCACGCTGTCGATGCCGGTGGCGATCAGGTCGGCGAGTTTGCGGGTGCTGCCGTGACGGCTGTAGTACAGGACCAGGATGGGGAGGGCGGCCAAGGTATCGCGGAGTCGGTGCTCAGTCGTGGATCGGGAGGGGGCGGCCCGGACCGGCACCGCGAAACAATGCGCGTATTATAGTTGTGCCCCGCTATAAGACTCAGGAGCTAGCCCCCGCATGACCGCCGCACGTATCGCCCGCCTGCGCAGGGAGTGGAATTTGCAGAAGGTGCGCGCGCTCGCGCGCTACGCCTTGCGCCGCGCCGGCGAGGACCGCCTGCCCCAGGTGTCCGCCAGCCTGACCTTCACCACCGTGCTGGCCGTGGTGCCGGTGCTGACCGTGGCGTTCGCGCTGCTGGCCGCGTTTCCGGTGTTCCGGGACTTCCGGGGCCAGATCGAGACCTTCCTGTTCCAGAACCTGATTCCGGGCGGCAATGTCAGCGATTCGGTCTCGCGCTACCTCGGCCAGTTCTCCAAGAGCGCGCGCGGGCTGACCGCGCTGGGCCTGGCTGGCCTGATGGTGACGTCGGTGCTGACGATGCTGACCGTGGAGGACGCGCTGAACGCCATCTGGCGCGTCAAGCGGCGCCGGCCGCTGGCGCAACGGGTGCTGGTGTTCTGGGCCGTGCTGACGCTGGGCCCGGTGCTGATCGGCGCCAGCCTCTCGGTCAGTTCCTACCTGATTTCGGTGTCGATGGGCTACGTCGGCTCCATGCCGATGGGCATGGGGCTGATGGTCAGCACCGTGCCGGTGATGCTCTCGGCGCTGGCCTTCGCCTTCCTCTATATGGCCGTGCCGTACGCCTATGTGGACTGGCGCGATGCCATCGTGGCCGGTGTGGTGGCCGCCGTGGCCTTCGAGGTGGCCAAGCGCGTGTTCGGCTACTTCATCACCCATATTCCGACCTACACGGCGGTCTACGGCACCTTCGCGGTCCTGCCGCTGTTCCTGCTGTGGATGTACGTGAGCTGGCTGGTCACGCTGCTCGGGGCGACCATCGCCGCCAACCTGCCCGTGATCCGGGAAGGCCACTGGCGCCGCCGCACCTTCGCCGGCAGCGAGTTCTTCGACGCGCTGGGCATCCTGCTGCTGCTCTACCGCGCCCGCGACGAAGTGCCGCGCAGCGTGGGCGAACTCGACATGGGGCGCAAGCTGCGGATGGAGGCCGACTACCTGGCCAGCCTGCTCGGCAAGCTCAAGACCCTGCACCTCGTGGGCAAGCTCCAGCAAGACCGCGGGCAGGCGCACTGGGCGATGCTTTGCGACCCATCCCAGGTGACGCTGCGCACGCTGTACGACCGCCTTGTGCTGAACCTCGCGCGCCTGCCGCGCACGGCGCTGGCGCACCAGTTGCAAGGCGTGGACCTGCTCCGTTCGATGCTCGACAACCCCCAACTGGACCAACCGCTCGAAGCCGTGTTCCGCCAGCAGTTGCTGACGCCAGCCGCCAACGAGGCGGCGGAGGCCAGTGGCGGCACTGGCGATACCGGAGACGAGGGGGGCGGCCCGCAGCGCCGCACGCTCGAGGTGGTGCCGCCCGGCTGGCACGGGCAGGTCTGAGCCAGCGGCTAGGTCGGATTCCAGCTAGAACGGAATCCGACCGCGCAGGATGTCCGCGTACATGACCCAGTCGCCCATCAGGCTGTAGAACGGGTGCCGGAACGTGGCGGGCCGGTTCTTCTCGAACCCGAAGTGGCCCACCCAGGCAAACGCATAGCCGGACACCACGGCACCCAGCAGCCACCACGCGTTGCCGGTGACCACCAGCGCCACCAGACAGGCCAGCGCCAACGTCGACCCCACGAAATGGAGGCGGCGGCAGGTACGGTCCCGGTGCTCGTTCAGGTAATACGGATAGAACGCGGCAAAGCTCTCGAATTCGCGACTGTGGGTTTGCGCCATGGTCGTCTCCGGCATCGGTGTTGTTATGGTTCCAGTCTAGGTGCTCGCCACAACCTTGCGCGCGAAGGCGGCCAGCGTATCGAGCACCTCGTCCGGCTTCTCGCCCATCATCGCGTGGCCGCTTGGCACCGTGACCACAGTGGCGCTGCGCATCCGGCCGGCCAGCGCCTGGGCAGCCTTCGGCGACGTCATCATGTCCTTCGACCCCATCACGAATACCGCCGGGCAGGTCACGGCGGCAGCCGCTTCCTCGCCATGCGCGTAGCCGTTGCAGGCCGAAAAATCGGTGTGGAACACGTGCGCACCCGGGTTGCGCGCCGCCACGCGCTCCATCAGCCGCTGGCTGCCGCCATGCATCCAGGCGCCGGGCCCGGGCGACGACGGCTTGCTGGCGAGGCTGGAGATCGACCACTGGTTGACCATGGCGATGGCCTCGTCCTCGCGGTGGAGCGCGGCGTCGAGCAGGGCATCGGACACCTTCATCGGATAGGCCGTGGCCAGCAGCCCGATGGCGCGGACGGCTTCCGGGTGACGTGCGGCGCACTCCAGGGCGATCAGTGATCCCATGCTGTGGCCGAAGACCAGGGCCGGCGCCTTGACGCCGGCCGCCGCCACCAGCGCCATGACCCAGTCGGCCATGTCTTCCACGCGGGTCAGCGGGGCGCCCTGACTGCGGTTGTGGCCGGGCAGGTCCACCGCCAGCACGCCAAAGCCATGGCTGGCGAACCAGCGCGTCTGGAGCCCCCAGACGCTGTGGTCGTTCTGCGCGCCGTGCACGAACACGGCGCAGGACAGGGCGGGATCGAACGGCTTGCCGCCGGTGTAGGCATAGGCCGGATGGCCCGAGACGGTCAGTTCCATCAGGCTTTTCCTCCCATGGCTTTCTCGGCGGCCTTCAGGCCGCGCTTAAGGTCGTCGATCAGGTCATCCGGGTCCTCGAGTCCGATCGACAGCCGGATCGTGCCCTCGCCGATGCCGGCCGCGCGCAGGGCGTCGGCATCCATGCGGAAGTGGGTCGTGGAGGCGGGATGGATTACCAGCGAGCGCGCATCCCCGACGTTGGCAAGGTGCGAGAACAGCGACAGGCTCTCGATAAAGCGCTGCCCGGCCGCGCGGTTCGCCTTGAGGTTGAAGCTGAACACCGCCCCGCAACCGCGCGGCAGCAGCCGCTTGGCCAGCGCGTGGTCGGGGTGGGATTCCAGTTCCGGGTAGGCCACCGACTCGACCATCGCGTGCCCGGCCAGGAACTGCACCACGCGGCGGGTGTTGTCCACGTGCCGGCTCATGCGCAGCGGCAGCGTCTCGATGCCCTGGAGCAGCTGCCACGCCGCCATCGGGTTCATGCAGGCGCCGAAGTCGCGCAGGCCCTCGCGCCGGGCGCGCAGCAGGAACGGCGCCACGGTGCTTTCCTCGGTAAACACCATGCTATGGAAGCCCGGATAGGGCTCCGACAGCTCGGGAAAACGCCCCGAAGCCTCGAAATCGAACGTGCCGCCCTCGGACAGCACACCGCCGATCGTCGTGCCATGCCCGCCCAGGAACTTGGTGGCCGAGTGGTACAGCAAGCCGGCGCCATGGTCGAACGGGCGCAGCAGGTAGGGCGTGGTGAACGTGGAGTCGACCAGCAACGGGATCTTGTGGTCCTGGCCGATCTGCGCCACGGTTTCGATGTCGAGCACGTCGAGGCCCGGATTGCCCAGCGTCTCGCCGAACAGCAGCCGCGTCTCGGGGCGGATGGCGGCGCGCCAGGCGTCGATGTCGCGCGGATTGACGAAGGTGGTCTCGATGCCGAAGCGGCGCAGCGTGTAGTGCAACAGATTGTGCGAGCCGCCATAGAGCGCCGTGGACGCCACGATATGGGAGCCGGCCCCCATCAGCGTGGCCACGGCCAGGTGCAGCGCGGCCTGGCCGGATGCCGTGGCGATGGCCCCGGCGCCGTTCTCCAGGGCCGCCACGCGCTCCTCGAACACCGCCACCGTGGGGTTGCTGATGCGGGAATACACGTGCCCGGCGCGTTCCATATTGAACAGCGACGCGGCATGCTCGCTGTCCCGGAACACGAAGGAAGTGGTCAGGTGGATCGGTGTGGCGCGGGCCCCGGTGGTGGGGTCCGGGGCGGCGCCGGCGTGCAGGGCCAGCGTGTCGAATCGGGTACCGGACATGGTGAGTTCGCTTGTAGTGGCTGTTGTAGGCGGCAGGTTGTCTCCGTCCGGCATCGTAGCACCGTGCGCCGCCCTGGCAATGGGGAGGATTCTGAAAACGCATTGAGACGGCGTGAGACTTGCCGCCTTTACGAGAGACGGCGGTTTGGGTAGGATCGCCGCATCGGCCAACTCTGGCCACAGACCAGAACCAGCCTCGACACCGGGCAGCGGAGACACCACCATGAAAGTCAGCGACATCCTGCAGATCAAGGGCAATACGCTCTACACCGTCACGCCGGATGCGTCCCTGCTGGTGGCCATCAACACCATGGCCGAGCACGACATTGGCTCGCTGGTGGTCATGGAATATGGCGATCTGGTCGGCATGCTGACGTTCCGGGAGCTGATCGAGACGCTGGCGGCCAACCACGGCACGCTCGGCACGCACAGCATCCGCAAGGTCATGGACGACGCGCCGCTGACCTGCACGCCGGAAACGGACGTCAACGAGGTGCGCCGCATGATGCTGGAGCGCCACACCCGCTACCTGCCGGTGCTCGACAACCGCACGCTGATGGGCGTGATCTCGTTCTACGACGTGGCCAAGGCGGTGGTGGAGGAGCAGGGCTTCGAAAACCGCATGCTCAAGGCCTATATCCGCGACTGGCCCGAGGAAAAGACCGACTGAACGCGATCTGGCCCGGGCTGGCGGGCCCGGCGGCGATTTAACAGAAGTTTTATTGCCTGCACTCCAGACTGTTGGCATGATGGCGGCGAACTGATGCCCCGGCGGGTTCCGGGGTCCATGAAGTCCGCCGAGCGGCCTCCGCCCGCTTCCGTCTGCATGAGCCAACACAGCCAGCCAAGCCAGCACAGTCAGTTTCGCCTGTTGCGCGAACGCCGTTTCGCGCCGTTCTTCTGGACCCAGTTTCTCGGGGCCATGAACGACAATGTCTTCAAGGTCGCCTTCACCTCGCTGGTGACCTATCACACGGCCCTGTTCGACGGCGTCGATGCGCGCAGCGCGGCGTTCCTGATCTCGGCCATCTTTATCGCACCCTTCGTCCTGTTTTCCGCCACCAGCGGCCAGATTGCCGACAAGATCGAGAAATCGCGGCTGATCCGGCTCGTGAAGTCGCTCGAGATCGCCATCATGGTGCTGGGGCTGGCCGGCTTTGCCTGGCACAGCGCGCCGCTGTTGTACTTCGGTACATTCCTGATGGGCCTGCACTCCACGCTGTTCGGCCCGGTGAAGTTCGCGTACCTGCCGCAGCACCTGGACCAGCAGGAACTGGTGGGCGGCAACGGACTGGTGGAGATGGGTACCTTCGTCGCCATCCTGATCGGCACGCTGATCGGCGGGGAGTTGGCCGGCGTGATGCGCGGCGGCGCCGTGGTGGGGCCGCTCTACGTGGGCATCGCCTGCGTGGTGATCGCCGTAGCGGGGCGGGTGGTGTCGCAGGGCGTGCCGGTTTCGCCGCCGCCCCAGCCGGACCTGCGCATCAACTGGAACCCGCTGACCGAGACGTGGCGCAACCTGATGCTCGCGCGCGAGCGGCGCACGGTATTCCTGAGCCTGCTCGGCATTTCCTGGCTCTGGTTCCTCGGCGCCACCTTCCTGACCGCCTTTTTCAGCTTTGCCCGCGACGTGCTCGGCGGAGACCAGAACGTGGTTACGCTGCTGCTGGCGATGTTCTCGATCGGCATCGGCATCGGCTCCCTGCTGTGCGAGCGGCTGTCCGGCCGCACCGTGGAGATCGGCCTCGTGCCGTTCGGCTCCATCGGCATGACCGTGTTCGCCGTGGACCTGTACCTGGCCAGTAACGGCCAGTCGGCCGGCGCCACGCTGAGCGGCATCGGCGGTTTCCTGGACGATACGCGCCATTGGCGCGTGCTGGTGGACCTGTTCCTGCTGGCCATGTTCGGCGGCTTCTATAGCGTGCCCCTGTATGCGCTGATCCAGAGCCGCTGCTTGCCTACGCACCGTGCGCGGATCATCGCGGCGAACAACATCCTGAACAGCTTCTTCATGATCGCCGCGTCGCTGCTCGGCGTGGGCATGGCGCTGGCCGGCTACAGCATCCCGCAGCTGTTCCTGGTGGTGGGGCTGCTCAATGCCGTGGTGGCCATCTATATCTATACGCTGGTGCCCGAGTTCCTGCTGCGCTTCATCGCCTGGATTCTGGTCCACACCATCTACCGGCTGCGCCGGATCAACGCCGACCGGATTCCCGAGCACGGCCCCGCCGTGCTTGTCTGCAATCACGTGAGTTTTGCCGACGCCGTGGTGCTGATGGCGGCCAGCCCGCGCCCGGTGCGCTTTGTGATGGATCACCGGATCTTCAAGGTGCCGCTGCTGTCGTGGTTCTTCCGGCAGGCCAAGGCGATTCCCATCGCACCGGCGCACGAGGACCCCAGGATGCTCGAGCGCGCCTACGACGCCGTGGCCGCCGCACTCGAGGACGGCGACCTCGTCTGCATCTTCCCCGAAGGCAAGATCACGGCTACCGGCGACATCAACCCGTTCAAGGGCGGTGTGCAGCAGATCATCCGCCGCACGCCGGTGCCCGTGGTGCCGATGGCGCTGCGCGGGCTGTGGGGCAGCTTTTTCTCGCGCAAGGGCGGGGTGGCGATGTCGCGTCCGTTCCGGCGCGGCATCCTGAGCCGGCTCGAACTCGTGGTGGGGGAGCCCGTGGCGCCCGAGGCCGCGTCACCGGAAGGGCTCCAGCAGATGGTGCTGGCCCTGCGCGGCGACTGGAAATAAGCGCAAGACGACGACACGACGATACGACGAGCCCAACGACAATGATCACGCTCTATACCTTCGGCCCCGCCTTTGGCCTGCCCGACGCCAGCCCGTTCGTCATGAAGGCCGAACTGCTGCTGAAGCTGGCAGGGCTGCCGTACCGCACCATGCCGGGCAACCTGCGCCGCGCGCCCAAGGGCAAGCTGCCTTACCTCGACGACATGGGGCGCATCGTCGCGGATTCGACGATGATCCGCTGGCATATTGAGAAGACCTATCACGTGGACTTCGACGCGGGGCTGTCCGAGGCCGAGCGCGGGGTGGCCTGGGCCGTGGAAAAGCTCATGGAGGACAACCTCTACTGGGCCGTGGCGCGCGTGCGCTGGCTGGACGACGCCAATTTCGAGCGTGGCCCGGCCCAGTTCTTCCAGCGCGTGCCGGCGCCGGTACGCGGGATCGTGACCACGCTGGTCAAGCGACGCGTACGCCAGATGCTCTGGGCCCAGGGCCTCGGCCGGCATTCGGACGAGGAGGCCGCAGCCATGGCGATCCACGGCGTGACGGCCATCGCCAATATCCTTGGCGACAAGCCCTACCTGCTGGGCGATGCGCCATGCGGCGCCGACGCCACCTTGTTCGCGTTCAGCGCCAGCCTGCTCAGCCCCGTGTTCGAGACGCCAATCCGTACGGCGGCGTCGGCGCACGCCAATCTGACCGCCTATCTGGCACGGATGCGCGCGCGTTTCTATCCCGATTTCGTCGGCAGCGGGGTGTTCGCGCCCATGTCCGAATCCCCGGCGGCGCCGACAGTGGCCGCCAATGGCCTTACAATGTAGGCCGTCCCCAATTCCAGCGCGGTTTCCATCATGTCCGGCAATACCCTCGGCCTGCTCTTCACAGTCACCACGTTCGGCGAATCGCACGGGCCCGCGATTGGCGCGGTGGTCGACGGCTGCCCGCCGGGCCTCGCCCTGACGGAAGCCGATATCCAGGGCGACCTGGACCGCCGCAAGCCCGGCACCTCGCGCCACGTGACGCAGCGCCAGGAGGCCGATCAGGTGGAAATCCTGTCCGGCGTGTTCGAGGGCAAGACCACGGGCACCCCGATCTGCCTGCTGATCCGCAACACCGACCAGCGCAGCAAGGACTACGGCAATATCGTCGAGACCTTCCGGCCCGGCCACGCCGACTACACCTACTGGCACAAGTACGGCATCCGCGACTATCGTGGCGGTGGCCGTTCGTCGGCGCGGCTGACTGCCCCCGTGGTGGCGGCCGCCGCCGTGGCCAAGAAATGGCTGCGCGAACAGTACGGCACCGAGATCCATGGCTACATGTCCCAGCTTGGTGAGGTGGAAGTGCCGTTCCAGGACTGGAAGCACGTGCCCGAGAACCCGTTCTTCTCGCCCAATGCGGACATCGTGCCGGAACTCGAAACCTATATGGACGCCCTGCGCCGCGACGGTGACTCGGTCGGCGCGCGTATCGAGGTGGTGGCCAGCGGCGTGCCGGTTGGTCTGGGCGAGCCGCTATTCGACAAGCTCGACGCGGACATCGCCCACGCGATGATGGGCATCAACGCGGTCAAGGGCGTCGAGATCGGCGCCGGCTTCGCCAGCGTGGCCCAGCGCGGGAGTGTTCATGGCGACGAACTGACCGGCGAGGGCTTCCGGTCGAACAATTCAGGCGGCATGCTCGGCGGCATCTCCACCGGGCAGGACATCACCGTGTCCCTGGCCATCAAGCCGACGTCGAGCATCCGCACGCCGCGCGAGTCGATCGACAAGGCCGGCCAACAGGCGACTGTGGAAACGTTTGGTCGTCATGATCCGTGCGTGGGCATCCGCGCCACGCCGATCGCCGAGGCGATGCTCGCGCTGGTGCTGATGGATCACGCGCTGCGCCACCGCGCCCAGTGCGGCGATGTGCGCGTGGAGACGCCGCGTATCGCGGCACACCTGCCGACCCCCGACAAGTCCTGACTTGGGCCGCGCCCCGGCTGACGCCGCCCCGGAGCGCGCCTTCGTGCCGGGTTCGATCGACCCGGCCACCTATTTCCGCTTTGGGCTGTTCTATCTCGGCTACTACGCCTATGTAGGCGTCATCTCGCCGTACGTCAGCCTGTTCTTCTCGGACCGTGGCTTCTCGCCGGTGCAGATCGGCGTGCTGATGGCGTGCTTCCAGTTGAGCCGCATCGTCGGCCCCTACCTCTGGGGCTGGCTGTCCGATGTCCTCCATACGCGCGTGCGCCTGCTGCGGCTGGCCGCTGTGTCAGCGCTCCTGGCCTTCCTGATGGTGCCCGGCGTGCACAGCTATGGCGGCATGATGGCGATGATGATCGGGCTCAACCTGATCACCAGCGCGATGTCGCCGCTGGGCGATGCGCTGACCATTTCCACGCTGCGCCGTCATGGCGCCTTCGACCACCGCTACGGCCGCGTGCGGATGTTCGGCTCGGTCGGGTTCATCGGCGCGGTGCTGGCTGGCGGCGCGTTGTTCGAGCACTTCGGCATGGTCGCTTTCCCGTGGCTCGCCAGCGCCACGCTGGCGCTGTTCGCCATTGTGGTCATGGGCATGCGCGACGCGCCCGACGAGGGCCCCCGTGTGCGACCGCCGCCCGCGCTGCCGCTGCTGCGGCGGCCGGATGTGGCGTGGTTCCTTGCCTCGGCCTTCCTGATGATGTTCGCGCACGCGGCGCTCTATGTTTTCTATTCGCTCTATCTGGAGCAACTGGGCTACAGCAAGCTCGCCATCGGGGCGATGTGGACCATCGGCGTGGTGGCGGAGATCGTGTTCTTCTTCTACCAGGGCCGGCTGTTCGCGCGGCTGGCGCTGCGGACGATCCTGGCCGGCACCTTCGTGCTGGCGGCGATTCGCTTCGGCATGACCGGCTACTTCGGTCAGTATGTGTGGCTGATGGCCGTCGTGCAGGTGCTCCACGCCGCGACCTTCGCCGCGCACCACAGCGCCAGCCTCAAGCGACTCCAGCACTGGTTCGCCGGCCCGCTGCAGGGGCGGGGGCAGGCGCTCTACACCGGCATATCGTATGGCGTGGGCGGCACATTGGGCGGATTGGCGATGGGCTGGACCTGGAAGACGCTGACGCCATCGCACACCTTCGGGCTGGCCGCAGCGGCGGCGTTGGCCGGGGCCTGCTGCGCCGCGCTGAGTTTTCGCGGCGAGCGGGCGCCAGCCTGAGCCGGCCCGCGTTCGCCCGAACTTTCAGGCCAGCAACTGCGTGACCCGCTCGGCAATCGCCATCGACGAGGTCAGCCCCGGTGATTCGATCCCGAACAGGTTCACCAGTCCCGGCACACCATGCGTGGCCGGGCCGTCGATGCGGAAATCGGCCGCGACCTCGGTCGGGCCGCTGATTTTCGGGCGGATGCCGGCGTAGCCCGGTTGCAGCGCGCCATCGGCCAGCCCGGGCCAGTAGCGGCGCACCTCGTCATAGAAACTGTCGGCATCGTGCGGCGGCACGCTGTATTCGATCTCGTCAATCCAGCGCACATTGGGGCCGAAGCGCGCCTGCCCGCCCAGATCCAGCGTCAGGTGCACACCCAGCCCGGCCGCCTCCGGCACGGGATAGATCAGCCGCGAGAACGGCGCGCGTCCTGCCAGCGTGAAGTAGCAGCCCTTGGCGTAGTACTGCTGCGGGATGTGTTCGGCCGGGATGCCGTCGATGCGCCGCGCCAGGTCCGGCGCGGTCAGGCCGGCCGAATTGATCACGGTGCGTGCTAGCAGGGTGGTCGCCCCATCCTCCGCTTCTACCTCCAGCCGGATACCTTCGGCCGTCACCGCGCCCGTGCGGACCGATGACTGCACGGCCAGCATCGCGCCAGCGTTCTCGGCATCGCCCAGCAGCGCGGTCATCAGGCCATGGCTGTCGATGATGCCGGTGGAGGGCGAGAGCAGCGCGGCATGGCATTCGAGCTGAGGCTCCAGCGCGCGCGCCGCGTCGCGGCTCAGCAGTTGCATGTCGTGCACGCCGTTGGCCTCGGCCTTGGCGCGGATGCCCTCGAGCGTGGCGACCTGCGCGGCGCTCGTCGCTACGATCAGCTTGCCGCAACGCTGGTGCGGCACGTGGTGGGAGGCGCAGTAGTCGTACAGCATCGCCTTGCCGCGCACGCACAGTTCCGCCTTGAGCGAGCCTTTCGGATAGTAGATGCCGGCATGGATCACCTCGCTGTTGCGCGCGCTGGTGATGGTGCCGAACGCGTTTTCGGCCTCGAGGATGATGACTTCGCGGCCCTGCAGCGCCAGCGCGCGGGCCACGGCCAGCCCGACCACGCCAGCGCCGATCACGACGCAATCTACTTGTTCCATCTGGGGCTCTCCTTGGTGTCTTGTCTCGGAATGTCTTGGAAATCTTCGAATTTCAGGCCAAGCCCATGCGGGCGGCAGCGGCCGTCAGGTGCGCACGGGCCGCGGCGCGCGCGGCGGCCGGGTCGCCGGCGGCGATGGCTTCGACCAGCGCGGCATGCTCGGCATCGGCGGCACGCGGCGTGCCCTGGGTGGCGGTAAGCCGCGCGCTGTTCTCCCACGCATGCTGGCGCGCCACGAGCAACTGCTGGCTCACGAAATCGGTCAGGCCGGTGAAGCAGGGGTTGTGCGTGGCGTGGGCGATGGCGTGATGGAAGGCGATGTCAGCTGCCGCCGCACTTGGGAAGTCGGTGGCATGGGCGGCCATCGCGGCCAGCGCGCCCTGGATGGCGGCGAGGTCGGCGGCAGTGCGGCGCATGGCCGCCATCTCGGCGCAGGCGGTCTCCACCACGCGGCGCAGCTCGAACAACTGCGCCAGTGTCGGGCCCCCATCGGGCTGACTCGCCACGCGCCAGACCTGGCCGCCCGGCGTTTCGGATACATAGGCGCCCGAGCCCTTGCGCGTGACGACTACGCCATCTGCCTTCAACAGCGCGATGGCCTCGCGGACGATGGGCCGGCTCACTTCGAAGTTTTCGGCCAGCGCCGATTCGGCGGGCAGGCGCGCGCCGGCGGCGAACCGGCCGGCGGCGATGTCATCGCGCAGCGTCTGGGCGAGGCGACTGGCAAGCGAGGCGGGGCGGGACAGGGGGTCCATTGGAATGGGGGCGGGCGTGGAAGGTGTCAGGCTGTCTGACAGCTTTTATCGATCCGGCCGATTCTGGCGGGTCCGCCGCCCAGCGTCAAGCCGGGTTTGCGCGAGTTTTACACTTTCTGCCCCGGAGGAGGGGTCAAGCTTGGCGGCCGGCGGTCGATAGTGACTGATTACATCGTGGAGACTCAGGCCATGATCCAACTTTCTCCGCAAGACCTGCCCGTCGGCCAGCCATTGCCCTGGTCGCTACATGACGGCGAAGGCAACCTCGTGCTCGGCAGCGGCAGCGTTATTCCGGACGCGCGTGACCTTGCGCTCGTCTTCCGCCACGGCACGGTCTGCCGTCCCGACGACATGCCGGAAGCCGGCAACGAAGCCGATGGCACCGGCCTGGCACGGCTCGCCGCCGGCCCGCTCGGATTGCAGGTGGGCACGCTGCTGCATGTGAAGACGCCCGGCGACGCCTCGCGCGCCGCCGCCAGCCGCCTGATCGGCTTCATCGATCAGGGCCTGTTCGTGACCTGGCCGACGCTTGGCGGCCGGGATCTGGCCGTGCAGGCCGGCGAGACCGTGCTGCTGCGCGGCTTCTCGGGGCAGGCGATCCACAGTTTCACGTCAACGATCACGGCCGTGTGCCGCAGCCCGTTCCGCTACCTGGTGCTGTCCGCGCCGGCGCAGACCGAGCAGATGCCGGTGCGCAGCGCCGCGCGCGTGCCGACACGGCTGGCCGCGTATCTGGTGGAAAACGGCGTGGGGGAGGTGGGTGCGCCGTCGATGGAAGTCGCACCGGACTTGGTCGATACCGACGTGGATACCCATGTCGCCAGCGGCCTGGCGCGGCTTGGCCTGCTGTCCGATCTGAGCACGGGTGGAGCGCTGGTGCAGACCTCGCACCCGGCGCCGCCGGTGGGCCGCAAGGTGCGTTTGAGCTTCCAGCTGCGTACGGCGTCGCTCGACGCCGAAGTCATTGTCGATGGCTGGGTGCGCAGCGCGCCGTCCGCATCGGAGGATGACGAGTTTCCGGCATTTGGCGTCGCCTTCGACGCGCTGGGCGAACGCGAGCTGACCTTGCTCCAGTGCTTCATCTATGAGCAGTTGCTGACCAGCACCCGATTGCAGGTCTGACTGCCGATCGAGCATAAAAAAAGCCGGCCACTGGCCGGCTTTTTTCGCTCAGGCGCGCATTCGCTGCGCGCCCTGGCTTACATCCCCACGTAGTTCGGGCCGCCGGGGCCTTCCGGCGTGACCCACACGATGTTCTGCGTCGGGTCCTTGATGTCGCAGGTCTTGCAGTGCACGCAGTTCTGCGCGTTGATCTGCAGGCGCTCCTTGCCTTCATCGTTCTGCACGAACTCGTACACGCCAGCCGGGCAGTAGCGGCTTTCGGGGCCGGCGTACTTTTCCCAGTTGATGTCCACCGGCACGCTCGGGTCCTTGAGCGTCAGGTGGGCCGGCTGGTTCTCTTCGTGGTTCGTGTTGCTGATGAACACCGAGGAGAGGCGGTCAAACGTGAGCTTGCCGTCCGGCTTCGGATACTCGATCTTCGGGCAGTCCGCAGCCGGCTTCAGGTAGACGTGGTCCGGCTTCTCGCGGTGGATGGTCCAGGGCGGGTTGCGGATACCGAGCTTGGGCAGCAGCCATTGCTCGATGCCGGTCATCAGCGTGGCCGTGGTGCGGCCCTTCTTGAACCACTGCTTGAAGTTCTTGGCCTGCAGCAGTTCCTTGTGGAGCCAGCTGGCTTCGAACGCGGCCGGGTAGGCGGTCAGCTCGTCGTGCTGGCGGCCGGCCTGGAGTGCGTCGTAGGCGGCATCGGCGGCCATCATGCCGGTCTTGATCGCGGCGTGGCTGCCCTTGATGCGCGAGGCGTTCAGGTAGCCCGCGTCGCAACCGACCAGCGCGCCGCCCGGGAACACCGTCTTCGGCAGCGACAGCAGGCCGCCGGCCGTGATGGCGCGCGCGCCGTAGCCGATGCGCTTGCCGCCTTCGAAATATTTGCGGATCTCCGGGTGCGTCTTGAAGCGCTGGAATTCCTCGAACGGCGACAGCCACGGGTTGGTGTAGTCGAGACCGACCACGAAGCCCACGGCCACCTTGTTGTCCTCCATGTGATAGAGGAAGGAGCCGCCGTAGGTGGCGGGGTCGAGCGGCCAGCCGGCCGTGTGGATCACCAGGCCCGGCTGGTGCTTGGCCGGATCGATTTCCCAGAGTTCCTTCAGGCCGATACCGTAGCTCTGCGGATCCTTGCCCGCATCGAGCTGGTACTTGGCGATCAGCTGCTTGCCGAGGTGGCCGCGCGCGCCTTCGGCGAAGATCGTGTACTTGGCGTGCAGCTCCATGCCGAGCTGGAAGTTCTCGGTCGGCTCGCCTTCCTTGTTGATGCCGAGGTTGCCGGTGGCCACGCCCTTGACCGAGCCGTCATCGTTATAGAGGACTTCGGCGGCCGGGAAGCCCGGGAAGATCTCCACGCCCAGCGACTCGGCCTGCTGGCCGAGCCAGCGCACGAAGTTCGACAGGCTGACGATGTAGTTGCCTTCGTTATGGAAGCACTCGGGCAGCAGCGGAGCGCCCTTGGAGCCGGTGTCGTTGAGGAACAGGAACTTGTCCTCGGTGACGGGCTGGTTCAGCGGTGCGCCCAGTTCCTTCCAGTTCGGGAACAGCTCGTTGAGCGCGCGCGGGTCCATGATGGCGCCCGAGAGAATGTGCGCGCCCGGCTCGGAGCCTTTCTCCAGCACGCATACGTTGACGTCGCCGCCTTTTTCCGCCGCCAGCTGCTTCAGGCGGATGGCTGTGGCCAGACCGCCAGGACCGCCGCCGACGATGACGACGTCGTACTCCATGGCTTCGCGTGGGCCGAATTGCTCCAGGAGCTGTTGCTGATCCATTGTCTCTAACCCTCTGTTTCTTCTGGGCGGCAATACTGCCGCGAGCTTGCAGCCCGTGGTCCGGCGATGCGGCGGGGGAGCTGCGGTTGTGGAGATCTGTGAGGGCCCCGGTGAGGATCTAGGCGTTTTTCCTCTTTCCCTTTAGGGGCCAAGTTCTTAGAATCTCCGGCATTGTCCGGGACTCGACACCCTCAGGCAAGATATTTTTTGGAACGACCGTTCTTTTTTTTGGTATGCTGCCTTTCGCCCAGCAGATGGGGGCTGGCGGCACGCATCGGGCCCCGGCCGGATGCCTCCACACCGAGGTAATTATGGGTTTGTCGATCAATCTGGAAGGCAAGGTCGCGCTGGTGACCGGTGCCTCGAGCGGGCTGGGCACGCGCTTCGCCAATGTTCTGGCCTCCGCTGGCGCCAAGGTGGTACTGGCCTCGCGCCGTACCGAGCGACTCAAGGAGTTGCGTGCCTCGATCGAGGCCGATGGTGGCAGTGCCCACGTGGTGCGGCTCGACGTGACCGACCCGGACAGCATCCGCGCCGCTGTGGCGCATGCCGAGACCGAGGCGGGCGCCATCGATATCCTCGTCAACAATTCGGGCGTCTCCACCACGCAGAAGCTCACCGACGTGACGGCCGAGGACTTCGATTTCGTCTTCGATACCAACACGCGCGGCGCGTTCTTCGTGGCCCAGGAAGTGGCCAAGCGCATGATCGCGCGGGCCAAGGGCGCCGAGAAACAGGGCAATCCGCTGCCGCAGGCGCGCATCGTCAACATCGCGTCGGTGGCTGGGCTGAAGGTGCTGTCGCAGATCGGCGTGTACTGCATGAGCAAGGCCGCCGTGGTCCATATGACCAAGGCGATGGCGCTGGAATGGGCGCGCCATGGCATCAACACCAATGCGATCTGCCCCGGCTACATCGACACCGCCATCAACCATCATCACTGGGAAAGCGATGCGGGCCAGAAGCTGATCCAGATGCTGCCGCGCAAGCGGCTGGGCCAGCCCGAGGACCTTGACGGCCTGCTGTTGCTGCTGGCGTCCGATGCCTCGCGCTTCATCAACGGCGCGGTGGTCACGGCGGACGACGGCATGGTCTGAGCAGGATCTGAAGCAAGCCGTCAACGACAGGAATTGCCGAATACCGCACAATCCTGATGCCGGCCCCGCAACGCGCCACAAGCGCGGCGGGGCGGGCGCGTGGCCGAGCAGGGCTTATCCGGTCCCCTGCGCGTCTAAAGTTGTGCCGCGAGAGGCCAGAGTTGGCATAATCGCCGCTGGTTTCGAATGAAGTCCTTACATAAATAATCAGAAATATGCCGTAGTGGCCGCAATGGCCCGAGCGGCCCGGACCGGAGGCCGGGGGAGATGGTGCAAGACAATGAGGCACGGCGCGACGCCGTGCCGCAACACGTCGTGGATTCGGTGATCATTCCCGAAGCCGCCGACGAAGCCCGCGACACTGAATTCCGCATTTCGCCGCGCATCGAGGACTGGATTGGCGTGATCGTCATGGTGCTGCTGGTGGCCATCACGTTCGCCAACGTGGTGGTCCGCTACTTCACCGACGAATCCTTCGCCTGGACCGAGGAGTTCTCGGTCTTCCTGATGATCGTGCTGGCGCTGGTGGCCGGCAGCGCCGCCGTGGCGCGCGACCGCAATATCCGCATCGAGTTCTTCTTCGAACGGGGCAGCGCTGCGCGGCAGAAGCGGCTGGCCATCGTCTCCGCGCTGGGCGTGGCGGTGATGTTCCTGGCGCTGGCGGTGCTCGGCGTGCGGATTACCTGGGACGAATACGCGTTCGGCGAGACCTCGCCCGGCATTGGCGTGCCGAGCTGGTGGTACTCGATCTGGCTCCCGCTGTTTTCCGTGGCGATCGTGCTGCGCGCGCTGGCGCTGGCCTGGCGCAATGTCCGTGCGCTGCGGGCGCTGAGCGAGCAGGGCGGGGAGGGCGTGCAATGACGCTCGTCGCCATTATCCTGTTCGTGGTCTTTATCGGCCTGATGCTGCTGGGCGTGCCGATCGGCGTGTCGTTGGGGCTGGGCGGGTTGGTTGCCATCGGCCTGTCCAACCTCGATACGCAGATGTTCGGCCTGCTGGCCGTGCCGCAGAACTTCTACGCCGGCCTGGCCAAATATCCGCTGCTGGCGATTCCGATGTTCGTGCTGGTGGGGTCGATCTTCGACCGCTCCGGCGTGGCGGCGCGGCTGGTCACCTTCGCGATTGCGGTCGTGGGACGTGGCCCGGGCATGCTGCCGCTGGTGGCGATTCTCGTGGCGATGTTCCTCGGCGGCATCTCGGGCTCCGGTCCGGCCAACGCGGCGGCCGTGGGTGGCGTGATGATCGCGGCGATGTCGCGCGCGGGCTATCCGCCGGCGTACAGCGCGTCCGTGGTGGGCGCGGCGGCGGCTACCGACATCCTGATCCCGCCATCCGTCGCCTTCATTATCTATAGCGTGCTGGTGCCGGGCGCCTCGGTGCCGGCGCTGTTCGCGGCGGGCCTGATCCCCGGCGTGCTGGCTGGCGTGGCGCTGATCGTGCCGGCCGTGTGGCTGGCGCGCAAGCACAATATGGGGCAGATCGAGGCCGCGCTGCCGCGTCCGCCGTTCTGGAAGAGCCTGCGCGAGGCGGCGTGGGGCCTGGTAGCGCCGTTCCTGATCCTCGGCGGCATGCGTGCCGGCTGGTTCACCCCGACCGAGGCCGCCGTGGTGGCCGTGGTCTACGGGCTGTTCGTCGGCATGGTGATCTACCGCAGCATCGGCCTGCGCGACCTGTTCGTGATCTTCCAGGAAGCGGCCGAGACCTCGGCGGTGATCCTGCTCGTGGTGGCGCTGGCCGGCATCTTCGCCTACGCGCTGTCCACGCTCGGCGTGATCGACCCGCTGGCCCATGCCATCGCCAATTCCGGTTTGGGCGAATACGGCGTGCTGGCGCTGATCGTGCTGCTGCTGATGACGGTGGGCATGTTCCTGGATGGCATCTCGATTTTCCTGATCTTCGTGCCGCTGCTGCTGCCGATCTCGAATGCCTTCCACTGGAACCCGGTGTGGTTCGGGGTGGTGCTGACGCTCAAGGTGGCGCTGGGCCAGTTCACCCCGCCGCTGGCCGTGAACCTGATGGTGTCGTGCCGGATCGCCCGCGTGCGCATGGAGGAAACCGTGCCCTGGGTGATCTGGATGCTGCTGGCCATGTTCATCGCCATGCTGATGGTGCTGGCCTATCCGCCGCTGGCCACGTGGCTGCCCGACTACCTGGGCTATTGATCGAAATCAAACTAGAAACTGACGAGGAGATTCCCGCATGAAACGCCGTGCCCTGATGTTGTCCGTAGCCGCCACGATTGCCGCCGCCGCCCTGGCCCCGGCCGGTGCAATGGCCCAGAGCTACAAGTCCGAGTACAAGATGTCGCTGGTGCTGGGCCCCGCGTTCCCGTGGGGCAAGGGCGGCGAGATCTGGGCTGACCTGGTGCGCCAGCGCACCAGCGGCCGCATCAATATCAAGCTGTATCCGGGCACGTCGCTGGTGGCCGGCGACCAGACGCGCGAGTTCTCCGCCATCCGCCAGGGCGTGAGCGACATGGCCGTGGGCTCCACGATCAATTGGTCGCCGCAGGTGAAGGAGCTGAACCTGTTCTCGCTGCCGTTCCTGATGCCCGACTACAAGGCGCTGGACGCGCTGACGCAGGGCGAAGTCGGCAAGTCGATGTTCGCCACGCTGGAAAAGGCCGGCGTGGTGCCGCTGGCCTGGGGCGAGAACGGCTTCCGCGAGGTGTCCAACTCGAAGCGCGAAATCCGCAAGCCGGAAGACCTCAAGGGCCTGAAGCTGCGTGTGGTGGGCTCGCCGCTGTACATCGAGACCTTCAACGCGCTGGGCGCCAACCCCACGCAGATGAGCTGGGCCGATGCGCAGCCGGCGATGGCCTCGGGCGCAGTGGACGGCCAGGAGAACCCGCAAAGCGTGTTCGCCGCTGCCAAGCTGTACACGGTGGGCCAGAAGTACGTGACCACCTGGGGCTACGTGGCCGATCCGCTGATCTTCGTGGTCAACAAGCAGATCTGGGAATCGTGGACCCCGGCTGACCGCGAAATCGTGAAGCAGGCCGCCATCGACGCCGGCAAGCAGGAAATCGCGCTGGCCCGCAAGGGCCTGGTGGAATCCGGCGCGCCGGCGTGGAAGGAGATGGAGCAGCACGGCGTGAAGGTGACGCAGCTGAGCCCGGCCGAGCACGACGCGTTCCGCAAGGCCACGGTCAAGGTCTACGACAAGTGGAAGAAGCAGATTGGCTCGGACCTCGTCGCCAAGGCGGAAACGGCGATTTCCAAGCGATAAACGATAGCGTCCGGGATTTGCGATGAAACACGTCTTCACCTACGTCATGCCCATCCGCTGGGGCGACATGGACGCCATGGGCCATGTCAACAACACGGTCTACTTCCAGTACCTGGAGCAGGCGCGGATCGAATGGTTCCGGTCGATTGGCCGGAACGGCAAGGATGAGAACGGCCAGGGGCCGGTCATCATCAACGCGCACATGACGTTTTTGAAGCAGTTGCGATTCCCGGGCGACATCGAGCTGCGCGTCTATGCGGGCCAGGTTGGCCGCACGAGCTTCGAGACGCGTATCGAGATCCGCCGCACGGACCTGCCCGACGTGATCTGGGCCGAGGGCGGCGCCAAGGTGGTGTGGAGCGACTACGCGGCGGAGAAGTCCGTGCCGGTGCCCGAGGCCATCCGGGCGCTGATCGCCTGATCCGGCGGGGGGGCAACGCCCCTCAGTGGTTCACCAGCCGCTGTACCAGGTCCACCGCTGTGTGGGCGCCGTATTTCTTCATCAGCCGGGCACGGTAGATGTCCACCGTGCGCGGGCTGATCGACAGCAGCTTGCCGATTTCCTTGCTGGTCTTGCCGTCCACCAGCTGCGCGGCGATGTCCCGCTCGCGCGCGGTCAGATCGGCCGTGACCGGCCGCTTCTGCGACAAATCCTCGAAGGTCCAGATCCCCGCCCCCAGCGGCTCGTGCCGATCCAGCGCGCGGCCGGTGACATGGCACCAGAACAGTTCCCCGTCGGCCCGCTTCATGATCCGTTCGTCCGAATACATGCCCTTGGTGTTCATGATCGGCACGATGCGGGCGCCGGTGCGCTCGAACTCGTCGGCGGTGGGGTAGAGCACCTGGAAGGACTCGCCCACCAGCGCGTCGCGCGTGGTGTGGAAGATCCGGCAGACCTCGTCGTTACAGTCCTCGATCACGCGCGCACGGGACAGCACCAGCCCCACCGGGGCGAGCTGGAAAGCGGTCTGGTAGTCGATGGGGGGCATTGTCCCTTATGTACTTTTACGTAATGGCGCTGCCGGCACCCGTTGACGTATGCTTGCGGTCGGCAGCGGACGCCAGCCAGTCACCCGGCTGACAGCCGATTGTACCGTTACAATTTCCCGGCGTGGCGCATGGCGCCCGTGGGACCAAAATGCCGAGGGACCGCCCCCATCCGGGGGGAATCCCCGCCGGACTACCGAGGAAGGAGCAAACATGAACAAGGTCTACGCCAGTGCCGCGGAGGCGCTCGCGGGCGTCGTGCGCGACGGCCAGACGATCGCCGTGGGCGGTTTCGGCCTGTGCGGCATCCCCGAGGCGCTGATCGGCGCCCTGCGCGACAGCGGCGCCAAGCAACTCACTTGCATCTCGAACAACGCCGGCGTGGACGGCTTCGGCCTGGGCCTGCTGCTGGCCACGCGCCAGATCAGCAAGATGATCTCGTCGTACGTGGGCGAGAACAAGGAGTTCGAGCGCCAGTACCTGGCCGGCGAACTCGAGCTGGAATTCACGCCGCAGGGCACCCTGGCCGAGAAGCTGCGCGCCGGCGGCGCCGGCATCCCCGCCTTCTTCACCAAGACCGGCGTGGGCACCATCGTGGCCGACGGCAAGGAAATCCGCGAATTCGACGGCCAGCAGTACGTCATGGAGCGTTCGCTGACCGCCGACGTGGCGCTGGTCAAGGCCTACAAGGCCGACAAGGCCGGCAACCTGGTCTTCCGCCGCACCGCGCGCAACTTCAACCCGATGTGCGCGATGGCCGGCAAGATCACCGTGGCCGAGGTCGAGGAAATCGTCGAAGTGGGCGAGATCGATCCGGACGACGTGCACCTCGCGGGCATCTTCGTGCAACGCCTGGTGCTGAACGCCACCCCCGAAAAACGCATCGAACAGCGCACCGTGCGTGCCAAGTAAGGAGAGACATCATGGCATGGACACGTGACGAAATGGCCGCGCGCGCGGCCCGCGAACTCCAGGACGGGTTCTACGTGAACCTCGGCATCGGCCTGCCGACGCTGGTGGCCAACCACGTGCCGGAAGGCATGGAGGTCTGGCTCCAGTCCGAGAACGGCCTGCTCGGTATCGGCCCGTTCCCGACCGAGGACGAAGTGGACGCCGACATGATCAACGCCGGCAAGCAGACCGTGACGACGCTGGCGGGCTCGTCGATCTTCTCGTCGGCGGACTCGTTCGCGATGATCCGCGGCGGCCACATCAACCTGGCCATCCTCGGCGCGATGCAGGTCAGCCAGCACGGCGACCTGGCCAACTGGATGATCCCGGGCAAGATGGTCAAGGGCATGGGTGGCGCGATGGACCTCGTGGCCGGCGTCGGCCGCGTGGTGGTGCTGATGGAACACACCGCCAAGAAGAAGGACGGCACCGAGGACATCAAGATCATGGCCGACTGCAACCTGCCGCTGACCGGCGTGGGCGTGGTCAACCGCATCATCACCGACCTCGGCGTGATCGACGTGACCTCCGATGGCCTGAAGCTCGTGGAAACGGCGCCCGGCGTCAGCCGCGAGGAAATCCAGGCGAAGACGGGCGCGACGCTGCTGTAAGCGAATCACTTGCCGCAAAAACAAAACCCCCCGCCAGCGCAAGCCGGCGGGGGTTTTTGTGTCTTGGGGCGGGGGCGGGGGCCGGGCTCGGCCTTACTGCGCCACCCAGCCGCCATCCATGTTCCAGATCGCGCCGCGCACCTGGCGGGCGGCCTCGCTGGAGAGGAACACGGCCAGCGCGCCCAGTTCCTCCGGCGTCACGAACTGGCCGGACGGCTGCTTTTCGATCACCAGCTCGCGCTTGGCCTGCTCGATCGGAATGCCCTCGCGCTCCGCGCGCGCTTCCACCTGTTTCTGGACCAGCGGCGTCAGCACCCAGCCCGGGCAGATCGCGTTGGCCGTCACGCCGGTCTGCGCGGTTTCCAGCGCTGTAACCTTGGTGAAACCGACGATGCCGTGCTTGGCGGCCACATAGGCGGACTTTTCCGCCGACGCCACCAGCCCGTGCGTGGAAGCCACGTTGATGATCCGCCCCCAGTTCTTGGCCTTCATCGACGGCAGCGCGAGCCGCGTCGTGTGGAAGGCCGAGGTCAGGTTGATGGCGATGATTGCGTCCCACTTGTCCGTCGGAAATTCTTCAATTTTCGCGACAAACTGGATGCCCGCGTTGTTGACGAGGATGTCCACGCCGCCGAAGTCGCGCTCGGCGTAGCGCATCATGTCCTCGATCTCGGCCGCCTTGCTCATGTCCGCGCCGTGGTAGCCCACCTGGATGCCGCTGCCCGCGCGCGCGATCTCCGCCTTTGCGCCGTCCGCGTCACCAAAACCGTTGGCGATGATGTTGGCGCCCTGCGCCGCCAGTGCCTGCGCGATGCCGAGTCCGATCCCACTGGTCGAGCCAGTCACCAGTGCCGTCTTGCCTTTGAGCATGTAAGCCTCCGTCGGGAGTAGGGGGGTGATGTGCTGTGGCATTGTACTCGCAGGGCGTACAATCCTGCTTTGCCCAAACGCCCGGAATCTTCCGGAGCGGGGTCGTAATTTGCTGAGAATTGCGGCCAGCATTTGCCCCCGAAACGTAGTCCCCACCCTCGCAGGGAGTTCAGATGTCTTCCAGCCCGCGCCTCGGCTTCGTTCAGTGCATCAGTCCCGCCGGCCTGCATCGCATGGCCTATCACGAGTGGGGCGACCCGGCCAATCCGCGCGTGCTGATGTGCGTGCATGGACTGACCCGCACCGGGCGCGACTTCGATACCGTGGCGCGCGCGCTGTCTGGCGACTATCGCGTGATCTGCCCCGATGTGGCGGGACGCGGGCGCTCCGAATGGCTGGCCGATCCGCGCCGCTACATCGTGCCGCAATATGTCTCGGACATGGTCACGCTGATCGCCCGGCTCAACGTGGAGCAGGTGGACTGGTTCGGCACGTCGATGGGCGGGCTGATCGGCATGGGGCTGGCGAGCCTGCCCAAGTCGCCGATCCGCAAGCTGCTGCTCAATGACGTCGGCCCCCGGCTGGCCCCGCAGGCGGTGGAGCGCATCGGCGCCTACCTCGGGCTGCCGGTGCGGTTCAAGACCTTCGAGGAAGGGCTGGCTTACCTCCAGACCATCAGCGCCTCGTTCGGCCGCCACACGCCCGAGCAGTGGCGCGAGTTGAACGGCGCGATCCTGAAGCCGGTGCAGGCCGCAGAGGGCATGGAATGGGGTTTGCATTACGATCCCGCGCTGGCGGTGCCGTTCAAGGAGACCACGCCGGAGATGGTGCTGGCCGGCGAGGCCGCGCTCTGGATGATGTTCGAGGCCATCCAGGGCCCGACGCTGGTGGTGCGCGGCGCGCAGTCCGACCTCCTGCTGCGCGAGACCATGGCCGAGATGCAGGCACGTGGCAAACAGGTTTCCACGGTGGAAGTCCCCGATGTGGGGCATGCGCCGACATTTATCGATCCGGCCCAGGTAGCCATCGCCCGGGACTTCTTCCTGGGCACGTGAGGCCGAGCCGGATCCTATCCCGAACTTAATGGAATTGCGATGAGTACCAATGCCCTGAAGCGCGCCCATGTGGGCGCGCGCCTTTCCGAGTACGCGGTCTACAACGGCGTGGTCTATCTGGCTGGCCAGGTGCCGGAAGTGGACCCCAAGGCGGACCTGCGCGGCCAGACGCGCGAGGTGCTGGGCCATATCGACCGCCTGCTGGCCGAGGCCGGCAGCGACAAGACGCGCATCCTGTCGTGCCAGATCTTCCTGACCGACGTGACCCGCATCGGCGAGATGAACGAGGTCTGGGACGCCTGGGTGCCGCAGGGCAACACGCCGCCCCGCGCCACCGTCGAGGCGAAGCTGGGCAACCCCGACTACCTGATCGAAGTGGTGGTGACGGCCGCCCTGAATTGATGGTGGATGGTTTGACATGGTGACGTCCACCGATCTCACGAGCCAGGTCGCCGGCGTGCCCGATGCCGGGCTGGTCGAGCGCGCGCTGGCTTTCGTGCGCGAGACCGCCGACGGGGCGAAGCCCGCGATGCTGCCCACCGGCGAGACCGTCCTGTCTCACGCCGAGGGGATGCTGCGCATCCTCGACGGCCTGCGCGTGGATGACGCCGCGCGCGCCGCGGCCTGCCTGTTCGCCGTGGCGGCGTTCGTGCCGGACACCGAGCCCGAAATCGAGCCGCGTTTTGGCGAGGAAGTCGCGCGGCTGGTGAAGGGCGTGCGACAACTGTTGCGCATCGGTGCCATCGCGGTGTCGCAGACCGATGTCTCGGAATCGTCGAAATCCGAGGTCGCCGCGCGCCAGGAACAGGTGGAGGCGCTGCGCAAGATGCTGCTGGCCTTCGCCCAGGACATCCGCGTGGTGCTGGTGCGGCTGGCCTCGCGGCTCCAGACGCTGCGCTGGCTCGCGCAGACCAAGAACATGCCGCTGCCGGGCGTGGCGCGCGAGACGCTGGACATCTACGCGCCACTGGCCAACCGGCTCGGGATCTGGCAGATGAAGTGGGAGCTGGAGGACCTTGCTTTCCGCTTCGAACAGCCCGATACCTACAAGCGCATCGCAAAACTGCTAGACGAGAAGCGGATCGAGCGCGAGAGCTATATCTCGCAGGCGATCGAGCGGCTGCAGTCGGAACTGGCCTCGGCCGGCATCCCCGCCGAGGTGACCGGCCGGCCCAAGCACATCTACAGCATCTGGAAGAAGATGCGCGGCAAGGAACTCGATTTTGCCGATTTGTACGATGTGCGTGCGTTCCGCGTGATCGTGGACGACATCAAGGATTGCTACACGGTCCTCGGCATCGTCCACCATATCTGGCAGCCGATTCCGCGCGAGTTCGACGACTATATTTCCCGACCGAAGTCCAACGGCTACAAGTCCCTGCACACGGTGGTCATCGGCGACGATGGCCGCGCGTTCGAGGTGCAGATCCGCACGCAGGAGATGCACCACTTCGCCGAATACGGCGTGGCGGCGCACTGGCGCTACAAGGAAGCCGGCAGCAAGGGCTACAGCGGACAGTTCTCGGCCAGCGAACGCTACGACGAGAAGATCGCGTGGCTGCGCCAGTTGCTGGCGTGGAAGGACGATGCCGACCACTCGGTCGCGCACGAGGATTCGCCGTGGGAGCAGCTCAAGCATGCGGCCATCGACGACCATATCTATGTGCTGACCCCGCAGGCGCGCGTGGTGGCGATGCCGCAGGGCGCTACGCCGGTGGACTTCGCCTATTACCTGCATAGCGATCTCGGCCACCGCTGCCGGGGCGCGCGCGTGGACGGGGCGATGGTGCCGCTGAACACGCCGCTACGGAACGGGCAGACCGTGGAGATCGTGGCGGTGAAGCAGGGCGGGCCGTCGCGCGACTGGCTCAACACGGAACTTGGCTATCTTGCGAGTAGCCGGGCGCGGTCCAAGGTGCGCGCGTGGTTCAACGCGCTGGACTCACAGGAGACCATCGCGCAGGGCCGGGCGCTGATCGAAAAAACCCTGCAGCGCGAGGGCAAGACGGCTGTCAACCTCGACGACCTGGCCAGCCGGCTCAGCTTCAAGACGCCGGAGGACCTGTTCGCGGCGGTGGCGAAGGAGGAGTTCAGCCTGCGTCACGTGGAGCATGCGCTGCGGCACCCGGAGGGCGAGGCCCAGCCGCAATTCAACGAGGAAGAGGCCGTCACCAAGAAGAGCCGCGCGACCAGCGTGGCGCGCGGCGCCAAGAGCGGCGTGCTGGTGGTGGGGGTGGATTCGCTGATGACGCAGATGTCGCGCTGCTGCAAGCCGGCGCCGCCGGACGAGATTGTCGGATTCGTCACGCGCGGGCGCGGCGTGTCGATCCATCGCCGCAATTGCCATACGTTCCAGCAGCTGTCGTCGCGCGCGCCCGAGCGCGTGATCCAGACCGAGTGGGGCAAGCGCAGCGACGCCGTGTACCCGGTGGACATCCACGTGGAAGCGGTGGACCGCCAGGGCCTGCTGCGCGATATCTCCGAAGTGCTGTCACGCGAGAAGATCAACGTCACCGGCGTGAAGACGCTTTCGAGCAAGGGCGTGGCGAAGATGCAGTTCACGGCCGAGGTCGCGGAAGCCACGCAGCTGCAACGCGCGCTTTCCATCATCGAAGATGTACAAGGGGTGTTGCAGGCGAAAAGAAAGTGATGCTATACTTGCGGCTTCGCTAGGCTCGTAGCTCAGCTGGTTAGAGCACCACCTTGACATGGTGGGGGTCGTTGGTTCGAGTCCAATCGAGCCTACCAACGAATTGCAGTAAAGCAGTAAAAATACGTATTACCCCGTCGGCATCGAAGGCTGACGTGACGGCAGATCCGATCGACTTCTACAGGCACGGAAACGCATCATGAACAAGACAACTCGAACTACTACCGCTGGTTAGCGACAGTAGTCGAGGTGCGCCTTCGCCCCGGGGTGATCCGGGTAGATTGAGAAAAACGCGGCCTTGGCCGCGTTTTTTTTCGTCTGTCGTTCGCCAGCGGCCTGATAAGCTGCCGCATCGTCCGCGATGCGCGGCAAGAAACAAATGGTGGCTGGCTTCGCCGCTGCCGCAGACTTTGACTTTGATCCGCCCGCCAAGGCGCAGAATGCCGGCGAGCGGACCCCTCAAAAGGTGCAAGATGATCGCAATCACGCTGCCGGACGGTTCCCGTCGCGAGTTCCCCGGCCCCGTCACGGTGGCCGAAGTGGCCCAGAGCATCGGCTCGGGCCTGGCCAAGGCGGCACTCGCCGGCAAGGTCGATGGCCAGCTCGTCGATACGAGCTACCGGATCGACCGTGACGCCGCGCTCGCCATCGTCACGGACAAGGACGCCGATGGCGTCGACGTGATCCGCCACTCGACGGCTCACTTGCTGGCCTACGCCGTCAAGGAGCTGTATCCCGAGGCGCAGGTGACGATCGGCCCGGTCATCGACAACGGTTTCTACTACGACTTCGCCTACAAGCGCCCCTTCACGCCCGAAGACCTCGTCGCCATCGAGAAGAAGATGACGGAGCTGGCCCGCAAGGACGAGAAAGTCACGCGCGAAGTGTGGAACCGCGACGAGGCGGTGGCGCTGTTCGAGTCGATGGGCGAGAAGTACAAGGCCGAGATCATCGCGTCGATTCCGGCGGATCAGGAAATCGGCCTCTATCGCGAAGGCAATTTCGTCGATCTGTGCCGCGGCCCGCACGTGCCGTCCACGGGCAAGCTCAAGGTCTTCAAGCTGATGAAGGTGGCCGGTGCCTACTGGCGCGGCGATTCGAACAACGAGATGCTCCAGCGCGTCTACGGCACGGCCTGGGCGAAGAAGGAAGACCAGGACGCCTACCTGACGATGCTGGAAGAGGCCGAGAAGCGCGATCACCGCAAGCTCGGCAAGCTGCTCGACCTGTTCCACCTGCAGGAGGAAGCGCCGGGCATGGTGTTCTGGCACCCGAAGGGCTGGCAGGTCTGGCAGGCCGTGGAGCAGTACATGCGCGGCCGCCTGGGCGAAGCCAAGTACGAAGAAGTCCGCACGCCGCAGGTGATGGATCGTTCGCTCTGGGAAAAGTCCGGCCACTGGCAGAACTACAAGGAGAACATGTTCGTCACGGAATCGGAGAAGCGCGACTACGCGATCAAGCCGATGAACTGCCCCGGACATGTGCAGATCTTCAACCACGGGCTGCGTTCGTACCGTGACCTGCCGCTGCGCCTGGCTGAGTTCGGCGCCTGCCATCGCAACGAGCCGTCCGGCGCGCTGCACGGGTTGATGCGCGTACGCGGCTTTGTGCAGGATGATGCGCACATCTTCTGCACGGAAGCGCAGATCGTGGAAGAAGCGAAGGCGTTCAACGAACTCGCGTTCTCGATCTATGACGATTTCGGCTTCAAGGACGTGGCGGTCAAGCTGTCGCTGCGCCCGCCCCAGCGCGCCGGTTCGGACGAGATCTGGGATCACGCCGAGGAAGGCCTGCGCCTGGCGCTGCGTGCCTGCGGCGTGGAGTGGGAAGAGCTGCCGGGTGAGGGCGCCTTCTACGGCCCGAAGGTCGAATACCACATCAAGGACGCCATCGGCCGCTCGTGGCAGTGCGGCACGCTGCAACTGGATCTGGTGCTGCCGGAGCGTCTGGGTGCCGAATACGTCGCCGAGGACAACTCGCGCAAGCGTCCGGTCATGCTCCACCGCGCCATTCTCGGTTCGTTCGAGCGTTTCCTGGGCATCCTGCTCGAAAATCATGCGGGTGCCTTGCCCGCCTGGCTCGCGCCGGAGCAGGTGGTGGTCCTGAATATTGCCGATTCGCAGTCGGAATATGCCGAAAGCGTCGTGCAACTCTTGCAAAAACAAGGGTTTAGGGCCAAGGCCGATTTGCGTAACGAGAAAATTACGTATAAAATCCGCGAGCATTCTCTCCAGAAGATTCCCTACCTGCTGGTAGTGGGCGAAAAGGAGAAGGATGCCAGTCAAGTGGCCGTGCGTGCCCGTGGCAACGTGGATCTGGGTGTGATGCCCGTCTCCGCGTTTGTGGAACGTCTCCAACAGGACGTTGCCAACAAGGCCTGAGGGTGCTGAGCACGGCTTGTTTTTTTGTCTTCTTGAGGTAACGGAACATCGCTACAGACAAAGGTCACCGTATCAACCGTGAGATCAGCGCGCCGGAACTGCGCCTGGTAGGGGTTGATAACGAGCAGCTCGGCATCGTCAAGTTCATGGACGCATTGCGCCTGGCCGAGGACAAGGACTTGGATCTCGTGGAAATCGCGCCCAACGCGGCTCCACCCGTGGCCCGCATCATGGACTACGGCAAGTTCAAGTATGAGGAAGCCAAGCGCGCCCATGACGCCAAGCTCAAGCAGAAGATCATCCAGGTCAAGGAAGTGAAGTTCCGCCCTGGCACGGATGATGGCGACTACAACGTCAAGCTGCGCAACCTGAAGCGTTTCCTGGAAGATGGTGACAAGACCAAGATCACGCTGCGTTTCCGCGGCCGTGAGATGGCCCACCAGGAAATCGGTGCGCGCGTGCTGGAGCGTCTGAAGGCGGACCTGGAGGAGTTGGGTCAGGTCGAGCAGATGCCGAAGATGGAAGGCCGCCAGATGGTGATGGTGCTGGCCCCCAAGAAGAAGAAGTAATTCTCGCGCGGGGCGACGGCCGGGGTGCCAGGTGCATCCCGGCGTCGTGCTGCGCGGAAAACAGTATGCGGTCCCCGTGGCTGCGTACAAAAACAAGTGGATGCGGGTCTTGCAAGCGTCGGCGTGAGCCGTCCACCTGCATGCATGTCATAGAGCTGGAGTTTTTCATGCCTAAGATGAAGACCAAGAAAAGCGCCTCCAAGCGCTTTACGGCGCGCCCGAACGGTTCGTTCAAGCGCGGCCAGGCCTTCAAGCGTCACATCCTGACCAAGAAGACCACCAAGAACAAGCGTCAACTGCGCGGCACCCAGGACGTCCATGAGACGAACCTGAAGTCGGTTCGCGCGATGATGCCCTACGCATAACCCAACGACAACGAAAGGAGTAATACATGCCTCGAGTCAAACGTGGGGTCACTGCACGGGCCCGTCACAAGAAAGTCATCGACGCTGCCAAGGGTTACCGCGGCCGTCGCAATAACGTCTATCGCATCGCCAAGCAGGCGGTCATGCGTGCTGGCCAGTACGCATACCGCGATCGTCGCAACAAGAAGCGCGTGTTCCGCGCGCTCTGGATTGCACGTATCAACGCGGCAACGCGTGAGCATGGCCTGACCTACAGCGTGTTCATGAACGGCCTGAAGAAGGCTTCGATTGAACTGGACCGCAAGGTGCTGTCGGACATGGCTATCCACGACAAGCCTGCCTTTGCCGCCATCGTCAACCAGGTGAAAGCCTCCGTTGCCTGATGCCGGCTGCGGAAGCGCCCCAGGGCGCTTCCCGGCAAGCGCCGACCGCCAGGTCTGCTGAAACGGGGCTCCTCACCGAGCCCCGTTTTCATTTCGAATGCCGTGTCATGCGCACTGAAACGGCACCCGAAATGAGATACCGCACACAGTGCTAACCCTTTCCACGATTGCCGTCATGTCCCTGGATCTGGATCAAATCGTCGCCGATGCACAGGCCGCCTTCGCCGCCGCCAACGACAACGCCACGCTGGAAAATGAAAAGGCCCGCTTCCTGGGCAAGACCGGGGCGCTGACCGAGCTGCTCAAGGGCCTGGGCAAGCTCGACCCCGAGGCGCGCAAGACCGAAGGCGCGCGTATCAACCAGATCAAGCAGCAGGTGGAAGGTGCGCTGCAAGCGCGCCGCCAGGCGCTGGCTGATGCGCTGATGAACGCGCGTCTGGCCGCCGAGGCCATCGACGTGACGCTGCCCGGCCGCGCCACGTCGCGCGGCAGCCTGCATCCGGTCATGCGCACGTGGGAGCGCGTGGAGCAGATCTTCGGCTCCATCGGCTTCGACGTGGCGGATGGTCCCGAGATCGAGACCGACTGGATGAACTTCACCGCGCTGAACAACCCGGACAACCATCCGGCCCGTTCGATGCAGGACACGTTCTATGTGGACGGCCGCGACAGCGACGACAAGCTGCTGCTCCTGCGCACGCACACCAGCCCGATGCAGGTGCGCTACGCCCGCATGCACGTGCAGAAGTACGCCGGCAAGGACATGCCGCCGATCAAGGTGATCTGCCCGGGCCGCACCTACCGCGTGGACAGCGACGCTACGCACTCGCCGATGTTCAACCAGGTGGAAGGGCTGTGGATTGGCGAGCATGTGAGCTTTGCCGACCTGAAGGGCGTCTACACCGATTTCCTGCGCAAGTTCTTCGAGCGCGATGACATCCAGGTGCGCTTCCGCCCGTCGTACTTCCCGTTCACCGAGCCGTCGGCGGAAATCGACATGGCCTTCGGCAGCGGCCGCTGGCTGGAGATCTCGGGCTCGGGCCAGGTACATCCGAACGTGCTGCGCAACATGGGCCTCGACCCCGAGCGCTATATCGGCTTCGCGTTCGGCTCCGGCCTCGAGCGCCTGACGATGCTGCGCTATGGCATCAACGACCTGCGGCTGTTCTTCGAAGGCGACGTGCGCTTCCTGCGCCAGTTCGCCTGACCTGTCCCAGGCCGCATCGCCCATCGTCACAGAACATCACAGAATACCTACCGGATCAGAAGCGCCATGCAATTCTCGGAATCCTGGCTTCGTACTTTCGCCAATCCTGAAAAGATCTCGACCGACGCGCTGTCGCACAGCCTGACCATGGCCGGGCTCGAGGTGGAAGAGGTTGGCCCCGTCGCGCCGCCGTTCAGCAAGATCGTCGTGGCCCGTGTGCTGGCCACCGAGCGCCATCCCAACGCCGACCGTCTCAATGTCTGCCAGGTCGATGCCGGCACCGGCGAGACGCTCCAGATCGTCTGTGGCGCGCCCAACGTCAAGCCCGGCATCCTGGTGCCGTGCGCGATGGTCGGCGCCGTGCTGCCGCCGGCGGAAGCGGGCGGCGCGCCGTTCGAGATCAAGATCGGCAAGCTGCGTGGCGTGGAAAGCTACGGCATGTTGTGCTCGGCGCGCGAGCTGAAGCTGTCCGAGGATCACGGCGGCCTGATGGTCCTGCCGGACGACGCCCCGGTCGGCCAGGATATTCGTCAGTATCTGGATCTGGACGATCAGATTTTCACGATCAAGCTGACGCCGAACAAGGCGGACTGCCTGTCGATCCACGGCGTGGCGCGTGAAGTTTCCGCGCTGACCGGCGCCACGCTGACGCTGCCGGACATGAAGCCGGTGACCGTCACGCTCGCTGACAAGCTGGCGGTGAAGATCTCGGCGCCGGACCTCTGCGGCCGCTTCTCGGGCCGTGTGATCCGTGGCGTGAACGCGCGTGCCGCCACTCCGGCGTGGATGGTGCAGCGCCTGGAGCGCTCGGGCCAGCGCAGCATCTCGGCGCTGGTGGACATCTCCAACTATGTGATGCTGGAGCTGGGCCGTCCGAGCCACGTGTTCGATCTCGACAAGATCCACGGCGGGCTGGACGTACGCTGGGGCCGCAAGGGCGAGCAGCTCAAGCTGCTGAACGGCAACACGGTCGACGTGGACGAGCAGGTGGGCGTGATCGCCGACGACAAGGAGATCGAGAGCCTGGCCGGCATCATGGGCGGTGACAGCACCGCCGTGTCGCTGGACACGACCAACATCTACCTGGAAGCCGCATTCTGGTGGCCGAACGCCATCCAGGGCCGCGCGCGCCGCTACAACTTCTCGACCGATGCCGCACACCGCTTCGAACGCGGCGTGGACTACGCCACGACGGTGGAGCACATCGAGCGCATTACCGCGCTGATCCTCGACATCTGCGGCGGCCAGGCCGGCCCGGTGGACGATCAGGTCGTGAACCTGCCCGAGCGCAAGCCGGTGAGCCTGCGCGTGGCACGTGCCGAGCGCGTGCTGGGCATCGAACTGTCGTCGGCCACCATCGCCGACGTGTTCCAGCGCCTGAACCTGCCGTTCACGCGCTCGGAAGGCGCCGAGGGCGAGGTGTTCGCCGTCACGCCGCCGAGCTACCGCTTCGACATCGAGATCGAGGAAGACCTGATCGAGGAAGTGGCGCGCATCTATGGCTTCGAGCGGATTCCCACGCTGCCGCCGATCGCCGAGAGCGAGATGCGTCCGACCAACGAGGCACGCCGCTCTACCCATGGGGTGCGTCACGCGCTGGCCGCCCGCGACTACCAGGAGGTGATCAACTTCGCCTTCGTGGAAGAGAAGTGGGAGCGCGACTTCGCCAGCAACGACAACCCGATCCGCCTGCTGAACCCGATCGCGAGCCAGCTGGCCGTGATGCGTTCGACGCTGCTTGGCGGGCTGGTGGACAAGGTCCGTTACAACCTCAACCGCAAGGCCGCGCGCGCGCGCCTGTTCGAAGTGGGCCGCGTGTTCCATCGCGACGGCAACGTGACGGATGGCGGCCTGACCGTGGCTGGCTATCACCAGCCGATGGTGGCCGCCGGCATCGCCTACGGCCCGGCATTCGACGAGCAGTGGGGTATCGCCACGCGTCCGGTGGACTTCTTCGATGTGAAGGGCGACGTGGAGTCGCTGTTCCATCCGCGTACGGCGCGTTTCGAGCCGGTGGCGCATCCCGCGCTGCATCCGGGCCGCGCCGCGCGTGTGATCGTGGACGGCAAGCCGGTTGGCGTGGTGGGCGAGCTGCACCCACGCTGGCTCCAGGAATACGAGCTGACGCAAGCGCCCGTGGCCTTCGAGCTGGACCTTGATGCCCTGCGCGACGTCGGTCTGCCGGCGTACACAGAGATCTCGAAGTTCCCGGCCGCCGTGCGCGACCTGGCCGTGGTGGTCAAGCAGTCGGTGCGCGTGCAGGACCTGCTCGATGCGATGCGCGCGGCGCTGGACCAAGGCGGTTTTGGCCACTACGTGCAGAGCCTGGTGCTGTTCGACGAGTTCCGTCCGAAGGCGGCTTCGGCCGCCATCGGGGCTGACGAGAAAAGCCTTGCGTTCCGTGTGACGTTGCAAGATACTGGGGCGACCCTCCAGGACGAGACGGTCGACAGCGCGGTGCGCTGTATGATCGATGCGCTGGCAGCGGGCTTCTCGGCCCGTCTGCGCGGATAGGTCGCTGAAACCTGGGGCGCCCGGGCACAGCTCCCGGGCGGATCGCCAGACAGACCTCAGAAGAGCGATCAAGAATGAACGATCGAGACGCGAATTCCATGAATGCTGCAGACCTGGGCGAGGTCAGCGACCGGCACGCCGCCTCACTGGACGACGCATCGCCGGAAGCCCGCGCGACCGAAGTGCCCACCCTCACGAAGGCCGAACTTGCAGAGATGCTGTTCGACCAGGTTGGCCTGAACAAACGTGAATCCAAGGACATGGTCGAAGCCTTCTTCGACGTGATTCGTGAAGCCTTGGAACATGGTGACAGCGTCAAGCTGTCCGGCTTCGGCAACTTCCAGTTGCGCGACAAGCCGCAGCGTCCAGGCCGCAACCCCAAGACGGGCGAAATCATCCCCATCACCGCGCGCCGCGTGGTGACGTTCCACGCCAGCCAGAAACTCAAGGGCCTGGTCGAGGAGCGCGCCGATCTGGCTGTGCCGGGCTGACGGTCCGCTGCTGGGAGTTTTCCGCTGGCGTTTCGCGCTGGCGCCTCCCGGCGCGTCGCGGCTGTCCGACACGCCACGCCACGCCTCCTGCCTCGAACGGTGGATTGCCCACGGCACTTGCAGTCTGTATCCTGCAATGCTCGCGCGCATGTCGCGCCAACCGAGTCGCGCCTTTCGGCCTGACGCCTGACTTCCCATCGCATGTCGGAAAAATCCAGCGAGCGCGTTGCGCTGCCGCCGATTCCCGCAAAACGCTACTTCACGATTGGCGAAGTGAGCGAGCTTTGCGCCGTCAAGCCGCACGTGCTGCGGTACTGGGAACAGGAGTTCACCCAGCTCAAGCCGGTGAAGCGGCGCGGCAATCGACGTTACTATCAGCATCACGAAGTGCTGCTGATCCGGCGTATCCGCGAGTTGCTGTACGAGCAGGGATTCACCATCAACGGGGCGCGCAACCGCCTCGACGATGGTCGCCATCATGGCCTCGGCGCGCCGCTGGAGGAGGGCGAGACCGAGTCGGTGGTGCCGGTCGCCACGGCGCCTGTGCTGTCGGTCGATCTCAATACTTTGCGCGGCGAGCTGGTGGCAGTGCAAAACCTGCTGGCGCAATTGAAAGAGATCGCGCGGCATGGATAATTTTGCAATGCGCCGTGCCAATGACTAGCCACCGATCGATTGTTGCTGATATAATCTTTTGCTTCGGGGCGTAGCGCAGCCTGGTAGCGTACCTGCATGGGGTGCAGGTGGTCGGAGGTTCAAATCCTCTCGCCCCGACCAGACAAGGAACCCGCTTGGTGTCAAAACCAAGCGGGTTTTTCTTTGGCATTGCGCACGGGTTTCGCGCCCGGCGCTTGATGCGTCGCAAAACTTCTTTACATTTCCTGCGTTCCCTCACGCGGCATCGTGGCCTAGCCTAGGACGATGATTTGAAACGCAGGGTGAGTCATGAGTTGGCGTGATGTTTTCCTGATCGGCACCGGCTGGGTCGGTGCCTGTATGGCGGTTGGCTGGCTGCTGACCACGGTGGTGAAACTCCTCGAATGAACGGCGCGTTCCGTACGTAATCCCCCGACGAAGAAACGCCGCCCGATTTTCTCGGCGCGGCGTTTTTCATTATGGGTTGCGGCGGCGCCGTTTGAATGCACCGTGCAGGTCGCTTTGGTATAACCTGAAATCAGGGAACCTCCGATTCTCCTGCGCGTCTCGCCATAGGAGAGCATCGCTGCGGGAGGGCGCGATGGGGCAACGTGAACTCAGGGCCTGCTGGTTTGGCGCGGGCGTGTTGGTCGGCGCGATGGCCGCGAGCCTGTGCGCGATGCGCGCCATGTCTCGCGCACGGACCGATGTGTCCGCGAATTTGTCTCCGGATGTCTCGGCGGATGTATCGCCGGCTGCCTCGCCCGTCGAGGATGCCGCCCGGGCACCGTCCGCGGCGCCGGAGAGCGGCGCGGACATGTTCGAATACCGCGGCTTCGTGGTGCACCTGTTCTGGCAGGCGCTCGCTCCGGCACGGTACAAGGCCTGGTGCGATATCTGGGAGGCCGGCGCGATAGTGCAGGAGGCGGGCGGTCCGCCGGCCACGTATCCGACCGCTGCCGAGGCACGCATGGCGGCCGGCGCCTGGGCACGGCACTGGGTCCAGAACAACGGCTGATGTCGCAGATTCGGTAAAACGAAGCACGCTTCGTGGCCTGATCGATCCCAATCTATTCTCAACATAACGCCGCTGTGACGCCCGCTATCCCGCCAAGGTAGGGGCCAAATGGCGGCCCTGCATGGTGTGACGCGACAGACACACGTGTTACGATTTGCAGCGTCTTTTGGAGTCCGTGATGTTTGTATGTCAGAACCAACCCTGTGGTGCGCGCTGGAAGCCCGCCGAGGTGGTGATCAAGAACGAGGGGCAGGGCCCCATCTTCCGCTGCCCGCTCTGCGGCGCGCGCAACCGCCTGATGGCCTCGCATCGTGCGGACGGCAGCATCGACTACAAGCAACTCCGGCGCGAAGCCTCGGGCGCGGATGCCGCGCCGCCGAAAGCTCGACGGAGCTGATCGACGTAAAGGGGGTCGACGCGCATGGCGAAAAGCAAGACGCCTCAAGCCGGCGACTGTGGGACCGTTAAGACGGAGATGGACATCAGCGACTTATCCCACGACGCCGCCTCCAATGCCGAGCTCATTGGATGGTCAGGTGCATCCCCACAAGTGATTGCCCGCGTGCTCAATGCCGCGCTGGCCGCGCAGGACCTGTCCGGCTTCGCCGCATTGCTGTCCGACATTGCGCGCGACCGCGGCCTGAAGGGGGCGCGCGGCACGCACCAGTCGATCTACGACATGCCGTACGCGAGCTTGCTGCCGCGTCAGAAGCACCTGCTGGCCGATGCGTTCGACCTCTTCCTCCGCCTGGGTCTGGAGTTCCGTGCGCGCGGCGACGGCAGCGACGACCTTGACGGCGCCGAAGACGACGACCTGCCCGCGCTGCGCGACATGGACGACGATGACGATGTCATCGACATCGACGAGCGCTGACGGCTAGCCACTAGCCGTCGCTAGCCGTCAATCAGCGCCCGCCGCCTGGGGCCGGTCAGACGCGCTCCAGCAAGCCGATTTCCTTCACCGCAACGGACAGCATCGACAACGCCGAGGCCCCCGTGGCGCCCGACGCGCGCTGGTCGGCCAGCATCTGTGCGAAGCGGTCCAGCGCCACCTGTCGGCTCTTGCGCCAGTCCTCGATCAGCGCCGGGGCGTCCTCCACCTCGCGCGACTGGCCCAGCACGCTGGTCGTCAGCGCGCGCTTGAGCCGGCCCAGGTCTTCCAGCGTGGTCGTGCGGGCGAGCAGGTCCCAGTGTGTGTCCGCCGGCAGTGAGAACGCGCGCTCGCGCAGCCATCCGAAATTGAGTTCCGAATCGAGGGCGAAGTAGACCGCTGCCACGGTGTCCAGGCTGCGCTGGCAGGCGGCTGCGACCTCGGCCACGTCGAGCGCGGCCGCAGCCGCATCGCTGGCGGCCACGCGCAGGGCGAGGTCGTCGTCCACGCCGGCTTCGATCAGCGTCATCGCCCGCTCGGCCATGGCCTCTGCGCCCTCGGGCGGCAGCAGCTTGGGCAGTTGCGGCGTGAGCCAGCGCGCGGCTTCGACGAAGCGCGTCGCGCCGGGCTCTACCGTGCCGCCGCCGCGCAGGTAGCGCACGAACCAGAGCGTGGCGCGCTCGAGCAGCCGCGCCAGCGCGCCGAACATCTGCGCCTGGATGGCGTCGTCCACGCGGTTGTCGAAGGCGTCGATGCGCGCCCAGATCCCGGACAGCCCGAACACGTCACGCGCCAGCAGGCAGGCGCGCACGATATCGGCCGGACGCCCGTCGGTCTCCTCCATCAGATGATGGACGAAGGTCGGCCCGACGCGGTTCACGAGGATGTTGGTCAGGTGCGTGGCGAGGATTTCGCGCCGCAGCGGATGCCGCTGCATCGGCTCGGCATGGCGCACGCGCAGCGGCTCGGGGAAGTAGTCGGCCAGCAGGGTCGAGACGAGCGCGTCCTCGGGCAGGTCCGAGACCAGCAGCTCGTCGTACAACCACATCTTGCTATAGGCCAGCAGCACCGCACGCTCGGGCGACGTCAGCCCCGCGCCGAGTGCCTTGCGTTCGGCGATCTCGTCCTCGGGCGGCAGGAATTCGAGCGGACGGTTGAGCCGGCCCGCGCGCTCGAGCCAGCGGATCAGCCGCGCCTCGGCGTCGAGCAGTTCCGTGGCCTGACGGCCCGCCACGGAGAGCGCCTGGGTCTGGTAGTAGTTGTCCTGGAGCACCAGCAGGCCCACCTCGTCGGTCATCTCGGCCAGCAGCGTATTGCGCTGCTTGATGGTCATCTCGCCGTCGGCCATCACGATGCCTAGCAGAATCTTGATATTGACCTCGTGATCGGAGCAATCGACGCCGGCCGAATTGTCGATGGCATCGGTATTGATCCGGCCCCCCTTGCGCGCGAACTCGATGCGGCCAAGCTGGGTGAAGCCGAGATTGCCGCCTTCGCCCACCACCTTGCAGCGCAGTTCGGCGCCGTTCACGCGCACCGCATCGTTGGTGCGGTCGCCGGCTTGCTGATGGGTCTCGGACGCAGCCTTGACGTAGGTGCCGATGCCGCCGTTGTAGAGCAGGTCGACGGGCGCCATCAGCAGCGCGTGGATCAGGTCCGCCGGCGACAGCGTGCTGGTCGTGATCCCCAGCGCCGCCTGCACCTGCGGCGTGAGCGCGATGGTCTTGGCCGTGCGCGGATAGATGCCGCCGCCGGCCGAGATCAGCGCGGTGTCATAGTCGGCCCAGCTCGAACGGGGCAGGGCGAACAGCCGCGCGCGCTCGGCCAGGCTCCTGGCGCAGTCGGGGTCCGGGTCGAGGAAGATGTGCCGATGGTCGAACGCGGCCAGCAGCTTGATGTGCGGAGAAAGCAGCATGCCGTTGCCGAAGACGTCGCCGGACATGTCACCGATGCCCACTACCGTGAACGGCGTGGCCTGGATATCAACGCCCATCTCGCGGAAATGGCGCTTCACGCTCTCCCACGCGCCGCGCGCGGTGATCGCCATCTTCTTGTGGTCGTAGCCGACCGAGCCGCCCGACGCGAAGGCGTCGTCGAGCCAGAAGCGGTACTCGCCCGAGATGGCGTTGGCGTAGTCCGAGAACGTCGCGGTGCCCTTGTCGGCGGCCACCACGAGGTAGGGGTCCGATTCGTCGTGGCGCACCACTTCGGGCGGCGGCACGATGTCGCCGGAGACGAGGTTGTCGGTCAGGTCGAGCAGCCCGCGCAGGAAGGTCTGGTAGCAGGCCACGCCTTCGGCCAGATAGGCGTCGCGGTCGGTGGCGGGCGGCGGGCGCTTGACCACGAAACCGCCTTTCGAGCCCACCGGCACGATCACCACGTTCTTCACCATCTGCGCCTTCATCAGGCCCAGCACCTCGGTGCGGAAGTCCTCGCGCCGGTCCGACCAGCGCAGCCCGCCCCGGGCCACCCGGCCGCCGCGCAGATGCACCCCCTCCACACGCGGCGAGTAGACCCAGATCTCGAACATCGGCCGTGGCTCGGGCAGGCCCTGCACCAGCGCCGGATTGAACTTGAATGAGACGTAGGGGCGCGGCTGGCCCTCCGCGTCGCGGTGGAAGTAGTTGGTCCGCACCGTGGCCGCGATCACGTTCAGGAACAGGCGCAGGATGCGGTCCTCGTCGAGGTTGGGCACCTTGTCTAGCGCGGCGTCGATCTCGGCCAGCAGGCGCTGGGTGCGCGTCTCGTCACCCGGCGTGGCCACGGCGGGGTCGAAGCGGGCCACGAACAGCGCCACCAGCAGCGCGGCGATATTCGGATTGCTGGTCAGCGCGCGCTCGATATAGGCATTGCTGAAGGTCGAGCCCACTTGCCGCAGGTACTTGGCAAACGCGCGCAGGATGGTCACGTCGCGCGCGGCCAGCCCGGCGCGTAGGACGAGCCGATTGAAATCGTCGTTTTCGATCTCGCCGTTCCAGGCCCGCGCGAAGGCGTCCTCGAACAGCGGCTTCACGCGCTCGATCTCCACGTCCAGAGGGCGGCCCTCGGGGTCAGCGGCAATCTCCAGGCCGAAGTCGTGGATCCACACCGGCGCGCCGGCATCGGGCTCGATCAGGTAGGGGCGCTCCTCGTCCACGCGCACGCCCAGGTGTTCGAGCATCGGCAGGCTCAGGGACAGCGCGATGGGCTCGCCGGCGCGGAAGACCTTGAAGCGGAACGCGCCCGGCGCGGCCTCGATGGGCCGGTACAGGTTCATGGCGAGGCCGCTCGGGTGCTGGCGCGCGTGCTCCATCAGCTCGATGTCGCGCACGGCGGTGCGGGCAGCGTAGTCCTCGCGGTAGCCGGCGGGGAAGGCGTCGCAGTAGCGGCGCAGCAGCACGATGCCTTGTTCCTCGCCCCGGCTGACGTGGAGCGCGGTGGCCAGGTCGTCCTGCCAGCGGCGCGTGGCCTGCACGATGCGCTCTTCCAGCTCGCGGGTGTCCACCTCGGGCATGGTGCCCGGCTCGCCACGCACGGTGAGTTGGATGCGCGCCAGCGGGGATTCGGACAGCAGCGGCGTGAACTCGCAGCTGGTGCCATGGAACGCCTCCACCAGCAGCTTCTGGATGCGCTGGCGCAGGTCGGTGTTGTACTTGTCGCGCGGCACGAAGACCAGGCACGAGATAAATCGGTCGAAGCGGTCGCGCCGCACGAACAGCCGGATGCGCTGGTGCTCCTGCAACCGCAGGATGCCGATGGCGATCTCGAACAGCTCGTCCTCGTCGGCCTGGAACAGGTCATCGCGCGGATATTGCTCGAGGATGGTGACCAGCGACTTGTACAGGTGGCCCTTGGTCAGGAAACCGGCGCGCGCCAGGATGTTGGCGCACTTGCGCCGCGCCAGCGGAATCTCGCTGGTGCTGACCATATAGGCCGTGGACGTGTACAGCCCCACGAAGCGCCGTTCGCCGAACAGCTTGCCGTTGGCGTCGAGCAGCTTCACGCCCACATAGTCGAGATAGCCGGGCCGATGGACGGTCGCGCGCGAGTTGGCCTTGGTCAGGAAGATTGGCGAGGCCCCTTCGATGACGCTCGCGGCGGCGGCGGGCAGCGGGGTCAGGTCGTCCTCGCCCGGATCGCGCAGCGCTTCGCGCAGGATGCCCGCGCCCGAGCCCGGCACGCCGCGCAGGAAGTACTGGCCGTCGCGTGGCACCAGCTCGTAGTCGCGCTGGCCGAGGAAGGTGAAATGGTCGTCGAGCAGCCATTCGAGGAAGGCGCGGGCCTCCACCGATTCCGGGCTCGCGGCGTCCGGCGCGCGGCCCATGCTGGCGACGGTGTCCTCGGCCACCTGCTGCATGCGCGGCCAGTCTTCCACGGCGGCGCGCACATCGCCGAGGATGCGGGCGATGCCGGTGCGCAGCGTTTCCAGCCGGGCGCCTTCGCCGGTGCGGTCCACCTCGAAATGCATGAACGATTCGAGCCGGCAGGTGGTGTTGCCGGCCGGGTCGGCGTCGTTCCGCCCGCCCAGGCCCACCCGCAGGATCGTGCCCTTGGCATCGCGGCAGATGTTGAAGACCGGGTGGATGGTCGAATGGAGCGTCAGGCCGAGCCGGTTGATCTCCATCGTGATCGAATCGACGAGGAACGGCATGTCGTCGTTGACGATCTCGATGATCGTATGGTCCGAGTGCCAGCCGTGTTCCTCGAGCTTCGGGTTGTAGACCCGCACGCGCGCGGTGCCCGGCACGAACTTCTGGGCGGTCTGCCAATGGGCCATGATCGCGCCGTAGAGGTCCGCCACGTTGCGTGCGAGCAGGTCCTCGGCATCGGCCAGGTCGTAGTAGTGGCGCAGCAGGGGTTCCAGCACCTCGAACGTGGCGGCGGGGAGCCGCTCGCGCGCGAGCGCGACGAGGTCATCCAGCAACTGCGCGACTTTTTCTTCGTTTTCCGGAGGCATGGCATCTCCTCGGCGTGTGCCGGTGCATGCTCATACTGTAGGAAAGTTTTGACCTGCCCGGGTGACAAAACACGTCAGCGGGCAGGTTGAGACGGGCGAGGCGCCCGGGGATCAGATGAAGCGCAAGCGGGTCAGGCGGCCACGGCGCGCAGTGCGGCGCGGCCGACCTCGGGCGGTACGACCACGGAGCTTTCGGAGCGCTCCCATGCGGCATTGCGGCGATGGCGCTCGGCATGGTCCTGCAGCGTGCCGGTCATGCGATGCAGCAGGCCGGTCAGCGCCACGCGCTCCTCGGCATTGAACTGGCCCACCGAGACCGAGTGCAGGGCCTTCACGCCCTGGCCGGCACGGTCCAGCCGCGCGGCGGCGCTGGCCGCGATGCGCGGGGCGCCATTGGCCTCGAACGCCAGCCAGCCTTCCTCGCGCAACTCGTTGAGCAGCCGTTCGGTCTGGGCCACGTCCATGAACACGGCGGCCGACAACGGCAATCCGCGGCGGAAGGTGCCGGTGTGGATGGCGCGCAGCAACAGCCATTTCGGATAGGTCAGCCCCGAGACAGACAAGGTCTGTTCGAGGGCGGCTTGCCACGCGGTCACGGCGTCGACAAGCGCGAGCACGATCGGCTCATTGATTTCGAGTGCTTTCGGCTGCATTGGCTCAGGTCTCCCAATCTGGGTTTGCCGCCTGCTTGCATCGTCTGTGCATGGGCCGGTGCATTGGCCGGCCCGGGCGGCACCGCTGCCTGCCTCTGATAGTGGGCGGGTCATCCGGTAGGCGAGACACTATCAGTAATGTATGGACATGGGTGTGACAGATCGGGTAAGTCCTAATCAGCCTTTTGCACGAGGTGCCGTGCGCACCTCGTGGCGGGGGCGTGCGGCCCCAAAAACAAAACAGCCCGCGACATGCGCGGGCTGCTTTCGCAAAACGACGACCTGGGTCGCTTACTGCTTCTTGGCGCCGTCGGTGTAGACGTCAGGCTTGCCGGACTTCGCACCATCGGTGTACGGGTCAGCCTTGCCGACCTTGGCGCCGTCCGTGTACGGATCGGCCTTCTTCGGGGCGAGATCGGTCTGCGTGGACTTCTTCGCGCCGTCGGTGTACGGGTCGAACTTGCCGGACTTGGCCGTGTTGGCGTGCGGGCTGGCCTTCTTGGTATGGCTGCCGCTGTGGATGTCGCCACCGTCCGTGTAGTTCTTCTGTGCGTGCGCCAGTTGCATGGTGCCCAGGCCGGCCAGCGCAGCAATGATCAGGGTCGGTACGGTCTTCTTCAGCATCTTCAATCCTCGCAGGTAATGCGCCATATCCGGGAATTCGTCGGAGGTCGTCAGATTCCGTACAGATACAGCAGATGAGAAAAATGGCTTTGTTACTACTGTACCGGGGTGCGCGTGCAGCAGCCAGCAATTTTGTAGATCCTGCGCTCGGGCGATGCTGCCGCCACACCACGGTGGCGGCAGGGGGGGCAGGTGTTACTCCAGCGTGATGTTCTGGTCCACCGCGATCTTCTTGCGGAGGTCCAGTTCGCGCTTGATCTGGGCGGCGTACTGCTGCGAGGTGTTGCCGTCCGGATAGGCGCCGCTGTCATGCAGGCGCTTCTTCACGGCGGGGTCCTGAAGTGCCTTGATCGCCGCATCGTGGATCTTGGCGACGATGGCCGGCGGCGTGCCGGCCGGTGCCACCAGCCCGTACCAGGCCATGTTGTTCATGTCCTTCATGCCTTCCTCTGCGAAGGTGGGCACGTCAGGCAGGCCTTCCACGCGCTTGGGCGCGGCGACAGCCAGCGCGCGCAGGCGGCTGGACTGGATGAAGGGCATCGACGACGGCAGGTTGTCGAACTGGGCGTTGACCTGGCCGGCCAGCGTGTCGTTCAGGGCTGGGCCCGATCCACGGTAAGGAATGTGGACCATATCGGCCTTGGTGATGTACTTGAACAGCTCGCCATCGAGGTGCGAAATGCTGCCCTTGCCGGCCGAGGCGTAGCTGTACTTACCCGGGTTGGCCTTCAGCAGTGCGACGAATTCCTTGAGATTCTTCGCCGGCACCTTGGGGTTCACGGTCAGCACGTTCGGCACGTTCACCAGGTTGGTGATCGGCGCGAAGTCCTTGATCGGATCGTACGGATTCTTGGCGTTGGTGGCCGGGTTCGTCGCCATCGTGCTCACGGTGGCGATGCCGAGCGTGTAGCCGTCCGGCGCGGACTTGGCCAGCGCGTCGGCGCCGATTGCGCCGCCGCCACCGCCACGGTTCTCCACCACCACGGGCTGGCCCAACTCGCGGCCCAGTGCGTCGGACACGGCGCGGCCGACGATGTCGGTGGTGCCGCCCGCCGCGAACGGTACGATCAGGCGGATCGGCTTGTTGGGATACGCCTGCGCGTGGGCGATGCCCGCTTGTGCCAGGCCCAGCATGGCCAGGGCGACGGCCGCGCCCGCTTTCAGAACTGCTTTCAAGAGATGCCTCCGGTATTGTCTAGTTCCGCAATACGGAACTCCGTTCCGTGATGTGCGTTGACAGGCATTCAACCCTGAAAGGGTTCTGCAGGGAAATCGGTGAGAACCCGGTGGCGGGCGGGAAAGTGCGGCGCAATGCCGCTGAGGCGAAGCAAAAACGTCGATGCAAAGCAAAAAGCCCGGAACCTTGTGGATTCCGGGCTTTTCTGAATTCGCTGGTGGGGCGTGAGTGACTCGAACACTCGACCTACGGATTAAGAGTCCGCTGCTCTACCAACTGAGCTAACGCCCCAACGAAGAAAAAGATTGTAGCAAGGTACCGAATACGACGCAAGCCCCTCGGCGCATTTTTTTGCACCGCAATGCCAGCGGATTACAATGCGCGCACTTCGGCTTCCGGGCATCTCCATGCACGCGCGCGTTCTGCGGTATTTCGACGAGGTGGTCCGGCGCGGCTCCATCCGCCGCGCGGCCGAGCATCTGCATGTGGCGCCGACGGCCATCAATCGCCAGATCCTCGATTTGGAGGCCGAACTGGGCGCGCCGCTGTTCGAGCGCATCCACAAACGCCTGCACCTGACGCCGCTGGGCGAGATGGTGCTCGCCCATGTGCGCCAGACGCTACGCGAGCACGACGCGCTCCAGGCGCGCATCGCCGAGATCAAGGGCGCGCGGCGCGGCATGGTTACCGTGGCCACCACCTCTGGGCTGGCCGGCGCGCTGATGCCCTCGCTCGTCCACGACTTCCGCCAGCAGCATCCGGGCATCGCCGTGCGCGTGGCGGACCTGCCGGTGGACGGCATCGTCGCCGCGGTGGAGCAGGGCGATGCTGACCTCGGGCTCGGCTACGACCTGCCCGAAGTGGCCGCCTTCCGCGTGGCCGCGAGCCGTGACTGGTCGATTGGCGCGGTGGTCGCGCCCGGTCATCCGCTGGCCGCGCAGCCCTCCGCGCTGCTCGCCGAGGTGGCCGGCTATCCGTTGATCCTGCCCGCGCCGACACTGTCGATCCGCGCCCTGGTGGACGACGCCTTCGCCCGCCAATCGATCGACGTCACGCCGGCCGTGGAATCGACCTCCGTGGTGCTGATCCAGCGCCTGGCGGCGGCCGGCGGCGGCGTGGCGCTACTCAATCCGCTCGATGTGATGGAAGATCGCGCGCGTGGCGCGCTGGTCTTCGTGCCGCTGCGCGATGGCGGCCTGCAGCGCCAGACCCTGCGGCTGGTGGCGCGGGCGCGCGGCCCGGCGAGCGCGGCGGGCGAACTGATGGCGCGGGCCATCGGCGCAGCGCTGGACGGGTTGTTCCGCTGACTTGGTGGGCTCTTGCGCGGCGACCTGTCCACAAATTGTGGACACCTACGTCGAAATTTGACGCTTTGGTGCAATAGATGGCGCCAGTAGACTCCGGGGTGTCCGCAACTTCGATACACCTTCGCCATGACCCTCATCCTCCAGCACGCCGATGCCCTCGTGACCATGGACGCGCAACGCCGCGAAATCGCGGACGGCGCGCTGGTCGCCAACGGCCCCGCCATCGAGTGGGTCGGCCCCACCGCGGATCTCCCGGAAGCCTGGCGACGCATGGCCGACGAAGGCCGCGCCGAAGTCATCGACATGCGCGGCCACGTGGTCATGCCGGGGCTGGTGAATACGCACCATCACATGTACCAGAGCCTGACGCGCGCCGTGCCGGCCGCGCAGGATGCCGAGCTGTTCTCGTGGCTGACCAATCTCTACATGCTGTGGTCGCACCTCACGCCGGAGATGATCCGCGTATCCACGCAGACGGCGATGGCCGAGCTGATGCTGTCCGGCTGCACGACGACGAGCGATCACCTCTACCTGTATCCGAACGGCTCCCGGCTCGATGATTCGATCGAGGCGGCGCAGCAGATGGGCATGCGCTTCCACGCGGCGCGCGGCTCGATGAGCGTCGGGCGCAGCCAGGGTGGCTTGCCGCCGGACGTGGTGGTGGAGTCGGAAACCGCCATCCTGCGCGACAGCCAGCGGCTGGTGGAGCAGTATCACGACGATTCCCGCCACGCCATGCTGCGCATGGTGCTGGCGCCGTGCTCGCCGTTCTCGGTCTCGCGTGACCTGATGCGCGAGTCGGCGGTCATGGCGCGCCACTACGGCGTCTCCCTGCACACCCACCTGGCCGAGAACGACAACGACATCGCCTATTCGCGCGAGAAATTCGGCCTCACGCCGGCGCAGTACGCCGAGGAGCTGGGCTGGGTCGGTCACGATGTCTGGCACGCGCACTGCGTGAAGCTGGACGACGAGGGCGTGGCGCTGTTCGCGCGCACCGGCACGGGCGTGGCCCATTGCCCGTGCTCGAACATGCGGCTGGCGTCCGGCATCGCGCCTATCCGCCGGATGCGGGATGCCGGCGTGCCGGTGGGCCTGGGCGTGGACGGCAGTGCATCGAACGATGGCGCCCATATGCTGGGCGAGGCGCGCCAGGCCATGCTGCTGCAGCGCGTGGGCTTCGGCCCGGCGGCGATGAGCGCGCGCGAGGCGCTGGAGATTGCCACCCTCGGCGGCGCGCGGGTGCTGAACCGTGACGATATCGGCGCGCTGGCCCCGGGCATGTCGGCGGACATCGTCGCCTTCGACATGTCGGGCGTGGGCTACGCGGGCGCCGGGCATGATCCGGTGGCGGCACTGGTCTTCTGCACGCCGGGCAATGTGGCCACGAGCATCATCAACGGCCGCGTGGTGGTGCGCGACGGCGAACTGCTGACGGCCGACCTGCCCGTGGTGCTTGGCGATCACCGCCGGCTGGCGCGCACGCTGTTCGAGCGGGCGGCCGGCGCGGATTGATGCAGGCGGACCAAGAATAAGAAAAGCCCGGAATCATTGCTGATTCCGGGCTTTTTGAATTCGCTGGTGGGGCGTGAGTGACTCGAACACTCGACCTACGGATTAAGAGTCCGCTGCTCTACCAACTGAGCTAACGCCCCAACGAAGACCGAGATTTTATCACCGTTTTCAGCGTTGTCAAATATTCCATGCATGGCCCCGCGCCAGTGGCGCTCACGGCATTGTCATGTCGCCGTGCGACGCTGTTGCGCTCGGCGCCATGCCGACGGAACTTGCATCCCGTCGCGCTGGTCAGTGAGACGAATCGCATTCACATGGCACAGTGCAGGGGATCGCAGACGATTGGCGTCGAGCCATGTTAGGATGCTTCTCCACTTGCATATGGAGGGCTGTGATGATGGAAATCAAATTCCAAGAGCAAGATCGCTACGACATCAATAATGAGGGCCTGCTGTTCCACGCGATTGTCGATGGTGAGCAAGTGACCTGCGTGGTGACACGCGAGGCACTGTGGGAAGGCTTCAGTGCCGACCAGGTGCTGTCGCTGGAAGAGGCGTTCCGCGCCGGTCGCGAGACCATCGAGCGCGCCGCCGTGGTACTGATCGAGCAGGGCGTGCCCCAGCCGGTCGTGGTGAAGCGCGCCCACGTGGCGCCAGTCTGATGGCGTCGGCAACGGCGTCCGTGTAAGGCGACGGCAGCAACCCTCCGCCGCCGGTTTCGGCACGGTTTCCCTACCGGCCGACCGGCGCACATTCTGGCTACATCCCTTAGTTTTCTACGTTTTCCCTACCGGTTCAGGGCCTAGGTCTTGGCGGTTTCCTGCGTGCCGGTCTCCGGTGCGTCAGCCGCTTCGGCATCCGCTGGTACCGGTGCGGGCGCTTCCGCGCCGCCGGGCTGCTGTGCGCATTCCTCGAAGATGCGCACGTGGCATTGCGCGCAGATTTCCGGGGAGAGTTGCCGGACGATCGTGTGCAGCGCCTGCCGCTTGGTCTGGAAGATGTGGTCGCGCCCGAGCTTGTCGGTGAAGCCGGTCTGCTCCCACGTCTCCAGCACCTGCGTGCGCGGACGGTGGAAGTAGAGGTCGCCGCCGGCCGCGCGCCGCTCGGCCAGTTCCGTCTCCCACATCTCGGCGCCGGCCAGGTCGATGAAGTTCATGCTCTTGGTCATCGCCAGCAGGCGCGTCTGGCCGGGGTTGACCGTGCGCAGCCAGTGCAGCCGGTCCGTCACGTACTGCACCGCGCCGAAGTAGATCGCGCCTTCCATGCGTAGCAGCTTCAGCTGCGGGCATTCGGGCTGCGGGCGACGGAGTTCGTCGAGCGGGGTGAAGCGGCGGCCGGGATCGTCGGCGTCGGGCACGAGGCTACGCACGGCCGGACGCGAGGTGCGGTACAGGTAGGCCACCAGCGACAGGATGGTGCCGAGCAGCACCGCCATCTCCAGCCGGATCACCAGCGTAGCGGCGAAGGTGCCCACCGCGATGGCGAACTCCGTGCGCGAGAGGTCGGCGATGCGCCGCAGCCGTGCCAGGTCGAGCAGGCCCCAGGCCACCAGCAGCAGCATTGCCGCGATGGCCGCCAGCGGGATCTGCGCCAGCAGCGGGGCGCTGACCATGACCAGCACCACCAGCAGCACCGCCGAGAACACGCTGGCCAGCGGCGTCTGCGCGCCGGCCTCGAAGTTCGGCATCGACCGGTTCAGCGAGCCGCACGAGATATAGCTGGAAAACAATCCGCCCGCGATATTGGAGAGCCCCTGGCCGATGAACTCGCGGTTGGCATCCACATGCTGGCCCGAGCGCGCGGCAACAGCCTTGGCGATCGAGATCGACTGCCCGAGCGCGACAATGGTCAGCGCGGCGGCAATGCCGAGCAGGTCCGGCACGGTACGCCAGTTGATGTCCGGCACCTGGAAGGGCGGCAACGCCGACGGAATCGGCCCGACCACGTTCACATGGTGCGCGCCATCCCAATGGTTGAGCGCCAGCGCCACGCCGAAGCCGCCCACCAGCCCGATCAGCATGAACGGCAGCCGGCGCGAGATGCGCCGCACCACCAGCGTGACCGCCAGCGTGACCGCGCCGACAATGACCGCGCTCCAGTTGATCGTGGCGGCATTCTCGAACAGGAAGCGGACCACGCCGAACGCGCTGGTGCCGGTGGGCACCGCCAGCCCGAACAGGTCCTTCAAGGCATAGAGTCCGATCAGCGTGGCCGCGCCGCAGGTGAAGCCGAGCAGCACCGACGGCGAGATGAAGTTGGCCAGCGACCCCAGCCGCAGGGCACCCACCGCCAGCTGCAACACCCCGACGAGGATCGTCACGGCCAGCGCCAGCGCGATATAGGCCGGACTGCCGACGAACGCCACCGGACTCAGCATGGCGAACAGCGCCAGCGAGTTGGCATTGGTCGGCCCCGACATCACATGCCAGCTCGAACCGAACAGCGCCGCGACGATGCACGGCACCACGGCGGTATAGATGCCGTACTGCGGTGGCAGGCCGGCCAGCGTGGCAAACGCCACGCCCTGCGGCAGCACCAGCACGGCGCCGAGCAGCCCGGCGATGAGATCGGCGCGCAGCGCGGCGCGCGTCACGCGGTGGCGCCATGGGAACAGCCGGAGCAGGCGATTGCCGGCATCTGCCGCCGGTTTAGGGGATGGCGGGGATGGTGGGGAAAGCGGGGGCGCAGTCATCCGACGATGATGCCGCAGCCGCGCCGTTCAGTCGAGTTTCAGCGTGGCCACGACGGGTGTGTGGTCCGACGGCTGCTCCCAGCGGCGCGGCTCCTTGTCGATGCCACAAGTCGTGCAGGCCGCCGCCAGCGCGGGAGACAGCAGGATGTGGTCGATGCGCAGGCCCGCGTTGCGGCGGAAGCCCATCATCCGGTAGTCCCACCAGGAGAACATCTTCTCCGGTTGTTCGAACAGGCGGAACGAATCGACCAGGCCCATCGCGATCAGCGCCTTGAAGGCGTCGCGCTCCTGGGGCGAGACCAGGTTCTGGCCCTCCCACTTGGCGGGGTCGTGCACGTCACGGTCTTCCGGGGCGATGTTGAAATCGCCGAGCAGCGCCAGCTTGGGGTAGCGCGTCATTTCCTCGTGCAGCCACCCGGTGATGGCCTGGAGCCAGTCGAGCTTGTAGACGAACTTGTCCGAATCGAGCGCCTGGCCGTTCGGGAAGTAGGCGCTGATCAGGCGCACGTCGCCATAGGTGGCGGCTACCACGCGCTGTTGGGCGTCCTCGTAGCCGGGGATGTTGCGCACCACGTCGGCGGCGGCCGGCATGGTGCCGTCACGCGCGACGATCGCCACGCCGTTGTACGTCTTCTGGCCCGTGTAGACGCTATGGAAGCCAGCCGCCTCGAGTTCGGCCAGCGGGTACTTGTCGTCGGGCAGCTTGAGTTCCTGGAGGCAGAGCGCGTCGATGGGCGTGCCGGCGGCGTCCTGCGCGGCAAGCCATTGCAGCACCTGGGGCAGGCGCACCTTGAGGGAGTTGACGTTCCAGGAGGCGATTCTCATCGTTGTTCGGTGTGGAGTGTTCTTATTAGTCGGGGAGGGAGGCTCATTCGCCCAAACCGCCACCCAGCAGGTCGCCCTGATCGAGGATGGCGTAGGCGATTTCCGGATGGGCGTCCATGCAGCGGCGAATCGCGGCGGGAATATTCTGGCGGGTCTTGCGGCACAGGCCCGGGCGGTCGGCCAGTTCGATGCGGAAGCCGCGCGTCGTGCGGACTTCGTTCGCGCTCGGCGTGATGGTCACCTCGATGCCTAGCAACTCGGCCATCCGGGCTTCCATGTGACGCAGTTCCTCGAGCGAGGTGAGCTGCTCCAGCCGGGCCACGAGCTTCTTTTCCTCCTGCTGCGTCAGCCGCAGGATGCGATGGTCGGCCTGGGGATCGTCAAGCAAGACCTCCCGGTTGCAGACGCAAGCGCCCGGCGGACATTCCTGACGAATCGGGAAAGGAAAGTCCATGAGCCGGGCGCCTGGTCAGCGAAGCGGGAAGGAAATGTGACGATTACGCCGCCATGCCTCCGTGACGCAGCAGCGCGTCGATCTGCGGGGCGCGGCCACGGAAGGCCACGAACGATTCCATCGCCGGGCGGCTGCCGCCCACCGACAGGATCTCGCGCCGATACCGCTCGCCAGTGGCCGAATCGAGCACGCTGCCGGACAGCTGTCCGGCTTCCTCGAACGCGGCGTAGACATCGGCGGACAGCACTTCGGCCCACTTGTAGCTGTAGTAGCCCGCCGCGTAGCCGCCCGCGAAGATGTGGCTGAACGTGTTCGGCCAGCGCGACAGCGGCGACTGCGGCACCACGTGCTTGCTGTCGTTGATCTCGCGCGACAGTTCCAGCACCGAGGTCTGGCCCTGCGGGTCATAGTCGGTGTGCAGGTGCATGTCGTACGACGAGTAGACGATCTGGCGCAGCGTCATCATGCCGTTCTGGAAGTTCTTGGCGGCCAGCATCTTGTCGAACAGCGCGCGCGGCAGCGGGGCGCCGGTCTCGACGTGGGCGGTCATCTTCGCCAGCACCTCGTATTCCCAGCAGAAGTTCTCCATGAACTGCGACGGCAGTTCCACGGCATCCCACTCCACGCCGTTGATGCCGGACACGCCGAGGTCGCCCACCTGCGTCAGCATGTGGTGCAGGCCGTGGCCGAACTCATGGAACAGCGTGATGACCTCGTCGTGTGTGAACAACGCCGGCTTGCCGCCCACGGGCGCCGTGAAGTTGCAGGTCAGGTAGGCCACCGGGGTCTGCACGGTGCCGTTGTCGCGTTCCTTGCGGCCGCGCGCATCGTCCATCCAGGCGCCACCGCGCTTGCCTTCGCGTGCGTAGAGGTCGATGTAGAACTGGGCGAGCAGGGCGCCCTGCGGCGACACCACGCGGTAGAAACGCACGTCCTTGTGCCAGGTCTGGGCTTCGTCCGGGCGGATGCTGACCGAGAACAGCTTCTCGACCACGCCGAACAGCCCTTCGAGCACCTTCGGCTCCTGGAAATACTGCTTCACTTCGTCGTCCGAGAATGAGTAGCGCTGCTGGCGCAGCTTCTCGGAGGCGTAGGCCACATCCCACGGCTTCAGTTCGTCCAGACCCAGCTCGGCGGCGGAGAACTGGCGCAGCTCGTCCCAGTCGCGCTCGGCGTAGGGGCGCGCCTTGACGGCCAGTTCGTCGAGGAACTTGAGCACGTCGGCCGGGGACTCGGCCATCTTCGGCACGAGCGAGACCTCGCCGTAGTTGTTGTAGCCAAGCATCTGCGCTTCCTCGCGGCGCAGCGTCAGCTGCTCGCGCATGTTGGCGGTGTTGTCCCAGTCGGCCTGCCCGCTGCCGTACTGCGCACCGAGTTCCGAGGCGCGCGTCACGCTCGCTTCGTACATGGTCTGGCGCAGCGCGCGGTCATCGGCATATTGCAGCACCGGGTAGTACGACGGGAAGTGCAGGGTGAACTTCCAGCCGGCCTTCTCGTCCTTCTGCGCGGCGATGGCGGCGGCTTCCTTCGCATCGGCGGGAATGCCGGCCAGGCGCGCCTCGTCTTCTATATAGAGGGCGTAGGCATTGGTGGCGTCGAGCACGTGGTCCGAGAAGGCCTTGGAAAGCTGGGCCTGCTGCTCCTGGATCTCGGCGAAGCGCGGCTTGCGGTCTTCGGGCAGCTCGGCGCCGCCGAGGCGGAAGCCGCGCAGCTCGTTTTCGAGCAGTTGCTTGCGCGCCGGCGTCAGGCCCGCGAACTCGGGGCCGGTGGCCACGGCCTTGTACTTCTCGAACAGCGCGAGGTTCTGGCCCAGCGACGACCAGAACTCGGTCATGCGGGGCAGGTTGTCGGTGTGGACCTTGCGCAGTTCGGGCGTGTCCGCCACGGCGCTCAGGTGGCCCACCACGCCCCAGGCGCGGCCGAGCGGCTCGGTGGCGGCCTCCAGGGCTTCCACGGCGCTGGTCCAGGTGGCCGGGGTGGCCGGGTCTTCGGCGCGGGCCACGCCAGCCTGGGCGTCGGCCAGTAGCACGTCCAGCGCCGGGCTGATGTGCTCGGGACGAATCTCGGCAAAGCGGGGCAGGTCGGTAAAGTCGAGCAGGGGATTGGTAGCGCGGTCGTTGTTCACGGTCATGGCGGTTCTCGGTTGGCGAGCCTCGGTCTTTATACGTTCACACGTGCAAAGATGAGGCGTCTGCGCGGAAATTTCCAGTTCGACTTTCCTATCGGGCCGATTGGGGCCCGGCGGCCGGCGGATTACAGGCCGGCTTCGCGCTCGGCGGCTTCGAGGGTGTTGATCAGCAGCATCGTGATCGTCATCGGCCCCACACCGCCCGGCACCGGGGTGATGTGGCCGGCCACCTCGCGCACGCCGGCGAAGTCCACGTCGCCGCACAGCTTGCCGGCATCGTCACGGTTCATGCCGACGTCGATGACCACGGCGCCCGGCTTGACCATATCGGCGGTGATGATGTTGCGGCGGCCCACGGCGGCCACGATCACATCGGCCTCGCGCGTATGGGCGGCCAGGTCGCGCGTCTTGCTGTTGCAGATCGTTACGGTTGCGCCGGCCTGGAGCAGCAGCATGGCCATCGGCTTGCCGACGATGTTCGAGGCGCCCACCACCACGGCACGCGCGCCGCGCAGCGGGTACTGGATCGATTCCAGCATCTTCATGCACCCATAGGGCGTGCACGGGCGGAACAACGGGGCGCCGGTCATCAGCGCGCCGGCGTTGGCCACGTGGAAGCCATCCACGTCCTTTTCCGGGGCGATGGCTTCGAGCACCTTGTGGCTGTCGATGTGCTTCGGCAGCGGCAGTTGCACCAGGATGCCGTGGATCTTCGGGTCGTCGTTCAGTTCGTCGATGCGCGCCAGCAGGTCGGCTTCGGACAGATCGACCGGATAGCGGTCCAGCGACGAATGGAAACCGTTGTCCTCGCAAGCCTTGACCTTGTTGCGCACATAGACCTGGCTGGCGGAATCCTCGCCCACAAGCACCACGGCGAGGCCGGGCTGGTGACCCTTCTCGGTCAGGCGGGCGGCGCGCTGGGCGGCTTCGGTACGGATTTGTTTGGCAAGGGCGTTGCCGTCGATCAGTTGGGCGGGCATGGGATTCTGCGGGAGAGGCTGGGAAGTCGGGGCAGGCGGCGCGCGCGGGGCGGCGGCGTCGCGGACAAAGCCGGATTATAAGGGTTTGGCGCCCATCGGCGGGCAGTTGGCGCGGTGCAGGCTGCTCGGACGGGACAGTTTGTGGCACACCCAGTTCGGCATGATTGTGCTGTTTACATTACTTTTTCCGCCAACCTCCTGATCGACGATCCATAAAAAAACGGCGCTTTTGCGCCGTTTTTTCCCCGTCCATCCAGCCGATCAGCTGTTGCGCGACAGTGCCAGTCGCAGCAGATCCGCCACGGTGTTCACGTTGAGCTTCTCCATGATGTTGGCGCGGTGCGCCTCCACCGTCTTGATGGAAATGCCCAGATCGTCGGCGATCTGCTTGTTCAGGCGGCCGGCCACGATGCGCTCCAGCACCTGCTGCTCGCGCGTGGTCAGCTTGCCCAGCAGGTCCTTGGCGGCGCGCTGCTCGCGGGCGGCCGAATGGTCGGTGCGGGCCTTCTGGAGCATCCGCTCCACCAGCGCGCGCAGCTCGGATTCGTCGAACGGCTTCTCGATGAAGTCGATCGCGCCGCGCTTCATCGTGGACACGGCCATCGGCACGTCGCCGTGGCCGGTGATGAACACGATGGGAATGTCGATGTGCTCGGCCAGCATGCGTTCCTGCAGTTCCGGGCCGCTCATGCCGGGCATGCGCACGTCCAGGATCAGGCAGGACACCTGGCCGGCATCGTAGGCGGACAGGAACTGCTCGGCGCTGTTGAAGCTGCGCACCTGGTAGCCATTGCCCTCCAGCAGCCAGGTCAGCGAGTCGCGCATGGCTTCATCGTCATCGACGATGAACACGGTCTCGCCACGATGCGGAGTGGGACTGGGCGTTGCGGTCATGAAGTCTCCTGGGGCAAATTCGTTAACGACCAAGTCGTTTGCAACTAAGTGTAACCGTCTGGCGGCGTGCGCAACACTATCCGGTCGAGTGGCAGATCTGCGGCGACCCACCCAAGCCCCGCGGCGGAAGGTCTCATCGCGTCTGTCTCGCCGGGGTGCCCGGGCTTATTGCTCGGGGAGCGCAGGCTGCAGCGGCAGCGTGATTTTAAACGTACAGCCGATCCCGTCCACATTGTTTTCCACCCAGAGCCGGCCCTGGTGGGATTCAATGATCGAGCGGCAGATGTTCAGGCCCATGCCCATGCCGTCGGACTTGGTGCTGAAGAACGGCTCGAACAGGCGCTCCTTGGTGGTTTCGTCCACGCCCGGGCCCTGGTCGATCACGTCGATGCAGACGCACTGGCCGAACTCCACCGGCTCGATACGCGCGTGCAGGCGCACCACGCCGGCGGCGCGCATGGCAGGCAGCCCGGCCATGGCTTCCACAGCGTTCTTGAGCAGGTTCACCAGCACCTGCTCGATCAGCACCGGGTCCACGTACAGCAGCAGCGGGGGGGCGGGCAGGCGGGTGAGGATGGTCACGCGGCGGCGCGTGGCTTCCAGGTCGGCCAGGCCCACGGCGTCCGCCACGATATCGTGGAGGGATGCCTCGCGCCGCTGCGGCTGGCTGCGCTTCACGAACCCCCGGATGCGGCTGATGATGGTGCCCGCCCGCACGGCCTGCGCCGACGTCTTTTCGAGCACCGGAATCAGCTCTTCGGGCGTGCTGCGCCCCGAATGGAGCCGCGCCACGGCACCCATGCAGTAATTGTTGATGGCCGCCAGCGGCTGGTTCAGTTCGTGCGCCAGCGACGACGCCATCTCGCCCATCGTGGTCAGGCGGCTGGTGAACTGGAGCCGTTCCTCGTGCTGGCGCGCCATTTCCTCGGCGGCCTTGCGCACCGTGATGTCGGTGGCGATCTGCATCTGCGCCAGGTGGCCGTCCACCCACTGGATATAGCGGCGGCGCACTTCGAACCATTTCTGCATGTCCGGCACGAAGACCTCGCGCGCGTCGGACGCATACGGCATCAGCTCCGAGGCCGGCAGGCCGGCGTAGGCGTCGACAAAGTCAGTGTTGTCGCTCGACATCTGCTCGCGGTCGAAGTCGTCGCCGGCCAGTTTCAGGTGCCCCTCGGCCTCCCAGCCGAACAGCTGCCGGTAATAGCGGTTGGCGAAAAGCAGCTCGGCCTTGTCGGTGGCCAGCACGGACACGGCGGCGTCCAGGCTTTCCAGCACGGTCGTGAAGCGGTCGTGTGCGGCGGCCAGTTCCTCGCGGGCGCGCTTGGGCTCGGTGATGTCCGTCATCGAACTCATCCAGCCCGTATGGCGGCCCCGGCCGTCTACTAGTGGCGAGACGTACATCCGCGCGAAGAAGCTGCTGCCGTCGCGGCGCATCACGCGCATCTCGTAGCCGGTGGCGGGCGACTTGCCCTGCAGCGTCAGGTCGATCTGCTTCTGCATCTCCTGCTGGTCGTTGGGCGGCCAGTAGGGGAACGGCGGCACGCGGCCGACCAGGGCGCCCTCGGACCAGCCCGTCATGCGGCAGAAGGCGGGGTTCACATAGGTGATGCGGCCGTTCAGGTCGAGCGCGCGCAGGCCGATCAGCATCGAGTTTTCCATCGCCCGGCGGAACGAGGTCTCGGCCAGCAGGGCGCGCTGCGCCTCGGAGCGGCGGCTGGTGTGCCGCCACATGCTCCACAGGCTCCAGAGCAGGAAGCAGGACAGCCCCACCACCAGCCACAGCAGCATGTTGTTGGGCAGGTTCGATGGCGGCGGGTAGGCATCCGCGCGCAGCGAGAGCGAGTGTCCAGGTGGATCAAGCAGCACTTCGTAGGACAGCGCATTGCCCGGCACGGGCCGCAGCGACGTGCTCGCGCGCGTCTGGTTGTTCTTGTCGATGAGCGAGAAGCGGTAGCGCTCCGTCAGCTCGGGCGGCAGCAGGTGGGTCAGGATGCCGTTGATCGAATAGAGCGCGCCGAGGGTGCCGAGGAACTCGTTGTCCCGCACGATCGGCACTTCCATCAGCATGAAGCTGTCGCCGCGGTCGTTCATCAGCGGGCGGGAGTAGACCACGCGCTGGGTCTCGCGGGCGGCGTCGAAGGTGTCGAGGACTTCCGGCTCCAGCGGATGGTCGACGGTCTCCCGCAACCGGCCGGCAAACTCCGACGTGGACGGCAGCGACCAGCGTCCGCGCCGCGTGGCATCGAGCCAGTTCACAAAGACGATTTCCGGGTTCTCTCGCAAGATTTCCTGCGCGGCCGTGCGATAGGCTCCCTGGTCGAGCTGCGCGGCGGCGATGTCGCGCGCCAGCGAGGCCAGCTGGTCCTGGTTGCTCAGCAGGGAGAGCCGCACGCGCTGCTGCGCCCAGGCGGCGTCGCGGTACAGGGCGTCGCGCTGCTGCTGGCGCTCCGTCTCGTGCAGCGACCACAGGATGACGCCCATCGCCACGGTGAAGAGCACAATCGCCACGAGCGGGATGAACATGAACCAGCTCGTCGCCACAAGGTTGCGCCAGCGCAGCCACCAGAGCCGGCGCGGCGCGGCGGCGAAGGGGCCGTCGGCTTCGTGGGCGTCGGCGGCGTCGTGCGCCACGTCGTCATGGGGATCGCCGTCGCGTCCGGCGTGGGCCGCGTGCTGGGCGGCATGGTGCGCGGCGGCAGACGCTTCCACCGTGGCCGGGGTCACGGCCCCGGAGGGATTTGGGGGAAGCATGGCCGTGCGCAGGCCGGAGAGGAGTCGTTGGAGGAACTGCATAAGGGATTGACGGCTGACCGGCCAGTGTATAGGGATTATTGCGGTGCGTCGCTTGGGGAAAGCGCCTATGCGGCACCTGCTCAAGTTTGCGCGGATCGTGCCCCGGGCAGGGGTGGCGAGGGAGCGGCTTCCGATCAGCGCTCGGGCGGCACCCGGCTGCGGCGCGCGGTCTCTGGTGCACCGCCGCAATATTTCACATTATAAGAAACGAATCCGTAATCTGAAAATTTCGCTTGTCAGCCTCTGCTGTGCTTCCATAGAATCGCTTCGACCAGACAATGCGGGCGGATCTCGTGCGCTCGCCAGGAATTCACCAGGAGACAGTCTCATGTCAGCCGTACCAGAGCAGATTCTCGGCGCGAGCAGCGCCAACGACGCCGATCCCCAGGAAACGCATGAATGGCTGGATGCCCTGCAGGGCGTGCTGGCGGCCGAAGGTGCGGAACGTGCCGCTTTCCTGATCGAAAAGCAGATCGAATACGCACGCGTGAACGGCGTGACCCAGCCGTTCCACGCCGAGACGCAGTACATCAACACCATTCCGGTGGAGCAGCAGGCCCGCATTCCAGGCGACCAGGATATCGAGCACCGCATCCGCTCGTACACGCGCTGGAACGCGATGGCCATGGTGCTGCGCGCCAACAAGCACACCAACGTGGGCGGCCATATCTCGTCGTTCGCGTCGGCCGCCACGCTTTATGACGTCGGCTACAACCACTTCTGGCGCGCCCCGTCCGAGCAGAGCGGCGGCGACCTCGTCTTCGTGCAGGGCCACTCGGCGCCGGGCGTGTACTCACGCGCCTTCCTGCTGGGCCGCCTGACCCCCGAGCAACTCGACAACTTCCGCCAGGAAGTGGACGGCAAGGGCATCTCGTCCTACCCGCACCCGTGGCTGATGCCGGACTTCTGGCAATTCCCGACCGTCTCGATGGGCCTGGGCCCGATCATGGCGATCTACCAGGCGCGCTTCATGAAGTACCTGGACAGCCGCGGCCTGGCCAAGGCCGGCGACCGCAAGGTCTGGGCCTTCCTGGGTGACGGCGAGACCGACGAGCCGGAATCGCTCGGCGCGATCGGCATGGCCGGCCGCGAGAAGCTGGACAACCTCGTCTTCGTGATCAACTGCAACCTGCAGCGCCTGGACGGTCCGGTGCGCGGCAACGGCAAGATCATCCAGGAACTGGAATCGGAATTCCGCGGTTCGGGCTGGAACGTGATCAAGGTGGTCTGGGGCAGCCGCTGGGACCAGCTCCTGGCACGCGACACCAAGGGCCTGCTGATGAAACGCATGATGGAATGCGTGGACGGCGAGTACCAGACCTTCAAGGCCAAGGACGGCGCCTACGTGCGCGAGTTCTTCTTCAACACGCCGGAGCTGAAGGCCATGGTGGCCGACTGGTCCGACGACGACATCTGGCGCCTGAACCGTGGCGGCCATGACCCGCACAAGATCTACGCCGCCTACAAGGCCGCCAGCGAGCACAAGGGCCAGCCGACGCTGATCCTGGCCAAGACCATCAAGGGCTATGGCATGGGCGATGCCGGCCAGGCCATGAACGTGGCCCACCAGCAGAAGAAGATGCCGGTGGACGCGATCCGCAAGTTCCGCGACCAGTTCAACATCCCGGTGACGGACGACAAGATCGAGGACGTGCCGTACCTGACCTTCGAGGATGGCTCGAAGGAACTCGAATACATGCGCGCCCGCCGCATGGAACTGGGCGGCTACCTGCCCAGCCGCCGCCTGAAGGCGGAAGCGCTGCCGGTGCCCGAGCTGGCCGCGTTCGACGCGCTGCTCAAGGCCACCGGCGAAGGCCGCGAGGTCTCCACGACCATGGCCTTCGTGCGGATCCTGAACACGCTGCTCAAGGACAAGAAGATTGGCAAGCACGTGGTGCCCATCGTGCCCGATGAGTCGCGCACGTTCGGCATGGAAGGGCTGTTCCGCCAGGTCGGCATCTGGAACCAGGAAGGCCAGAAGTACGTGCCGCAGGATCACGACCAGCTGATGTTCTACAAGGAATCGCAGACCGGCCAGGTGCTGCAGGAAGGCATCAACGAAGCCGGCGCCATGTGCGACTGGATTGCTGCCGCCACGTCGTACTCGACGCACGGCGTGCAGATGATCCCGTTCTACATCTACTACTCGATGTTCGGCATCCAGCGTATCGGCGACCTGTGCTGGGCCGCTGCCGACATGCGCTCGCGCGGCTTCCTGCTGGGCGGTACCTCGGGGCGGACCACGCTGAACGGCGAGGGCCTGCAACACGAGGACGGCCATTCGCACGTGTTCCACGCCGTGATCCCGAACTGCATCTCGTATGACCCGACGTTCCAGTACGAACTGGCCGTGATCATGCAGGACGGCATGCGCCGCATGTACGCCGAACAGGAAGACGTCTATTACTACCTGACGGTGATGAACGAGAACTACGAGCACCCGGAAATGCCGGCTGGCGTGGAACGCGACATCGTCCAGGGCATGTACCAGTTCCGCAAGGGCGTGGAGAACAGCAACGCGCCGCGCGTGCAGTTGCTGGGTTCGGGCACGATCTTCCGCGAGGTGATCGCCGCCGCCGAGCTGCTCAAGAAGGACTGGGGCGTCGAGTCGGACCTGTGGAGCTGCCCGAGCTTCACCGAGCTGGCCCGCGAAGGCAATGCCGCCGAGCGCCACAACCTGCTGCACCCCACCGAGACGCCGCGCGAGTCGTTCGTCGCCCAGAAGCTCAAGGGCGTGCGCGGCCCGGTCATCGCCTCCACGGACTACATCCGCGCGTTCGCCGAGCAGATCCGTCCGTTCGTGCCGCGCCGCTATGTGGTGCTGGGCACCGACGGCTTCGGCCGCTCGGATACCCGCGAGAAGCTGCGCCACTTCTTCGAAGTGGATCGCCACTGGGTCACGCTGGCCGCGCTGAAGGCGCTGGCCGACGAAGGCGCGATCGGTCGTGAAAAGGTCGCCGAGGCGATCAAGAAGTACAACCTCGACCCGAGCAAGCCGAACCCGATGTCGGTCTGATTCCCGGACTTACACGCCTGAACCCCCCGCAGTGCGGCACCCGCCGCGCCGCGGGCGCCCCCGGCTGGCCCGGCGGCGCCTTGCGGCGTGGCAACGTGACAGAAGCGTGAGGCGAGAGTAACCTCGCCGAGCGTTTGTCGTGTGTAGACGCGAGTGCCGGCTGCCCAGGAGAGACACTGAATGAGTCAAGCGATTGAAATCAAGGTGCCGGATATCGGCGACTATGACGCCGTACCCGTCATCGAAGTGCACGTGAAGCCGGGCGATACCATCAACGCGGAAGACGCGCTGGTGACGCTGGAGTCGGACAAGGCGACCATGGACGTGCCCAGCCCGCAGGCCGGCACCGTCAAGGAAGTCCGCATCAAGGTGGGCGACAACGTGGCCGAAGGCTCGGTGCTGGTGATGCTGGAGCCGGCTGGCGCCGGTGCCGCCGCGCCTGCCCCGGCTCCGGCCGCCGCCCCGGCACCGGCTCCCGCGGCGGCTCCCGCGGCGGCTCCCGCGGCGGCTCCGGCACCCGCGCCCGCAGCGGCCCCGGCGCCTGCGCCGGCTGCCGGCGGTGGCGGTATCGTGGAAGTCAAGGTGCCGGACATCGGCGACTACGACGCCGTGCCGGTGATCGACATCCACGTGAAGGTGGGCGACACGATCAACGCGGAAGACGCGCTGGTCACGCTGGAATCGGACAAGGCGACCATGGACGTGCCGAGCCCGCAGGCCGGCACCGTCAAGGAAATCAAGATCAAGGTGGGCGACAACGTGGCCGAAGGCACGCTGATCGTGGTGCTGGAAGCCGCTGGCGCTGCCGGCGCTGCCGGCGCTGCGGCGGCTCCGGCCGCCGCCCCGGCTCCGGCCCCGGCTGCTGCTGCCCCGGCCCCGACGCCCGCCGCGGCTTCGGCGCCGGCTCCCGCCCCGGCCAGCTCGGCACCCGCCCCGGCCGCCCAGGGCGTGACCGGCAAGGCCGCCCACGCCAGCCCGTCCGTGCGCAAGTTCGCGCGTGAACTGGGCGTGGAAGTGTCGCGCGTGCCCGGTACCGGTCCGAAGGGCCGTATCACGCAGGAAGACGTGCAGGGCTTCGTCAAGGGCGTGATGAGCGGCTCGACCGCCGCGCCGGCCGCAGCGGCTGTCGCTGGTGGCTCGGGCGTCGGCCTGGACCTGCTGCCGTGGCCGAAGGTGGACTTCACGCGCTTTGGCGAAGTGGAGAACAAGCCGCTTTCGCGCATCAAGAAGATCTCGGGCGCCAACCTGCATCGCAACTGGGTCATGATCCCGCACGTCACGAACTGCGACGAAGCGGACATCACCGACCTCGAAGCCTTCCGCGTTCAGCTGAACAAGGAAAACGAGAAGTCGGGCGTCAAGGTGACCATGCTGGCCTTCATGATCAAGGCCACCGTGGCGGCGCTGAAGAAGTTCCCGAACTTCAACGCCTCGCTGGACGGCGACAACCTGGTGCTGAAGAAGTACTTCAACATCGGCTTCGCGGCGGACACCCCGAACGGCCTGGTCGTGCCGGTCATCAAGAACGCGGACCGCAAGGGCGTGCTCGAGATCAGCCAGGAAATGGGCGAACTCGCCAAGCTGGCGCGCGACGGCAAGCTGAAGCCGGACCAGATGCAGGGTGGCTGCTTCTCGATCTCGTCGCTGGGCGGCCTGGGCGGCACCTACTTCACGCCGATCATCAACGCGCCGGAAGTGGCCATCATGGGCGTGTGCAAGTCGTACATGAAGCCGGTCTGGGACGGCAAGCAGTTCGCGCCGCGCCTGACGCTGCCGCTGTCGCTGTCGTGGGACCACCGCGTCATCGACGGCGCCGAGGCGGCCCGCTTCAACACGTACTTCGCCCAGCTGCTGGCGGACTTCCGCCGGATTCTGCTGTAAGCACGGCCCACGCGCGCGCCGGCGGCCTCGGTTGCCGGCGCGCGGGCCTGTACGAACTGCAAGGGGCGAACCATGACGACATGCGTAGTCGTAAGGAAGGGCGCCGAGGTAGCCATCGCGGCAGACGCGCTGGTCACGTTCGGCGACACGCGGCTGTCGCGTGCCTACGAGCGGAACCAGAAGGTGTTTCCGGTGGGCGAGAGCTTCGTCGCGCTGGCCGGCACCACCGCGCACTTTCCGGTGATGCGGGCGCTGCTGACCGGCATGGGCGACGAATGCCGGCTGCTGACCCGCGACGACGTGTTCCGGACCTTCCTCAAGGTGCATGAAAAGCTCAAGACCGAGTACTTCATCAACACCAAGGAAGACGAGGACGATCCTTACGAGTCGTCGCAGATCGTCTGCCTGATCGCCAATCCGGGCGGCATCTTCGGCGTCTATTCCTACCGCGAGGTGTTCGCGTTCGACCGGTTCTGGGGCATTGGCTCGGGGCGCAACTATGCGCTCGGGGCCATGCACGCGGTCTACGACCGGCCCGGCATCGGCGCCGGGGAGATCGCGCGGATCGGCGTGGACGCAGGCGTGGAGTTCGACAAGAGTTCGGCAGGTCCCATCGACGTGCATACCGTGCGGCTGCAGGCGCAGCCGGCACCCGCGCCGGTACCGGATGGTTCAAACGGTGAGAACGGCGCGGATGGCGGGGCGGCAACCAACAACGACGGCGCGGCCTGAGCCCCAGGCGGGCAGGGCGCGCATCCCAGGAGGAAAAGCATGAGTGTGATCGAAGTCAAGGTGCCGGATATCGGCGATTTCGACGCGGTGGAAGTGATCGAAGTACTGGTCAAGGCCGGCGATACGGTCGAGGAAGAGCAGTCGCTGATCGTGCTGGAGTCCGACAAGGCCAGCATGGACGTGCCGTCGTCGTCGGCCGGCAAGATCGTGGACTTGAAGGTCAAGGTGGGCGACAAGGTGGCCAAGGGCACGGTGATCTGCACCGTGGAAGCCGGCGCCGCTGCTGCCGCTGCCCCGGCACCTGCCGCCGCTCCCGCACCGGCTGCTGCCCCCGCTGCCGCCGCTGCACCGAAGGCCGCTCCGGCCCCGGCGCCGGCCGCCGCCACGCATGCGGGCAGCGCCGACATCCAGTGCGACATGCTCGTGCTCGGCGCCGGCCCCGGCGGCTACTCGGCCGCGTTCCGCTCGGCGGACCTCGGCATGAACACCGTGCTGGTGGAGCGCTACGGCTCGCTCGGCGGCGTCTGCCTGAACGTGGGCTGCATCCCGTCGAAGGCGCTGCTGCACAACGTGGCCGTGATCGACGAAGCCAAGGCGCTGGCCGCGCACGGCATCCTGTTCGGCGAAGCCAAGATCGACCTGGACGGCCTGCGCCACTACAAGGAAACCGTGGTCGGCAAGCTGACCGGCGGCCTGGCCGGCATGGCCAAGGCCCGCAAGGTGCAGGTGGTGCGCGGCATCGGCACGTTCCTGGATCCGCATCACCTCGAAGTGCAGGAAACCGAAGGTGATGCCAAGGCCCCGACCGGCAAGAAGACGGTGATCCGCTTCGAGAAGGCGATCATTGCCGCCGGCAGCCAGGCTGTGAAGCTGCCGTTCGTGCCGGAGGACCCGCGCATTGTCGATTCGACTGGCGCGCTGGAACTGCCGGACATCCCCAACAAGATGCTGGTGATTGGCGGCGGCATCATCGGGCTGGAAATGGCCACGGTGTACAGCACGCTCGGCGCGCGCATCGACGTGGTGGAAATGCTCGACGGCCTGATGCAGGGCGCGGATCGCGACCTCGTCAAGGTCTGGGACAAGATGAACAAGCATCGCTTCGACAACGTGATGCTGAAGACCAAGACGGTGGGCGTGGAAGCCAAGCCGGATGGCATCTACGTGAAGTTCGAGGGCGAGGCCGCGCCGGCCGAACCGCAGCGCTACGACCTGGTGCTGGTGTCCGTCGGCCGTGTGCCGAACGGCAAGAAGATCGGCGCCGAGAAGGCTGGCGTGACGGTGACGGACCGCGGCTTTATCGAGGTCGATAATCAGCTCCGCACGAACGTGCCGCATATCTTCGCCATCGGCGACATCGTCGGCCAGCCGATGCTCGCCCACAAGGCGGTGCACGAGGCACACGTGGCTGCCGAAGCCGCGCATGGCGAGAAGGCGTACTTCGACGTCAAGCAGATCCCGTCGGTGGCCTACACCGATCCGGAAGTGGCCTGGGCCGGCCTGACCGAGGAGCAGTGCAAGGCGCAGGGCATCAAGTACGGTAAGGGCACGTTCCCGTGGGCCGCCTCGGGCCGCGCCATCGCCAATGGCCGCGACGAGGGCTTCACCAAGCTGATCTTCGACGAGGAAACGCACCGAATCATCGGCGGCGGTATCGTGGGCACCCATGCGGGCGACCTGATCAGCGAAGTGTGCCTGGCCATCGAGATGGGCGCCGACGCCGTGGATATCGGCAAGACGATTCACCCGCACCCGACGCTGGGCGAGTCGATCGGCATGGCTGCCGAGATCTACGAAGGCGTCTGCACGGACGTGCCGCCGCCGCGCAAGCGCTAAGCTTCGGGCGCAACGAGAAAACCCGCCGCGATGGCGGGTTTTCTTTTGGATCGACATTTAGCAATTAACCGCCAGAAAGGGCCGCCGACTGCCTGCCGCAAGCGGGTAGGGCTGGTAGCAGAGGGGTTGTCTATCCGGCATGGCGCTCCCGGGGCCGATCTCCTAGCATCGTTGGGTGAACACGATGCGGAAGACACACCTGCTTGCCGCCGCGCTGTGCCTGGTACTCCTGCCCGGCGCGGCCTGGGCGCAGTTCGACGAACCGGGCGCCAGGCCGACCATGGGCCAGTCGGGCAAGGACGTGATCTGGATCCCGACGCCCCAGCCGCTGGTGAACCAGATGCTCGACATGGCGAAGCTGACGCCCCAGGATCGGCTCGTCGATCTGGGTTCCGGCGATGGCCGCCTGGTCATTACCGCCGCCAAGCGAGGCGCCACCGCGCGTGGCATCGAATTCAACAACGAACTGGTCGAGCTGTCCCGACGCACCGCCCAGGCCGAAGGCGTGGCCAGTCGCGCCACCTTCGAGCGGGCGGACATCTTCAAGTCGGATTTTTCCGATGCCACGGTCGTCACGCTGTTCCTGCTGCCAAGCGTGAACCTGCGTCTCCGTCCCACGTTGCTGGGGATGCGGGCCGGCACGCGCATCGTCTCGAACTCGTTCGATATGGCGGACTGGCGGCCGGACGAGTACGTGCCGAGCGTCGATGCCTGCCCGGGGCCGTGCGGCGTCTACCTGTGGCTGGTGCCGGCGAGGGTGGCAGGGATATGGGCGATGGGGAACAAGCTGCTGGTGCTGTCGCAGACGTTCCAGAAGCTGGAAGGCGTGATGCGCGAAGGCGAGCGGTCGACGCCGATCTGGGACGGGCGCCTGCGCGGCACGGAGATCGTCTTCACCATCGACGACGAGCGCTACGTCGGCCACGTGGATGGCCGCGAGATGCGGGGCACCATCGAGGGTGGCGAGCCGTGGCGCGCCACGTTCCTCAAACCATAGAGACGAAAAAAAACCCGGCCCCTCATCAGAGGGGCCGGGTTCTTGCCAACCCGTCGCAGCGGCCGGAGCCGATGCGCGGGGCGGGCGAGGGCGCTACCGCTCAGGCGGTGGCAGCCGGCTTCTTGGCAGCCGTGCGGGCCGTGGCCGAGGCTTGCTGAGCAGCCTTGGTTGCGGCGGTGGCGGCAGCCTGGAAGTTGGTTTCGGCCATTTCCACGGCTTGCTTCGTGGCCTTCTGGACCGACTCGTACGCGTTGTTGGCGGCCGAGATGGCCGACTTCACGATGGCGACGGTCGATTCCGAACCGGCCGGGGCGTTCTTGGCGAAGTTCTCGACGAGCGCTTGCACGTTCTTCGTGCCTTCGGCCAGTTGGGCTTCGGCCACCTTGGTGAACTCGCTCTGCGTTTCCGAGGCGATTTCATACAGGTGACGCGAGTACGCCAGGGTCTTTTCGGCAACCGGCTGCACCAGCGAAGCCTGGATGGCCAGCAGTTCCTGGGCATCCTTGGCGGACAGGGCCTTCTTGGCGTTGTCGACGTTTTCGGCAAAGGTGGCCTTGACCACTTGCAGGTTCAGTTCGACAAGCTTTTCAACGCCTTCGAATGCTTTGGTGGTCAGACCGAACAGGGTTTCCAGATTGGCTTTTTGTGCGGCTGCAACTTGTTCCGGGGTCAGGATCATTGCTGGTCTCCAGTGGTGAACTTCAAGGTCAAGCAAAATAGAAATTAAGCCGCCCGAATGTCAAAGCCATGAACGCGATGTCCTGGCCAGCCCGAGCGATATATTGGTGTGCGGTCGAATCGGACCTCGTAAAAAGCTTTGATGCGCCGCAACAATTCCTATTCTAAGGGCAGAAAAAAGCCTGTCAAGCAGTTTTGTTGCACTGCACAAGAAATAGCAGACATTGAGCAGACATATGCGTCGTAATGACCACGTATAGGGCGCCAGGCAAGGGTTTATCCCGATGCGGTCACCATGATGCAACGCGGGGAAGGTCTGCTGTTTGATACGTTTTCACGCAATGCGGAACGCGGTGCTACCATCGCAGACTGCCCGGTCGGTAAATGGTCACGCACCGTCACTTCCCGGGAATTTCCCGCCCGATCCTCGCCCGATCCGCCCCGATGCAAGCTTTTTACGCCGATCACTTCGTCCTGCCGCTGCCGCCCGGCCATCGCTTCCCGATGCGCAAGTACAGCATGCTGCGAGACGCCGTGGTGCGTGAGGTGCCGGGCCTGACCCTGCACGAGGCGCCCCGCGCCGACGACGCGGCGCTGGCACTGGCCCATACCGCCGACTACATCGCCGATGTCTCCTCCGGCCGGCTCGATGCCGCCCGTCAGCGCGAGATCGGCTTCCCGTGGTCGCACGAGATGGTGGAGCGCTCGCGGCGCTCGGCCGGCGCGACGATGGCCGCCTGCCGCAGCGCGCTGACGGAGGGCATCGCGGTCAACCTCGCCGGCGGTACCCATCATGCCTATGCCGACAAGGGCGGCGGCTTCTGTGTGTTCAACGATGCCGCCATCGCCGCGCGCCAGATGCAGCGCGAAGGGCGCGTAAGCCGCGTGGCGGTGATCGACCTCGACGTGCATCAGGGCAACGGCACGGCGTCGATCCTGCGCGACGACCCGAGCGTGTTCACGCTGTCGCTCCATGGCGAGAAAAACTACCCGTTCCGGAAGGAGGCGAGCGACCTCGACGTCGGCCTGCCGGACGGCTGTGACGACGACACCTACGCGGCTGCACTGGCTGGCGCGCTGGACACGCTCTACGCGCGCTTCGATCCCGAATTGCTGATTTACCTCGCCGGCGCCGATCCCCATGAGGGCGACCGCCTGGGCCGGCTGCGCCTGTCCTTGGCCGGCCTGGCCCGGCGCGACACGCTCGTGTTCGAATCCGCGCTCGCGCGGCGCCTGCCGATGGCCGTGGCAATGGCCGGCGGCTACGGCAACCAGATCGAGGACACCGTGGCTGTGCACACCCAGACCGTGCGGCTGGCCGCGCGCCACCACCAGCGCTACGGCGCCGGGGCGACCGCCGCTGCGGCGGCAGCTTTTTGAGATCGCAACGAATCCCAACAACAACGCCGATGCCGATGAAGCCACAACCGGACACCCGCAGCGCCTACGCGCATTTCCAGCCGATCACCACGCGCTGGATGGACAACGATGTCTATGGCCACGTGAACAACGTTGTTTACTACAGTTATTTCGATACCGTCGTGAACACCTACCTGATCCGCGCGGGCGTGCTGGACATCGAGGCGGGAGAGACCATCGGGCTGGTAATCGAGACGCAATGCAACTATTTCTCGTCGCTGTCGTTCCCGGACACCGTCGTGGCTGGCCTGCGCGTGGCGCGGTTGGGCAACTCGAGCGTGCGCTACGAGGTGGGCCTGTTCTGCAACGACGATGAGGTGGCCGCTGCGCAGGGCCACTTCGTCCACGTCTATGTGGATCGCGCGACACGCCGCCCGGCAGCGCTGCCGCCCGCATTGCGCCAGGCGCTGACGCCGCTGGTGCGGCCGAGCGCGGCGTGATCAATAAAACACAATAACCCGGAGACCTTCGAAGCATGTCCAACCATGGCGCTGCCCCCCGCGACACCCTTGAAGTCACCTCCGCCACCGGCGATACGTCCGTGACCGATTCCGCGGCGATCGTCGATCGCGCCATCACCACGCGCCGCTCGATCCGGGCGTTCCTGGATACGCCAGTACCGCGCGAGACCGTCGAGGACATCCTCGCCGTGGCCAGCCGCGCGCCGTCCGGCACCAACACCCAGCCGTGGCGGGTCTACGTGCTCGCGGGCGACGCCAAGGCGCGGCTCTGCGCCGATGTGCTGGCCGCCTATGACGACCCGGAGCGCGACACCAAGTACCGCGAGGAGTATCCGTACTATCCGCGCGAGTGGGTCAACCCGTACCTGGCGCGCCGCCGCAAGGTGGGCTGGGACCTGTACGGCCTGCTGGAGATCAGCCGGGAAGACAAGGCGCGCATGCACGAGCAGCACGCCCGCAACTTCCGTTTCTTCGATGCGCCGGTCGGCCTGATCTTCACGATCGACCGAATCATGGAGCAGGGCAGCTGGCTCGACTACGGCATGTTCCTGCAAAGCATCATGGTGGCTGCGCGCGCCCGCGGGCTAGACACCTGCCCCCAGGCGGCGTTCACGCAATTCCACGGCGTCCTGGCCAGCCAACTGCAGCTGACCGAGAACGAGATGGTGGTGTGCGGCATGTCGCTGGGCTACGCCGACCCGGAGGCGACGGCCAATCAATTGGTCACGGAGCGTGAACCGGTGAGCGGGTTCGCGCGTTTCCTCTCATGACTTTGCGCCGGATTGAGGTTTCCCCTGATGAGGTTTTCACAAAAGCCACCGATATTGATGGTAGGGAAACTGTTTCTTATCTAGGTGCGAAGCGTTGTGCGCAGTTGTCGACAAACAAGTGCAAACGACAATCGCTGGCGCGAGAAATGGCCAATACGGCACATTTCCCGTAATGTGGAATTGTTTGCGAATCGAACTTTAAAGAGCCTTCGTAAGTCTTTAATCTTGCTAACAATTTCTTTATTTCCTAAACTAGCGCCATTCCACCAAATGCCGCGCTGAACAGATCATGTTCCGGTCCCAATCCTTTATTTCCCGACTCTTCAGCATGCCCCTGACCGCCATCGCCACTTCGGCGCTGGTGTCGGTGTCCATGCTGGCCGCGCCGGTGACGTACGCAGCGACGAAGTCGACTGCGACGAAAACCTCGGCCAAAAAGCAGGTAACTGCTTCCAAATCCACTAAAAAGGTCGCAGCCGCGAGCGAGAAACCCTCGTCATCGCGGAAGGTGATCGTGCTGCGCCACGGCAAGAAGACCGTCGTGGCCAGTCGAGCGCAGCCGGTTCGCGCGGCCTTCGTGCCGTCGAAACCGACGCTCGCAGAGTCCATGGGCCTGCGCGATACGGAAGACGCGCTCGCGCTGCGTTCCTCCGTGGCGCTGGTGCTGGACCAGAACACGAACGAAGTCCTGTTCCAGAAAAATCCGACGGCGGTGCTGCCGATCGCCTCGATCACCAAGCTGATGACGGCGCTGGTGGTCATGGACTCGCACCTGCCGATGGACGAAGTGCTGACGGTGAGCGAGGAAGATCGCGACACCGAGAAGCACAGCAGCTCGCGCCTGCGCTTTGGCACGCAGCTGACCCGCCATGAAATGATGCTGCTGGCGCTGATGTCGTCGGAAAACCGTGCCGCTTCGGTGCTGGGCCGCAGCTACCCGGGCGGCCTGCCGGCGTTTGTGGGCGCGATGAACCGCAAGGCGCGCGAACTCGGCATGAACGACAGCCACTTCGTCGATTCGAGCGGCCTGTCGAGCAGCAATGTGTCGAGCGCGATGGACCTGGCCCGCCTGGTCAACGCCGCTTACCGCAACCCGACCATCCGCGAATTCTCGACCCAGACCGAGCATGAAGTGAACGTGCTGGGCCGTCCGCTCCATTACGTGAGCACCAACCGCCTCGTGCGCGGCGGCAACTGGGAGATCGGCCTGCAGAAGACCGGTTTCATCTCGGAAGCCGGCCAGTGCCTGGTGATGCAGGCCCGTGTGAACGATCGCAACGTGGTGATGGTGTTCCTGGACTCCGTGGGCAAGCTGTCGCGCTTTGCCGATGCCACGCGCGTGCGCACGTGGCTTGAGCACCAGCCGTCGGTGCAGGGTCCGCAACGGCCGTTCCCCAACTCCCCAAACCTTACGCAGGGTCCTAGTGCGCCGCACGCGGCGCACGCGATCCTGGCCTCGCAGCAGGCACGCGGCACCTGATTCAGGTAGCCGCCGCCAATTGAAAACGCGCCGCGGGGCAGCCCGTCGGCGCGTTTCTTTTTGGGCGATACGCGCGTGAGGCGCGCTCGTGGCGCGATCAGGCCGACACGGCGTCCGCCACGTAGCCCATGCCGCGCGAGATCTGCAGCGCGGTGTCCCTGAGGTTCTGCAGCCAGCTGTCCTGCAGGCGGTCTGCCGGCGCGGACAGCGACAGCCCGGCCACCAGCCGGCGCGAGTCGTCATAGATGCCGGCCGCGATGCAGCGCACGCCCAGCTCCAGTTCCTCGTTGTCGCGCGCATAGCCGTTGGTGCGCACCCAGCTCAGTTCGCGCTCCAGCTTGGCGATGTCCGTGATCGACGTGCCCGTATGCCCGGCCAGCCCGGTGCGCGTGGCATAGCTGCGCACGCGCCCGGCCTCGTCGGCAGCCAGGAACAGCTTGCCGACCGAGGTCAGGTGCAGCGGGGCGCGGCCGCCGATGGCGCGCACCACCTGCATGCCCGAGCGCTCGCTGTAGGCGCGCTCGATATAAACGATCTCATCACCCTGACGCACCGACAGGTTCACGGTCTGCCCGGTGACGCGGTGCAGCGCGCGCATCGGTGCGAGTGCGGCATCACGCACAGAGAGCCGCGCCTTTACGAGATTCCCGAGTTCCAGCAACCGCATGCCGAGCCGATAGCTGCCGGGGTCCGAGCGATCCACGAAACGGCACGCCACCATGTCATTGAGAATGCGGTGCGCCGTGGACGGATGCAGGCCGGTGGCCAGCGACAGCTCCTTGAGACTGACGGGATCCGCGTGTTGGGCGAGCGCATCCAGCAACGTCATCATGCGTTCGATGACCTGGATCGAGGTCTTGCCGGGTGCCTTGTCTGCTTCTGCCATAGGAGGAAATGTTGCCGTGCGGCAAATTAAGCGTTTGCCTGATTCTATCTCGCATTGTGAAAATTTCAATAGGTGAAATGCAATTACCGAGATTCCCTTCCAGTGGTGGCGCCGCTTTCGCATGAGCGGCATTGCGCGCGGAGATGAACAAGTTTGCGGCGCGTGCTGCCCGCAGCGGCGCGGTGGGGGCGCATAATTGCGAGGTTTCGGGTCTGGATAAAAGGAAGCGATGCGAATCGGACTGTTCGCCACCTGTCTGGTGGACCTCATGCGCCCGGAGATCGGGTTTTCGGTGCTGAAGCTGCTGGAATCGGCGGGTTATGAGGTCATGGTGCCCGAGGCGCAGACCTGCTGCGGGCAGCCCGCGTACAACTCGGGCGAGCGCGCCGTCTCGCGCGATCTGGCCGAAAAATTCCTGCGTGAGTTCGAGATGTTCGACTACGTGGTGATCCCCTCCGGTTCCTGCGGCGGCATGGTCCGCGCGCACTACCAGGACCTGCTGCGCGACGACCCCGAACTCCACGGCCGTTACGAGCGCCTGCGCGAACGCGTCTACGAACTGACCGATTTCCTGGTCAACGTGGCCAAGATCGAGACCGTCGACTCGGCATTTTCCGGCCACGTCACCTATCACGACTCCTGCTCCGGTCTGCGCGAACTCGGCGTCAAGCAGCAGCCGCGCGCGCTGCTCGGCAAGCTGCCCGGCGTGCAACTGACCGAGATGAAGGATTGCGAGGCCTGCTGCGGCTTCGGCGGCACGTTCTCGGTGAAATACGGCAATATCTCGACGGCCATCGTCGACGAGAAATGCGCCAACATCCAGGCCAGCGGCGCTGATGCCGTGGTGCTGGGCGACCTTGGCTGCATGCTCAATATCGAAGGCCGGCTGCGCCGGTCCGGCGATACGCGCACCCGCGTGCTGCACATCGCGCAGGTCCTGGCGGGCGACGCCTGATCGATCGAACCTCGGCAAAATACGATGCAAGTCCACAGCATGGAATTCAAGGCGCGGGCCGGGCAGAAGCTCGCCGACCAGCGCCTCCAGCAGAACCTCAAGAAACTGTCGACGAAGTTCGTGACCGCGCGGGCCGATGCGATCCGCGACATCGACTTCGACGCCACGCGCGCCGCGCTCAAGGAGCGCCGCAACCGCGCGCTGGAAAACCTCGACGTCTGGCTCGCCAAGTTTGAAGAAAACGCGACCAAGCGCGGCGCCACGGTGCTGTTCGCCGAGACCACTGCCGACGCAGCCCGTCTGGTGGCCGAGATTGCGCAGAAGCATGGCGTGAAGAAGGTCATCAAGAGCAAGTCGATGGTGACCGAGGAGATGCGCCTGAACCAGGTGCTGGGCGAGATGGGCGTGCAGAGCATCGAGACCGATCTGGGCGAGTACATCCTCCAGATCAACGATGCCGAGCCGCCGTCGCACATCATCGCGCCCGTGATCCACAAGGACAAGGACGAGATTGCCGACCTGTTCGCCAAGGTGCACCACAAGCCGCGCCTGACTGACATCCCGCAGATGACCCGCGAGGCGCGCGAGGTGCTGCGCCCCGAGTTCCTGTCCGCGGACATGGGCGTGACGGGCGGCAACTTCATCATCGCCGAAACCGGCTCGGTGGCCGTGGTGACCAACGAGGGCAACGAGGGCATGTGCACGGTCATGCCGCGCGTGCACGTGGCCGTTACCGGCATCGAGAAGGTGCTGCCGACGCTGGAGGACCTGGCCACGGTGATGCGGCTGCTGCCGCGCTCGGCCACCGGGCAGGCGATCTCCAACTACTTTTCGCTGCTGACCGGCCCGCGCGCCGAAGGCGAGCGCGACGGCCCCGAGCATATGTACTTCGTGATCGTCGATGGCGGCCGGAGCGGCCTGATCGGCGGCGAATTCCAGGAGATGCTGCGTTGCATCCGCTGCGGCGCCTGCATGAACCACTGCCCGGTGTATCAGAAGATCGGCGGCCATGCCTATGGCTGGGTCTACCCGGGACCGATGGGCAGCGTGCTGACGCCAAGTTATGTCGGCCTCGCCAATGCCATCGATCTGCCGCAGGCCGCCACACTTTGCGGCGAGTGCAACAGAGTGTGTCCCGCCTCGATCCCGCTGTCCGACCTGCTGCGCAAGCTGCGCGAGAAGCAGATGGAACGCGGCCTGCGCCCGTGGCAGGAGCGCCTGTCGCTGCAGGTCTGGGGCTATGTGGCGCGCCGCCCGGCGCTCTACGCCTTCGCCACGCGCATGGGCGCGCGTCTGCTGGCGCGGATGGGGGGCCGGAATCGGCTGATTGCCAGCCTGCCGATGGCGGGCAAGGGCTGGACCGACTCGCGTGACATGCCCGCGCCGAGCGGCCGGACCTTCCGCGAGTTGTACAAGGAGAGGAGGGCGCGCGCATGAGTACGCACCAGGACAACCAGCGCGCGCTGAACGCGATGCGCGAGGCTTTGGCCAGCCATGTGGCCGGCACCATGCCGGTGGCGGACCTCGTCGGCGCATGGCGCGCGGCGGCCACGTCGCTGACGCTGCCGCCGGTATTCGGTCAGGCGATGGAGGAGTTGCTGCGCCGCCTGGAGATGTCGGCGGTGTTCGCGCAGGATAGCTGCTCGTTCTCGAGCACGGCGGTCACGGACCAGCTCAAACGCTGGCTGGACAAGGCCGAGGCGACGTAAGCGTCGTAAGCGTCGTAAACGACAACGGCCGGGGAGCGCCCCCGGCCGTTATTCCATCCCGTTCGACTTAGCTCAGCAGCAGCGCGTCGTCATCCAGCTGCTCGTGCCGGGTCTGCTCGAACATCCGCAGCAGGTCGGGCACGTCGAGGCCCTTGCGTTGGTCGCCCGACACATCGAGCACCACCTGCCCCTGGTGCAGCATCACCGTGCGATCGCCGTAGTCCAGCGCCTGGCGCATCGAGTGCGTCACCATCATCGTCGTCAGCTTGCTTTCCGAGACGATGCGCGCGGTCAGTTCCAGCACGAAGGCGGCGGTTTTCGGGTCCAGTGCAGCCGTGTGCTCGTCGAGCAGCAGGATGCGCGACGGCTGAAGTGACGCCATCAGCAGGCTCACCGCCTGCCGCTGGCCGCCGGACAGCAGGCCGATCCGGTCCGTCAGACGATTCTCCAGCCCGAGGTTCAGCAGCCGCAGCTTGTCGCGGAACAGCTCGCGCGACGCCTTGTTCAGCGCCGGGCGGAAGCTGCGCCGCGAGCCGCGCGCCATGGCCAGCGCCATGTTTTCCTCGATGGTCAGCGCCTCGCAGGTGCCGGCCATCGGGTCCTGGAACACGCGGGCCACCAGATGGGCGCGGTCCCAGGCGGGCTGCCGGGTCACGTCGATGTCGTCGATGGTGATGCGGCCGCTATCCACCATCTGGTCGCCGCTGACGGCGTTCAGGAAGGTGGACTTGCCCGCGCCGTTGGAGCCGATCACGGCCACGAACTGGCCGCTCGGGATCTCCAGGTTCAGGCCGCGCAGCGCGCGGTTCTCGATCGGCGTGCCGGGGTTGAAGGTCAGCTTCAGGTCTTGTGCGCGCAACATCTCAGGCACCTCCGTTCTTGCGGCCAAACAGCTTCTTGCGCGTCGCCGGTAGCACCAGCGCCAGCGTCACCAGCGCCGCCGTCACCAGATTCAGATCCTGCGCCTTGAGGCCGATGAACTCCGTGTTCAGCGCCAGCGCGATGAAGAATCGGTACAGGATGGCGCCCAGCACCACGGCCAGCGTCACATAGACCAGACGCCGCGCCGGCAGGATGGTCTCGCCGATGATCACGGCGGCCAGGCCGATCACGATGGTGCCGATGCCCATCGAGATGTCGGACCCGCCCTGGGTTTGCGCGAACAGCGCGCCGGCCAGCGCCACCAGCCCGTTGGAGAGCGCCATGCCGGCCAGCGTGGCACGGCCCGTAGGCACGCCCTGCGACCGCGCCATGCGCGGATTGGCACCGGTGGCGCGCATCGCCAGGCCCAGTTGCGATGAGAAGAACCAGTCCAGGCCGACCTTCGCCACGATCACCACCACCAGCAGCACCAGCGGGCGCAGCAGGTAGTCGGGCAGCCACTCGGGCTGGAGCACCGTGAACAGGGTCGGCTCGGTAATCAGCGGCACATTCGGGCGACCCATGATGCGCAGGTTGACCGAGTACAGCGCGATCATCATCAGGATACTGGCCAGCAGGTCCATGATCTTGAGCCGTACGTTGAGCCAGCCGGTGATCCAGCCGGCCACCGCGCCGGCCGCGATGGCGGCGAGCGTGGCCAGGAAGGGGTCCTGGCCGGCGGAGATCAGCGTGGCCGCCACGGCGCCGCCGAGCGGAAAGCTGCCATCGACGGTGAGATCGGGGAAGTTGAGGATGCGGAACGAGATCAGCACCCCGAGGGCCACGAGGCTGAAGATCAGGCCGATCTCCAGGGCGCCCATAAGGGAAAAGAGGGACATGGGGAAATCCTGTTGCGGGGGACCGGCCGGGCTGTCGCGCGGCGGGTAGGCGGCGCGTGCGCTGCGGTCCGGAGGCCCCGGCCGGCCGGATAGGCCGGGCCGGGGCCGGAGAGCGTCAGGCCGCGCAACCCCTCGGGGGCGGCGCGGCCCGTTGCGGGTCTTACTTGATGACGGTCTTGGCTTCCTTGACCAGTTCCGGCGCCAGCGTCACGCCTTGCTTGGCGGCGGCGCTGGTGTTCACGAACAGTTCGAGGTTGTCCGAGGTCTGCGAGGCAATCGCGCCGGGCTTCTCGCCCTTCAGGATGCGCACGACGACCTTGCCTGTCTGGTGGCCCAGGTCGCTGTAGTTGATGCCCAGCGCGGCCACGGCGCCACGCTTCACGCTGTCCGTGTCAGCGGCCACCAGCGGAATCTTCGACTCGTTGGCCACCTTCACCAGCGCCTCGTAGGCCGAGACCACGTTGTTGTCGGTGTTCGTATAGATCACATCGACCTTGCCGATCAGGCTCTTGGCAGCCGGGCCGATGTCCACGGTACGCGGCGCGGCGGCTTCCTTGAGCGTCAGGCCTTGCTTGGCCAGCAGTTCCTTCAGTTCCTTGACCACCACCACCGAGTTGGCTTCACCGGGGTTGTAGACCATGCCGACGGTCTTGACCTTGGGCACCACGCGCTGGATCAGGGCCACCTGCTTGTCCAGCGGCAGCTTGTCCGAGACGCCGGTCACGTTGGTGCCAGTAGCGCCCCAGCCCTTGACCAGCTGGGCGGCCACGGGATCCGTCACGCCCGAATACACCACCGGCACCGTCTTGGTGGCGGCCACCACGGCCTGTGCGGACGGCGTGGCGATGGCGACGATCGCGTTCGGCTGGTCGCCGACGAACTTCCGGGCGATCTGCGCGGCCGTGCCGGTGTTGCCCTGCGCGCTCTGGTATTCCCACTTCAGGTTCTTGTCGGCGTCGTAGCCGGCAGCCTTCAGTTCGGCGCGCACGCCGTCGCGGATGGCGTCGAGTGCCGGGTGATCGACAATCGACAGCACTTTCACGGTCTGGGCCTGCACGGCGCCGCCGTACAGCACGGACAGGGCGACCACGCCGCCGAGAATCGTTTGGGTGGATGCCTTGAGGCGCGACTGAAGACGCTGCATGTAATTGTTCTCCCCCGAGGGTTCGGTACTTTGGAAGCCTGCGAGGATACCATTTTCGGGGCTCTCGCGGCTCCCTTTTAGTGCACCGGTCGGCCATATCCTGCTGTTAAACGCCTCGGGGGACAAGGCGTGCCGCAAATTATTGCGCCAGAAAGCCGATTATCGAGAATGTGTTGCGGTGCAGCATCCTCAGCCGGCAACGGGGTGGCGCAACGCGGCGGCACAGTCACGCACCAGGGAGGGGCCGCGATAGATCAGGCCGCTGTAGACCTGGACCAACTGCGCGCCGGCATCGATCTTCGCGCGCGCGTCGGCGCCGCTGAAGATGCCACCCACGCCGACGATCGGCAGGGCATCGCCCACCACGGCGCGCAGGGCGCGCACCACGCGGGTGGAGGATTCGAAGACCGGACGTCCCGAGAGGCCGCCCGCTTCCTCGGCATGGGGCAGGCCCTGGACCGCCTCGCGCGAAATCGTGGTGTTGGTGGCAATCACCCCGTCGATACCGTGCCGCACCAGCGCATCGCCGATATTGCCGATCTGGTCGTCGTCGAGGTCCGGGGCAATCTTCAGGGCCAACGGCACGTAGCGCTTGTGCTGCTCGGCCAGGCGCTGCTGGGCGGTCTTCAGCGTAGAGAGCAGGCTGTCCAGCTCGCTGGCGCCCTGCAACTGGCGCAGGTTCTTGGTATTCGGCGACGAGATGTTCACCGTCACATAGCTCGCGTGCGGATAGACGCGCTCGAGGCAGTAGAGGTAGTCGTCGGCCGCGCGCTCGATCGGGGTATCGGCGTTCTTGCCGATATTCAGGCCCAGCACGCCGCCCTCGGCCTTCCAGCGCGACGCCTGGACGTTGGCCACGAAGGCATCCACGCCGCCATTGTTGAAGCCCATGCGGTTGATCAGCGCATCGGCCTGCGGCAGCCGGAACATGCGCGGACGCGGGTTGCCGGGCTGCGCGCGCGGCGTGACCGTGCCCACCTCGATAAAACCGAAGCCGAACGCGGCAAGGCCGTCGATGTACGCGCCATCCTTGTCGAGACCGGCCGCCAGCCCCACGGGGTTCGGGAAGCGCACGCCCATGACGGTGCGCGGATCGGCGGCGATGGTGTTGCCAAGGCAGCCGGCCAGGCCCATGCGCTGCGCGCGCATGAGGTTGTTCAGCGTGAAATGGTGGGCATCCTCCGCATCCATGGAGAACAGGGCGGGGCGAAACAGGGGATAGAGCGCGTTGAGCACGGGGAGGGGGCGCGGCCGGGGCCGGCGCGAAGTCGGTACCAGGGCGGCATTGTAGCGTGCGGCTGGCGCTACTCCTGGGCGGGCCCCGGTTGGGGTGGGGCGGCTGACGTGGTGACGGGCGCGGTGGCCTCGTCGTCGAACGGATGCCACTGGTTGCCCGTGAGCACCTGGAGCGGCCGGAAGCGCGCCTTGTAGGCCATCTTGCGGCTGTCGGCGATCCAGTAACCCAGGTAGAGGTGCGGCAGGCCCAGCTCGCGGGTCTGGTTGATCTGCCAGAGGATGTTGTAGGTGCCGTAGCTCGCGCCGACGGCCATCGGGTCATAGAAGGTGTAGACCGACGACAGGCCGTCGTCGAGCACATCGATCATGCTGACCATGCGCAGGCGGCCCGCCTCGGGCGAACCCGGCGGTTCGCGGAACTCCACCAGCCGCGAGTTCACGCGGCTTTGCAGCAGGAACTGCTCGTACTGGTCCCGGCTGTCCTGATCCATGCCGCCGCCTGCGTGACGCATCGACTGATAGAGCAGATACAGCGCGTAATGCTCCTCGACGTAGGTCAGCGGCGCCACCAGCGCCTGCAGGTTCTCGTGCTGGCGCCAGGCGCGGCGCTGGCTGCGGTCCGGACGGAACTGGTCCACCAGCACGCGGCACGGCGTGCAGGCGCGGCATTCGTCGCAATAGGGGCGATAGGTGAAGATGCCGCTGCGGCGGAAGCCGGCGCGCACCAGCCGGGAGTAGACATCGGCATTGATCAGGTGCGCGGGCGTGGCCACCTGCGAGCGCGCCATGCGGCCATCGAGATAGCTGCAAGCATAGGGCGCCGTTGCGTAAAACTGCAACGCGGAGAGCGGAAGTTCCTTCAGCTTGCTCATGGCTCGCTCATGACGAAAAGACGGAGGCGGCGGACACCGCGTGGCAGCATCCTGTCTGGCAGTCTATCAGAGCAAACCGGGCGGCGTGTGCAACGCGGTGCAGATCCGCTGGCGTTGCAATGATGGGGCGAAGGTCATATACTGGCCAGACCGCTTGAGAGGCGTCCCACTTATGGCAATCAGAGCCGGACAGTCGTGTCTCTCAGGCGGTTTTTCTTTTGTGCGCCACCGTCATGGTGGGCATGTCGCCACGTTCGCTGGCCCCCTCCCAAAGCAGTAGCCCCTTCGCGCGCCACACGCGCTCGAAATCCCTGTCTTCCTTCGCATAGATGCTCGCGAGCTCGTTGCAACGGGCGCGGCCGATTTGCTTGTCCGCATGCAGGATGGCAACGAGCGGGCCCAGATGAATGGTGTCGAAGGACAGCACTACCGCGTTCACATCATGCGGACGGGTGTGTGACCTGAAGATCGCCTTGGGTGCCAGCAGGGTGCCATATATCCCTTCCAGAAATCGCCGCGGCACGTTGTGCCGGAACAGCATTTTCTCGACATTGGCGACCTTCACGGCCAGCGGAAGGTCCGGGAAGCCAAGCTCCAGATAGCGGCGCGGCGTGTTGCCGAGCCGGATGGCGAGCCCCATTACCGTGTTGGCCTTGTCGGTCAGCAGCGTGGCACAGGTGGTCTTGAGAACGAGATCGTAATTGGGGTCTTTCATCCGGCAGGTGAACGGCAAGACACGCGAAGTAGCGAGTGTCTGCCCACCTGCCTTCAGGCGGATTTGCGCTGCGTCAAATAGCTGGCGCCCAGCGCGCCAGTACCGACTTGTCAAACTGCCACGGCGCGATGTCGGGCTGGGCGGTGGCGGCCCGGACGTGGGCGACGAAGTCCGCGCGCGGGATCGGGCTGGCGCCGAGGGAGGCCAGGTGGTCAGTTTCCTGCTGGCAGTCGATCATCGTCACGCCGTGCTGGTCGAGGAAGGCACAGAGTGCGGCCAGGGCGATCTTGGAGGCGTCCGTGCGCTGCGCGAACATCGACTCGCCATAGAACATGCGGCCCAGCGCCACGCCGTAGAGGCCGCCCACACGCTCGCCCTGGTACCAGCTTTCCACGGAGTGGGCGCGGCCGGCGCGGTGCAGGGCGCCGTAGGCGTTGACGATGTCGTCGGTGATCCACGTGCCGAACTGGCCGTCGCGCGCGGTCATGGCGCAGGTGCGCATCACGGCGATGAAATCGTCGTCAACGCGGATTTCCCAGTCCGGGTCACGCAGGGTGCGGCGCAGCGTCTTGCGCAGGGTGGCCGAGACCTTGAGCGCCTGCGGAGCCAGCACCATGCGCGGGTCGGTGCTCCACCAGAGCACCGGCTGTCCTTCGGAATACCAGGGGAAGATGCCTTGCCGGTAGGCCAGCAGCAGCCGCTGCGGCGAGAGTTCGCGACTGGCGGCGAGCAGGCCGGGCGCATCGCTGGCCGGGCCGAGCGCCCGCTCGACAGGCGGAAACGGGTCCTGTGGGTCCAGCCAGGTGATCATGGGGCGGGCAGGGCGTTGCCCGCGTTCAGGGGGTAACGGGCGGTGTGGCGGGCGACGTGGCCGGTGACACCTCGGTCGCCGGCAGCGGCGTGGCACGGCTGGTCAGCGGCCGCATCGGCTTGTCGATGTCCAGGCTGTGCAGCCGGAAGCTGCCATCGGCGATCCGGCCCGCCGCGCGGTCGGCGAAGAAGCAGCGCAGCGTGTGGATGACGGTGGGGAAGGCCAGGTCGTCCCAGGGCACATCGGCTTCATCGACCAGCTTGACCTCGAGGCTTTCCTCGCCCGGGGCGATGTCCAGGTCCTGCAGCGTCGCCAGGTAGAACAGATGCACCTGGTGCACGTGCGGCACGTTGAGAATCGAGAACAGTTCGCCCACTTCCACGCGGGCGCCGGCTTCCTCGAGGGTCTCGCGCGAGGCGGCCTGGGCCGTGGTCTCGGCAATCTCCATGAAGCCGGCCGGCAGCGTCCAGAACCCGTAGCGGGGCTCGATGGCGCGCTTGCAGATCAGGATCTTGTCTTCCCAGACGGGGATCGTGCCCACGACGTTGCGGGGATTGACATAGTGGATGGTGCCGCAGCCGTCGCATACGCTGCGCGGGCGATTGTCGCCTTCGGGTACGCGCAGGACAACCGCATGACCACAGTTCGAGCAGAATTTCATGAGGGGCGTCCGGGAGGAATGGCGCCAAGTGTATCACCGCGCCGCCCGGCCGCTGCGGGCGCGATGCGCGCTCCTGGGGCGCACATCGCGCTGCCTCGGAGGGAGGTGGCTACTTGCGCTGAGTTGCCTTCGCGCCCCCCGTCGCGCCCGGGCTGGCGGTCGGCACCCAGTCCTCGGGGCGGTCTGGCGGCACGATGTCCGCCTTGCCCTTCCTGGGGTCCGGCAGGTTGACCGGCGCGGGCCGGTCGTTGCGGTGGCCCTTGGCGCCGTGTGCCGGCTTCTGGGCCGCCGGCTTGGCTGCGGTGGCCGAGGTTTCGGCGAGGGCCGCGCCGCCCGCCAGCGTGGCACAGGCCGCCGTGCAAGCCGCCGCCCAGATCGCCATCGATTTCGCGCTACGCATGGTCATGTTGGGTTCTCCTTCCGTTGCGTGTGAGATGCACCCTACGGACCTCCGGCGTCCGCCGCCATGGATTGACCTGGCGATGTGATGCAAGGTGCATCCTCGGCGCCATGAACATGATCGAGATCAAGTCTGTGGCGATTACGCCCCCTGCGACCTCGCCTGAACGGACCGCGATGCCTACCATCGGCCGCTCCTTTCCAACGCGGAGCAGAAAGATGAGAACAAGACACGTGGTGCGGTTGAGCGCAACCGCCCTGGCCCTGGCCATGTTCGTGGGGACGAGCATCCCCGCCATGGCCGTGACGGCGGCGAAGGAGAATGCCGCCACCCGCAGCAAGCCCCAGCCCAATCCCTTCCTCGCTGCAGAGGCGTACGCGGTGACCCATTTCGACCCCGCTCAGACCGATGTGATGCCTTACGCGCTCCCGCGCGGCACCTTCCATGTCGATCTGCGCAAGGCCCCACGCGTGCAGGCCGGGCCGATCAGCATCATGACGCTCGCCACGCCGTCGCCGCGCTATATGTGGGCGGCCTCGTCGGGCGGGGTTTCCTATGTGGATGTCAGCGATGGCGGCTGGCGCGAGGTGGCCAGGCTGCCCGATCCAGACGCGAAGCCGCTGCCCGCCGGCCTGCTCGACAAGATCCTCGCCGAACCGCTGGACGATGTCGCGCGCGTGGAGAAGGCGGTCAAGACCGACCTGGCGCTCGACCGCAAACGGATCAGCGCCAATACCTACGTGGTGTCCGGCAAGGATGGCGTGCTGTATGCGACCAATCGCTCCGCGGTCCGCGCCTATGGACTGGTCGATCCGAAGCGCCCGGAAGCGGGCATCAAGCTATTGCGGACGATCGATCTCAAGGATCGCCTGACGGCGGTGGAGAATGCCGGCGGCGTGATGCTGAACATGACATATGACGGCCATCTGGTGGTGGGCGCCGCGCAGTCCATCCGCGTGCTCGACCGCGACTTCAAGCCCGTCGGCGATGCGTTCCAGTTCCCGGAAGGCGAGATCGTCTCCAACGCGATGGCGGTCGACGAGAAGAACGGCATCTATATCGCCTCCGACAAGGTGATGCGGAAGCTTGTGTGGACCGGGAAGACGCTCTCCCGCGATGCCGCGCACGGCGCCTGGGAATCGGCCTATGACTCGGGCCAGACGCCGATGCCCAGCGTGAAGTTCGGCACCGGCACGGGCTCCACGCCGACCCTGATGGGCTTCGGCGATGATGCGGACAAGCTGGTGGTCATCACCGACGGCTCTGACCGCATGAAGCTGGTGGCCTTCTGGCGCGACGAGATCCCGGCCGGCTTCACGCAGCGGCCCGGCACGAAGTCGAACCGCATCGCCGATCAGATCCAGGTCACCTGCGGGCTGCCCGCCAGCACGCCCTACGTCCAGTCCGAGCAATCGGTGGTGGCGCTGGGCTATGGCGCGTTCGTCGTGAACAACATCCGGCCGAAGGGTGTGGCGGATCGACTGGTCGATGTGCTTGCGGGCGGCCCGGCGCTGACGCCGGCGGCGGGCGCGGAGCGCTTCGAGTGGGATACGAAGACCAAGGCGTGGCGCTCGGCGTGGACGCGCAACGATGTGGTGTCCACGAGCATGGTGCCGACCGTGAGCGGTCCGTCGCGCATCGTGTTCGTGAACGGCTATACCAAGGCGGACGGCTGGGAAGTGACTGGCATGGACTGGGAAACCGGCAAGACAGTCCATCGCTCGATCTTCGGTCAGGACAATCTGGGTAACGGCGCCTATGCACTGATCCAGTCCTTGCCGAATGGCGACCTGCTGTTCAACAGCATCGGCGGCCCGACGCGTGTGAAGTACCAAGCGACCGCCAAGTAAGAACGGCGGCCGGAAAACAAAAAACCCGCCTGATTGGGCGGGTTTTCTTGTTGCAGCGTGTTCTGCTGCGTATTCGTTCCGGCGGTTGGTTGCGGGGGCAGGATTTGAACCTGCGACCTTCGGGTTATGAGCCCGACGAGCTGCCAGACTGCTCCACCCCGCGTCCGTCGAAGCTGAGAGTATATGACAACCGTTTGCGCAATGCAACACCTTTGCCTCTCGCTTCTGATGAGTGCCGTGCAACCGGCACCCATCTTCCAGTTAGAGCACGCGAAGGGGCCCGTGGTTCAGGTCGATTTCGGGGTTTCGGTTGTGCGCTGCCACAGCGTCGCTTCGAACTCGAAGCTGTCGCGCTGCTGCAGGTCGTCGCGTTGCCAGATCACGCGGTCGGGGCGCACGGTCAGCATCCACGTGGTGGTGGCGAGCGGGTTCGGCTGGTCGAACGCGCGTGGCGTCAGCACCGCTGCGCACGGGCCGCGCTCGGGGTCGCGCACGGAGGTGTAGCGGATCAGGCCCAGCCCGGCTTCTCGCGCCAGACGGCCGAAGTCCTGGCAGGGCGCGTGGTCGTCGGGATCGGTCCAGCGTGGGTCATCGTGGAACGGGGCGGCGTCCAGCGCCACGCCGTCGGTCTTCACGCTGACCTGGAACAGCGTCTGCGCGCGGGCGTCGATGCGGGGCAGCGCGGGGCTGTCGAGCAGAAAGCGCCAGCGCCAGTAGCCCAGTTCGGCACAGGCTGTGCGGATGGCGTCGGCGCCATAGAACACGCCCGGGTCCTGTCCGCCGCGAAAGCGCGAGCCCCAGGGCGAGGGGGGATATCGGAAGGGCGTGAAGATCAGATAGTGGAGGTGGCGCGCGTCGGGGGGTACTGCGGGTTTGCCGGCGTCGAGCACGGCTTCGAGCACGGCCTGTTCCTCGAGGCTGTCCACCAGGGGCATGGTCGAGACCACATGCTGGGCCTCCACCGCCCGCCACAGTTTGAGCGCGAACGGCTTGCGCTCAGATGCGACCGCGGGTGGCGTCCAGGTAGTGAACGACACGTACGAGCCCTTCAGTCGTGCGAATCAGCTCGAGCGGCTTGCCGCCAAGCGAGAGGTTGTCATGGGTGAGCCACAGCCGCGCCTGCTCGTCGTGGCCGAGGATGGCATCGAGCGAGCGGAACAGGCGCACGAACAGCACGCCGAACTCCCACTCCTTGCGGTGCGCATCGAGCACATAGCCGCCGGACGCCATGCGCGAGACCGACGCCGTGCTGATGCCCAGCACGCTGGCCACGATGGCCTGGCTGATGCCAAGAAAGCCGGCCGCGCGCATCACGGCCTTGGTGAGCGTGGCGCCGGGGTTCACGCCGCCGGCGGGCTCGGTGTCCGGAATCTGATGAGATTGCATCGCCTTTGCTCCTTTCTTGGGAAACATTATAGGCGGTGTATTTCAGAAGGAAAGGCCGTGACATAGGCTGTATAGTGCCTAATACGTCTCAATATGGAGCCGTCCCTCCGCGCGCAGCGTGGCCTCCAGGTCCGTCCAGGACTGGCCCGCCGCCGCGCAGACCTCGCCGAAGGCGGCCAGCACGCCTTCCTCCATCCCCTTCAGGCCGCAGATGTACACATGGCCATGGGGGTCGGCAAGCAGCGCGGCCACCTGCGGGCTGGCTTCGCGGATCGCATCCTGCACATAGCGGCGCGGCATCTCGGCATCGCGCGAGAAGGCGAAGTGAATGTCGAGGAAGTCCTTGGGCAGCTTCAGCAGCGGGCCGAAATAGGGCAGTTCACGCTGGTTGCGCGCGCCGAAGAACAGCAGGCGGCGCCCATCGAAACTCGCCATATTGCGACGCATCCGCTCGGTCATCGCCCGCATCGGTGCGGAGCCGGTGCCCGTGCAGATCATCATCACGCTGGCCTCGCGATGGTTGGGCATCAGGAAAGTACTACCGAAGGGGCCGACGACCTGCACCGTGTCGCCCTTGGCCAGGTCGCACAGGAAGTTCGACGCCACGCCGCGTACCGGCTGCCCGTCGTGGTCCTGGTCCACGCGCTTCACGGTCAGCGCGAGGTTGTTGTAGCCGGGCCGCTCGCCGTCGCGCGGGCTGGCCACCGAGTACATGCGGATGTAGTGCGGCTTGCCCGACGCATCGGTGCCGGGCGGCACGATGCCGATGGCCTGCCCCTCCAGCACCGGGAAGAACTGGTTGCCGAAGTCGAGCACGATGTGATGGATGTCGCTCGACGCCTCTTCGGCCGTCAGCCGATAGTTGCCGGCCACCGTGGCCGACACCGGCGCGCGCACACCGTGCAGGTTGATATAGGGATGCGCGGCCGACCATGGCGCCTTGGGCGAGGTATGCCGGCTGGTTTCCACGGCCTGCACGTCGGTGGCGGGCGCCTTGCCAGTGCCGGCGGCGGCCTGGGCCAGGGCCTCGGCGGCCGTGGCGGTGGCGGACGTCGCCGCGTCGATCTCGGCCTCGGGCAGCGGCACCTCGGCTGGCAGCTCGTCCCAGAGCAGTTGGGCGTCGATCGGATAGGCCTCGCCGCGCAGCATCGTGCGCCAGTTGTCGATGGCGCCCGTGGGGCAGGGCGACAGGCACGCGTTGCAGCCGTTGCAAACCTCGGCCTTGACCACGTAGTTGCGGTCGTCGTGGGTGATGGCGTCGATCGGGCAGGTGTCTTCGCAGGTGTTGCAGCGAATGCAGATTTCCGGATCGATCAGGTGCTGCTTGATGATGTCGGGGGCGCCCATGTCGGCCTCTTATCCAGTGATTCAGCGATCTAGTTGAAACGGACGTATTCGAAATCCACCGGCTGGCGGTTCACGCCCACCGCCGGCGGGGCGATCCAGTTGGCGTAGCGGCCCGGTTCCACCACGCGGCCCATCAGCGAGGCCACGAAGGCGCGGTCCGCGTCGGTGGCCAGCCAGGCGTCCGCGTTGGCCTGCCAGGCGGCTTCGCTCAGCACCTCGCCGGTCGGCGAGACATGCACATTGGCGAAGGTGCCGATCTTGCGGTTGAACGCCTTGTGCGGCACGGTCAGCCGGAACGGAATGCCGGCCTTCTCGATCACCTTGTTCCAGCGCGCCACGCCGCCGACCGAATCCTTGATGTAGTCGTCGCGCAGCACCTCGTTCAGGGCGTTGAGCATCGGCACTTCGCGCTCGGCCAGCTTGCCGTCGCGCACGTCGAGGATCCGGTACACGTCGCCCTTGAGCACGTGGTCGTCGCCGCGCTTGCCTTCCTCGAAGCGGCCCTTCAGCCCGGCGCTGTAGAAGGTGGCCGCGTTGGAGGACTGGTCGGCGCCGAACAGGTCGATCGTCACGCTGTAGTGGAAGTTCAGGTAGCGCTGGATGGTCTCCAGGTCGATCACGCCGGCGGCGCGCACGTCGGCCGGGTCCTGGATGTCGCGCTCGCGCATGACCTCGCAGGTACGCTGGATCACGCGCGAGACGCCGCTTTCGCCCACGAACATGTGATGGGCTTCCTCGGTCAGCATGAAGCGCGTGGTGCGCGCCAGCGGGTCGAAGCCGGACTCGGCCAGCGCGCAGAGCTGGAATTTGCCGTCGCGGTCCGTGAAATAGGTGAACATGAAGAAGGCGAGCCAGTCCGGCGTGCGCTCGTTGAAGGCGCCCAGGATGCGCGGATTGTCCTCGTCGCCCGAGCGGCGGCCCAGCAGCGCCTCGGCTTCCTCGCGGCCGTCGCGGCCGAAGTGGCGGTGCAGCAGGTAGACCATCGCCCAGAGGTGGCGGCCTTCCTCCACATTGACCTGGAACAGGTTGCGCAGGTCATAGAGCGACGGCGCGGTCAGGCCCAGGTGGCGCTGCTGCTCCACGGACGCCGGCTCGGTATCGCCCTGCGTGACGATGATGCGGCGCAGATTGGCGCGGTGTTCGCCCGGCACTTCCTGCCACGCGGCCTGCCCCTTGTGCTCGCCGAAGTGGATCTTGCGCTCGGCGTCCGCCGGTTGCAGGAAGATGCCCCAGCGGTAGTCGGGCATCTTCACATGGTCGAAGTGAGCCCAGCCGGACGGGTCCACCGAGACCGCCGTGCGCAGGTAGACATCGTAATTGTGCGAGCCATCGGGTCCCATGTCGCGCCACCAGTCGAGGAAGGCGGGCTGCCAGTGCTCCAGCGCGCGCTGCAGGGCGCGGTCATCGGAGAGGTTCACGTTGTTCGGAATCTTCTGGCTGTAGTCGATGCTCATGGCCGGGGTCTCCTTGGGTCTGGTTGTCGTTCGGTCGAAGGGGGCGGTCAGACCCGGTCCCAGTCGAAGCGTGCCTTGTTGCCGGTGCCGAATACCTTGAGCGCGCCTTGCTCGCCCACGGCGTTGGGTCGATTGAAGATCCAGTTCTGCCAGGCGGTGAGCCGGCCGAAGATGCGTGTTTCCATGGTCTCGCGCGGGCCGAAGCGCAGGTTGGCTTCCAGGCCGGTGAGGGCGTCGGGGGAGAGGCTCGCGCGTTCCTCCAGCGCGATGCGGATCTCGTCTTCCCAGTCGATGTCGTCCGGCGCGGCCGTCACCAGCCCCAGCGCCTCGGCCTGCGCGCCGTCCAGCGGCTGGCCGACTTGAGCGCTCACGGCCTCGATGGCGGCGGTGTCTTCATAGAAGCGCGCGGCGAGCCGCGAGAGGCCGTTCGGCATCGGATATCGCCCGAAATTGGCGTCATGGGCGACCAGGCGCGGGGCGGTGTCGGGATCATCCGGCAGTTGGAGCATGTAGCTGCGGTCGGCGGCCAGCGCCAGTTCGAGCAGCGTGCCGGCGAAGCAGGAGGTCGGCTCGATCAGCGCGAACAGGCTGCGCGACGAGACGTCCAGCCGCGCCAGCGTCCGGCGCAGCATGCCGATGGTCTCGCGCACGAACCAGTGGCTGGCGTGGGCCTCCATCAGCGTATCGGCGGCCAGCACCTCGGCCGCATCGCCCTCGGTCTTGAGGATCCACATGCCGATGTCGAGATGATTGGTGCGCAGCGTGAGGATGGCGTCGTCGAGTTCGCGCGCCATCTTGAGCGGCCACCACTGGGCGCCGGCGGCCAGGATGGCGTCGAGGTCGCGCGGCTGGTCGGCGGCGGGTGCCGAGACCGTCAGCGTGGCGCGGCGCGCCGTGGTGTCGATTTCCACGCGCACGGTGTCGTAGCGGTAGCCATCGGCGTTGTCTTGTCGGTCGAGGGGCGTCAGCGTCACGCCCTTGGCGTCGGCGGGGCGGTCGCTCAGGGCGGCCAGCGCCTGCGCCCGCTCGCGCACGTGTTCGGCGAAGCGCGCGGGTTTGACGACATCGTCCACCAGCTTCCAGTCCTTGGCGCGCTGGCCGCGCACGCCCTCGGTGGTCAGGCAAAAGATGTCGGCGTGGTCGCGGCGCACGCGGCGCTTGTCGGTCACGCGCGTCAGGCCGCCGGTGCCGGGCAGCACGCCCAGCAGCGGTACTTCGGGCAGGCTGACCGCGGAGGAGCGGTCATCCACCAGCAGGATTTCGTCGCAGGCCAGCGCCAGTTCGTACCCGCCGCCGGCCGTGGTGCCGTTGCAGGCGGCGATGAACTTGATGCCGGAATGGCGGCTGGCGTCCTCGATGCCGTTACGCGTCTCGTTGGTGAACTTGCAGAAGTTCACCTTCCAGGCGTGGCTGGACTTGCCGAGCATGAAGATATTGGCGCCCGAGCAGAAAATGCGGTCGCGGGCGCTGGTCAGCACCACGGTGCGCACTTCGGGATGCTCGAAGCGGATGCGCTGCAGGGCGTCGTGCAGTTCGATATCGACGCCAAGATCGTAGGAATTCAGCTTCAGCGCGTAGCCGGGCCGCAGGCCACCTTCCTCGTCCACGTTCATGGACAGTGTGGCGACGGGACCGTCGAAGGTCAGCAGCCAGTGGCGATACTGGGACGGATGGCGCGCAAACGTAACGGGGGCCGGGACCGACATGGGGCGTGTCTCCTTGATGCACTATAGTGCCTTCATCTTTGAGATGAAATATAGTGCATCGACGGAGGCGATGCAAGGCCCGATGCAGACCTGCTGGCTTGTCGACGTTCAGCCGATAGCGGGCATCTGCGTGCGCAGGGCCTGAAGTGAGCTGTTGGCGTCCTGGCCGCTGGTGTCGATCGACACATCGGCGCGCGAGTAGAGCGGCGTGCGCGCCTGGAGGATGCGGCGCAGGTCGGTCATGGCCTCGCGGTTGCCTTCCATCGGCCGCATATCGCCCTGCGCCACCACGCGCGCCATATGTTCCTCGGGCGAGGTGCGCACCCAGACCGTGTAGCAGCGCGCCAGCAGCAGGTTGAAGGTGGCCGGCTCGGAGACCAGGCTGCCCGGCGTGGCCAGCACCATCGTGTCGTGCTCGCGCAGCACACGCTCCAGCGCGCGCATTTCGTAGCGACGGTAGGCGGCCTGGCCGTAGAGCGAGTGGATTTCGGAGAGGCTCGCGCCGGCTTCCTGCTCGATCGCTGTGTTCAGTTCGACGAAGGGGATGCCCTCGGCCGCCGCCAGCGCCCGGCCCAGCGTGGATTTGCCGGCGCCGCGCAGGCCGATCAACGCGATGCGGCGATGCCGCGCATCGCGCGATTCCGCCGGGGACAAGGCGTGGCGGGCCGCTTCGCGCACGCGGGCGAGGTCGCCGGCAGGCAGTTGCGCCAGCCATTGCACGAGCTGCGAGAACTCGGCGGCGCGCTGGCTGCCGGGCTGCTCCGCGCCGCCCGCCGGATCGGCGTGGCCATCCACCTCAGCCAGGACCACGGGCAGCGGCACGTCCAGCGCGCCGGCCACGTGGCGCAGCAGCAGTACCGAGGCGTTGCCGGTGCCGGTTTCCAGATTGGCGAGGTAGCGTTCGGACACCCCCGCGCCACGCGCGAGGTCCTTGCGGGACATGCCGCGCGCCGCGCGCAGCGAGCGGATGCGCTCCCCGAGGTGCGTCAGATAGGGATCGCGCTCCGCGGCGCGGTTGTCTGCGTTCGCTTCGGCGTTCGCTTCGGCATTCAGTGACGGTTCGGGGTCGCGACGCATGGGAAAAAGTTCGGGATGAGGCCAGCCAGGGCGGCATTATACGTGCGACAAAGTGCCGGTCGGCGGGTGCTGCATACTGTTATATAGTGCATACCCTCGCTTGCATAATAGTCGATGTGAAATAAAATGCATCGACATCGGCGGCGAAGACTGCCGGTCACGAGACAGCCAGAACAAGACCATCGCTGTAGCCGATCCCGCCGCACCCGTCGAGCCATCGCCGGGGCGGCCAGAGGAGTGGAGACATGACGCCCCCGACCCCCAGCGCCGCGACGGTCGTCGCCGCGCTGCCCGCCCGTTACAACGCGGCCGATGACCTGTTGTCGCGCCACCTCGCCGCTGGCCGTGGCGCCAAGGTGGCCTATATCGACGATACCGGCCCGACCACCTTTGCCGAACTCGACGCGCGCTGCCGCCGCTTTGCCGGCGCGCTGCGCCAGGCGGGCTTCCGGCGCGAGGAGCGGGTGCTACTGTGCGCGCTCGACACCATCGACTTCCCGACCGTGTTCCTCGGCTGCCTGCTGGCCGGCGTGGTGCCGGTGGCGGTGAACACGCTGCTGACCGTGGACGACTACGCCTACATGCTCGACCACAGCGGCGCGCGGGCGGTGGTGGTGTCCGCGCCGCTGCTCGGCACGATGCAGGCGGCCATCGACAAGGCGGGCATCCACGTCGATGTGATCATTGCTGCACCTTATGTCGAGAGCACCGGCTTGCCGACCGTGGCCGCCATGCTGGACAGCGCGCCGCCGCTGGCCGAAACCCTCGCCACCGGCCCGGACGACATGGCGTTCTGGCTCTATTCCTCCGGCTCCACGGGCCGCCCGAAGGGCACGGTGCACACGCACGGCAACCTGTTCTACACCGCCGACCTCTACGCGCGGCAGGTGCTGGGCCTGCGCGAGGACGACGTGGTCTTCTCGGCCGCCAAGCTGTTCTTCGCCTACGGGCTGGGCAATGCGCTGACGTTTCCGCTGTCGGTGGGCGCCACGACCGTGCTGATGGCCGAGCGGCCGACGCCGCAGGCGGTGTTCCAGCGCCTGGCCACGCACCGTCCTACCGTTTTCTGCGGTGTGCCGACGCTGTTCGCGGGCCTGCTCGCCGCGCCGGACCTGCCGCCGCGCGATGCCGTGGCGCTGCGCGTCTGCACCTCCGCCTGGGAGGCGCTGCCGCGTGACATCGGCGACCGCTTCCTGGCCCACTTCGGCTGCGACATCCTCGACGGCATCGGCTCCACCGAGATGCTCCACATCTTCCTGTCGAACCAGCCCGGCAGGGTCCGCTACGGCACCACCGGCCTGCCGGTGCCCGGCTACGAACTGAAGCTGCTTGACGAGCGCGGCGAGCCCTGCGCGGCGGGCGAAATCGGCGACCTCTATATAAAAGGGCCCTCGGCGGCGCTGATGTACTGGTGCAATCGCGAAAAGAGCCGCGACACCTTCGTCGGCGCCTGGACCCGCAGCGGCGACAAGTACCTGCGCGACGAGGACGGCTATTACACCTACGCCGGCCGCAGCGACGACATGCTCAAGGTCGGCGGCATCTACGTCTCGCCGTTCGAGGTGGAGGCGGCGCTGGCCCAGCATCCGGCCGTGCTGGAAGCCGCCGTGATCGGCGTGGCCGATGCCGCCGAGCTGGTCAAGCCGAAGGCGTTCGTGGTGATGCGCCCCGGCCACCAGTGGCACGACGGCATGGCGGCCGAGCTGCAGGCCTTCGTCAAGTCGCGGCTGGCGCCCTACAAATATCCGCGCCAGATCGAGTGCGTGGACGAGTTGCCCAAGACCGCCACGGGCAAGATCCAGCGATTCCGGCTGCGCCAGCGCGAAGACGCCGCGCGGCACGCCTGAGGGGCCGCCATGGAGACTACCGTGGACACCGCGCTGGTCAAGGTGCCGTTCGACGGCCGCACACTCGACATCGAATACCAGTGGATAGCCGCGCGCCGGAAGCATCGGCCGCTCGTGGTCTTCCTGCATGAGGGGCTCGGCTCAGTCAGCATGTGGCGCGATTTTCCGCGCAAGCTGTGCGAGGCGGGCGATTTTCGCGGGCTGGTTTTCTCGCGCTACGGCTACGGCCGTTCCACACCGCGCCCGCCGGAGGAGCAGTGGGGCGTGGATTTCATGCACCGCCAGGCGCGCGAGGCGCTGCCGGCCCTGTTCGATGCCCTGGAGATCGGCCCCGGACGCCGCCACGGCAAGCCCTGGCTGCTGGGCCACAGCGACGGCGGCTCCATCGCCCTGATCCACGCGGCCAGCTTCCCGGACGATGTGGATGGCCTGACCGTGCTCGCCCCCCACATCATGGTGGAAGACATTTCGGTACACAGCATCGCCGCCACACGCGAGACCTACCTCCACACCGACCTGCGCGCCCGGCTGGCGCGCCACCACGCCCACGTGGATTCCGCCTTCTGGGGCTGGAACGATATCTGGCTCAACGCCGATTTCCGCCACTGGGACCTGCGCCCGATGCTCGACCATATCCGCTGCCCGGTGCTGGCCGTGCAGGGCGAGGACGACGAGTACGGGACCATGGCGCAGATCGAGGGTATCCATCGATATGCCCCGCAGACCGTGCTGCTTAAACTCGCGCGCTGTGGACACTCGCCCCATCGCGACCAGGCGGGGGCGTTGACGGCGGCCTCGGCGGCGTTTATAACGGCACATACTTCAACCTTAAAATAATTCGACCCCGGGGAGGAAGCACCCATGCAACGCACCGCATTGCGCAGGCCGCTGTTTACATCGCTCGTCACCTCGATTTCCGCCACGCTGCTGGTCGCCGGGGGCAGCGCGCTGGCGCAGTCAGCCCAGCCGGCACAGCCGGCCCCGGGCGGCAAGATCAAGGTGGGCCTCATGCTCCCGTACACCGGCACCTACGCGGCGCTGGGCTCGGCCATCGAGAACGGGTTCCGCATGTACGTGCAGCAGCAGGGCGGCAAGCTGGGCGGGCGCGACATCGAATATTTCAAGGTGGATGACGAATCGGACCCGGCCAAGGCCCCCGAGAACGCCACCAAGCTGATCAAGCGGGATCAGGTCGACGTGGTGGTGGGCACGGTGCATTCGGGCGTGCAGATGGGCATCGTCAAGGTGGCCAAGGAAAACAACACGCTGCTGATCATTCCGAACGCCGGCGCCGACGAGGCCACCGGGCCGCTGTGCGGGGCCAATATCTTCCGCTCCTCGTTCTCGAACTGGCAGCCCGGCTATGCAATGGGGCAGGTGCTGGCCGAGCGCGGCATGAAGAAGGTGGTGACGCTGACGTGGAAGTACGCGGCGGGCGAGCAGTCCGTGAAGGGCTTCAAGGAAGCCTTCGAGGCCAAGGGCGGCAAGGTCGTGAAGGAGTTGAGCCTGCCGTTCCCGAACGTGGAGTTCCAGGCGCTGATCACCGAGGTGGCCTCGCTCAAGCCGGACGCCGTGTTCGTGTTCTTCGCCGGCGGCGGGGCGGTCAAGTTCGTCAAGGACTGGCAGGCGGCCGGGCTCAAGGACAAGATTCCGCTGTACGGCTCCGGCTTCCTGACCGATGGCACGCTGGAGGCCCAGGGCACGGCGGCACAGGGGCTGGAAACCACGCTGCACTATGCCGATGGCCTGACCAACGCCCGCGACAAGACCTTCCGCACCGACTACGCCAGGACCTACAAACTCCAGCCGGATGTGTACGCGGTGCAGGGCTACGACGCCGCGCAGTTGCTGGCCGCCGGCGCCAATGCCGTGAAGGGCGATATGTCGCGCAAGCCCGAGGTCATCAAGGCCATGGAAGCCGCCAAGGTCGACAGCCCGCGCGGCGTGTTCACGCTCTCCAAGGCCCACAACCCGGTGCAGGACTTCTACCTGCGCAAGGTGGACGGCCGCGAGAACAAGGTCAGCGGCGTGGCGGTGAAGGCCCTGGCCGACCCGGCGCGCGGCTGCCGCCTGTAAGGCGTCGGCGCACCGCCGGCGTGAATCGAGACTGGCCCCAGCATGGACATCGTTTCCTTCCTCATCCAGTGCCTGAACAGCGTGCAGTACGGGCTGCTGCTGTTCCTGGTCGCCAGCGGGCTGACGCTGATCTTCGGCATCATGGGCGTGATCAACCTCGCCCATGGCAGCTTCTACATGCTGGGCGCCTACCTGGCGTTCACGCTGGCCAGTCTCACCGGCAACCTGTTTATCGCGCTGCCGCTCGGCATCGTGCTGGCCGTGGCGTTCGGCTACGTGCTCGAATGGGCGTTCTTCAGCTACCTCTACCAGCGCGACCACCTGCAGCAGGTGCTGATGACCTACGGCCTGATCCTCGTGTTCGAGGAGCTGCGCAGCATCCTGGTAGGCGATGACGTGCACGGCGTGACGATTCCCGGCCTGCTCGACGGCGCGCTGCCGATCGGCAACGACATGACCTATCCGGTCTACCGGCTGTTCATCTCGGCCGTCTGCCTGCTGGTGGCGGGGGCGATGTACTGGGTCATCCGCCGCACCCGGCTGGGCATGATGATCCGCGCCGGGGCCACCAACCGCGAGATGGTGCAGTCGCTCGGCATCAACGTGAACGTGCTGTACCGGCTGGTGTTCGCGCTGGGCGTGGCGCTGGCGGTGCTGGCGGGGATGATTGCCGCGCCGGTGTCGTCGGTCTACCCGGGCATGGGCGGGCAGGTGCTGATCGTCTGCTTCGTGGTGGTGGTGATTGGCGGGATCGGGTCTGTCAAGGGGGCGCTCGTGGCCTCGCTGCTGCTCGGCTTCGTCGATACCTTCGGCAAGGTGTTCTGGCAGGACGCCGCCGGCGTGCTGATCTACGTCTTGATGGCCTTGATCCTGCTGTGGAAGCCCCAGGGGCTGTTCCGGGCCGGCTGACCTGCGTGCTCCATCGATGAAACCGACTCTCTCCGCTCCCCCGCTGCAAGACGTGCGCCGGCCGCCCTGGCTGGCGGCGCTGGGCTGGCTCGTGGCGCTGGCCGTGCTGGCCGTGGCGCCGCTGCTGCTGACCGCCGACAGCCACAAGTTCTATATCGAGCTGCTGAGCAAGGTGATGATCATGGCGATCTTCGCGCTCTCGCTCCAGCTGCTGATTGGCTACACCGGGCTGGTGAGCCTGGGCCATGCCGCCTACTTCGCCATGGCCGCCTATGCCACGGCCATGCTGGCACCCGAGGGCGGGGCCGGCAACGGCTGGCTGCTGCTGCTGGGCGCGCTGGGCGCTGCGGGGGCGCTGGCGCTGGTGGTGGGGGCGCTGGTGCTGCGTACGCGCGGCGTGTACTTCATCATGGTTACGCTGGCCTTCGCCCAGATGGTCTATTTCGTGTTCCACGATACGAAGATCGCCGGCGGCAGCGATGGCACCTATATCTACTTCCGGCCCGAATTCAGCCTGCTGCGGGACCGGCCGCTGACCGTCAACGACCCGGTGAACTTCTACTGGCTGGTGCTGGTGGCGCTGGTGCTGACGGTGGTGGCGCTGGCGGTGCTGCTGCGCTCGCGCTTCGGCCACGCGCTGGTCGGCATCCGTCATAACGAGCAGCGCATGCGGGCGGCCGGCTATGCCACCTATCGCTACCAGCTCGGCGCGTTCGTGGCCGGTGGCGTGTTCGCGGGGCTGGCGGGCTATCTCTACGCCATCCAGTTCGGCTTCGTGAACCCGGAAATTGCCTCGTGGCACCAGTCGGGCAATGCCATGCTGATGGTGATCCTGGGCGGCGTGGGCAGCCTGGCCGGCGCGGTGCTGGGCGCGTTCTCGTTCGTGCTGCTGGCCGAATGGTTCAGCACGCTGACCAAGCACTGGCAACTGCTGATGGGCGGCTTCATCATCGTGGCCGTGGCGTTGCTGCCGCGCGGGCTGGTCAGCGTGCCGGCCGTGCTGCGCCAGCGTTCGCCGCGCCGGCGCGGCAATGGTGGGGCGGCAGGCGAGGCCGCTGCCGACAGCCACGCGCGCAGCCGGGAGGCCGTATGACGGAAGCCATCCCCGTGTTGCAGGCCGAAGGGCTGACGCGCCGCTTCGGCGGGCTGACCGCCGTGGACAGCGTGAACCTGACCCTGCGCCTGCACGAGATCCACGCGGTCATCGGCACCAACGGCGCCGGCAAATCCACCCTGATCAACATGTTGTCCGGCGAACTGCCGCCGTCCACCGGCCGCCTGCGGCTGCAGGGCGAGGACGTGACCGGCTGGAGCCAGCCCCGGCTGGCGCGGCAGGGCATCGGCCGCAGCTACCAGCGCAACAACATCTTCCTGCCGCTGACCGTGCGCGAGAACTGCCGGCTTGCGGCGCAATCGCGCGCGCAGCGGGCCTGGCGGCTGTGGGAGCCGGCGCAGGCCTGCCGCACCAGCCGCGCGCTGGCCGACGAAGCCATGGAGCGCGCCGGCCTGGCCGCGCACGCCGGGCGGCTGGCCAGCGAACTCGCCCACGGCCAGAAGCGCCAGCTCGAAGTGGCGATGTGCCTGGCCACGCAGCCCGTGGCGCTGCTGCTGGACGAGCCGCTGGCCGGCATGGGCGCCGAGGAATCCGCGCGGATGCTGGACCTGCTGCGCGGCCTGCGCGACGGCCACGCGATCCTGCTGGTCGAGCACGATATGGAGGCGGTCTTCGCCGTAGCCGACCGCATCACGGTGATGGTCAACGGCGCGGTCATCGCCACCGGCGATCCGGCCGCGATCCGGGCCAACGAGGCGGTGCAGCTGGCCTACCTCGGGGAAGAAGAAGGGGCCCACGCATGAGCGCGGCATCGCCGGACATCATCGACGCCATCGGCGTGAACGCCTGGTACGGCTCCAGCCATGTGCTGCGCGGGGTGGACTTCCACGTCGGCGCAGGCGAGACCGTGGGCCTGCTGGGCCGCAACGGCATGGGCAAGAGCACGCTGCTGCGGACCCTGCTGGGCCATGTGCGCCAGCGGGAGGGCGATATCCGCGTGGCGGGCCGGGATGTGTCCCGCGCCCAGCCGCACGAGGTGGCGCGGCTCGGCATCGCCTACGTCCCCGAAGGGCGTGGCATTTTTCCGAATCTGTCGGTCCGGGAAAATTTGCTGATGGCGGCGCGGGCGGGTTGCCATGGCCGCAAGGACTGGGACGAGGCGCGCGTGCTGGACCTGTTCCCCCGGCTCAAGGAGCGGCTGTCCCATGGCGGGCAGCAGTTGTCGGGTGGGGAGCAGCAGATGCTGTCCATCGGCAGGGCGCTGATGACCAATCCGGACTGCCTGGTGCTCGACGAAGCCACCGAGGGTCTGGCGCCGAAAATCGTGCGGGAGATCTGGCACGTGATCGAGACCGTACGGGCCACCGGCATCGCCTCGGTGGTGGTGGACCGCAACTACCGCGCCGTGCTGGCCCATGCGGACCGCGTGGTGGTGCTGGAGAAGGGGCAGGTGGTACTGGCCGGCCCCGCCGCCGATCTGGCCGCCGCGCCGGCTGCGCTCGACCGCTACCTCGGCGTTTGAACCGTCCTTCATCAAGTAACGCATCGATCTCTTTTGTGGTCGTGCCGCAACGGTGGTGCGCGGTGCGGCGCACCCTTCGGGGGCCAATCCGCCCGAATCCGCCTTGACCCGCCACCGCTTCTTTCCCATCCTTGATCGGTCACCGAGCCCGCGATGGGCATCTTCCACAGTGGTCGTATTAGTTCACTTCATCTAGAATGCGCCCGTTTGTGCAATGCAATAGAGGCCACTAAGCCCCCGAGCGGCCGGAGCCGCTTGCGTGAGAGAACCCGTGCCCAGAACGTCACATTGTCTGGGGTGCCATCCATGGCCGGGGAGGCGCAAGCCGGTCCACCAGACCCAAAACAATGACTCAATCCGCAACCAGTCACTATTTCGTCGAGAGTCCGAGTACCCGGGCCCTCGTCATCGCCGCTATCGGCGTCGTCTTCGGCGACATCGGCACCAGCCCGCTCTACGCCCTCAAGGAGTGCTTCAGCAAGGAGCACGGCATTCCGTTCACGCCGGACGCCGCGCTAGGCATCATCTCGCTGCTGTTCTGGGCGATGATCATCGTGGTGTCGCTGAAGTACGTGGTCTTCGTGATGCGTGCGGACAACGATGGCGAAGGCGGCGTGCTGGCGCTGATGGCGCTGGTGCTACGCACCGCCACGCCGCGCTCGCGCAAGGCCCGCATGCTGATGATGATGGGCATCTTCGGCGCGTGCATGTTCTACGGGGATGCGGTCATCACGCCGGCCATCTCGGTGCTCTCGGCGGTGGAGGGCCTGGAGATCGCCGCGCCGCAGCTATCGCACTTCGTGATCCCGATCACGCTGGTGATCCTGACCATCCTGTTCCTGATCCAGCGGCACGGCACCGCCACCGTGGGCAAGTTCTTCGGCCCGATCATGACGATCTGGTTCATCACGCTCGGCGCGCTGGGTATCTACAACCTGATCCAGGCGCCCGGCATCCTGGCGGCGGTGAACCCGCTCTATGGCGTCAATTTCCTGATCGACCACTCGCTGCAGGCGTTCATCGTGCTGGGCGCGGTGTTCCTGGTGCTGACCGGGGCGGAGGCGCTCTACGTGGATATGGGCCACTTCGGCGCGCGGCCGATCCGCATCGGCTGGTTCATCCTGGTCATGCCGTGCCTGATGCTGAACTACTTCGGCCAGGGCGCGATGCTGCTCCAGAACCCGGCCGCCGCCGTCAACCCGTTCTACCTGATGGTGCCGGAGCCGCTGCTGATTCCGATGGTGCTGCTCTCGACCTGCGCCACCGTGATTGCCTCGCAGGCGGTGATCTCCGGCGCGTTCTCGCTGACCAGCCAGGCGATCCAGCTCGGCTTCGTGCCGCGCATGCGCATCCGCTACACCTCGGCGGCCGAGATCGGCCAGATCTACCTGCCGGTGATCAACTGGATCCTGCTGGTGCTGGTGATTGCCGTGGTGATCTCGTTCAAGAAATCGGAAAACCTGGCCGCGGCCTACGGCATTGCCGTGACCACGACGATGCTGATCACCTCGTTCCTGGCCGCCTTCATGATGCGCAGCGTCTGGAAGTGGAACCCGGTGCTGGTGGCCCTGCTGGCCGGTGGCTTCCTGCTGGTGGACCTGACCTTCTTCGCGGCCAACCTGCTCAAGGTGGCCGAGGGCGGCTGGTTCCCGCTGCTGATGGGGAGCGTGGCGTTCTTCCTGCTGATGACGTGGTACAGCGGCCGCAAGCTGCTGCGCGCGCGCAGCCTGGAGGACGGTATTCCGCTGGAGCCGTTCATCGCCGGCCTGCTGGCGCACCCGCCGCACCGCGTGGAGGGCACGGCCGTGTTCCTGACCGGCAATACCGAGTCGGTGCCGGTGTCCCTGCTGCACAACCTCAAGCACAACCGGGTGCTGCACGAGCGCGTGGTGTTCCTGAGCTTTGTCACGCGGGACATCCCGTTCGTGGATGACGACCATCGCCTGACCTGCAAGGATCTCGGCGGCGGCGTGTTCATCCTCAAGTCCGAATACGGCTTCAAGGAGACCCCGGACGTGCAGCGCGTGCTGGACCTCGCGCAGCGCAAGCTGGGCATGTCCTTCGAGCTGATGGAGACGTCGTTCTTCATCGCCCGCGAGTCGGTCATTCCGTCCAAACTGCCGGGTATGTCGATGTGGCGGGAAAGTCTCTTCGCGTGGATGCATCAGAACGGCGCCAAGCCGTCTGACTTCTTCTCGATCCCGGCGAACCGGGTGGTGGAGTTGGGGACCAAGGTCGAAATCTGACCGCTCCGGGGCGGCGCTTCGCCTATACATGAGAACCCGGCCAGCGGAGTAGGGCCCGCTGGCCGGGTTTCTTTTTGCCCCCGGGAGCCTCTCATGTTCAGATTCTGCACGGTACGCAGCTGGCGCCGGATGGCGGTCGCCATCGGCCTGATGACGGGCGTCGGCCAGTTCGCCAGCGCGGGCACGCCAGTGCCCAACCCCTTCCTGGCCGCCCCCACCTATGCCATCACTCATTTCGATTCGTCCCAGAGCGACACCTTCCCCTATGCAGTGACCGGCGGCTCGCGCACCGTGGCGCCACCGCCGCCGTTGCAGCTTTCCCAGGCGACGAACGGGCCGATCAACATCATGACCTTCGCGTCGACATCGCCCAACTACATGTGGGGCGTGTCGCCGACGGGCGTGACCTATATCTCGGTGGCCAACGACGCCTTCACGCCCGTGGCGCGGGCGCTCCTGCCGGGCGCGACGGCCACGTTGCAGACCACCTTGCTCGGCCTGCTGACCAATCCGATCGGCACCATCGCCCAGGCCCAGGCCATCGTGGCGCAGTTGCTGCCCACCGGCGGCATCCCCAGCGCCTACGGCGTGGTGGACAACAACAACGTCCTCTATATCAATAGCGGCAACCAGATCCTGGCCCTCGCGCTGAACGTGCCGGCCGTGCCGCTGCTGGGAATCAGCGTAGTGCGGTCGCTGAACGCCACCACGTTCCTCCAGCCCGGGGAGAACCTGGCCGGCGTGGTGATGACCTATGACGGCAAGCTGGTGGTGCTGGGCACGCGGTCCGTGTCGATTGTCGACCGGTCGTTCACGGGGCCGGTGCATACGGTCACGCTCGGCGCGGACGAGAGCGTCAGCAATTCCGCCGCCGTCGACGAGAACAATGGGATTTATGTCGTTTCCGACAGGATCTTGAGAAAACTCGTCTGGACAGGCAGCGCGCTGTCCCAGAACGCGGCGGACGGCGCGTGGAGCAGCTCTTATCCCAGCGGCGACACCTTCCCGACCATCTTCGGCTCAGGCTCGGGTAGCACGCCCACCCTGATGGGCTTCGGCGCCGATCCTGACAAACTCGTGGTCATCACCGACGGCCTCACGCGCATGAGCCTGCTGGCGTTCTGGCGCGACCAGATTCCCGCCGGCTTCACCAACCGCCTGGCGGGGCAGATCCAGGTGAATTGCGGTTTGCCGGCCGGGTACGCCATCCAGACCGACCAGTCGGTCGCGGTGAACGGCTATGGCGCCTTCGTCGTCAACAACGTGTCTGCGGCGGACGGCAGTACCGGAAGTGGGACGAGTGCGATCGTGGATGGACTGATCCGGGGGCCGCTGCTGCCGTCGCCGATTGGCGTCGAGCGCTTCGCGTGGAACCCGCTGACCCATGCGTGGGCCTCGAGCTGGGCGCGCAGCGACATTTCGTCGAACTCGATGGTGCCCGCCATCAGCGCGGGCTCGAGCCTCGTGTTTACGAACGGCTACTACCAGAACGGCTGGGGATGGGTGGTGTCCGGGCTGGACTGGAACACCGGCGCCACCGTGCACCAGACCATCCTCGGAACCGGGATCTGGGGCAACGGCTTCTACGCGGTGATGCAGTTCCTGCCGGATGGCGACCTGCTGTTCAACAGCATCATCGGACCCACGCGGGTCCAGCAGCCGAGCGGGATCATCAATCCACTGTGAGGGGGTGGGGTGGGGCGGGGCGGCCGGCCCGGTGTGTGGGGTGGCCGCCCGGGTGGATCAGCGCTTGAGCTTGGCGAAGGCTGCCGCCATGGCGCCGGCCACTTCGGGTTCGCGCTTGCCGCCGCCGAACCCCTTGCCGCCACCACCGCCACCGCCATGGCCACCGTGGCGCTGGCCGCCGCGGTGATCGCTCCGTTCGCCACCGGCGCGGGGCGCGGCCTGGCCCGGCTCGTCGTCCATACGCATGGTCAGGCCGATGCGGTTGCGCTTGACGTCCACCTCCATCACCTTGACCTTGACGATCTGGCCTGCCTTGACCACCTCGTGCGCGTCCTTCACGAACTTGGTGGAAAGCGCCGAGATGTGGACCAGCCCATCCTGGTGCACGCCGATGTCCACGAAGGCGCCGAAGGCGGCCACGTTGGTCACCACGCCTTCGAGCACCATGCCCGGCTGGAGGTGCTTGATGTCCTCCACGCCGTCCTGGAACGTCGCGGTCTTGAACTCGGGACGCGGGTCGCGGCCCGGCTTCTCGAGTTCGGTCAGGATGTCGCGCACCGTCGGCAGGCCGAAGGTCTCGTCGGTGAACTGCTGGGCGGTCACGCCGCGCAGCGCGTCGCGGTTGCCCATCACGTCGGGCAGGCCCTTCTTGATGTGATCCAGAATGCGCTGCACCACCGGATACGCTTCCGGGTGGACCGACGAGCGGTCCAGCGGGTTGTCGCCCGTGTTGATGCGCAGGAAGCCGGCGGCCTGCTCGAACGTCTTGTCGCCCAGGCGCGGCACCTTCTTGAGCGCATCGCGGTTCGGGAACGCGCCGTTGGCATCGCGGAATTCGACGATATTGCGCGCCAGCACCGTGTTCAGGCCCGACACGCGGGCCAGCAGCGGGGCCGAGGCGGTGTTCACGTCCACGCCCACGGCGTTCACGCAGTCTTCCACCACGGCGTCCAGCGCGCGTGCCAGCTCGCGCTGGTTCACATCGTGCTGGTACTGGCCCACGCCAATCGACTTCGGATCGATCTTCACGAGTTCGGCCAGCGGGTCCTGCAGGCGGCGGGCGATCGACACCGCGCCGCGCAGCGACACGTCAAGCTCCGGGAATTCCTTGGCGGCCAGCTCGGAAGCCGAGTAGACCGAGGCGCCGGCCTCGCTGACCACGATCTTGGTCAGCTTCAGTTCCGGGGCGCGCTTCATCAGGTCCTGCACCAGCTTGTCGGTCTCGCGGCTGGCCGTACCGTTGCCGATGGAGGCCAGCGCCACGTTGTGCTGCTTCGCCAGGCGGGCCAGCGTGGCCAGCGAGCCTTCCCAGTCGCGGCGCGGCTCGTGCGGGTAGATCGTGGCGGTGTCCAGCAGCTTGCCGGTATGGTCGACCACGGCGATCTTGCAGCCGGTGCGGATGCCCGGGTCGATGCCCATCACCGACTTCGGGCCGGCCGGCGCGGCCAGCAGCAGTTCATGCAGATTGCGGCCGAAGATCTTGATGGCCTCGTTTTCGGCGGTTTCGCGGAGCTGCGTCAGCAGTTCGGTCTCGATATGCGGCTGCACCTTCACGCGCCAGCACCAGCGGCACACGTCGCCCAGCCACTTGTCGGCCGGACGGTTCCGGTTCTCGATGCCCACATGGCGCGCGATCATGCCTTCGCACGGGTGCGGCACCATCGCGTCCTGTTCCTCGCCCAGGCCCAGCTTCACCATCAGCACGCCCGCGTTGCGGCCGCGGAACAGCGCCAGCGCCCGGTGCGACGGCACGGTGCGGATGGTCTCGCTATAGGCGTAGTAATCGCGGAATTTCTCCTCCTCGGCGCCTTCCTTGCCTTCCATCACCGTGGAGGCGACCACGCCGTGGTTCCACAGGTGCTCGCGCAGCTTGCCTAGCAATTCAGCGGTTTCGCCGAACTGTTCGGAGAGGATGTCGCGCGCGCCGTCCAGCGCGGCCTTGACGTCGGGCACGCCGCCGTCGGCGGTGGGGTTGCCGTTGACGAACTTGGCGGCTTCGGCCTGCGGGTCCAGCGTGGGGTCGGCCAGCAGCGCCTGGGCCAGCGGCTCCAGGCCGCATTCGCGGGCGATCTGGGCGCGCGTGCGGCGCTTGGGCTTGTACGGCAGGTACAGGTCTTCCAGCGTCTGCTTGGTGTCGGCGGCCTCGATGGCGGCGCGCAACGCGTCGGTCATCTTGCCCTGTTCCTCGATCGACGCCAGGATCGTCGCGCGGCGGTCCTCCATGTCGCGCAGGTACAGCAGGCGCTCCTCGAGGTTACGCAGCTGCGTATCGTCCAGGTTGTCAGTCACTTCCTTGCGGTAGCGGGCGATGAACGGCACGGTGGCGCCTTCGTCCAGCAGCGCGACGGCTGCCGCCACCTGGCGCGGTTGCACGGACAGTTCTGCCGCGATGAGCGACACAATCTTTTGCGAGACGGAAGCAGGCAAGTTGGACATCGGGAAACTAGTCGGTCGAAAGCGGGGCATTTTGCCACAAGCGCACGGCGCTGCCGGTGACGGGAAGACGGCTTTTCACGTGCCTGTTCCGCGACACCGCGCCCGGGCGGGCCACCCAACCCCGCGCCAGCCCCGTGCCAGCCTCCCCCGGACCCCACCCTGGGCCCACCCCGGCCCCGGATCGGACACATGTTGCAACGTTTGCCGGTGGGGCTGACAAGGCCCCCGGATGCTAGAATTCGGCCATGATCGTCAAGCCCCGTTCGGCCGCCGTGGCCCATCTCGTCTCCACCCCCGTCCTTGCCGCAATGTGCGCCGCCCTGTTGCTGGCCGCACCGGCTCTGGCGCAGACCAAGAATCCGCCCCCGCGCGACTTCGAGGCCGAGCGCAAGGCGATTGGCGACTCCCGCGCGTGGACCAATTACCGCTTTGCGGAGGCCGAGCGCGCCTGCTACGGCAAGTTCCTCGTGAACAGCTGCATCGACAAGGCCAAGGACGTGCAGCGCGATGAACTCCACGTGCTGCGCGGCAAGGAACTCGAGGTGGGCGACGCCGAACGTGCCTGGAAGGCCGCCGAGCGCGACCGCGAACAGGCGCTGCGCCAGGCCGAGTACGAGGCCGGCCAGCCGGGCCGCGCCGCCAACGAGGCCGCCAGCCGTGCCTCCTACGACCGCAAGCAGCAGGAACAGGCGCTGCGCGACGCCCAGCAGGGCGCCGACGCGCCCCAGCGCGCCGCCAACGCCGAAAAGTACAACCAGAAGCAGTCCGACTTCGACGCCAAGATGAACGAGGCGAAGCAGAAGGGCGCCGACCAGGCCCGCCAGCGACAGGAAAACACGCGGGCCTACCAGCAGAAGCAGGCGGACGCCGCCCAGCGCCAGAAGGACCTGGACGAGCGCCGCGCCAATGCCGAGGAAAAGAAAAAGCAGGGCCAGGGTTCCACCCCGAGCCCGTTCGGGTTCTGACCGGCGTGACAGCCCAGGCTGTCGGCGCAGGCCGGACGATCCACGGGGAGCCGCTACATGGATGAGAATCTCAACACACTGGCGCGGCAGATCATCGAACTGCAAATCGAGCATCGCGATCTCGATTTCCTGATCGATCACCTGTCCGAGGACGCCGCCCACGACGAACTGCAGCTGCGCCGGCTCAAGAAGCGCCGGCTCAAGCTCAAGGACGCCATCACGCTGTTGCAGCTTCAGCTCGAGCCGGACGTACCGGCCTGAATTCCCGCAGGCGCCCCCCGCGCGCCACGCCTTTGCAGAAAACTCATTTTGTCTGAACCGACCGACGACGCGCTTCCCGAATCCGCCGAAACGCCATCCCCTGAAGCGCTGCCGCAGGACGACCACACCTCGCTGAACGAGGCGGTGGCCGCCGCATCGGCCAACCAGGCGGCTACGCAGGCAGCGCAGCTGGCGACGATCTTCGCCGATACCGGCACGCTGGCCACCGGCATTCCCGGCTACCGGCCGCGCGCGTCGCAGCAGAAGATGGCCGAGGCCGTGGCGGGTGCCATCGCCCAGAACGACTCGGTGATCGTCGAGGCGGGCACGGGCACAGGCAAGACTTTCGCCTACCTCGTCCCGGCCATGCTGTGGGGCGGCAAGGTGATCCTGTCCACGGGCACCAAGAACCTCCAGGACCAACTGTACCTGCGCGACATTCCCACGGTGCGCAAGGCGCTGAACGTGCCGATCTCGGTCTCGCTGCTCAAGGGGCGCGCCAACTACCTGTGCCACTACCACCTCGAGCGCGCGCAGGCCAACGGCCGGCTGGCGTCGAAGCAGGACGCGGCGTGGCTGCGGGATATCGCCCGCTTCGCCAAGACCACGACCTCGGGCGACAAGGCCGAACTGGCTGCCGTGCCCGAAAACGCGCCGGTCTGGCAACTCGTGACCTCCACGCGCGACAATTGCCTGGGCAGCGAGTGCCCGCAGTACAAGGAATGCTTCGTGATGCGCGCCCGCAAGGAGGCGCAGCAGGCGGACGTGGTGGTGGTGAACCATCACCTGTTCTTTGCCGATGTGGTGCTGCGCGACACCGGCATGGCCGAATTGCTACCCGCCGCCAACACGGTGATCTTCGACGAAGCCCACCAGTTGCCGGAAACCGCGACGCTGTTCTTCGGCGAGACGCTCTCCACCAGCCAGTTGCTGGAACTGGCGCGCGATACCGTGGCGGAAGGGCTCTCCCATGCACGCGATGCCGTGGACTGGGTGGCGCTGGGCGGCCCGCTCGAGCGCGCCGCGCGTGACCTGCGGCTGGCCTTCGGCAGAGACAATTTGCGGCTGGCGCTGGGCCAGATCGAATCCGATCCGCGCACGCGCGAGCCGTTCTTCGAGACCCTCGACGCGCTGGACAGTGCGCTGTCCGATTTCGTCGAAGCACTAGAGAGCCAGGCCGAACGCGCGGAGTCGCTCGAACAATGCCACCGCCGGGCGGTGGAACTGGCCCAGCGGCTGGCCGCCTGGCGCGACGACCGTGTGGCGCCCGCTCCGGCCCCGGCTGCGCCGGCGGAAGATGAGGGCGATGGCGGGAGCGAAAGCACGCCGCCGCCCGCGCCGGTGTCCCTGGGCCCGGAAACCGTGCGCTGGGTCGAGGTGTTCTCGCATACCGTGCAACTGCATCGCACGCCGCTGTCCATCGCGCCGATCTTCACGCGCCAGCGCGAGGGCCAACCGCGCGCTTGGGTCTTTACCTCGGCCACGCTGTCCGTGAAGGGCAACTTCACCCACTACGCGGCCCAGCTCGGGCTGGACAAGGAGCGGTCGCTGACGCTGCCGAGCCCGTTCGACTACGCGAAGCAGGGCCTGCTCTACGTGCCGCGCAACATGCCGGCGCCGCAGTCGCCCCAGTTCACCGAAGCGGTGGTCCATGAGGCCCTGCCGCTGATCGAGGCCGCGGGCGGCCGCACCTTCCTGCTCTGTACCACGCTGCGCGCGGTGCAGAAGGCATCGGACATGCTGTACGAGCTGTTTGCCGAGCGCGGGCTCAACCTGCCGCTGCTGGTGCAGGGGCAGGCGAGCCGGACCGAACTGCTGGATCGCTTCCGGCAACTCGGCAACGCGGTGCTGGTCGGCAGCCAGAGCTTCTGGGAGGGGGTGGATGTACGCGGCGAGGCGCTGTCGCTGGTCATCATCGACAAGCTGCCGTTCGCCCCGCCCGACGACCCGGTGCTGGCCGCCCGGATGGAGGTCCTGCAGAAGAAGGGCCTGAGCCCGTTTGCCGTGCACCAGTTGCCGCACGCGGTCATCACGCTGAAGCAGGGTGCGGGGCGGCTGATCCGTTCCGAGTCCGACCGGGGCGTGCTGGCGATCTGCGATACCCGGCTCGTGGAGAAGCCCTACGGCCGCCAGATCTGGCAGAGCCTGCCGCCGTTCACGCGCACGCGGGAGGCGGACACCGTCATCCGCTTCCTGGAGGGTCTGCGCAAAACCGTGCCGGCGCCGGCGGACGAGCCGGCAGACGAATAAGCGCCGAAAAAAAAGCCCGACGATTCGTCGGGCTTTTTTTACCTGCGGGCGAGGCTCAGAACACTTCCCACCAGGACTTGTCTTTCCGGCGCGAGCCGTACTTGACGAAGTCGCTGTTCGGATAGTTGCGCTCCATCACGCGGGCCGCGTCGTCGCGCAGATCCTTCATGCCGAGCGAATCGTACGAGCGGACCATGATGTACAGCGCTTCCTCGTTGGCCGGCGCGCCGTCGTAGTCCTTCAGTGCCTGCTGGGCCCGGTTCACGGCCGCCAGGTAGGCGCCACGGCGATAGTAATAGCGGGCGGCATGCACTTCATGCTGGGCCAGCGCGTTGACGATGTACTGCATCCGCAGCGTCGCGTCCGGCGCGTACTTGCTGTCCGGGTAGCGCGTGATCAGGATCTGGAAAGCGTCGTAGGCGGCACGCGCGGCCTTGGGATCGCGCTCGCTCAGGTCCCGGCCGGAGAAGCGGCCCAGCCAGCCAAGGTTGTCGTTGAAGTTGATCAGGCCCTTGAGGTAGTAGGCGTAATCGATGTTGGGATGGCTCGGGTGGAGCTGGATGAAGCGGTCGACGGCGGCCAGCGCGGCGGCGGTCTCGCCATCCTTGTAGTTGGCGAACGCGGTGTCGATCTGCGCCTGCTGGGCGTAGCGGCCGAACGGGTAGCGGCCTTCCAGCTTTTCATAGAGCTTGACGGCACGTGTATAGTCGCCGCCATCCAGCGCATCCTTGGCTTCCGAATATAATTTGTTCGCCGACCAGCCGGCCGTTTCGTCGGGTTGGTCGCCAAGCAGGCCGCATGCAGACAGCATGAGGCAGCCGCCTGCGAGCAAAATCGCTCCAACTCTCGCGCGCCAGTTCGCGCGTTTCATGCTCTGCAATTGCATTGGGCAACCTGTTCCGGATGAAAAATAGCGTCAAGCATTATAGCCCAAGCCCTAAGGCCGAAAACGGTCCGGCGAACGATTCCCCGGCGGATGTCGATTCCCCGCTGGACACCGATGATTTCAACGACGATCTCGGCGATGTCAGCGAAGACGGCGGCGCGGTGATGGCCACGCCGGCCACCGCGCCGGACCAGCCGCCTTTATACCTTGAAGTGGATAGTGCTGCACATGGAGAGCGGTTGGACAAGCTGCTCGCGCGGCATTTCAGCGAATTCTCCCGTAGCCGCATCCAGCAATGGATCGAGGAAGGCGCCGTGCGGGTGGATGGCGAGCCGAGCCGCGCCAAGGCATCGGTCCAGATGGGCCAGCAGATCGAGATCCAGCCGCAGGTCGCGCCCGAGTCGCTCGCCTTCACGGCCGAGGACGTGCCGCTGGACGTGGTCTTCGAGGACGCCACGCTACTCGTCATCAACAAGCAGGCCGGGCTGGTCGTGCATCCGGCCGCCGGCAACTGGAGCGGCACGGTGCTAAACGGCCTGCTGCACCGCGACCCGGCCGCGGGGCGGCTGCCGCGCGCCGGCATCGTGCATCGGCTGGACAAGGAAACCTCGGGCCTGATGGTCGTCGCCCGTACGCTTACCGCGCAGACCGACCTCGTGCGCCAGCTGGCCGCCCGGACCGTCAAGCGCACCTACCTCGCGCTGGTCTGGGGCGAGACACCGGACGAGGGCACCATCGACGCCCCCATCGCCCGCGACCCGCGCGAGCGCACGCGCATGGCCATCGTCCATACGAATAGCGGCAAGCCGTCGCGTACGCACTTCAAGACGCTGGGCACGGTGCCGCTGGGCCGCGGCAAGGTGTCGATGGTGATGTGCCAGCTCGAAACCGGCCGCACGCACCAGATTCGCGTGCATTTCGAGTCGATCGGCCATCCGCTCGTGGGCGACCCGGTCTACCACAAGGCCACCAAGCGCGGCCAGCGCCCGGCCATCCGCGTGACGCTGCCGGTGCCGTTCGAGCGCCAGGCGCTGCATGCGTGCAAGCTGGGACTGGTGCATCCGGAGACCGGGCGCAAGGTGTCGTGGGAGGTTGAGCCGCCCGAGGACATGCTGGACCTGATCGAGGCGCTCGACTTTGAAGGCTACGCCGCGCGGCCGGTCGAGGACGACGATGACGACTTCGACGACGATGACGACCATGACGTCGAGATCATCTACGTAAGGGATGACGATGACGCTTGAGCGGCAACCCGGCTGGATCGTGCCGGACTGGCCGGCGCCGGCCCGCGTGCGGGCGCTGTCCACGACCCGGCAGGGTGGCGTGAGCGTCGGCCCCTACGGGCTGGCCGATGGCAGCCCGGGCGGGCTCAATCTCGGTACGCATGTGGGGGACGACCCGTCCGCCGTGGCGGAGAACCGTGCCCGGCTGGCGGCGCATCTGCCTGCCATGCCGCGCTGGCTCGAGCAGGTGCACGGCTGCGCCGTGGCGACCGCCGACGGGGTGGAAGACGGGGAGGGCGGTGTGCCGCGTGCCGACGCCAGCATCGCCACCACTCCCGGCCACGTCTGCGCGATCATGACGGCGGACTGCCTGCCGGTGTTGCTGTGCGATGCGGCGGGTACGGTGGTCGGTGCCGCCCATGCCGGCTGGCGCGGGCTCTGCGACGGCGTGATCGAGGCCACCCTGGCGCGCATGGCCGCGCAGGCCGGCCCCGGTTCGGAATGGCTGGCGTGGCTGGGCCCGGCCATCGGCCCATCGGCATTCGAAGTGGGCGCCGAGGTTCGGGAAGCGTTCCTGGCCCAGGCCCGCGAAGCGGAGCGGCCGGCCGTCGAGGCGGCGTTCCGCCCCGGCGCGCCGGGCAAGTACTGGGCCGATCTGTACGCGCTGGCGCGTACGCGGCTGGCGCGCGCCGGCTGCACGCGGGTCTACGGCGGCGATGCCTGCACCGTGGCCGACGCCGCGCGCTTCTACTCCTACCGCCGCGACCGCACCACGGGTCGCATGGCCACGCTGGTCTGGCTAGCGGCCTGACCCTTCCGCTTCCTCGACGGGCTTCGGCCCGGCTTGCCCGGCTGCCCGTTCGGCGGCCTCGCGCGCCTGGCGCCTGCGCCGCCGGCCGGGCGTTCCCATGATGTAGACGATGATCGATACCGGTGCCACGCCGTAGCACAGGAACGTGGCGACCCCGGCCACGAGGTTCGTCTCGGTAATCGACATCATCAGGGCCACGTAGATCCAGCCGATTGCGACGATATACATCAGGCGTTCATCTCTATCTGTTAAAAGTACGGTGGCGTCACGTGGTAGCCGAAAATGGTCCTCGGACTGCCCGCGAACCCGCGTCAGGCTTACCGTCCGGTAGGTCGGGGATGCGTTTCCCGCACGCGCGTTCGCAATGCGGAATTCCGCATTGACAGCGTCTACATTGCAAGGCAACAATGCCTTCAAATGTATCGGAACCGAGGAAGTTCTCCAGGGTTTCGCCGGCAAGCATAGCGTATGACCTGGCGCCGCCAATGCGGCGTCCCGGTCTGGGTGACCAGATCATCCAGAGGCGCAACCCGGAATCGGGGCGGGTCGGGAGACAGTTACCCCGAGCCCGTCTACCCATCACGACGGCAGAGAGACGAATACATCATGGCGACCGGCAAAGGTGCGGCAGCTTCCAGCGCGGAAGACAAGTCCCAACCGTTTCAGTTTGCGCCGGGGCCATTCGATCCAGCTGCATGGCTGGAATGGTCCCGTCAGTGGGCTCCTGAAATCAACGGCAAGCTGCCGCCCGGTTTTCCGTCAGGCATGCCGAACGGCGTGCCGGGCGCGTTCCCGGGCTTTCCCGGCGGCGATGCATTTGCCAAGGCGTTCCAGGGTGCATTCCAGGGCCCGGCAGGCGCCGGCCTGAAGATCCCGCCGACGTTGCTGGCTCAGATCCAGGAACGCTACCTGAAAGACTTCTCCGAACTCTGGCGTGAAATGGGCGCGGCTGCCGTGCCGAACGGCGCAGCCGGTGGCAACAGCAACGGGGATGCCGAGGCCGCCAGTCAGCGGCTGTCCGATCGCCGCTTCGCCAGCGCGGCCTGGCGCAACAACGCGCCGTACCGCTACGCCGCCGCGTTCTACCTGCTGACCGCCCGCACGATGACCGAGCTGGCCGACGCCGTGGAGGCCGACGCCAAGACCCGCCAGCGCATCCGCTTCGCGGTGTCGCAGTGGGTGGACGCGATGTCGCCCGCCAACTTCCTCGCCACCAATCCGGACGCCCAGCAGCGCCTGATCGAATCGGGCGGCGAATCGCTGCGCACCGGCATGCGCAACATGCTCGGGGACCTGACCCGGGGCAAGATCTCCCAGACCGACGACACCGCCTTCGAGGTGGGCCGCAACGTGGCCGTGACCGAGGGCGCGGTGGTTTATGAGAACGAATATTTCCAGCTGCTCCAGTACAAGCCGCTGACCGACAAGGTCCACGCCCGGCCGCTGCTGCTGGTGCCGCCGTGCATCAACAAGTTCTACATCCTCGACCTGCAGCCCGAAAGCTCGCTGGTCCGCTACGTGGTGGAGCAGGGCCACACGGTCTTCCTGGTGTCGTGGCGCAACCCCGATGCGTCGATGGCCGAGCGCACCTGGGACGACTACATCGAGCACGCGGCCATCCGCGCGATCGAGGTGGCACGGGACATCAGCGGGCAGGACAAGATCAACGTGCTCGGCTTCTGCGTGGGCGGCACCATCGTCGCCACGGCATTGGCCGTGCTGGCCGCGCGCGGCGAGCGCCCGGTGGCCAGCCTGACGCTGCTGACCGCGCTGCTCGACTTCACCGACACCGGCATCCTGGACGTATTCGTCGACGAACCGCACGTGCAACTGCGCGAGGCCACCATCGGCGGCGCTGCCGGGGCCCCGTGCGCGCTGCTGCGCGGCGTGGAGCTGGCCAACACGTTCTCGTTCCTGCGGCCGAACGATCTGGTCTGGAACTACGTGGTCGACAACTACCTCAAGGGCAACACGCCGGTACCGTTCGACCTGCTGTTCTGGAACGGCGACGCGACCAACCTGCCCGGCCCGTGGTACTGCTGGTACCTGCGCCATATGTATCTGCAGGACGAACTGAAGGTGCCCGGCAAGCTGAGCGTCTGCAACGCGCCGCTGGACCTGGGCGATATCGACGTGCCGACCTATATCTATGGCTCGCGCGAGGACCACATCGTGCCGTGGACGTCTGCCTTCGCTTCCACCGGCCTGCTGAAGAACAAGCTGCGCTTCGTGCCTGGCGCGTCCGGCCATATCGCCGGCGTGATCAACCCGCCGGCCAAGAAGAAGCGCAGCCACTGGATCAACGAGGCGCTGCCGGGCTCGGCCCAGGAATGGCTGGCCGGCGCCGAGGAAAAGCCCGGCAGCTGGTGGCCGGACTGGATGGCGTGGCTCGGCAAGCAGGCCGGCGCCAAGCGCGCCGCGCCGGCCGACTATGGCAACGCCCATTACCGGGCCATCGAACCCGCACCGGGCCGCTACGTCAAGCAGCGCGCCTGAACGTTTTCCGCCGGGGCCGGTTCCGTGGGACCGGCCCGGGGTTTCGTACCGATTGGCTTCACGCTATCTCGAAAGGACTTCAAATGACCGACATCGTCATCGTTTCCGCAGCCCGCACCGCAGTTGGCAAGTTTGGCGGCTCGCTGGCCAAGATCCCGGCACCGGAGCTGGGCGCCCTCGTCATCAAGGCCGCGCTCGAGCGCGCCGGCGTGAAGCCGGACCAGGTGAGCGAAGTCATCATGGGCCAGGTGCTGACGGCTGCCGCCGGCCAGAACCCGGCGCGCCAGGCCTCGCGCAAGGCCGGCCTGCCGGACATGGTGCCGGCCATGACCATCAACAAGGTGTGCGGCTCCGGCCTGAAGGCCGTGATGCTGGCCGCCAACGCCATCATCGCCGGCGAGGCGGAGATCGTCGTGGCCGGCGGCATGGAAAACATGAGCGCCGCGCCGCACGTGCTGCCGGGCTCGCGCGACGGCTTCCGCATGGGCGATACCAAGCTGGTCGACTCGATGATCGTCGACGGCCTGTGGGACGTGTACAACCAGTACCACATGGGCATCACGGCCGAGAACGTCGCCAAGGAGTACGGCATCACGCGCGAGGCGCAGGATGAATTCGCCGTGGGCTCCCAGAACAAGGCCGAGGCCGCCCAGAAGGCTGGCCGGTTCGACGAGGAAATCGTGCCGGTGCTGATTCCGCAGCGCAAGGGCGACCCGGTGGCGTTCAAGACCGACGAATTCGTGCGCCAGGGCGCCACGCTGGACAGCCTGTCCGGCCTGAAGCCTGCCTTCGACAAGGCCGGCACGGTGACCGCCGCCAACGCCTCTGGCCTCAACGACGGCGCCGCCGCCGTGGTGGTGATGTCGGCCGCCAAGGCCAAGGAGCTGGGCCTGACCCCGCTGGCCACCATCAAGGCCTACGCCAACGCCGGCGTGGACCCGGCCGTGATGGGCATGGGCCCGGTGCCGGCCAGCAAGCGCTGCCTGTCGCGCGCCGGCTGGGAAGTCAAGGACCTGGACCTGATGGAAATCAACGAAGCCTTCGCCGCGCAGGCGCTGGCCGTGCACCAGCAGATGGGCTGGGACCAGTCGAAGATCAACGTCAACGGCGGCGCCATCGCCATCGGCCATCCGATCGGCGCGTCCGGCTGCCGCATCCTGGTGACGCTGCTGCACGAAATGAAGCGCCGCGACGCCAAGAAGGGCCTGGCCTCGCTGTGCATCGGCGGCGGCATGGGCGTGGCACTGGCCGTGGAACGGAACTAAGTCAGACCGATCTGGCCGAAAACGAGTATTTGAGTTGCACTGAGGGGTAGCCGGCGGCAGGAGACATGGTTTTGGCCGTCGGCGTCTATAACAGAGATCGGTGCCCTTGCATCGATCAGCGAGCCAACAGGAGTGGATATGACTCAGCGCATTGCATATGTGACCGGCGGCATGGGCGGCATCGGAACCGCCATTTGCCAGCGCCTGGCCCGTGACGGCTACAAGGTGGTGGCGGGCTGCGGCCCGAATTCGCCGCGCCGCGAGAAGTGGCTCGAACAGCAGCGCGCGCTCGGCTTCGAGTTCGTGGCGTCCGAGGGCAACGTGGCCGACTGGGATTCGACCAGGACCGCCTTCGACAAGGTCAAGGCCGATGTCGGCGAGGTGGACGTGCTGGTCAACAATGCCGGCATCACCCGCGACGTGGTGTTCCGCAAGATGACGCGTGCCGACTGGGACGCGGCGATCGACACCAACCTGACGTCGCTGTTCAACGTGACCAAGCAGGTCATCGACGGCATGGCGGACCGCGGCTGGGGCCGCATCGTCAATATCTCGTCGGTGAACGGGCAGAAGGGCCAGTTCGGTCAGACCAACTACTCGACGGCCAAGGCCGGCCTGCACGGCTTCACCATGGCGCTGGCGCAGGAAGTGGCCACCAAGGGCGTGACGGTCAACACGGTGTCGCCGGGCTATATCGCCACGGACATGGTCAAGTCCATCCGCCAGGATGTGCTGGACAAGATCGTGGCGACGATTCCGGTCAAGCGCCTGGGTCTGCCGGAGGAAATCGCGTCGATCTGCGCGTGGCTGGCTTCGGACGAATCGGGCTTCTCCACGGGCGCCGACTTCTCGCTCAACGGCGGCCTGCACATGGGCTGACCGACCGCTGGCTGCGCGGCGCGCGGCCGGCCTGCTGCGGCGCACCGAGCGCGCTGCAGCAGGCCGGAAGCGTGCCACGGCGCACCTCGGAAAACGGGCCGCCTGGCTGCCAGGACGGCCCGTTTTGCATACGATGCTGCGGGTTTTCCTTAATCGGGGTGGCTTTTCTTAGTGCTTTCTTGAGCATAGAATCAGGTCAGCGGCGCCCCCGGCACCAAACTAGAGCGCGGCGCGGGCGCCCCCAATTGCGCAGTGCATCGCATGCGGTGCAGCAGCGCGCAGCAGCAGATGCGCACCCCCTGCATCAGCGACGACAAAGGATAGAGCACCGATGGCCACGACCAAAAAAGGCGCAGAGCGACTGATCAAGAAATACCCGAATCGCCGGCTCTACGACACGCAGACCAGCACCTACATTACGCTCGCGGACGTCAAGCAGCTGGTCATGGATTCCGAGGAATTCAAGGTCGTGGACGCCAAGTCCGGCGATGAACTGACGCGCAGCATCCTGCTGCAGATCATTCTGGAAGAGGAAACCGGCGGCGTGCCGATGTTCTCGAGCCCCATGCTGTCGCAGATCATCCGCTTCTACGGCCATGCCATGCAGGGCATGATGGGCACCTACCTGGAAAAGAACATCCAGGCGTTCATCGACATCCAGAACAAGCTGGCCGAGAACTCGAAGGGCCTCTACTCGGGCGAAGCGTTCAGCCCGGACATGTGGTCGCAGTTCATGAACATGCAGGGCCCGATGATGCAAGGGATGATGAGCAACTACATCGAGCAGAGCAAGAATCTGTTCGTGCAGATGCAGGAACAGATGCAGAGCCAGGCCAAGAACATGTTCGGCACGTTCCCGTTCAACCAGCAGGAAAAGAAGTAAGCCACCGCGAGACACCTGAGCCGGCACCGCCGGCCATCCGGATTCCCCCCATCGCCGCGCGCGCCTGGAATGAGGCGCGCGCGGCGATGTCGTTTGTCATGAAGCGAGTGGCTCCCGCTTCTGCATCACGACGCCCAATTGCCCGCCCTGGGTTAGAATTCGCCCCACCTTCGGCCTTGCGCCGGCCCCCACAAGATGCAGTCAGGAAGTACAAGTGAAAAGTGACGAAAAATCAACGGCTTACGCGGCCGGCGTAGCCAATTCGCCCCGCGTGGGGTTTGTCAGCCTGGGCTGTCCGAAAGCGCTCGTGGACTCCGAGCAGATCCTGACTCAGCTGCGTGCCGAAGGCTACGCGATCAGCGGTACCTATAACGATGCCGACCTGGTCGTGGTCAACACCTGCGGCTTCATCGACGAAGCCGTGCAGGAGAGCCTGGACGCCATCGGCGAGGCCCTGACCGAGAACGGCAAGGTCATCGTCACCGGCTGCCTGGGGGCCAAGAAGGATGCGGCCGGGCATGACATCGTCTCGTCGGTCCACCCGAAGGTGCTGGCCGTGACCGGCCCGCATGCGCTGGGCGAGGTCATGCAGGCCGTCCACACGCACCTGCCCAAGCCGCACGATCCGTTCACGGACCTCGTGCCGCCGGCCGGCATCAAGCTGACGCCCAAGCACTACGCCTACCTGAAGATCTCCGAGGGCTGCAATCACCGCTGCTCGTTCTGCATCATCCCGTCGATGCGGGGCGATCTGGTATCGCGTCCGGTGGCGGAAGTGATGCTGGAGGCGGAAAACCTGTTCAAGTCGGGCGTCAAGGAACTGCTGGTGATCTCGCAGGACACCAGCGCCTATGGCGTGGACGTGAAGTACCGCACCGGTTTCTGGAACGGCCGTCCGCTCAAGACCCGCATGACCGAACTGGTCGGCGCGCTGGGCGAGCTGGCCAGCCAGTACGGTGCCTGGGTGCGCCTGCACTACGTGTACCCCTATCCGCACGTGGATGAGATTATTCCGCTGATGTCGCAGGGCAACGTGCTGCCGTACCTGGACGTGCCGCTCCAGCATGCCCACCCGGACGTGCTCAAGCGCATGAAGCGCCCGGCCAATGCCGAAAAGACGCTCGATCGCATCCGCGCCTGGCGCGAGATCTGCCCCGAGCTGACCATCCGCAGCACGTTCATCGCCGGTTTCCCGGGCGAGACCGAGGAAGAGTTCCAGACGCTGCTGGACTTCATCGCCGAAGCCGAACTGGACCGCGTGGGCTGCTTCGCCTACTCGCCCGTGGACGGCGCCACCGCCAACAACCTGCCCGGCGCGCTGCCGGACGCCGTGCGTGAGGAGCGCCGCGCGCGCTTCATGGAAGTGGCCGAGGAAGTTTCCGCACGCCGCCTGCAGCGCAAGGTTGGCCAAACGCTGCGCGTGCTGGTGGACGAAGTGAACCAGGATGGCGGCGTGGGTCGGTCGTCGGCCGATGCGCCCGAGATCGACGGTCTGGTCTATATCGACCCGGCCGCGAAGCCCTCGCAACGCTACAAGACCGGCGACTTCGTCCACGTGAAGATCACCGGTGCCGATGGTCACGACCTGTGGGGTGAAGTGGTCTAAAGATCACTGCCGGGTCCGGGACATTAGGTAAAAGTACGGTCGTTCGTTTTGGGGTGGCCGGGACTATACTGTGCGCCGCAACATGAACTCATGGAGACAAGACATGACGCGTGAAGTGGTGGTTGTCAGCGGTGTGCGCACCGCAGTTGGCACCTTCGGCGGCAGCCTGAAGGACCTGGCCCCGACCGATCTGGGCGCGCTGGTCGTGCGCGAGGCGCTGGCCCGCGCCAATGTGTCCGGCGATGACGTCGGTCACGTGGTATTCGGCAATGTGATCCAGACCGAACCCAAGGACATGTACCTGGGCCGCGTGGCGGCCGTGAACGGCGGGGTGTCGATCAACGCCCCCGCGCTGACCGTGAACCGTCTCTGCGGCTCGGGCCTGCAGGCCATCATCAGCGCTGCCCAGACCATTCTGCTCGGCGATGCCGACGTGGCGATCGGTGGCGGCGCGGAGAGCATGAGCCGCGCGCCGTACCTGGCGCCGATGGCGCGCTGGGGCGCGCGCATGGGCGATGCCAAGCTCGTCGACATGATGCTCGGCGCGCTGCACGACCCGTTCCACGCCATCCACATGGGCGTGACGGCCGAGAACGTGGCCAAGGAGTACGACATCTCGCGCGCCCAGCAGGACGAGGCTGCGCTGGAGTCGCACCGCCGCGCGTCCGCCGCCATCAAGGCCGGCCATTTCAAGGACCAGATCGTTCCCGTCACGCTGAAGTCGCGCAAGGGCGATGTCGTGTTCGACACCGACGAGCACGTGCGCCACGACGCCACCATCGACGACATGACCAAGCTCAAGCCGGTCTTCGTCAAGGAAAACGGCACGGTGACGGCTGGCAATGCGTCCGGCCTGAACGACGCGGCCGCCGCCGTGGTGCTGATGGAGCGCGCCGAAGCCGAGCGCCGCGGCCTGAAGCCGCTGGCGCGCCTGGTGTCCTACGGCCATGCCGGTGTGGACCCGAAGACCATGGGTATCGGCCCGGTGCCGGCCACCAGGATCGCGCTCGAACGCGCCGGCCTGACGGTCAAGGATCTCGATGTGATCGAGGCCAACGAAGCCTTCGCCGCCCAGGCGTGCGCGGTGACCAAGGCGCTCGGCCTCGATCCGGCCAAGGTCAACCCGAATGGCTCGGGCATCTCGCTGGGCCATCCGATCGGTGCCACCGGCGCACTGATCACCGTCAAGGCTGTGCACGAACTGCAACGCGTGCAGGGCCGCTATGCGCTCGTGACGATGTGCATTGGCGGTGGCCAGGGCATTGCTGCTATCTTTGAGCGTATCTGAGTCCTGATCCGGGGTTTGCCTTGCTGCGTCCGATGCCTTTCCGCCTGACCGTTGTGGCCGCGTTTGCGGTGTTCGTCCCGCTGGCCGCCCAGGCGGCTGGCGGCGAGTCGTTGTCGACGGGTGGGCAGGGCAGTCTCGGCATCAACGACGCGATCCGCGCTGGGGAAGCCCGGCGCGGGACGTCGTTGTCTTCGGGCCCGGTCGGCTCGCTGGCGCCGCGCTCCGAGTACGCGAAGTTCCCGGTCTACGTCGGCAACGTCGGCGACAAACAAGTGCGGCTGCGCGTGGGCGCCAAGACCGACACCCGCGACAGCCTGCAGGGCGAATACGCGTCCGGCGACGGCAAGGGCGGTGTGCGCCTGCTGTCCGGCGAATGGAACGAAGGCGCCTTCCTGATGGAAGAGTCCGATGACGGCACGCGTGTCTCGGGCAACTGGGAAGGCCGTATCGACCAGAATGGCGCGGTGAGCGGCACCTGGACCGACGCCTTCAACCCGGCCATCGTGCTGCCGTTCTTCATCCGCCCGCTCGGCGGTTACCTCGTCATTCCGCCGTTCGACATGCGGCCCAGCAGCGGCGTCACCTACGCGCCGCTCGTGCCGAAATCCTCGATCTCGATCGGCAACTCGCGCTGACATCGGCGTGGTGGCCCCTCGGCCACCCCGGCATTTGCTGGTAAGCTCGGACGTCTGATCCGACCTCCCGCAAAACGAGGAACTCGCCGTGTCCGACCATTCCCAATCCGACGCCTCCCGCTATCTCCAGACGCTCGCCGTCCAGCCCGAACTCGATATCGCGCCGGGCTTTGATTCGTTTTCCACGCCGACCTATCGCGGCTCGACCGTGGTCTTCCGCAATCTGGACGAATTGCGCGCCTATGGCGACCCCACCAAGACGTACTGGCGCTACGGCCTGCACGCCACGCCCACCAGCGAGGCGCTGTGCCAGCAACTCGCCCAGATCGAAGGAGGCCGGCAGACCCTGCTGCTGCCGTCTGGCATGGGCGCCATCTCGCTGGTCTATTTCGCGTTCCTGAAGTCGGGCGACGATGTGCTCGTGCCGGACAACGTCTACGGCCCCAATCGCGACCATGGCGAGTGGCTGGCCCGCGAATTCGGCGTGAGCGTGCGCTACTACCATCCGATGGCGGGTGCCAGCATCGCCTCGATGATCCAGCCGAACACCAAGCTGATCTGGCTCGAGTCGCCGGGCTCGGTGACGATGGAGGTGCCCGATACCGAGGCCATCGTCGCAGCGGCCAAGGCGCGCGGCGTGCTGACGGCCATCGACAACACGTGGTCGGCGGGGGTCTACTTCCAGCCGTTCGCGAAGGGCATCGACGTCTCGGTGCAGGCGCTGACCAAGTACCAGTCGGGCGGCAGCGACGTGCTGATGGGCGCCGTGATCACGGCCGACGAATCGCTCCACAACCGCCTCAAGCGCACGCGCATGGTGATGGGCTGGGGCGTGTCCGCCGATGACTGCTTCCTGGTCCTGCGCGGCATGGCGAGCATGCCGGTGCGGCTGGCCGCGCACGACCGCGCCGCGCGCGAGATTGCCGAATGGCTGACCAAGCGGCCAGAGGTGACGCGCGTGCTGCATCCCGCGCTGCCCGATTGCCCCGGCCATGCCGAATGGCGGCGTGACTTCACCGGCGCGAGCGGGCTGTTCTCGATCATCCTGCACAGCCGTTTTGGGCGCGAGCAGGTGGATGCCTTCGTCGAGGCGCTGAAGCTGTATGCGATTGGCTGGTCGTGGGGCGGGGCGCACAGCCTGGCCGTGCCGTACCACGTGGAGGGCATGCGCCCGGCGGGCACGTGGCCGCCGGCTGGCTGGGAAAATGCGGGGGAGCTGGTGCGGCTCTACATCGGCCTGGAAGATTCACGCGATCTGATCGCGGACCTGAAACAGGCGATGGAAAAGCACCTGCGCTGAAGAGGGAAGCAGAAGGCGTCCCTCCCCGAGGGGGAGAGACGCCGGCACATCAGGACGCGTCGGCCTTGCGCAGGGCCGGCTGCGCGGCTTGCTCGGACGTAGCCGGGCGCAGCGCCCAGACCGATTCCGCCGGGCCGTTGTGCGCGCGCCGCTGGGTGGCGCGGGCCAGCACCACATAGCCCACTGCCAGCGCGATGGCGCCGATATCGAAGCCCGCCACACCCCAGCGCCCGTGCAGGGCGGCCACGACGAAGTGGTCGCCGGTCAGCAGGGCATTGGCGAGCGGCACAGTCAGCGAGGCCAGCGCCGCCACATAGAGCAGCTCGACGGCCGCCCGCACCGGCGGACGCACCAGCGACCAGCCCACCGCCAGCAGGAACACCGGCCAGAACACATAGCTCACGGCGCGCTCAGGCCACAGCAGCGCGGCCGGGAAGCACAGCGCCACGCCGATACAGGTGCCGATGCACACGCCCACGGTGGCCTGCGCCAGCAGTCGATGCACGCGCGGCTGCTCGGCCTGGCGCGTCTTGCGGCGCGACTCGATCCACAGCAGGTTGCCCGAATAGAACAGGAACGCGCCCGCCAGACCGGCCAGCAGGTACAAGATCCGCACGGGCAGGTTGCCGTAGGTGCCGTAGTGCAGCGCGAAGACGCCGCTATACAGCGTGTGATTGGTGTCGCGCGCGCCGGGGGTCTGGTTGGCGATCAGCTTGCCCGCGTTCGGCTCGTTGGCCGCCGCGTGGATGCCCACCGAGCCGCCATTGCCGAGCGCGCGCTCGCTGTCGCCACGGACTTCCGCCACGGCATTGGCATCACCATAGCGCTGGAAGCGGATGGCTTCCGGCGTGAAGCGTTCGCCGCCATGCTCGCGCGCGATGGCCAGCAGTTGCGCCGCCGGCATGGTCGGCGAAGGCCGTCCGGCCGCCGTCATTTCCGGCGTGGCCGCAATCGCGGTGGGCACCTGCTCGAACAGCTTGCCGTTGAAGGTGAGCGCGTTGAACACCATCACCATGACCAGCGACAGGCACAGGAACGCGCCCGTGACCGCGAACACCATGTGGAACGGCAGGCTGAACAGGCCGATCACGTTGTGCGCGTCCATCCAGAACCGCTTCAGGTTGCGGCCCGGCCGCACCGCGAAGAGGTCCTTCTTGAGGCGCGGCAGGTGCAGTAGCACGCCGGACACCAGCGCCAGCCCGTACAGCACCGAGATCACGCCCATGAAGTAGGTGCCGTTCTGGCCCAGGCCGAGCGAGTAGTGCAGGGAGTTCAGGAACGCCGACAGCTCGCCGGTGACGTGGTCGAGCGAGGTGTTGCGCTGCGCGGCGGCGTCGCCGTTCAGCGCCGTGCCATTGATGGTGTGCCACGCACCGGCCTTGTCCTGCCAGTAGGCGTTGAAATCGGGCTCTTCCTTGCTCGGCAGGGCCACGTAGACGCTGGCGGCGGCATCCGGATGCACGGCCACCAGCTTCTGGACGAAGGCGTCGACGGCCGGGCCCTCCACGTGGACCTCGGTGGCGTGACGGCCTTCCAGGCGGGCCGGGTTCTGCCAGATGTGCAGCTCGTGGTGGAAGATCGTGATGGCGCCGGCGAAGAAGGCGATGAAGAGCGCCCAGCCGGCCATCAGGCCGACCCAGGTATGCAGCGTCTGGTAAAGGCGCAGGGTATTGGGTTTCATGGAGAGGTCCTCACGACCCGGCCAGCGCGGACGCGGCGGGCATGGTGTTCGTCAGGCGCAGCGCCCACAGGAGGCCGAAGCAGATCAGGTTGGCGCCCCCCAGCCAGAGCCACGCGGCCATGCTGGTGCGGAACAGCAGGCTCAGGCTGATCAGCGTGACCCAGGCGACGAAGCTGAGCAGCACTGCGGCGACCACGCCGCCATGCCAGCCGCCCGGCAGCCAGAGGATGCCCAGCGTGCACAGCGCGAGGGCCAGGGGCAGGCCCAGCAGTGTCCCGGCAAGCCATTTCGTGCCCATCATGCTGCGCTCCCTTCCCGGCGGGCCAGCCCGCGACGGTGGTGGACCCACGTGCCGATGAACGGCCACAGGGACAGGCTGCAGGTCAGCGAGACCAGCGTGGCGGCGATGGCCACGGGCCAGCCTTCGGGCACGCTCATGGTCCAGGCGCTGGCGACCGTCAGCAACAGGCCGAGCCAACCCAGCAGCCGGGGCGGCAGGGGCGCGCGGCCTTCACCGTCGGCGGAGACAAACAGAACCTGGTTCGGCGCAGCGAGGTACAAGCACGCAGCCGCCGCCAGTCCTAGCAATACAGCGAACGCTTGCATGCGGGCAACATCGGAATGGTTGGAACTCCGAATAATAATGATTCGTATTTGTTTTCACAAGGAAATCAATACGTTGCGGTACATTTCGGCGGCCGAACGGGGGTGGAGAACTAGGGGAAATGCGATGCGGGCGCCGCCCGGAGCCAATCTCCGGGCGGGCTGGGGGGCGGAGATTTAGTGCGGGAAGAGGTTCAGCAGGCCGTCCAGGCCGACGTGGTTGAACGCCACGCTGGCCTGCGCGCGCACCACCGGCTTGGCCCGGAAGGCGACGGAGAGGCCGGCCACGGCCATCATCTTCAGATCGTTCGAGCCGTCGCCCATGACGATGGCCTGCGACACATCGGCGCCGATCTGCGCGCAGACCTCGCGCACCGTACGTGCCTTGACGTCCGCATTGACGATTTCGCCGACGACTTCGCCGGTGAGCTTGCCATCGACAATCTCCAGCGTGTTCGCGCGCGTGAAGTCCAGCTTCAGGCGCGGCTTGAGCTGGTCGGTGAAATGGACGAAGCCGCCCGACACCAGCAGCGTGCGCATGCCCAGCGCCTGCACGGTCTGCAGCATCCGCTCGGCACCCGGGGACAGGTGCAGGCGCTCCGCGTAGACGCGGTCGAGTACGCTGGCATCCAGCCCCTTCAGCAGGGCCACGCGGCGCCGCAGGCTTTCATTGAAATCGGTGATCTCGCCGCGCATGGCGGCTTCCGTGATGGCCGAAACCTCGGCCTTCAGCCCGCAAAAATCCGCAATTTCGTCGATGCACTCGATCGTGATCAGCGTCGAGTCCATGTCCATGGCCACCAGCCGGAAGTCCGAGAGCTTGCGCCCGGCCGGCACCACGGCCCAGTCGATGCCGCGTGGGCCGCAGGCTTCGTCCAGCGCCTTGTGCAGTGCGGGCGTCAGCGGGGCGCAGTCATCGGCGGCCGCGACGTTGGCCGCACGCAGCGTGAAGGGCGAAGCGTCGGCGATGGGGCGGATGGCGTCGAGATCGGCGGGCGACAGCGGGGACAGGCTCTGGAGAATCAGGGGCATGACGGCAGGGGGAAGTCGGGGCGGGGCGCGCAAAGCGAGGAAGGCGATATTGTAAGCGCACCGCCCTCCTGCTCAAACGCTCAAGCAGCTCAGGCGGCCACGCGCAGGCTGTCCACCACCTTGTGCAGGAAGGCTTCGCAGGCTTCCAGTTGGTCGAGGGCGACAAACTCGTCCGGCTTGTGGGCTTGCTGGATGTCGCCGGGGCCGCAGACCACGGCCGGGATGCCGGCGCGCTGGAACAGGCCGGCCTCGGTGCCATAGGCCACCTTGTTGGTGTCCCGGTCAGCGGTCAGCGCGCGCACCAGTTGCGTGATGGCGTCGGCCTCGGCAGCGTCGAGCGACGGCGCAGCGGCAATCTTCGCCAGCGTCAGCCCCGCGTCGGCATGTTCGGCGCGCATCTTCGGCAGCAGCACGCCATTCGCATATTCCTGAATCCGCGCGAAGATCGCCTCGGGATCCACGCCCGGCAGGTTGCGGAACTCGAACACGAACTCGCACAGCGCCGGAATGGTGTTCAGCGCGATGCCGCCCTGGATCGTGCCGGTGGAGGCGGTCGTGAACGGCACGTCGAAGGCTTGATCGTACGGGCCGTTGGCCTTGAATTCATCGGCGATGTCGCGGATGAAGCAGATCAGCCGCGCCGCGTATTCGATGGCGTTCACGCCCTTCGGCGTCAGCGACGAATGCGCGGCCTGACCCTTCACGCAGCAACGGTAGGCGTTGATGCCCTTGTGCGCGACGATCACGCGCATGCTGGTCGGCTCGCCGACGATGCAGCCGCCCGGCCGCACGCCACGGTCTCGCAATTCGGCCAGGAGATACGGCGCGCCCATGCAGCCGATCTCCTCGTCGAACGACAGCGCGTAGTGCACCGGCTCACGCAGCCTGGCCTCCAGGATGGTCGGCAGCAGCGCCAGGCTGGTGCCGATGAAGCCCTTCATGTCGCAGGTGCCCCGGCCATAGAGCTTGCCGTCGCGGATCACCGGCTTGAACGGGTCGGTGGTCCAGTTCTGGCCGTCCACCGGCACCACGTCGGTGTGGCCGGACAGCACGATGCCGCCATCGGTGGCGCCATTGGCCGCCGGCACGGTCACGAACAGGTTGGCCTTGTCGCCCTGCGGGTTGTAGCTCAGGTGCGGCCGCAGCCCCTTGGCCAGGAAGTGGTCGCGCACGGCCTCGATCAGGCCGAGATTCGAATGGCGCGACGTGGTGTCGTACGACACCAGCCGCTCGGTCCAGTCGAGCGCACTGCCGCGCGGCTTGGCTGCGGTGGCGGAAGATTGGGCATTGGCGTGGGCAGGCATGGGGCGGAAAGATGATTGATTCGTCAAGGATGCGATCCTACACCGTCACGCCAGTTGCCGCAGCGTGTGCTTGATGGTCTGGGCGCGCACGGCCACATCGGGCATCTTGGCCTCGATGCGCAGCTTGTCCTGCCCGGCCAGCTTGATATGGCGGTTCTTTTGCACGAGGTCGATGATGCGGATGGCGTCGATCGGCGGGTTCGGCACGAACTGCATGCTGATGGTGGCCTCGCCCGCATCGATCTTGCGCACGCCCAGCGGCACGGCGGCGATGCGCAGCCGGTGCGTCTCCACCAGCGCCTGCGCCTGCGGCGGCAGGCGGCCGAAGCGGTCGATCAGCTCTTCCTGGATGTTGTCCACGCTCTCGGCCGTCTCGCAGTTGGCCAGCCGCTTGTAGAGCGACAGCCGTTCGTGCACATCGGCGCAATAGTCGTTCGGCAGCAGCGCCGGCGTGCCGAGGTTGATCTCGGTGGTCACCTGCAGCGGGGCCATCAGGTCCGGCTCCTTGCCGGCCTTGAGCGCCTTCACGGCGGCGTTGAGCATGTCCGTATAAAGCTGGAAGCCGATTTCGTGGATTTCGCCCGATTGCTTGTCGCCCAGCACCTCGCCGGCGCCACGGATTTCCAGGTCGTGCATGGCGAGGTAGAAGCCGGAGCCGAGTTCCTCCATCTGCTGGATGGCCTCGAGCCGGCGCTGCGCCAGCTTGGTCAGGCCATCGACATCATGGACCAGCATGTACGCGTAGGCCTGATGGTGCGAGCGACCCACGCGGCCCCGCAGCTGGTGCAGCTGGGCCAGGCCGAACTTGTCGGCGCGGTGGATCAGGATGGTGTTGGCGGTCGGCACGTCGATGCCGGTCTCGATGATCGTCGTGCAGAGCAGGATGTTGTCGCGCCGCGCCACGAAATCGCGCATCACGCGCTCCAGCTCGCGCTCGTGCATCTGGCCATGGGCCACGGCGATACGCGCCTCGGGCACCAGTTCCATCAGCCGGGCGCGCTTGTTCTCGATGGTCTCGACCTCGTTATGGAGGAAGTAGACCTGCCCGCCGCGCTTCAGCTCGCGCAGGATGGCCTCGCGGATCACGCCGTCTTCCTCGCGTCGCACGAAGGTCTTGATCGCCAGCCGCTTCTGCGGCGCCGTGGCGATGACCGAGAAGTCGCGCAGGCCCTCCAGCGCCATGCCCAGCGTGCGCGGGATGGGGGTGGCGGTGAGCGTCAGCACGTCCACCTCGGCGCGAAGTGTCTTGAGCGCCTCTTTTTGGCGCACGCCGAAGCGGTGTTCCTCGTCGATGATGACCAGGCCCAGGCGCTGGAACTTCACGTCGTCGGAGAGCAGCTTGTGCGTGCCGATGACGATATCGACGGTGCCCTCGTTGATCTGCTTGATGGCCGCGTCGATCTCCTTCTTGGTCTTGAAGCGCGACAGCTCCACGATGCGCACCGGCCATTCGGCGAAACGGTCGGACAACGTCTGGAAGTGCTGCTCCGCCAGCAGCGTGGTCGGCGCGAGCATGGCCACCTGCTTGCCGCCGAGCACGGCCACGAAGGCGGCGCGCAGGGCCACCTCGGTCTTGCCGAAGCCCACGTCGCCGCAGACCAGCCGGTCCATCGGCTTGCCCGAGGTCATGTCGGCGATCACAGCCGAAATGGCGGCGGCCTGATCGGGGGTTTCCTCGAAACCGAAGCTTTCGGCGAAGGTCTCGTAGTCCTTGGGCTGGAGCGGGAAGGCAAAGCCCTGGCGCAAGGCGCGGCGTGCGTACAGGTTCAGCAGTTCGGCGGCGGTGTCGCGGATCTGCTGCGCGGCGCGGCGCTTGGCCTTGTCCCACTGGCCGGAGCCGAGGTGGTGCAGCGGCGCGGATTCCGGATCGGCGCCCGAGTAGCGCGAGATCACATGCAACTGGTGCACGGGCACGTACAGCTTGCTGCCCTTGTCGTAGTCCAGGTGCAGGAATTCCTCCTCGCCCTGGCCCAGGTCCATCGTCACCAGCCCCTGATAGCGGCCGATGCCGTGCTCGCTATGTACCACGGGGTCGCCGATCTTCAGTTCGGCGAGGTCGCGCACCATCGAATCGACGGCGCTGGCCTGTTCCTGCTTGCGGCGGCCCGTGCGGCGCGCGGTGCCGGCGTAGAGCTCGGCCTCGGTCACGAAGGCCAGTTGCGCCTGCGGCAGCGCAAAGCCGCTCTGCAGCGGCGCCACGGCGATCGAGAAGTGCGCGTCACCGGCCAGATAGGCGGCGAAGTCGTCCACTGGCTGCGGACGCAGGCCGCTTTCGGCGAAGAGTTGCATCAGCGTCTCGCGCCGGCCAGCGGAGTCGGCGCACATCAGCACGCGCGTGGCCTTGTTCAGCAGCAGGGCCTCGAGGTTGACCAGCGGGTCTTCGGCGCGGCGGTTGACCGAGACATCGGGCAGGGCAGCCGAGAACGGTGCCTGCTCGGCCGTGGCCTCGCGCTGCAGCACCACGCGCGCCAGCGGCTTGGCGGCTACGAAGAACTGCTCCTCGGACAGGAACAGGTCCGCCGGCGGCAGCAGCGGGCGTTCGCGGTCGTGCCGCATGAAGGTGTAGCGCTGGGTGGTATCGGCCCAGAATCGGCGGATGGCCTCGTCGATATTGCCTGCGAACGCCAGTTGCGTGCCGGCGGGCAAGTAATCGAACAGGCTGGCGCTTTCCTCGAAGAACAGCGGCAGGTAGTACTCGATGCCGGCGGACGGCACGCCGTTGCCAATGTCCTTGTAGATCGGCGATTTGGTCGGATCTCCCTCGAACACCTCGCGCCAGCGGCCCCGGAAGGCGGTGCGGGCGGTTTCGTCGAGCGGGAACTCGCGCCCGGGCAGCAGGCGCACTTCCTTCACCGGGTACAGGCTGCGCTGGGTGTCGGGGTCGAAGGCGCGGATGGTCTCGATCTCATCCCCGAACAGGTCGATCCGGTACGGCAGGGCCGAGCCCATCGGGAAGAGGTCGATCAGCCCGCCCCGTACGCTGTACTCGCCGGGGCGCATGACCGCGCTGACGTGCTCGTAGCCGGCCAGTGTGAACTGGGCCTTGAGCGCGTTTTCGTCGAGTTTCTCGCCCTGCTTGAAGAAGAAGGTGTACGCGGCCAGGAAGGCCGGCGGCGCCAGCCGGTATAGCGCGGTGGAGGCGGGCACCAGCATCACGTCGCACTGGCCGGTCTGGATGTCGTGCAGCGTGGCCAGCCGCTCGGATACCAGGTCCTGGTGGGGCGAGAAGCTGTCGTAGGGCAGCGTTTCCCAGTCCGGCAGCAGCCGCACGCGCAGTTCGGGCGCGAACCACGGGATTTCCTCGGCCAGGCGCTGGGCGTCGGTGGCGTTGGCGCACATCACTGCCAGCATCGGCAGGGCGCCCTTGTGTTGGCGCGCGTAGGCGGCTACCAGCAGGGCGTCGGCGGAGCCGGTCAGGCCGGCCACCGCGTGACGCATGCCGGGCTTGACCAGCGACAGGTTGGCGAAGGATGTGACAGCGTGGATGTCAGGCATTGGCAGCAAGGGCGATCGAAACGACAGCGCCCCGCCGGCAGCGCGGGCGGGGGTTGGCCATGATAGTCCGGCCCCGGAAGGGATCTCCGTGGCGGTGGACAAGGGCCGTATTATAGAATGCGCACCGGCCGGTCCGCCGCCCGTCTTATTCCTACTTCGCCCCGCTATCCTGTGTCTGCTCGCCGCTTCGCCCTGATTCCCTGTGCCGGTACCGGCAGCCGCGCCGGCGGCCACGTCGCCAAGCAATACCAGACCGTGGCCGGCCGCCCGATGATCTGGCACGCGCTGGCCGCCTTTTCCGCCTGTGAGCGCATCAGCGCCACCGCGCTGGTGCTGGCGCCGGACGATATGCCGCTGGAATCGCGCTTCGGCGCCGAGGCGTTCGCGGGGCTGCGCTTCGATACCGCCTTCGTGGGCGGCGACACGCGCCACGCCTCGGTGCTGGCCGGCCTGCATCACCTGGCCCAGCTCGGCGCCACGGACAGCGACTGGGTGCTCGTGCACGATGCCGCCCGCCCAGGGCTGACGCCGGCCATGATCGACACGCTGATCCGCGCCGTGGAGGCCGACGACGAGGCCGATGCGGCCATCGGCGGCATTCTGGCGGTGCCGGTGCCCGATACGCTCAAGCGGGCGGACGAAGGCACCCAGGTTGGCGTGCGGATTGGCGCCACCGTGCCGCGCGAAGGGCTCTGGCAGGCCCAGACCCCGCAGATGTTCCGCGTAGGCGTGTTGCGCCAGGCGTTGCAGGAGGCGCTGGCCGCCGGCGCCGTGGTCACCGACGAGGCGAGCGCCATCGAGCGCCTGGGCCTGCATCCGCGCCTGGTCAACGGCTCGCTGCGCAATTTCAAGGTCACCTACCCCGAGGATTTCGCGCTGGCGGACATCCTGCTCGCGCCGGCAGCCCCGCCGGCCGACCGTTAAGCATTTTTCAGAGGAGTCGCATTGAATCCGTTCGATATCCGCATTGGCCAGGGCTATGACGTGCACGCCCTGGTGCCGGGCCGCAAGCTGATCCTGGGTGGCGTGGACATTCCGCATGACCGCGGCCTGCTCGGCCATTCCGATGCCGACGCGCTGCTGCACGCCGTGACCGACGCGCTGTTCGGTGCCGCCGCATTGGGCGACATCGGCCGGCATTTTCCCGACACGGATCCGAATTTCGCCGGTGCCGACAGTCGCGTGCTGTTGCGCGAGGCGGCCCGGCGGGTGCGCGAGGCCGGTTACGAGATCGGCAACGTGGATGCCACGGTCATCGCACAAAAGCCAAAACTGGCGCCGCATATCGGCGGCATGGTGGCGAATCTCGCGGAAGATCTCGGCCTGCCCGTCACGCGTTGCAACGTGAAGGCGAAGACCAATGAGAAGCTGGGGTTCGAAGGGCGCGAGGAGGGCATCGTCGCGCAGGCCGCGGTGCTGATCTACCGCAAGGCTGGCGACGTCCAGGATTGAAGCAACTGCGCGATCAGACAGTCAGACCGGGGGTGGCGACGGTAGCGGCGCTTCCTCGGGCAGGATCGCGAAGGTGTAGTCGTTCAGGCGCGCCATGGCGCCGCTGCGTGCGCCGGCTTCGGTCCGTTTCTGGAAGCCCATCTGCTGGCACAGTTTGTTGGCGGAGGCCATCTCGGGCATGGTCCGCACCACCAGCGCACTGGCGCCGATATCGCGCGCCCGCTGGATGCAGATCTGCATCAGCCGATGTCCCAGCCCCTGGCCACGCGCCTGCGGGCTGACCGACAGCAGCCGTGCCTCGGGCTGCGTAAGCGTCACGGTGCTGTCGTCCAGCGCGGGCAGCGTGGCGCCCGGATGGCAGAACAGCACGGCACCGCTGATGCCGTGGTCGCTCTCGGCGACCCACCATTCCATGTCGGGATTGTCCTTTGCGGCCAGCACGGACTGCATGCCGCGCTGGAACGATGCGCGGCAATCTTCCATGATCGCAAGCTCATACTGCCCATAGGCTTGCTGCGTGACCGCTGCGATGTCGCCCCAGTCGTACGCCGCCGCCAGGCGGAAGCGAAAACGGGGGGAGGTATGCGAAGGCAAGGTACTCATGGCCTCTGTATCCGTGTCCTTGCGTGGATTGTAGGCCGGTCGCGGCACAAGTGCATGGTTCCCGATCGCCCGTTTGCGTGTCAGACAACATGCCGCCCAGCGTATTGACATCGTCTTGACATCAGGCTTTCGCGCTGGGGCGAAAAAAAACCTGCCGCCCCTTGCGGTGGCGGCAGGTTTTCCTGACCAGGCGGGCAATGCCTGCCCGGCAAGCCTTATTCTGCGGCGATCACGTTGGCGGCAGCCCCGATCACGGCGGCGATGCGGCCGACGTCGCGCAGTTGCTGCGCGCTCATGCCTTGCTCGGTCTTCAGCAACTGATAGTGCGACTTCACGCAGAAGTGGCACTTGCCGATGATCGACGCGGCCAGTGCGTACATCTCGAAGCGGCGCTTGTCCACGCCACCATGGGTAGCGTAGGCGTTCATGCGCAGTCCGGCGGGCTGGCTCGACAGGTCCGGGTCCTCGGCCATCTCGATGTACGGATACCAGACATTGTTCATGCCCATCAGCGCGGCAGCCGTCTGTGCAGCGGTGACTTCCTCCGGCGACAGCACGTTCGCATTGCGGATGGCATCGACGATGATCTTGCTCTTGGCGGCGAAGGCGGCGGCGAGTGCCACGCCCACGGCGTCATTGCCTTCCAGCGACGAGCGCGCGATCGTGCCATCCACATTCAGGCGGATGTCCTTCGCGTAGTCGGGAATGAGGTTCTTAATCGTGCTGAGGAATTCCATTTATTTCTCCTATCGTCCAGGGCTCAAAAAACCCGCATTTGCGGGCTTTGACGCGGAAGCGCCGTATTGGCCACTTCCGCGCGCGCCGGTCCGCCCGGGGAGGGCGGTTGGCAGGTCAAACAAATTACAGCGTGGCGCCGCCGACAGCGCGGTTGCACGGGCACAGCTCGTCCGTTTGCAGGCCGTCCAGAATACGCAGGACTTCGTCCGGGCTACGGCCGACGTTCAGGTTGTTCACCGACACGTGTTGGATCACGTTGTCCGGATCGACGATGAACGTAGCGCGCAGGGCCACGCCGGCAGCCTTGTCACGCACGCCCAGCTGGTCCACCAGCGAGCCGGTCACGTCGGCGAATTGCCACTGGTTCAGCTTGTTCAGGTCCTTGTGTTCGCGGCGCCATGCCAGCTTCACGAACTCGTTATCGGTCGAGCCGCCCAGCACGATCGCGTCGCGATCGGCGAAGTCGTCGTTCAGCTTGGCGAAGGCGACGATTTCGGTCGGGCACACGAAGGTGAAGTCCTTCGGGTAGAAGTAGATGATCTTCCACTTGCCTTCGAACGACTTCTCGGTGATGTCTTCGAAAGCCGACTGGCCATTCTCTTCGTGGTTGTTGAAACCCGGCTTCACGCCAACGATTTGGAACGATTCGATCTTGTCACCAACGGTCTTCATCAACTTCTCCTGATACGGTTGAACAGAGTAACGCACGCGACACGCCGGGCGGGGTGGGGCAGCACGAGGCTGCAGAACGCCACGATACGGCATCGCAACAAAGCCAGATTATGACCTGTCCGATACGCGCAGGGCCAATTGATTGTCTCAAAGAGACCGATAGGCATCGGCCTTTCCCTGCACGGCGCGCGCCAAAGACGAACGCTGAGTATGCCATGTGCGGACGCACATGACGAAAGCCGCCACAAAAGTTTCATCTTGTGGCGGCGATCGGGTCGGGGCCGTATCAGGCCATGCGTATCAGGCGGTGCGCAGGGCGCCCTGCAGGCGGCGGGTGCGGAAGATGACCAGCGTGGCCACCAGACCGCAGGCGGCGGCGAACGTCAGCCACAGGCCCGGCGCGGCCTTGTTGCCGGTTTCGTGGATCAGGTAGGTGGCGATGGCGGGCGTGAAGCCGCCGAACAGCGCCGTGGCCAGGCTGTAGGCGAGCGAGAAGCCCGCCGTGCGCACCGCCGGCGGCATGATCTCGGCCAGCGTGACGACCATCGCGCCGTTGTAGCTGCCGTACAGGAAGGAGAGCCACAGCTCCACCATCAGCAGGCGGCCGAAGGACGGCTCGGCCACCAGCCAGGACACGGCCGGGTAGGCGGTCAGCAGGGTGGCGATGGTGAAGATCACCAGCAGCGGCTTGCGTCCCACGCGGTCGGAGACGGCGCCCATCAGCGGCAGCCAGATGAAGTTGGAAAGGCCGACGCACATCGTCACGATGAGGTTGTCCACGTCGCCGAGCTTGAGCACGGTCTTGCCGAAGGTGGGCGTGTAGGCGGTGATCATGTAGAACGACACCGTGGTCATCACCACCATCATGCAGCCCGCGAGGATGATGCCCCAGTTGTCGAGCATCGAGCGGTAGATCTCGCGCATGGTGGGCTGGTGCTTGCGGGTGCGGAAGGCTTCCGTCTCCTCCAGCGAGCGGCGGATCATGAACAGGAATGGCACGATCAGGCAGCCGATCAGGAACGGCACGCGCCAGCCCCAGCTATCCATCTGTTCCGGCGCCAGCGTGGCGTGCAGGATCACACCCATTAGCCCGGCAAAGATCACCGCCACCTGCTGGCTGGCCGACTGCCACGCCACGTAGAAGCCTTTCTGGCCCGGCTTGGCGATCTCGGACAGGTAGACCGAGACCCCGCCCAGCTCCACGCCGGCCGAGAACCCTTGCAGCAGCCGGCCCGCCAGCACCAGCAGCGGCGCGGCCACCCCGATCGAGGCATAGCCGGGCACCAGCGCAATCAGCAGCGTGCCCATCGCCATCAGGATCAGCGTGAGAATCAGGCCCTTGCGGCGGCCATGGTGGTCGATATAGGCGCCGAGAATGATGGCGCCGAGCGGACGCATCAGGAAGCCGGCGCCGAAGGTGGCCAGCGAGAGCATCAGCGAGGCGAATTCGTTACCGCTGGGGAAGAACGTACGGGCGATGGCGGCGGCGTAGAAGCCGTACACCATGAAATCGTACATTTCGAGGAAGTTGCCGCTGACGACGCGGAACACGGTACGGGCGCCGTGCTGGGAAGCCGGCGCGGAGGCGGTGCTGGACATGGCTGTCTCTCGGTCAGCGCCGGTGCGGCCGGCGACATGTTGTGGGATCGCAATGGCCGCCAGTGTGCGCCGCGGGGCTGTCAATGCCCTGTCAACCGCCTTTCAATCTGCTATCAAATGCTGTCGAAAACCTGTCAGTGCCCGCGCGGGGTGGCGCCTCATGCGCGCCGGAAGCAGGCGCGCACCACCAGCCCGGACTTGGGTGGCGGCCGATTGGCGAGCACCAGCCGCCCGCCGTTGCGCTGGAGGATGCGGTTGACGATGGACATGCCCAGCCCTGCGCCCTTGGCCTCGCTGCGCGCGCTGTCGAGCCGGTAGAACGGCCGGGTCAGCAGGGAGAGCTGGGCGTCGGGCACGCCCGGGCCGTTGTCGGCCACGGTCAGCACGGCGTCCTTGTCATCGAGCCGGGTAGAGATCTCGACCTCGGCCATGCCGCTTTCCTCGTCCTTGGCGTAGCGGCGCGCGTTCTCGACCAGGTTGTCCAGGATGCGCTGGATCTCCATGCGATTGGCCACCGCCATGACCGGGCCGTTGGCGCGCACGTGCACGCGCACATCGTCGTGCGCGGCATAGACGCCCACGGCGTCCTGGACCAGCGCGGAGAGATCCACCGGCTCCACCATTTCCTGGCCGGGCCGGGCGTAGTTGAGGAACTGGCCGATGATGGCGTCCATCTGCTCGATGTCGGCGATCATGGCGTCGCGCGTGATGTTGTCCACCGGCGACATCTCGGTCTCGAGCCGCAGCCGGGTGAGCGGGGTGCGCAGGTCGTGGGAGATGCCGGCCAGCATGACCACGCGGTCGTCGTCGAGCTGGCGCAGGTCGCGCACCATCTGGTTGAAGCTGCGGTTAGCCTGGGCTACCTCGCTGGCGCCATGCTCGCGCAGCGGCGGCGGGTCGCCGCCCGTGCCGATCTGGCGCGCCGCGTTGGCCAGCCGCTTGAGCGGGTAGTTCACACGTGCCGTGATAAAGGCCGCGCCGATGATCGACAGCAGCAGCGCGGCGATACTCCACCACAGCCACTGGATGCCCGGCACGCGCTCGAAGCGCTCCGGGCTGATGGCGACCCAGTAATCGTCCCCCTCGATCTCGAAGCTGACCCACACGCCCGGAATGTCATTGACGGTGGTGGCGAGCACGGTGTCCTCGCCCAGCCGCCCGCGAATCTCCTGCTGCACCAGCTGGGTCAGGAACGGGTTGGCCGTGGGCGCGGCGAAGTCGTCGTCCTTCTCGCGCGGATAGACCTTGATGCCTTCGTTCTGCACGAGGTCGAGCAGCAGGAAGCGCCGCCGCGCCGGGTCGGAATAGAGCAGGGCCGCGCGCGTGAGCTTGACCACGCTGACCACCTGCATGGCGATCTGCTGGGCGCGCGGTGCGCGTTCGAAGAGCCGGTAGCTCTGGAACCAGATACCCAGCGAGATCGCCAGCAACAGGGCGATCAGCATGAAGGTGCGCCAGAACAGCGAACCAAAGAACCGCGTTGCGGTACGGCCGAGAGCGGTCGCCACGATGCTGACTGCGGACGAACCGGGACTACTTCACGCCATCGGGAATGAAGACGTAGCCCAGGCCCCAGACCGTCTGGATGAAGCGGGGGTTGCCCGGGTCCGGTTCGATGAGCTTGCGCAGGCGCGAGATCTGCACGTCCAGGCTGCGGTCGAACACTTCGTATTCGCGGCCGCGGGCCATTTCCATGAGCTTCTCGCGCGAGAGCGGCTGGCGCGGATGCCGCGCGAACACCTTGAGCACCGAGAATTCGCCCGTGGTGAGCGTGATTTCCTCGTCGTTCTTGGTCAGCGTGCGGGTGGCCAGGTTCAGCACGAAATCGCCGAAGGCGAAGGTTTCGGGCGTCTCGGACGGGGCGCCCGGTACCTCGGCGGGGCCCTTGCGGCGCAGCACGGCGTGAATGCGCGCGATCAGCTCGCGCGGGTTGAAGGGCTTGGGCAGGTAGTCATCGGCGCCCATTTCCAGGCCGACGATGCGATCGACGTCCTCGCCCTTGGCGGTCAGCATGATGATCGGGGTCTGATCGTTGGCACCGCGCAGGCGGCGGCAGATGGACAGGCCATCCTCGCCCGGCATCATCAGGTCCAGCACCAGCAGGTCAAACCGCTCGCGCAGCCAGAGCTTGTTCATGGCGGTGGCGTTTTCCGCCACCAGTACCGTGAACCCCTGCTCGCCAAGGTAGCGGCGCAGCAGGTCGCGCAATCGCGGGTCGTCGTCCACGACGAGAATCTTGTGGCTGGTATTTTCCATGGCGGTATCTTAGCGACTTACGCTTTCGCTCAAAATGGCTTAACAAAACGTTACATACTTTACCCTGTGGTATGGCGGCGTGCATCTTTTGTGCAATTACACTCCGCAAACCGTAGCCTGACGCCGATTTGGCGCGACGGGCATTCACGGTGACCAAGGGGCGTCCCATCTCTCTGACGAAGGCGTTGGCATAGTGCCTGCGTCGTCCTCCACGCGGATGTGCGACCACGGTCAAGACCGCCATTATCCAATGAAAGTGAAGCAAAACCGGCACGGACAAACCCTGCAACGCACGGCGTGCGTGCGGGCGGCTTGCCATGCCGGCGCGGCCATGCTCATCGTACTGCTGCCGGCGCTCGCGCAGGCGCAGTCGGCGGGCATGGCCCAGTTACTCCGCCCTGCCCAGCCGGGCCACGCCAGCGGTGGCGCACCTACCCCCGCCGTGCCGGGCAAGCCGGGCGGCGGTGAGCGCCTGGACCAGCGCGAGGCCCGCACCCGTGCCGAAAAGTACCGCACGGAGCGCGACATGGCCGACCGCGCCGGCCGCCAGGGCCCACCGGGCGGGCATCCCAAACTCTCGCCCGACGAGCGCAAGACGCTGCGCAAGAATCTCCAGGATCTCGGCCGCGAGATGTACGAAGGCGGCTGACCGCCCTCCCTATCAGTCCTGCGGTCGGAAATGTCGCAGGAAATCCACGAATACCTCGGCCGCCAGCTGCGCATCTTCCACGGTGATGGTTTCCAGCGGGTTGTGGCTGATGCCGCCATTGCCGCAGCGCACGAACAGCATCGCCACGTCGGTCATGCGTTGCATCATCATCGCGTCATGCCCGGCGCCGGACGGAAGCTCGAACGCCTCCAGCCCGCGCTTGCGCAGCACCGCGCCGAACTGATCCATCAGCCAGCGCGCGCACGGCGCGTTGTTCACCGGCGTCACTCGTTCGACGGTGGCGGTCAGGCCACGGCGCGCCGCGATCCGCTCGATGCCCATCACGATGTCGGTGATGGCGGCTTCGCGGATGCCGTCCTCGCCGGCGCGGATGTCCATCGAGAACACGCACGCGGCCGGAATCACATTGCTGGAGCCGTTCGGCACCTGAAGCTGGCCCACCGTGCCGACCAGCGTCGGCACCTGCGCGCAGCGCGACTCCACCAGCAGGATCATCTCGGCGGCGCCGGTGGCGGCGTCGCGCCGCATGTCCATCGGCGTGGTGCCGGCGTGGCTGGCCAGCCCCTCCACCCGCACCTGGAAGCGGCTGCTGCCTGCGATCTGCGTGACGATGCCGAGCGCCAGGTCGCGGTGCAGCAGCACCGGGCCCTGCTCGATATGCACTTCGACGAACCCCGCCAGCGTGGCCGGATCGACCGCCGCGGCGCGCAGGGCGTCCAGGCTGCCGGCGCCGGGCAGGCCGGACTGGGCCAGCGCCTCGCGCATGGTCACCCCGTCCGGGTCCGCGCGGTCCAGCAGGGCCGGGTCGAAGCGGCCCGCCAGCACGCTGCTGGCCAGGAAGCTGGTCTTGAAGCGCAGCCCTTCCTCCTCGGCGAAGCCGACGATCTCGAAGTGATACGGCAGCCGGATGCCCGCCGCATGGAGTGCGCCCACCACCGCAATCGGCAGCAGGATGCCCAGCCGCCCGTCATACCGCCCGCCGTTGCGCACGGTGTCGAAATGAGAGCCGGTCATCAGCACCTTCGGCGCAGCCACGGCCGGATCGGCGGCATACCGCCCAATCACATTGCCGATGGCGTCCACGCGCACCGCCATGCCGGCTTCCTCCATCCACTGCACCAGTTGCGCCTGTGCCCGGCGATGCGCCGGCGTAAGGAACGCGCAGGTCAGCCCGTCCTCCATGTCGGAGTGGGCGGCGAGCGCGGCGGCGCGGTCGAGGATGGATTGGCCGAGCGAGGCGAGTACGGTAGTCATGGTGCGGATCGGGGTCGGGTCGGGATCAGTTCGGTTCGGTTCGATTCGGTTCGATGGCGGTCAGCGGTTGCGCAGCCAGGTCTTCCAGGCGATCCACAGCATGCGCATCGGCGTCAGGGCGATGCGCTGCGTCAGCACCTGGAACTGGCTGGCCTCGATCTCGTCGAGCTGGGCATGGGAGATGGCGGCCATCACCAGCGCGGCGCGCTGGGCGCGGCGGTCCTGGCGCGGCAGTAGCGCCAGCGCCTCGCGGTACAGCGTGCGGGCCACCTCGGCCTGCTCGCGCATCAGGGCCACGAAGCGTTCGGAGTAGCGCGATTGCAGGATGTCGGCCGCTGGTACCTCGTGGCGCTGGAGCGTGTCCACCGGCAGGTAGATGCGGCCCTGGCGGGCATCCTCGCCCACATCACGGACGATGGTCGCGCGCTGCATCGACAGGCCCAGCTGGCGGGCGAAGTCCAGCGTGCGCGGATCGGAAAACCCCAGCACCCGGGCCGACAGCACGCCCATTGCACCGCCCGCGCACTGGCAGTAGCGTTTCAAACCGGCTTCGTCGAGGTAGCGGGTCTGGGTCAGATCCATTTCCATGCCGTCCAGCATTTCAGAAAATTCGGATTGCGGCAGGCCGCACGGCGCAATATGGGGCTGCAGGGCCTGCGTGACCGGATGTGACGGCTGACCGTCATAGAGGCGGCGCAGTTCGCCGCGCCACCAGTCCAGCCGCTGGTGGGCTACGCCGGCGTCGTGGCTCTCGTCGATGATGGCCTCCAGCTCGCGGCGGAAGGCGTACAGCGCCGTGATGGCGCGGCGGCGTTCGGTCGGGAGGAACAGGAAGCTGTAATAGGGGAGGGAGCCGCCCGGGGCGGCCTTGTCCTGGCAATACTGATCGGGCGTCACGCCAATCTCTTTTTAATGCGGTCTGTGGGGCGATACGGACCGGCGCAGCGGGTCCGCGAAAGCGGCAAATTGTAACATCGCCCCCCGTCCACCCCGTGTCCGCCATTCGCGCCAAGTTTCGGCCCATTCGTCGCCCGGCGTTTGACGCACTCGGAGCCGCTCGTTATATTACTGACCGGCCAGTTATTAATTCCCCGGCAGGCACCCGCAGAAGGGTCCGCCGCGAGACGCTTTCCCCAATTGGCTGTTCCCCCGCACTCTCCAGCTTGTTCCGACGTTCCACCGACTCAAGACGCTTAACCCATGCCAGTGCCTTATGCCAGGCCGGATGTTGCGGCCGCCGACGTTGATGTTTCCCTGATGCCCGCCCGGCCCCGCCGGACGCCGATGGTCGCCCTGCTGACCGTGGCGGCGCTGGCGATCCTGGCCGGGCTGTCCGGCTGCGGGAAGAAGGCGGAGCCAGTGGAGGCCGTGCGGCCCGTGCGCCTGCTGCAATTGCATTCGGGTGCCGGGAAGACCGCATTCGAGTTTTCGGGCGAGGTACGGCCGCGCGTGGAGTCGCGCCTGGGCTTCCGGGTGCCCGGCAAGATTTCGGCCCGTCTGGTGGACGTAGGCGCCAGCGTCAGGAAGGGCCAGCCGCTGGCCCGCCTCGACCCGACCGACTTGGCGCTGGCCGAAGCCTCCGCGCGTGCCCAGTTCGATGCCGCCAAGACCGACCGCGATCTGGCCGACTCCGACCTGAAGCGCTACAAGGAGCTGGCCGCCAAGAATTTCATCAGTGCCGCCGAGCTGCACCGGCGCCAGGCCACCTACGATTCCGCCGCCTCGCGGCTGGAGCAGGCGCAGGCCAATTTCCGCAACCAGAGCAACCAGACCGGCTACGCCGTGCTCGCCGCCGATGCGGACGGCGTGGTGACGGCCGTCGATGCCGAGGTCGGCCAGGTGGTCACGGCGGGGCAGTCGGTGATCCGCGTGGCGCAGATCGCCGAGAAGGAGGTCGCCATCGGCCTCCCCGAGGATCAGGTGGACATGCTGCGCGGCATCTCCGACGTCACCGTGCGCACCTGGGCCGAGCCGGACCGCGCGCTGCCGGGCCGCGTGCGCGAGATCTCGGGCGCCGCCGATCCGGTCACCCGCACCTACCCGACGCGCGTCAGCGTGCCCAATCCGCCCGCCGACCTGCGCTTCGGCATGACCGCCGTGGTCACCTTTACCCGCACCGGCGAGTCCGCCGCCATCCGCATCCCGCTGACCGCGCTGCTGCAGGACCGCGGCACCAATCAGGTGTGGATCTACCAGGGCGCGGCCAGTGGCGGCACGGGCACGGTCAAGCCGGTGCCGGTGACGCTGGGCGACCCGCAGGGCAATGAAATCGAGGTGCGCCAGGGGCTGGCGCCGGGCCAGACCATCGTCACGGCCGGCGTGCACCTGCTGCAGCCGGGCCAGAAGGTCAAGCCGATGCAGAGCGCCACGTCCGCCCAGCCTGCCCAGTCGGCCCAGCCGGCCTCCAATCCGGGCGCCGCCGCCGGCAGCAAGGGCTGATCGATGGAACACTCGCGCTTCAACCTGTCGCGCTGGGCGCTCGAGCACCAGCCGCTGACCCGCTACCTGCTGGTGGTGCTGCTGATCGGCGGCCTGCTGGCCTTCTTCCAGCTTGGTCAGGACGAAGACCCCCCGTTCACCTTCCGCGTGATGGTGGTGCAGGCCTTCTGGCCCGGCGCCACGGCCGAGCAGATCGCGGTGCAGGTGACCGACAAGATCGAACGGCAGCTTCAGGAAGTGCCGTACGCCGACAAGATCCGCAGCTTCTCCAAGCCGGGCGAGACCACGGTGATCTTCCAGCTGGCCGATAACTCGCCCGCCAAGGACACCGCGCAGATCTGGTACACGGTGCGCAAGAAGATCGGGGACATCGCCCAGACCCTGCCGCAGGGCGTGCGCGGCCCGTTCTTCAACGATGAATTCGGCGATGTCTACGGCTCGATCTACGCGCTCTCGGCGGACGGCTTCAACTACAAGGAGCTGCGCGAGTACGCCGACCTCGTCCGCCAGGCGCTGCTGCGCGTGCCCGCCGTGGCCAAGGTCACGCTGCTCGGCCTGCAGGACGAGAAGCTCTATATCGAGTTCAACCAGACGCGCTTCGCGCAGCTTGGGCTCGACATCAACGCCATCGCCAACCAGATCTCGGAGCAGAACAATCCCACCGGGAGTGGCGTGATGGTCACCCCGACCGACAACCTCCAGGTCCGCGTGACCGGCCAGCTTGGCGATGTGCAGGACCTGGAGAATCTGGTGCTGCGCGGGCCCAACGGCATCGCCAATATCCGGCTGGGCGACATCGCCCACGTCTATCGCGGCTATATCGACCCGCCCGCCAGCCGCATGCGCTTCAACGGCAAGGATGTGATCGGGCTCGGTATCTCGATGGAGAAGGGCGGCGACATCATCGCGCTGGGCCAGGAACTGCGCCGCGTGACCGATGGCCTGCGCGGCCAGTTGCCGATGGGCATCGAGATGGAACAGGTGCAGGACCAGCCGCAGGCGGTCAAGCGCTCGGTGGGCGAGTTCGTCCACGTGCTGATCGAGGCCGTGGTGATCGTGCTGGCGGTCAGCTTCATCGCGCTGGGGCTGCACACCAGGCCGCTGCGGCTCGACGTGCGCCCCGGGCTGGTGGTGGCGCTGACCATCCCGCTAGTGCTGGCCGTGACGTTCCTGTTCATGAACATCTTCGGCATCGGCCTGCACAAGATCTCGCTCGGGGCGCTGATCGTGGCGCTCGGGCTGCTGGTGGACGACGCGATCATCGCCGTCGAAATGATGGTCCGCAAGCTGGAGGAAGGCTTCTCCAAGATGGAGGCGGCCACTTTCGCCTATACCTCCACGGCCATGCCGATGCTGACCGGCACGCTGATCACGGCGGCCGGCTTCCTGCCGGTGGGGCTGGCCAAGTCCACCGTGGGCGAGTACACCTTCGCGATCTTCGCCGTGACGGCGCTGGCGCTGGTGCTGTCGTGGCTGGCGGCGGTGTACTTCACGCCCTACCTCGGCTACCTGCTGCTCAAGACCCGCGCCAGCGACGGCGGCCATCACGAGGTGTTCGACACGCCGTTCTACGCGCGCTTCCGGTATCTGGTGAACTGGTGCGTGACGTGGCGCAAGACCGTGATCGCCGTCACGCTGGTCAGCTTCGCGCTGGGCCTGTGGGCGTTCAAGTTCGTCGAGAAGCAGTTTTTCCCGGATTCGAGCCGGCCCGAGCTGATGGTGGAGTTGTGGATGCCCGAGGGCACCAGCTTCGCGCAGATGGAGGGCGAGGCCAAGCGCTTCGAGACCGCCATGCGCCGCGACAAGGCCGTGGATAGCCTGACCACCTTCGTCGGCGTCGGCGCGCCGCGCTTCTACCTGCCGCTGGACCAGATCTTCCCGCAGAGCAACGTGGCGCAGGTGATTGTGATGCCGGTCAGCGTGGAGGCGCGCGACGCGCTGCGCAAGCGCGTGATGGAGGTGCTGGCCACCCAGTTCCCGCAGCTGCGCGGCCGCGTGAAGCTGCTGCCGAACGGACCGCCTGTGGCGTACCCGGTGCAGTTCCGCGTGATCGGGCCCGAGGCCGCCGGCGTGCGCAAAATTGCCGATCAGGTCCGCGCGATCATGGCCGCCAATCCGAACACGGTGGGCGTGAACGACAACTGGAACGAGAACGTCAAGATGCTGCGCCTGGAGATCGACCAGGACAAGGCGCGCGCGCTGGGCGTGACCACCAACGCCATCGCCCGTGCCACGCAGGCCGTGCTGACCGGCGTGCCGGTGGGCCAGTATCGCGACGCCGACAAGCTGATCGACATCATCATGCGCACGCCGAAGAACGAGCGCGACGCGATGTCCGACATGGCCAACGTGCTGGTGCCGACCAACACCGGCCGCGCGGTGCCGCTGACGCAGGTGGCGCGCGTGACGCTGAAGTCCGAGCCGGGCGTGATCTGGCGCGAGAACCGCGACTTCGGCATCACCGTGCAGGCCGATGTGGTGGATGGCATCCAGGGTCCGACCGTGACCGCGCAGATCAACCCGCAGCTCAACAAGCTGCGCGCGAACCTGCCGCCGGGCTACCTGATCACCGTGGCCGGGGCCGAGGAGGAGAGCGGCAAGGCGGGGGCGTCCATCGCCGCGCAACTGCCGCTGTGCATCTTCCTGATCTTCACGCTGCTGATGCTGCAGCTCCACAGCTTCTCGCGTTCGGTGATGGTGTTCCTGACCGGCCCGCTCGGGCTGATCGGCGCCGCCGCCACGCTGCTGCTGCTGCGCGCGCCGATGGGGTTTGTCGCCCAGCTTGGCATTACGGCGCTGCTGGGCATGATCATCCGCAACTCGGTGATCCTGGTGGACCAGATTGAGCAGGACATCAGCGCCGGGGTGCCGCCGTGGCAGGCCATTGTCGAGTCAGCGGTGCGCCGGTTCCGGCCGATCATCCTGACCGCCGCGGCGGCCGTGCTGGCGATGATCCCGCTCTCGCGCTCGACGTTCTGGGGGCCGATGGCGGCCGCCATCATGGGCGGGCTGATCATCGCCACGGTGCTGACGCTGCTGTTCCTGCCGGCGCTGTACGCGGCGTGGTTCCGCGTGAAGCCGCCCGAGGGCGGCGGCGGGGTGATGGCGGGGTGATGGCGGGGTGATGGCGGGGTGATGGCAGGGTAGGCGGGGTGATCCCCGGGGGAGAAGAAAAAGCGCCGGTTACGACTGGCGCTTTTTCATTTGGGCGGTCAGCCGCACGATGTCCACCGCGATCTGCGCTGCGCGGCGGGGATCGGCGGCCACGGGTTTGCCGGTGCGGGGATCCTTCACCGACGGCATGCGGGCCATTTCGCGCAGCAGGTCGGCCAGCAGCGTCATGTCCTGCACCAGCGGCGCGCGCGGGTCGCCCGGCGGCAGCGTGATGCGGACCAGTTCGGACACGGCCTGATCGAGCGCCGGGGCGTGCACGGTCCGGCTGCGGTCGTCCGCTTCCTCGGGCGTCATCCGGCCGGCCTTGGTTGCCGCATTGTCGGCCTGCATGGCCTGGAAGGCGGTCGTGAAGGTCTTGTGGGCGCGTTCGATCTGGCGGGAAGCGGCCAGGCTGTCGCGCATGGCCTGGGGCACGCGCGGTGCCAGCGCGGCGGTACCCCCCACCAGCACGGCGGCAACGGCTGCCGCCATGGCCAGGCCGCGCCGCAGCTTGCGGGCGTAGCTGGCGCGGTCCAGCCGCACCGGCAGGCATAGCGCGATCAGCGCGCCGCCGATCAGGCCGCCCACGTGCCCGGCGTTGTCCACGCGGGTTGACAGGAAGCCCTGCACCAGCGAATAGCCGATCATCACCGCGGCGTCCGTCGTCAGTTGCCGATGGATGCCCTCGGGCAGCAGCCGGCGATGCCGCAGCACCCCCGCCAGCAGCGCGCCGCCCACGCCGAACACGGCGCCCGACGCCCCGACCGACACCGCCGTCTGCGCCCCGAAATGCAGGCTCAGCGCGCTACCGGCCAGCCCCGCGCCGAGATAGATCAGCAGGAAGCCGCGTGTGCCGTAGAACCGCTCCACATGCTTGCCGAGCAGGAACAGCACCAGCATGTTGGCGCCGATGTGCCGGAGGCTGCTGTGCAGGAAGGTGGCCGTCAGCAACCGCCACCACTGGCCCTCCTGCACCAGCACGGCGGCGTTGCCGCCCCATTCGACGAGCTTGGCGGGCGCCGTGGCGTCGAGCGTGGCGCCGTGCGTGAGCGTGAAAAGCCAGATCCCCACGTTGAGGGCGATCATCGCGTACAGGCCCCAGGTGTGCGGCAGTGCCTGCATCTCGGCCCGGAAGGCCTGGTCGGCCGCCAGCGCGTTATCGACTGCGACGCCCGCCGTACGCATGTGATGGGTGACCAGCGCCTGGGCGAGCTGCTGGTCTGCCGCGCGCATCAGGGCCAGCCGGATCGTGAACGATGCCGGGGTCCGTTTCCGGGCGCCCGGCGCGGGCTTGGGAAAGACTTCGATGACGGGACCGCCGCGCAGGTTGCGCACCGCCACAGCGGCGATCTCGGCCCAGCGCAGGTGGGGGCGGCGGCGCGGGAAGGACGTCGAGCCGATGCCGCCGGCGTCCACCGTCAACAGCGGCTTGCGCAGCGGCGCATGCCGGCCCCAGGACCATTCGAACAGGATCAGCACGCCGAAGAAGCCGGCGCCGACGACGATCAGGCTGGTCTTGCCGTGCGAGAACAGCAGGAGCAGCGTCCCCAGCCCGCCGAAGCAGAGCCAGAGCAAGGCACGCACGAGCAGCGCGGACCCGAATCGGCGCACATGGAACGTGCCGCTGCGGCGCGAGCCGATGGCCGGCGCGCGCATGAATAGCGATGTCTGCATGGTTCTTCCCGACAAGACGATGTCATCGCGTCATCTCGCTGGCCCCGGTGCGGCAGGGCCACGGCGCGCGTCACGCGACGATATGCGGTCGTCCGTCGGGAAGCATCTCCCCCGTCGGGAGGGTTGCGGCCCTAGTCGGCCAGTTCGAAGACCACGTCCTGCGCGCCCTCCCAGAGCACCTTGGTGCCGAGCGCCCGGAGGTTCTCCCGGCCTTCGACGATGGTCAGAAAGTGGTTGCCGGCCAGCTGGCCCATCTTGCTGGCGAAGCAGCAGCTGCCGTAGGCCAGGATGATCTCGGTTTCGCTGTAGCCGCCCGGGTAGAACAGGATGTCGCCCACGGACGGGTGGCTGGTGTGGTTTTCGAAGCCGACGCCCAGCTTGAATTCGCCGAGCGGAATCCAGCAGCCTTCGCCGCTCCAGCGCACGTGGATCAGCTTCTGCCGGTAGGGCAGCAGCTTCAGGAAGGCGGCCACGGTCTCGGGGGCGTCCGGGTGGGTGTCGGCCAGGAAGGTCTGGCCGGCGGCGGTGATGCGGAGTCGGGGCATGGCTATATCTATATAGAGGGGTCGATGGGGGCCGGGTCAGGCCAGCGCCGTCATCAGCGTCTCCGCCACGGCGATCAGGCTGCGGTCGCTGCCCTTCGGGCCGAGCAGGGAAATGCCGAGCGGCGCGCCGGCGCGGCCGGAGAGCGGCAGGCTCAGTTGCGGGAAGCCCGACAGCGGCGTCAGGCACAGCGAGTGGGCGGCGGCGGTGCGGTAGTCCTCCAGCGTCTCGCCGGCGGCGGTGCGCAGCGGGGCGATGTCCGGCATGGTCGGCAGCACCAGCACGCCGTCATGGCCGAGCAGGCGGCCCAGATGGGCGGTGAACTCGCGGCGCACCGCGCTCGACTGCGCGAATTGAGCTTGCGTGACCCCCTTGCTGAACACGAAGCGCGCGGCCACGTCCGGGCCCATGTGCAGGCCGTAGTTCTCGATCAGCGCGCCATCGGCCTGCCAGGCTTCCCAGCCCTGCACGTAGCGGAAGGCCCAGTACAGGTCGGACAGCGGGCGGTCGGCCACGTCCACCGGGGTGGCACGGCCCAGCACGGCCTCGATGCGCGCCACCGTGGGCGCCAGCGCGGCGCGGGCTTCGGGCGTCGGCAATTCGAACAAGTCCGATGCCAGCAGCAGGCGGGGCCGGGCGGGGAGCGGATCGGCGTCCTTGCCGAACAGCACGTCCGCCACGCGGGCGAAGGTGCCGATGTCACGGGCGAAGAAGCCGCAGGTATCGAGCGTCTCGCACAGCGGCATGCAGTGCTGGAGCGAGATACGGCCATGCGAGGGGCGGATGCCGAACAGGCCGCAGTGGCTGGCCGGCGCGCGCACCGAGCCGCCGGTGTCCGTGCCGAGCGCGAAGTCGCACAGCTTGTTGGACACCGCCGAGGCCGACCCCGACGACGAACCGCCCGTCACGCGATCGGGCGCGCCGCCGTTGACCGGGCCGCCGTAGTGCGCGTTCTGGCCGTTCATCGAGAAGGCCAGCTCGTCGGTATGCGACTTGCCGACGAACATCGCGCCGGCATCGAGCAGCTTCTGCACCGTGGGCGCGGTCACGCTCTTGATGCCGGAGCGGGCCAGCACGTGTGGATTACCGCCGCCGGTGGGGTAGCCGGCCACGTCGAACAGGTCCTTGACGGCGAAGGTCAGCCCCCGCAGCGGGCCGATGGCCGCGTTGGGCACGGGCGCGTCGGGGTAGGGCATGAATGCGCGGGCGGGATGGGTGGCCAGGGTCATGGCGTTCGGCTTCCTTCTTTTTCGGAGGATGGATGGAGTTTAGGCGGCGGCCGGCGAGGCAGCGGCGGTATTCGAAGGTTCGGAGCTATCGGCCACCAGCACGCAACTGACGCGATGGCCGTTGCCCAGCGCCACGCTGCGCGGCACCTCGGCCAGGCAGGCGGGGCGGGCGTGCGCGCAGCGCGGGGCGAAGGTGCAGCCCGGCGGCAGCGCGGCCAGGTCAGGCGGGGCGCCGCCGATGGCCTGCAGCCGCTGGCCGCGATCCATGCCGTGCTGGCGGCTTTGCAGCAGCGCCATCGTGTACGGGTGGCGCGCCTCGCGCAGCAGCGTGCGGATCGGGCCTTCCTCGACGATGCGGCCGCCGTACATCACGGCCACGCGGTCGGCAATCTCCACCGCCGCACCCATGTCGTGCGTGACGAAGACGATGGAGAGGCCCAGCTCGCGTTGCAGCTCGCGCAGCAGGATCAGCACCTGGATCTGCACGGTGGCGTCCAGCGCCGTGGTGGGCTCATCGGCCAGCAGGATTTTTGGCTGGGCCGACAGCGCGAGCGCGATCATCGCCCGCTGCCGCATGCCGCCGGACATCTCGTGCGGATAGGCGGCCAGCCGCCGCTCGGGGCTGGGAATGCGCACCGCTTCCAGCGCCTTCAGCGCCAGCGCGCGGGCTTCGGCGGCGGACACCTTCTTGTGCGTCCGAATGCACTCGACGATCTGCTGGCCCACCGTGTACACCGGGTCCAGCGCCAGCAGCGGCTCCTGGAACACCATGGCGACGGTGCCGCCGCGCAGCCGGGCCAGCGCGCGCTTGTCCAGCGCGAGCACGTCCTGGCCATCGACATGGATCTGCCCGCTCATGCGCGTGCGGCGGGGCGGATGGAGGCGCATCAGCGCGCGCAGCGTCACGCTCTTGCCGGAACCGGATTCGCCGATCAGCGCCACGGCTTCGCCGGGGGCCACGTCGAGCGACACGCCGTTCACCGCGCGGATGGTCTTGCCGCCGCCGGCGAAGGTGACGTGGAGGTCCTTGACCGAGACGGCAGGGGAATGGGGGGCTGTCATAGGGGTCTCCCGCAGGTCAGGTGGGTCAGGGCGTGGCCGCGTGCAGGCCCGGCGTCATGCGCCGCAGCGGCAGCGAGTGGCCACCGTCGGGCATCGCCATCAGGCAAGACACGGGATGGCCGGCCAGTTCGTCGGCCAGCACGGGGGTGCGGCGCTCGCAGACCGGCTCGGCGCGGGCGCAGCGCGGATGGAAGCTGCATCCGGACGGCGGATTGATCGGGTTGGGCGGGTCGCCCGCCAGCGGCGCGGCCAGCGTGCGGTGGTCCGGGTCCATCGACGGCATCGACGCCAGCAGCGCGCGCGTGTACGGGTGCGAGGGATTGGCGTAGATCGACTCGGTATCGCCAATCTCCACCACCTTGCCCAGGTACATCACCATCACCCGGTCGCACAGGTAGCGGATGACGTTGAGGTCATGGCTGATGAAGACGTAGGTCAGGTCGAACTCGGCCTTGAGGTCGAGCAGCAGGTTCAGCACCTGGGCTTCCACGGATTTGTCGAGCGCGGACACCGCTTCGTCCAGGATCACCAGCCGGGGCCGCAGCGACAGCGCGCGGGCGATGTTCACCCGCTGGCGCTGTCCACCGGACAGTTCGTGCGGATAGCGCCCGGCAAATCGCGCCGGGTCCAGTCCCACGCGCTCCAGCAGGTAGCGCGCCCGCTCGGTGGCCTCCCGCGCCGGCACGCCATGCACGCGCGGCGTGAAGGCGATCGATTCCTCGATGGTCAGGCGCGGGTTCAGCGACGAGTAGCTGTCCTGGAACACCATCTGCACCTGGCTGCGGAACGCCTTCATCGGCAACTGGGGCGAGCCCACGCCCTGGGCGTCGAAGATCAGCTCGCCACTGTCCTGGGCAGTGAGCTGCATCAGCAGCCGCGCGGTGGTGGACTTGCCGCAGCCGGACTCGCCGACCACGCCGAGGGTTTCGCCCTTGAGCACGTCGAAGCTGACGCCGTCCACGGCGCGGACCTCGCCGGCCTTGCGGAACGGGATGGCCGACTTGAGCGGGAAATGCTTGACGAGATCGCGCGCGATCACGAGTGGCTGGGCCGGGCCGCCGATGTCGCGGGCGTGGGCGGGTGCGGGCGCTGTGAGGAGGTCGCTCATGTTCATTCCTTGATTTCCATGGCCGAGCGGATGCCGTCGGCCAGCAGGTTGAACGAGATCGAGGTCAGGAAAATCATCGCGCCGGGCAGGGCGGCGACCCAGGGCTGGGTGTAGATGGCGGTGCGCAGCGTGTTGAGCATCAGGCCCCATTCGGGCTCGGGCGGCTTCACGCCGAGGCCGAGGAAGGAGAGCCCGGAGGCCAGGATCATCGACACCGAAATCAGACTCGTCGCATAGACGAAAATCGGCCCAAGTACGTTATTCAGCACATGGGCGCGCACGATGGTCAGCGAGCTGGCCCCGGAGGCGCGCGCCGCATCGACGAACTCGCGGTTGCGTACCTGCGTGGTCACGCTCTCCGCCACCCGCACGATCTGCGGTACGAAGACGATGGTCAGCGACAGCAGCGCGTTGCCCACCCCGGCGCCCAGCGTGCCGGACAGCGCGATGGCCAGCAGCACCGACGGGAAGGCGTAGAGGATGTCGGTGAGCCGCATGATGATGGTGTTGGTCCAGCCACCCGCGTAGCCGGCGATGATGCCGAGTGCGCTGCCGATCACAAACGCCAGCAGCACCGGCGTGATGCCCATGAACAGCGAGAGCCGGCCGCCCAGCATCAGGCGCGAGAGCAGGTCGCGGCCCAGTTCGTCGGTGCCGAGCGGATAGCCAGCGGTGCCGATCGGCTTGAGCCGCTTGAGGATGGAGGACGCGTACGGGTCCGCCGGCATCAGCGCCGGGGCGAAGATCGCCAACACCACCAGGGCGATCAGGATCAGCGCGGCGGCCATCGCCAGCTTGTTGCGCAGCAGGCGGCGGCCCACGGTGGCCCAGTAGCCGGGCGAGCGCGCCACGGGCAGCGGCGCCACGGCCTTGTTCAGTGCGATCTGCATGGGGGCCTCCTTAATTGCGCTGGATGCGGGGGTCGAACAGCGTCTGCAGCGCGTCCACCAGCAGGTTGAGCAGGACAAAGAACACGGCCAGCACGAGGATCGTGCCCTGCAGCAGCGGGAAGTCGCGCTGGAAGATGGCCGAGTTCAGCAGGAAGCCGGTGCCGGGCCACGAGAACACGGTCTCGATCAGGATCGACCCGCCGAGCAGGTAGCCGAGCTGGAGGCCCATCACGGACAGCGCGGTCGGCGCCACGTTCTTGACCACGTGGCGGAACACGGCCACGTCCGACAGGCCCCGGGCGCGCAGGCCGACGATGAACTCGTTGGACAGGATCTCCGCCACCAGCGCCCGGATCGTGCGGGCGACGATGCCCATCGGGATCACCGACATCGTGATGGCCGGCAGCAGCATGTACTGGAAGTGCTCCCAGTCCCACGCCCAGTCCCCCGAGCCGCCGGGGCCGGCGCCGGTGGCGGGCAGCCAGCCGAGCAGCACCGAGAAGGCGATGACCAGCACCATGCCGAGCCAGTAGTGGGGAATGCTGACGCCGAGCACGGACAGGAACGAGGCCGTGCGGTCGGCGATGGAATCGCGCATATAGCCGGCCACGAAGCCGAACAGGCAGCCGAAGGTGAAGCCGATCAGCGTGGCCACGCTGGCCAGCCGGATCGAGTTGATCACGGCGGTGGAAACCTCGCTCATCACCGGGCGATTGGTGGCGATGGAGGTGCCCAGGTCGCCATGGAGCGCGCGGGCCAGCCAGTGCAGAAATTGTTCGAGGAACGGTTTGTCGAAGCCGTACAGCGCGGTGAGTTGGCGCCGGAGGTCTTCGGAGGCATCGGGCGGCAGCACCGAGACGAGGGGGTCCCCGGGGGCGATGTGGACCAGCGAGAAGCAGAGCAGGGCAACCCCAAGCAGGATAGGCAGCGCATAGAGAATGCGGCGAAGCAGGTAAGTCATGGTCTGTGGCCGGCTAGTGTGGGGGGTATTTCTCCCCTCTCCCGGTGGCGGGAGAGGGGGGCACGGCAAGCGTCAGTCCATCGACATCGTCGCAATATCGATAAACCAGCTCTGCGGCTGCACCACGCCCTTGACCTTCTTCGAGATGGCGCGCGGGCCCACGTCGTGGGCGATCAGCACGAACGGCGACTCTTCCACGATGCGCGCGTGCAGCTTGGCCAGCGCGGCGTCACGGGACTTTTCGTCGAACGAGGTACGGGCGGTCTCGATCAGCTTGTCGAACTCCGCATTGCCGAAGAAGCCCCAGTTGTTCGAGACCGGCGGCTGCGTCTTGGTGCTGACGAAGCGGACCATCGCGAAGAACGGGTCCATCGCCGCGAAGCTGACGTTGATGGCGTTGGCGCCGTGCGCGCTGGCGTCCTTGGCGCCGATGCGCCAGTTGGTGAACAGCGTGTTCCACTCCACGACGTCGAAGTCCACGTCGAAGAAGCACTCCTTGAGGTTCTGCTGCACGTACTCGTTCATCGGCAGCGGCTGCATCTGGCCCGAGCCGGACGCCGACACCTGCACCTTCACCTTGAGCGGCTTGGCGGCCGAGTAGCCGGCTTCGGCCATCAGCTTGCGGGCGGCGTTGGCGTCGTACTTGATGTCGAACTTGGGATTGCCCCACCACGGGTTGCCGGCTTCCACGATGCCCTTGGCCTCGGCCATGTAGCCGCCCAGCAGCGTCTTCAGGCCCGAGCGGTTCACGCAGAGGTTGGCGGCCTGGCGCACGCGCTTGTCCAGCCACGGCGAATTCGGCGCGAAGGAGAGCTGCCACGGCCACATGTGCGGCTGGGCGTTGGCGTAGACCTCGAAGCCGCGGCTCTTGATCTGGGCGACGGCGTCAGGCGCGGGAGCCTCGATCCAGTCGACCTGGCCCGACAGCAGCGCGGCGGTGCGCGCGTTGGCCTCGGGCATCGGCACCATCACCACCTTGTCGATCTTGGGCACGCGCTTGCTGTCCCAGTAGCTGGCGTTCTTGGCCAGTTCCAGGCGCTCGCGCGGGACGAAGCGGGTCATCTTGAACGGGCCGGTGCCGGAGGCGTCGGCGGCGAAGGCCACCCACGCCTGCTTGCTGCGCTCGGCCGCATCGGTCACCGAGGCTGGCACGGCGGCGAACTTCTTCTCCCACTGCGTGGGCGAGGCCATGAACAGGTTCGAGATGTTGTACGGCAGGAACGAGTCCGGCTCGGACGTGACCAGCTCCACGGTCAGGTCGTCGATCTTCTTCGCGCTGCGCAGCGTGGGCATGCGCGAGGCGGTCACGCCCACCTGGCTCGGATCGAACTGCTTGGCGGTCTTGTCGAGCACCTTGTTGACGTTCCAGACCACGGCGTCCGCGTTGAAGGCGGAGCCGTCGTGGAACTTCACGCCGGGACGCAGCTTGAAGGTCCACTTGGTCTTGTCGGCGGCGTCCACCTTCCACTCGGTGGCGAGGTCGGGAATCAGCAGGCTGGGGCCGTTGCCCTTGGAGAGGTCCCACTGCGTCAGCGCGTCGTACATCGGAATGCCGGTGAAGCGGTTGCCCTCGAAGCCCTGGTCGGGCTGGCCGAGCGTGCGCGGGATGTCGGCAGCGGTCATGCCGATGCGCAGCGTCTTCTCGGCCATGGCGGCGCCGGGCAGTGCGAGGAACGAGAGGGCCAGGACTGCGGCGGAGAAACCTTTCGCGTGGGCGGACGTTTGGTGGTTCACAGGCAATGCTCCTGAGTGGGGGAAGGGCTGCCTTCGGTCTAGCAAGTCATGTGCCAGTCGCGCCGCCCCGGCGCGTGGTCTGGTTCTTGCACCGGGCGTTGGTCATTCATCATTCACTCACGAAGCAGACAAGGCAGACATGGATTCGAAAGTTCTTCCCCGCATCAATGGCGCCCGGCTGTGGCAATCGCTCATGGATCTGGGCGCGATCGGCGCCACGCCGAAGGGCGGCGTGTGCCGCATCGCGCTGACCGATGAAGACCGCAAGGGCCGCGACCTCGTGGTGCAGTGGTGCCGCGAGGCGGGCCTGGACGTGCGCGTGGACGAGATCGGCAATGTCTTCGCGCGCCGCGCCGGCACGGACCCTGCCGCGCGGGCCGTGGCCACGGGCAGCCATATCGACACCCAGCCCTCGGGCGGCAAGTTCGACGGCAACTTCGGCGTGCTGGCGGGGCTGGAGGTCATGCGTACGCTCAACGACCTCGGCATCCAGACGCGCGCGCCGCTGGAGGTGGCGTTCTGGACCAACGAGGAGGGCACCCGCTTCACGCCGGTGATGATGGGCTCGGGCGTGTTCGCCGGCGTGTTCGATGCCGACGAGGCGCGCCGCCAGCAAGACCGCGACGGGGTGAGCGTGGGCGACGCGCTGGCCGCCATCGGCTATCACGGCGCGCAGCCTGCCGGCGAGGTGCCGGGCGGCATGTTCGCGGCCTACTTCGAGGCCCATATCGAGCAGGGACCGGTGCTGGAGGCGGCCGGGCTGCCGATCGGCGTGGTCTCGGGCGCGCTGGGCCAGCAGTGGTACGACGTGACCGTGACCGGCCAGGACGCCCACGCCGGCCCGACCCCGCTGGCGCTGCGGCACGATGCGCTGCTGGCAACGGCGCGGATGATCGAGGCCGTGAACCGCATCGCCCGGGATGCCGCGCCGCATGGCCGGGGCACCGTCGGCTATGTCGAGGTCAAGCCGAACTCACGCAACGTGATTCCGGGGCGGGTGGACTTTACGGTGGACTTCCGCAACCTGTCGCAGGACGGGCTGGACCGGATGGATGCGGCGATGCGCGCGGCCTTCGCCGGCATTGCTGACGTGGCGGCGGTGAGCGTGGAGATTCGCCAGGTGGTGAAGTTCGAGCCCTGCCTGTTCGCCCCGGCCTGCGTGGACAGCGTGCGGCGCGCGGCGGCGGCGCTGGGGCTGTCGAGCATGGACGTGGTCAGCGGTGCGGGCCACGACGCCGTCTACGTGGCGCAGCGCGCCCCCACCGGGATGATCTTCGTGCCCTGCAAGGACGGCATCAGCCATAACGAACTGGAAGATGCGCTGCCCGAGCACATCGAGGCCGGCGCCAACGTGCTGCTGCAGGCGATGCTGGAGCACGCTCGCTGATCGCCGGTGGCAGCCTCAATGTCCGATCGACCTTGAAATCGCCCACGCGCACTCGATGACGAGGGGCCCCAGCTTGCGCTGGGCCTCCGCCATCGTCCACCGGCTGGCGGGCGGTGACACATGCACCGCGCCCACCGCCACCCCCTGGCTGTTCACGATGGGCGCCCCCACGCCCATATCGCCCAAAAACAGCTCCTCCTCGTTGCAGGCATAGCCCAGGCCCCGGCACGCCACCACCTGCGCGAAGATCGCGTCTACATCGGTCAGCGTGGCCGGCGTGCGCGGCGCGCGCGTGGAAGCCTCCAGCGTCGCGCGCACCTGCGCATCGGGCAACGTGCTCAGGTAGGCGCGGCCGGAACTCGTGCAATACATCGGAATCCGCATCCCCACCGGCGTCAGCACGGGCATGTGCTTGGCGGTCATCAGTTGCGCCACGTAGACCATGTCCAGCCCCACGGGCTCGGTCAGGTTGGCCGTCTCGCCGCTGGCGTTGGCCAACTGGGACAGGTAGGGGCTGGCAATGGGGATCAGCGCATCGGCGGCCAGGTAGTTGTAGCCGATCTCCATCACCTTCGGCGTCAGGCGGAAGCGGCGGGTCTGCGGGTGCTTGTCGATGTAGCCGAGGGTTTCGAGCGTATGGACCGTGCGCTGGGCCGAACTCTTGGTCATGCCGGTGAGGCCGGCCACTTCGGAGAGCGTCAGCGTGCGATGCACGGCGCTGAAGGCGCGCAGGACTTCGAGCCCTTTTTCGAGCGATTGATTGAACAGCGGATCGGCGGACATGGGAGACGGACAGCGGGGCGGATTACCAAGGTTCGGCACCATCGTCGTGAAACCCTGCACCACGATGGCTGCATATTGCACCAAGATACGCATGAATCGATTATCGATTCCATAACGTCCCGCCATGATACCCGGCGCCTCGATGGCTGGCGCGTCTCTGGTGTTTACCCCTAGGGTTTTCCGGGTTGTCTCTAGTGAAATATCACACTAGTATCACAGCAACTTCAACGAACGTTGAGACGAAGCGAGCAACCCGTGGCGAACCCTATTCGACTGGTCGGCGGTGCCGACCCCCAGCCGGCAACCACTCCCGTAGCGCCCCTCATGCCCCCCACGCCTGCCCAGAGCGGCGCGGCGCTGCGCGAGCAGGCGTACACGGAGATCAAGCGCCGCATCATCGCGTGCGAGTTCCGTCCCGGCGAGCCGCTGATCGAGGCCCAGGTGGCCGCGCTGCTCGGCCTGGGCCGCACGCCGGTCCATCAGGCGCTGCATCGGCTCGAAGTGGAAGGGCTGGTGTCCATCCTGCCGCGCAAGGGCGTGCTGGTGACGCCGCTGTCGCTGAACGAAGTGCTCGACATGATCGAGGTGCGCGCCACCAATGAGGTGCTGTGCGCCACGCTGGCCTGCGAGCGCGGGCACGACAGTGACTTCAAGGCCATGCGCGACATCGTGGACCGTTCGCCCGAGCTGATTGCCCGCCGCGACATCCCCGCGCTGGCCTCGCTCGACCTCAAGTTCCATACCGCCATGTCCGCCGCCTCGCGCAACCGCGTGCTGGCCGAACTGCTGCGCGGCCTGCATGAGAAACAGGCGCGCTTCTGGTTCCTCTCGCTGTCCGATCCCCAGCACCTGGAGAACGTCTACCAGGAGCATCTGGAGATCGTCGACGCGCTCGAGCGCCGGGACATCCCGGCCGTGCGCGAGGCGATCCGCGAACATATCGACGAATTCCGGAAGAACATCATCCGGACTCTCTGACCGACCCTTTTCCCTCGTAACAAGGTAGTACGCCATGCCGACACTGCACCTCCAGGTAGCCGGCGGGGGCCCGCTCGCCCTCGACGTCCAACGACTCATCATCGCCGGCTGGACTGGCCGCGACGCCGCCGCTGTCCAGCATCACATCGAAGAACTCCAGGCGCTGGGCGTGAAGCCGCCCGCCACCGTGCCGACCTTCTACCCGCTGGCCGCCTCGCTGCTGACCACCGCCGACGTGCTCGAGGTGCCGCGCGACGACTCGTCGGGCGAGACCGAATTCGTGCTGCTGCAGGGCGCGGACGCGCTGTACATCGGCATCGGCTCGGACCATACCGACCGCAAGGTCGAAGCCTATGACGTGACCGTCTCCAAGCAGATGTGCGGCAAGCCGATGGGCCGCGACGTCTGGCGCTTCGACGAGGTGGCCGATCACTGGGACGAGCTGGAAATGCGCTGCTGGCGCGTGCGCGACGGCCAGCGTGCGCTGTATCAGGAAGGCAAGGTCACGCGCCTGCTGGACCCGCGCGATCTGGTGCAACGCCTGACTGGCGAAGCGCAGCTGCCGCCCGGCACCGCCATGTTCTGCGGCACGCAGGCCGTGATTGGCGACCTGGGCCACGGCGACGCCTTCGAGGTGGAGCTGCACGACCCGGTGCGCCATCGCACGCTGCGCCATGCGTACCGCGTGGCGTCGCTGGAGGTGGCCGAATGAGCGCCGCCCCGACCATCGCCGCCCTGGCTGCCTCGCTGGCGGCCGGGCGCACGACCAGCGTGGCGCTGACCGAAGACGCGCTGGCCCGGATCGCGCAGCACCAGCGTGCTGGCGGCGTCGCCTTCCTGCACGTGGACGCCGAAGGTGCGCTGGCGCAGGCGCGCGCGGCTGACCAGGCGCGCGCCGCCGGGCTCGTGGCATCGCCGCTGGCCGGCCTGCCGGTGTCCATCAAGGATCTGTTCGATGTGCGCGGCCAGATGACGCGTGCCGGCTCGGTGGCGCTGGACGGCACCGCCCCGGCCCAGGCCGACGCGCCCGCCGTGGCTCGCCTGCGCGCGGCTGGCGCGGTGCTGATCGGCCGTACCAATATGAGCGAGTTCGCGTTCTCGGGACTGGGGCTGAACCCCCACTACGGCACGCCGCGCACGCCGTTCGACGCCGAGCGCATCGCCGGCGGCTCCACCTCGGGCGGCGCGGTCAGCGTGGCCGAGGAGATGGCCGTGGCCGCACTGGGCACCGACACGGGCGGCTCGATCCGCATTCCGTCGGCGTTCTGCGGGCTGACCGGCTTCAAGCCGACCGCGCGCCGCGTGCCGCTGTCCGGCGCGGTGCCGCTGTCGACCTCGCTCGATTCGGCCGGCCCGCTGGCGCGCTCGGTGGCGTGCTGCGTGGCGATGGACGCGGTGCTGAGCGGCGACTCGCTCGACACCCGGCCCGCCGATCTGTCCGGCCTGCGCCTCTACGTCACGCGCGACTTCGTGATGGATGGTGTGGAGGCCGAGGTGGCGCAGGCGTTCGAGGCCACGCTGTCGCGTCTGTCGGCCAAGGGGGCGCAAATCGTTACCTTCGATTTCCCCGAACTGCGTCGCCTGCCCGAGATCAACGCTGGCGGCGGGCTGACCGCCGCCGAGTCGTGGACCTGGCACCGCGATCTGCTGGCCAAGCAGGGCGACCGCTACGACCAGCGCGTGGCCCAGCGCATCCGTCGCGGCCAGCAACAGAGCGCCGCCGACTACATCACGCTGCTGGCCGAGCGCGCCGCCATGCAGGCGCGCGCCGCCGAGCGCCTGCGCGATGCCGACGCCTGGCTGATGCCGACCGTCGCCGTGCGCCCGCCGCGCCTGGATGCGTTGGCGCGTGACGAAGACTTCTTCGCCACGAACGGCCTGGTGCTGCGCAACCCGAGCGTGATCAATTGGCTCGACGGCTGCGCGGCGTCCCTGCCGATGGGGCAGGGCATCGGCCTCGGCGTCTGCGGCCTGCACGGGCACGACGCCCGCGTGCTGCAGGTGGCCGGCGCCATCGAGCAGGGCCTGGCGTAAGCCGGGCAGCCAGCAAATCGGCCGGATTCCCACGGCCGCGGCAACGCGCTCCAGCACAACACAGCGCAAGCCTGAGGGCGCCGCCAATGTAGCGGCGCCCCGCCCACCACACCCAAGGAGTAATCACCGATGTCTTCCGTGATGACCGGCGCCCCTGGCGCCCTGGAGAGCCTGCCGCCCGCGGAATTGGCTCAGCAACGCAACGAGGCGTACCACAAGATCACCGTGCGCCTGATCCCGTTCCTCGTGTTCCTGTTCATCCTGGCCTGGATCGACCGCGTCAACGTGGGCTTCGCCAAGCTCCAGATGCTCCAGGACCTGCAGTTCAGCGAGGCCGTGTACGGCCTGGGCGCGGGGATTTTCTTCATCGGCTACTTCCTGTTCGAGGTGCCGAGCAACCTGCTGCTGGAGAAGATCGGCGCGCGCAAGACGCTGGCGCGCATCACCATTCTTTGGGGCCTGGCCTCGATGGCGATGATCTTTGTCAAGACGCCGGGGCAGTTCTACGCGCTGCGCTTCCTGCTGGGGATTTTCGAGGCGGGCTTCTTCCCGGGCGTGGTGCTGTACCTGACCTACTGGTTCCCGGCCGACCGCCGCGCGCGCATCAACGGCCTGTTCATGACCTCGTTCGCGATCGCTGGCGTGATCGGCGGCCCGCTGGCCGGCTTCATCATGAGCGCGATGGACGGCGTGGATGGCCTGGCCAACTGGCAGTGGCTGTTCGTGATCGAGGGGATTCCGTCGGTGCTGGCCGGTGTGGCGGTGCTGATGTTCCTGCCCGAGAAGCCGGTCAACGCGAAATGGCTGACGGCCACCGAGCAGACGCTGGTGACGCGCGAGGTGGAGGCCGAGGCACGTGACCCGGCCAAGCATTCGTCGCTCAGGGACGCCTTCGCCAATTCGCGAGTCTGGATCTGCGCGGCGATCTACTTCTGCGTGGTGAGCGGCAATGCCACCATCGCGTTCTGGTCCCCGTCGATCATCAAGGAGCTGGGCGTCAAGGGCAACCTGCAGATCGGTCTGATCTCGGCGATTCCGTTCGTGGCCGGCACCATCGCCATGGTGCTCAACGGCATCCACTCGGACCGCTCGGGCGAACGCCGGATGCACTGCGCCATGGCCACGCTGCTGGCCGCGGTGGGCCTGACGCTGACCGGCATGTGGCTGCACAGCGCCACGCTGGCACTGGTGGCGCTGACCATCGCCTCGGTCGGCATCCTGGCGGCTTTCCCGGTGTTCTGGTCCCTGCCGTCGGCCTTCCTGGCCGGCACGGCGGCGGCGGGCGGCATCGCCCTGATCAACTCCATCGGCAACCTGGCCGGCTTCGTGGCGCCGTACATGATCGGCTGGTTCAAGACCAATACGGGGCGGCTGTCGTCCGGCCTGTATTTCGTCGCCGCGCTGGAAGCCTGCGCCACGGTGTTGGTGCTGGCCTTCATCCGCACCCGGCGCTAAGCCCCAGGCGGGGCCGGGCGAGGCGCAAGCCGGGCAGGGGGCTGGATTCCCGCTGCGGCTTGCGCTACAATCCGCAGCCTTGTCGACCGTTGGCAAACGTTACGCCAACGGCACGGCCGGCATCCGACGGCAGATCATGAAAGGCGGGCAGTTCCAGCCGCCTTTTTTGCTTTGTCGAGGATGCGCAGCGCCAACCGACAACGCGGCCGCCCGCCAGGGCAACCGCCGCAAGGACCGCGAGGGTGGCGAAATTGGTAGACGCACCAGGTTTAGGTCCTGACGCCAGCAATGGTGTAGGGGTTCGAGTCCCCTCCCTCGCACCAATCATCATTTGTGGGTTATTCGCCACAATTTCCTGCCTCACGCCGGCTACCCAGCCAACGCGGGTCGTCCCCTGCGTCGCGGCACAACCGGCCCCCTAACGAGACCGGTCCCCCCCTCAATTCAACGGAAAGCGCTTCGCCAACGCCGTGAACCGTGCATCTTCCTTGCGCACCTGTGCGGCGAATTCTTCTGGCGTGTTGACCAGCGGTTCGGCGCCAACGGCCGTGATCGCTTTTTGCAGTTCGGCATGACCCATGGCTTCGCGCACGGCGGCGTAGATGCTCTGGGTGACGGCTGGCGGCGTGTCTTTCGGTGCGAACAGGCCGAACCAGGTGGTGTACTCGTACTGCGGCATGCCGGTTTCCACCACGGTGCGCACATCCGGCGCCTCGCTGAAGCGATGGGTGCCCTGGTTGGCGACGATCTTCAGCGTGCCCGCCTTCTGGTGCGGGAGCGCCGACGCCACGCCGGTCACGGCGAAGTTCACGTTGTTGGCGATCATGTCGGTGATGATGGCCGCGGTCCCCTTGTAGTTGACCACGATCAGGTTGGGCAGCGCTTCCGCCTTCAATTGCTGGCCGAAGAGCTTGGCGACGTTTTCGCCCGTGCCCATGGAGCAGGGCGTGGCGGCTGTCTTGCAGTACTTGATCAGTTCGGGCAGGGAGGTTGCGGGGAATTTTCCGTTGGCAACGATTACGCCCGGGGATTGCGCGATGTTGGTGACGGGTACCAGGCTGGTCAGCGGATCGGTGCCCGTGAACGAGGGCGCGTGCTTGGTGAGGACGATGGCCGGCGTTTGGAGCAGCAGCGTGTAGCCGTCGGGCTTGGCCTCGGCGACCTTGCGCGTGCCGATCAGGCCGTCGGCGCCAGGCAGGTTGACCACCAGCACCGGCTGGCCCCATTGCTCGCCGAGTAGCTTGGCCGTCGCGCGCGCGGAGGCGTCGGTGCCGCCGCCCGGTACGTAGGGCACGACGATGGTGACGGGGCGATTGGGCTTCCACGCCGTCTGCGCCAGCGCGGGTGTGGCAGCGCCCCAGGTGGCGGCTGCCAGGACGATGGCGCGCAGCAGGGGGCCCTGGTAGGCGTGGCGGCGCGTGGAGTGGGGCGTGGGGTGGGTGATCGGCATGTTGGGTCTCCTCCTGTGATTTTTTCTAGTGTCGATTGGCGGGTCAGCGCGCCCAGCGCTTCTCGAAGTCCCAGACCTCTTCGAAGCCGATCAGCCTGCAGAACTCGTTGAAGTCCGCCATGGGAATCTCGGGCGACAGGCTGGTGCCCGCCTCCTTGAGGTGGCGCAGGGACTTCTCCATCGCGGCGGCGGCGACCAGGCTGGTCATGGCGGGGAAGATGGCGAGCGAGTAGCCGATCTCCTTGAGCACGCTGGCTGGCAGGATCGGCGTCTTCCCGCCGTCAGCCATGTTGGCCATCATGGGCAGGTCGAAGGCGTCGCAGGCGCGGCGCATTTCTTCCTCGGACTGGGGCGCCTCGAAGAACAGGATGTCGGCGCCGGCCTTCGCATAGGCCTCCATGCGGCGCATGGCATCGTCCACGCCCAGGCTGGCGCGGGCATCGGTACGGGCGATGATGAGGAAATTCTCCTTGTCCTGACGGGCTTCCGACGCGACCTTGATCTTTTCGACCATGTCCTCGATCGGCACGCAGCGCTTATAGGGCGTGTGGCCGCACTTCTTGGGAAATTCCTGATCCTCGATCTGGATGGCGGTGACGCCGGCTTCCTCGTAGCCGCGCACGGTGTGGTGCACGTTGAGCAGGCCGCCGTAGCCGGTATCCGCATCGGCGATCAGCGCCGCCTTTGAGGTGCGGGTGATGGTGCGCATGCGGTCCACCATCTGCGTATAGGTGGCAATGCCGGCATCGGGCAGCCCCAGGCTGGAGGCGGTGAGCCAGTAGCCGGAGCCGTAGATGATCTCGAAGCCGACCTTGTTGGTCATGACGGTGGCGATCATGTCCTGCACGCCGGGGATGACGATGAACTCGCCGGCGGCAAGTTTTTGTCGGAGGATGGGATTGGCCATGGCGGCTCCAGTAGGCTAGAAAAGGGAAGGGAAGTGCGGCTTAGTCCATCGAGGCCAGCCACGGCTGGTCGCGCTGCACGCGCGCCTCATAGGCGCGCAGCGCCGCGTCATGACGCAGGGTCCGGTCTACCTCGTCTTCGGCCGAGAGCAGTTGCTCCGCATGGCCGTCGGCGAGCGTGACGGGAATGACGCTGCCATCGGGAAGCTGCAGGCTGCGCTCGGCAACCCGCAGGTGCAGCGGCGCATCTCCAGCACCGGCGAGTGCTTGCAAGAGGCGCGCGTGATCCGCTGGCGTCACGGTGGCGGCCACCACGCCGTTCTTCACGCAGTTGTTGCGGAAGATGTCGCCAAACGACAGCGCGACCACGGCCTGCACGCCGTAGTCCGACAAGGCCCAGACGGCATGTTCGCGCGATGAGCCGCAACCAAAGTTCTGCAATGCGACCAGCACCTGCGGCGGCGACGGTTGGGCCATGAACGCCACTTCCGGGCGGCCTTCGGCCAGCCAGTCGGCAAACAGGTGCGCTCCCATGCCAGTGCGCTGCACCAGGCGCAGGAAGCGTCCCGGGAAGATGGCATCGGTGTCGATGTCGTCGCGCTGCATGACCGCAGCGCGGCCTTGGACTTCTGCGATAACGGCTTTCATGCGAGGTACTCCCGGGGGTCGGTCAAGCGTCCTTGCAGGGCGGATGCCGCGACGGCGGCGGGGCTCATCAGGTGAGTACGGCCGCCTTGTCCCTGCCGGTTCTCGAAGTTCCGGTTGGAGGTGGAAGCGCAGCGCTCGCCCGGCGCGAGGCTGTCGCCATTCATGCCGATGCACATGGAGCAGCCCGATTCACGCCACTCGAAACCCGCGTCGACAAAGACTTTCGCCAGGCCCTCGGCCTCGGCCGCGCGCTTGACGCTGCCTGAACCCGGGACCACCAGCGCGCGAACGCCCTTGGCCACGTGGCGACCGCGCACCACATCGGCAGCGGCGCGCAGATCTTCCAGTCGACCATTGGTACAGGAGCCGATAAAGGCCACGTCGATCTGCACCGAAGACAGCGCCTGGCCGATCTTGAGACCCATGTAGGCGAGGTTTTCTTCCAGACGGTTGCGCTCGGCTTCCTCGCCGAGCATGGCGCCGTCGCCGACGTTGCCGGAGAACGCAGCGCTGTCGGCTGGCGTGGTGCCCCAGGTGACGAGCGGGGAGACGGTGGCGGCATCGAACGCCACGCTGCGGTCGTAGTCGCCCGTCGCATCGGTGCGCAGCGCGCTCCATGCCTGCGCGGCCTGCTCGAAATGGTCGCGCGCGGCGCCTTGTACGCGGTCGCGCAGGTAGGCGAGGGTGGTCGCATCCGGTGCGATCAGGCCGAAGCGTGAGCCGGCCTCGATGGTCATGTTGCAAAGCGTGAGCCGCGCCTCCATCGACAGCGCATCGACCATCGGGCCGAAGTATTCGACGCCGTAGCCATTGCCGCCGCTGGTGCCGATGTGATGGATGATGGCCAGCGCCAGGTCCTTGGCGTAGACGCCCCTGGCCAGCGCGCCCGAGATGGCGATGCCCATCGTGCGCGGCTTGCGCATCCACAGGCTCTGGGTGCTCATGACATGGGCGACTTCCGAGGTGCCGATGCCCCAGGCCAGCGCGCCCAAGGCGCCCAGCGTGGCGCTGTGCGAGTCGCCACAGACCACGGTGCTGCCCGGCAGCACGTAGCCCAGTTCCGGCGCGATGACGTGGACGATGCCCTGCAAGGGGTGGTCCAGGTCGAACAGGCGCATGCCGGTGGCCTGCGCATTGCGCCGCAGGGTGGCGATCTGCTCGCGGCTTTCCGCGTTGGGGATGTGGGTCAGGCGGTCGGCCGTGGTCGGTACGTTGTGATCCTGCACGGCGATGTGGCGCGGCGACGAGCGCAGCGCATGACCCGCCTCGGCCATGCTGGCGAAGGCTTGCGGACTCGATACCTCCTGCACCAGGTGCCGGTCGATATAGATCAGGTCCTCGCCGGCATCGTTACGGGCCACCGCGTGGGCCGCCCAGATCTTGTCGAATAGAGTTGTCATGGTGTGGGTTCACTCAGCATGGGTCGGTGGTGCCACCGTCCAAAGTCAATCGAGCTTGATGTGGGCAGCCTTGACGATCGCCTTGTTCTTGTCGAGGTCACGCACGATCTCGCGGCCATAGGCATCAGGCGTGCCCGGCGTGGCGACGATGCCGAGCGACGCCAGGCGCTCACGCATCGCGGGGTCGTTCAACACTTTCTGTAGCGCGGCGCTGAGCTTGTCGATCACAGGCTTGGGCGTGCGGGCGGGGGCCATCAGACCCACCCACGAGCTGATCTCGAAGTCCTTCATGCCGGCTTCGATCAGCGTCGGCACGTTCGGCAGCGAGGGGGCGCGCTCGCGCGACGTCACGGCCACCGCATCGAGCTGGCCGCTCTTGACGAAGGGCATGGCGCCCGTCACCGCCGCGAAGGTCACGGGCAGGTTGCCGCCGACCACATCGAGCAAGGCCTGGCCGCCACCCTTGTATGGCACGTGGGTCATCGGGATGCCGGTGCGCTGATGGAACATCTCGCCGGCCAGATGGGTGGTGCTGCCATTGCCCGCGCTCCCGTAGGACATGCCCCCAGCCACCGTCTTGGCGTAGCGCTGCAAGTCCGCCACGGTCTTGATGCCCAGCTTCGGATTGGCGGCGATCATCAGCACGGCGTCACCGATCTTGCCGATGGGCGTGAAGTCCTTGACCGTGTCGAAGGGCACCTTGGCATAGACATTGGGATTGATCACCAGCGTGCCGTCATAGCCGAGCAGCAGCGTGTAGCCATCGGGATCCGCCTTCGCCGCCATCTGCGTGCCGATATTGCCGCCAGCGCCGGGCTTGTTATCGACGATGATCTGCTGGCCAAGCTGCTGGCCGAGCTTCTCTGCCACGATGCGGGCGCTGGTGTCGGTCACGCCGGCATTGGCGAAGGGCACGATCAGGCGGATTGGCTTGTTGGGATAGTCGGCTTGCGCGTGCGCGGCGGATATGCCGCAAGCGGTCAATGCCAGGGTGGCGCCGAGCAGGCGACGGCGGGCTTGGGCGGACAGGCTGAGAGGCTGTTTCACGATGGTTGTCTCCGGTCTTTGTAGTGGGGAAGGCATCGACGTGCCTTTTCTATGACGATTGCAGCGGAACTTCGAAGTCGGTGTGGCTCAGGCTCGTGGGTCGCGGGCGCGACGGGTGGCCGCTATCGCCATCAGGTTTTCATCGCGCCAGGCCCGTCGGGATTCCAGGTCTGACTGCGGCAGGTGCTCGCGGCGTTGCGCCTCCACTTCCCGGATCAGCGCCGGGTCCCAAGGTGTCTCGTGGCCGCGTGAATTCGCGATGCGCTGGTACAGCGGACCCAGCCGCACCGCATAGTCGGCCACGCCGCCCGGCGCATTCAGGTCGATGGTTTCGAATGGCCCCATGAACGACCAGCGCCAGCCCAGGCCGTCGCGTATGGTCTTGTCGATGTCCTCGCAACTGGCCACGCCTTCCTGCGCCAGCGCCCACGCTTCGCGCAGCAGCACAGCCTGCAGCCGGTTCAGGACGAAGCCTTCCACTTCCTTGCGCACATGGACCACGGTCTGGCCCACGGACCGCATCAGGGCGTCGGCAAAGTCGACTGTGCTCGACGCCGTCTCCGGCGACGGCACCAGTTCAACGACCGGGACCAGATAAGGCGGATTGACCGGGTGTGCGATCAGCACGCGCGGCGAGATGGACAGGCCCAGGGCAAACGCCGATCCGGGGATGCCGGACGTGGAGCTGCCGACGACCATATCGGGCGAGGCCAGCGCGTCGAGATCCACCATCAGCTGGCGTTTCACCTCCACGCGTTCGAGCACCGACTCCTGCACATAGGCAACGCCTTCCACCGCCTCGGCCAGCGTGGCAACCGGCGTGATGCGGGCCAGCACGGTGGCGGGGTCCTCGTCGATCAACCCGTGCCGACGCAAACCAGCCAGTTGCGCTTCGATGAGCGGCACGGCCTGGCGCGTGATCTCCGGGTTGGCGTCGAACATCTTCACGTTCAGGCCCGCCCGGGCAAAGACAATGGCCCAGCCGGCGCCTACCAGCCCGGCGCCGACGATGGCTACCGGGCGGCCGGCGCAGAGCGCCTGAATCTTATGGTTGTCGGTCATGTTGTCTTGGGTCTCCTGTTATGTGGCGTCGCGCTTGCGTACGGTGCCGCGCTCGACCAGCACGCAGGGCACATCCACGCTGCTCGCCATGACCTGTCCGCCGATCTGCTCGAACAGCAGGGTCCGCGTGGCGTGCACCATCTGTTCCACGTTCTGCTGCACGGTCGTCAGGTCGAATGAGGGCCAGGCGGCCTGTGGCACGTTGTCGAAACCCACCACGGAAACATCGCGCGGCACTTGCATGCCCAGTTCGGCACGCAGGGTCTCCAGCGCGGCGATGGCCATGTGGTCATTGGCGGCGAACAGCGCGTCCGGGCGGTTGTCCGGGTCACGGAACAGCGCGAGCACCGCGCGCCGCGCCTCGGCGAAGTCGTAGTCGCCGACGCCCCGGGCATGCAGCGGCAGGCCGGCTGCAGCGAGGGCATCGCACAGCCCGGCCTCGCGGTCGCGGCTGGTCGATGCGTTCTCCGATCCGGCCAGCCACGCAATGCGGCGGTGGCCGGTGCGCACCAGCAGTTCCCCGACTTGCCGGCCGCCCGCGCGGTTCTGCGAGGTGACCGAACTGGTCGAGTAGCCGCCCATCGGCCCGACCTGTGCCACCCGGTTGAACAGCACTACGGGAATGCCGGCGTTGATGCAGTCGTTGGCAAGTGCCGATGACAGCGTCGTGGAGGCCATCACGATGCCATCGACCTGATACTGCAGGATGTCCGCCAGGACGTTGTCGGCCTCTTCCGTCTCGCTGATAAACAGCAGCACGTGATAGCCATCCTGCTGCAGCGCCTGGCACAGGCGTTCGATGACCACGGGGTAGAACTGGTTCTCCAGATAGCTCATGACCAGGCCGATGATCCGGCTGCGGCGGGTGATCAGGCTGCGGGCGATGGCATTGGGCCGGTAGCCGAGCTTGCGGGCGGCGGTCTCGATACGCTCACGCGTTTCTGGCGCCACGCTGGCGCCGGGCGTGAAGGTGCGGCTGACGGCGGACTGCGAGACTTCCGCCAGGCGGGCCACGTCGTGGGCGGTGACTTTTTTCATGCCGCTGTCCATCCCCCGTCAAGCATCAGCGCGCTGCCCGTCATCAGGCTGGAAGCGTCGCTGGCGAGGAACACCACCGGACCCATCACCTCGTCGATCCGACCCAGCCGGCCCAGCGCGATCTTGTCGAGCACAAAGCGGCGGAACGACGGGTCCTCGAACATCGGCGCGGTGAGCGTCGTCTCGATAAAGGTAGGGCAGAGCGTATTGACGCGGATGCCCGCCGGTCCCAGCTCCCAGGCCAGGGCCTTGCTCATGCCCTCGATCGCATGCTTGCTGGCGCAGTAGAGCGCACGGCGCGGGCTGCCCACGTGCCCCATCTGCGAGGAGACGTTGATGAAAGAACCGGGCAGGCCCGCCGCCTGCAGGCTGCGGGCCACTTCACGGGAGACATAGAAGGTCGCCTTCACGTTCAGCGCAAAGACCGCGTCGATGTCTTCGTCGGACGTTTCGGTCAGCAGTTTGGGCCGATTCATGCCCGCGTTGTTGACGAGGATCTGGAACGGCGGGCGGCTGCTGATCGCGCGCTCGACCGCTGAGGGGTCCGTGACGTCCAGCACCATGAAGTCGGCGCTGCCGCCTTGCGCACGAATGGCGGCGCAAGCGGCCTCCAGCTCGGCCCCGGACCGGGCGGCCAGGGTGACCTCGGCACCAGCCTGTGCCAGTGCCACGGCCGCCGCCAACCCCAGGCCGCGGCCTCCGCCGGTGACGAGGGCGCGCTTGCCGTCGAGACGAAAGCCGCCGAATGCCGGCAATGGCGTCACGGCTGTCACCCCTGCAACGCCGGCACCGGCGCGTACCACGGCACTTCGGGACGTTCGCCGTAGCGGCGCACGCGGATGTTGGCCTGCTCGCCATGGCCCGCGAAGTTCTCCATATGGCACAGGCGCGAGCAGTATTCGCCGATCTCGGCGCTGGCGGCATCCGTCGTCACGCGCTGGAACGTGCAGGTCTTCAGGAATTTGCCGACCCACAGGCCGCCGGTATAACGCGCCGCCTTGTTGGTGGGCAGCGTGTGATTGGTACCGATGACCTTGTCGCCAAAGGCGACATTGGTGCGCGGTCCCAGGAACAGCGCGCCGTAGTTGGTCATCTGGTTCAGGAACCAGTCGGGATCGCGGGTCATCACCTGCACGTGCTCCGAGGCGATCTCATCCGCCTTCTGCAGCATCTCTTCGCGCGTATCGCAGACGATCACCTCGCCAAAGTCCGCCCAGGCCTTGCCGGCGATCTCCGCCGTCGGCAGGATCTTGAGCTGCCGCTCGATTTCGGCCATGGTGGCGTGCGCCAGCGCTTCGCTATCTGTCAGCAGAACCGCCGGCGAGGTCAGACCGTGCTCGGCCTGGCCCAGCAAGTCGACCGCACAGATTTCGCCGTCTACCGAGTCGTCGGCAATGACCAGCGTTTCAGTGGGACCGGCGAACAGGTCGATGCCGACACGGCCGAACAGCTGGCGTTTGGCTTCCGCCACGAACATATTGCCCGGACCGACCAGCATGTCCACGGGTGCGATGCTGGAGGTGCCGACGGCCATCGCCACCACCGCTTGCACGCCGCCCAGCACCAGGATCTCGTCCGCGCCCGCCATGTGCATGGCGGCGACGATGGCCGGGTGCGGCTCGCCGTGGAAGGGGGGCGCCGTCGCCACCACGCGCTTGACGCCGGCGACCTTGGCGGTCAGCACGCTCATGTGGGCCGAGGCCAGCAGCGGATACTTGCCACCCGGGATGTAGCAGCCGACCGCATTGACCGGAATATGGCGGTGGCCCAGGAACACGCCGGGGCGGGTTTCGACCTCGACGTCGAGCATGGAGTCACGCTGGATCTGTGCGAAGTTGCGAACCTGTGCCTGCGCGAAGCGGATGTCCTCCAGTTCGCGCGCCGAGAGGCTGTTCATCGCCTTCTCAATGGCGGCCTGCGGCAGACGGAAATCCTGGGGGTCCCAGTTATCGAACTTCTTGCTGTATTCGCGCACGGCCGCATCGCCGCGCGCTTCGATGTCGCGGATGATGCCTTCGACGGTATTGCGAACAGCGCTGTCGTCATTGGCACGCGCCTGGACGTCACGTCCACGCTTGAGGTAGCGAATCATGGGGAGTTCCGAGGTTGGTTGTGCATACGTATGCACAGTAACTTTCTTGCATTCGTATGCAAACTCGGTGTTTTCCCTAGCCGATTCTGCGTGACGGGTAAGTCTCAAGTATTCTCCGAACCTGCCGTTAGCCGTGGATCACCCGAGGTCCTAACACCAATAATATGTTCGAAAAAACCTATTTCCCCCGACTGCTCGCCGGCCTCCTTGCGGCAAGCCTGGCATTGTGTGGCGCCGGTGCATGGGCCAGTACCGATCCGATGGCAGCCGAAGGGCCGGCTGTGGAGGCGGACCGGCCGTCCGATGCGTCGCGGACGCGCCTTGTGGCGGAGCTTCAGCAGCGGATCAAGGACAAATCAGTTCGCGAACTGCGCGCGAGCGCCAATGGCGAGTACGCCACGACCCTGATGCTGGCGGAAGATGAAGTGGTCTGCTACGTCGGGCTGCTCTACCAGAACAAGCTGTGGCGCGTGTCGCGTTTCAGCTCGCTGGCGAGCGCCGAATCGGCATACCGCAAGGCCACCGCGCAGAGCGCGGCGCTGGCCGATCAGGCGATCCGCCGGCAAGTGCTGGCGACGGAGCAGCGCCAGTACGAGCGGGCGATCCAGAGTGCGGAAGCCCAGGCGGACGCGCTGGCCACTGAACTGCGCGCCGAGCAGGCGCAGCGTGAGCAGTTCGCCGAGGACCAGAAGACGTTCCGCGCCGACAACGACGCCCGAGAGGCCGACAACCGCAGCGCGCGCAGCCAGTTGGCGAAGCTGCGGCAGGAAATTCGCCGCCTGGAGGCGTCTCTGGCGGACTCTGGCCAGAAGCTGCCGGCGCCGGACAAGGTGCGGCGCTAACAGCGCCCGGCCCGGGACCACAAGTCCCAGGCCGGACCGGATGAATCCATGGAGGGGGAGGGGCGCGAGCCCGCTCCCCCTTTTGCCATCCCGCTCAGGGATTGAACGTATCCCCGAGGACCACCCCTTCACGGCGCGGATCCGTGCCGCCCATCCACACCGCCGCGCCGCCTGACTGGCTGCGCAGGACCGTGTTGACCCCGCTCGCCTGCGCGCCGATCGATACCGTATGGCCCAAGGCACGCAGGCCCGTGACCAGCGGATCGTTGCCGCCGTTGCTCGTGGCGTCGATGTTCGGATGCTCGCCCCCGACCGTGGTGCTGGGGTTGTTGCTGGCACCGAAGTCAACGAGGCCCGAGGACTGCTGGGCGTTGAGCCCCCAGTCGAGCACGCCCACGAGCGTCTTGACGACGTATTGCGGGATCGTGCCGCCGCCCGGCGAGCCGGTGGCCATCAGGAAGTCGCCAATCGACCCATCTGCGGCCTGACGGAACACCATCGTCGGCGCCATCGAGCTGCGCGGCCGCTTGCCGGGCTGCACCCGGTTGGCCACCGGTATGCCGCCGCTGTCGGTCGGCTGGGCCGAAAAGTCGGTCAGCTGGTTGTTGAGCAGGAAGCCGTTGGTCATGTGGAACGACCCCATGCTCGATTCAACCGACGTGGTCGCGCTGACCACGCTGCCGTCCGCATCGACGATCGTGAACTGGTTCGTGCCGTGCTCGATCAGCGACGCCACGCCGAGGGGCACCGAGCCGAGGTTCCCAGCCGTGGCCGTGCCCATGCTGACCGTCGGCGAGATCAGCGCCGCGCGGGAGGCCAGGTAAGGCTTGTTCAGCATGGTGTTGGCCGAGCCGCCGGGCAGGGGGACGAAGTCGGTATCGGCCACGTACTTGTCACGGTCGGCGTAGGCCAGCCGTTCGGCTTCGCTGACGAAGTGCACGCCAAGCACGGTGGGCTTGCCGCCTTCGCCGTCGATGGCGGTCGGCTTCAGCGCGGCGAGGTCGAAGTTCTCGAGAATCCCCATCGCCGACAGCACCGTGATCCCGCCCGACGTCGGCGGCGGCGCCCCGCAGATCCAGTACGCGCGATACGTGATGCAGACCGGGTCGCGCTGCTTGGCCTGATAGTTGGCCAGATCGGCCAGCGTGGTCTTGCCCGGCGTGATCGCCGAGCCGTCCGTGGCGGCCGTCGTGCCGATCTTGGCGATGATGTCGCTGGCGATCTGGCCCGTGTAGATCGCATTGGCCCCGTTGGCAGCCATCTGCGTCAGGGTGTTGGCGTAGGCCGGATTCTTCAGCACCGTGCCGAGCGCCTTGGGCGTGCTGTCGGCGTTGAAGAAATAGGCGAGGGCTTCGGGGTCACGCTTGAGCGACGTGGCGTTGCTCTGGATGGCGGCGGCCAGCCGTCCGCCGATCGGGAACCCGTTGGTGGCCAGCGTGATGGCATCCCCGAACAGGTCCTTCCACGCGAGCTTGCCATGCTCCTTCTGCACGCGTTCGATCAGGCGCGGGATGCCGACGGTGCCGATCGAACGGCCGCTGGCGCGGGCGCTCGGCACGGGCGGGTTCGTGTTGGTGGCGTCGTCGATATAGCGCAGGTAGTTCTCGGTGGCGGCGGCGGGCGCCGATTCCCGGCCATCGTAGGCTTGCACGGCGCGCGTGCGGGCGTCGTAGTAGAGCATGAAGCCGCCCGAGCCCATGCCGGTGGCTTCCGGCACGGTCAGCCCCAGCACGGACTGGACGGCCACTGCGGCGTCCGCCGCGCTGCCGCCCTTCTTGAGCACCGCGCAGCCGGCCGCGCTGGCATAGGCGTTCGACGACGACACCATATAGGTCTTCGCGTAGACGGGCTTGAGCCCCTTGCGGTAGCCGGACGCCGGCTCGGGCAGGGAAGGGTCGCCGGGCTGGTTCGATCCCACCACGACCGTGCTGCCGTCGCTGGCCAGTACCTGGCAACTGGTATCGGCCTGTGGGGTGGTCGGGGTGGTGGGGGGTGTGGCGGGCTTGTCGTCGCTGCCGCCGCATGAAGCGATCAGCAGGGTACTGGCAACGGCGGTGGCCAGCGCCAGCGGGGTTTTCTGGATGCGCAACACGATCTTTCCTCCGGAACTACGACGTGAAAGAACGAGCCCGAGGGCTCGGACTGCAGTGCTGCAAGCTGTTTGGGCGTTGGCATGTCGTCGCGCACGGGCGTGCCCTCGCCCCGCTGGCGCGTGTTGGGCTGCGGTGTGAAAAAACGCGATAAGCGACCCCGTCCCCCGACGGGGGAACCTGTCGGGGGATGCGGTATCTGGAGCCGGATTCGGGAGGGTGGAGCGCTAAGACGAGTCGGTGTCAGTCATGACGCGCTAGACACTTTTGATGGGGAAGTGTCTAGCGTAGTACACCACTATCGATATGCAAGTGCGTTACGCCACGTTTCGTGGCGTTCAGCCGCGCGTGCCTGCCATGGCCTCGCCGTAGCGTTCCATGTGGAAGTCCGTATCGCCGAACAACACGTCCACCATGGCGAGCTGCTTGAAGTAGTCGCCGACCTCCAGTTCGTCGGTCATGCCCATGCCGCCGTGGAGTTGCACGGCTTGCTGGCCGATGAAGCGCGCCGCCCGGGCCACCACCACCTTGGCGCCGGCAAGCATGCGCCTGCGCGCGGCAGCGTCGGTCTCGTCGAGCGCCCGCGCCGCGACGTAGGCCATCGACAGCGCGAGTTCCTTGTGCACCAGCATCTCGGCCATGCGATGCTGCAGGGCCTGGAACGTGGCGAGCGGCGTGCCGAACTGCCGGCGCGTGCGAAGGTATTCGCCCGTCAGTTCGATCAGGCGCTCCATCGCACCTACTGCAGCGGCGCACTGTGCGGCGATACCGTGGTCGAGCCCATGCTCGAGCGCGACGAGGCCGGCATCGGCGCTACCCACGCGCGCACTGGCTGGCACTGTCACGCCTTGCAGCCGCAGGTCGGCGCCGCGCAGGCCATCCATGGTCGGATAGCTGGTGACGTGCAGCCCTTCTGTGTCGCGCGGCACGAGGAACAGCGCGAGATCGGCCTCAGGCGCCGGGACCCGCGCGCTGACCAGATAGGTGTCCGCCGCATCGCCATGCCAGACCAGCGATTTGATGCCATCGAGCCGATAGCTATCACCGTCACGCACGGCCGTCGCCTGCGCGGCTTCCGGCCGATAGCGCGTGCCCGGTTCGAGATAGGCGAGGGCGAGCACGCGCTCGCCGCTGGCAAGCGCCGGCAGCCATGCCGCCTGTTGCGCCGCGCTGCCATAGTTGCCGAGCACGGCCGTGCCGACCACCGCGCTCGGGATCACAGGTTCCAGCACCAGCCCGCGCCCCAGTTCCCGGTGCACCACCAGCTGGCTGGCCGGGCCTTCGCCAAAGCCGCCGAAGTCGGTCGACACGGTGAGGCCCAGCACACCCATCTCCGCCAGTGCGGCCCAGATGCCGCGATCGAACGCGCCACCCTGGCGAGCAATCTCCCGGCGCCGCGCAAACGGATACTTGGTCTCGACGAAACGCCGCAGGCTGTCCGCCAGCATCTGCTGTTCTTCGCTGTATTGGAAATCCATGCCTGTGTCTCCCTTCAGAATCCGATGATCATCTTGGCGATGATGTTCTTCTGCACTTCGTTGGCGCCGCCGTAGATCGATGTCTTGCGCGTATCGAAGTAGGTGGCCGCAGCCGGTGATGCCCAATCCGGCCCGCTGACCGGCTGGACGGTGCCCGCCTCGCGCCACTCCGGCGCGTACGGCCACGCGTTCGGGCCCGCCACCTCCAGTTGCAGCATGGCGATGTCCTGCTGCAGCTCGGAGCCGCGGATCTTCAGGATCGAGGCTTCCGGACCGGGCCCACGGCTATCTTCCTGCGTGGCCACGCGCAGCAGGAGCATTTCCATGGCCATCAGGTCCATCTCAAGCCGGGCGATCTTGTCGCGCATGCGCACGTCGTCGATCATCCGCCGGCCCTTGCCGTCGGTGGCCTCGCTGGCATAGTGCTTGAGCAGGCGCATCTCGCGATGGCAATGGCCGATGCCGGCGATGGAAGTGCGCTCATGGCCCAGCAGGTACTTGGCGTAGGTCCAGCCGCGGTTCTCCTCGCCCACCAGATTCTCGACCGGCACCTCCACGTCTTCGAACCACGTTTCGTTGACGTCGTGGCCCCCGTCGAGGGTGGTAATGGGACGGATCGTCACGCCGGGGCTCTTCATGTCGATCAGCAGCATCGAGATGCCGTCCTGGGGCTTGGCCTCGCCATCGGTGCGGACGAGGCAGAAAATCCAGTCGGCATATTGCGCATACGACGTCCACGTCTTCTGGCCGCTCACGATGTAGCGGTCGCCCTGGCGCACGGCGCGCATCTTCAGCGAGGCGAGGTCGGACCCCGCGCCGGGCTCCGAGTAGCCCTGGCACCAGAAGTCTTCCATGGTGGGGATGCGCGGCAGGAAATGGGCCTTCTGCGCAGCGTTGCCGTACTTCTGCAACACCGGCCCGATCATGGCCAGGCCGGTCGGCAGCAGGCGCGGGGCGTCGCCGTGGAAGGTCTCGATCTCGAAGATCAGCCGCTGGATGGCGTTCCAGCCGGTGCCGCCGTACTCGACCGGCCAGTTCGGCGCCCCCCAGCCGTGCGCCTGGAGGATGCGATGCCACCGCACGAAGTCGTCCTTTTCCAGACGCTGGTGATTGCGGACTTTGTCGGTGATGTCGGCGGGCAACTGGCTCCGCACGAAAGCGCGGACTTCCTCGCGGAAATCCTGTTCGGCTCGGGTGAATCGCAAGTCCATGCACGGCTCCCTGCTGGCTGTTGGTCGGATCAGGGGAACGAGCATAGCGGTGGGGCCCCCTCCGCCACCCTCCCCAACATGGGTAGGGGCGGGGGATCGGGGTGATCGATACGAAGCAGGTATCGGGCGACATGAAGACGGTATTTGTCGCGGCCGGGGTGCGTCCGTAGCATGCGATCCATCGTTTCGAGGAGATTGCGATGGAGGTGGAAGGTACTGCACGCGCCACGGGCGCAGTTGGCAAGGACGGCAAGGAGAGTAACGGGCCGCTGGCCGGGATACGCATCCTGGACCTGACCACGGTGTTGATGGGACCGTACGCCACCCAGATCCTTGGCGATCTCGGCGCGGACATCATCAAGATCGAGCCGCCCGGCGGCGACACCGTGCGTGGCATCGGTCCTGCCCGCAATCCGGGCATGGCGGGCGTTTTTCTCCATGCCAACCGCAACAAGCGCAGCGTGGTGCTGGATCTCAAGCAGCCAGCCGGGCGTGATGCGCTGCTGCGCCTGGCCGCTGACGCCGATGTGCTGATCTATAACGTCCGCCCGCAGGCCATGCAGCGCCTGCGGCTCGGCTACGCGGACATTGCGGCGGTCAATCCGCGCATCGTCTACGTGGGTGTCTACGGCTACGGCCAGCGCGGTCCCTACGCGGCCAAGCCGGCCTATGACGACCTGATCCAGGGCGCCGTGGGCATCCCGGCGCTGAGCACGCTGGCCGGCTCCGAAGAGCCGCGCTACGCGCCGAACGCCATGGCGGACCGCATCGTCGGCATGAGCGCCGCCAACGCGGTGACGGCCGCGCTGCTCTACCGCACCCGCACCGGTGAAGGCCAGTCGATCGAAGTGCCGATGTTCGAGACCATGGCGCAGTTCGTATTGGGCGATCACATGTACGGCGCGACCTTCGATCCGCCAATCGGCCCCGCCGGCTACGCGCGCCTGCTGAACGACAACCGCAAGCCATACCGCACGCGTGACGGCTACCTGTGCGTGATGGTCTACAACGACAAGCAGTGGAAAACGTTCTTCGCGCTGATCGGCCAGCCCGACGTCATGACGAACGATCCACGCTTCCACTCGATCGGCGAGCGCACGAAGCACATCCACGAGTTGTACCGGATGCTGGCCGAGGTGATGGCCACGCGCACGTCGGCGGAATGGACGGCGGTGCTCGAAGCGGCCGACATGCCCGTCATGCCCATGCACACGCTCGACACGCTGATGAACGACCCACACCTGCAGGCGGTGGGGTTCTTCGAGATGGTCGAGCATCCGAGCGAAGGCCGCATGCGCTCGATGGCGGTGCCGTCACGGTGGTCGAAGTCCCAGCCGCATATCGCCCGGCAAGCCCCCCGGCTTGGCCAGCACAGCGCCGAGGTGCTGGCGGAAGCCGGCTACAGCCCGGCGGAGATCGAGGCCATGGCGGCGTCGGCCGCGACCCTCGTCGCGGACGCCTGATCGGGCATCCACCCCCAAGACATCGTTCCAGGAGATGCAGTGATGCACGAGCAAGATTCATCCATTGTCATCGTGGGCGCGCAGCGCACGCCCATCGGCGCGTTCCAGGGCGCTTTATCGACGTTCTCGGCGCCCGAGCTTGGCGCTGCCGCCATTGCCTCCGCCGTGGCGCAGGCAGGGGTGTCGGCCGATAGCGTCGATGAAGCCATCATGGGCTGTTGCCTGTTCGCCGGCCTTGGCCAGGCCCCGGCCCGGCAGGCCGTGCTTGGTGCGGGATTGCCGCCATCGGTGCCGGCGACGACGATCAGCAAGATGTGCGGGTCCGGCATGAAGGCAGCCATGCTGGCGCATGACCTGCTGCGCGCCGGCAGTTGCACGGTGGCGGTGGCGGGCGGCATGGAATCGATGACCAACGCGCCGCACCTCGTGCCGCGCGGCCGGCAGGGCTACCGCCTCGGCCACGGGCAGTTCCTGGACCATATGTATCGCGATGGTCTTGAGGATGCGTATGAAGGCCATCTGATGGGCTATTACGCTGACCTGACCGCCGAACAGGCTGGCATCTCGCGCGCGGCGCAGGATGCGTTCGCCGCCGAAAGCGTGGCGCGTGCGCAGGCTGCGGTGCGCGAAGGCCGCTTTGTGGCGGAGATCGTCGAGCTGTCGCCGAAGTCGGGGAAGAGCCGCAATCGCGAGCCACTGCGCGATGACGAGACCCCGGCGCGCTGCGACATCGACAAGATCCCGCGTCTGTCGCCCGCCTTCCGCACCGAGGGCACGGTGACGCCAGGCAACGCGTCGTCGATTTCAGACGGCGCCGCCGCGCTGGTCATGATGCGCGAGGCGGATGCGCGGGCAAAAGGCATCGTGCCGCTGGCCCGGATCACCGCGCTCGCCACGCATGCACTGCCGCCGGGGCAGTTCTCGCTCGCACCGGTCGGCGCCATTCGCCGCGTGCTGGACAAGGCCGGCTGGCAGGCTGGCGACGTCGACCTGTTCGAAATCAATGAGGCCTTTGCGGTGGTGACGCTGCTCGCCATGCGCGAACTGAACCTGCCGCATGCGCGCGTCAACGTGAACGGCGGCGCCTGCGCGCTGGGCCATCCGGTCGGCGCGACGGGCGCCCGGCTGCTTGTGACGCTGGTCCACGCGCTGCGCGAACGGGGGCTGCGCCGTGGCGTGGCGAGCCTGTGCCTCGGTGGCGGAGAAGCCACGGCCATGGCGGTGGAGGTGGCATGAGCATGACCTTCGATCATTCCCCCGAACATCGCGAGATTCGCGAGGCCATCCTGAAGATCTGCGAGCGCTTTGACGCCGAGTATTGGCTGGAGAAGGACAAGGTCGGCGGCTTTCCGACCGATTTCCATCAGGCGCTCGCCAGGGACGGTTGGCTGGGCATCTGCATTCCGCAAGCCTACGGTGGTTCGGGCCTCGGCATTACCGGGGCCGCCATCATGATGCAGGCCATCGCCGAATCCGGTGCCGGCATGAGCGGGGCTTCGGCCGTGCACATGAACATCTTCGGCCTGAACCCGGTGGTGGTCTTCGGCAGCGAGGCGCAGAAGCAACGCATGCTGCCGCCCCTGATTCAGGGCAGCGAGCGGGCCTGCTTCGCCGTGACCGAGCCCAACACCGGCCTCAACACTACGCAACTGAAGACGCGCGCGGACCGGCACGGCGATCACTACGTGCTGAACGGCGCCAAGACCTTCATCTCCACCGCCAGTTGCGTGGAGAAGATGCTGATCCTGGCGCGCACCACGCCGCTGGAGGCCATCAAGAGCAAGACGGAAGGCCTGAGCCTGTTCTACACGACCATCGATCGGAACCACGTGGAGACCCGCGAGATCGACAAGATGGGCCGCAAGGCTGTCGACACCAACCAAGTCTTTATCGACGGCCTCAAGGTGCCCGTGGAGGACCGCATCGGCGAAGAGGGCAAGGGGTTCCAGTACATCCTGCATGGCATGAACGCCGAACGGATCCTGGTGGCGGCGGAAGCGGTTGGGCTCGGGCGCGTGGCGCTTGCGCGGGCCACGCAGTACGCCAAGGAACGTATCGTGTTCGACCGCCAGATCGGCAAGAACCAGGGCATCCAGCATCCACTGGCCGAATGCTGGATGGAGCTGGAAGCCGCTAACCTGATGGTGCTCAACGCGGCTGCGAAGTTCGATCGCGGCGAGCCCTGCGGCGCGGAGGCCAATGCGGCCAAGTACCTCGCGGCCGAGGCCTGCTACAAGTCCTGCCAGACGGCGGTGATGACGCACGGCGGCTATGGCTATGCCAAGGAGTACCACGTGGAGCGCTATCTGCGCGAAGCGCTGATTCCCCGCATCGCACCGATCAGCCCGCAGCTGATCCTGTGCTTCGTGGCCGAGAAGGTGCTTGGCCTGCCGAAGTCCTACTGAGGAGGCAACAGATGGATATGAAGCGTCGCCGCGCGGTCGGCCGGCGTGGAGAAGGAATAGCCGGCGGCTGCAGGGCTGCCTTTCGTCCCCTTACCGAAATCAGAATCCAAGCATGAGCGACTTCCTCAAGATCGAAACCATCGGACACGTGGCCGTTGCCACGATGAACCGCCCGCAGACCCGCAACGCCTTGTCGGATGACGATGCGATAGAGAGCATCGTCGACCTGTGCCAGGCGATCAACGACGACCTCTCGGTGCGTGTGCTGGTGCTGACCGGGGCGGGCCCGGCGTTCTCGTCGGGCGGTAACTTGAAGACGCTGCGCGATACCGTCGGCACCGGGCTGGGCGTGCCGGCGAATAGCCGTTACGCGTACCGGAACGGCATCCAGCGGCTGCCGCTGGCATTGCAGGCGCTTGAGGTGCCGACGATCGCCGCCGTGAACGGCCCCGCGTATGGTGCCGGCAATGACCTCGCGTGCATGTGCGATATCCGGATTGCCTCGGACAAGGCGGTGTTCGCGGAGAGCTTCGTCAAGTTGGGATTGCTGCCCGGCGATGGCGGGGCGTGGCTGCTGCCGCGTGCCGTGGGCATGTCGCGCGCCTGCGAGATGTCGTTCACGGGCGAGGCGATCGATGCGCAGCAGGCGCTGGCGTGGGGGCTGGTCTCGCGCGTGGTGCCTGCGGACGAGTTGATGCCGGCCGCCATGTCGCTGGCGGGGCGAATCGCCGCCAACCCGGGGCACGCGCTGCGCATGACCAAGCGGCTGCTGCGCGAAGGCCAGCAAACCAGCCTCGCCACGCTGCTCGAAATGTCCGCCGGCTTCCAGGCGCTGGCGCACCATACCGAGGAGCACGAGGCCGCGCTCGACGGTTTCCTGAAGCGCTAGCGTCACATCAGCCGGCCGTCGCCGGCGCACATAACCATAATGGAGACAACAATGCATCGACAAATCGCGGGCCTGTGCATGGCCGCCATGCTTTGCGCGACCAGCGGCGCCGCCGCCGCCGCGGACTACCCAGACCGGCCGGTCAAGATCGTGGTATCGCTGCCGCCCGGCAGCGGCGCCGACACCACCGCGCGTTTTATCGGCAAGCACCTGACCGAGAAGTTCGGCCAGCCCTTCGTGGTCGAGAACAAGCCGGGCGCCAACAGCTTCATTGCCGCGCGCCAGGTAGCCGAGTCGGCACCGGACGGCTACACGATGTTCGTCGCCAGCAACTCGCCGATGGTGACCAACGCGGCAGTCTTCCGCCAGCTGCCTTATGACCCGATCAAGGACTTCGTGCCCGTGGCGCGCATCGCGCGGTTCCCGATGGTGCTGGCGGTGCCCGCCAGCTCGCCGTACACGACGCTCGACGGACTGGTCACGGCCGCGCGCAACGCGCCGGGCAAGCTGAACTACGCAGCCGGCACGCCGACCTATCAGGTGGCGCTGGAACTGTTCCACGAAACGCGTGGTATCCGCGCCATGCCCGTGCCGTACAAGGGGACGTCGCTCGCCATGAGCGACCTCGCCGGCGGGAGCGTGGATTACACGATGGCGGAGGTGAGCGCCGTGATGCCGCTGGTGCGAGCCGGCAAGGTGCGCGCGCTGGCGGTAGGCAGCCCGGAACGGCTCAAGGAACTGCCCGGCGTGCCCACCATCGCCGAGACCGGCAGCAAGGGCTACGAGGCGTTCGCCTGGACCGGCGTGTTCCTGCCGGCCAAGACGCCGCAGGCCGTGGTCGACAGGATTGCCAAGGCGGTGGGTGATCTCCTTGCGACGCAGGAAAGCGCGCGTTTCATCGAGACGATGGGCGGCACGGTGTTCCCGGCCACTCCACAGCAGTTCCGCGATTTCCAGGTCAGCGAGATCGAGCGGACACGGCGCATCGTCAAGACGGCGAATATTCACCAGGAGTAGTGCCGCCAGCCTCGCCCGCCAAGCCCGCTGCAGCGATGCTGCGGGCGACGGCGACGAAATTGCTCGCCGTGGCGGTCATCGCATCCGGCAGCGTGGCGAGTGCAACGCCCATGGCCTGTTGCATGGGCCAGTCCCGCAACCGCAGCAGCCGCACGCCGGTGCCGGCGTACTTGACCGCGTTGTTCGGCACCAGCGCCACGCCCAGCCCGCTATCCACCAGACTCAGGATCGATTGCACCTGCACCGCTTCCTGCGCGATGCGCGGCTTGATGCCGGCGCCGTGCAGCGCGCAGGTGATCAGCATGTGCATCGACGGCACCCGCGTGCGCGAGTACATGATGAAGGGCACATCCCCCAGTTCGGATAGGGCGATGTCCGCCTGTGCGGCCAGCGGCGAGTCCGTGCTGACGGCCAGCATGAAGTGGTCGCGCTGCAGCAGGGTCAGTTCGGCATTGGTGGGTTCGAGCACCGGGTAGCGCACCAGCGCCACGTCGAGCGAGTGGTCCTCGAGCCGGCTCAGCAGTTCCACGGTCGTCGATTCCTCGATGGCGAGGTCCACGCCCGGGTACTGTCGCCGATACGTACGCAGCAGTTCCGGCATCACCGAGTACGTGGCCGATCCGATGAACCCCAGCCGCAGCATGCCTTGCTCGCCCGCTTCGCCCTCGCGCGCGGCACGGCGCACTTCCTCCGAATAGAACAGCGTGCGGCGCGCGTTGCGCAGCACCACCTCGCCCGCCGGCGTCAGGCGCAGGCCCGACGGCAATCGATCGAACAGCGTCACGCCCAGCTCTTCCTCGAGCTTGCGGATCGACGTGGAAAGCGGCGGCTGCGCCATGTGCAGTTTTTCGGCGGCACGGTGAAAGTTCAGCGTTTCCGCAAGAACAAGGACTTGCCTGAGTTGACGAAGCTCCATGGGCGCGAAGAAGGGCGGTTGGCAATACGGCTGGCGTATCGGGCGGTCTCTATCCGGTATTGGACGCGGCCGGGCGGGGGCCATAGATTATGCCATCCCGGCACCGCAACAGGCGGCCTGCCGGCCATGCAAAAACCGGAGCCATCTTGACGACTTTGCTTCCCACACCCGGCCTGATTGCGATCCCGCCCGAGGACGAGGCCCTGCGTGCACCGGTGCGCGCCTTCCTGCGCTCGGCGATGCGCGACGTCGCACCCGAGGTCCGCTCCCGCTCATGGCTTGGCTTCGATGCCAGCTTCAGCCAGGCGCTCGCCGCACAGGGCTGGATCGGCCTGACCCTGCCACGGGAATACGGCGGCGGTGGCCGCAGCGGCTTCGCGCGCTTCGTGCTACTCGAGGAATTGCTCGCTGCCGGCGCGCCGGTCTCCGCCCACTGGATCGCCGACCGGCAGACCGCGCCACTGATCCTGCGCTACGGCACGCCGGCGCAGCGTGACTTCTACGTGCCGCGCATCATTCGCGGCGAAGCGTTCTTCTGCATCGGCATGAGTGAGCCCGATACGGGCTCCGATCTCGCCAGCGTGCGCACCCGGGCCACGCGCAACGACGCGGGCTGGCTGCTCAACGGCCGCAAGATCTGGACGACCAACGCGCATCGTTCGCAGTACATGGTGGCACTGGTTCGCACGTCGGGCGTGACCGAGGATCGCCACAAGGGCTTGTCGCAGGTCGTCATCGACCTCTCGCTGCCCGGCATCACGATCCGCCCCATCCGCGACGTGGCCGGCGACGCCCACTTCTGCGAAGTGCTGTTCGAGGACGTGCAACTGCCCGCCGACGCACTGATTGGCGAGGAGGGCTCGGGCTGGAGGCAGGTGACGGCGGAGCTGGCTTTCGAGCGCAGCGGCCCCGAGCGCATCTATTCGAGCCTGGTGCTGGCGGAAACATGGCTGGCGGAGGTTCGCGCCGCGGGCGAGGTGTCGCTGGCATCCACCGAACTCGCGGGCCGGATCGTCGGCAATCTGGCGGTGCTGCGTGCGATGTCGCTGGCCGTAGCCGACAAGCTGAACCGGGGCGAGAACCCCGAGCAGGAGGCCGCGCTGGTCAAGGACCTCGGCACCGAATTTGAACAGGCGATGCCCGACTGGATCCAGACGGCGCTCGAGCGCGACGCGCAGGTGCCATCGCCCGCGCTCGCACGCACGCTGGCCTATGTGATGCAGCTCGCCCCAAGCTACTCGCTGCGCGGCGGCACGCGCCAGATCCTGCGCGGCATCATCGCCCGCAGCCTCGGATTACGCTGATACTGGAGATGGTTTGATGACCGATTCCCTGCTGGAAGGATTCGAGCGGCCCCTGCTCGATCTCTGCGACGACGAACAACTGCGCCGGACCGAAGCCGGCGAGGGCGCCGCCGACCTCTGGGCGCGCATCGACGCGCTCGGCTACACCGACGCGCTCGTGCCCGAGGCGAGTGGCGGCGCCGGGCTGTCGCTGTCCGACTTGTTCCCGCTGGCGCTGGCCGCGGCGCGTGCCGGACTGCCGCTGCCGTTTGCCGAAACCGCCGTGGCGCGAGCCATCCTGGCCTCGGCCGGCATCACGGCGGGCCCGGGTGCCATCGCCATCGCACCGCTCGCGCTGGAGGTCGGCGGACAGATCGTCTGCCCGGACGTGCCCGGCGCGGCGCTGGCCGACCATGTATTGCTGAGCCGAAACGACGCCTGGTGGCTGATGCCGACGGACGGCGCGCAACGCGAGCCCGGTGCCTTCCGGCCGCGCGTGTCGGCCACGGTCCGCTGGCATAGCTCGGCGCAGGCGGTGGCGCGTATTCCCGCCGCCGGGGCCGATGCCGAGACGCTCTGCAACGCGCTACATGCCGTGGGCATGGCGGGCGCCATGCAGCGCATCCAGGCGCTCTGCGTGACCTACGCGACCGACCGCCGCCAGTTCGGGCGCGCCATTGGCCAGTTCCAGGCGGTGCAACAGGAGTTGAGCGTGCTGGCCGAGCAGGTGGCGGCAGCGGTGCTGGCGGCCCGGCTCGGCTGCGCGGCCAGCGCGGGATATCTGCCCGATCCGCTGCTCGCGGCGACGGCCAAGCTGCGAACCTCGGCGGCCGCCACGCGCGTCGCCGCCATCGCCCACGCGGTGCATGGTGCCATCGGCATCACCGAGGAACACGTGCTGGGGCTGTTCACGCGCCGACTGCACGAATGGCGCACCACGGCGGGCACGGAGTCGCGCTGCGCTGCGCGGCTGGGCGGCGCGCTGCTGGCCGAGGCGGCTTCGACGCTGTTCGACTTCGCGCGCACGCGTCTGGTCGCCGAGCGGCCGGCAGTGGCCATGGAGGGCTGAGATGGGGGAGGCGAACCGCAAGGGGCCGCTGGCCGGCGTACGGATCGTCGAGCTGGCCGGCATCGGCCCCGGGCCGATGGCGGCGATGCTGCTGGCCGACATGGGGGCGGTGGTGATCCGCATCGAACGCGAGACGCCGGTGGACCTCGGCGTCAGCAAGCCGCTGCGCTACAACCTCACGCTGCGCAATCGCACATCGATTGCGTTGGACCTGAAGCAGCCGGCCAGTGTCGAACGCGTCCTGCAACTCGTGGCTGGCGCGGATGCGCTGATCGAGGGCTTCCGGCCCGGTGTGACGGAGCGGTTGGGGCTCGGCCCCGACGTCTGCCTCGCGCGCAATCCCAGGCTTGTCTACGGCCGCATCACGGGCTGGGGGCAGGAGGGGCCGCTCGCCCAGGTGGCGGGTCACGACATCAACTACATCTCGCTGACCGGCACGCTCGATGCCATCGGCCGGCAGGGACAGCCGCCTTCCGTGCCGCTGGCGCTGCTCGGCGACATGAGTGGCGGGGCGCTCTATCTGGCCATGGGCGTGCTCGCCGCCATCCTAGAGGCGCGCGGCTCCGGCCAGGGGCAGGTGGTGGATGCGGCCATCGTGGACGGCACCGCGTCCATGGCGATGACGTTCTTCGGGATGGCGGCGGCCGGGAAGTGGCAGCCCGAACGCGGCACCAACATCCTGGACTCGGGCGCGCCGTTCTACGATGTCTACGCCTGCGCCGACGGAAAATGGATTTCGATCGGCCCGATCGAGGCACGCTTCCATGCCGAGTTGCTGGAGCGCATGGGCATCCCGGCGGACGCCATCGGCCCGCAGATGGACACCGCGAGCTGGCCGCATACCCGCGAGGTGCTCGCCGCCGCGTTCCGCACCCGCACGTGCGCGGCTTGGTGCGATCTGCTCGAAGGCACCGATGTCTGCTTTGCGCCGGTCCTGTCGTTTGCCGAGGCGCCGTCGCACCCGCATCTGAAGGCGCGCGGCACATTCGTCGAGGTGGATGGCGTGGTGCAGCCCGCGCCGGCGCCGCGCTTCAGCCGCACGCCTTCGGCCATGCCGACACCGCCACAGGCGCCGCAATCGCCCGATGCCGACGGCGTGGATGCCGCGCTGGCCGCCTGGGGCTTGTCGCCCGAGGCGATTGCCGGCTGGCGGGGCGCCTGAGCCGGCGGCGGTTCGAGCGGTGGCAGGAAAGAAAACAGGCCCTTGCGGGCCTGTTTTCGTCAGGGGCTGGTGCGGTACCGCTCGCGCAGCGCCTGCTTGTACAGCTTGCCGGTCGGCAACCGGGGCATGCGGTCGATGAAATCCACCGAGCGCGGAATCATGTACCGCGCCACCTTCCCGCGCAGGTAGGCGATCAACTCCTCGCCGAGCGCCGCGCTGGGCACGATGCCTGGTGCCGGCTCGATGATGGCCTTGACCTGCTCGCCCATCTCGGCGCACGGAACGCCGATGACCGCCACGTCCCCGACCTTCTCGTGCGTGACCAGCGCGTCCTCGATCGCCTGGGGATAGATGTTGACGCCGCCGGAGATGATCATGAACGTCTTCCGGTCGGTCAGGTACAGGTAGCCTTCCTCGTCCACATAGCCCACGTCGCCCACCGTGGTCCAGTTGCGATGCCGGGGATGTCGCGCGGACTCGGTCTTCTCCGGATCGTTGTGGTAGTGGAACGCCAGGGTGTCCCGCTCGAAGTAGATCAGGCCCGGCTGCCCCGGGGGCAGGACGTCGCCCTCGTCGTTGCAGATGTGTAGCTTGCCGATGGCTTCGCGGCCGACCGAGCCCGGATGCGCAAGATAGCCGGCACTGTCGATCATCGTCAGCCCGCTGCCTTCGGTGGAGCCGTAGTACTCGTGCAGGATGGGGCCCCACCATTCGATCATGCGCAGCTTGACGTCGGCCGGGCAGGGCGCCGCCGAGTGCACGGCCATGCGCAGGCTCGACAGGTCGAAACCGTGCCGCTCCTGCTCGGTCAGCTTCATCAGCCGGACGAACATGGTCGGCACCCACTGGCTGTGCGTGACACGGTAGCGCTCGATCAGCGCCAGCGCGGCGAGCGGTTCGAACTTCTCCATGAACACGGCGGTGCCGCCCGTGGCTTGCAGCTGCAGCGCCCAGGCCAGCGGTGCCGCGTGGTAGAGCGGGGCCGTCGACAGGTAGACCATGTCGTCGGAGAAGTCGTAGTGGCGCAGTTGGCCGCGCCGGAACGGGTCGATGAAATCGGCCATCCGGGTCGAAGGCTGGGCACGCACGATGCCCTTCGGGCGTCCCGTGGTGCCCGAGCTGTACAGCATCAGGGCGCCGAGGGTTTCGGCGTCGAGCGGGGCGTCCGAGACCGTCGCGACGGCAGCTTCGTAGCTGTCCCAGCCGTCGATCGTGCCGTCCACCATCAGCCGCGCGGAGCAGTTCGGCATCAGCCCGGTCAGCCCTTCGGCCAGCTCGCGCATGGCATGGGAACTGATGACCACGCGCGATTCGCTGTCTTCGACGATGTAGGCCGCCTCGGCCGGCGTCAGGAACCAGTTGACCGGCGTGACGAGCAACCCGGAGCGCAAGGCCGCCCAGCCGATTTCGAAACAACGGAGGTTGTTCTCCAGCACCATGGCGATGTGGTCGCCCGGGCGCAGCCCCATTTGCTGGAGCCGCCGCGCGAGGCGGTTGGCACGCCGGTCCAGCTCGCCGTAGGTCAGGGAGATGCCATTGCTGCCATTGATGACGGCGATCCGCTCGGGGTGCCGCCGCGCGCGGTCGCCCAGGTGTGTCCAGTCTTCGTTCTGCATGGTCGTGTTGTCTCCGGGTGGCATCCAGCTATGGCAGCGTGTTGGCGAGCACCAGCGCGGCGGCGGCCGTGAACATGCCGCCCACCCCCTGCACGAAACTGCACTGCACGCCATCCACCTGCCGGAAGGCCTCGCCGCGCAGCTGGCGCACGGCCTCCAGGATCGCGAACATGCCGTACATGCCGGTATGCGTGTACAGGATGCCGCCGCCATTGGTGTTCATCGGCAGCTTGCCGCCGGGGCGGGTATGGCCGGCCTCGATGAAACGCGCGGCTTCGCCGTGCGCGACGAAACCGAGATCGGCCAGCCCGTAGAGCGGCAGGTGCGCGAAGGCGTCGTAGATCATCAGGTGATCGATGTCGGCGTGGCTCACGCCAGACTCCGCGAACGCCTGGCGGCTCGACAGGCGGAACGCCTTCGAGCGGGTCATGTCGTCCATCATCGAGATCAGCGGGCTGTCGCAGGCCTCGCCCGAGCCGAGCAGGTAGACCGGGCTGTCCGCGCGCCGGAGGTTGCGCGCGCGCTCCGCCGTAGTGATAACCAGGGCCCCGCCGCCGTCGGTGACCACGCAGCATTCGAGCTTGTGGAACGGATAGGCGATCATCGGGGACGCCATCACGTCGTCCACGGTCAGCAGCTTGTTGCGGCTGGCGCGCGGATTGCCGGCGGCCCAGTGGCTCTGCGCGACGACCACTTCGGCCAGTTGCTCGTGGGTGGTGCCGGTCTCCTTCATGTAGCGCAGCATCGGCAGCGTGAAGGTGTTGGGCGGCGCGCCGCTGCCGTAGGGCATCTCGAACTGGCCCAGCATCGAGAATGGCGGCACTGAGCGAGGCGGCCAGCCCACACGCGAGCGGCCGGACTGGCCGTGGAGCACCAGCACGGTGTTGCAGAGTCCGGCGCGGATCGCGGCGGCGGCGTGCCGCACGTGGACCATGAACGAGCAGCCGCCTACCGAGGTGCCGTCGTACCAGGCGGGCGTGATGCCGAGGTAGTGGGCGACGTCGATGGGGCTGTCCACGGCGCTCGTGATGCCGTCCACATCGGCCAGCGTGAGGCCGGCGTCGGCCAGCGCGCGGCGCGCGGCGTCGGCGCGCAGGTCCATCTCGGACAGGTGGGGCAGGGCGCCCAGTTCCGTCTCGGCGGCGCCGGCAATGGCGATGATCTGGTCGAGCCGGCTCATCGGGCGGCCTCCGTCTGGGGCTTGAACTGCGGCAGCATGACCTCGCCGCGCAGCTCGAACACCACTTCGAGCGGCATATCGAGCACGAGGTGCGCCGGGTCGGCGGGTACGCCGACGATATTCGTCATCATGCGCGGGCCTTCCTCGAGTTCCACCACGGCAATCACGTAGGGCGTCTGGCCGGCCCAGCCCGGCATGGCCAGGTGGCTGATCACATAGGAATACAGGCGCGCACGGCCGCTGGCGCGGACCCACGACAAGGTCTCGGCACCGCATTGGTGGCAGTGCGGGCGTGGATACAGCACGTGCGTGCCGCAGCTGTCGCAGACCTGGAGGCGCAGTTCGCCGGCCTGCGTGCCTTCCCAGAAGGGGCGCGTGCCGGGCACCGGCTGCGGCGTGAATTTCGCGACGGGGGATGGAGTCGGGGTCATGCCGGAACGCCCTCGCGGTGCGGGATCTCGCCCGAGATCAGCGCGTTGGGCGCGGCGCGGGCCACCAGATCGGGGATGTGCGCCGACAACTCCTCCGGCAGCCAGCGGCTCTCTTTCTCGATGCGCGGGCCGGCGTGCCAGCCCTCGGCCACCGTGATGGCGCCGCCGCGCACGCCGAACACGCGTCCGGTAATGGTGCTGGATTGCGTGCTGCCGAGCCAGACCACGAGCGGCGCGACGTTGCCGGCGTCGAGCGGATCGAAGCCGCCGCCGGCCTGCGTCTGTTCCGCCTGCGCGGCCATGCCGTTCTGTCGGAACAGGTCTTCGGTCAGGCGGCTCATGGCCGTCGGGTAGATCACGTTGACGGTGGCGCCGTAGCGCTCCAGCTCCCGTGCGGCAACGATCGACATATTGGCGATGCCCGCCTTGGCCGCGCCGTAGTTGGTCTGGCCGACGATGCCGTAAAGGCCCGACGACGAACTCGTGTTGATCACGCGCGCCGCGCGGGTGCGCCCGGCCTTGGCCTCGTCGCGCCAGTAAGCGGCGGCGTGGCGCATCGGCGCAAAGGTGCCGCGCAGATGGACGCGGATCACGGAGTCCCAGTCCGCTTCCGTCATATTGACGAGGGTACGGTCGCGCAGGATGCCGGCGTTGTTGACGAGCACGTCCAGCCCGCCAAAGTGGTCGATGGCGGTCTGGATCAGGCGTTGCGCGCCGTCCCAGTCCGAGATGTCGTCGGTATTGGCCACGGCTTGTCCGCCTGCCGCGAGGATTTCGTCGACCACCGCCTGTGCGGGGCCGCTTGCCGCGCCGGCGCCGTCAGGTGCGGCGCCCAGATCATTGACCACCACGCGCGCGCCGGCGCGTGCGAATTGCAGCGCGTACTCGCGCCCGATGCCGCGACCGGCGCCAGTAATGACGACGACGCGATCCTTGCAAAGCTCGCTCATGACACTCCTTCTGTGTGTGCGGGGGATTCGGAGGTTCGGGGAATTCAGCGCCGGGCCTGCTGGATGGTCTCGACTGCGCGCCGATATCGTGTGGATTCGTTGGCAAGGTCCTGATCGGCCTGCGCGCCCGAGACGGACATCGCTTCGGAGCCGGCAAACGTCGTCAGGAATTGCAGGTAGGCCGGGGATCGTGTGATGGCGGCGACAGCCTGTTCCAGACGCCGCGCCGTGGCGTCGTCGGTCTGGCGGCGGACCGCGAGCCCGATCCAGACATACATCTCGTAGCCGGGAAAGCCCGTTTCGCGCAGCGTGGGCACGGCTGGCAGGTCCGGCAGGCGGGTCGTGGCGGTGCTGGCCAGTGCGCGCAGCTTGCCCGCGCGCACCAGCGGCATGGAGGCGCCGGCGTCGAGCAGGCCGAGGTCCACCGCACCGCCGATCACATCGGCCGATGCCTGCGAGAAGCCCTTGTAGCTGACCGCATTGAACGCCAGGCCGCCTTGCTGGGCCAGCAGCATGCCGGCGACGCGGTAGGTGTTGCCGTAGTCGGCCAAACTGACGGCGCCGGGCGTGGTGCGGACGGTCTCCAGCGCCTGCTTCACGTCGGCGTAGGGCTTCTGCGGCCCCGTCACGAGCAGCGCGGAGTTGCGGTAGAGGAACGACACCATGCGGAAGTCCCGCTGGAGATCGTAGTTCGCGGCCTTGTTCAGTAGCGGACCGCTGAGCATGGAAGGCGTCACCAGCAGGATGCTGTAGCCGTCGGCCGGTGCGCTCAGGACGCTCTGCACAGCGATCAGGCCCTCCGCGCCGGGGCGATTCTCGACGATGACCGGCTGGCCCAAGGCAGCGCCGAGCTTGTCGGCGACGAAGCGCGACACGGCGTCGCCGCTACTGCCGGGGCCGATCAACAGGACGATGCGCAGCGGACGGGAGGGGAACGTTTCAGCGCGAACACCGCCAGCGCACAACCCCAGGGTCACAGCGAGTGCGGCCAGCGTCGCGCGCCGCTTCGCCGTGGTGCAGCATGGAAACTTGCGTGCCATCGTCATCCCCTCGAAACATACGGTGTTCGGGGATGATGTAGGTCAAAGAGAGTGGGCTACCCTCCCTGTAATGGGGGGGGCGGGTCTGCCCCAGTTGGGTGGGCGCGAACACGCCGTTCCTAATCGAGCTGGACATTGGCGCGCTTCACCACCTCGGTCCAACGCTTGTTGTCCTCGGCGATCACCTTGGCGAAGGTGTCGCTCGTGCCATAGAACGGCTGCGCGCCTTCGGCAATCAACTGCTTGACCATGGCTGGATCCGTGGCGACGGTCCGGACGGTGTCCTGCAGCTTCCTGATGACCTCGGCGCTGGTGCCGGCCGGTGCCATCAGGGCTGACCAAGACTCGGTCTCGGCGTTCTTGATGCCGAGTTCCTCAAACGTCGGCACGTCCGGAATCGCGGGATTGCGCTGGTGGCTGGCCACGCCGAGCAGCCGGATCTTGCCGGCCTTCGCATACGGCTGCAGGCCCGGAAGATTCGCGAACAGGATCTGGATCTGGCCGCCGAGGAGGTCGGTGGTCGCCGGTCCCGCGCCTTTGTACGGCACGTGGGTGAACTTGACGCCCGTCCGCAGCATGAACAGCTCGCCGATCATGTGGTTGACGGAGCCCTGGCCGGCGGAGCCCATGTTCAGCTTGCCGGGATTCGCCTTGGCGTACTGGAGCAGTTCGGCCATGTTTTTCGCCGGCGTGTTTGCGGAGACAGCCAGCACGTTCGGCACCGTGGCGAAGAGCGCAATCGGCGTGAAGTCCTTCGCCGGCGAGAAGGTCAGGTTCTTTGTCAATAGCGGCTGGATCACCTGGCTGCCCATCGTGGCGTACAGCAGCGTGTAGCCATCGGCACGTGCCTTGGCCACATAGGCCGCGCCGATGGCGCCGCCGGCGCCCGGCTTGTTGTCGACGATCACCGGCTGTCCGAGCATCTGGGACATGCGCGTGGCCAGCAGCCGCGCGGTGAGATTCACAGTGCCGCCGGGCGCGAAGGGCACGACGAGGTCGATCGGCTTGTTGGGGTAGCCCTGCGCGCCGGCGGCCGAGCAGCACGCCATGGCCGCGATGAGCACGGTGGTGAACTTGAACATGGTTGTCTCCTCTATTCTTGATGTTGTCAGCCGGCTACCAGGTTCCGGGTGCGCTGCTCCAGCAATGCGGCGGCGTCGTCGATGCGGGTGACGGTGGCGTCCAGCGCGGTGGTGCGGGTATCGAGCGCGCGGCGCTGCACGTCGAGCCGCTCGCGCACGCCTTGCGGGGCTGGCGCGCCGTACGACTGGCGACTGTTCACATTGCGGATCGGGTCCAGGCATTGGGCGACGTCCTCGGCCGAGAGCCCGGCTGGCCTGCCAACTTGCTCCGCAGTGGCGTCATCGATCATCGCTGGGGTGATCGCGGTCGCCGGCAGGCCCTCGTCGAGCGCACGCCGCACTACGGCGCCGATAATGTGATGGGCATCGCGGAACGAGAGGTCGGCCTTGCGGACGAGCAGGTCGGCCAGATCGGTCACCGTGGAGAAGTCGTTAGCCGCGCGCGACGCCATGCGTTCCCGCTCGGGCTGCACGTCCCGCACCAGCAGCTTCATCAGTTCCAGGCTCTTCAGGGCCTCTTCGCAGCTCTCCCAGCAGGTTCGCGTGCTTTCCCGGCTGCTGTCGCCGGAATGCGAGAAGTGCGTGGATTTCACCGTCGTGAGGGCGGCCGAGGTCAGGCCGATCAGCTGGGCGGTCTTGCCGCGCAGGTATTCGAGCACGACCGGGTTCTTCTTCTGCGGCATGATGCTCGACGTGCCGGCGATGCTGTCCGGAAACGTCAGGTAGCCGAATTCCGGCGTCGACCAGATATAGAAGTCCTGCACCATCCGGCTGCAGGTGATCATCATGATCGAGAGTGCCGCGCTCAACTCCAGCGCAAAGTCCCGTGACGCCACGCTGTCCAGCGCGTTGCCAAGCGGCTGGCTGAAGCCGAGCAGGGTGCTGGTGAGGGTGCGGTCGACCGGAAATGACGTGCCGGCGAGCGCGCAAGCGCCCATCGGGCAGCCGTCGAGGGTTTCCAGGACATGCATCAGGCGGTCGATGTCCCGGGACCAGGCTTCCACCAGCGCCGACAGGTAATAGCCATAGGTGATGGGCTGCGCGGCCTGCATGTGGGTATAGCCGGGCATGACGTAGTCGGCGTAGGCATCCGCCTGGCTCAGCGCGGCGTCGCATAGCCCGGCCAGCGCCGCGCAGATCCGGATCACGAAGCCGCGCGCGCGGATCCGGTCATTGGTCGCCCCAATATCGTTGCGGCTCCGTGCCGTGTGCAGACGGCCGCCGACATTCTGGCCAATCAGGCGGATCAGGTGCGCCTCGTAGTTGAAATAGGCATCCTCCCGCGCTTCATCGAGTTCGACGACCTCGGGGCCCTCGCGCCGCATTTTCAGCAGGGCGTTGGCGAGGGTGGCGGTGGTGGTTTTGTCGAGAATCTCCTGCTGGTCCAGCATGACCAGATGGGCCAGGTTGATTTGCGTCAGCACTTCGAAATTCTTGGTAAAGAATTCACGCGTGGTACGCGGCTGAAAAATGTACTGGATAACCTCTTTGGCGGGAGGTTGCTTAAGCCGGCGGCTGACTTTGGATTCCATTTTCAAACTCGGTTGAAATAAACATACATCGAGTTTGGTTTGCGACAACCCATGCGTCAAATCAGCCGATCGCACTGTCTTATACAATTCCGATATGGGTTGAGGGCGGGGTGGCGCATGCGTCCCTGCGTGCCACAATCGCCATCTTTCGGGAGGCCGTTCCATGAACTTCAAAGAAATCGAGGCGTTCCGCGCCGTGATGATGTCGCGCTCCATGACCACGGCGGCCGGTCTTCTGCATACGTCGCAACCCAATATCAGCCGCTGGATCGGCTTGCTGGAGAGCAAGGTGGGCTTCCAGTTGTTTCAGCGCGTGGGGACCAAGTTGATTCCCACGGCAGAGGCCGAGGCGTTCTATGCGGACGTCGAACGCGCTTTCATCGGACTCGAATCTCTGGACGACAGTGCGAACACGATTCGCAGCCGGGGCACCGGGTTACTGCGCGTGGGGGCCGTCGGCTCCATTGCCGACAGCATATTGCCGGACGCCATGCGATACTTTCGGCGGGATTTTCCCGATATTCCGGTGCTGCTGAATACGGGCAGGTCCGAGGTGGTGGCTAAATGGATCGCGAGAGGATTTTGCGATATTGGATTTTGCTCCGTTCCGACCGAACTACCGAGCCTGCAATATGAGGAAATCAATCTCGCGCGTGGCGTGGGCATTGTTCCCGCATCCCATCGGCTGGCGAGACGTTCGGTCCTGAATCCGGCGGATTTCGAAGGGGAATCCTTCATTTCGCTGCCGGCGGAAAGCGCGAACCGGCGGGAGATCGACCGGCACTTTCCGATCGGCTCGCGGCTGCTGGCCATCGAAACGCCGTTTGCCACGACGATCTGCAAGATGGTCAGCAAGGGTCTCGGCGTGTCCATCGTGAGTCCGATCGTCAGCCACGCGCTTGGCTTGCCCGATGTGCGCGAGATTCCGTTTGCGGGCGAGGTCATGTTCCGCAGCTTCGCGGTCACGTCTGACCATTTCCCCTTGAATTTCCTGGCTAGCCGGCTGGCGGCGTGCGTGCGGCAGGCGTTTGACGCAGCGGATGACTGAGGCGGTTAATCCGCCGGTCGCCACTGGCCGGAGTCGTGGCGGACATCGACCCTTTCGCCATTCAGCCGCAATTGCTCGGCATTCATCGTCGCGGCAGCGGCAGGGTCAATATCGAATTTGATGTTGAGCGCCTGTTCGACGGGGGCACTTTCGACCGGCAACTCCCAGGTCAGAAATAGCTGTGTCCAATCCTGGTCCGAGGAAAAATCGGCCAAATCGAAACCATCGCTGCCGCGCCGAATGACGGCGTGCGGCTGGCAGGTATCGAAGATCATCACCGTCCCCCGTTGCAAGGGGATACGAAGATCCAGCGCCGGAAAATGCACGTCCAGCCCTTTGGCTTCACTCAGGAAGAGATTGCAGAAGGCCAGACCGGCGTATTGCTCTCCATCATGGTGATAGCGCGCGCCGCGGCAGGCCATGAGCGCGACGTCGGTCGACAAAATCATGCCGAAGGTGCGCGCCCAATCTGACACCGCCTGTACGCAGGCCGAGTAGTCGGGCCAGCGCATTCGCGCCCGTGGCAGGGACATCGCTTCGACATCGCCGGTTTCCAGCGACATATTGGACGCGATTTCCCGCGCCCAATCCGCGCGCAGCCGGGCGGGCGGTTCGGGAATGTCGACCGTGCCGGATAACACGACGTCACTCACACTCCGGCTGCGGATGGCATCGTCACTCCAGAAATAGGCAATGAGCGGTGCAGGAGAGGGTTGGGGGATGTGGTGCATGGCCGACAGTGTAATGCGTCGCCCTTATTCTGCAGGGCAGTGCTTCATCGGTATTCCCGAGGATGTATTTTCATTGACGATTCAACGAAAATGGCATTTCCGGCCTGTGCACAGGCCGCTAATAACAAGAGCCCTCGCATGTCCCGTCTTGCCTCGCTGCGTCCCGCACTGCCAATTCTCATTGGCGCCTCAGTCATGCTGTCGCTCGCCATGGGCCTGCGGCAGAGCCTGGGCATTTTCGTGCCGCCCCTGACCCGCGACATCGGGATTTCAGTGGGCGATTTCACGATTGCCGTGGCGGTACAAAACCTCACCTGGGGTGTGTTGCAGCCATTTGCCGGCGCGCTGGCGGTACGAACCGGGTTCCGCCCGCTGATGGTCGGGGGCGCGTTGCTGTACCTGAGCGGGCTGGTGCTGCTCGCCACGTCCCACGGACTCTGGGCGGTCGTGCTCGGCGCCGGGGTGCTGATCGGCATGGCGATGGCTTCCACCGGCACGGCGATGGCGATGGCCGCGGCATCGAGCGCCGTGAACGTTCAGGTGCGCAGCCTGGTGCTCGGCTGCGTGTCGGCCTGCGGTTCGCTCGGGGCGATGATCGCCGCGCCGCTGGGGCAGAGCATTGCCAGCGAATGGGGCTGGCGCATGGGCGTGGCCGCCTTTGTCGTGCTGGCGCTGGTGATGCTGCCCGCCGCCTGGTTTGCTGGCCGTTCTGACACTTCGCGCCAGACGCCCACGCGGGCGCAGCCGGAGCTGAGTGGCCGCCAGGCCCTGATGGGCGCGCTGCGGCATCCGCCGTTCGTGGTCATGGCGCTGGCCTACACCGTCTGCGGGATGCAATTGGTGTTCCTGACGACGCACCTTCCCGCATACCTCGATATCTGTGGCATGGACCCGATGCTGTCCGCCAAGGCGCTCGGCATGATCGGCGGATTCAACGTGCTGGGCAGCCTGTTTTTCGGATGGGCGGGCGGGCGGGTCAACAAGCTGCTGTTGCTCGGCGGCATCTATATCTGCCGTTCCCTCGGCTTCATCTGGTTCTTCCACACACTGCCGACCCCGGAAAGCACGCTGGTGTTCTCGGGGGTGATGGGATTTCTCTGGCTGGGCGTGTCGCCGCTGGTGCAAGGGTGGATCGCGCAGACCTTCGGCCTGCGCTGGCAGGCGATGATCGCCGGCGTGGCGTTCTTCAGTCACCAGATCGGCAGCTTTATCGGCGCCTTCGGGGGCGGCTGGCTCTACGACCTGATGCAGAACTACTCCGTCGCGTGGAAGGTGGGCGCCGCGCTGGGGTTGACCGTTGGCCTGATCCAGATCGCCTTCGCGCTGGTGCCGAGGGCGCCGTCGCCGGATCTGGTGCCGTCCTCCTAATCCAGCGCGCGGTTCCTCGACTCCACGTTGACGGCGCCAATGGCGACCGCCCCGGCGAGCAGCATGGCGGAGATCAAGGCCAGCGCCAGGGTGAAGTGCGTGGCCATCACCGGGGCAATGATCGAGGGCGCGAACAGTCCGCCGAAACGCGCCACGGCGCCGCACGTGCCCATGCCTGTCGCCCGCAGGTCGGTCGGATAGACCTCGGGGGTGAAGGCGTACAGCGCGCTCCATGTGCCAAGCAGCGAGAAGCTCATGAGCAGCGTCGAGCCGACCACCACCGTGGGATCGGTGCCAAAGCTGTACAGCATGCACCCCGCGGCGCTGAGCAGCAGGAAGCCGATCAGCGTGGGCTTCCGGCCCCAGCGTTCCACGCCATAGGCAGACAAGGCGTAGCCCGGCAACTGCACGATGGCGAGGATCACCAGGAAGACCTGCCCGCGCATGAAGGCGAATCCTTCGGCGCCGAGCTTGATCGGCAGGTAGACGAACACGCCGTAGTACGCGATGGAGACGAGCGCCCATGCCGCCAGCAGCGCCAGGGTGCGGCGCCGAAGACCGCCCGAGAACAGCGCAAGGACCGATTTTGGCGCGGCACGCTCCGCTTGCAGCGGCGGGATTTCCACCTGCCTGCCGTTCGCATCGGCCACACGCTGGAGCACCGCGCGCGCCGCGTCCGGCTTCCCGTTTCGGTTGAGGAACATCGGCGATTCCGGGATATAGAAGCGCAGGACCACGCCCACCAGCGCGGGAATGGCGGTGACAAGGAAGATCGCGCGCCAGGCCTGATCGCCATAGGACAGCGCTGCCAGCGCCAGCAAGGCCAGGCAGAGCGTGCCGAGCGCCCAGAAGGACTCCAGCAGGACCAGCCAGCGGCCACGGCGGTCGCGGGGCAGGAACTCCGCCATCATGGTGTAGTCGACGGGCAGCGTGCCGCCGACGCCAATCCCCGTGAACAAGCGCAGCACCAGCAGCCAGGTCAGGTCCGGCGCGAAGGCGGAGGCGACCCCGCAGATCGCGTCGATGACCACGGCCGTCATCAGCACGGGCCGCCGGCCGATGCGGTCCGCCAGTCGCCCGAAGAAGAACGCCCCCGCCAGCATGCCGACGAAGAAGAACGTGCCCGTTTGCAGCGCCTGGGGCACGGAGATGCCGAACGTTTTCGCAATCGACGGGGCGCTGAAGCCGATGGACAGCACCTGCATGGCGTCCGCCAGCCACACCAGGCCGAAGATGACAAAGAGCCGGTACTGGAACTTGCCGACGCCCGCGGCCTCGATGGCGCTTTCCAGAGACACCGGGGCGGCCGTAGCGTGGCGGGGGATGTGATCGAGCGTGCTGGTCATGTTGGGGGGAGACTGTCGATGGGAAGGTGTCAGGCCGATCGCTCGGCAGGGGCCCGGCTCAGGCGGCGAACTGCCTGCGGCGGTTGCCCGGTGGTGCGGACGAAGGCGCGCCGCATGCGCTCGCGGTCAGAGAATCCGACTTCCTGCGCGATCACGTCCAGCGAAAGTCGGCCTTTCTCCAGCAGCAGCCTCGCCGCCTCCACGCGCAGGTGTTCCACGGCCTTTGCGGGTGATTGACCGGTCTCCGCGCTGAATGCCCGGCTGAACTGGCGTGGACTGAGCCCGGCGACATCGGCCAGTTCGTCCACCGTCAGCGGATGGCGCAGGTTGGCGTTGGCGTGGTCGATGGCTTTCTGGATCCTGTCGGACTTCGGGTCGAGGTCGAGCAACGTGGAAAACTGCGACTGGCCGCCCGCGCGCCGATGATAGATGACCAGCTTGCGCGCCACCGTGCGCGAGACCTCCGCGCCGTGGTCCTTCTCGATCATGGCGAGCGCCATGTCGATGGTGGCCGTCATGCCTGCGGAAGTCCAGATCGGCCCGTCCACGATGAAAATCTGGTCCTCTTCGACCGCGATCTTCGGGAAGCGGCGCTGCAGGTCATGCGCGAACCGCCAATGGGTGGTTGCGCGCCGGCCATCCAGGACGCCCGCCTGCGCCAGGATGAAGGCGCCCGTGCATGGCGCAGCAATCCGCCTTGCCGTCTTCAGCGAACGGGCGACGAAAGCGGTCAACGCGGCGGAAGTGATGTCGATCTCGACCCCCGAGCCGAACATGACCGTGTCATAGGGGTTGACGCCGAAGGGCTGCGAATCGACCCGAATGCCGGCCGACGACATCACCAGTCCGCCGGTCTCCGACAGCACCGTCACGTCGTAGGCCCGCTCTTCGAGGACGACGTTGGCCAGCTCGAACGCCGTGACGGCCGCCAGGCCCATCAGATAGAAGTTCGGAAAGACGACGAAACCGATCGTGTGCATGGTGATACCCGGGGTCATGTCCTGAATTGACGGTATATATGACATTTGAGACACGGTCAACGGCGAATATGATCGATATCAACCGCATTTCACCGAGTTGCTCATATGGATCGTCGACTACTGATACTGGCGCTGGGCATGTTCGCCATGGGCACGGACAACTTCGTCGTCGCCGGCATCTTGCCCGGCGTGGCGGCTTCGTTGCACACATCGATCAGCATGGCCGGCCTGATGGTGACTTGCTACGCGTTGACCTATGCCGTGGCGGCGCCCGTGATGGCCGCCGTGGCGGGCAACTTGCCGAGAAAGCGGCTGCTGGTGACCGCGCTGGGCGTTTTCGTGATCGGCAACGCCATCAGCGCGCTCGCTACCGACCTCCAGTGGGTGCTGCTGAGCCGGGTGCTGGCAGGCTTCGGCGCCGCGCTGTTTTCGCCGACCGCATTGGGTGTGGCCGCCGCGCTCGCCGCACCGGAGAAGCGGGGGCGTGCGCTGGCCACGGTCACGGCCGGCCTGACGGGGGCCACGGCGCTGGGCTCGCCACTCGGCACCTTTATCGGCGGATTCGGCGGGTGGCGGGGAACGCTCTGGTTCGTCACGGCGCTCGGTATCGTCGCGATGATCGGCGTCTGGACGATGCTGCCGTCCGTTCCGTTGCCAGCGGCCGTCCGGTTGCGGGAGCGGCTTGCTCCCTTGCGTGACAGGCGCGTCGCGCTGACCTTGCTCACGTCACTGTTCGCGTTCGGCGGGTTCCTGATGGTCTACACCTACGCCGGCGTGGTGCTGGCGCGCGTGACGGGTGGCGACGAACGCATTCTGGCTGGGATGTTGTTGGTGTGGGGCGTTGCCGCGACGTTCGGGAACCTCATGGCCGGCCGCCTCGTGGACCGCTTCGAGAGCCGCCACATCATCCACTCGATGCTCTGGGTGGCGATCCTCAACTTCTGTGCGCTGCCGTGGATGGCCGGCCACGCGGCGACGGCCCTGGTTTCGCTGGTCATCTGGGGCGTTTGCGGATGGGGGCTCATCGTTCCGCAACAGCATCGGCTCGTCCAGTTGTCCCCGACGACGGCGCCGCTGGTGCTTGCGCTGAACAATACGGCTACCTATACGGGGCTGGCCTGCTCGGGCCTGCTGGGCGGGGTCGTAATCCAGTCGACAGGCGGGCAGTACCTGAGCCTGGTCGCGGCCGTGTTGATCGCCATGGCCTTCGGCTTTGCCATGGCCGCGCATCGAAGTATGGCGAGCCATCGCCAAGGCATCCGCCCAGCGACGGTCTCCTGACCGCTCGCGACACTCGCGCTTCACTGGAGCCCCCGCCGCACCAGCGGATTTCGTGATTCTCTCTGCATTTTCGGCCGTCACGGCGCACGCCAGTGACGGCTTTCGCACGTCTTCTCCCGTCTGAAAATTAAAGAATCGTCGATTTATCGGGCGGGCTGTCCTCCCTATGATTCGCTCGATTGCAGCGAAGCGTTCCCGACCACGGCAACACGTCCTGCAAACAGGCTGGCCACATCCGTACGCATGTTCGCAATGTCCAGATTCTCAGTCGTTTTACCTCTGCATAGATTCCTTCATGAAAAGCAAACTCCTCTCCGCCTTGATCATTGGTGGCACCGCAATGGCTTCGCAAATGGCTGCAGCCGCCGACGGTACGATCACCTTCACCGGCAACGTCACGGCGCAGACTTGTGCCATCAATGGTGGCGCTACCAATTTCGTGGTTGCCCTGCCGACCGTGTCGGCGTCCTCGCTCTCCGCAGCGGGCAAGACCGCCGGCCGCACGCCGTTCAGCATCGCGCTGTCGGGCTGCACGCCGACCGCAGGCAATGTGCGCACCTTCTTTGAGGCGGGTCCCAACACCGACGCCTCCACGGGTCGCCTGAACCTCACCGCAGGCGGCGCCCAGCGCGTGCAGATCGGCCTGCAGAACGCCTCGGACGAAACCAACATCAACGTCGGTTTCGCCAATGCCCTGCAAAACTCGAAGTCGGTTCCCCTGGCCTCTGGTGCCGCCACGCTGCGCTACTACGCCCAGTACGTTGCCACTGGCGCGGCAACCGCCGGCGCGGCCAATACCAGCGTGATGTACTCCATCGCCTATCAGTAAAGCCGTATCGGGTGGCGCGGTGTCGCGCCACCTTTTCACCCCTTGTTTCCTGAATACCGCGTGCAATCATGATCACCAACCAGAAAATCCGTTCCGTACTGACCGCAGCCGTGCTCGTGCTGAGCCTGCCTGCCGCGTGGAGCGCTCACGCTTCGGTGGTGATCGGCGGCACGCGTGTGGTGTACAACGCCAACGAAAAAGAAGCGACGATCAAGCTTTCCAATCAGGGAAATGCTCCGGCGCTGACCCAGGCCTGGCTCGACAATGGCGACCCCAAGGCCGCGCCATCTACCGTGGAGGTGCCATTTCTGGTCACTCCGCCCGTGATGCGCATTGATCCGAAGAAGGCGCAGACCCTGCGCATCCTCCATACCGGCGAGCCACTGCCGCAGGACAAGGAGTCGGTGTTCTGGCTCAACGTGCTGGAAATCCCGCCCAAGGCCGAAGCCAGTGGCGCGAACACCAATCATTTGCAGCTCGCGTTCCGCTCGCGCATCAAGATGTTCTATCGCCCCGCAAACCTGAAGGGCAGCGCACTGGACGCTCCGGGGCAGGTGGCCTGGCGGTTGGTGGCATCCGGCAATCAGTTCAGCCTGGAAGCCCGCAATCCGACCTCGTACCACGTTTCCTTTACCGCGCTGGAAGTGAAAGGCAGCGACGGCAAGGTCGCCAGCTTCGATGACGGCGGCATGGTGAACCCGGGCGAAACCCAGGTGTTCCCGCTCAAGGGCGACGTCACGCCGTCCGCAGCCCCCAAGGTCCATTACACCGCCCTCAATGACCATGGCGGAGCGGTCACCGGCGAAGCCGCCGCGACCCACTGAATAGCGGCGCTTGCCGGCGAAGCTGTCGCCGCGCAGGACGCCTCCAACGTATCCCCTTATCTAGCGTTTTTGCGATGCCGCCATACGGCAGGGGATCGGCTTGTCTGAATTTGTGATGAAGATCCCCGTGTCCTACCAAAAACAACCCCTCGCATCCCGTTTCCGCCTGCGTCCGACCATGGTCTCGCTCGCGCTGTTCACCAGCGCCTCGGCGTGGGCGGATGGAATGGCCACCCCTAGCGCTGGGGAGGTTGCCTTCAACGATATCTTCCTGCACCAGCCCGGTCACGGGCGGGTGGATGTCGGCCGCTTCAGCAAGGGGAATGCGGCCGTACCGGGTACGTACCGGGCGGATCTGCATGTCAACGAAGTCTGGCTGGGCCGGACTGAGGTTGTCTTGCGCCAGGCCGGCGCAGCAAACGAGGTGCATCCGTGTTTCGATCGCGCCCTGCTCGAGCGCATCGGCGTGGACCTTGCCGCGCTGACGCCGGAGGCCAATGCGCTACTGGACGATGCCGCTGCCTGCCCGACGCTCGCGCAACTGGTGCCGGACGCTGTCGCGCACTTCGACAGCAGTGAGCAGCGCCTCGATCTGAGCCTGCCGCAAGTTGCCATGAGCCGCCAGCCGCGTGGCTACATCGACCCGAAGTATTGGGATGAAGGTGTGACCGCAGGACGCCTGCTGTACAACGCCAGCGTTTATCACAATAGCGGGCAGGGTTTTTCCGCCACGCAGGGCTTCGTCGGGCTGAATGGCGGCGTGAACGCGGGCGCATGGCGTTTTCGTCACAACGGCAGCCTGACTCACCACGAACGCACCGGCACCCGCTACCAGGCGACGCAGACGTTTGTCCAACGCTCGCTTGCTTCCATCAAGAGCCAGCTGGTCTTTGGCGATGCCTACACCGATGGCACCATGTTTGACAGCGTGGGCTTTCGAGGCGTGCAACTGTCGAGCGACGATCGGATGTATCCGGAGTCGCAGCGCGGCTATGCGCCGGTGGTGCACGGCATCGCCAGCAGCAATGCCCGGGTGGAGATCCGCCAGAACGGCAACACGATCTACGAAACCAACGTCGCGGCCGGCGCCTTCGAGATCAACGACCTGTACCCCACCGGCTATGGCGGCGACCTCGAAGTGGTGGTGACGGAGGCCGATGGCAGCGTGCACATCTCGAAGGTGCCCTATGCCGGGGCGGTGAATGCTCTGCGGCCGGGCGTGACCCGCTATGGCGTGGCCGCGGGCCAGTATCGAAGCGCCACAAGCAATGGCAAGCCGCTGATGATGCAGGCCACCGTGCAGCATGGCTTCACCAACCTGATCACAGGCTTTGGCGGGGTGACGGTTGCGCAGGATTATGCGGCCGGCGTGATTGGCGCCGCGCTTAACACCCGCTTTGGTGCGCTGGGCGCGGACATCACCCATGCCTCCACGCGGCTGCGCAACGAGCCGGACCGTCATGGGCAGAGTGTGCGGCTGAGTTTGAGCAAGCTGGTGGAACCCACCAACACCAACCTGACGCTGGCCGCCTATCGGTACTCCACGGGCGGGTACCTCAGCCTCGCGGATGCCGTCGCCCTGGGCGATCTGGACCGGAAAGACATGGGCGTGGCCTTGCACGGCACCCCACGCGGCCGGCTGCAACTGGTGCTGAACCAGGCGCTGCCGGGCGGCTACGGCAACTTCTACGTGAGTGGATCCACCCAGGACTACTGGCGGCGCAACGGCCGCGATACACAGTTCCAGCTTGGCTATAACAACAGCTTCCGGGGGGTCAACTATGGTGTCTCTGCCGCGCGCCAGTTCGACGTGAACACCGCCAGGTGGAACAGTCGCGTGATGCTGAGCCTGGGCGTTCCGCTGGGCAAGGCCACGCAGGCACCGTACTCGACGACCAGCGTACAGACCGGCTCGTCGGGGCCTACCTCGGTGAACCAGTCGGTGACTGGATCGTACGGCGTCGACAACGCATTCAGCTACGGCTTGAATGCCGGGTACACCGGAGGGGGCAGCGCGAGCCATGCCACGAGCGTCGGTGCGAACGCGTCGTATCAGTCGACACTGGCCGCGTTCACGGGCGGTGCCAGCAAGAGCAACACCTATACCCAGGCATCCGCCGGTATCTCGGGCGGCGTTGTTGCCTACAGCGGCGGCGTTGTCCTGACGCCGAGCCTGGGCGACACCCTGGCGATCGTCGAAGCGAAGGGTGCATCCGGTGCACGGGTCGGGGGCGGCAATGGCTTGCGGGTGGATCCGTGGGGGCGTGCGGTGGTGTCGAGCCTGATGCCGTTTGCCCGAAACGAGGTGGAAATTGATCCCAAGGGCCTGCCGCTGGATGTCGAACTCAAGTCGACGCTGCAACAACTCGCCCCGACCGCCGGCGCAATCGTGAAGGTGTTGTTCGAGACGGCGAACCCCGGCCGGGCCGCCATCGTGCGCGTGCGGACGGCGGATGGCAAGCCGGTGCCGTTCGGCGGGGAAGTGCTCGACGCCGCGGGCGAATCGGTGGGCATGGTGGGGCAGGGCGGGCGAATCATCGTCCGTGGCCTGCAGAGCGATAGCGGCGAGTTGACGGTGGCTTCGGCCGATGGCGCGGGGCAGGCATGTCAGTTCAGCTATCGACTCCCCGCGCTGTCCGATGCGCGCAACGCGATCGGCATCGCCACCGTCGATGCGCAATGCCTGTAGCCGCGCGGCTTCGGCCCGCAATCGCCGCCGGAAAGCCGGAGGCAAATGCCAACAGCGGAGGATTTTTGATGTCAGTCATTACAGCAGCAAAGCTTGGGCGGACGATGGTGATCACCGTGGTGGCATGGCTGGCGCTTGCCCAGGGGCAAGCCCACGCCCAGGGTCTCACGTGTAACAGTCCCAATCCCGCCGTGTTCAATTTCCAGCTACCCGTGGGGACCTTCGCGGTGCCAAGGGATGCGCCGGTTGGCACGCGCATTTCCCCGTGGACCAGCAGACAAACCGCGGGCAGGCAGACGTGGCGATGCACTGTGCCGGCGGACGTGAACATCGGGCCGGCTTATCGGGCAGGGCTGCCGCGGGCCGGGCAACTCCACTATTCCGAGGGCGGGGAGAATTTTCCGGTCTTCACCACGAATGTCCAGGGGGTTGGACTGGTGATCGGCGTCAATTCAGGGGCTGGGGGCAATTGGTATGGCGGCGATAACGCGAGGCTGCACGGCGTCCCGACAAATTGGGAGGTTGCCGTCGGGACAACAAGCAGTAGCCGCCAACCCATAGGGTTTGGGACGCGAATGAGTTTCGCATTCGTCAAGACCGGGCCGATTACAGCCGGCGCGGTGAATCTTCCGGGTACTGTCCTGCAGGTCGGCATTGACGCAATGTACGACGGGAATCCGCAAGCCATCGTCGATGTGAGGGCAAGTGGCAGCCCCACCTTCTCCGAAGTGGCCTGTACCACGCCCAATGTCAACGTGAACATGGGCACGCGGTCGCACACGGATTTTCAAGGTGTGGGGTCCGCCGCGCCCGCCACCGCGTTCACCATTGACGTCAACAATTGTCCCGGGGGGCTGAATGGCATCCAGTATCGGGTGGATGCCGTCACCCAGGTACTTAATAGCGCCAATTCAGTGGTGGCCCTCGATGGGAATTCGAACGCGCAGGGCATTGGCGTGCAGTTGCTGGATGGCGCCGGTGCCGTGCTGCCGCTCGGGGTGGATAAGCCATTCACCGGATATAACCGCACGTCTGGCGGAAGCTACAAGATTCCGCTAAAGGCACGCTATTACAAAACTGGCGAAGTAATAAGGGGAGGCACCGCCAATACGGCAATGACCTTCACCATGACTTACCAGTAATGCATCAAAAGCAGGTAAATATGTCAGTGATTAACACAAGAACCCTCCTTCGCACGACAGGAGGCGCCGTGATGGCGTGGTTCGCCCTCGTACAGGGGGAGGCCCAGGCCGTGTCGTGCGACAGTCCCAACCCCTCGGTGTTCAACTTCCAGCTGCCCTCGGGTAACTTCGGGATAGCGCGGGATGTGCCGATCGGCGCCCGCATTTCTCCGTGGACAGGCATGCAGAGCATGGGCCGGGAGGTGTGGACCTGCATGCTGGCGGCGTATCGGCCTGCGGGGCCGTACTATCGGTCAATCCTCCAGCAGTCTGGGGTGACATTCATTGAAAATGGCGTGAATTACCATGTCTACAATACCAATCTACAGGGCGTTGGCCTGGTTATCGGTGTGAATTCAGGGACGCGGCGCGAGTGGTATGGCGGTGACAACGCGAAGCCTGTTAGCGTGCCGCCGACCTGGGGCATTACCATGGGGACGACGAATCCCGGCGCGACACGGATGCAATGGGGGACGCGAATGAATTTCGCCTTCGTCAAGACCGGGCCGATCAGGGCCGGCACAGTGAGTCTGCCGGGCAGGGTCGCACAGGCTGGCATCGAGGAGTTCCACAAGCAGCTTCCCATGGCTGGCGTGGATGTCACAGTGAGTGGCAATCCCACGTTCTCCGAGCTTGCCTGCTCAACCCCCAATGTCACGGTGAATATGGGCACGCGCTCGAATATGGATTTTGGGGGGATCGGATCGCCCGCGCCCGCCACGTCGTTCGCCATCGACGTCAACAACTGCCCGGCGGGGATACAAGGCATTCAGTATCGACTGGATGCTGTCACGCGGGTTCTCGACGCCGCGAAATCGATCGTGGCGCTCGACAGCAACTCAACCGCGCGGGGCGTTGGCGTGCAATTGCTGGATAATGCCGGCGCCATACTGCCGCTCGGCGCGAACCGATCATTTACTGGCTATAGGCCCACGGCTGGCGGAAGCTACCGGATTCCCTTGAGGGCCCGCTATCACCAGACCGCCTGGGCGATAACCGGCGGAACTGCGAATACGGCGATGACCTTTACCATGACTTACCAATAGCGCGCGGCGGGAACGTGTGGCACGCCACGTAGCCGTGGCGGTGCGGCCTGTTATGCTCTGGACGTGACATCTCGTCGATAGGCCCCAATCCCCGTGCCGCGCCTGACCCCGAATCAATACCGACTGCTGTTCTCGATCTGCGCGGTGGCCGTGCTGGTCCTGTCGCTGCTGCCGCTCTCGGTGCCACAGCCGACCACGGGCTGGGACAAATCCAACCATCTTCTCGCCTTCGGGGTGCTCGCGCTGCTTGGCTTGCGCGCCTGGGCCGGCCGCATGGCGGCGGTGCTGGCCGGCCTGATGGCCTATGGCGTGCTGATCGAATGGCTGCAAGGCATGACGGCGACCCGCTCGTCCGACTGGCATGACCTGATCGCCGACGCCGCCGGGCTGGCGCTGGGCCTGCTGGTGCATGCCGCACTGACGCGGGTCTGGCCCAGTCTGTCGGCCCATGGGAATGAGCCCCGGGCCTGACGCGCGCCGGGGTCAGTTATCGAGCGATTCCAGCGTGTAGCTTGCGCCGGCATCCTGACCGAGCAAATCCACCAGCAGCGGCATCGCCTCCTCGATCGTCTCCTTGAGCCGCCATGGCGGGTTGACGATGAACATCCCGCTGCCATGCAGGCCGAGCCCGCCTTCCACCGGATGCTTCACAGTCAGCGTCACATGCAGCCAACTCTTCAGCGGCAGGCGCATCAGCTGCGCCGGCAGTTGGATCGACTCGCGCCGCTGCACCTGCGGATACCAGATCGCATAAACGCCAGTTGCAAACCGTTCGAGGCTGTCTTCCAGGGCCTGCACGGTACGCGCGTAGTCCTGTTTGTCTTCGTATGAGGGGTCGATCAGCACCAGCGCGCGGCGCGGCGGCGGCGGCAGGATGGCCTTGATGCCATTGAAGCCGTCGCCGTCGTAAAGCATGACTTTGCGGCCCGCGCCGCGGAAATTGTCGCGCAGCACCTGGATCTCGGTACTGTGCAGCTCGAACAGCCGCAGGCGGTCCTGATCGCGCAGCATCTGCCAGGCCAGCCATGGCGAACCCGGGTAGTGACGCAGGTTGCCGTCCGGGTTCTGGGCGCGCACCTGGTCCAGGAATTCGTCCAGGAACGGGGGCAGGGTCTGGCCATCGGCGGCAGCCTGCCAGATGCGCGAAATGCCGGTTTCGAACTCGGCCTTCTTCTGCGCGTAGGCGTGGTCCAGCGCGTAGAGGCCGGCGCCGGCATGGGTGTCGATGTACCAGAACGCCTTGTCCTTCTGCGTCAGGTGCTCCAGCAACTGGACCACGACGGCGTGCTTGAGGACATCGGCATGGTTGCCGGCATGGAAGGCGTGGCGATAACTGAGCATGATGAGGCGGGATAAAGCGGGATGACGGCGCGCAAGCGTCGGCGAAAAAGGCGTCGGCGGGCGCGTGGCGCGAAGGGCGCTATGCTACCATCCGCCGCCCCCGGAAGCCCGTTTTACGGCCCGTTCCTGCGGCTGTTGCCGTCCGAAGTGTCCCGTCCGCCGATGCCTGCCATGCCGCGTGCCCTCGAGTCCGCCGAGCCGATCCTCTCCCCCGACGGCATTCCCTTTTCGCCACGTTACGACGACGTTTATCACAGCGCGGAAGGCGGGCTGACGGAGGCGCATCACGTGTTCCTGGGTGGCAATGGTCTGCCCGGCAACTGGGCGGGGCGCGACCAGTTCGTGATCGTGGAAACCGGATTCGGGCAAGGGATGAACTTCCTCGCCACCTGGCAAGCCTGGCGCGACGATCCGCACCGCTGCCGTCGGCTTCACTTCGTTTCCGTTGAAAAACATCCATTTACGCGCGATGGACTGGCGGCGCTGCATGCCGGACTCGGCGATTTGCTACCGCTCGCCGAACCGCTGCAAGCGGCCTGGCCCGATGCGCTGCCGGGCTTGCATCGACTCGAATTCGAAGGCGGTGCGGTCACGCTGACGCTGGCGCTGGGCGATATCGACGCAATGCTGCCCAAGCTCGCGCTCGGCGCCGATGCGTTCTATCTCGATGGTTTCTCCCCATCCCGCAACGCGGACATGTGGTCCGAAACCGTCTTCCGGGGGGTATCCCGGCTGGCCCGGCCCGGCGCCACGCTCGCTACGTACACAGCGTCCGGTTCGGTGCGGCGCGGCTTGCAGGCAGTCGGGTTTGAGGTCGACAAGGCGCCCGGTTTCGGCGGCAAGCACGACATGACAGTGGCGCGCTTCGCCCCAGCCTGGAAGAACCGGCGCCATGCCCCGACACCCGCTGCGGAGTGGCGAGAGCGTCACGCCATTGTGATCGGCGCGGGGTTGGCCGGCTGCGCGGTCACAGAGCGGCTGGCAGCACGCGGCTGGCGCGTGACGCTGTTCGACGCCCATGATGGCCCGGCGCGCCAGACCTCCAGCCATCGCGCGGCGGCCATGCACGCCCATGTGTCGCCCGACGAAAGCCAGCTGTCCCGGCTCTCGCGCGCCGGCAATCTTCATGCGCTGCGCGCGTGGACGGCCCTCGCGGCGGCGGGGCACCCGGTGAACTGGCACGGCTGCGGCGTGCTCCAGATCGGGGAGGGTGATGCCGATAGTGCGGCCCAGCAGGCGGCGCTGGCCACCCTGGGCTTCCCCGAATCGTTCGTCAGGTGGATGGACCCCACCGAAGCGGCTGTGCGCCACGATGCCACGGTGGCGCGCGGCGGGCTCTGGTTCCCGCGTGGCGGATGGGTGGCGCCGCCCGACATCTGCCGCGCCCAACTCGACAAGGCCGGCGCGGCCCTGGATGCGCGGTTCAACTGCCGGGTGGCCGCGATCGAATATGTGGATGGCGCCTGGCAGGCGAGGGCGGCCGATGGCAGCGTGCTGGCTGAGGCGCCGGTCCTGGTGCTGGCCAACGCCCATGAGGCCGAACGGCTCGTCTCCAACCGTTTTCTGGCCCTGCGCCGGGTGCGTGGACAGCTGACCGATCTCTCCCCGGCGCAGGTCGCGGCGATGGGTCGCTGGCCCGACTGCGTGGTGACCGGGGGCGGCTACCTGCTGCCGCAGGCCCCGGAGGGCGGGGCGCGCATCGGCTCGAGCTATGACGCTGACGAAGGCCCGCTGGCCGAGCGTCCCGAGGTCCACGCCGCCAACCTGGAGCGCCTCGCCACGCTGCTGCCGGACCGTGCCGCCGACATCGCCCATCTCGATCCCGCGCAGTTGACCGGCTACGTCGGCGTGCGCACCGTGACGCACAACCGCCTGCCGCTGATCGGCCCCCTCGCGGATGAGGCGCAGGCGCTGGCCCGGTCCGGGCCACTGCGCGGCGCCCACCTGCGGGACCTGCCCCGGATGCCGGGGCTCTACGCGGCACTTGCGTATGCGTCGCGCGGCCTCACATGGGCCGCACTGGGCGCGGAGTTGATTGCCAGCCAGATCGAGGGCGAACCGTTGCCCATCGAGTCGGATCTGGCCGATGCCGTCGACCCCGCCCGGCTGCTGCTGCGGGCGCTGCGGCACGGCAACACGGCGGACGGGCCGGCTATCGATCCCGGGGCGGCCTCGGACGCGTCAGGGTAAAAACTGCCGGAAGCGAACAAAAACCGTGCGATAATCCCCGTTTTCCGTTTGCGCGGAAGCCCTTCGTTCGCGTCGGGATTCCGTAGGTTTCACTGGCCGCGGCCAGGCCGGTGCGCAGGCGGTTGCGCTTAAAACTACATTTCTGGATTGGATTAACGACCATGTCGAACGTCATTGAAAACCTCGGCAAGCTGGACCGTAAGGTAACCCTGGCTATTCCCAAGGCCGAAGTGCAGAAGGAAACCCAGGAACGCCTGGTGCGCCTGTCGAAGACGGTGAAGATGTCCGGCTTCCGCCCGGGCAAGGTGCCGATGAAGATGGTCGAGAAGCAATATGGCCAGCAGGTCGAGTTCGAAGTGCGCTTCGACAAGGCCGCCCGCAAGTTCTTCGACATCACGCAGGCCCAGGACGTGAAGGTTGCCGGCCAGCCCAAGTTCGACCTGAAGACCGACGGCGTGTCGGAAGACGAAGTGGCGTTCGAAGCCACCTTCGAGGTGTACCCGGAAGTCAAGCTGGGCGACCTGGCCACGGCTGAAGTGACCCGTACCCAGACGGAAATCGGCGACGCCGAGATCGACAAGACCATCGACATCCTGCGCAAGCAGCGCGTGCACTACCACGTGCGCGGCGAAGCCGGCGCCCATGGCGACGGTGGTGCTGATGACGCCGCCAAGAATGGCGACCGCGTGACGCTGGACTTCGTCGGCAAGATCGACGGCGTGGAATTCCCTGGCGGCAAGGCCGATGACTTCGCATTCGTGCTGGGCGAAGGCCGCATGCTGCCCGAGTTCGAGCAAGCCGCGCTGGGCCTGAAGCTGGGCGAGAGCAAGACGTTCCCGCTGGCCTTCCCGGCCGACTACCACGGCAAGGAAGTGGCCGGCAAGACTGCCGAGTTCACGATCACGCTGAAGAAGGTGGAGTGGGCGCACCTGCCGGAAGTGGACGACGGCTTCGCGAAGTCGCTCGGCATCGCTGACGGCAGCGTCGAGAAGATGCGCGCCGACATCCGCGAAAACCTCGAGCGCGAAGTCAAGCGCCGCACGCACGCCATGCTGAAGGACCAGGTCATGGAAGCGCTGCTGAAGGTGAGCGAGCTGGACGTGCCCAAGGCCCTGATCGAACAGGATCAGGAACGCCTGGTGGAAATGGCCCGCCGCGACCTCGAGCAACGTGGCATGCCGAACGCCAAGGACATGCCGATTCCGGCCGAGATGTTCACCCAGCAGGCCGAGCGCCGCGTAAAGCTGGGCCTGATCCTGGCCGAGATCGTCAAGGCACACGGCCTGCAGGCCAAGCCGGAGCAGATCAAGACGGAAATCGAGGACTTCGCGAAGAGCTACGAAGACCCGAAGGAAGTCATGCGCTGGTACTACGGCGACCAGCAACGCCTGGCGGAAATGGAAGCCTACGTGCTCGAAAACAACGTGGTAAATTTCGTGTGCGACAAGGCCAAGGTCACGGACAAGTCGGTGTCGTTCGAGGAACTCACCGCCGAGACCAACGCGCAGCAAGCCTGAGCGTTCGCATGACCGGATCGCGTCGCACGAATTGCGCGGCGCGCCCCGGTTGCGCGGCATCCGGCTTGGCGCGCAAGTGCTGGCCGGGGCCGATTGGCGCATTCCCTGAATACCTGGAGAACCTGCATGACCCGCAATGATTTGCTTGACCGTCTCGCCACGACGCAGGCCTCTGCTCTGGAAACCCAGGGTCTTGGGCTGGTGCCGATGGTTGTCGAGCAGTCCGGCCGGGGCGAGCGCGCGTATGACATCTACTCGCGCCTGCTCAAGGAGCGCGTGGTGTTCATGGTCGGCGAAGTGAACGACCAGACCGCAAACCTGGTCGTGGCCCAGCTGCTGTTCCTCGAGAGCGAGAATCCGGATAAGGACGTGTCGCTGTACATCAACTCGCCCGGCGGTTCGGTATCCGCCGGCCTGGCGATCTACGACACGATGCAGTTCATCAAGCCCGACGTGACCACGCTCTGCATGGGCATGGCGGCGAGCATGGGCGCCTTCCTGCTGGCGGCTGGCGCCAAGGGCAAGCGCAGCGCGCTGCCGAACTCGCGCATCATGATCCACCAGCCGCTGGGCGGCGCGCGTGGCCAGGCCTCGGACATCGAGATCCAGGCGCGCGAGATCCTGTACCTGCGTGAGCGCCTGAACAGCATCCTGTCGGAAGTGACCGGCCAGCCCGTCGAGAAGATTGCCCGCGACACCGATCGCGACAACTTCATGAGCGGCGACCAGGCCGTGGACTACGGTCTGATCGACAAGGTCATCTCGCGCCGCGGTTGAGCCGACGCCGGTGTGTCGGAGCGGGCGGCCCACGGCCCTGCGCCGGGGCTCCCGCCACACAGCCTGCGCCAAATGACGCAGGCTACACCGGAACGAGGCTGTGCGCCTCGTTTTTGCGTTTTGCCCCACACGCCGGGGAAGCCGCCGACTGCGCCAATTGTTTTGGCGTATGATGCGTTTAATGCGTTTCCCGTGGGGCTCTCCCGCCGTGCGGGGACCACACTGCTAATGTGACTGATTCCTATGGCGGACAAAAAAGGTTCATCCAGCGAGAAGCTTCTGTATTGCTCGTTCTGCGGCAAGAGCCAGCACGAGGTCAAGAAGCTCATCGCGGGCCCGTCGGTGTTCATTTGCGACGAATGCATCGACCTGTGCAATGAAATCATCCGTGACGAGGCCGCCGCGACCGATAAGGACGCCACGGCCGCCACGCGTTCGGACCTGCCCACGCCCCACGAAATCCGCGAAAGCCTGGATCAGTATGTGATCGGGCAGGAGCAAGCCAAGAAGATCCTGGCGGTAGCGGTGTACAACCACTACAAGCGTCTCAAGCATCTTGGCAAGAAGGATGACGTCGAACTGTCCAAGAGCAATATTCTGCTGATCGGGCCGACCGGCTCGGGCAAGACATTGCTCGCGCAGACGCTGGCCCGGCTGCTGAACGTCCCGTTCGTGATCGCCGACGCCACCACGCTGACCGAAGCCGGCTACGTGGGCGAGGACGTCGAGAACATCATCCAGAAGCTGCTCCAGAACTGCAACTACGAGGTCGAGAAGGCCCAGCGCGGCATCGTCTACATCGACGAAATCGACAAGATCTCGCGCAAGTCCGACAACCCGTCCATCACGCGCGACGTGTCGGGCGAGGGCGTGCAGCAGGCGCTGCTGAAGCTGATCGAGGGCACGATGGCCTCGGTGCCGCCGCAAGGCGGGCGCAAGCACCCGAATCAGGACTTCCTGCAGGTGGATACCACCAACATCCTGTTCATTTGCGGCGGCGCGTTCGACGGCCTGGAAAAGGTCATCATGCAGCGCTCGGACAAGACCGGCATCGGTTTTGCGGCCCAGGTGCAGAGCAAGGAAGAACGTGATGTCAGCGAGGTGCTGCCCCAGACCGAGCCGGAAGACCTGATCAAGTTCGGCCTGATTCCGGAGCTGATCGGCCGCCTGCCGGTGGTGGCCACGCTGGCCAAGCTGGACGAGGCCGCGCTGATGCAGATCCTGGTCGAGCCCAAGAATGCACTGCTCAAGCAGTACCAGAAGCTGCTGGCGATGGAAGGTGTGGAGCTGGAGATTCGTCCGGCCGCGCTGTCCGCCATCGCACGCAAGGCCATCCGTCGCAAGACGGGGGCACGCGGTTTGCGTTCCATCCTGGAACAGTCGCTGATGGACGTCATGTACGACCTCCCGAACTACAAGGGCGTGCAAAAGGTGGTGATCGATGAAAATACGATCACCGGCGATGCACCGCCGCTGCTCATGTACGAAGAGCAGCAGCCCAAGGTTGCGGGGTCCAACTGACGAACGCGCCGGCCTACGTGGTGCATGCCACACCGGCTTAAAAATCAAGCGGCCGTTCGCCTGAAAGCGAACGGCTTTTTTTCTTCAATTCGACGATACGAACGGGAGGAAACGCGGGTATGCTGTTTCAGAGTGGGTCACGGGTGCTTTGCGCGGCACTTTTTCGCGCGGCATGACGGCACAAAGAATCGGGGGCGGTACCTTGCAATCGATTCCCGTGACCCTATTTACGCCTTAAATGACTGACTGGGGAAAATGATGTCCGGAACACAACTCCTCCCGGCTGAGCCGATTCGCCTCCCACTGTTGCCGCTGCGCGACGTGGTGGTGTTTCCGCACATGGTGATCCCGCTGTTCGTGGGTCGCCCGAAGTCCATCAAGGCGCTTGAGACTGCGATGGAGTCGGGCAAGAGCATCATGCTCGTGGCCCAGAAGACGGCTGCCAAGGACGAGCCGACGGCTGACGACCTGTACGAGGTTGGCTGCATCGCGAATATCCTGCAAATGCTGAAGCTGCCCGACGGTACCGTGAAGGTGCTCGTGGAAGGCACGCAACGCGCGAATATCACCGAGGTGAGCGAGGACGATTCGCACTTCATGTGCGAAGCCGTGCCTGTGCCGCCCGCGCCGGTCGAATCCGCCGAGACCGAGGCCCTGCGCCGCGCGATCGTGTCGCAGTTCGACCAGTATGTGAAGCTGAACAAGAAGATCCCGCCCGAGATCCTGACGTCGCTGTCGGGCATCGATGAAGCTGGTCGTCTGGCCGATACCATCGCCGCGCACCTGCCGATCAAGCTCGAGCAGAAGCAGAAGATCCTCGAGATGGTCAATGTGACCGAGCGTCTCGAGAGCCTGCTCTCGCAGCTCGAAGGCGAGATCGACATTCTGCAGGTGGAAAAGCGCATCCGTGGCCGCGTGAAGCGCCAGATGGAAAAGAGCCAGCGCGAGTACTACCTGAACGAGCAGGTCAAGGCGATTCAGAAGGAACTGGGCGAGGGCGAGGAAGGCGCCGACCTTGAGGAGCTGGATAAGCGCATCAAGGCCGCACGCATGCCCAAGGAGGCCAAGAAGAAGGCCGACGCCGAGTTCAAGAAGCTCAAGCTGATGTCGCCGATGTCGGCCGAAGCCACCGTCGTGCGCAACTACATCGACACGCTGGTCAACCTGCCGTGGCGCAAGAAGAGCAAGGTCAACAATGACCTCGCGAACGCCGAGCGCGTGCTTGACGAAGACCACTATGGCCTGGAGAAGGTCAAGGAACGGATTCTCGAGTACCTCGCAGTGCAACAGCGCGTGGACAAGGTGAAGGCGCCGATCCTGTGCCTGGTCGGCCCCCCCGGTGTGGGCAAGACCTCGCTCGGGCAGTCGGTGGCACGCGCCACGAACCGCAAGTTCGTGCGCATGGCACTGGGCGGCGTGCGTGACGAGGCCGAGATCCGCGGCCACCGCAGGACCTATATCGGCTCGATGCCGGGCAAGATCCTGCAGAGCCTGTCGAAGGTTGGCGTGCGCAATCCGCTGTTCCTGCTCGACGAGATCGACAAGATGGGCATGGACTTCCGTGGTGACCCGTCGTCGGCGCTGCTCGAGGTGCTGGACCCGGAACAGAACCACACGTTCCAGGACCACTACATCGAGGTGGACTTCGACCTGTCGGACGTGATGTTCGTGGCGACGTCGAACTCGCTGAACATCCCGCCGCCGCTGCTGGACCGTATGGAAGTGATTCGCCTCTCGGGCTACACCGAAGACGAGAAGGTGAACATCGCCACGCGCTACCTGCTGCCCAAGCAGATCAAGAACAATGGTCTGAAGGTTGGCGAGATCGACATCACCGAAGCGGCCATCCGCGACATCATCCGCTACTACACCCGGGAAGCCGGTGTGCGGTCGCTGGAACGCGAGGTGTCGAAGATCGCGCGGAAGGTGGTCAAGCTGCTGCTCCTGAAGAAGGAATCGGGCGCGGTGAAGGTCGATTCGGAGAACCTGGACAAGTTCCTGGGCGTGCGCAAGTACGACTTCGGCCTGGCCGGCAAGGAGAACCAGGTGGGCCAGGTGACCGGCCTCGCGTGGACCGAGGTGGGCGGCGATCTGCTGACCATCGAAGCCGCCATCATGCCGGGCAAGGGCAACATCACGCGTACCGGCTCGTTGGGCGATGTGATGAAGGAATCGGTCGAAGCTGCGCGTTCGGTGGTGCGTTCGCGGGCACGTCGCCTGGGGATCACGGATGAGATGTTCGAGAAGCGCGACATCCACATCCACGTACCCGAAGGCGCCACGCCCAAGGATGGTCCGTCGGCCGGCGGGGCGATGACGACTGCACTCGTGTCGGTGCTGACCGGCATTCCGGTGCGGGCGGACGTGGCCATGACGGGTGAGATCACGCTGCGCGGCGAAGTGCTGCCGATCGGCGGTCTCAAGGAGAAGCTGCTGGCGGCCCATCGTGGCGGCATCAAGCTGGTGCTGATCCCCGAGGAGAACGTCAAGGATCTCGCCGAGATTCCGGACAACGTGAAGAACGCCATCGAGATCGTGCCGGTCCGCTGGATCGACAAGGTGCTGGAGCTGGCACTCGAGCGCAAGCCTGAGCCGCTGGCCGAGGAAGAGGCCAAGCCCGCCGAGGTGGCGGACAAGGCCAAGGCCACGGTCGAGATGATTCATCACTGATTGACCGAGCGCTGTCAGGAAGATGCCGCGGGGTTCCCCCGCGGCATTTTTTTTGCGCGGCCGGGGTTGGCAACGCGGAAAGTCTCGTATTACAATCGCGGCCTCGCAACGCAAACAGCGGCAGCCAGGCAGTAACCGCCGAGTCGTGCGAAGCGAGATTACCCAGCGGGCGCGCAAGTCCGCGATGGTCTAGTGGGTGCTTAGCTCAGTTGGTAGAGCGGCGCCCTTACAAGGCGTAGGTCGGGGGTTCGAGCCCCTCAGCACCCACCACTTCACCATCCCAGGGAACCCACGCAGGAGTGGTAGTTCAGTTGGTTAGAATACCGGCCTGTCACGCCGGGGGTCGCGGGTTCGAGTCCCGTCCACTCCGCCAAGCAAAATCGCCCGCGCATGCGGGTTTTTTTGTATCTGTTGTCTTCCCAGCCATTCCCCGCTCACGTGACGCTGCCGCATCAGCAAATGACGGTTTCGCGCCCGGCACCTGCTAGAATCGCGGAGTTTGTCTTCGTGCCAACCCCTTACCAGAATCAGCATGCTTGATTTCGTACGCAACAACCGGCGCCTGATGCTTTTGCTGCTGCTGGTGCTTGTCTTCCCGTCGTTCGTATTCTTCGGCGTGGAAAGCTATTCGCGCTTCATGGATACCTCGCACGACGTCGCCAAGGTCGATGGTCGCGCAATCACCGTGCAGGAAGTGGACAACGTGGTGCGCGACCAGAGCGAGCGCATGCGCCAGATGCTGGGCAATCAGTACGATCCGCGCATGTTCGAAGGTGCCGCCGCGCGCCAGTCCGTGGTGAACCAGCTGATTCTGCAGCGCGTGGTGTCCGACGCCACCGCCAAGAAGAATCTGACGGTGTCCGATGCCCAGGTGGCGGCAGCCATCCAGAACATCCCGGCCATCGCCCAGCTGAAGACGGCGGACGGCAAGTTCGACGACAAGGCCTACATCCAACTGCTGGCCACGCAGGGCATGACGCCCGAGCAGTTCGATGCGCGCCTGCGCTTCGAACTGGCCACGCAGCAGCTTGGCGGCGCCGTGGGTACCACGGCGTTCGTGCCGAAGTCGCTGCTGGACCGCCTGATCGCCGTGCGCGACCAACAGCGTGACGTGCAGACGCTGTCGATCAAGCCGGCTGATTTCACGTCCAAGGTCACGGCTGACGCCGCCGCGCTGAAGGCCTACTACGACGCGCATGTGTCGGCCTACACCACGCCGGAACAGGCGAAGGTGGAGTACGTGGTGCTGTCCGGCGACTCCCTGGCCGCGAGCCAGACCGTGACGCCGGAAGAGCTCAAGTCCTACTACGAGAGCAACATCGCGCGTTTCCGGACCGACGAGCAACGCCGTGCGAGCCACATCCTGATCTCAGCGCCCAAGGACGGCAAGGAAGCCGACCGCAAGGCCGCGAAGGACAAGGCCACCAAGCTGCTGGAAGACCTGCGCAAGCATCCCGAGACGTTCGCCGACGTGGCGAAGAAGCAGTCGCAGGATCCGGGTTCGGCGGAGAAGGGCGGCGACCTCGGCTTCATGGGCCGCGGCGCGCTGGTCAAGCCGTTCGAAGACGCCATGTACGCGCTCAAGGACGGCCAGATCAGCGATGTGGTGGAAACCGACTACGGCTACCACATCATCAAGCTGACCGGCATCAAGGCGGCCGAGACGCAGCCGCTCGAGGCCGTGCGCCCCGAACTGGAAGCCGAACTCAAGAAGCAGCTGGCGAGCAAGAAGTACACGGAGCTGGCCGATGCCTTCGGCAACACCGTCTACGAGCAGTCCGAAAGCCTCAAGCCGGCCGCCGACAAGTTCAAGCTGACGATCCAGACCGCCGACAACGTCACCCGCACGCCGAACCTGGCGCTGGGCGCGCAGAACCCGCTCAACAATGAGAAGGTGCTGAAGGCCCTGTTCAGCGACGACGCGCTCAAGAACAAGCGCAACACCGAAGCGGTGCAGGTGGGCCCGACCACGCTGGTGGCGGCACGTATCGTCGACTATCGCCCGGCGACCGCGCGCAAATTCGAGGACGTGGAAGCCCAGGTGCGCCAGGCCTACGTCGCCCAGCAGGCTGCCGAACTGGCCCGCAAGGATGGCGAAGCCAAGCTCGAAGCGTTGAAGAAGGCCGACAGCGCTGCCGGCTTCGGCCAGGCCGTGACGGTGTCGCGTACCAAGGCAGACGGCCTGTCGCCGAAGGCGGTCGAGGCCATCATGCGCGCCGACACGACCAAGCTGCCCGCTGTGGTCGGCGTGGACCTCGGTGCGGATGGTTATGCGATCTATCGCATCGGCAAGGTCAGCTCGCCGACCCAGGCGAACCCGGGCCAGCGCGACGCCGAGTCGCAACAGCTGGCCCAACTGGCCGGCCAGGCCGAACTCGCCGCCTACTATGAAACCCTGAAGGCGCGGGCGAAGGTCAAGATCCTGCGTCCGATCACGGCCACCGACGTACCGGCCAGCGAAGGCGCAGCGCAGTAACCGGCGCGGCTTGCCAGCAAAAAACCCCTGCGGTCAGCGACCAGCAGGGGTTTTTTGTTTGGGGAGGACGATTTCAGCGCTTTTTCGCCGGCGCCTTCAGCAGCGGCTGCAACTGCGGCCAGACATTGTCGAGCAGCGTGGCCTGGGCGGCCGAGGTGGGATGGATACGGTCGTCCTGGAACCACTCGGGCCGGGCGATCACCTTATCGAGGAAGAACGGCACCAGACTCACGCGGTACTCGCTGGCCAGCTTGCTGTAGAGCGCGAAGAAGCGCTCGGTATAGTCGGGGCCGTAGTTCGGCGGAATCCGCATGCCGACCAGCACCACGCCGGCGCCCGCCTGGCGCGCCGCCGTCAGCATGCCGCGCAGGTTGGTTTCTGTGGATTGCAGGGACAGACCGCGCAGGGCATCGTTGGCGCCAAGCTCCACGACCACCACGGCCGGCTTGTGCCGGGCGAGCAGGTCCGGCAGGCGCGTCTTGCCGCCCGACGTGGTCTCGCCGCTGATGCTGGCATTGACGACGCTATAATCGAGGCGCTCCTTGTGCAGGCGGTCCTGCAGCAGGCTGACCCAGCCGGTGCCGCGCGCGATGCCGTACTCGGCCGACAGGCTGTCGCCAAGCACCAGCACCGCGGGCGCAGCGGTGGCAGCCGGTTTCGCGGCCGTTGGCCTGGCCTGAGTTTGGGCCTGAGCCTGGGCGCCGGCCGGCAGCGCCGCCATCAACATCGCCGCGCCCAGCATCGCACCGCACGCCGCCAGCGCCCTGGGGCGCCAACCGTATCCAATCCTCTCGCTCATGTCCTCTTCCATTCTCGCTGTCGAGTCACTCGGAAAGACCGTTGCCGACACGACAGGTTCGCTGACGATTTTGCACGACGTCTCGTTTTCCGTCACGCCGGGCGAAACGCTGGCCATCGTCGGCGCGTCCGGCTCGGGAAAATCCACGCTGCTGGGGCTGCTGGCGGGCCTGGACCTGCCCAGCACGGGCTCGGTGCGGCTGCACGGCCAGGATCTGTTCACGCTCGATGAAGACCAGCGCGCCGCGCTGCGTGGCCGGCACGTGGGCTTCGTGTTCCAGTCGTTCCAGTTGGTGGGCCACCTGACAGCGCTCGAAAACGTGATGCTGCCGCTCGAGTTGCGCGGCGAGACCGACCGCGTGCGCGAGCGTGCCACGGAAATGCTCGTGCGCGTGGGCCTGGGCAAGCGCCTGACCCACTATCCGCGCACGCTTTCCGGTGGTGAGCAGCAGCGCGTGGCGCTGGCGCGGGCGTTCGTCGCCCGGCCGGACATCCTGTTTGCCGATGAGCCGACCGGCAGCCTCGACACGAGCACCGGCGAGGCCGTGATCGCGCTGATGTTCGAGCTGAACCGCAATGCCGGGTCCACGCTGGTACTGGTCACGCACGACCGCTCCGTGGCGGCGCGCTGCGCCCGCATCCTGACCATCGACGCCGGCCGCGTGGCCAGCGACGAGTGGATGGGCACCGAAGTCTGACGTTCCGGCGGGCGCGGCGTCAGCCGCGCGCCAGCACGGGGCGCGCGCGGGCGATCAGCGCCGCCGTGGATGCATCGTGCGTAGCCTGGGCGCTGCCATTGAGTTCGGCCTCGATCGGGCGCGCAAGGATCTTGCCCAGCTCCACGCCCCACTGGTCGAACGAATTGATATTCCACACCACGCCCTGCACGAACGTGCGGTGCTCGTAGAGCGCGATCAGCGCGCCGAGCACATGCGGCGTCAGGTCTTCCATCAGCAGCGTGTTGCTCGGGCGGTTGCCCTCGAACACCATGTGGGGCAGGCGGTCCTCGTCGGTCATGCCGGCCGCGCGTAGCTCCTCGGCGCTGCGCCCGCGCATCAGCGCCTCGGCCTGCGCGAAGCAGTTGGCCAGCAGCTTGGCATGATGGCCGGGCAGGCTGCGCGGCGGCACCAGCGGTGCCACGAAGTCGACCGGCACGATCTGCGAACCCTGGTGAATCATCTGGAAGTAGGCGTGCTGGCCATTGGTGCCGGCCGTGCCCCAGACCACGGGCGAGGTCTGCACGTGCGCCGGCTGGCCGTCCAGCTGGACCGACTTGCCGTTGCTCTCCATCTCCAGCTGCTGCAGGAACGCCGGGAACAGTTCGAGCGAGGTCGAGTACGGCGCCATGCAGCTGGTCGGCATGCCGAAGAAATTGCGATACCAGATGCCCAGCATCGCCATCACCACGGGCATGTTGCGCGCCAGCGGGGCGGTGCGGAAGTGATCGTCCATGGCGCGCGCGCCGAGCAGCAGGTCGTCGAAGGCATCAAAGCCCACGGCCAGCGCGATCGACAGGCCCACTGAAGACCACAGCGAGAAGCGGCCGCCAATCCAGTCCCAGAATTCGAACATGTTGGCGGGGTCGATGCCAAACTCGGTCACGGCCTCGCGATTGGTGGACACCGCCACGAAATGCCGCGCGAGCTGGTTCTCGGGAACGCCGTTGCGCAGGAACCAGTCGCGCATGCTGCGCGCGTTGGCCATGGTCTCGAGCGTGGTGAACGTCTTGGAACAGACGATGACCAGCGTGCGCGCCGGGTTCAGTCGGACGAGCGTTTCGGCCAGTTCGGTGCCGTCTACGTTGGAGACGAAGTGGATGCGCGGCCCGGTCTGGTCGCCCAGGTGTGCCAGCGCGCGGCAGACCATGCGCGGGCCGAGGTCAGACCCGCCGATGCCGATGTTGACGACATCGGTGATGGTCTGGCCCGTGGAACCGGTCCAGGCGCCGCCGCGCACGCGCTCGGAAAAGTCCTGCATACGGCAGCGCACGTCATGGATGGCCGGCATCACGGAGACGCCATCGACCTTGAACGGCGCATCGGGCAGCGCGCGCAGCGCCACGTGCAGGGCGGCACGGTCTTCGGTGGTGTTGATGTGTTCGCCCGCGAACATGGCGTCCCGGCGCTGCGTCACGCCGGCTTCCTCGGCCAGCTTCATCAGCAGCGCGAAGGTTTCGAACGTGATGCGGTTCTTGGAGTAGTCCAGGTACAGGCCGGCGGCTTCCAGCGAGAAGTCCTCGACCCGCCGGGCGGCTTCGGCTTCGGCAAACCAGTCCTGCATCGGCGTATGGCGGATGGCGTCGTGGTGTTGGCGAAGGGCGGTCCAGGCGTGGAGTTCAGTCGGCATGCGGTGTTCGGTTTGTCTCAGGGGGGCAAACGCCCGGCGTGGCGGGCAGCGGTAGTATATCGCCGGAATTTGGCGGTACATGCGCGGTAACGGACGGATCTTTCCCGTCTTTTGTTCCGATTGCGTCACCAAGGGCGGATGGGCGGACGCACACGCTACCTTAGCAGCCATGGCGTCCGTGTTTTATCGGACATTGTCCGACGTGGTGCGTTCCCCTGCTGCCCCTCAAGTGCGGGGACGGGCGCGTGCCGCGAGCCGGCCCGCCACACGGCGCAGCAACGGCTCGCCGCCGGCCACGCAGACGCCGCCCGCGCAGATCACGGCGATGCCGAGCGCGGTGGTCCAGTCCGGCAACTGCCCGAATGCGAAGTACCCGACCACCGTGGCCGAGAAGATCTGCAGGTACAGGAAGGGGCTCAGGAACGAGGCATCGGCGTACTGGAACGCGCGGATCACGAAGTAATGCCCGAGTGACCCGGTGATGCCGGCGGACAGCAGCAGCGCGGCCTGCGCCGGCGTGGGCACCGCCTCGAACCAGAAGAATGGCACGATGAGCGTGGTCAGCACCGCGCCGGTCACGCCGCTCTGGATCAGCGTGGTCATCGGCGCGTCATGGGCGGCGATGTGGCGCGTCAGCATTTGCAGCAGCGCGAACAACATCGCGGACAGCAACCCCAGCCCCACGCCGAGCGCGCTCAGCTCGCCGCCGGGCCGCACCACCACCAGCATGCCGGCGAAGCCGATGGCGACGCCGATCCAGCGCGTCCAGCGCGCGTGCGCCCCCGGGCGCTCACCGAGCAGCCACGGCGATAGCGCCACCACGAACAGCGGCGCGCAGAAGTTGAGGGCGGTGGCCTGCGCCAGCGGCATCAGGCGCAGCACGCTGAAGAACACCAGCGTCGATGCCAGCATCAGCACGCCGCGCAGCCACTGGAGGCGTGGCCGCGAGGGCCGATACTGCAGCCGCCAGCGCGTCGGCCCCAGCAACAGGAAGATGGCCACGACATGGCCGAGATAGCGCACCCAGGCCACCGCGACCACGGGCAGGCCCTGCTGGGTCAGCGTCTTGCCGGTGGCGTCGAGCAGGCTCAGGATCCATTGGCCGAGCACCAGCAGCGCGATGCCGGTCAGCAGGCGACGGCGCGGATCGTCGCCCGTGGTGAGACTGGCGGCCTGGGTCATGCCGTCCGGCCCTGGATCAGCGCATTGAGGATGTCGCGGGCGGGCAGGTAGAGTTCGCTGGCAGTCATGCCCGCCGGGCCGGTGCCGCTGGCGACCAACCGGTCGGCGGCGCACCCATGGATCCAGACCGCCGCGCAGGCGGCGTCCTTCGGCGCCATGCCTTGCGCCAGCAGCGCGCCGATCATGCCGGCCAGCACATCGCCCGTGCCGGCCGTGGCCAGCGCGGCGTTGCCGGTCGGATTGATGGCGATGCTGTCCACGCCAGCCGCCGCGATGAGCGTGCCGGAGCCCTTCAGCACGATCGTGGCCTGCCATGCGGCGGCCAGCGCGCGCGCGGCGCCAAGGCGGTCACGCTGGATCTCGGCCACGGTGCAGCCGAGCAGCCGCGCTGCTTCCAGCGGATGCGGCGTCATCACGTGCGGCACGCCGCTGGCGCGCAACGCATCGGCCAGGGTCTTGTCGCCAGACAGCAGGTTCAGCGCATCGGCGTCGAGCACGAGCGGCGGGGGTGGGCTGGCCTTGGCGCAGGTGTCGATCCATTGCCCCAGCAGCTTGCCCGCCGCGCCGCCGGTACCCATGCCCGGCCCGATGACCAGCGCGGACATGGTCTCGACGGCCATGTCGGCCACATCGTGCAGCATCAGTTCGGGGTGGACCGGGTCCATCAACGGCGCCGGCTGGGCGAGGAAGCCCACATGCACGCGCCCCGCGCCCAGATGCAGCGCCGCCCGCGCGCCCAGCAGCGGCGCCCCGGCCATGCCGTGGCTGCCGCCGAGCACCGCCAGCGAGCCAAAGGTGCCCTTGTTCACCGCATGCGGGCGCCCCGGCAGCGCATCGCGGAATGCGCCCGGCAGGTTCACATGGGCGATGGCGGCCTGCGCCGGCGGATAGGGCAGGCCGAGCGGGGCGATGTCGATCTCGCCTGCGCAGTCGCGGCCGTCCAGCGTGAGCAAGCCCGGCTTGGCGGCGATGAAGGTCAGCGTGCGGCGCGCGCGGATGGCCGGTCGGCCCGCGCCGGTATCGGCGAACAGCCCGCTTGGAATGTCCAGCGCGTACACCGGCAGTCCGGCGGCGTTCACATGATCGATCCAGCGCGCCACGTTGCCGTCCGCCGGGCGGTTCAGGCCGATGCCGAGCAGGCCGTCGACCAGGGCAGTGCAGCCCGCCGGCCAGGGCGGCAGGGCAGCGGTGGTGTTGGACGGGTCGGCCGGCACGGCCAGCAGCGGCACGCCGGCTGTGCGGGCCTCGGTCCAGGCCCGCGAGGCATCGGGCGGCAGCCGGTCGGTCTCGGCAGTCAGCCAGACTTCGACCTGCCGCCCCGACTGGTGCAGCCGCGTGGCCGCGACCAGCGCATCGCCGCCATTGTTGCCGGCGCCAGCCAGAAGGACGATGCGGCCATCCGGCACGTGCCGCGCCAGCCAGTCGGCGGCGGCGTGGCCGGCGCGCGTCATCAGCGTGAAGGCGGGCAGTGCCGCCAGCGCCGCATGCTCGATCTCGCGGATCGTGGCCACGTCATGAAGCGGCGTGGCGTCGGTGCCGGTGGGGTCGAGCGGCAGCCAGTCGGGCAGTGGGGAAGACGGGGAGGGCGAGGCGGTCATGGTCGGCATCAGGCCAGTATCAAGCGGAGGCCAGGCCGTAGCGCGCAGGGGTGAGGCCGTCCATGTCGATGGCCGGTCCGTCGCCTTGTCCCGCGCTGGCGGCAATCTGGTCCGCCGCGATTTTGCCCGATCCGCAGCCCATCGCCCAGCCCGTGGAGCCATGGCCGAGGTTCAGGAACAGGCCGGGCACGCGCGTGGCGCCGATTAGCGGCGGGCCGTCCGGCAGCATCGGCCGGGCGCCGGCCCACAGCGTGGCCTCGTTGTAGTGGCCCGCCACCGGAAACCAGTCGCGCGCCACCTTGATCAGCGTGTCGAGCGCAGCCGGGCGCGGGTCCAGCCGGCGCGAGCCGAGTTCGGCCGTGCCCGCCACGCGCAGCCGGTTGCCCATGCGCGTGATGGCCACCTTGTACGACTCGTCCATCAGGGCGGCGAGCGGCGCCTGTAGCTCGTCGCGCACCATGACCGTGGCCGAATAGCCCTTCACCGGATAGAGCGGCACGCGCAGCCCCAGGGGGCGCAGCAGCGCGGCACTGCCGACGCCGGCGGCCACCAGCACGCGGTCCGCCTGCAGGGTCTCGGGCGTGGCGCCGCGCGGAGCGGCCAGTTCGACTGTCAGGCCGCCACTGTCAGTGGGGCGCAGCCGGGCCACATCGGTATCGAGTCGGAATTGCACACCCGCCGCTTCGGCGTGCTGGTGCAGCCGTCGCACGAACATCGGGCAGTTGCCCGATTCATCTTCGGGAAGATGGAGGCCGCCAGCCAGCGCCGTGTCGGCAGCCAGGCCGGGTTCGATCCGCCGGCAGCCGGCGGCATCGACCAACTGATGGGGCACGCGGTTCTCGCGCAGCACGGCCAGCGCCGGCGCGGCGAGGTCGAGGTCCCGCTGGGTGCGGAACAGTTGCAGATAGCCGCGCGACTGCTCGTACTCGATCTCCAGCGCCTCGCGCAGCCCATGCAGGCAGTCGCGGCTGTAGAACGCCAGGCGCTGCATGCGCAGCTTGTTGGCGCGGTAGCGCTCCGGCTGGCACTCGCGCAGCCAGCGGCCGATCCAGCGCCACATGGCCGGATCGGCGCTGGGCCGGAAGACAACGGGGGATTCGCGCTGGAACAGCGTCCGCAGGACCTTGCCCGGCATGCCCGGCGCGGCCCACGGCGTGACGTAGCCCGGCGCGATGACGCCGGCATTGCCGAAGCTGGCCTCCTGCGCCGGCGCGCCGCGCCGCTCGAGCACCGTCACGGAGAAACCGGCCTGGCGCAGGTACCAGGCGGAGCACACGCCGATCACGCCGGCACCGATCACAATCACATGCATCTTGGCGGTTTGTCCCTGTGTCGATGAACCCTCGATGGCGCCGCCGCTACTTCAGCTCCTTCGCCATCACCACGTCCGGCAGCCACGTGACCACGGCCGGCCAGACCGTCACGATGGCGATGGCGAGCACCATCATCATGAAGAATGGCAGCGATACCCGGGCGATGTAGTTACTGTCCTTGCCGGTCATGCTCTGTAGCACGAACAGGTTGAACCCGACCGGCGGCGTGACCTCGGCAATCTCCACCAGCAGTACGATGAAGATGCCGAACCATACCAGATCGAAGCCGGCCTGCTGCACCATCGGCAGCACCGTGGCAGTGGTCAGGGCGATCATCGAGATGCCGTCCAGGGCGGTGCCGAGGACGATGTAGATGATCGTCAGCACGCCGATCAGTGCCCACGGGGACAGGTGCAGCGCCGCCACCCACTCCGCTAGTGCACGCGGAATGCCCGTGAAGCTCATGGTCACCGAGAGGAACGAGGTGGCGCCCAGCACGAACATGATCATCGCCGTGAGCCGCGTGGCCGACATCAGGCTGTCCCAGAACGCGCGGCGCGTGAGCGACCCGCCCATCCAGGCCAGCGCCAGCGACGCCACCACACCATAGGCCGCGGCCTCGGTGGCGGTGGAGTAGCCGGCCATCATGATCCAGGTGATGAACGCGATCAGCACGATGCACGGCATCAACTGGCGGATGGAAGCCAGCCGCGAGCGCCAGCCGAAGGTCTCGGCGGGCGGCACGCGCTTCGGGTTCATCAGCGCCCAGACCACGATGTAGCCCGAAAACAGCACCATCAGCAGCAGCCCGGGCAGGAAGCCGGCCAGGAACACGCGGATGATCGACACATCGGCAGATACCGCGTACACCACCATGGTGATCGACGGCGGAATCAGGATGCCCAGCGTGCCGGCCGTGGCGAGCGAGCCGAGCGTCATGCGCTCGTCGTAGCCGCGCCGGGTCAACTCGGGCAGCGCCGACTTGGCGATGGTCGCGCAGGTGGCCGCTGACGAGCCCGACACCGACCCGAAGATGCCGCAGCCCAGGATGTTCACGTGCATCAGCCGGCCCGGCAGCCAGTTGAGCCAGGGCGAGAGCCCCGAGAACATCTGCTCGGACAGCTTGGTCCGGAACAGGATCTCGCCCATCCACACGAACAGCGGCAGCGAGGCCAGCGTGTAGGAGGCGCTCGACGACCACCACGCGTTGGCGAGGTTGACCAGCGCATCGTGGTCCGAGAACACCACCAGCCCCACCCACGAGGTGACCGCGATGGCCACCGGAATCCACGTCCCCACCGCCAGGAAGACCACCAGCACGACCAGCAGGATCAATGCGACGACAACGGTACTCATCAGATCGTCTCCCCGAAGTCGCCCGACGCCAGCTTGGCCTCCTGCGCCAGCTGGTAGCGCGGCTTCAGGCGCCGCACCACGCGCAGCCATTCGTCGGCCACGGCGAGCAGGAAGCCCACCGCGCCGATCACGGCGAAGCTCTGCGGAATCCAGAGCGGAATCACGATCTGCCCCTGCGACACATCGCCAATATCCCAGCTCTGCCAGGCGAAGGTGCCCAGCGCCCAGGACGCGTAGCCGGCGAACAGCAGGCAGATGGAGAGCGAGAGCAGCTCCAGCATCCAGCGGCGGCGCGGCCCCACGGCCTCGAGCAGCATCTCCACGCGCACGATGCCGCCGTGCTGGAAGGTCTGTCCGAGGACGAGGAAGGCCGAGGCGGCGCAGGGCCAGGCGACGATGTCGTCGCCGCCCTTGAGCGTGATGGTGGTCTCGCGCGAGATCGACATGGCGATCATGACGATGCACACCGCAAGGATGCAGAGCGCGCCCAGCACGGCGCAGAAGTCCAGCCAGCGATCCAGCCAGCGCTTGTCAGGCAACGGAGTGGTCATGGGGGTTACTTCTTGTAGGCGCCGAGGATGGCCTTGCCGTCGTCGCCGGCGCTCTTGGCCCATTCGTCGACCATGACCTGGCCAACCTTCTGCATATCGCTCTTCAGCTGGGGCGAGGGCGGTGCCACGGTCATGCCGTTCTTCGCCAGCGTGGCCAGGTAGTCGCGCGTCTTCTGCTCGGAAACCTGCCAGCCGCGCTTCTCGGCATCGGCCACGGCCTTGAGCAGGGCGTCCTGCGTGGGCTTGTCCAGCGCGGCGAAGGCCTTCTTGCTGACCACCAGCATGTTCTTGGGCAGCCAGGCGTCCACGGTGTAGAAGTACTTGACCGATTCCCAGACCTTGGTGTCCACGCCGGTGGCGCCGGAGGACATGAACGAGTTGACCGTGCCGGTGGCCAGCGCCTGGGCGAGGTCGGCCGCCTGGATCGTCACGGGCTGGGCGCTGACCAGTTCGGCGATCTTCGACGTGGCCGGGTTATAGGCGCGCCATTTCAGGCCCTTCATGTCGGCGGCGCTGTTGATCGGCTTGTTCGCGTAGATGCCCTGCGGCGGCCAGGCCACGGCGTAGAGCAGCTTCATGCCCTGGCGGTCCAGCACCTTCTCGGTCACCGGCTTGGAGGCTTGCCAGAGCTGGAAGGCATCGGCGTAGCTGGTGGCCAGGAATGGCACGGCATCCACGCCGAAGACCGGGTTCTCGTTGGCCAGCGTGGACATCAGGATCTCGCCCATCTGCACCTGGCCGGTCTGCACGCCGCGCTTGATTTCGTTGGCCTTGAGCAGCGAGCCATTGGGATGGAGCAGGATCTTGAGCTTGCCGCCGGTGGCCTTTTCCACGTCGTTGGCCATCTGCTGCAGGTTCTCGGTGTGCAGGTTGGTGGCCGGATAGCCGGTGGGCAGGTCCCACTTGGTGTCCGCCCATGCTGCCGTGCTGCCAAGCAGCAGGGCTGCCGCCGCAACTGCCATTGCCTTGACTCGCATCTCGATCTCTCCTGGTGTTGCGCGTGGGCGCCTGCCCGACTGCGCGGGTTGGAACTACCGGGCGCGCGTCAGATATCAGGCAATACAGGGTTCGATTGTCTGAGACATGACGTACGCCGCGATCACGCGCGCGGCTTCTGGCTCGGTCGCCGCGCGGTGAGCATTGCACGATGGCTTCGAATGCAAGGGCCGTGCCCAGTGGCTGCGCACCGGGCATGGCTTCGAGAATCCACAGGGTAGCAAGAAGCGCCCGGCGCCGACAGATAGGGTTCGTCTGGATGTGGCGGGCGCGCCGCGCGGGTCAGGACGCGGCCGGCTCGCGGGCGGGCGGGGGGAATTGCATCGCGAAACGGGTGGTGCCGGGCGCGGAGCGCACCGAGATGCTGCCGCCGTGCGCGGCGACGATGGCGCGGGTGATCGACAGCCCCAGGCCCACCGTCTCGGACTCCGGCCGGGCGCGCGACTTGTCGCCCCGGAAGAAGCGATCGAACAAAGAGGGCAGCAGGTCCGGCGCGATGCCGGGGCCGTCGTTCTCCACGGCGACTTCCACCTCGCCCGCCTGCCGGGTGACGGTGACCGTGACCGTGACGCTGCCGCGCTCGGGGGTGTAGCGCAGCGCGTTCGACAGCAGGTTGCTGAGCGCGCGCCGCAGCATCAGGCGGTCGCCGTCGATGCGCGCATCGCCCACAAGCCGCAGGGCGATGCCCTTGTCCTCGGCCAGCGCCTCGTAGAACTCGAACAGGGCCAGCACCTCGGTGCCGATCGAGATCGACTCCTTGTGGGGGAGGTCGAGCCCATGCTCCATCTTGGCGAGGTAGAGCATGTCGGAGACCATGCGCGACAGGCGCTGCAGCTCTTCGACGTTCGAGACCAGCACGTCGCGGTAGCGGGCCGCGTCGCGCGGCTGCGAGAGCGCCACCTGGGTCTGCGTCATCAGATTGGTCAGCGGCGTACGCAGTTCGTGGGCGAGGTCCGACGAGAATTCGGACAGCCGGCGGAAGTCGTCCTGCAGGCGCGCCAGCATCGCGTTCAGGTCGGCGGCCAGGGCGGCCATCTCGACCGGCACGGCCTCCACGGGCATGCGCTGGTCGAGCTTGTCGCCGGTCACGGCCTTGGCGCGCGAGGCCATCGCACGCAGCGGCGACAGTCCGCGCCGCGCCGCCCACCAGCCGAACAGGCCGCTCGCCAGCACCGCCAGCGCCACGTAGAGCACCAGCGAGCGGCGGAACGCGCGCAGGAAATGCTCGTGGATGTCGGTGTCCATCGCCAGGATCACGCCGATGGGCTGGGCGGCATCGCCCGCCGGCACCGCCGCGCGCAGGCCCCGGTAGCGCTTGCCGGCCTGCTGCCAGGCGAGGCGATCTTCGCCTTCTTCGTGGACCGGCCGGGCGGCCAGCGCTGCTGAGAAGTCAAAATCCGGGGTGGCGTAGCGGGTGCGGCCATCGGGCTCGCGGAGGTGGATCAGCACGCCGGCGTGGTGCGCGTAGGGGTCGCCGGCATGGCCCGCATGAAGTGCTTGGGGCGAAGCGCCCGCTGCCAGCGATTTTTCGATGACGCGGAGGTTATCCCGCAGCAGCGCGTAGTCCTCATCGGCGAAATGGCTGTCCATGGCCGAGAGGATCAGCCCGGCCAGCCCGAGCAGCACCACCGCCGACGACAGCGAGAACAGCACTGTCAGCCGCGTGGTGAGCGAGTATCGGCGCCTCACGCCTCGTCCTCCGGCACCTCGAGCACGTAGCCCATGCCGCGCACGGTCTGGATCAGCTTGGGTTCGAAGTCATCGTCGATCTTGGCGCGCAGCCGGCGGATGGCCACGTCGATCACGTTGCTGTCGCTGTCGAAATTCATGTCCCAGACCTGCGAGGCGATCAGCGAGCGCGGCAGCACCTCGCCGCGCCGGCGGGCCAGCAGTTCCAGCAGGGCGAATTCCTTGCCGGTCAGCACGATACGGCGGCCGGCGCGCGTGGCCCGGCGGCGGGCGAGGTCGAGCACAAGGTCGCCGATCTCGATGCGGTCCAGCTGCACGATGGCGGTGCCGCGCCGGAGCAGGGTCCGGACCCGGGCCAGCAACTCGGAAAAGGCAAAGGGTTTGACGAGGTAGTCGTCGGCGCCCAGTTCCAGCCCCTTGACCCGGTCGGCCACGCTGTCGCGGGCGGTCAGGAACAACACGGGCACGGGGTTGCCGGCCCCGCGCAGGGTCTGGAGGACGCGCCAGCCGTCCATGCCGGGCAGCATCACGTCGAGGATCAGCAGGTCGTAGGCCTCGGTCATCGCCAGGTGCCCGCCGTCCTGGCCGTTGACGGCCAGATCCACGACGAAGCCGGCCTCGGTCAGGCCCTGCCTCAGGTATTCCCCGGTTTTCGGCTCGTCTTCCACCACCAGCAGCTTCATGCCCACTCCCATCCGTGCGAGGCAACAGTGTATGTCGCTCCCTCAACATGACAAGAAGATTACCGGAATGTAATGTTCGGGTCATTTGTCGGTTACTGCGAAGTCACTAAGCTGGCTGCGCCTATATAAGAGACACCAAGGATTCATTGCATGCGACCCATATCTCCGGCGGGGCTGTTGCTGCCATCGCCGCGCGGCCTGACAAGGCGTCGATTCGTTCAGGGCCTGGCGGCAGGCGGCGTGCTGGGGGCGGTTGGCGCCGTGCCGGCATGGGCGCAGGCGTCCACCGGCCCGGCCCGCGCCGGCAGCGGCACCGCGCCGGTGCTGCGCGGCACCGAGTTCGATCTCGTCATCCAGGACGCGGTGGTGGACTTCACCGGCCGGAAAACCATCGCCCCGATCATCAACGGCATGCTGCCCGGCCCCACGCTGCGCTGGCGCAAGGGCGATACGGTGACGATCCGCGTGACCAATCGGCTGAACGAGCCCACGTCGCTCCATTGGCACGGCATCCTGCTGCCGTACCAGATGGACGGCGTGCCCGGGATCAGCTTCCCGGGCATCGCGCCCGGCGAGACGTTCACCTACCGCTTCAAGGTGGCGCAGAGCGGCAGCTACTGGTACCACTCGCATTCCGGCTTCCAGGAGATGACCGGCGTGTACGGCGCGATCGTGATCGATGGCGATGACGACACGATACGCGCGGATCGCGACTATTCGGTGCTGCTGTCCGACTGGACGGAAGAAGACCCGATGCGCATCCTGTCCAAGCTCAAGACCCAGAGCGACTACTACAACTACAACCGGCCCACGGTGGGCGACTTCTTCCGCGATGTGTCGCAGGACGGCCTGGGCGCCGCGCTGGAGAAGCGCAAGATGTGGAACCAGATGCGGATGAATCCGACGGATCTGGCCGATCTCTCGGGCGCCACGCTGACCTACCTGATGAACGGCGTCACGCCGGCCGGCAACTGGACCGGCCTGTTCCGCGCTGGCGAGATGGTGCGGCTGCGCTTTATCAACGGCGCCGGCAATACGTTCTACGACGTGCGGATTCCGGGGCTGAAGCTCAAGGTGGTCCAGGTGGACGGGCAGGGCATCGACCCGGTTTCCGTGGACGAATTCCGATTCGGCCCCGGCGAGACCTGCGACGTGCTGGTGACGCCGACCGACGACGCCCACACGGTCTTCGCCCAGTCGATGGACCGGAGCGGCTACGCGCGCGGCACGCTGGCCGTGCGGGATGGGATCGAGGCGCCCGTGCCGCCGCTGGACCAGCCCGAGTGGCTCACCCCGGTCGACATGATGGGCAGCATGGACCATGGAGCGATGGACCATGGAGCGATGGACCATGGAGCGATGGACCATGGGGCGATGGATCACGGCGCGATGGATCACGCTGCGATGGGGCACATGGACCACGGCGCCATGGATCACAGCCAGCACGGCATGGCCGCGCCGGACCGGCTCCGGGTGCCCAGCACCAAGGCGCACCACGCGCGCACCGAATACGGCCCGAGCACCGACATGCGCGTCGACATGGCCCGCACCAACCTCGACGACCCCGGCATTGGCCTGCGCAACAACGGGCGGCGCGTGCTGACCCTCTCGGACATGTATACGATCGGCGGCCCGATGGACCCGCGCGGCCCGGGGCGTGAAGTCGAACTGCACCTGACCGGCAATATGGAACGCTACACGTGGTCATTCGATGGGGTCGAGTTCGGCAAATCGACGCCGGTGCGCTTCCGCCACGGCGAGCGGCTGCGCGTGATCCTGCACAACGACACGATGATGACCCACCCGATGCACCTGCACGGCCTGTGGAGCGAGCTTGAGGCGCCGGACGGCTCCTTCCAGGCGCGGCGGCACACCATCCCGGTTCAGCCCGCGCAGCGCATCAGCTTCCTCGTCACCGCCGACGCGCTCGGCCGCTGGGCCTGGCATTGCCACCTGATGATGCATATGGACGCCGGCATGTTCCGCGAAGTGGTGGTGGCATGATGACGCTGCAATTTCGGAAAAGAATGATTGTCGCGGCGCTGTTTTCCGGGCTGGGCACGAGCGCTGCGCTGGCCCAGCACGATGCGATGCAGGGTGGCAGCGCGCCCGCCGATGCGCGCGACCCGCACGCGTATTCGGATGGTTACCAGCTGGGCGTCGGCCAGTACGCACTGGGCGGCCATCGGTCCTTGCACATGATGGATGAGCACCCCTTCGGCTCGGTGCTGATTGATCGACTCGAATGGGCGCACGGCAACGGCAGCAATGCCGCCGCCTACGAGGCGCAGGCGTGGTTCGGCGGTACCTACAATCGGCTCGTGATCAAGGCCGAAGGGGAGGCCGCGCAGGGCAGGGTACACGATGCGCGCACGGAATTGCTCTGGGGCCACGCGGTGGGCTCGTACTGGGACACCCAACTCGGCTTCCGGAACGATGTCGGCCATGGCCGGCCGGCCCGGAACTGGCTGGCGATGGGCATCCAGGGGCTGGCGCCGTACTGGTTCGAGCTGGACGCGACGGCCTATGTCGGCACAGAAGGGCGCACCGCGCTGCGCCTGGCGGCGGAATATGAGCTGCTGCTGACGCAGCGGTGGATCCTCCAGCCGCGTATCGAGGCCAATCTGTACGGGAAGAACGATCCGGAGACGGGCGTCGGCAGCGGGCTGTCGAGCGGGACGGTCGGCATCCGGCTGCGCTACGAGATCAGCCGGCAGTTCGCACCCTATATCGGCGTGGAGCGCTACCAGTCGTTTGGCAATACCGCCGACATGGTCCGCACGTCAGGCGGCCGCAATGGCGAGACCCGCTTCGTGGCCGGCGTTCGCGCCTGGTTCTGAGCCGGATTTTTGACTCAGGCCGACTTCACCTCGATAATTCGTCAACAATCTGTCGTGATTCGACGAATTTTATTCATCTTCGAAGGGAGACCTGCTTCATGGCACGCAAGCCAGTCCAGGCCAGCGCGTCCGACGACGCGCCATCGGCCGCCGTCCGGCCTCCCGCCACGCTGGGCCGCGCCGCCGGCGTCAACATCGTCTCATCGTCGCACCTCGTCTCGGTGCGGAGCCCGGAATTGTCCGAGTTCGAGTTCGGCCTGAACACGGCCTACAACGCCTACAGCCGCTGGGTGGTGCGCTGCATGGGCGCGGCTGGCGTGCGCGACCTGACCTTCCTGGACGTGCTGGTCCTTCACCACGTCAATCACCGGGGCCGGGCCAAGCGGCTGGCCGATATCTGCTTCGTGCTGAATGTGGAAGACACCCACCTTGTCACCTACGCGCTGAAGAAGCTGGCAGGCCTGGGGCTGGTCGCCGGCGAGCGGGTGGGCAAAGAGGCCACCTACGCCACCACGCAGGCCGGCGCCGAGGCCTGCGCCCGCTATCGCGAGATCCGCGAGCAGTGCCTGACCAGCAACTTCACCGAAGGTAGCGAGGAAAACATCGAGATTGGCGAACTTGCGCGCCTTTTGCGGGTGTTGACGGGCTTGTACGAGCAGGCGGCACGCTCGGCGACGTCGCTCTAAGCATCGGCTATCAATCAAGTGATTCATGGTGCACTAAAACGGTGCGTCCGCTGCACTTGCCGGTGTCGCAGCCAATTTGGACGTCCATGTCCGCCTCCGTCCCATTGCGCAATGCAAAAAGCGGGCCCCGGCAAGGTACAATAGCGGTTTCCCGCCAGCCGGTTCCCCACTCAGCGGTGCCGGCGGCCGCCAGCCCCGACCTCCCTACGCCTCCCGACCGCTACGATCATGGCGCATTTCTCGTGCTTCCCCGGCGCTTTGGCGCTTTCCGCCTTCCGCCAGCAACGCCTGCTTGCCACGCTCAAACAGATCGATGCCGATATTGAATCGGTACATGGCCAGTTTCTGCATTTCGTCGATACCGACACCCCGCTTTCCGCCGAAGACCAGTCGCGCATTGCCGCGCTGTTGACCTACGGCACGCCGTTCACGGCCCAGACCGAGGGCGACCGCTTCGTGGTGATTCCGCGTTTCGGCACGATCTCGCCATGGGCCAGCAAGGCCACGGACATCGCGCATAACTGCGGGCTGTCCCACGTGCACCGCATCGAGCGTGGCGTGGAGATCACCGTGATCTGCAAGAAGGGCCTGCTGCGTGGCCGCAAGACGCTGGACGCCGACGTGCGTGCCGCCGTGGCCGCGCACCTGTTCGACCGCATGACCGAAACCGTGATCGCCTCGCGCGAGGACGCCGCCGGGCTGTTCCAGGAACTGCCGGCCAAGCCGCTGCGCTTCGTGGACATCGCCACCGGCCGCGCCGCGCTGGAGGAGGCCAACACGGCGATGGGTCTCGCGCTGTCCGAGGACGAGATCGACTATCTGCTCGACGCCTACGCCAAGCTCGGCCGCAACCCGACCGACGTGGAACTGATGATGTTCGCGCAGGCCAACAGCGAGCACTGCCGCCACAAGATCTTCAACGCCACGTGGACGATCGACGGCGTGAGCCAGGACAAGTCGCTGTTCGCGATGATCCGTAATACGCACCAACTGAACCCGCAGGGCTCGATCGTCGCGTATTCGGACAACTCCGCCGTGATGGAAGGCGATGTGGCCGAACGCTGGTTCCCGCGCGGTGCGGACCAGCAGTACGGGCGCCACGAGGCGCTGACCCACACGCTGATGAAGGTGGAAACCCATAACCACCCGACCGCGATCTCGCCGTTCCCGGGCGCCTCCACCGGCGCCGGCGGCGAAATCCGCGACGAGGGTGCCACGGGCCGGGGCGCCAAGCCCAAGGCGGGCCTGACCGGCTTCACGGTGTCGAACCTGATGCTGCCGGACGCCATCGAGGCCTGGGAAAACGCCCGCGATGCCGCCCAGCCGGTGGCCCATCGCAATCCGGACGACAAGGCCGGCGTGACCGGCAAGCCGGACCGCATCGCCTCGCCGCTCCAGATCATGATCGAGGGCCCGCTCGGCGGCGCCGCGTTCAACAACGAATTCGGCCGCGCCAACCTGGGCGGCTACTTCCGCGTCTACGAGCAGAACGTGGCCGGCACGGTGCGCGGCTATCACAAGCCGATCATGATTGCCGGCGGCATCGGCAATATCGACGCGGGCCATACCCACAAGGACCCGCTGCCGGCCGGCACGCTGCTGATTCAGCTCGGCGGCCCGGGCATGCGCATCGGCATGGGCGGCGGCGCCGCCAGCTCGATGGCCACCGGTACCAACACGGCCGACCTCGATTTCGACTCGGTGCAGCGTGGCAACCCCGAGATGGAACGCCGCGCGCAGGAAGTCATCAACGCCTGCTGGCAGCTTGGCGACGACAACCCGATCCTGTCGATCCACGATGTGGGCGCGGGCGGTATCTCGAACGCCTTCCCGGAACTCGTGGACGGCGCTGGCCGTGGCGCGCGCTTCGACCTGCGTCAGGTGCACCTGGAGGAGTCGGGCCTGTCGCCGGCGGAAATCTGGTGCAATGAATCGCAGGAGCGCTATGTCATGGCGATTGCGCCGGACAGCTTCCCGCGCTTCCAGGCCATGTGCGAGCGTGAGCGCGCCCCGTTTGCCGTCGTCGGCGTGGCCACCGAGGAGCAGCAGCTGCAACTGGTGGACGCCCACGTGGACGCCGCGCTCAAGGAGCACTTCACGGTAGACATGCCGATGGACGTGCTGCTGGGCAAGCCGCCGCGCATGCACCGCGACGTGACCCGCGTGACCAAGGAACTGCCGCCGGTGGACGTGACCGGCATCGCGCTGGAGCAGGCGGTGCGCGACGTGCTGCGCCACCCCACCGTGGCCAGCAAGTCGTTCCTGATCACCATCGGTGACCGTACCGTGGGCGGCATGAACGCGCGCGACCAGATGGTCGGCCCGTGGCAGGTGCCGGTGGCGGATGTGGCCGTGACCACGCTCGACTACAAGGGCCGCGCTGGCGAGGCGATGACCATGGGCGAGCGCACGCCGCTGGCCGTGATCGACGCACCGGCCTCCGGCCGCATGGCGATTGGCGAGGCGCTGACGAACCTGGCGGCCGCACCGGTCAAGGACCTCGGCAAGGTGAAGCTGTCGGCCAACTGGATGGCCGCCTGCGGCGTGGCGGGCGAGGATGCCAAGCTGTACGACACCGTGCATGCCGTTGGCATGGAACTGTGCCCGGCGCTGGGCATCAGCATTCCGGTCGGCAAGGATTCGCTGTCCATGCGCACCAAGTGGCAGGACGCCGACGGCGACAAGGAAGTCGTGGCGCCCGTGTCGCTGATCATCTCGGCGTTTGCCGCCGTGGATGACGTCGACAATACCCTGACGCCGCAGCTTCGCACGGACCAGGGTGACAGCGTACTGATCGCCATCGACCTGGGCCGCGGCAAGAACCGCATGGGCGGCAGCATCCTGGCGCAGGTGACGCAGCAGGTGGGCGACCGCGCGCCGGACGTCGACAACGCCGACGACCTGAAGAACTTCTTCAACGTGATCCAGCGCCTGAACCGTGAAGGCAAGCTGCTGGCCTACCACGACCGCTCGGACGGTGGCTTCATGGCTGCCGTGGCGGAAATGGCGTTCGCGGGTCACTGCGGCGTGTCCCTGAACGTGGACATGCTCGCGCTCGACCCGACGCAGGAACAGGACTATGGCGATGCCAAGAACTGGGCCCAGCAGGTGGCGGAGCGCCGCAACGAGCAGACGCTGCGCGCGCTGTTCTCCGAGGAACTGGGCGCCGTGATCCAGGTGCGACTCGACGAGCGCGACGCGGTGTTCGGCGTGCTCCGCGAAGCCGGCCTGTCGGCCTGCAGCCACGTGATCGGCAAGCCGAATGCGACCGATCAGCTCGAGGTTTACCGCGACGCCAAGAAGGTGTTCGGCGCTGCCCGTGCCGAACTCCAGCGCAACTGGTCGGAAGTCAGCTGGCGCATCGCGCGCCTGCGCGACAACCCGGCCTGCGCGGACAGCGAGTACCAGCTGCTCCAGGACGATACGGACCCTGGCATCAGCCCGGTGCTGACGTTCGACCCGGCCGAGGACATCGCCGCGCCGTTCATCGCCACCGGCAGCCGTCCGCGCGTGGCCATCCTGCGTGAGCAGGGCGTCAACTCGCACCTCGAAATGGCGTACAGCATGGACCGCGCCGGTTTCGATACGCACGACGTCCATATGAGTGACCTGATCGCCGGCCGGGCAAGCCTGGCCGACTTCAAGGGCTTCGTGGCGTGCGGCGGCTTCAGCTATGGCGACGTGCTGGGTGCCGGCGAAGGCTGGGCCAAGACCATCCTGTTCAACGCGCAGATGGCCGAGCAGTTCGCGGCCTTCTTCAACCGCCAGGACACCTTCGCGCTCGGCGTTTGCAACGGTTGCCAGATGCTGAGCAACCTCGCCCCGATCATCCCGGGCGCCAATGCCTGGCCGAAGTTCACGCGTAACCAGTCGGAACAATACGAAGCGCGCTTCGTGACCGTGCAGGTCGAGCAGTCCTCGTCGATCTTCTTCGCCGGCATGGAAGGCAGCCGCATTCCGATCGTCGTGGCACACGGCGAAGGGTTTGCCGACTTCTCGCAGCAGGGTGATATCCAGGCCGCCAAGGTGGCGCTGCGCTTCGTCGACAACAAGGGCGCGGTGACGCAGGCCTATCCGCTGAACCCGAACGGCTCGCCGGACGGCATCACCTCGGTCACGACCGTGGACGGCCGCTTCACGGCCCTGATGCCCCACCCGGAGCGCGTGTTCCGTGCAGCAACCATGAGCTGGGCCCCGGACGCCTGGAAGCAGGCCGCAGACGGCGGCAGCCCGTGGATGCGCATGTTCCGCAACGCACGGAAGTGGGTCGGTTGATCGCTGCAAGGCGCTAGACGGCCTGAAGCCCCAGAAAAGCCCGCGCAAGCGGGCTTTTCTTTTGCTCATTTGCCATGCGCAAGCACGGAGTAGGCTAGTCCGCCGCACCACAGTACAGCCGTGCTCCCAAATACGATGTAGATCCAGATTTCGACCTTTCGCTGGCTTTGCGCCAGATCAAACCGGCGCGGCCGGTGCGCGGCAATCGGGGGCCAAAGACGGGCGTAGCCGGTTCAGTCATGCCTCAATGCAGTGCGCTCAGCTCAGCGCATACCGGGCCAGCAGGCCGGTGTAGGTCTTCGGCAGCGGCCGTGCCCAGTCTCCGCGCTTGCTGGTGGAGAGCCGCAGCGAGACAAGCGCCTCGGCCATCTTGACGGCGCAGGACACGCCGTCGATGACCGGCGCGCCAATCGCGTCGGAGATCTCGTCGCACAGGTCGGTCATGCCCGCGCAGCCCAGGACGATGCAGTCGCTCTGGTCCTCGGCCAGCGCCTCGCGGCAGGCTTCAGTGATGATGTGGCGCGCATCCGAGCCCGGCCGCTCCAGTTCCAGCACGGGCAGGTCGCTGGCGCGCACGTTGCGGCAGAACCGCTTCATGCCGTAGCGCTCGGCCAAATGCCAGGCGATATTGCAGGTGCGGGCCAGCGTGGTGACCACGCTGAAGCTTGTGCCGATCATGCTGGCCGCATGCATGGCGGCCTCGGCGATGCCGATCACGGGGCCCCGCGCCACCTCGCGCGCCGCGTAGAGGCCCGGATCGCCGAAACAGGCGATCACGTAGCCGTCCACGTGTTCCTTTTCCCCCAACAGGATTTCCTCGAGGATCCCCGGCACGCTGAGCGCCTCGTCGTAGTGGCTTTCGATCGAAGCCGGCCCCATGCGCGGGCTGACGGCCACGATCTGCGTGTCGGGCATGGCCACCGCGCGGGCGCACTGGCCGATCTTGTCGGTCATGCTCTGGGTGGTATTGGGATTGATGATCTTGAGCTTCATGACGACTCTCGGTGACAGGATCAGGCGTTGTGGCCGAAGTGGACTTCGGACCAAAGCAATGCCCATGCCGATACCGATGCACCAGCCTGGCCGAGAAATCGTCGGGTCAGGGGTGACGCCAGGGATACTTGAGGCCGAGGTCGGGGGGAAGCGAGGTCAGGCCCTCGCGGGGTTCAAGGTGGGGTCGATGGGCGTCGTGTCTGCCTGGAGCCGGGCGCTCCAGGGCAGGTAGCGCGAGTACAGCAGGCGCATGCGGTCGGCGTCGGGCGGCACGGGCAGCTCGCCGTGCATCTCCATATAGGCGATCGTGGCCTGGAGCAGCTTGGTCTGTGCGTAGCGGTCGCGCTCGGGCAGGTGGGGGTGGAGATGGCGCCAGCGCATGCCCGTGCAATCGATATGGGGCATGCCCAGCGCGCAATAGACGATGCCGCGCGAGTAGAGGTGCCACAGGTGCCAGTAGCCGCTTGTCACGCCCATGCTTGCGATGCGCTCCCAGGATGCCGGATGCCGGTCCGGAACAGCCCGGCGGCCCGTGGGAAACATCTTACCGAGCGCACTGTGCCGGGGGAATGTCGAAATCTCCCCAAAGTGTGCGCCAGCGCGCCCGGAAAACAAAAACCGGCGCCTGGGCGCCGGTTTCGGTATCGGGAAACGCCGGGATCCTTACTGGATCTTGGCCTTTTCCTTGATCGACTTCATCATCGCCTGGAACTGCTCGCGCTGCCAGGCCTGGTCGCCCATCAGCATCTGTTGCAGCTGCGGCTTCACTTCCTCGAACGACGGGATCTTGGCGTCGCGCGTGTCCACCAGTTCGATGATGTGCCAGCCAAACTGGGTCTTGACCGGCGTTTCGGTCATCTGGCCCTTCTTCAGGCCGGTCATCGCGGCCGAGAACTCGGGCACGTAGCTGGTGCTGTTGGCCCAGTCCAGGTCGCCGCCGTTGACAGCCGAGCCGGTGTCCTTCGACGAAGCCTTGGCCACGTCCTCGAACTTGGCGCCGCCCTTGATCTTGGCGATGATCGCCTTGGCGTCGGCTTCCTTCTCCACCAGGATGTGGCGGGCGTGGTATTCCTTGCCGTTGCCGAACTGCGCCTTGATCTTGTCGTACTGCTTGCGCAGTTCGTCGTCGTTGGCGCCGTTGGTGCGCACGTAGTCCTCGAACACCGCGCCGGCCAGCACGTTGAGCTTGGCCTGCTCGAGTTGCTCCTGCACGTCGTCGCGCTGGGTGATGCCGCGCTTGTTGGCTTCCTGCAGCAGCAGTTCCCGGTCGATCAGCATGGTGCGGGCCCGGTCGCGCAGCTCGGGGCTGGCGGGCTGGCCGGTGCCGGCGATCAGCTTGTCCAGCTTGGCCGAGGGGATGGGCTTGCCATTCACAACGGCGGCGTTCTGGGCGATTGCGGGCAGGCTGCCAGCAGCAAGCACAGCCGCCAGGCTGAACGAGAGGACGGTGGTCTTCATGGAATCAGGTCTGAGAGTTGCGGGTAGCGTCGCGTGAAGCTTCGCGGGATTGATATTCTTGGTCGGTGTAGGCGCTGACGGCCAGCGCATGAATCTGCGCCGGGAACAGGGCGCGCAGCGCATCATACACCATGCGATGGCGGGCAACCCGCGAGTGGCCCGCAAACAACTCGCTGACGATCAGCACATCGTAATGGCCTCCGCCCGAGGCCGCGCCGGCATGGCCGGCATGGGCCGCGCTGTCGTCGCGCACGGTCAGGCGGGAGGGGTCGAGGGCCGCACGCAGCAGCGTCTCGATGGTGGCGGGGTCTGCAGCCATCCGGGTTCCTTGTAGCGTGGCGTCCGGCTTACTCGGACGGGGTTTCCTGGATATGGCGCGACATCCAGATGCTCTGCAGCACGATGAACACCAGCATCAGCCCCATGCTGCCGAACAGCTTGAAGTTGACCCAGGTATCCGTGGAGAACGTGTATGCCACGTAGAGGTTCAGCAGGCCCATGGCGGCGAAGAAGCCCGCCCAGGCGGCATTCAGGCGGGCCCACATCGCGTCCGGCAGGGTGACCTGCTTTTCCATCATGGCCCGCACCAGGTTCTTGCGCCAGCCGATGACAGAGCCCACCAGCGTCACCGCGAACAGCCAGTAGAGCACCGTCGGCTTCCACTTGATGAAGGTCTCGTTGTGCAACAGGATCGTTGCACCGCCAAACACGCCAATGATCAGCAGGCTGACCCATTGCATCGGCTCCACCTTGCCATGGCGGATGCGCACCCAGGCAATCTGGAGCACCGTGGCAATCATCGCGACGGCCGTGGCCGGATAGATGCCGAACAGCTTGAAGGCGATGAAGAACAGGATGACCGGAAACAGGTCGAAAAGAAATTTCATGCGGACGATTGTTGATTGGCGGGCTTGCCGAGCGCGGAGGCCCGCGGCCGCGCCATTGTACTTGGGGAATGGCGCGCGGCGGGCATCCGAAGCAACGATTACATCACTCGATGAATCACCCGCGATCGGAAGGATCCCGATCGTCGAATTTTAGCGCAGCCGAGTTGATGCAATAGCGCAGGCCGGTGGGGGCCGGGCCGTCCTCGAACACGTGGCCCAGGTGGCTGCCGCATTCCTTGCAGCGCACTTCCACGCGGGTCATGCCGTGGGTGTGGTCCGTGTGCTCGTCGATTACCTCGCCGTTGATTGGCTTGAAATAGCTGGGCCAGCCGCAGCCGGCGTCGAACTTCGTGGCCGATTCGAACAGCGGCGTGCCGCACCCCACGCAGTGGTAGATGCCCTGGTTCCAGTGGTCCCAGTAGCGGCCCGTGAACGGGCGCTCGGTGGCGGCTTCGCGCGCGACGCGGTACTCGATGTCGGAAAGTTGCTCACGCCATTCGGCGTCGGTTTTCTTGGTGGTCATCTTGCGTCCTTCTCATTAGGCGGTGGCGCGGGGCCCCAGTCTTGCTTGGTCGGACTCGCGCCGCAATCCTTACAGATTCAGAAATTCACGTTATGTCGATGTCACGACGAGCAACTGACTTCGAGCCCGGACGCCCAGTCCGGCGGCAGGGCGGCATAGGCTTCCGACTCGGGTTGCTCGTCGAATGGCCGGGACAGCACGGCCAGCAGCCGGTCTACCTCGGAGAAATCCTTGTCGCGCGCGGCGCGGATCGCGGTTTCTGCGAGGTGGTTGCGCAGGATGTACTTCGGGTTCACGGCGAGCATGCCGGCGGCGCGCGTAGCGTCGTCGGACTGCTCGGCCTGCAGCCGGGCGCGGTATTCGGCCGCCCAGGCGTCCCAGGCGGCGCGGTCCAGGAACAGGTCGCGCACCGGGGCGTCGGCGTTCGCATCCTTCCCCGAGATGCGGGCGAGGTTGCGCCAGAACAAGGTGTAGTCCACGCGGTTGGCGTGCAGTACCCGGAACAGGTTGGTCAGCAGCGCCTCGTCCTCGTTTTCCTGCCCGCCCAGCGGGCGCAGGCCCAGCTTGGCGCGATAGTGGCGGAAGAAGGCGGCGGCGTAGCGGTCGCGGAACGGGTCGAGCGCCTCGCGCGCGGCGGCCACTGCAGCTTCCTTCGCTGCTTCCTTGGCGGCCTCGGGATCGGCTGCATCGGCCGCATCGGTCTCGCGCCAGAGCGGGAGCAGCGCCTGCGCCAGGCAATGCAGGTTCCAGAACGCCACCTGGGGCTGCTGGCTGTAGGCGTAGCGGCCCTGCTGGTCGGAATGGTTGCAAATATGGTTGGCGTCGAAGGCGTCCAGGAAGCCGAACGGACCGTAGTCGATGGTCAGGCCCAGGATCGACATATTGTCCGTGTTCATCACCCCGTGGCAGAAGCCGACGGCCTGCCAGTGCGCCACCATGTCCGCAGTGCGCAGCGAGACCTCGCGCAGCAGCGCCTGGTAGGGGTTGCCGCCGGCGTCGCGGCAGGCGGGGTAGAAGCGGTCGATGACGAAATCGGCCAGCTCGCGCAGCGCGGCATGGTCCTCGCGCGCGGCGAAGTGTTCGAAATGGCCGAAGCGGATAAAGCTCGGCGCCAGGCGCGTGACCACGGCGGCGGTCTCGATGGTCTCGCGGCGCACCGGAGCGTCCGAACCGACGATGGCCAGCGCCCGCGTCGTCGGCACGCCCAGCGCGTACATGGCCTCGGAGCACAGGTATTCGCGGATCGACGAGCGCAGCACCGCGCGGCCATCGGCCATGCGCGAGTAGGGCGTCAGGCCGCCCCCCTTGAGCTGGATTTCCCACGGGCCGTCGTCGCGCTCGGCCTCGGCGAGGCGGATGGCACGGCCATCGCCCAGTTGCCCGGCCCAGACGCCGAACTGGTGGCCTGAGTAGACCGTGGCCAGCGGGTCCGCCCAGTCAGGCACGCGGTTGCCGATAAAGGTGTCGAGGAAGTCCGGCTGGCTGGCTTCGGCGCCGATCGTCTGCGGGTTCCAGCCCAGCAGCGCGGCGGCAGCCGGGGCCACGCTGACCAGGTAGGGCGAGGGCAGCGGCGTGGGCTGCAGGCGCGTGAAGAAGCGCTCGCCCAGCGCGGCAAAGCCGGGCGCGGTGCGGAACGGTACGGGGGACTCAGGGGGCATCGACGTCCTGCTTTGCGATCTGCGGAGGTGAATAGGGGGTGCCGAAGTGCGCTTGCAGGCTAGGGGAAAACGACATATTGAGACGCATCAGGGCACGCAGTATTGTACTTGCACCGGTTTTCCCCTGTCGGCCGAGGGGGTGTCCACCGGGGCGCCATGCCTTATCGATAGCGGACATCAATCTCGTGCATGACGTGGACGCGCATGCGGCGAGGAGCACGGGAACATTCCGCCAAAAATAAGCACGGTTGTTCGTTTTTCTCTGCCGACCACGACAAGACTGGAGACATTCCATGGCATTGATGGGTCAAATGATGAGCGCGCCGCTGCTCATTTCCTCCATCATCAAGCACGCTGCGCGGTATTACGCCAGCACAGAAATCGTCTCGCGGCGGACCGAGGGCGACCTCCACCGCTACACCTACCGCGATTGCGAACTGCGGGCCCGCAAGGTGGCCCAGGCCCTTGGCGCGCTCGGCGTGCAGCAGGGCGAGCGGGTCGGCACGCTGGCGTGGAACGGCTATCGCCACCTGGAGATCTACTACGGCGTCTCCGGCATGGGCGCCGTCTGCCACACCATCAATCCCCGGCTGTTCCCGGAACAGATCGCCTATATCGTCAATCACGCCGAAGACCGCTACGTGTTCTTCGACGCCACCTTCCTGCCGTTGGTGGAAGGCGTGGCGGCGCACTGCCCGAACGTGAAGGGCTGGGTGATGATGACCGACCGCGCCCACATGCCGGCCGACGCCAAGGTGCCGCTGCTCTGCTACGAGGACCTGATCGACGCGCAGGATGGCGACTACACCTGGCCGGAATTCGACGAAAACCTGGCCTCCAGCCTCTGCTACACCTCGGGCACCACCGGCAATCCGAAGGGCGCGCTGTATTCGCACCGGTCCACGGTGCTGCACTCGTATGCGTCCGCGCTGCCCGATGCGCTCGGCTGCTCCGCGCGGGACGTGATCCTGCCCGTCGTGCCGATGTTCCACGTCAACGCCTGGGGCCTGCCGTACTCGGTGCCGCTGGTCGGCGCCAAGCTGGTGCTGCCGGGGGCCAAGCTGGACGGCCCCTCGCTCTACGAACTGTTCGAGCAGGAAAAGGTGACCTTTTCCGCTGGCGTGCCGACGGTCTGGCTCGGTTTGCTCCAGCATGTCAATGCGAACAATCTGAAATTCTCGACGTTCCGTCGCACCGTGATCGGCGGCTCGGCGGCGCCGCCGGCCATGATCCGCGCGCTCGAGGCGCTGGACGTGGAGGTGATCCACGCCTGGGGCATGACCGAGATGTCGCCGCTGGGCACCTCGTGCAAGCTGCTGGCCCGCCATGAGGACCTCCCCGAGGACGCGCGCCACAAGATCCTGGAGAAGCAGGGCCGGGTGATCTATGGCGTCGACATGAAGATCGTCGATGGCGAAGGCGCCGAGCTGCCGTGGGACGGCAAGGCCTTCGGCGACCTGTATGTGCGCGGCCCGTGGGTGATTTCCACCTACTTCCGCAACGACAACACGCCGCTGGTCGATGGCTGGTTCCCCACCGGGGACGTGGCGACCATCGACGAAGAGGGCTACATGCAGATCACGGACCGCAGCAAGGACGTGATCAAGTCCGGCGGCGAGTGGATTTCGTCCATCGACGTCGAGAACGTGGCTGCCGCCCACCCGGCGGTGCATATGGCCGCGTGCATCTCCGCCTATCACCCCAAGTGGGACGAGCGCCCGCTGCTGGTGGTGGTCAGGCGGCCCGGCATGGACATCACGCGCGAAGCGCTGCTGGCCTTCTTCGAGGGCAAGGTCGCCAAGTGGTGGATCCCGGACGACGTGGCGTTCGTCACCGAGATGCCGCTGACGGCCACCGGCAAGATGCAGAAGCTCAAGCTGCGCGAGCAGTTCAAGGATTACAAGCTGCCAACCGCCTGAGTCAACCGGCGTAGACCGGGGCCGGGTGCAATTCCCATCCATAACAGGCAGCAACAGGCAGGCGGCAACCCCGCCCGCGGCGGTGCCAATCGCCATTCGATAACGAGAGTGAAGGAGACAGGTATGACGAAGATGCGTCCGCTGGTGGCTGGTGTGGCGGTATTTGCGGCACTGGGTTCCACGCTGGTGTCGGGCATGGCGGGGGCGGAGACGGTGAAGATTGCCTTCATCGATCCGCTGTCGGGGCTGATGGCCCCGGTGGGACAGAACCAGCTCAAGAGCTGGCAATACGTGGCCGAGGTGGCCAACCAGAAGAACTGGGCCGGCGCGCACAAGTTCGAGGTGGTGGGGTTTGACAACAAGCTGTCGCCGCAGGAAAGCCTGACCATCCTCAAGCAGGCCGTGGACCAGAACATCCGCTATATCGTGCAGGGCAACGGCTCCTCGGTGGGGCTGGCGCTCGAAGACGCGGTGGCCAAGCACAACGAGCGCAATCCGGGCAAGGAAATCGTCTACCTGAACTACGCGGCGGTTGACCCGGACATGACCAACAGCAAGTGCAACTACTGGCACTTCCGGCTGGACGCCAACTCGGACATGAAGATGGAGGCGCTGACCACGTTCCTGGCCAAGGACCAGAACGTCAAGAAGGTCTACCTGATCAACCAGAACTACTCGTTCGGCCACCAGGTGACGCGCGCCGCCAAGGACTACCTGAAGCGCAAGCGTCCGGACATCCAGATCGTGGGCGAGGATCTGCACCCGCTGGCGCAGGTCAAGGACTTCGCGCCGTATGCGGCCAAGATCAAGGCGTCGGGCGCCGACACGGTCATCACCGGCAACTGGGGCAGCGACCTGGCCCTGCTGATCAAGGCCGGCAAGGACGCCGGGCTGACCACGAACTACTACACCTACTATGCCGGCACCACGGGCGTGGCAACGGCCATGGGCGCTGCCGGCGCCGAGCGGGTCAAGTACGTGGGCTACTACAACCCGAACAACAAGGGGTTCAAGGGCTCGGACATCATCGAGGGCTTCAAGAAGAAGTACAACGACGATTTCTACGTGATGGCGTCGTACACGGGCATCGCCATGCTGAGCCAGGCCATGAAGAAGGCCAACTCCACCGATCCGGTGAAGGTGGCCCACGCGCTGGAGGGGCTCAAGGTGGAGAGCATGAACGGCACCGTGGAAATGCGTAACACCGACCACCAGGCGCAGCAGCCGCTCGTGGTGGCCACGTGGACCAAGGTGGACGGCAAGGAAGTCAAGTACGACGCCGAGAACACCGGCTACGGCTGGAAGACGAACGCGGAGCTCGACCAGTTCGTGGCCGCCCAGCCCACGTCCTGCCAGATGAAGCGCCCGGGCTGATCCGGCGCGCGACCGGCATCTGAGCGATCCGGGGCCGGGCGGGTTTCCGTCTGCCCCGGATCGGCGGACAATCACGCTTTTGCCCTGGGCGCCACACGTCCCACCGAAGGACCCGCCGTGGAATTTTTCGTCATTTCGCTATTGAACGGCATCAGCTACGGGCTGCTGCTGTTCATGCTGTCATCGGGGCTCACGCTCATCTTCAGCATGATGGGCGTGCTCAATTTCGCGCATGCCAGCTTCTATATGCTGGGCGCCTACTTTGCCTACACCATCGCCAGCAAGATCGGCTTCTGGCCGGCGCTGATCCTGGCCCCGCTGCTGGTGGCCGGGGCCGGCGCGCTGGTCGAGCGCTTCGGGCTGCGCACCGTGCACAAGTTCGGTCACGTCGCCGAATTGCTATTCACGTTCGGCCTGGCCTACCTGATCGAGGAAGGCGTGAAGCTGGTCTGGGGACTGGCCGCGGTGCCGTACCGGATTCCGCCGGAACTGGACGGGCCGCTGTTCACGGTGTTCACCTCGTCCTTCCCCACCTACCGGGCGTTCATGATGCTGGTGTCGCTGGGCATGCTGGTGGCGATCTACCTCGTGCTGACCCGCACCCGCATCGGACTGGTGATCCAGGCCGCGCTGACGCACCCGGAAATGGTCGAGGCCCTCGGCCACAACGTGCCGCGCGTGTTCATGATGGTCTTCGGCGGCGGCGCCGCGCTGGCGGGGCTGGCAGGGGTGATCGGCGGCAATGCCTTCGTGACCGAGCCGTCGATGGCGGCGGCGGTGGGCTCCATCGTCTTCGTGGTGGCTGTGGTGGGCGGCATGGGGTCGCTGGTGGGGGCGTTCATCGCCTCGATCCTGATTGGCGTGCTGCAAACCTTCGCGGTGACGATCGACGCCTCGCTGGCCGGCCTGTTCGGCAGCCTGGGGCTCAACGTCAGCGACGCCACGCCACTGAGTTCGGTCTGGAAGCTCACGGTGGCCCAGGTGGCGCCCGTGATGCCGTACCTGCTGCTCGTGGTGATGCTGATTTTCCGCCCGCGCGGGCTCATGGGCACCCGGGAGAGTTGAGCGATGGAGACCACGACCATGCAACAGACTCCCAACGCGGTGGTCACCGGCCGCACCATGCGCTACCGCCCGCTCAACCTCGCCCGCTGGATCATCTGGGGCGCCACGGCGCTGCTGATGCTGGTGATGCCGATGATCTTCACGGGCGGCTTCGCCGTGACGCTGATGTCCCAGATGGGCATCATGATCATCTTCGCGCTGTCTTACAACATGCTGCTCGGGCAGACCGGCATGCTGTCCTTCGGCCATGCGGTCTACGCGGGCCTCGGCGCGTTCATCGCCGTGCATGTGCTGAACATGATCGGTGCCGGCAAGGTCTGGCTGCCGGTGTCGATGCTGCCGCTGGTGGGCGGGCTGGCCGGCGCGTTCTTCGGCGTGCTGTTCGGCTACGTGACGACCAAGAAGTCCGGCACGACCTTTGCCATGATCACCATGGGCATCGGTGAAATGGTGTTCGCCAGCTCCCTGATGTTCCCGGACTTCTTTGGCGGCGAGGGCGGCATTTCCACGAACCGGGTGGTCGGCGATCCCTTCCTGGGCATCACCTTTGGCCCGGGCCGGCAGGTCTATTACCTGATTGCCCTCTGGTGCCTGGCGTCCATGGTGGCGATGTACGCCTGGACCCAGACGCCGCTCGGCCGCATCGCCAACGCCGTGCGCGACAACCCGGAGCGCGTCGAATTCATCGGCTACAACACCCAGCGCGTCCGCTTCCTTGTAGTGATTCTTTCGGCATTTTTCGCGGGTATCGCCGGGGCCTTGTCGGCGATCAACTTCGAGATCGTCTCCGCCGAGAACGTCAGCGCGGTGCGCTCGGGCGGCGTGCTGCTGGCGGCCTTCATCGGCGGTGCGGGGGTGTTCTTCGGTCCGGTGATCGGCGCCGTGGTCTTCGTACTGTTCGCGGTGGCGCTGTCGGACCTGACCAAGGCCTGGCTGCTCTATCTCGGCCTGTTCTTCGTGATGATGGTGATGTTCGTGCCGGGCGGCATCGCCAGCCTGCTGCTGATGCAGATGCCGCTGCTGGCGAAGAAGCGCTTCGGGCGGATGCTGCCCAGCTACGGGCAGGCGGCCGTGGCCGGTCTGGTGCTGCTGGCGGCGCTGATCCTGACCGTGGAGTTGGTCTACAAGGTGCAGGTGGATAGCGCCAACGGCACGGCGATGCGGCTGTTCGGCGTGGCGTTCGACGCCGGCACGGTGGCCCCGTGGATCGTCGCGGCGGCGCTCTGGGCCGTGGGCTACGTGGCGTGGCGCTGGGCGGGGAGCCGCGTGCGCGCCGAACTCGACAAGATCCAGGCGGAATTCGGAGGTCAGGCATGACGGCGGCCATGGCAGGCGGGGGCACGCCCGCGCTGGAACTCATCGATGTGCGCAAGAAGTTCGGCCAGACCGAGATCATCCGTGGCGTGACGCTGGCCATCGGCAAGGGAGAGCGCCACGCGATGATCGGGCCGAACGGGGCGGGCAAGTCCACCACGTTCAACCTGATCTCGGGGCGGTTTGCGCCTAGCTCGGGCACGGTCAGGCTGAACGGCCAGCCCATCAGCGGGCTGCGGCCGTTCGAGATCAACCGGATGGGGCTCTCACGCAGCTTCCAGATCACCAATATCTTCCACCGGCTGTCCGTGTTCGAGAACCTGCGCTGCGCGGTGCTGTGGTCGCTCGGCTACAAGTATTCGTTCTGGCACCGGCTCTCCGAACTGCGCGACGCCCGCGAGCGGGCAGACGAGGTGCTGGAGCTGATCGGCATGCAGCATCGGCGCAATTCGCAGGCCGGGCTGCTGACCTATGCCGAGCAGCGCGCGCTGGAGATCGGCATCACCATCGCGGGCGGCGCCGAGGTGATCCTGCTGGACGAGCCCACGGCCGGCATGAGCCGGTCGGAATCGGACCACGCGGTCGAACTGATCCGCAAGGTCACGCTCGGCAAGACGCTGGTGATGGTGGAGCACGACATGAGCGTGGTCTTCGGCCTGGCGGACCGGATCTCGGTGCTGGTCTACGGCGAGGTCATCGCCACGGACACCCCCGAGGCCATCCGCAACAACCGCAAGGTCAAGGAAGCCTACCTGGGCACGAGCCTCGACGAACCCGTGCCGGAAGGAGCGCACTGATGGGCAAGCGGATGCTGGACGTTACCGGGCTGCACGCCTATTACGGCAAGAGCCACATCCTGCACGGCGTGGACGCCCATATCGACGAGGGCGAGATCGTGGCGTTGCTGGGCCGCAACGGGGTGGGGCGCTCGACCATGGCCAAGGCGATCCTCGGCATGGTCAAGGCCGAGGGGTCCGTGCGCTTCCGCGACGAGGAAATCCTGGGCCGCCGCACGTTCGAGATCGCCCATGCGGGCATCGGCTACGTGCCGGAGAACCGCGACATCTTCCCAAGCCTGACCGTGCGCCAGAACCTGCTGCTGGGCGAAAAGCGCAACCCGCGCCAGTCATCGCCGCGCTGGTCGGTGGACGATATGTATCAAATGTTCCCAAGGCTGAAGGAGCGGGAGAACACGTCAGCCGGCGTGCTCTCGGGCGGCGAACAGCAGATGCTGACGCTGTGCCGCACCCTGATGGGCGACCCCGACCTGATCCTGATCGACGAACCCACCGAAGGCCTCGCGCCCATGATCGTGGCGCTGGTCGGCGACTTCCTGAAGACGCTGAAGGAGCGCGGCGTGTCGGTGCTGCTGATCGAACAGAAACTGGCGATCGCGCTCGATATCTCCCAACGGGTGTACGTCATGGGCCACGGGCACATCGTGTTCGAGGGCACGCCGACCGAACTGAAGGCGAATGGACAGGTGCGGAAGGAGTGGCTGGAGGTTTGAGGGTTACTTCCGCCGCCCCGCGCCCGGGCGGCTCTTTGTCTTGGCACGCTTCGTAGTAGGAGCGGCCGGGGTGAGGGCGGCCAGCCAGGCATCAGTCGTGGTTTTCATCATGCTGGACGTTGCCAACGCGGCCTGGCGTTTGGCTTCGGCGGTCGCGCGGCCTCGGGCGGCGCCCGCTACGGCGTTGGCGCCGCTCAACCACATGCTCAGCATGGGGTTTTTCTTCAGCCAGGGGTTCTTCATCGTCGGTTCCTTGGAGTTCGTCGATCGTTCGTCGATCAATAAGGAACCGGGGCGCACGATGCGTGCCAGTGCGGGACGCCGCCGGGCGTGGCGAGGGACGGGGTGGCGTTGCAGAATCGCCCGACCGTTCCGCTCGCGCGTTGTAACGATGGCGGCAGTTGGCGGCTCAAGCGCCGTGCGTGGCGTGGTGCGACGATGGGAACGGAACTTGCGGGACGGGTTCGCTACAACGAACGTTGCGCAGGAGGCGCCATGAGCATCTTCAAGGACATTCTGAACAAGCTGCTGCACCGGTCCCAGCCGGCCCAGTCGCCGGCCGGCACGGCAACCGCCACGCCCGGCACGACCTCGCCTGCCGCGAGCCCCAATCCGGCCAGCCCCGGCGCAACCGTCCCGGCCGGCGCGAGCGCCGCGGGTGGCGCTGCAAAGCCGCTGTCGGCCGTCGATGTGGAGGCGGTCATGGACAAGGCCGTCACCGAGTCGGGGCAACAACTGAACTGGCGGACGTCGATTGTCGACACCATGAAGGCGCTCGGCATCGACAGCAGCCTGGAACACCGCAAGGAACTGGCGAAGGAGTTGAACTACACCGGTGACATGAACGACTCCGCCGCCATGAACATCTGGCTGCACAAGAAGGTCATGACGGAGCTGGCCGCGAACGGCGGCAAGCTGCCGCCGAACCTGGCGTCGTAAGTCAACGAAAGGGCGGGGGCGCGCCTCCGCTCAAACCTCCACCGTCTCCTTCCGCCTCTTCGCGTTCGGCAGGTCGAACGGCATGTCCTCATAGTCGATCAGCCGGGTCTTTTTGACGATCCGGTAGCCGATCCACAGCGCCAGGAACATCGGCACGCCGATATAGGTCGCCAGGATCTCCGGCCAGCGGTTGGCAATATCGGCGAATGCCTGGTAGTTCTGGCCGGCCACGATGACCACACACAGCACGCCGGCGAAGATCGGGCCGAAGGGGTAGAGGGGGGACCGGTACGCGAGGTCGCTCACGCTGTAGCCCTGGTAGACCAGCCCGCGCCGGAAGCGGTAGTGGCTCAGGGCGATGCCGAGCCAGGCGAAGAAGCCGGTCATGGCCGAGGTATTGAGCAGCCACAGGTACACCGCCTTGTCGCCAAACAGTGAACTGAAGAAGCACAGCGCGCCGATGCCGGTGGTGATCAGCAGCGCGTTGAACGGCACGCCGCTCGGCGTCAGCCGGGCGAACATGCGCGGGGCGCGGCCGCTGACGGCCAGGCCGTACAGGATGCGGGTGGAGACATACATGCTCGAGGTGCCCGCCGACAGCAGCGCCGTCAGCACCACCGCGTTCATCAGCCCCGCCGCGAAGGCCAGCCCGGCGTGGCGGAAGACCAGCGCGAACGGGCTCACGCCCACGTCGGTCACGTCGTTGCGGAGCAGGCTCGGGTCGGTGTAGGGAATCAGCACGCCGATGATCAGGATCGCCAGCACATAGAACAGCAGGATGCGCCAGAACGTCTGCCGGATGGCGCGCGGCAGCGTGCGGGCCGGGTCGGTGGCTTCGCCGGCGGCCACGCCCACGGTCTCGGTGCCCTGGAACGAGAACCCGGCGATCATCGCCACCGCAAACATCCCCGGCAGCCCGCCGACGAACGGCGCCTCGCCCATGGTGAAGTTGTGCCAGCCCGACTGCGGCCCGCCGTGCATGATGCCGACAATCATCAGCACGCCCACACCGAGGAACACCACCACCGTGACCACCTTGATCAGCGCGAACCAGTATTCGGCCTCGCCGAAGCCGCGCACCGAGAACGCGTTGAGCGCGAACATCAGTGCCAGGAAGCCGGCGCTCCAGGCCACGCCCGGTACGTCCGGGAACCAGTACTGCATGACGAGCTGGGCGGCGGTCAGTTCCACCGCAATCGTCACGGCCAGGCTGAACCAGTAGTTCCAGCCCAGCGCGAAGCCGAAGCCTTCCTCGACATAGACCGCGCTATAGGTGACAAACGAGCCGGCCACGGGCATGTGCACGGCCAGTTCGCCGAGGCTGGTCATCAGGCAATAGACCATCAGGCCGATCAGGCAGTAGGCGAGCAGGGCGCCGCCGGGGCCGGACTGGGCGATCGAGGCGCCAGAGGCCACGAACAGCCCCGTGCCGATGGCCCCGCCGAGGGCAATCATGGTCAGGTGGCGCGCCTTGAGCTGGCGGCGCAGGTCGTCGTGCTCGACGACGGGATGTTGATGCGGATGGGGATGCGAGTGAGTGGAAGACATCAGGTAGACACAGGGTCGCTGCAACGTCAGGGAATACCGGCGGCCTCGTAAGCCGGCCGGGGCGCGCGGGGACGCCATACCCATAAAAACGAAAAGGCGCGAGTCTAACCTGTCCTTTTTAGTGGATTGGAGGGCGGCGTCAAATAAAGTCGAACCCGGGCCGCAGGGTGGTTGAAAAGTGCCTCCGCCGCCATGACGGGCATCCAGCGGGCCGATTCCCTACGGGTTCCCCCTGAGGGTTTCGGCCCGCTTCGAGGCTCACCATGAACGCCGGATGGAGCGGCCATGAAGCCCGCGCATGACAGGGAATCCATCGCAGAAAATTGAAATTGAACGACCGTGCTATTTTGTGTATGCTTGATCCGCTTTCGGGCCCGACAGCCCGTGGAGCAAGGGATTGCGGGGTGAGGAGACATTTCACGACACCGCCGCGCAAGGCCCCGGCCGTAACAAAAATTCGAGAATTCGAATCCCGAGACAACCAATGACCAAAGGAACCAGCATGACAGCGCAGTATCAGGTTCAGGACGGCGTTGCCGTCATCACGCTCGACAATCCCCCCGTCAACGGCCTGGGTCACAGCACCCGGCTGGGCATCGTCGAAGGCTTGACCCGTGCGCTGGACGATGCGGCCGTCAAGGCCGTCGTCATCACCGGCGCCGGCAAGGCTTTCTCGGGCGGCGCCGACATCCGCGAATTCAACACGCCGAAGGCCACGCAGGAGCCGACGCTGCATTCGGTGATCCGCGCCGTGGAAGCCTCCGCCAAGCCGGTCGTGGCCGCGATCCACTCGGTCGCCATGGGCGGCGGGCTGGAACTGGCGCTGGGCTGTAACTACCGCGTGGCCGCCAAGGGCGCGCAGATCGCGCTGCCGGAAGTGAAGCTGGGCCTGCTGCCCGGCGCCGGTGGCACGCAGCGCCTGCCGCGCGTGATCGGCCTGGAGCATGCGCTGAACATGATCGTCTCGGGCACGGCCATCCCGTCCGAGAAGTTTGCGGGTTCGAAGCTGTTCGATGAAATCGTCGACGGTGACGTGCTGCCCGCCGCCATCAAGTTCGCCCAGAACGTTGGCGCGGCCCCCGGCCCGTACCCGAAGGTGCGCGACCTGAAGGTGCGCCACGAGAACGCCGAGGGCTTCCTGGCCTTCGCCAAGACCACCGTGGCCGCCGTAGCCAAGAACTTCCCGGCGCCGCTGAAGTGCGTGGAGGCCGTGGCAGCCTCGCTCAAGCCGTTCGAGCAGGGCCTGAAGGCCGAGCGCGAAGGCTTCATGTACCTGGTCGGCACGCCGGAATCGCGTGCGCTGCGCCATGCCTTCTTCGGCGAGCGCGCCGCCAGCAAGATCCCCGATGTGTCCAGCGACACGCCGGTGCGCAAGATCGAGCGCGTGGCCGTGATCGGCGCCGGCACCATGGGCGGCGGCATCACCATGAACTTCCTGAACGCAGGCATTCCGGTGACCATGCTGGAAACCAAGCAGGAAGCGCTGGACCGTGGCGTGACCACGATCCGCAAGAACTACGAGAACAGCGCCAAGAAGGGCAAGCTCACGCAGGAGAAGGTCGAGCAGCGCATGGGCCTGCTGAACACCACGCTGTCCTATGACGACATCAAGGACGCCGACATGGTCATCGAGGCCGTGTTCGAGGAAATGGGCGTCAAGGAAATCGTGTTCAAGAAGCTGGACGAAGTGATGAAGCCCGGCGCGATCCTGGCCTCCAACACCTCCACGCTCGATGTGAACAAGATCGCCTCGTTCACCAAGCGTCCGCAGGACGTAGTCGGCATGCACTTCTTCAGCCCGGCCAACGTCATGAAGCTGCTGGAAGTGGTGCGTGGCGCGGAAACCGGCAAGGACGTGCTGGCCACGGTGATGCAGATCGCCAAGAAGATCAAGAAGACTGCCGTGGTGTCCGGTGTCTGCGACGGCTTCATCGGCAACCGCATGATCGAGCAGTACAGCCGCCAGGCTGGCTATCTGCTGGACGAAGGCGCGCTGCCCGAGCAGGTGGACAAGGCCATCGAGAAGTTCGGTTTCGCCATGGGCCCGTTCCGCATGGGCGACCTGGCCGGCAACGACATCGGCTGGGCCATCCGCAAGCGTCGCGCCGTGGACAAGCCGGACATCCAGTACTCGAAGACCGCCGACAAGCTCTGCGAGCTGGGCCGCTTCGGCCAGAAGACCGGCGCCGGCTGGTACGACTACAAGCCGGGCGACCGCAAGCCGTACCCGAACCAGCAGGTCAACGACATGATCGTCGAGCACTCGAAGGCGCTCGGACTCACGCGCCGCAAGATTTCCGACGAGGAGATCGTGGAGCGCCTGGTGTTCGCGCTGGTCAATGAAGGCGCCAAGATCCTGGACGAGGGCATTGCCTCGAAGGCGTCCGACATCGATATGGTCTACCTGACCGGCTACGGCTTCCCGCTGTTCCGCGGCGGCCCGATGCTGTACGCGGACCAGGTTGGCCTGTTCAACGTGGTCCAGGCCATGCAGCGCTACGCCAAGGGTTATCACGGCGAAGCCTGGAAGCCGGCCGCACTGCTGACGAAGCTGGCCGACGAGGGCAAGGGCTTCAACGGCTGACCCGCCACCGATATAGATAGTAGATAGCGTGAGGAAGCGGATTCGACCATGACCTACGGCGCGCAGGACTGCCTGCTGGTGATCGACGTGCAGAACGACTTCATGCCCGATGGCGCGCTGGCTGTGCCGCGGGGCGATGAAGTGGTGCCCGTCATCAACCGGCTGGCGCGGGCGTTCGGCCATGTGGTGATGACGCAGGACTGGCATCCCGCCGGCCATGCGTCGTTCGCCACCAGCCACGCCGGCCGCGCGCCGTTCCAGACCACCACGCTGGCCTATGGCGAGCAGGTGCTCTGGCCGGACCATTGCGTGCAGGAGACCCCGGGCGCCGCGCTGCATGCGGACCTGTGTATCCCGCACGCAAGGCTGGTGCTGCGCAAGGGCCATCATGCGGACGTGGACAGCTATTCCGCGTTCCTAGAGGCCGACCGCACCACCCGCACCGGGCTGGCCGGCTACCTGCGCGAGCATGGCGTTACCCGCGTCTTCTGCGCCGGGCTGGCCACGGACTACTGCGTGGCCTGGAGCGCGCTCGATGCGCGCGCCGCCGGCTTCGAGGTCGTGGTGATCGAGGACGCCTGCCGCGCCATCGACCTGAACGCCTCGCTGGAACAGGCCTGGGCGGACATGACCGCCGCCGGCGTGGTCCGGGCGACGGCCGCGCAGGTGCTGGAAGGCCATCCCGCCGCCCCACGCTGAACACACTGAATAACTCGCAAGAGACACCAAGATACCGAGGAGCAAGACATGAACGAGGCAGTCATCGTATCCACGGCCCGCACCGGGCTGGCCAAGAGCTGGAAGGGCGCATTCAACATGACCCACGGCGCGACCCTGGGCGGTCACGCGGTCCAGCACGCCATCGCGCGCGCCAAGATCGAGGCGGGTGAAGTGGAAGACGTGCTGATGGGCTGTGCCAACCCGGAAGGCGCCACCGGTGCCAACATCGCGCGCCAGATCGCTCTGCGCGCCGGCTGCCCGGTGACCGTGCCCGGCGCCACCGTGAACCGCTTCTGCTCGTCCGGCCTGCAAACCATCGCCATGGCCGCACAGCGCGTGATTGCCGATGAAGGCGACATCTTCGTGGCCGGCGGCGTGGAGTCCATCTCGTGCGTACAGCAGGAGATGAACCGCCACATGATCCAGGAAAGCTGGCTCAACAAGAACAAGCCGGAAATCTACTGGAGCATGCTCCAGACCGCCGAGAACGTGGCCAAGCGCTACAACATCTCGAAGGAGCGCCAGGACGAATACGGCGTGCGCAGCCAGCAACGTGCCGCCGCCGCGCTGGAAGCCGGCAAGTTCAAGGACGAGATCGTGCCGATGACGGTCCTCGCAGGCGTGGCCGACAAGGCCACCGGCCAGCTGATGACCAGGGAAGTGACGATCGACGCCGACGAGGGCATCCGCGCCGACACCACGCTGGAAGGCGTGTCGAAGATCCGCACCGCCATGCCCGGCGGCGTGGTCACGGCTGGCAATGCCTCGCAGTTCTCGGACGGCGCCTCGGCAGTGGTGGTGATGAACGCGAGCGTGGCGGCCGCCCGCGGCCTGCAGCCGCTGGGCGTGTTCCGCGGCTTTGCCGTGGCCGGCTGCGAGCCTGACGAAATGGGGATCGGCCCGGTATTCGCGGTGCCCAAGCTGCTGAAGAAGGCCGGCTTGAAGGTGGACGACATCGGCCTGTGGGAGCTGAACGAGGCCTTCGCGGTGCAGGTGCTCTACTGCGCCGACACCCTCGGCATTCCGATGGACCGCCTGAACGTGAACGGCGGCGCCATCGCCGTGGGCCACCCGTACGGCGTCTCCGGCGCCCGCCTGGTCGGCCATGCGCTGATCGAAGGCAAGCGCCGTGGCGTGAAGTACGTGGTCGTGACGATGTGCATCGGCGGCGGCCAGGGCGCTGCCGGGCTGTTCGAAGTGCTGTAAGTCTTCTCCCGCTTGATGGTTGTCTCCCCTCTCCCTCTGGGAGAGGGGCGGGGGAGAGGGCAGGCGGTTCAACATGCGCTATCGCATCGAGACATTCCCGCCCTCTCCCCCAACCCCTTTCCCGCAAGCGGGAGAGGGGAGCAACATCCCTCATCCCCTCAGCCCGGAGCCTCGCATTCCATGTCGCTGATTCTTTCCCGCCGTGACCTCAATTTTGTGCTCTATGAGTGGCTCAAGGCGGAGGACCTCACCCAGATTCCCCGTTACGCAGACCACTCGCGCGAGACCTTCGACGCCGCGCTGGACACCTGCGAGAAGATCGCCACGGACCTGTTCGCGCCGCACAACAAGAAGAGCGATGCCAACGAGCCGCACTTCGATGGCGAGACGGTCACCATCATTCCCGAAGTCAGCACCGCGCTGCGCGCCTTCTGCGACGCCGGCCTGATGGCCGCCGGGCAGGACTACGAATACGGCGGCATGCAGCTGCCGGTCACGCTCGAGAAGGCCGCGTTCGCCTACTTCAAGGCGGCCAACGTCGGCACGAGTTCGTATCCGTTCCTGACCATCGGCAACGCCAACCTGCTGCTCACCCACGGCACGGCGGCGCAGATCGACACCTTTGTTCGCCCCGAACTCGAAGGCCGCTTCTTCGGCACGATGTGCCTGTCGGAGCCGCAGGCGGGCTCGTCGCTGTCGGACATCACCACGCGGGCCGACTACGAAGGCGAATCGCCGCTCGGCCAGCAATACCGGCTGCGCGGGAACAAGATGTGGATCTCGGCCGGCGAGCACGAGCTGTCGGACAACATCGTCCACCTCGTGCTGGCCAAGATTCCCGGCCCGGACGGCAAGCTGATCCCGGGCGTCAAGGGCATCTCGTTGTTCATCGTGCCGAAGTTCCTCGTCAATGGCGACGGCTCGCTCGGCGAGCATAACGACGTGGTGCTGGCCGGCCTGAACCACAAGATGGGCTATCGCGGCACCACCAACTGCCTGCTGAACTTCGGCGAAGGCATGAAATATCGCCCGGACGGCAAGGCTGGCGCCATCGGCTACCTCGTGGGCGAGCCCCACAAGGGCCTGGCCTGCATGTTCCACATGATGAACGAGGCCCGCATCGGCGTGGGTCTGGGCGCGGTGACGCTGGGCTACACCGGCTACCTCCATGCGCTGGACTACGCGCGCAACCGTCCGCAGGGCCGGCCAGTCGGCCCGGGTGGCAAGGACCCGGCCAGCCCGCAGGTGAAGCTGGTCGAGCATGCCGACATCCGCCGCATGCTGCTGGCGCAGAAGAGCTATGTCGAAGGTGGCCTGGCGCTGAACCTGTACTGCGCGCGGCTGGTGGACGAGGAACACGCGGCCAAGGCTGCCGGCGAGGCTGAGCGGCACCGTGAACTGTCGCTGCTGCTCGACATCCTGACCCCGATCGCCAAGAGCTGGCCGTCGCAATGGTGTCTGGAGGCGAACAACCTCGCCATCCAGGTGCATGGCGGCTACGGCTACACGCGCGAGTACAACGTCGAACAGTTCTATCGCGATAACCGCCTGAACCCGATTCACGAAGGCACCCACGGCATTCAGGGGCTGGACCTGCTGGGCCGCAAGGTGGTGATGCAGGACGGCGCCGCGCTCCGGCTGGTCGGCGAGCGCCTGCGCGCCTCGTGCGAGCGTGCGGTCGCCACGGGCGACAAGACGCTGGCGGCGCAGGCCGCCGCGCTCGGCAAGGCGTCGCAGCGGCTGGCGGAAGTTACCGCCACGCTGTGGTCGGCTGGGGATTCCAACGTCACGCTCGCCAATGCCTCGGTCTATCTGGAAGCATTCGGCCACGTGGTGGTGGCGTGGATCTGGCTGGAGCAGGCGCTGGTGGCACAAGCCGCGCTGGCGCAGGCACAAGGCGAGGACGCGGACTTCTATCGCGGCAAGCTGGCGGCGGCGGCGTTCTTCTTCCGCTTCGAGCTGCCGAAGGTGTACCCGCAGCTCGACCTGCTGGCCACGCTGGACCGTACGACGCTGGACATGCAGGACGCCTGGTTCTGACCCCCGGCGCGCCCGCATCCACAAGAAAACAAGGAGACAAGCATGCACACCATCCAGCAACTGTTCGACCTCAAGGGCCAGACCGCGCTGATCACCGGCGGCTCGCGCGGGCTCGGGCTGCAGATTGCCGAGGCGCTGGGCGAGCAGGGCGCGCGCATCGTGCTGTCCGCCCGCAAGGCCGACGAGCTGCAGGCCGCGCAGGCGCATCTGCAGGCGCGCGGCATCGAGGCCGACTGGATCGCCGCCGATGGCGCGCGTGATGACGAAATCGCCCGGCTGGCCGATGAGTCGCTGGCCCGGCTCGGCCACATCGACATCCTGGTCAACAACGCCGGCGCCACCTGGGGCGCCCCGGCCGAAGACCACCCGGTGGAAGCGTGGGACAAGGTGATGAACCTGAACATCCGCGGCCTGTTCCTGCTGACGCAGCGCGTGGGCAAACTGTCGATGATCCCGCGCCGCCATGGCCGCGTGATCAACGTGGCGTCCATTGCCGGGCTGGCCGGCAACCCGCCGGGCAGTATGGAGACGATTGCCTACAACACTTCCAAGGGCGCCGTGGTCAACTTCACGCGCACGCTGGCGGCCGAGTGGGGCGAGCACAACATCACCGTCAACGCGCTGGCGCCGGGCTTCTTCCCGTCGAAGATGACCAAGGGCTCGCTGGAGCGGCTGGGCGTGGAGGCGATGTGCGCCGGCGTGCCGCTGCACCGCCTGGGCGACGACGAAGACCTCAAGGGCGCCGCGCTGCTGTTCGCCACGGCGGCGGGCAAGCACATCACCGGCCAGATCCTGGCCGTCGACGGTGGCGTGAGCGCGGTCTGAGCGCAACCTGAGCCCCATCTGAGCCATGACACAAGACAACGGCTTCAACCTCAAGATCCCGTTCCTGGCCGACCTCGGCGTGCGCTGCAACTTCATGGAGGGCGGGCGCAGCGAGATCGAACTCGACCTGCGCGAACGCCACCAGAACAGCTGGGACATGGCCCACGGCGGCGTGCTGATGACGCTGCTGGACGTGGCCATGGCCGTCGCCGGCCGTTCGATGGACACCGATGGCCGGGGCGTGGTCACCATCGAGATGAAAACCAGCTTTATGGCGCCGGGGCGCGGCAAGCTGCGCGCGCGCGGACTGGCCGTGCATCGCACCTCGACCATGGTGTTCTGCGAGGGCGAGATCGTCGATGAGGCCGGCGCCATCGTCTCCAAGGCCTCCGGCACCTTCAAGTACATCAAGCGCAAGCCGCCCCAGCGCAAGCCCGGCTCGCCTGACTCCGGCGCGGACGGCTGAACGCCGCGCCGCATTTTCTCGTATTTTTCCGAACGTATCTCCTGACCGAGCGAAGGAACCCATCATGTCGAAGCAAACCTATCAGCGCATCGTCCTGGCATCGCGCCCCGAGGCCGCCGTCACGCCCGACAACTTCCGGCTGGAGCAGGCGCCCGTGCCGGAACTGGCCGATGGCCAGGTGCTCGTGCGCAACCACTATTTGTCGCTGGACCCGTACATGCGCGGCCGCATGAGCGAGGGCAAGTCGTACGCCAACCCGCAGCCGCTGGGCGAGGTGATGATCGGCGGCACCGTGGGCGAGGTGGCGGCGAGCAAGAATCCGAAGTGGAACGTGGGCGACAAGGTCGTCGGCATGTTCGGCTGGCAGGAATACGGCGTGACCGATGGCGGCGGCATCCAGAAGGTCGACACCACGCATATCCCGCTGTCGGCCTACCTCGGCTCGGTGGGCATGCCCGGCGTGACCGCCTGGTACGGCCTGAACAAGATCATCGCGCCGAAGGCGGGCGAGACCATCGTGGTCAGCGCCGCGTCCGGCGCGGTGGGCAGCGTGGTGGGCCAGTTGGCCAAGCTGGCCGGCTGCCGCGTGATCGGCGTGGCCGGTGGCAAGGATAAGTGCGACTACGTGGTCAAGGAACTCGGCTTCGACGCCTGCGTGGACTACAAGGCCGCCAAGGACGCCAAGGAACTCTATGCGATGGTCAAGGAAGTCACCCCGGACGGCATCGACGGTTACTTCGAGAACGTGGGCGGCGACATCCTCGACGTGGTGCTGGCCCGCCTGAACGCCTTCGCGCGCGTGGCAGTGTGCGGCCTGATCGCCGGCTACGACGGCCAGGACATGCCGATCCGCAATCCGCGGGCGATCCTTGTATCGCGTGCACGCATCGAGGGCTTTATCGTCTCCGAGCACATGGACGTCTGGCCGCAGGCGCTCAAGGAACTGGGCACCTACGTCGCCCAAGGCAAGATCAAGTTCCGCGAGAGCATTGCCGAAGGGCTGGCCAGCGCGCCGGAAGCGTTTATCGGCCTGCTGAAGGGCAAGAACTTCGGCAAGCAGCTCGTGAAGCTGGTCTGACGCTAAACGTATACATATAGAGGGAGACACCCCATGAACGCCCCGCAATCCGCACCCCGCCCCGACGACATGGCCGAGGGCCTGTCCGAGGAGGTCAAGGCCCGCTACCGCAACCTGCCGCGCCCGCCGAAGTTCGACACCCCGGCGCAGGAGCGGCTGCACCGCAAGCAGCGGCTGGCGGCGGCGTTCCGGCTGTTCTCGAAATTCGGGTTCGATGAAGGCGTGGCTGGCCATATCACCGCGCGCGACCCCGAGTTCGAGGACACCTTCTGGGTCAACCCGTTCGGCGTCCATTTCAGCCAGGTGACGGTGTCGAACCTGATCCGCTGCGACCACCACGGCAACGTGGTGGAGGGCGACTACCCGGTCAACGCGGCGGCGTTCGCCATCCACTCGCGCGTGCACGGGACCCGGCCGGACGCCGTGGCGGCGGCGCACTCGCACAGCACCCATGGCCGCGCGTGGTCCACGCTGGGCCGCAAGCTCGATCCGCTGACCCAGGACGTCTGCGCCTTCTACGACGACCACGCGCTGTATGACGACTTCGGCGGCGTGGTGGTGGAACTCGACGAAGGCCAGCGCATTGCCAACGCGCTGGGCGACAACAAGGCCGCCATCCTCCAGAACCACGGCCTGCTGACCGTCGGCAAGACCGTGGACGAGGCCGCGTGGTGGTTCATCACGATGGAGCGCTCGTGCCAGGTGCAGCTGCTGGCGGAGGCCGCGGCGGCGCGTACCAACGCCCCGCTCAAGATGATTGGCGAGGCAGCGGCGCGGCAGGCATACTCCATCGTCGGTACCGCACAGGCGGGCTGGTTCCAGTTCCAGCCGCTGTACGCGCGCATCGTGCGCGAGCAGCCCGACCTCCTGGAATAAGCCCCCAATCGATCCAACCCGACCTGACCGGACCCGCATCGCATGCCTGACATCATCCTGCATCAGTACGCCACCTCGCCGTTTTCCGAGAAGATTCGTCTCGTGCTCGGCGCCAAGGGCTTGACCTGGAACGCGGTGGAGATCCCGCCCATTCTGCCCAAGCCCGATCTGCTGGCGCTGACCGGCGGCTACCGGCGCACCCCGGTGATGCAGATTGGCGCGGACATCTATTGCGATACGGCGCTGATCTGCGACGTGCTGGACCGGCTGGCCCCCCAGCCGCCGCTCTATCCGGCCATCCAGGCTGCCTCGGCGCGGTTGGCGGCGGCGTGGATCGACAGCGCGCTGTTCACGGCCTCGGTCACCTACACGATGCAGCCGGCCGGCGTGCAGGCGATGCTGGCGCACCTGACGCCGGGCCAGGTGCAGGCGTTCATCGCCGACCGCAAGGCCATGCGCGGCGATACCAACGCGCTGCGCATGCCGCTGCCCGAGGCGGCCGCGATGCTCCACGACACGCTGGGCCGCCTGCAGGAGCAGTTCGCAGCCGGCGTGCCGCATGTGGCCGGCCCGGAATTGTCGATTGCCGATTTCTCGCTGTTCCACAACCTCTGGTTCATCCGCCGCGCCACGCCGCTGGCGGCGATCCTCGACGGCTACCCGCTGGTCAAGACCTGGTTCGCGCGCATGCAGGCGTACGGCCACGGCAAGCTGCGCGTGGTGCCGCCCGAGACCGCCATCGCCGACGCGCTGAACCACGACCCGCTGCCGCACGACACCACCATCCTGCCGGGCAGCGGCCTGGCGGCGGGCGACCCGGTCACGGTCACGCCCACCGATTATGCGAAGGATCCCGTCGCCGGCGTGCTGCTGACGCTGACCGGCCACGTGGTCACCATCCGCCGGCAGGACCCGCGTGCCGGCGCCGTCAACGTCCATTTCCCGCGGCAGGGCTACCACGTGCAGTCCGCCGCCTGACATCCCTATATAAGAAGGCATCTGCCGGAGGAGACGATATGAAGCAGTTCGAGAGCAAGGTGGCGGTGATCACCGGCGGCGCGTCCGGTTTCGGCAAGGAGTTCGCCCGGATCGGCGCTTCGCTGGGCATGAAGCTGGTGCTGGCCGATGTGCAGGAGGATGCACTCGACACAACCGTCGCCGAATTCAAGGCGCAGGGCGTGCAAGTCATCGGCCTGCGCACCGATGTGTCGCGCGCCGAAGACATGCAGGCGCTGGCTGACGCGGCGATGACCGCGTTCGGCGAAGTCCACCTGCTGTTCAACAACGCCGGCGTCGGCGCGGGCGGGCTGCTCTGGGAAAACACCCAGAAGGACTGGGACTGGGTGCTCGGCGTGAACCTCTACGGCGTGATCCACGGCGTGCGGATCTTCACCCCGCTGATGCTGGCCGCCGCCGCGAAGGACCCGGCCTACCAGGGCCATATCGTCAATACGGCGTCGATGGCGGGGCTGCTGAACCCGCCGGCGATGGGGGTCTACAACGTCTCCAAGCACGCGGTGGTGTCGCTATCGGAATCGCTCTACCAGGATCTGAGCCTGGTCACGGAGCAGGTGCATTGCTCGGTGCTGTGCCCGTACTTCGTGCCGACCGGCATCAGCCAGTCGCAGCGCAACCGGCCGGCCGGGCTGGCCAATGAGGCACCGCCCACGCGCTCGCAACTGGTGTCGCAGGCATTGTCGGACAAGGCCGTCCATTCGGGCAAGGTGACGGCGGCCGATGTGGCGCAGCTCACTTTCGACGCCATCCGCGACGAAAGCTTCTATATTTACTCCCACCCGCAGGCGCTGGAGACGGTGCGGCAACGCATGGAGGACATCGTCGGCCAGCGCAATCCGGGCGATCCGTTCGGCGACAAGAAAGAAGTGCGCGCCGGCCTGATCGCCGCGCTGCGCGGCTGAACCGAGCCACCCTAACGTAAAGGAGTGGCGATGGAGACCGCGATGACCGCACCCGCTGTGATTCAGCACCTGCAGTTTGCCAACCTGCCCAACGGCACCCGCCTCCATTACGCGAGCGCCGGGGAGCAGGGCAGGCCGCTGATCCTGTTCGTGCATGGCTTTCCCGAGTTCTGGTACGCCTGGGAGCACCAGCTGGCGCAGTTCGGCCAGACCCATTTCGCCGTGGCGCCGGACCTGCGTGGGTTCAACCTGTCCAGCAAGCCGGCCGAGCCGGACGCCTACAAACCGAAGCATCTGGTCGAGGATCTCGTGCAGTTCGTGCGCGCGCTGGGCTACCAGCGCTGCGTGGTGGTGGCGCACGACTGGGGCGGGGCGATCTGCTGGAACCTCGCCATCCAGCATCCGGATCTGGTCGAGCAGTTGATCATCATCAACTCGCCCCATCCCTATGTGTTTGCGCGCGCGCTGTCGGCCGATGCGGCGCAGCAAAAGGCGTCGGGCTATATGAACTGGCTGCGCAAGCCGGGGTCCGAGCAGGCGCTGGCCGCTGACGAATTCGCGCTGCTGGATAAGATGCTGACGGGCGATGCCGACCGGCTGCCCGTCTGGTTCAACGGCGAGACGCGCACGCGGTACCACGCGGCGTGGTCGCAGCCGGGCGATGCCGGGAGCCATCCGCTTACGGGGGGCGTGAACTACTACCGCGCCTCGCCGATGCACCCGCCCGGGCCGGGCGAAGCCGCGCCGGACATCTCGCGGCTCGATCCGTCGGCCTTCCTCGTACGCGTGCCCACGCTGGTGATCTGGGGCGAGAACGACCGCGCGCTACCGAAGACGCTCGCGGACGGGCTGGAGGACTTCGTCCCCGACCTGCGCCTGGAGCGGATTCCGGAAGGCACGCACTGGATCATCCACGAGCAGCCCGAGCGGATCAATCTGCTGATCCGCAGCGCGCTGCCGTGATCGATCGTGGAGGGTGGTGAAGGGTGACTAGGTGAGCCGCTCGCGATACAGGCGGTAGTTCTCGTCATCGAAGCAGACGAAGGTCACCTGCTCCAGGCTCGGCGCCTTGGGCAGGGCGTCCCGCACGGCGCGGATGGCGATGTCCACGGCGCGCTCGCGCGGAAAGCCGTAGATGCCGGTGCTGATGTTCGGGAAGGCGAGGGTGCGCAGGCCCTGCTCGCCGGCCAGCCGCACGCTGTTGCGGTAGGCGTTGGCCAGCAGCGCGTCCTCGTTCTGGCTCCCGCCTTTCCAGACCGGCCCCACTGCATGGATGACATAGGGCGCCGCCAGCAGGCCGCCCGTGGTGATGACCGCTTCGCCGGTCGGGCAGCCGCCCTGTGCCTCGCGGATCGCCCGGCACGCGTTCATGATGGCCGGCCCGCCCGCACCGTGGATGGCGCCGTCCACACCCCCGCCGCCCAACAAGCCGTTGTTCGCGGCATTGACGATGGCATCGACCTCCAGCCGCGTAATATCCCCGTGTACAACCTGCAAGTGCTCGCCTGTCATGGTGTCTCCCGATGGAATACGCTCTCAGCATAGCCGCTGATGTGGTCGATGATCGCGCAAAAGCGTCGCCAAAACACATCGCCGGAATGATTTCGTCATGCTGCAACCGCAAAACGCTGGCATGATACGGAAAACGAACGATCGTTCACTATTCGAACCTCGACAATATTCAGAGACAGCTTCCTCGGGTCAGTCCATGTCCGCCAAGCCTTTGCCGACCGATTCCGCGTCCGGTGTTCCTCCTGGCAAGTCCTCCCAGCCGCTCGACCCGCAAGTTGCGCAGTTGCTGGACCTGATCGCGCGCGCCAAGCGCCCGCCGATCCACGCGCTGGACGTGGCGGACGCCAAGATTGCGTACGAGAAAAGCGCCCCGATCCTCGATATTTCGCCGCCGCCCGTCCATGACGTGGAGAACTTCGCCATCCCGGCGCGCGACGGCCATCAGATTCCGGTGCGGCTCTATGCACCGCGCGAGGCAAGCTGGGCCGATCCGCTGCCGTTGCTGGTGTATTTCCACGGCGGCGGGTTTACAGTGGGGAGTGTCAATTCGCACGATGCGCTGTGCCGCACGTTCTGCATGGGCGCGGAATGCCTGGTGTTGTCGGTGGACTACCGGCTCGGGCCGGACTGGAAATTCCCGACGGCCGCCAACGATGCGTTCGACGCGCTGCACTGGGTCTTCGCCGAGGCCGAGCGGCTGGGCGCCGACCCGGCCCGGATCGCGCTCGGCGGCGACAGCGCCGGCGGCACGCTGGCCGCAGCCAGCGCCGTGGCGGCCCGCAACGCCGGCCTGGCGCCGGTGCTGCAACTGCTGATCTATCCAGGCACGAGCGCGCGGCAGGACACACCCTCGCACCGCGCACTGGCCGAGGGCTACCTGCTCACTGGCGACATGATCCAGTGGTTCTTTTCGCACTATCTGGGCCAGGACGCCGACCGTGACGACTGGCGCTTCGCGCCGCTGGACGGGGGCGGTACCGGCGCCGATGTGCGCGGGGTATGCCCGGCCTGGATCGCCGTGGCCGGCTACGACCCCTTGCATGACGAGGGCGTGGCCTACGCCGCCAAGCTCCAGGCGGCGGGCGTGCCGGCCACGCTGGTCGACTATCCGTCGATGATTCACGATTTTTTCAAGCTCGGCCGCTTCGTGCCGGCTGTACTACAGGCGCACGCCGACGCCAACGGCGCGCTCCGTCAAGCATTCAAGACCTGAAGTCGCAATATTGCAGAACTGCAGCAGAAGAAGGAGACATTGACTTATGCAACGCCGCCATTTCATCGCCCGTGCGGGCATGCTCGCCGCCACGGCCGCGATCGGTTTCGCAGCCCTGCCGGCCCACGCGCAGGCGGACAAATTCCCAACCCGGCCGATCCGCCTGATCATCGGCTACACGGCGGGCGGTTCCACCGACATCCCGTTCCGTGTGCTGGCCGACAACGCCTCGAAGATCCTCGGCCAGCCCGTGATCGTCGAGAACAAGCCGGGTGCCGGCGGCGTGCTGCCGGCTCAGTTGATGCAATCCACGGCGCCTGACGGCTACACGCTGGCCCAGGTCGCCATGCCGGTCTACCGCCTGCCGTACACCACCAAGATCAACTGGGATCCGGTGAAGGACCTGTCGTACGTCATCAACCTGGCCGGGTATTCGTTCGGTCTGGTGGTGCCGGCCGATTCGCCGATCAAGACGATGCAGGAGTACGTGGCCTACGCCAAGGCCAATCCGGGCAAGCTGACCTACGGCTCGCCAGGCTCGATGACCACGCTGCACCTGACCATGGAAGAACTGGCCATGCGCCAGGGCGTGCAGTTCTCGCATATTCCTTACAAAGGCAACTCGGAATCGATGCAGGCCCTGCTGGGCGGCCACGTGATGTCGGTGGCGGACACGCCGGCGTGGGCGCAGTATGTGGAGCAGGGCAAGCTGCGCCTGCTGTCCACCTGGGGCGAGAAGCGCTCGGCGCGCTTCCCGAACGTGCCGACGCTAAAGGAACTCGGCATGGGCATCGTCCAGACGTCGCCGTTCGGGCTGGTTGTGCCGAAGGGCACGGACCCGAAGATCGTGCAGAAACTGCATGACGCGTTCAAGAAGGCGATGGAAATGCCGAACTACCGCGAGTCGCTCGCCAAGTTCGACATGGAGCCGTACTACATGAGCAGCGAGCAGTACGCGGCTTTCGCCGCCGAGACGGTCAAGAAGGAAAAGGCCATCATCGAGAAGCTGGGCCTGGCCAAGGCACAGTAATTCGCTGAATGACGATGACATGCGGGCGCCCCTCGAGGCGCCCGTATTGGCTTGGGGAATACAAAACATGGCGAAAGAGGATTTCCGCCACAGCGTGCCGCTGCGCGTGCGCTGGGCCGAGGTGGACCCGCAGTCCATCGTCTTCAACGCGCACTACCTGACGTATTGCGATATCTGCGTGACCGAGTACTGGCGCGCGGTGGGCATCCGCTATCCCGAAGACGTGCTCCACGCGCACGGCGTGGACATCTTCGTGGTGAAGTCGACCCTGGAATACCACGCCTCGGCGCGGTTCGACGACATGCTGGAGATCCGCGGCCGCATGGCCCGCCTGGGCCGTTCGAGCATGCTGTTCCGCGTGGAAATGTATCGCGGCGACGAACACCTGATCACCGGGGAGGTGATCTACGTCTGCGCTGACCCGGCCACGCAGAAATCGGCCCCGATCCCCGGGCAGGTCAGGGAGACGATCGAGGCGTACGAGGTGGTGAAGCCGGAGCGGTAGGGCTAGGGGCGCGTGGGCTTTGCTGCCTCGCGCGCCAAAGCCAGGGCATCGCGCAGATTGGCGCGCAGCATTTCCACGCCGCCCACGTAGCCGCCGAGCGCGTCGGTGGCGCGCGCCTCGATCTCATCCGCCGAAGTCAAGCCAGCCGCCACCAGCGCCTGGATGTCCTCCCGGTCGTTGTCCGCCAGCCGGGCGATCTTGCTGACGGCGAGGTCGGTGGGCGCAAGGACGCGCACGCGGATCTGTTCGAGGCCAAGGTCGACCGGAATGGCATCTTCCTGGTAGTCCTCGTGCATCAGCGCAAAGGTGGAGTTGTAGTTGGTGTCGAGGTAGATCACCTGGGGCGAGCCGTCCTCGAGTGTCACCTCGACCAGCAGATCCTGCGGCAGCATGACCCGGCCAGAGAATTCCGCATCGACATCGGTGGTGACCCGGCTCGCGGTGTAAAGATGCACCGCCATGCCGCCCGCCAGATACACCGTCAACGGCTGGCGCAACGAGAGGCGTCCCTCGAGCTGTTTCAACAGTTCGCGAAGGCCCTCCGCAAGGGCGGTATGGGTGTGAAAGGCGGTTTGCGGCAGCATTTCAGGCCAGTCGAAGCTGCATCGTCAGCATGGCCCGCAGGCGCGGAACGCTGGGCACCCATCCATTGCGCACCACTTGCGCACTCTCCACCTGTTCGGCGGGATGCTGGCGGAAATACTGCTCGCTGGCGGTCATCAATCGCGTAGATTCGGCCGGCAGGCGCGGACGAAGGACCATCGAGGCCAGGCGGAAAACGTTTGCCTCGCGCTGATCGGCCGCGCCCAGGACTTCTCCCTTGGCCGCGGCCGCACAGCGGTTCAGCAGATCGCGTTCATCGTCCCGGGCTGTCATGGTTCGTTCCTGTCGACTGCGGGACAGAGGCCCGCCACTGGGAGCACTTTACCGGTTTCGCGTGGCAGCCTCAAATCTGATTACGATCTGCATGTGGCGCATTCGACACGTCAAATTGACATGCTCAGCCGTCGATTCCCGCATCCTCCATATAGCCGCGGATCACGTCATCGAAGCTCGCGTCGCTCTGGAAGCCCAGTTCGACGGCGCGGGTGGCGTCCCATGCCGCCGGCCAGGTGCCGACGATGTTCTCGATGCGTTCTTCGCGCTGCCAGGTGACGCGGTCGGCCACGGTGTCGCCGGCCACGCGCCGGAGCGCCTCGACCATTTGCTTGGCGGTCACCGACAGGCCCGGCAGGTTCACCACCCGGCGGTTGCCGAAGCGCGCGCCGTCCAGTTCCAGGCCGTTGACCAGCGCCGTGATGGCGCCGCGCGGCGAGAGCAGCCACAGCGACGTCTCGGGGGCCACCGGGCAGTTGGCGGCCTCGCCGGCCAGCGGTTCGCGGATGATGCCGCTGGCGAACGACGACGCCGCCGCGTTGGGCTTGCCCGGGCGGACGCTGATGGTCGGCAGGCGCAGTACGCGGCCATCGACGAAGCCGCGTCGGCTGTAGTCGGACAGCAGCAGTTCGCCGATGGCCTTCTGCGCGCCATACGACGACTGCGGGTTCAGCGCGGTGTCGTCCTGCACCACGGCCGGCAGCTTGCCGCCATAGACGGCCACCGAACTCGTGAACACCACGCGCGGGCGGTGGCCCAGCTGGCGGCAGGTTTCGAGCAGCGCGCGCGAGGCATCGAGGTTCACGCGCATGCCAAGGTCGAAATCGGCCTCGGCTTGCCCGCTGACCACGGCGGCCAGGTGGAACACGGCGCCGGTATCGGCATCCATCGCGCGGGCCAGCACGGCCGGGTCGGAGAGGTCGCCGGTGACCACGCGCACGCGCGCATCGTCGATCTGCGGCGCCACGACGTCCAGCAGCGTCAGGCGGTCGATCGTGACGGCCTTGCCGTCGAGGTTCAGGCTGCCGCGCTTGAGCAGCAGGCGGGCCAGTTGCAGGCCGAGGAAGCCGGCACCGCCGGTAATCAGTACATTCATGGTTGCAGCTCAGTCGTGTAGACGTTCAGTTCAGCGATTGAGGTACGGCTTCAGCCAGCCGAGACCCGCCGAGGTGCCCGCGCGCGGGCGGTACTCGCAGCCGATCCAGCCGTCGTAGCCGAGTTCGTCGATCACGTTGAACAGGTAGGGATAGTTCAGTTCGCCCAGGTCCGGCTCGTGGCGGTCCGGCACGCCGGCGATCTGGATATGGCCGATGCCCGCGAAGTCGCGCTTGAGCTTGACCGCGAGGTCGCCCTCGACGATCTGGCAGTGGTAGCAGTCGAACTGCACCTTCAGGTTGGCGGCGCCCACCTGCTGGCAGATGGCCTGGCCGTCGTCCTGGCGGTTCAGGAAGTAGCCCGGCATGTCGCGCGTGTTGATCGGCTCGATCAGCACCGTCACGCCCTGCGCGGCGGCCGAGGCGGCGGCATAGGCCAGGTTCTCGAGATACGTGGCACGCGCCTTCGCGCGGTCCGCATCGGCCGGCACCAGGCCGGCCATTACGTGGACGCGGTCGTTGCCGATCACGCCGGCGTACTCGAGCGCCCGCGCGAACGCGGTGCGGAACTCGGTTTCGCGGCCGGGCAGGGCGGCGATGCCGCGCTCGCCCGCGCCCCAGTCGCCCGGCGGCGCATTGAACAGCGCCTGGGTCAGCCCGTTGTCATCGAGCCGCTTGCGGATCTCGGCGGCCGGATGATCGTACGGGAACAGGTATTCCACCGCCTGGAAACCGTCCGCCGCCGCGGCGGCGAACCGGTCCAGAAAATCGTGCTCGGTGTACATCATCGAGAGGTTCGCGGCAAAGCGCGGCATGGCGGTCTCCTAGGAGGAATGGAATCAGCGGTTGACCATCTTAGCGGGCGTCAGCCACACCAGCAGCGCGCCCACCACCAGGATGCCGGACAGCACATACATCGGCAGCTGCGTGCTGTGGGTCAGATCCTTCAGCGTGCCCACCATGTACGGCGAGACAAAGCCGGCGAGGTTGCCCACCGAGTTGACCACGGCGATGCCCGATGCGGCGGCGATGCCCGACAGGAACGCGGTCGGCAGCGACCAGAACAGCGGTGCGCAGGTCAACACCCCGGCGGCCGCCAGGGACAGCGCGGCGATGGCTACCACGGTATTGTCGGTGAACGAGGCCGCGATGGCAAAGCCCACGGCGCCCATCAGGGCCGGCACGATCAGGTGCCAGCGGCGTTCGCGACGGGCGTCGGCGCTGTGGCCGAGGATGTTCATGACGACGATGGCGCAGACGAACGGAATCGCCGAGAGCAGGCCGATCTTCAGGTTGCCGCTTACGCCGCTGGCCTTGACCAGGGTCGGCATCCAGAACGTCAGCGCGTACTGGCCGGTCACGAAGCAGAAGTAGATCAGGCACATCCACCACACGCGGCGGTCGCTGAACACGGCGCCGAGCGAATGCACGCCGCGCTGGCCGTTGGCCGTGGCGGCGGCGCTGGCGTTGCGCTCGTCTTCCTCGATATTGCGCTTGAGCACGCGCTTTTCATCGGCGTCGAGCCACGGGGCCTTGTCGATGCCGTCGCGCAGCACGAAGACCGTGACGACACCGATCAGGAATGCCGGCAGGGCCTCGATGAAGAACATCCACTGCCAGCCGGCCCAGCCGTGCGTGTCGTGGAAGGCGTCCATGATCCAGCCCGAGAGCGGGTTGCCGAACATGCCGGCCACCGGAATGCCCGACATGAACAGCGCGATCATCTTGGCGCGGCGGTCGGCCGGGAACCAGTAGGTGAGGTACAGGATCACGCCGGGATAGAAGCCCGCTTCAGCCAGACCGAGCAGGAAGCGCATGATGTAGAACGTGGTCGGCGTCTTCACGAACACGAAGAGCGCCGAGATGATGCCCCACGTGATCATGATCCGCGCGATCCAGATGCGCGCGCCGATGCGGTGCATCAGCAGGTTGCTGGGCACCTCGAACAGGAAGTAGCCGATGAAGAACAGCCCGGCGCCGAGGCCGAACACGGTTTCCGAGAATTGCAGGTCCTGGGCCATCTGCAGCTTGGCGAAGCCCACGTTCACGCGATCGAGGTAGGCGATCACGTAGCAGAGCATCAGGAACGGCATGATGCGCCAGAACACCTTCTTGTAGGCGCGTTTCTCGATGACGGCGTCGGCGTCGAGCCGGCCGCTGGCGGGAATGGCAGCCGCGCCGGCCGCCGTGTGGGAAGTATTCACGTTTGAGGTCTCCAATTTCATGGCCGTCGGATGACGGCCGGCAATCGTTGGCGCGCACGCATCCCGCGCGGGGCCGGGGGCACCACGCAGCTCGCGTCGCGAAAATCGTCGCGTTTTGTCCTAGGGGGGCGTTCTACTGATCGACGTCGGGCCTGCCCGGGCTACCAGCGCGCCTTGAAGGCGTCGCGCAGCTCGGTCAACGCAGCCTCATCGAGGCTGGCGCGGTCGGCAAAGCCGGCCTGGTCCTTGAGCATCATCCATAACTTGGCGGTCTCCTCCAGTTCTTCCAGCGCGTACGCCGCGCGCGAGACACTGTCTTCCCACACCACCGGCCCGAGGCGCGCCAGCAGCACGCCGCGCACGTCGTTAGCCAGCGTGGCCACGCGCGCGGCCACGGCTGGGTCGCCGGGACGGTGGTAGGGAATCAGCGGTATATGACCCACCTTCATCACGTGGTACGGCGTGAGAGGGGGCAGGACATCGTCGGGCTGCCAGACGCCAGCCAGCGTCAGCGCCACCAGGTGCGTGGAGTGGGTATGGACCACGCCATGCACGTTCGGATTGTTGTCGTAGACGGCGCGGTGCAGCGTCAGCGTCTTGGACGGCTTGTCGCCGGACACCCAACTGCCGTCCAGGCCGACCTTGGCCACGGCGGCCGGGTCGAGCGTGCCGAGGCAGGCGTCGGTCGGCGTGATCAGCCAGCCGTCATCGAGCCGGGCGCTGATATTGCCCGCCGTGCCGACCGTGTAGCCGCGCTGGTAGAGGCTGGCGCCGACGCGGCAGATCTCCTCGCGCAGCGCGGATTCCGTCTTGCCGCTCATTGCGCCGCTCCTAGCGCGCGCAGCGCCTCGTCGAAGAAATTCTCGCCGCCGAAGTTGCCCGATTTCAGGGCCAGCGCGAGTGGCGTGGCGTCCAGCGTGACCGTGGCGGGCACGCCCGGCGCGATCTGCGTGCCGATACGCAGCGCCTGCACGGCGAGCGACTGGACCACGGCGCCGGAGGTCTCGCCGCCGGCCACCACGAAGCGGCGCGTGCCCGAGGCCTTGAGCGCGGCGGCGATGCCAGCCAGCGCGGCCTCCACCAGATGGCCGGCGCGCTCCACGCCCAGTTCGGCCTGCACGGCCTTGACCTGATCCGGGGTGGCGGTGGCGTAGATCAGCACGGGATCGGCATGATCGGCGGCAAAGGCCAGCGCTTCGTCCACCACCGGCTCGCCACGGGCCAGCCGGAGTGGGTCGATGCGCAGGGCGGGGCGCTTCTGGGCGATCCAGTGCGCTACCTGCCCATTGGTGGCGCGCGACGCGCTGCCAGCCAGCACCACACCGTGGCCATCGACGGACGGCACCTCGGCGGCATCCACGCGTTGCGGCAGCAGGCCGGCACGGCGGAAGTTCTCGGGCAAGCCCAGGGCGATACCGGAGCCGCCGGTGATCAGCGGCAGGTCGGCGCAGGCCTGGCCGAGCGTGAACAGGTCGGCGTCGGAGATCGCATCGGCAATCGCCAGCCGCGCGCCTTCGGCACGCAGGGCGCCGATGCGCGTGCGGGTCTCGTCGGCACCGCGCGCCACGCTGTCGTAGCGCAGCAGGCCGACCTTGCTCTGGCTCTGGCGTTGCAGCACGCGCACCAGGTTGGCGTCGGTCATCGGCGTGAGCGGATGGTGTTCCATGCCGGACTCGCTCAGCAGCGTATCGGCCACGAACAGGTGACCGCGGAAGATGGTGCGGCCGTTCTCGGGGAAGGCCGGGCAGGCGATGGTGAAGTCGCTGCCCAGCGCCTCGAGCAGCGCCTCGGCCACGGGGCCGATGTTGCCGGCGTCCGTCGAATCGAAGGTCGAGCAGTACTTGAACACGAACTGGCGGCAGCCCTGGGCGCGCAGCCAGGCCAGCGCGGCCAGCGATTGCGCGACGGCGTCGGCGGCCGGGATGGTGCGGGACTTCAGCGCCACGACGATGGCGTCCGCTTGCACGGCGTCATCGGCCGTACCGGCTGCTGGCACGCCAATCGTCTGCACGGTGCGCATGCCATTGCGAACCAGCGTGTTGGCGAGGTCGGTGGCGCCGGTGAAGTCGTCAGCAATGCAGCCGAGCAGGGGCGTGTGGGTCGATGGGGTCGATGCAGTCATCATCGCGCTCCCTTACTTGGTCTTGGCCGCCGGCAGTTCGATGCCGGGGAAGATCTTGATCACGGCCGAGTCGTCCTCGCCGCCGTGACCGGCGGTGGAGGCCATCATGAACATCTGGTGCGCGGCGGCGGACAGCGGCAGCGGGAATTTGCTGGTGCGCGCGGTGTCGAGCACCATCCCCAGATCCTTGACGAAGATGTCAACGGCGGACAGCGGGGTGTAGTCGCCGGAGAGGATGTGCGGCACGCGGTTCTCGAACATCCACGAGTTGCCGGCGCTGTGCGTGATGACGTCGTAGAGCGCGTCCGGGTCCACGCCCTCGCGCAGGCCCAGCGCCATGGCCTCGGCGGCGGCGGCGATATGCACGCCGGCCAGCAGCTGGTTGATGATCTTGACCTTGGAGCCGGCACCGTGCGCGTCGCCCAGGCGGTAGACCTTGCCCGCCATCGCGGCCAGCACGTCCTCGGCCAGCGCGTAGGCCTCGGCGGGGCCGGAGGTCATCATGGTCATTTCGCCGCTGGCGGCGCGGGCTGCGCCACCGGAGACCGGTGCGTCCAGCAGCAGCAGGCCGCGCTCGGCCAGCCGCTTGCCCAGCGTCTCGGCGAAGACGGGCGGCACGGTGGCGCTGGCGATGACCAGCTTGCCGGCGGACATGGCCGGCACGGCCCCGTTGTCACCGAACAGCACCGCTTCCGTTTGCGCGGCGTTCACCACCAGCGTGATGACCACGTCGCAACGTTCGCCGAGTTCGGCCGGATTGGCGCACGGCACACCGCCGGCATCGGCAAAGCGTTGCAGCACCTCGGGGCGCAGGTCGCAGGCGTGGACCTTGAAACCGGCACGCAGCAGCGACTGCGCGACACCATTGCCCATTGCGCCCAAACCGATGACGCCGACATTGCGGGACATATTGAATCTCCTACGGAAGTGTTTCAGTGCGAGCGGAGGCCGTCGCGTTCGGCCGGCGTGTCCTCGCCCAGTTGGGCGAGGCGGCGCGCGGCGTTGTACATGTGGGTCTGCGCGGCGTTGCGCGCGGCATCGGCATCGCCGGCGCGGATGGCCGCGACGATGGTCTGGTGTTCCTCGCGCACCTGGCGCGAGAAGTCCTCGCGGCGGGCTTCGTTGGTGCGGGTCACCCGCGTGGCGGTTTCGAGGTACTGGCTCAGGAAGGCCAGCGTCTTGAGGAAATAGGGGTTGCCGGTGGCTTCGGCAATGGCACGGTGGAAGGCCACGTCCGCCTGCACGCCATCCCCGCCTTCGGCCACGGTGGCATCGAGGTGCGCCAGCGCGGCGTCGATATTGGTCATGGCCGTATCGGTGCGGCGGCGCGCGGCCTGCGCGGCTACCTCGGCTTCGATCGAACGGCGCAGTTCCACGATCTGGAGCACCGATTCGAGCGTGCCGGTATCGGTGTAGTCGATGCGCAGCGGCCGGATGCCCGCCTGATCGGTGACGAATACGCCGCTTCCCTGGCGCGATTCCACCAGCCCCTCGTACTTCAGGCGGGCAATCGCCTCGCGGACCACGGTGCGGCTGACGCCGAATTCCTCGGACAGCACGGCCTCTGTCGGCAACTTGGCGCCGCGCGGGAAGGCGCCACCCTCGATCTTCTCGAGCAGTTGTTCGGCAACGCTGTCGGTCAGGGCGCGGGCGGGAATTTTCTGGAAGACGGGCACGGCGAGGGAGGGCAGTGATCAGGTAGTCAGGTCATCATACAAATTTTCGGCGCGCCTGCCGACCGGGGAAACCCTAGGATGTTTGGTGCATTGCGTTACGATTCGCCCGTTGCGCAGCGTATCATTGCGCCTTTCTACAGACTTCCAAGCTGGATCGAATCATGTCCGAGACCGTCATCGTTTGCGCCTGGGCCGAAGCCCTCGAGCGCGCCCGCGCCATCCGCTACAGCGTTTTTGTCGAGGAGCAGGGTGTGCCGGTGGAACTGGAATGGGACGACATGGACGAGCCGAGCTGGCACGCGCTGGCATTCGCCGCCGATGGCACGCCCGTGGCCACGGGCCGGCTGCTGCCGGACGGCCACATCGGCCGCATGGCCGTGCTGAAGGTGGCGCGCGGCACCGGCATGGGTGCGAAGGTGCTGGACGCGCTGATGGCCAAGGCCGCTGAACTCGGTTATCCCGAACTGATCCTCAACGCGCAGACCCACGCGGCGCCGTTCTACGCGCGCGTGGGGTTCGAGCAGGTGGGTGAGGAATTCGAGGAAGCCGGCATCCCGCACGTGGAGATGCGGAAGCAGATTTAACAGTGATTACCGGGGCGCCGGCACGGTGCCCGGGTCACGCGCCACGTTGAGCCGGCCGCGATACATCACCTCGCCGGTCGGACCATTCGCATCGAAGCTGCGCTCGCTGAAGTCGAAACGGCCATCGTGCCGCACGCGGAGCAGCGTGCTGGCGCGCGTGCCGTAGCTCGGCGAGCGGATGAACGACGACGACAGCAGCTTTTCCCATTCCGGCGCCACGCCCGTGCGCGGCAGTTCCCAGTCGGGCGCCTGACGGTCGTCAGCCAGCAGTTGCAGGTACGGTTCCGCGCTGGCGGTAGGCTGGCCGCTATCCGCTGCCAACACTTCGCACATCGCGCCCACGCGGCTGCGCACCTTGGGCCACGGCGTATCGAGCAGCGCGTTGGACAAGCCGTAGAGCCCCGGCTTGAGCCGTTGCGGCTGGCGCGACGGCGAACGGTTGCTGTACCACCAGAGGTCGTGCAGATCGCTCGCGAGCAGGTTGAAGCCGTTGTAGGCGCCGTGGTCGCCGGCCAGCGCATGCAGGTATTCGTCGGCGCTCTGGTTGCCGCGCAAAAACTGCGACACCAGTTCGCCGCGCGAGCGCGCATCGGTGCGCTTCTCGGACGGCGCGCGGTAATTGGTCAGCGCGGCAAAGCGCGCGCCCGGGTGGGCGTGGCCGGCATGCTGGGCGTCAGCGCCCGCAATGCCCATCCACGTACCGGGTTCGCCAATCACTTCCGCGAGGTCACGACCGCCCAGCACGTGGGGGGCATCCTGCCACCAGTGCGCGGCCGCCGCCGGGCGGGCATAGAACTCGTCGCGGTTGCCGGCAACCACCAGGGCATAGTCCGGGTGCGATTGCCAGGCCACCAGAATCAGGCACATAGCACTTCCTTTACAACTTGATCAGTCGATGTCTTCATGCAGCACACTGCAAGACAACTACAAGACATCGAGATCCACGAACCGTTCCGCCATCCGCTCGCCGCTGACCCATTGCGACAACCCGCTCTGGTGCCACAGGCCCGTGAGCGTGGCGTCGAAGGCGGGCGGCACATCGGCATAGCATTCCATCCAGGTTTGCAGGCCGGCGCGGGTCTCGGGCCTGCGCATGAGCGTACCACCAATCCCGGTGGCTTCGGCCACCGTTTCCATCCAGCGGTGCCAGTGGGGCAGGGCCTCGACGGCCCGCTCGTCCGGTACATTGAAATAGACGTACAGATGATCGCTCATGTCGGCGCTCCGGGGAGATTCAGCCGGCCGCTTCGGCCGCATTCGGCAGCGGCACTTCGTACGGCAGCGCACGCGTGGCCACGGCCGGGCCGTCAGCAGCGCCGAGCCGCAGCGCGCCCGTGGCCGCCTCGATCTTCAGTTCCGCCAGCGCATCCCAGCCGCCCTCAGGCGACGGCGCCGCGTTGACGATCATCCCGCACGGCTGTTCCGGGTCTTCCGGGCGGAAGATCTCGGCGGCGGCGGCCGGTACCTCGCCATCGCCATGCAGGCGCCACATGCGCCGCTTGAGCGTGCCACGATACTGGCTGCGCGCCACGACTTCCTGGCCCGGATAGCAGCCCTTGCGGAAGTTCACGCCGCCAATCAGCTCGAAATTGATCATCTGCGGCACGAACTGCTCCTGCGTCGGCGTGCTGATGCGCGGCACGCCGGAGAGCACGTCGAGCCAGTCCCAGAAGGCCGGCGCGGCGGCGTCGAGGTTGCCGGACAGCGTCTGTTGCAGGGCAGCGATGCGCTCCGCCGGGGCCACGATCTGCCAGCGGGGGGCGCCATCGGCATCGGCCAGACGAATCACGGTGACGCCTTCGGCACTCGCTGCCTGGAGCGGACCCTGCGGCGCGGGCAGACCCGCCACGGCGAGCGCGCCGGCGGCAGCCGGGCCAGCTACGCCGAGCACGCCATGTGTGGCGGAAAGATCGGACAGCTTGGCCTTGGCACGCAGCACGAACATGCTCAGGCGCTTCTGGATGGCCGGCTGGATGTCGGCCGAGATCTGCAGGACGATGCCGTCGGCATCGCGCCACATCAGGAAGCTGGCTTGCAGGCGACCCTTGGGCGAGCAGTAGCCGGCCAGCCGCGCCGTGTCCGGGGACAGATCCTCGACGGCGTTGGTCAGTTGGGTGTGCAGGAACGCGGCGGCATCGTCGCCGGCCACGCGGATCAGCCCGACGCCAGCAGGCGTGGCGATTACGCCGGTGCGGCGCAGCGATTCAAGGCTCGAAGCCAGGGTGGGAGTTGCGTTGGGCATGCAATCAGGCCGGTTGGCGAACAGGTGACGGGAGGCGGCGGCACCCCGAATGGGGTGCCGCCGCCTCCTCTATATAGGGACGCTTGCCGCCAGGGCAAATCGGCAACGTGACGATGCGGGCTCGTGGCGGCGCGGGGCTCCCGGTATTATATGGGGCTGTCGCCATTCCGGCCCGCCGCCCTGCCGATCCCGACCCGCCGTTGGGGGCATGGCGTTGGCATCACCCTGGCGTCGCCAAAATTCACCAATCCTCCATGAAACGTATTGTTCTGCGTCTGATCGGGGTTCTGCTGGTCTTTGCCCTGGCAGCCGCCGGCGGCTTCGCCTGGTGGGCGCACCAGCCGGTCGGCCTGTCCGCCTCGCCCGTCGAGGTCATCATCAAGCCCAGTTCGGGCGTTGCCAGCGTCGGCCGCCAGATCCAGCGCGGCGGCGTGTCGATGGACCCGCGCCTGTTCCAGTTGCTGGCCCGCATCAGCGGCCACGGCGCCGACCTCAAGGCCGGCGGCTACCAGTTCGAGACCGGTATCACGCCGCTCGACATCATCGAGAAGATGGTGAAGGGCGAGGTCACGCACTATGTGGTTACCGTGATCGAAGGCTGGGAATTTCGCAAGATGCGGGCGGTGGTCGATGCCAACCCGGCACTCAAGCACGACACGGCGGGCATGTCCGATGCCGACCTGATGAAGGCCATCGGTGCGACGGAACCGTCACCCGAGGGGCTGTTTTTCCCCGATACCTACCTGTTCGCGCGCGGCAGCAGCGATGTCGAGCTGTATCGCCACGCTTACCGCGCCATGCAGAAGCGCCTGAACGAAGCCTGGAACGCCCGCGCGCCGGACCTCCCATACAAGACGCCGTACGAGGCGCTGGTCATGGCCTCCATCGTGGAGAAGGAGACCGGGCAGGCCGTGGAGCGGCCGATGATTGCCGCCGTGTTCATCAACCGGCTGCGCAAGAACATGATGCTGCAGACCGATCCGACCGTGATCTATGGCGTGGGCGAGTCGTTCGACGGCAACCTGCGCAAGAAGGACCTCCAGACGGACACCCCGTACAATACGTACACCCGCACCGGCCTGCCGCCCACGCCGATCGCGCTGCCGGGCATCGCCTCGCTGGCCGCAGCCACGACGCCAGCGCCGTCCGATGCGCTGTACTTCGTGGCGCGCGGCGACGGCAGCAGCCATTTCTCCAATTCGCTTCCCGAACACAATCGCGCGGTAGATAAATACCAGCGCGGCAAATAAGCCTTTCATGCGCGGAAAATTCATTACCTTCGAAGGCATCGACGGCGCCGGCAAGAGCACCCATATCGACTGGGTGGCCGAACGCCTGCGCGCACGTGCCGATACGGGCAGCGTGGTGACCACGCGCGAGCCGGGCGGCACGCCGCTGGGCGAGGACCTGCGCCAGCTGCTGCTGCACCGGCCGATGCACCTGGAAACCGAGGCGCTGCTGATGTTCGCGGCGCGCCGCGAGCACATCGCCGAAGTCATCGAGCCAGCCCTGTCTCGAGGCGACTGGGTGATCTCGGACCGATTCACCGACGCCACGTTCGCCTATCAGGGCGGCGGGCGAGGCCTGCCCACCGGGCGGCTGGAAGTGCTCGAAACCTGGGTGCAGGGCGGCCTGCAACCCGACCTGACCCTGTTGTTCGACGTCCCGCTGGAGACCGCCAGTGCGCGGCTGGCCGGCGCGCGTTCCCCGGACAAGTTCGAGGCCGAATCGCGCGCCTTCTTCCAGCGCACGCGTGACGAGTACCTGCGCCGTGCGGCGGCAGCCCCGGCGCGCTTCCGGGTCATCGACGCCACGCGCTCGATCGACGAGATTCGCGTAACGCTCGAGGAAATCATCGCAAGCCTTTGATCTGGATGGCCTATATGGCGGCGATGATGTCCGCTGGCCACCCTCCGACAATACATGAGCGATCCCCGCTAACTGACTGAATCGGCATGCTTTATCCCTGGCAACGAGAAGACTGGCAACGACTGGCTGCGCTGCGCCCCCGGCTGCCGCACGCGATGCTGCTGCATGGCCAGCAAGGCATTGGCAAGCGGGACCTGGCGCTGCATTTCGCCCAGGGCCTGCTGTGCGAGTCGGCTCTTGCCGATGGCCAGCCGTGCAATACCTGCGGGGCCTGCCACTGGTTCAGCCAGGGCAACCATCCCGATTTCACGGTGGTCCGCCCCGAGGCGCTCGATGCGAGCGGCGAAGCGGATGGCGAGGCCGAGGGCGGCGCCAAGAAGAAGGCGCCAAGCAAGATCATCCGCATGGAGCAGGTGCGCGCGCTGATCGAGGCCGTGGGCGTGGGCACGCACCGCGCCGGGCTGCGCGTGGTGGTGGTCTATCCGCTCGATGCCCTGCAGACCGAAGGCGCCAACGCGCTGCTGAAGACGCTTGAAGAGCCGCCGCCGTCCACGGTTTTCCTGCTGGTGACCGACCGGCTGGACCGCGTGCTGCCGACCATCCTGTCCCGCTGCCGCCAGTTTTCCGTGGAGCGCCCCACGGCCGCCGCTGCGCTGGACTGGCTGCGCAGCCAGGGCGTGGCCGATGCCGAGGCGCAACTGGCGCTGGCTGGCGGATCGCCGCTGACGGCGCTCCATGCCGCCGAAGCCGAGGAGCAGCCGATGCAGCGCTGGCTGGTCTCGCAACTGGGCGCGGGCGCCGCGTTCGACGCGCTGGCCGCCGCCGAGCAGCTCCAGAAGCTGCCGGTGCCGGCCGTGCTCGGCACGCTCCAGCGCTGGACCTATGACCTGCTGGCGCTCTGCGTCGGCACCGGTGCGGTCCGCTATTTCCCGAAGGAGCAGGCGGCGCTGGCGCGTTGTGCCGGCGCCACCGATGCCCACCGACTCCAGGCGTTCAGCGCCCGGCTGGTCGGCCATCGGCGCAACGAGAACCATCCGTTGGCGGCGCGCCTCGTCATGGAGTCCGTTTTCCTCGATTACCGGCATTTGTTCCAGGGAAGTGCCGCCGGGCGATAGGAATCGGGCGCCGCCCGTGGTAAAAGCTAACGCAGTCAAGCTGTCGATTTGTCAAACGCGCCAAATAGCGCCGCACCAAGCGGACAGGGCGCAACGCCAAACAGGGGTCAAACAATGAATGCACCAGTCACCGGCGCGCCCGTGCGTCCGGCCGCACCCGCAGCACCCGGAGCACCCGGAGCACCCACCACCGTGCCGGGCCAACCTGCCACGGCAGGCGCCGCGCAGCGGCCGAACGTGCTGTCGCTGTCGATCAAGGACCAGGCGGGGCTGTACGCGGCCTACATGCCGTTCCTGACGCGCGGCGGTATCTTCGTGCCGTCCAACCGGCCGTTCCGGATTGGCGAACAGGTGTTCCTGGTGCTGTCCCTGCTGGACCGCCCGCAGAAATACCAGGTGCAGGGCACGGTGGCGTGGATCACGCCGGCCGGTACGCCGATGAAGACCCCCGGCGTGGGCGTGCATCTGCCCGAGGACGACAATGGCCGCAACCTGCGCCGTGCCGTCGAGGAAATCCTGGGCAAGGCCATCGATTCCGGACGGCCGACCCAGACCTTGTAGCAATCTGATCATCCACGCGAAGTTAGCTTCGCAAGTATTTGTTATTCATGCGTATTTCCGATTTCACCCTGCGCCTGGCCGCGCCGGCCGACCTGCCCGGCATCGTCGAGATCTATAACAGTACGGTGCCATCGCGCATGGTCACGGCGGATACGGAGCCAGTGAGCGTGGCGTCCCGCCAGGCGTGGTTCGACGCCCATCAGCCGGAGCGCCGCCCGCTGTGGGTGTGCGAGGATGCCGAGGGCCGTATGGCCGGCTGGCTCAGCTACTCGGATTTCTATGGCCGTCCGGCCTATGGCGCGACCGCCGAGCTGTCGATCTACCTACACGCGGACCGCCGTGGGCAAGGGCTGGGGCGCTACCTGCTCGAGCAGGCCATCGCCCATGCCCCGCAGGTGGGCGTGACCACGCTGCTCGGTTTCATCTTCGGCCACAACACGCCGAGCCTGGCCCTGTTCGAGCGGCACGGTTTCGCCCGCTGGGGCGACCTGCCGCGCGTGGCGGTGCTCGATGGCATCGAGCGCGATCTCGTGATCGTCGGCCGCCGGCTCGACTGACCCGCATCCAGAGACTGACGATGTTCGTTGATTCCCACTGCCATATCGATTTCCCGGAACTGTCCGAGCGGCTGCCGCAGCTGCTCGAGAACATGAAGGCCAATCAGGTCACCCACGCGCTGTGCATCTCGGTGACGCTGGAGGACTTCCCGCGCGTGCTGGCGCTGGCCGAGCAGCATCCGCACCTGTATGCGTCGGTGGGTGTGCACCCGGACTACGAGGAGGGCGAGGACCCGACGCTCGAACGCCTGCTGGCGCTGTCCGCGCACCCGCGCGTGGTGGGCACCGGCGAGACCGGGCTCGACTACTACCGGCTCAATGGCCGCAGCATCGACGACATGGAATGGCAGCGCGAACGCTTCCGCACCCATATCCGCGCCGCCAGGCAGACCGGCAAGCCGCTGATCATCCATACCCGGTCGTCGGCGGACGACACGCTGCGCGTGATGCGCGAGGAGAATGCGCGCGAGGCCGGCGGCGTGATGCACTGCTTTACCGAAACCTGGGATGTGGCGAAACAGGCGCTCGACGAGGGCTTCCATATCTCGTTCTCGGGCATCGTCACCTTCAAGAGCGCGGCGGACCTCCAGGAAACCGCGAAAAAGGTGCCGCTGGACCGCATGCTGATCGAGACCGATTCGCCCTATCTGGCGCCGGTGCCGTATCGCGGCAAGACCAATGAGCCGGCGTGGGTGCGCCATGTGGGCGAGTTCATCGCCCAGTTGCGCGGCGTGCCGGTGGAAACCATCGCCGAACAGACGACGGATAATTTCTTCCGTCTCTTCAAGCACATAGACAGGAATGCTCATGTTTGACATGAAGACGATGCGTGGCGCGGTGGCCGCCCTGATGCTGGGCGCCGCCACGGCAGGCTGGGCCGCGCCGGCGGACGACATGCGCAAGGCCGTGGAATTCGACGATGCCAACACGGTGCAGAAACTGCTGGCGCGCGGCGTGGACCCGAACCTGACCGACGCCCGGGGCAACCCGATGCTGGTGTTGGCGCTGCGCGAGAAATCGATCAAGGCCGCCACGGTGCTGATCAAGGCGAAGAACATCGACTTCGACAAGACCAACCCGGCCGGCGAGAACGCGCTGATGATGGCCAGCCTGCAGGGCGAGCTGGACATGGTGAAGCTGATGGTCGACGGCGAAGAGGCCGAGATCAACAAGAAGGGCTGGGCGCCGCTGCACTACGCGGCCTCCAACGGCCACAACGAGGTGGTGAAGTACCTCGTCGATCACGCCGCCTATATCGATGCGGAAAGCCCCAACGGCACCACGCCGCTGATGATGGCCGCGCGCGGCGGGCATATCGACACCGTGAAGGTGCTGCTGGACGAGGGCGCGGACCTGCGCCTGAAGAACCAGCAGCGCATGACCGCGATCGACTTTGCCGAGCAGTACAACCAGAAGGAGATTGCCGACGGGCTGAAGTCCCGCTGGCAGAAACTCTATGGCGCGGTACCGGCCCCCGCGCCGAAGCCGGTGCCCTATAACCCCTCGGGCACCCAGGGCGCGCCGAACAAGCAGCCGCAGCCCAAGCCGTACTGAACGGCGCCTGAGCTGTTACTGGGCCGGCGCCAGCCGGTTCAGGGAAATTCCGATTCCGTGATGGTCACGCTCTTCGACTTGCCCATCACGCTGTAGAGCGTGAGCGTGTTGTTGGCGAAGCTCGTGCCGTTGGCCTCCTGGATCTCCTTGAGGTCGAAGCGCTCGGAACGGAAGATCTCCCCGGAGTCGAGGCTCCGGTAGCGCACGTCGTAACGGCCGGGCGCAATATTCTCCATCGTGAACATCGACCCGCTGCGTACGAAGCTTGTGCGCACCGGAATCGCCGCGTCACCCTCGATCGATACCAGTTTCAGGAACACATCGGACACATTGCGGGTGTTGTCCACGGTCACCGTGGACAACCCGTTGCTGTTCAGCACCGGATAGCCGGTCAGGTAGCCCGAGCGGCTCGGCCACGGCATGCCGCGCGGCGTGTTGGCCGGCCGGCTGTAGCGGGGCGGTTGCGGCGGGAAGGCTTCCTCGGCCCGGGCCGGCTTGACCAGCGCAACCGGGGTGTCGGCGGCCGAACTGGCGCTGGGCGTCCAGTCGCCAAGCAGGACCACGATGCTGGCCCCCACCGCGATATAGAGCAGGAAGGCCAGATGGGCCGGCAGCGGCTGGCCGCGCGGCGGCGGACCATCGGGCCGGGGTTCGGGTTTGGGGCGGAAACGGGTCTTCTCGCTGCGCGAGGGGCGGGCTTCTTCGGCTTTCTGCGAAGACTTGTTGTTGGCGCCGCGCGCGGAGGCACCCTGGGCGGATGCACCGCCGGCCTTGGCCCCTCCCGCCGCCCCGGCAGCGCCGCTGGCAGCGCGTGGCTGCCGGGGCTGGGCCTGCGGACGCGCCGTCTGGGGCCGCGCCGTGCCCGGCGCAGGGCGCGGCGGCACCTCGCGGCGGCGGGCGCGGATCGCCTCCATCCGCTCCTGCTCCACGATCCACTGGTCATGCTCCGCGCGCCGCCCGGGGTCGCTCAGGACGTCATAGGCCACGTTCAGCAGCCGCATGATGCGGTTGGATTCCTCGCCGTCCGCATGGCGATCGGGATGATATTTCTGGCTAAGCGACTTGTACGCGGCCCGGATTACTTCCTGGGGCGCGTCGCGGGATACCTTGAGGTTGTCGTAATGGGTATGCATCAAGCAGGAAAGACGCAATAGCGGAGGCCGACAACAATTAACGGCAGATTGCCGAATTTTTCAAGGTATAGCGGCCCGGCCCGGCCGCGTATGCTGGCTGGGCAACAGATGCACAGCCCCCGGCAACACCGCCCGGCCGTGGAGTGTGTCCAGCAGCCGCTGCATGGCCGCATCGATCTCCTCGATGCTGAGGCCGCCGTAGCCCATCAGCACGCCGGGGCGCGGCGGCCGCCCCGCGAACATGCCGCTGACGCCGTAGAGCCCGATCGACGCCGCCCCGGCCCGGGCGATAAAGGCGGCTTCGTCAGCCTGTTTCAGGCCGACCGGACGGATTTCGGCCACGAGGTGGATGCCGGCCGACGCGGGCAGCGGGGCCAGCCAGGGCGACAGGTCGAGATCGAGCCAGCGCAGCAGCGCCGCGCGCCGCGCCGCGTACTCCTTGTGCATGCGCCGCAGGTGCTTGGCGAAATAGCCGTCGAGCATGAACTTGGCCAGCGCGGTCTGGGTGAGGGTGCAGCTATGCCAGTCGCTGGTCTGCTTGGCCCGGCACAGCGCCTGCGCCAGCGGGGCGGGCGGAATCACGTAGCCGATGCGCAGCTCCGGAAAAATAGTCTTCGAGAATGTGCCGACATAGGCGACCACGTCGTCATGGTCGAGGCTCTTGAGCGAGTCCATCGGCCGGCCCTCGAAGCGAAATTCCCCGTCGTAGTCGTCCTCCACCACCAGCGCGCCGCGCCGCTGCGCCCAGTCGAGCAGCGCCAGCCGGCGCTCCAGGCTCATCGGCATGCCGAGCGGGAACTGGTGCGAGGGGGTGACATAGATGATGCGGGCGTCCGCGGGCAGGGCGCTGACCACGATGCCATCCGCATCCACCGGTACCGGCACCACCCGGGCGCCCGCCGCCGTAAAGCTCATGCGGGCGGGCGGATAGCCGGGGTCTTCCATGGCCACCACGTCGCCGGGCCGCAGCACCACCCGCGCCAGCAGGGTCAGCGCCTGCTGGGCGCCCTGGGTCATGATCACGTCGTGCCAGTTGCTGACCACGGCGCGGCTGAAGGCCAGGTAGCGCGACACCGCCAGCCGCAGTTCCGGCTCGCCGGCCGGATCCCGGTAGCCTGCCGGCACGCGCGCCTGCACGCGTATCGCATGGCTCACGCAGCGGCGCCACTGGTCGAACGGGAACAGCCGCTTTTCGGTCACGCCGCCCATGAAGTCGTACTGCGGGGAGACGCCCTCCTGGCGGATCGGCAGCGCGTCCGGCATCGATTCCCAGAGCGCGTCGGCCGGCTGCAAGGCCGTGGCGTGCGTGGGCAGGTTGCCGCGCCGCGTCATGGCCGCCGCCACGAAGGTACCCTCGCCGGTGCGCGAGCGCAGATAGCCCTCGGCGGTGAGCCGTTCGAAGACATCGAGTGTTGTCTTTCGGGAAACACCGAGTTGCGTGGCAAGGTCGCGCGTCGACGGGAGCCGCTCTCCAGCGGCCAGCCGGCCGTCGAGAATACCGGCGCGCAACTGGCGATAAATCTGACTGGCCAGGCCGTGGCGGCCTTCAATGCTCAAGTGGACGTTCATGATGGGGGCGGGGGCGAGTCATCGGTCGGAAAACCGCGCGCAGGCAGGCGCTGCCGCCATTCTAGTTAAGTTGCATCCTTGATGCAATTTAAGGTAATTCGACAAAAAACCACGCTGCGGGGGCGGGGTCCGGCGCGGCGCTCTCCAGGGGGCGGGCTCCCATCGGTGCCTCGATTCAGTACCCGCTGCGCGCCCCCTGCGCGTATCGCGCCTGCAACCTGAGGCGGCGGTGGTCACCCAAAAAACGCAGGAAGTGGCTATGGGCGCCTATCCGCCCCGTGCGTAATCTGCGCAGGACTCATCTCATGCCTGCCGGCAATGCCATGAATACCATCGCCATTCTGCTCTCCGCGTTCCTGCTTTCCGTGATCGCGCTGGCGGCCTTTATCTGGAGCATGCAGAAGGGCCTGTTCGATACTTCGCCAGCCGCCGCGCGGGTGATCTTTGCCGACGGCGAGACCGGGCACCCCGAGGATCCTGCCTCGGCGCACCTGACGCCCGGGCTGGACGATCCCTCCCGCGATGCCGCCGATGCATCTTCCGCGCCAGTCGTGTTCCTGTTCATCTGCTGCGCCATGGTGTGGCTGGTGGTGGCGTCGATGGCCGGGCTCACCGCCTCGATCAAGCTGCACGAACCGGACCTGCTCGCCAGCGTGCCCTGGCTGTCCTTCGGCCGCATCCGCACCATCCACCTGAACGCCGTGGCCTACGGCTGGGCGCCGATGGCCGGGCTGGCCATCGCCCTGTTCCTGCTGCCCCGGCTGCTCAAGACGGCGCTGGTCGGCGCCCGTTGGGCGGTGCTGGGGGCGGCGGTGTGGAATGCGGGGCTGATTGCCGGCATCGGCAGCATCGGCGCGGGGATTTCCGATGGGCTGGAGTGGCTCGAGATTCCCTGGCAGGTGGACATCCTGTTCGTGATCGGCGGCGCCTTCGTGGGGTTGCCGCTGGTGCTGACGCTGGTCAACCGGAAGGTGGATCACCTCTACGTGTCGGTCTGGTACATGGGCTGCGCGCTGTTCTGGTTCCCGGTGCTGTTCCTGGTGGCGAACGTGCCGGGCGTGCACTTCGGCGTAGAGCAGGCCACCATGAACTGGTGGTTCGGCCACAACGTGCTGGGGCTGTTCTACACGCCGCTGGCGCTGGCTTCCATCTACTATTTCCTGCCCAAGATCATCGGCCAGCCGGTCCGGTCGTACGGGCTCTCGCTGCTGGGTTTCTGGGCGCTGGCGTTCTTCTACGGGCAGGTGGGCGGCCACCACCTCGTGGGCGGGCCGGTGCCGGGGTGGCTGATTACGCTATCCATCGTGCAGAGCATGATGATGCTGATTCCGGTGGTCGCGTTCTCCATCAACCAGCACCAGACGCTGCGCGGCAACTTCCGCCGGCTGATCGACTCGCCGACGCTGCGTTTCATCACCTTCGGCGGGATGATGTACACGCTGAGTTCCATCCAGGGCTCGTTCGAGGCGCTGCGCACGGTGAGCCGCGTGGCCCACTTCACGCACTACACCGTGGCCCACGCCCACCTGGGGCTGTACGCGTTCGTCAGCTTCGCCTTCTTCGGCGCGCTGTACTTCATCGTGCCGCGCGTGACCGGCCGCGAATGGCCGTACCGCTGGATGATCTACATGCACTTCTGGCTCGCGGCGGGCGGCATCGGCATCTATTTCGTCTTCCTGAGCATTGGCGGCTGGCTGCAGGGGCTGGCCATGCTGGACGCGGCGCGCCCGTTCATGGACTCGGTCGCCGTGACCCTGCCGTACCTGCGCGCCCGCTCGCTGGGCGGGGCAATGATGCTGACGGGCCACCTGTTCTTCGTGACGAACTTCGTCTGCGCGGTCTTCGGCTTCGGGCCGAATCGTGACCGCCCGGCGCTGTTCCACCAGGGCCGCCTGCGCAAAACGGGCCAGTCGGGCCAAAAACCTGCCGAGGGAGTCTGAACCGTGAACAATGAAAGCGCCCTGCTGGCGGGGGGCATGACCATGCTGGCGCTGGCCACCAGCGCGCTGGTCGTCCTGCCGTATCTGCAACTCCAGGACGTCAAGCCCACCGAAGGCACCAAGCCCTATACCGCCGCGCAGCTGCGCGGGCGGGAGGTCTATATCGCCAACGGCTGCATCTACTGCCATTCCCAGCAGCCGCGCGACAGTTCCTACGCGCCGGACGCCAAGCGCGGCTGGGGTCGCGTGGCCGTGGCCGGCGACTACTACTACGACAAGCCGCACCTGCTGGGCACCATGCGCACCGGGCCGGACCTGATGAACATCGGCGTGCGCCAGCCCGGCGCCGACTGGCACCTCGGGCACCTGTACCAGCCGCGTGCCTACGTGAGCGGCAGCATCATGCCCAGCTACCCGTACTTGTTCGATGTGAAGGACGCGCCGGAGCCGGGCGACAAGCCGGTGACGCTGCCCCCGGGCTACGCACCGCCGGGCAAGGTGGTGGTGCCGACCGCCGCCGCGTCTGACCTGGTGGCCTATCTCCAGTCGCTGAACCGCACCGGGGCGGTGTTGCCGCCCGAAGGTAGCGAGTCGAACCCGCGATAAGCACCCGCGATAAGCACCCGATAAGCATCCGCAGAGGAAACAGATGGCAGATCCATCGGAAGAACGTCAGGCCGCCGCGGCGCGTGCCCGCGAGAATGCCGATCCGCACGAGAACCGCGCGCCGATTCCCCGCTACGTGCTGGCCATGGTGGCCGCGCTGGTGGCGTGGGGGGCGTTCTATATCGTGACGTCCGAAAGCGACCAGCCCTCGTCGCTGGGCGACAGCCGCACCCTGGCGGACCTGAAAGGCAAGCCGAAGGGCGCCGGCGGCGGCACCGTGGATGGCGCGGCGGTGTTCCAGGCCCGTTGCGTGGCCTGCCATCAGGCCACCGGGCAGGGTTTGCCGGGCGTGTTCCCGCCGCTGGCGGGCTCGGAGTGGGTGGTGGGGCAGGAGGCGCGGCTGGCCTCCATCGTGCTGCGCGGCGTGACCGGCAAGCTGACCGTCAAGGGCACGGCCTACAACGGGGCGATGCCGGCCTTCGCGGACCAGCTTTCCGATGCCGAAATTGCCGCGGTGCTGACCCATGTGCGCAGCCAGTGGGGCAATACCGCTGGCCCGGTAACGGCGGAAGCCGTCGCCGCCGCACGCACCCAGACGGCCGCCATGGCGGCGCCGTTCGATGGTGACGCGGCGCTCGGCAGCCCGGGTGGCTAGCCTCGCACACGGTGTTCGGCCCGCGCGCCCGCGCGGGTCTCTGGCTGTGCGCGCGGTTTTCGGTCTGGTGCTGGTACTGGGCGGCATCGCTCTCTGGGCCATCACGCATGGCCTGACCGCCTGGACGCTCGACCAGCGCCGCGAGGCGCGCATCGCCGCGCACGAGATGCGCCTGCCGCCCATCGCGGTGCATGACCAGCTTGGCCAGCCGCAGAGGTTTTTCAGCGAACTACCAGCCGCAGGACCAGCCGCAGGCGCCCCCGCCGTCTATCTCGTCGATGTCATCTACACCCGCTGCCAGACCGTGTGCCGCGCGCTCGGGGCCGCCTTCGCCCAGCTATCGCGCCAGGTGGAGGCGGACGGCATGGCGGGCCGGATCGGCCTGATCTCGCTGTCTTTCGACCCGCGCGATACCGGCGCCGACCTCGCCAGCTACGCCCGCGAGCATGGTGCACGGCCGCCGCAATGGCGGGTGGCTGCGCCGGACGCGCCCGTCGCCATGCAAGCGCTGCTGCGCGAGGCCGACATCATCGCCATTCCGGACGGCTTTGGTGGCTTCGTCCACAACGGCGGCCTGCAGGTGGTGGATGCGCACGGGGTGGTGCTGGGCAGTTTCGAGTTGGAAGACTTCCACGCGGCCTATGCGCTGGCCCTGCGCCATGCGGCGGCGGGCGGAGTGGGGCGATGAGAGTCGTCCGATTCCTGGCGTTGATCGCCGTCCTGATCGTCCTGGCCGTCCCGCCGCTGCGGGAGCCCCTGGAAGCCTCGATGGCCCTGCAGATGCTGGGCCTGCTGCCGGCCGTGTTCGCCGCTGGCTGGCTCGCTGCCCGCCTGGCCCCAGCGCGCTGGCAGGTCCGGGCGATGGCGGCGCTGCGGCCGCACGCGCTGAGTCTGCTGGTGGTGGCGACCTTCGGCTACGGGCTGTGGATGCTGCCGATTGCGCTGGACCTCGCGCGGCTGTCGCCGATGGTCAATGCCGCCAAATTCGCTACGGTGTTCGTGGCTGGCTTGTCAACCGGCATCGCGCTCCGCGTGGCGGCGTGGCCGCTGGTGTTGTTCTTCGGCGGCAACATGGTCTGGATGGGCCTGACCTTCGGTATGCTCTTCGTCGACGCACCCGCGCGCCTGTGCGCGAGCTACCTGATCGACGACCAGCGCATGGCCGGCGTCGGGCTGGTGGCGGGGTCGGCCGGGGTTGGGGTCTGGCTGCTGGCCTGGGTGGTGCGTCGCGCGGGATGGTCGAATTCGGAAGAATCCGAAGAAACCACTAAAGATCGGCCGGCGTTTGCCGTTAACGCGGGCCAAAAGGGTCTTACACAACTGGGTCGCAAACAACAACTGCGTGCCGCGGCAACGACCGCGACACCGGACAAGGGGCCTGACAGAGCCCCGGATTGACGGGTTCGCGGAGACATCCGCACCCATTTCAAGGGGCAAGTGCATGCTGAGAAGAATTCGCGCGGAACAGCTCCAGGTGGGCATGTTCGTGGCCAGGCTGGGCGGACCCTGGATCAACCACCCGTTCTGGCGCTCGCGTTTCCTCGTCACCAGCGACGACCAGGTCACGCAGATCCAGTCGGCCAACGTGCAGGATGTGTGGATCGACATCCTCAAGGGCCGCAACCTCCCCACGCCGGCCGCGCCGGAGATGATGGAGGCCGATCTCGCCGACGACGAGCCCGAGGCCAGTTTCGAGGAAGAACTGGAACGCGCGCGCGAGCTGATCAAGAGTGGTCGCTCTCTGGTCGGCAACATGTTCAGCGATGTGCGCATGGGCCGCGCGCTGGAGACCGCCGGGGCGCTGCTGCTGGTGGATTCGGCGTCGCTGTCGCTGTCGCGCCATTCGCAGGCGCTGCTGGCCATGGCGCGGCTCAAGGCCAAGGACGACTACACCTACCTGCACTCGTTCTCCGTGTGTGCGCTGATGATTGCCGTGGGCCGCACGCTCAAGCTGCCCGATGGCGAGGTGCGCGAACTCGGGCTGGCCGGGCTGGTGCACGACATCGGCAAGCTGACGCTGCCCGATTCGCTGCTGCACAAGGCCACCGACCTGACGCCGGCCGAGGAAGAGCAGATGCGCCGCCATCCGTCGGCGGGCTACCGCATCCTCAACGAGGCGCGCCTGTATACCAATATCCCGCTCGACGTCTGCGTGCACCACCACGAGCGCGTGGACGGGCGCGGCTACCCGTTCGGGCTGGTCGAGCACGAGATCAGCGTGCATGCCAAGATCGCGGCGATCTGCGATACCTATGACTCGCTGACCTCGCCCCGGCCCAATCACCAGGCCTGGGCGCCGGCGCGCGCGGTGGAGTACATCGCCGTGCGCGTGGACACGCTGTTCGACCGCCGGGTCTTCAAGGCGTTTACGCGGACGGTGGGCATCTACCCGCTCGGCACGGTGTTGCGGCTGCGCTCCAGCCGGCTGGGCGTGGTGTGCGGCCAGAACGAGGACGAGCCGCTGCGGCCCCGCGTGATGACGTTCTACAACGTGGCGGCGTCCCAGGCGGTGCCGCCACAGGTCATCGACCTGTCCCAGAGCGAGGACACCGTGGTGGCGTTCGAGGACGCGCGCCAGTGGGGCTACACCGACGAGCAGTTGATGGCGATGTACGCGCCGCACGGGTGAGCAGGTTTTCCCCTCTCCCGCAAGCGGGAGAGGGGAGACACACGCGGGGCTAGTACACTTGGCGCTTGTTTGATGACCGACCTGCCTGCCGCATGAATTTCGATGCCCTGCTGGACCTGTTCCAGCAACGCCTTCCCGCCCATCCCTCGGCCCAGATCGCGCTCTATGTGCTGGCGCTCGGCGTGATCGCCGCGCTGGCCCAGTGGCTGATCGCGCGCGTGGCGGGCCGCCTGGTCTACCGCGTGCTGAGCCTGTCCGGCCACCGCAACTGGGCCGCGGCGCTGCTGCGCCACCGCATCTACCGCCGGCTCGGCTACGCCATCTTCCTGGCGGTGATCGCGCTTGGCATCGGCGAGGTGCCCAACCTCGGGCGCTTCTCGCAGCTCATCGAGCGGCTGGCCCATGCCGGCACGTGGGTCAGCGTGTTCCTGATGCTGTCCGGGGTGTTCTCGGCCTGGCAGACCGTGTTCGCGGGCAGCCAGCGCGCGCAGACGCGCTCGATCAAGGGCTATGTGCAGATCGCCCAGCTGGCGCTGTGGCTGATCTGCGGCGTGCTGGTGCTGTCGATCCTGATCGACCGCTCGCCGCTCTGGATGCTCTCCGGCCTGGGCGCGCTCTCGGCGGTGCTGCTGCTGGTCTTCAAGGACACGCTGCTGTCGCTGGTGGCCAGCACGCAGCTGACCACCAACGACATGCTGCGCATCGGCGACTGGATCGAGATGCCGCAGTCCAATGCCGATGGCTTCGTGATGGACATCGCGCTGCACACGGTCAAGGTCAAGAACTGGGACAACACCGTGACCACGGTGCCCACCTACAAGCTGTTCTCCGAGAGCTACCGCAACTACCGGCACATGTTCGAGTCCGGCGCGCGGCGGATCAAGCGGACGCTGCGCATCGACGCCACCAGCGTGCGCTTTCTGGAGGACGAGGAACTGCACGCGCTGATGCGCTTCCGGCTGCTGCACGACTACCTGGAGATCAAGCAGGCGCAGGTGGCGCAGGCCAACCTTACCTTGAGCGGCCCGGACGACGACCCGGTGAACCGGCGCCGCCTGACCAACGTGGGCACATTCCGCGCCTACGGCATGGCCTACCTGCGTGCCCATCCCGAAATCCACCACGACCTGCTGCTGAACCTGCGCATGATGGAGCCCGATTCGCAGGGCATTCCCATCGAGGTCTACTGCTTCACCACGCTGACCGGCTGGACGGACTACGAGCGCATTCAGGGCGATATCTTCGACCACCTGCTGGCGATCCTGCCGGAGTTGGGGCTGCGGCTGTACCAGGCGCCGTCCGGTGCGGACCTGAGCGGGCTGCGGGCCAATCCGGTGCTCGGCGCGCAGCATGCGGCACTTGCCGTGGCGGCGGCGGACGCGCGGGCGTAACGGCGTTTCCTTGATCTGAAGCTTCAGACTTTGCAGCAAGCTTGCACGCGATCAACCCGCGCGCAGATGACCCGGCTCCGGATTGGCATGTCCTTGTCCCATCGCCTAGCCTGTTTATCTGCGACAACCGTCGGGAGTGCGTCATGGCAAGCATGCAAGCGTTGGTCTTCAAGGGACCCGGACAGATCGAACTCCGGGAAAAGCCGATTCCGGAAGTGGGGCCGACCGATGCGTTGATCCGCATCACGACGACCACGATCTGCGGCACCGATGTCCACATCCTCAAGGGTGAATATCCGGTCAAGCCGGGCCTGACCATCGGCCATGAGCCGGTCGGCGTGATCGAGAAGCTTGGCAGCGTGGTGACGGGCTACCGGGTGGGCCAGCGCGTGATTGCCGGGGCGATCTGTCCGAGCTTCCATTCCTATGCGTGCCAGGACGGGCGGCCTTCGCAGGACGGCCAGGCGCACGGCCATGGCTACAAGCCGATGGGCGGCTGGCGCTTCGGCAACACCATCGACGGCACGCAGGCCGAATTCGTGCTGGTGCCCGATGCCCAGGCGAACCTCTCGCCGATTCCGGATGGCCTGACCGATGAGCAGGTGCTGATGTGCCCGGACATCATGTCCACGGGCTTTGCCGGGGCGGAGCAGGCCAACATCAAGATCGGCGATGCGGTGGCGGTCTTCGCCCAGGGGCCGATCGGGCTCTGCGCCACGGCTGGCGCGCGGCTGTGCGGCGCGGGGATGATTATCGTGGTGGATGGGCTCGACGAGCGTCTGGCCATCGCGCAGAAGATGGGCGCGGATGCCGTGGTGAACTTCCGCAAGGTGGACGTCGTGGCGGAGATCCTGCGCCTGACCGGGGGGCGGGGCGTGGACGCCTCCATCGAGGCGCTCGGCACGCAGGCCACCTTCGAGGCGGCGCTGCGCGTGCTGAAGCCGGGTGGCACCTTGTCGAGCCTGGGCGTCTATTCGAGCGACCTGCGTATTCCGCTCGATGCCTTCGCCGCCGGGCTGGGCGACCATCGCATCGTGACGTCGCTGTGCCCGGGCGGCAAGGAGCGGATGCGGCGGCTGATGCAGGTGATCGAGACCAATCGCCTCGATCTCGGACCGATGGTGACCCACCGGTTCCCGCTGTCTCGCATCGTCGAGGCGTACGACCTGTTCTCGAATCAGCGTGACGGCGTGCTGAAGGTCGCCATCACGCCTTGACCGGCGTCAAACCGGCTCGGCCGGTCAGCCCTTGCGTGGCTTGACGCGGCTGGCCGCGTCCTTGGCACGCTCGCGGGCCACATCCACATTTTCGGCGTAGGCCAGCGCCACACCCATGCGGCGCTTCTCGAAGCTTTCCGGCTTGCCGAACAGGCGCAGCTCGGTCTGCGGCACGCGCAGGGCGTCGTCCACGCCGTCGAAGACGATGCCCTGGGCTTCCACGCCACCGTAGATCACGGCGCTGGCACCGGGGCTCTTGAGCGCCGTGCTGACCGGCAGGCCGAGGATGGCGCGGGCGTGGAGTTCGAACTCGTTCTGCCACTGGGTGATCATCGTCACCATGCCGGTGTCGTGCGGGCGCGGGCTGACCTCGCTGAACCAGACCTGCTCGCCCTTGACGAACAGTTCCACGCCGAACAGCCCCTGGCCGCCGAGGTCGGCCGTCACCGCGCGGGCGATGTGCTGCGCCGTGGCGAGGGCCTTCGGGTGCATCGGGTGGGGCTGCCAGCTTTCCACGTAGTCGCCGCTGACCTGCACATGGCCGATCGGCTCGCAGAATTGCGTTTCCACCTGGCCATCGGCGCCCACGGCGCGCACGGTCAACAGGGTGATTTCGTAGTCGAAGTCGATGAAACCTTCCACGATCACGCGGCCGTGGCTCACGCGGCCGCCGGCCATGGCGTAGTCCCAGGCAGCCTTGACGCCCTCGGGGCCGTCGATCTTGCTCTGGCCCTTGCCGGAGCTGCTCATCACCGGCTTGACCACGCACGGGTAGCCGATGCCGCCGTCGATGGCGGCCTGGAGTTCCTCGAGCGAGTCGCAGAACTTGTACGGGCTGGTCGGCAGGGCCAGCGTTTCGGCGGCCAGGCGGCGGATGCCCTCGCGGTCCATGGTCAGCCGTGCGGCGCGGGCGGTCGGAATCACGCGGACCACGCCGGCGGCTTCCAGCGCCTCCAGCATCGGGGTGGCGATGGCCTCGATCTCGGGCACCACCAGGTCCGGGCGCTCGGCCTCGATCAGCGCCTTCAGTTGCTCGCCGTCGCTCATGGTGATGGTGCGGGCGTGGTGCGCCACCTGCTGGCCCGGCGCGTTCTCGTAGCGGTCCACGGCGATGGTTTCCACGCCCAGCCGTTGCAGCGCGATCAGCACTTCCTTGCCGAGCTCGCCGGAGCCGAGCAGCATCACTTTGGTGGCGGAGGGGGAGAGGGGCGTTCCGAGGGTGGTCATGGCGGGGCGGAGGTCTGGGGTGAACGGATAAAGACCGCGATTGTATACGGGCAGGATCGGCGCTCCAACCTGCCGCAAAGCAAAACGCCCTGCCAGGGCAGGGCGTTTCACATGTGGCGTAATCGCCGCAGTACGCGACGGGTGCGCGCCTTAGTACGCGATCTTCGCCGTCAGGCTGATGGCGCGCGGGTCCGCCGGCTGGACGTAGCCAGCGTACTGGAAGCCCCAGTAGCGCTTGTTGGCGAGGTTGGTCAACGCTGCGCGCAGCGTCAGTTCCTTGCCCGCCACGCGGGTGTTGTACGAGGCGCCCAGGTTGAACACCGTGTAGCCGCCCGCCGTCAGGTCGCCCTCGGGGCGGACCTTGGTCGTCCCCGTGTACTTGCCGTCGAGGCCCACCTTCAGGCCCGGCACGAACGGAATGCGGTAGCTGATCCGGCCCGTCAGGATCCAGTTCGGCGCACCGGCCACGCGGTTGCCGATGTTCAGCTGGCCCTGGTCGTAGGAGCTGTCCAGGTACATCGCGCTGCCGCCCACTTCCCACTGCGAGCCGATCCGCGTGCTGCCGGCCAGCTCCACACCCTGGTAGATCGACTTGCCGTCCTGGACGAAGACCGGCAGGGAGCCGCCGTCGTTGCGGCCGAATTCCGTGCGCTGCTCGATGCGGAACAGTGCCGCCGTACCGGTCCAGAGACCCTGGTCCGTCTTGGCGCCCACTTCGTACTGGCGGCTCTTGGCCGGCGTCAGCGCGGCACCGGCGTTCGAGTAGAACGACGAGACGATGCCGCCGCCGTCGAACGACTCCACGTAGCTGGCGTACAGCGTGGTGCTCGGCATCGGCTTGAACATGATCGCCGCGGTGGGCGTGATCAGGCCGTTCTTGGTGAAGTTGGTGTTGCCGCCCGTGGTGCCGGGGAAGCCGTAGCCGTTCTGCTCGTAGTTGGTGACGCGCAGGCCGCCCAGCACCGACCATTGCTCGGTCAGGAACATGGTGTCGCTGACGAACGCCGACTTCTGCTCGGTGTCGCCGGCGCGGTACTTGTTGAAGCCGGTCTGGCTGTAGTACACGCCGGTGTACGGGGCGTAGATATTGCCGTCGGCCAGTTGCGTGTAGACCGAGTTGGTGCTGTAGCGGTCAATCTGCTTCTGCCAGCTCAGGCCGGCCACCAGTTCATGGCGGAACGGGCCGGTGCGGAACTTGCCTTCGACCATCGACGTCCAGTTGGTGAACTGCTGGCTTTCGGCGCCGTCGTAGCGGAAGTCGGTGTAGTCGCCCAGGCCGTTCTGCAGGTTGAGCGTGGTTTCGTTACGGCTGCGCGACTGCTTGCTGAAGCTGTAGGTCGTGCTGACGGTCCAGTCGTCATTGAGCCGGTAGCGCAGGCCGGTCTGGTACACCTGCAGGTTCGAGTAGAAGTGCGCGTCCGGGCCGGCGTACAGGCCGCCGCGACCGCTGACCACGCCCGGGAGCTGGCCGCCGGCGGGGATCTGGCCGGTGTAGAACGTCGGCGTGGCGCCCCAGGTGTTGCGGTCCTGGTAGATGCCGTCGAAGGTCCAGGTCAGGTCGCGCGTGATGCGCGCGTCCAGCCCCAGCGAGACCGAATTACGGTTGATGCCCACGGCATTGCTGGGCTTGCCTTCCTCGTGCGTCAGGTTCAGGCGGTAGCCGAACATGTTGTCCGGGCCGGCGCGGCCGCCCACGTCGACGTGCTCGGTCCACACGTGCGACGAGCGGTAGCCCAGTTCCACGCTGGCCGTGAACTGGTCGGTCGGGCGCTTCGTCACGTAGTTGACCGTGCCGCCCGGGTTGCCGAAGCCGTACATGAAGCCGGAGGCGCCCTTGAGCAGTTCCACCTGTTCGAGCTGTTCGTAGGGCAGCGTCAGGCCGTAGCTGATGAACGGCATGCCGTTGATCTTGTACGCGTTGCGCCAGTCGAGCTGCAGGCCGCGCACGGTGGTGTACGCCGCCCACGCGTTATTCGCGTTGCTGTTGTCGGAGACCGAGGCGTCGTTGAAGAACACGTCGCCGATCTTGGTCACCTGGCGGTCGGCCAGGTCTTCGCCGGTCACGATGGTCGTGGAGAACGGCGTGTCGAGCTGCGGGCGGCTGCCCAAGGCGCCGCCGGAGGCCTTCTTCTTCAACTGCGGCCCAATCTCGATTTCCTGCGCCGCGCTCACGGTCACGGCCGGCAGCGCCTGCTCGGACGGGGCGGCTGCCGCCGGCTCCGTGGTCTGGGCGAAGGCGACGCCACACAGCGGGAATCCGGTCAGGACAGCCATCCGGGCGAAAGCGGCCAGAGGGCGCACGCGCGACGGCGCATGCTGCCGGCGTGCGGCATTGGGCAAGCAGGAGGTCATTGTTCTTTGGCTCGTAGGTGCGAATACTAACGGGAATGCGAACGATTCGCGTTAATTGGAAAAGACGAATGATCCTAGCCGAGCCTTGCGCCGTCAAGGAAAAGCCCGTGCGAAGACGGTCTTTTGTGGTGTTTTTGCGATGATTTGCCGCGTCAGCGCAGCCCCAGCCGCGTCTCGAGTTGATGGGCCAGCGCCACGAGGCGCGGGCCAACCACCTTCTCGGTGGCATGGAAGGCCCCCGTTCGGGCCAAAACCCCGCAATTCAGCACGAACCAGCGTGAATCCACGCGCGCGCAGAGCGGCACCGCGAAGCCGAAGACATCTCGCCGCCATTCGTCCCGGCTGGTGCAGTAGCCGTGCCGTGCCAGATCCTTGCGCGCCTGGGCCAGCGCCGGCGCGGCGCGGTGGAACGCCTCCGGGTCTTCCAGCCGCAGGCGGTTCAGCACGGGCGCGCTGGCCTCGGACGGCGCCCGGCACAGCCACGCCTTGCCGATGGCGGTGGCCAGCATCGGCATGGCGGCGCCCACATCGGGGGTGACCACGAGGTCATGGGTGGCGAGCGCGGTCTCCACGTAGATCATCTGGGTCCGGTCCCGCACGCCCAGTGAGACCGCGCCGACCACTTCGTCGGCCATCGCCTGCATCAGCGGGCGGGCGAGCTGGCGGATCGGCATGCCGCACAGCAGCGGGTAGGCCGGCGCCAGGACCGCCGCGCCCAGGCGGTACTTGCCCAGCGCCACGTCATGGCGGAGGTAGCCGAGCACGGCCAGCGTGTGGGTCAGCCGGGCGACGGTGGACTTCGACAAGCCCGTGCGCATCACGAAATCCCGGTTACCCAGCAGGGACTCGCCGGGGCGGTAGGCCAGCAGGATGTCGATGCCGCGCGCCAGCGTGGTGGCGAACTGGCGGTCGCGCTCGGGCGAGGCGGGGGCTTGGGGAGGCGGAAGCGCCATCAGCCGGCTCCCGCCAGCAGCAGCTCCACCTCGTGCACCATCTCCATCAGGCCCGGCCCCATACGGTCCTCCAGCATGCCCGGCGTCAGGCGCCTCGCCAGCACGCCGCAGTTGAAGATCAGGATTTCCCCGTCGATCAGCGTGCGCATGGGCACGGCCACGGCGTGCACATCGTGCTGCCAGGTGCCGGGCGTGCGCGTGAAGCCAAGCCGCGCCAGATGTTCGATGGCCTCCGGCAGGGCATGGGCATGGTCGCGCCAGTCGTCCGGCGCCTGCTCGCGCAGCCCGGCGATGACGGGCGCGCGCATCGCTTCGGGGGCCTGGGCGAGCCAGGCGCGCCCCATCGCCGTGGTCAGCATCGGCAGTGAGGCCCCGATCTCCGGGCGGAACGCGATGGCGTCGTGGCCCCGGATGGTTTCCACGTAGACCATATGCAGGCGGTCGCGCATGCCGAGCGAGACCGTGCCGCCCATGCGGTCGCTGAGGCGTTTCATCAGCGGGCGGGCCAGTTGGCGCACGCCCAGCGAGGCCAGCAGCGGATAGCCGAGCGAGAGCGCCGTGGAGCCCAGCCGGTAGCGGCGCAAGTGGCTGTCGTAGAGCAGCAGGCCCCGGGCGGCCAGCGTGTACGTCAGCCGGCTGATGGTGGCCTTCGACAAGCCGGTCCGGTCCGCCAGTTCCTTGTTGCTCAGCACCGTCTCGCCCGCGCGAAAGCACTGGAGCAGCCCCAGGCCATGGGCCAGCGTGGTGGCGAACGCGGGATCGGGGTGATGGGGGCGAGAGGGCATGGGGTTAACCCTTGGTTTGCGGTCTTGGCCGCGCTGTTCCATAAGGGTAGACGATGTTCAAGATAGCGAAACATCGATAGTGCGAACGATGCGCCCCCCGTAGGCTCGATTCGATGCATCGCCTTTGCTGGTGCCGATTAGAGCGAGACACTGAATGATCAGAGACCCGGAAGTCTTCGATCCCTTCCTGCAAGCGTTGCAACGCTTCGTGCGTGAACGTCTGGTGCCGCGAGAGGCCGAGGTGGCGGAGCGCGACGAAGTGCCCGGCGACATCGTGGACGCCATGGCCGCGCAAGGCATGTTCGGCTATTCGATTCCAGAGGAATACGGCGGCGCGGGCATGACCACCGAGGAACTGGTGCTGGCGGCGATGGTGCTGTCGCAGTGCTCGGTGGCGTTCCGGGCCCGCGTGGGCACCAACACGGGCATCGGCTCGGAGGCGCTGGTGGCCGACGGCACGCCCGCCCAGAAGCGCCGCTACTTGCCGCTACTGGCCAGCGGCGAGGTGACCGGCGCCTTCGCCCTGACCGAGCCTGAAGCCGGCTCGGACGCCACCGCGCTGCAAACCTCGGCCCGGCGCGACGGCGACCACTACGTGCTGAACGGCACCAAGTGCTTCATCACCAATGCGCCCCTCGCCGGCCTGTTCACGGTGATGGCCCGCACGGACCCGGACACCGCCGGCGCGGCCGGCATCTCGGCCTTCATCATCCCGCGCGACACCCCGGGGCTCACCACCGGCGCGCCGTACCGCAAGATGGGGCAGGCCGGCTCGCCGGTCTCCGAGGTGTATTTCCACGATTGCCGCGTGCCGGCAGAGAGCGTGATCGGCGGCGAGCCGGGGCAGGGATTCCGCACGGCGATGAAGGTGCTGAACAAGCAGCGCATCCACCTGGCGGCGCTGTGCACCGGGCCGGCCATCCGCATGCTGGACGACGCCGTGCGCTTCGTCACCCACCGCAAGCAGTTCGGCCAGCCGCTGGCGGACTTCCAGCTCGTGCAGGGCCTGATTGCCGATTGCCAGACCGACATCCATGCGGCCCGCGCGCTGATCCTGGAGACCGCGCGCCAGCGTGACGCGGGCGCGGACGTGACCATGGAGGCGTCGATCTGCAAGTACTTCGCCTCCGAGATGTGCGGCCGCGTGGCGGACCGCTGCGTGCAGATGTTCGGCGGCTACGGCTATATCGCCGACTACGGCATCGAGCGTTTCTACCGGGACGTGCGCCTGTTCCGGCTGTACGAGGGTACCAGCCAGATCCATCAGTTGAATATCGCCCGGCGCACCATCGCGCAGGCGACGGCGCAGCGCTGAACGTGTAATGTCACATCCGGATAAAACCACCGGAGATGACAAAAATGTTCAAAGCATCTGTAGTCGTCGCAAGTCTTGCATGGGCGATGTTGGGCGTGGTGGGGGTGGCGCAGGCGCAGGGCGCGTACCCCAATAGGGTGATACGGCTCGTGGTGCCGTTCGCGCCGGGCGGCACGGCGGACATCGTCGCGCGCCTGCTGGCCGATCCGCTGCGCGAGGAGCTGGGCCAGACCGTGGTGGTCGAGAACAAGCCCGGGGCGGGCGGCAATATCGGCGGCGAGATCGTCGCCCGTGCCGCGCCGGACGGCTACACGCTGTTGCTGGCCAGCGCCGGGCCGACGGTGATCAACCCGAGCCTGTATCCGAAGATGACCTTCGACCCCGCGCGCGACCTCGCGCCGGTGACGATGATCTCGCGCGACTTCAACCTGATGGTGGTGAATGCCGGGCTGCCGGTGACCACGGTCAGCGAGTTCATCGCCTACGCCCGCACGCACAACGGGCAGGTCACCTTCGGTTCGCCCGGCAACGGCACGCCGGCCCAGTTGGCGGGCGAGCTGCTGAACCAGATGGCCGGCCTGCGCATGCAGCACGTGCCATACAAGGGCACCGGCCCGGCCGTGGCGGACCTGGTGGCGGGGCACATCACGGTGTTGATCGACAACATGCCCCCGCTGTGGCCGCACGTGCAGTCCGGCAAGCTGCGCGCGCTGGCGGTGGCCAGTGACAAGCGTGTGCCGATTGCCCCGGACGTGCCGACGGCGGAGGAGGCCGGGCTGAAGGGATTCACGGTCACGGCCTGGAAGGGCCTGATGGCGCCGGCCGGCACGCCGCGCGCGGTCATCGACCGGCTCAACCAGGCCACGCTGAAGATCCTGGCGCGGCCGGAGATGCGCAAGCGGTTGATCGACCAGGGCGCCGAGCCGGTCGGCAACACGCCTGAGCAGTTCGCCCAGCAGATCCGCGCGGACACCGCGTGGTGGGCGGCGCTGGTGAAGTCCACCGGCACGTCGCTGGATTGATTGGCAATGGTTTGATTAGCAATCGATAGATAGGAAAGGCTATGTCCCGATTTCTGGCTTACCGGCTTCACGCGCCCACGGCAGGGTCCAGCACCCCCACCGCCGGCTTTGTCGAACTGAACGTCGACGACCTGTCGCCCGGCGAGGTGCTGGTGCGCGTGGCGTGGTCGAGCCTGAACTACAAGGACGCGCTGGCCGCCGCCGGCATCAACGCCATCGTGCGGCAGTACCCGCGCATCGGCGGCATCGACCTGACCGGCACCGTGGCGGCCTCGTCCGACGCGCGCTTCCGTGAAGGCGACCCGGTGGTAGTGCATGGCTTCGGCATCGGCGTGGACCATGACGGCGGCCACGCGCAGTACGCGCGCGTGAAGGCGGACTGGGCGATGCCGCTGCCGGCCGGGCTCTCGCTGCGCGAGGCCGCCACGCTCGGCGCGGCCGGCTACACGGCCGGGCTGTGCCTGCACTGGATGGAGCACAACGGGCTGGCGCCGGCGCGCGGCAAGGTGGTGGTGAGCGGGGCGACGGGCGGCGTGGGCAGCATCGCCATCGACATGCTGGCGGGGCGCGGCTACGCCGTGACGGCGCTGACCGGCAAGGCTGCCGAACTCGACTACCTGCGCACGCTGGGCGCGGCGGAGATCCTGCCGGCCGAGGTGGCCAAGGGGACGGGCAAGCCGCTGGACCCGGCGCAGTGGGCCGGCGCCGTCGATGCCGTGGGCGGGGAGGTGCTGGCGTGGATGCTGCGCACGCTCCAGCCAGACGGCGTGGCCACGGCCTTCGGCAACGCGGCGGGCGCCCAGTTCGACGCCACCGTGCTGCCATTCATCCTGCGCGGCGTGAAGCTGATCGGCATCAACGCCAACAGCCCGATGGCGCTGCGCCGCGAAGTCTGGGCGAAGATCGCCGATACCTACCGCCCGCGCCACCTCGATCTGGTCGCCAACGAGATCGCCTTCCAGGACATCCCCGACGCCATGGCCCGCATGCTGGCGCGGCAGTCACGCGGGCGTTATGTGGTGCGGATGGGCGACTGACTTCGTAGCGGCGCTGCCCCTCTCCCCCGGCCCCTCTCCCGCAAGCGGGAGAGGGGAGAAAACCAGTGGTGTGCTCCCCTCTCCCTCTGGGAGAGGGGCTGGGGGAGAGGGCAGGCGCCTGCCGGAGCCGAAGCCGTCCCTACTGCATCAACCCCAGCACGGTTTCGATCGCCGACATCAGTTCCTGCAGCCGCAGCGGCTTGCCGCACACCGCGTCGAAGCCAGATTCGATGGCCGCGCGGCGGTCCTGCTGGCGGGTGAAGGCGGTCAGGGCGATGGCTGGCGTGCGCGCCCGCGAGGCCACCGCCTCGCGGATGCGCACTTCGCGGATCAGGTCGTTGCCATCGCGGCCGGGCAGGCCGATGTCGCTGATGATGAGGTCCGGCGTGGCGGCCTCGATTTCATCCAGCGCGGTCTCGCAGTCGCGCGCGGTGCGCACCCGCGCGCCGTCGTTCGACAGGATGGCCGACAGCGCCGCCGCCGCATCGTCATCGTCCTCCACCAGCAGCACGTCCAGCGCGTTCAGCGGCACGCCCGGCTGGATCGCCGCCACCTCGGCGCGCTCGGTGCCCGGTTCGGGCGAGCCCGGCTCCACCAGCGGAATCGAGACCTCGAACATCGCGCCTTTGCCCTCGCCATCGCTGGCGGCATGCACCGTGCCGCCGTGCATCTCGGCCAGATGCTTGACGATGGCCAGCCCGAGCCCCAGGCCGCCGTGCTGGCGCCGGTTGGCGTCGTCGCTCTGCGTGAAGCGGTCGAACAGCAGCGGCAGGAAGTCCGGGGAGATGCCGCGCCCCTGATCGATCACGCGCACGCGCAGCGTCTCGGCGTCTGAGCTGGCCTCCACGCGCACCGCGCCGCCCTCGGGCGAGAACTTGATGGCGTTGGAGAGCAGGTTCCACAGGATCTGCTGGAAGCGCGCCGGGTCCAGCCAGGCGCGGGGGACCAGCGTGGCCGGCAGGATCACGTCCAGCGCCACGCGCCGCTCGGCGGCCTGCGCCTGCATGCTGTCCAGCGCGCCGCCGATCACATCGGCGGGGTTGGTCAACTCGCGCTCCAGCTTCATCTTGCCGACGTTGAGCATCGACACATCGACCAGATCCGCCACCAGCCGGCGCTGGATCGCGATATTGCGCTCCACCGCCGCCAGACCGCGCCGGCCTTCCTCGGACGCCACGTGGCGGCTCAGTACATGGGTCCAGACCGAGATCACGTTCAGCGGGTTGCGCAGTTCGTGCGAGAGGATGGCGATGAAATCGTCCTTCATCCGGTTCAGCCGCTCCACGGCGGCGCGCGCGGCCTGCTCGCGCTCGATCAGCTGCTCGCGCTGGCGCTCCAGCAGCACGCGGTCGGTGATGTTGGACACCACGGCCACCTTCACGCCGTTCTCCAGCACGGCCGAGATGCTCCATTCCAGGTGCATGGTCTCGCCCTGCGCGTCGCGCAGCGGAAACGCGCCCTGCCAGCCGTCCTGCAGGTGCTGGCCGGTGGCCTCGGCCACGCGCGCCACCCAGTCAGGCGGGGCGAAGGCGGCCACATGCTGGCCGATCAGCGCCTCCGCCGGGCGCTGCAACAGGCCCAGCATGGCCGGGTTCAGGTCGACGAAGCGCCCGTCCAGATCCAGCGTGCAGATACCGCCGATGGCCTGGTGGTAGATCGCCCGGAAGCGCGCCTCGCTCTCGCGCAGCGAGCGCTCGGCGGCGCTGGCGCGCAGCAGCGAGGAGATCGTGGCCACCAGCACGGCCGGCTCGGCCGGGTGGACCAGGTAGGCGCTGGCGCCAGCGTCCAGGCCGCGCACCTTGTCGTAGTCGGCCACGTAGGTGGCGGAGAGGTGTACCACCGGCACGGTGGCGGTCTCGGCGCGCTCGCGCAGGCGGCGGCAGACCTGAAAACCGTCGATGTCCGGGAGGTTGACGTCGAGCACCACGGCGGAGACGCTGGTGTCGGCGCGTTGCAGCGCCTCCTGGCCGCTCTCGGCCTCGATGGTGCGGAAGCCGGCCGCGCTCAGCACGCGTACCGTGGCGTAGCGCGTGACCGGGTTGTCATCGACCACCAGCACCAGCGGCGGGGTGTCGCCCCTGCCGATGGCCGCTACGATGTGATCAGCCATGATGGTCTCCGGCAGGCGCGTCCGTTGGCACGGGCAGCGCCACCGGCACGGTCACGTAGAAGCGCGAGCCCACGCCGACTTCGCTCTCGAAGCCCACATGCCCGCCGAGCAGCTCCGCCAGTCGCTTGCTCAGCGCCAGCCCGAGGCCGGAGCCCCGGTAGCGCCGCTGCAGCGGGGAGTCGATCTGCACGAAGTCCTGGAACACCTCGCCGTGAGACTCCGCCGGGATGCCGATGCCGGTATCGCGCACGGAGAACGTGATGGTGTCGTCGCCGTCGCACACGGCCGAGACGCGGATCTCGCCGCTCGGCGTGAATTTCAGCGCGTTGGAGACGTAGTTGCGCAGGATCTGCGAGAGCTTGCGGTCGTCGCTGAACAGCTTGGGCACGTCGTGCGGGGCCTCGAAGATCAGCGACACCTCCGGGTTGGTCAGCACGGGCTTGAACATGCCGCGCAGGGCATCGAACAGCGCCACCATGTCGAACCAGGCCGGCGACACATCCACGCGGCCCGCCTCCAGCCGCGCCAGGTCGAGCAGGTCGTTGACCATCTCGGCGAACTCGGCGGCAGTGTCGCGCACGAACACCACCTGCTTTTCCTGCTCGGGGGTGAGCGGGCCGTCCACGCGGTCGATCAGCAGCCGGGTAATGCTCTGGATGGCGACGATCGGCGTGCGGAACTCGTGGCTCATATAGGCCAGGAAGCGGCTCTTCAGCTCGGTGGCCTGGCGCAACTGGTCGGCCTGGATGTCCAGTTCCGAGTACAGCGCCAGCACGCCGCGATTGGTCTCATCAAGCTCGGCGCGCAGCGCCTCCACTTCCTGGGTGCGCGCCGCCAGCGCGGCCTGGAGTGCGGCGGGGTCGGTGTCGGGGGAGGCGGTCGGGTGGGTCGGGTGGGTGGGGTGGGTCATAGCGGCCAGTCTCACGGTGTCTTGCGGGGGCCCGGGGGCATCACCGCTGCGCGCGGCGAACCACCACGACAGTGGCATCGTCGCGGCCCCGGCAGAATTTCCAGAACACGAACGCGGCCACCAGCGACGGATCGCGCTGCAGCACGGCCGGGTCGTCCAGCCGCCAGCGCGACTGGATGCCATCCGAATGCACGATCAGCACGGCGTGCGGCGGCCACTCCACCTCCTGCTCCTGCACGGCCCGCATTTGCAGGCCGGCGGTGCCATTCTGGACCAGCAGCGTGCGGTCGTCGATGCCGGATATCACGCGCGCCATGACGTTGCCGGCGCCGGCATAGCGGATGCATTGGGCGCCGGCGTCCACGCGTGCGGCCGTCACGGCGGCGCCGCGCGTGGTGCGCAGGGCGCCGTGCGCCAGTTCCAGGTAGCGGCCGGGATGGCTGCCCCGGGCCCGGGCGAACACGGACAGCGCCACGGCGGCGGCTTCGGCGGCGTCGGGGCCGTGCCCCAGGCCGTCCGCCACCACCACGTCGGCGCGGTGGTCGTGCACGGCCACGCTCCAGCCGTCGCCGCTGACCGTCTCGCCCGGCGCGGCCACGCAGACCGCGCCCACATCGAAGCCGTCGCTGGTGCGGCGCGCCGTGCCGCCAGCATCGCGCTCGCGGTAGAAGCGCGCCAGGATCAGCGTGCCCTGGCCGGGCCGTGTGTAGATGTCGAAGTCGTCGGCCAGCCGGCTGACCGCGCCGAGGCCCTGGCCGGCGCTGCCGCCGGTGGAATAGCCGTCCCGCAGGCAGGCCTGGAGGTCCGCCATGCCGGGGCCATCATCGATCGAAATCAGCTCGATGGCGATGCCGTCGCCCAGTTGGCACGCTGCCACCAGCAGCCGGCCGCCCCGGGCGTGGTTGACGAGGTTGTTGCCCAGTTCGTTGACGGCTACGGCCAGCCGGCCGGACTGGATGGCATCGAAGCCGTGCCGCCCGGCCAGTTCGGCGGCGGCGCGGCGGGCCTCGCCCACGCGGCTGCGGTCGCCCATCGGCACGGCGATGTGCGGGCCCAGGTTGTTACTTCCACCGAGTGATGCTGACACAGGTTCCCTCGCCAACTTTGGTTCTGATGGCGAACTCGTTCACCAGCCGTTTGCTGCCCGACAGGCCCATGCCCAGCCCGCTGCCCGTGGTCCAGCCGTCGACCAGCGCCTGTTCCACGTCCGGAATGCCGGGGCCCTTGTCCTCGAAATGCAGCCGCAGGCCCTTGCGGATGCCCTCGGCCAGCATCTCCCAGCGCATTTCGCCGCCGCCGCCGTACACCACGGTGTTGCGGGCGAGTTCGCTGGCCGCCGTAATCATCTTAGTCTGCTCCACCAGCGAGAACTTCAGTTGGATTGTCAGCGTGCGCACCATCGCGCGCGCATGGACGATATCGCGCTCGTCCTTGAGCGGGGCGCTGCCCGTATCGGCCAGCTCGGTGGCCACGGCAGGGGTGGCCATCTCAGGCCACCCGCGCGGCGGCGTCGAGCATCTGCATGCCGCGCTCCACGCTCAGGGCCGTCTTCACGCCGCCCAGCGAGAGCCCCAGCTCCACCAGCGTGATGGCCACGGCCGGGCGGATGCCCACCACCACCGTGGTCGCGCCGAGGATGCGGCTGATGTCCGAGATGCTCACCAGCATGCGGCCGATGAACGAGTCCACCATCTCCAGCGCCGAGACGTCGATCAGCACGCCGTGCGCGCCGGTCTGGTCGATGGTGGAGGCAATGTCTTCCTGCAACATCAATGCGGTCTGGTCCTGCATGTCGATCTGGATCGTGACCAGCAGGTTCTTGCCCATCCGCAGGATTGGAATCCGTTCCATGGCGCCTCCGGGTTCAGGCGGCGCGGGTGACGGTGTGGCCGGTCATGCGCATGGCCGTGGCCAGCGCGTCCGCCAGCGTGGACTTGGTGATGATGCCCTGCAGGTCGATGCCAAGATGGACGATGGTCTGCGCAATCTGCGGCCGGATGCCGCTGATGATGCTTTCCGCGCCCATCAGGCGGATGGCCGTGACGGTCTTCATCAGGTGCTGCGCCACGAGGGTGTCCACGGTGGGCACGCCGGTGATGTCGATGATGGCCAGCTCGGAGCCGGTGTTCACCAGGCGCTCCAGCAGCGTTTCCATGACGATCTGCGCGCGGCTGCTGTCCAGCGTGCCGATCACGGGCACCGCCAGCACGCCGTCCCAGAGCTTGATCACGGGCGTGGACAGCTCCAGCAGTTCGTGCTGCTGGCGCATGATGATGTCCTCGCGCGTCTTCTGGTAGGTGGAGACGGTCCACTGCGCCATGCGGTCCACGATGGACGAGGCGGCCCAGACCACCTCGATCTGGCCCTCCACCTCGCCGCGATGGCGCTGCAGGCCATCGAACAGCGGGCGCTTGAGCGCCAGCACGAAGCCGCTGGTCACGTCGGCCGTCTCGCCCTGCGCCGCGCGGGCGGCGGACAGGTGCGACAGCGTGTCCCGCAGGGGGGTCCAGGCACGGCTGTCGAAGTTGCTCGCGTCGGCATCCGCCGACAGGCCGGTGTCAAGCGCCTTGAGAATGGCGCGCTGCTCGGTCTCGAGGTTCTGGCTCAGGCCGCGGCCGCCCGTGTAGGTGTGATATTCGGCGGTCCAGCCGCGCAGGATGGTGTCCGGGTCCTCGCGCAGGAGGTCCGCTAGTCGCTGGTTTTCTGGGCGCATGAAGGTGTGAAAGATGGGAGGGATCGGGCAAGGGGGCGTCCGCGGCTGACCACGCCGCACGGCAGGACGTTGAGTCGATTCTAGGAGAGATTCATAGTCGACACTATCGGCGCCCGGCTGATTGACGCCGTATGGGAAATCGGCATTCTGCTCTCTAAGTGATGCATTGGTAACTTTGTGAGAATGCGCCGACAGCCGAACGGGACACCCCACGCTGGCCGGCGCCGCCCCGGGCCGACTACGCTGGATAAGGATCGTCAGGTCGGGAGGATTTCCGTGGATTGGCTCGATGCGCTGCAATGGCCCGCGATGGCGGTGACGGTGGCCGCCACCTGGCTGGTCGGCAGCCGCGCGGCGGGCCGCCGCAAGGTGGGCTTCTGGGTCTTCCTGGCCAGCAACGCGATGTGGGTGGGCTGGGGTTTCCATACCGGGGCGTGGGCGCTGGTGGTGCTCCAGTTCGCGCTGGCCGCGCTGAACGTGCGGGGCATGGCGGAGGCCCGCAAGGCGCGGCGCGCGGGGCCGTCCGCTACCTGACGCCCCGCCTATATATATAGAGGGGGATGGATCCCGATGGCCGACCTGATCGTCGCGCGGCCGGAAGGGCTGTACTGCCCGCCCGGCGACTTCTATATCGACCCGTGGCGCCCCGTGGCGCGCGCCGTCATCACCCACGCCCATTCGGACCACGCGCGCTTCGGCCACGGCAGCTACCTCTGTGCCGCCCCCGGGCGCGGCGTGCTGCTGGCGCGGCTGCCGGGCATCGCGCTGGAGACGCTGCCCTACGGCGAAGCCATCACGCATCACGGGGTGCGGCTGAGCCTCCATCCGGCCGGACACGTGCTGGGCTCCGCCCAGGTGCGGCTGGAACATGGCGGGCAGGTCTGGGTGGCCTCCGGCGACTACAAGGTCGAGGCCGACGGCACCTGCGACCCGTTCGAGCCGGTGCGCTGCGACACCTTCATCACCGAAAGCACCTTCGGCCTGCCGATCTACCGCTGGCCGACGCAGGCCGCGCTGATGGCCGAGATCTTCGGCTGGTGGCAGGCCAACGCGGCGGCGGGGCGGGCGAGCGTGCTGTACTGCTACGCCTTCGGCAAGGCGCAGCGCATCCTGCACGGGCTGATGCGCCATGCGGGCGCGGACGTGGCCCTGCCGGGGCCCATCGTCGTGCATGGGGCGATGACCACGCTGAACCAGGCCTATGCGGATGCCGGCGTGGCCCTGCCACCCACCCTGACCACGGCGGACCTGCCGGCGCGCAGCCCGGCCCTGCGCCGCGCGCTGGTGGTGGCGCCGCCGTCCGCGCAGCGCTCCACATGGCTGCGCCGCTTTGGCGAGGCCGCCGATGCCTTCGCCAGCGGCTGGATGCAGTTGCGCGGCACGCGGCGCCGGCGCGGCGTCGATCGCGGCTTCGCGCTGTCCGACCATGCGGACTGGCCCGGGCTCCTTTCGGCGATCACCGCCACGGGCGCGCCGCGCGTCATCGTCACGCATGGCAACGTGCCGGTGATGGTGCGCTACCTGTGCGAGCAGGGCTGGCAGGCGCAGGCGTTCCAGACCGAGTATGGGGACGACGCCGGGGACGATGACGAGCCGTCGCAGGAGACCGTGGAAACCCCGGTCGAAACCCCGGAGGCAGCGCCATGAAAGCCTTCGCCGACCTCTACGCGGCGCTGGATGGCACCACGTCCAGCAACGCCAAGCTGGCGGCGCTGGTCGATTACCTGCGCGCCGCGCCGCCCGAGGACGCCGCCTGGGCGGTCTACTTCCTGTCCGGCGGCAAGCCGCGCCAGCTCGTGCCGGTGGCGATGCTGCGCGAACTGGCCCGGCAGGCCGCCGCGCTGCCCGAGTGGCTGTTCGAGGAAAGCTATCAGGCCGTGGGCGACCTGGCCGAGACCATCGCGCTGTTGCTGCCGGCCACGCCCCACATCGACACGGCCGGGCTGGCCGAATGGGTCGAGCAGCGCCTGCTGCCGCTGCGCGGCCAGCCGCCGGAGGTGCTGCGCGAGCGGCTCGATGCGCTCTGGCGCCCGCTCGACGCGCGCGGGCGGCTGGTCCTGTTCAAGCTGATCACGGGCGCGTTCCGCGTGGGCGTGTCGCGGCTGCTGGTCACCCGCGCGCTGGGCGAGGTGGCTGGGCTGGACGCCAAGCGCGTGGCCGAGCGCATGGTCGGCTACACCGACATCTCGCGCCGCCCCGATGCCGCGCACTACCTCGCGCTGATCGCCCCGGACGATGCCGGGACGGCGGCGGGCGAGGGCGCCCTCGCCACCTTGCAGCGCGGCGGCCAGCCCTATCCGTTCTTCCTCGCCCATCCCTTGCAGGCCCCCGTGGAGGACTTCGACACCGTGCTCGGCGCCCCGGCCCGCTGGCAGGTGGAATGGAAGTGGGATGGCATCCGCGCCCAGCTGGTGCGCCGGGCCGGCGCCACATGGCTGTGGTCGCGCGGCGAGGAACTGATCACCGAGCGCTTTCCCGAGCTGGCCGAAGCCGCCGCCACGCTGCCGGACGGCACCGTGCTCGACGGCGAGATCGTGATCTGGCAGGACCGCCGCGTGAAGCCGTTCGCCTTGCTCCAGCAGCGCATCGGCCGCAAGACGCTCGGCGCCAAGCTGCTGCGCGAGGCGCCGGCCATTCTGATGGCCTATGACCTGCTCGAATGGCAGGGCGAGGACTGGCGCGCCCGCCCGCAGGCCGAACGCCGCGCGCGGCTGGAGCAGGTGATTGCCGATCACGTCCACCCGGCGCTGGAGCTGAGCCCGCTGGTCGATGCCGACAACTGGGCGCGCTACGCCACGCTGCGGGAGACCTCGCGCGAACTGGGCGTGGAAGGCTTCATGCTCAAGGCCGCCGACGCCGCCTACGGCGCGGGGCGGACCAAGGACGTGGGCGTCTGGTGGAAGTGGAAGATCGATCCCTACACCGTGGATGCGGTGCTGATCTATGCCCAGCGCGGCCACGGCCGGCGTGCCAGCCTCTATACCGACTTCACCTTCGCAGTCTGGAACGCCCCGCCGGGCACGCCGGAGCGCGCGCTGGTGCCGTTCGCCAAGGCGTACTCGGGGCTGACCGATGCCGAGATGCGCGCGGTGGACGCCATCGTGCGCAAGACCACCGTGGAGTCCTTCGGCCCGGTGCGCAGCGTCACGCCGACACTGGTCTTCGAACTCGGCTTCGAGGGGATTTCCCGCAGCGGGCGGCACAAGAGCGGCATCGCCGTACGGTTTCCGCGCATGCTGCGCTGGCGCACGGACAAGCCGATCGAGGAGGCCGACACGCTGGCCACGCTGGAGGCGATGCTGCCGGGCGCCGCGCGCGCGGTGCCGGCCGAGGATGCCGCATGAGCGAGGCCGCACCGTTCGTCCGCGCCCCGCCAGTGGCTGAGACGCTGCCGGCGCTGTTCGCGGCCCGCCACTGGCAGCCGTTCGATTTCCAGCGCGACGTGTGGGACGCCATCGCCCACGGCCAAAGCGGGCTGCTCCACGCCACCACCGGCACCGGCAAGACCTACGCCGCGTGGCTCGGCGCGCTGCTGGCCTTCGCCGAACCGCCCAGCCGCGCCGGCGCCACGCCGCCGCCGCTCACCGTGCTGTGGCTGACGCCGATGCGCGCGCTGGCCGCCGACACCACGCGCGCCTTGCAAGCCCCGCTGGCCGAACTCGGCCTCGACTGGACCGTGGGCCTGCGCACCGGCGACACCGGCAGCAGCGAACGCGCCGCGCAGGCGCGCCGCCTGCCCACGGCGCTGGTAACCACGCCGGAGAGCCTCTCCCTGCTGCTGACCCGCGCCGACGCACGCGAGGCGCTGGGCCGCGTGCGTCTGGTCGTGGTCGATGAATGGCATGAGTTGATCGGCTCCAAGCGCGGCGTGCAGGTGCAACTGGCGCTGGCGCGGCTGCGGCAATGGCAGCCCGGGCTGATGGTCTGGGGACTGTCGGCCACGCTCGGCAACCTCGACCATGCCAGCGACGTGCTGCTGGCCGGCCTGCCGGACGATCGCCGGGTGCTGGTGCACGGCCACACGCCGAAGACGCTGGTCATCGACACGCTGCTGCCGGACGCCGCCGGGCGCTTTCCGTGGGCGGGGCATCTCGGCCTGTCGATGCTGCCGCACGTGGTGCGCGAACTGGAATCCACCAGCACCGCGCTGGTCTTCCTCAACACGCGCTCGCAGGCCGAACTCTGGTATCAGGCCTTGCTCGATGCACGCCCCGAGTGGGCAGGCCAGATCGCGCTGCATCACGGCTCGCTGGACCGCGCCGTGCGGGACTGGGTGGAGGTGCATCTCAAGAACGGCGCGCTGCGCGCCGTGGTGTGCACGTCGAGCCTGGATCTGGGCGTCGACTTCCTGCCCGTGGAGCGCGTGCTCCAGATCGGCTCGCCCAAAGGCGTGGCGCGGCTGTTGCAGCGCGCCGGACGGTCTGGCCATGCGCCGGGGCGGGCGTCGCGCGTGACCGTGGTGCCCACGCACAGCCTGGAACTGGTGGAAGCCGTGGCGGCGCGCAACGCGGTGCGCGCTGGCCGTATCGAGGCGCGCGAGTCCCCGGACAAGCCGCTCGACGTGCTGGTCCAGCATCTGGTGACGGTGGCGCTCGGTGGCGGCTTCCGCGCCGATGACCTGCTGGCCGAGGTGCGCACCACCTGGGCCTACCGCGCGCTGAGCGACGAAGAATGGCAGTGGTGCCTCGACTTCGTGCGGCAGGGCGGGAGCACGCTGTCCGCCTATCCCGACTATCGCCGCGCGATGCCCGACGAGGCCGGCGTCTGGCGCGTGCCCGATGCCCGGCTGGCGCGCCGGCACCGCATGAGCGTGGGCACCATCGTCAGCGATGCCACGATGCAGGTGCGATTCTGGACGCGCGCGGGCAGTGGCGGGGCCTCGCTGGGCACGGTGGAGGAGGGCTTTATCGCGCGGCTGGCGCCCGGCGACTGCTTCCTGTTCGGCGGCCGGCTGCTGGAACTGGTGCGCGTGCAGGAGATGACCGCCTACGTGCGCCGCGCGGCCGGCAAGCGGCCCTCGGTGCCGCGCTGGAACGGCGGCAAGATGCCGCTTTCCACCGAACTGGCCGAGGCCGTGGTCGATACGCTCGAAGCCGCCCAGCTTGGCCACCTCGACCCGGCCAGCACCCCCGAACTGCCGCTGATCCAGCCGCTGGTAGACCTGCAGGCGCGCTGGTCGGCGCTGCCCACGCGCGGCACGCTGTTGGCCGAGACCCTCCATTCGCGCGAAGGCTGGCATCTGTTTCTCTACCCGTTCGCGGGCCGCTCGGTGCATCTGGGGCTTGGCAGCCTGCTGGCGTGGCGGCTCGGGCAGCAGGTGCCGGCGACGTTCTCCGTGGCCGTGAACGACTACGGGCTCGAACTGCTGGCCTCGGCGCCGCTCGACTGGGCGCACTGGCTGCCGCTGGTGCTGGCCGAGGAACGCCAACGCGACCTGGCCGCCGACGTGCTCGGCAGCCTGAACGCGGGGGAGCTGTCGCTGCGGCGCTTCCGCGAGATCGCCCGCGTGGCCGGGCTGATCTTCCAGGGCTACCCCGGCGCCCACAAGAGCGCGCGCCAGTTGCAGGCGTCATCGAGCCTGTTCTACGAGGTCTTCCGCAAGCACGACCCGGCCAACCTGCTGCTCGGGCAGGCCGAGCGGGAGGTGCTGATGCAGGAGTTGGACGCCCACCGGCTGGCTGACACGCTGGCCCGGCTGGCCGCGCTGCGGCTGGACCTGCACGCGCTGAAGCGCCCCTCGCCGCTGGCCTTTCCGCTGGTGGTGGAATTCCTGCGCGAGAAGCTCAGTACCGAGAAGCTGGCCGACCGCATCGCCCGCATGCTGGCCGAACTGGAGGCGGCGGCAGGGCCGGTGGGCGATGCGAAGGAAAGCCAAGCGGATGCCGATGCCGATGCCGCGCAGGTGGCCGAGGTGGCGCGCTTCGGCATGGCAGATCACGTCAAGTCAGGTGGACGCAGTGGTGGAAGAAGTGGGGCCAGCGGTCGCGCACGTCGCTCGGGGCGCCCGCGCAAGCCATCGAAACCGCTTCCGCTGCTATGAGCCAGCCAGACGCCGCCACGCTGCATGCCTTCGGCGCCCACGCCGTGGAGGTGGCCGGGGAGACGCTGTGGCTGCTGCCCGAGCACGCCATCTGGTGGCCCGGCGCGGCAATGCTGCTGGTGGCGGACGTCCATATCGGCAAGGCCGCCGCGTTCCGGGCGCTGGGGCAGCCGGTGCCGCCCGGCACCACGGCGGAGAACCTCGCCCGGCTGCACGCGCTGGCCGTGCGCTATCCGGCGCGGGAGCTGGTGTTTCTCGGCGATTTCCTGCACGCCCGCGCCGCGCGCACGGCGGCGGTCATCGTCGCGCTGCACGACTGGCGCCGGGCGATGCCGGCCCGCGTGCGCTGTACGCTGGTGCGCGGCAACCACGACACCCACGCCGGCGACCCGCCGCCGGAACTCGGCATGACCGTGGTCACGGAACCGCTGCGGGCCGGCCCGTTCGCGCTGTGCCATATGCCGGGCGCTTCCCCGGACGGCTATGTGCTCGCGGGCCACCTCCATCCGGCCGTGGTGCTGCGCGGCAGCGGTGCCGACGCGCTGCGGCTGCCGTGCTTCGTACTGGGGGAGCATGGCGCGATCCTGCCGGCCTTCGGCGCCTTCACGGGCCATGCCACGATCCGGCGCGCGCCGGGGGACCGCATCTATGGGGTGGGCGACGGGCGGGTCTGGCCGGTGCCGCCGCGCGCCAGTTCGTAGTAGTGCGGGATGCGCAGCAGCGCGTAGTCGGCGGCAGCGAAGCGCACGGTGTTTCGGTCGCCGTCGAAGCGCCGCGTCTCCGTGAACACGGCCAGCGGGGCAGTGCGGCCCGGCATCCGCAGCACCCACGCGAAGCACTGCGTGCCAGCCGGGGTGTCGTCGGGCGCGTTGCCGTCGGCCACGCCCGTGTTGGCAATCGCCAGATTGGCATCGGCCAGACGCAGCACGCCGTGCGCCATGGCCAGCGAGACGGCCTCGCTGGTCAGCCCGTGGCGACGGATGACTTCCTCGGGCACACCCAGCACCGAGGTCTTGATGTCGGGCGCATAGGCCACCACGGCGCAGCGCAGCACGTCGCCGCAGCCGGGCACCTCGGCAATGCGCGACGCGATCAGCCCGGCCGTGCACGACTCCGCCGTGGCCAGCCTGAGACCATGGCGCGCGAGGAATTGCGCCGTATCCCGGATTTCAGGACTTTCTTTCATGTCGATGCCTTGTCGAGTGATGGCGTGGAGGGGCAGGTTTTGTGCCAGCGCGGCTGGAACCGCCGGCCCTCTCCCCCGGCCCTCTCCCCCGGCCCCTCTCCCGCAAGCGGGCGAGGGGAGCACACCGACAGGCTTTGATGGGCCCCTGGTTTTCTCCCCTCTCCCTCCGGGAGAGGGGCGGGGGAGAGGGACGGCGTATCCACGGGCGACGCCGCGCGCAAAACCTGCATCGTTCTCCTCGCATCCCCTTGTAAGACTTGCCAAGCCGCCCCACTGGCGGGCGCTGCGGGGTGGCGCCTATCTTGCAGAGACCTATGCGTCACCACAGAGGGGGAACGCCATGGACAAAGACACCGCCCACGACGTGCGCAAGGGGCAGGTCACCGAAAAAATGCCGCGCGAGGCGTTTCGCGAGCGCTTCCGGGCGCGCTTCTACGACCCGGCGTTCCGCGCCGAAGAGGCCGCGATCGACCGGCTCGAAGCCATCGCCTGGGCCGCCTACGCCGACAGCCGCAAGGCGCCGCTGACCGCCAAGGCCGGCCCGGGCGCGGCGGACCCCGGCTACGACGTCTCCGTGGAATGGCTCGCCGCCCGGGACGCCATCGCGGCAGCGCAGCAACGGCAGTCAGACCCCGCCACGCCGCCCCGCGTGCTGCTGGTGGTGGCTGCCGCGCGCAACGACTTCACCTGCCCGGGCGAGATGTCGAAGTCATGGCGGCTCGCCGAACTGGCCCGGGCGCGGCTCGAACACGATGGCATGACCGTCGATGTGCTCGACCTCAGCGTGCTGACCTCGGACCCGGACCGCCAGATCCACCCCTGCAAGGGCTGTGTCTCCACCGCCATGCCGCTATGCCACTGGCCGTGCAGCTGCTATCCGAACCACGCGCTCGGGCAGGTCAACGACTGGATGAACGACCTCTACCCGCGCTGGGCCGCCGCGCACGGCGTGATGATCATCACGCCGGTGTACTGGTATCAGGTGACCAGCCCGCTCAAGCTGATGATGGACCGGCTGGTCTGCGCCGATGGCGGTAACCCGGACCCGAGTAGCACACACGGCAAGACCGTGCCCGAGGCCAAGGCACTGGAACTGAAGGGTTGGGACTACCCGAAGCACCTCGCGGGCCGGGTCTACGGCCTCGCGGTGCATGGCGACGTGGCCGGCATCGAAGGCGTGCGGCGCGCGCTGTCTGACTGGCTCGACTGGATGGGGCTGGTCGATGCGGGGCAGAAGGCCCGGCTCGACCGTTTCATCGGCTATTACAAGCCCTACGCGACGTCGCACCGCGAACTCGATGTCGATGGGGACGTGCAGCGCGAGGTGGAAACCGTGGCCGGGGCCGTGGCCAGCGCGGTGCGGCTGCGCCGGTCCGGCGGCCTCCCGCAGGCGGACGAGGGTCTGCCGGCGCCGCGCGTGAAGTAGGGGGATGGGGCCGGCGATGCTAGCCGGCGTCGATGGCCTGGAGCAGCGCTTCCAGCTCCACCGGCTTGACCAGATGCCGGTGGAAGCCGGCCTCCTGGGTCTGCTGGCGGTCCGAGGCCTGCCCGAAGCCGGTCATCGCGATATAGCGCGTGTTGGCCAGCGTGGGCATCTGGCGCAGCGCGTGGACCACCGCGAAGCCGTCCATGCCCGGCATGGCCAGGTCGACCAGCGCCACGTCCGGGCGCACGCGCGCCGCCGCGTGCACGGCTTCCATGCCATCGTAGGCAATCGTCACGGCGTGGCCGGACATCTCCAGCAGGATCGCCATGCTGTCGGCGGCGTCGCGGTTGTCGTCCACCAGCAGCACGCGCAGCGGCCGGGGCGTGCCGGCGGCGGCATCGGCGTTCTCGCCGGCCGGATTGAACGCCGCGGCCAGCGGAAGCTGCACCGTGAAGGTGGCGCCCAGCCCGGGCCCCTCGCTCGTGGCCGAGACCGAGCCGCCGTGCATCTCCACCAGCGAGCGGCACAGGGACAGGCCGATGCCCAGCCCGCCCTGCGCGGTGCTGCCGGGGCGGTCTTCCTGCACGAACAGGTTGAAGATCGTGTCGAGCGACTCGCGCGCGATGCCCCGGCCATGGTCGATGATCTGGATCACCAGCGTGCGGTGGCGCACCATCGACGTAATCGAGATCGACGCGCCCGGCGGCGAGAACTTGGAGGCATTGAGCAGCAGGTTCTGGATCACCTGCACCAGCCGCGTGCGGTCCGCGAACAGCGGGATGTCCTCGGTGGCGGCGGTTACGCCCACCGGCTGGGACTTGGCGGCCAGCGTCGGCTCGGCGGCCTCGATGCCGAGCGCGATGATCTCGCGCGCCTGCATCGGCTCCCGCCGCAGCTCGATCTTGCCGGCGGCGATGCGGCCCACGTCGAGCAGATCGTCCACCAGCCGGGTGAGGTGGGTCATCTGCCGGTCGATCAGGCTCAGGCTCTTTTCGGTGACGGCGGGCTCCTGCGGGCGCAGCCGCATCACGGTCAGTGCGTTGCGGATCGGCGCGAGCGGGTTGCGCAACTCGTGCGAGAGCGTGGCCAGGAACTCGTTCATGCGGCGCTCCGATTGTTCAAGTTCGACCAGCCGCTTGCGCTCGCTCATGTCGCGCGTGACCTTGGCGAAGCCGCGCAGGTTCTGGCGCTCGTCATAGACCGCCGTGATGGTCACGTTGGCCCAGAACAGCGAGCCATCCTTGCGCACGCGCCAGCCCTCGTCCTCCACGCGGCCCGTGGCGCGGGCGATGGCCAGCTCGCGGCCGGGCTTGTCCGCCGCCAGGTCCTCGGCGGGATAGAAGACCGAGAAGTGCTTGCCGACGATCTCGTCGCGGCGGTAGCCCTTGATATAGGAGGCGCCGGCGTTCCAGCTCATCACCCGGCCGTGCGGGTCGAGCATGAAGATGGCGTAGTCCTTGACACTCTCCACCAGCATCCGGAAGGTTTCCTCGCTCTGGCGCAGGGCCTCGGCGGCGAGGCGCTGCTCGGTCATGTCGCGCGTGACCTTGCCGAAGCCGAGCAGGTGGCCCTTGGGGTCGCGCAGCGCCGTGATGACCACGTTGGCCCAGAAGCGGGTGCCGTCCTTGCGCACGCGCCAGCCTTCGTCCTCGAAGCGGCCGATGCGCGCGGCGGTCTCCAGCTCCATGCCCGGCCAGTTACGCGCGCGCGCCTCGTCGGTATAGAAGCGGGAGAAATGCTGGCCGACGATCTCGTCGCGCGCATAGCCCTTGATCCGTTGCGCGCCGGTGTTCCAGCTGGTGACGTGGCCCTCGGCGTCCAGCGTGAAGATGGCGTAGTCCGTGACGGCTTCCACCAGCGTGCGCAGGCGTTCGCTATCCACATCGTTGGGCGAGGCGGCTGGCGAGGGCCCCGAAGGCTGCGAAGGCGGCGGGGGCGGGGAGGGTGGGGATGCGGGGCGCGGCATCGTGTTGGCTGGCTTCAGATCCTCCAAGGATACATAGATTTCGACCATTTCTGGCCCGGTGGCTACCCGCAGGCAGGAGATTCCCACCCATCGGGCAGGCCGGGGCTGTCGCCGCTCCGCAACACGTGGCGCGGGGCGTGCCGGGGTGGGGTAACGTCGGAGAAATGCCGACATACCGGGGGGGCGCAATGGGGTAGACTCGATCGCTTCCCTGCCAGTCCTGGCTCCACGGAGACGCCACGCATGTATGCCGAGTCCGCGCTTGACCGCCGAACCATCGATTCAGCCGTGCAGGCGGAGCCGCCGCCAGCCGCCATGGCGGCGCCGCAGCCACTGGCCGGTGACGTCGGCGTGCGGGACCTGCGGCGCGTGCCGATCCACCCCGACTACTGGTATCCGCTAGCCTGGTCCAAGGAAGTGAAGCGCGGCAAGGCGCACGGCGTGCGCTTCGCGGGCGACCCGATCGTGCTGGTGCGCACCGAGAGCGGCAACGTGTTCGCGCTCGAAGACCGCTGCGCCCATCGACAGGTGCCGCTGCACGCGGGCGTGGTCGATGGCGAATCGATCCGCTGCTGCTACCACGGCTGGACCTACGATTGCACTGGCCGCTGCATCGACGTGCCCTACCTCGGCAAGGAACGCCTCCCCAACGGCGTGCGCGCCTACCCCTGCAAGGAAGTGGCTGGCCTGATCTTCGTCTTCCCCGGGGACCCCGCGCTGGCGGACAGCAAGCCGCTGCCGGCCTTCGCCTCCGTGGCGGACAAGCAGTACAAGACCCGCCGCCTGGGCCGCGCGGTGAAGTGCCACTACTCGTTCATGCATGAAAACCTGATGGACATGAACCATCAGTTCCTGCATCGGCGCCAGATGGGCATGATGCGCGCGCGCTCGGTCGGGCGCAGGCGCGGCGAGGGCTTCGTCGAGGTCGATTACACCTTCACCCGCGAGGGCGGCAAGCAGCCCGTGGGCGAGGCGCTGGTGTTCAGCAAGGACGGCGGGGAGAACAGCAAGGATGTGATGACGGTACGTACCGTCTATCCCTATCAGACACTGCAGATTCGCTCGGGCAGCGGGACGCTGGTGATGGACCTGTGGATTGCCTACGTGCCGCTGGACGCGGCGCAGCGCACCAACCGGACCTTCGGCATGCTGTCGATTCGTCGCCCGGGGCTGCCGTTCGCGTTGGACCTGGCGTGGCCGCTGCTGGTCTGGTTCACCGAACGGATCTTCAAGGAAGACCGCGAGATCGTGGAGATGGAACAGGCCGCCCACGACAAGCAGGGCGCGGACTGGAACCACGAGGTGTTCCCGGTCATCCGCGACCTGCGCGACCTGCTGCGCGAGTGCGGCGGCCGGACGGTGATTCCGATCCAGAAGATCTGAACCCCGTCCCAGCCGACCTACGCCATTACGACGCCGACGCGGTTTCCAGCGTCGGGTAGTCCGTATACCCGCGCGTCTCGACGCCGCCCGTGCCGTACATCGTGGCCGGGTCGACCGCGTTCAGGTCGGCGCCCAGCCGCAGCCGTTCCACCAGATCCGGATTGGCGATGTACGCGCGGCCGAACGCCACGGCGTCGGCATCGCCCGTCGCCAGCACAGCCGTCGCGGCGGCCTGGTCGAAGCCATCGTTGGCGATGATCGCGCCACCGAATTCGCGCTTCAGCAGCGGCAGCAGGGCGCCTTCGCCCGGCGTCTCACGCACGAACAGGAAGCCCAGGCCGCGCTGGCCCAGCGCCCGCGCCACATGGCCGAAGGTCTCGGCCGGCTGGCTTTCGGCCATCGAATGGCTGGGCGAACGCGGCGCCAGATGCACCCCCACGCGCTTGGCGTCCCACACGGCCGTCACGGCATCCGCCACTTCCAGCAGGATGCGCGCGCGGTTCTCGATCGATCCGCCGTATTCATCCGTCCGCACATTGCTGCCGTCCTGCAGGAACTGGTCGAGCAGGTAGCCGTTGGCGGCGTGGATGGTCACGCCATCGAAACCGGCCGCCTTGGCGTTGGCGGCGGCGCGGCCGAAGTCGGCCACCACGGCGCGGATCTCGTCACGCGTGAGTTCACGCGGCACCACGAAGGGACGCTGCGGACGCAGCAGGCTCACATTGCCCCCGGCCGCGATCGGGCTCGGCGCCACAGGCTGGCGGCCATTGAGCAGGCTCGGGTCGGAAATCCGGCCCACGTGCCACAGCTGGGCCACGATGCGGCCGCCGGCGGCGTGTACGGCATCCGTTACTTGTTTCCAGCCTGCTACCTGCTCGCCGGACCACAGGCCCGGCACGTTCTGGTAGCCCACGCCGTCTTCGGAGATGGGCACGCCCTCGGAAATCAGCAGGCCGGCGGAGGCGCGCTGGGCGTAGTACTCGGCCATGACCGCGTTGGGGACATGCACGGGCTCGGCGGCACGCAGCCGGGTCAGCGGCGCCATGACGATGCGGTTCGGCAGCGCCAGGTCACCAATTTGCAGGGGATCGAACAGGGTGGGCATAAGCATATCCGTCACGGTTATAAAGCTTGCAAACTGCAAGTAACGCAAGCTTAGCAGCGCGCGGTAAGATCGCAAACGTCGATTTCGACCCACTCAATTGTTGCGGGTGGAACAATCCAGGAGCGGTCCGATGCGCGTTGCAAACTGGCTGATGGCGGCAGGAGTGATCGTGATGTCGATGCTGGGGGCGGGCTGCGCCAGCCTGCCGCCGCATCCGGCCCAGCCACCGACACAGGCCCTGGCCTTGGCCGATTCCGCCGATACCGCACTCGGCCGGGCACTGGCGCCGCGCCTGGCGCAGCATCCCGGCGAATCGGTGTTCTATCCGCTCACCGCCGGCGCCGATGCCTTCGCCGTGCGCCTGGCGCTGGCCCGCACCGCCCAGCGCAGCCTGGACCTCCAGTACTACATCTTCGATGCCGACGACACCGGCCTGACCCTGCTCGCCGAGGTTATGGCTGCCGCCGATCGTGGCGTGCGCGTGCGACTGCTGCTGGATGACCTCCACACGGATGGCCAGGACCAGGCGCTGGCCGCGCTGGACGCCCATCCCAACGTCGAAGTGCGCCTGTTTAATCCGTTTGCCAACCGGGGCGTGCGGATGTTCGAGTTCGCTACTGATTTCCGGCGCGTGGACCGGCGCATGCACAACAAGTCGATGACGGCGGACAACCAGCTCACCGTGGTGGGCGGCCGCAATATCGGCGATGCCTACTTCGCGGCCAAGTCCGATGTCGATTTCAGCGATCTGGACCTGCTGGCGGCGGGCCCGGTGGTGCCGCAGGTCTCGGCCGTGTTCGACGATTACTGGAATGCCGAGGCCACCTATCCGCTCGCCACCCTGGCGACGCCCCAGTCGGACGCCGAGACCGTGGCCTTCCAGCAGCGCGTGCGCCAGTACCTGGACGACCGCAAGGTCAAGCTGCGCGCCACGCCGTACGGCAAGACCGTGCTGGAGTCCGGCGTGATCCGCGCCATCCAGCAGGAGGCGCTGCCGGCCTACTGGGGCCGCGCCACGGTGATCGCCGACCGCGCCGCCAAGGTCACGCTGCCGCCCGAGGACGATTCGACCCACGCGATTCCGGCGCTGATCAAGGTGCTGGGCAGCGCGCAGCACGACCTCACGCTGGTCTCCCCATACTTCGTGCCCGGCGGTGCCGGCATGGCGTGGCTGACCGGGCTGCAACAGCGCGGCGTGCAGGTCCACATCCTCACGAATTCCTTCGGCGCCACCGATGTCTCGGCGGTCCACGCCGGCTACGCCCCGCGCCGCGAGGCGCTGCTCCGGGCTGGCGTGTTGCTCTATGAACTCAAGCCCAGCGCCTACGCGGAAATGGCGAAGGAGAAAAAGGGGCACGGCATGGGCGGCAGCAGCCGGGCCAGCCTGCACGCCAAGACCTATATGGTCGACCGTCGCCTGCTGTTCATCGGCTCGCTCAACCTGGACCCGCGCTCGGCGCGGCTCAACACCGAGATGGGCATCGTCGTGGACAGCGCGCCGCTGTGCGACATGCTTGGCAAGCGGCTCGACGATGCCTTGCTCGACGCCGCCTACCAGGTCGTGCTGCTGCCCGACCCCCAGACCGGCAACCTCCAACTGGCCTGGATCACCCGGGAGGACGGCGTGCTGCGCACCTACACCAGCGAGCCGGACATGAGCACCTGGAACCGTATCGGCCAAGGCTTCATGCGCCTGCTGCCGGTGGAATCGGAGTTGTGATGACGGAGGCACATGCGTACCCGTGCTTGCTATAACAAGCAGTAACGCCAATAATGCTTGTTATGACACGCCCGATCGCCTCGCCACTGCCCCCTGAAGTCGGATTGCGCCTCGCCGCGCTCGGCTCCCGTATCCGGGACGCCCGGCAGCATCGCAAGCTGCGCCAGGTCGATCTGGCGGAGCGCGCCGGCCTGTCCCGCTCGACCATCGAGGCCATCGAGCGCGGCAGCCCCGACACCGCCATCGGCGCCTTCGCCCGCGCCCTCTGGGTCATGGGCCTCGACCGCGAACTGGACGTCGTGGCCGACGCCGCGCTCGACCAGGAAGGCGCCGCACTCGAATACCAGCCCGGCGAGCGCCGCGTGCGCATTCGAAGGGCACTCGACAATGACTTCTGAAATCTGGGTCTGGGCCTGGCTGCCGGGCGACACCGAGCCCACGCTGGCCGGCCGCTTCCGCCACACGAAACTGCCCGGCGGCGGCACGCCACGGTATCGTGGCGAGTTCGTCTACGGCCGCTCCTATCTGACCAACCCGGACGCGCTCGCACTGGACCCGGTGCAACTGCGGCTGGTGGACCGCGTCTACGAGACCACGGCGCTGGAAGGTGTCTTCGGCCCGATGCGCGATGCGATGCCTGACGACTGGGGCCGCTATGTCATCGACCGGCTCTTCGGCCCGCCGGCCGACCTGACGGGCTATCTGCTGCGGGGCGAGGGCGACTCGATCGGCAATCTGGGTTTCAGCACCTCGCGGGAGATCCCGCCCAAGACCTATTCGCTGCCCGGCTACGACATCCTGCCGCTGACGCGCGGGGTGCTCCGGGGCTTGCAGGAGCGCCGGCATGTCGATCCGGCGCTGGTTGGGCTGGTGCGCCCGAACACCAATCTGGGCGGCGCACGCCCGAAGATGACAATCGGGCATGAGGGCAAGCAGTGGATCGCGAAGTACCCGACGCAGGAAGACCATGGCGCGCCGATTGCCCGCGTGGAGCGGGCCATGCTGGGGCTGGCGCAAGCCTGTGGCATCCGTTCCGTCAACACCCGCGTGGTGGAGGACGATCTCCTGCTGGTAGAGCGTTTTGATCGGGCGCGCAGTGCCGATGGCACCGGCTGGCGGCGCGACGCGTTCCTGAGCGCCCAGACCGTGTTCCACGCCAATGTCGATGTGCAGGCCTACGCGTTCACAGGCAGCTACGCACGGCTGTCGCGCGAAATGGCCCGCTTCAGCGAGACGCTAGCCGCGGACCGCGTGGAGCTTTACCGGCGGATGGTGTTCAACTGCTGCATCGCCAATACGGACGACCACGAGCGCAACCACGGCTTTCTTGCCGGCGATACGCCGGGGCTGTACACGCTCTCGCCGGCCTACGACCTGGTGCCGCGCCAGCACGCCACCCGGCGCAGGGAGCACGCGCTGGCCATTGGCGAGGAGGGTTTCGTCGCCACCCGGCAGAACATCCTGAGCGACTGCGCGGTCTTTGGCCTGACGCGCGCGCAGGCGGAGGACATCCTCGACGAAATCGCCGGGACGGTGCAAGGCCGCTGGAAACAGGGATTGATGGACGAGGGGATCGGCGAGCAGGAAGCCGACGACTGGGCCGTCTGCTTTACCCCGCTGCCGGATTCCCTCTGATCGATTAGCCGACCGACTCGCCGACCGACTAGCCGACTAACGCTGCGTCAGCGCCTTGAAGCCGTCCACCAGCCGGTCGATGTCGGCCGGGGTGATCGCGCCCATGGTGGAGATGCGGAACAGTTGCGCGGACAGGCCGCCCTGGCCGGCGTAGATCACGAAGCCGCGCGCCTTCAGGCCGTCGTGAAGTTGCTCGTACGTCACGCCTTGCGGCAGTTTGTACGCGCGCAGCACCACGGACGACTGGGTGGCGGGCCACAGCGGTTCGATGCCGAGTGCCGCCAGCCCCGCGCGGGCTTGTTCAGCCAGCGAAGCGTAGCGTTGATGACGCGCCTGCCAGCCGCCTTCTTCCTCGTGCTCGCGCAGGGCTTCCACCAGCGCGTAGTACGCGTGCACGGACGGCGTGAACGGCGTGTTGCGCTGGTCCTGGAGCTTGGCCAACCGGCCGATGTCCAGGTAGTAGGTGCGGCTGGCCGCCTGCGCCAGCGCGCTGCGCCGGGCGATGACGAAGGCCGCGCCGGGCACGCCGTGCAGGCACTTGTTGGCCGTGGCGGACACGGCGTCGATGTTGCCGCCGAAGTCGATGGCCTCCGCGCCGAAGCTGCTCACCGCATCCACCAGCAGGCGCACGCCGTGTTCCTGGCAGAGCCGGTCCACGGCGGCGATGTCGTTGAGCCGCCCGGTGGTGGTCTCGTGATGGATCACCGCCACGTGCGTGATCGCCTTGTCAGCCTTGAGGGCGGCGGCGATACGGTCGAGGTCGGGCGCGTCCATCCAGTCGTGCTTCACCAGCGTGTGCGCGATGCGGTACTGCGTGGCGATCTGCGCGATGCGCTCGCCATAGACGCCGTTCTGCACGATCAGCAGCTTGCCCTGCTCGGGGACGAGGCCGGCGATCATGCTTTCCAGCGCGGCGGTGCCCGAGCCCGTCATCAGCACGGTGGACCATGCGGCGGCGTCGAGCGCGTAGATCTTCAGCAGCCGCGCGCGGGCTTCGTCCTGAAGGTCGAAGAACTCGCTTTCGCGGTGGCACAGGTCGGTTTGCAGCAGGCTCTGGCGCACACGCTCGGAGAGCGTGACGGGGCCCGGGTTAAGCAGCAGCATGGTCGGTGCCTTGGCTTGTGCCTTGATCGGCGCCGATCTGGCGGCCGAGGCGGGTCTTGACTTCCACCGGCGTCACGGTCGGGCGCGGCAGGCCGTCCGGCGTGCCGGCGCGGGTTTGCAGGCAGACGAAGGTCGGGCCGGCCTTGGCCGTGGCGGCGCCTTGCAGGACCTGGTCGAGCAGGTCGAGGTGATCGCCCTCGGCTGCCGACGCGTAGCCGCATGCAGCCGCCACCGAGGCGAACGACACGTTGTGCGACACCGTCGACTGGCCGCCCGTGGAGTCGTGCGCGTTGTTGTCCAGCAGCACATGCGTGAGGTTGGCCGGGCCGTAGGCGCCCAGCGTGGCGAACACGCCCATGCGCATCAGCGCGGCGCCGTCGCCATCGATGGCCACCACGCGCAGGTCCGGGCGCGCCAGCGCGAGGCCGAGCGCGAACGGCGTGAGGCAGCCCATCGAGCCGACCATATAGAGCTGGTTCGGCCGATCATCGAGCGCATAAAGCTCACGACCGCAAAAGCCGGTGGAGGCCAGCACCACGGTGCCGTCGACCGGCGTATGGGCGATCACGCGGGCCAGTGCGTCGCGGCGGCTCGGCAGTTCGGCGGCCGGCACGTTGCGGCGCGACACCTGCGGCGTGGCCTTGGGCCGTGCCTGCGGCGGCGTCTGGGCCGTCAGCGGATAGGGCGCCACGCTGGCTTTCTGCATGACCAGCGCGTAGGGCCGGCCGGTGGCGTCCATATGGGCCACCGCCCGGTCCAGCGCGGGGGCGACGTCGGCCGGCTCGGTCGGGAACAGCTCCCATGGAATTTCCATGGTTTCCAGCATGGCCGGCGTGACCGGGCCCATCAGCGCGTGCTGGGGCTCGTCATGCACGCCGGGCTGGCCGCGCCACGTCACGATCAGCAACTGCGGCAGGCGGAACGTCCACGTCAGCGAGGTCAGCGGGCTGACGGCATTGCCGAGGCCCGAGTTCTGCATCATCGTCACGCCGCGCACGCCGTTTTGCGCGCCTTGCGTCACGCCGGCGATAAAGGCGACGGCATCGCCCTCATTGGCCGCCGAGACGTAATGCAGCGAGTTGTCCTGCACCACGTAGTTGATGAACGGCGTCAGGTACGAGCAGGGCACGCCCGCGTACCACTGGAAGCCACGCTCGCGCGCGGCCTCCACGAACTGGACCGCCTCGATCATCGGGCGGCCTCGCCGTCAGCCTCACCGTCGACATTCCCCAGGGCGTACGGCGTCTGCGTATGGGCGAAGTCGCCGGCACGGCGGAAATCGTCCAGATCGTTCACACCGCGCCAGTGGCCGTGCACGTACTTGACCTCGACCTTCTCGCCGGCTTCGACCAGCGCGTTGAGCAGGTCGGGCAGGTCGAGCTGGTCGAAGTCAGGCCGCTCGCGCAGCTTGGCCAGCAGCGCCTGCAGCTTGGCGCGGCCTTCGCCACGCACGCTGAACAGGCCGATCCAGCGGCCATTGGGCTGGGCTTCGCCGGCGGCGGGCAGGGTGTCCGAGACCTTCTTCAGGGTGATGGTCTGGCCGAACAGGTCGCGGTCGTCGCCGCCCGAGCACCAGGCGAAGTCGCGCACGCTCTGGTTCGACGGTGCGGTCTGCGAGGAATCCACCACCACGCTGAACGGGGCGTCGGATTCGAGCAGGTCGCGCAGGATGTAGCTGCGGAACAGCAGGTCGCCGTAGGCGATCACGGTGTCGGTCTGCATGGCATCGGCCGCGCAGGCCAGCGAGGCCAGTTCGCCGGTCTGGGCGTGGCGCTCGTTGACCGCCAGCTTGATGCCGGCCGTGTCGATGGCCTGCGCCTGGTAGCCGCCCACCACGGTGATGTCGTTGATGCCTTGCTTCTTGAAGCCATCGACCAGCCAGCGCAGCAGCGGCTTGCCGGCCACCGGCAGCATGATCTTGGGCTTGTCTTCGGTCAGCGCCTCCAGGCCCTTGCCACGGCCAGCCGCCAGCACCACGGCGGCGCCCGGCACCTGCGCGCCGGACAGGTAGATCTTCTCGGCGGCCGAGTACTCGTCGGCGTCCTGCAGGCGGAAGATCTCGTTGACGGAGGCAATGCGGTCTTCCACGTTCACCAGCGTTTCGCTGTCGTGGATTTCGCGGGCCACGGCCTGCATTGACGAGGCCGCCACGCGCACCAGGTGGTTGGCCCAGATCACGAGGCTGATGCCCGCCTTGCGGAAGGCCTCGGTCGGCGTGCTGTAGTACTTCGTCGGCACGATGACCAGCGGACCCCGGCCCGCCCATTCGCGCGCGAAGGTCAGGATCTCGTCCGGCTTGGACAGCTTGCTGTGGATCAGGATGGCGTCGGCGCCGGCCTGACGGTAGGCCTCGGCGCGGCGCAGGGCTTCTTCCATGCCCCAGCCGGCGATCAGGGCCTCCACGCGGGCGACGATCGAGAAATTGTCGTCGGTCTGCGAGTCCTTGCCGGCCTTGATCTTGCCGCAGAATTCGTCGATTTCCGCCAGCGGCTGGCGCTCGCCGTCGATGAAGCTGTTGGTCTTCGGGAACTGTTTGTCCTCGATGCAGACGCCGGCAATGCCGCGCTGCTCGAGCTTGCGCACCAGACGGCGCACATTGTTGAAGTTGCCGTAGCCGGTGTCGCCGTCGAGCAGGATCGGCAGGTCGCTGGCATCGGCCATGAACTCGAGGTTGTCCACCACCTGAGTCCAGCTGGCCTCGTTGTTGTCACGCACGCCGAACTGGGCCGAAATGGCCAGCCCGGAGGCCCAGATGCCCTTGAAGCCGGCCTCGCGCACGATGCGCGCGGACAGCCCGTTGTGGGCTTCCATGATGAATTCGAGCTGGTTGGACACCAGCATCTGGCGCAGACGGGCGGCGCGGGAGGTGGCGAGCAGGTTCGGGTCGATGGCGTTCATTGTGCGAATCCCACGATGGGCAGAAGTTGGGGCAGGACTTCATTGGCGGCGCGTTCGACGTCGCCGGGGAAATCGATCTCGATCCACGGCGCGCCGGTTACGTCGGCCGTGTCGAACTGGTGGCTACGCTGGGCCAGCGACTCGAGCAGCAGGTCGCGGACGGCTTCCTCGTGCGGCATGTTGGCGCGGCCCGAATCGACGTAACCCTTGACGATCTCGGCCAGCCGGCGTGCCGTGTGTTCCTGGAATCGGAAAAATCCTACGGATTCGCCGATGGTGTCGTACTGGAGGTCGGCCATCAGCTGCTTGCGCAGCTCTACCGGCACGCCGTCGCGCAGGCAGAGCTTGACGGGCTCGTCGCCGGCCTCGAAATCGCGGTCGATCAGCAGGCGGTTGACCGTCTCGCCGGCCACCAGTGCGTTGAGAATGCGCTCATCGTAGAGCACGTCGGCGTCCATCAGCAGGACGTCGCCGCCGCGCGTGAGGGCGTCCGCCACGGTGTGCACGGTCAGCACGCTGCCGAGGTCGAAGCGCGGGTTCAGCACGATTTCCACGGGCGGGTGACCGGCCGGGCGCTCGATCTGGGCCAGTTCGGCCTGCACTTGAGTGGGCTCGAAGCCCAGCGCCAGCACAACTTCCGTGACGCCGGCCGCGTCGAGCATGCGCAGGTGGCGCTCGAGCAGGGTGATACCGTCAAAGCGCAGCAGGCACTTCGGAAACTGCTTGCCCGGCTGTTGCTGAAGCCGCAGGCCCAGGCCCGCGGCGAGAATGATTGCTCGCATTATTGTCTTTTCACCTTGCTTGAATTATTCGGAGCCCTGCCACGCGGCCTGCCGGGTGCGCCGGCGCTGGTATCGACGCTCGCTGTGATGCAGGTAGAGCAGCCCCGGAATGCCGAGCACGAGTTCGCGCACGCGCTTGGCCAGCGACATCGCCAGCGCGGCATCGGGCGGCAGGCCCACCAGCGGCGCCAGCAGCAGATAGCCGCCTTCCTGCGCGCCGAGCGAGCCGGGAATGGCGAACGCCGCGCCACGAATCGCCTGACCCACGCTCTCCAGCAGCAACGCCTCGTGCCAGCTCACCGGATGGCCCAGGAAGTAAAGAATCAGCCAGACCTCGCCGGTGCCAACGATCCAGCCGGCCAGATTCAGCATGAAGCTGGCGGCTACCTTGCGGCGGTCGCGGTAGAGGGTGCGGATGGCCTCGTCCACGGCATCGGCGCGCAACGCCAGATCATCCCAGTTGCGCTTGCCGAACACGCGCGCGGCCACGCGCATCACCCGGCCGAACATGCCGCGCCGCTGGAGGATGCAGAAGGCCAGCACGCACAGGGCGAGGACCACCGTCACGGCGATGATCGGCGTGCGCTGGTCGGAGAGGTTGCCTTGCGCACCGAACAGCAGGATGCCGAGCAGTGCGAACAGCATTTGGGAGAGCGCCTGCGTGGTCGTGCTGACGGTGATGGCCGCGGCGGCGTCGCGCATGCGGGCGCCATGATGGGCGAGGTAGCGGACCATCAGCACCGGGCCGCCGATCTGGCCAGCCGGCAGCAGGCTGTTGACCGACTCGCCGGCCCAGCGCGCACGCAGCGCGGTGCAGAACGAGCCATGGTGCGCGGTGCGGTCCACCAGCACGGCGATGGCGGCGGCGTCCAGCGCCAGCGGTACCACGTGGAACGCGGCGACCACGGCCAGGCCCCAGCCGGCCGACATCAGCGTGGTCGTGACCGCGCCAAAGCCCTGCCATGCCAACAGCGCGACAAACAGCGCCGCGCCAATCGTCAGCAGAATAAATGCAGCACGCGTCACTTGCCAGACTTCCCGCCTGATAGCAGGCGCTTGAAGACCTGCCGGAAGCCGAAATAGGCCACCGCGTCTTTCATATTGGAGATAAAGCGCAGCCACGGCCGCATGCCCGGATCGGTCACGTATTCGAAGGTCAGCGACACGCGGATCTCGTTCGGGCCGGCCGGGGTGATGCGGTGGCGCAGCTTGTCGCCATCGAACAGCACGATGCCGCCCGGCGGAATCTGCACCGCGCCCGGTTCGTCGGGCACCTCGGGGTTGCGGGTGTGGAGTTCGTATTCGAGCCGGCACGAGGACTCGTCCAGCACGCCGATCAGCAGCGTGTAGCGCCGGCCGTCGTAATAGGAGGTGTCGTAGTGCCAGCCGATATGGTCGCCCGGGCGCGTGTAGTAATAGAGCGCGTAGGCGTGCGGGTCGGTGGGCGGGCAGACCTGGAGCTTGTCTCCGGTGACCTGTTCGAGCCAATGAATCAGCGCGGGCGATCGATAGAGTTCGGCAATGAAGGGCGCCTGCTCGTCGATGGTGTGTCGGCTGACGCTGCCGCCCTGCTTGTGGCCGGGCAGGTAGTTGCGGTTCAGCCCCGGCTGGAGCGCGCGGGCCAGCGCCTCCAGCTCGGCGCACTGCTCGGGCGGCAGGAATGTGTCGAGGTAGAGGAACGCGCCCTGGCGGTCGAAGTCGGCGCGCAGCGCGGGCGTGTCCAGCCCGGCCGCCGCGCGTGCCACGGCGGCATCCGGGTGGCCCGCATGACGCGGAGGCGGCGCGGGAGCGTCGATGACTGGATCGAGCGGGGAATCGAGCGCGATGTCGCGGGTAGCCTGTTCCGTCATGGCTGCCTCAATGTTTCGTTGGGGTGCCGACCGCCTGGGGGCGCCGCATGACGCGCCAGTAGTCGATGATCACAAGCAGGGCAAACAGCGGCGCGCCAACCGAGGCCAGCGCCAGGAACGGTCCGATGCTGCTGGTCAGCGTGACCAGCGGCAACAGGTACAGCACGTCCTCGGTCTCGAACCCGGCGGCGGAAGCCTGCTTGGTGCCACTCTTGCCAACCCGCGATTCTATACGCATGCGCAGGAAGAAGATCAGGGCCACCGCCAGCCCGGCCACGGTGCCGCGGCCCACGGGGCCGATCGCCTCGGTGGTCGCGGGCGCGGTCGCGCCAATCGCCATGCCCATGCTGACGAACAACAACACGGTAATCAGGGCGTCGCTGGCCAGATCGTAGAAATGCCCGATCTTGCTGCCTTTGCCGCTGATTCGCGCCAGTTCGCCATCGGTGTGATCGATGAAGTTGGACAGCACGACCAGCAGGGCGCCGTAATTGGTCCACGCGTAGCCCCCCTGCGCCAGGCAGGCAACGCCGGCCAGCCCGATGAGCAGGCGCAGCGTGGTCAGGTGGTTCGGGGTGACTCGGGTATTCCGGAGGGGCCGCACAAGGCGGCGGGCAAGGCGGGCATCCCAGGTGGGCGGCATGGGCGGCTCATCCGGGAAATTCGGGGATTTCTGGTTCATCCGTCAACAATCTGGAACGCGTCCCGGCGCGGAGGGGCCGGGCGATGCGCAACACTACGCCGGTGGCGCGGGAATGACAAGCGCACCAGAATACGCCTTTTTGCGGGACGGCGCACTGAGGACGGGCCCGGCGGGCGCTGGGGGCGGCACCTGCAATGTGGCGCTGGCGCCGCCCCGGGGCGGACGATGGCGGGCGAAAAGCGGGCTAGGGCCGGAAGCCGTCGTCGAGGGTGCGCAGGAACGCCACCACGTCGCGGATCTCTCGGTCGTCCAGCGCCGGGCGGGCACCGGGCTTGCGGTCCATCGGCGGGTCGAAGTCGTCGATATTCTGGCGCAGCGCGGGCGGCAGGTCGTCGTAGGCCACGGTGCGGCCACGCGCATCGCGCCCATACCATTTGGCCGGTTTCAGGTCGCGCTCGACATAGAAGCGCACCACGTCTTCCAGATTGTGGAAGCGCCCGTTGTGGAACCACGCGCCGCGCTGCGCCGTGTTGCGCAGCGTGGGGGTCTTGAACATGCCGCAGTAGCCCTGCTGGGCGGCCTGGTCGGTGCGCTTCGGGCCGCACAGGCCGAGGTCGTAATACTGCGGATTGGCGTTGGCGGCGATCTCCGGGTTGCGCGGCACGCCGAGCGCGGCGAACTGGTAATCGGTCAGCAGCGGATGGGAGCCGTCGGCGCCCTTGTCGATGCGATGGCAGGCCGCGCAGTTGCCTTTCGCCGGGTCCGAGAACAGCCGCAAACCGCGTGTCTCGGCGGCGCTGAGGGTGGTTTCGCCATCGAGGAAGGCGTCGAATTTGCTGTTGTAGCGATGGAAGCTGGGGTCGTCGAGCTGGAAGCGCTCGAGGGCCTGGGTGGCGGCATCGAAGGCGCGCTGGGGATCGTCGAACACATTGGCGCCGAAGGCGGCGCGGAAGGCGTCGGCATAGGCAGCACGTCGTAGTTTGGCTACGACGGCTTCGCGGTCCGGGTTCGCCATCTCGTCCGGATCCAGCAGCGGGCCGCCGGCCTGCTCGCGCAGGCTGTTGAAGCGGCCATCCCACATCAGGCCGCCCGTGGGCGGGCTATCGGTCTCGGTCAGGCGCTCGCTGAGGCTGGCCACCTGCACCTTGTGCCAGATCGGCGTGCGATTGAGGGTGTACGCCAGAGAGGGCGTGGCGCGCTTGCCCTGGCGGGTGAGGTCCGGGCCGCCAAGCTGCACGGCCAGCGCATTGGGCGGGCCGTAGCCGTGGGCGGGATCGTGGCAACTCGCGCACGATTGCCGGCCCGAGGCAGACAGCGTGGGGTCGAAGAAAATCGCCTTGCCGAGGCTGGCCAGCGTGGCGGCGTCGGGCTTGGCGGGGGCGGGGGCTGACGCGGCGGCGGCCGGGGTGGCAACATCACGCGGCTGGCAGGCAGCCAGCAGGCTCACACATATAGCCAGCCACAGCAGGGCGCCCAGGCGGCGCGGCAATCCGGTATCGAGGGTCATGGCAACGGCAAGCCGCCGGGCGCTTGCGCAGCCCGGCGGCAGTCAGTGGTCGATCAGATGACGATCAAAGGTTGGTGAAGATATCGGTGCCGAAGCTCACCAGCCCGTCCTGCGCCGCGTACCCAAGGTAGCCGCCCACCTGGAAGATGTCCTCCAGGCTCTTGAGCATCGAGTAATGGTTGTACGGCGTGGTGGACACCGTGCCCGGCTTGATGAATGGCGAGAGCAGCACGGCGCCGGTGCGGTCGCCGCCATGGCTCTGGGTGACCAGGTTGATGTCGTACGGATAGTGCGACACCGAGGCCGGGAAGCTCTGCGTGATCGGGAACGTGACGTTCGGGCCGGGTTGCTGGTTGCAGCAGGTCTGGCCAGAGAAGATCATGTTCAGCGTCGGCGGCGTGGTGGTGGTGTCGATGGCCTGCGACGAGTACGAGCTTTCATCGAAATTGATGATGATCAGGCCGTCCTGCTGGTAGGCCGGCGAAGCCATGATGATCGGCACCCACTTCTGCAGGAAGGCATCGGCCGAGACCAGGCCGCCCGGCGCGCCGTCCACGCACGGCGAATCGTGGCCGTCGTTGCAGAGGTTGGGCGTGATGAACGTGAAGTTCGGCGTGGTGGCCACGGTCTTCAGGTCGTCGGTCAGCTTGTTCAGGTTGACCACGCTGGTCGCGCAGTCCGGCGAGTCGGTGATCGAGTGGAAGTAGGCGAACGGGTTGTGGCGCGTGGCGTACTGGTCCGCCGGCACGCCGCCGGCCGTGGCGGCCTGGGGCGACTGGGTGGCATCCGTGGCGTTCAGCGCCGGGTGGCCGCAGGTGGCGGATTCGCGGGCCGGGTCGTTGCCCATGTCCTCCATATAGCCCTTCCGCGTGGCGATACCCGGCTGGCCGAGGCCATCGGCCCGCTGCTGGCCACCGTGCCGGCGCGGCTGTTCGGGCAGGGCCCGAACGACCCGTCGCAGCCGGAGTTGCTCGCGCTCCGGCTGTTCCTCCACGGCGCGACCCTCCACAGCTTTTCCGCCGACTACGACGCCGACAAGGTCGCCGATGCCGTGCAGTGGCTGATCGGCCAGCTCACGCCGCCCCCCGAACTGCCCGCCGTGCTGGCGCGCATCGCCGCGCTACAGGCGCAGCAAGCTTCTCGCCAACCCGCCTGAAGATTTGTTGCTAAAGTCCTTGCTTAACTATTTGCCGTCGCTATACTAAAGCACATGCTTAACCAATCTGATCCTCTCGATATGACGTTCCAGGCGCTGGCCGACACCACGCGCCGGACCCTGCTGGTGCAACTGTCACGCGGCCCCGCGTCCGTGACCGACCTTGCCCGGCCGCTGGCGATGTCCTTGCCGGCCGTCATGCAACACCTGGCCGTGCTGGAACAGGCCGGGCTGGTGCAGTCGCAGAAGGTCGGGCGGGTACGCACGTGCCGGATGGCGCCGAACGCGCTGAGTCAGGCCGAGCAGTGGATCAGCGCCCGGCGGGCCGAGTGGGAAGGCCACTTCGACCGCCTGGGCGAATACCTGGAAACCATGAAGAAGGAGGCAACCCCCGATGGCGACGGCAACTGAAGATACGGCAACCCAATTGGCGCAACCGCGCCCACTGACGGTCTCGCGCGCGTTCAACGCACCCAAGGAACTCGTGTTCCAGGCGTGGACGTCCGCCGAGCACGTCAAGCACTGGTTCTGCCCGCAAGGGTTCACGATTCCCGAGGCCGAGGTCGAGCCCCGCGTGGGCGGCAAGTTCGACTACTGCATGCGCGCGCCGGATGGGCAATCGCACTGGGTGCGCGGCCATTTTGTCGAGATCCTGCCGAACGCGCGGCTGGTGATCGACATGACCGTGGTCGGCGGCGACGGCGCCGCACTGTTCAACGCCCTGACCACGGTGTCGTTCGAGAACGTCTGCGGCGGCACGCAGCTCGATGTCGAGCAGCGCTACACGCTGCTGGACCCGGTCGCCGGCAATTTCACGCGCGGCGCCGCGCAGGGCTGGGCCGAGACGCTGGACCGCCTGGAGGTGGAAGTGGCCCGTATGGCCGATGCGCCGCCCGCCGAGCGCTCGGTGGTGCACGGCATCTTCCGCATCGAGCGCACCTTCAAGGCCACGCCGGCGCAGGTCTTCCGGGCGCTGACCGACCCCAAGGCCAAGGCGCAATGGTTCGGGGGCGGCAAGGACTATCAGGAACTGGCGCGGACCATGGATGCCCGCCCCGGTGGCCGCGAGCACCTGAAGGGCGGCTGGGCCAACGGGCTGGTCTCGACCTTCGATGCCATTTATTACGATGTGGTGCCCGGCGAGCGTCTGGTCTACGCCTACGAGATGCATATGGGCGAGCGCAAGATCTCCGTCTCGCTGGCGACCTTCGAAATGAAGCCAGCCGGCGATGGCACGCGGCTGGTCATGACGGAGCAGGGCGCTTTTCTCGATGGCTATGACGATGCCGGTTCGCGGGAGCATGGCTCAGGGCTGCTGCTCGACGCGCTGGCGCAGTATCTGGCGGGGGCGGTTGTGTGAAGGGGTTTTCTCTGGCACGCTTTCTCGATGCGATCACGCATCTTGAGCCGCCTGCCCTCTCCCCCGCCCCGCTCCCGGAGGGAGAGGGGAGCACCCCCTCGGCCCGTCAACGGACGGCGGTTTGCTCCCCTCGCCCGCTTGCAGGAGAGGGGCCGGGGGAGAGGGATTGCGCGGAATGCGCGATATCACCTCGTCCTCACCGTGGACAAGCGTCACGCGTAACACCACCAGCGCGCTGATTACGGCAGCGTTGTCACGTACATCCGCAACCGCGCCGAGGGCTTCCCCGATCCGAGCCGATAACTGCGCCGGCGCTGGCACCGCCTCGCCCGTCCGCAGCCGTCCGCGATAGTGCCGCGCCACCCCGCTCAACACGCGCCGCACGGGTTTGCGCGCGGCGGGCGGCAAGGTCGGCAGCGCCTGCTGCAGCGTCAGCGTGCAGTAGCCCACCTGCAGTTCCGTGAAGCCGTCCGAAGCCAGCCGGTCCGCGCTGGCACCGAGGCGCGGCATCAGTTGCCCGAAGCGGTCCAGCATGCGCGCGCCCACCGGCGCGGGGTCGCCGCGCCACGTGGCGGCCTGCGCCAGATCCTGCCAGCTCGCGCGGATCAGCCGGTGCGCGGCCACATGCGCCCCGAACGGCCGCGCGAGCGTCGCCCAGAGCGGCGCGAACAGCATCGCCGCCGCGTTCGCCAGACTCGTGTTGAAGGCGCCGAGCAGGTTGGCATCGTAAATACTCTGGATATTGGCGAACGAGGCCGTGTTGACCGACAGCAGCATTGCAATCAACTGGAAGCCGGGCCGCGCGATCAACAGGCCGATGCCGAGGTAGGGCAGGGCGAGCATGCCGACCAGCGCCTCGAAGGTCTGCGCGTGCGGCACGACCAGAAACAGGTAGTACGACGCCACGCCCAGGCACGCCAGGCTCCAACGCGCGAACACCGGCGTCACGCGGCGCGGTTCGTCGAGGGTGGCGAAGAAGCAGCACGCGATGGCCGCCACCGCCACCGGTCCGCCCCCATCCTCCCATCCGGAACACATCCAGATCAGCCCCGCGCAGAACACGGCCAGACCCGTGGAAGCCGCGCCGAACAGCAGCATGCCGTGATCGTGATAGCGGCTTGCCGTGGGGCTTTCTGACGGGGCGATGCGCGCCGAGGCTGGCGGGACGGCTTGCGTGGGACGGTCGCCGATGCCGTGCTGGAGGGCGTCGCAGGTGGCTAGCAAGTCGTCCATCCGGCCGCGCAGGAAATCGGCCGTGTCTTGCAGGGCGGGGTTGGCGTGCGGCGCGCGCGGTTTGGCCCGTAGCACGCTGTCCAGCGCGGAGAGCGTGGGCATCAGCCGCGACATGGTCTCGCGCAGCGCCCGCGCGTGGTGCAGCGTGTGCCGGCTCTCGGTATCGAACGACAGGTGCGCGATCATCTGGTCCAGCGCGAGCATGTCCGCCGCCAGCCGGTGGCGGCTGGCGCTGGCGTGCGGGTCGGCAGCGAGGATGTCGGCCGACCAGGCCCGGGCATCGCGAATCCACTCCCCGGCGCGCTCGCGCAGCGCCGGCGCCACCTTGGCCGGCAGCACGATCGCCCCGACCAGCCCCGCGCAGACGATGCCGATGACAATCTCCTCGATGCGCGCCACCGCCACATCGAAAATCTCCCCCGGATGGCTCACGGCCGGCAGCGCCACGATGGGCAGCGTGTAGGCGGCCAGCAGGAACACATAGCTGCGCGGGCCGCGCTCCAGCAGCGAGAGGTAGACCAGCCCCGTGATCCACAGCGCGATGGCGCCCGTCAGCACAATCGGCATATTGACCAGCGCCGGCACCGTGACCACGGCGGCGGTGGCGCCCAGCACCGTGCCGGCCACGCGATAGGCGGCCTTGGAGCGCGTGGCGCCCGTGAGCGGATGCGAGACGAAGTAGACCGTGGCCATGGCCCAGTAGGGGCGCGGCAGGCCGAAGGACAGGGCGATATAGAGCGCCAGCATCGCGGCCGCGAATGCCTTCAGTGAGAACAGCCACTGTCGGGCATGCGGCCAGCCAGCCATGATGGGAATCGTCCGGGGGCGGAAGTGTGTGGGAGCGTTGCGGGGCAGTGTAGCGAACTGGCGATCATTCCCTGCATGATTTAAAATTCGTCGATCCAGTCGGAATTTTCATATCAATCGATCCCGGGGAATGCCATGCCCATCGACATCCGCGCGCTGCGCTACTTCGTGGAAACCGCGCGGCTCAAGAGCTTCACGCAGGCGGCGGCGTCGCTGTACGTCACCCAGTCCACCATCAGCAAGATGGTCCGTCAGCTGGAGGACGAGGTGGGCCAGCCGCTGCTGATCCGCGAAGGCAAGTCCGTGCGACTGACCGATGTGGGCCGGGTGGTCTACGACCGTGGGCAGGAGGCGCTTGGCGTAGTGCATCGGCTGACGCTGGAAGTGGCGGATCTGTCGTCACTCGGGCGCGGGCAGCTGACCGTGGGCCTGCCGCCGATGGTCAACCTGTTCTTCTCGCCTGCGGTCAGCGCGTTCCGTCAGCGGTATCCGAATCTCGAACTGACCTTGTCCGAGCATGGCGGGCAGGTGGTCGAGCAACAAGTGGCGAATGGCGAACTTGAAGTGGGCGCCACGGTGCTGCCCGGCGACAGCGGGCTGGATCTCGCCACGCGCGAGTTCGCGCGGTATCCGATCTGGGTGGTCGGCCCGCGCGGCGCGCCCTGGGCGGGTGGCCGGACGGTGAAGCTCGATGCGCTGCGCGAGACGCCGCTGGTGCTGCTCACCGACGAGTTCTCGCTGACCCGCAAGCTGCGTCAGGCGTTTGCCACGGCCCGCATGGCGCCGCGCGTGGTGGCGCAGAGCGGCCATTGGGACTTCCTGGTGTCGATGGCGGCCGCGGGCCTTGGCACCACCTTTCTGCCTGAACCGCTGCTGGCGCGGCTGGATGCCGCCGACACCCTCGCCATGGCCCGGCTGACCGAGCCGACCATGGACTGGGCGATGGCCCACGTCTGGCCGCCGGGCCGCTACCTGTCTCACGCGGCGCGCGCGTGGCTGGCGGTCTGCGAAGAGGTGATCGGGTAATCAGGCAAACGAAAAAAAGCCGGGCAAGGCGCCCGGCCGAAGTCACTGCATGGAGAGGCGGATTCGGATCCGTCTTAGAACTGCTTGACCACCTTGAACATCACGCCATAGTCCTTCACGCCGTCCTGGTCGGCCGTGTAGCCGTTGGCGGACAGGTTGAGCAGGTCCTTGGCGTAGCCCACGCTGACCGTGCTGTTGTAGTTGAAGCGGCTGCGCTGGGTGGCGTCCGGCAGCGCGAAGCGCGCATCCGGGGCACCAGCCAGGCTGGCCTGGCGCTGGCCGGCGCCGTAGAACAGGTTCGGCCCGCCCTGCAGGCGCACGCTGGCGTTCAGGCCGTTCGCGTGCTGATAGCCCAGCTTCACACCGCCGATGGCGTCCATCGCCGTGGTGGTGGCGCCCGAGACGTTGAGGTTGTAGGCCCCGGCGCCTTGCTCGTTCACCGCGTGGTCGCGGGTCTGGCGCATGTCCAGGCCCATCATCGGCGTGACGGTGAAGCCCTTCGCCACTTCCACCGGCTTGCCGACCACGAAGTTGGCGCGGTACTTGTCCTGGCCGTTCTTCGAGGAAGCCGTCTCGTTGACGCTGCCGTAGTTGAGCGAGCGGCTCGATTCGAGACGATGCTGCTCGAACTGCAGGTCACCGGAGAGTTCCAGCCCGGCGGCGATCGGGTTGACGTACTGCACGCCGGCGAACTGGCTCACGCCCGAGAGGCCGTTGCTGGCGGCGGCGTTGGAGCCGGCGTCGATGCTGGCCAGGTTGGCCACGCCGTAGCGCACGGCCACCTTGCCCTGGTCGCCCACGCTGAAGCGCGAGGACAGCACGGCCATGTCGTACTCGGAGCCAGCCAGGCGGGCGCCGGGGGTGCCACGGGTGACCATGTTGAAGCCCAGGCCGCTCGGGGTTTCCTTGACGTTGTCGGCCAGCACGCTGAAGCGGTTGCTGAGCACCTTGGCCTGGTTCATGGCCTGGCCGAAGCCCTGGCCGGTGAGTTGGCTCACGCCCTTGGTGACTTCGGCGGCGGTGGCCAGGTTCAGGCTCTGGAACACGGCGTTGTTGGAGTAGGCGCCTTCGAGGGCGGCGGCGGCGTCCTTGAGCTTGGCGTCGGTCACCACGTCCTGGTAGGCGTTCTTGGTCATCGTCACGTCGATGCCCTTGGCGTCCTGGGCCGCGTTGGCGGTCCAGACGGCGCTGTCGGACTGGATGTTCTGGGCGCCGGTGATATCGGTGCCCTGGAACACGTTGTCGAAGGTGACCGCCTTGGCGGCGGTGCCGGCGGCGAAGGCAGTGTCGACCTTGACCTCGGAGACGTCCAGATGGTTGCCGCGCAGGGTGCCGGCGGTGCCGTTGGCGTTGGTGCCGACCTGGTAGCCGCGCAGCAGCATGCGGGGGGCGACTTCAGGGGCGGGCGTGGGCACGGAGCCCTGCCCGGGGAGCTTCTCCTGAGTCGCGATAACCTTGTCTGCGCCAGTGATAGCCGCAGCGCTGCCCGGGGCAAAGATCGCACAGCCGGTGTCGCAGGCGAGGTTCACCGTACCGTTGTTGACGACCTTGCCATTGCCGCCGAAGGCGTACGAATCATCGGCATAGACGTTGATGACACCGGTAGCGTTGTTGGTGATCTCGTTCGCGGTGTTGCTGCCCTTGATGCCGATCAGGCCCGTGCCGTTCGTACCGTCCGCCTTGCCGGCTTCGGTGCCGACATTGAGCGTACCGGCATTGATGATGTTGGTGGTGTAGCTCGACGCGGCGCCCAGAATGCCCACCGCCCCGTTGCCCTGCACATTGATCGTGCCTTCGTTGCCGAAATTGGTGGCACGGCCCATGCTGATCAGTGCCTTCTCGGCGCCGTTCATCACGCCGTTGATCACACCCGTCGAACGGTTGACCAGCCAGTTGTTGGGCCTGTCCGTCGCGTCGCCATGGGCGGTCTTGAGGGCGGCGTAGCCGTCGGTGGCCGTGATCGTGCCGGCGTTGTTGAACGGCTGGCCGCCAGGCAGGGAGCTGATGTTGACCAGCGCGCCAGTGCCCGGCGCCGTATTGCGCAGGGTGCCGCCCTGTTGATTGGTGACGTTGAGCCGGCCCTGGATGGCATTGCCCGCGCTCACTGTCCAATCGCCGGTATTGACGATGTTGTTGGTATAGGACGCCGCCGTTGCGCTGCCGTGGAAGTTGCCTTCATTAAAGAAGGTGGCGTTCGAAGCGAGCGTCAGCAGTTCCACATTCATCGTGGCACCGGCCCGGTTGTACCCCGTGCCGCTCCGCACCGCGCCGGCCGCCAGCGTGCCCTTGTTCTCGAAAGAACCCAGCGCCAGCGAGTTCGACGGCGACGAGAAGCTGGCGCCTTGCTGGTTGAGCAGCCATTTGCCGCGCATGTCCAGCGTGGCGGCGTTGGTCACTGCGCCATAGTTGGTGAGATGGTTGGCGGCGACATAACCCAGGGGGTCATCCAGCGAGACGGACTGGCCTGTTCCGGCAATGACGTCGGTCAGCACCTCAGCCATGGTCGGCGCCGCCCCCCTATGCGCGTCGCTCGGGTCCATGGCCGCGCCGTTGAAGTTCACGCTGCCATGGTTGACGACCAGGCCGTTGCCTTCGGTATAGAAGGCGCGGCCCAGATCGGTGTTGACGTTGATGACCCCGCCCTGCTCGTTGATGGCGGTACCGCCGGCGAGTGCGCCGAGTCCGATCAATTGGTGCGCGGTGCCGTCGGCAACCGTTGCGGCGTCGGCGTCAAGATTGATGGTGCCGGTATTGACGGTCGTGCCGCCGGAGAGCGCCAGCATGCCGAAGCCGGAGTTCTTGACGCTGATCGTGCCCGTGTTGGTGGCCCTGGCATTTTCGCCGTAAGGGGCGTCAGTGGAACCTGCCAGCATGCCGGCGCCACGGTAATAGGACGTCGTGGTGGTGTAGGGCGTGTGACCGGTGATCTGGCCCTGGGCGTCGACGACCGCCACCGCGCCATTGAGCGATACCTGGCCGGCGTTCAGCGCGGTGCCGTTCGCGCTGGCGGACGGCCCGAATAGCGCTGCGCCCTCCAGGACGATGGAGCCATTGGCGCCATTGGTGACCGTGCCGTAGTTGTTCGCCAACTGGGCATAGCCTGCGTCGCCGGCCCAGCGTAACGGATATATATTGACGCCGTTGGTGGAGCGCGGCGTGGCGGACGAAGTCATCCGGATCTCCCCACTGTTGTCAGCGGTCGAACCGGCGCCGCGTACCAACTGCATGGCGGCAGAGTGATTGTTGGACGATCTCGAATTGGTAGCGGAAATCGTGCCGGAGTTCTGCAGCCGGGCGCCCGAGCTCGCCGCCATGAGTACCGTAAAGTCCCCGCTTGCACGGATGGCGCCCGCGTTGGCGATCGTGCTGCCGGCGCCGGCAGCGGCAAGCACGCCTCCGTCGTTATAGGAGTAGTGCGCGTTCGCTACATGGTCTATGTCGAGAACGGACGCGTCGGTCATTTTCAGTGAACCGCCGCCCTGGACCGTTGCGAACTTGGAGTCCTGGCCCCGAAGCGACAAGTTCTGGATGGCGGATTGGCCGCTCACCGTCACGGAGCTCTTGCCGTTCACGGCGATGCCCGTCGGCGTCATATGGTTTTTGTTGGCGTCGCTTGCCTCGAGCCGCACCATGACGCCACCATCGACATTGACGGTGTTGTTGTCCCCGGTGACCTGCAGGCCGCTCCATTGTTGCGACTGGCCGCTTCCGGTGATCTGCCCCGTTGCCGCGATGTTGATCGCGCCGTCCACTGAGACCTGGTTGTCGTTGCCGCTGACGGATACACCGCGTGTGACGAAGGAAGCACTCATTTGCGTCACGTCGGTGCCGATGTCCTCGTTGGCCACCGTGACGTTGCCGTTGATCCTGACTTTGCCATGGTCACCCTCGACGACAACGCCCTGGCCGCCCTGGAGGACACCTTCCGCATTGCGGGCGACCGTGACGTTGATATTGCCGCCCAGTGTGACATCCGCCTGGCTGCCGGAAATGCCGGCGCCCGTGGCGTTCTTGCTGACCTGGATGTCGCCCGTGTTGGTAAAGCGCGTGAAGTCGCCTTCGGCGGGGTTTTCGGCGGCCACGCGGATGCCGATGGAGCCGGCGTCCGCCACGTCGATCTTGGCTGCGGACTGTACCGTGGCGCGACTGCCGGTGATGTCGACGCCCCGGGCGCCGTCGCGCACGGTCAGCGTGCCGCTGAGGTTGGCGCTTGCGTCATCGCCGGTGATCGAGAACAGCGAGGAGCCGGCGCCAGTGCTGGTGGCGTCGATGTTGGACGCCTGGACGTCGGCACCGTTGCCGGTGATCCGGACGGCGGTGCCGCCGCCGTCCACCGTGACGGTGGTCGGTGCAGCGGCGTCCTTGCCACCGAGCGAGACCTTGGCGTTGTCGCCCGTCATGTCGACGCCGGTGGAGGCCGGCCCGGACACCGCGGTCGTGCCGTCCAGGGACACCGAGCCTTGATCGCCCTCGATCCCGACGCCCGTGCCGCCTTCGGAGACCGTGGTTTCGCCGCCGATGACCACCCTGGCGCCCTTGCCATGGATGGAGGTGCCGGTCGAACCCTCGCCGGAGATGGCGGTGTGGCCGTTGATAAGGAGCACGGTGTTGTCTTCATCCAGACGCAGGCCGGTGGCGCCGTTGGCGACCGCCAGGTTTTCGGTGCTATGAATGAGGGGCGCGGGCGGCTCCGTCGGAGTGACCGGGGTCGCCGGGGCGAGCGACGCGGCCGGGGCAACCGGAGCAACCGGGGCCGCCGGGGTAACAGGCGCGGCGGCATCGCTGTGGCTGCCGCTGCCGCTAAACAGCGCGGCAAGACCGGCGGCGCCGGCCACGATGCCCGAGCCAATCAAGGCCTGATGATCGGAAGAACCTGAATTTTCCTCGCAGGTGTCGGCAATCGGCATGCCATCGGCATCCAGTTGCGGCTCGCACACGGCGGCGTCCGGGGTGCCCGGGCCGACCTCGCCCAGCTCTTGCGTGGCAACCGGCTGTTCCGCCCAGGCGGCTTCGGCGCCAATCTCCTGCGCCATGCCGGTGGCTTGCATGGCAAGCAGGGCGGCCGCTACGGCCGTGGCGACGACGGCCTTGCGCACGCTGCTGCGCTTGCCGTGGGACTTGGCGATTTCGGAAACGGCAACCCAGGTGCCAAGGGATTCGTTAAAGACTGCGCGATAGGTGGTGTTCATTTCTGCTCTCCATGAGTGTGCATGGAGGGTAGAAATGAAGCGGTCTGCGCTGAATGGTAGAAACTTTAGAAACCGGGAGACGCCGGGGGGGCCCCCCCGACCCGGTTTCGATCCGGATCTATCCGATCACCCGAACGGGTTTCCGATCAACGCGCGCGCAGCGCATCCACGATATTCAGGCGCGACGCGCGCAGCGCTGGCAGGAATCCGCCGATGAAGCCCATCGCCATCGAGAACAGCAGCGTCTTGACGACGATGCCCGGCGTGAGCAGGAAACGGAACGACAGGTCGGCGAAGGTCTGGAAGTTCGTCGTCGAAAATGACGCAAACTGCATCAGCGCCGCGCACGCCAGCCCGGCCACGCCGCCGACAAAGCCCAGCAGCACCGCCTCGATAAGAAACGCCGCGAGCACATTGGTGCGCTGGAAGCCCAGCGCGCGCAGCGTGCCGATCTCGCCCACGCGATTGGCCACCGAGGCGTACATGGTGATCATGGCGCCGATCATCGCCGCCACGGAGAAGATCGTGGTCAGCGTCAGCCCAAGGATGTTGATGAAGGTGGAGAGCGCGCGCGACTGGTCGCTGTAGAACTGCTGCTCGCGCTTGGCCTCGTTGGCGAGGCGGGGGTCCACATCGATATCGGCCCGGAACTTGTCGAAGCCGTCCGCCTGGCCCAGCCGCACCACCATCGACGAATAGCTGGTGCGCCGGAACGACTGCATGAGCTGGTCTACATCGCCCCAGATCTCGGAGTCGAAGCCGCTGCCGCCAGCGTCGAAATGGCCCACCACGGTCCAGTCGCGCTGGGCAAAGCGCAGGTGGTCGCCAATGCGCACGTTGCCGAAGCCCTTGGCGATGCTGCTGCCGACGATGATCTCCGACGAACCCGGCCGGAACACGCGCCCGGCCGTGATACGTACCTGCGGGCGCAGCGTCACGCCCTGCGGCGATATCCCCCGGATCACCACATTGGCCGGGGAGGCCGCGCCACTCTTGGTCAGCGAAATGAGCACCACGGCCTCGCGCGAGGCCATCGGCCGACCCTCCTTGTTCATCGCCACGGCCGGGTGCATCTCCATGGCCGCCGCCTGGTCGCGGGTGATCGCGCTCTGGATCTCGGTTTCGGCGCCCTTGCGGATCAGCACCACGTTGTCCGCCTCGCCGGTGGTCACCAGCGTCTGCTTGAGGCCGGCGTCGAGCATCAGCATCGCCGCGAAGACGAAGACCACCAGCGCCAGCCCGCCCGCCGTGAGCGCGGTGGTGAGCCGCCGGGCCCAGACGTTGCGTGCGATGTAGTGGAGTGGGATGACCATGTGGGGGAGGGGGCCGGGCCGGTCAGCCGATGGCCCGCAGGCCCTCGACGATGCGCACGCGCGCCGCCTGCACGGCCGGCACGATGGCCGCCGCCACGCCGCAGACGAGTGCGCAGGCCGCCTGCATCGCGGCGGTTTCGTGCGACACGGTGAACACCGGGAACACATTGCCGACCGTCGACTTGAACAGATTGGCGGCCGGTGGGGTCAGTAATATGCCGATGGCGCCGCCGATCATGCACAGCACCATCGACTCCCCGAACACCAGCATCGCCAGGAAGCCCGGCCCGAAGCCAAGTGCTTTCAACGTCGCATATTCGGTGGTCCGCTCGCGGGCGCTCATCGCCATCGCGTTGGCCATCACGGCCATCACGATCACGATCACCACGTAGGACACCACGCGGATGGCCGCGATGATCTGGTTGGACATCGCCACGAAACCGAGCTGGAACGCCTGCTCCGTCTCGGTCATGGTCTCGGCCAGCGAGTTGCGGAAGACGTCGTCCACGCGGCGGGAGACGGCGGCGGCATTGTCCGGGTTGTCGATGCCGAGGATGAACACGCCCACCTGATCCGGCTTGCCGACGGCCTTCTTGCGGATGCTTTCGTTCAGGTACTCGTAGTGGAACAGCATCTGCCGCGTGATGGTGGACTCGTCGCGGCCTTCCATGATGCCGCGCACGACGAAGTCCCACGTGCCGGGGTAGATCGTGCCCTTGAGCGGGATGACATCGCCGATCTTGAAGCCGTACTGGTCGGCCAATTGCCGGCCCACCAGCGCGCCCCGGCGGTCGCGCCGGTAGTCCGCGCGCTGTTCGGGCGGCAGGATCAGTTCGGGATACAGATCGATGTAGTTGTCCGAGACGGCGAACTGGGCGAAGAAGTTCTTGGGGTCGCGATAGGTGCCCGCGAACCAGCTTGAGCGGGCGACTTGCGTCACGCCCTCCACGCCACGGATGCGATTTTCGTAGCTCAGCGGCAGCGGAAACACCAGCGAGATCGAGTTGCGCGTGACCAGCCGCGCGTTGGACGCCGCCGCCGCGCCGGCGTACCAGGCATCCACCACGGTCTGGAGCAGCCCGTAGGCCAGCACGGCGATGACCAGCCCGAGCACGGTCAGCGCCGTGCGCAGCTTGTGGCGCATGGCGTTGCGGGCGATCAGCCGGGGCAGGTACATGGCGATGGGGTCCTGATGTCCTGGAATGCTGAAACTAGCGCCGGCCGGCCAGCAGTTCGCCCTTTTCCAGATGGACGAGCGAGCGCGCCGCCTCGGCCGCGTGGGCGTCGTGGGTGACCATGATGATGGTCTTGCCGGCGTCGGCATTGAGCCGTTGCAGCATGGCCAGGATCTCGGTGGCGGAGGTGCGGTCGAGGTCGCCGGTGGGCTCGTCGGCCACGATCAGCGTGGGGTCGGTAATCAGCGCGCGGGCAATCGCCACGCGCTGCTGCTGGCCGCCGGACAGCTCGGACGGGTAGTGGTCCATCCGGTCGGCCAGATTGACCATGCCCAGCACCATCTCCACGCGCTCCCGCCGCTCATGGCGCGACAGGCGCGTCAGCATCAGCGGCAGTTCCACGTTCTCGTACGCGGTCAGCACCGGCATCAGGTTGTAGAACTGGAAGATGAAGCCGACGTGCGCGGCGCGCCAGTCGGCCAGCGAGGATTCCGGCAGCCCGGCAATGTCCACCCCGGCCACGCGCAACTCGCCGCTGTCCGGGCGGTCGATGCCGGCGATCAGGTTCAGCAGCGTGCTCTTGCCCGAGCCGGACGGCCCCATCAGCGCGATGAAATCGCCCTCGGCAATGTCGAGTGTGATGTCGGACAGCACCGGCACCGTCTGCGCGCCACGCCGGTACGACTTGGCGAGGTGGCGGATGGCGACGAGCGGTTCAGCGGGGCGGGGGGCGGAGGGGTTAGTCGTCACGTCGGTTGTCACGTCGGTGGTCACGTCACTTCTTCGCCACGGTGACCTTGCTGCCATCGGACAGCTTGTCGGCCGGCGCCAGCACCAGCGTGTCGCCGGGCTTCACGCCCTGCACGGCCACCAGTTCGCCCACGCGGGCGCCCTTGGTCACCGGCACCTGCCTGGCCTTGCCATCCACCACCTGGAACACCACCGGCTTGCCGTCGCGCTCGACAATGGCGGCCGGCTGCACGGCGACCAGCGCCTTGCGGTCCTCGGGCGGCACCGGCTTGGAGAGGAAGGCGATCTTGGCGCTCATATCCGGCAGCACGCGCGGGTCACGGTCGACAAAACGCACCTTGACCAGCACGGTGGCCTTCGAGCGGTCCACGGTCGGCACGATGCGCGATACCCGGCCGGCCATGCGCAGGTCGGGCAGGGCATCCAGCAGCAGTTCCACGGGCTGGTCGACGATGATCTTGACGATGTTCGACTCGGACACATCGGCCTCGACTTCGAGGGTCTCCATGTCGGCGATGGTCACGACCGCGCCCTTGGTGTCCGAGGCGGCCGAGAACGGCGTGATGTTGTCGCCGACGTTGGCGTGCTTGATCAGCACCACGCCGTCGAACGGCGCGCGGATCACGGTCTGCTCGACGGATACCTCCGCCGAGCGGGCGTTGGCCTGGGCGGAGGTGATGGACGCCTGTGAGTTGTTGATCGACGCGCGGGCCTTGTTGTAGCGGGCCAGGTCGGCGTCGTACTGCTGCACCGAGATGGCCTTGGGCGCCAGCAGCGTCTCGGAGCGGCGCAGGTTCACCTCGGCATCGCGCAGTTCGGCCTGCTGGAGTTGCAGGTTGGCCTGTGCCACCTGCACCTGCGCCCTGGCCTGGGCCAGCGACGCCTCCACGTCCCGGCTTTCGATCCGGGCGATGATCTCGTCCTTCTTGACGCGCGAACCCTCCAGCACGCCCAGCCATTCGAGCCGGCCCTGCGCCTTGGACGCCAGTGCCGCCTTGCGCTGCGGCACCACGTAGCCAGTGGCGTTCAGCAGGGTGTAGTTCTGGGAGGGGTAGGCGCTGGAGACGGTGACCACCTCCACCGCCTGCGGCCCGGCCAGCCGGGCGCCAATGCCGATCACGGCCAGCACGACCACGGCGATGGCCGCGTAGCGGAGCCAGCGGCGGCGCCCACGCGGCGCGGGCGCCATGGCACTGCGATCGATCTTCAGCCTGCTCAGGTCTTGATCAGCCAATTTTTCAACCGATAGGGTGCGGAAAAGGGCTGACAGTATAGCGCCGTGTGATCCCGACGCCGGCGCCTGCGCGGAATCAAAGCAGCTTGCCCGGATTCATGATGCCGCTGGGGTCGAACACCTGCTTGATGGCGCGCATCAGGCGCAGTTCGAGCGGGTCTTTCAGTGCCAGGAACGCGTCGCGCTTGAGCTGGCCGATGCCGTGCTCGGCGCTGATGCTGCCGTCGTAACCGGCCACTTCGTCCAGCACGTCCTCGCTGACCGCCTTGCCCTCGTTGAGCGCCCATTTGGCGTCCGCGCCGAGCGGGCGGGACAGGTTGTAGTGCAGGTTGCCGTCGCCAAAATGGCCGAAGATGAACGGGCGGATGCCGGGGTGCTTCGCCAGCAGCCGGGCCTCCATCGACTCCATGAAGGCCGGAATCCGCTCGATCGGCAGGGAAACATCGTGCTTCAGGTGCAGCCCGTCGGCGCGCTGGGCCTCGGAGATCTCCTCGCGCAGCCGCCACAGGCTCTGCAACTGGGCCAGCGAGGCCGAGACCGCCGCGTCGAGGCAGAGACCCTGCTCCAGCGCGTCGCCAATCACCGATTCCAGCAGGGCGTTGAGCACGTCCTCGGGCGCCGTGTCGGCGATTTCCACCAGCACATAGGCCGGATGTCGCTCCGGGAAAGGCGCCTGTACGCCTTCGGCATGGGTCAGCACCAGTTCCAGGCAGTCGCCCGTAAAGAACTCGAAAGCCTGAAGCCGGGCGCCGCAACGGGCGAACAGCAGCGAGAACAGCTTTAGCGCCTGCTCGGACGATTCCACGGCAGCCAGCACCACGGCGCGCGAATCGGCGCGCGGCAGCAGGCGCAGCGCGGCAGCCGTGATCACGCCCAGCGTGCCTTCGGAGCCAATCAGCAGTTGCTTGAGGTCGTAGCCCGTGTTGTCCTTGCGCAGCGTGCGCAGGCCGTGGAAGACCTCGCCATCGGGCAGCACCGCCTCCACGCCCAGCACCAGCTCGCGCGTCATGCCGTAGCGCACCACGTTCACGCCGCCGGCATTCGTGGCGAGATTGCCGCCGATCTGGCACGAATCCTCGGCCGCCAGCGAGAGCGGGAACAGCCGGTCGGCCTCCTCGGCGGCACGGCGCAGATTGCCGAGAATGCAGCCGGCCTCCACGACCATGGTGTTGGCGATGGTGTCGATCGACCGGATCTTGTCCATGCGGTCCAGGCTCAGGATCACGTTGACGGACCGGTTGTCCGGCGCGGCACCGCCGCACAGGCCGGTATTGCCGCCGCGCGGCACCACCGGCACGCCGGCCTGCTGGCACAGCGCCAGCGCCCGGGAGACCTGCTCGGTCGTGCGCGGCCGGATCACGGCCTGCGCCTGGCCCTTGTAGAGGCCGCGCCAGTCGCTGGTCCACGGCGCCACGTCATCGGGCGCGGTGGCCACCACGTCGGGGCCAAGGGTGTCGGTCAGGCGTTGCAGGAAGGCGGCGTCGGACATGGGATACCTATCTATATATAGAGGGAGTGTTCAGGCGGCGGCCCGCAGCGGCAGGCCAAGCCGCGCGGCGGCATTGCGAAGATGGGCGGCAGCGGCCAGCCGGGCGGCCTCGGGGTCCGCCGCGCGGATCGCCTCGAAAATCGCCACATGCTCGCCATGCACCTGCTCGGGCAGCCCCGGCTGCTGCTGGGAATTGCCGCGCGCGGTGCGCACGGCGTGATGGAGCTGCAGGTTCAGGTACTGGAGCAGGTCCTGGTAGTACTTGTTGTGGGTGGCGGTGGCCACGGCCACGTGGAATTGAGTGTCGGATTCGGCACCCCGGTCGATGTCGTGCAACTGGGCGGCGAGGGTGCCGAGCAGGTCGGCCATACGCCGGAGATCGTCGTCGGTCCGGCGACGCGCGGCCATCGCGGCGGCGGCGCTTTCCAGATCGAGACGCAACTCGTAGATCGCCGCCAGATCGGCGGCGTCGGCGCCAGCCTGGCCGGACAGGCGGAATCCAGCGTCGCTGACGCGGGAACGGACGGTGCTGCCGAGCCCCTGACGGCTTTCGATCATCCCCTGCGAGCGGAGATGCTCGGTCACTTCCCGGATGACGGCGGTGCTGACGCCGTATTGCTCGGCGAGCTGCTTGCCGGTGGGGAGGCGGGCGCCGACCGGGTAGACGCCGTCCGCAATCTCCGCGCGGAGTTGCTGGATGACGCGTTCGGTGAGGGTGATCGGGCGGGTCGTCTGCATGGGGTGAGACGTTACCTTTTTATGGTTATATGAAAACTTGGGGTAAACGCTGATGTGGTGTTGGCTTTTGGAGTCGCAGCGCCCGCAGGGCGATGTGAAACATGCCGTTGCCAACAAAAGCCAACACCATCCATCAACGAACCGCCCCCCTCGCAACCTCCAAATTCCCCCTAACCCTCCGAGCCGTCTCAGAATCCGCCGGCAGCAACCGATACAACCGCTCCCAATACCCAATCGCCTCAGGCAGCGCCCCCCGCTCAGCCGCATCCGTCCCCGCCAGGGCCAGCGCCTTGGGCTCATCCCCATCCAGCGCCAGCGCCGCCCGCACCTGCTCCATCGGCGCCCCCTCCAGCTGCCCCCCAGCCGCGCTGGCCAGCGCATCCGCATAATCAGCCCTGAGCGCCGCCGCATCCGGGACGAGCGCCACGGCCTTCCCATAAGCCGCCGCCGCATCATCAAACCGTTCCAGCGCCGTATACGACCGCGCCAGCATGTACCACCCATTGGCATCGCCCGGTTCCTGCCGCAGCCGTAGCGCCAGCCGGGACACCATGGCGTCGATTTGCTGCATGTCGACCGTATGCCCATCGCCAGTCGGCAGCGTGGCCGGCGCACTGGCCCACGCCGCGCGGACCATGCCGGGGTTGCCGAGGTGGAGGTAGAGCAGCATCGCCCCGCCTGGCAGCAGGGCCAGCGAGGCGGCGACCACCCAACGGGACCGTCCCGGCGGCGCAACAGAATCGGCCAATTCAGGCGGATCCGTCCGAGGCCGGAACACCGCCCGATGCCGCCGCCGCGCCCGCACCACAACCACCGCAGTGCCGAGCACCAGCAGCGCCGGCCCGAACCACAGCAGCCACGTCAATGGCCGCACCGGCGGGTTGTAGAGCACGAAGTCGCCATAGCGCTGCACGAGGAAGTCCTTCACGGCGGTCTCGCTCGCGCCGCCGCGTAGCTGCTCCCGGATCTGCCCGCGCAGGTCCACCGCGAGGTCGGCGTTGGAGTCGGCCAGCGTCTGGTTCTGGCAGACCAGGCAGCGCAGCTGTTCCGCCAGCGCATGCACGCGGGCGTCCAGTTTGGCGGCATCGTCGGCGCCGTGGGCGGCGCACGCCATCCAGAGCAGGCAGGCGAGCGCCAATCTACGCATGGCCGGGCTCCCGCTCCAGCGTGCGCAGCAGCGGCAGGATTTTCTGCTCGAGCACCTGCGGCGTCACCGGCCCCACCTGTCGATAGCGCACCACCCCGGCTCGGTCGATGACATAGGTTTCCGGCACGCCATACACGCCCAGGTCGATGCCGGCCTTGCCATCCGCGTCCACCAGCGACGCCACGTACGGATCGCCCATGCGCCGCAGCCAGTCGCGCGCGGCGTCGGGCTGGTCCTTGTAGTTCAGGCCGACCAGCGGCACCTCGGACTTCCCGGCGAAGTCGGTCAGCACGGGATGTTCGACGCGGCACGCGGTGCACCACGACGCCCACACGTTCAGCATCCACACCTTGCCTTTCAGGTCGGATGTGGCACGCACGCCCTCGGAAGCCTTCAGCAGCGGCAACTGCAACGCTGGCGCGGGCTTGCCGACCATGGCCGATGGGAGTTCGCGCGGATCGTGCCGCAGCCCGGCGGCCAGCGCGGCGGCCAGGGCGAGGAAGACGGCCAGCGGCAGCAGAAAGCGCGTCATCGCAGCGGCTCCCGGGTGGTGGCGAGCGGCACGGCGGGGCGCGGGGCCGGGGGCGCGGCCTCCGCTTCCACCTCGGCCGTCCGACGTCGATAACGCCGGTCGCAAGCCGCCAGCACGCCGCCCAGCGCCATCAGCACGCAGCCGCCCCAGATCCAGCCGACGAACGGCTTCACGTGGAGCCGCACCGCCCACTGGCCGTCGGCCACCTGTTCGCCGATCGCCACATAGAGGTCGCGGGTAAAGCCATTGTCGATGGCGGCCTCGGTCGTCGGCATGTCCTGGCTGCGGTAGACGCGCCGTTCCGGCGCCAGCGTGGCCACCGTCTGCCCGTCGCGGCTGGCCACCAGCTTGGCGCGGAACGCCGCGTAGTTCGGGCCGCGTACCGGCGCCACGCCCTCGAAGCGGAACGTGTAGCCGCCCACGCTGACCACCTCACCGGCGCGCATCGGCAACTCGCGCAGGCTTTCCTGGCTTTTCACCAGCGTCACCCCGGCGATAAACACGCCCACGCCGACATGCGCGAGCAGCATCCCGTAATACCCGGCCGGCAACTGCCGCAGCGCCGATCGGCCCCGATGGCGCAGCCGGCTGGCGAGGCTGGTCAGCCCGCTGGCCACGCACCAGGTAGCCAGCCACAGTCCGAGCCCGGTCAACGCGGAGCCGTTGCGGAGCGTCGCCAGCAGCGCCAGGGCCACCAGCAGGCTGCCGATGGCGGCCCAGCGCAGCCGTGCGGCCAGGTCGGGCAGGGCGGCATGGCGCCAGCGCACCAGTGGGGCCACGCCCATCAGCAGCACGGCCGGCGCCATCAACGGCACGAAGACCTGTTCGAAGTAGGCCGGTCCCACCGAGATCTTGCCAAGGCCGAGCACGTCCAGCGGCAGCGGATAGAGCGTGCCGAGCAGCACCGTGGCCGCCGCCGCGGCCAGCAGCACGTTGTTGGCGAGCAGGAAGGATTCGCGCGAGACCGCCGCGAAGGCCGCGCGCACCGACACCCGCGGTGCGCGCCAGGCATAGAGCGCCAGCGCGCCGCCCGTGATGGCGCCGAGCAGGGCGAGGATGAACACGCCGCGCGTCGGGTCCACGGCGAAGGCGTGTACGGAGGTCAGCACGCCCGATCGGACCAGGAAGGTGCCGAGCAGGCTCAGCGAGAACGTGAAGATGGCGAGCAGCGCGGTCCACGCGCGGAAGGCGCCGCGCTTCTCGGTGACGGCCAGCGAGTGCATCAGCGCCGTGCCGGCCAGCCAGGGCATCAGCGAGGCATTCTCCACCGGGTCCCAGAACCACCAGCCGCCCCAGCCCAGTTCGTAGTAGGCCCAGGCGCTGCCGAGCAGGATGCCGATGGTCAGGAAGCTCCACGCCAGCGTGGTCCACGGCCGCGCCCAGCGCGCCCAGGCGGCGTCCAGCCGCCCGCCCAGCAGCGCAGCCACCGCGAAGGCGAAGACCACGGCAAATCCCACATAGCCCATATAGAGCTGGGGCGGATGGAACACCATGCCGGGGTCCTGCAGCAGCGGGTTCAGGTCGCGCCCCTCCATGGCCGGCGGCAGCAGGCGGATGAACGGGTTGGAGGCGAACAGCAGGAACAGCAGGAAGCCCACGCTGATGGCGCCCAGCACACCGATCACGCGGGCCCGCAGCGCCGGCGGCAGGCCGCGGCTGAAGCGCGCCACGGCCAGCGTCCAGAGCGCCAGCATCAGTGTCCACAGCAGCATGGAGCCCTCGTGCCCGCCCCAGACCGCCGCCGCGCGATAAATCGCCGGCAGCGCGGTATTCGAGTTGGCCGCCACGTAGCGCACGCTGAAATCGTTGTCGAGGAAGGCCAGCGTCAGCGCGCCGTAGGCTGCCATCACCAGCAGCGCCTGGGCGACGGCGGCGGGGCGGGCCACGGCCATCAGCGTGGCGTCGCCGCCGGGACCCCGCGCGGCGCCGGCAATCGGCAGCACCGCCTGCATCACGGCGACGAACAGCGCGAGGATCAGGGCGAAGTGACCGAGTTCGACGATCATCGTGGCGTGGTCTCCGGGATGCGTGCCTTGGTCTGGGCGGCCTGCTTCAGCGCCTCGGCGGCCTCGGGCGGCATGTAGTTCTCGTCGTGCTTGGCCAGCACTTCGGTGGCCTGGAACACGCCGTCGTGCAACTGGCCGCGCGCCACCACGCCCTTGCCTTCGCGGAACAGGTCCGGCAGCAGGCCGCGATAGACCACCGGCACCTGCCGCATGGTGTCCGTGACGATAAAGCGGATGGTCATGCCGTCGCCCTCGCGGCGCAGCGAGCCGGTCTCGACCAGCCCCCCCAGCCGGAACGCCCGGCCGGCCGGGGCTTCCTGCGCGGCCACCTGCGTCGGGCTGAAGAAGAAGACGAGGTTGCCCCGGAACGCGTTGAGCACGAGTGCCGTGGCCACGCCGGCGCAGGCCAGCGCGGCCAGCAGCCAGCCGAGGCGACGGCGCCGGGTGGTCATGCGCGCGGTGCGTCGCCAGCCGCCAGCCGCCGCGCGGCCCGCGCGCGCCGCGCCAGCAGCATCATTTCCAGCCCCAGCGCGGCAAACGCCACCCCGAAGGCGCCGGCCACATAGCCCAGATGGGGCGAAGACAGCAGGAGGTTCAGCATGATCGGCTCCGGTTCTCGCTACGCCAGCCGTGGCTCGGCGCGCTCGCGCAGGATGCAGCGCACGCGCACCAGCGCCACGGCAATCGTGTACATCCAGCAGGCCAGCGTCATCAGCAGCATGCCGGCCAGCATGGTGTGCGCCATGGACGGCGCGGCGGTCAGGCTCACCGACGCGCCCTGATGCAGCGTGTTCCACCACTGCACCGAGAAATAGATGATGGGGATGTTCACCACGCCGACCAGCGCCAGCACCGCGCAGGCACGCTCGGCGCGGCGCGGGTCGTCGATGGCGTTTTCCAGCGCGAGAAAGCCGAGGTAGAGGAACAGCAGGATCAGTTCGGAGGTCAGCCGGGCGTCCCAGACCCACCACGTGCCCCAGGTCGGCTGGCCCCACAGCGCGCCGGTCCAGAGCGCGATAAAGGTGAACAGCGCGCCGGTGGGGGCCAGCGCGGAGGCCATCATCGACGAGAGCCGCGTGCGCAGCACCAGCGCCAGCGCGCAGTAGGCGGCCATCACGAGGTAGATGAACATCGACATCCACGCTGCCGGCACGTGGATGAAGATGATGCGATAGACCTCGCCCTGCTGGGCGTCCGTCGGCGCCACGCCGAAGCCGAGGTAGAGCCCGGCGATCAGAAGCAGCGCTGCCGCCACGGCGAACCACGGCGTCAGCCGCCGGGCCAGCGGGTCGAAGCGGGCCGGAGAGGCGTAGGCCAGCCAGCGCGACCGGGAGGGCTGGGGCAGTCTGGCGGAGCGGGGCAGGTCGGCCGAGGGTCCCATCGTCTCACTCCATGGCAATGCGCAGGCCGGCAGCGGCGGCCGGCGGACACAGGCACAGCGCCAGTGCCAGGCAGGCGCCCAGCAGCGACAACTGCGGCATGACGTCGAGCCCGGCATCCGCCGCCGCGCCGGCCCCGGCGCCGAAGACCAGCACCGGCACGCAGAGCGGCAGGACGAGGATGCACAGCAGCACCGCGCCGCCGCGCACGCCCAGCGTCAGCGCCGCGCCCACCGCGCCGATCAGGCTCAACACCGGCGTGCCGATCAGCAGCGACGCCGCCAGCATCCACGTGGCCCCGGCCGGCAGCGAGTACTGCTGGGCCAGCACCGGCGTCAGCACCAGCAGCGGCAGGCCGCTGGTCAGCCAGTGCGCGCAGATCTTGGCCAGCACCAGCAGCGCCAGCGGCGCCGGGGACAGCAGCATCTGCTCCAGGCTGCCTTCGGCATGGTCGGCGGCGAACAGGCGCGAGAGCGACAGCATCGAGGCCAGCAGCGCCGTCACCCACAGGATGCCGGGCGCCAGCGCGCGCAGTTGCTGCGGATCGGGGCCGATGGCGAGCGGGAACAGGCTGGCGGCGATGACGAAGAACACCAGCGTGGCGACAAGGCCGTCGCGCCGGCGCCAGGCCAGCTTCAGGTCATGGACGAGCGTGGCGCCGAAGGCATGCATCAGGCGGTGCCCTCCAGCGCGAGCCCGCGCAGGCTGCCGCGCGCCGTTGCCAGTGGCAGCGCCAGCGGGCCGTGCAGGGCGATCACGGCCATGCCGCCGGCGGCCAGATGGGCGTCGAGGCGGGTGCGGAAGTGGTCGGCGGCGGGGGCGTCCAGCGCCGCCAGCGGCTCATCCAGCAGCCACAGCGGGCGCGGTGTGAGGGTCAGCCGCGCCAGCGCGATACGCCGCCGCTGGCCCTGGGAGAGCGTACGCAGGCGCGCATCGGCCATCCGCGCGAGCCCGGCGTCCGCCAGCGCCGCCCGCGCTGCCTCCGGCGTGACCCGGTGGCCGGCCAGCCGCGCCGCATAGACCAGTTGCTCGGTGGCGCTCACGTCGGCATCGAGCCCGTTGTGGTGGCCGAGGTAGGCCACCGCTCGCCCATAGTCCGGATCGCCACCGCGCACGGGCCGCCCTTGCCAGGTCACGGCGCCGGCCAGCGGCACCAGCAGCCCGGCCAGCACCCGCAGCAGCGTGGACTTGCCGCTGCCATTGGGCCCGGTGAGGGCGATGGCCTGTCCCGGCGCCAGGTCGATGTCGATGCCATGGAACACGGCGCGGCCGGCGCGGGCAAAGGCGAGCTGGTGGGCCGCGAGCATGGGGCGGGCCTCAGCCGGAACGGGGTCGGGAGCGGGAACGGGCGCGCGCGGCGTGGGTCATTCGCTGCCCTCGGCCTTGGAGACATCGGGCAGCCGGTGCGCAATGCCCTTGTGGCAGTCGATGCAGGTCCGCTCCTTGTTGGCGAGGTAGGTGGAGTGCATGGCCTGGGCGCGCGGGCTCTGCCGCGTGAAGTCCATCGACTGGTAGTCGTGGCAGTTGCGGCATTCGAGCGAGTCGTTGGCCTTGAAGCGCGCCCACTCGTGCTGGGCCAGCTCCAGCCGATGGGCCTGGAACTTCTCGCGGCTGTCGATGGTGCCGAAGATCTTGGCCCAGACCTCCTTCGATGCCTGCATCTTGCGGGCCATCTTGTCGGTCCAGTTGTGCGGCACGTGGCAGTCCGAGCACTTGGCGCGCACGCCGCTGCGGTTGGTGAAGTGGATGGTGCCCTGCAACTCCTGGTACACGTTGTCGCGCATTTCGTGGCAGCCGGTGCAGAACTTCTCGGTATTGGTGAACTCCAGCGCCGTGTTGAACGCGCCCCAGAACACCACGCCCGCGATGAAGCCGCCCAGCGTGAGGAAGCCGAGGCTGAAATACGCGCTGGGCCGGTTGATGGTGCGCCAGTATCGTTTGAGCAGGTCGAGCATCGCGCTAGTCCGCCAGGTCTTATTTCTTGGCTGCAGTGCCCTTGGGCGCCGCCGGTTTCTTCAGCATGGTCTCCACGTCCGTGAACGTGTTGCCGACCAGCGGCTTGGCGTCGGCCTGCGGCACGTGGCACTGGGTGCAGAAGTAGCGCCGGGGCGAGACATCGGCCAGCACGTTGTTATTCCGGTCCATGTAATGCGTGATGCTGACCGGAATCGCCTGGGTCTCCTCGGTGCGGGTGCGCGCGTGGCAGAACATGCAGCGGTTGTAGTCCTTGTCGAGCTGGTAGCCGTCGATCTTGTGCGGGATGGTCGGCGGCTGCATGGTGTAGTTGCGGGTGCGGCGCACGTCCTTGTTCTCGGTGGGGTAGAGCAGGGGCGGCTTGGACTCGCTGCCGATGGGCGTGGGGCCGCGCATGGCGTCGGTCAGCCCCTTTCCCTCGGACTGGGCCTGCGCGCCGGCCAGCACGAACTGGCTGGCGAGGATCCAACCCATCCAGACTGTTGATCGCATGGCGTGGCCCCCCTATACCTTCACGATCTTGACCGCGCACTTCTTGAAGTCGGTCTGGAGCGAGATCGGGCAGGTGGCGTCCAGCGTCACCTTGTTGATCAGTTGGCTGGCGTCGAACCACGGCACGAAGACCAGCCCGCGCGGCGGCTGGTCGCGCCCGCGCGTCTCGATCCGGGAGCGCATGCGCCCGCGCCGGGACACCACCTCCACCTCCACGCCGCGCCGCAGTCCCATCGCCTTGGCATCCTCGGGATGCATGAACACCACGGCGTTGGGGAAGGCGCGGTACAGCTCGGGCACGCGACGGGTCATCGAGCCGGAATGCCAGTGCTCCAGCACCCGGCCGGTGGCCAGCCAGAACGGGTATTCCTTGTCCGGCGACTCGGCGGCGGGCTCGTAGGGCAGGGCGAAGATGACCGCGCGGCCGTCCGGGTTGCCGTAGAACTGGAAGCCGGTGCCGGCCTTCACGTAGGGGTCGCTGCCTTCGCGGTAGCGCCACAGGGTTTCGCGTCCGTTGACCACGGGCCAGCGCAGGCCGCGCGCCTCGTGGTAGGCGTCGAACGGGGCCAGGTCGTGGCCGTGGCCCCGGCCGAAGCTCGCGTATTCCTCGAACAGCCCCTTCTGGATATAGAACCCGAACGCCTTGGCTTCATCGTTGTGGTAGTCCGGGTTGACTTCCTTGAGCGGGAACTTGTCCACCTGGCCGTTGCGATAGAGCACATCGAACAGCGTCTTGCCCTTGACCTCCGGCATCTTGGCGATCAGGTCCGCCGGCCAGACTTCCTCGATCTTGAAGCGCTTGGAGAACTCCACCAACTGCCACAGGTCCGAACGGGCCTCGCCGGGGGCATCGACCAGTTGATGCCAGAACTGGGTGCGCCGCTCGGCGTTGCCGTAGGCGCCTTCCTTCTCCACCCACATGGCGGCAGGCAGGATCAGGTCCGCCGCGAGCGCGGTCACGGTGGGGTAGGCGTCCGAGACCACGATGAAGTTTTCCGGGTTCCGGTAGCCCGGCAGCCCTTCCTCCATCAGGTTGGCCGCCGCCTGCATGTTGTTGTTCACCTGCACCCAGTACGCGTTGAGCTTGGCGTCCTTGAGCATGCGGTTCTGCAGCACGGCGTGGTAGCCGGGCTTTTCGGGGATGGTGCCGGCCGGGATCTTCCAGATCCGTTCGGCGGTCTCGCGGTGCTTGGGGTTGGCGACCAGCATGTCCGCCGGCAGCCGGTGGGAGAACGTGCCCACCTCGCGCGCGGTGCCGCAGGCCGAGGGCTGGCCGGTCAGCGAGAACGGGCTGTTGCCCGGCGTGGCGATCTTGCCGGTCAGCAGGTGGATGTTGTAGACCATGTTGTTGGCCCAGCTGCCGCGCGTGTGCTGGTTGAAGCCCATGGTCCAGAACGACACGACCTTGATGTTCGGGTCGGCGTAGAGGGCGGCCAGCTGTTCGAGCTTGTCGCGCGGCACGCCGGAGAGCTTGCTGACGGTGGCCACGTCGTACTTCGCCACGAACTTGGCGAAATCGTCGAACGTGATCGGCGTGGCGGCGTTGGGGTCGGCCGCGTTCTTGGCCTTCTTCTGCAGCGGGTGGTCCGGGCGCAGCCCGTAGCCGATGTCGGTCACGCCCTGCTTGAACACCGTGTGCTTGTTGACGAAGTCCTTGTTGACCTTGTTATTGGCGATGATGTAGTGGGCGATGTAGTTCAGGATCGCCAGGTCGGTCTGCGGCGTGAAGATGATCGGCAGGTCGGCCAGTTCGTAGGAGCGATGGGTGAAGGTAGACAGCACCGCCACGCGGGTCTTGGGCGCGGAGAGGCGGCGGTCCGTCACCCGGGTCCACAGGATCGGGTGCATCTCGGCCATGTTCGAGCCCCACAGCACGAAGGCGTCGGCCACCTCGATATCGTCGTAGCAGCCCATCGGCTCGTCCATGCCGAAGGTGCGCATGAAGCCGGCCACGGCGGAGGCCATGCAGTGCCGGGCGTTCGGGTCGATATTGTTCGTGCGGAAGCCGGCCTTCATCAGCTTGGAGGCCGCGTAGCCCTCCCAGATCGTCCACTGGCCCGAGCCGAACATGCCGACCGCCGTGGGGCCTTTCTCCTTCAGCACGCGCTTGAACTGGGCGGCCATCACGTCGAACGCCTTGTCCCAGGTCACGGGCTGGAACTCGCCGTTCTTGTCGTACTGGCCGTTCTTCATGCGCAGCAGCGGCTTGGTCAGCCGGTCCTGTCCGTACATGATCTTGGAGAGGAAGTAGCCCTTCACGCAGTTCAGGCCCTTGTTGACCTCGCACAGCGGGTCACCCTGGGTGGCCACCACCTTGTTTTCCTTGACTGCCACGGTCACGCCGCAGCCGGTGCCGCAGAAGCGGCAGGGCGCCTTGTCCCATTTCAGGCGGGTCAGGTCGCTGTCCGTGACGAAGTTGGCCGCGTCCGCGCCCAGCGGAATGCCGCCCACCGAGGCGGTGGCGGCCACGGCCGTCTGCTTAATAAAGTCCCGGCGAGTGACTTTCATCGACAATCTCCGTGTCCATGTCGCACGCATCCTCGTTGTGCTGGTAGACCAGGGTGGCCGCCAGCACACCGTCCAGCTGATGGAGGAACGTCAGATGCGCCGCGATGGCGCGTGAGGTGGGGGCTTCCAGCGTGACGACGAGCTTGCCGGCGTCGCTGGCGGCGTGGATCTCGGCACCGGCCAAACCGGCGATGGCGCCGCGCACGGCATCGAGGCTCGCCGGCTGGGTGTGCACGAGCACGCCGGCGATGTGCCACTGCTGCGCATCGGCGTCATCAGGGCTCTCTGCGCGGGTGTCTCCCGGCTGCGCCGTGGGGAGTGGCGGCTCGGGGGTGGAATGCGTGGTACCTGGCATGACTGTCCTTGCGGCAGCAGGCCGCGTCGTTCAGTGCTACAGGAACTGCAGGCGTCACCCCACCGGGCGACGTCGGTCCATGCCAATCAATGCGTGGGCGGGCCGCTGACGAGCTGGGTCATCCAGACGATGAATCCGTACCCGGCCACGACGATGACGGTCAGCACCGGCACCATCACGGCGGTCAGGAACAGGAAGCTCCGGAGTTCTTCTTTCTTGCGCTGCGGATCGTCGGCGACAGCCATCGCAAAGTCCGGCATGGATTTCGTGGGGACGGGATCATTTAAGGAAGCGCATCCGGTGATGTCAAGCGCGCATTGGGCCAATATGGCACGGCGTGATGTGTGTGGGGCGTGCGGAGGGCGTGTATCGGGCGATCTCTGATAAGTCAGAGACCGCCCCGGGGCGAGGCTCAGGGCTGGGCGCCGAACTCCGTCTGCGCGCGGGTCCAGGCGCGGGCCTGCTCGCTGATGGAGACGCCCAGGCCGGGGCGCGTGGGCACGGTGATGCGGCCGTCGCGGATCTCCAGCCGCTCGTTGAACAGCGGTTCGAGCCAGTCGAAATGCTCGACCCAAGGCTCGCGCGGATACGCTGCCGCCAGATGCACATGCAGTTCCATGGCGAAGTGCGGCGCAATCATCAGCCCGGCGTGGTCGGCCAGCGCCATCACCTTCAGGAACGGCGTGATGCCGCCCACGCGCGGCGCGTCGGGCATCAGGTAGTCGGCGGCGCGGTGGCGGATCAGGTCCCAGTGTTCGGCGGCGCTGGTCAGCATCTCGCCGGTGGCGATGGGGGTGTCGAACTGCGTGGCCAGCGCGGCGTGGCCTTCGTGATCGTAGGCGTCCAGCGGTTCCTCGATCCAGACCAGGTTGAACGACTCGAAGGTGCGGCACATGCGCTGCGCGGTGGGGCGGTCCCACTGCTGGTTGGCATCGACCATCAGCGGCACGGCATCGCCCAGATGCTCGCGGACGGCGGCCACGCGGCGCAGGTCTTCGGCGCGGTCTGGCTGGCCCACCTTGAGCTTGATGCCGCCGATGCCGCGCTCGACGGACGCCGCCGCGTTCACCTTCAGCTGGTCCAGCGGGGTGTGCAGGAAGCCGCCCGAGGTGTTGTAGCAGCGCACGGCGTCCCGGTGGGCGCCCAGCAGCTTGGCCAGCGAGAGGCCGGCGCGCTTCGCCTTCAGGTCCCAGAGCGCCACGTCGATGGCGCCGATGGCCTGCGTGGACAGGCCGCTGCGTCCCACCGAGGCGCCGGCCCAGCACAGCTTGTCCCAGATCCTGGCGATGTCGCTGGCATCCTCGCCCAGCAGGGCCGGGGCGATCTCGCAGGCGTGGGCGTACTGGCCGGGGCCGCCGGCCCGCTTGGAGTAGCTGAAGCCGAGCCCGGCGTGGCCATCGGCGGTCTGGATTTCGGCGAACAGGATGGCCACCTCGGTCATCGGCTTCTGTCGGCCGGTCAGCACCTTGGCGTCGCTGATCGGGGTGGCGAGCGGCAGGTAGCAGGTGGAGAGGCGGATCCAGGCGATCGAATCGGGAGACATGCGGGTTCCTTTTCAGGGTATGACAACGTTGTCATTCAAGGGCGGAATGCCAGGCTGGGATGCGTCGTATTGGCCACGTGGTCGTTGTTTATGGCCTGGATGCGCGCCAGTTCAGGCAATCGTCGGTAGAATGCTAACGTTGTCATACGACTGGGTCAACCCGTCGGCCGACATCGTATCTCCATCCATCCGCTTAAACCCGCCAGAACCCGCATGCCCCAAGCTCCAGCGTCGAAGTCCGTCACGCTCCATGATGTCGCCCGGCAGGCCGGCGTCTCGCTGATTACCGCCTCGCGGGCGTTGAGCAATCCGGGCATGGTGTCCGAGGCCACCATCGCGCGCGTGCGCGAGGCCGTGGCGGTGACCGGCTACATCCCGAACCTGCTGGCCGGCGGGCTGAAGTCCCGCAAGAGCCTGATGGTGGCCGCGCTGGTGCCGAACATCGCTGTGCAGCAGTTCCTGCCGACCGTGAAGGCGCTGACCGATGCGCTGGACGCCGCCGGCTACCAGTTGATCCTTGGCCAGACCGGCTATGACCACGCCCGGGATACGCGGGAGGAGGCACTGCTCGCCACGATGATCAGCCGTCGCACGGACGGCATCGTGGTGACCGGCCTGATCCATTCGCAGACCGCGCGCGACCAGTTGCGCCGCGCGGGTATTCCGGTGGTGGAAACCTGGGATTTGAGCGATCGGCCCGTGGACATGGCGGTGGGCTTCTCGCACCTCAAGGTGGGCAGCGCCATCGCTGGCTACTTCCTCGGGCAGGGGCGGCGCCGGCTGGCCATCGCCACCGGCGACGACCAGCGGGCCGCCGTGCGGCGCGAGGGCTTCCTGTCCACGGTGGGCCACGATGTGCCGACCGTGGTGGTACCCGCCCCGAGCAGCCTCGAATACGGCCGCAAGGCGCTGGCTGACCTGCTGGCGCAGGCCCCGGACATCGAGGCAATCTATTGCAGTTCCGACCAGCTCGCGCAAGGTGTGATGATCGAAGCACACGCGCGCGGGCTGCGCATGCCGCAGGATCTGGCGATCTGCGGCTTCGGCGACGCCGACTTCGCCGCGCACATGAACCCGCCGCTGACCACCGTCCACGTGGACGGCGCGCAGATCGGCGAACTGGCCGCGCGGCAGTTGCTGGCGCGTTTTCGGGGCGAGCCGGTGCCCGAGTCGGTGATCGACGTGGGCTTCCGCATCATCGAGCGGGGCACCACGTAAGGCTCGGTGCTAGTGCGCCGCTTCTGGCGGCGTGGCCCCGGCTTCGGCTTTGTCATGCGTGCCGAAGCGCTCCACCAGCGTCACGCTGGCCCGATTCAGGCCGGTGACCTCCACCGCCACGCCGTTGCGGCGGTACTTGTGGACGATGCGGTCGAGCGCCTCGATGGCGGTGATATCCCAGAAATGCGCGTGGGACAGGTCCAGCCGCACCTGGCTGACCGGCTCGCGGAAGTCGAACGCCGCTACCAGCTGCTCCGACGAGGCGAAGAACACCTGCCCGCGCACGGCGTAGCGGCGCGTCTGGCCATCGGCGTCCAGCGTGGCGTCCACGTGCAGCACACGCTGCACCTTGGCGGCGAAGAAGACCGCGCTCAGCAGCACGCCCACCAGCACCCCCAGCGCCAGGTTGTGCGTGGCCACCACCACGATCACCGTCGCCACCATCACCACCGACGAACTCTTCGGATGGGTGGCGAGGTTACGCAACGAGCGCCAGCTAAAGGTGCTGATCGACACCATGATCATCACCGCCACCAGCGCCGCCATCGGAATCTGCTTGACCCACGGCCCCAGGAAGACCACCAGCACCAGCAGCAGCGTGCCGGCCACGAAGCTGGACAGCCGGCCCCGGCCACCCGACTTCACGTTGATGATGGACTGGCCGATCATGGCGCAGCCCGGCATGCCGCCCAGCACGCCGGCGACGATATTGGCGATGCCCTGGCCCCGGCATTCCTTGTTCTTGTCGCTGGCCGTGTCGGTGAAGTCATCGACGATGGCCGCCGTCATCAGCGACTCCAGCAGCCCAACCACGGCAATCGCCACCGAGTACGGGAAGATGATGCGCAGCGTCTCCAGCGTGAACGGCACGGCAGGCAGGGCGAAGCTGGGCAGGTGGTCCGGGAAGGCGCCCATGTCGCCCACCGTGCGCACATCGAGCCCAAGCAGGGCAGCGATGATCGAAATCACCACGATGCAGACCAGCGGCGACGGCACCGCGCGGGTCAGGCGCGGGAACAGGTAGATGATGGCCAGCCCGCCTGCCGTCAGCGCGTAGGCCGCCAGCGGCGCGCCGATCAGCTCCGGCAACTGCGCCAGGAAGATCAGGATGGCCAGCGCATTGACGAAGCCGGTGACCACGGAGCGCGACACGAAGCGCATCAGCCCGCCCAGCCGCAGCAGGCCCGCGCCGATCTGGAACAGGCCGGCCAGCAGCGCGGCGGCAAACACGTACTGCACGCCATGGTCCTTGACCAGCGAGGTGATCAGCAGCGCCACCGCGCCCGTGGCGGCGGAAATCATGCCGGGCCGGCCGCCCACGATGGCAGTGACCACGGCAATCGCGAAGGCCGCGTACAGGCCGACCTGCGGATCGACACCGGCAATCAGCGAAAACGCGAGCGCTTCCGGAATCAGGGCCAGGGCGACCACGGCGCCCGCGAGCAGATCGCCACGGATATTCGACAGCCATTCCTGGCGGAGGGTATGTAAAGACATTGGGGGCTTAAAGCGGAGGATGGGGCGGATTGATGCGGCGCGTCATTGTAAGGGCATTCGGCTAATCGTTGACGGCTCAAGCGCCTCGCCATTGCAACCGAGTTGCGTTAATATCGGCGGCTCCTTTGCTGGTTCGACTCACCTCAATGGCACGCCCAGACCCCGCACCGCCCGTTGCTGCGCTCCGCGATATCGCCTTCGCCTGGCCGGGCCAGGACGGGCCGAGCCTGCGGGTGGATCATTTCGTCGTGGGCGCCGGCGAGCACGTCTTCGTCTCCGGCGCCAGCGGCAGCGGCAAGAGTACGCTGCTGGGCCTGCTGGCGGGCGTGCTGACTCCGGGACAGGGCCGGGTCGAAGTGAACGGCACCGACCTGACCGCGCTGTCCGGCGCCCGGCGCGACCGCTTACGCGCCGACCACATCGGCATCATCTTCCAGCAGTTGAACCTGCTGGCTTACCTGTCCGTGCTCGACAACGTGCTGCTGGGGTGCAAGTTCTCGGCCCATCGGCGCCAGCGCAGCGTGGCGCAGGGCGGCAGCCCGGCCGAGGCGGCGGGCATGCTGCTGGCGCGGCTGGATCTGCCGGAGTCGCTGTGGCACCGCCCCGCGGCGCGGCTGTCGGTCGGCCAGCAGCAGCGCGTGGCTGCCGCGCGGGCGCTGCTCGGTCGGCCGGAGCTGGTGCTGGCCGATGAGCCGACCTCCGCGCTGGACGCGGATCGCCAGTCGGCCTTCATGGACCTGCTCCAGCGCGAATGCCGCGCGGTGGGCGCGAGCCTGGTGTTCGTCAGCCATGACACGCGCCTGATGCCGCGCTTCGACCGCCATGTCGCCATGCCGCACGGCTTTGTCGCGGTGCCCGCATGATGACGCTGACCGGCATGGCGGCCCGCAGCGCCTGGAACCGCCGCTACAACCTGCTGCTGATGATCGTGGCGATTGCGCTGTCGACGGCACTGCTGCTGGGCGTGGAGCGGCTGCGCCATCAGGTGCGCACCGGCTTCGCGCAGTCGATCTCGGGCACCGACCTGATCGTCGGGGCGCGCACCAGCCCGGTCCAGCTCACGCTCTCTACCGTGTTCCATCTGGGCGGCGTGACCCACGGCATGTCGTGGGCCAGCGCCCAGCGCATTGCCGACCATCCGCTCGTGGCGTGGACCATCCCGGTCTCGCTCGGCGATTCCCATCGCGGGTTTCCGGTGCTGGCGACCTCGGAAGACTACTTCCGGCACTTCCGTTACGGCGACCGCCGTCCGCTGACACTGGTCGAGGGGCGGCCGTTCGGGGCCGTGTTCGAGACCGTGCTGGGCGCGGAGGTGGCGCGGCGGCTGGGCTACCGGGTGGGGGACCGCATCGTGCTGAGCCACGGCGAGCCCGCGCATGCCGACGACGACCATCATGCGGACCATGCCGACAAGCCCTTCGTGGTCACCGGCATCCTGGCCCCGACCGGCACGCCGGTCGATCGCACCGTCCATATCCGGCTGGACGGCATGGAAGCCATCCACCTCGACTGGCAGGCCGGCGCGCCGGTGCCGGGCATGTCGATTCCGCCGGCGCTGGTCGGCAAGTTCCAGCTGACGCCCACGCACATCACCGGCGTGCTGGTGGGCCTGAAACTGCGCTCACGCGTGTTCGCGCTGCAGCGCGAGATCGACGAAGATCCGCACGAGGCCCTGATGGCGGTGCTGCCCGGCGTGGCGCTCGACGCGCTGTGGCAGATCGTCGGCGTGGGCGAGAAAACCCTGCTGGGGATGTCCGCGCTGATCGGCGTGGTCGGGCTGGCGGGGCTGGTGTCGTCGATCCTGGCCGCGCTCGGCGAGCGGCGGCGTGAACTGGCCATCCTGCGGGCGGTCGGCGCCCGTCCCATCGACCTGTTGATCCTGCTGGCGAGCGAAGGCTTTGTGCTGATGCTCGTCGGCACGCTGGCCGGCTACCTGCTGCTGACCGGGCTGTCACTGGCCGGCGCGCCGTGGCTGGAGGCCCGCCTTGGCGTGGCGCTGCCGGTGGCCTGGCCCCGGGCGAGCGAGCTGCCGCTGCTGGGGGCGATCATTGCCGCCGGCGCCATCGCCTCGCTGTTGCCGGGGTGGCGCGCCTATCGCCTCAGCCTGAGCGACGGGCTGACGCCGCATACCTGAGATCGATGAAGCTATTCACCAAGCCGCGCCTGTCGGCGCCCGTCCTGGCCACCGCCGCTGTCATCGGCCTGATCTGCATCGCAGGAATGGTGCGCTGGCTGTGGTGGCCGTCCGCCGATCGGCCGAAGTCCGACCAGCCCTACACGGTGGGCCAGACGCTGCCCCCATCGCCCGCCCCGGCATCCGGCACCAACTACCGCGAAATCGACTGGCAGGCCCTGCTGCCCAAGGGCTGGGACCCGATGGCGCCGTTCAAGGGGCTGCCGCTGCAGGAGATGGAAGACGGCGACCCGCGCGCGCAGGCCGCGCTGGAGAAAGCGCGGGCGTTCTGGCGCGACGCGCCCATCGAGACCGCGCTCGACGGCGAGGCGGTGCGGCTGCCCGGCTTCGTGGTGTCGCTGGACGGGGAGGGCGAGGCGATCCGGGAATTCCTGCTGGTGCCGTACTTCGGCGCCTGCATCCATGTGCCGCCCCCGCCGTCGAACCAGGTCGTGCACGTGCGCGCGGCCCAGCCGCTGGCGGGCCTGCGCACGATGGACACGGTCTGGATCAGCGGCGTGATGCGCGTGGAGCGCGCCGAAACCATGATGGGCGACGCCGGTTACGCGATGCACAATGCGCGGCTGGAGCCGTATCAGCCCCCGCAGCCGGCACGCTAGGCCGCGCCCCGGTCACAGCCCGTCCGGCGGCAACAGGTGGACGTTGTACGGGCGGGCTTGGTGATCAGCCCAATCAGCGGGGATGCGGCAGAATGCGCTTTCCGCACCCCCGCGCCCCCAAATCGTGATGATCCGATGCTCAGACTCGAGGACCTGACCCTGTTTGTCCGCAGTGCCGCGCTCGGCAGCTTTTCCAGCGCCGCGCGCGAAGCCGATCTGCCGCCTGGGCAGGTCAGCGCAGCCATCCAGCGGCTGGAACGGGAGCTGGACCTGCGCCTGTTCGTGCGCTCCACGCGCAGCCTGCGGCTGACGGCCGAGGGTGAGCGATACCTGCCTTATGCCACCGATGTGCTCGCGCTGCTGCACGAAGGTCACGAGCGTTCCCGGAGCGAGGAGGGGGATCTGAGCGGGGTCCTGCAGGTGTCGGCGCCGTCCGATGTCGGCCGCAACGTGCTGCTGCCGTGGATCACGGCGTTCTGCGCGAGCCATCCGCGCCTGTCACTGCGGCTGCTGCTCTCGGACCGCGTCAGCGATGTGTTCCGGGAGCCGGTCGACGTGGCCATCCGCTACGGACTGGCCGAGGACGCCAGCTATGTGGCCCTGCCGCTGGCCCCCGAGAACCGCCGCGTGCTGGTGGCATCGCCCGACTATCTGGCCGCGCACGGGCGGCCGGCAAGCCTGGACGACCTGTCGCGCCACCGCTGCGTGCTGTACCTGCTGGGCGGGCGCCTCTATGACAAATGGGTGTTTCCGGTGGAGGGCAAGCGCCGGCTGGTGGCGGTGAACGGGGCGATGATCTGCGACGATGCCGACGTGGCGCGCCGCTGGGCGGTGGCGGGGCAGGGCATCGCCTACAAGTCGTGGCTCGATGTCTGCGCGGATGTGGAAGCGGGCACGTTGGAGGTGGTGCTGCCGCACCAGCCGGGCGAGAGCGCGCCGCTCAGCCTGATCTGCCCGCATCGCAAGCAGTTCTCGCCGGCGGTGCGCCAGTTGCAGGCGCTGTTGCGCGAGCGGCTCGCCCCGCTGGAGGCCCGGTTGCGCGACATCGCCACGCCCTAGGCCCCTTTTTTCGTATTGGTCGTACGGGTCTTACTTCGATGCGACCTTGCTGATGCGGCCCTCGATATGCTTGGCGCGCGCTTCCGAGCCCGGATGCGAGCCGAACATGCTCGACTTGCCGCCATCGAGCTTGGCCAGCTTCTCGAACGCGGTGACCAGCGCCTTGGTATTGGCCTTGTTCTTGGTCAACAGGTCGAAGGCGAAGTCGTCGGCGGCGGTCTCCTGCGCCTGCGAGAACTGCGCGTTGACCAGCTTTTCGCCGAGTTCACCCAGTTGGGAGGAAGACAGCGCGGCCATGGCGCCGTTGGTGGCGCCGACCGCACTGCGCGCGGCGGTGGCGGCGTAGGCCACCTGCATGGCCTTCTTGCTGTGGCCCAGCGCCACGTGGCCGAGTTCGTGGCCCAGCACGCCGCGGACCTCGTCGTCGCTCATCATGTCCATCAGGCCGCTGTAGACCCGCACGCAGCCGTTGGCCATGGCCCAGGCGTTGACGTCCTTGGTCAGGTACACCCGCACGTTGAGATTGGGCACATCGCTGTTCTTCAGCCCGGCCATGACCTTGGTGAGGCGTTTTGCGTAGTTGGTGCGGGGGCCGGCGGTCTTGTTGGTCTGGTCGGACTCGGCGCAGGCCTGGTCCGACAGCGATTTCACCTCCGCGTCGGTCAGGGTGGCGGCCTGCGCCAGCGAGGTGCCGGCGGTGACCAGGCTGTTGACATCGGTGCCGGCGCAACCGGCGAGCAGGGCAGTGGTGAGCAGCGGAAGTACGAGGAAGCCTTTCATAGCGGTTCGCGAGGTAGTGGCGGGAGTTTCCCGGGAATGGGAGGCTATGCCACTTCATCGCGGGCGAACCCGCATCCAGATCAAGGTCCGCCGTGTTTCCGCACGCTGGCTAAGGAAATCGGATTTCTGCCAATCGCATCAATCCTGAGGTAATCGTGAATCGATCCTGACGCGACTCAAGCCGTGGCCTCATGCGCGCCGCGCGGCACGAAGCGCCCCAGTACATGGCTGGTCATGCCCTTGGCCAGCTCCTCCTCGCCATAGAACACCGTGCCGAGCCCTTCCTTGCGCAGCAGCGCGGACTCGTCCTCGCTATGCGTGCGCAGCACGATCTCCACGTTGGGGTTCAGCGTCTTGGCGGTTTCCACCATCTGGCGCACGTAGAGCGGCTCCGGCACGGCAATCACCAGCATCGCCGCGTGGGCGATATGGGCCTGGATCAGCACCGCCGGGTCGGCCGCATTGCCCGAGACCGCCGCGAAGCCCGCGCGGCGCAGGGACTCCACACGCTCGCGGTTCTCGTCCGCAATCACGAAGGGAATGCCGCGCTCCTGCATCGCCTGGGCAATCCGCTTGCCCACGCGGCCGTAGCCGACCAGCACCACCTGGCCTTCCAGAAACTTGCGCTCGGTGGTCATCGGCAGCTCGGCGTAGGGGTCGCCGCGCTGCTCCAGCCGCCGCGCCAGCGCCGATCGCTTGAGAATCCACTTTCGCAGCGGCTCCACGCCGGCAAACAGCAGCGGATTGATCGCGATGGAAATCAGCGCGCCGGCCAGCACCAGGCTCATGCCTTCCTCCGGCAGCAGCCCCAGCGTGACCCCCAGCCCGGCCAGGATGAACGAGAATTCGCCGATCTGCGCCAGGCTGGCGGACACCGTCAGCGCCGTATTGAGCGGATAGCGGAAGGCCAGCACCAGCGCGAAGGCCGCCAGCGACTTGCCGAACACGATGATGGCGACCACGGCCAGCACGTGCAGCGGCTGCTCGATCAGGATGGCCGGCTTGAACAGCATGCCCACCGAGACGAAGAACAGGACCGAGAACGCGTCGCGCAGCGGCAGCGATTCCTCGGCGGCGCGATGGCTGAACTCCGACTCGCGCATCACCATGCCGGCGAAGAAGGCGCCCAGCGCGAACGACACGTTAAACAGTTCGGCCGCCCCATAGGCAATGCCAATCGCCACGGCCACCACGGCCAGCGTGAACAACTCGCGCGAGCCGGTCTTGGCCACCTGCCACAGCAGCCACGGCAGGATGCGTCGCCCGGCCACCAGCATCAGCGCGATAAACGCCACCACCTGGAGCAGCGTCTGGAGGATGGTGAAGCCGAGCGCCTGCGCGCCCTGGTCTGGCGCGGCGTTTGTGCCGCCGAGCAGCCCGGCCAGCGGCGGCAGCAGCACCAGCACCAGCACCGTGGCGAGGTCTTCCACCACCAGCCAGCCCACCGCGATGCGCCCGTTCATGGTTTCCAGCACGTTGCGGGTTTCCAGCGCCTTGAGCAGCACCACCGTGCTCGCGCACGACAGGGAGAGGCCGAAGACCAGCCCGGTGCCCAGGCTCCAGTCCCAGATCCACGCCACCAGCATGCCCAGCGCGGTGGCAATCGCCATCTGCACCACTGCCCCGGGAATGGCGATACGTTTTACCGCGAGCAGGTCGCGCAGCGAGAAATGCAGGCCGACGCCGAACATCAGCAGCATCACGCCGATTTCGGATAATTGCGAGGCCAGATGAACATCGGCGACGAAGCCCGGCGTGCCGGGGCCGATGATGATGCCGGTGACGAGGTAGCCGACCAGGGCGGGAATCTTGACGCGTTCGGCCAGGAAGCCAAGCACGAGGGCGATGCCGAAGCCGGCGGCGATGGTGGTGATGAGGGTGAAGTCGTGGTCCATGCGTCGTCTGCGGGGTGCTGCGCAAGCGGCCAGTGAAATGCTGGGGCGAGGGGCAATTGTAACGGCAGGTGCCCGGCCTCGACGGCGGGGCCCATGAAAAACGGGCAGATTCCGGCCAGCGCCCGCCAGCGGGGGCTTGGCAAGGTGCGCCACTTCGACAACCATACACGCACCAAAAGGCGGATAAATACGAGAGGAGAGGCGGGAATGACCCAAACGAAGACCAAAGCCCCGGCCAAGACCGCAACCAAGGCCACCGCGCCAGCGGACGAGTCCCCGGCAGCCCTGATCGACGCCCGGATCGCGGAACTGGGCGACTGGCGCGGCGAAACCCTCGCCCGCCTGCGCGCGCTGGTGAGGGAAGCCGACCCCGAGGTGGTGGAGGAATGGAAGTGGCGCGTGCCGGTGTGGTCCCACGACGGCATCCTGTGCACCGGCGAGACCTACAAGAGCGCGGTGAAGATGACCTTCGCCAAGGGGGCCTCGCTGAAAGACCCGTCCGGCCTGTTCAATTCCAGCCTGGACGGCAACACCCGGCGCGCCATCGACTTCCGCGAGGGCGAGAAGATCGATGCCAAGGCGCTGAAGTCCCTGATCCGTGCCGCCGTGGCGCTGAACCAGGGCAAGGGCTAGGCGCCCGGTTCAGGCTTCGCCGCCGCGCTCGAGCATCTTATATAGATGGGAGCGGGAAATGCCCAGCTCCAGCGCGGCCTGCTTCTTGTTGCCGCCATGGCGGGCGATGGCCTGCAGCACGGCGTCATAAGCGAGGTCGCGCAGCCGGGCCGCCGCCGGGGCCGGGGCATCCTCGGGCGCGAAGACCTGCCCGAGCGGGTGCGTTGCCGGCCCCGTCATCGTCGCCACATGGTTTTCCTCGCCCCGGGCGAAGTCCTGCACCCGGAGCCGGCTGCCGTCGCAGAACACCAGCGCTTCCTCGATCTTCTGCCGTAGCTGGCGCACATTGCCGGGCCAGCGCCGCGAGGCCAGGTGCCGTGCCACGTCGGGCATGACCTGCGGCACCGGCACGCCGTTGCGCTGGCAGAACGCCTGCACGAAGTGATGGAGCAGGGCGGGAATGTCCTCCAGCCGCTGGCCCAGCGCCGGCACGCGCAGCACCACGCCGCTGAGGCGGTAGTAGAGGTCGAGCCGGAAGCGGCCACCGTCGATCAGCGCCTGAATGTCGCGGTTGGTGGCGGTCACGAGCCGGAAATCCACCCGCCGCGCCTGCCGGCTGCCGAGCCGCTCGACCATGCGGTCTTCCAGCACGCGCAGCAGCTTGACCTGCATCTCCATCGGAATATCGGCGACTTCGTCCAGGAACAGCGTGCCGCCGGCTGCCTGTTCGAGCTTGCCGGGCTGGCCATGCCGATGGCTGCCCGTGAAGGCGCCCGCCGCATGGCCGAACAGTTCGGCCTCGATCAGCGTGGCCGGGAACGCGGCCAGGTTCAGGCTGACCAGCGGCGCGGCCTGCGTCCCCTCGTCATCGCCCTGCACGCCATGCGACCCCCGGCCGGCGCTGTGGATGGCCCGCGCGACCAGTTCCTTGCCCGTGCCGGACTCGCCCAGCACCAGCACGGGCACGTCGAGCCGCGCCACGGTCTCGATCTCCCGGCGCAGCCGCTGCATCGGCGCGCTCTCGCCAATCAGCAGGCCCACTCCCGAGTCGCGCTGGCGCAGCCCGTGCAGTTCGCGCCGGTAGTGCGCCAGCTGCGAGCGCAGTTCCTCCACCTCCTTGTGCATCCGTCCGATGGCCTCCGGCTCCTTGAATAGGACCTGTCCGATCGCGCCGACCGTCTTGCCATCGGCAACGATGGGCACCCGGTTCACCACGCGCGTCACGCCATTCATCCGCTGAAGCTGGCCGATCTCGGCCTTGCCGGTCGCCGCCACGTGGCCCAGCCGGGAATTCGGGATGACCTGCTCGGCGGGGCGCCCCGTGCCTTCCCCAGTGCGCAGGCCGAAGAACGCCTCATGGACGGGACTGATGAAGCGGATACACCCCGTGTGGTCCACCACCGTGATCGCCTGATAGGGATTGGTCAGGAAGTGTTCGAGGATGGCGTCCGCAAACGGCACTGCGCCGAGGAAGTCGAACAGCGCCGCCCCGGCCGCCGCGCGGCGCAGCAGGATGGTCTGTTGGCTGGCATCGAGCAAGGCCAGCCCGATATGGCGCTCGCCATCGACCTCGATATCGAAAATGCGGCCGGCATGGTGGTTCTCGGCGGGGGGCAGTGCGGCCACGCCGGCCTGCGCGGCCCGGGCGATGGCCGGATTGCGGGCTGTGCCCGAGGCGGCGAGGGTCTCCCCGCCGGCCCCGAGCACCAGCGCGCCCAGGCTTTGTGTCTTCACTGACGACATTGATTGTGTCTCCATGCGGGACATCTGAGTGTCCTCGTGCCGGACACTCTACCGGCCAGTCGAAAAAATCGCAATGAAATCAATGTGCTTCATGGCTGGCACGGGTAGTGCGTTAGCTCTCGGATAACACCCATACCCATAAGCCCGAAGACACAGAGGAGACACATGTCCTGGCAGCCGGAAATCGACGAACTGGCCTATCGCAAGCGACTGGCCGCCGAGCTTGGCGGACCCGACAAGGTCAAGCGCCACAAGGACGCCGGCAAGCTCACCGTGCGCGAGCGCATCGAGGCCATCGCGGACCCCGGCAGCTTCCGCGAGGTGGGCGCGCTCACCGGTAGCGGCCAGTACGACAGCAATGGCCGGCTGGTGGGCCTGACCCCGGCCAATCTGGTGATGGGTCGCGCACATCTGGGTGGCCGTCCCGCCGTGCTGGTCGGGGATGACTTCACGGTGCGCGGCGGCGCCAACGACGGCGCGGTGGGCGACAAGCTGATCCACGCCGAGAAGATGGCCCACGACCTGCGCCTGCCGATGGTGCGGCTGGTCGATGGCACGGGCGGCGGCGGCTCGGTGCGCAATATCGAGAACCGTGGCTACACCAATATCCCCACCATGAAGGTGTGGCAGCACGTGGTGGAGAACATGTCGGTGGTGCCGGTGGTGTCGCTGGCGCTGGGCTCGGTGGCCGGCATGGGCGCGGCGCGCGTGGCGGCCAGCCACTACTCGGTGATGGTCAAGGGCACGACGCAACTGTTCAACGCCGGCCCGCCCGTGGTGGCGCGCATCGGCCAGATCCTGGAAAAGAACGAGCTGGGCGGCAGTCAGATCCACACCCGCAACGGCGTGGTCGATGACGAGGTGGCGAGCGAGGAAGAAGCCTTCGACCGGGCCCGCCGCTTCCTGTCCTACCTGCCGCCGTCCGTGTATGAGCTGCCGCCGCGCGCCGCGCCCGCCGACGACACGCGCCGCCGCGACGAATGGCTGCTCTCCGCCATCCCGCGCGAAAGCCGCCAGGTCTACAAGATCCGGCCGATCGTGCAGGCGCTGGTCGATCAGGACTCGTTCTTCGAGATCGGCAAGCACTGGGGCCGCGCCATCGTCACCGGGCTGGCGCGGCTGGATGGCTGGCCCGTGGCCGTGGTCGCCAGCGACCCGTACTACTACGGCGGCGGCTGGGACGGCCCCACGGCCGAGAAATTCACCCGCTTCCTGGACATGGCCGAGGCCTTCCACCTGCCGGTGGTCAACCTCGTCGATATCGCCGGGTTCCAGATCGGGCTGGAGGCCGAGAAGGCCGGGATCATGCGTTACGGCGTGCGCGCGCTGGCGGCGGTTTATCAGGCCACCGTGCCGTGGTGCTCGGTGATCGTGCGCCGCGCCTACGGTGTGGCGGCGGCGGGGCACCAGCACATGGGTCGCTTCAACTTCCGCTATGCGTGGCCGTCCGCCAACTGGGGCTCGCTGCCGATCGAGGGCGGGCTGGAGGTGGCCTACAAGGCCGAGATCGAGGGCGCCGACGACCCGGTGCAGAAGCGGGCCGAGATCGAGCAGCGGGTGCGCAGCCTGACCTCGCCGTTCCGCAGCGCGGAAGCCTTCGTGATCGAGGACATCATCGACCCGCGCGACACGCGGGCGCTGCTGTGCGAGTTCGCCAACCTCGCCGCGCCGCTGCGCGAGGCGGGGGTGCGCAAGTTCGGCATCCGGCCTTGAAAGCGTTCGGCAACCCCTAGCCAAAATCCTAAAAAAAGAATCAGGAGACAAACCGCATGCAACGCAGATCCCTACCTTCGCTGTGTCTCGGCCTGATGGCCACCACGTTGGCCACCACGCTGGCCGCGCCGGCCTTCGCGCAGGAGAACTGGCCCGCCAAGCCCGTCACCATCGTCGTGCCGTTCCCGGCGGGCGGCATGACCGACCTGCTGGCGCGCCGCATCGCCCGTGACATGCAGGCCGAGCTGAAGCAGCCCTTTGTGGTGGACAACCGCGCCGGCGCCAGCGGGCAGATCGGCACCGAGATCGTGGCGCGCGCCAACCCGGACGGCTACACGCTGCTGGTCTCGGCCACGCACCACGTGATCAACCCAGCCATCCGGCCCAAGCTGCCTTACAACGCGTCGAAGGATTTCACGAACATCGCGCTGCTGGCCACCACGCCCAACGTGCTGGTGGTCAACAACAAGGTGCCGGCCAACAATCTCCCCGAGTTCCTGGCCTATGCGAAGAAGCAGACCGAGGGGCTGTCCTACGGCTCGTCGAGCATTGGCGGCGCCACGCATATGTCCGGGGAGCTGCTGCGCCTGATGACCAAGGTGCCGATGACGCACATTCCGTACAAGGGCGCGTCCCCGGCGCTGGCCGACCTGCTGGGCGGCCAGATCCCCGCGCTGTTCCATGACGTGATGACCATGGCGCCGTACGTGAAGGACGGCAAGGTCAAGGCCATCGGCGTGACCTCGGCCAGGCGCAGCGAGGCGCTGCCCAACGTGCCGACCATTGCGGAGCAGGGCGTGCCCGGCTACGAAGCCACCACGTGGATCGGCTTCTACGGCCCGGCCAACCTGCCGCGCGCGCTGGTGGAGAAGCTGAACCACGCAGCGGTCAAGAGCATGAACAGCGCCGAGGCCAAGACCTACCTGACCCAGAACGGCACCAGCCCCGGCGCGCTCAACGCCGAGCAGTTCGGCAGCTTCGTGCAGGCCGAACTCGACAAATGGAAGCGCGTGGCCATCGAGGCCAAGGTCAAGGTGGACTGAGCGATGGCGGATACCAAGGAGCAAGCTTCGTTGTTGTCATTGCTGGCGCCGCGCTCGGTGGCGGTGCTGGGCGCGTCCGACAACCCGATCAAGGCCGGCGGCCGGCCCATCGACTATATGCGGCGCCACGGCTACGCCGGGCGCATCTACCCGGTCAACCCCAAGCGGGCCGAGATCCAGGGCCTGGCGGCTTACCCCGACCTGGCCGCGCTGCCGGACTCGCCCGATGTGGTCGTCATCAGCGTGGCCGGTACCGAGGCCGAGCAGGCCATCGAGCAATGCATCGCGGTGGGGGCCAAGGGCGCGGTGATCTACTCGTCTGGTTTTGCCGAACTGGGCGAGGCCGGCGCGGCGCAGCAGCAGCGGCTGGTGGCGCGGGCCCGCGCCGGCGGCTTGCGGCTGTTCGGGCCGAACACGCAGGGCGTGGCCAACTTCGCCACCGGCGCCGTGCTGCATTTCTCGACCATGATCAACGAGGAAGCGCCGCAGGACGGCCCGGTGGCCATCGTCAGCCAGAGCGGCGCGGGATCGTCCATCGTCTATGGCGGGCTGCGTCGCAAGGGCATTGGCGTGCGCTATATGGTGGCCACAGGCAACGAGGCCGACGTGACCGCCGCCGAAACGCTGCGCGCGATTGCCGAGGACGACGCCGTGCGCGTGATGCTGCTGTACGTGGAATCCCTGCGCGACCCCGACGTGCTGGCGCAGGCCGCACGGATCGCCCATGCGCGCGATGTGCCGATCCTCGCCGTCAAGGCCGGCCGGACCCGCGCCGGGCAACTGACCGCCAGCTCCCACACCGGGGCGATGGCCGGCGAGGACGCGCTGGCCGATGCCTTCCTGCGTCAGCACGGCATCCTGCGCGTGAACGATTTCCGGGAGTTGTCCGAGTACGCGCAGATCTTCGCGGGCGGCCAGCGGCCGCGTGGCCGCAAGGTGGTGGCGATCAGCAACTCGGGCGCCACCTGCGTGCTGGCGGCGGACGCGGCGGAGTCCCACGGGCTGGACCTGTGCCAGTTCGACGAACCCGGCACCGCCGCGCTGCGCACCGTGCTGCCCGGCTATGTCTCGGCGCGCAATCCCATCGACATGACCACCGCGTTGCTCGGCCAGCCGCAGATCTATGGCCAGACGCTCGACGCCGTGGCGGCCCAGCGGCAGGCCGACCTGATCTTCGTCGGCTTTCCGATTGGCGGCGAAGGCTACGACTTCGACGATTTCTCCGCACAGACCGGGCGCTTTGCTTCGGCCAGCGGCGTGCCGGTGGCGGTCAGCGCCAATCAGGAGTGGGTGGCGCAGGCGTTCCGCGCGCAGGGCGTGCCGGTATTCGACAGCGAGCGGTCCGCCATGCAGGCGCTGGCTTTGCTGGCCGAATATGGCGAACGCCGCGAGGCGGCGCTGGCCGCGCCCTTGCCGGCTGGCGTGCCGGCAGGAGTACTGACGCACGCGGCTCCTGCCCAGGCCCTCGATGAAGTCCGCAGCCTGGCCGAACTCGCGGCGGCGGGCCTGCCCGTGGTGGCGCACCGGCTCTGCCACAGCGCCGACGACGTGCGCCGTGCCGTGTCCGAACTGGGCGCGCCGGTGGTGGCCAAGGGCGTGTCCCCGGACATCACGCACAAGTCCGAGCACGGGCTGGTGAAGCTGAACCTGTCCGGCGAGGCCGCCGCCGTGGCCGCCTTCGACGAGATCGACCAGATCCTGCACAGGATGGAAGTCCGCCACGGCGGCGTGCTGCTGGCGCGCCAGCAACGCGGCGCGTTCGAACTGGCCGTGGGCGCCCATATCGATCCGGCCTACGGCCCGGTGGTGATGGTCGGGCAGGGTGGCGTGCTGGTGGAAGCGCTGCAGGACGTGCAATTCCTCGTCGCGCCGTTCACGGCCAGTCAGGCGCGGGCCGCCATCGGCCGGCTGCGCATCGCCCCGGCGTTCGCCGCGCTGCGCGGCATGGAAGCGGTGGACCTCGACCAACTGGCCGACATGCTGGTCCGTCTGGGCGACTGGATGGTCGCGGCGCGCGGCACGGTGCATTCGGTCGATGCCAACCCGGTGATCGTCGCCCGTGGGGCGGTGGCGCCGGTGCTGGTCGATGCGGTGGTGATCCGCGCAGGAGAGACGGCATGAACGACACCATCAAGGTCCGCACGCTGCGCCGCGTGCTGGTGGCCAACCGGGGCGCCGTGGCAGCGCGCGTGATCCGCGCGCTGCGCCAGCTCGGCATCGCCTCGGTGGCGGTCTACTCGGACGCCGACGCCGGCTTGCCCTACCTGCGCGAGGCCGATATGGCCGTGCGCATCGGCGAGGCGGCGCCGCTGGACAGCTATCTGCATCAGCAAAAGCTGCTCGATGTCGCCCGGGAGACCGGCGCGGACGGCGTGCACCCCGGCTATGGCTTCCTGTCGGAAAACGCCGACTTCGCCGAACGGGTGGAGGCGGCCGGGCTCTGCTTTATCGGCCCGTCGCCCGTATGGATTCGCCGTCTGGGCCACAAGACGCAGGCGCGCGACTTCATGGCCGGCCACGGCATGCCGATGGCGCCGAGTTCCGGCGTGCTGCCGGACGACATGGCCGTCGTGGCTGCCGCCGCCGAGCAGATCGGCTACCCGGTGCTGATCAAGCCGGCTGGCGGTGGCGGGGGCATCGGCATGCTGCCGGTGCGCGATGCGCAAGGGCTGGCCGCCGCCTGGCAGCAGGCCCGCTCGGTGGCGCAGCGCAGCTTCGGGCAGGCGGAGCTGTATCTGGAAAAGCTGATGGAGCAGCCGCGCCACATCGAATTCCAGGTCTTGGCGGACCGCTACGGCGGCGTGCGCATTGTGGGCGAGCGTGACTGCTCGGTGCAGCGCCGTCACCAGAAAGTGTTGGAAGAAGCCCCCGCGCCGGGCTTGTCGGGCGAGGCGGTGGCCGCCATGCGCGAGCGGCTGGCCACGCTGCTGGGCCACGTCGGCTACGACGTGATCGGCACCGTGGAGATGCTGCACACACCCGAGACCGGCTTTGTCTTCCTGGAGATGAATACGCGGCTCCAGGTCGAGCACGCGGTGACCGAGCAGGTGACCGGCATCGACATCGTGGCCGCGCAGGTCCGGCTGGCCTGCGGCGAGCGGATCGACGCCGTGCTGCCGGCCCCCACGCGCCAGCAGGGCCACGCCATCGAGGCCCGCGTCTACGCCGAAGACCCGGTGCGCTTCTTCCCGTCGCCGGGGCCGCTGGACACCTTCGTGCCGCCGCAGGCGCCCGGCATCCGCGTGGAGACCGGCTACGCGCAGGGCCAGCGCGTGACGCCGTACTACGACCCGATGATCGCCAAGGTCATCGCCACCGGCAGCGACCGCGCCGACGCCATCCGGCGCCTGCGTGCCGCGCTGGAGGCGTTCCAGATTGCCGGGGTCAAGACCAACCTGCCGTTCCTGCTGCGCGTGCTGGCCCACCCCGATTTCGCCGATGCCCGCATCGACACGGCCCTGACCCAGCGCGTGCTGGCCACGCCGCTCCAGACGCCTACGCCGAAGCAACCCGAAACCCTTACCGAAAGAGCAGCCTGATGCCCCAGATCGACGCCGCAGTCAGCGGCCATGTGTCCTCCATCGCCATCGAAGCCGGCGCCACCATTTCCGCCGGGGATGTCCTGATGATCATCGAGTCGATGAAGATGGAGATCCCGCTGGAGGCCGAGGCGGATGGCGTGGTCAAGGCCATCCTGGTCCAGCCCGGCGACGCCGTGACCGAGGGCCAGCCGGTGGTGGAGGTCGAGTAACGCGCCAAGGCTCCGGGGGCCTTACTCGATCGTCACCTTGCCATCCTTGACCAGCTTGGCGAACTTGGCGGTCTCGTCGTCGATGCGCTTGGCGAACGCTGCCGAATCGCTGGGCATCGGCTCGGCGCCGGCGGCCAGCATGCGCTGCTGGAAGTCCGGCGAATTGACGATTTCCACGATCTTCGCGCTGAGCTGGGCGACGATGGGCTTGGGCGTGGCCGCCGGCGCCAGGATGCCGAACCACGTGCCGATATCGAAGCCCTTCAGGCCGGCTTCTTCCATCGTCGGCACGTCCGGCAGCACGCTGGAACGCTTGGCCGTGGTCACGGCCAGCGCGCGCAGCTTGCCGGCCTTGATGTGCGGCAGCACCGGGGTCAGCGTGTCGAAGGACATCGTCACCTGTCCGCCCAGCAGGTCGGTAGTCAGCGGGCCGCTGCCCTTATAGGGCACGTGCAGCAGCGGGGCGCCCGTGGCGGTCTGGAACTGCGTGCCGATCAGGTGCTGGGCGGTGCCGTTGCCGTTGGAGCCGTAGGCGAACTCGGTGGGCGACTTCTTGGCCAGCGCCACCAGCTCGGCCACGGTCTTGGCCGGGGTCTTGGCGGGATTGATCACCAGCACATTGGGCACCATCGCCACGGTGGCGATCGGCGCCAGGTCTTTCTGGAAGTTGTACGGCAGCTTCTTGTAGACGCTGGTGGCGATGGTGTGGTGGACGGCACCCATCAACAGCGTGTAGCCGTCCGGGCGGGCCTTGGCCACGTAGTCCGCGCCCAGCGTGGCGCCGGCGCCGGGCCGGTTCTCCACGATCACGGGCTGGCCCAGCTTCTTGGAAAGCTGGTCGCCGATGGCGCGCGCGAGTACGTCGGTGGTGCCACCGGAGGGGAACGGCACGATCAGGCTGATCGGCTTGGTCGGCCATTCCTGCGCCACGCACAGGGCGGAGGCCCCGGCGCCCAGCATCAGCAGCGCGGCACGGAGGAAGCGGGGAAGCGTTTGGGAAGTCGGCATGGTCTGTCTCCTGTATTTATGATTTGTGATTTATTGCTCACTAATAGCGAGATCACTCGCTGACTGCAACACCTGCAAACCCGGTACGCGCAGCGCGGCGCGTCCCGCGAAGGTGGCCGCGCAGCCCAGTTCCGCCTCGATATAGAGCAGGCGGTTGTACTTGGCCACGCGGTCGGAGCGGCACAGCGAGCCGGTCTTGATCTGCGTGGCCGCCGTGCAGACGCTGAGGTCGGCAATGGTCGTGTCCTCGGTCTCGCCGGAGCGATGCGAGATGACCGAGGCGTAGCCGGCCGCCTCCGCCATGTCGATGGCGTTCAGCGTCTCGGTCAGCGTGCCGATCTGGTTGGGCTTGATCAGGATCGCGTTGGCGGCCCCGCAGTCGATGCCCTGCCGCAGGATCGCCGTGTTGGTGACGAAGAGGTCGTCGCCCACCAGCTGCACGCGCTGGCCCAGCCGCTCGGTCAGCAACTGCCAGCCGGCCCAGTCGCCCTCGGCCATGCCGTCCTCGATGGTGACGATGGGGTACTGATCGACCCACTTGGCCAGCAGGTCGACAAAACCGTCCGCCGAATAGGACCGGCCTTCGGACTGCAACTCGTACCGCCCGTCGCGATGGAACTCCGAACTGGCGACGTCCAGCCCCAGCGCGATGTCCCGCCCGGCCTGGAACCCGGCCTGTTCGATGGCGCGCAGGATGATCTCCAGCGCGTGCTCGTTCGAGGCGAGGTCCGGCGCGAAGCCACCTTCGTCGCCCACGGCGGTGGAAAGCCCCTGCGCCTTGAGCACCGCCTTGAGCGTGTGGAAGATCTCCGCGCCCCAGCGCAGGGATTCGGAGAACGACGGGGCGCCCACCGGCAGGATCATGAACTCCTGCATGTCCACGCTGTTGTCGGCATGGGCCCCGCCATTGATGATGTTCATCATCGGCAGCGGCAGGCGGGCGTCGCGGCGCTGGCCTCCGATGGTCCGATAAAGCGGCACGCCGGCCGAGGCCGCCGCCGCCTTCGCCGTGGCCAGCGACACCGCCAGCAGCGCGTTGGCGCCGAGCCGGGACTTCTCCGGCGTGCCGTCGAGCCGGATCAGGCAGTCGTCCACCGCCGCCTGGTCTGCCGCGGGCATGCCGGCCAGCGTGCGGGCGATATCGACGTCGATATGGGCCACGGCCTTGCGCACGCCCTTGCCGAAGTAGCGCCGGGGGTCGCCGTCGCGCAGCTCCAGCGCCTCGCGGGCGCCGGTGGAGGCGCCCGACGGCGCCGCTGCAAAGCCTTGCGAGCCGTCCGACAGCCGCACCTGCGCCGCCACGGTGGGGTTGCCGCGCGAGTCGAGGATCTCGTAGCCGCGAATGTCCTGGATGATGGGCATGGGGGGTTCCTAACGAAATAGCAACTTACTGGACCTGCGCGATTCGCAGCAGATTGGTGGTGCCGGCTACCGCGAAGGGCAGCCCGGCGGAAATCACGATCGAGTCGCCGGCCGCGCCGAAGCCCTCCTTGCGCACGGTCTGGCTGGCCAATTCGGTCATCTCGACCACATCGACCACCTCGTGGCACAGCACCGCGTGTACGCCCCAGGCCAGCGCCAGCCGGCGCGCGGTGGCCATGCGGGGGGTCATGCCGAGGATGGGCACCTCGGGGCGCTCGCGCGCCATGCGCAGCGCCGAGTAGCCGGAACTGGTGTAGGCCACAGTCGCCGGGGACTTCAGCAGCCCGGCCACATGGCGCACCGCCAGCCCGATGGCGTCGGCGGCCTCCGCGCGCGGCGGGGTGTGGGAGGCCTGGATGGCATCGTGATAGAGCGGGTCCGACTCGGTGCGCGAGATGATGCTGTTCATCATCCGCACGGCCTCCACCGGATACCTGCCCGAGGCCGATTCGGCAGACAGCATCACCGCATCGGCGCCGTCGTACACGGCCGTGGCGACGTCCGAGGCCTCCGCGCGGGTCGGCACCGGCGAGGCGATCATCGATTCCAGCATCTGCGTGGCCACGATCACCGGCTTGCCGGCCTTGCGGCAGGCCCGCAGGATCTGCTTCTGCAGCGAGGGCACCAGCTCGGCCGGCATCTCCACGCCAAGGTCGCCGCGCGCCACCATCACGGCATCCGATTCGGCGACGATGGCCTCCAGGCTCTGGATGGCCGCCGGCTTCTCCAGCTTGGCGACGATGCCCGCGCGGTCCTTGACGATGTCCTTGATCTCCAGGATGTCCTCGGGCCGCTGCACGAAGGACAGGGCGATCCAGTCCACGCCGAGCGTCAGGCCGAACTCCAGGTCGCGCCGGTCCTTCTCGGTCATGGCAGACAGGGGCAGCACCACGCCGGGCACGTTGACGCCCTTGCGGTCGGACAGCGTCCCGCCATTGACCACGGTGGTCTCGGCGAAGTCCTTGCCGCAGCGCTCCACGCGCAGGCGGATCTTGCCGTCATCGAGCAGCAACTCGGTCCCTTCCTGCAGCGCTGCGAAGATTTCCGGGTGGGGCAGGCTGACCCGGCTGGCGGTGCCGGCCACGCTGGCGTCGAGGTCGAGCCGGAAGCTGGCGTCGGCGGCCAGCTGGATCGGGCCATCGGCAAACGTGCCGATGCGCAGCTTGGGGCCTTGCAGGTCCAGCAGCACGCCGATGGGGCGGCCCCGGTCCCGTTCCACGGCGCGGATGGTGTCCAGCCGCTGCTTGTGGTCGGCGTGGCTGCCGTGGCTGAAGTTGAGCCGGAAAACGTCGGCGCCGGCTTCGAACAGCGCGTCGATGACTTCCGGCGACGTGCTCGCGGGGCCCAGTGTGGCCACGATCTTGGCATTGCGGGTGCGTCTCATCTTGTTACTCCATTCACCGCGCGATCAGGATGGCGCGGAAGTCATTGACATTGGTCAAGGTCGGCCCGGTGACAACCGCATCGCCGAGCGCCTCGAAGAAACCGTGGCCATCGTTGGCCGCCAGCGCGTCCTGCGGGCGGATGCCGAGTTGCCAGGCGCGCGCCAGCGTGTCCGGGCCGGCCAGCGCGCCGGCGATTTCCTCCTGGCCGTCCACGCCATCGGTATCGCCCGCAATGGCATGCACGCCCGGTTCGCCACGCAGCGTCAGCGCCAGCGAGAGCAGGTATTCCACATTCCGCCCGCCGCGCCCGTTGCCGCGCACGGTGACGGTGGTCTCGCCGCCCGAGAGCAGCACGCAGGGCGCCGTGAACGGCTGGCCGTGCCGCGCCACCTCCAGCGCCAGACCGCCCATGACCTTGCCGACATCGCGCGCCTCGCCCTCGATGGCATCGCCCAGGAGGTAGGCGCGCAGCCCGGCGCGGCGCGCCACGGCGGCGGCGGCTTCCAGCGCCAGCCGGGGCGTGGCGATCAGCGTGGTGTCGATCGGCGGCAGGCGGGTATCGCCGGGTTTGATGGACTCGGACGCGTCCGAATCGAGCACGGCCAGCACATGCGGCGGCACGTCGATGCCGTAGCGCCGGACGATGGCCAGCGCGTCGGCCCGGGTGGTCGGGTCCGGCACGGTGGGGCCGGAGGCGATGTCGATCGGGTCATCGCCGGGCACATCGGACAGCAGCAGGTTGCAGACCCGCGCCGGATGGCAGGCCGCTGCCAGCCGCCCGCCCTTGATCGCCGACAGGTGCCGGCGCACGGTGTTCATCTCGGTGATGGTCGCGCCGGACTTCAGCAGCGACTGGTTGACCGCCTGCTTGTCCGCGAGCGACATGCCGGCCAGCGGCAGCGGCAGCAGCGCGGAGCCGCCGCCCGAGATCAGGCAGATGACGAGGTCGTCCTCGGTCAGCCCGGACACCCGTTCCAGCATGCGCTGCGCGGCGTGGAAGCCGGCGGCGTCCGGCACCGGATGGGCGGCCTCGACGATCTCGATGCGCGCGCACTCCACCCCGTAGCCGTAGCGCGTGACCACCAGCCCTTCCAGCCCCTTCGGTCCCTCCAGCGGGTGCGGCCAGGCATCTTCCAGCGCGCGGGCCATGGCCGCCGAGGCTTTGCCAGCCCCGATCACGATGGTCCGGCCAGGAGACGGCGGCGGCGGGGGCAGGTGGGCGGCCAGCGTGCGCGCGGGCTGGGCGGCGTGGATGGCCGCCTGGAACATCTCGCGGAGCAGTTGGCGGGCCTGGGGGGTGTCCATGGCGGGGCTCGGGGTCATCGGATCAATGGAGGAGCGAGGCATGGGCATCGCCGATGCGGGCCAGCCGGGCGCCGACTGTGGAGGTAGCCGGCTCGGGCTGGTCAGGGATCAGCGCGTCGGGGTCATCGGACAGCTTGCCGTCCAGCGCGTCCTGCAACTGCTGCTGATCCACCGCGCCCACCCAGCGGGCGATGGCGACCGTGCCCACGGCATTGCCGATGGTGTTGGTAATGGCGCGCGCCTCGGACATGAAGCGGTCCACGCCGAGCAGCAGCACCATGCCGGCCACCGGGATCGTGCCCAGCGAGGCCAGCGTCGCCGCCAGCGTGATAAAGCCGGAGCCGGTGACGCCGGCGGAGCCCTTCGAGGTCAGCAGCAGCACCCCCAGCACCACGAACTGGTCGGTCAGCGAGAGCGGCGTGTTGGTGGCCTGGGCGATGAAGATGGCGGCCATGGTGTAGTAGATGCACTGGCCGTCCGGGTTGAAGGTCAGCCCGGCGGGCACCACCAGCCCGACTACCGGCTTGGACACCCCGGCCTTCTCCAGCTTGCCCATCAGCTGCGGCACCACGGATTCGGACGAACTGGTGCCCAGCACCGTGAACAGCTCGTCGCGGATATAGCGCAGGAACTTCCACAGGCTGAAGCCGGAGAGCCGTGCCACGCCGTTCAGCACGATGGCCACGAACAGGAAGCACGTGATGTACATCGTCCCCATCAGCTTGCCGAGCGAGACCACCGAGCCCAGCCCGTACTTGCCGACCGTGAAGGCCATGGCGCCGAAGGCGGCCAGCGGGGCCAGCCGCATGACCATGCCGACCACGCTGAAGATGCCGTGTACGAAGGAATCGAGGAAATCGACCACCGGCTTGGCGCGGGGGCCGATATGGGACAGGGCGATGCCGAACAGCGTGGCGAAGACCAGGATCTGCAGGATGTCGTTGCGGGCCAGCGCGTCGATGATGCTGGTCGGCACCAGGTTCATCAGGAAATCGATAAACGAATGTGACTTTTCAGCCGCATGGGTGTAGGTGGCGATGGCCTTGGTGTCGAGGTGCGCCGGGTCGATATTCATGCCGCGCCCCGGCTGCACCAGATTCACCACGATCAGCCCGAGCACCAGCGCGAAAGTCGACAGCAGTTCGAAGTACAGCAGCGCGCGCACGCCCACGCGCCCCAGCTCCTTCATGTTCTCCATGCGGGCGATGCCCAGCACCACGGTGGCGAAGATGATCGGCGCGAAGACCATCTTGATGAGCTTGATAAATACGTCGCCGAGCGGCTTGAGGTCGCTGCCGAGTTGGGGTGCCCAGACACCCAGTGCCACACCGGCGGCAACGCCGATCAACACCTGGACGTAGAGCTTTCCCAGTAGCTTTCGAATCATGGCTGTCTCCTGCACATTCGAATCTGGCGCGCCTGCGGACCGGCTCTGATGGCCGTTTTTTAGCGTCCGCAGGGCAGCGCGAGCCGCGATCCGGCTCGCAAGGGCCGCCCAGCCAAATGCCGGGACGGCGAGGGGGCGGGAGGGTTAAGCCGCCTTGGCCTGCTTGTTGGCGGCCAGGTAGTCGCAGACCGCCTTGGTCACCTGGACCGTGGTGGCCTTGCCGCCGAGGTCGCCGGTGTGGAGGGCCGGGTTGGCGGTCACGGCCTCGATGGCGGCCATCACGCGCTTGGCGGCGGCGTCTTCGCCCAGGTGTTCGAGCAGCATCACCACGGACCAGAAGGTGCCCACCGGATTGGCGAGGCCCTTGCCCATGATGTCGAAGGCGGAACCGTGGATCGGCTCGAACATCGACGGGTAGCGGCGTTCCGGGTCGATATTGCCGGTGGGCGCGATGCCGAGGCTGCCGGCCAGCGCGGCGGCGAGGTCGCTCAGGATGTCAGCGTGGAGGTTGGTGGCGACGATGGTGTCCAGCGTCTTCGGGCGGTTGACCATGCGCGCGGTGGCGGCATCGACCAGTTCCTTGTCCCAGGTCACGTCCGGGAAGTCCTTGGCGACTTCCACGGCCACCTCGTCCCACATCACCATGGCGTGGCGCTGGGCGTTGGACTTGGTGATCACGGTCAGCAGCTTGCGCGGACGCGATTGCGCCAGCTTGAAGGCGTAGCGCAGGATGCGCTCCACGCCCACGCGGGTCATCATCGACACATCGGTGGCCGCCTCGATCGGGTGGCCCTGGTGCACGCGGCCGCCTACGCCCGAGTACTCGCCTTCCGAGTTTTCACGCACGATCACCCAGTTCAGGTCTTCCGGGGCGCAGCGCTTGAGCGGGCCGTCGATGCCGGGCAGGATGCGCGTCGGGCGCACGTTGGCGTACTGGTCGAAGCCCTGGCAGATCTTCAGGCGCAGGCCCCACAGCGTGATGTGGTCGGGAATCTGGTTGTCGCCGGCCGAGCCGAACAGGATGGCGTCCTTGCCGCGCAGGGCGTCCAGGCCGTCGGCGGGCATCATCACGCCGTGCTGGCGGTAGTAGTCGCCGCCCCAGTCGAAGTTTTCGAATTCGAACTGGAAGCCGGCGCCACCGGCGGCCAGCGCTTCCATCACTTCACGGCCGGCGGGAACCACTTCCTTGCCAATGCCGTCACCGGGGATCGTGGCGATCTTGTACGTCTTCATCTTGTGTCTCCTGGTCAGAATCATCGCTGTAGTGCGTGGGACGGATTCTTGACCGTGGACGCGGTGTTGGATCGACGCTAAAGTTAAACCATCTTTAACCTGACATTAACAATGCCATGAGCGCGACGAGCGGCATTCAACCGTCCGAACTGGGCTTTTTCGCGGCGGTGGCCACGGCGGGCAGCCTGAGCGCGGCGGCGCGGGATCTTGGGATCTCGACGGCGGCGGTCAGCAAGCGGCTGGCCCAGATGGAGGCGCGCATCGGCATGCCGCTGCTGACGCGGACCACGCGCCGGATGGGGCTGACGCCCGAGGGGGAGGTGTTCCTGGAGCACGCGCGGCGCATCCTGGGCGAGATCGACGACCTGAGCCAGTTGCTGACCAGCGCCAAGGGGCGGCCGAGCGGCCTGCTGCGCGTGAACGCCACGCTGGGCTTTGGCCGCATGCATGTGGCGCCGGTCATCGCCGAGTACAGCCGGACCTACCCCGATGTCGATGTGCAACTCCAGCTGTCGGCGGATCCGCCGCCGCTGACGGAGGATGCCTTCGATGTCTGCGTGCGGTTCGGGGAGCCGCCCGACGCGCGGATCATCGCCAAATTCCTGGCCCCGAACCGGCGCCTGCTATGCGCCTCGCCCAAATACCTGCGCGAGCACGGCGTCCCGGCCACGCCGGGGGATCTGGCGCGGCACAACTGCATCGGCATCCGGCAGGGCAGCGATGCCTACGGGGTGTGGCGGCTGACCTCGGGCAAGGGCGCCAAGCAGCGCACCGAGGCGATCCATGTGCGTGGCAATTTGACGACCAATGACGGCGAAATCGCCGTGCAGTGGGCGCTGGAGGGCCATGGCATCGTGATGCGCGCCGAATGGGATATCGAGCGCTACCTGCGCAGCGGGAGGCTGGTGCAGGTGTTGCCGCACTACGCCACCCCCGAGGCGAACATCTATGCCGTCTACCAGCAACGGCACCAGTTGTCGTCGCGCATCCGCCTGTTCGTGGAGTTCCTCGGCTCGAAGTTCAGCGAGTTTGGAACCTGATCAGGCTTGCTTGACTACTCGATCGATGCCCGCAGGCTGCTCAACCGGTCCAGCGCCTGGCGCAATTCGGCGGTCAGTTCGGCGACCAGCGCGCCGGCGGGCAGGGCGCGGGCGAGCGGTACGGCCTGGCCGGCCCATTGTGCGGCGAACTCGCTGACCCCCTTGGCCTTGGCGGCGGCGTGGAGCGCCTTGCCGGCGTCGTAGGTGACGGGATAGTCGGGAATCGCGGGGGCGCCCGGCGCCACGCCGAGGGCCGTGAAGCGGCTGGTGAAGCCCCGCGCGGCGCGGCCGGAAATCGCCCGGGTCAGCGTGGTGGCGCGCGGCTCGGCGGCGGTCAGGGCGGCGCGGTAGGCGGCGTCTGCCGATGATTCATCGCACGCCACGAAGGCGGTGCCCAGTTGCGCGGCCTGCGCGCCCAGTGCCAGCGCGGCGGCAATGCCGGCGCCGTCCATGATGCCGCCGGCGGCGATCACCGGCAGGCTGGTACGTGTCACCAGCACCCGCACCAGCGCCAGCGTGCCCAGCCCTTCGTCATCGCCCTCCGGATCGAACACGCCACGGTGCCCGCCGGCCTCGATGCCCTGCGCGATGATGCCGTCGATGCCCGCCGCTTCGATCTGGCGCGCCTCCCGCAGCGAGGTGGCGCTGGCCAGCAGGAGGATGCCCGCGGCCCGCAGCGCATCGATCTTCTCCTGCGCCGGCAGCCCGAAATGGAAGCTGACGACCGCCGGCTTTTCTTCCAGCAGCATCTGATACATCGCCTCGTCGGCCACGAAGCTCTTGTAGATCTCGCGCAGGCCGGCAGGCGGCGTGGCGCCGAATTCGGCGAACTGCGGCGTCAGGTATTGCAGCCAGGCGGCCTCCCGCGCCGCATCGGCCTGGGCCGGGGCGTGGCAGAACAGGTTGATATGGAAGGGCTTGGCGGTCAGCGCGCGGGTCTCGCGGATGACCTTGCGGGCGCCTTCGGCGTCCATCGCCCCAACGCCGAGCGAGCCCAGGCCGCCGGCTTCGGACACGGCGGCGGCCATGGCCGGCGTGCTGACGCCAGCCATCGGCGCCTGGATGATCGGCGTGGCGAGGTGGAGAAGGGAAACCAGATTGCGGGCGGCGGTGTTCATGGCTGGGCTTCAGGTTAGGTGGGCGACGAAGGGGATGGGCCTTGCTGCAGTTCCCGCAGGAACGCCGTGTAGGCCGAGGTGGCGAAGCCGGCGCGCTTCACCAGGAAAGTGTGGACGGTTCTGACCGGCACGGTCTGGAGGTGGGCCATTTCGCGATGCACCGCCAGCAGCGAGCGCGGCACGATGCCCACGGCCGAGCCCGCCGCCACATAGGCCAGGATGGCGTGATAGGACGGCAGATCGATGACCGAGAGCCGGCGGCGCATATCGTCGCCCGCCTGCTCCAGCCAGTCTTCGGCACATTGGCGGTAGGTGCAGCCGCGCGCGAAGGCAGCCAGCTGGTGCAGTGTGACGTCCTGCGGCCGGCGCACCGGCGGGTGCGTGGCGGGCAGCACCAGCACCAGGTCCTCGGTATGCAGGTAGGTGCCGTCGAGGCCGTCGCCCATTTCGGTCAGGTCGATGTCGGCCGGCGCGCCCGTGCCCGGATGCGCCACCACGGCGCAGTCGAGCCGATGGCCGAGCACGGCATCGACCAGCGCCTGCGAGGTGCCCGTGGTCAGCTTCAACGCCACGTCCGGCCAGCGCGCGTGGAAGGCGCCGAGCGGGCGGGGCAGCAGCGTGGCCGCCGAGCTTTCCATCGAACCAAGCCGCAGCGGGCCGCTTGGCGCATCCGTGCGCATCGACTGCCGCGCCTCGTCGGCCAGCGCCAGCAGGCGGTCGGCATAGTCGAGCAGGCGGAGGCCTTCCGGGGTGAGCAACATCTTCTTGCTATCGCGCTGGAACAGGCTGACGCCGAGGCTCTCCTCGAGCTGCTTCACGCGGGTGGTCACGTTCGACTGCACCCGGTCGAGCCGCTTGGCGGCGCGTGTGATGCTTTGCTCACGCGCCACCGCCCGGAAGATCTCTAATTCTGCCAGTTCCACGATTTACGTTCTTCAAACAAGAATGAAAGTAGATGAAGTATCGTGAATGAAGAACGTCAAGTCAAGGGAATGACTTGGGGTAACCAGCCGCTTAGTGGCCGGCGCTCTGGCCGCCATCGACGTGCAGGATCTCGCCCGTCACGAACGAGGCGCTTTCCAGGAACAGCACGGCTTCGGCGATATCGCCCATTTCGCCCATATGGCCCACCGGGTGCAGTGCGCCGAGTGCCTCATGGGTTTCCGGCGCATGCATCGGGGACTTGATGATGCCGGGCGACACGGCGTTCACGCGGATGCCGGTCTTGGCGTACTCGATGGCCAGGGACTTGGTGGCGGCGTTGATGCCACCCTTGGTCAGCGAGGCCAGCACCGACGGCACGCCGGCGATGGCGTGATCGACCAGGCTGGTGGTGATGCTGACCACGTGGCCGCTGCGCTGCTTTTCCATCTCGGCGATGGCCAGCTGGGTGATGTGGAAGAAGCCGGACAGGTTCACGTTGGTCACGGCGGCGTAGTCCTGCGCGGTGTACTGCGTGAACGGCTTGGCTACGAAGATGCCGGCGTTGTTGACCAGCGAGTCGATGCGGCCGAAGGCTTCCAGCGCCGTGGCCACCACGCGGCGGGCGGTGTCGGGGTCGCCGATGTCGCCGGGGACGATGGCGATATCGGGATCGTCGGTCGGCTTGATATTGCGCGCCGTGGCCACCACGCGGTAGCCGCGTGCACGGTAGGCCTTGACCAATTCGGCGCCGATGCCTTGGGATGCGCCAGTCACGATGACAACTTTTTGCGAGGACATTTCAGATTCTCCTGGTAGGGGTTCGGCGTGTTTGCCTTGGGCTCAAATCTAGTGGAGCCGGCCCCAACGAAGAAGGCATCGCCCACATCAACAGTTTTGCGTGGCGGGAACAAGTCGGGAGGACGGGCGGTGGAAGGCAAAAAAAAACGCGCGCCGGCGGGGAGCCGGACGCGCGCGCTTAGGGGAGCTTAGGGGGAGCTTAGGGGGAGCTTAGGAGATCGAACTACTTGATGATGTCTGGCGCTGGGCGTTTAGCGCTTAGCGCTTGTCCACGTCCAGCACGGCCTGGGCGAAGGCCACCGGCGCTTCCTGCGGCAGGTTGTGGCCGATGCCGCCGGTCAGGTCGCGGTGCTCATAGCGGCCCGTGAACTTGCTGGCATAGGCGCTGGGCTTGGGGTGGGGCGCGCCGTTGGCGTCGCCTTCCATGGTGATGGTCGGGATGCTGATGGTCGGCGCGGTGGCCAGGCGCTTCTCGAGATCGTCGAACTTCGGCTCGCCCTTGACCAGGTCCTGCCGCCAGCGGTAGTTGTGGATGGTGATGGCCACGTGGTCGGGGTTGTCGAAGGCGGTGGCGCTGCGGTTGAACGTGGCATCGTCGAAATCCCACTTCGGCGACGCCAGCTTCCAGATCAGCTTGGCGAAGTCGTGCGTGTACTTCTGGTAGCCGGCCGCGCCACGGTCCGTGGCGAAGTAGAACTGGTACCACCATTGCAGCTCGGCTTCGGGCGGCAGCGGCACCTTGCCCGCCGCCTGGCTACCGATCAGGTAGCCGCTGACCGAGACCAGGCCCCGGCAACGGTCCGGCCACAGTGCGGCCATGATGTCGGCGGTACGCGCGCCCCAGTCGAAGCCGGCGACGACGGCGGTCTGGATCTTGAGGGCGTCCATCAGCGCGATCATGTCGGCGGCAATCGCCGACGGCTGGCCGTTGCGCATGGTGTCCGGCGAGAGGAAAGTGGTCGTCCCGTTGCCGCGCAGGTAGGGCATGATCACCCGGTAGCCGCGCGAGGCCAGCAGCGGCGCCACATCGACAAAGGCGTAGATGTCGTACGGCCAGCCGTGCAGCAGCAGGGCCACGGGGCCATTGGCCGGGCCGGCTTCGGCGTAGCCCACGTTGAGCACGCCGGCCTGGATCTGCTTGAGCGGAGCGAAGCTGGTGTGGCTGCCCGGCTTGGAGGCCGGCAGCGCGGCGGCCTTGGTGATGGCGGACTGCGCCTGTGCGGCCTGCGACAGCGTCAGTTGCGCGGCGGCCAGCGTTGCGGCGGCGGCGCCCAGGAAACCACGACGGGGCAAATCGATTTTTTCCGACATATTGTTCCTCTCTCCTCGGGTCAGTGATGAACTGACACGAAGTCTATGAGGCCATGGCAAGTGCCATGTGTCGGAATGCACGGTTTTTGTATCGCTGTGTATATGGCGATGCCTGACTGACACGCGGATGCAGAAACCGGGGCTCCCCTAGAGCCGTCGATGGGCGAAATGCCCGCGCCGGGCCCCGGCCATCAGGGCGGCGAACTGCTCGGTGCTCATGTGCACTACCTCGTCGCGGTCCCCGGCTTCGAAGTAGACATCGGGATGGGTCATCAGGCTGTCATCGAGCCAGGTCTGCGTGCCGTAGGCCATGCCGACCGGGGGCAGCGCGCCAGGGTCGCAGTCCCGGAACACCTCGTGCACGCCTTCCGTACGCGCCCGGGCCAGCTGGCGACCGGTCTGTTCGCAGATTTCCGAGAGTTTCAGGTGATGGGTGGCGGGGATCACGGCGGCGAGGTAGCCCCGGTTGTCCTCCAGCAGCACCGTGCGGGCCAGCCGGTCGCCGGGAATCGATATCGGCCGGGCTGGCGCCGCGCCATCGGGACTGCCGTGCCGGTGCACGGTCTCGAACTCGCTCTGCGTCTTGCTCAGGCACCTTGCGAGGGCGGTGGACATGGTCATGAGGGCAACCTCCGAGCGTGGGGCGCTACAGTTGTCTGGAGTACGGGAACTATAGGACAAGCGCCTGACGGCATTTGGTTGGGGCTAACCCGAGCATGGCGGGGGGCCGGGGAGGTGACCCGGGTGGCCCATAGCAAGCCGCTATCGCGACGATTGCAATCGTCACATTTGGTTGACGGCGGCTCTCAACTATATTTTGTGTGCGGCAGGCTTGCCGAGGCAGGCCCACGTGGAAGCGTCGACGCGGAAAGACTAGAACTAGCGTTGGGTACCCCCCAAAGGAGATCGCATGTCTTACGAAAAGTGTCCCTTCAACCATGCCGCCGGAGGCGGCACCACCAACAAGGACTGGTGGCCCCAGCAGTTGCGGCTGGATCTGCTCAGCCAGCACTCGGACAAGTCCAATCCCCTGGACAAGAGCTTCAACTATGCCGAGGCGTTCAAGACCCTCGACCTCGCCGCGGTCAAGAAAGACCTGACGGCACTGATGACCGACTCGCAGGACTGGTGGCCGGCGGACTTCGGTCACTACGGCGGGTTGTTCATCCGCATGGCCTGGCACAGCGCCGGCACCTACCGCATCGGCGATGGCCGGGGGGGTGGCGGGCGCGGCCAGCAACGGTTCGCCCCGCTCAACAGCTGGCCGGACAACGTGAGCCTGGACAAGGCGCGCCGGCTGCTCTGGCCGATCAAGCAGAAGTACGGGCAGAAGCTTTCCTGGGCGGACCTGATGATCCTGTCCGGCAACGTCGCCCTGGAAAGCATGGGATTCAAGACCTTCGGCTTCGCCGGGGGCCGCGAAGATACCTGGGAACCGGACCAGGACGTGTATTGGGGGAATGAAAAGACCTGGCTGGGCGGTGAAGTCCGCTATGGCAAGGGCGCGGCGGGCAAGGATGACGATGGTGGCGTGCTGGTGGCTGACGTCGAGAAGCACGGCCAGGAATCCAGCCGGACCGATCCCGGCCGCTACCTCGAGAATCCGCTCGGCGCGGTGCAGATGGGCCTGATCTATGTCAATCCGGAAGGGCCCGACGGCAATCCGGACCCCATCGCCGCCGCGTATGACATCCGCGATACCTTCGGCCGGATGGCCATGGATGACGAGGAAACCGTGGCGCTGATCGCCGGCGGCCACAGCTTCGGCAAAACCCACGGCGCCGCGCACCCCGAGAACGTGGGCGACGAACCGGAGTCCGCCGAACTGGAACTGCAGGGTTTGGGCTGGCGCAACAAGTTCGGCACCGGCTGCGGCCCGGACACCATCACCAGCGGCCTGGAAGTCACCTGGTCGAATACGCCGACGCAGTGGGGGAACAGCTTCTTCGAGAACCTCTTCAACTTCGAATACGAGCTGACCAAGAGCCCGGCCGGCGCCAATCAGTGGATCGCCAAGGACGCCCCGGAGTCGGTGCCGCACGCCTATGACCCGGCCAAGAAGCTCAAGCCGACGATGCTGACCACGGACCTGTCGCTGCGCTTCGACCCCATCTACGAGAAGATCTCGCGGCGCTTCAAGGACGACCCGCAGGCGTTTGCCGATGCCTTCGCCCGTGCGTGGTTCAAGCTGACCCACCGCGACATGGGCCCGCGCGCGCGTTATCTCGGCCCGGAAGTTCCGGCCGAGGAACTGCTCTGGCAGGACCCGATCCCGCCGGTGGACCATCCGCTGGTCAATGACCAGGATGTGGCGGGGCTCAAGCAGAAGATCCTGGCTTCGGGGCTGTCGGTCTCGGAACTGGTGTCAACGGCCTGGGCTTCGGCGTCGACCTTCCGGGGCTCGGACAAGCGCGGTGGCGCCAACGGGGCGCGCATCCGCCTGGCGCCGCAGAAGGACTGGACGGCCAACAACCCGGATCAACTCGGCAAGGTGCTCAAGACGCTGGAAGGCATCCAGAGCGCGTTCAACGGTGCGCAGTCCGGCGGCAAAAAGATCTCGATGGCGGACCTGATCGTGCTGGCGGGTGGCGCCGGCATCGAGAAGGCGGCGGAAGCTGGCGGCCAGAAACTGACCGTGCCATTCACGCCGGGCCGCATGGATGCGTCGCAGGACAAGACCGACGTCCAGTCGGTGGGCGCCCTGGAGCCGAAGGCCGATGGCTTCCGCAACTACATCGACGCGAAGGTGCAAGCACCGGCCGAAGCCATGCTGATCGACAAGGCGCAACTGCTGACCCTCACCGCCCCGGAAATGACGGCGCTGATCGGCGGCCTGCGCGTGTTGAAGGTGCAGAGCGGCAAGGATGCCCACGGCGTGTTCACCGATCGCCCGGAAACGCTGACCAACGACTTCTTCCGCAACCTGCTCGATATGGGCGTGCAGTGGAAGCCGGTGTCACGGAATGTGTTCGAGGGTAGCGACAAGTCCGGCAAGGTCCGCTGGACCGGCACGCGCGTGGATCTGGTGTTCGGCTCGCACTCGCAGCTGCGGGCGCTGGCCGAGGTCTACGCCAGTGAAGACGGCAAGGAGAAGTTCGCCAAGGACTTCGTGGCGGCGTGGGTCAAGGTGATGAACCTGGACCGGTTTGACCTGAAGAAGTAAGGGGGGGAGGGCGCCGGACGGGAGTCCGGCGCCCCCGCCTCAGGCTGCCACGCCCACGGCAAGCCCCATCGATTCCGCCACCGCCGGCGTATTGGCGGCCTCGGCACCATCGACATCAAGCCACTGGCTGACCGCGCCCCGTACCGTCTGCGCCAGCGCCTGCTTGCGGCGCCAGGCGGAGCGCTTTTTCGAGGCGATTTCGGCGATGTCGCGCTCGGGTTGCCGCACGGGGATCTCGATATTGCCGGCGGCGTCTGGCGTGCCGTGGTACTCCATCCAGAATCCCTCGTAGTCGCACTGGATCTCGCGCGGGGTATTGCGCTGGCGGCCGACGTGATTCGCCCGGGACACGGCCGTCACGCGGCGCGCGCCGATATGGCCGGCGAAGGCCAGCAGCGCTTCCATGACCACGTCCTTGGGGCGCAGGCCCTCGCAGGCGCGCGTGGCGATGCGGATGCGCTCCCGGGCGGTCTCGCCCATCGTGCCCTGCAAGCCGCCGATGAACACCTCGGGGCCGGCCGGGCCCTGGCGCAGGTAGAAACTCAGTTGGGCGAGGCAGATGCCGGCTTCCTGGTCGATCCAGTAGAACGCCAGTTCGCCTTCCTTGGGATTGGGACCGGGATCGGCCAGGCGCAGCTGGTAGCCGCCGTCCGCCGAGGTCCAGGTCAGGCCGCCTGACATATAGATACGGTCGCAGACGCAGGCCGGCACCATCGCGGCCATGACGGCGTAGTGCTCGATCATCAGCCGGGCGCGCTCGTAGAAACACAGGCCCAGCGCGCCGAGCGGGCGGAACGGCTTCTCCAGCACCAGCGGCCGGGCCGTGGCCACCCGCTGCAGCAGCACGCAGGACGCCGCTGCGCCCAACCACAGGCGGGCGGCATTGCCACGCGTGGCCGCCACGGCCAGCAGCCGCAGGCGTCGAGACAGCCACTTTCGGCTGCCCGACGGGTAACAGATCGACGACACCGAGGCCACGGCAGTCAAATATTTCAGATACCGGGCCGGAAAATGCTCAAAACGTCCCGCTGCGTCGGCTTGGGAAAGCCCCCGCAAGGTCAAAAATGTTGCTTGCACGACTTAACGCTCCCCTGATTCACGCGCCGTTCCTTCGATGGGAACTGGCTGCGCATATGGCTTCCCTGTCCGCAACGCCCAAAATGAGCGCCAGGTATGGCTAGCCCGTCACTTTTTTCTTGTCGTGCGGGGTGTGCAGGCCAGCTCGTAATATTTCGTAACGCTTTGAAATATTGCCGGTTGACAGGGGGATACCCGGGGGATGCCTTCTTTTGGGGAATACCTCCGGCAATCCTCCTTCGGGGGGATGTGTCGCTTAAGACATAAATCGGACACACAGCGTTAAAATCCTCGCCGCCGCGCATGCCAGCATAGGGAAGCCGGGGGTCCAAGACATCGAAGAATCAAAAGCAATTTTTGGGGAAATCCATGAAGAGGATGGGAAATCTGGTGGCCTGCGTCATGCTGGCCGGGGTTCTGGCCGCCTGTGGCGGCGGTGACGGGGATGGCGGCAGCGCGCTGAACGTCAGCGCCACAGGCAGCCAGACGCAGGGCACCAGCGTCGGCGCGGGGGGAAGCACCACGCTGAACGTGCAGTCGAGCGACTTTATTCGTCTGCAAACCAGCCAGCCGGTGCGCTGGCAGGCAGTGATCACGAGCGACAAGACGACGGTCACCAACCAGGTGCTGACCGAGACCCAGTGGTCCGGCAATCTGGTCAGCCCCACGGGCGACGCCATCACCCTGACGGCGACGCAGGTCAGCGATCCGTCCAAGGTGTTCACGCTGAAGATCGCCGTGGCGCCGCAGCGCTACAACGGCGTGGCGTACAAGGTGGGCGAGGTGGCGACGTTTGCGGAAACGCAAGTCCGCTTCAACGGCACCACGACGACCGAGAACCTGGCCTATACCATCGCCTCCGTGAGCAACGGGCGGGCGATGATCACCAGCGCCGACGCCATCACGAACGCGCCGGACACCAGCTACGTGCAGGACCTGGATCGCAACCGCCTGTCGCGCACGTACACCAACGGCAATGTGTGCACGTATTCGCCCAAACGCACGCTCTATGAGCTGCCGCTCTACGTCGGCAAAACCTGGACCGGCGCGTGGGACTACGCTTGCCAGATGGGTTACACCGAAAAGGGCGCGGTGGTCGGCAAGGTGGAAACGTATGAAAGCATCACGACGCCGGCTGGCACGTTCAACGCGCTGCGTCTCGCTTTCACGATCACGTACACCAACTCGAACGACACCCAGCTGCCCAATGGCGCCGCGGGCAACGCCACCTACAAGGAGACGATCCTGGGCTGGTGGGCGCCGGACCTGGGCCGCATCGTCAAGTGGCAGTCGAACTATTCCTATGCAACGGGTTTCGCAAATCCGACGTATATGACGACGTACACGCAGACGCTGACCAGCCTCCGTTGATCGCTCGCTGACGAAGCACAAAGTAGTAGGGCTCCCCGCAACGGGGAGCCTGATCACCGCCCGGGGATTCTCAGGTAGCCTATGCCGGGCACACCTGCCCGCCTGACCGCCCACGCCATGCCCACCGCCATCCGCAACGCGCTTGTCTGGATCTTCGATGCATTCGAGCGGGATCCCACCTACGTCTGCAAACGGATGTTTGGCAGCGATGCCGCCTACATCGACGGGAACCTGTGCCTGATCGCGGCGGATCGCGACGACCCGTGGAACGGGCTGCTGGTTTGCACCTCCCATGAGCACCACGCCGCTCTGATCGCGGACATGCCGGCCTTGCGGCCGCACCCGGTGCTAGGCAAATGGCTGTATGTGCCCCAGGCCGATCCGGCGTTCGAGGAAGCTGCCGAATGGCTGGTGGCACGCGTGTTCGAACGGGATGCACGCGTGGGCGTAGAGCCGAAGCCCTCCCGGCGGCGGAAGGGATCGATGCTGCCGAAGAACGGTTAGGGGAGGTCTCACGATACCGAACGGATCGTGCCGCCGTCGACGCGGATCGTGGCGCCGCTGACATAGTCGGCGTATCGGCTGCACAGGTAGGCGACGGCGGCGGCGATCTCCTCGGGGCGGCCCAGGCGCCCGACATCGTTGGGCACCATGTCGCGGACGCAGCCCCGCTCGATCTCTTCCCAGCTGTCTCCCCAGCCGCGGTGCGGCGCGATCGATTCGAGCAGGCTTTTGACCGCCGGCACAAGGATGGCCCCGGGGGCGACGATGTTCGACGTCACCCCGGTACGCTTCAGTTCGCGAGCCAGCGATACCGCGAGGTTATGGCGCGCGGCGAGCGACGCGTTGTAGTCCGGCAGGCCCGCCCCCGGTTGGCCCGCCAGGCCGCCGCCGATCTGGATCACGCGCCCCCAGCCGCGCTCGCGCATCGCGGGGACGAACCGCTGGATCATCCGCACGGCGGACAGGACATTGGCCTCGAAGGTCTCGGTCCATTGGTCGGGCACGGCAGTCGTCCAGTTCAAATGCTGGTAGCGGCCCGCGTTGTTGACCAGGATGTCGACAGGGCCGCCTTTGCGAACCTGCGTGGCGACGGCATCGGCGCCGGCATCGGTGGAAAGGTCGCCCAGGGCCAACCCGGCCATCCCGCCGCTGGCCTCGATCTCCGCGATCACCGCATCCGCCCGCTCCCGGTTCCTGCCGTGCACGATCACGGTCGCCCCTTCAGCGGCCAGCATCTTTGCTATCGCTTCACCGATCCCTGCGGTTGCGCCCGTTACCAGGGCGCGTTTTCCCTTGATTTGCAAATCCATCATCCACTCCAGTGGGCTAAAGTTCTACAAGTGTATAATTTCGTTTCGTGAAAGTCTACGAGTGTAGAAATTATGAAGGCACTGGGCAAGAAGGGCGCTGCAACGCGACAGGTCATCCTGGATGCCGCGCGACAGTCGTTTACGGCATCGGGCTATGACGTGGGGGTTCGGGAGATCGCCGAGGCTGCCGGCGTGACGGCCATGCTGGTCAATCGTTACTTCGGATCGAAAGACCAGTTGTTCGAGGAGGTGGTGGATACGGTGCTGGCCGCGCCCGGCATCGTGACGGCGGAGGTCATGGACGATCGGCCCGCCATGCAGGCGTTTTGCAGGGCGCTGGCGCGCGGCTTGGTGACGCGGACCATGCCCGAGGCCACGCCGATGGACGGTTTCCTGATCATGCTGCGTTCGGCAAATAGTCCGAAGGCTTCGGCGATTCTGCGCGGCAAGTTCGAGCAGGTTTTCGCACAGCCGCTGGCCGCGCGGCTACCCGGGCCCCAGGCTGGCCAACGCGCCGCGATGCTGCTGGCCGTGATTGCGGGCGTTCAACTCATGCGCCAGGTGGTTGAGATGGCGGGGCTGACTGAAGCGGATCCGGAGGACCTTGCCGTCCAACTGGAGGGGATTTTCTGCTTGCTGGCCGGGATTACGCCTGAAACTGTTCGACCAGGAAATCGATAAAGGCCCTGGCTCGGGCGGTTTGATTCCGGCGCTGGGAGTAATACACGAACAGGTCAGCGGAGGGGATCTTGTCATCGGGCAGGACGACGCGGAGGCGTCCGCTCTCGAGATACTTGGCCAGATCCCATTCCGAGCGAATCAGGATGCCGTGACCGTCCAGCGCCCACCCCAGGACAATATCTCCGTCATTACTCGATAGCGCGCCATCCACCTTGACGGTCTCCTGACGACCGTCATGTTCCAGACGCCATACGCCGTAGGCGTCGTCATTTTGTCGATGGACAATGCAGCGGTGGTGGGCAAGGTCCGCCGGCGATTTTGGGGTGCCATGCCGCTCCAGGTAGCCCGGCGACGCGCAAAGGAATCGTCGGTTCGACATAATGCGCCGCGCGGCCAGGCGGGTGTCCGGCAGGGTCCCAAAACGGATGGCCAGGTCGAAACCGCTCTCCACGAGATCCACCGGCCGGTCTGTCACTTCCAGCTGGACTTCGACGTGCGCATAGCGCCGTGCGAATTCCGAGACCAGCGGTGCGATGGTGGTTCGACCGAAGCCCAGTGAGGCATTCACTTTCAATAGCCCGCGTGGCTCGGCGCCGCTGCTCGATACGACGTTCTCCATTTCCCGGAGGTCCGCCAGGATGCGAGTCGCATAGGCGAGATAGGTCTCGCCTTCATTTGTCAGGCTGATGCTGCGCGTGGTGCGGTTCACCAGCCGGACACCCAGGCGGCTCTCCATCAGTGCGAGCCGCTTGGTTGCGGCGGGAGGGGTGAGATTCAACTCGCGCGCCGCGCCTGAAAGGCTGCCCAGCTTGGCAACCAGCACAAAGAACTCAAGCTCCGAGGCGACGTCAGCTTTCACTTGGATTTAATAATGTTTTGAATTGGATTCAATTCTAGAGCATGGTTCTCCGCCTACGCTACGGATTCCCCACGCGTATGCGTGTGCTATCTGTGCATCAGGAGACACATCGTGAGAATCGTTGAAATCCGGGAGAAGACGCTCCCCATCAGCTCGCCCATCCGCAACGCCTATATCGATTTCAGCAAAATGACCCTCAGCCTGGTGGCGGTCATTACGGACGTGATCCGTGACGGCAAACCGGTGGTGGGCTACGGCTTCAACTCGAACGGCCGCTACGGCCAGGGCACGCTGATGCGCGAGCGGTTTATCCCGCGCCTGATGGAAGCCGATCCCGATTCGCTGGTGGACGCCACCGGCAACAACCTGGATCCGCACAAGGTCTGGGACACGATGTTCAAGAACGAAAAGCCCGGCGGGCATGGCGAGCGCTCCGTGGCCATCGGCACCATCGACATGGCCATTTGGGATGCCGTGGCGAAAATCGAAGGAAAACCGCTGTTCCAGTTATTGGCGGACCGCTATGGCAACGGCCAGCCTGACCGCAAGGTGTTCGTCTATGCCGCCGGCGGTTATTACTATCCCGGCCAGGATCACGGCAAGCTCAAGGACGAGATGCGCAGCTATATCGACCGTGGCTATACCGTGGTGAAGAAGAAAATCGGCGGTGCGTCATTGGACGAAGATCTGCGCCGCATCGATTCGATCCTGAGCGTGCTGCAGGACGGCCAGAAACTCGCGGTGGACGCGAATGGCCGCTTCGACCTCGACACCGCTATTCAATATGCGAAGGCGCTGTCGCAATACGACCTGTTCTGGTACGAGGAGCCGGGCGATCCGCTGGACTTCGAACTCCAGGCCACGCTGCGCAATTACTACGACAAGCCCATGGCCACCGGCGAGGACCTGTTCTCGATGCAGGACGCCCGCAATCTGATCCGCTATGGCGGCATGCGTCCAGATCGTGACTGGTTGCAATTCGACTGTGCGCTGAGCTATGGCCTGGTCGAGTATCTGCGCACGCTCGACATGCTCAAGCAACACGGCTGGTCGGCCAGCCGCTGCATTCCGCACGGAGGACACCAGATGTCGCTGAATATCGCCGCTGGCCTGGGCCTCGGCGGCAATGAAAGCTATCCGGACCTCTTCCAACCGTTTGGCGGCTTTCCGGACGGCGTCAAGGTAGAGAAAGGCTACCTCACGATGCCTGACTTGCCGGGTATCGGCTTCGAGGGTAAGTCGGACCTGTACAGCGTGATGCGGCAACTGTCGGCGTAAGCCGCACGGTTAAATAAACGAAACGGAGGCAACCGAGCGGATCAGTAATCGGCCCGTGACCGGGTGAGATTGGGGGGTATCATCGCTTCATAAGCGTTGGTGCGCCCCAGCCCCTTCAGGGGTTCAATTGGCTCGGGAGAGGATTCTGAAAGATTTCATTAATGAGACGGAAGGCCTGGCTGGCGCGAGGCTGACGTTGCTTCGCGATGGTCCGATCGAACTCTACCGCGCACAGTTTGTGGATTCGTCGGTAATCGCTGCGATACCCGTGGCCCCGGTGTCCGAAACCTCCCTCGAGCAGCTGCGCTACGAATACAGCATCAGAGACAAGTTCGATGGCGGCTTTGCACTGCGCCCTTTAAGGTTCACCGTACATAATCAAAACCCGGCTCTGCTGCTGCACGATTCTGGTGGCGAGATGCTGAAAGACCTGATCTCAGGCGCCACGCCGCCGGAGATTTTCATTCGCCACGCACTGCTCGTGGCGTCGTCGCTGGCATCCGTCCATGACGCAGGCCTGGTCCACGGGGGATTGACGCCTTCGAACATCATGGTGCATCCAGGCGAGCTACGTGCAAGGTTGACGGGTTTTCGTGCGCTAGCCTTGATGCCGACGCTGTCCGCATTCGCTGGCGGAACGGAACGGGAAATGGACCGCGAGGCGCTGCACTATATGGCTCCGGAAGCGACTGGGCGGGTCAATCGAGTCTTCGACGAACGCTCAGATCTATATTCACTGGGCTGCATTTTCTTCCACATGCTGACCGGCCGCGTGCTTTTCCCCGGCGTTTCGCCATCGGAGCTCATCCATGCGCATATCGCTCGTCGTCCTGACGAAGATGTGCTCCTTGATCTGAAACGAAGTTTCAACGCGCGCCTCGTTGAGCTTGTATGTCGACTGCTGGCCAAGGAGCCAAGCGAGCGGTATCAACGGGCTTCCGATGTTGTTGACGATCTGGTTGCCCTGACCACAGTGAATCATCCGCGAACAGCAACCTTGGGACAAAGGCGTCGATCGGGTGCAGGTCTGTTCCGATCCGGAAGGCTGGTGGGTCGCCTGGCGGAGCTTGAGCGTCTTCGCGATGCCATTCAAAGCACGCCGGATGACCAGAAGCGGAGATTATGGTTAGTGGAAGGCCCGGCGGGCATTGGCAAGACCGCTTTAGTCAATCGTCTCGGGTTGGAGGTCGGCGGCAAAACCTGTGAGTTTGCGCAAGGCAAATGCGAGCTTGGGGATGGTGTCACACCCTATGCCAGCTTGTCCCGGGCCCTTCACGCACTCTTGAGAGCGGCGCTTGGATATCCTCCGCTGCAGTATGCGCAACTGCAGCGAAGGCTCCGCGAGGCCTTTGCCGACGAATCATCGATCATCACGACCATTTTCCCGGATTTCAGCCGACTCCTGGGAGAACACACGCACCATCCCGCTGTGTCGGCGCACGCAGAAAGGCATCGTTTCCTCGATGCCATCGCAAAGCTATTGCGTGCGTTCGCCTCGAAAGAGCGCCCGCTCTTATTGTTTCTGGATGACTTGCCGTGGGTCGACGAAGCAACGCTCGAGGTTGTTGAATATGTGCTGCAGAACCCGCTCTGTGGTCATGTCTTGTTGGTCGGCGCAATGCGCGACGGGAAAGTCGAGAGCGAGGGGGCTCACGTGCGCCCCTTTGTTCTGACCGATATGGTTGAGCGGATGACACTCGGACCTCTCTCTGGACGGGAAGTGGGCGGGCTCCTGCGCGCAGTCCTGGACGAAGATGATGTCGGGAATCTCACCGTACTCGAGGGCGCCATTTACCGCGGCGGCGGCGGTAATCCGCTTCACACGATACAGCTGGTCAGATCACTCATCGACGATGAGGTCATGGTCTACGACGAGGGCAACGGCGAATGGGTGGCATCCCTGCCGGCACTTGAAGCAAGATCAGACCTCTCAAGCGTGGTCGAGTTGTTGTCAACAAGGGTTGGGAGTCTGGCCCAGGACGCGCTGATGGCAACGCAATACCTGGCGATTCTCGCGGAGCCGTCATCGCTTGAAATCCTGTCTACGGCGATGTGCCGCCCACAAAATCTGGTCGAGCTTTCGCTGCGAGAAGCCCTTGAAAAGCAGTTCATTGTGTTGAGCGACGGTCTCTACTCCTTCACGCACGATCGGGTTCGCGACGCTGTATACGAAACATTCGGCGATCTCGAACGGCAGGAGAAACATCTGGAAGTTGGCAGCAACCTTTGGGAAAACGTTGTCAAGAATGGATTGAAGGTCAGTGTTTTTGTTGTCGCAAACCATTTGACCAGGGCGAGGCTGCCGGTTTCCGATCATCGACGGCGTCAGTTCGCGTTGATCATTCTTGACGCTGCCAATAAGGCCAGGGAAGCGACGGCCTATGAGGCGGCGATTGCGTACCTCGCCAATGCCCGGGATTTGTTGAAAGATCGGGCCGACCTCGACGGTGACTTGCTCGCGGTTATCGAATTGAGGCTTGGAGAGTGCGAGTTCGTGTGTATGCGAACTATTGAAGCATCAGAGCGAATCGCGGCGATATCGAAAGATCTACTGGATTCCAGGCACCGGGCAGAGCTTATTCGACTACGCCTCGCAATGTATGTGACGTTGGACCAGCCCGATAAAGGTCTGGAAGTTGGATTCCGGTATCTCGAAGAGGAGGCCGGCATCGTCTTCTCGAAGGACAATCGATTGGAAGGCGTCGAGGCCGACTATCGGCGACTTCTAGAGCATTACGGAAGCCGTAGTGTTCAAGATCTCGTCAACCTGCAGCTTATGGTCGACGAACGCGTTCGAAATGCGATGTACGTGATGACGGATCTCATACCGGCGGTGATGTTTTCCAGTCAGGACCTCGCCGAATTGATCATTCTTCGAATGATCAACCTCAGTCTTGAATATGGACACTGCGATGCGTCATGTTATGCCTACGTCTGTCTAAGCTTCATTGCTGGAGCCAGATTTGAGGACTATGCGACGACCGCTGTTTTCGGCGAACTCGCGATGCGGCTCCCGGCGGAGCGAGGGCTGAATCTATACGCCGGTCGTGTTCAGATGTGCTTCGGTGCGCTCAGCCTTCCTTGGACGGGCTTCGCCACGGAGGCGAGGCGGCATCTGGAGGAGGCGACGGCACTCACCGACCGCCAGGGTGACATGACGTTCGCCGTCTATTCCCGACGGCACATTGTCACGAATTTACTGTTCAGTGGTGGTGCGTTGTCGGAGGCTCAACAAATCGCCGAGGACGGTTTGAAACTCGCGCGGGATGCTGCGTTTGCGCTAGTCGTTGACGCGTTCATGGCACAGGCGTGGTTGATCCGCGAGCTCAGGGGGGTTCCCGTCGATATCGGGATGCACGATCCAAATGTCGAGTATCTCGATTTGCTGAGCGACTGTATCAGTGGAAAGTTCCATCGGGACATTGCCGCTTTTGCATTTTGGACGTACCGCCTGCAGGTCGCGGTCCTGTGGGGAGACCTGCCCAAGGCAATGGAGGCTGAAGCGCGCGCCAGCGCATCCGTATGGGCGTCTCCCGCCTTTCTGGAGAATGCTGATTTTGTTTTCTATAGCGGACTATTGCGCATCGCCATGGCGAGGACTGCCGCACCTGCCGATCGCGAAGCTCACACGCGTCTTGTGCGAGATCGGGTTCGGCAGATGCAGTGTTGGGCGGAAGCCTGTCCCGAGAATTTTCTCTCGCGCGAGAAATTGCTCGCCGCGGAGCTTTCTGAGCTGATGGAGGACAAGGCGAATAGTCTCGCGCTCTATGAAGAGGCGATAGCCTTGGCGGATCAGTCGCGCGATATGCACATTCAGAGCGTCGCCAGAGAGCTGGCATCTCGTTTCGCAGCGCGTTGTGGGCTCCGCTCCGCGCAACAGGGATACCTGGAGCAGGCGAGGAGTGCATACGCTTGCTGGGGGGCGGATGCAAAGGTTCGGCACCTCGATGCGGAGTTTCCCGCGCTTAGAGCAGGAAGGAGCACGGAGTTTCGCGAACTCGGGAACTCACTGTTATGGAGCGAGGATCGTTTCGAAACGGAAGTTGTACTGAGGTCGGTCCGGGCCTTGTCGGGGGAGTTCTCGTTACAACAGGTCATGAAGATCATCCTCCAGAATGCCCTGCAATATGCCGGCGCGGAGCGTGCGGTGCTGTGCTTGCTCGAAGACGGCGTGTTGTATGTGGCGGCACGTGCAAAATTGGCACAGGGACAGTTGGAAATGAATCTCGTACGGACGGTCCTCTCGCCGGAGTTGATTGCGACGCCCATCGCCTACCTGACGCTGCGCAGCAAGGAGTCTGTCGTGCTTGAGGATGCGCGCGATGACCCGCAATACGGACTCGACAGCTATGTTCGGGCACACAGATCGCGGTCGATTATGTGTGTCCCACTCCTCAAGCAGGGTTCACTCACAGGATTGCTGTATCTGGAGAATGCGTTGATCGCAGGCGTCTTCAATGCGACGCGTGTGAGGACCCTTGAGGTTCTCGCATCTCAGGTGGCATTTTCCCTGGAAAACGCGAAGTTGTATGAGAACGTTGAAGCCGAGCATATTCGGCGCGCGGAAGCCGACCGTTACGCCCGAGAGACACAGGAAAAATTGGCACGGGCTGCGCGGTTGACAGAATTGGGTGAACTCGCGGCATTCATCGTGCACGAAGTCAGTCAGCCCATCTCCACGGTGAGCACGTGTGCCCGCGCCGCAATTCGATGGCTGAATCGAGAGATTCCGGACCTTTCGGAGGCCGTGGCGGCGCTCGAGATGATCTCCGCAAGCAGCGAGCGTGCGACGAATATCATCGGAAGCATTCGAGCGATGGTCAAGGAGTCTCGTCCGAATAAATCGAGCATGGATATCCACGAGGCAATACTCGAGGTCTTCAATGTCTTGCGGGAGCGCATTGATGCTGAGAAGGTAATGCTATCGAGCACCTTCGCAACGGATGCCTTGATTGTCTCTGGTGATCGCATATTGCTGCAGCAAGTAGTGATGAATCTCTTGACCAACGCACTCGAGGCAATGAGTGACATGGAAGAGCGAGAGAAGTGCATTGCAGTCCAGACCCATATTGATGAACACCATATGGTCTGGGTGTCAGTCAGCGATACCGGCCGGGGCATCTCGGATGAGATCGCAGCGCACATCTTCGACTCTCTGGCCACCACAAAAGGATATGGGATGGGCATGGGCCTCTCCATTTGCAAGTCGATTGTGGAGGCTCACGACGGGAAGATTGAAGTTTGTAGTGCCGGCGCAGCAGGCGCCAGCTTCCGCTTCTCCGTCCCAATCTGGTGCAATTTCAAATAATCCGGTCTATCCCGACAAGGTGATGCGTCGATAACCGTCAAGCTGTGTGCGTTGATTCAGCAACGACTGTGAGGACGCATGCAGGCCACGCTTAACGGCACCGAACTCTTCTTTGACGTGGATGGCGAAGGATTTCGCCCGGAGCAGGGCACACTGGTGGAAAAGCCGGTGCTGGTGGTCATCCATGGGGGACTTGGATTCGACCATGGCTACCTGAAGCCCGGGCTGTCCGCGCTGCGCGATCAGGTGCAACTGCTTTACGTCGACTTGCGAGGGCAGGGGCGCTCGGGACGCCCACCGCTGGATACCTGCACGCTTGAGCAGATGGCCGATGATGTCGCGGCGCTGTGCGCGTATCTCGGCGTGGGGCAGGTTCATGTGTTTGGCCATTCGGCCGGCGGCTTTGTCGCCATGCATTTGGCGTTGCGCCATCCTGCGCTGGTACGGGGGCTGGTGCTGTGCAGCAGCTCGCCAACCGTGCAGCCGATTATGGACGATAACGGAGAGCCGGCGCCGACGCTGGCCTCGCGCGCCGGGCCCGAAACGATGGCGGTAGCGGCGCGGGTGTTTTCCGGTGACATTACCGCCGAAAGCGTCGAGGCCTTCTTCCGCGAGGTCGGTCCCTATTATGCGGCGCCGTCCCACATGGACGTGCCGCCCGCGCTCACGGCGCTCAGCATCGCTTCGGTCGACATCATGCGGCATTTCATGACGGTGATTGCGCCGTCCTACGACTTGCGGCCTCTCCTGGGCAGCATCTCCGCCCGAACCTTCGTACTGGTCGGCAAGTTCGACTGGGTGTGCCCGCCGCGCGCCAGCCGTGCCCTCGCCCGGGGCATTCCAGGCGCGGTGCTGGTGGAGTTCGATGACGCGGGCCATTTTCCATTTTCCGAGACGCCGACGGCGTTCATCGACGCAATGGCGAATTATTTCGCGAGCTAATACGGAGGGATCATGACTGAACTTTGGCGCCTATCGGCAACTGAACTGGCCTCGCGTATTCGGCATCGTGAGGTGTCTGCCCGCGAGGCAGCAACGTCCGCGCTCGAACGCCTGGATGCCGTCAATCCGTTGATCAACGCGGTGGTCGCACATCGCCCGGAGTCGGTCCTGGCGCAGGCGGATGCCGTTGACGCGGCGTTGGCGCGCGGGGAGGACCCGGGGCCGTTGGCGGGTGTACCCGTCACCACGAAGATCAATACTGACCACGCGGGATTTGCCACGACGAACGGCACACGCCTGCAAGAGGGGCTGGTTGCGCAGCACAACAGTCCGGCCGTCGAGAACCTCGCGCGGGCGGGCGCCGTCCTGCTTGGCCGCAGCAACTCGCCCACGTTCGCGCTGCGCTGGTTCACCGACAATCGGGTCCACGGTCATACAAGCAATCCGCGCAATCCTGCGCTTACGCCTGGAGGATCGAGCGGGGGAGGGGCGGCGGCGGTAACCGCGGGGATCGGCTGTATCGCGCTCGGTACCGACATCGGCGGCTCTATCCGCTACCCGGCGTACGCATGCGGCATCCACGGATTGCGGCCGTCGTTCGGCAGGGTGCCGGCGTTCAACGCCTCGTCGCCCGAGCGTCCGATCGGCGCCCAATTGATGTCCGCGACGGGGCCCATGGCGCGTACGGTGGCGGATCTTGAAGTTGCGCTGATGGCCATGTCCGCGCCCGATGTGCGTGATCCGTGGTGGGTGCCCGTGCCGCTACAGGGTCCCGAGACGGCGTTGCGGGCGGCGCTCTGTTTGCGCCCGGGTGGCATGGAGATCGCCCCGGAAGTGGAAGCTGCGCTGCGCGATGCGGCGCGGCGGCTGGTGGACGCGGGGTGGACGGTCGAAGAGATCGACGACACGCCGCTGATCCGTGATGCGGCCGAAGTTCAGGAGCGACTGTGGCTCGGCGATGGATTCCCGGCGCTCGTCGACGCTGTTACCCGGGATGGCGATCCCGGGGCGCGGGCCGTGGTCGAGGGCGTGCGTGCCAAGGTCAGTGCGATGCCCGGTGACGTCGTCAACAGCTCGCTGGTGCGCCGGACCACGCTGGTGCGTCATTGGCGCGCCTTCCTTGCCAAATACCCGGTGCTGCTGCTTCCTGTATCGGGAGAGCTGCCGTTCCCGGACGGGCTCGACATGCAGGGCGCGGCGGGCTTTCAGCGCGTCTGGGAAGCGCAGCTGACCATGCGGGCACTCCCGGCGATGGGGCTGCCGGGGCTCGTCGTCTCCACGAATCTGGTCGACTCGGTGCCCGTCGGCGTACAGATCGTGGCCAGCCATTTTCGGGAGGACCTGTGCCTGCTGGCAGGCAAGGCAATCGAGGCGCGCGGCACGCCGCCTTCGCCGATCGATCCCTTTACCAAGTGATGGAGGAGAGCCCCGCGTGGTAGCCACATTCGCGGAAAATGCGAATGACGCCGTCAACCTGCTGTGGCTCAATCCACAATGAAGAGCTTGGCGCCTGTCTTGGTATAAGACTGATGTGGCTCCGCGTTGTCGCCCACCTGATAGCTCATGCCCGCCGTCAAAACAAATTTCCGTCCATCTTCGAGCGTTGTTTCCAACTCACCTTCCATGCAGAAGAGGACATGCCCCTTTTGGCACCAATGGTCCGCGAGGTAGCCAGGGGTGTATTCCACCATCCGCACCCGAATCTGATTCGGCTTTTCACCGAAGCATCGCGTGCGCCAATAGGCCATGCCGGTTTCCCCCTGGTGCTCTGTCTTTTCGACTTCCGCCCAGTTGGTCGTCCCAAATGCAAATGCATCCATCTTCATGCTGTTGTTCCTTGTACTAGGAGTGCCGGTTCATAATTGCCGCCTCTACCAGAGTTTCACGTACGCCTTGCCGATCAGCGGGCGAAGCGAGGCCGATGCAAACCGATAGTTCCTCGCCCTCGACCAATGACCTGTAGACGACGCCAGCGCGTCGTAATGCGGTGAACGATTTCGGCAGCAGGGCTATGCCCTTTCCATTCGCCACATCGGCAAGTAGAACGTGATGGTCCGATGGCTCCCTCAATTTGGATGGGGCGAAACCATGGCGGGAGAAAACTGTCTGGCAGTGATCGAAGAACGCGGGCTGTCGCGCACGCTCGAACCAGAAGACCTTCTCACGTGCCAGGTCCGCGAGACCAATTCTTCTGCGTTTGGCTAAAAGATGGCGTGACGGTATCGCGACGACCATCGGCAGTTGGTCGAGTTCCCGGACCTCCAGTTCGTGCGTTTCCGTAGGCAGCGCGATGAACGCTGCGTCCAGTTTGCCAGCGCGAAGCTGTCGTACGAGCCGGGGCGATGTATCGGAGAAGGTCGAGACAACGGTTCCGGGATGACGGGCTTGCACCCGTTGTGCCAGCCCGTGGAACCAGGCTGGTTCCACGGCGCTAGTCAGTCCAAGCCGGAGGTTGGCCGGCAGACCCTTAATCGTGAGCGCTGCCTCGGCCTCGCGAAGCAATTTGGCAATGCTGCGCGCATAAGGGAGCAGCTTCTCCCCAGCGACGGTAAGCGTCACGCCCCGCGTATTGCGGTCAAACAACCGCGTTCCCAACCGTTCTTCGAGTTCTCGAATTGCCCGGCTCAGTGGCGGCTGGGAAAGATGCAGCGTCTCGGCCGCCTGCCGGAAGCTCAGTGCGTCCGCCACGGCAAGGAAAAGCAAAAGGGACCGGGAATCGAGGCGATCAGACATATCAAAAAGGTATCACAAACTTGGTCATTCCGCATCCCGGGTGCGTGCCCTACATTTGCCGCACCAACTCTTCTGGAGAAGATCAATGAACCTGACTCACCATGCTGCCCTGGCCGCTGTTTCCCGGCGCAATTGTCAACGGGGTGACCTATGAACCCAGAACGTTACGAGCGTGGCTTGCAGATGCTGGCTGCAGTGGATGGGGTTGCCGGTCAGAACGTGGTCGAAACGCTGGCGCAATCGTTTCCGGACTTCGCGCGCTACGTGGTTGAGTTTCCATTCGGCGACATCTACGCGCGAAGCGGGCTTGGCTTGCGCGAGCGGGAACTGGCAACTGTCGCAGCGCTTTGCGCACTCGGCAGTGCATTACCGCAGCTTCGCGTGCATGTACAGGCTGCATTGCACGTCGGCTGCAAACCGCGAGAGGTGGTGGAGGTTGTGATGCAGATGGCGGTATATGCGGGATTTCCGGCGGCACTGAACGGCTTGTCCGTCGTACGCGAGGTCTTCACAGAGACTGGGATTCCGCTACCACTGGATTGAGGTCGCGGGGCCGACGCGGAGTTCCGCACACCGGCCGTGCCTAGGCGCGCTTGACGGTCGCATTCTGGTCATCGACATACGCATCGAGGAAAGCAACGGAAGCGACATGGTCGGCGAGTGCGCGCAGGGTGGCAGCTGAATCACTACCCAATACCTCGGGCATCGGCCTCGCCTTTAGCAGTCATTTGTGGGGGGATCGGCCTTGTCCGTCTAGAGGGGAAACTTGCAAACCGGGACCGGTGAAACGCGCGCGGCATGACATCAGAATCTGACGTTAGACGAAAATTCCACGCAGATCAGGCTGAAATCGCGCGAATTTGCGCTTTCGCCGCCACCTTCTAAGCTGCTCTCATTGCCTGCGGCCCTCAGGCGTTTGCCGCGCGCGTCCCCGCGTGCCGAACGATGAGGCGCCAATGATAAAAAGAAGATGCTCAAGGCTTGTACGGCTGACGCTCGGCCTGTTGTGGGCCGTGGCAACCGGCCTGACGCAGGCGGCACCCGACACGGTGCAGTATCAGGTGCCGATGGCCGAGGCACCGGTCTTTGTCACGCAGGCCATCGACACGTTGCCGGTGCGCGGCACCCGGGTGATCTCGGTGATGGCGTGCGGGATGGAACTCGACTTCGTCAATCGCTTCCGCGCGCACGACAGCAGCGAGGACATGGCCGCCGAAGTCCTCGGCAAGGTCGTGTGGAGCCAGCTCGGCAGGCGTCGTTTGCCATTGGCGGAGTTCGAACCGGGCTGGTGTACGGCAACGGTGACGTTCGACCGTACCGTGATCTGCCGGCTGTTCAAGGACGAGTGCAGGTCCACTGACGAAGCGACCCGCATCGCTGCCGCAGACAAGTTCCTCGACGATCCCATCTGGAAAGCGCTGGTGAGCCCGCCAGAAGGCGGCCTGCCCGATGTGGCACCACTGCAGCAGAAGCTGGTGGGATTCGCGCCGCTCGTATGCGCAACGCCCGGTTTCTACAACGTATCGGCTGTCCTGCAGGATCCACCGGACCCGAGCATTCCGACAGACTTCGGACGCGTACACCTGACCTTCCGCATTGCCACGGCCTGTCTGATTGCGCAGGCCAACACGGCGCTGCTCAATATGTCGCGGGGCACCCAGCAGGTGGGGACGGACGGGATGCTGTGCGCGGGCCGCGTGGGCAAGACGCACGGCGACTGGGACGCCACGTTGAAGGACCTGATCCGCGTGGCCGAGCTGGACCGCGCGCGGCCCATCCTGTCACAGGAAGCGAGGACCAGGCTCAACGATCAATTGATCGATATCGATGGCGGCCCCGCGCAGGAGCGCTATCACCTGTGGGAATGCGGCAACGAGGAGCGCAGTGTCGGCAGCCCGCAAGAGCGATCGGACGACCGCGACGGCTTCGACGGGTTCATGAAAGACCTGGCGAACACGCTGGAAGACCTCGCCTGGATTCTGCTGATCATCTTCCTGATCGCTGCGGCGGTGGCGGTGACCATCTTCACTGCCGGTCTTGGCGGCGTGCTCCTGCTGGTGCTGGTAAGCGTGGTGGCCGCGGGGGTCGCCACGGCAGCTGCCCTCGCGCTGGTGCTCACGATTCCGGAAACCGAGAATCACCTCTTCCTGATCAACACCACGAAGTACCTCAACAACCAGTACATCATGTCGATTGGGGGCACCGGCTATGCGAGCGACCAGAAGAATCTGCGCGAATGGCTGCTGGAACATACCCAACGCGTGGTGAAGGCCGACTTCCTCGAATACAACAGCCGGCCCTATCAGCGATACAGCCTGGCCGCGATCATGAACCTTGCCGATTTTGCCAAGGACCCCGATGTCAGAACTGGCGCGCAGCTTGCGCTTGAGTATGCGGTGGCGAAGTATGCGATATCGAGCAACGAAGGGCGGCGCATCGTGCCATATCGCCGCAAGCGCGAGTACCTGTTTCACGTCGATGGCCTGCCTCACGATCCCAAAAAATGGCCGTTCAACGGATTGTTCGACCTCAGCGAGGGCGCCGACTACCTGCACGCCCTGGGACTGCTGTACTTCGGCCCATCGCTGAACCTGCCAGCAGGCGGCGGCAATTCCTATGCGGCCACCAGCGCGTACGCGTCGCAGGCGATCTATGCGGCCACGTCATACTGGCGGCCCGACGAGGCCATCTTCTCGTTGGCGATGGAACGCGGCCATGCGCCGCTCGTGCATCAGCGCATTCACCACGATGGCTGGGAGATCGTTTCCAGCGGGGCCAGTTTCACGATCACGGCCGGCGGCGTGACCACGGGCATGCCGATGAACACGACCACCGATGGACTTGACGGCACCATCCTCAAGGACACGCAAGACGGCCTGGGCGCGGCGGTGCCGACGACGCTGATGCTGGCCGGCCCCCCGCACGTCGCACCGCTGTTCGACCGCAAGGAACGCGTTCGGGAATCGGATACACGCCGTTCTTCGTTGGAGCGTTTCCTGCGTTTCGATGGCAGGCGGGCGGAGGTGGGGGGCCATGCCCCCAGCTACGACCAGAACCTGTGCGTCTGGGACGGCTTCGCTTGCGGCGTCAATCTCATGATTCCAGACGACCTGAGAGCGTGCATGAAGCCGGATGACCAGCGCCCGAACTGGTTCCTGGTCCGGTCCGACGATCCCGCGTGCCCGGGTTACAACGCCGGTCCCACGTTCTGGATGGCCATCTACAACGAGCCGCGCGCAGGGAACGACTCGCGTTTCGGCCCGTTCGATAACGTCGGCCTGATCGAGATCGTCGACGGCGCGGAGATGGACTTCGAGACATTCAGCACGCGCGCGCGGCAACGGAATCCGGGGCCCGGTCCGCTGATGGGCACGGGCTCCGCCTGCAATGGTGAATACGTGTCGGTGCGAGGCACGACCGGCCAGCGTATCGGTTTCGATTGCGTACAGGTGACGTCCGTCAACGGCACCGCACAGCCGGACCGCGATGACTGGCCTCACGCGGGCGCCGCCCCGGGCGCGCTGGGCGTGGCGCCCATGACATCGGGCGGCGACGGCCGCGTCGAGATCACCAGTCCGGTGACGCGGCGCAGGATCGTGCTCGATTTCACGCGGCTGGATAACCCGATGTTCATCCTGCTGGGTCCGCCATGAACCTGATTACGAAGTGGTTGCACGGTATCGTGCCAATGCTCGTCGCGGGCCTGGCCCATGCCGATGCCACCGTCACGGCCTGCGGCCAGGACGTCTGGCCCGGTGATGCACGCACGGACCTGAGCGAGGCGCTTCAGGCCGGCGGGCGTATCACGTTTGCTTGCGCCGGGACCATCGCCTTCACCACCACGCATGCGCTCAGCCGGGACGTGGTGATCGACGGCGAGGGCAAGGTCACGCTCGATGGCAACGGACACCGCATGTTCGGGATCCGCGCCGGTGTACACGCCTCGTTCACACGTATCACGATCCGTGGGGGTGGCACATCGGGCGGCAACCCAGGCAGCGTGATTTCGGGGGAAGGAGCGGTATCGTTGCTGGCAGGGACCACCATCCGCAACTCGGATCGTCCGATCTGGCTGCTGGCGGGCAATCTCGTCTTGCGCGATGCCTGGATTGCCGAGAATACCGGTCCCGTGCTGGTGGTGTCCGAAGGAGAACTCGATATCTCGCAAAACAGTCGTCTGACCGACAACAAGGGTGGCGAGGTGCTGGCCACGGGGCCGGGCACCACGGTGCGCATTGCGGATACCCAATTCCTGCGCAATGGCCACGCCAGCTTTGGCGGCAGCGCGGCGGGAAACTGCGAAGTCACCATCCGGAATGCCTGGTTTGCCGATAACGCCGATACACAGGACGGCGGCGCCATCCTGTCGCGCTGCGCGCTGACCGTGGAAGACAGCCAGTTCGAGCGCAATCGCGCCGGCGGCGATGGCGGCGCTATCCGCCAGACACACGGTGCCACGGCGGTCATGCGCAAGGTGACGTTCCGCGCCAACCAGGCGGCCGGCAGCGGGGGCGCCATCGCGGCCGTCTGGGATTTGCAACGGCAGGGCAGCCTGCGCGTGCGAAACAGCCGATTCGAGCGCAACGTCGCCACCCGTGCCGGCGGCGCAATCTATGCGGGAGAGTCTGCGCTGGTGGAGATCAGCGTCGATGGCTTTGTCGGTAACACGGCCGGTACGGCGGGCGGCGCCATCTACGCGCGGCAGGCGCGGCTCGACAGCAGAGGCAGCCTGTTTCGCCAGAACACCGCCAATACCGGCGCCGCTATTCAGACGCTGTGCATGCCGGCCATGGGGCAGATTGCGAACACGATCCTTGTCGGCAACTCGGCAGAGCAGGGCGCTGGCGCGTTCCATGGCGGCAACGTGCGATTCCTGAACGTCACCATCGCCGGTAATGGCAGCCGTCCCGTACAGCACGCCCAGCTTTGTGGTGATACATCGGCCATCGAGTTCGCCAACACCATCGTGCTGGGTGACTGGAATGGCGCCTGCGGGGGCGCGGATGCGCAGCGCACATTCCGCGACCTTGGCCATAACCTCCAGTTTCCCGGTAATGCCTGCGGCAGCACGATTCCCAGTGTTTTCCCGATACTGGGGCCGTTTTATGCACCGCTGCGTCCACTGAGTCCGGCCGGCAACGGTGGCGACAATGCGCTATGCATGGCGGCTCCGATCAATGGGCGGGACATCTTCGGCACACATCGGCCGCAGGGTGAGGCGTGTTCGATCGGCGCGGTGGAAGGGGACCTCTCGACCCTGTTCGACCGTTACTGGCGCAAACGGCGCGACGCGTTGACGAAGTAGAGAGGCGGCGCCGATCGCAGCAGAGTGTGCGTACTCCGAACGGGGTAAGCCGTGAGTAGCATGGCAACAAGTGAAAGACATCCTATGCTCGGCGCATGCTGCGCTGCATCGATTTCCGCTCTCGCCATCCACGAAATGCGCATCGGACCAGAATTGCTGCTGGGCTCTGTCTCCATCAAGTTACTTTTTTTGAGGCGTGCCCCTTGAGACACTCCTACACAGCATACGGACGTGAAAATTCAGTCGCGCGAGAACGTGGCTCCGCCGGTTGGCCGGATATACCGAGGGGTTGGCAGCCCCATGGCCTTGGCGGCATTGAGAATGCCGTCCTCGATCGCACCGGCGTCACGCACGGACTGGTATTCGCCGTCCTTGAAGATTACGTTGGCGCCATAGACGACCATAAAGCCCTCAGCGGGCTCTTTGGCATCGGCCGGTACCGAGAACGTGTGAATGGAGCCGCCCGGTTCATACAGGTAACTACCGGCTGTTTGCGGGTCCTCTGGGTACTCGACATAGTTCCATTCGCCCTTCGTCGTGAAGAAGTGGACGGTCCCGGTGTGGAAATGGGGCGGCAGTGTCGTGCCTGGCTCGAATTTTCCGTACAGGACCCAGACACCGCTCTCACGATCGAGGAAGAGCGGGACGATGGTGGAGCCGGATTCCGAGCCTGGGAACTCCACTGCATCGTGAATGTTGAGGGACAGCAGTCGATCCTGATGGGTAAAGACCTTGGGCAATGCCATGATGCAAATCTCCTGAGGCGACGAGTCGAATCGCGCGGATATAGATGTGTCTCGTCGCCGGTATGTTGAAAGTGTCCGGAAGTCCGGGTGGCTCAGAGATAAAGTCCGCCATCGACTGCAATCTCGGTGCCGGTGATGTAGCGAGATTCATCGCTTGCCAGGAACAGCGACGCATAGGCGATGTCCCATGGAGTGCCTTGGTGGCCCATCGGGCAACGCAGATTTCGCGCGTCGCGTGCGGCTTGTCCCGCCGCAGCGTCACCCTTGGTCAGGTGCGCGGCGTGTGGTGTGTCGATCAATCCGGGGACCACGACGTTAGCCCGAACATGATCAGAAGCGTAGCGGCGCGCGAGCACACGCGTCATATGGTTGAGCGCCGCCTTTGACGTGTTGTAAGCCAGAAACGGCATCGGGCTCCATTTTCGGCTGGCGATCGACGAAATGTTTACGATCGAACCACCGCCCTGTTGCACCATGCGAGGGACTACCTGCTGGCATGCCAGCATGACGCCTTTGAGATTGATGTCGAAGACGCGATCCCAATCTTCTTCGCGGATATCCTCGAGCTCCGCCACGATCTCGATACCGACATTGTTATGTAGTACATCGATGCGTCCGAACTCGGATGCGCAATAGCTGGCCATGGCTGCAAGCTGGGCCTTACTGCATACGTCGGCCTCGAACGGCAGTGCATCGCCGCCGGCTTCGCGGATTTGCTCAACAACGCGTTGCGCGGCTTTGGTGTCGCGGTCTACGCAGAGGACGCGCGCGCCTTCCCGCGCATAGACAATGGCCGCGGCAGAGCCATTGCTGACGTCCGCGCCACTAGAGCCAGCGCCCACGACGATGGCGACCTTACCGGTCAGCCGGCCATGCCCACTGGCGATTGCAAGTGCTGAATCTCCCATGCCGGCGTCCCTTAGCGCAGGCCGAGCGCGCGCAGCTTGGCGTCGGGCGCCGAGTATGGGCGCTCGCAGATGATCTTGTTCGAGCCCGGCGCAAACTCGAACGTGGCGGCCATTCGAACCCGGAAGGTGCGGCCCGTCGGTGCGAAGGTCTTGCCGTTGGCCTGGAGCGGACCGAGATGCGTGCCCTGCAACCAGAACTCTACGAGCACCGTTTGGTCGACGGCAGCAATGGCGATAATTTCGTTCTTGAGGTCGGGGAAGGGAATCCGCGACGAATCAAAGTAGCCGCGCACCTCGGTTTCTCCGTCAAAGACAACGCCGCTGCCATGCATTTCGTAGCGGGGGTGGGCAAACGTATCGATGACGGCATCCCAGTCATGGACACATTCCAGAGCCATGTGGTCCCGCACGGTCTTGATGCGTGCGGCGTCGAGCGTAGCTGACATTAAAAATCTCCTGTGGTAGATGATGAGAATTCGAATGGTGATCGGGTGCTGTGTGTGAGGCCGGTCGCTCAATCCAGCTTGATGTTCGCTTGCGTCGCGATTGCCTTCCACATGGGAATATCGCGGGCATTGACAGCCTGTTGCTCCGGTCCGGGCACATACTTTGCAGTGATACCCAGCGAGAGCAGCTTGTTGACGACGTCAGGCTCCTTGAGCGTGGTTTCCAGGACGCGAGACAATTTCTCCACGATGGGTTTTGGCGTCTTTGCTGGCACGTACATGACCCAGGTCAGTTCGCGGTCGAAGTCCACCCCCTGTTCCTGGTAGCTGGCGACGTTTGGCAAGCTAGGCGAACGTCGCGTGCATACAGCGAGCGCCTTGACCTTGCCTTCCTTGACGAAAGGGGTGGCAGTCACCATATCGACGAAGCCCACAGAGATGTGGTTGCCGAGGATGTCGGTCACAATCTGCGACGTGCCCTTGTATGGCACGTGCTGCATCGGTATGCCGGTCTTCTGGCTCAGGACCTCGCCACAGAAGTGGCCCGTGGATCCCGCCCCCCAGCTTGCATACTGAATCGGCGTCTTGTCCTTGCGCGACAGCGCAATCAGTTCCTTGAGGTTGTTCGCTGGATACTGATTGGCAGCAATCATCACGATTGACGAATTCCCTATCGCCCCCAGACTCTGGAAGTCGCGCACCGGGTCGTAGGGCAGCTTCGTGTACGTGGCCGGCGCAAGCTGGTGGGTCGACATGCCGCCGATCATGATCGTGTAGCCGTCCGGTGCTGCGGTGGCGACGGCGTGGGTACCGATCGTGCCAGCCGCACCCGGCTTGTTCTCCACCACTACCGGCTGCTTGAGTTGCGCCGCGAAGCGTTCGGCGAGCAGGCGGCCGAGAATGTCGCCGCCGCCGCCGGCGGAGAAGGGCAACAGCATGCGGATAGGGCGATCGGGATAAGTGGCGACATCGCCGGCCTGGGCGGCGGTGGTGGCAAGGGCGAGCAGGGCGCTGGCGAGAAATCTGTTCATGGCTGTCTCCGTGGGTATCCGTCCGTTCTGCGATGCAGACGTCTTCAGTGCGTTCCAATCAATGTGGAAACGTTTCCATGAAAGTTTGGTAGACCATGTGGGGCACGGCAATCATGGTAAACTCTATGTCGCATCTGAACGCAACGCAGACTAGAGTTGGAACTGGAAACGTTTCCAATTTTGGGGAGGGAGGCAATGAGTTTGCTGTTTGGTGGCGTTTGCCAGATTGGCTATGTCGTGCGCGACATTGAGAAGGCCATGCGGCACTGGAGCGACGTGTTGGGCGTCGGCCCCTGGTTCTACAAGGAAGCCGTTGGTACCACCGAGTTCCGTTACTACGGGAAGACATCGGCACTGCCAGACCTGTCTATCGCCCTTGCCAATTCAGGGGGCGTCCAGATCGAGCTGATCCAGCAACGCAACGAAGCGCCGTCGCTGTATCTGGATTCCCTGAAGCGGGCAGGAGAGGGCATGCAGCATATCGCCTACTGGACAGACGACCGGTTCGACGAGTACGCGGAAGCCTTACGTGGGCGCGGCTACGTAGAGGGGCACGGCGGCCGCATGGGCATGCGCGGCCGATTTGCCTATTACGTCCACGCGGACTTGCCGGGCAACATCGTGGAGATTTCGGAAATGGCGGGCGGCAAGGGCGAGTATTTCGCGTCGATTGCCGCCGCTGCCAAAGGCTGGGACGGCGCTGATCCCATCCGCCGGATCGGAGCGCCGCAATGACCGCCAACGAAAGCAGGGAAGCAGGGCGACGCGTCGGGGTGGTGACGGGCGCTGCGCGTGGCATTGGATTGGCGATTGGTGCCCGTCTGGCCGCAGAGGGTTTTTCCGTAGCATTGTGGGATCGCGATGCCGGGCAACTCAACGAGGCTGTGCAATCGCTGCGTGCAAGTGGCGCAAACGCGATGTCTGTCGCGGTTGACATTACGGATCGCGCTCAGGTCGACCGCGCGCTGGCACAGTCCACGGAAGCGCTGGGAGCGCCCACGGTGCTGGTCAACAATGCCGCGATTCTGGGGCGCAGCGGCCCGACGATCGAGGCCTCTCTCGATGAATGGAAGCGCGTCTTCGACGTGAACGTCTTTGGCGGGTTGCTGTGCGCGCAGGCTGTGATTCCCCTCATGGTGAGTCACGGTTATGGCCGCGTGGTTAATGTGGCGTCGATTGCCGGGAAGGAGGGCAACCCCTTCGCCGGCGCCTACGCTGCATCGAAGGCAGCGCTGATATCGATGACCAAAAGCCTGGGCAAGGAATTGGCCGAAACCGGTGTGCTGGTCAACTGCATCACGCCCAGCGCGGCTGACACCGATATCTTCGGCGTCTACGACGATAGCCAGCGTGCGCAACTGCAGGCGCGACTGCTGGAGCGCGTGCCGATGAAACGCTTCGTCCGCGTCGAGGAGGTCGCCGAGATGGCGGCCTGGCTGTGCTCCGCGCGTTGCAGCTTCAGCACCGGGGCGGTTTTCGACATCAGTGGCGGCCGTGCGATGTACTAGATGTGGCAAGGGGCGGGGCGGATTTGGGCGATAATCGCGAGCGAAGCCGGCCGCACTGCCGCCATCCGCTAGCAAGCCCCGGGATCAAAAATGAGCAGCCGAACGCGCACCCCTAGTTCCGATACGCCCGCCCGCGTCACGATTCGTGACGTGGCGCGGGCGGCCGGCGTGTCGCTGGGCACGGCCTCGCGGGCGTTAAATCGTAGCGGTCCCGTAAGCGAAGCGGCTCTCCAGGCCGTCGAACGCGCAGCGAAGGCGCTGGCGTATGCACCAGATCCGATCGCGCAGAGCATGCGCACAGGTACTTCTGGCGTGGTGGGACTGCTGGTTTCCGATCTGGCCAACCCCCTGTATGCCCGCATCATTACCGCGGTGGAGATGCGCCTGCAGCGCGAAGGCTACGCCATGGTGGTTGGAAACACTCACAATAGCAAGGCGCAGGAAGAGCTGATGGTGGACCTGTTCCGCCGACGACGCGTCGATGGACTGATTCTCGGGCCCTGTGAAGTAGAGCGTGCCGACTATCTTGAACAGATCTCGCGTGATCTGGCCGTGGTTGCCATGGACCGCGACTTCGGCGAGCAGGGATCGGGCGTTCACGTCGACCACTTCCGCGGCGCATACGAAGCCTGCCGGTATCTGCTTGATCTGGGTCATACGCGCATCGCGCTGATGACCTCCGACGGTGCCTTGCGACCCGGACGCGAGCGTATCGATGGATATCGCGCGGCGATGGCCGAGCGTGGCCTGACGGTGGATGAAACGCTCGTCCGAGCCAGCCGCTCGGCCATGGATTTGTCGTTCAGCGACGCGCTGGCCCTGCTTTCCGCAAAGTCCCGGCCGACGGCATTCATTTGCCTGGGCACGCGCATCCTGTCGGGTGTACTGCAGGCAACGCGACAAACCGGCCATCGGGTGCCGCACGATGTCAGCCTGATCTGCGTCGGCGACGGCGATCTGCCCCAACTGTATTCGCCGGCGATCACCGCGATCAGTTGGGACCTCGAGGCCGTGGGCACGGCCGCCGCTGAAATTCTGCTGCGAGCGATTGGCGGCGCCGCGGAGCGCGCACAGGCGAAGGAGCAGGGGGGGCAGGAAGTACGGCTGACCACGCAAGTCGTTATGCGCGAGTCCTGCGCACCGCCTCCCGCAGCCAAGGCCTGAGCGCACTATCGCCGGGGGCACGCAGCGTGCCTCGACGGAGCCACGACCATCGGGCCCGTATCGCGTGGCCGGAACCACGCGACCAGAATGACCGCCGCCAGTACCAGCGGCAGGCTCAGCAGGTAGGGGCTGAGCGTAAAGCTGCCGGTTGCTGCTGGATCGCGCCGACTGCAGCGGGCGCCACCAGGGCTGAGGCCGCGCAACAACGCCTCTCAACGAATCTGGAACAAATCGAGCCATCCCGCGACACTCCAAAAAGAATAAGGCCTCCAGGAGGCCGCTTGGATTTGTCGCCGCAGCAGCTCCTTCTAAATCAATCCTACATATCCAGATGCGCTTCTCAAAATGGTTTGTCGCCACTATGGTCGCAGTCACCTCGTTTTCACACGCGAGTCAGGGCTTGGGAGGTCACCGCTACCAAGGACTCGGGTGGAGGCGTTCGCCGAATTATTCGCTTCAGAAGCGAGCTGCCTGACTGGGTTCACAGATCCTCGCACGGAGCACTTGTTGTGATTTCCTGGCCGATTGTCAGCCAGTCCGGCTTGCCAACCAAGCGCGAATCTCAGCTTCACTACGCTTTCGAGGACGGACTGCAAGCGGCTGAAGAAGGCGAGCGAGTTGGTGTACTTGCCGTCGTGGCTACCGGAGAAGGGAAAGTCGAGTGGTACTACCTTGCTCGTTCGCACGACCTGTTCATTCGCTCGACGCGGCCCTTGGCCTGGCTTGTGTTGGCACACAGGATGTCGATGTTCAACTCGAACAGGGCGCGCCCGAACTGCGTATAGCCGCGGCCTTCGGCAGTCTCCTGTCGGTTGACCCGGAAGATCTCGGCCTGTCGGAATAGAAGGCCATCGGCTTGCCGTGCCGTTCGATGTAGGCCCGGGTGACGGCGAAGTAAGCCGGCGTCGATTCGGTCGGCACGAACAGCAGCTGCATTAGCCGGACGGTGGCGTCGTCGACAAACACCAGCCCACGACGGCCTCGATGACTCTGCTGCGATCCAGTTCCCGCATGCTCATGGTGACGTATCCGGTCGTCCCATGGTGTTGCTCCCGTGCGTGAAACGCAAGGCGAACAGCATGGCCAATCCGGACATTTCTATTTGGCTCAGATACGACATTACTAATAACGGCCAACATCCCTTGTCCAGGCAAAGTTCAAATGTCCGGGGCTCGGCAAAGTTAAAATGTCCGAAATCAATCGCGAGATTCTGCGGGTACTTGTCTCTATTCCCGATGACAAACGAAGACTTTGACGCGTACTTGG